>Ga0247764_1000003_pt1 | contig 817374 bp, 653 predicted proteins | sample UWRJL051202B4_FD_179932 | JGI IMG/M metagenome (GOLD analysis project Ga0247764, IMG submission 179932) | Plant litter microbial communities from Arlington Agricultural Research Station in Wisconsin, United States - UWRJ-L051-202B-4 | ecosystem: Environmental > Terrestrial > Plant litter >... | reverse complement strand
CGGGGGCTCGGGGGCTCGGGGGCTCGGGGGCTCGGGGGCTCGGGGGCTCGGCTGCTGCCCCTTCATGGGCCATCCATGGCCCCACCTCCGAAATCGCGATCTAGCGGCCGCCCTGCGCACCGAAATGCTTGCGTACGGTGAGCGTGAAGCGGCGCAGCCGCGCATCTCCGTAGGCCGCATACAGGCTCATCGCCAGAATCGGCGGACTCGTATCGAACACATTCTGAACGCCCAGGTTGATGTCGCTATTCGCGAGCGGCGACCACGCGTCGTCATCGAAGCTATAGCGCACGAAGGCGTCGTGATATGTCTGGCTCGGGACTTTCGAGGTCCCCTGGGACAGCACTGCCAGCTCGGTGGTACACGCCTCAGGCGTCTCCGTCGAAAAGCAGAGGCTGTATCCGTTGTAGTACTGCGTGTTCCAGCCGGCCATCCAGCGCCCGGCCTTCCAGTCGAGCCCGGCATTCCCGCGCCACTGGATCATGCCGTCATCCAAGCCCACGCTGTCTTGCGCGGGCAGCACCGCCGAAATCTGTCGCTCGAACTTCAGTTGATCGGTGGCGACGAGATAGAAATGCCAGTTGCCCCAGGACGTATCGCGTGTGTAGTCGAGCTGGAAATCGAGCGCGCGGACGGTCGAATTCAGCAGATTGACCGAAGACGCCTTGATGTACGTGATGGGCCCGGCCCAACCCGCGGGATCCGTCGGCAGATTCGGCGCGCGCTGGATGCGATCCGGATAGAGCGCTTCGTTGTTGATGAAGAACTGCGGACCGGGCGAGTTGATCTCGCCTGATTTAGTGATCTCGGTGAGATCCACGGACAGACGCAATCCCTCGACAAGGCGCGGCGTCAGGATGAATCCATACGAGAGGCTCTCAGACTCCTCAGGCCGCAAGTCCGGATCGCCGTTCTGGACCACAAGCACCCGGCGAGTGACCGGATCGCCCGTCAGTCGTGTGCCGCCTCTTTTCGGATCGGACAACGTCGTCAGGTTGGCCGCCGGAAAATTGATCTCCCTCGGCTTGATGTTGGACAGGGACGGCGCCACGAAGCCCGTGCCGAAACTGGCGCGAAGGGCGATGTCTTGCACCGGTGAGTAACGCAATCCCAGCGTGTAATCCGTGGAGGCGAGCTTTGCTTCCGTGTAAGTCTGCTCCGGAAACGGACCCTCCGGACTCGGCACACCGATCTGCTGCGCAGCCCAGTGCGTTTCGTATTTGTCGCGCCGGACCGCACTCATCAGCTCGAGATCCTGAAGAAGCGGCGCGCGCAACTCGAGGTAAGCGGAGTCCACATTCCGATCGCCGGCGGGGTACCACGAATACAGAGGCGGCAACGCCGGCGAAAGGCTGCTCGTGATGAAGTCGTCATAGTACTCACGACGATGCTCCAGCAATCCGGAGAGTGTGAGCGGTCCGCCGGGCAGGCGCGTCATGGGTCCACTCAGTCGCAGCGAGACATCTTGCAGACTGTTCGACAAGTCAGGGTTGGTGATCGTCAGCGAATCGAACTGAGAGGGCGCGTTGGCGATGGGGAATGCACGCAGATCCGTCAGCGCCGCGGCTTCCAGCACGGACGAACCGCTGAAGCTGGGACCGATCGTGAAACCGTTCACGATCGTCGTATCGATCTTGGACCAACCGTAATCGAGCGTTGCGCTCCAGTCGAGCGGCAGGCGTGCGATCAGGCCGACGTTGGCGCGTCGCGTGCCGATTTCATTCCGTCCGCCGGAGTCAACGCCGTTCTCGTAGACGGGTAGCGACGCGTAGATATCCTGCTGAAACGGATTGTTGGTGCTCGAACCGGGAATGTAGAGCGTGGTCACCTGCGGAGTCGAGAAGTGATTGACCGACCTATCCCAGTACAGATTGGCGTAGGCCTCGACCTTCGACGTGAGGTCGCGACGGATATCGAGCGACACGGAGTCGACCGTGGGACCCGAGTACAGATTGAAAGGCTGGCCCGTGACATTCAGCTGCCCGGCATTGGCTCGCAACGCCGCTGCATTGTCGCTGCTCGGCCCGGCATAGCCTGAGGGCACATAGGTCCAGGGCGCATTGAGCGCGCCCCCGCCGTACGCGGGATCGAGCACGAGATTCTCGCCTGTCACGCTGACGACGTTGGGCGTTGGGCCATACGCCATATAAGCCAGCGAGGGATAATCGGGATAATTCTTTGCGAACTTATCAAAAGCACGCCGGCCGAAGTCACGCACGCCGCTCAGCAGATCCTGTTGCTCCAGATGCGACGCGCTGATCGCGAAGCGAGTCCCGCCCAGGCTGAAGCCGCCGTTCAGGCTCAACTCGACGCGCCGGGCTTCGGTGTCGAAGGTGTCGCCGTACAGCGCGCTCACCTCGAGCCCGGAAAAGTCCCGCTTCAAAATGATGTTGATCACGCCGCCGGTCGCGCCGCCGCCGTAAGCGCCGCTCGCCGTGGACGGCAGGATCTCGATGCGCTCGATGGCCGACATCGAAATGCCGTTGATGTTGGGCTGGCCGAAGTCGAAGCCCATGGCGACACCCGGAACACGACGGCCGTCAATGAGGATCAGCGTCTGGTTCGTCCCGAGGCCGCGCAGGTTGATGCCGCCCGACGTGCTGAAGGTGCTCGGAATGTAGCCGGAGAGGCCATTCGTCACCTGCCCGTTCATCGGCAGGCGCTGGCGAAAGAACTCCTCCAGGTTCTGTGCACCGCTGGCGCGGGCTTCTTCGCCGGAATAAACGACATAAGGTTGCGCATCGTCTTCGCTGCGGCGAATGTCCACGTTCAGCGTGCGGCGCCCGACCACCAGGATTTCCGACTTCGCGCCGTCGCGTCTTGCCGCGTCGTCGGTGGGGCGCGCCGGCGGCGCAGTCTCTGCCCGGCGAACCTCCACCAGATAGGTGCCGTCCTGGTTGGTACGAAATTGCAGATCGCTGCCCTGAAGAAGAAGCGTGAGCGCTTCCGCCGGTGTGCGCATGCCGTGCACGCCCTGCGTCTGCCGCGATCCAACGATGTCCTTCGAGAACAGGATGTCGTGGCCGCTCTGGCGACCGAACTGCGTCAACGCCGTCGCCAGGCTTTGCGGTTCGATGTTGAAATGGCGTGTCTGTTCCTGTGCCACGGCGGGTTGAGCGATCATCACCACGGTGGCTGTGGCGAGGGCCGAAAGCAGCGCCCCACGCATGGACCACGGCCTGAATCCGAAAACGTCGAAAATCATTTGTAGAGTATCCCCTGCGGAAGAGAGTGAGTCTTCGCCCCTCGTTATTTCTGCCTCTGCCGTGGGACGTACCGCTCAGCTGGACCCGTAAGACTTCCGCGTGCGATTGAGGCTCCAGGCAGTCCGATTCGTTATCAAGGCATGACCGCACGTGATATCGCCTCACCTGTCCTCGACGAAAATTTCTTGCAGGACATCCTCCACCGGACGCGAGACGCAGGAGCAACGGACGTGGAAGCGCGCGCCGGCGAGCAGCGCGCCCTGCTCGTCGACATGCGCGAGGGCACTCTGCAGAACGTGCAACGCTCTGAGAGCGCCGGCCTGCAGCTCACCGCCTGGGTCGGGAAACGCAGGGCAAGTGCTGGCACGAGCCATTTCTCCGCGGCGGGAATTTCCGAGCTGATCGCGCGTGTGACCTCCATGGCGAAGATTGCGCCGGAGGATGCGTGGTCCGGTCTCGCGCCGGGCAATCTCGTCGCTCGTAGAGACGATTCGCACCTGGAGCTTCTCGATCCCCGCGACACGGATGCGAACCAACTCGCGAGCTGGGCGCTCGAGCTCGAAGCGGCCGCACGAGCGGTGCCGGGCGTGACTCAATGCGAAGGAGCGGCCGTGCAGTTCGCATCACAGCGCGGCATGCACGTCGCCTCGAATGGGCTTTCTCATCGCGCGGATAGCTCGTTCTACTCCGCAGGCATCAGCGTGATTGCCGCGAACCACGGCGAGAAAGAAGTTGGTCGAGCCCAACGCGCGGCACGCTGGCGCGAAGACATGCCCGCGATGCCCGCCATCGGCACGGAGGCCGGGCAAATGGCCGCCGCGCAGCTGGGCTCACGCAAGCTCGCGAGCCAGAAAGCCCCGGTCATTTTCGACCGCACCGTCGCGATGGCGCTGATTACGCCGATGCTGGGCGCGAGCAGCGGCTCGGCGATCACGCGCGGGACTTCGTTCCTGAAGAACAAGCTTGGGCGGCGCGTGTTCGCAAGCGGCGTGGATATCGTGGACGAGCCGTTCAAACCGCGCGCACTGGGCTCGCGCGCTGTCGATCAGGAAGGCGTGGCGCCGCGCACGCGAAAGATTGTCGACGACGGAATCCTCACCACGTGGCTACTGGACTGCGCGACAGCGCGTCAGCTCAAAATGGAGACAACGGGACATGCCGGTGGGGTTTCGAATCTCGCCGTTTCTCCCGGCAAGCTCAGCAGAGAGGAGCTGATGTCGCATGCGGGGTCCGGGCTTCTCGTCACCACGCTGTTCGGTCCCTCGCTCAATCCGAATAGCGGCGACTGGTCGCTCGGCGTGGCGGGATTCTGGTTCGAGCAGGGGGCCATCGCCTACCCTGTATCGGAAGTCACCGTGGCGGGCCGTTTGCCCGATCTCTATCCGCACCTCGTGGTCGGCAGCGACCTCGAAATACGCGAGGCCGCCAACTCGCCCTCACTTCTGGTGCCGCAGATGTCAATTGGAGGGCGTTGATTCGCGCCAGACGAGCAGCGTGTCCCCGCCAGGCTGCTCGCGCGCTTCGATCGGGAAATATTCTTTCACCGCATTCACGAACGCCTGCGACTGGTCTGTGCGGAAGACGCCGCTGATGCGCAACTTGCGCATGCTGGGGTCCGCCACGACGAGCGCGCCTGCCGAGTAGCGATTCATCTCCGCAACCGCTTCCGTCAGCGGCACGTCGTTGAACGCCACTCTGCCCTCTTCCCACAGAACGGTCTCGTTGACGTCGACCGTGCGAACGGAGACCGGTTGAAACAGGTGTTCGGCCTTCGTCGAGTAGGACTGGCCGGGCGCGAGCTCCCGGCGCTCGCTCAGCACGGCGTCGATGAGGCGACCTTGCGGACGGCGCTGCACGGCCACGTGGCCCTGGACCACGACGACCCGCACGTCATCGCCCTCCAGGCGAATGTCGAACACGGTGCCGAGCGCCGTCACCTGACGATCGCCGGCGACGACCACGAACGGACGTGAAGCATCGTGCGCGACGCGAAAATTCGCCTGGCCGGCGACGAGCGTCAGATCGCGACTGTCACGGCTGAAGCGCGTCTCCACGCGCGAACGCGTGTTGAGTGTGATGACCGAGCCGTCGTCGAGCGTGAAACTCTTCCGCTCTCCCACGGCTGTCTCGTAAACGGTGACGGGAACGACTGGCGTCGTTTCCGCACTGACCATTTGGGCCGGCCGCTGAATGCCCTGCTGCTGCAGACCGAGCCCCACGGCAACGAGCGCTATCGCGGCCGCAGCGGTAAATCCGGCCAACAGGAATCGCTGGCGGCGCTTTTTTTTCAGGGCCGCCTCGCGCATCGCGCGCATCATCGGCCGTGAGTGGGACGCGCGCAGGGCGCCGATGATGTCCTGCAGATTCTCGAACTGGCGGGCGTTCTCGACATTCGCCGCGCGCCAGCGCTCGTAGGCTTCGCGATCTTCACGCGTGCACTCGGGCGAGCGCAGCCGCGCGTCCCAGTATGCGGCGGCCTCGTCCGGGCCTCCCTCGCGCGAGGGCGCGACGTCGGGAAATGTGGGTTTCGCCATCCTAAAGCCATCCCTTCAGCCGCTGGAGGAGAAAGAGGTTCGCCCGCCCCATGTCCTTTTCCACGGTGCTCAACGAAATGCCGAGTCGCTTCGCGATCTCGGTCTGCGGCACTTCCTCGAAATGGTAAAGCACGAATATGGTCTGGGCGCGCTCGGGCAGATCCGCCAGGGCGCGCCCCAATTGCTCGATCGCTTCCTTACCCAGTAGGACGCGTTCCGGCGAGACAGCCGTATCGGAAACGCGCTCCTCGTCCACCGGCTCCGCAGCGCTGAGCAGCCGCGCTTTGCGACGCCGGAGAAAATCGTTCAGCACGGAGGCCGCGGTCTGGAACAGATAAGCGTCCACTTTCTCGACGGAATCGAGTCCGTCGCGCTTCAGCAGCCGCGTGAAGACCTCCTGCACCAGATCCTCGCGATCGATGTCGGGCCGCGTGCGGCGCTCGAAAAAGCGCAGGAGCGGGCTGCGGTAGCGGGTATGCCACTGCGCAAGCAACCGCTCCGTTTCACCGCGCGATGAGCGCTCTTCTCCCAAACCGATCCTCTCCCCGGCACAGACTCACGCCAGCCTGTATGACGCAACCCTGACGGTAACCCGTAAAAGAATTCCGTCCAGCACCGCGGGTTCGTTGCCCGGCCCGCAGAGCCGGGCCGGGCAACGACGTCAGCGATCAATCCCAATCAGGGACGGCTACCACGAGGTCAGCCTTGACCAGCACCGACACGCTGCCCACTCCCGGCGCAGGATTGAAATTCGCCGGCGGTCCCGCCGCGAAGCTCGCACCGACGCCCAGCCAGTTCGCCGCGGGCGTGCCGTAGTTCCGCGCCACTCCTGCGTTGCCGCCAGTAAACAGCATCAAGTAATAGTCTCCAGGCAGCAGCCGCACCGGCTCCTTCGGCTTGAAATCGATCCAGCTGGCCGGGGCGCCTGCACTGACGCTCTTGATCTCGCTCTGCGCGACAAGCCTGTTTCCCTGCGAGGCGTCATACACCAACACCTGCACCTGTTGCGTTCCCGTGCCGCCACCCAGGCCGTCCAGATAAGCGTGCATCGTGCCGAGCGATGCATCCCCGGGCGTGACCGTGAACTTCGAGCCGCGGATGAAGTTGGCCGACAATCCGCTGGAAGGCGTGGCGCTCGAGCCTTCTGCCTCGTTGCCGAGAACCCCGCCGATATCGAACTTGCCCCATTCGTAGGTCAGGAAAGCCGACATCGTGCCGCCGCCGCGCGCGCAGCTGCCGAAGGTCTGGTCCGTGCCATCACTGAAAGTGTCCGCATGGCTGCAGTAATTACCGGTGCCGTCAAAATAGTAACGAGCGATACCGGCGTCGTTGCCGCTGTGAACGACCAGCCACATCGGCCAGGTCTGGCCGAGACCTCCGGGTACACCCCAGTAGTACGGCGGCACAGGCACGGTGACCCACTGCGGCGGCATCCCTGCAGGAATCGTGACCGGTTTGGAAACAAACAGCAGCTCGGTGGGAGGATCCACGTCCGCATCCGTCCAGCCCGGCGAGTTGTACAAAGCGAACCGGACTTCCTGGCTCGAGCCCGTGCCGGAGCCCGCGCCTTTCCCATCCATGTAGATGGAATAGGCCACCGCACGGCCGCGTTCGAACCAGGCCCCCGATCCTTCCCTGTAATTGGCCGTCATGCCGAGAGACTGAACTCGTTGGATCGTCGTGACACCCGCCTGCCCCAGCGACGACGTGTATTTCGCATAGGCTGACAGCGTGCCACTGCCGGCGCCGCCTGGACCGAATGTGTCGGACGCGCCGTCCGCGAAGGCATCGGCGCCGCCAAACCAATTCGCAGCGCCATCCGAGTAGAAGCGCACGACGTTCGCGGTCGAGCCACTTTGCAACATGATCCAGTAGTTGCCCGAGCGCAGCACCAGATAGGGAGTCTGGAAGCAGACCCAGCTGGCCGCCGCGCCAGCGGTGATCACGCGTGTCAGCGATTGGCCCGCTTTGGTGCCCGGCTGTCCGTTCGCATCGCGATACAGGGCCAGACGAACCGCCTGCGAACCGCTGCCGCCACCCAGTCCATCCAGATAAGCGCACAGCTCTCTCACCGAATCGACCCACGCGCCTTCGAAGTAAGTGAATTTCGAGCCGCGCGAGAAATCAGCGCGCAATCCGGCGGAGGGCACCGCGCCCGTCGTCGTGCGACCGAAGGTGTTGATGTCGTAGAGGCCGTAGGCGGAAATCGTTCCGGTTCCCGCAGAGCCGGGACCGAACGGGTCGGCCGCGCCATCCGCGAACGCATCGGCGCCGCCATACCAGTTCGCCGGCCCATCGTAGTAATAGCGCGCGACGCCGGCGTTTGCGTCCGTATGGATCATGATCCAGTAGTTGCCTGGATTCACCACCACCGACAGGTCCGGTGTCTTGAACTGGTTGCATTGCCACTGTGCGTTGCCACCTGCGACGACACCCTGTTCATACGTTTCGGCCACCTTGGCGCCCGGCACTCCGTTCACGTCGCGATAGAGAACCAGATGGAAGCGTTGCTCGCCGCTCGCGCCGCCTTTTCCATCGAGGTACATGCACAGGTAGCTGAGCGTGCCTGTTTCGGTCATCGTGACCTTCGATCCGCGCGAGAAGTCCGCGCGCAATCCGGCGGATTGCTGTGCGCCAACGGTCGAGCGGCCCAGATATCCCGCGTATGCCGGTGTCAATGCCGATAACAGCATCGCGCCGCAGACGATTGCAATGAGTCGAGTGAATCGTTTCACGTTTGTTATCTCCCTGTGTTTATTGTGTTGATCACCGCACACGACGGCTCATCGTGCGGGTAGATCAATTTCTCCGAATATTTCCGCGGCGATGAGCAGCAGGCTCTATTCCCGTACGGCCGCCGCGAATTAATGAGCGCCGCACGCGTTCGCCGTTCTGGGACTCACGTCACGTAAAACATGGGGATGGCGCAGTTTCTGCTAAAGCTCGCGTGGGACGAACGGTCGTGAAACCTCTGGGTCAGGAGTTGGCTTGCGCCGCGCAACTCTGGCACTGCTCGGCATGACCGAACGCACGCTGCACCTCCTGGCTGAGTAACGCGAGTATCTGCGTTCGAGCGGGCCTGCCCATACGCAGTATTGCGGTGTTCGTGCGGGATACTGCGCAATGCACGTGAAGACAATGGTGCGGGCCGCTACGGAGTCTTTCGTATATCGCTTCAGCTGCCGTGAAAGGATATTCGCAAGCCGACACCCGTCATGTCCCGAGATAGGCACCTTGCCATGTCGTTCCGCGTCCGCCGAGGTCGTTCATGAACAGCCCTGCTCCGCCGCTGCTGTCCGATCCGATCGCGACGCTTGCGGGACTCACGGAGGAAGAAGCAGAACGCCGCCTGCTCGCGCAAGGTCTCAACGAGCCGGCACATCATCACCTGCGCGAGGCCTTGCGGGACCTCACGCGTGCGACCGCCAGTCCGCTGAACCTCGTTCTGGTGGTGGCGGTGATCGCTTCGGCAGCGCTCGGCGAAATAGCAGACGCGGTGATCATCGCGGTCATCGTGATCCTGAGCACGGTGCTCAATTACTGGCAGACCTTTCGCTCAGAACGCGCGATGCGCGGATTGCATGCGCAACTCGCGCCCACCGCCACCGTGCTGCGCGATGGCCAGTGGCGCGAAATCGAGCGACGCCGGCTCGTGCGCGGCGACCTCGTGCATCTCTCCGCAGGCGACCTGGTGCCCGCAGACGCGCGGCTGCTGAAGGCGACGGATCTGCACGTCCAGCAATCGGCCCTCACGGGCGAGTCGATGCCGGTTGAGAAACGACCCGCGGCGGATCCCCTGGCGCACGCCGGGCCGCAGTCCGAGGCACTCGTATTCCTCGGAACCTCCGTGGTCAGCGGCACGGGCGTCGCGGTGGTGTACGCCACGGCCGGCGACACCAGCTTCGGCGCGATCGTGGAAACACTTTCAGCACGGCCTGAAGAGACCGATTTCGAGCGCGGCACCCGCCGCTTCTCGATGCTGATCCTGAAGACCGTGCTGTTCTTCGTCCTGTTCGTTCTCGTGATCAACATCGCGATGGCACGCGATGCGTTTCAATCCCTGCTGTTTTCCGTTGCGCTCGCGGTCGGACTCACGCCCGAGTTCCTGCCCATGATCACGACGGTGACGCTGGCACAAGGCGCGCTGCGCATGGCGCGGGAGAAAGTGATCGTCAAACACCTGCCGGCGATCCAGAACCTCGGCAGCGTCGACATCCTGTGCACCGACAAGACCGGCACGCTGACCGCGGGCGCGGTGTCGGTAGAGCAAACGCTCGACGCGTTCGGAGCGCAGTCCGCTCGGGCGCTGCAGCTGGGCGGCCTGAACAGTCGCTTTCAGACCGGCATCCGCAGTCCGCTCGATGAGGCGATCCTGAAGCGCTGCGCGGACTCGCCCGAACCACCGCTTCCGGAACGCAACAAGACTGACGAGATCCCATTCGATTTCGAACGGCGACGTCTGTCGGTTGTCCTCTCGGATCCGCACGGGTCATTGCTCATCACAAAAGGCGCACCGGAGAGCGTGTTGAGCATCTGCTCTGGCTACGAGACCACGGCAGGCACGCAAGCGCTCGATCCGCCTGCGATCGCTCGATGCATGACTACGGTGCACGACCTGAGTCGAAAAGGATTGCGCGTGCTCGCTGTCGCCAGCAAGGCGGTCAGCCGTCGTGACGGGCTCACGATCGCCGATGAGAAGAACCTCACGCTCGCCGGCTTTCTGACGTTCGCCGATCCCGTGCTCGAGGGCGTGCGCGAATGCATCGCGCAGCTCGCAAGCGATGGAGTGCGCGTGAAGATTCTCAGTGGCGACGACGAGCTCGTTTGCCGTCACGTCTGCGAGCAAGCGGGCATCGACGCGACTCGCGTCGTCACGGGCGATGAGCTCGCTTCGATGGATGTGGCCGCCGTCGGCCAGGTGGCCGTGACGGTCGATGTGTTTGCGCGCCTCATGCCGACGCAGAAACATCAGATCGTCCGGGCCCTGAAATCGAAGGGCCACGTCGTCGGCTATCTGGGCGACGGCATCAACGATGCTCCTTCGCTTCATGCCGCCGATGTCGGCATCTCCGCCGCGGGTGCTACCGACGTGGCGCGCGAAGCTGCTGACATCATCCTGCTGCAACGTCGCCTCGATGTTCTGCATGCCGGCATCGTGGCCGGCCGACGCTCCTACGGCAACGTGCTCAAGTATCTGTTGATGGGCACGAGCTCGAATTTCGGCAACATGTTCAGCATGGCGGCGGCCGCGTTATGGCTGCCCTTCCTGCCGATGCGGCCGACACAGATCCTGCTGAACAATTTTCTCTACGATCTCGCGCAGATCACGATCCCCACCGACAACGTGGACGCGGCGCTGATCCGCCGGCCGCAACGCTGGAACATCCGGCTGATCCGCAATTTCATGCTGACGATCGGACCGGTGAGCTCGCTGTTCGATTTCCTCACGTTCTTCGTGCTGCTGCGGTTCTTCCACTTCGACGAAGGGCACTTTCAGACCGGCTGGTTCCTGGAGTCGCTGACGACGCAAACGCTCGTGCTGTTCGTCATTCGCACGGCGGCGCGGCCGTGGCGCGACCGTCCAAGCGTGGCGCTCACGGTGACGGCGCTGGTCGTGCTCATTGTGGGAAATGTGCTGCCGTTCAGCCCGCTCGCCGCCCCTCTCGGGTTGCACGCGTTGCCGACCTCATTCTTTGTGTTTCTCGCGGCCATCACGCTGGCCTACCTGACCGTCGTCGAAGCAGTGAAACGTCGGGTGTTCCGGGCTGCCGGTCAGATCACTTTCGAGAAGCGCTCGGCATCCGTTCGTTGAGCAAGGTACGCATCGAACACCATCGCCACCGTCCGGATCAGGAGACGCCCCGCCTGCGTCACACCGATGCAATTCGATCTCACATACGTCAGCCCCAGCGCCTGAAGCTCCTGCAAGCGCTCGAGCTCGCGACTGAAGTAGCGCTTGAACGGGATTCCGAAGCGTCGGCCGATGGCCGCGCAGTCGATGAGCTCATGGCACATCAGCTCCTGGATCACCGCGCCGCGAATCAGATCGTCCGGCATCAGCCGCACGCCGCGCTGGATGGCGAGGCGGCCCGCGTCGATCGCCGCGTAATATTCCGGCAGCGTCTTGAAGTTCTGCGCATAGCTGTTGCCCACCTTGCCGATCGAGCTGACGCCCAGACCGACCAGATCGTGCTCCGCGTGCGTCGAATAGCCCTGGAAATTGCGCTGGAGCGAACGCTCGCGCTTGGCGCGCACCAGCTCGTCGCCCGGCAGCGCGAAGTGATCCATGCCGATGTAGACGTAACCGGCGTCCGTCAGCGTCGCGATGGTCAGCCCCAGCAGCTGCAAACGTTCTTCAGGGGTGGGCAGTTCATCGACATGGATTTGTCGCTGTGCCTTGAACACGCGCGGCATGTGCGCGTACGCGTACACCGCGAGGCGATCGGGCCTCGCCCGCACCACGCTGGCCAGCGTGCGTTCGAAGCTCTGCAACGTCTGCCGGGGCAGTCCATAAATGAGGTCGAAGCTCAGCGAGCCGATGCCGGCGCGACGGACGGCGTCGACGACATTCAGCGTTTCAGATTCGGGCTGGATGCGATTCACCGCCGCCTGCACGGCAGGATCGAAGTCCTGCACACCCAGGCTCATGCGGTTGAAACCCATCGACGCCAGGGCCTGCACGCCATCCGCATCGACAGTACGAGGATCGATCTCGATGGAGTATTCGCGGTCTGCGCTCGACGTCAGCGAAAACTGCCTGCCGAGATGTTCCATCAGGCTTCCCAGCTCGCGGGAGTCGAGGAAAGTCGGCGTGCCGCCACCGAAGTGAAGCTGTTCGACCCTGCGGTCCGCGGAAAAGAGCTGCGACTGCATTTCAATTTCGCGAGACAGTCGGCTCAGATATTCCCGTGACCGATCGTGATTGCGGGTGATGACCCTGTTGCAGCCACAATAGAAACACGGGCTCGCACAGAACGGCACGTGCACGTAGAGGGACAGGGGTGACGCACCTTCTCCCTGCTCGGCCGCATTGCTTTGCAAGGCCGCCGCCCGGTACGCGGCTTCGTCAAAAGCCTCCGTGAACTGCAGCGCCGTTGGATACGACGTGTAGCGCGGACCGGAGCAATCACACCGGCGGATCAGATCGGCATCGAACACAACATCATTCATGGCGTGTCATGCTAGCGGCCGTGCCCCGGCCGGGCACTACGTAGAACAACCTGTCGGGCGGCAACCGAAACTACGTAATTTTCCGCAATGGCGGACGGCAGACGTCACGGCTGCTCGTCCTGCTCCCACGCCCGCGACGCCTCGTCCAGATTCTCGAACTGGCCTGTATCGATGGCCCAGAACAGCGACCACACGGCCACGCCGAGCAGCGCGAGGCTCAACGGAATCAGCACGAACAGGATGTTCAAGATCGTTCTCCCTTCATCGCAGCGAGGCGCCTCGCATTGAGCACGACGAACAGCGAGCTCGCCGACATGCCGATCGCCGCGAGCCAGGGCGGAACCAGGTTGAGTGCCGCGAGCGGCACCGCGGCCATGTTGTAGACGAGCGCCCAGCGCAGATTCTGGCGAATCACCGCGAGCATGCGACGCGCGGTGCCGATGCCTTCCGCTACGACATCGAGTGCATCGTTCAACAGAATGAAATCCGCCGCGGCCTGCGCGATGGCAGAGCCCTGCCCCATTGCACACGACACGTCGGCGGCTGCCAGTGCGGGACCATCGTTCACGCCATCGCCGACCGCGAGAACGCGCTTGCCCTCGGCCTGCAGGCTTCGGACGAGATCGACCTTGTCCGCAGGTCCCATGCGCGAGCTGGCGCGGTCGATGTGCAGCGCTGCGCTGGCCGCATCAACCGCCTCCTGGCGATCGCCGCTGGCGATGACAGCCCAGACACCCAATGCGCGCAGCTTCTCAGCGGCAGCGAACGACTCGGGCCGGACGTTTTCACCCAATGCGAACACCGCAATCAGGCCAGACTCATTGCCCAGATACACACCGATGTCGCCCGGCGGAGCCGCTACGTCTGCTGCGAGCGTTGAAACGAAATCGTGGCGGCCGACACGCCAGAGCTTGCCTGCGACGCGGCCGCTGATGCCCAGGCCGTCTGTTTCCTGAAGTTCCGTTGCAACGACATCTGGCGATTCGAATTCCCGGAACAGCGCCGCGATCGGATGACTCGAACCGCGCTCCAGCGCGGCGGCCACCGCCAGCGCGCGCTTGCTATCAAACTCTCCGAGCATCGTGGTGTTGATGATCGACAGGCCACCCGCGGTCAGTGTGCCCGTTTTGTCGAGCACCACGGCATCGACAGAAGCGAGCCGCTCCAGTGCGTCCGCGCGTGTGACCAGCAAGCCGCAGCGAGCAAGCCGTGTCGCGGCGGCGGCGACCGCCACCGGCGTGGCAAGCGAGAGTGCACAGGGACAGGTCACCACCAGCACCGCCAGCGCGGCCGGAAAAGCCTTCGCGGGATCCACGAAACACCAGGCAATCACGACAAGGATCGAGATCACCAGAATGCCTGCCACAAAGCGGTTGGCGGTTCGATCTGCCGTGCGCGCAAGCGCCGGCCGCACGCCTTGCGCGCGCTCGAGCAGCGCAACGACCGACGCCAGCGTGGAGCTCTTGACGTCCTTCTGCGCGATGACCCGAATCGCGCTCTCGACGGTGAGCGAACCGCCCAGCAAGGATTCGCCTGCAACCCGACGTTGGGGCTTCGATTCACCCGTCACCAGCGACTCGTCGACGCGCGCGATGCCTTCGGCGAGCGTGCTGTCGACGGGAATCACGCCGCCCCTGGGAATCAGCAGCGTGTCGCCCGTGACGATCTCCTTCACCGGAACGCGTTCCGTGCCACCGCTCGTCGTGATGCGCGAAACCCGCGCCGGCAGGCTTCGGCCCACCGCTTCGCTGATCGACAGGCTCCGCTGCCGCACGACGATCTCAACGAAACGGCCTGCGCTCAGAAAGAAAATGAACATCGTCACCGAGTCGAAATAGGTCTGCCCCTCGCCGCGCACTGTGTTGAATGCACTGGCGCCGTAGGCGAGCAGCAGCGCGATGGCGACGGGCACGTCCATGCCGAGCGTGCGATGACGTAAATCGTTCCACGCGCCCAGCAGAAACGGCGCGCCAGAATAGACGAGCACGGGCGTGGTGATCGCCATGCCGACGTACTGCAGATACCGGGCAATGGCCGGATCCATTCCGTCCGGCCCGGCAACATAAACGCCAAGCACGTACATCATCACCTGCATCATGCCGAGGCCGGCGAGCCCGATTCGCTTCAGGGCCAGGCGGCGCTCGCGCACGAACGCGGATTCCGCAGCCTCGCCGGCGAGCGGCACGGGTTTGAAGCCCGCGTCGGCGACGGCCTTCAGGATCTCGGCGAGCTGACTCTTCGACGCGTCCCAGTCGACGCAGACTCGCGAGGTCGCCACGTTGATGTTGACCTTGTCGATGCCGGGGAGCGCGAGCACGGCCCGTTCGATCGAACGGCTGCACGAAGCGCAACGGATACCTTCCGCGGCGAACACGGTGCGAGCCCGGCCTGCAGTCTCGTTGGACCAGAACGCATGGGAAGACGGCGCGGTGTCGGTGGCCATGAGGGCTACTCGTTTTGACCCGCGACAGCGTCCAGCGTCACATCGCCCAGATTGCCGCGCACGCTTTGCCGGACCGCCCAGCCATTTGCTGCATCGATCAGTTCCAGACGCCAATGACCCTCTCGGGCTTCGTGGCAGGTGCCCGAGTACACCAGTGATCCATTGCCCGAGCGCTGAAGCGTCACTCGTTGGTCGAGCGCCGGCAGCGTGGCGTGAGCCACCAGCAAGACCAGCGTGTCGGGCGGCGAGATCCGCGCTTTCAAAAGCACTTTGCATCGACCGGCCGCGCCGAAGCCCGTGATCCTCGCGTGAACGCCGACATCAGCTGCTTTCGCCGCCTGCGAGAAATCCCGGTCGAGCTGGAAGCCTTCCCAGTGATACTGCTCGGGCAGCTGCCCATCGGGATTGCGAAGGGTCAGCAGCAGCGAGATCACACTGGCCACGACAGCCACCGCCGGAAGTCCCCACGCCAGGATCAACACGGGATTGCGAGCGGTCGACATGAGTGCTCCCTTCATTTTGCGGGCTTCATTGGGTTGGCGCGAGAAAGCGCGCGCGGGTGCTGGCGTTGAGGCTGGGGTCATCCAGCGCCTGCACGACGATTTCCACGGTCTGCGGCCCCAACGGCTCGTACGCGAGCCGTCTTACTCGCACAGCTGCGGGATAGACCTCGCCGCTGCCGACATCGAACTGCGCGACGGCGGGATCCAGCGTGAGTGCGCCACTGCCGCGAACCGCGACGGCGAAGCGATGCGGGCGCTCGCTCTTGTTGAGGATCTTCACGTTGTAGACGTTCTCGACGCGCCCATCGTCCATCATCCGATAGAGCACGTTCCGATCGCGGATGACGTCCACGTCCACCGGTTTGCGCAGAATCAGTCCGACAGCGAACGCAGTCACGAGTCCCACCAGCAGCACGGCATAGATCACAACCCGCGGTCTCACGATGCGGGTCCGCTTGTGGTCCAGTGCGTTCTGAGTGGTGTAACGAATGAGTCCGCGCGGATAGCTCATCCGGTCCATCACCGAATCACACGCATCGATGCACGCCGCACAGGCAATGCATTCGCTCTGCAGGCCCTGGCGAATGTCGATGCCCGTGGGACAAACCTGCACACACATCGTGCAGTCGATACAGGCGCCCAGCTTCGCCGCTTTGAAGTCCGCGCCGCGCCGACGCGAGCCGCGCGGCTCACCACGCTGTGAGTCATAGGTGATGATCAGCGTATCGCGATCGAACATCGCACTCTGGAAACGGGCGTACGGGCACATGTATTTGCACACCTGCTCGCGCAGGAAGCCGGCATTGCCATACGTGGCAAAACCATAGAACACGCACCAGAACAGCTCCCACGGACCCAGCGAGAATGTGAGCGCCTCAGCGAACAAAGTCTTGATGGGCGTGAAGTAGCCAACGAAGGTCGCGCCAGTAAAGAGCGCGAAAGTGCCCCACAGGAGGTGCTTCGTTGCGCGGCGAGCGAGCTTCTTTGCGCTCCACGCCATGCGGTCGAGCTTCATCCGCTCGCTGCGCGAGCCTTCCACAACGCGCTCGATCCACAGAAACGTTTCGGTCCAGACGGTCTGAGGACACGCATATCCACACCACAAGCGCCCGCCCACCGCCGTGAAAAAGAACAATCCGAACGCCGCGATGATGAGCAGCGCCGTGAGAAAGATGAAATCCTGCGGCCACAGCACGAGACCGAACACGTAGAACTTGCGTGCCGGCAGGTCGAACAGCACGGCCTGGCGGCCACTCCATTGGACCCACGGCATGCCGTAGTAGAGTCCGAGCAATCCCCAGACCGACAGGACGCGCAAGCGGGCGAAGCGCCCGCTCACTTCGCGCGGAAAAATCTTCTGCTCGGCGACGTAGTACGAGTCAGGTTCCTGGAGAATCGGTATGTCCACTGTGTTCAGCTACTTTCGCGGGAGCGGGGGTCTGATCGGCGCCGAGGCTCAGCACGTACGCGGCCAGCAACTTGGTGCGCGTCTCGCCGAGGCGATCGAGATGCGCGGGCATCTGGCCCTGGCGGCCATACGCGATGGTCGCGCGAATCGTGGCGAGCGCCCCGCCATGCAACCAGATGTGGTCCGTGAGGTTCGGCGCGCCGAGCAGCGGGTTGCCGCGGCCATCCGCGCCATGACAGGCCGAGCAGATCTCCGCGAACTTCTTTCCGCCGCGGACGACATTTCCGGCCGGCAAGGTGCGACCGGACAGACTCATCACGTACGCAAGCATGTCCTCGACCCCCTCATCGCCCAGCACCGGCAGCCAACCGGGCATCACACCCGTGCGGCCACCCTGGATCGTCGCGAGCACGCTGTCCGGGTTGCCGCCCCAGAGCCAGTCGCCGTCGCGCAAGCTCGGAAATCCCGGCGCGCCGCCCGCGTCCGATCCGTGGCATCCGGCGCAGTTGTTCAGGAAAAGATTGCGGCCCACGCGCAGCGCAGCCGCATCGGTCTCCAGCGACTGCACGTTCTGCTTCTCGTACGGCGCGAAGGTTTTCGCGAGCACCGCCTCCGCCGCACGCGACTGGGCCTCGTACTGCTCGACCTCGCTCCACTTGCGGGCACCCGCAAAATTCCCGAGCCCGGGATACAACGCCAGATAGAACAGCCCGAAAATCACGGTGGCGACGAACAACACCAGCCACCAGCGCGGCAACGGCTTGTTGTACTCGGTGAGATCCCCGTCCCAGACGTGTCCCGTTGTCTCGCTCTGCTCGGACTCGCCGCCGCGGCGACGGCTCGTCCACCACAACAACAGCAGCACCGCTGCAATGTTGACCAGCGTCGGAATCGTGATCAGGGCGCTCGTCAGCGGGCTCATGGCCGCACCTCAGGATCTTCTTCGAGCGGCAGGCGTGCCATCTGCTCGAACTGCGCTCGACGACGCGAGCTCCATGCCCATACCCAGACGCCGACGAAGAGCACGATCAGGATCGCGGTCACCACGCCGCTCAATGCTCCGGAGCTCATCAGTGCCACTCCTTCGACGCGAGGCCCAGTCCCTGCAGGTAAGCGACGAGCGCATCCATTTCGGTTCTGCCGTCGACCGTCTTCGCGGCCGCTGCAATGTCGCTATCGGAATACGGCACGCCGAGCTTTCTCAGCGCCGTCATTTTGACCGGCGCTTCCTGCGCGTCGACCTTGCGGTCAGCGAGCCATGCGTAGGCCGGCATGTTCGACTCAGGCACCACATCACGCGGATTGCTGAGATGGACGCGATGCCACTCATCGCTGTAGCGGCCACCGACACGCGCGAGATCCGGCCCCGTGCGTTTCGAGCCGAACTGGAAGGGGTGGTCGTACACAGACTCGCCGGCCACGGAGTAATGGCCGTAGCGCTCGGTTTCCGCGCGCAGCGGGCGGATCATCTGCGAGTGACATCCGTAACACCCTTCGCGGATGTAGATGTCACGCCCTTCGAGCTCGAGGGCCCCGTAAGGCTTGACGCCCGGCGCTGCGTGGGTGACCTGGCTCGAGAAATACAGCGGGACGATCTCGACCAGCCCGCCTGCGCTGATCACGATCGCGATCAGGACGCCCATGAGTCCGGCCCGCCGCTCGATGACTTCGTGCTTCATGCCGACTGCTCCGCCAGGGCCGGAACGCTCGCGGCAGGCGCGCGACTCTCCAGTATCGTCCGGCGCGTGTTGTACGCCATGATGAACATGCCTCCGAGCACCATGAGCCCGCCGATGAGCCGCACGATGTAATACGGATACGTGGCCTTCAGCGCTTCGACGAACGTGTAAGTCAGCGTTCCGTCCGCGTTCGTCGCCCGCCACATCAGGCCCTGCATCACACCGGACACCCACATCGCAGCGACATACAGAACGATGCCGAGCGTCGTCGTCCAGAAGTGCCAGTCGATGAGGCGTGTGCTCCACATGCTCGTGCGACCGTAGAGTCGCGGAATCATCACGTAGAGCGAGCCGACGGTGGTCATCGCCACCCAGCCGAGCGCGCCGGAGTGCACGTGACCGATGGTCCAGTCCGTGTAGTGCGAGAGTGCGTTCACGGTCTTGATCGACATCATCGGCCCTTCGAAGGTCGACATGCCGTAGAACGACAGCGCCACGATCAGGAATTTCAGGATGGGATCGGTGCGCAACTTATGCCACGCGCCCGACAGCGTCATGATGCCGTTGATCATGCCGCCCCACGACGGCGCGAGCAGGATCAGCGAGAACACCATGCCGATCGACTGCGCCCAGTCCGGCAACGTCGTGTAGTGCAGGTGGTGCGGGCCCGCCCACATGTAGATCGAGATGAGCGCCCAGAAGTGCACGATCGAGAGCCGGTACGAATACACCGGCCGCCCGGCCTGCTTGGGAACGAAGTAATACATCATTCCCAGGAAGCCGGTGGTCAGGAAAAAGCCCACCGCATTGTGCCCGTACCACCATTGCACCATCGCATCGACGGTGCCGGCGTAGGCCGAATAAGACTTCGTCAGCGACACCGGCAGCTCCGCGCTGTTCACGATGTGCAGCACGGCCGTCGTGACGATGAACGACGCGAAGAACCAGTTCGCGACGTAGATGTGCGAGACCTTGCGTTTGATCAACGTGCCGAAGAACACGACCAGGTACGCGACCCACACCAGCGTGATGAGGATGTCGATGGGCCATTCGAGCTCGGCGTATTCCTTGCTCGTGGTAATCCCCAGCGGCAGCGTCACAGCCGCCAGCACGATGACGAGTTGCCAGCCCCAGAAGGTGAACGAAGCGAGCGCATCCGAAAACAGGCGCACATGGCAGGTACGCTGCACGACGTAATAGGACGTGGCGAACAGCGCGGACCCGCCGAACGCGAAAATCACGGCGTTCGTGTGTAGCGGGCGTAGGCGCCCGTACGACAGCCAAGGCAAGCCGAAGCTCAGATCCGGCCAGATGAGCTGCGCGGCAATGAGCGCGCCCACCGCCATCCCGACGATGCCCCACACAATCGTCATCACGGCAAATTGCCGCACGACCTTATCGTTGTACGTTGTCGCGACAGCGGGCACGGTGCTCGCGTGCGCGACGATGTCTGCAGTCGCTGCATTCATGGCACGCAACCTGCCACCGCGGCCGCGTTTTCTAACAGCAGCAGGCCGGTGGCCGTGTTTGAAATGGGAACGTGGTAATTGCTGTGGATCTTCTTCACGCCGTCGGTCAACGCAGCGCGCGCGGCGATCCACATCAGAATCTCGATGCCCTGGGTGCCGGCGCGTTCGATGATCTGGTGGTTCGTGTAGCCGGTCAGCGCTTCCGGTTGCGAGACCAGCTTCTCCAGGCACATCAGGTCGAACTCCCTGTTGATGAAGCCGGCGCGCGTGCCATCGAGTTGGTGCGACATACCACCGGTCCCGACGACGAGCACGCGGGAATCCTCGTCGAAGGATTCGATGGCGTGGCCGACGGCAGCACCGAGCTTGAAGCAGCGTGCGGCGGTGGGCAGCGGATGCTGCACGGTGTTGATGGCAATCGGCACGGTGCGCACTGGGCGCCGGTCGGCGCCGGGCCAAAGCAATGCCATGGGCACCGTGAATGCGTGATCGACGCGCATTTCCTGGCACATCGTGACATCGAATTCGTCTTCCACGAGCGAGTTGATGATGTGCCACGACAGGCGCGGAAAGCCGGGGAACGCAGGCACGGTCGGCAGTCCCCAGCCCTCGTCCGCATTCTGGTACAGCGGCGCAGCGCCGATCGCGAAGGTCGGCAGCTTGTCGAGAAAGAAATTCAGGCCATGGTCGTTGTAGAAGACCACGACCGTGTCCGGTCGTACTTCGTCGAGCCAGCGGTGCACGGGGCCGAAGCCATCGAAGAACGGCTTCCAGTAGGCCTCCCCTTGCGCGCCGCGCGCGATCGCGCCGCCAATGCCCGGAACGTGGGACGTCATCACCGAACCGACGATGCGAGCCATTCAGGTTCTCCCCGAGTCGATCAAGCGCGCGCGGAATTCCTGCAGGGACAGCCCGGTCTGCTGGGCCCCGATGTCCTGCACGCTGAGGCCGAAAATGCCGGTGAGCTTGGCGAGGTAATAGATATTGCCGCCGGCCTCGATCATCGCCAGCACGTCGCGACGCCGGACCGCGTCGCGCTGGCCGGCATCGAGGCCAAAGCGCGCGCAGTACGCGTCTTCGTCCTGGCGGAACGCTTCGCGGTTGGCTGCGTCGTTGAACGAGTAGCACATGCGGTTCAAGGCATAGCCGCGCTGGGCTTCATCGCCGCCGAAGATCGGTGTACCGGGGATTTCAGGGTTTCTCACAGAGATCATGCTGCGTTCCTCCGCGGTGAATTGTCGGCAATCCACCGCGGCGCAGCCTCGGCAGCATTGCGGAAGACGCTACGCAGTTGTCACTAGGGTCTGCACAGGCTGCGGGATCGGCGTCACATAGGATTCGGGTTTCACGAGCACGAAATCGCAGTCGAGCGAATCGATGAGCTTGCTCGTCAGCGTGCCGACCAGCGCTGCTACGCCGTGCTTGCGGGTGAGTGCACCGAGGAACACGAGGTCGTAAGCCTGTCGGGCAGCAAAATCCGGAAGGACGTCGTCCGCTTCGCCGTTCAGGACGCGCGCGTGTTCGGCACCGATCCGAAATTCATGCACCAGCCGATCGAGTGTGTCCTTGCGGCGTGCGCGACTTGCCTCGTCGCCGGACTCATCCTCGCTGTAGATCACGTCGAGCTGCCCATGACAGCCCAGCGTGAGGAAGCCCGCGGTCTGCATGATGGAACGCGCAAGTCCGCCGTGATTGGTGTCTGCCACGTCGACGAGCGCTGCGAACCGACCGCCCGCGCTCCACGGCCGACCTCGGGTCAGCATGAGCGGAACGGGACAGGTGCGCGCGAGCTGCCAGTCGTTCGCATCGAGCGTGAAACGTCGCAGCGGATGCTGGCCGGCGCCGCTCTTGATGACGATGTCGGGCCGGGACTCCTGCACCCGATGCACGATCGCTTCGCACAGCGGGCTGTCACAGCTCACGTGGGTGGTGATCGATACATCTTCGGCGATCGCCCGACGCATGGCATCGAGATACAGTTGACCCTTCGCCAGGCACATCTGCCGGGCTTCCGCGACGCCGGTGCGGTCGTAGGCGTGGCGCAGCGAGTACGCATGCTCCGAGTCGCACAGGAACAGCTCCAGGCGCGCGGAGAAATGTCTGGCCAGCACCATGGCCTTGGCCACGACATGCCGGGTTTCGTCAGCCGGGTCGATCACAGCCAGAATCGAGGTGAGCTTGTCCACGCGCGCGCACTCCAGGGGAATGGCGGCGATCCTGCACCGGCATGGCGCGGCCGGGTATGCGCGCCGCTGCTTAGCGGACTCGTGGAAACTCCTTAGCCGAAAGCCATGTCAGTCGGACATACTTTCCCCATGCCTTCCAACGAGCTACAGGCGCTGCTGGACGCCGCCGTCGATGCGGTGGTCATGATCGACCATCGCGGTGTGGTCACGGCTTTCAACCGCTCGGCGGAACGGCTGTTCGGCTACGAGGCGGGCGAGCTGCTCGGACAGAACGTGAGCGTGCTGATGCCGTCGCCGTACCGGGACGAGCACGACGGTTACCTCGATCGCTACGCGCGCACGAGCATTCCCCACATCATCGGGGTCGGCCGCGAAGTGGAAGGGCTGCGCAAGGATGGCTCGCGCTTTCCCGCGTTCTTGTCAGTCGGCAGGGTCGCGCACGCGGATCCGCCGCGCTTCGTCGGCTTTGTGCGGGACGTGACGACTGAACGGCAGGCGCTCGCCACCATCCAGGCGGAACGCGACTATGCCGACAGGCGCCGCCGGGAAGAGCAGGAAGCGCGTCGACTCCAGGAGCGCCTGACCCATGTGTCCCGCATGGCCACCATGGGCGAGATGGCGGCCGGCATCGCACATGAGCTGAATCAACCGCTGAGCGCGATTGCGACCTACGCGCGCGCGTGCGAGCGATTCCTGCAGCGGGACCAGCCGGACTTGCCGGAAACCCTCGCGTCGCTCGCCGAGATCAGCCTGGAAGCGATGCGCGCCGGCGAGATCATTCGCCGGCTGCGGCAGCTCGTGAGTGCCAAAGCGAGCGATCGGGCCAGCACGTCGATCAACGCGCTGGTGGAAGACCTCGAGGTGCTGATGCAGGCCGACGCGCGCGTGCACCGAACCCAGATGCGATTCGAGCTCGAGCCTGCCCTCCCGCCAGTGATGGCCGATCGCACGCAGTTACAGCAGCTCGTGTTGAGCCTGGTGCGGAACGCAATCGAAGCGCTCGGAGAGAGTGCCGCGTCCGGTCGCTGCATCACCATTCGAACCTGCCGGGTACCCGACGGCCGCATCGAGCTGGGCGTCGGCGACAACGGTCCCGGCGTGCCGCTGGAGATGATCGACCGCCTGTTCATTCCATTCGTCACCACGAAGGCCAGCGGCACGGGTCTCGGGCTCGCCATCAGCCAGACGATCGCGCAAGCTCACGGCGGCAGCATGGCTTACCGGCAGAATGCGCCAAACGGCGCCTGCTTCTACCTTCGACTTCCCGTCATCGAGGAACCTGCATGAAGGAGTCCGCGCCCACCGTATTCATCGTCGACGACGACAATGGAGTGCGCTCGTCGATTCGCGTGCTGATGAAGTCCGTGGGACTTCCGGCCGCGCCGTTCGCCTCCGCCAAGGAATTCCTGGCGGCCTACGACACGAAACAACCCGGCTGTCTCGTGCTCGACATCCGCATGCCTGGCATGAGCGGGCTCGAGCTGCAGGAAACGCTGAATGAGCGCGGAGCGGTGATTCCCGTCATTTTCATCACAGGGCACGGGGACATTCCGATGGCGGTGGAAGCCATGCGCCACGGCGCTTTCGATTTCCTGCAGAAGCCGTTCCGCGACCAGGATCTCATCGACCGTATCCAGCAGGCCCTGGCGCGGGATCTGGAGACACGCGAGTCCCTCCGCGAACATGGCCGCATCCGCAGCCGCATCGCCTCGCTCACGCCGCGTGAAAAGGAAGTGCTGGAGCTGCTGACGTCCGGCAAAGCGAACAAAATGATGGCGCAGGACCTGGGACTGAGCCAGCGCACCGTCGAAATCCATCGCGCGCACGTGATGGAAAAGATGGGCGCGAAGTCCGTTGCGCAGCTCGTACGCATGGTGATGGATCTCGAGTACCGCGGTTCGGGCGCCCCTACGGCGGATCACTGACCGTCCCGCTCGCGAGCGCTGACGCACTGGCCCATTCCAGACGCGCGAGAAAATCCGCGATACCGGTGAGGTCATCGCGTTCCAGCTTCGCGAGCAGGCGCAGGTGAGCGCCCGAGAAGTTGGGCCGACGGCCATCGAGCGCGTCGTACATCTGCCGCAACAAATAATCGTAGTGCTGGCCGGCGAGGTGCGGCACCGTGCTCTGGTTGTCGCCCTCCCCCGATTTGCCGTGACAGTCCGCGCAACGTTGCGCATAGACCTTCGCGCCCCGCGCGACCTGCGTGCCGTCCCCGACGTCGCGCGCCACGTCACCCCGAAGCCGGGTCGCATAGGCTGCAACGTCCGCGATCGATTGCGCATCCGGCAACAAGCCGCGCCCCGCAAAGTGCTCCATGCGAATGTCCCAGCGCGTTTCGTGGCGATAATCGACGATCTGTCGGATGATCACGCGAAAGTGCTGGCCAGCAATGCGGGGCACGCCGCCATCGTCCGAGCCATTGCCGTTCGCGCCGTGGCAGACCGCGCAATCGCGAAACAGCATTGCACCGTGGTGCGGATCGGGATTCGATCGCACCGCACGTGAAAATTCGGTTTTCGCCGCTTCGGAAGCGTGAACCGTGGGGACGCAGACTACTGCGCCTAGCGCCAGCAGGAGGAACATCGCATTTCGCATATCCGACATGTTCCACTGCTCGGCCGGGCAGCTCCATACGGAAGACTACGGCCCAAGCCCCGCAGAGCTACGAGGACTGCGGGGCGAGTTGCGGCACCGGCTGCGGAGTGCCACGCTAACGGTCGGGATTCGTCCCTCGCGAGCCAATATGTTTTCCTCCGAACTCGTCCGCCGTGTTCTCGACTCCACGCCCGATGCGCTCGTCATCATCGATGCGGGCGGCGTCATCGTGTTTGCGAACCGGCAGGTCGAGACCCTGTTCGGCCATCCCGCGTCCAACCTCATCGGCCAGAAGGTCGAAATCCTGCTGCCGGAACGTTTTCGCCCGCGTCACATCGGCCACCGCAGCGCCTACGTCGATAACCTGCGCGTGCGCCCGATGGGCAGCGGGCTCGATTTGTTCGCGCTCCGCCAGGATGGCAGCGAGTTTCCGGTCGAGATCAGCCTGAGCCCTGCGCAAGACGACGATCGCACGCTCGCCGTGGCTGCCATACGCGACATCACCGAACGACGCGAAATCCAGACCGCCCTGTCGGAGGCGCGGGAAGCCGCAGATCGGGCCAACGAGGCCAAGAGCCGATTCCTGGCGACGGCCAGCCACGATCTGCGTCAGCCGCTGCAAGCTCTCTCGCTGCTGAACGGCACGTTGCGCCGGCTCGTGAAAGACGGCCCGGTGGCCGAAGCGCTCGTGCAGGAAGAGCAGGCGATCGGTGCAATGTCCCGGCTGCTGAACGGGCTGCTCGACATCAGCAAGCTCGAGTCCGGCGCGATCAAGCCGGAGATCACGGATTTCAAGGTCGCCGCGCTCTTCGAAGAGATGCGTACCGAATTTGCGGCGCTGGCCGCTCACAAGGGACTGCGCCTCGAGGTGGAGAGCTGCGCCGATCGGGTGCAATCGGATCCGTCCCTGGTCGGCCAGGTGATGCGGAATCTCGTCGCCAACGCCATCAAATATACGCAGACGGGTTGCGTGCGCCTGCGCTGCCTGCACGAGCAGGCCCTGGTGCGACTGGAAGTGCTCGATACCGGTGTCGGCATTCCGCAAAGCGAGCTCGATCGAATCTACGAAGATTTCTACCAGATCGGAGTCGCGGCCAATGCCTCTCGCGATGGCTACGGCCTGGGGCTCAGCATCGTGTCACGCATCGTCGGGCTGCTCGGCCTGAAGCTCGATGTGAGCTCGGAAGTCGGCAAGGGCACCCTCTTCGCGCTGAGCCTGCCCGCGAGCGACGGAATGAATGAAGTGGCGCTGGCGCAGTCCGCACCCGTCGCTGCCGCCGCCCCAATCAACGCCCACACGAAAACGCATGTGCTGCTGATCGAAGACGATGTGCGTGTGCGCAGGGCGACCACGATGCTGCTGCAGGTCGAGGGTTATGAAGTGATCGCAGTGGGTACGGTCGCCGAAGCGGTCGACGCCGCAAAGGCCCATCCCACGATCCGGTTACTGGTCACGGACTTTCATCTCGACGCGGGCGAGACCGGGGTGCACGTCATCGAGGCCGTGCGTCGGGAGCTCGGCGCACAGCTGCCCGCAGTGCTCGTGACGGGCGATACCTCGATTGCCATGCGCGAACTGAGTTGCGATGAACACCTGCGCACGGCGAGCAAACCCATCAATCCCGACGAGCTGCTCGCATTGATGGACGAACTGATTGCGGGCTGAGTGGCGATGCATCCCTTCTGATGAAAGCGCCACTCGTGTCGAACATGGGCGTCTGGATGGACAGCAGGTGGACGACCGTATCGAACACGTCCTGCTGACGGTATTCGGCGCGCCTGACAATCGAGATCGGCACCGACGATTTCACGATCAGCGGAATCTCCGCCTGTTCCGCGGGCAGGCGTATGCCCGGCGGCATGCCATGGAACATCCGGCCGCCTTCCATCAGGGATTCGCCGTGATCCGAGAGGTAGATGAACACATAGGGAACATGGGATGCATCGAGGTCATGGAGCACCTGACCCAGCACGTGATCGACGTAGAGAATGCTGTTGTCGTAGGCAGCATAGACGCCTTCCGGAGTACATCGATTCACCACATCCGCGTCGTTGCACATCGGCGTGAACTTCTGGAATTCCGGCGGATACCGGTCGGCGTATTTCGGGCCGTGGCTGCCTCCGCCGAGATGCAACACGACGAGCCTGTACCCGGAAACATATTTCACGAGAGCGTCGTCCAGGAGTGGAACGACGTCTTCGTCATAGCACTTTCCGTCATGGCCGCAGTGGTTCACGGCTGACTCGCCTACCGAGGCGCAGTTGTCGTACAGCGTGTAATTCACGTAGCACGACGTCGGTATGCCGAGCCTCGATGTGAGGGTCGTCAGCGCGACTCCCTTTTTCTCCAGGATTTCCGGAAGTGCGTAGAGCGTCGAGCCGATTCTCGCGATGCCATTCAACAGCTGCAGTCCTTCGGTGCGCTGAAGCGTCGGTGTCGTATTCCGCCGCGCATAGCCGTAGACGCTGAAGCTTTTCCTTCGGGAAGACTCGCCGATCGCCAGGACAACGACCAGGTTGCCCGGAACAGCGACGCGACCGGCGATGGGAATGCTCGCCTGAGCGGATGGCAACAACGGCTTCACAGACGTGTGCATCACGCTCGCCGTGGCCGAGATGGCGTTGACCGGCACGAGCGAGTAGACGATGTACTTGTTCGATATGTTGCCAGCGCGAAGGATCGCGTCGTAGTTGAAGTAGAACACGGCGAGCGCCGTCATTACGGCCACCGAGGCGATCTTCAACGATCCGAGCAGTTGCCGCCCCCGCTCCGGGAAGCGGATCTCGAGGAGCGCGATGAGGATCGTGGGCAGGAGGATCAGCGCCACGAAGTACGGAATCATCTGTGTCGACAGCAGCTGGCCCACTTCCGTCGCGTCTGTGTGAAGCGCGTTCCGCACCATCGAGCTGTCGATCGCAACGTCGTACTTGGAGATGAAATACGTGAGCACGCCGCTGACGATGACGAGAAGGATCGCCACCGGCTTCGTCGTGCGACGGTGCGCGACGAGAGCGAAGAACGTGATGAACAGACACAGTCCGATGACCAGGTAGGCGGCCAGGCCCGTGTAGTCGAGCCCCGCCACGCCGTAGAACCATCGCGCGAGCTTCCGGAGGTTGAGCGCGTTGCAGGCCGCGTACAGCAGGATTGGGAACAGGATGACGAACGTGCCGTGCGTCACCTGGATTCGCAATGTTCTGCCGACTGCCATTCTTCGATGCCCTGGAAAATCAACCCGCGGGTGATTCAGCGATGACGCGGCGTGCAACGCGGCGCTGGCGCAGCTGCAACCCGACGCCTGCGATCACCCACGTCCAGACGAGCCACATTCGACGCTCGTCCGTCGACAGCTCCGTCAGCATGCGCCAGGGAACGAGGACGACGCTGAACGCGAGCGCGGTGGCGCTCGATCCGGGATCCACCGTCGCGCGCTCCACGACATGAGTCGCGCCGAAGCCGCCGGTCCGGAGAGCCCCTTCGATGCGCAGCGCGAGCTCATTTCGATCGAGGCGACGCCACCCTTTGAGCCGCAACAGCGTCCAGCTCGGCGCCGTGTATCCCCAGCCATGGCTGTCTGTGCCGGACAGCAGTGCAAGATTGTGCTGCCTGGCGAGCGCGACGATCCTCTGCCGTTTCGAGTGGGTCAAGTCCAGGCCTTGCGGAGCCCCGTTCGTGATCTCGATCGCTTGAACGACGCCGCTCACAAGTGGCAGGTCTTCCAGCCGCGGGTCCCGCGGATGATTCCAAACGACGACAGGCGCGCGGGCGCTGCGGCTGCCTGCAATCGCAGGAAGACTCGGTTTGAAGTCATGAAGATCAGACGACAACTCTCGACGGCTCAGGTCCTCGTCGCCGAGAACGCCCACGTGCTCGCCCTTCCAGCTGGCCTCGAGGCCTTCGAGGAGAACAACGCCCTCGCTGCCGGTCCGCGGGTTCTTGGCCAGGCCGCGCTCGGCGCCGGCGAACGTGCCGTGATCGGTGACATAGGCCACGTCGTATCCACCAGCGTGATGCCACGTACGGTTGCGCTCAACGGAGTAATGCCGACGCGCGTCCTTGGAATTCCGGGTGTGCGAATGGAAATCCACCCGCAGCACATCCGGATCCACCGACTGCAGGTGTGCCATGGGCCTCGGGAGATACGCCGCGATCGCGTACACCACAACGATGGAGACGCACAGAGTAGCGAACGAACGAATGCTCTCGCGCCAACCCTCTCTCAGACCGAACCGACACGCAAAACGATACAGGCACCAGATTGCCAGAAGGCCGAGCAGAACGGCGATGTGCTGGCGTTCGGAGAGCAACGTGATCGCATCGAAAAGGTCCGAGAACGGCGCGAAGGCAATGTAGGCATCGGGTCTGGTGAGATAGACCTCATCAATACCCCGCAGTGTCGCCGCGTCACGTAATGGCGCGACGGGAAACTGGGAAGCGATCAGCACCACAAGGGACACTGTGATGGGAATCGCCAGCGCGCCCCTACGCGCGACGGACCCCTTCGACGTAGCGCTCGCGACGAAATCGAGTGCCGCCGTACGGGGGCGGTCTCCAGCAGAATCGCGAAACAATCCGTCGTCCTTTGCGCGCCTTGGGTACGCGCGCTGGTAGGACGTCGCCGGAGGCCTCGATCAATCGCCGCCTCACTGCGGTGAGCGACATCATGGGATTCCACAGTCGGCCCGTTGCCAGGTGTGCCGGGGTTGGCATGACGAACGGCTCGAACACGTCGGTGCCGGGCGGGATGGTATGTGCTGCGCCGCGGATTCGGCTGTCGTACGCGTCACTGATGTCCTGGTGCCCTGCCCGGGTCGGCCAGGCGTTGCTCAGAACCTGGGCGGCGGCGCGCCCCCCAGACTACGCACCAGACGCCAAGCTCATCCGAACCGAAAACGACGCGTCGGGATAAGACACCGCATCATCATGTTCGCGGTTACTCCTACAGCGTTCCGGCGTCGCGTGATCTCTAATGCAGCCCCGCTCGCGACACGCCGTCGCATGAGTGACGAATGACTTGGAGATGACATTGCAGAACACAAACACAACGCCCGGTACGAGCGCTCAGTCCGGCAGCGGTTCGATGATGACAGGCCTGTTCACGGACCGAGACCGTGCGGAAAAGGGCTATCAGGCACTGACGGCGCGCGGCTACGGCGCCAATGACATCAACGTCGTGATGTCGGATGACACGCGCAAGAAGTATTTCAGTGCCACAACCGCCACCACAGAACTGGGCAGCAAGGCTGCAAAGGGTGCCGGCGTAGGCGGCGCGATCGGCGGAACGATTGGCGCGGTTGCGGCGGCGATTGCGGCCATCGGAACGTCCCTCGTGATCCCCGGGCTTGGCCTCGTCGTGGCGGGCCCGTTGGTTGCCGCACTTGCCGGCGCCGGCGCTGGCGGCGCCACGGGTGGACTCGTTGGCGCGCTGATCGGAGCGGGAATCCCCGAAGAGCGGGTCAAGCACTATGAAGCAGGCATCAAGGAAGGCGGCATTCTCATGGGGGTGAAGCTGCGTTCGCCGGAGGACGCCACTTACCTCGAGCAGGAATGGACCACGGCGGGCGGCCAGCACGTCTATCGCTGATCGCAATCGGTGAGGCGCCCGGGAGCATTGGCTCCCGGGCGTCCGCGGAAAGCGGTCGCAGCCGTCGCACGAGCTTGCGCCGGCTCCGACCTGACGTTGCGCTCCGCCACCTGCAACGGTAGCGCAACCAACGCATCGCGCAGGCCACCCTCTTACGGTGAGCTCACCTGCGAGCTGTACTCGATATACATCGAGAGCGTCCCGGTGCCTTCCGTCAACGTCGGATCCCGGTCCGGCCCGTACGCGTAGAAAGAGCGAATCGCTCCGTCAGCGAACGCGTCCGGCAAGCCGAGCCAGTTCGCATCTCCGTCTCCTCCGTAGTCTCGCACCACACCGGCGTTGTCGCCCGAATGAAGCATCATGAGAAAGCTGGGCGTCGAGTCGATTTGCACCGGCGCAGTCAACGGAAAGCGAACCCAGCGCGGCGACATTCCCGCGGCAATCGTCACCGGCTCGGTCTCATAGATCCTGTCGTACGGAAGGCTCGGAATTCCGGAGAAGTCATACAGCACCGCACGCACTTGCTGGGTCCCCACACCGCCGCCGTTGCCATCGAGGTAAGCCCAGATTGCGGTGGCTCGGGCGAGGTACGGCAGCGTGGCTCCCACTCTCGAGCCTCTGCTGTAATTTGCGGTCAGCCCGGCGGAAGGGGCGGCACCCACCGTAGTGCGACCCCGCGTCTGCGATACCCATCCGCTGCCGGGCAGATACATCGCCGCGGCGGAGATCGTCCCGGTCCCCGCGCTGCCGCTTCCAAAATTGGTCGATGCACCGTCCGCGTAAGGATCTGCGTTGCCATACCAGTTGGCTGCACCATCACCGTAGTCGCGCGCAACGCCGCTCGTATCACCGGTGTGAATGACGACCCAGTAATCGCCCGCCGCTAAATCAGTCGGCTCGAGTGATGCGGTCACCCAACCTGCGGCTTGTCCCGCTGTAACGGTGACTTCGTCAGATTGGCGGACGAGAGTGGCCGGTACGCCGCCGACGTCGCGATACAGCGCGTAACGTAATTTCTGCGTGCCGCTGCCGCCGCCGTTGCCATCAAGATAGGCGGTGAGCGCGAACAGGCGCCCTGCTTCGCCCATTGTGAAACGCGCGCCGCGTTTGAAATGGCTGGTGAGCCCACTCGAAGGTGTCGCGGCAACCGTAGCGCGCCCCGCGAACCTGGCATCACCCGGCGGCAGGTACGAACCCGAAACAGCGAGTGTGCCCGTACCGGTGCTGCCTGCGCCGAACGGTGATGAAGCACCATCGGCGTACGAGTCCGCGTTGCCGTACCAGTTGTTGACTCCACTCGTGCCGAGATCGCGGACGATGCCGGGCGTACTGCCGCCCGCCGTTCCGTCTGAGTGGAGCACCAGCCAATAAGCGCCCACGGGCAGAGGGATCGACCTCATATAGAACGTAAACTCCTGCTGCGGAGCCTGCGCGTTGATCCGCAGCGGAAAAGTTTCGGCAAGCTTGGCGCCCGGCGTGCCGTTCGCATCGGCGTAGATCACCATCGTGACGTTTTGATACCCGGTCTGAGGACCCCCGAAGCCATCGAGTGGGGCCCTCAACGTACTGAGCACAGCGGGCTCGAACAGCGTAAATTTCGAGCCGCGCTTGTAGTCGCCGGTCAATCCAGCCGATGGCGAGCCGTCCTGCCTGTTTCCAAAGTATTGATCCGACCACGCAGGCGCGGCGGCAACGGCGATAACGGCCGCGAGGGTGACCCTGATGTGTCGGGCGAAACGAAGTTTCATTCTGATGTCCTTCCGTGATGTGACTGCTGAGCTTTCGCAAGTGATGCGATGTTCTGCAAACACCGCATGGCAGCAATCAACAGTCCGTGAGGACGATCGCGAGGTCAGATCGGCGTGACGTGCATCTCAGAATGGGAAAAGAACAGTTTCGCCGCGGAGACTCTCGCGCTCGCGCGGGCTGCAACTCAGTCTGCGCAGGGAATGACTCCGCGCCCCAAGCCGCTGTGGGCGAAAGTTGTCCACATGCTGGTACATTGAGCCGCGTTCATGATCGAGACGCTGAACCCACTCGCCGCGGCGATCGCTCCTCCGAGCTATCACCGGTCGCGCTCGAGGCCTTTTACGCTTCGCGCTCTCGTTCACATCGCCCATTGCTGGCTTCGTTGAATTGCGGGGCGGTGTCATCGTTGTCTGGAACCATATCAATGGATCCATTCGTTCGAAGCAGCAGAAACGGCGGAAATCATCGATATTTGAGCGCGGATGATCGATCTGGCGCATAGAGCCCTCGGATCGATTCGTCGAACCCTTGACTCGGTTCTCCGGACCTGACGTTCGACACATCGAGCTCGAGGTTCGCGTCGTCGAACCTTACGTTCGGACGATCGAACCCCAAGCTTCGATGTCTTTCCTGCATGGATGGTCCTGGCTTTGGCTGCCTGCACTCACCCCAAACCAGACAGCCCACGGCGCCCGACAACCCGCGTGGGCGTGTTCCGCTGCCACTGCCATTGAAATCAATCGACGGTCCTTATCGAGGTGATCGTGAACTGCAGCAGTGTTCCGTTTGACGAACCGTTCATCAACACCTCGCCGTAGTTCATCGAGTCGAAGTCCTCGATCTTGAATCGTTCGCGCAAATTGACACTCCTGAACACCTTCGTGTTTCCCGGGCCGGTGGCCAGCCGGAAACCGACGATACCATTGGGATACTCGGTGCCATCGACGACGGCGCTTTGGCCATACACGTCGATCATGTCCTCGACGTTTCCGCCAAAATTGTTGAAGATCGAAACGCTCAGATTTCTGGACGTTGCCTTGTGCGCTCCCACTCGCACTACAAACCTGCACTCCGGGTCCACCTGGTAACTCGCGTAGCCATCCAGCCGAATGCCGGGAATAGCATCGGTGTCGTAGCAAAAATGTCCCGTGACCTCATCGCCGACGCTCGCGAGCGCTCCGCCATAGGTCACCGTTCCCTTGAAGCGAAACGTCAGCATTTCAGCATTCGTGATGCTCGACACCCACAGCAACGCACCGGCAAACAGCCAACCAGACTTCTTCGAAATCATGATACCTCCCTATAAAATGATAACTTCAGAAACTCCTGTACGGACTGACGTGGCGATCCCAGCACTTTCGTCCGTTGATGAGTCTGCGTGGTGATTGTGGCGCTCCGATGATCCATTATTCCCAGAGCTGGATGGTCTGATGCGCAAATATGGCGAATGTACTGAGGCAAGCGGCAACGACCGGCGGAACTTGCCATGCACGAGCGTCTCCCCGGGGGGGTGAGCTCGGAGCGGATTGCGCCGACCCAATGCAAAAGCAGAGCAGGTTTTGGGGCGGCGGGATGGAAGGTTCCGGCGCGCTTGCCGGCGACGAGTCCCGCATCGAGATCCACGATTCGTTTCGGCCACAACCGCGCAATCAGTGCTCGCGCGCCACGAGGCCTGCAGTGGCTGTTCCTACAGCCGGACGTGCGCGTCATCACGCAACAGCTGGGTTCCGAATCACGGGTCGTCCAGCGCCAGGCAGACCTCCGCCGTTTCCTGCAGCGACCGGGCCGACATGAGCTCGCCGCCCTCTGGATCAAACGCGACGCCGCCGAATTGGCTCACCAGCACCGAGGCCGAATAGAACGCCGACGCGCACTCGAGCCCGTGCCCCCCGTAGCCGAGCGAATAAACAACCGGCTTCTCGACCGTCATATGCGCAAGTGGCGCGTAGTGCCGAGAGAGATCGGCAAAGTCCTCGCGCAGAAAATAGAACCCCGATGCAGAACCGCGCAGCGTCAGAGGGACGAATCCTGAATGCACCTCGAGGTTCACCGGGCGGGAGAAATGCACCGGCACGTGAGACTCCGTCATCGCGCGCTGCCAAGTCGCGGCGTTCGGTGCGCGGTTCAAGGCCATTACGACGAGTAGCGTCATCGCCATCTTGCTCGTTCCCCCGCGGTGCTGTAACGATAATGGTAGCAGGCTCGAAACCGCTCCTGTCAGTCAGGATCAACGACGTGTTACCGACGCGGCGGTGCCGCTACTTCGCCCGCTCCCTTTGATCTCGCTGACGTCACGCAATCCGCAGAGATCCCGCCAAGAGCCTCACCATCGCATCGACCTTAGGCAATCAGTGTCGGCAACGTCGCCGCGGGAGTCGCGGCCGTGGCGGTGGTGAGGTTGATCGTGATGATGTTGGCGACTCCGCGTCAGTCCTTTGCTCTGTAAGCCTCCGGGACGACGAACACCTCGTCCGCGCGTGCATAGCCTCCGTCCGGGACTTCTTCTATGAGCACCATCGTGTGAGGTCGCGCGGCCTCGCCGAAATAGTCGACGAGCATCGCAGTGGTGCGATGGACGAGGTCTTCCTTCTGTCTCTTGTTCAGCGCTGCCTCGGGCAGCTTGAAATTCGCGAATGGCATGATCGTTCTCCTGTGACGAAAGCAATGAGTGTGTGCGGGGCGCCCCGAAAAACGTCTAGATCACCCCGCCATTCGCGCGCACGGTCTGGCCGTTGATCCAGCCGGACTCGGCACTGGCGAGGAACGCGACGACGGATGCGATGTCCTCGGGTTGCCCCAACCGCCCGAGCGGATTCAGGCCGGCGATGGCCCGGATCTGCTCCTCCGTCTTGCCTGTGAGGAACAGCTCCGTCTCAACGGGCCCCGGCGCGACGGCATTCACTGTGATGCCGCGCTTGCCCAGCTCCTTGGCGAGGATGTGAGTCATCGCTTCAATGCCGGCCTTCGTAGCGGCATACACACCATAGGTCGGCTGGTAGAGTCCCACCACGCTCGATGAGAAGCTGACGATGCGGCCGCCATCGCGCATCCGTCGCGCCGCCTCGCGCATGCCGCGAAACACACCGCCGAGATTGAGGGCGACCTGACGCTCGAACTGATCGTCCTGTGTGTCCGCAAGCGGGGCGAGCTGCATCATCCCGGCATTGTTGATGAGCACGTCGACGCCGCCGAAAGCCGCTTCCGTCGCATCGAACAAGGCGCGCACTCCGCCCCTGTCAGCCACATCGGCTCGAACTGCGATTGCGCGGCCTTGCTCGGCCTCGATCGCAGCGACCACCGCTTCCGCCTCGTCACGGCTACGCGAATAGTTGACGGCGACGCTGCAGCGCTCTCGCGCAAGACGGCGTGCGATCGCGGCGCCGATTCCCTTCGACCCACCCGTGACGATGGCAACACGCTGTGATTGCTGAGACATGACGCATCCCCTGTGCAAATTGGCGAGGCGCTGCGCAGGAGGACCGACAAAGCCGCACCTGCCTCGCGCTCTGATGATGCGAAATTCTGGCCCCCGCCCTACAATCCGTCCAACAAATAACCGATATATCGCGCTATTCGTTGCATGGATTTTCAGGGCATCGATCTCAACCTGCTGGCGGCGTTCGACGCCCTGATGAGCGAGCGCAACGTGACGCGGGCAGCCGCTCGCGTGCGGGTGAGCCAGCCTGCGATGAGCGCGGCGCTGTCGCGGCTGCGCAAGTTGTTCGCCGATCCGCTGTTCCTGCGCAGTGCGCGAGGCCTGCTGCCTACGCCGCGTGCGCGCGAGCTCGCGGAGCCGCTATCCCAGGCGCTTCGGCAGATCGAAGCGGTGTTGGTGAAGAAACCGGAATTCGATCCGGCGCACGCCTCGCTCACCTTCACGCTGGGGCTCTCGGACTATCCTGCCTTCGTGCTGCTTCCTGCGCTGACCCGGGTGCTTGCGGAGCGCGCTCCCGGCGTGTCCCTGAGCGTTCACTCCTTCAACGATCGGGACCAGGCAGTCGATCTGCTCGACTCCGGTAAGGTGGATTGCGCCATCGGCGTAGCGCCGACATACCCCGACGGCCGCATCCTGTCGCTGCCCATTCTCGAAGACGAGTTCGTCACGATCCTCGGGAGCCAGCATCCGGCGGCCCGGCGCCGAATGGACATGAAGACGTTCCTTTCTCTGGAGCACGTGCTGGTCTCACCCGAAGGAGAGCGCCACGGGCATGTCGATCAAGTGCTCGCGCAGCGGGGCAAGCGGCGCAAACTCGCGCTGACGTTGCCGCAGATGTTCGCGGCTCCCCTCGTCGTAGCGAGCACGCGAATGACGGCTACAGTCATGAAACGCGTGGCGCTCACCTCGCCTGCCCACCGCAAGCTCGCGCTTTTTCCACCGCCCGTGCCATTGCCGGCGGTGGGCTTCAACCTCATCTGGCACCGGCGCGCGGATTCACACCCGGCGCAGCGTTGGTTCAGGGAGTTGATCGCATCAGTCGCCGCCGGGCTGTGATCGCGCGCGCCGGGCCTTCGTTTGCCATTCGTGCGTCGATCACTTCCAAAGGTACTCAGGCAGTAACGTATCGCATTCCCTTCCGGCCGCCTGTATCGCACGCTTCAAAGCCGCCGTATCGCGAACGGGAACTGCGGCGCGCTGTACCGAAACGCCCGCGGCTCCGGATGAGCGTGCGAACACGGTGACGCGCGTTCGAAGATAGGCGACGCTGCTGCCCCCTTCGCGGAAGCCGGTCAGGAGCAGCGCTCCGTCCTGCGTGTTCAGCACGAAATTATCCCGATTCACCGGATGCAGAAGCGGATCGTAGAGGTAGCCCACCGCATCCAGGTCGGGAAGCTGAATGCGCAGGCCGCCCGCAGGCCCTAGGAACAAGAGCGCACGTCCGGCGAGGTAGCGATCCTCGTAATCGCCAATGTAATCGACGAAGCGATCGCGCTCGATCTGCGGCGTGGGAAACGGAATAGGCGCCGGCAATCGTGGGCTGATGGCTTCGGCTGCCGCAACTCGCATGCAGGGCACCGGGTCTGTGAACTCGCTTTCGACGTCGCCGTTCACGAGCGCGACGAAACCGAACTGCTGCTGCGGCAGCATGAAGCTGAGTGATCGATAGCCCGGCACGGCGCCATCGTGCCAAACGGATCGGACCGGGTAGAGCCGCTGCACACCCGTGCTATCCGGAAAGCCGGCGCCCTCTTCGATGACCAATCCATACCCATAACTTTGCCTGGCAGCCGAAGGCTGCACCATGTCGACCTGCGGCGTTTGGAGCGCACGCCAACTGCGGGGCGCAAGCACTTTGCGATCGCCGCGCAGGATGAACTTCGCGAGCTTGGCGAGATCGTCGATCGATCCCCAGGCCATCCCGGCGGGCCTCTCGACCGAGTCGTCATATTCGCCCGGTGCCCAGACCCGATCCACACCGACGCCTGATGCCGCGTCGGTATCAGACGTGACATCACTCGATAGAAACGTCGCGCGGTCCATGTCGAGTGGCTTGAATACGCGCTGACGAACGACCAGCCGATAAGGCTTGCCGGCCGCCGTCTCGGCAAGCAGACCCGCAAGCATGAAGTTCGTACTGGAGTAGTTGTAGAAGGTACCCGGCGCAACCAGCAGCGGGATGGTCGAGGTGAATGCCGGATCATAGAACGCGGCGGCCAGCGCGCCGTCGTCGCTCGGGCCCATGGCATCACTCGGGTCCGCGATGCCGCCTTGATTACTCAGCAGGCGTCGCGCGGTGAGTTGCTCCATCCAACCGGGTTCACCGGGCAGCAGGACATTGGGCAGCAGCCGTGCCACGGGCGCACGCAGAGGAATGCGACCCTCTTCGGCCAGGGAGAGCACCGCCATGGCGGTCATCACTTTCGTGACTGAGCCGACGCGGAAGCGCGTAGTCGGCCGTACTGCCTGTGCGCTCGTCGGGCTGATCGTACCGAAGCCGCGCCGATAAACGACGCGCCCATCGAGGACGACGGCGACTGCGATCGCCGAGTGGCTGTTCTGCGCACGACCGGTGGCGAGCAACGCGTTCAGGCACGCCGTTGTTGCTGGAAGATCGAATGGGTGATGACCGTTGCGCGCCAGGAAATCATCCGACGCCGACGGATCGCGCAGCGTCTCGGCATCATCCGCCGCAGACGTGTCACTTGGCGCGTCGGCATCATTTGTCGCTGACGCGAGCGCCATGCACATCGATGCGATCACCCCGGCCGCGAGCCTTCGCGCGCCGATTCCTGGCTTCATCATGTCGTGTTCTCCTTGATGACCGGAGAACACAACTTAGTGACCCGCCGACGCGGCCACAATTGTCGACGATGAATGACGCCTTCAGGGGCAGGCGTCCACTTGAGTGGACACTGCGCGCGCTGGAAGCACGCTCGGCGCTAGATCTGATGCTCTCCGGGAAGAACCATCAGCCGGGGAATTCGCACGTGCGCAGGTTGAGACAATATGAAGCTCACACATCGGGCGACATCCTCCGGCGTCAACGGATGCGGAATGTTCATGCCCACGGTCGGATGAACGGGCCAGTCCCGATGCAGCTCCGTCAGCACGATGCCCGGTTCGATACAGGTCACGGCGACCGGGGTGCCCGCGACTTCCATCCGCAGCGCCTCTGACAGCGCTTCGATCGCGAACTTCGTTCCCGAATACGCACCCGCCGTCGGACGCACTTTCGTGCCCATGACGCTCGACACGTTGATCACGTGGCCCTGTCCCTGTTTCACGAACTGTTTGAGGAACGTGTAAGCGACGCGGAATGCCGCCTCGACGTTGACGCGAACCATCGAGCACACCTTGTCCACGTCGATCGACTCGATCGGTCCCACCTCGATCGAGCCCGCGTTGTTGATCACAACGTCGCAGCGACCGAACCGTTCGAGTGCGGTGGCGAGCAGCCGTTGCGGAACTGCCGCATCGGTGATGTCCGCGACCACTCCCTCCGCTTGCAGCTCGGCGCAGATGGGCCTGAGGCGTTCCCCGGATCGCGCGGTCAGAACCAATTGCAGCCCGAGAGACCGCAATTCTTTCGCGATCCCCATTCCGATACCGCTGCTGGCGCCCGTGACGACCGCAACCTGCCCAGCGAGATGAGCTGTGTGCATCGACTGTGTACTCCTTGGGGAAACGCATCAGCCTACTCCGTGAATCCGGTTCCGTGCAGCTCTGCTCCGCAAATGCCCAGCATCGAAATGTTCTGCTCCAGCCTGGAGCACCCGACGCAATCACCGTCAACTCCTTATTCGCGGGAACACAAGACCGCGCGAGGCCGCAGCGACCAGATTGTGAGCCACACCAGAACACCAAGTGGGGAGCATCAATGTCCAGGAATGTTCGCCTTACATACATGCTGACTGCTGGCCTCTCGCTGCTCGCGTCCACGACCGGAAATGCCGAGACGAGTACGGCCGCCAGCGACGACAACTCCGCCGGCAAGTCGTCTGACGTCCTCTCGGAGGTGCTCGTCACGGCTGAACGCCGCGTGGTCAGTCTTCAACAAGCGCCGATGTCCGTCAGCGCCATCACCGCAGACTCGCTGCAAGCGTCGAACATCACGGATATCACAGGTCTCAACGGCAGCGTGCCGGGGCTCGTCGTGGCGCGCAGTGGCGGTGGCGAACGGATTCTCTCCATTCGGGGTATCGGCTCCGAGACACCCGAGAACACGAATACGCAGCCGGGCGTTTCGTACCACATCGACGGCGTCTATATCTTCAACTCCATTGCCGCGAGCGCGGCGTTCGTCGACGTCGGCCAGGTGGAAGTACTGCGCGGTCCGCAAGGCACCCTGTTCGGCCAGGGATCCACCGGCGGCACGATAAACGTCGTGTCCATCGAACCATCCACCGACAAATTGTCGGGTACCGCCATCATCGGTGCGGGCAACAACGGCGGGCGCGAAGGCAACGGCGCGCTGAACGTGCCGTTGAGCGATACCGTGGCCCTGCGCGGCGCGGTCCAGCGCACGAATCACGATGGCTATTCCGCGGCCAAAGGCGTTCCGGGCTATGACCGCTATGAGCTGGACGATGCGGATGATCTCAGCTGGCGTCTCGGCGGCAAGTGGGAGCCGACCTCGGGATTTTCCGTAGCGCTCAACACCATCCAGTATCGCAGCGACACGCACGGCCCGGCGCAGAAGAACATTCTCGACCCCGAGCCGGATCCGCGCCTCATGACGCAGGATTACACCGGCCGCTCATATGTCACGACGGATCTCTATACCGGCGTCGTTCGATGGGACACGGGCCCCGTGACGATCAAGTCGATCTCCAGCTACCAGAAGCTGCACAGCGAACAGTCGTGGGATGCGGACGGGCTCACCGCCGACCTGTTCTTCAACCAGACGTTCAGTCCGGTCAGCTTCGTCGGCTCTCGCTACGATCACGTCGCGCTCTGGCAGAGCGATACCGAGAGCTGGACGCAGGAGATCAACCTCGCGTCGAACGGCGACGGAGCGTTCAGCTGGATCCTCGGCGCCGTCGCACTTCATTCGAAGAATGGGCAATACATCGTCGAGTATCGGGGGGCGGACAACAACATCCTGCGCCCGCCGCTGCCGGTCGATACGCCCTTCGACAGCCCTGAAATCGCAACGCTCACCTATGGCGAGCTGTCTTCGATCACCCGCGAACCCTGGGCCGTCTACGGTCAGGCCACTCAACAGTTGACCTCGCAACTCAAGCTGACAGGCGGCGTTCGATACAACTACGACAAGTCCTCGGGCACCTTCTCCAGCGCAGCGGGCGGCTCCACAGACGCAACGTCGGGAACCTATCTGCAGCCAGCGCCCACCGGCAGCCGTACCGGTAACGCAGTCACGGGCAAATTGGGGCTCGAGTATCAGATCGCTCCGCGCCACATGGCCTATGTCAGCTTTACTCGCGGCTTCAAGCCCGGCGGCATCAACAGCTCCGCCGCGTCTGGCAACAGCGCTTATCAGATCTTCGGATGGACCGATGCAGTCAAACCCACCTACGACGAGGAGAAGGTGGATTCGCTGGAGCTCGGCGCCAAGAACCGTTTCTTCGACGGCAGCCTGCAGGTCAACGCCTCGACGTTCTTGTACAACTACAAGAACATGCAGTTCCTCGAGGAAGACCCGGTGTTGTTCGGGGAAGGCATCAGCAACGCGCCCAAGGCGCGCGTCTACGGCCTGGAGCTCGAAAGCGACTGGCTGCCCCTGCAGCACCTGCGCCTGAACGGATCGGTCTCGTGGCTGCGAGGCGAGTTCACCGAGGACTATTTCGCGCTCGACCCGCGCGCCGCGGACGACGCGCAGCGCGCGGCTGGGTTTCCGGATTATCTGTTCTGGAGCAACTTCTTCGCCGCCTCCGTCGCCCGCGATGACGCGCGCCGGAACATCAACGGCAACAGCGTGCCGAAACTGCCGCGCTGGCAAGGCAATCTCGCCCTCACCTATACGGACGAGATCGGCAGCGGCACGGTCACGGCACGCGCTCAATATGTTTACCGCGGCAGCTACGAATACCGGCTTTTCAACGACGGGGGCATCGACGAAACCCCGTCCTACGACCAGGTGAACCTGATGCTCAGCTACGGTTTCGGCAATTCGGGCGCCGACGTCACGCTGCGCATCACCAACCTGTTCGACGACGACGGCATCAACTCGCGCTTCTCCGATCCCTACGGCAGCGCGCAGGTGATGGAAACCTTCATCCCGCCGCGGCAGATCAGCATGCTGCTGGGTTACAAGTTCTGAAAACGCCCCGTCGTAGCGCGAAACCGCAGTGGTGCGCACCAGAAAGGACGTGCGGGGAACGGGGCGATCAACTGTTTTGCGCGGGCTATCAAGAGCGTTCGACGCTGCCCGTGCGAGCCTTCGGCCACCGGTCGTATCAGGAGCCGCCATGTCACGCCGCGTTCTCGTCATGATCGTCGCCTCGCTGGGTTTCTTCTTCGTCACGGGGACGACGTTCACCTCGCTGGGCTACGTGCTCTACACCATGGTGGCTGAGCTCGGCTGGTCGCAGGCCACCGCCGGGGTGAGCTTCTCCCTGCTCGGCCTGGCTTGCGGCCTCAGCAGTCCGCTGCCGCCGCTCGTGATGAAGTGGATCGGCACGCGCCTCACGATGGTCGCGGGCTGTCTCGTGCTGGCGGCGGGGTTCTACATCGCCTCGACCATCCATGAGCTGGAGTTCTTTTTCGTCGCCACGGCACTCATGGGCGTCGGCTTCTCGCTGGTCGCCCCGGCGCCAGGGGTCTATCTGCTCGCCACCTGGTTCCCCGACACGTCCGCGCGAATGATCGGCTTCTACTTCATGATCGGCTCGTCCGGCGGAATTGCCGGGCCGCTGATCGTCGGCGCGATCGTCGGCTCGACCGGCAGCTGGCGCCTGCACTGGATGATGATGGCAGTCGCAGCCTTCGCACTCGCGGTGCTGTGTTTCATCGGCATTCGCGATGCCGTGAAAGTCGAAAGTGTCCAGCAGGTATCCGGCGCAGGCGCTTCGCCCGCGCGAAGGACACAAACGAACGAATCGCCGTGGACCGTGCGCGAAGCGCTGCGCACTCCCGCTTTCATCACGCTCGCTTTCGCGATGACGGTGATTCAGACGGTCGTCACGACAGCGCATTCGTCGCTCGTCGCGCATGTGGCCAACCTGGGCGCAGGCGCTACAGCCGGCGCCATCAGCATGAGTCTGCTCGCGCTGGCAGGCACGGTTGCGAAAGGCATCACCGGCGCGCTGAGTGAGCGCGTTGATCCCAAGCGGTTGCTGGTCATCGGGCTTGCGCTTCAAAGCCTCTCGATGGCCTTGCTGTGTGTCGCCAACGGGATGTTCTCCGCCTACGCGGCTTCGACGCTGTTCGGCATCGGTTGGGGATTGTCCTGGCTCAGCGCGCACGTCCTGCTGCTCCGCTATTTCGGCGCGGCGATCGTAGGAACCATGACCGCGATGGCGACGACGGTGACGACCGTCGCCGTGCTCGGCCCGATTGTCGCCGGACGCGTTGCCGATCTAACGGGCAGCTTCAGCCCGACTTTGCTGGCCCTTGCCGCCGTTCTGGGTGTGACGACCTTTTCGACCGCCCTGCTGCTGCGCAGGCCGACGCGGCACGAAGCGCCGAGCACCGATATCGCCGTAGCCCCCGTCACCCCATCGGTATGAGCCGCACACGATGACGTGCCTGACAGACGATTTTTTCGCGAGCTTCGCCAGCTCCGTCCAGGACACGCTGGAAGCCAATACGCTGCCGCCAGCCTGCTATACCGATGACGAGTTCTTCCGCTTCGAACGCGAGGCCCTCTTCTATCGCGAATGGTTGTGTGTCGGGCGGGAGGAGTGGCTGGAAAAACCGGGCGACTACTTCACTGCGACCCACGCGGGCGAACCGGTCATCGTCGCGAAGAGCGCAGACGGCACGCTGAATGCAATGTCGGCCGTGTGTCAGCATCGCGGAATGCTCGTTGCCCAGGGCAGCGGCAACGTGCGCGCATTCGTGTGCCCCTACCATCACTGGACGTACGCTCTCGATGGCGAGCTCGTCGGTGCGCCGGCGATGGGCCGCACCTGCAATTTCGACAAGTCCGGTTTCCGGCTGCCGAAGCTGAAGCTGGAAACCTGGCACGGCTTCGTGTTCATCAATTTCGATCCGCAAGCGGCGGCGCTCAAACCGCGGCTCGCCGCGGTGGAAAACGTCGTCGCCCACTATGACTTCGCCTCGCTGCGCGGGCCGCGCCCCGCCGCACCCACGCGTTATGCGTGGAACTGGAAAGTCATGTTCGAGAACAACAACGACGGCTATCACGCCAACCGCCTGCACAAGGGGCCGCTGCACGACTTCGTGCCGAGCCACCTCGCAAGTTTTCCGGAGCTGCCGCGCGACACCGCCGGCTACTACCGCCTGAACGGATCGCTGCATCCGGACGCGAGCTTCAATGCCACTCAAAAGGCTGTGTTTCCGGTCTTTCCCGCGCTGACGGCGGAAGAGCGGCATCGGCTGTTGTTCGTCAACATTCCGCCCAGCTTCTCGCTCGTCATCATGAGCGACATGGTGCTCTATCTGATTCTCGATGCGCAGGGCGCGAACAGCCACGCGTTGACGATGGGGATGCTGCTTCACCCTGCAGCGATGTCAGACCCGCTGTTCGAGCTCAAGATGAAGATGAACGACTCGGCGGTGTTCGAGATCGTGCAGCAGGACCTGCACGTCGATCTGCTCGTGCAACAGGGGCTGCAGTCGAAATTCGCGCCACGCGGCCGTTACAGCTGGCAGGAAGGGGCGCAGCGCCAGTTCAACCTCTGGCTCGTCGATCGCTACTGGGACGAGTGGCACCGACGGCGCGCGCCGGCAGCCTCCGTCACACCCATCCGGAACAGTCGTTAATCGGCGGGAAGTTTTACGGATGAGTCGCCTCCCGATCGTTTTCTTCGGCCACGGCAGCCCGATGGTCGCGCTCGAAAAGAGCGAAGTGACGCGCAGCTGGGCGCGCACGGCAGCTCGCATCGGCAAGCCGCGCGCAATCCTCTGCATCTCCGCTCACTGGCTCACGCGCGGTACGGCGGTCACCGCCATGCCACGACCGAAGACCATTCACGACTTCGGCGCTTTCCCGCACGCGCTGTTCGACGTGCAATATCCGGCGCCTGGCGACCCTGCACTCGCGGAGCGTGTGCAGGATCTGCTCGCGCCGATACGCGTTGCGAGCGATCGCGATTGGGGACTCGATCACGGGACGTGGTCGGTGCTCGTGCACGCGTATCCCGAAGCAGACGTGCCCGTCGTCCAGCTCAGCATGGATGTTTCGAGGGACACCGCAGGCCACTGGCAGATCGGCCGCAAGCTGCGTGAGCTGCGCGACGAAGGCGTGCTGATCATCGGCACGGGCAACATCGTGCACAACCTCGGCATGATGGACTGGGCCAACCCCGACGCGCCCGCCTATCCGTGGGCCGAGCGCTTCAACAAGACGATGCTCGACGCGGTGGCAGCCGATCGGCCCGAGGTCGTCATCGATTTCGCTGCGCTCGGTGAAACGGCACGGCTCGCCGTGCCGACGCCCGATCATTTCTGGCCGTTGCTCTATGTGCTCGGCGCGCGGCACGACGGCGAAGCGGCGGAGTTCGTGCCGAACTTCATCCACCATCGCTCGCTCGGCATGACCAGCATCCTCATCGGACTGTAAGGAATCTCAATGGCACTGATCAGCCTCCGGCCTCACGTTGCGCAAGAGAAAGCACAACCGGGTGCCCTGCATATCCTCAAGGCCACGCCGGAGACGGTGCACTGGGGCTATTTTTCGCCGGAGATCAAACCGGCGCTGCGCGTGACGAGCGGTGATCTCATTCGCGCACAGGCGGTGACGCATCACGCAGGCGACGACCCGAGCCTGATGTTCGACGACGACATCCGGCGCATCTTCACGGAGATTGCGCCGGAAACACGCGCCCCGGGCTGCCACATCATGACGGGCCCGATCTATGTCGACGGGGCCGAGCCGGGCGACATGCTGGAAGTGCGCTATTTCGAGATGGTGCCGCGCTTCAACTACGGCTCGAACCTGCAGGCGAACTGGGGACATCTGTATCAGGAGTTCGGCGAGACCGAGCGCGTCACGATCTATCGCATCGATCCGCGCGCCAACACGGCGAGTGCGCTGTACGCATATGACGTCGAAGGCAAGTATGTGACGCCGGGGCGCATCACGCATTGCCCGGAGTGCGACCGTGCGCCCGCGCTCCCCGGCATCAGCATTCCGGCGCGTCCGCACTTGGGTACCGCCGGAGTTGCGCCTGCAGTGAGCGAGCCCGTCAGCACCATTCCTCCCGGCCGCCATGGCGGCAATATCGACAATTGGCGCATCGGTGCCGGCGCGCGCATGTATTACCCGGTGCAAGTTAAGGGTGGGCTATTTTCCATCGGCGATCCGCACGTGAGCCAGGGGGATGGCGAAATCAGCGGCACGGCAATCGAGGCTTCGCTCGATGTGCTGTTCCAGATCATCGTGCGCAAGGATTTCAGCTTCCCTTCGCCGCTGCTGGAGACGCCGGATTGCTGGATCGTCCACGGCTTCGGCCCCGATCTCGATGCAGCGATGAAGGGCGCTTCGCTCGACACGCTTCATCTGCTGACCGAGCACCAGAACCTGTCGCGACATGACGCGTATTCGTTGATGAGCGTCGCTGCGGACTTCGGCGTCACTCAGGTGGTCGACGGAACCCAGGGCATTCACTGTCGCATCGAGCGGCGCATCTTCCCTGCCAAGGGCAGCGTGCGCGATCCGGAATAAGGCCCAGATCGTGAGGCTTTCGAAAATGACTGCTGTTGCCGCCACCCCTTCCGCCGCTCAGGCGCCGGCGTACGGAACCATCGAGGTCCGCCCGATGACCCGTCGCATCGGCGCGGAAATCTTCGGCGTCGATCTCGGCAAGCCGCTCGACGAGCAGACCTTCGCGGAAATTCATCGGGCCCTCATGACTCACCAGGTGATCTTCTTCCGCGATCAGGAACTGACGCACGACGCACACAAGGCTTTCGGCCGACGCTTCGGCAAGCTGCACGTTCATTCCGGCGTCTCGGGTCTCGCCGAGCATCCCGAAGTGGTAGCCATCCATGCCGACGCCAACAGCAAATTCGTCGCCGGCGAAAACTGGCACACGGATCTGAGCTGCGACCCCGCGCCGCCGATGGGCAGCATCCTCTACATGCACACGCTGCCGGACGATGGCGGCGATACGCTTTTCTCGAGCATGTATGCAGCGTATGAAGCGCTATCGCCTGCGATGAAAGCGTTCCTCGCGCCATTGACCGCCGTTCACGACGGTAATCATGTGTACAAAGCGCTTTTCCCCGATTCGACCAAGACTTATCCGCGCAACACGCATCCGGTCATCCGCACGCATCCGGTGACGGGGCGCAAGCTCATCTACGTCAACAGCTCCTACACGACCCACATCAATGAGCTCTCCGAAGACGAGAGCAGCGCCGTGCTGCGCTTTCTGTATGAGCATGTGAAGGATCCGAACTTCCAGGTGCGATTCCGCTGGCGTAAGCATTCGGTGGCGTTCTGGGATAATCGGTGTACACAGCATTTTGCGGTGTGGGATTACTTTCCGGAGACGCGGTCTGCGTTTCGGGTGACTGTGGCGGGGGATAAGCCCTTCTGACTTGCAGGAAGTTTGGAGAGCTGTGAGCGCAGCTCTTGCGGGAAGGGCATCAGAAAGGATGGCAAGTCGGCAGCATCCCTGCCACCGACTCTTTACTATTCAGCTCAATGAGACCTATGAATCGATCAGCGCGGCGAGCTGGTCGAGACCCCGCCCGACGCCGATCCATCCGCATTCACCTTCGCGCGCCGCTGCGATCAGCAGAGATGCTGCCGTTGCCGTTCGACTGGGCATCGCCCGAGGCTTTGCCTGCATTGGCAGACGTGTCTCCCGAAACGCTCTTGCTGGCATTCACCTGCGAAGACTGAGCCGCATTGACGGCGTCAGACGAACGAGCCTTGGCTGAGTCGGCAGCATCCGACGCGCGAGACTTCGAGGACTCAGCCCCGGCGGCAACGCGCGCCTTAGTCGACTCGCCAGCATCGGCAACACGGGACTTCGTCGTTTCCGCTGTGCTCTCCGTGCGCGCCGCTGTTGCGCGTGCCTTCGCTCCCACGTCTGCAGTGACGTCAGCCGCACGATCCTTCTGCGAGCGGAGCGTGTCCTGCGCGCCGGACGGCCGCGGCACCGAACCCGCGACACCACCGCTTCCAGTCAGCGAACCACCCACCGAGCCTCCGCCCACCGCACCGGCACCCGCAACGTTACCGCCGCCGCCGAGCACTTGCGCATACAGCGGCACGGTAGCGCCGAGAATACCGGCCACCATCAATCCAGTGCAGATTCCCTTTTTCACATTTGCCTCCAGAAGCTTGAGTTGATTACAAAGAAAGGCCCAGCGACACACCGCCGAAGTTCACCGACCCGTACCGCGAGTGGCTCACGCCCAGCGTCACGCCGCCATTCAGACGATCCGAAAACAAGTATCGGTAGCCGGCCTCCCGATTGCCTCTTGGCGTCGAGAATGCAGGCGTCGTGCCGATCGCGGGCGGTTGCGACTTTGGTCCGGTTACAGCCGGCTGAAAGTGCGATCGAGGTAGCAGTCTTGGGTGCCTTTAGAGCACGTAGCGCTCAATTCACCCCTATCGGCGGCCCGCAGATCCGTTGCTGGATTACAAGCGGAGGAAGTTTTTTCTGCGCGCGATGGGATGCGCGGCGAGGCTATGGAACTAAGTTAAGCGACTGTCATTCTGACGGAGCTTTGTGCGATAGAGCCGAATAATTCGCTTTTGAAGAATGCAGCGTATGGGAAGCAGGTCAAGGAGCCAGGCAGCGTACGGCGAGCGATGTTGGAGCTTCGCATCAGCGGGATCTGGAGGCGCCAGACCAGGCGGCCGAAGGCCACCGCAAACCCTACCCCGTAAACAACCCCTTCCGAATAATCGCGTGCACGCCCCAGTTGCCGTTCACCACCTGCGACACGCCGAAGTCGACTCCCACCGCCATCAGCGAGATCGCTTCGTCTTCGGTCAGGCGTTTCGCGGTCATCAGGAAACGCCGCGCCTTGCGGAACGCGTCGCGCATCGCCGAGTCGAGTGACGACTGCTTGTACACCTCGCTCTGCGCATCATCGCCGAGCTCCTTGAGATAGTCGGGATTGCTGAACCCCATGATCACCCACTCGGTATCGGTTTCGACGAGCGGATAATCGAGGTCCCGAAGCTCATCCACCAGCGCCGCGGCCCGGTGATGCACGATCTGGATGAGCGCAGTCATCGAGCATTCAATCGCCGTCCCGCAGAGCTCGGAGTCTCCCTGTGACGCATGCGGATCGCCCAACGACAACAAGCCTCCGGGCACCTGTACCGGCAGAAAGACACGCGAGCCCGGCCCCGTGCGCCAGTTGTCGAGGTTGCCGCCGAACGCGGACGGCGGCACCGAATCGACCAACCCGTGATGCGCCGGAGCGAGCGCGATCACACCGAAGTGAGGGCGGATCGGGATCTCCACGTCACGTAGCACATCGTAGTTACGCTCGATCTTCATAGGATCGACAGGCACACCGGGATAGTCGTACCGCGTGTGACGCACGCCGGACGGGTCGACCTGCGGCATCCAGCGATAGCTGTAGACCGCATGAGCTTTCGGCGCGTGTGCGCCCGAAGCTTCCACCTCATAGATCGTGATCACCTCGCGGGGCCGCGGCTCCGTGAGCAGATCGTCATAGTGAAAACCCCAGTAAGTCGCCGCATTGCTGCCGAAGCATTTGCCGGAAAAACGCGGATTGGCGCTGGGCCGGGGTTTCAGGTCGAGGATGCGAATCTCGACGAGATCGCCTGGCATCGCGCCCTCGATGGCAATCGGCCCCGTGCAGATGTGCACGCCGAAGCCCTCGCCCGGTCCGCGGCCGAAGGCACTCGAGTCCAGCGGACCGGCGCCGCGCCGTTCGATGGCCTTGCCGGTTTCGTCCCAGCGATAAACGTTCTCGACGCTCGTGTCGCCCTGAACCATGCGCTCCGCGTCGTCGTTCGCATGATGGGTCAATGTCTCGAGCGTCACGAAGTCGCCGGAACGCACGTGGAGCACAGGTTTCAGCGAGCGGCTGAGAAAGCCCCAGTGCACCGTGTCCGGACCGACCGGCAAGTGGTGATGGCGCACGGCGTGGCCAGCCGGCACGCCACGCTGAGGATCCGTTGGCAGCGCGAGCTCTGCGTCCTCCTCAGTGTCGTGGGCGACTTCCGGCACGACCTCCTCGGACTCCGCGGCGGCGTCCGCATCGGCCCAGGCAGCGGCCGCTCGTCCGCCCTTGCCGGGACGCCCGCGCCTCAGCGTCATCGTCGCGGCCTCGTCTTCGCGCGGCGGCGCTTTCCGATATTCGCGCGGCGAGGCGCCGTACTGCTCGCGAAAGGCACGACTGAACGACGCGGAATCGTTGAAGCCCCACTCGAACAGGATGTCGGAGATCGACTTCTGCGCGTGCAGTGGGCTGCGCAAATCGAGACGGCATCGCTCGAGACGCCGCACCTTCACGTAGTGCCCGAAGCTATCGTTGATCGATTCGAACAGCTTCTGCAGATAGCGCGGCGAAATACCGTGCTCCGCCGCGACCTGCTGATAGCTGAGGCCGGGATCGCTCAGCCGGATCTCGATGGTCTGGAAAATGCGCTCGAGCAGAACGGCGCGCACGCCGGCAGCACCGCCCAACACTCTGGCCGGTGCGTTATCGAGCAGGCTGGTCACGAGGAATTCCGGAAAGGCGAGCTCGATCGGACGCGCGTGATCGGTGGTGATATCCGAAAGCGTGTCCGCGAGCGAACGAAGCATGCCGGCGAACACACGGGCCGCACCCGACTCGGTGGCAATCTTGCGGGGCGCGCCGGAAATCGGCGTATTCAGCCGCATGCTGATCACACCGTGCGGCACCTGGGCGACGAGCGCGCGATTGTCGCCCGCGAAGCTGAAGTAGGCGACGTTGTCGCCGCGTCCGCAGATGATCTCTCCATCAGACAACCCGTGCGTCTGCTGCGCGTAACGCATCGTCGCCGCGCCATCGAGGATCATCGCGAGCCAGTAAGAACCCGGCTGCTCACGAAAGTCGACGGACCAGGATTGAGGCGTCCCCGTCACCCGGAGGAAATTGATCCCGGTACTGCTCCGGAACTGGATCAGCTCACCATAGAGCGCCGTCTCGTCGATCTGGTCGAGGATGAGCGAGGAACGGCCGAGCGCGAAGCGCCAGGCATCGCGCCGCTGTTCTTTGGGATAGGCGTTCGTCGTAAAGCGCAATGGAGTCACCAACCCGATCGCCGGCGGCCCCCTGATCCCTTCCTCCGACTCTCCTGTGTGTCGTGTGAGCGAAAGCTATTGAGAGAAACAACGGTCGTCAATCTCGAAACGGAGTTTCGTCTCCGTACACGCTGGTCGTGCACCGTTGAGAGTCAGGGTTCGCACCACGACCACACACAGCGAGCATCGTCAGTGCATAAATGAGCGCGCTGGAGGTCATGTCCTGCGGCGTGGGGCGCCAGCGCGGCATTCCGGTGGTGACTGCCGGAACACGATGCATGTTGAACACATTATGGTCGCGCCACATGCTGGAGTAGACGGGATGAGCGCGTTCGAGCGGCTCCGAGCGCACCAGGCGGGTGGCCGCGTCCACCGCTCCCACCAAAGGCGCAACCGCGCCGGCATCAGCCTCGAAGCCGTGGCGCACGACCATGGGCTCCACGTCGAACGCTTCGACATTCGCCTTGCGCATCACTTCGACGAGCTCGTGATAGGCGTCTGCCGCTTTCTGCCGTGGGTTCAGCAGCACTTCGATATACACCGCGCACACTTCCGTGCCTGCACCGAAGTCAGTCGGCATCCCCGCGCGCACCGAGGCAATCTGGGCTTTCGGAACGCAGCGCCCGCCGGGTGTATCGACGACGTTGTTCTCTTCGAAAGACAAGCTCCAGGCGTGCAGCGCCTCGACGACCGGCCCGAGCCTGTAGATGGGATTCGGATGCGCGCGCACGTCGTTCGGCGCGTCGAGAATTGGCGTGAAGGTGCCCCGTCCAAACAGACGGATGCGGAACAGCACATAACCGCAGCCGAGCCAGGTGAGCCCGAAATCGGTGCCCTCCGCCGCGATGGCGTAATCCGGTGCGACGCCGCCGTGATGGAAAAGATAGTGCGCGCCGATATCTTTGCCGTTGTACGCGATACCGGAGAACTCCTCGATCGGCTCCGGCCCGATCTCGCCCGGACAGGCGGTGAGCCAGGTCTTGCCGGCGAGACCGATGCCCGCCTTCTTCAGCGCTTTGGCAGCGATGAGAAAACACGACATCGGGCCGCGATCGTTGGAGATCGGATAGCCGCGCAGGCGTCCGTCTTCGATCCAGCACTTCGTCCATTCGGGATCGGCCAGCGTCGATTCGCGATACCGAAAGGCATTCTGCTCGGGCAGCGCGCTGGGACTTTCCGTATCGAGGTGCGCGGTGAACAGAAGATTGGCACCGCGCCCGGTGCCGCCGTATTCGCCGATGACGTTCGGACGCTCGGGCGTCGCGCCGACGCGGCGGGGACGAAAACCCTCGCGTGCCATCCAGTCATGAACGAATGTCGCAGCGGCCGCCTCTTCGCCCGACCGGCTGGGAATATTGCCGAGCGTGAGTGCCAGCTCCACCAGTTCGTCCGTATCGATCGCCGCGGCGATGGCATCGCGCTCGTCTGGACCGACCGCATACGGCGCCGGGGACTCAATCATTCCACGCGGCCTCGACCGCGGCGGTGGTGGTCAACAGCACGCAGTTTTTCTCCATGGCGCTGAGTGAGCTCTCATGCAGGCCGGGCTCGTAAGCCGCGCAGGCATCGGATACGACAAAAACGTCATAGTCCCGGTGGAAAGCCGCGCGCGCCGTCGAGTCCACGCAGCAGTCCGTGCTGAGTCCGCAGACGACGAGCGTATCGACACCGCGCGCACGAAGCTGCTCGTGGAAGTCCGTTCCATGGAAGCTGTCGTAGAGCACTTTCTGAATTTCGATGTCGCCGGCGGACGGGAAAATCCGGTAGTAATCGGAGCCGACATCGTCGGCGCGGCAGATCGCCTCCGAGCCTTCCCGGCCACGCCGCGCCATGAAATTGCGGAGCGCGCGCGAGTCTGTTTCCCGGCGCGTCACTACACGCATCAGGGCAACCGTCGCCCCCGCTTTGCGTGCGGCGGCCAGAAGGCGCTCGCATTGCCCGATCGCCGCGTCCGCTTCCGAGAGATCGAGGCCGAGACGGCCGAGAAGGCCTTCTGGTGCAGCAAAGTCGATCTGGATGTCTACGATCACGAGCGCCGTTCGCGCCGGATCGATCATCGGCGGCAACAGCGCCGCCTCGACATGAGGCAGAAGAACGGTGCTCATTTCAGGCACTCATCGCCATCGGCCTCACCCTGCCGGGAAAACGCTCGCGCAGCGCAGGCAGCACTTCGTTCCCGAAGAGCGGAATACCGGCGTGATAGTCGGGAAAGATGAGCATCAGCCCGTCTGTCTTCGAAGCTTCGAGAAGCTCGCTGAGCTGATCCGTAACGCTCGCCGGCGTGCCGAGCACGTGGGCCGCCATGAAGCCGGAACGGCTTTTCTGGACGAATACGTTCTCCTTGCCGCCCATCTCCGCATCGAGGAAACCATAGGCCCGCATCATTCCACGCAGCGCACCTTCGTCGAGACCGGCGCGGTAATGGTCCGCGGTGGCCTTCGCTTCCGCATCGGTCTTGCCGAACACGATGGTCATCATCGAATACGTGCGAATCGTGCGGCCGTATTCGGCCGCGACCGCTTTCGCCCGCGCACTGGACTTGCAGAGCTCCGCCGCGTCGCCGCCCGAAAGGAAAATCGCATCCAGCTCCGACGACGTCAGGCGCATGCCCTTTTCCGACGTGCCGGCGCAAACGAGGAAGGGCCTCGTGTCGGGCTTCGGCCAGGATTCGCAGTCATCCAGGGTGATGTATTGGCCCTTCAGCGTGAACGAGTCCTCCGTCCACAAACCCTTGATCGCGCGAATCCACTCGCTCGCCAGGTCGTACCGCTGGTCGTGGTCGACGCCTTCGGGCCACGCGCCCATCTGAGAGAACTCGCCCTTGTAGGAGCCGGTGACGATGTTGAGACCGGCGCGGCCACCGCTCACCTGTTGAAGCGTCGCCATCATTTTGGCCGCGAAGGCCGGGTTGTGAAGGATGGTGTGCAGCGTGGTCCAGACCTTTACCCGCCGGGTCGCTTCCGCGAGCGCGGCGATGAGCACGATCGGATCGAGCGAGCTGTTCCAGTGTTTCGTCTCGCCGCCGTAGCCGCGGTACTTCGACATGGACATGACGAAATCGAGGCCTGCTTCTTCCGCGAGCACCGCGCACTTGCGGTTATAGGCGTATGAACCGTCCAGCAGCGGCTTGTTGCGCGAGAGGATCCACCCTCCGTTGGCGACCGGCAGGAAGACGCCGAGATCCTTGCCGCCGGTGTCTGAGGGCAGACCAAACGGGTCGGGTTGAATCGGCGTCATGACAACCTCGCAGGGCACGTTGCTTCGGCTCGCTCCAGCTTATTGAAGCCGGCGCCACGGTCTTGATCGCTGGCGCACGGTCAATTGGCGAACGACTCAGTTGGCGCACGTTCGATTGGCGCACGCCGGAGTTGCAGCCGGCGTGCCGTGCGCCGGGCAGCAAGAATTGCGGCTGCCAGCACCAAGAGCGGCACGCGCCGCAGCCCCTATTCTCGGGTTTTCAGGCTCAGGAATATGGCATGACCCGTTGGCTCATCACCGGCATCGGCAGCGGCTTCGGTCGCGCCATCGCGAGCGCGGCCCTCGCGCGCGGCGACGTCGTGGTCGGTACGACCCGGCGCACGGCGGATCCCGAGTTCGAAGCGCTGGCGCCCGGCCGCGCCCATGCGATCACACTGGACCTGCGCGATGAAAAGGCTGTTCGGGCCGCTGTCGCCGAGGCGGAAGCACGCACCGGGGGTATCGACCGGCTGGTCAACAACGCCGGCTACGGTCTCGTCGGTGCGATCGAGGAAGTCTCGCTGGACGAAATGCGCGGGCTGTTCGAGATCAACGTGTTCGGCGCAATCCGGATGATCCAGGCGGTGCTACCCGCCATGCGCGCGCGCGGCGCCGGGCACATAGTCAACATCACCTCGGTCAGCGGATTTGCGCCGTGGGCGGGCACAGCGATCTATGGCGCCAGCAAGTACGCGATGGAATGTATCGGCCAGACCCTTGCACAGGAAGTTGCCCCGTTCGGCATCCGCGTGACCAACGTCGCTCCCGGCGGATTTCGCACCGGCTTTGCAGCTCAGGGACTGGTGGTCGCACAGCGCGACATCGCGGCGTACGAAACTTCCGCGCATGTCGCACGCCGCAGCCTGCTCGGCAGCGCGGGCCTGGAAAAAGGCGACCCGGCGCGCGCCGCCGCCGCCATTCTCACCGCGCTCGATTCGCCGGAGCCGCCGCGCCATCTGCTGCTGGGCGAAGACGCCCTGCATTACGCGCGCGACCAGTTCGCTTTCGTCGAGTCGCAGATCGCGAAGTGGGAGCCGCTGTCGCGCTCGACCGCTCATGAAATCACCTGATTCACCGACCCGAAAAGGATCCTCGTTCCGATGAGCACCCGTCAGTCTACGTACCCGATCGACTCGCTGTTTCTCGACCGCTGGTCGCCCCGCGCTTTCGATGGCAGCTCGCTCAGCGAGCACGACGTTCTCAAGCTGATCGAAGCGGCGCGCTGGGCGCCGTCCGCCTTCAACGCGCAACCGTGGCGCTTCATCTATGCACTGCGCGACGACGCGAAGTGGCCGATCTTTCTCGAGCTGCTCATTCCCTTCAACCAGAGCTGGGCGTCGAGCGCCTCGGCGCTGATCTTTATTTTGTCCGACCGCAAGATGCGCAACGAAGACGGCTCGCCGCGTGAAGCGTCGTACAGCCACAGCTTCGATGCGGGCGCTGCGTGGGCGCAACTCGCTTTGCAGGCACGACGCGATGGGCTCTACACGCACGGCATGAGCGGTTTCAACGTGGAGCAGGCAACCGCGCGTCTCGACGTGCCGGAGGATTTTCGCATCGAGGCAGCCATCGCCGTCGGTCGGCTGGGCGATCCCGCCGCGCTCGCTGACTATCTGCGTGAGCGCGAGCGGCCGAGTGTCCGGACACCCCTCGACCAGATCGCGTTCGCTGGCGCGTTCCGCCGGTAGGGGCGCAGTCTCAGGAGATCAAACGGGGGACGGCAGACTCGGTGACACGGAAACGCGCTTCAGGATGCTCTGCCGCCCCGTCACGCGGACAGTCGCGATGCTGAACGACGCCGTTCTTGCCGAAGCCTGCCACCACCGGCCGGCCGGAATCGCGATGGAGCCACAGTCGCAGCAGATGCCGCCGCCGCTGCGGCTCGGGGTGATCGGAAAAGGATGTACGGGCATGCAACGCTGCGTAGTTCGACAACCACTGAATGTCGCCCGGGCGAAAGTCCATCTCGATGGCCATGCCAGGTTCATAGGTGATCTCGTCGAACAGCTTCAGGACCTCGATCTGCGCGGGACTCAGTTTCGGGACACCCGGATATTCCTGCGCGGTGAGGATGTAGAGCGAGCCTGCGTACATGCTGAACACGCCGTCGACCATGCTGATGATCGGCGACGTGTAGGTGTCGGCCGGTGCGTTCTGGTCCTGCCGGCGCCAGTCCCAGTGAAACGTTTCGAGCAGCAGCGGCGCCAGATCAGGCCGGCGCCGCAAGATCTCGTTGTAGATTTCAGCCCCGGAAACGAGGCACGACGCGCCACCTTCACGTGCCGGACGCAGGCACATGAGCGCCACGATATCCGAGCTGTCGGAGTGATAGACGAGCTGGTCGCGCACCTTCGAAGACTTGGCGGTCGGGTCCGCCATCGTCTTGTCCGATGTCGCATACACGTGATCGATGAGGTCGCCCATCTCGTTCTGGCGGATGGGATCGCCCATGTGCAACCCGAGGATGTAATAGATCGCGGCCGACAGGGCGTCCGAGTAGAGATGGGTGCGAAGGCCGCGCACCAGCACGAATCCCCGGCCGTAGTCGACATCGTGACCCCAGGCTTCGACCGCGTCCGCGCAGGCTTTCAGCGGGTAGTCCTCCGCCCGAACGCTGCGCAGATCCGGATTCGCTTCGACGAAGCGCGTGCCCAGCGTCTCCAGCTCCAGCACCTGGGCGTCGGAGAGCCGGTAGATCCATTCGTCCGAGCGGACCAGACGATCGCCGCGCCAGGCCGCCGCGGTCGTCACAGGGGGCAGAGCCTCGACCATTTCCACGTTCCTCACTTCCGGAGCCCGAGAACCTCGATGTCGAGGCTATGCCACGCACCGTCGCACGACTTGTCGTTTCGTACCGGAAGAGTTTCCTCACGACGCATGGAGACCCGATGAGCGCCGTTACGGCTGAAGAGTTCAAGAAGGCCATGCGCTCGTTTCCGGGCGCAGTCAGCATCCTCACGACGCACGACTGCGGACAGCCTGCCGGCATGACCATTACGGCGACCTGCTCCCTGACCGCAGACCCGCCGATGCTGCTCGCCTGCATCAACCAGAGCGCGACGTCCCACCAGCCCGTTCAGCGCGCCGGCCGCTTCACGGTGAATGTACTGTCCGCCGGGGACGCGGCGCTTGCAAAGCACTTCACCGTCGCCCGCATGGCCGAGCGGTTCCAGCGGGGAGACTGGTTTCGGCTGCCCGGCGGCGGGCTCGCTCTGGGCAGCGCGTGCACGACGTTCGATTGCCGGCTGGTGAGCGACATCCCGTTCGGCACGCACTCCATTTTCATCGGCGCGGTCGAGCACGTGATCGTGCGATCGGAACGCCAGCCGCTGGTTTACGTCGACGGGCGCTATGGAACGGTCGATACGGACGCGGAGCCCGTTACATGAACGGGCACATGAATTGGCACGGGAATCGGCACGCGGACGGCGATCCCCCGCCGGACCTGCTGGTGCTGGTGCAGATCTTCGCGAAAGATCGGATTTTGCTGATCAAGCGCGGCATCGATCCCTACAGCGGCAAGTGGGCCCCGCCGGGCGGATTCGTCGAGCGCGGCGAGTTGCCGGAGCACGCCGCGACGCGCGAAGTCCGCGAAGAAGTGCAGCTCGATCTCGAGCCGGGACAATTGCTGCCGCATTCGGTGATTCTGCTGCCCTGGCTGAATCAGACCTACCACGTGTTCATCGCCTGCCTGCCGGAGATGTTGCCGGCCCGAGCCGTCCCACCCGAATCGATCGAGGTGGGATGGTTCTCGAAGGACGAGCTCGCGCGCATCGAGATGTGGGATCCCGACACGGTGCTCAACACCACCGTGCTGTTCGATCGACTGCCGAGCCCGCCCCGCACACCGGAGTGCGGCTGATCACTCCGCACGCGAAATCGTCACCGTCACCCGCTCGTGCTCTGTCGCGAATCCGCTGGTGGAGTACGGGACGGTGCGCGTCGATTCCGACGTCACGGTGCCACTCTGCGGAATCAGCATCGGCCCGTATTCGGCGGAGGTGCCCGGGACTTAGCTGCTTGCGGAAGCGCTGCCTGTGTTGCGGCGAGCGGTGTTACCGCAGCAGGTTGACCTCGAGGCTGCGGAGGCGCTGGCGAGCCGACTGAAGCGATGAGTGCGGTGGGGAGTAGCGGTCTTGCTGAAATGCAGCGCGGCCCAGTCTGTATGGCTCCTCGCGCACGCGTTGTTTTCAATTCGTTGAACCTTGGCCACCGGACACCCTACTCCTGGCAGTCGAGCTCTCCGCCCGCAGCGTGCCGATCTGCTCGACGGACAGCGCTCGATCGAACACCGAGACGTCAGAGATCAATCCTTGAAAGCCATCTCCGAGGAGCAACGGGAATGGATTCGACGCCGGCCGCTGCGTGTAGTGCGCAGTGCTCGTGAGCTTGCCGTCGACATACAGCTTCAGCTGTTTCCGGTCGAACGTCATGACGAGCTGGTGCCACCCGACAGCATCCGGATACGCGGCGTCTGCCGTCGCGCCGGCGACGTCCGAAGGGGCTTCGCCCCTGAAACGGTAATCCTGGCCGGCGTTGACGAATCCACGCGCCAGGCCGTCTTCGGTCACACCGATGCCAAAGGCATCCCCCTTGCTCACGAGGTTCGCGCCGCCCACTCCGAGCACGCCTTGCAAGCGCTGGCCGGGATGCAGGCGCATTGTGCTGAGGTAGCGTTTTGCTCCAACGACCTGCAGCCCCTTGTAGGCGTACGCGATATCCGGCGGTCCGCGGTGGATCAGCCGTGCCTGCCAGTGACTGCCATCCAGTTCCGCAGTCGCGGACCACAGCTCATAGCCCTGTGAGCCCGATCGCGTCGCCATCAAATCCATGTACTGCTCTGAAGTGGTCGGTGGTGCCGCACCATCTCCCGGCAACACACCGTAGGTGTAATGGACCTTGCTGCCAACCACTTCGAGACTTTGGCGCGGAGCGCCGGCATAGCCCTTGCCGAACGTTCGTTGCTCCGTCACGAGATCGGTGCCATCGAGTTTCATCCTGCCGGTGAACAAGTGCGACGAGCCTTCCGCGTCCACGGCTGAGAAAGCGAGGTGCGCAATGCCCTTGTCGATGCGGAAAGTGCCCCAGCCTGTCATCCCATACCAGCGGCCCTCGCCGATCTTGCGGATGATCCGGAACGCGCTGCCATCGAGATGCGCGGCAGCCATGTAAAGCTCATAGCCCGCTGCAAGCGAGTCTTTCAGCGTGCCGTCACCGAGCGACTTCACGAACAGGTAGTAGACCGTGTCCCCGACGACCTGCAGTGAAGGAATCCATCCGCCCGTGTCAGTCCTTTGCGCAACTTCGAATCGCGATCCATCGAGCGGGTGCGAGCCGGTCCACAGTTGCCAGACATCGTGCTCATCCTTGCGCGGGAAGCCGAGATACACCCGATTGCCAGCCACCTGGATGTTGTCGTCTTGCTCCACGCGATAACCGCTTTTCTCGGCCGTACGGACCGTGGCCTCCCAGCCTGAGCCATCGGATGAGCTCCGGGCCGTCCATATCTGCCACGCGCGATTGGCATCTTGGCCGAAGTACTCGTAGTACACGCGGTCGCCGACCACCTGCATCTTCGGTTCGATGCCGCTGAACGGAGGTCGCGTCTGCTGACGATAACTCCAGTTGCCGAGAGCAATGTCCGCAGAGCCGGTCCACACGCTCCATTGGCGCTTCTCCACGCTATCGGGCGCGGTGTCGGGCAGATAATCATCATTGGTGACGAGCACAATGCGATCACCGCAGACCTGGAAGTCGGGGCCCCTGAATCCCGGCGCCCCTTCCACCAGATGTGTGCGGCTCGCCTGCCCTTTCGCCCAGATCGATATCGACAGCGCGCTGTCGAGACCGAGCGTGGCAGTCGGATCTACACGAACGTAATTCGATCCGTTCAGGACGAGCGCCGTGCCCTGCGGCGTTTGAATCCACGTCGTGCCACCGATGATGCGTCCGTCACGTCCGTGACCGGATGCATCGGCGACGCGATCGCCGGCGCCTTCGTTCAGGCGATACCGGGCAATCGGCGCAGGCGCGCGTTCCGCAGCCACTGCGGACGAACACGCACATCCCGCGACCAGGGAAAGCATCAGCGCGCGGGCGAGCATCAGAAATCGACCCCGAGATTGAGATATGCGAAGCGCCCGATGATGTCGTACTGGGACGGGTCGTAGCCCAGCGTGCCGAAGCCTCCGCCCGCTGAAAATCGCGGCAGCGAGTCGAAGACGTTGTTGACTCCGAACGTCACGGACGCCGTGCTCCCGCTCAGGCGGGACTCGAGGCGAGCATGCAGATCGGTGATCCAGAAATTACCCAGCTGCAGATAGCTGCCATCCGTCAGCGGCGAGTAATCAGAATAGCCGCTGACATACCGGGTGCTCGCGCCCGCGGAGAGCTGGTCCTTCTTCCAATCCAGGGAAACCACCCCTTTCCAGCTGGGTGCCCACGCATCCGTGTTGGCTCTGTCGAGCCGGTTCTGGACGGGCGCGGTTGGCGTGACAGCCGCTTCGAAACGATACGTCTGCGTGGCAGCGATGGACGGTGTGAGCTCGCCGAGTGCGGTAGTCGTCGTGTACCGCAGCTGATAGTCGAATCCGCGAGCATGCAGGGCGCCGAAATTGAGAAACGAGATGTCGACCGACTGGATCGCACCCGGCCCGCCGTCGATCGAAGGTCCCCGCACGACCCGCCCGGGAAACAGATCTTCGTTGTCGACGACGGTCTGCACCGCAGGCTGGTTGACCCGATTCTTCTGGTCGATGGACCAGAACGTCAGGCTCGCGCGCAGACCCTGCAAGGACGCGGGCGACCACACGAGCCCGAGGTTGCTGGACCGGCCGGTCTCCGCGTCGAGGTCGGCATTGCCGCCATAGAAGGCCGTCTGCGCAGTCGTCACGACGCCCGCACGCTTGGGGTCGACCACCGTGTAGCTGAAATTGCTGACCGAATGGGGCGCGCCGAGCGCATACAGCGAAGGCGCGCGATAGGCCTTCGCGAAGCTTCCCCGCAAGAGCAGCGTCTGCGTCGGGCGAAACTCCACCCCACCCTGCGGCGTTACGTTGTCGCCGAAATCATTGGCCCGGTCGTAACGCAAGGCGCCGGAGAGCGTGAGCAGGTCGCCATCGAATGCGCCCCGGCGCGACGCGAGCACCGGGACGCGAATCTCGGTGAATGCAGAGCTCGTGTCACGATCGAATCCGTAGAAGATGTTGGGAACCTGGGTGAGGATCGCCTGCGAGGTTTTCTCAGTCGTGTACTCACCGCCGACGGCCATTTGTACCTTGCCAGCGGGAAGCTGGAAGAGCGGGCCTTGCACGAACAGGTTCGCCGCCCGCGTTTGCGCACGGTAGTGAGAAATACCATCCGTCACGAACGTGCGCAGCAGCGCTTCGCTCGCGGGGGCACCGCTCGTGAAGACATTGAGCGCGCTGTTGGGTGAAGAATTGGCAAGCGCCGCATTGACTGCCGCGGAGCTCAGGAAGTTGTTGCGCCGGGAGTCGCGATCGCGAACGTCCGCGTCCGACAGGTCCAGCGCCCAGGTCCAGTCACCCGCCAGTGGGCCTCGCGCGCCCACCAGTGCCTGCCGGAAATCCGCAGTCCATTCGAAGGTGCGTTCCATATAAGGCGAATCGAACGCATACGTCACGGAGACGTCCTGGCCGAACGGGTTGAACGCGTTGCTGGCCGGAAGCAGCACGTTGTTGAGCGTCCACGGCGTCCACGCGTTCTTCTGCTGACCGTGCGAATAGAGAAGTTGTGCGCGCAGCGTGAGCGCAGATCCGGCCTGGTATTCGGAGTTGACGAGCAAAGCGGAACGTTCCGAGTCCGGCAGGATGTCCTTCATCGCGTTGTAGTTGCAGAGGTTCGATACACCGGCCGTCGCGGAGAATTGCGCCTGCGTGGGCGCATCGTTGATGCCTTCCGGAATGCCGGCCCGCGTCGCGTTCAGCCCCGGCAAATTGGCGCCGCTGCGCGAAGAAACAGTGCCTGGATTGCACGTCTGCGTTCGCGTGTCGCGTCCACCATAGGTCCTGAAGTCTTCGTTGGCCGTGATGTCGCGCTCCGTGGCACCCAGCGCATCGCGCGTGAGGTAGCTGCCGACGAGCGTCAGGAAGCCCCGATCGAAGTTCCAGCCCGCCGTGACATCCGCCGCTTTCTCGGGACTGCCTTCCGCGTAGCCGTAATGCACGTTCGCATTCAGGCCGTCATAGCGTTTTTTCAGGATGATGTTGACCACACCTGCAAGCGCATCACTCCCATACACCGCGGACGAGCCACTCGGCAGGATGTCGACCCGCTCGATCGCCGAAGGCGGGATGCTGTTCAGGTCGAACAGCGAGGTACCCCCAAAGGGCGCGGTGGCTCCGGCAGCAGCCCGATGCCCGTCGAGCAGAACCAGCGTCGTGCCAGCCGGCAAGCCACGGAGCTGGACGTAGCTCTGGCCCAGAGTCGAGGTGACGTAGCTGTTCTGCGAATTCACCGACACTTCGGGGAGCGTGTTCAGGAAACCTGCCAGCGTGACCTGGCTGCGCTGCTCGATCTGGTCGCTCCCGTACGAGCGAACGTCCACCGCGGCCTGCTTTCCCGGCTGAAACAGGCGCGAGCCGGTGACGATGACTTCTTCGAGCGATGGCAGGGATCCAGCCGGGGACTGCTGCCGTGAGCTCGTGGAATCGACAGCCAGGCTTTCCGTGTCGGCCTGCGCGGGAACATCGCTGTTGTCAGCGTCCGTGACGTTTTTCTTCGGAGTCTCCGGAGCGGATTGCGCGTCGACATTACCCACGGTGATCGAAGTGTCGCTGGCGACCCGATAGGAAAGCGGCGTGGCAGCCAGCAACATCGCGAGGGCATCGCGAATCGAGCGCTTGCCGGAAACACCGTCAGTCCGCAGGCCGTTCACTTCCCGCCCTGCGATCACCTGCACTTTGGCCTGATGGGAAAACTCCAGAAGCGCGCTCGAGAGCCGTTGCGGTGGAATCGAAAACTCGATCTGCTGCGAGAGGTCGACGGCCCACGCCCACGATGACGCGAACGACATCGCCAGCAGGAGCGTGCGCGCGAGCGCAGTCTTTTTCAGCATCTCAATCCCCGTCTTGCGTTTTTGTCTGGCGATAGGACGGACGAGCGTGCTGATTTTGTATTCTCACCGCGGCGCGGGGCTGACAGAAGACTCTATTTCGATTCTGCCATCGGGGGACGACACGATGCGCAGCGGATATTTCATCTCGAGTGCCCGGATCCAGTCGTTGACGGAGCTGACGAATACCGTGCCCGTGAACCGCAACTGACCGACGGCCGGATCGCGAATGGTGATGCTCGCGGAGGAATAACGGTTGATATCGGCAATGACGGATTCGAGAGCGGCGTCTTCGTAGGCCAGCTCTCCGTCGCGCCATCGGAGCACCGCCTGCGGATCGACGCGCGAGACCCTGGCGATGCGCGCATCGTCCGAGTAGGTCACCTGATATCCGGCACCGGCACGCCAACGGGCGGTGCCGTCGGCCCCCGCGACAGCGGCAATGACCGCCCCCTCTTCGACCGTCACCATGACCCGATCGCGGTCCCGACGAACATCGAACGCAGTGCCGATTGCGGTGACCGTCATCGCTCCCGCGCGCACGGTGAAGGGGCGTGCCCTGTCGTGCTGCACGCGGATGTAGGCCTCGCCGTTGGCGCTCAACTCGACGATGCGCGCGTCCTGCGAGAAGTGAACGTCCGCGATCGCTTTGGCACTCAGTTGCAACGACGAGCCGTCCGGCAAGACCGCCGGCTCGTGAGCCGAGGTCGATACAGTGGTCCTGACGATATCCGGCTGCCACTCGCGCCACATCAGGAACGCGGCCGCCGCCAGCCCCGCGGCCGCGGCCCATCGAACCCACGGCGAGGCGAAACGCAGCCGCCTTCCCGTCGCACTCGAGGGAGCCGCCAGGAGCTGCGGTGCACGGATGAACCCTTCGGCGTCCTGCCAGTCCCCCTGTATCTTTTCGAAGGCCGCCAGGTTTTCGCAGTCGGCCTCGCACCAGCGCAGCCATTTCTCGATGTCTTCTTCCGCGGCTCCCGGTGTGCCCAGGCGCAACAGCCATTCGCTGGCTTCACGGTAGCGGTTGGTCTTTACAGGATCACAGACGGCGTTGTCGTTCATGACTGCACCTGTCGCCACGCTTCCTGCGCTGTGACGCCTTCGCGGCGCAGGCGCAGGTAGAGGAGCGTGTGGCTGACGTAACGGCGGACCATCCGGTCCTTCAAACCCATGCGTCGGGCGATGTCCTCGAACGGGGCGTCCTCGACCCGATGCAACCGGAACGCCTCCTGGTACTTCGCGGGCAATTCCGCGATGAGACGCCCGAGCGCGGTCAGCTCGTCGCGGGCCAGTGCGGTTCGCTCCGGTGAGCCGTCGTCGAGGAAATCGTCGAGCGCGTCCTGCAGGTCCAGCCTCGCCCGCGTCCGTTCGTGCCGCTGTCGATCGATCGCCAGGTTGGCGGCAATCTTGAATAGATAGGAGCGCAGGAAACTCACCGCGGCCGGGGTCTGCAGCTGCAGCAGGCGGACGTAGGCCTCTTGCGCCACTTCGCGCGCGGCCTGTGGATCCTTGAGGCGCGAGGTCAGGAACAGCACGAGAGCCCGATTATGGTCCCGGAATAGCTGCGAAACCTCCGCCCGCCGCGTGGCGGAGGGGCTCGGGTCGGCGGGGTCGTCCTGCTTGTCGGGATCTGGGGGGCTCACGCACTCAACGAATAACGCATGGATCGCTGGGAGCCAAGACGGATGACGGCCGCTGTTTGGTACTCCAGCCGCAAGATTTTCATCTGTCGCGCCCCAGGCCCAGCTCCTCCCGATCAATCCGTCGACCCGCTCCTGTAATGAAACACCTGCTCAGCGCACAGGAAACGGTAGTGGCCTTCGTCTTGATTGCCGCCCGACCCAAGGAGAGGTGCAGCATGAGTGCCGTCACGTTGTTCAGCGATAAAGAATTTGCGGGTTGGGAAGTGCCCATCGAAGAAGGCCACACCCGATTCAACACGGACTTCAACGACACAGCGTGCTCCATTCGCGTGACGCCCGGCTACTGCGCAGTGTTGTACGAGCACGCCAATGAGTACTTCGGTTACGGCGCTTCGATAGACCTGCTCGAAGACTGCCCCGATCTTTCCGTGTACGGCTTCGACAAGAAGGCGTCATACGTGCACGTCTTTCCGGCGACGCGCGACGCTTTCGTGTGGGCGCGCGGCGCGGTTCGCAATGGCCAGTTCGTGAATGGGCATTGGGAACGGCAACGCGCCAACGGCGCATCGCCCAACACCGATGTGGGTGCGGTTGCACCCCCCATCGACGCGCGCACGGAACCGCTGCCCGCGGACTCCGGCGTCATCGTCGTGCGCGACCATCGTGGCCAGGATCCGCGCGATGCGGGAGGCCAGGAACCGGTCATTCGCGACCATACCAAATCCAAGATCAAGCACGTGTTCGTGCTGATGCTGGAGAACCGCTCGTTCGACCACATGCTCGGGTTCTCCGGCATTACCGGCACCGACACGGAAACGGGTCAACCGACAGCCATCCATGGGCTCACCGGCTCCGAATCGAATTCGTACAACGGCGTCTCCTATACGGTGCAGCGAGGTGCGCCGGACCGCGCGGAACATGACCCATCGCATAATTTTCCGGGCGTGCTCGAAGAGCTGTGCGGTGAAGGGGCTGTGTATACGAGCGGTCAGCCGTATCCGCCGATCAACAATTCGGGGTTCGTCTCCGCGTATGCGAGGTCGCATCCCGAGCTGCCGGACGGCGCCATGCGGTGCTACACCCCGGAGCAGGTGCCGGTCATCACGGCGCTCGCGCAAGAGTTCGTCGTCTGCGATCGGTGGTTCTCGTCCCTGCCGGGGCCGACGGAGCCCAATCGCTTCTTCGTTCATGCCGCGACGTCCGGCCACTTCGACGAAGCCCCTTCCAACAAGGAATATGCCGAAGCCTTCTCGAGCTCGTGGTCCGGCATCGCATTCAAACACGGCACGATCTTCGATCGGCTGGACGATGGCGGCATCCGCTGGCGCATCTACGGCGACGACAGTCTTCCCAACGTCGCGCTGCTCAAGGGCGTCAGCCGCACGTTCGACATCGACGAGTTCGAGGACTTCCGCGAAGACGTGGCTTCGCCTTCCTACAACGCCGCCTACACGTTCATCGAACCGAGCTACGACCCGTTCTCAGATTACGAAGACGGCAACTCGCAGCACCCGCTCGGCAGCGTCCGGGCGGGCGAGATGATCATCAAGAGAACCTATGAAGCGCTCCGGGCCTCGCCGATCTGGAACGACAGCATGCTCATCATCACCTATGACGAGCACGGTGGGTTCTACGATCACGTGGCGCCGCCTCGCGCGCGGCCGACCGGATCCACAGGACGAAAGTTCGGGTTCACGTTCGATCAGCTCGGTCCGCGAGTCCCCGCCATCATCATCTCACCGCGCATTCCGCGGAACATGATCGACCATCGCACCTACGAGCACTCATCGATCGTTGCCACGCTGACGAGACTGTTCGACCTCGAGGAGCTCACGGGCCGAGCGGCGTCCTGCTCGGACCTGAAGCACCTCGCCACGCTCGATGAGCCTCGCACCGATGCGCCGATGACGCTGCCGGATCCGATGCATGGCGCGCGCGCGCGCATCATCAAGGTGCCCTTCGAAGCGAAGACGGCCAAGGATCCCTTCAAGGCGATCGAAGACGATCCGACGGGCAGGATTGCCGCGACTATTGCGTCGGGTCTCGCTCAACATCTGGAAGTCGCGCCAGCGGCCGAGCACGAAATGATCATGGCTCGTGTGCAGGCCCTGCAAACGCGCGCAGAAGCGCTGGAGTATCTGAAGGAGGTTCACGCGCTCGTGCAAACCGCCCGACAAAGTGCGGGGGTCGTGCCGAGCGCCAGTGTACGGCTACGGGTCAACCGCGATATTCGGCCTCACTTGCGCGAGTTTTCTGCGGGAGAACCAGGCAAGTGGGACGAATCACCGTGAATGATTGACGCAAGAAGGCCCGCCCTCGGCGCCGCACAGTGAGTACAACAACCTCATCCCCCCTCAACGCCGCGCCGCCGGCTCCAACACGAAGTGCCCGCCAAACGAATCGTATCCGCCGTCGTCAGACAGCGCGTTGAAATTGAAGAAGCTGAGCGACGCATCGGTGAACATTGCCGGATCGATCGACACGAGATTCGCGAGCTCCACGGAGTCGATGCCCGGCACGGGCTCGCTCGGGCTCAGGCTCTGAAAGACCAGATCGCCGTAGAACAGGACGCCGGGCGAATATTCGCCCGCTAAACTGAACGTGACTTCATCGATGAAGGTGCCGTCGCCGAGCGGCTCATCGTTACGGAGCCGGATCGAGCTCGTCTCGAGCGGCATGGAGACTATCGTGCCGGCCACCGACAGCTTGAAATCGACGATCGCGTGGTCGTATTCCCGAAACGTGCTGTCACACACACTGCACGCCGTTTGATTGTCGAACGTGACGTCGAACGAGATGGGATCGCCGACCTGCGTCTGGAACGGAAAGAAGTACGTGCCCTGATTCTCCGACGTAACCTCGCCCTTGAAGTGCAACGTGACCGGCGCGGCGAACGAAGGCGTTGCCGACAGACCCGCTACCGCTGCAAGAACGGCGATGCGCGCAATTCGCATTGTGTGAGGTTCCTGTGCGCTGTTTCCTGTGACCAAATTACTCTGACTTCGCGATGAAATGCGAGCTGGGCCGTGAAATCAGTTGCGCACGCGCGTGTCGCGCACAGCTTTGCCTCGACGAAGGTCGCGACAGAAAGAACAGATTGCATCTGCCAAAGATGCTCGCGTAGCTCGCGGCGAAGCACGCTGTCTTCGCCAGAGCTCGAGAGTGGTAGAGTGCGAAGACGAACCACATTCCCGTTGGAAACAACGAGAAATGGTTATCGAGAAAGTTGAGAGATGAATTGCGCAGCGAGAATGCTGCGACTCGAATTTGGTTGGGCGGGTTCGATGTACGCGCCCCTAAGTATTCTCCGATCAGGGCTCGGAGATTCGCTCGGCTTTTACGCCTGTACCTCCCCCGCCTCTTCGGCAACCTGCGGGGACGGCGCCGCGGGCGCGGCCTCGATCCCTGACTTCCGCGAGACACGTCGCTTGCGCGCGCTCTTGCGGACGAAGCCCATGGCAGACCACAAGTGGCTGTCCGGGCCGTATGCTATGTCGGCGCGAACACTCGCGACGACGCGATCCAGGATCGCGGAAGCAGACTTGTACACATCCGTGCGCCGGCTCATTGCGGAGATCCAGCGTGCGGAAAGGTCAGACAGCTCCTTGCGCACGTCGAGAACGGGCGCCATAGCTTGAGAGAATTGCTCGAGAGTCATTCCCGCGAAACTGGCTTCGGGGGCGAGTGACTGCCAAGCGGCTGTGATGGTTTCGACCTTACCCATCGGGTCAATAGTTTGAGACATTTATTATTTTTCCTTTTTGTTTTTTTGTTTTTGTTATGAGCCATATCCATGGCCCGCGCGAATGTTACATCAGTTGACGAAGGAATCAAGATGCAGTAGCGAAAAATCCGTGGATGCAGGGAAGGCTTTCGAGCGTTGCTCGGTAATCCAACGTGGAAGCGCTCTAGATTATCGGCGCGGTGCGGGGCGGTATCTGCTTGGGGATATAATTTTCAGGCGTCCGATCGAAAGAGATACGCCCGGCGCGATAGGTTTGCGCGCTCCTGGGTTCGTTTGACAGGTACGGCGATTCCTTTGGCTGCGTGCCGCGATAATTGATGGGCGCTCCCGATAACCTTAAAAGTTGCTCTATAAGTCATGGCGGAGCTTTTTTTGAGCGGGCTTCGCAAGTGCATGATTTCAGTGCGAAGACGATTTTTTTGCGAAGCCGGGATAATTTATACCGAGCCGCTATAAATTATCCCCAGGAAGTATCGCTCTGGCCGAGTGATCGAGGTGGTCTCGAAGCTCGTCAGCGTTCACGGTGCGCCGAAGTATCTTCGCTCAGATAACGGACCGGAGCTTGTGTCCAGAGCGGTTCTTCGATGGCTGAGTCAGGCGCAGATCGAGACGGCGTGCATTGATCCGGGCAAGCGCCGGCAGAACGGATCGAACGAGTCCTTCAACGGAAAACTGCGCGACGAATGCCTGGGCATGCAGTGGTTCAAAGAATCGAATCGATGCGAAGATCTTGACCGAAGAGCTCCGGCGTCAGTTCAACGAGGTCAGGCCTCACGGTTTCGCAGCGGTGCTGGGTGCAGCGGTGAGTTACAACATCGCGTTCGCCGTGTCAGGCGATTATCTCGTCGTCGCCCGCCGGCTAAGGGTATGTGGCGCTTGACCCGTAGGCACCAAATCGGTCGCTCGCATCCAACCCAATGCCTTCAGCAATCGTTGTCGCGGGAAACGACGCTTCTTCTCATGCCACGCGGTCAGGAATTCTTCCACTATTGATCCGTCATCGGTCTCTTTTCCGTCCAATATCCTGTCATTCCAACAAGCGTATAGCGTCGCGACGATTTCAGACTGATCGGTATCCAGCTTGCGGAAGCGATCGATGAGGCGATTAATCGCACGGCGGCTCGAGCCCAGCACATCACGGGCGCGTTCCAACGCCTTGCCCAAGTTTGCTCCACGGCGATAAGTAATCTTCCGTCCGGAACGTTCGACCCGGAGATAGTCATGCTTCGTCGCGAGTGCTTCCAGCCCTGTCTCCGCGCTGTAGAGAGTCGTCGGATCGAGCGGCCCAGCTGCTTGTCGCTGGTAACTCGTTTCGAGATTTAGGTTTTGGGTGGCATCAATGAGATAAAACAACTTCGCCATCTTCGTCCGTCCGAAATTGGGATCGTCGGCAAGTCGGTTAATCAATGTGCACGTGATAGCGAGCCGAAGCTCCAGAGTCTCGGCGCTCGGCTTTTTCCGAGGAACAACTCGCCGAATTGATGTGACGGCATTCGGCCCTTGTTTATGATCGGCTGCGTCTCGCTGACGCCTTTGGAGTGACGTGAATAAATCGTGCGTCCGCTCGATGTTCAACTTAAGCAGACGGTTCAAGATTTCGTCGTCGGGCAGTGCCGGCGAATATTCCGTCCAACCGTATGCGCTCGCTACGGCGTGATCCAACTCGTCGTGCGCGTTCGCTAGCCAAACCGGACGATCGTTATAGAGGTTCGTGAGAGTACGTTTGCTGAGTTCCGCTTCGCGTCCAGCCTTTGGCACTAGTCGATGAGGGAGCGCAGGAACGAGTTCAGGGACCACGTCAACCAACGCCGAGGGATTCAACCACGCCTCTCTCAACTCATTGAGCTTCCTTGCCGCTGCCTCGATGGCGATCGCTGCGCCACCGCTGGGTCCCGATCGAGCCGACCCAGGTTCCATACCCGCGGGAAATGGAAAAGTTCGAAATGTCGTGCTTGATGTGTACCGCGGCCGATCCTCCAGGCTAGTGCCGAGCCTAAGTGCCCACACCGCGTGAAATCGGGACGAAAGGATACCCAGCGTTGCGTCGTCGTCTCTCGCAATAGCTACAAGATTCTTGTCTGGAATGACACCTGCAGGCAGCCAAACAAAAACACGATGCTTTGACACCTCGGGAGTCACAATGAAGCGCGCCTTGCCCTGCACAGCAGAGAAGAAGTCAGGGGCTCTTCTGGCAAGGAGCCACCACCAGCGCCGCTCCCCGGGAGAATTACTCTTGCTTCGCTGACGAAATACCTCACGCCGTATGTGCTCGAAGGGCGCTTCGTAACGGGCAGATTCCGCGAGGCTTCGTTCGCCGAAGTTTACAATCCACTTGTCGGGATCTCTATCAGTGATCGCCGACCCGTTTTTCCAAGGAAATAGCACGTCTGAGTTCGGCCGCGCGTTCGGGTTCCCTGGTGACTGAAGCATTGCTCGGGCGACGCTACCCGACACATCGAAGCTGCCTTTTTTGGTAATTCCGCTGAACGCAACTCCAAGATTGGCCGCAAGCGGCCTCGCCTTAGTAATGTCGACACCACCGTCGCGAGTGGTTCCGGTCAAGTCAGAAAACACGTCGTTAGCCGGAAATCCGTTTAGAGAGACGAGATGAGGATGAGCAATGTTCTCCCGAGGACGGAAGCAGACTAGCGATACACGGACGGCCGCGCCCTCGTTGATCCACGGCTCGTCGCTCCAAGCATCGAAAATTGTCAGGTTTTCGCGGATCTTCTCCAGAACCTTGCGGCTCGCTCCGCCGCGAATTGAGTTTGTGGCCACGAGTCCGGCCCGCTTGGCTTTACCAGTTTCGATTTGCGATCTAGCTTTTTCGAACCAGTATGTGACGAGGTCCGCGCCACCTGGCACCCTGCCCTGAAAGCGCTTGCGCAGAGATGAGACGTATTCGCGGCCTAGCTCGCGAACCATCTTTTTGTCACCAAGAAATGGCGGATTGCCAACTATGGCATCCGCGGCCGGCCACTCCGGCTCGGTACCATCCCGATTCAGGATCGCGTCCCCATGCTCGATCGTGTCGAGCGGTTTAAGAATCGGATTTCGAGAAGGCTGCGCCCCATGACGTAGCATCCATTGAATTTCCCCGATCCAAACCGTGACGCGCGCTAACTCTGCCGCGTATGAGTTGAACTCAATGCCGCGCGCGCAATGCACCCCCACATGCATGCCGGTAAATGATGCCTCGAGCCCAAGCTGCTCTGCCTCAAGCGTCGCACGATGCTCCAAGTCCTTTAGAGCCTGCAAGGCCAAATAGAGAAAGTTCCCCGAACCGCATGCCGGGTCAAGCACTCTGAAGTCGCCGAGCCGTTCGAGGAAGGCGTTCAAAAGTTGTTGAGCCCTCTTTTGACGGCTCCCGCGTGAGGAAGCACTGGCACCCGTCTTCGTCTTACCGAACAGACTCTCGATCTCGCGCTTCGTTTTCTGCCAGTCCGCTTCTAACGGATCAATCACAGCCGGACGCACGATCCGCATGATTGACTGTGGGTCCGTGTAGTGCGCACCGATTTGCGCCCGCTTTTCCGGATCCAGGCCTCGTTCAAAAAGCGTTCCGAAGATCGAAGGCTCGATCGCGCTCCAGTCGAGGCTGGCTACCGTGAGCAGCTTCGCGATGTCATCTGCCTGAAGAGGAACCGCGTCGCTGGAATCGAATAAGTTACCGTTGAACCACTCGATTACGTGCGTTCCGAAAATTCCACCCTTTTTCATCGTTGCAAACAGGGTTCGCAACATCTTATTTGCTTCGTCCGGCCGCCTTACGCCAATTTCAAGTAACTGAACAACGATATTGGCGGGCAACAGCTTTGCATCTTGAGCAAACAGGCAAAAAAGGATTCTATTGAGGAAGTGAGCGACCCGCTGCGCTTCGCCCCCGCGATCGCGAAGGATCTTCGCAAGCGACGCGAACCGTCTCGCGGCCTCTTCAGTAATGGCTGTCTTTGTTCTTCCGGGCTTCAGTTTGTCTGGGTCTGCGAACGCTTGCCTGAGCAAGCGCAGATTGTGGTCGGTACCAATTTCCGTTATCGGAATGACGTGCTTTTCGTGAACAGTATTGGTGAAATTCGAATGAATTTCGATTCGCGCCATGTCCGAGACGACTAATAGTGGCGGATTCTCAAGCGCGATGGCGTAGCGTTGGAGCTGCGCAAATGCCACGTCAAGGTTCTGATGCTTACCTTTGTACTCCCAGGCGAAGCAACCTCTGCGCCATACGTCGGCCCAGCCGTCCCCGCCGCCTGTCTTTTTGGCGCCGCGTTCGAAGCAAAACCATTCGCCGTTAGGATCTGCCTCCGCTGGGGTGGACTCCCCAAGCATGCGGCATAGGTCGATGAAGTGCTCTTGCGCAGCGCTCCGCTCTTTTAGGCTCGAAGCCGTCCATTTCGCTGCAAACTGCTGCGGTGTCAATCGCCCGTCAGGCGACTCCTTCGTCGCACGCTCCGTCCTCACCGAGTTCTCCTGCGTTAAGTCCTATTCGGAATGCAGGAGAGCAACCTATTCGCGGTTGCACGGAGACTGACGTGACGGCCGCCTAGATTTTCGTGGGCTTTAGCGGCCTAACTGAAGTTGTTGCGAGGTTTGAACACCTCGTCTCATCACCGGCAATGACTTGCCGCCAAAGGCGGCAAGTCATTGCCGCCAGATTTAGGCCGTCAAATCGACACGCTTCTCGGACTGGGAACATCTCGACCACAGATCAGTACTGGTCCGGGACGAGTTTGAGTGTCGCGGGCTTAGATCCGCACACTTTCTTCGTCAGCCGAGCCCCGAACTCGGAAAAGATAGCGTCGCAGCGTAAGCGAGGATGGATTCAGCCCGCGCCTCAAGGAACTCTGGCGTCCTGCCATTGAGTATCGCGTCCGCCGCCTTCTCAGATATAAATTGACTGGCCAGAATACTTGAAGCATCGGGCCTCGAGCGAATGCGTGCTACCACTTCCGCCGGCCCCAGCTCGCGAAACCGAGCGCTATTTCGCATGTCCGTACTCCCACGCTTTGGCGTTGGCGATGAGCAACGCCTTGAAGTGATCGCACAAACCTTCGGCCACTTTCAGCATGGCCAAAAAGAGCGCCTGTTCCGGAACGGCCACCGGGCCGCGATTCATTTGGCGCACGATCTGGTTGAGGTTGACGCCGATGGCTCGCAACTCGGCAATCGATTCTTTGAGCGCCAGGAGTTCCGCTTTCGGGATTGGCGGCAAAGCGCGCAAGTGCGATCTCATGAGTACGGACACATAGGTCGCTGCGCTCATGCCTCTCGCCTCTGCCCGGCTCATTAGAAGAGCGCGATCGTCCGGATCTAGGCGAACGTAGAGCCGCGCGTCTCGATGGGTCCTCTCTGCGCTTTCGATCCGCGGTAGTTCCTGAAGCGCTGTCGCGCGCAAGACCGCTCGAGCAATTGTTTGACGAGAGCGGATTCGGTGATCCGCTCTCGCTCAGCGAGCCCGCGCACGAGGGTCTTCATTTCTGGCGAGACTCGAACACCGATGAATGCTGACGTCTTCATGGCATCGAGTGTTAAACAAGGGCCGCCGGCAGGCTATCCGGCGTTTGTCGTGTCTTTGCCCAGAAACTCAACAGTGACGTTCCGGGAAGACATGCAACCCGAGTGCCGATTGCGCTTGCCGCGTGACTTTTCCGATTGCATACGTTGCAATCAGTTGCATGCAATCAGCCGGTCGTTGAGGGAGCATGGCAAGGGATTTGGTTTGGTCGTGTCCACAATGCGCCAAGGATATGTCTCACGGAACGTCGACGCTCCTTCATAACTGGCACTGCCCTGCATGCGGCTTCGACTGGATATCCGGCGAAGCGCTCGCCGCGTTCATGCCAACCGTGAAGGGCTTCGAAGCGCTACGCGCTGCCGCCGCAGCGGGCGAACTCCCGATGCGAGGACTCCAATGTCCCACGTGCCGCACCGGGTCCCTGCGTGTCGTCAAGGCCGCCGGCGTGGTGGTCGACGTGTGCCCCAAGTGTGTCGGCGTGGCGCTCGATCCGGGCGAGCTCCGAGCGTTCAAGTCAATCCGGTACGGTCCCGCCAAGCGCGCCCTCGATGTGGTCGATGTCGTGTCAGGTATCGATGCACTTTTGCAACTTCTGACATCGCTGGGCTAAGCGATCCTTGCAGCCAGGCCAGCCGCGCAAACCAAATTTGGCGAGCCTGTCGGGGCGCCTTGGGGCTAGTCCGGCCAACGCCATCCGGGAGGAAGGTAGCGGGCCCGAAGAGAAAGTGGAGCACATGGCGCGATCGGCTTTCCGTGATTTTTGACGACGCGTGCAACAGCAGCGGCCGCACTACGAGCACGCCGCCCTGCTCCACTTCGCAGCTGACTTCGGGCTCTGCCGAGCGGAATCGGCGATCTCGGCATCGCTCAACTTCCCGTTTCGGTGTGACCTGGGTATCACGCGGAGCGCTCCGTCGCTTCCGTCCGGCGCTTCGATATGCAATCGCAGCGCCAACATCTGAGCTAGGATCTCTTGACGGCGGTTGCGCGAAAGTGAGCCCGTCCTTCACAGACCACCCTGCACATGCACGGGAGTCGGTACGCGCAGCGACCGGGATGCTCTGATCCTGGTGAAAGGCGACAAGCCAGTTCTTCTCGGGAGATTTCTCGAAGAGCGTGCATTGGACGGCGACGGATGCCGGTGATAGCAGAAACGCGATTCTTGGGTGGCGGCTGATAGTCGCGGCGAGCTCGCGGCACCAATCCTCTTTGAGCAAGGCGCGGAGGCCAGCGCGGCCCTCGGCTGGCTGCTCGAGCAGTGCGGCCAGCGCGTTGCAATCTGACGCCGAACGATATTCGGAATAACGACGAAGCCACGATCACGAAGTTGCGTGCGGCTTGTTTCAACGTACGCCGGTTCGATCATTGCGGGCACGGCCAAGTGCGCATGACGGTCCACCGAGAGTTCGCTATGCGCAGCCAGTCAGGCCCACGGCCCGCCGGCCGGCCAGCGCGCTGCAAACTTCTGACCACGCGCGGCAGCCAACGTCGGCGGGATGACGAATCCGGCGATCTCCGCGATAACCTTCTCGAAGGCGTCCACGATATCCGTCTCGCCGATTCGGCGGGCAAAGGCTCGCCATTGCCGCACGTGCTCGTCCGCCCCGAAATAAGCTGCCGTCAGCGCAGTGGGTGCCTCCGCGGGCAACGTCGTTTCTCGCTGCTTGAATGTTCCGGCGATCGATTGAGCGAGCGTCGCTCCGTCGAAGTCCAGATTTCGCGCGAACGTCCAGATGTCGTAGAAGTCTTTCATTCGACTGTTGGCGGCATCGAGGGCGACCATCGCCTGAAACTTCTCCGCGATCGCCGCCTCGACGGGGTACGCCCGAAGCTTCACAGCGGGCTGGTCGAGCAGCGCAGGGTATTCGATCAGGCGAGGTCCGGGGATCACCACGTCCCCGACTCCGAAGTCGATCTGTACGTTCAGGCGTACGTTGTTCATGCGGCCTGCGATCTGAATCCGCGTCCCCTGATAAACAGCGTCCTTGGTAATCTCTTCGACCACGATGCTGGACGGATCGAAGGTCACGCCGTCGGTTTCATCCTCGACCAGCGCGCAGTCTTTCACGATCGCGATGAGAGTGTCGCGGTCCGCCTTGCCCTGTCGCAGCAAGTCGATATCCATCGTTGGGCGCGCATGCGGAATGCCGACAGCCTTGAGCAGCAAGGCGCCCTTCAGCAGAACGCCGTTGACGTGCGGCGAGCGCGAGAGCCGGGAGAGGAATCGCTCCATCGCATAAAACTGCAGGACCTGATTGAAAGGCACGCCTTGGCTCGTCGCTTCGTTTCGCAGCCGCGCGAGAACCGAGGCGACGACATTCTTCCGAGGCGTCGTCATGCGAGGGCCTGAAGGTAGGGCTGCATCGCGCCTTCGACGCGAAGCGCACGGGCGTACTGCAGCAGTTCCCGATTGGTCGCCTTCTTGCGCTCGCGCGCCAGTCGCAGGGCCTCCAGCGCGACATCGAGTCCGATCTTGTTTCGGAACTTGAAGCAGTCTGCAACTGTTCGCGACACGCCATAGACCTTGAGCGGCGAACCGGAAATGTCGTGCGTCTCGATCCCCGCCGCGAAGGTTTTGGGATCGAAGCGATAGACCTGGACAGGCAGCGGACTGAGCTTCAGTTGGTGATAGCTTCCGCGCGGTACAGCCAGATGGATTACCGCCGGGATCTGCGTTGTGATGTTGTGGAACGCCAGCGCGGAGATCAGACAGAGCACGGCATCCGGAGCGCGCGCTGCAACCACCGCAAGGTCGGGACTCTCGGATTCCTTAGCATCGGCCAGTCGGAAAAGCCCTCGGGCGAGCTCCGTCAGCCGCCCCGAGTCGCGCAGTTCGTACAGGGTTGCCGGATGGATGCCGAGCGCAAGCGCTTCTCTCGTACGCAGGGCGCCGCCGTGGCGGCGAAAGGTACGGAGGGCGGCTGTACTGTCGCGGGTCTGGCTCATGCCTGGATAAAAGTAGCACCATTTGTTTATAAGTGGCAACTTTATTATCCAAGACTCTACACATTCGGCCCTTCCAGCCTGCGCCGAGTGGAGAACGCACGATCGAGCCATTCTTTCTGTTGTTCAGTGTCGGGCACGGGAATCCCGCGCGATCTGGCCGTCCGATCCCACGCCTCGTGACCAGGTATACCGAGCTGCACGAGAGTACCCGCGACGATCAATCCCGAGCGCCCGATGCCCGCGCGGCAATGAACGCCGACGCTCTGCCCCGCGCGTATCTTCGCGGCGAGATGACTCCACAAGGCATGCGCGGCTTGAAAAGAAGCTGGCACGCCACGATCCGGGATCGGAAATCGCTCAAAGCAGATACCAATGCGACCGGCAACCTCTCCTTCCTGCGTGAGTCCCAACTCGCGCATTTCATGATCCTCAAGAAGCGAGACGACGTCCAGAACGCCAGCGGATCTCCAGTCGGCGATCTCGTCGTCTAGCCAATCACCGGCGCGGGGACGCCCCAGAATCGCGAGGCGCCCAGGTTCAAGCCCGCTTATCCAATAGATCTCTGCCGTCATGAATCTCCGTTGCACCTCGTGTTGCGTTCCGTTGCATCAAGTATCCCGTGACCTGAAAGCTACATCGTTTTGCACCGGGCCACTCTCAAGTTTCTGGGCAAAGACATGACAAACTCAGGACTGACTTCTTGAGCCGTCGCGTCGATCATGTTTCGCGGGAAATCCTGTTCAGGAAGACAGCACATGCCCGCGACCCCGCAACGAGAGCTATCCCTTCCTATTGGGGTCGCAGATGAAACGCCGAAACAGCGCCATGCGCGCAAGATCACTGAGATCCTGACTGAAGCACGCGAGCCAGGCGCACCGATCGATCAAGTACTGAGCACGCGCCAGGTCGTCGAGATCACCGGCAAGCACCGCGTCACGATCTATCGCTGGATTCGCGCCGGCATTTTTCCTGAGAACCACGAGAGCCGCGGCCACAAGGTCGGCTGGCTTCGTTCGGATATCGAGACATCGTTACAGCACAGTCCGCCGGAGTCATAAGGATTCGACGGTCCCGAGGGCTCGGCATCTGCAGTTACGGTCGCAACAGGTGGATAAAAGTGCCCCGCTCTCTGCTAGACAGGTGAGCTTGCGCTCGAAACGGTAACCATCTGCGCGGGACACGCCCGCCCAAACGGTCACCGGTTGTCAGCGCACTCGGCGCCTCACGCCCCCTTCGCCATCGCGTCATCGAGCATGCTGAAAGCCGCCCTCAACAGACGGATGCTCCGATAGAGAGCTGCAATCTCATCGGCGAGGTCAGCGACGCGCACCGTGCGCTCCTCGCCTTCACGCGCCACTATCGCTTGCGCAACGGCCGACACGATCGAGAGGTTGTCGGAAAACCATGCCCATGTGCCTGTGCACCTCTGGGCTCACTGAGAATTTCTTCTTGGCCTTGCCGCGCGCACGCCGCGGCCGCCCCCGTGCAGCGGCGCGGGTAGACTTCGCTTTCGCCATGACTCGTTCTCCGTGAACGGGTTGTGGTTAGGCGTCTGTCGGTGTTGATAGCACAGGCGGCCGCCGCCTGATTTTCAAATCGAACGCGATTTCATGTGGTCCATCGCGTGGACCACACAGCTATTTCGGAAGTGATTTGCGCATACCGTTCTCCTGAGGCAAATGGACCACACGGAGAACTTGGTTAATTTTTGAGCAGTGTAACTGCTTCTTTTTAATGGTCGGAGTGCCGAGATTTGAACCCTCACGCGCCAGTATTTGTTTGATCAGGGTGCAAGGAGGTATCCATGTTCATTCGCCTGCTGAAAAATCTGTTTGCGCGAGATGCAAAGAATCGACGGACCGAGGATGCGGTCGAGGGGTTCGAGGAAATGGGCTGCGTGCGGAAAGATACGAAGGGCGGCCCGATCGGCGATAGCTGGGATGGCGGCTTCGGTCGCTGGCTGTAGCACCGTCACGAGGCGTCGAGATTCTCTGATCACGCGATATCGGGACTCGTGCAGACCGATCGTTAGCGGGCATGGCCGTGACAACACTCCGGCCATGCCCGGGCCACGGGAAGACGGGCAGTCTTCTTCAACGGAGACTATTTCCGTTTGAAAGTGGGATCGCACCTTTATGCCGAACAGCTTTTATGCCGAACAACTTTTCCGCATTCCGGAACGCAATTTTTTCCTTCGCTTCACGGGGCAGATCCACTGCCCGAAACCAGTCGGTTTGTTGCTTCATGTCTGCAAACGGGTAATCGGTTGCAAACATCACCCGATCTACACCGACGTGCTTCAACAGAAGATGAAGCAGTCCAGTCCGGGGGAAAGCGCTGGTTGTGAACCAGAAATTGTCTTTGAAGTATTGCCCGATAGGCTTCTTGAGTGAATGTTCGGTCACCTCGCCCAAATCTTCCTCGATACGCTCGAAGAAAAACGGGAGACCCTCTCCCATGTGGCCGACGATGATCTGCAGCTTGGGGAATCTGTCGAACGTCCCAGTCAGGATCATTCGAAGGGCTTGCGTAAGGACTTCCTGGTGCCATCCAAGTCCTGAACCACTGAAAATGTAGTCCTGGTATTCCTGGTTATATTCTGGCCGCGTAATGCGGTAGTAAATATCGAAGACTTCCTTGGGTGGAAAGGCTGGATGCGTGTATATCGGCACACCAAGGGCTTCGGCACGCGCCAGCACAGGCTCGAGATCGGGATGGTCCAGGAATTTCTTGCCAATGATTCCGTTGGTCATGGCTCCCACAAAGTGATCTTCCCGAACGGCGCGTTCCAGTTCTTCCGCTGACGCCTTCGGGTCCTGCAGCGGCAAGGTCGCAAATGCCTGGAACCGTCCCGGATAGGCGACCATCGGGCCATTGGCAATCGTCTTGTTGAGACGATGCGCAAAATCGATGCCTTTCTTACCGGGGACATTCTGCACGCTTGGCGTATGTGCGGAGAGGATTTGAACGTTGAGCCCCGCCTTATCCATTTCGGCGACGCGACTCGGGCCGAGTTCCGAAAGACCCAGTGACTCGAGGTACTCCGCGTGATCATTGTTAAAGGCGATCTGCGCGATCAGTTCATCGGTGGAATAGGTCTCTTCCGTGCCGATAAATAGAAGGTCCTGGTCGCGCCACGCGATTTCCGCAGTCTCTTCCGCGGCGGCGCGCGAGACAATAGCGGGCGCGGACAATCCGGCACCCACACCCAGTGCCACTGCGCCACTCAGCAACTTTCGGCGCTCCATCAAAAGAGGCTTCATAGGTTTTGCGGTCGGTTTCATGTCAGTTTCTACTCCGATGTTTTCGCTTGGCAAAGACTTCAGCTCGCCGCCAGGAAGGCGCTCTCGTGCCTGAAAAGCCGCTTAAATGTGGGTCAATCCTGTGAGCGGCAGCGGGTGCTTCTTACGAAACCGCGTCAGCGCTCAGAAGGCGCGTTGCACGCCAATCACGATCTCAGCCTTGCCATTCGTGTTTCGCTCCAGCAGCGGACTGTCGGTGATCTTGTTCGGCAGCGCGCTGTACTGGAGAAGCGCAAGGAATGTCCAGTTCTCGGCAAAGGAGCGCATGACATCCACACCCACGTGCGGAACGGTCACCGCATCGGGCCTGTAGTTGATGACGCCGCGGGCGACTTCGCTATCCAACGTTCCGTAGTAATAGTTGGCCATCTTCTTGGAAAAATACGTCGCGCCGATGTTGGGTGTGATCTGGGTCGCGCCGAGGTTCAGCGGATAGCCGTACTGCAGAGAAAATTCCTGCCCCTTGCTTTTGCCGCTCACGTCCGACAGCAGATCCAGCTCCAGTTCGCCGGCCGAGCCGCTCCACTTGCCGCTGATGCCCGCGTCCAGGCTGTCGTCGCGATCGTCGAGCAAGCGTGAGTCGAGGCCGTTCGCGGCCAGTTTGCTCCGGCTCAAATCCTTGATGTCGAAGCCATCGAACCGCGCCTGGATAATCGCCGCCAGTTCGAATGTTTCGTTGCCGACGAACTGCCAGCCCGCGGTGATGCCGCGAAGGAAGAAATGTTCTCCTTCGTAGCTGATGAGCGGAATGGGCTGGAAGCGCGCGCCTTCGCCGGCGTAAGGGGAGTTCTTCGCGATCGCGCCGACGCCCAATCCCCAGCGCCGCGGCGGTCCGTCTTCAGTCGGGCCGTGTTCAATCGAGGAGTTGTCGCTCGCTTGCGCCATCGAGCCGGTGGATGCGACGGCCAGCAGGGCGAACACTATGAATCTATTCATCGGAGCCAATCCTCATGCTGATATGACGGTCACAGCATGAGGCGGCGGTGTCGGAGAAATGTCGGAGCGGCGGTTTTTTAGTCGGCGCTCATGGCGCGTCGCTGTCGACCAGCAGGCTGGCGCTCAGGTCGAGTCGCGCCCGAGTGCCGCTCAACGGCAGGTTCTCGATCGAGAACTGCCAGCCGAAACGGTCGCAGATGCGGCTGATCAGGAACAAACCGAGCCCTTGCCCGCGGAGGGGCGCAGCGGCCCGCAGGCTTTCGCGATAACGACGCGCAACTTCGACCGGATCGAAGCCGCTGCCCGAATCGGTAATGGCAACCACGCCATCCTGCAACGAAACTTCGATGCAGCCTGCGGCCGTGTTCTCGACTGCGTTGCGCATCAGGTTGCCGACGGCCATTCGCACCATCGCTTCCGAAGCGTCGACGATCGTCGGCGCGAGTGGCTCCATGTGAAAACGCACCGGCTTGCCGGCAAGCAGATGTTCGTGATCCGAGATCAGCTTGGGCAGCAGTGTGTGGAGCGCGGTGATTTCCTGCGGCCCGTCGGTGCCGGATGTTTCTCTCGCGAGATACAGCAGGGCGACCATGATTTCCGAGAATGAGTCGACCGTACTGTGGATGCGCTCCAGCGCCGGCCGCGCGCTCACCGGCAGTTCCTGCATGCGTAACACGTCGACTGCGCCCGCGATCACCGCGATCGGCGTTCGGAACTCATGACTCGCCTGGTCGAGCAAGCTGCGTTCGCGCTCGATGAATCGCTCCACGCGTTCCAGGTGCGCGTTGCAGGCCCGCGCGATGATCTGGATTTCCGCCGGGACATAGTCCGTCGGCAGGCGCTGCCCTTTGATTGCCGGATCGATTGCCTGCATTTGGTTCGCAAGATTCCTGACCGGGCGCACGAGGTTTTTGTGCAGCCAGCCGATCATCACCGCGATGAACGCCACGAACAGCATCGAGCCCAGCGCAGTCCACATCGAATCGTAATTCTGTTGCGTCTCGAACTCGTCGATGTCCAGGAACGTCACCAGTCGCGCCGATCCGAACGGTGTGACGAGTGCGTGGAACGTATAGTCCGTGTCTTCCAGCGAGATCCCGACGCCTTCGGAGGAGTAATAGCCGGGCGCGAGCGGCGCCAGAAACGCCGGCATGCCGGGCGTCGGCTCACCCTCGTGCACCAGCCAGGATCGAAGGATGCCGACCCGAGGCAGTGGCGCATCTGGATCGACCGCTCGCTGCTCGACGTAGGTCAGCGCCGACGATTCCAGGATCTGTCGCCAGATGCGGTGTTCCACCAATTCCTGGCTGCGATACTCCTGCACGGTCAGCGCGACCGCCGTCAGCACGCCGAAGGCGATCAAAGCGGCACTGATCCACCAATGCAGGCTGCGGGTCTTGGCATTGCTCATGTTTCGTTCGAGTCCAGTTCGCACAGTCGATAGCCGACGCCGGAGACTGTGTGCAGCAGCTTGCGCTCCGAGCCTTGATCGACGGCGCGACGAAGCACGTGCATATGAGATCGCAACAGGTCGGTCTCGGGTGTTTCATCGCCCCACGCCACATGCTCCAGCCGTTCGCGAGCCACGACCCTGGGGCTTTCTCGCAGCAACAGTTCCAACAGGCGTCGACTGGTTCGTGACAACTGCAGCAGGCGGCGACCGCGGCTGATTTCCAGCGTCTGCAAATCGAACGACAGATCGCCCACCGCCAGCACGCGCTCTGGCGCAGCGGCATGTCGCAGACGCTCTACCAGAGATCGCAGGCGAATCTCCAACTCCGGCAGCGCGACCGGCTTCACCAGATAATCGTCCAACCCCGATTCGAAGCCGTCGATCTTGTCCGCCAGCTGATCGCGAGCTGTCAGCATGATCACGGGCACTCGTTTCTTCTCGTGAGTGCGCAGGCGACGCAATACCGTCAGCCCGTCCATGCGTGGCAGGTTCCAGTCGAGCACGATGGCATCGTATTCACGAGTGGCGGCCAGGCTCAGCCCCGAGACGCCATCGGGCGCGGCATCCAGCGAGTGCCCGCATGCCTCCAGGTAGTCATAGATGTTCGCAGCCAGCTGCGCGTTGTCCTCAATGATGAGGATCGAGAGCGAAGTCGGGGTCACGGCGGCCTTACAGATTCATTCAGGGCAACCTGTGGAGCGTCACATACCGGAGGTGCGCCTGCCAATTCCGCGGAGCATGCACCGGAAATGTCGCGAGAATGTCGGCGTCTGGACACGACCTTTCCCCGACATGACGCCGCCATCCTCGCCAGCCAGGATCTCGGCCTGTCGCTTGAGGAAATGCGTAGCAAGCCCGTCGGGCTCTCAAAGGCTCGGCGATGGGTGTATCACCCCAAACAGGTCGCTGGCGAGAAGGCATTCGTCGCGGAATTCCGACGGCGCCGTCACGGGGCGGCGCGCGCCATTCATTCGCAAATGGCAAAAGATTTTGATCGCGATTTACTGAATCGGATTCCACCCAGGGAGCCGACACGAACCACGGGTATGGCTGAGCTCCTCGAATCCGAGCGCTTTCCCGCCCCTGAGAGAGACGGGCAGACTCGATGGTCGACGTTTCTTAAAGCCCACTGGGAATGCCTGACGGCAACCGATTTGCTGAGCGTCGAAGTGCACACGTTCAAGGGGCTGGTCACCTACATCCTGTTCTTCATCGACGTCGCCTCCCGATCAGTGCACATCGCGGGCATCACGCCTCACCCTGATAATCGCTGGATGAAGCAGATCGCGCGTAATGTCACCGATACCGAAGACGGCTTCCTTCGCGGCACGCGGTATTTGATTCTCGACCGGGACACAAAATATTCTGATGAGTTTCGTAACGCCCTCGCCCGTGAGGGCATCCACCTCATTCGACTCCCCCCGCGATCACCGAACGAGCTGTTCGATATCTGCACTCATGTTCGATAACGTGAGGCGCTCACTGCTAGTGATGTGAGCACGTCCTTCCTCCAGGTGCGTTGTTTCGACAGTCGATATGGCCGAGCGTGCGCACACCCCACGGCATCGAACCCGCCACGTGACTCGCTTGGACACCGGAAGCCGTTTGCGGAGCGCTTCGTGCGCTCCATAAAGTCAGAGTGCCTGAACCGAATGATCTTCTTCGGTCACGACTCGCTTCAGCACGCGATCGATCAGTTTATGGCGCACTACCACGCTGAGCGAAACCACCAAGGCGTCGGAAACCGGCTCTTGCGTCCTGCTGCCCCTGTCATCAGACCCTCTCAGCCGGTCCGGCGGCGCCAGCGCCTCCGTGGGAGACTCAACTACTACCACCGCATCGCTGCCTGAGCACTCGTTTCTATTTCTGGACAGAACGCCGGGGCCACTTCAGAGCGCGCCATCATGACACTAGAATCACCTGGCTCACCTGCGCATATCCCCCACATCCCGTGCTACCACGGGCAAAGTGATCTGCTTCCGCAAAGGCTACGCCACCGAAGTCGAAAACGTGCGGGCGACCTGCGGTATCTCGGTCGCTGCACTCTCGTGCGCTCCGCCGCGCTTGAAGGGTGCCATGACCTCCGCACGCTCGCATTCGTTAGACCATGCGGTCAGGGCCGTGCCGCACTCATTTCGTCGGCGTCCAGCCCTCCACCACACTCTGAGCTCGCGCCGCGCGCTGGGGCCGCGAAGCTCGAATACATTCCATCCGTTCAGGGATTCACTTGAAGCTGCTGAACTGGGCATCCTGCGACCGCCGTATCCACGAGCACGTTGACCGTGCGACCCGTCGCCATCGCCATCATCGCGACAGCCAAGACCCGCTTCACGCCTTCCGCGGTCTGACTATTGAGGTTGGGCTCGACCCAGAACTGATTGCCGCTGGGGCCGCAGGCCGGATCGGAAGCTTCCAAAATCAGGATGAAGCCGGCCTGGTGCGCAATGATCGATTGGACAGGGAAGTTCGTTTTCCATGCGTTCGCTGCGAGCGCGCCGGCGCTCCAGGGCAGGGCAAGCAGACTGCCGATCAACATCGTCTTTCCAAGTTTCATGTACCACCTCCGAGGATTAAAGAGCACAGATGTCAGCCCGTCCCACGCGAGCGCACTGCTGGCGGACACCGTCAGCAGAATTCCGACGAGACAGCTCGAAAATCTTTTCGCCAGTCCAACGTCCATGATTCGAAGCCCTCCCAGGCCGCATCCTTTCACCGCTCGGCGCAATCCACCTTCCATTCCGAAAGCTTCGAGCGCACGTAGTCCATCACTCGATCGCGTAAGGCCAGATCGCTCTCTTTCACATCGAACTGCACGGTCAGCTCGCCCGCGTCGACGTGCGTCGAACACCGTCGTTCGTCCGCCGTGGCGCCGTCCACTCGAGTGCTGAACGAGCACGTGCCGATCCAAAAACTCTTGCTCAGGTGGGTATCGCGCGTCCGTTCGTCCGGCCGCTGCGTAACGACCATCCAGCTGCTCTGGCTGGGATAGATGCGGTAAAGCGATGAGCCAGGCACCGCCTCGACCACCCGCCCCGCATAACCATCGAGCCCATACCAGATATCGTAGTTCGCCGTACGCAGGTTGCCGTCATCGCGCGCAATCTCTTCAGGCGTTCTCAGGAACAGAGAAACCATGCGACTGTTCAGGGGCTTGCCATGTACATCCGTAAGTGCATGGAACCCCGGAATCGCCTCGGCCATCGCAGCAATTTCGAACTGCAGCCTGAGTGAGTTAGTTCCTCTTTTAGCTGACATCGGCGGAGCCGCGGAAGCATGCACCAACTCCGCATTCCACTCCGGAACGCGGTAGCAGGCCTCGCCGAAGCGCAGCTGCAACTTGCCATCGACGACTCGCTCGCCGTCACCGCAAGCTGCCAGCGCGCCAATGGCTGACAATGTAAGAATCGATTGTACTATGGAGCGATATCGCATCCAGGGCACCAGACCAGCAGTCCCGATACATCTTGCCAGATTCGCCCCGGCAAACCGTCGGTTCCGAACGGCGCGCCCCCGAACGTGTAGGCCGGCAGACCGAAGCTTTGAAACACCTGCACGTGATAGTCCGTGATCTGCTGAGGCGACAGCAGTTTAGGAATCGAGGTGAAGTCCTCGTCTGTCTTCAGCACGTGACCGTGGACGATGGCATAGCCGATCTGCTGCTCATCGATGGCCACGCCCTTGTGCTGGGCAACCGTGCGCAGCCACTGCATCGTGACTCTGCCCAGGCCCTTCTCGTCGACCACACCCAAGGCTGCCGGTGCGAACGGATCGCAGCTGTCCTGCTCGCGCGAAACCCAGAACTGCCGTCGCTGGTGTCCTGTGTCCATCGCGCGTTGAATTGGCGTGATCGCGTAGGACCAGGTCGGCGTCGGCAGCGACGGCGGCCGCATCGAGCCGATGTTCGTGCAGATCGCCGGTGCGTTGCCACCGGGATTCACGATATCGCGAAAGCAGTTCACCGCTTCGCGTCCGTCTGCAATACATACCTCGTAGTAGATGCGGCTCAGGTGCTCGAGCACCTTCACCCAGTTCCATTCGTCCTTCACGCCGCTTTCGACGTCGCCCGTCGGCTGCCGCGTGAGGTTGACGTGCTGCTGACCGGCCCACAGCGTCGTCAGAATGTTCTGCATGCTGACGGTGCCCGCGGCACCCGGCGTGATTTCTCCGCTCGGGTCCATCGGGTAGAACGCACTTGCGAACTGATATGCCGTGGGATCCGTGATCGAATAGTCGTGATAGGTCTGCGTTGCATAGGGAACGAGACTCGCCCCGAAGTAATGATAGACATTCGGCGAAAACGGATCGTCGCTCGGCCAGTTGCCGCTCGGATCGTCCACATCGTCGAACCGGATCTGGCAGGCCACGAACGAGGCGCAGAAGATCGGATCGTAGTAGTTGAGATAGCCGTAGTAGGACCACACGAGCGCATACAAGGTCTCCGTGATCTCCGGAGACATGTACCACTGCGTCACCTGTTTGTAGAACGACTTCATGTCCGACGTCAGCGCCTTGACGTCCACCGGCGCCGCATCCGCCGTCGGCGAGGCAATGATCACCTGGTTTGCATCGACGCCCGAGATGGCGGTGGTCAACTTGCGCACGATGAGATCGAGCGTGCCATCGTAGTTCACATCGCCCGGTACCAGCTCGACGCCTGTCGCGCGCGGCCACGACGAAAGCGCGCCGAGCTGTGCACCCGAGAGCGAAGAGACGATCGTGAACGTGCCCGACGCCGTTTGCTGAAGGACGAAGTCCGGGATCTGCCGCCGCGTCATCGGGATAGGAATGGAAATGTCGTCGAGCGAAATCGGAATGATGCGAGGACTCCATTTCAGATAGACGTCGGTGCGTCCATCGCTGTTCAGGTCGCCGGTGCGCGCGGTGAAGCGACCGTCAAAGCCACCGGCCTGCGCGGAAAAGCTGACCAGCACGAGCATTGCGGTCATCAGGACGCGGTAGAGCGTGGTGTGACTTCCTTGTTTCTCTGCAGACATGAGCTGCCCTGTTTCCTTCAGCGTTACTCGAGCGGGCGACGGGAAATGCGCACCGGATGCCCGGGAATCCGAACGTCCGGCGCGGGGGCGACCGTCGTTCCGAACGAAGGCATCTGGCGTGCGCGGAGATAGATGCGGTAGACATCTGCTGCGTTAACCGGGCCGAGCAGCGTTTCGAGCTCTTTCGGCGGCGATACCATGCCGAGATTTGGGGTTGCGGAAATCTTGCCGTCGCCTGCACTCTGGGCCGTCAGGATTTCGTATGACTGATCCAGTTTGTCTCGCGGGATGTTCTTCAGCGCCGCCAGGCGTTGAAGAACGACGTAGGCCATATCCCGAGACCGGTGGAATTGGGCGTAGCGACCAGCGCCGAGCGCGACGGTGAGCGAATCCCGAACAGTGGGGGTCGCGAGCGCTTCCTGTACGGAAGCGGTCGTGCCGCCCATGACGCTCTCGGGTTCCGCCTTCGCGACGATGCGAAAGACTTCGCGGAACTCTTTCTCGGTGAAGTCGAATTCGGAGGCGGCGAGCATGGTCGCCAACGGCGATTCCCGTAAGACGTACTCATAGTTCTCTTTGTCCGACAGCAAGCCTGCGACGGCCTCGATGTCGCGAGGCAATCGCGAAGCCGAAAGGCCGCTGTCGGCAGCACCGGCGTTGAGAGCAGCCCTCACCTTCTCCAAAGAGATTTCCTGCAGCTTTACTTGAGTGTCTGCGGAGAAGGTCGGGAGCTCCCGATCGTAGGGCCGGAATACCGCCGCGAACGCGCGATCCTCTTTTGCTTGCGGACCAAACTCGCGTAGCAAAGCGTCGCGCACGCGGTCGTCACGCTCGAAATTGGCGAGCAGCATTTGGACCTGGCGTTTCGCAGGCGGCGTCCAGTATTCGAGCGGCTCGACCGGTTTCGGGTCGGCCGACAGAATCGCAAGCACGGCGCGCTTTGCGTAGGGCTCACTCACACCCGATTGGATCAGCCGATCGTAGATCGCTCGTGCGCCAGGCGCCGCACCGCCAAGCTTGGCGAGCACTCCTTGCGAGTGCAAACCCCACCCGATCGCCAATGCCACGCAAAGCGCCACTGCGAGCGCGAACCACAGCAAGGGCACGCTCCGGCGCTCTCGATGCGCCCGTTCATCCGAGGCCATTTTCTCGTTTTTCCTGATGCGCTGACTGTTCGCAGCTCAAGGGTCCAATGCGTAGATGTAGAGCGGATCGTGATAGCCCGGCCCATAGCCTTCCGCCACGATGCACGTGCCGGTGACATAGACCGAGACCTGAGTGTGTGAGGCCTTGGCCGCCAGCAGCGCCGCGTATTGATTCTTCGTGCCCGGTGCGCTCGCGTTGAGAATGCCCTGCGAGTTGCAGCCGGGAATGGCAGGGCTCAGGGAGAACGCAACGTTGCCGTTCTTCCAGACTTCCAAGACGGACACGTATCCGGTGTATTGGTCCGCCAGTGCGGAACTGCTCGCCAAGCAAAACAGAAAGCCTGCCACATACGCCTTGTTCATTGCGCGAGTCCCGTCAGTCCCAGATCTCGATCGACGTTGCGCGGATGTATCCCGTAGCCGAGCACCCGGCCACCAGATATCTCACTTGCAAGCCGCCCACTTTCGCGGCAAGGCCGATCGCGATCGCGCGTTGAACGAGCACTTCCGAGCCTTCGAACTTGATATACGCGGCGTTGGGGCAGTTGTCCGGATTTGGAAATCCGGTCGCGCGCAGAAAATGAGCGGAGCTTTCATCGGTCTCGAAGCGCGAGATGCTGAACGGGCCGATCCACTGGCTCGCCTGGGCAAGCGGCGAGAGAGTCAGCAGCACGGCGGTGAGCACGAAATGACGGCGCATGCGATTGTCCTTTTCGCTTGCCAGAGTGGTGACATCCCTTGCTTGCGTGAGATCAGCTGATGTACGCCGCCGTCACGCGACACACGGTGTCGTTCGAAACGAGTTTCACCGTGTCGTCGACGTAGATCGTGATCGTCTTCTGATCGTGATACGCCATCATCACTACGGCGAAGAGAAACGGATCGTCGATCGAGATGTCCGCCGCGTCAGTTCGGCAGGAGGTCGTACCCCAGGCCGCAGCGTTCAGATAAAGCCGAACGATGTTGGCGCTCGAAGGCCCGGCGGGCCGCACCGAGCTCGTCGGATGGATGCCCGAGATGGTGACGACACGTGACGCCTCGGTCGCGTGAGCAATCTGCGCGCCGCTGGCGAGGTAAATACCCATCACGCCGCAGATCGTTCCTAGCAATCGATGCGCCGAATTCCTTTTCATCGTACGCTCCCTGCGTGTAGATCGAAATGCCGTTCGGCCCCGCCGCTGCACCATTCGCTATTGTTGGTTCGCGCTCGGCAGGAGCTCGTGCAAAACAGTCTAAGCTCACGTTTCGACCGCCGCAACCGCTATCGATGTTCGAAAGGAACGCCAGGCTCAGTCGAATTCCGCCAAAATCGGCGCGCTAGACCTTCGACGAGATTGCTTGTGTCTTAACTTTTTGCATAGACTCGGCTCGACGATCAAAAAGCACCGCCGGGAACAACTCGAATCATCCCGGTAAGGTGAAGAGTGAGAAGGGGAGTCTCTCGAGATGAAGGAATCATCTGCTCGCCGGGCATCGTTCATCGTGGGTGGAGCGGTCCTCGTCGCGGTCGCCACTGCGGTGACGTTCTTCCTGACGTACACGCCGCGCACATCGCCGCCGAACGATACCGTGCTGGCATCGACGCAGGCGCACCTCACGCTCGGTGCCGCCCCTTCCAAGATCGAACGAACCGTCAGCAGCATTCAAGCGCTCCCGCTCCCGAGCGCCGAGCGCAAACGACTGCTGGTGAGCTGGCTGGAAACCCAACTTACGCCCGAACAAACACCCTACGCATACTGGGAAGCGCCGGCCGTGCGCGAAGCGCGCAATCGCTTGCTGAAACACACCGTCGCCCAGTCGACACGCCGCGAGCTGCAGAAGTGGCTCGGCGCCGGAGCGATCGACGATCCCGAGCTCGCGTTCCTCTTTCAGCCCTATCGAGATCGCTACCCGTTCCTGTCGCCCGCCAAACAGCTGGAAGTCGAAGACGCAGCGCTGAACGTCGACCGTGCCCTACTCGCCTCCGGAACCACGCCGATCGAAGCCCAGGCGCAATTGCGAGCCGCGCGCCAGAAGACAACAGACGCCGTCAAAGCCGCCCTGACAGAAGACGAGTTCGCGCAGTACCAACAGCGCGAATCTCCCGCTGCCCTGATGCTCGCGAACAGCGGTTTCATGTTCACGCAGAAAGAGTTTGACGCGCTCTACCCGCTCATGTCTCAAGACGACGCGAGCATCGGCCTCAAGCGTTTCGACGAGCATTCCACCGCCCTGGTCAGGGAAGTGCTGGGCGAAGACCGCTTCCTCGAATACCGGAAAGTACAAGATCCGATGTATCGCTTGCTGACGGCCGTATCCGCCGCGCACGGCAAGCAGAATGCAGACGTGAACACCGCCTACCGCGCGGTGTTTGCCAATCAGGAAAAGTCCATCGAGCTGCAGCGTGCCGGGCCCGTGCTCAGCAGACAGGGGCTGCAGACGAAAGCAAAGCTCGCCACCGATCTGCGCGCCGCGCTCCTCTCGTCGATCGGCCCGGACGCCACCGATATCTTCCTGCGGAGCATGGATTCCAGCCGCAGCCTGGCCCAGGTGAGGCCGAACTAGCGAACTTCGTTCAGGAGGAACGATGAAAAAGCTGCTGCTCCTGCTCGGTCTGCTGATGCTGTTGGACGGCGCCACCGCAGGTGCGGCCGGTTTCGATAACCGCTACACCGTGCGTACGGGCGATATCAACGGCGACGGACGAACGGATATCTATCTTCGGCACCAGCCGAAGATAGCCATGATCCCGATGGACGACCTGAACGTCCCGATTCCCCTTCCCGGCGATGTGGGCGAATTCGTCCTTCAGCAGAACGCCTCGGGCGATTTCGAACTGGTGTCGAATCTCACCCAGTCGATGAAGAGCGCCGTCAAGCAATGGGCCACCCAGCAGGCGATCGAAATCGTCCTGAAGGACTTCAACATCGACGGCATCACGGACGTGCTGATCCGAGGCATCGCCGGCGCGATCGCCGGTGCTCACAACACGTTCGTCTTCGGCCCGTCGACTCCGCGAGCCGCGCCGGCGGTCGCGAAGAGCGTCAACGCCACGATCAACCAGTTCATCACCGATATCGGCGGCTTCTCCGACAACCCAAACTACTTCGCGAGCGGCGTGTCGGTCACCTGCTACATCGTGTATGTCAACACGCTGCACTACGACCCTTACTCGAACGAGTACTACTACTCGTACGATCCGTATCTCGTGTGTTACTACACCTTCGATCCGACGGGATTCAGCGTACCCGCCATCGAGTTCCTCGACAGTTACGTGCCTATGGCGAACAGCGGCGAGATCGTCGCGCAGAGCCCCGAGGCGACCACGGTCTCCAACAAGCTCGAAGAACTCTTCGGCATCCCGTTCTTCAAGAACGGGTTCGAGACACAGGGTGTGCCCGAGCCCACGGAGTGTCAGTCCCTCACGGCGCCGAACAACGTCGAGTGCGCGAAGACGGACCGGCTCGCCCGACTCACGGACTTCCTGCGCGATCTCGCCCGGCGTGCGACGGACAGCGTGAAATGCAGCACCGGCGAGCATCATTACGCCCTTTCACCGGGCGCTGGCGCCACCCCTCAATGCGCGCTCGGTGCACCCTTCCCCGGAACGTACTGCTCGCTGCAGAACGTTTACCACGAGCAACTCACTCATCCGGTGCTGGGCTATCTGACGAACAACAAGCCCATCAGTAACCTGCAGACCGGCGTCGCGGAGCTAGGCATTCCCGGTCCGTTCGACAACGGCGGCCCCATCATTTTCTACGTGCGCCACGGGGATCTGTGGCATGAGAACCATACGTTGCCGGGACACCTCTTCCACGAAGGCTGGGTCCGGCGGCAAACTGTGCACGTTCCGGTCGACGGCAACGTGTACATCACCACCGAAGGCGGTGGAAACGGGGCCTGTCCGACGTTCAACGAAGTCGTCGGAATCTCCGTGTTCACGACAGTGGACAAGTTCATCAAGTTGCATCTGATCAACGGAGTCACCGCCCAGCATGATCCGGTTCCGCCTTGAGCAAGCGCTCCTCGTCGCGGTGAGCGTCGGGATCGTGGCATCCTGCAGCTTCTATACGATGCCGACGCTCGATCTGGTGGTGCGTTTGTCGGCAACGGAGCCCGCTGCAAGTGCCGTTCGAGAGAGCGTGGAGCAGTTCGTGACGTCCAAGGGGCTGCGCCAATTCGATCTCGGCAAGGCGGCGCCGAACGAGCCGGCCGAGGTCGAGGCACAGCGCGCGCGAACGACGCACTGGAGAAACCCCGAGAGTACATCCAGCGGATTGGGCGTGATGTATTTCGATCTGCAGCCCCAGTGCAAGGTCGTAAGAGTTCTCGAACAAGGAAGGGAGTGGACGCAGCAGTCTCGAGCCGCGATCGAGGAACTTCAGCAACGCCTGTCGGCAATCGCTGGCGCGCGCGTCGCGCGCGGCAATTCGTTGGACGATTGGTACGCCACCCTGCAGTCGCCCGAGTCGTACTGCAAATAACTTGAGCTGCGAAGGCGACGATGCAGGCTGTGGCGGCTTTGGAAGTGCCTGCCCACATCGAATAGACGATGTTTCCTGGAGGGCTGTCGATATAAGTGTGGCCATCGCAGCCGAACCAGCCATTCTTCAAGCCCGGTTTTCTTCCGAAGCTTATGCAGAACCTATCAGCGGTCCCATATTTTCCAACACAAATGCTCTGATGCTGTCCTAGGCCACTCTCGCTGGGATCCGCGTCCTCAACCCAGTAGTCGAGCCCCTCCGGATCGGTCCTGGAAACCGGATTGCTGCCGGTGTACCTCGTATAGCGCCCAGTCGAAGGATCGTAACCATCCCTGAAGTAGTTATAGCTCAGCCCACTCTCCGCATCGAGGTACTGTCCTGGATGGCCTCTCCCTTGACGCAGCCAGCCGCAGCCCGCTATGCGGATTCTCGCATGGTATGCAAACGCCTGCATAAAACGAAGGACAGCCGTAGGCGGGCGCGGCGCTGTTGAGCCCGCCCTGGTAAGTGCGGCGGCGGTCTCATTTACGGCCTGCGCGACATCCCCGACGGCGCGAGGCCATGTTAGCGTCGGCAGATTCAAGGAGGTGGCATGACAGACGCCCTGCTGTTCGTGGATTTCGAGAACATCAGCAAGATCGACCTTGCGTCCGTGCCGGAGGGAGTGCGTGTGCCGTTCTTCCGGAACGCCGCACAAGAATCCGCTCCGAAGGAGTTCCTGACGGGGGCCGCGAAGCTCGGCGAGCGATTCGAAGCCATTGAGGTCGAGGGTCACGGCAAGAACGCCCTCGATTTCCATATCGCCTTCTACCTGGGCGAGCGCCTGTCATGTTCGCCCAAGACTCGATGCGTCATCCTTTCAAAGGACAAGGGCTTCGACCCGCTCGTCAGGCATCTAACCAGCCGCGGGTTCGCGGTCCGCCGGGTTACCTCACTCGCCGAAGCGTTCCCCAAGCCATCGCCTCCCTCGCCCACAGCGCGTCCAACCCTTGACGGGGAAGTGGCGGTCGAGTGGCTGGCCAAAATGCCAAAGGCAAATCGACCTCGGAAGGGGAAGGGACTGGTTGCTCACCTCTACACACACTTCGGAAAGAAGCTCCCGGAAACCGAGATCGAGCAGATTGTCGACAGATTGTTCAGCAGCAAGAAGCTCTCTGATGCGGCCGGCACCCTCACGTATCATCTGTGAGCGCTGCCCAGAACCGCGCCCGCCTACAGATCGTCCGCCTCAGCTCCGACCGCGCTCTTATGACCACGCTCGATCAACTACGTACCCAGAACGCATCCTCCATTCTGTTCGAGTGTGTGGCCGGCAGCCGGGCGTACGGCACTTCGACAGCCACGAGCGACGAGGATGTCCGAGGAATCTTCGCCGTTCAGGCAGCCTCCTATATGGATTTGACCCGTCCGCCCGATCAGGTCGGCGACGATCGAAGCAACGTCGTCTTCTACAGTCTTCGTCGCGTGACGGAGCTCCTCGCCCAGGCTAACCCAAACATTCTTGAACTGCTTTTCATGCCGCCGGACTGCGTGCTGAAAACTTCGCCAGAGATGGAGGTGCTTGTTTCCCATCGGCACCTGTTCGTCTCGAAGCAATGCGCAGACACGCATACCGGCTATGCGATGTCTCAGATTCGCAAGGCGAGAGGGCAAAACAAGTGGGTGAACAATCCCAAGCCTCCTTCGCCGCCCGTGAAGGAAGACTACTGCTACATCGTGCCATGGCACGGCGAACCCAACTTCGACGCTGCGCCGGCCCGGCCCGTGGCTCTCCGGGAAATCGGCTGGTCACTGGACGAGTACCATGCCGCGCGTCTGGAACACGGGCACGACACGTATCGGCTCTATCACTACGGCAAGGGCGCGAGAGGCGTCTTCCGCGGTGGCATGTTGGCCTGCGAGTCGATCCCGAAGGAGGACGAGAAGACATACTTCGCCGGCCTCCTGCTTTACAACGAGCAGGCGTGGAAGCAGGCCTTGCTTGAGCAACAGAACTATTGGGGCTGGCGCCGGGATCGGAACGACGCGCGCTGGCAGCAGCAAGAACGCGGTGAGCTGGATTTCGACGCAAAGAACATGATGCATACCGTGAGGCTATTGCTCTCCGGTCGCTCGATTTTGGAGTCGGGCAAGCCCATCGTCCGCTTCTCGGGGGAGCAACTGGCCCTGCTGATGTCGATCCGAGGCGGCCAGCACACGTTCGACCAAATCATGGCGATCGCGGAAGGACTTCTGGCGGACTGCGAACGGCTCAAAGCCGAAGCAGCCCTTCCGGACGTCTGCGATCTGGAACAGGCCACGGAGCTGCTGCGGGATCTCACGAGCCAATGGGAGAGACGCAACCTGTGAGAGACCGGGTACTGGCGGAACTGGAGAGAATCGAGAGCGAGAACGGCGTTCGCGTGTTGCTGGCGGTCGAGTCTGGCAGTCGCGCCTGGGGCTTTGCCTCCCCCGATAGCGACTACGACGTCCGCTTCATCTACGCGCATGACCGCAACTGGTATATCTCTGTCGTGGAACCGCGCGATGTCATAGAAGAGATGCTTCCCGACGATCTCGACGTGAGCGGCTGGGATCTGCGAAAAACACTGCGGCTGTTCTCGAAATGCAACCTCGCGCTGAACGAGTGGCTCGGCTCCCCCATCGTCTACTCGGAGGTCACTGAGTTTCGACAGCAGCTCGCCGGACTGATGCCGCGCTTCTTCAATCCGATCGCCGGCATCCATCACTATCGAAGCATGGCGACCCGAACGTTCACAGAGAACTACGCCGAGGGGCGAATCGGTATCAAGAAGCTCTTCTACGTCCTCAGACCTCTGCTTGCGTGCCGATGGATCGAAAGGCGCCTCTCGCAGCCGCCGACGGAATTCGCCGCGCTGTTGGCCTCCGAGTTAGTCACACCCGACGAGCGCGGGTGGATAAGCGATCTTTTGGTTCGGAAAGCGGACGCACGCGAAGCGGCGGTGATCAACCTCGACCCTTCGAGAGCCGCCAGCGTCGAAACAGAGTTGGAGAGATACAAGTCAGCAGCGCAAATGCTCTCAGCAAGCTCGACTGGCAATGTAGACGATCTGGACACCCTGCTTCGAAGCTGGGCGGTGAAGTAGAAAGCTACGACCTTCAGGTAACGATGATGAGCGCACGCTGCCTTTTCTCCGGCGGCAGCGACCAATAACTGCTGAGTGCCCCCGAAGCACCGCGAGAGCGGCATTCATCCGCAGTGTCACGAAAATACTCGAGAAAGGAAACGACGGCCGCTTCCTGCTGCGGATTCATCTGCAGGAACCGCTCCAGAACATAGACCGCAAGCCCGTAATTCTCGCGCTCGTGGGTAAGATGGAAGATCACCGAATCAGGCAGGTGCGTTTCCAGAGAGTCCGCGTCCCGAAGCTCCAAGGCTCGTTTCATGTAAGCGGGCATGTAGAAGAGCCAGCACCTCGGTGTCGCGTGTGACAACGCCGCGCTGCATTCGTCGATCGACGCGGCAGGAACGTCCCGCCAGTCGGTTTCCGGATCGCGAAGCTTCTCGGCGTCCCATTCCTCCTGCGAGATCTCGCGACTCAGGGACTGGCCCGCCAGCTGAGCCTGGTGAAGCGTGCAGTCCTCGTCTCGCGTAATACCCGCGAATGCCACCTCGATGAGCGCTATTACATCCTGAGAAGTTCGAATTGATGTCGATCCGTTCTGCTTTTCGCGCCACCTCCGAGCAGCCCCTTCTGCCGCTGCCCGCGCTTTCGTTCCGGTCGTCGCGCGAATGCTTGAGCCGTGAGAGTCAGCGATGAGATCTCCTGTAGCCGCGTCCAATACGGCCCACCACCAAAGAGAGCGCTCCATCTCTTCGGCCCGCAGTAACAAACCCGACCAGACCGCCGAACAGTCGTCTTGCAGATTACCTTTCCAGTTGATCGGTTCGCTTGGCATTGAACTCGGCTCGTCGGGCATGGGCGAGGAATCTACTGCGCGGCGGCCGTGGAAAGGATTCCGTCCGCAAGAGCCGATGGAAATACGGAGAGCACCGAATCACGGCTCATGTTCTTACTCGGAAGGAAATTCGTCACTTCGAAACGCGTGCCGTCGATAGCAGCCACGCGCGCAGCGCCCTGTTCCCGAATCGCCCCGTGTCCAATTACCCGCACCCACACATAGTACTTCGGATACGAGACGCCACTCTGAGTCGGAGAATCTCGCAACAACTCGTACTGCACCTCAGTGACATCGTCGAATCCCGCAGTCCTGAAATAGCTCATAAGGTCGCGACGAAGGTACTCGGGAAACTTGCTCGCAGGTGGCACGTTCCCAGCGATGTGCGATTGCTGGATGGGATCCAAGGACTGGGCGCGCAGCGGCACTACTACCAGAGCCAGAAGACAGAGCAGACATGCCTTGCCTGGGTTTTCAACTGGGTGGTGCATACAGTTCCTAGTCCTGTGTGGCAGCCGCTTCAAAGAGAGCGCGCAACTCGGGAAGCTCTGCGTGCAACTCCATGAACTCTGCTGCGCGTATCAAGTCCCTCCACACGCCACCGCGACTCGGGACCAGTTTCGCAGCGTCTCTCAGAGACTCGAACGCGAGCCCCAGTTCGTTATGGGCCAGGAAGTGACGGTACTCACCAACAGCACGATCGAACTCCGCGCGGAACTGGCCAGTTGGTTGTGGAAGCGCCAAGTGAGCACGTTCCAACACCGCTTCGGTCGCCTTCCAGCGCTTGATGTGTGTTGTCTCCATAGGTCTCTAGGGCGCCGATTGGGGTTCCTCACGCCGATTTAGTTGCAGAGTAACAGCGGCCGCGCAGCCTGAAATATCAGAAGACAACCGATGAAAAAGAAAAGCACCCTTGCAATAGGAGTGGCTGGTGTTCCCGCCTGTCGACTGACGGCACCGCGTGTCTTCAAGTCGGGAGCAAAGCTCGCGATCGCAAAAAGCAGGCCAATGGCGAGCATCGCTACCTTTGTAAAGAGCCCATCCGAGACCACCACGTTCGGACACTGCCACAGAGTCACGGTGGAGCCCCATCCCTATTCATAGATTTTGCCGCAGTAAAGGAAGATGGCGAATTTCTTCCAAGGCGAGGCATCCTTCAGACCCAGCCGAGCTCCAAACTCCGAGTCTTCCGCCCAAGCATGCGCCGCCTCGAGGAACGACTCTATCGTGACGTTTTCCCAGCCAGCACGATCCGAACCGAATGCTGCTGCCGGAGACGCCATCTCTGCCGCAGCAGCGAACTCTCGATCTTTCTGGAGAGCAGCCACAAACGCCAGAAAGGACTTCTCGTCTGACACCGATTCCGCGAGTTGATGCAATTCCATATCTGGTTCTACGTCTGAGACTCACGCCGCACGGGCCAGAACCTTTTGAATCGCTGCATTGAACTGACCCGCAGTGCGCTCCAGTTCGTCCAGCTGATTGGACTTCATTACAACCCAGTCTCTTCCGAGCACTGTCGACCAGACGGTCAGTGTGTACCAACGCGGCCGCACTGTCAGCAAAGCCGAATCCTCGCTGGGTTCTACATAAGCTGCATCACCTTGCTGCAACGGTGTCATTCGTCGCGTGAGCGTTCGCCCGAACAAGGTAACCCGCCGCTCCAGCGTTGGACCATCACGACCAAGAGCCCACACAACTCTCAGGAAGCAGAATGGAACTAGCAGCAGTATCAGCAACGGCAGCGCGGAGTGGCTCGCAAAGGTGAATGTGAGAATGATGACGAGAAAGAGCGGGATAAAGACAATCGCCGTCGGGCTCGCGAACACGAAATGAAAGCCGTCGGCCGTTTCACCCTCGTGGTCGAGCGAAAGCCACGGCATTCCCGCGTTCACGACTATCGCTCCACGCTCGCGACTATGGCGCCGTTGAATCGGTGTCGTCCTTGGCACTGCTCACGGCGTCAGCCTAGCCTTCGATCAGCTCGATCTTCACATCGTGCCCATGCGCTCGAGAGAGCTTCCCGTCAGTCGTCACGAGTGGCGCTTCAAGCACCTCGGCAAGAGCAACGTAAACGGCGTCGTACGCGCTCAACGATGACCGCATATCCCATATTCGCTGGAGAAACTCGGTATGGGGATAGCGTATGAATGGAAGATCAGCGAGATCAGATAGCGCATCGCGCCCGCGTGCTTCCGTCAGCTCGCCGGCGAGCATGAACCGTCGCAGAACCTGCGTTACTTCAATCTCGATGAGGTGCGGCACATGCAGCGTCTCGTCCGGATCGAGGATGCGAGCGGCAACCTTCTTTCCTTTTTCGTTTTGCACCAGCATGTCGACCACTGCGGATGCATCGACCACGATCATCGCTGATCACGCTCGCGCCGGAGTGCCTCCGCCGACGACATGCGCGTGTTCACGGTAGGTCGTCGTGCCAATCGCTCTCGGATCTCGGCCACAGTGGGCCGATCCACAAGCTTCTTGGCTTCTCGGATAAGAAACTCCGAAAGCGACAGACCCTCCATTGCCGCCCTAGCCTTCAGCTGGCGGTGTAGCGGATCAGGGACGTGACGTAGCTGAATCATTTTGGACATGTCCTCACGTTACTAACATGTGTGCCACATGTCAAAGATCGAGTGTCTTTTCGACGGGAAGCGGGCTACTCCGCACGGAAGTACCGCCGAACGCCGGGACTGGATCGCGCCACCCTCATCGCCGCTTTCGCGGAGCTTTTTGGGGGCGGTGGCGAGAGAAGTCCGAATCCGCTCCAACGTTCGACAGGGTTGCCAGCACCCTGGCCAAACTTCGACGCCGCGAAATGGGTTTCAATTCGGGATTACTGCTACCGAGTGCTGCGAGCCGACGAGCGGCTTCACCAGAACGGAGTCGCACACCCTCGCGACGATCAACAGGGGATCGAGGAGAACGCAAGCGCGATGGCTTCGCCTTGTCGGTTGTACGTTGAGCTACTCCCCACCGGAATCCCAGTCCGCTGACGACAGCTCGGACACCCTCGAACGACGGCCTCGCAGTCGGTCCGACCACGCGCAACAGGTGGTCGGGCGTGACCCCGATGCGTTGCGCGGCCGGTTCGACTCCGATTGCGTCAACAACGGTCCCGAGCGCGGTGAGAAAGACTCTCGGATTGCGGTCTTCCATCGCGACAGTCAATTTCTGCGCCATTCGTTGCCATGCGGATTTGTCGAGAGCCGGGAACACCCGCGCGTCGAACTCGCGCATGGTCTTCTCATCGATGGTCCCGGATCGGCGCATCCCAAGCACTCTCGTAGACCTCAGCAGGGATGCGACTTGGCTTCACTACAAATCCTCAGCAGGATGTGGGTGTTCTGGAAGTAGACGAGTAATGGCCATGCGGCCGTTACTCGTCGCGAAGTCACGCACTATTGGCTCGAGTCCAGCAGCTTTGCATTCTCATCCTCGCTCATGACCTTACCTCGCGAACCGCCACATCGAGCGCGTCACACGCGCGCTTGATACAGCGGACCCCGTGCAGGAGCGTCTTGATCTCGTCTCCTACATCTGCGCCTGCCGTCCTCCCCTCGCGTTCCTCGGCGCCCATCAGCCGCGTTCGCTACCGCCGCGACGACCGAGATTGCGTCAGAAAGTCGTCCCAAGATTTCGTCGATATCTGGCTTGATTGGTGGAGCGTTGCTCGCTCGCGCGTGAGGGCGCGCGTGACGCGCTCGATGCCCGCTCCGTCCTGGCGGTTTCGTCCGGTTAGAATCAACTCGTTTAGCTGAACCCATGGCTGTCTTCCTTAGGTAGGCGGTTATGGCTAGCCGTCAGGGGCTGTCACAAGCAGCTCCGGGCGGCGCTCTTTGGTTCAGCTCAAAACAGTGGGGGTATCGGTGGGGGTGGAAATGTGATCCTGCGTTTCAGCGCAGCGGCCTGAATCAGCCACTTAGCTTCCCGTCGGATTGCCTTCGCCCACTATTTCTCCTTCTAAAAAACAACTTACGTGAAATTTTTGCCCGCTATCACCCTAAGCACCGTTCGTGCGGGAGATCTGCGGGAATCGATGACGACTCGCCGCGTCCACGAGGTTCCCAATCTCGGGAGCACTGTAGTGAGTCGTCACCGGATTGACTTGTGTCCGAGAAGATCCTGACGGTCCTCGAACTGGGCACCGGCGGCGCGTAAGCGCCGCCCAAACGTGTGCCGTAGATCGTGAACCCGAATCCGCCTGAAGCCCATCGGTGACTCGCGCCCAAACTCCTTTCGATAAGCCATCTGCGGCAGATCATGAAATCGTGGATCGCCCACTACAATAAAGGCCACCCGCACATGGCACTGGGTCCTGGCCTTCCGGATCCTCCATCTGCCTTGCCGACCAAACTGCGCCACCTTCATCAGTTCGAAAATGTCCGAGTGCATGCGAAGCCATTGCTCGGCGGGCTGCACCACGAGTATTCGCTGGCACCTGCTTGACCTGCATCACGCAGAGACAGAACACAATGACCGCGATGGAATATTTGCGGACCACAGCCGTTAGACGGCTTCACTCACGTGTTCCTGCAACTGGAAACGCCACTCGACCCTGACGAAAGTTGCTCGAGCCGCCAGAGCAAAGGGCCTGCGGGTGGTGCTGAGCGCGGCGCCGGCGCAGCCCCTTCCTTCCGAGCTGCTGGCACTGCTGGACGTACTCATCGTCAACGAGATCGACTGCCGGTCGTCGCCGGAAAACGGGCGACGTCGAGTCGCTCTGCGATCCATCGATGTTCCGCGCGTTGTCGTGACACTCGGCGCGAAAGTGCTCACCGCGACACTCGCCGCCGCCGGATCAGTGAACGAGGGCCTCAGGGCCGCCAACGCTGCCGCCGCCCTCGCCTGCACACGCCACGGCGCTCAGCCAAGTATCCCGACACAGACGGAGTTGCGAGCGTCCTCGCACAACCTCAGCGCCTGGTATGACGTTGCACACTTTCCCGTTCGACGAGCGCTGTATCGAACACGATTCGCCGCCGCAGATCTGGCGGCTCCGATCCGCGGCGAAACAGCGCCTCGACTGCCTCGGCCGCCATCTCCGCCACGGGCAGGTCGATAGTGGTCAATGCCGGTGAGCTCATCTGCGCCCAGGGAATATCGTCAAAGCCGATCACCGAGAGCTGCGATGGAATCTTGATGCCGACGGAGCGCGCGTATTGAATGATGCCCAGCGCGATCAGATCGGCCCCCGCGAATACGGCCGTCGCCGCCCGCGAACGGATCGCCTCCTTCACTTTCGGCTCGAGATCGGTCGAGAACGCGTTGCTCACGCGAAACGCGAGCTTCGCGTGCTGCTCAACGTAGCTGGCGGCCGCATCACAGCGCTGGCGCATGCTGACGACGTCCATCGGACCTGAAACGATTCCGATGGAACTGTGGCCGGCTTGCACGAGGTGCTGAACGGCCAGCACGCCACCGCCCGAATAATCCGCCTGAATGGATTCGAAACCCGGCAGCGTCCTGTCGATGACGACCGTCGGAATGCCATTGAGCGCAGCGGTCACCGAGCTCTTGTCACGGATGGGGAACCAGACGATGCCATCCACTCCCCGCTCCACCAGCAACCGCACGGCTGCCTCTTCTAGCTCTTCAGAGCCTTCGGTATCCGTGACGAATACGCCGTGGCCGTGCTGCCGGGCCGTTTGAATGACCGACTGCGCCAGCGCCGGAAAAAAAGGATTGGTGAGATCCGGTAGCACCAGACCGATGGTGCCGGTCTTGCCCGTGCGCATGGCGCGCGCGCTCAGGTTCTGCCGATATCCGAGCTTCTCGGCAACCCGCAAAACATGCTGGCGCGTCTCGTCGCCGAGCGAACCCGTGCCGTTGACCGCATACGAGGCGCTGGCGAGCGAGACCCCTGAGGCCTTCGCCACTTCCTTGAGTGTGGCGCGCTTCTTCGCGACGCGGGCTTCTGGGGTTCCGGGAGTACGTGGCACGGGTGAACGACCTGCAGCGAGGTAGCGCATGGTGCAGGCGAGCGCCCCCCGATTCAAGCGCCGCCATCCCCGAAGAGGTGAATCGTTTCACTTTTCTGCTATCATGCCGCCGCGAAACTGCCGCCCTCCGGCAGCGGACCCCAGGGCCCCCATGGTTCTGCTCGATGACAACGCCATCCGGAACCCGCGAGATACTCATGGCGGGAATTGAGCTCGCGCGCGCATTTCTCGGTGTCGGGGTTTTCATCGGTATCGCCTGGCTCGTTTCCGAGCAGCGACGGCACTTTCCCTGGAAGCAGGTGCTCCTGGCCCTCGTCGGCCAGTTCGCGCTGGCAGTGCTGCTTACACGAACAGCTGCCATCACCGCGTTTTTTGGCGCCCTGGCGCGGGGTGTCGATCACATCCAGTCGGCGTCGGTTGCGGGAGCGGGCTTTGTCTTCGGCTATCTGAGCGGTGGACCGTCGCCCTTCGTGCGCGCAGAGCCCGCAGTCTCGACCGCCATATTCGTCTTTCAATCGCTGCCTGCCATTGTTTTCGTGAGTGCTCTGGCTGCACTGCTGTGGCACTGGCGAGTGCTCCGCTGGTTCGTGCGCGGATCGGCCTGGCTCTTCAGCAAGCTGTTCGGCGTTAGCGCCCCAGTTGGCGTCTCCACGTCCGCCTGCATCATTCTCGGCATGATCGAGGCACCGTTGCTGGTGCGCCCGATTCTGCCGCAGCTCACGCGCGGGGAGCTCTTCGTCATCATGGTGGATGGCATGTCCGTCCTCGCGGGCTCCATGATGATGCTGCTCGGAGCCATGCTGGAGCATCGGCTCCCGGGCGCATTCAGTCATTTGCTGACCGCGGCGCTCATCAGCACGCCGATGGCCATTGGCCTCGCGCGGGCCATCATTCCGTCGGACACCGTGCCCGCCGACCGCCCCTTCGATCTACATGATCCTTATCGCAGCAGCCTCGATGCGCTCGCGCACGGGGCACTCATCGCCGTGAAAATGGCTGCGAACATCGTCGCCCTGCTGATCGTCTTCGTGGGCCTGATCGCCCTCGTGAACGAGCTGCTCGCGTTGCTGCCCCATGCGGCCGAGCCGATCACGCTCGCAAAGGTGTTCGGCCACGTGCTCGCGCCGGTCGCCTGGCTCATGGGCGTGCCCGATGCGGACCTGCGTACCGTTGGCGCCCTGCTCGGCACCAAAGTCACCGTCAACGAAATCGTGGCGTACGGGCAGCTCGCGTCGCTTGCGCCCGGCTCGCTGTCCGGGAAAGGGATGCTGATCGTGACGTACGCGCTATCGAGCTTCGGCAACATCGGCAGCGTCGCCATCCTGATCGGCACGCTCAGCGCACTGGCGCCGGACAAAGCCGATGCCATCACGCAGATGGGTTTCAAGGCACTGCTGGCTTCAACCCTCGCCACATGCCTCACCGGCACGACGGTCGGAATCCTGAGCTCGCTACTGTCCTGAGGAGTTTCTCGTGGCGTTTGCCAAACCTGCCTTCATCGCATTCACCGGCGTGGATCGGCCCGCGCTTCGCGCCGATCTCGAGCGCCTTTCGGCTCGCTACCCGATCGAGTGGGGAATACTCGTCGACGACGATCGGAAGGAGCCGCTGTTTCCCGCTGCCGATGCGCGAATGCAGTTGCTCTCCGGCCCGCCGTTGCGATGGGCCGCGCACATTTGCGGCACGAAGGCTCGCGAGATCGCGGCAACGCCCGATGCTGCACACCTCGACCTCACCGGGTTTCAGCGCGTGCAGATCAATCACAGTTTCCAGGGAAGCGCCGAATCGCACATCGCAAACTGCGCGCGCTTCGGCAAAAGAGCCGGCGTGCGAGCGGTGCTCCAGTGCAGTGGCGCGTTCCCTCCCGACTTGCGGGTCGATTGGCTGTTCGACGTGTCGTTCGGCAAGGGCACTGTGCCCAGCGCATGGCCCAGACTGTCGGAAGCAGGCCCCTTCTGCGGATTTTCAGGCGGCCTGAATCCTCACACGATACGTAACGCACTCGAACAGATTGCGCCCCCGCCAGATATTCCCTACTGGGTCGATATGGAGTCCGGCATCCGCACCGATGGCTGGCTGGACGTCGCCAAATGTGAAGCCGTGTGCCGCGCCGTGTATGACTGAACGCAACCGGTTCTCCGTCATCCTCGACACCGATCCAGGGATCGACGACGCGATGGCGTTGCTGTTCCTGCGCGCCTTTCCTTCGATACACCTTGCGGCCATCACCACCGTGTTCGGCAATGCCGATGTGGAAGTCACTACGCGCAACGCGTGTTATCTGACCCACCGTTTCCACATCGATACTCCGGTCTATGCCGGGGCGCCTCGCCCTTTGCGCGCGGCGCCTCTGCCGCTACCCGTTCATGTCCATGGCCGGAACGGACTTGGCGACGTGGAGTTGCCGGGAATTTCTGTCGCGGGCCCTGCCGGCGGCGTGGCGCACGAGCGCATTGTCGAGTTGATCAACGCGTCACCGGGGGAGCTGACGCTGCTCGCGCTCGGACCGCTCACCAATCTCGCACTGGCCCTTCGCGCGGACCCGGACATCGCCACGCGCGTTCGGCGCGTGATCGTCATGGGCGGTGCATTTGGCTGGAGCGGGCGTCGCGGTAACGTATCCCCTGTGGCCGAAGCCAACGTTCGTAACGATCCCGATGCGGCGGACGCCGTGCTGGCGGCCGCGTGGCCCGTCACGATGGTCGGCCTCGATGTCACGACCCGCTGCGTGCTGACTCATGACGATGCCCTTCGACTGGCCCGCGACGGCGGCGAAGCCGGTCAATTTCTCTGGGAGATATCGCGCAACTACGAAGAGCTCTATCGCCGCTACGATGGCCTCGACGGCTGCTGTCTTCATGACGTTGCGGCAGCGGCGTGCGTGCTCGACCCCATACTATTCACGATGAGCCGCGGCCCCATTCGTGTGGTCACGGAGGGCATCGCCATCGGTCAGACGATTCAGCGCTCGGAGCAATTCACGTTTCCGCCAAGCGACTGGGATCACGGCCCTGCACAGCTGGCATGCCAGAATGTGGACGCGGCGCGGCTGGTCGGTCTTTATCTCGATACGCTGATCGCACACGCCCGGCAGTGAACCCCACTAATCGATACCTCTGCGTCGCGACGGCGACCGGCCTTCTTCTTGCCACCGGAGCCGAGCAGACCCTCGGTGCAGGCAGCGTCGCTCCTCAATCCTGTTCGTTCACTCTGCGATTCGTCGGCGAGCAGGATCTGTCGCCGCAGCTGCGCGTCGACGGCTCCGTCGTGGGCGGCCTGTCCGGCCTCGATTTCGATCCTGCAAAACAGCTGTGGTATTTCATCAGTGACGATCGCGCGGAGCACGGCCCTTCGCGCTTCCTTACCGGTGAGCTGATCTACGACTCGAGTGGCTTTCACAGCGCTAAGATAACGAGCGCGAGGGCCCTGGGTTCAGGCGATCCGGAGATCCTGGACAGCGAAAGCATCAGACTGTCCCGCACGCCAGGGCAACTCCTCATCGCCGGAGAAAGCGATACGGGTCGCCATACCGGCCCGTGGATCCGTCGCGCCGACACCGACGGTCATTGGCTCGGCCCGATCACGCTTCCCGACTCGCTTGCCGGCAAGGACACGGCAGCCACGCGCGGCCCTCGAATCAACCGCTCACTGGAGGGTATCGCCTATTCTGCGGGCGGTCGTTCGCTGTGGCTATCGATGGAATCGCCTCTAGTACAGGATGGCCCCGAAGCTGACGCCATGCATGGCGCGGATGTGCGAATCACGCGCCTGCGGCTCGCCGACGGTCCGTTCTCTCAGTACGTGTATCCCGTCGATGCAGCCCGGCCCGCGAGCGAGGGCCAGTCCTCGGACAACGGCATCAGCGAGGTTCTCGCGAGCGGCGCGAACGCATTGCTCGTGCTCGAACGTTCCGGCTCCCTGCAGGCCGATGGCCATTTTCAGTTCCACACGCGGCTCTACTGCGCGGACAGCTCTGCGGCGAGCGATGTCGCGAAACTCGACAGCCTGGCGGGCCGCACGTACACGCGCATGACGAAGCGCCTACTGCTCGATTTCGATTCACTCCACGATGCCGGTGCGATCGCCGACAACCTGGAGGGCATGGCGTTCGGCCCGGACCTCGAGTCCGGGCGCTCGCTGGTCTTCGTGAGCGACAACAATTTCTTCCCGGACGTGCCAACCCAGTTACTGCTCTTCGAGCTGCGCGCACCTCAGAAGCGAGCCCGCACCGACAAAGTCGTCGTGCGCGGCGCGCCGATGAAGTAGCGATCCAGCGTGCGCACCGCAGGCCCCGTGAGCAAGCCGAACTCCGGCTGTGTCGCCGTGGAACTCGACACCGCACCGATGTAATGACGGTCGAATAGATTGTCGACGTTGAGCTGCACAGTCAGTCGCGACAGGAAACCCGCCCACGCCGCAGGCAGGTCGTAACTTACGTTCGCGCCCGCGACGGTATAGCTGGGCACATATTCCACCCCCACGGGCACGAACGAGGTGGGCGTGATGATGTGCCCGCCGACCCGCGAGCCCACGTACCGTGCATTGAGCTGGAGGCGCACACCCTGAAACGGCCCGACGCCGATCTGGGCAAAGCCACTGTGAAGAGGGATGTCGCGCACGCGCGCACCCGCGATCACTCCCACTGACGCGAGGTTCTTGTAGTCGGCAGAGCCGACCGGCGGATCATCGTGCTTCGCGTCCTGATAGGAATAGGTGACGTACAGATCGAGCCACTCGAAGTTCGCGATTCCCGTCAGCTCCGCACCGTAGGTCTGCGTACCCTTCACGTTCGCGGCGCGAGTGGCGACGTTGCCTCGAACAATCTCGTCGGGATCGGTCACGGTGGCATCGCGCGGCACGATGCCCACGTTGTTCTCGAGCTTCACCGAGTACGCCTGCAGCGAAGCCACGTAGCGCTGCCCCATGAAACGCACGCCCAGATCGTAGTTGCGTGTCTGGATGGGATCGAGATCACCCGGGTTGATGACGGCGGTCGAGCCGAGGAATGCATCCTCCGAAATGCCGGAAAAGTTGCGGGCGAAGCCACCGAAGAGCTCGAGCTGAGGGGCAAAGCGCCAGTTCATTCCGACCTTCGGATTGACGTCGGAGGTCTGGGAGAAACGCACATCCGCCGAATACTCGAGCGGTGAGCGAGCCTCGTAATCCACATCGAACCACGTAGCCCCCACATCCAGGCGCAAGGCGCCCGGCAGCAGCTCGATGGAGTCCTGCGCGTAGAGCATGGTGGTCTCGATGTTCGTCGAACGCGCATACTCAACGTAACCGAGACGGCTGCGATCGAAGGCAATGCTCTGCGCCGGAGCTGTGATCGGATAGTAGTTGCGATCCTCGTTCGAGCCGCCGCCTTCCCACCAGAACCCAACTCGCACGGTATGCCGGGAGCCCAGGTCGTCCAGCCGCAGCTCGCCCGTCGTGCCGTAACGGTCGCGATCACGCGGCGTCACGCGCATGTCAGCCGGCCCGCCGACGACGTTGCTGTTGCGAGCCGTGACCACCGCCGGCCGAACCGCCCCGCCGTTCGCGTTGTAGCTCAGCACGGCGCGCGGATCGCCACCCGCGAGCGTGCGCGAACGATCCTGGTAGCGGAACGACTCACCGCGTAGCGTCTGGTAGTACGGGTTGAGGCTCAGGCTCGCCCGGTCCGTGACCTGCCAGAGGCCGTTGATGTAGGCGAGCAGATCCTTGCGCGTGCCACCGAGCGCGCCGCCAAAGTCCACGTCTTTCGCCGGTATTCCCGACAGCACGTCGGTGGCGCGATCGTTGTCTGGATCTGCAAGGAACTCGCCGAGCGTCACGATGTTGAAATCGTTGTCGCGCTGGTCGTTGTAGCTCGCACGGACTTTCAGGTGCGAACCGTCATCCCAATGCTTCACGACCTTGAGCTCGCTGTGGTTGCGCATGGACGAGCGGCTGTCGGGGCCCGCCCAGATGTCGTTCTCCTGATGAGAAAAGGATGCGGTCGCCGCGAGCCCGCCAACGATTTCACCGCTGTCCACTCGCAGGTAGCCGCGATAGAAATCGTCGGAACCCGTGCTGAGCTCTGCAGCCGCGCCAGGTGTGCCGGCCGGATCGGTGGTCACGAAATTGATGAAACCGCCCAGCGCAAAGCGCGACGGCGCGCCGATATCCCCCGCGCTCTGCGACACTTCGATGGAGCCAATGTTGCTCGATTCGATGAATCGCTGCGGCGGCGAGCCGCCGTTGAAGCGCGCATCGCCCGTCGGTATTCCATCGAGCGTGAGGCCGAGCTGTTCCTTGTTGAGGCCGCGCATGTAGAGCTCGAATGAAAAGCTGCCGCCGCGCGCATCGCCGGTCGAAACCTGTACCCCGGGAACCCGGGCGAGGGCCTGCGTGACATCGGCGCCCGCCGGGCGATCTTCTATATCCGCTTCGCCGAGGACGAACGAGGCGCGGCTCTGGCCCGAGCCGACTTTGCGCGCCAGCACGTGTACGACATCCACGGCGTCATCGGGCGGGCTGCTCTCTTCTGCCTGCGCCACGGCGGCGGCGGACAACAGGGCGATCACGGGCGCCAGGCGCCCGGGTGACAGCGAATTACTCATGCTTCGACAGACTCCCGGTGAATGCGCACGATACTAGAAGTGAAACGTTTCATTTATGCTTCACCGGCGTTATACGGCGCCCGCTGGCGTCAGACAAGACCATTGGAGTGGAAAAATGAAGCTGGCGGCTATCTCGGGTTATGCGGGCTCGGACTATCTCGTGCGGTTGCCCTCTGCCTTGCAGGGTCCGCAAACCGCAACCATCGAAACGCTGGGCGGCAGTGCCTGGCCGCGCCCGGGTGGTGCAGCCCTGTATGTCGCGCGACATCTCAGTGCGGCCGGGCATCACGCCGCTCCACTCATTGCAGTGGGCGACGACACGAATGGACGCTCGTATCTCGATGCTGTCGATGCGTACGGCATCGACGCCACCGGAATGAGAGTGGTGAAGGATGCTCGCACACCCTGGTGCATGCTTCTGTATCACGATGACGGCGACTACACGTGCCTCATCGACCGTGGCACTGTGAAACAACAGGCGTTGAACGACGCGCAGCGAACGTTGATCAGAGCTGCGGACTACGTGTGTATCGCCGCCGGCGACGCTGAGGTGAGCACACGCGTGCTCGATGAATTGCCGCAAACCACGCCGCTTGCCTGGATCGCCAAGCGAGATTCGGATTGTTTCCCAACGGCGCTGGGCCGCCGCCTCGCGCAGCGTGCGGACATCATCTTCTGCAATTCATCGGAACGTCCGCAGGTGGACAGTGCGCGGTTCGAAGCCCATCGGGCGCATCAGATCGTGATCGAAACGCGCGGCGCCTCCGGCGTGGCCATCGAGTGTGACGGTGACATCCAGCGAGTCGATGTCGAGCCGATGCAGGTACGTGATGCGACGGGCGCCGGCGACACGCTGGCCGGAGGGGTCATTGCCAGTCTGCTGGCCGGTGAATGCTCGATCGAAGCTGCGGTACGCGAGGGAGTGCGTGCCGCCCGAAGATTGCTACAGGGCCGTACGACGTAGTCAGGTACGGGCATCCGACAATCGAAATAAATTGATCAATAGTCCGCGGTGGAAATCGATAGACAATGCGCGCTCCTACGACCTACAACCCACAACCGTACTCGAACGCCACGATGACGACCCGCAATCCGTTTGAGCCGCCTCGGTCCGTTGTAGCCGATCACGCTCGGCCGACTGTCGATGCGGTATCGGTGATTCCATACGTGCTCGCCTGCTTCGTAGGTTTGTTCTCGATCTTCCTCATGTTGGGAACCATCGGTCGAGTTTTCAGCATTCGTTTCACAGCTATCACTGGGATCCTTGCGGTCATCATCTCCGTCTGTGCTGCTGCCGGGCTGTTTGGACGCAAACATCGTCGCCAGTTTTTCTTGGTCGAGCGCCGTCGGTTCACCTTCGGATGTTTTCTCGCATTCTGGTTATTCGACAAAGGGCTGGGTTTGTTCGCTCGATTTTCGAGTGGCACCGAGGTCACGGGGAGGCAGATCGCCTCCGACGTTGTTGCAACGGTTTTCGAATTCCTATTGGTGTGGGCGATTGTTCGCTTGGTCGTGCCCCCGCTGATCAGGCGGAATGAGGTCGCCACAGCAAATCTGCCACCGCATGAATTGCCGCCCTCAGGTCGTTAACCCTGCGGGCTACACAGTTGCCCGAGAGACTCCTTGAGCAAATAAGCGGACTCATGTGTCCTGTCCGACCTGGATCAGTCTTCCCTGCTGCTCATGGTGAGAACCCCGCGCGCGATTGCGGTCGTGTCGACCGTCTCGATCGTAACGATGTTCACGGGAGCGCTGTACCCCGCCGCGAAGGCTTCCGCGGAGAGGAGGAGCGCCACGAACGCCGAAAGAAAACGAGCCTTCCTCTGTGACCTCACTGCAGCAGGCCGGTTTGCGGCCGGGTTCGCCGCTCCAGCCCCGGTCTGTGAACATTTCCTGGTTCGACTGCAAGTCGAACTCCTCTAGTGGCTGCCGTGAACTTCCCGCGCGCGGGAATGACGGGCTTGCCGGGGCCGGCGTGCTGTTTGAACTCACGCTCACTGAGGGCGAACAAACGGGCGCGATTCGCAGGGGACATTGAAGATCTCCGATGGCTGATGAGGGGTCCGCAAAGGCGGACGCTTACGTGCGCGCGTGAGGCGCAGTAATCCAGCAATCGCGAGAAGGAGAAGTGTACCCCTAGGTGTACGCCACAAAGGGATTCGCTAGGGACGAGTCTGCACAAGTTCGTGTTCTAACTGGTCGGAGTGCCGAGATTTGAACTCGGGACCCCTTGCACCCCATGCAAGTGCGCTACCAGGCTGCGCCACACTCCGACCGGACCGCGATGATAACACCGCGGGGCCCGCGTTGTGAGTCACCGCGCGGCGACTCCGCTCAGGGATTCCCTGTGTAGGCGGCGGCCTCGTCATCCCGGCGCCGGGTGCGGGACTGCCACAAGTTCTTGGCTAGCGTGATGAAGGGCAGTGCCTTGCGGGCCATGGAGACCCAGAACAGCGCCCTCATGGCCATGCCCGTGCCGCGCGCGGGACGCGAGCGCCGGAAGAGCCGAAATATCAGCGCCGCCGCGGCGAGCATCAGCAAAGGCGGAGCCGCACGTTTCGCCGTCGTGTAGATGCGGTCGATCCCGCTGAGGCCATCCAGCAAAACTCGCTGGTCCGCGGCGAGGTCCGCGCGCAGCCGCTCGCTTCGGAGCAGCAGCTGCCGGCGTCGTGTCGCAAGCTCTTCGAGCCGATCACTCATGGCGGGTTTGTTGACGTGATGTGATGGGCAATGCGCATGGGCACTGGCTCACTTTCCGCTCACGACGTCATGCGATCGAGCGACTGCCGATCTCGCTTCAGCTCTTCGATGCTGGCCGACATGAAACGCGCCTTTGAGCGTAAACGCGATCGGGCCAGCAGCCCGAAGACAACGGTACCGAGCAGATACGCACCCGTCACGGAACCCGCTGCGAGCACTCGATGGTCATCCCAGAACGCAACGATGATGGTGAACCCGATCATCATCACGAACAGACTGCCGAAGAACAGCGCGACCAGCGCCCACAGCAGAACAGTGGCAGCGCGCTGAATCTCTTCTTCGATTTCCGTCGTGAACAGCTCGAGCCGCGTATGGATCAACGCGACGAGCGTCGAGAGCATGCGCTTCGCCGAGTCCATGAGACTCGGACGCGCGGGCTCTTCTGACTCGGACTCGAGCTCTTCGTCAGGCGGTACGTAGGAGTCGGACACGGGGCCAGTGACCGCGTTCAGCGGCGACTGACGAGCACGCCGATGATGAACGCCACGCCGGCGGCAATGCCCACGGCCTGCCAGGGATTGTCGTGCACGTACGCGTCGGTCTCTTTCGCAGCCTTGCGGGCCTGCTTCACGACCTGTTCCTGTGCATCGGACAGACGTTCACGGGCAGCGGCAACCGTCTCGGCCGCGCGCTCGCGCGCTTTCTGGATGCGCTCGCCGGCCTGGCCAGCGGTCGCCGTCAGCAGCGCCTCGGCATCTTCCAGCACAGCACGCAGATCGCTCATCAACCGGTCGGCAGAAGCTTCTCTCGCCATGATTCCAACTCCTCGAATACACCCAAGACTACGACTCGCCGCAACGGCGCTGTCGTGTTAACGCCTGAGGATCTTCAAGAGTTCCTCGAGCTCCAGCCGAACCTGCTTGACGATCTGCTGGCTCTGGCTCACATCCGTGCGCGCCTCTTCGCCCCCCAGCTTGTTGCGCGCACCGCCGATCGTGAACCCCTGATCGTACAGCAGGCTGCGGATCTGGCGGATGACGATGACATCCTGCCGCTGATAGTAACGACGATTGCCCCGCCGCTTGACGGGCTTGAGTTGCGGGAACTCCTGTTCCCAATAGCGCAGCACGTGCGGCTTCACGCCACACAAGTCGCTGACTTCGCCGATCGTGAAATAACGCTTGCCCGGAATCGGCGGCAGTTGCGCGTTATTCTTTGGCTCCAACATAGGCTTCGACCCGTGCCTTGAGCTTCTGGCCTGGACGGAACGTCACGACGCGACGTGCGGAAATCGGAATTTCCTCGCCGGTCTTCGGATTACGTCCAGGACGCTGGTTCTTGTCGCGCAGATCGAAATTGCCGAAGCCCGACAGTTTCACCTGCTCCCCGTTCGAGAGCGCGGCGCGGACTTCTTCGAAGAAGAGATCCACGAGCTCGCGCGCCTCGCGCTTGTTGAGCCCCAACTGGTTGAAAAGCGCTTCCGCCATTTCCGCTTTGGTGAGGGCCATGCCTTTATTCTCGTATTTTTGCGTTCAAGCTCACACGCAGCTCCGCGATGACGGACGCGACGGCACGGTCGGCGTCTTCGTCAGTTAGAGTGCGTGTAATGTCCTGAAATATCAAGCCTAAAGCGATACTTTTTCGACCCGCTTCTACGCCGGAACCCCGGTATACGTCGAAAACGCGGAAATTACGCAACAGGCTGGATGCGGCCAAGACTACACGCTCGCGCAAGGCACTTAAAGGCACACCCTCGTCGACCACGACGGCCAGATCCCGCCGCACCGACGGGAATCGCGACAGCTCTTCGAACTGCGGTCGCACCACTTGCAGCGCGTCCATGTCGAGCTCGAACAGCACTGGCGTATATGTAAAGTCCAGCTCACGAATCAACGTCGGGTGCAGCTCACCGATCCAACCGGCACTCTTGCCGCTTCGCACGATGCGTGCCGCGCGGCCCGGATGCAGGCACGGCAACGACGCGGCCTCGAACGAAAACTCTTCCGGCACGCCCGTGCCCGCGAGCAGCGCTTCGACATCGGCCTTCGCGTCAAAGAAGTCCGCAGGCGCACGAGATTCTTTTGGCAGTCCCCACTGTTCGGGTGCGCGCGGACCCGCAACGACCCCCGCCAGGCTGTCGATTTCCACGGTGCGCGGCGTATCGCCCGCACCGTTTTGCGTCTCGAACCGCGTGCCGCGCTCGAAGAGCCGCACGCGATCCTGCTGACGACGCTGGTTCGACAGCACATTGCTCAATAATCCGGGCCAGAGCGAAACGCGCATCACCGAAAGATCCGCGGAAATCGCGTTCGCGAGCGCAAGTCCCGGACGGTCCGGAAACAAGCGCGCCTGGCGCGCCGGATCCGTGAACGCGTAGTTGATGGCTTCGAAATAGCCGCGCGACGTGAGCGTTTCGAGAATCGCGCGATCAGCGGGAATCTCTTCCGGCAGCGAGCTGAAGTGTTGCGGCACCGGCGCATCGCTTTCCGGAATCGCATCGAAACCGACGATGCGCGCGACCTCCTCGATGAGATCGGCTTCGATCGTGATATCGAAGCGATGGCTCGGAGGCGTCACCTGCCAGCCGTCCGCGCTCGGCTCCACTTTCATTTGCAGCGCCGTGAGCGTCGATACGACGCGTGCAGGATCGATCGTTGCTCCGAGTAAACGTTGCAGCTGTTGCTTGCGCAGCTTTACCGAGGGACGCGCCGGCATGTTTTCGGGTGACAGTGCAAGGGTCACCGGGCCGGGCTGGCCGCCGGCAATCTGCACCAACAATGCGGTGGCGCGCTCGACTGCACGTTCCTGTCCGGCAGGATCGACGCCGCGCTCATAGCGCTGGCTCGCATCCGTGAGAATGCCGTGACGACGACCGCGACCGCGTGTGGCATCGGGCGCGAAATACGCAACTTCGAAGAACACGTCCGTTGTTTCAGCGCTCACGGATGTGCGCTGGCCGCCCATGATGCCCGCCATGCCCACCGGCCCTTCGGCATCGGTGATGAACAGCACGTCGCTTTCCGCTTCGATGGAGCTGCCATCGAGCAGCGTGAATGTTTCGCCCGGCTTCGCGAGCCGCACGCGAATTTCGCCGCGCAACTTGCCGAGGTCATAGGCATGCATCGGCTGCCCGAGCTCGAGCAGCACGTAGTTCGTCACGTCGACGACGGGGCTGATCGATCGCAGGCCGCAACGGCGCAGGCGTTCACGCATCCACACCGGGGTAACGGCGCGATTGTTGACGCCGCGAATCACGCGTCCCGCAAACTTCGGGCACGCGGCTTTCGCTTCGAGATGAACGGGGAAAGTGTCTTTGATCGTCGCCGCGACGGGCTCGATCTTCGGCCCGCTCACGGGTTGTCCGCTGAGCGCAGCCACTTCACGCGCGACGCCGATGATCGACATCGCATCCCCGCGATTTGCGGTGACGCTCAGCTCGATGATCGATTCATCGAGCGACAGGTATTCACGCAGCACCGCGCCGACCGGCGCATCGGCGGGCAGCTCGAGGATGCCGTTCGACGACTCCGCAAGCCCGAGCTCTTTCGCGGAACACAGCATGCCCTGCGAGTCGACGCCGCGCAGTTTGGCGGCCTTGATATGGAAGTCCCCCGGCAACTTCGCGCCGACCATCGCAAGCGCGGTCTTCAATCCAGCGCGCGCATTCGCCGCGCCGCAGACGATCTGCACCGGATCGCTGATGCCGGTCGCGACTTTGCAGACCTGGAGCTTGTCGGCCTGCGGATGTCGCGAGGCCTCGAGAATCTCCGCAACGATGACGCCGGTGAACGGCGGCGCCGCGGTTTCGAGCGCTTCGAGCTCGAAGCCCGCCATCGTCAGGCGCGAGCCCAGCTCCGCGCCCTGCCAGGGAACGGCAACCCACTCAGCCAGCCAACTGAAAGGAACTCTCATCGCACCGCCTACAAAAAGTCGCCGGTCCGGGCGTAGCTACGCGCCACGGCAGCGGGCAAAAACCGCGCTTTTTGCCCGCGGAAACAACGCTACAGTCCGAAAAAATCGTCTCGACGATTTTTTCCAATAGCAAAGTATCAATACGCCTGGAATTGCTGCAGCAGGCGCAGGTCGTTCTCGAACAGCAGGCGCAGGTCGGTGATGCCATAGCGAAGCATCGCCAGTCGATCGATGCCCATGCCGAACGCATAGCCGGTGTATTTTTCCGGATCCACGCCGCTCGCGCGCAGCACATTCGGGTGAACCATGCCGCAGCCGGAAATCTCGAGCCACGTGGTGTATTTGCAGATGCGACAACCCGCGCCATCGCAGAATACGCACGTCATATCCACTTCCGCCGAAGGCTCGGTGAAGGGGAAGTACGACGGCCGCAGCCGCATCTTCAGGTCTTTCTCGAAATAGGCCTGCACGAAGTTGTGCAGGATGGCGCGCATGTTCCCAAAGCTCACGTTCTCACCGACCACCAGCCCTTCGAGCTGATGGAACATCGGCGTGTGCGTGACATCCGAATCCGAACGATAGACACGGCCCGGCGCGATCACCGCAAGCGGTGCGCCCCGCGCTTCGAGCGCGCGAATCTGCACCGGCGAGGTGTGCGTGCGGAGCAGGCGCCCATCGGGGAAATAGAACGTGTCATGCATCGCCCGCGCCGGATGATCCGCAGGGATGTTGAGCGCTTCGAAATTGTGGAAGTCGTCTTCGATCTCGGGCCCGGTGGCCACATCGAAGCCCGCGCGACGGAACAGCGATTCGATGCGCAGTCGTGCACGCGTAACAGGATGCAGCGCGCCCCGCTCTTCGCCGCGCCCCGGCAACGTCACATCGACGCGGCCGGAGAGCAGTTCACGCTCGACGCGTTCGCGCTCCAGCGTGTCCCTGCGCGCATCGATTGCGGCCTGGACCTGCTGTTTCGCTTCGTTGATTTTCTGACCCGCAGCGGGCCGCTCGGCGGCGGGAAGCGCACCGAGCGTTTTCAGCTGCTCGGTGAGCGTGCCCTTCTTGCCGAGCCAGCGGACGCGCACATCGTCGAGCGCGGCGAGGTCTCCGGAAGCGGAAACCTCATCCAGCGCCTGACGCGCGAGCGTCGCCAGATCGAGCACAGCATTCACGTCGACCGCCCGACGTCAGGCGGCTTTTTCGGCTTTATCCAGCGCGGCTTGCGCCTGCTGAGCGATGGCGCCAAACGCAGCGGCGTCGTGAACCGCAAGGTCCGCGAGCGTCTTGCGATCGATCGTGAGACCCGCCTTGTTCAGGCCGTTGATGAGACGGCTGTAAGACAGGCCGAGCGGACGCGCGGCCGCATTGATGCGGGCGATCCACAGTGCGCGGAAATCGCGCTTCTTGGCGCGACGGTCGCGGAACGCGTACTGACCCGCCTTGATGACGGCCTGCTTGGCCGCGCGGAATACTTTGCGACGGGCGTTGTAGTAACCCTTCGCCTTGGAAAGAATCTTCTTGTGACGACGTCCGGCTTGGACGCCACGTTTCACTCGTGCCATTTCTGATCTCCTCGTGCGGGCGACTCACTCAGTCGCCTCGCTCAAACCCTTTACAGATGCAGATTCAAGAAGCCCTCAATCGCCGGGCGGCTGGGGGAAAAAGAGCCCCGTGCCCACGCCTGGCGTCGACTGGCTACTGACCGCTTACTTCGCTGCGCCCTTGCTGGCCTTGGGGCTTTCGCTCTTGGGGCTGTCGCTCTTGGGCGCTGAATCGGCGTTGGCGGCCAACTTCGCGCGCTGAGCCTTCGACAGGTAGCGCTGCTTGATCTTCTTCGGCGTGATGCCGGAGCTCGGCAGCAGCTGAACGATGCGGTAGACATCCGTCTCGTGCACGAGAGTGGAGCCGCCGGAACGCAGGTGCCGCTTCTGTTTGCGGGGTTTGTCGCCGAGGTTGTGGCGACGACGCGAGGAATACCGCTTGAAGCCTTTCGCTGTGACACGAAAACGCTTCGCCGCGGCCCGGTTGGTTTTCAACTTGGGCATCGACTCATCTCCTGTTTGTAGCCCTGTTCGCAGTCTCGTCGAACCTTCAGTTCGCCCAGACGCTGCAGGCGAGCACAAAACATCGCCACCACCGCACAACGCGGCGGTAAAGAACGCGACGCTGAGTGCTACTTCTTCTTTGGTGAAAACACCATGATCATCTGCTTACCTTCCATCAGCGGGTTCTGCTCGACCACGGCGTGTTCCGCCAGGTCTTTCGACACCCGATCCAGAAGCTTGCGACCGATATCCTGGTGCACCATTTCACGGCCACGGAACCGCAGGGTTACCTTGGCCTTGTCACCCTCGGTGAGGAAGCGGATCAGATTACGCACTTTGATCTGGTAATCGCCCTCTCCCGTACCGGGACGAAACTTCACTTCCTTGACCTGGATCTGCTTCTGCTTGCGCTTCGCCGAATGGGCCTTCTTGTTGGCCTCGAAGAGGAACTTGCCGTAATCCATGATGCGCACGACCGGCGGCTCCGCCGTCGGCGAGACTTCGACCAAGTCGAGCTCCGCGGCAAAAGCCATCTGAAGCGCGTCATACCGGCTCATTACGCCGGCCTGGCCGCCTGCGGCATCGATCACTCGCAGCTGGGGCGAAGTGATTTCCTCATTGCGCTTTACGCGCTTCGTCGTTGCACTAGCGATGCGTCAATCCTCCAAGGTTCGGCGTCCGCGGCTGCTGAGCTCGGTCTGGAGACGTTCACTGAACGCCTCCGGAGACATCGTGCCCAGGTCCTTACCGCTGCGGGTTCGCACTGAAAGCAAATTCGCGGCTACTTCCTTGTCGCCCGCGACCAATAAATAGGGAACACGCCGGAGCGTGTGCTCGCGAATCTTAAAGCCGACCTTCTCGTTCCGCAAGTCGGCGTCGACGCGAAACCCCTGTTTTTTCAGCGATTCTACGGTCCGCATGACGTAATCGTCCTGCTTGTCCGTGATGTTCAGGAGCACAGCCTGAACCGGCGAGAGCCAGGCCGGCAAGCGCCCGGCATGATGCTCGAGCAGGATCGCGATGAACCGCTCCAGCGAGCCGAAGATCGCCCGGTGAAGCATGACGGGGGTGCGCTTCTGGCTGCCCTCATCGATGTAATGGGCGCCCAGGCGGCCCGGCATGTTCAGATCGACCTGAAGGGTGCCGCACTGCCAGTCGCGGCCAATGGCGTCCTTCAGCACGAACTCGAGCTTCGGGCCGTAGAAGGCGCCCTCACCCGGATTCAGCGTGTATTCGATGCCCGCCGCCGCCGTCGCCTTCTTGAGGGCTTCCTCGGCAATAGTCCAGACCTCATCGGAACCGACGCGCTTGGGCGGCCGGTCTGCGAACTTCACGCGCACGTTCTCGAAGCCGAAGTCCGCATAGATCGACAGCAGGTTCTGGATGATCTTCACCGACTCGGACTCGATCTGGTCCTCGGTGATGAAGATGTGCGCATCGTCCTGCGTGAAGGCCCGCACCCGCATGAGTCCATGAAGCGCGCCCGAGGGCTCATACCGGTGCACCTTGCCGAACTCGCCGAAGCGGATCGGCAGGTCACGGTAGCTGCGAATGCCCTGCTTGAAAATCTGCACATGGCCCGGGCAGTTCATCGGCTTGATCGCATAGGTGCGGTCATCCGGCGTCTTGGTGAGAAACATGTTCTCGCCAAACTTCTCGAGATGGCCGGACTGCTGCCACAGGCTCGCATCCATGAGCTCCGGCGCGTTCACTTCCTGGAAGCCGGCGAGCCGATTGCGCTCGCGCATGTAGGAGATGAGCGCCTGGTACACGAGCCAGCCGTTCGGGTGCCAGAACACCGCGCCGGGCGCCTCTTCCTGCAGGTGGAACAGATCGAGCTCGCGGCCGATGCGGCGATGATCGCGCTTCTCCGCCTCTTCGATGCGATGCAGGTATTCGTCGAGCTGCTTCTTGTCGGCCCAGGCGGTGCCGTAGATGCGCTGGAGCATCTCGTTGCGATGGTCGCCGCGCCAGTAAGCGCCGGCCACCTTCATGAGCTTGAAGGCCTTCAATTTGCCGGTGGACGGCACGTGTGGACCGCGGCACAGGTCGACCCAGCCGCCCTGCCCATATAGCCCGATCTCTTCGTTTTCCGGGATGCTGGCGATGATCTCGGCCTTGTAGAGCTCGCCCATATCGCGGAAGAACTTCACCGCCGCATCGCGCGCCATCACCGTGCGGCTGACCTTGAGGTCTGCCTTCGAGATCTCGGTCATCTTGGCTTCGATGGCCGCGAGGTCCTCGGGGGTGAAGGGCCGCTTGTACGCGAAGTCGTAGAAGAAGCCGTCTTCGATGACCGGACCGATGGTCACCTGCGCCTCGGGAAACAACTCTTTCACGGCGTGCGCGAGCAGATGGGCGGTCGAGTGACGGATCACATCGATGCCGGCCGCGTCCTTGTCCGTGACGATGGCGAGCTTTGCATCGCGGTCGATGACGAACGACGTGTCGACCAGCTTCTCGTCCACGCGACCGGCCAGTGCAGCCTTGCGCAGGCCGGCGCCAATGCTGGCGGCGACTTCATCGACCGACACGGGGTGGTCGAAAGCGCGCTGGCTTCCATCAGGGAGTGTAACGACAGGCATCGGAGAGGCTTTCCGCAGCGGAAAAGTGTCAAAACGACCGGCAAAGGGGGGCGCAGGCTACACAGGGCGCCCGGCCGGATCAAGCACCCAAAACACCTTGCTTTGACTCGGCTTCACTTTTCCATCAACGGCTTGCGCCCTCTCAGGCGACCGGGATGACGCAATGCCCGTACGGGTACGGCACAGTCTTTGCTACGACCTTGGGCTTAGAGGGGAAACCGCCACGCCGAGGGTCTCAATGGACAGCGATACGCGATTTCGTACCTATTTGCGCATGCTCAACGACCTGGGAGCACCACTGAAGCCAGACGCCGTGATGCTGGATCTAGGGTGTGGAGCAGGCAACATCGTCGCGGCAGGCCGCAGGCAGGGCTACCAGCTCTTCGGCTGCGACATTTCCTTCAAGGACGGCAAGCACACGGCGGAGCTCGAAGCGAGCGGCGCTATCCGCAAAATCAGCCTGGAGCCTTACCGCCTGCCCTTCGACGACGCGTCTATCGACTGTGTCGTCAGCGACCAGGTGTTCGAGCACGTGATGGATTACGACGCGTGCATCGCTGAGATCCAGCGCGTGCTCAAGCCCGATGGCACCACGCTGCACCTGTTTCCGTCGCGCTATTCACCGATCGAGCCGCACGTGTTCGTGCCGTTCGCCACGATTCATCGCTCGCGCGCGTGGTTGCGATTGTGGGCGACCCTGGGTGCGCGACGCCGCTCGCAGAAAGGACTTGCCGCCTCGCACATCGGCGATCTCAACTACGACTACCTCACGCAGCACACGAACTACCTGACCAAGCGGCAGATCCGTGCGCACTTCAAGGGATTCTTTCCGAAGGTGGAGTTCGCGGAACGCGCGTTCCTCAAGTACAGCGAGCGGGCGCGGCTTCTGCACACGCTCTCGAAAGCGATGCCGTTCGTGCCGGCGGTGTACAGTTTTGCGAGGTCGCGGGTGGTCTTTGCGAGCCGGAGAGCGGGCGCTTCGGCCGCCTGATGCAGCGGAAGCACCGCCCCGGAATCTGGTAGTCGCGAGTGGGATCGAACCACCGACCACCTCCATGTCAAGGAGGTGCTCTACCACTGAGCTACGCGACTGCAGGAAGGGCGCGAAAGATACGCCAGCGGCGCAACGGTCGCAAGCTAACGCGAGCCCGCCCAAGGACTTAGGCCCGCGGGGTCAGGCCAGTCCCGTCGTCTCTTCTGCGGCGACCACTTCGGGTGCCAGCTCCACGCGCCGATTGGCGGCAAATCGAATTTCCAGCAGCGCGATGCACTCTGCAAAGCTGGCGCAAACGCCTGTGGCACCGATCGATTCGAGACGCTGACGGGCGCGCTCGATATCCCCCGTCGCATTCCACAGCCCGATGAAGATCGGCACGTCATGCCAACGCTGCCTCAAAGCCTTGCAACACCGCCGCGCAGCTGCGGCCGCTTCTGGCGGCAGCGCTGAGATCACGACAGCGTCCGGTTTCAGCTCGTCGGCGCAGGCCTGTCGGCCCACTCGCGCCCGGGCGCCCTGATCCAGCAATATCGCGGTGAGCAGTTTCGAGCTGATTTCATCCGCCTGATCTTCCGCCGCGACACACAGCACAGCCGCGCCGAACAGGCCGGATGTTGGATTGCCCGGCAGTACGCGCGGCACCTCCTTCGCCACGATCAGTTCGTCAGCCCACTCCTCGACGTGCTCGAACACCGCGACACGCTTCGCATCCGGCAGCGCGCCTCGGTCATGATCGATTTCGGCGAGTTGCAGCGCCGGCAATACAACTGTGTCGCACACTTCGACGCGCGAGGCGTGACGGGCCGCGTCGTCCAGCAGATCGTCGGCGTCATCGTGATTGCTCGCGAGCAGCCGCTGATACAAGCGTTCATGAGGCGCGAGGACCGGTTGATCGCCGAGCAGCGTGTACAGAAATGCGAGCTGGGGAATGTATTTGCCCATCACCACGAGGCACACCGTGATCGGGATCGCGAGCAGCAGTCCGATAGGGCCCCACAACCATGTCCAGAACGCTGCGGCGACCAGCAGCGCGATCGGCGAAACGCCGGTGCGGCTGCCATAGAGCCACGGCTCGAGCACGAGATAGCTCACGGCTTCGAGGCCCAGGAAAAGCCCCGCGACCATCGCGGGCTGCGACCAGTGATCGAAGATCGCGAACGACAGGGCAATCGGCAATGTGGCTGCAACCCAGATGCCGATGTAGGGCACGAAGCGCAGCGTCATCGACAGCGCGCCCCATAGAACCGCGTTCGGCACGCCGATAGCGTAGAGGCCGACCGCCGTGCCGATGCCTTGCACGCCGTTGATCACCGTCTGCATGACGAGATAGCGACTCACCTTGTGCGCGGCTTCATCCAGCGCTTCGGTGGTCACGCGCAGGTTCTTCGAGCCGAGCAGGCTGATCAGCCGATCGCGCAGATCCGGCAGTCGCAGCAGCATGAAGATGACGAAGACGATGACGAGCGCCGTCGTGCTCACCGGCCGGATGAACGGCGAGATCATGTTGCCGAGGGCCCGCATGGGTGTCGGCGCCGGCTCCAGCACCTGCATTTTCGGTACACCCGCCAACTCAGGTGACGACGGAGCGACCCGATTGAACTCGCGCTGCAGCTGCTCGACGGCTGACGTCGTCGATGACACTCCCAGCTTCAGGGCGCCCGACACATCGGCAAGGTTGGCGCGCAGCTGGCGGCGGTAGCGCGGCAGCTCGTTCGCGAGATCCGTGAACTGGTGGAAGACGATCCACAGCAGGCCGCCCAGCACCAGCATCGTCAAACCGACGGACAGAATGACCGCGACGACCCGGTTGAGGTGCAGGCGCTGGAGCTTTTCCACCATCGGCGCCAGCAGGAAGGTGAGCAGGACGGCGAGCGCCAACGGCATGAACACTTCCTGGGCGTAACGCAGCACCGCCACGGAAATGACGACGCCCAGGAACACGCGCATGCTGTGGGAGGCTTGGACGGGGCTATTCATGCGGGGCTCATTCCAGCAGGAAACGAGCCCGAAGCTTGGCGGTTCCTTATTGTAATGCGGTTGAGGGGGTTGGTGAGGCCGGGTGGGCCGTTGGCGGTGCTTGGCGGTGGGCGGGTGCGCGCTCGCCGTTCCCGCGGGCATTCGTCAGCCGTCACCCCGCCAACGAGCTCCCCAACCCCAGCTCAATCTGCTTGAGCTTCTCGATCTCATCCCGCAAACGCGCGGCATCCTCGAACTCCAGGTTGCGCGCCTTCTTGAACATCTCCGCTTCGAGCTTCTTGATCTGGCGAACGATGTTCTGGGGCGCAAGGTCCGTGGCCGTCGCGCCCGCCTTGTCCTTGCCTTTGTTCTTCTTGTCGTTCTTGCGATACAGGACGGCGCCGCTTTCGTCGCGCGCGCCTTCCATCACATCCATCACGGCTTTCTGGATGCCGCGCGGCGTGATGCCGTGCTCCTTGTTGAACTCGAGCTGGCGCGTCCGGCGGCGTGCCATTTCGTCGAGCGCGCGCTTCATCGAGCCGGTGATCGAATCCGCGTACAGGATCGCGCGGCCGTTGATGTTGCGCGCGGCGCGGCCGACGGTCTGGATCAGCGAATTATCCGACCGCAGGAAGCCTTCCTTGTCGGCATCGAGCACGGCGACCAGCGACACCTCCGGCATGTCCAGGCCTTCACGCAGCAGGTTGATGCCGACCAGGACATCGAACTTGCCGAGCCGCAGATCGCGGATGATTTCCATGCGCTCGACGGTATCGATGTCCGAGTGCAGGTAGCGCACTTTGACATCGTGCTCGGCAAGATATTCCGTCAGGTCTTCCGCCATGCGCTTGGTGAGCGTGGTGATGAGCACGCGCTCTTCTTTCTCCACGCATTTGTTGATCTCGGACAGCACGTCGTCCACCTGGCTGCGAACCGGGCGGATTTCCACCTCCGGATCGATGAGGCCGGTCGGCCGCACCAGCTGCTCGATGGTTTCCGACGCGTGCGTCGACTCGTATTTTCCCGGCGTCGCCGACACGAAGATCATCTGCGGTGCCAGCGCTTCCCACTCTTCGAACTTGAGCGGCCGGTTGTCGAGCGCAGACGGCAGGCGAAAACCGTATTCCACCAGCGTTTCCTTGCGCGACCGGTCGCCCTTGTACATGGCACCGAGCTGCGGAATCGTCTGGTGGCTCTCGTCGATGATCAGCAGCGCGTTGTTCGGCAGATAGTCGAACAGACACGGTGGCGGCTCACCCGGCGCGCGACCAGACAGATAACGCGAGTAGTTTTCGATGCCGGCGCAATAACCGACTTCTTTCATCATCTCCATGTCGAACATCGTGCGCTGCTCGAGCCGCTGGGCTTCGAGCAGCTTGCCATTGTCACGCAACGAACGCAGCCGCTCGCGCAGATCCTCACGAATCTGATCGACTGCGCCGATCACTTTTTCTTTCGGCGTGACGTAGTGCGTACCGGGATACACCGTATAACGCGGCACTTTGCGCGCAACGGCGCCCGTGAGCGGGTCGAACACGGACAGCGAATCGACCGTGTCATCGAACAACTCGACGCGAATCGCCTCGCGCTCGGACTCCGCGGGAAAGATATCGATGATGTCGCCGCGCACGCGATAAGTACCTTGCGTGAGATCCATCTCGTTGCGCGTGTATTGCATGTCTGCAAGCCGCCGCAGCAGCTTGCGCTGATCCATTTTGTCCCCGCGCACGAGATGCAGCACCATCGAATGATAGGTGCGCGGATCGCCGAGGCCGTAGATCGCCGACACGGTCGCGACGATGATTGCGTCTGATCGTTCCAGCAGCGCCTTCGTGGCCGACAACCTCATCTGCTCGATGTGCTCGTTGATCGACGAGTCTTTCTCGATGTAGGTGTCCGTCGAAGGCACGTACGCTTCGGGCTGGTAGTAGTCGTAGTACGAGACGAAATATTCCACCGCGTTGTGCGGAAAGAATTCGCGGAACTCGCCGTAGAGCTGCGCCGCGAGCGTCTTGTTGTGTGCGAGGACCATCGCCGGGCGCTGCACGCGCTGGATCACGTTCGCGACGCTGAACGTCTTGCCCGATCCCGTGACGCCGAGCAGCGTCTGGTGCGCAAGACCGGCGTCCAGACCTTCGACGAGCTTGTCAATGGCTTGTGGCTGGTCGCCCGCAGGTTGATATTTTGCCTCGAGCTGGAAGGGCAGCTTCTCCACTTTGATGGGTTCCACTAGGCAGGCTCCATTTCGGCAAGGTCATCGACAGTGGTCCGATGGTTCGGAACGGGACGATCCCGTAATATAGCGCGGCGATCCACCCTTCCCATCTGCAGGTCTTACGTGACTCTATCTGTCTCGAGACGCGTCCAGCGCGTCAAGCCCTCGCCTACGCTCGCGGTCACTGCGCGGGCGGCCCGCCTGAAGGCGGAAGGCAAAGATGTCATCGGCCTCGGCGCCGGTGAGCCCGACTTCGACACGCCCGTGCACGTTGCGCAGGCCGGTGTGGATGCGATCAGGACCGGCTTCACGCGCTATACGAGTGTCGATGGTGTCAACGAGTTGAAGGACGCGATCATCGCGAAATTCGATCGGGACAACGGCATCAAGTACGAGCGCCCACAGGTTCTGATCTCAAGTGGGGCCAAGCAGACCATTTACAACCTCTGCATGGCGGTGCTGGATCCGGGTGACGAAGCCATCATCCCTGCGCCGTACTGGGTGTCGTATCCGGACATGGTGCTGCTTGCGGATGGCCTGCCGGTCATGCCGTTTGCGGGTGCTGCGCAGGGATACAAGATCACGCCGCGTCAGCTCGCTGCGTCGATCACGCCGAAGACGCGCCTCGTGCTGCTCAACAGCCCCTGCAATCCGACAGGCGCGGCGTACACGCGCTCGGAATTGCGTGCGCTGGCGGATGTGCTGGTTGAGCACCCGCGCATCATCATCGGCACCGATGACATGTACGAAAAGATTTACTGGGGCAGCGAGCCGTTCTGCAGCCTGCTCACCGTCGCACCGGAGCTCTACAACCGCACCGTCACGATCAACGGCGTGTCGAAAGCGTATGCGATGACCGGCTGGCGCATTGGTTACGCGGGCGGCCCGAAGGAAATCATCACGGCGATGGGCACCATCCAAGGTCAGTCCACGTCGAACGCGTCCAGCATTTCGCAGAAGGCGGCCATCGTTGCGCTGACGGGCGATCAGGAATGCGTCGCGAAGATGAACGAGGCGTTCAAGGCACGGCATGACTTCATCGTCGCCGGCCTGAACTCACTGCCTGGCGTGAGCTGCCTGCCGGGCGCCGGCACGTTCTACGCATTCGCAGACGTCTCAAAGGCCATCGCTGCGATGGGCTGTCGTGATGACGGCGAGTTCGCTGAGCTGCTGCTGAATGAGGGTGGCGTCGCGGTGGTTCCGGGCGGTGGCTTCGGCGCCCCGGGTCACATGCGCTTGTCGTTCGCCTGCAGCATGCAGACGCTGGAGAAAGCGTTGGAGCGGATGCGCAAGGTGCTGACGACCGCGCGAGTGGCGAAGAGCGCCTAAGCGCTGGCGGCCGCCAGCTTCGGTTGCGCGGCCGCTGTCGAATTCTTCTTGAGCAATCCGCGCTGCTCGAGCACGTCTCGCATCGTCGAGAACGAAAAGTCCCCCAACACCCTGCGTAACCGTGCCTCGCACTTGTGCAGGTTGTTGTAATGGCGGAAGCGCGAGAACCACTTCACCTTCAACCGCGGCTGGCCCGGATCCACTTCCCACGGGTGCAGGTAGAACGTGAACGGCTCGCCCGTCTCGCGATTGATCTGCCGCAAACCTGCACGAGTGACCGCATACGGCAGCAACCGGAAGTAACCGCCACCGGAAACCGGCACGCGCATGCCGCCGAACGAAGCTGCTGACATCGGAAACTCGACGAGCGTCCTGCCGGACGGGGCGGTGATAAGGCCCGGCTCACGCTTGGCACCGGGGATGCCGTAGCGATCGTGATGGATCGGGAAGACAGACGAGTCGTACTCGAATCCGAGATCGATCAGCCCGTCCAGCGCCCAGAGCGACTGTGGCGTGATAGAGAAGCTGGCGGCGCGATATCCGGTGACCGGCGCGCCAATCGTATCCTCGAGGAAATGCTTCGAGCGGCGCGCCTCTTCCCGAAACACTGCTTCCGTCTGGTTATAGATGAGCTGGTGCGAAAACCCGTGGCAGGCAACTTCGTGGCCCGCAGCGGCGATGCGTCGGATCAGACCCGGTGAGCGCTCCGCGCACCACCCCAGCACGAAAAACGTCCCGCGGATTTTCCGCTCGGCGAGCAGCCCGAGGATGACCTCTGTGTTGCGCTCGACGCGATATTCCCACTTCGGCCACGTGTCCGGCGGCGCAGCCGGCGCCAGCGCGGCGACCTGGAAGTAATCTTCGACGTCGATCGAAAACGCGTTGAGGATGGGCGCGGCAGGCATGCGGGGACTATATCCGCCGGGCCCCGTTGCCGCCAAAGTGACGCGCGGGAATCAGCAGGCGCTCACGGTTTTTTCTATCACCTGTGATAGGCCACACCTCGACCGGCCCCGTGCGCGCCCCACGCCGGAACACACTGATTCCTTGACGGTTCCGCCGGTTCCCCCGACAATGCGCGCCCTTCGCCGGCTCCAGCCTGTTCCCCGGTAGCTCAGCGGTAGAGCGTCGGACTGTTAATCCGTTGGTCGTTGGTTCGATTCCAACCCGGGGAGCCAATAGAACAATCACTTAGGGCTTCTTCCTCAGCATCTACCGCGCCGATTGTTTCCACTTTGTTTCCCGCCTCACCGAGGCCCGCCAACTGCGCCATTTTGTCGGCGCTGTCGTCGTGCTTGCGCAGCATCGCGTGTGTGTAAATTCCAAGTGTCGTGCGGATGTCGGCATGCCCGAGCAGTTCCTGCGCACGCTTGGGCGGCACCCCAGCTTCTGACGCGAGCGATCCGTACAGATGGCGCAGATCATGGAACCGAATCGGCGGCAGTCCCGCCCGACTAAGCGCGCGGCGAAGGACGTTTCGAAGGAGCTTGTCTGCGTCGATCGGTCCGCGCACACCACTCAGGTCCGGCTCACCTGGGAAGACCAGGCCCGGCGCCGTTGGCGGGCATTGCAGTTTCCAACGTTTCAAATCCGGAATGAGGTAGGCAGGGATCGGGATCGTGCGTACGCCGGCTTCGGTCTTTGTGGCCGCATCGTCTCTGTGTCGCGTGGCTTGCGTCTTGACGAAGATGCGCCCGCCCACGAGATCCACACAGTCCCACGTCAGGCCGCGAATCTCGCCCGACCGCAGGCCCGTCGTGATGTCTAGCTCGACCAGCAGGCGCTCCCAGAACACATCGAAGGCCGCGCGCAGTCGCGCGATCTCCGACGGCTCGAGAACATACACCGCCTTCTTTGCCGCTCGCGGCTTCTTGACGTCGGCCGCAGGCGCGCCCTCCACGACCTTCAATGTGACCCGACCGAACTTCCAGACCTGCCCGAGCAGAATCAGGATTTTTGCGACCGAACGTGCCGAGAGCGCCTTGCCGCTTCCTTCCTTGCCGGCGGCCTTCGCGCCCGCGTTGGTCTGGAGCTGCGTTTTGAAATCGCTGATCGTCTCCGTGTCGATCTCCGACAGAAGCCGGTCACCGAAATGCGGAATCAGGTAGAGCCGCCCCACAGCGCGATAGTCGATGATCGTCGACATGGCGCGCTCACCGCTCGCCAGCTCATGGGCGTCGAACTTTTCCCAGAGCTGGCGGAACGTCATCGTTTGACGCTCCCAGAACTTGCCGATCTTCGCCTGGGGCGCGAGCTCGTCGCGGTAGGCCTTCGCTGCGGCCTTTGCCTTCGCGCCAGCACCGAACGCTTTGATTGAGCGTTTACGTTTGCCGTCGACAGTCTGCGAGACATCGACGACCCAGACACCGCGGGAGAATCGAACGTTTGCGGACGCCATTTATTTGTGCCTCTTCGTACGAGCGCTGGATTTCGACTTCTTAGGATCCTTTGCGCGGAACCTGCGAACACGCTCTGCGACTTGAGCAGCGTTCGCCTCCTTCATGTGATCTTCTGAACAATACTGCCGTCGGGGAGCCCCTGTGCCTTTGGGATTCGGCTCCACCATAAAAAAAGCTCCACACGTCGGAAGCTTGCATTGACGTAACTTGCTTCGGTACGGGCGCACGCTCTCCGCTACCAGGCTTAAAACGTACGCGAGAACTGTCTGCAAACTCTCCGCGACGTAGTAATAGCGGGTTGTCAGCAGCCCATCTTTACTCGCGGTCACTGGCCTCAGAACCATTCGATCCGCGACGGGGGAAGGCAAACCGAGACGCCGCAAATCAGCTCCTTGCGTGATGAGGGCCAATCCGTACCGGAAGTTTTCGCGATTTTTGCTCCAGATATCGTCTCCATCCGCGCCCTGGAACTGTGATGCAGCTGCATCGAGCCACTTCGACATACCGCCGACTCTCAGTCCGCTCGTAAGCGCAGCAACGCTGCCGGGGGTGCCGTGATTCGCAAACACGAGAGCGGCTGAAACCAGCTCCGCCTCTGTCAGCGGCTCGTACTTGCTCCACGCTGAAGTTTGATCGAGCAGCAACGACAGTGCTTCCCACATGTTCATTTGTGTAACTTTTTCGATCGTCGTTCTCCGTGTCTTGTGCGTAACTGTATAGGCATGGTTTCCTAGTTACAAGCTGAATCTCTTACAGCTCGCGGAGGAGACATGGTTGGCACACGATTGACGGTCGGCGCGATGGTGCGGAAGGCAGGCCTGTCGGCTCCAACGATTCGTCTATATGCAGACAGCGGCCTAATTCCCTGCGAGGCAGATTCCACGGGCCGCCGCCTCTTTCCTCCGATGGCCGTCGAGATGGCCAAGCGCGTGCATGCCGAGCGTATGGCACGAGTCGGTCGCAAGGCAGCCTGACCGTGAACGTCCCCGGCCCGATGCATCACTTCTTGTTGCTCGATAACGCTGAGCAGGTGAAGGCGATTCAGCGATTGGCGGCGCGCGGTATGAGCGATCACACCATCGCAGCCGCCACCGGTTTAAGCGTCGAGATGATCCGCAGAATTTTGGCCGAGTCGCGCTCGCAGATGGCGTGCGGAGCCATGACGTGAAGCGCGCTGAACTCGACGTGCTCTCGTGGCTCGCTCGGGAGCAGCGCTCCGTCTCTCATCTGCTGGCGATGTCGGTCAACGCCACGAATGCGTGGCTGCGTGCGCATCGTGGCAAGACGTGCCACACCGATGCCGTCATCACGATCCGAAATGGCCTGCGTTCGCGTCAGCCAGATATCGATTTCGAGACCAACGTGGTGCGGTGGCGCGCATGACGGTTGATCCGGGCGAAGTGTCCTTTCTCGACAAAGGCCGCGGGCGCCGTAAAGGCTCGGCCACCACACCTCCGCACTCGATCGAGGCGGAACAGGCGACTCTGGGCTCGTTGTTGATCGACAGCAGCGCGTGGACCCGAATTTCCGGCATGCTCGCTTCGGACGCATCGGACTTTTTCCGCGCCGATCACCGGATGATTTTCGGCGCCGTCGCGACGCTCGCAAAGGCGGGTCTACCGCACGACGTGATCCTGGTCAGTGAGGAGCTGAAGCGCACCGGACAACTCGAGGATTGTGGCGGACTCGTCTATCTGGCCGAGCTCGCCCGCAACACTGCCACGAGCGCAAACGTCGCGGCCTACGCGGGAATTGTCCGTGATCGCGCCGTGCTGCGTGACCTGCAGCACATCCTCGCCGATGTCGATCGAGCCATCGCAGACGGCGGCCGTGCCGCGGAAATCATCACGACTGCAGTCACAGGGCTCGCACGTATCAAGCCGGCGCAGCCTTCGCAGACGGACGTAGAGTGCGTCCTTGCGAGCACCGACTTCTCCCAGATGCAGGCGCACCTCACTGACGCGCATCTGATCAAGGGCTTCATTTCGCCCGGAAGCCTCGTGGGCATCATCGGCGCTTCGGGATCCGGAAAGACGTTTCTCGCGACTGATATCGCAACCCATCTGGCCGCAAACCGCGAATGGTGCGGGCGTCGGACGGCGGGCGGGCTGCTGCTTTATTGCGCGCTTGAAGGACCACGCTCTGCGGAGAATCGTTTCGTCGCGTGCCGCGACCATCGCGGCTTCGATGGCGGCATCCCGCTCTTGCTCACACCGGGACCGCTCAACCTGCGCCATGCGGAAGACGTCGCAGCCCTCGTCAGCCTCGTAAAGCACGCCGAGACCAGCCACGGCGAAAAGTGCGTGGCGGTCTTCGTCGACACGCTCTCGCGGGCGATGGCCGGTGGCGATGAGAACTCGAGCGAATGCATGACCGCGCTCGTCGCAGGTGCCGATGCGATCCGCTTGCAGACGGGTGCCGCCGTCATTCTCGTGCATCACCTGGGCAAGGACGAAGGGCGCGGCGCACGCGGTCACTCCAGCCTCAAGGCGGCCTTGGACACTGAGATCGAGGTGAGCCTGCAGGGTGACGTGCACGTGGCTACCGTCACCAAACAGCGCGACATGGTGACGGGCGGCCGGTTCGCGTTTCGGCTCCCCGTAATCGAACTCGGCCTCGACGTCGATGGCGATCCGGTCACGACCTGCTACGTCGAACCTGTCGACGCTCCGCCAGTTGCCACCCCGAAGGCCGGCGGCAAGCATCAGGTGGCTTTGCTCGCCGCCTTGAGCGAATGGCATCGCACGCACCCAGACGGTCTCATCACCTCCATCGAGATCCGCGAACTGGCCAAGACCCAGAAGCTGCCGCGTCAGAGGTTCGCTGAAGTCGTCGAGACGCTTTCCCGCATCGGTTACCTCTGCCCCTCAGTCGGGGGCTTTCGATTCACTCCGGAGGATCGATGAACTTCTCGGCTCCGATGTCCGGGCACGTCCTGTCCGTCCGGACCCTAAAGGGTTCCGGACAGGACGGACGCTCTAGTGCCGTCCGGAAACGTACGAACCGGACGCAACCGGACAAACCGGACGCTGTAGCAAAACAGCGGCGGAATGGGGTGGAAGCGAAGTCACGCTCACGCCCTACTCTCAGCGGTAGGGGGATCGCATGACCGACCGCGTCGTGATCCCGCTCGCCGACGGCCGCTGGCTCGCGCTAGACCGCGCAACGTTCAACGCAGCGCTCGCGGCCGGCCGTGAGTTCAGCGCCGCGCCCTCGCCCGCTGCCGCGGCTACCGACGAACCGCTGCTCGACGCCGAACAGGCCGCGCAACGTTTGGGTGTGACCGCGCGCTGGCTCGAAGACTCCGCGCGCCTGGGAATCATCCCGTGCCACAAGCTCGGCCGATTCATTCGGTTTCGCGTGAGCGACGTTGCAGCTCACTGCCGGATCGAAGGCGCGCCGATGCCAACGGATTGTGAATCCGTATCGCCATTTCGGAGGCAGCAGCGTCAATGAGTTGCGTGCGACGTATCCCGATTGTTTCCCGCACTCCCCTTTCGCGTGACGGCGCACCCGCGTCTCCAGCACCCGCCGAGCACGACTCGGACGCGGGACCGTCCCGCGGAACTACGTCGAACTACCCGCGAGAAACCCAATGAGCAGAGGCAAGTCCACGCGCCTTGTTGCCACAGCGCCCAGACGTTACAGCAAGGATTTCGAAAAGATCCTCGACAAGCGGTCGATGTTCTATCGCGCGTGGAAGGCGAAGGTGGCGGCGATCCTGGCTGACCGCGGTGGCGCTGAAGAGCTGAGCCGCAATGAGCGCTTCCTCGTCATGGGGCAAGCGTGCGACGAACTCGTGATCGAAGCGGGCATGGCCGACTTCATCAACAAGGGCACAGTGAACTATGGCCTCTACAGCCAAGCGCGGTTCTCGTGGCTCGGCACGGTGGACAAGCTCGGTGGCGTGAAGCGGCGGTCACGCGATATGGGATCGGTGCGTGAGCGCATCGCCAACCGAAAGACTGCAACGCCGCCCACTGTCATCGACAACGGCGAGGCCGCGTGAAGCTCGTACTCGGCATCGATCCCGGGTTATCGGGCGGGCTCGGCGTCCTGGCGGCAGACGGCTCATTCGTCCACGTGTGCGACCTTCCGGTGATCCGCGACCGATCGCTCGCGTGGATCGATGGCGCGGCCTTGCAGTCGATCCTGATCGACATACGAGCCGGCAGAGAGGCGCATGCGGTGGTCGAGCGCGTGAGTGCTCGACCCGCACAAGGCGTCTCGTCGGCCTTCACGTTTGGCGTGGGCTTCGGTTCCGTGCTCGGCGTCCTTCAGGCTGCGCACATCAGCATCGAGCTCGTGACGCCCGGGATGTGGAAGCGCGCGCTCGGCCTCAGCTCTGACAAGAAAGCCAGCCTGCACAAAGCGCGCTTGCAGTACCCGGCCGCCGAGCTGCATCTAGCTAAGCACGAAGGCCGTGCCGAGGGACTGCTGCTTGCCCATTACGCGCTGACTCGTTCGGCGTCGAGGGCTGTGGCATGACGGCGCACATCGCCCCGCTCGACTTCTTCGGCGAGCTTTTCTGGCTCGACGGTCGACCGCTGCTCGACACGATGGAGCCGTACCGTCGTCGCATCCATACCGAGCGGCTTTACACGTTCGACTCCTGGGGCCGACGCAAGTACACGACGGGACTCGACGGGCGCGGCAAAAAGAACAACAAGTCCACAGACCTCGTGTTGACGGCGCTGTACTTCTTCCACTGCGTGGAGTCGGTCCAGGGAAACGACTGCATCCTCGTGGCGAATGACGAGGACCAGGCGAACGATGACCTGTCGCTGCTGAAGAAGCTCTACGGGTCGAATCCGGTGATCGACGCTGAGGTGGACGTTCAGGCGAAGCAGATCGTCCGCCGCGATGGTCGCGGCATTCTGCGCATCGTACCGGCGCGGGATGCGGCGGGCCTTCATGGCAAGACGTACGTGTTCCTGGGCATCGATGAGATGCACGCGTACAAGAACTACGACCTGCTCGAAGCGCTTTCGCCCGACCCGCACCGCACTGACTATTTCATCCTGATCGCGACCTACGCATCGATCTACAACACCGCGGGCTACCCGCTGTTCGACTACTTCCAGCGTGGCAAGAGCGGTGCAGATCCGCGCATGCACTTCAGTTGGTACAGCGCGGACGTCTGCACCGACGAGGCGATGCACGGTCTGTCCGGAGAACTTCGAGCGAATCCGAGCATGGCCTCTTGGGCCGACCAGGGGTATCTCGAACAGCAGCGCCAGCGCCTGCCTATCCACAAATACAGGCGGCTGCACCTGAACCTGCCCGGCATGCCGGATGGCGCGTACTTCGATCCTGGCAAGGTCGACGATGTCGTGGTGTCGGGTCGACGGCTTCTCGCCCGGCAGGATCGAATTGACGGGTTTCGGCTCGAGTACGTCGGTTTCGTCGACATGTCTGGCGGATCGAGCGATGACGCGGTGCTGGGTATCGCGCACTTCGACGTCGAGGCGAACTGTCCTGTGCTCGACGTCTTGGAGTCGCAGACGCAGAAGCCGCCGTTCAATCCGATGCTTGCGGTCACTAAGTTCGTGGGGCTTTTGCAGGAGTACGGCATTACGAGCGTGACGGGCGATCAATACGCCGGCAACACGTTTGTGTCGGCGTTCGTCGATGCCGGTATCGATTACCAGAAGTGCGAGCTGACGAAGCACGAGTTGTACGAAGAGTTTGAGCCGTTGCTGAACAGCCGACGCGTGCAACTCATCGACCATCCTCGCCTCCACGAGCAATTGCTCGGATTGGTGATCCGAGGAAACCGGATTGATCATCAAAACGGGGAACACGATGACTGGCCGAACGCTGCAGCCGGCGCGTGCGTGATCGCGTCGAAGCGTGGTGCGCCTGTTCGGCCTTTGCATCCTTCGCTCATTGGGCAAGTCGCAACCGACTACGACCCGACCGACCCGGATTCACTCGTGCGACTGCGCCAGCAGCGAGCGGCGGCTTACGCTTACAACGACAGGTTGCATGCGGCAAGCCCCGCGGCCGTCGATTACGACCCTTGGCGCGATCGCGACGAGCGTCCAAAGATGAACTACACGCGCCGCTCACGCAGTGGCGATTTCTAACCATCAACTGAACGACAACAATGGCCACCCGACCCTACTCAATCGAAAAGCTCGAAACCTTTGGCGATGACGTGCGCGTGACTGTTTGGACCGCGCTGGCGAACGGCGACGATGGCCAGCGCTTCGAGATGCCTGGAAGCGCGGACCGCTCGATGCATTTCAGCGGCACGCCCGGCACCGGCGGAACGATCATCGTCGAGGGCAGCAATCACCTCGCGCCGAGCACGGCCGCGTCGGATTGGTTTCCGCTGACTGATCCCCAGGGCAACGCGATCTCGAAGACTGCAGCGTCGACGGGTGAAGCGATCCTCGAATTGACCCGCTGGATTCGCCCTCGCGTGACCGGCGGTGATGGCACCACTTCATTTCAGGCGCGCCTCCTCGTGAAGCGCTGATACAGGGGAAACACATGACTATTGCAGAAACATTCGACCCCGTGTTTGCAGCGTCTGCTGCCGGCAAACTCGGAACGCTCATCGACCAGCTGTCGCGCGCGAAGCTCGTGCTCGAAGGGGCACACGCCGTCTCGCAAGGGCAACACGCCTGGAGCGACGCGGAGAAAACCCGAATCCTCGCCCAGCACAAGGCGGAAGCCGAAGAGGCTGGCGATTCGATCCTCGCCGCGAAGCGCCAAGAGGCTGAGCACATCGTGAATGCGGCTCGTGAGGAGGCCCAGCGTGAACGCGAACGCGCCACAGCGGATCTCAACTCCGAGCTGCAGAAGCTCCAGCAGCAGGTCGACGACCAGCGCGCTGAGTTGTCGAACCTGAACGCGCAGATCGCGACGCTTCAGGAAGGACTCTCGAGCCTGTCTGTTTCCAACGTACGCGTCGCTGCGCGCTGAGGCACCGTCATGACATCCACGATAGCAACCGTCAACAACATGGTCGCCGCGGCCGAGCGTGTGCAGACGAATGCCCGCGCGGTAGCCGCCGACATTCGGGCGTTTAATGCCATGTTCGCGCAACTGCGGACTCAGCTCAGTTCTTCAGTACGCGCAAAGCTTGGCGAACTCGGACCGATCGACCTTCGCGCTGCGGAGCTCATCATCGAGAACGCGTTGCGTGACACGCAGCCATCCGCGGACGCATTGATGATCGATCTGCCTACCTATGTGAGAAATCGACTCAAATCGGTGATCACAGCATCTTATGAGCAGACCAAAACGCCGCCCGAAGCGGCCTGAAGAGGAGCATTCATGAACACCCCGAATGAAGTGATCGATCCTATGCACGGCGCAGTTGGCGACGGCGGCATGTTTATGTCGCAGGCAAAGACGCTTGCGTATCAGCTATACGACCCGGCGAGAACGTTCGCCAACTACGCTGGCCACGACGCTGACATAAAAGTGCTCGACGGAGAGCAAGCCCAGGTCGCGAATCTCTTCCACAAGAACTTCAGCCAGACCGAATCGAAAGCGCTGGTGAACCAGCTGGGGCGACACGCGAAGCCGCTGGCAGAGGGTCGCGATGAGGCGTCGCTGGAAGCATCCGAGAAAGCAGCGCACGACGTCCTGGCGCGAAGGCATGGCGCGGCCGGTAGTACGCAGCTGTATGGCGACGCAAACATCGCCATTACCAAACTGACGAAGGCCGCGCCGGCTTTGAAGCGCTTGCTGATCGAGAACGGCGGTCAGCACGATCCCGATCTCATCGAGCATCTGGCCGCGATGGCGCGCGCGAAAGGCTGGAAATAGTCATGGGCTCATCAGTCAAGCGAGCATTTCAAGATCCTGTTGGCCGTCTGGCAGGTAAAGCGTTCGGCAAGAAAACTTTCTCCAGCATCGACCTTGGCGGCCAAGTGCTGGGCCAGTACGACAACCTGTACAAGCCCGGTGACGTCGAGACGCCCTCGTCGCCGATCGTTGACGATCAGGCGTACCTCGCCCGCGAGCGTTTCCGGCGGCTTGCGAGAAGGGCTCAAGGGCAGCAGTCGACGATTCGCACCGGGCTTGCCGTGCCGTATTCTGGCCAGCCCAAATCGCTACTGGGGAGTTAGCAACATGGGCGCGTGGCTTCAGTTGGCCGGTGCTGGAATAGATACGGCGGGCAAGCTCGAACAAGGCAAGATCGATGCATCGACCGCTGAGACGAACCGACGACTGTCGAGTTTTCAGGCAATCGATGCGCAGGTGCGTGGCTCGATCGAGGAGCAGCGTTACCGCCGTGAGATAGCTCAGATCGTTGGGGCACAGAGAGCAGCGTTTGGTGCACGCAACGTTGCAATGAGCGGCACCGCGCTCGACCTGCTTTCTGATACCGCGATGATCGGCGAAGAGGATGCGCTCACCATCCGCAATAACGCTGCCCGCGAAGCGTGGGGCTATCGGAACCAGGCAAACGAGGCGTCGCGCTGGGGAGCCAACGCGCAGCGGAATGCATACGCCCGCAGCGGCGGCTCGCTGCTCACGTCGGGGGCACAGGCATACGGTTGGTGGCACGACAACCGGAACACAGATATCGCCCCCGTTCGAACGACGGTGAAGCGCATATGACAGTTGCAAGCGACCCCTGTTTGGCCCTTCGACAGTTGACCGAGAGGCACGAGGCCCTGGGAAGGGAAATCGAAGTCCTGATCGCCCGTGCCGAACCAAGCGGCATCGAGGAAAAAGCCGAGGCGCTTCTCGCGCAGCGTCTGCAGTTGCGAGTTGAAATGATTGGGTTATTAGGGGCGCTTGGAGTGATGCCCACATTTGGATTGAGCGGGCAAGCGTGAAGCCGTTGAGCGAGCAGGAGGTAGCCGTACTGACCGTTGAGCGTGATGCCGAATTTTCGGCCATGGAGACGTCACGGATAGCTCAAGACCAAGCGGCCGCCGACGTCCACACCCACTACGAAAGATTTCGCGAAATCGATGAGCGACTGCGTGCGGATGCGTTGTTGAAAGTAAACGTCGATTCATCATGGGCTAACTGAGAAAATTTCCCTATGCCAACAGTTCCTAGCCTGCAAAATCAAGTTCGCCCGATTGCCGCGCCTAATTTTCAGCAGCGTCCGCTCGAGCGAACGTTTGCGCAGGACATCGGCCAGGGCATCGCGAATCTCGGGCAGGTCCAGCAGCAAATAGAACAGCAGGAGCGGCAAAAGGCTGACGAGGCCGCGGTATTCGATGCGACGACGAAGCTCGGTCGCGCAGAGAACATCCTTCTGAACGATCCGCAAACCGGCGCTCTCAATCGGCGTGGTCAAGACGCTTTCGACTTGGAAGCGCAGTACGGGCCGATGTTGGAGAAGGAGGCCAGCACGATCTGGCAGGGTCTGAAAACCGATCGACAGAGATTTGTATTCGAGCGAGCGCTCGGCGATACGAAGGCTCGTGTGGCCCAGGATCTCGCAAGGCACGAAAGCAATCAGCGGGAGTCGTTCTACGACCAAGCGGCGAGCGATCGGCTGGACGTATCGATCGACAGCGCGGCACGAGCGGGCGGAGACCCCCAGAGAATTGCAGCGGAGCTTGCGAACCAGCGCTCTGTGTTGGATCTCGCCGCGCGGCGGAAGGGCTGGGATGACGTTACTAAGGCCAGGAAGATAGGCGACTTCGAATCGAGAACGCATGCGTCCGTGATCAACGCACTTATCGCAGGTAATCGTCCCGATCAGGCGAAAGCGTATTTTGATCTGAACGCAGACAAGCTCGACTCCAGCATTCGCCCGCAGATCGAAGGAAGAATTCGTGCCGGTGCGTTGGAGTCTGCTTCGAATCTCATCATTTCCGCATTCGAGAAAGGCACCTCGCAGGGCTACGAGGCGCTCAAGGGCCTCGACGATCAGGGCCTGTCGATCGACGAGCAGATTGAGGTGCGCGGGAAAGTGCGCGCGGCCGTCAATGCGCTCAGGGAAGAACGGCGCAACGACAACCTCGGGACGATCAACGCGCTGGAACGATCCATCACCCAGGATCGCGTGCCGGCCAACGCAGAGAGTATTGCCGCGTCGCTGTACCAGAAGGGCGCCTACACCTCCGACCAGTACACAAACGTCCTTCAGGCAATCGATACCTCGCGCATGCAGGCTGCAAAGTCCAATGCGGGTGTGACTGAGATTGCGGCGGCTTTGAGTGCCGGACTGCCTCTTGACCCCAATAGTGAAAGGCAGCAAAAGGCGCTGGATGCGATGTTCAAGGCCGATACGGATGGCGTGGGCGTTGGCTCAGATGCATGGCAGGCGCAGGCGAGTGCGTACGCTGCCAGGACCCGCACGCTTCCAGGGCAGGTGTCCGCTTGGACTCGCCAATCCATGCGTTCTCCTGATCCTGCGATAGCCGCGAAGGCCGCGCAGTTCTACGGCGCTGTGGCCGCTAGTGCTCCGGATGCGGTCTCGAAGTTCGACGATGACACGCGCTCGTTTGCAGGTGTGGTGAACCGGATGTTGGAGTCGGGAACGAAACCTGAAACGGCGGTTGCGACTGCGCGCGACATTGTCTTCGACGTGAAGAAGGATGTCATCGAGTTGCGCAAGAGCCAGTATCAGGCACTCGCTAAGGATTCTGACTCGAAGCTGCTGGACTTCGTAGACCGGGACTTCGACACGTGGACCAAGCAGCAGCCGACTATCACGCAAGCGCTGTCGACTGACTTCGCCTCTCAGACCTCGCGGTATTTCCAGAAAACAGGTGACATCGATTTAGCGCGCGACCTTGCGTGGAAGGACCTGATGCGGGTGTATGGTGAAACGCGTGTGAACGGTGAGCCGATGTTGATGGCGATGCCGCCGGAGCGATACGGCATCACGCCTGAAACCGTACGAGGCGAGATCACGTCGTTTCTCGCTGAGAATCCGCAAGCAGACGGATCGATGGCCGGTGAGATCATGCTCGTGCCCGATGCGCTCACGCAGCGCGCGGTCACGAGCGCGCTCGATGGCCAGCCTATTCGCCCCAGCTATAAAGCCGTGACGAAGACGGGCGATCTCGTTGTCGACAAGTACGGTGTTCCCTTGCGGTACGTGTTGCCCGAGCCGGACCTCGATGGGCGTATCGCGGAAGCGCAGAAGAACGCGGAGCAGGAGGTGACTCAGGCGCGCCTCATTAGAGACTATGTGCGAAACAAGCCCCAGGCCGCAGGACGTCCGCAAGATCCGGCGTTCGTTGAGCAGCGAGCACGTGCACAGAGGGAAAGCGATTCTGCCGATGCGCGTATGCAAGCTGCCTTCGCGCTCCAGCGCACCCGTAATCAGCCGAAGCCGCTTCCGTTTGAACCGCCGGCCGAGCCGAAGCCGCCGAAGAAGAATCCACGTGTCGTCGGTTACGTGAAGGGTCGCTAGTGACTACCAAGGCGGGAGCATGAAGAAGCAATTTGCGGCATCTTTGGAGCGATACATCGCTCGCCTGGAAGCGCGGGCCGATGTCGACAAGGAAGATGATGACCACGACCCTGTTGAGCTCGATGATTACCGATTGACCGCCCTCGACTCACTCGGCGGTAGCTATGGGCGCGTTCGCGATACACTCATTGAGGCTGACGCCTTGACCGATGACGTGGAAACACTCCAGATACTGGAGGCTGTAGCGCAGGGCCGCGGGTGGCTGATCGAATGAAGCGAAACTAGTCGTTGATGCCCGCCCGGTCGCGCAGCTTCTCCGCCTGCCGAATGAGCTTTCGCGCTTCGTCTAGGCGGCCCGCATCGTGATGCTCTCTAGCCTCGTAAACGAGCTTGGCGAGCTGCACGCGGTCGGTGAAGTCGGTCACTTGGGTACGTTTGCCTGGAGGTTTGGAGCTTGCGCGGGTCATGCTGCAGACGCAGCAATCCCGAGGCCTGCTACCCTTCGTCCAGCGGAGGGTCTATGGACGAACAACGGGTTAAGCTGCTTCAGAATCTCGAGGTGGCCATGCAGCGGTTTCGCGAGACGGTGCCGACGCTGTCAGAGCGAGAAATCGCTGGCGTGATTACGATCCTAAACACGGTGGGCGCAATCCACTACGAACCGCCGCACTAGTACTGCGCAGGCGGCCAATTTCGCGCGGCTTCGAAGCGCTGGATGAGTTCCTCATAGCGGGCAGCCGTTCGCAGATGGATTTCTCTCACCGACACGGCACCCCTCTCCGCATCCATGCGAGCGATCGCCGCTGAGCCACGCAGTACAAACACCAACGTGTCGATTTCGTTGTCGGTCAGCGGAATGTAGGTTGCCATGGCGAGAGCATCGCGCAGGTGCTCGGTGTCGATCCATCCAGCTAGAATCCTCATCACCACTGGATAACCCACCATGATCGTCGCGAAGAAGAAAAAGAGGCGCGCGCGCTCGCCAGCGAGCATGAAATCAACGCTTTTTTATCGTGCCGTGGCGTTCACGGCGGCGGCGGATGCTCTTGTGACGACCTACGGGAAGAACAGCGACGGCTACATGATTAGTTTTTTGCTCGGCCGCGCATTTGAGCTGGCGTTGAAGTCCGCGCTGCTCGCGCATGGCATGCCGCTGCGCACTGTCGCGTCTTTTCCTTACGCACACAACTTAGTGAATCTGGTCACTGAAGCTGAGAGTCGTGGACTGCGTATGATCGACGATCAAATGAGTGACACCAAATGGGCAATAGCGGCGCTCAGCGACGCGTACGACAGCAAAGAGCTTGAGTACCAGGAATTTGGAAGAAGCAGTGGGCCAACACCTGTCCGACTGCGCCAGATGGTTCACTTCGCGCTACAACGGGCATGTCTTCATGGGCTGACTAGCAGTGTCAGAGAAAGGCTATTGCGGCAGCCTCCTTCGGGCATGACGCTGGACGCGTTGGAGCGATATTGAAATCGTAGACGACGCCCCGGGGCGCGCTATCCTCCCGGTGTTCTTCTGGAAGAGACGCCGGTTATCCCGCTGAACGCACCAGGCATGATTCGATCGCGTCCTACGGTACCCTTCGGAACGCTCAGCAGGACCCACTCCTGCATCGAATCACATAGCGACTCGATTCGGTTCAGTGGATCTTGCTGCGACAATATCAGCACGCGCCGATTTAACTCGGACTGCAGCATCATCGGCGGTTCAGCGTCTGATGAGTGTACCCTCGACCCCTCTCTGCGCTCGGGCTTGCCGTGAGCGATCGCGTCTCTGATCGCTAAGACCTCGCAAAGTATGTTGTAGCCAGCGATTTGAGAATCCAGCTGTCGCCCGGCCCGAGCGGCGATCCATTTGAACTTCCCCTTGGTACCGTGGAACTCGTCGTGTGCATAGAAGACGATGCGCTCGTTTGCGAAGGCCTCGGTGTCAATCACTGAGATAAGAAAGTTGGCGAACGCTTCCGCGCCACACGCGCACATCATGAGGCCGGATAAGTGGAAGAAGTACGAACCCTTTTCCTGCTCTTCGGCACGTTCCCAGCTCACGACAGCGGCACGCCACAGATCCTTGTGAATGTAGTTTTCCGATTGGTAGCTAGTGGTCACAGTCTTGGATTCCATAGCGGCCAATGCTAGCAACGAAAAGGCCCGGACGTGCCGGGCCTCTCGTGACGCTTCGAACGTTTGTAAGCTCAACTCTCCTTTGGTGCCTCCTTGATGAGCATGGTGTCGCTCGCCCGGTTAAACACGATGCTGAACCCACCCGCCGCAAGCGCCCGGGCGAGATCTACGACGCGCACGGCCGGATCGAGGTGGCAAAGTACGGGCCGGCAGAGCGGCTCGCCTGCGGGTTCCTGGCGCGGCTGATGGGGTGGGAAGCGAATGACGTTGCTCAATGTCGTTGCCCTCCCTGTGCGCCCGCGGGTGCGTCGCCTCGGAGCGCCGCGGCTACCTCATCGAGAATCCGATGCACCATACGCGCGGCGCGATCGACGTTCGGCTCCTCGCGACTGCCCGGATGCTGGCTGCGATCGATGACCAGTGCGAGAGTCATGGCACCGAACATTCGAAGCCGCAGCTCGGCGACGTCGTGCTCGCGGGTGAGATGTCGCTGAACCTTCTTATGGGTCATGCCGCACCTTTTCGCGTGTTCCAGTACTCCGTAGCTTTGAGTGCGAGCTCATAATCACTCTCGCCAACGTCGTGGGGGTGAGCGGACGGCGATTCTGTCCCGCAAACCTGGCACCAACAGACCACGCTGCGCTCCCTGCCGTCCTTGGCTGGTCTGAACTCAATCTGGATGGATTTGTCCTTTCCGCAGAACGGGCATGGTTTTGGACGCGGGGCGCCGGCTAGCGGCAGATCCGGCAACGGATGCGCGAGCCTGAACAACGGTTGGCTCGCCTTTGCCCGGCGCATTGTCTTCGAGGCATTCATCGCGCACCCCGCTCGGACCGTGCCACCTTGGATGCTTCACAGCTGGCAATCTCGGCGTCGCTCCAAGTTATCTGCTCCAATTTCTCGGCCAGAGTGTCGAGACTGGCAAAGCCGATCTTCAACACGCAGCCAACATCATCGGCGTCGCTTGCCGTGATGTTTTCGAGCCGGAGCGCATCGGCGCAGACCTTCAGCAGCGACTGGAGTTCGAACAGATCGAACCGGATCTGACTCGAACGCTCTTCGACCTGCGCAATAGTCGCGCCCGTGCGCGGGGACGTCGGATTAGCGGGACGTGCCTTCGGCCGGAGCTTGGCCTTTGTAGTGCTCATGCCAGCCTCCCTTTCTTGCAGCGCTGGATTTCCTCTTCGGCCCACGTCAAGAACTCGATGGGTTCGAGCAGGTCGTTCACCCTGGACGCCGCGACCTTCAGTGATATCGCGACGTTCTCCAGATCGAACCGGGGGTTGTTGGAGCACGTCTGCGCGAACGAGCAGACGTTGAGGAACGACCTGATCTCGAAGACGAGATCACGCAGCTCGTTCGCTCGCTGCTCGACCTGCTGGAGCGTCGCGCCCATGCGGGGGTTGGCTGATCCCTGGGGTTGCGCCTTCGGCCGGCGCGCGGCCTTACGCGCGCTCATAACTCACCCCCGAGCAGCGCCATGACTTCGTCGAGCGGCTGCAGGACGTGCCGCGTAACGTGGGTGAGGACGTCATTGTCCGTGACGAACGCGCGCTCGATCATCGCGACGGCGGCACGGACCCCATGGAGGGTCAGATACGCTCGCTCGACGCGGGCGGGGAGAGTGGACGGAAGTTTTGTAGAACGGGAGACACGTGCTTTGCGCGCACGCGTAGAATCGCGGGGCTTTGTAGTACCCATGTGACTGGCTCCTGGCGAGCTGGTTGCTTGGTAGGAGCCCGGCGGTGTTAGTAGCACTGCCGGGTTCCGCTTATGTCTAGGACATGGGTTACACTACTCCTTAGTGCCCCGATGTTCTAGTACATACTAGTGATGCCACGTAAATCGACCCACGCTCAGATTGCGTTTCAGTGCCCGCCAGAAGCGGCCGAGCAACTCCGCGAGCTATCCGAACGCACGATGATCCCGCAGTCCCGGCTGCTACGCCGCGCCCTGGAGCTGCTGTTCGCCGAGTACGAGCCCGAGAAGAAGAAGCCCAAGCGCTGAAGGCTTGGGCATGTATCCCAAATGTTTCCCGGCAATCCGTACCGGGGTGCATTGAACGGGATTCGGGCGTGTCCCTGCCCTGTTAATCCGTTGATTCAGTTCAGCCCGGTCCGGTTCACTTCCGGCCCTTCGCTCTGTTAATCCGTTGGTCGTTGGTTCGATTCCAACCCGGGGAGCCAATAGAACAATCACTTACAGCGGTTTCGTCGAAGCCCGCCAGTTCGGCCATTCGGTGAACCGAATCGTCGTGAATGCGAAGCATCGTTCCCTTGTCCGACAGCGTGCGATAGAGAGTCTCGCGACTCGGGCCGGTCTTTTCTGCCAACGTGCTCATTCCACCCAAAGCGTACGCGACCGTGCGGAGCGCACAGGCACCGCACGCCCATCACGATCGGCGAGCATCTCCTCGATATAGAGAGCGATCGCTGCGTCGTTGCGCAGGTGTTGTGCGGCACGGAGCGGTGCGCTAGGAGTCGTGGGCTTTGTAGTCTTTCCAGTACGCATGAGCTTTCTCGATATCCTTCGCTTGAGTGCGCTGGGTACCGCCACAAAGCAGCAGGATGAGTGTGTTTCCGTCCTGTCCGTAGTAACTCGGTAGCCGGGGCCCTGATCGACTCGCACTTCGCACACGCCGCCGCCGAAGCCCAACAATGGAGATAGCTCGCCGATCAGCCATCGAGAGCGGCAATGTGCCGCTCCACGTCCATCGTGTCGTGTAACAGTCGCAGCACATCGATCGTCCGTGTCCGGCCTTTGTCTGCCGTCCGAAACAGAACGAAGTGGCGCCCTTGCCGCGCCAGGGTGATGGTGTCCGCGTAGAGGAGCGCTTGCCGTGAACCGAACTGCCCAAGCGTCCACTCGATGATATTCCGGAAGTCTGTCTCGGCATTGAGCTGGCCGACAACGAGACCGCCCTACCGAACGGGCCGAGCGCGACGTTTGTCCGGAGCTCCGCAGCGGCTCCCTAGTGTCACTTGCATAATGCGCATTTCTAATGCGCATTAAATTGTGGGATAGTGTACGCATAGAAAAGGATAGACGATGACCCGCCGAAGCCCGACTGCAGTTCTGAAGCGCGCCACCAACGTTAGCGTCCGAAGTGACCTGCTGACCGCCGCCCGTGAAGCCGGAGTCAACCTCTCCGCTACTCTCGAACGTGCGCTGATAGAGGAACTGGCCGCTGCCAAGCGCAAGAAGTGGCGTGAAGAGAACCGTGAGGCAATCGAAGCTTACAACGAGCATGTTGAGAAACACGGCGTGTTCTCAGACGACATGCGGCGCTTCTGATGGCGCAATTCACGGTCTATCGGAACAAGAATCCACGCACGAAGGCAACGTTCCCGTTGCTTGTAGACGTGCAATCGGACCTCCTTGAAGACTTGCAGACCCGAGTGGTCATCCCACTCAGCAAGGCAGCGGCGCTCGCGAAAAGGCCCGTGAGCCATCTCATGCCGGTTCTGAAATTCGAGGGCGAGGCGTACGCCCTCACGACCCCGGAGCTTGCCGGCGTTGCCAGGAATGATCTTGGCCCGGTGGCCGGAAGCCTCGCGGAGCGACGCGACGTGATTCTCGCCGCGATGGACTTTCTTGTCAGGGGCTTCTGACGACCAGGTACGTCGGCTTATGAATCTGCGCGATGTGAGCGTCGCCGTTACGCGCGCGCAGGTCGCCCCACGGCCTGACGCGCAGCGACTACAGCGATTATCTCGATATACTGGCTATGTCACGTCGCTCAATCAACGCTGCTTTACACGGATTCTTGGGTACGCTCTTAAGCCGGTACTCGGATTTTCGAGACTATTGGCTGTTCGGGTTCCTTGCCACTGATCGCGCGGCGGTAACGATCAACCTCCTATCCCCTGGCGCAGGGGCACGTGCCTCCCGAAAAAATTCGAGATGCGCATCTCGACGTCAGCTGGTCCGGAAACGGGGACGTGCCACTATGACGTCCCACTTGTTCGCCAACTGCTTGCCGATGACCGAGCCGACGTGGGCAATCGCAACCTGACGCCCTCGCTCCGCGGTCTCAGGGATGTAGTTTCAAGACAGATGACGATCCCACAAGTGACATACGTCACCAGAAAAGCCAGTAACGCTGTCAGGCGTCAACGATGTTCTTCTCGATTTGGAGCATGTGCGACGGCACCGCGTAGCCCATCTTTCTAGCGTAGGCGATCTGCGCCCGCGCGCTGTATGCGCCGTAGATCCGGCCATCGGGTGTCTCGACCCGCCAGTCCTCGACAGTGGTCATTTGCACTTCGTACGGAGGCGCGCTGGCAGGTTTGCCATGAATCGGCGGTGTCTCGAGACCTGCAGTGATAACGTCTTCGCGTATGGAAATGACGGGGCCCCACACGTGTTCCGTCGCTCCGGCGGTGGTCTGTAGAGCAAACTTGATGAACGCGCTGGCAGGATGAGCTGCAGCCAGCTCCCGGAATCGCGGCACTGACGAACGTGCCCTTTCAAGAGCGGCGAGCCAGATAGGATCTGTCGTATCCATTGCCACTGCCCTCACGCGTCGTTTGCGACGTTGCTCCCACGCCCACAAACCGCCCAGCGCAAGCCCTATCGTGATGGCGACGGGGCCGGACAGGTTGCCGAAAATTTCGCGAAAGGTCACGGTCTCTCCGATTAAAGCTTACGGGTCGAAATGCCTTGCCATCGACACATCACTCAGTCAGAACCTAAGCGTTAATAGGCCTCGCCGCGATCCATCTCGAAACGCTGGGCGAAACCTTGACGTGCTTCTCCGATGAAGACGAAGAGGTCCGCCTCAGGGACAGGCACAACGTCGATCTTCTGACGAATCGCTTCGCGCGTGAAAAGGTCAGCGACGTCCCCTTCCGTGATGAAGAGCGTCCTTGGTAGCTGCTGGTTGTGTTTCTGGCTGCTTTTCAGCAGGCGCCGGGAATACATCGAAGAGGGCTCGCCGGCCCCTGCCGGGACGAGCTCAGAGCCGAAAATGTAGCAACTCGCAGCGTCCATCAGCGCAACGCAGTTGAAATCGCCATTGCGCTCGGTCCGGATGGGTGCGCCATTGAGGCGGAACGCGATCCACGCCTCGTCCACCCCGAACCGCTGCGGATCGAGCAGGCGATTTCCTTTCTGCTTCTTCATTGTCCTCAGCGGATGGTTGAACCCAGACTTCTCGATGAGATCGAGGACCGTGAATCGGCGTCGTCCGGGGCAACCTCTGCGCGATTGCCGAGCTACCGATGAACTGCCACTTGCTGATGGACTGTGCATATGAAGGCAATGAGACCCGACAGCTCGCGCTTGACCTGGGTTTCATCCCGGTTGTGCCGCCCAATCCGCAGCGCTTGCAGCCATGGAAGCTCAAGAAAGCGTGGTGCCGACGGCGCAATGAGGTCGCGCCGCGTGAGTTCGGAAACCAAGAACGAATGCATGTCACTGACGGCGAACATTCTCTCCGCGGCGGTATCCGGAATCTCGAGATTAAACTCTTCCTCAACGGCCATGACGAGTTCGACGGTATCGAGACCCATGCGATCGTATCGCCCTTCAGCTGAGCGCGGCGACCGCCGCTCGACCACGGCAATCGCGGACGAGTACGTTATCTGTCATGCGTGTGCTCCGGAGAATTGTCCGGCGACATCCCAATCGCTCGGCGAACTCTCTCCGCTTCCGATGCGTCATTCGATTTGTCGCGTTCGCGCTCTGCCTTGGCTTCCAGCTCGCGTCGTGATGCCACGTATTCCTGCATGTCGTTCATGAGCGCCGGCATGAAGCGCGCCATCCCGATGACTCCGATCAACATGACTATGCCAAGTAATCGATTGCTTGAGTCCCCAACGGCGCCCCATTTGAAATAGTGGTTGCCTGCGGCGAACAAAAGCAGCGCCAGATAGACGCCTGCCACAATGCGCTTTTCATTGAAGGTCAGCGGTCGCACTTGCGGCTTCCCACAGCTCAGCCCGAAACGATGTGATTCTCGAGTGGTTCGATTTTTGGCCGCCGCTTCTTCTGCGCATGCCACAGATCATACGCAAGCTGCATTCGAAGCCACGACTCCGCAGAGCCACGCAGTGCTGCGGCCATACGAATCGCCAACTCGGCACTCACGGCCGCCTTGCCGTTCACTACGCGGGAAAGCGCAACACGCGAGACACCGAGCCGCTTCGCAAATTCCGTCACAGTAATGCCGCCATCAGCGCGGAGTACCGTGTCCTTCAGCACCTCGCCGGGGTGCGGCGGGTTATGCATCTGCGCCATATGGCCCTCGTCAGTGGTAGTCCTGGTAGTTCACCAGAACTGCGTTTGCACCTTCGAACTTAAACGTAAGTCGCCAGTTCTTGTCGACCCATACGGCAAAGTGACCAGCAAGCTGGCCCTTCAACGGATGGAACCGCCAGCCCGGCAGATCCATATCAGCCGCCACCGTCGCGGTATCCAATCGGGCCAATTGCAGACGAAGCCGCTTCGCGTGCGTCGGCTGTATGCCGGCCTTGGACCCGGTTTCGAAGAACCGCTTGATACCCGAGTGTCGAAAGCTCGTGATCATTAGTGTATCGCCTCACGATACAGAGGACAAGGAAGCGTTTCACATGGCGCAATTGGAAAGCACCGCGTCAGTGGCGCCTCGGGTAAGGACGAGCAGCGGTCGAACGACCGTTACTCGTCCAAGCGTGGCGCCCTGCGCAGCCGATCACTGCGACAGCGTCAGCTCGCTTACCGAGCGCCTGCAGGAATCACCATATCGGCAAGCACGGCACTCAACGCTGCGACCCGTGCAGTTCTCGCACGAGGACTCATCTGCGCTTTCCGGTAGTCGAAACCGCTCAGGTGAAACACAAGGATCATCGCTACGGACCTCAACACCTGCTGAAGTGTCACCGGCTTGGCTTACGGCCCTCGTCAGTTGCGTGGAAACCAATTCGAACATCGACCAGCAGTCGAAAGGAACCAGGAATGGCTCGATGGCTACTACAGCTTCCACGAATCGTCGCCGGTCGCGGTGGGCAGGGCGCGAATGCGCGGCTCACGCCTGGTCTAATCAGAGAGCGCTCAAGAGGCCAAACATTTGCGAGAAACGGGACAACTGCCTGCCGAAAGAGCTCCGCGGCGGCGGTCGCGGGTTCCGCTGCGTGGCCGGGTTGTCGACGACGAAGCGCTGAATTGCTTCGGCACCGTGTGCTCTAACCTCATCCTCGACTGATCGGAGCATCTGCTTTCCAGATAGCGGCCGGATTGATAGTGGAAAAAACAGCCGCTAGGGCACAACGATCTCGATGACCTGGGCGTCTTTCAGCCCAATATGTCGTGCGAACGTGATTGCATTTGGAATGATCCAATACGGTGAGTCGAGATCGAACGGGGTACTTGAACCGGAGAGATTGAAAAGCGTCTTCGCGCATATTTCTTCGAAGAGATACTGGCTCGCGAGCTTTTGATCGTGTGCTCGCTCGGCTACCAAGGTGTTGCGCCGTATCTGATCGAACAGATCATGTGCGCGCGGCCACTTGCGACGATCCGAGACCATCGCGGCCAACACATCGATCGTTTCCCGGTCCTTGCAATGCGGACTCAGGAGCCGAATCAAGCCAGCCATGTCGTCGAGAACCTTGCCGCCGTAGTTCATATCTCGAACACACGTTAGGTAGCATCAGGTTTTGCGTGCGCGGTGGTCTGAAGAGGCTGCATCCCACTGTTCTCTAGGATGCTGATGAACGGCTTATCGAAGTACAAAAGCGTTCCGCCCCGCCGCTTAGCCCCTTGCTCCAGCTCAACATCCAAGGTGGCCATCGCAAGTTGGAGCGCCTGCATGCTGTCTCCTCCGTGGATCTCTACGGATCGCACTTCGGCCGCGAATCTCGTCCTGCACGCGCAGGCCCACTCGTCACGACCTACTTTCCTCGGTATGCCGACTGATGCGACGACCGCAATGGTGCCACTCGCCGTCCGGAGCTCGAGTTGTCGTTCGGCAACTGTGTCCATTGATATGTTCATCCCGCGACGATATTCGCGTCCAGCGGCTCTATTTTCGGTCTCCGTTGGCGCTTCGCGAATTCCGTGACCGTAATGCCGCCATCCGCGCGGAGTACCGTGTCCTTCAGCACGTCGCCCGAATGAGGCGGGTTATGCATCGCCATGTTGCCCTCGTCAGTGAAGCGTTAGACCCATTACTTCTGGCGAGCAGAGTCGGGACGCTTCCCGCGTAGTAAAGGCCCCGGCAGCCGCCGCGACATCGACAATTTCATAACCCTCCCACGCTCGCCCCCCGAGTGACGAGAAGCTCGTCCAATTGCGCGAAGGTCTCGACCATCACATCCGCAGCCCCGGTCCCGGCAGCGTCGAGGGCTTCCTTCGAAGGATAAAGCTCGTGCATGACCCGCAACGTCTTTCCGCCTTTTTCCTCGAATGTCACCGTCGTGACGGCACCGTCAGCACTTTCCTCATTGGTCCAGACGAGCCGCGAGGGCGGTGTTACTTCCTTGTACGTGCCGAAGAACGCCGCCTGTGAGTCGCCGTGAGCGAACACCAAACGGTACTTGCCTCCGACGCGAACATCCATGTCGCAGGAAAGCAGGGTCATTCCCATCGACTTCGGTACCCACCACTGCCTGAACAGCTCGGGCTGGGTCCATGCCTCGAATACGAGGCGCGCCGGGCCATTGAAAGTTCGCGTGACGATGATCTCACGCTCGGACTTGCGCTCTACCGTCGTACGATTCTTCATCGGGGCAGCCTCACTTTCTCTTTTTGCGTCCATCGACCTTCGCTTTCCGTTTCAATTCCTCGACGACTCTGTCCAGCGCGTCGAAGCGTGCGTCCCAGAGCTGGCGGTATCTCTCGATCCATGCCGCTTCCTCCTCCAGTCGGCGCGGGCCGAGCTTGCAGGTCCGTACGCGCCCGACCTTCTCTGTGATGACCAGGCCCGCCTGCTCCAGGACGCCGACATGCTTCTTCATGCCCGTGAGGGTTATGCGGAATTTCTCGGCAAGGTCTGTGATCGAAGCGTCTGCACGCGCGAGCTGCTCCAGAACGCCACGTCGGGTGGGGTCCGAGAGCGCGGCGAACGAGGCATCGAAGCGGGTCTGGGTATGCTGAACCATGTAGTTCAGTATTTAACCTACGGATAGGCGATACGCAAGGGGATGCCGAACGCGCGCTGCCTGACGTAGCCGCGCGTGCGCGCTCCGCGATCTTCCGCGTCGTGCTTCGTGATGAGCCTACCGCGAGTCGTTCCACCCGGAGCACGCTTCCCCGCCGCACACAGTGCTTCGTCATACCTCAGCGCCTGCTTGGTCATACCCGACGCCGTGCTTGCCTGACTCCAGGCCTTGCTTGCCCAAACCCGACGGCCTGTTTCGCCGTGCTCGACCCCTGCTTCGTCATGCCCGGCGCCCGGCTTCGTCATACCCGAGGGGGGCTTCATCTATTTCCGAGCAGGCTTCGCATGACTTGCGCCCGCCCTCACTCCGTCGCCGCGCCGCTTGCTCGAACCCTCACCGCGCTTCGTCATCCGGCGCGATCGCTTCGTGCTCTCTGATGCGCGCTCAGCCTTGCCCGACCGCAGGCCTCGCAACGCCGGCGCCCGACTTCGCGACGCTCCGGCGATCCTTCGCTGTGCCCGCGCCCGCCTTCACGATGAAGGGCTCACGTGCCGCGCCGGACATCACCGCGGCCACATGCCCAAGAACTCCCGATGCACCTGAAGCGATTCATTTGCATCGTCCGCCGTAAGCTGCGACGTGCGAAACCCCGAGGCGATGCGAACTACGCGCACCTCACGCCCGTTCACGACGAATCGGACACGCCACTCTTTCACCGCAAGCTGCATCCCGTCTTCCACACGACGAATGCGTCGATAAGGATGTGGCTCAGGCCCAAGCATCAGCGTCGAGCGAATGCGTTCGCCGATTGCGAGTCCAGCGTGCGTCTCGATCCACAACGCCTGCTCAAGCGCTAACGGCTCGAACTGAACGTCATGTGCAGGCACCGGGTCGGCAGCCTGCGCGACGCCGCTATCGTCGAGCCAGCCACTGCCCGCGTCCGGATGCGCATCGGTGTAAGCAACATATGGTTTGATATCGAGCACCGGCGTGCCGTCGAGCATGTCGGAGTCGCGAATGTGCAGCACCAGTCCATCAACGCGTTCCAGTCGGACCACGGACATTCCGATGGGATTCGGTCGATGAGGCGAACGCGTGGAGAACACACCCTTGCGGCCAGTCGTGCTCCGCGGTGGCAGCACCTTGGGCCGCCAACCGGCGTTCTGATGAAACCAGAAGATCACCCAGATGCGTTCCCAGCGCGCGAGGTCTTCCAGCGCATGCTCGAAATGGCGACCGGGGAACAGTTCGATACGCGCTTCGGTGCCCTCCGCGGCGCGCGGCTGACGCGGAGCGTCGACCTTGGTGGCCATCGAACTGCGCAGCAATCCAATGGGTTCAAGTGTGAGGCGATGCGGAACGTCGAGTGGTGGACGGCTCATGAGTGAATCCCAAAGCACAGTCCAAAACGATACCCCACCGACAGCAGCAATGTGGCGGCTCTCGACGCGAAGTACACCGCCGGGAAAGCGCGACGTTTGAAGCTCAGCTGCCCGCGGCGGCGGCACCGATCAGCGCGACTCCGGTGCTCGGCCGATTTTTCCACCAGCGTCTTTCAACGCCTGAACGATCGCTGGCCGGTTCGCTGCATTTCCCTGCGCCCATACGGGGCCGCGTTCCATTGCGTAATCGAGCGCGGTGAATTTGCCGCTGTTCCTTGCGTTGGGATCTGCGCCCGCGGCAAGTAGAACCTGAACTGCGTCGAGTGCGCCTGCCTGCGCGGCGATCATCAACGCCGTCATGTCGGTTTGCGCGCGCCGCACGAGCACATCGAGACCGACTCTTCGGCTGACCACGAGACGAAGCACTTCGAGTGCGGCGGCGTGTTTGCGCGCATCGGGCTCATCGGAACGGCCTGTCAGCTCGACACCATTCATTGCGAAGAACGCGGCGGTGACAGCGTTGCCGATGGCCGGATCGTCAGCGCGCGCGGTGGGATCAGCGCCGTTTTCGAGCAGCTGTTTGACGGCCTGCGGCTGCACCATCATGACGGCGGCGATGAGGGGATTGGCGCCGTCCTGGGCGGCCACCGAACGCACGAGCAGCCCGCACGTGAGCCAGAGCGCGAGAACGAATAAGGATTTCATGCCGGGGAACGCGCAATCGACGCGCGCAATAGCTCACCGCGTAACGTCGCGCCGCTCAGCCGTCCGGCCTCGCTGCTCAGCCGCCCAGCCTCGCCGCTCGGCCGCCCAGCCGCTCGGCGAGGGAGGGCTTCTGCACTAAAGCGCTTTGCGAAAAGTAATGTTGTAGCGCTGACGACCCGTGACGGGATGCTCCCCCTCCTTCAACGGCAGCACCCCATGAAACCGCAACCGCGACGGCCCACCCCACACAACCACATCCCCATGCACCAGCGGAATCCTTTGCGTCCGATCATTCCGCTCGAACCCACCAAACTGAAACACCGCCGGCAATCCTAGCGACACCGACACAATCGGATCGTCGTAGCCTTTCTCGTCTCGATCCTGATGCAACGTGAGCCGCGCGCCCGGCACGTAACGATTGATGAGGCACGCATCCGGCGTGAACGAATCAAACCCCACGCGAGCCGCAGCAGCGCGCGCCAGCTCCAAAAAAACGGCAGGCATCGCGGGCCAATGTTGTCTGGTCAAAGGATCGACCGGATCGTACCGATAGCCGCTGCGATCACTCACCCACCCCGCATCCCCACAATTCGTCATCGCGACGGACATCGTGAATCCACCCGGCGTGACGAGATGACGAAACGGGGCGCGTGCAGTCACCGCCTCGATACCGGCGATCAACTCGGCGGCCTGCGGAAGCGCAAACCCACGCAAAACAGCCGCGCCCGGCGCGAGCTCTTCGTCGCCGGGCGCGGCTGCAGGATCATCCGCAAACAGGTCGAGGTTCACCGCACGCCAGGTTCCCGAACGAAGGTGCCCTTGCGCAGGTCGGCGATGGCCTGCTCGATCTCTTCCCGCGTGTTCATCACGAACGGACCGTAACCGACGATCGGCTCGTCGATCGGCTCGCCAGACAACAGCAGCACCGTCGCATCCGTTCCGGATTGAATCCGGACTTCTTCACCGCGCCGTCCGAACGTCACCAGATCGGCATCGCGGGCTCGCTCTGAGCCGTTGACTGTCACGTGTCCCTTCAGCACGAACAGGGCCGAGGTGTCCCCCTCCGGCACGGTGAAATCGACGGTGCTGCCGCCGCGTAAACGCAGGTCCCAGAGATTCACGGGCGTGAAGGTTTTCGCCGGGCCACGAACAACGGCGCCGCGTTCGGTGCTGCCGCTGTCGACCGCGACACCGTGAGTGGCGCCGGCCGACGATGGAGCGCTCGGGCCCGCGACTCTCGAACCAAAATATTCTCCCGCGATGACCCGAACCGTGCCCGCGCCGTTCGCGAGCTCGATCACCGGAATATCCGCCTTCGCCAGCGTCTGGTATCCCGCCGGCGCCATCTTGAAACGCTGCGGCAGGTTGACCCACAGCTGCACCACTTCGAACGAGCCGCCGCTCGCGAGAAACTCCCGCGAATGCATTTCCTCGTGGACGATGCCCGACGCCGCCGTCATCCACTGCACGTCGCCGGGGCCGATGCGGCCGGCGTTACCGGTGGAGTCGCGATGCTCCACTTCGCCCGAGTAAACGATCGTGACGGTCTCGAAGCCCCGGTGCGGGTGCTCGCCGACGCCGCGAGGCGTTTTCGACGGCGTGAATTCAGCCGGGCCTGCGTAGTCGAGCAGCAGGAAGGGGCTGATGTTCTTGCCGTGCGTCTGGTACGAGAAGACCGTGCGGACGGGGAAACCGTTGCCGACCCAGTGGGAGTCGGTGGTGCTGTGGAGGGCTTGGATGGGTTTGAGCATGGGAGGACGTAGTTAAGGTCGTCCCGGAGAGAAATCAAGAAGCCCTCAGTCGTCGGGCGGCTCAGAGGGACTTCGTAGAAGGCTCCGAGCCGCGCGGCGACTGAGCGCCCCAAGCCGCCCGGCGATTGAGGGCCTCTTAAAAGCGCCGCAAGCCCTCGAACACGCCCCTACTTGAACACCCTCATATGCCGAATCAACCCACGATCGATGTAATTGCGCGTATCCAACACCAACCGATCCTGCGCCTGCTGCAACTGATGCAAACAGAACATCACCAGAATCGACAACGACAACGCCGTCAGGGTCGCGTTGAAGGTGATACCTAGACCCAGCGTCACGCCCGAGATATCGCCGTGTAGCGCAGCCTGAGCTTCCTGGAGCGCATGGCCGATACCGCGCACGGTGCCGACGAACCCGATCGCGGGAATGGCCCAGGCCGTGAACCGGACCATGGACAGGTGCGCATCGAGCCGCGACGCTTCGAACTCGCACTCGTCGATCACAGCCTCCGCCGCGTCCTGCACGCTGCGCGTGGAGCCGAACCGATTGAGACCGACCATCAGCGCGCGGGGCAAGAACATGTCCTGCTCCTCGAACGGCAGCCGTTCGAGCGGCCGCGCGTAGGCACGCGCATCTTCCGGCAGCACCACGTGGTTCTCGTCGACATCGACGTAAACCTTGTCCAGCAGCTTGCGATTGCGGGACACCGAGCGCGCCTGGTCGACGATCAGCGTGATCGACCAGATCGCCAGGATGAAGGCGATTTCCTGCTCGTAATCGCGAATGATCACCCACACCGAGCGCAGGTTGCTGCGGTCGGAAAGGCCGTTTTCCTTCACCACCGACGCCTGCGCGATGAGCGCCTCGGCACGTGGCCGGATCGTGGTGGCGTAGATCATCTGGATGATGATCGCTATCGCCAGCAGCGAGCCGATGCTGAACAGCATTTCCCTAGAGGAATTGGGACGCTTTGGGTAAGGTGCGCGGGCGCTGGCCCCGGCTCCTCGAGATCCATCGGCTACGGCGCTCTGGGAGTTCATTTCAGTTCGCATGCTCGCAATGGTGCCACACCTCGTGTCTCGACCGTCGGTCAGAACGTCGGTTCCCCTCCTGGCCGCTCTCGTGGCTGTTTTTCTCGGTTTTGGTCTCATGTTGGCGACACCTGCCCAGGCGGCGTGGGTGGACCGGCACGAAGCCATCATGGGCACCAACATCGACGTCGAGATCTGGCACGACGACCCGGTGAAGGGCAACGCGGCCGTCGACGCGGTGATGGACGAAATGCGGCGCATCGACGTGCTGATGAGCCACTACAAGCCGGAAAGCCAGCTGTCGCAGATCAACCAGCGCGGCGCCCGCGAAGCGGTGGTGGTCGACAAGGAGCTGTTCGACCTCATCAAGCTGTCGCTGCATTTCTCCGAAATCACCGATGGCGCGTTCGACATCACGTACGCGAGCGTCGGGTATCTCTACGACTACCGGAAGCACGTCAAGCCGACCGAGGGCGAAATCGAGCACGCGCTGCCGGGGGTCAACTGGCGACATCTCATCCTTGATGAGAAAACGCACAGCGTGAAGTTCGCGCAGGACGGCATGCGCATTGATCTCGGCGGTATTGCAAAAGGTTACGCGGTGGATCGCGGCATCGGGATTCTGCAGTCGCGCGGTGTTCAGCACGCTGTGGTCACTGCGGGCGGCGACACGCGAATCATCGGTGATCGGATGGGAAGGCCGTGGATCGTGGGCATTCGGCATCCGGACGATAAATCGAAAGTGGTTTTGAAGCTGCCGCTGATCGATACGGCCATGTCCACGAGCGGGGATTACGAGCGGTATTTCGATGAGAACGGGCAGCGCTATCACCACATCATCGACCCGAAAACGGGACACTCGGCGAGCAAGGTGAGGAGCGCGACGATTCTCGGGCCGACGGCTGTGCAGACGGATGGGTTGTCGAAGACGGCGTTCGTGTTGGGGGCGGATCGGGCGAAGGAGATCATTGAGCGATTGCCGGAGTTTGATGGGATTTTTGTGAGGCCGGATGGGACGGTTGTTTATACGAAGGGGCTTGAGGCGCCGGACGCGGAGAAGTAGCGCACGACTGACTGGCTGAACGGGTCGGTGCGTGTAGCTCGCTCGAAGCGAGCGTCGTTCGGGGCGAAGTCGAGCCGGAAAGCTGGCAGGAAGCTCGAATCAGGAAGCATGGAGCGCCCCGGCGCCCCGAGCCCCGCGCCCGCGGCCCGGCCAAGCACCCCGCGCAGAAGCACGGCTTCAAAACGGCGTTACGCGACAGGTAACGCGCTCCCAACGCGCTACTGACCCGCTACTGAGGCGCGTTCAAATCCGCACTCAACAACGCATCCACCTCCGCCTCCGCGGCCATCCAGTCCTCGTGCTCGCCCCCAGGCGCGAACCCGCGGCGCTCCGCGCGCAGATACGCAGCCTGAGCAATCATTCCCCTACGCTGATCAGGCGTTACAACAGGGCGCGCCGGTGCCGCAGCTTTCTCTTTAGGCACCGCCTTCTTCTTTGATGAAGCAGAGGCCTTCGGCTTCGCAGCGGGTGGCGGCGCCATCGCGGCCTTCTCAACAGGCGTAGGCGCAGCATCAGGCGCAACGATCCCCGCCGGCGCCACCGCCGCGGCAGGCTCAAGGACAGCGGGCGTCTTCACAGTCTTCGCCGCAGACTTTTTCGCAGCGGCCTTGGGCGGCGCCTTCGGCGCAGAAACAGGTTTTGACTCGGGCGTACGGCGGCTTGCCATGCGGCATCTCCTCGAGTGGATGGTACGAGCCTGCGGGGGTGTCAGCTCCCGTGCAAGCGCGGCAGTCCCCGGTCAGGTGCATCTCCCATGCCGATCACCGGAAAGTCGGCGCATGGCGACCAGCGTGTCCGGCCGTCCGTGTACGAGGTGTCCGGCGCAGTGTCCGGTGTCCGCGGCGGACGAGCGCACACCGCGGGACGACGACGCCTCGACGCGGCAAATAATTTGACCGATCAAACGCTTACCGCATTCGCGGCACCCTGGCACGCCCGCTGCAATGACTCTGTCGCAGACCCCAGTCGCAGGCGCCCCATGAAAATCGCACAGCTCCGGAAGTTTCCCTCCGTGATCGACTCGACCGACCCGATTCGCACCACCTCAGGGCAGGATCAGCCGATCACGGCTGAGCCGGTGCGCTGGTATCGCAACCGGAAGATCCAGATCGCCGCCGGCGCAGGCGTGCTGCTCATCGCTATGCTCGCATGGCTGCTCAGCGAGTGGGGCGACATGAAAGCGATGGTCTCGCAGGAGCGCCTTCGCGTTTCCACCGTGACCCAGGGCCACTTCATTCGCGACGTCGGCGCGCAAGGCACCGTCATCGCGGCGGTGAATCCCACACTCTTCGCCACCGCGCCGGGCACCATCAGCTACATCGTGCGGGCTGGCGAGACGGTGACGAAAGGCCAGTCGCTGGCGACACTCGACAGCCCTGCCCTGCGCAACGAATACGAGCGCGAGCGCGCGACACTCGATAGCCTGAACGCCGCGCTCGAACGTCAGCAGATCGAGATTCGCCGCCAGATTCTGCTGGGCCGCCAGCAAGCGGATCTCGCGAAGGTCGCGATCACAGCGGCCGATCGCGAAAAAGGTCGCGCGCAGGCCGCGTGGGACGAGCGTGTGATCAGCGAGCGCGACTATCGCCGCGCCGTCGACGAGCTCGACACCGCGAAGCTGAACTTCGACCACGCGAGCGCCAGCGCCGATCTCGAACGCGACAGCCTGGCGCTCGAGCTGCGGACCAAACGTCTCGAACGCGATCGCCAGCGCCTCACGGTCGAAAACCTGCAGCGTCGCGTGGATGAGCTGACCGTGCGCTCGCCCGTCGATGGCATGGTCGCGAACCTCGGCCAGCCCGAGAAATCCCGCGTGGCGGAGAGCGCGCCGCTCATCACGGTGGTCGATCTCACGGCGTTCGAAATCGAATTCCAGGTCGCCGAAACCTATGCAGGCGACATCAAGCCGGGCATGAATGCGGACATCACCGTCGAAGGTCGCAAGCACGTCGGCACCGTCACCGCGATTTCGCCCGAAGTGCGTCAGAGCCAGGTGACCGGCCGCGTGAAATTCACCGAGGCGCAACCTCCCGGCTTGCGCCAGAACCAGCGCGCCTCGGTGCGCATCGTGCTCGACGAGCGCAACGATGTGCTGAAATTCGAGCGCGGTTCGTTCGTCGACGACTCTTCGCGCAACGTGTTCGTGCTGCGCGGAGACCGCGCGATACGCGTGCCGGTGGAGCTGGGTGCAGCGTCCGTCGCTGAGGTCGAAGTGTTGCGCGGGCTCGTGGCGGGCGATCGCGTCATCATCTCGGACATGCGCGATTTCGACGGCACCGACCAGGTGACCCTCACCCGCTAATGACACGCGTATCCCCAAAATTCGCGGCCCCGGCCCGCTGAGCCTGACAACAGATTCGCTACCCAGAATTCGCTACCAAGGACATCGCCATGCTCGAGATGCACAACATCAGCAAGATCTTCCGCGCCGACCTCATCGAAACCCACGCGCTGCGCGACTTCTCGCTGACCGTGAATGCGGGGGAGTTCGTCGCCGTCACCGGTCCTTCGGGCTCGGGCAAGACCACGTTCCTCAACGTAGCGGGGCTGCTCGAAGGCTTCGATACCGGCAAATACCTGCTGGACGGCAGCGATGTGAGCCGCCTCTCCGACGACGAGCGCTCGCGCCTGCGCAACGAGAAGATCGGCTTCATCTTCCAGGGCTTCAATCTGATCCCGGACCTGAACATCTACGACAACGTCGACGTGCCGCTGCGTTACCGGCGCATGAAGACGAGCGAGCGCGACGAGCGCATCAAGAGCGCACTCGATCTCGTGGGTCTCGGCTCCCGCATGAAGCACATGCCGTCACAGCTTTCCGGCGGCCAGCAGCAGCGCGCGGCGATTGCGCGCGCGCTCGCGGGCGACCCGAAGTTCCTGCTCGCCGACGAACCGACCGGCAACCTGGATTCGCTGATGGCGCGCCAGGTGCTCGACCTGCTGGAGCAGATCAATGAGATGGGCACGACGATCATCATGGTGACCCACGACATCGAGCTCGCGCGCCGCGCCCAGCGCAACGTGCACGTGGTCGACGGGCAGATCTCGGACTTCAAGAGTTTCGAGACGCGCGCGACGGAACCGTTCGCCGCGGCAGCGACGCCTTGATCGGCCCGCTCGTCACTTCGTCGGAGACATTCCCATGATCGGCTATTACTTCAGATTGGCGCTCGCGAGCTTTCGCCGCACACCCGGCCTCACCGCGCTCATGGTGCTGGCCGTGGCGGTCGGCATCGGCGTTTGCGTGATGACGCTGACGATCTATCACGCGATGTCAGGCAATCCCATTTGGTGGAAGAGCGATCAGCTCTACGCCGTGACGCTCGATAACTGGGACCCGAACGAGCCGGCAGACAAAACGCGGCCTTCGTTGCCACCGGATCAGCTCACCTATCGCGACGCCGAGATGGTGCTGCATTCGGACATCCCGAAGAACGCGGTGATCATGGTCCGCAGCGGCGGCATCCTGTCGGGCGACAACGAGCGCGGCGCGTTCGAGCCTATTCAGGTTCTCACGCGCGTGGCGACCACAGGCTTCTTCAGCATGTTTGACGTGCCATTCGAGTATGGCAACGCCTGGTCCGCCAGCGCCGACAATGGACCCGAGCCGCTCATCGTGCTGTCCCATGACACCAACCAGAAGTTGTTCGGCGGGCAGAACAGCGTCGGCCGCACGATCCGCTGGAACGATCACGAGTTCCGCATTGCTGGCGTACTCGCTTCGTGGCAGCCGCAGCCGAAGTTCTACGACCTGAACGGCGGCTCTTTCGATGAGACCGAGGAGGTGTTCATCCCGTGGAAATGGCTCGAAACGCTCGAGCTCGATACGTATGGCAACAGCAGCTGCTGGAAGCCCGACCCCATCACCTCGTTCAAGAACTTCATGGCGTCCGAGTGCGTCTGGATCCAGGCGTGGGTCGAGCTGCCGGACAGCGCGACGCGGGAGCGCATGCAGTCGATGCTGGATGCGTACACCGACAACGAGCACAAGGCGGGACGTTTTCCCCGTCCGCGCAACAACCGGCTGAGCAATGTCGAGCAGTGGTTGAAGGACCAGAAGGTCGTCCAGAGCGACAACCGCGTGCTCGTCGGGCTCGCGTTCGCCTTTCTCGCGGTGTGTCTCATCAACACCGTGGGCCTGCTGCTTGCGAAATTTCTCAACGGCGCGTCGTTGTCCGGCGTGAGGCGCGCACTTGGCGCGAGCCGTCGTGACATCTTCACGCAGCACATGGTCGAGGTCAGCGCGGTCGGGATCGCGGGTGCGGTGCTGGGTCTCGGCATCGGTGCACTCGGACTTGCCGGCATCCGCGCGTTGTATTCGATCACGGCGATCTCCACGCCGAACGCAGGCTATCGCGCCCTCGCCCACATGGACGTTTCCAGCTTCGTGACCGCAGCCGTGCTGGCAGTGGTCGCCACGCTGATTGCCGGCTTCTATCCCGCCTGGCGCATCGGGCGGCTGGCGCCGTCCGTCTACCTGAAGAACCAGTAGCGAGCATCCGGAGCATCATGATGAACATTCCTTTCCGTCCGATCATCACCGCCCTGCTGCGCAACCGGACTGGCGCGCTGCTCGTGGCTGTTCAAATTGCCATCGCGCTCGCAGTGCTCGTGAATGCGGTCTACATCGTGAAACAACGGGTGGACCACGTTGGCCGCCCCACGGGCATGGATATCGCGAACATGTTCGTCATTTCGTCTGCGGGCTTTGCGAAGGACTTCAACTACGCCGTCTCGCTCCAGGAAGATCTCGCCTGGGTGCGTAGCCTTCCCGGCGTGATCGCCGCTACGCCGACCAACTCGGTGCCGCTCAGCAATGGCGGCAGCTCCGCGTTCGTGACGTTGAAGCCGCTCGATCCCGTGAACCGGATGAAGAGCAATTACTTCGAGATGGATTCGCACGCGCTCGAGACGCTCGGCGTGAACCTGGTGAGCGGACGGTTCTTTCGCGAAGACGAAGTGTTGCCGCCGCCGAAGGTCTTGTTCGAAAGCTACAAAGGCCCGGTCGTCATCTCGAAGGAGTACGCGTCCCACCTGTTCCCGAACGGCGATGCGCTGGGCAAGACGATCTATGAGCCGTATGGCGCGCCGATGACGGTCATCGGGGTCTTCGACCACATGCTCGGCTCCTGGGTGACCGGGGATCAGCCGACGGACATCATGCTGTTGCCGCGAGTTCCCGCGGGCCCCAGCGGGCGCATTCTCGTGCGCACGAAGCCGGGCCAGCGTGACGCGGTGATGAGCAAGGTGGAGGCCGAGCTGGGACCGCGCAATCGCACGCGGGCCATCAACTACGTGCGCTCGATGGAGTACTACAAGGCGCGCAGCTATCTCTCGGACCGCAACATGGCGATCTATCTCGCCACAGTCACTGCGCTGCTGCTCGCCATCACGTCGCTCGGTGTTTTCGGGCTCGCCACATTCAACGTGAGCACGCGCACAAAGCAGGTGGGTACGCGGCGAGCCGTGGGCGCGCGGCGGCTCGACATCATCACGTACTTTCTGGTGGAGAACTGGCTGATCACGACGGCGGGCGTGCTCGTGGGCTGCGTCATGGCGTTGGGTGTCGGGCAGTGGCTGTCGCACGAATACGAGCTTCCGCGCGTTGACCTTTACTACCTAGTGGGTGGCACGCTGGCGCTCTGGGTCATTGGTCTCGCGGCAGCGTGGCAACCTGCGCGGCGTGCCTCGAAGATCTCGCCGGCTCTTGCAACGCGCACGGTGTGAGACTGACACGATGTGAGACTGACGAGCGAAGACAACGCATGGCCACTACGGCAAACTCGTCAGATCACTTCACAACCTGCTGGGCATCCGAGGCATCGAAGCGCATGACACCCCCTGTCGGCAACGATCTGCGAGCCAGCTTGGCGCACAACACCGTCCTCGTGATCGATGACAACGAAGCCGTGGGCACGGCCTTCGACGTGTTGCTGTCCATGCATGGCGTGCGCGTGCTCACTGCCACGGGGCCCGAAGCGGGCCTTGCGATTTTGCGCCGTGAAGCCGTGGATCTCGTCATCCAGGACATGAACTTCCGCCGCGAAGCGACCCGCGGCGAAGAAGGCATGGCGCTGTTCCGCGAGATCCGCTCGTTGTATGCGGACGTGCCGATCATCCTGCTCACGGCCTGGACTCATCTGGAAATGGCGGTGGAGCTGGTGAAGGCCGGTGCGTCGGACTATCTCGCCAAGCCGTGGGACGATGCGCGGCTACTCACGACAGTGCGCAACCTGCTGGACCTGCGTCGCGCGCAGAACGAAACGCGCGCGATTCACCAGCAGCGGCGCGAAGCGCGCGCGGAGCTGGCGGAGCGCTATCACCTGTGCGGCATCGTTTATCAGAGCGATGCCATGCACACGCTCATCGCCACGGCGACGCACGTTGCGCATGCGGATGTGCCGATCCTCATCACCGGGCCGAATGGCGCGGGTAAAGAGGTGTTATCGAACATCGTGCAGGCAAACTCTTCGGTGCGCGACAAGCCCTATCTCAAGGTGAACCTCGGCGCCCTGCCGAACGACCTGATCGAAGCCGAGCTGTTTGGCACTGAAGCGGGTGCGTTCACCGGCGCCAAGGCGCGTATCGGTCGCTTCGAGGCAGCGGACGGCGGCACGCTGTTCCTCGACGAGCTGGGCAATATTTCCGGGCCGGGGCAGGCCAAACTGCTTCGCGTCCTGCAGACCGGTGAATTCGAACGACTGGGGTCGAGTGTCACCCGCAAGACGCGCGTGCGCGTCATCGCTGCGACGAATGCCAACCTGCGGCTGGCCATTCGCGAGGGGCGATTCCGGGAGGACCTGTTCTATCGACTGAATGTCATAGAGCTCGAAGTGCCGGCGCTGGCAGAGCGACGTGAAGACATCCTGCCCCTGGCCCGCTCTTTTCTGGAGAAAGGCTTCACGCTGTCGCCGGATGCGGAGCGTGCCCTCACCCGCCACGATTGGCCGGGGAACGTGCGCGAGCTGCAGAACGCGATCAAGCGGGCGTGCCTGCTCTCCACTACGCCTGCGATTGGCGCGTCAACGCTCAACTTGCCCGCGGCACTCGCGCCGGTCGCTGACGAGCCGGAGATCGACCGCAATTCCATCGAGGAAGCGCTCGGCAGAGCGCGAGGCGTGGTGGCTCACGCAGCACGTGACCTGGGGCTTTCGCGTCAGGCACTCTATCGCCGCATGGAAAAACTGGGCATCAAGATCGCGCCGGCCAGCCACTGATGATTGCAAAGCTGTCCCTTGCGGGACGCGCCGCGGTGGCCGTTTCACTCGCCACGCTGGTGACGGCCGGTGTGGTCGCACTCTTGGCGAACTGGCTTTCGATGCGGCTGGCTGTTCCGCTTGCACTCGTCATCTGCCTTCCCATCTCGCTATGGCTTACCCGGCGCGCGACGCAGCCGTGGACCAACGTGGTCATGGCGCTGAAGGACGGCGTCGCGAGTCTCAAGGATCATGACTTCAGTATTTCCATCGCTCGCAGCTCGAATGACGAACTGGGCGAGCTGGTCTCGGCGTACAACTCACTAGGCAATCTGCTCAGGCGGGAGCGGCTGGATCTTCACCAGCGCGAGCTCATGCTCGATACCGTCATCCAGACTTCGCCGCTCGCGCTGGTGCTGACGAACGCTGGCGGACGCATCGTGTTCAGCAACATCGCTGCGCGGCAGCTGCTGAATTCAGGACGCAAGCTCGAAGGGCTCGACTTCGGCAGCGTGCTGACGAAAGCACCTGCACCGCTGAGAGACGCGATCACTGGCGGCACGGACACGCTGTTCACCGTGCAGGAAGGATCTGAGGCAAACATCTTCCACGTCTCGCAGCGTCGCTTCGTGCTGAATGCGCAGGACCATCGGCTCGTGCTGCTCAAACAGCTCACCCGGGAAATGGCGGCGCAGGAAGTGGCCGTGTGGAAGAAAGTGATTCGCGTGATCGCGCACGAGTTGAACAACTCGCTCGCACCGATTTCCTCGCTCGCAAACTCGGGGCTGATGCTGGCGCGCAAGGCAGAGGACGCCGCGCAACTGACGGATGAAGAACGCCACGGCGATGCCGCGCGGCTCGAACGAGTGTTTACGACCATTTCCTCCCGCGCGGCCCATCTCGCTACGTTCATCGATGGCTATGCGCGATTCGCGAAGCTGCCAAAGCCGCGCATGGGCACGCTCGACTGGAAACAATTCATTGGGCGGCTGGAAGGCGCGACACCCTTTCGGCTCACCGCGCCGCTGCCGGCGGGCTCCGTCACGTTCGACGCTACGCAGTTCGAGCAGGTGATGATCAATCTGCTGAAGAACGCCGCGGAATCGGGCTCACCCGCCGACGCCGTCGAGGTGGCGGTGCGCGGCGCGGCTGACAGTTGGGTTATCGAGGTGGCCGATCGTGGCTCGGGCCTCAGCGAAGATGCTCTCCGCGACGCGCTGATCCCCTTCTATTCGACGAAGCCGTCGGGCACAGGCCTTGGTCTCACGCTGTGCCGGGAAATCGTGGAAGCACACGATGGTCGGCTGAGCATCGCGAATCGCCCGGGCGGGGGCGCAGTCATCACGATGTGGTTGCCGCGCGTATAGTCGCGGCATGACAGACCGCACTGACGACGCGATCCTTCGCATTCTGGAGAAGGACGGCCGCCTGTCCTTCAACAGCCTCGCCGAGAAGATCGGCCTTTCCAAGACACCCACATGGGCGCGTGTGCAGGCGCTCGAGCGCAGTGGCGTGATCAAGGGTTATCGCGCGGAGATTGATCCGGCGGCGGTTGGGCTGGAATTGCATGCGTTTGTGCAGGTGACGATTACGGCTACACGACATGCGGACTTCGAAGCGGCGGTGGTGAGGCATCCGTCGGTTATCGAGTGCTACACCACTGCGGGACAGGGGGATTATTTCCTGCACGTTTTGGTGAGTGGGATTGCGGCGTTGGATGAGATGCTGAGGGTGGATATCGCGCGGATGCCCGGAGTGCAGAGGCAGACGACTACGATTGGGATGAAGACGATTAAGCGGGGGGCGTCGATTGTGGAGGCGATGAAGAAATAGAATTTCGGTGGGCGATGTGGGGCGATCAGGCGGTGTCGATGGTGCGGGCAATTGCGTCGTGGGCGATCGGCGCTGTCGAGGGCGCGGGCAATTGCGTCGTGGGCGATCGGCGCTGTCGAGGGCGCAGCCACGCCGTCGGACGTTTTGCACTCTTCCGCTGCACGACTCGGGCGCGCTTCGAAGAAATTCCGAAGCGGGATTTCTTCGGCGTTCCCCGCGCGCGTCGGGGGCCATGCGTCACGGACGCGTTCCCAAGGTTCGGTTGCACCACTCGCATGGCCCTGATCCGCCGTCGCGCGGGCGCCCAAGACGCGCAGCGGAAGAGTGCAAAACGTCCGCCAGCGTGGCTGCGCCTTTCGGGTGACGCGTCTATCGCCCGTTACTCGCAGCTGCCCGTTCCATGTTGCGCGTCGCATCTCGTCCGCGCTCTCGTTTCTCCTCCCGCTTTCGTCCTCGAACCCCTCGCAACGCCCGCCAACCGATCAGCGAAGTCGTGCAGTCAGGCAGGAAGCTCACCTGCCGCACGCTGCTCGAGCGCCCGCACCGGACGGATCAGGGCCGTGCGACTGGTGAAACCGAACCTTGGATGGGCGTCCGTGACGCACGGCCCCCGGCCGATGCGGGGAACGCCGAAGAAATCCCGCTGCGGGATTTCTTTGAAGCGCGCTCGAGCAGCGTGCGGCAGGTGAGCTTCCTGCCTGACTGCACGACTTCGCCGCGACGACCTTGCGTGGGCCTCTTCCGTGGATTCAGAGGCCGATGAGGAAGCGCCCAACCGCCGCGCTGCTTTGAGCGAGGGGAGCCGCGAGCCTCTTAGAAAAGAGAAGCCAGAAACGAGAAGCCCTCAATCGCCGGGCGGCTAGGAAGCGTACCTAGAGCGACCGACGCGTCTAGAGCCGCTTCCCAGCCGCCCGGCGATTGAGGGCTTCTGATCCGAAGTCCTATTTCTTCTTGCGAGCAGAACGAGCTGGCGGCGTCACTACCTCGCTAACAACCCGTGCCGGCTTATGCGCCTTCATCGGCTTGGCAGCCAACTTCGCCGCCCCCTTCAAATACTTCGCAAACTCCTTACCCAACTGCGGATGCCCCAGCGCGTATTCCACAGTCGCCTGCAGATAACCCAGCTTGCTACCGCAGTCGTAACGCTTGCCCGTGAACTGATGCGAGTACACGGCTTCTTCACCCATGAGGGCCGCGATGCCGTCGGTGAGCTGAATCTCGCCGCCCGAACCGGTGCCGATGCGCTCGAGATGTTCGAAGATCGCAGGCGTCAGCACGTAGCGGCCGACCACTGCGAGATTCGACGGAGCATCCGCCGGCTTCGGCTTCTCGACGATGCTGCGGATGCGGCTCGTCTGCGAGTTTTGCGCCTCGACTTCCACGATGCCGTAGCGTTCGGTGTCTTTGTGCGGCACGAGCTCGCAGCCCAGCACGCTCGAGCGCTTCGACGAATACACGTCCGCCATCTGCTTGAGGCAGGCCGTTTCGCTGCGGATGAGGTCGTCCGCGAGGTGTACGAAAAATGGCTCGGCGCCGACCGCGGGCTGTGCGCACAGCACAGCGTGGCCGAGACCCAGCGGAGCGGGCTGACGAATGAAGATGCACGCCGCGTAGGACGGCAGCACGCTGCGCACCTGGTTCAGCAGGTCGCTCTTGCCCTGGGACTCGAGCAGGGCTTCGAGCTCCGGATCGGAATCGAAGTGATCTTCGATGGCCCGCTTCGACGCACCCGTGATGAACACGAGTCGGCTCGCTCCGGCCGCCAGGGCTTCTTCCACGGCGTATTGGATGAGCGGCTTGTCGACCACCGGCAGCATTTCTTTCGGACTGGCCTTGGTTGCCGGCAGAAAGCGTGTGCCGCGACCGGCGACCGGGAACACTGCCGTGCGGATCGGAGACTTCAGACTCATCGAGCCCTCCTCGGGTTACGGGCGGGCGCAAGTGTAAAGCGGCCCGCAGAAGGCCGCATGACAAGCAACTCACAGTCCTGACGTCATTTAGAGTCATTCTGAAGAACGGCCCGCCGGCCAGCCCGGCCAAACACCCATTTTCGCGGCCTCGATCGACGGCGAAATCGGAGTGCCGGACTGACCGGCGGGGCACATTCACGACTGCCTCAATGCGAGGTGCCGTACCACCGCGCGCACGACCTCACATCGGGACAGGACCTCAGGGTTTGGGCGCTGCTTTGGCCGCCGCACCGGCTGCCTTGCCCTCGCCGCTCGGCGCGCGGCCCGCCTTGCCACCCTCGATCCGCAGCAGCTCCCGGTTCGATTCGATGACCTTGCGCGGCATATTCTTCACGAGCGCCAGGTCGTCGACCGATTTGAACGGGCCGTGCTCGTTGCGATAGGCCACGATGGCCTGTGCGCGGGCCGGCCCGACTCCGTTCAGCTCTTTCGCGAGCGTGCTCGCATCGGCGGTGTTGATGTCCACCGGCCCGGCCCACGCGGCCAGCGGCGCGAAACCGGCCACGGCCAGGCCGGCAGTCAGAAGCATCGAAGAAATGAATCGCATGAAGAGCCTCCTTGGCTGGATGACGGCGAACATCGCCGCGCCGGAGAGACTAGGCGTGTGCGATCGCACGACCCACCGCCATGCCCGGTGGAAACGACCAGATTCGAGGCTTGACAGGGAATCAGCGCGAAAGGAGCGTCAGCCCCACTTGAACACCGCGGGCCGCAACGTATCCCACGCGCGGCACTTGGGGCATCGCCAGTACCAGCCGACGCTGTTGAGCCCACAGTCGTCACACTGATACCGCCCGCCGGAATCGCTGATGCGCGTCAGCAGCGCACCGATCGAACGACTTCCCGTCGCATCGAGCTCGGCGTCGCCAGCCAGCGCGGGCAACTTCTTCGGGGTCAACGTGGGCAGCGCCGTCGCCAGCAGCCACGCCAACTGTCGCTCGCTCACCCGGCCTGTGCGCTGCAGACGCTTTGTGAGGGCATCCACCACATCCGTGTCGCCCAGCTGGCTGGAAATCGCGAGCACGCGCGGAATGATCTCGAGCGCAAGTCCAGGCGCTGTTTCGAGTGCAGACAGGTATTCCTTCAACGCGGCGCCGAGGTCGCCGCGCGCCTCGGTGATGTGAGCGGCGAGAATGCTCGCCCTTGCCAGATCCGCATCATGCGTGCGGGCCTGCTTGAGCAGCGTCTCCGCGCGACCGGTGTCGCCCTGGAGCAGCGCCTGCTCTGAGAGCTCGCACAAGTAATGAGCCGCCACGCGTTTGCGCTCGGTCTGCACGGCCGCCGGCAGCTCGTGAAAAATCTTCAGTGCATTCGGCCAATCCATCTGCTGCTCGTAGATGCGCAGCAGGTGCTCGAGCGCCGGATCGCGATATTCACGCGAGGCGGACAGCTCTTCGAACAGCCGCTCCGCCCGATCCATGAGGCCCGCGCTGAGGTAGTCGAGGCCCAGCGCAAAGGCAGCTTTGTCGCGCAGTGCGGGCTCGCCGATTTCGCGCAGCCGCGTATGCAGGGCAATGGCGCGGTCGACTTCGCCGCGTCGGCGAAACAGGCTGCCGAGCGCAAAATGGATTTCGGCGGAGTCGGCGTCGATGCTGACGCGATCGGGATCGGTGAGACGTGTCTCGACGTCGGCCATGCGCGAGAACACTTCGGCGGCACGGTCGATGCGGTCGTTGATGAGATGGTCGAGGCCGATGTAGTAGTCGCGCGGCAGACGCACGGTGCGCGCCCGGGCGCTTCGGCGGCCCATGAACCACGCGGCGATGCCGACCGCGATGAAGGCCAGGCCCAGAAGAAAGGGTGGCAGGTCGATCATGACCTCGCCTCGTGCATCAATCTCGAATAGGCCTTCCGGCGCCCTCGTTCACACGCTCGCGCAGGTCCTTGCCGGGCTTGAAGTGCGGCACGTACTTGCCCGACAGCGCCACCGCCTCACCCGTCTTCGGGTTGCGGCCCTGGCGGGGCGGCCTGAAGTGCAGCGAAAAGCTGCCGAAGCCGCGAATCTCGATGCGCTCACCGGCCGAGAGGGCATCGCTCATGATCTCGAGGATCTGCTTCAGCGCCAGCTCCACGTCCTTCGCTGGCAGATGTTTCTGCTTGGCCGTGATGATCTCGATGAGTTCCGACTTGGTCATGTCTCGCCCTTCGGACCCGTTGGAACCCGGGCTTCCGTGCGAAGCCTGGGTTCCTCCCGCAGCCCGGACATCGGCGGGGCCGCCCTGTCGATCGACAAGTGATGACCCCGCCATATCCGAATTGCTCCCGTGCGGCTTAGTTGCGATCGCCGCCGCCGATCTGCTCCTTCAACAGGTCGCCCAGGCTCGTGCCTGACGACGACGTGTCGGAAGAGCGATAGCTCTGCACGGCTTCCGCTTCCTCGTGCATTTCCTTCGCCTTGATGGACAGCGAAATGGTGCGCGACTTGCGGTCGACCCCGGTGAACTTGGCTTCGATCTCCTCGCCTTCCTTCAGCACGGTACGCGCGTCTTCCACGCGATCGCGGGCGAGCTCCGAAGAGCGCAGCTGACCTTCGACCCCATTGCCGAGGTCGATGATCGCGCCACGCGCGTCCACTTCCTTGACGGTGCCGCGGACGATCGTGCCCTTGGGGTTTTCGGCGATGTAGGCCGAGAACGGATCCTTGGCGAGCTGCTTGACGCCCAGCGAGATGCGCTCGCGCTCCGGGTCGATGGACAGCACCATCGCCTCGAGCGTCTGGCCCTTCTGGAAGTTACGCACAGCTTCTTCGCCAGGCACATCCCACGAGATGTCGGAGAGGTGCACGAGGCCGTCGATGTTACCCGAGAGGCCGATGAAGATACCGAAGTCGGTGATCGACTTGATCTGGCCCGACACCTTGTCGCCGCGGTTGTAGTTCTCGGCGAACTCTTTCCACGGATTCGACTGGCACTGCTTCAAGCCCAGCGAGATGCGACGACGCTCTTCGTCCACATCCAGCACCATGACTTCGACTTCCTGGCCGGTGTGCACCACCTTGGCCGGGTTGACGTTCTTGTTGGTCCAGTCCATTTCGGAGACGTGGACGAGGCCTTCGACGCCGTCCTCGATCTCCACGAACGCGCCGTAATCGGCAATGTTCGTGACCTTGCCGAACACGCGCGTGTGCGGCGGGTAACGGCGGGAAATGTTCTCCCACGGATCCGCGCCCAGCTGCTTCAGGCCGAGGCTGACGCGTGAACGCTCGCGATCGAACTTGAGGATGCGCACGTCGATCTCGTCGCCGACCTTGACGACTTCCGACGGGTGCTTGACGCGCTTCCACGCCATATCCGTGATGTGCAGCAGGCCGTCGATGCCGCCGAGGTCCACGAACGCACCGTAATCGGTGAGGTTCTTGACCGTGCCGCGCACGACTGCGCCTTCCTGCAGGTTCTCCATGAGAGCGCTGCGCTCTGCCGAGAACTCCTGCTCCACGACCGCACGACGCGAAACGACAACGTTATTGCGCTTCTGGTCGAGCTTGATGACTTTGAATTCGAGCGGCTTGTTCTCGAGGTAGGACGTGTCGCGCACAGGGCGCACATCCACGAGTGAGCCCGGCAGGAACGCGCGGACATTCTCGATCTCGACGGTGAAGCCACCCTTGACGCGACCGGTGATGACGCCGGTGACGATCTGGGAATTATTGAAGGCAGTCTCGAGACGCGTCCAGGTGCGGGCACGCTTGGCCTTCTCGCGGGAGAGGCGGGTTTCCCCGGTGCCGTCTTCCACGGAATCGAGCGCAACCTCGACTTCATCGCCGGCCTTGACCTCGACCTCGCCGCGTTCGTTCTTGAACTGCTCGAGGGGGATCACGGCTTCGGACTTCAGTCCGACATTGACGATGACGATGTCGTCGGTGACATCGACGACGAGCCCGGTCAGGATCATGCCGGGACGGATGCGCTTGTTAGCGAGACTATCTTCGAAGAGTTGAGCGAAACTTTCTGTCATACCTTCACTTCGCGGAAGACCTCGCCTTTCGTCCTGAATTCGGGACGGGGGGTGAAGCGTGTCTTCGCGCATGTACTGGACTCGAATCCGGTGAGCCCAGGCAGATGAATTTCAGCCGTGCAGTCCTTGCCGGCCGCCTGTCGACAACCTCAAAACATTGAAACGGGCATCAAACTGAGTCTGGCGAATCGATCGAGCTCTTCGCACGAAGACCGTGGGACCGTTCACGCCCAGAGCGAGCGTTCGCGTCCCCACTCCAGCACCTGGTTGACGACCTGCTCTATGCTGAGAGCGGTAGAGTCGACGACCCTGGCGTCGGCGGCGGGCTTCAGAGGAGCGACCGCGCGGGTCGAATCTCTCTCATCCCGCTCGGCTATCTCGCGCGAAAGGGCGGCAAGGCTAACATCCGACCCCTTGTCTTTCAACTGCTTATAGCGGCGTCGGGCACGCTCATCCGCGCTCGCGGTCAGGAAGATTTTGAGGTCGGCCGCCGGGAAGACCACGGTGCCCATGTCGCGGCCGTCGGCCACGAGCCCGGGAGCCCGGGCAAACGCATGCTGACGGGCCAGCAGAGCGGCTCTCAGAGGCGGCCAGGCCGCCACCCGGGAAGCCCCTGCTCCTGCCGTTTCGGACCGTAGCGCACGCGTCACGTCGCTTCCGGCCAGGGTGACGATTTCCCCGCCGTCGGGGCTGATGCCGAAAGTCACATCCATCACCTCGGCCCATTTCGCATGGCCGGGAACGTCATCCGGAGCGAGGCCACGACGGGCCCCTTCCATGGCGGCGAGGCGGTACAGCGCACCGCTGTCCAACAGGTGCCAGCCGGCATATTGGGCGACCTGGCGCGCGATGGTGCCTTTGCCGGAGCCACTCGGCCCGTCGATGGTCACGATAGGTACTGACAAGGAACTACATCGCCTCGATCAACAGGCCCGCACTCTGGGCAGTTTGAACGAAACCCGGAAAGGATGCGGCCACATTCGCGACGTCGCGAATCTCGAGCGGCCCCGAAGCCCGGACACTGGCAATGGCAAACGCCATCGCGACGCGGTGATCCCCATGACTGTCGACGCTGCCCCCGGAAAAACCGGCGCCGCCGCGAATCCACAGGCCGTCCGGCAGCAACTCGTATTCCACGCCGAGCCGCCCGAGGCCCTGCGCCATGGCGGCCAGTCGGTCACTGGCTTTCACGCGCAGCTCGTGCGCGCCGCGAATGAGGGTTTCCCCTTCAGCACACGCGGCCGCAATCGCAAGCACCGGCAACTCGTCGATGCAATTGGCGATGAGCGACTCCGGCACTGTGATGCCGCGCAACGGGCTGGCGCGCACTTCGATATCCGCAACCGGCTCGAGCGCGCCGGCGGTCCCTTTGATTCCGCTGCGGGGACGAACGCGAATATCCGCACCCATGTTGATGAGCAACTCGATGAGCGCCGTGCGCGTCGCATTGATGCCGACGCCGCGGATGGTGAGACCGTTCACCGCGCTGAGCACGCCGAGCACGATGAAGTAAGCGGCCGACGAAAAATCCCCCGGCACTTCGATGTTCGTGGCTTGCAGCGCCTGGCCCCCTTCGACCGCGACACTGCGACCGGTGCGCAGCACTTCGACACCGAAGGCGCGAAGCATGCGTTCCGTGTGATCGCGCGTTGGCGTCGGCTCGATGACGCGCGTCCGACCGGAAGCTCGAAGCGCGGCGAGCAGCAGCGCCGATTTCACTTGCGAGCTCGCGACGGGCAGCTCGTATTCGATCGCGCGCAAGGCGCGTCCGCCGCGAATGTGGACGGGTGGCAGGCCGTTGTTCGTCGTCACGTCCGCATTCATCTGCCGCAACGGCGCAGCGATGCGCTCCATCGGACGCCGCATCAACAACGGATCGCCGGTGAGCGTCGAGTCGAAATCCTGTGCGGACAACAGCCCTGCGAGCAAACGCATGCCCGTGCCACTGCTGCCGAGCTCGAGCGCACGCGACGGAGCTTTCAACCCCTCGATGCCCACGCCGTGAATGACCAGCCGGTTGCCGCCCTGCCGGGCGATGTTGACGCCCAACTCACGCATCGCTGCGAGTGTCGCCAGGCAATCCGCGCCTTCCAGAAAACCGCGGACGTTCGTCGTCCCTTCCGCGATGCTTCCGAGCAGCAGCGCCCGATGAGAAATGGATTTGTCGCCGGGGACGCGCACGTCACCGCCCACCACACTGGCGGCTGCCATTCCCGGCTGGCAGAAGAAATAGTCCATGAGCGGTCGATCAGGAATCGCGGCGCAAGCTTTCGAGGACCCGAAAATACTCCGGAAAGGTCTTCGCCACACAACCGGGATCGTTGATGCGCACCGTGATGTCACCGAGTGCGGCCAGCGAGAAGCTCATTGCGATTCGATGATCTTCGTACGTGTCGATGGTGGCGTCGCGCAGTTGCGCGGGCGGTTCGATGCGCAGCCAGTCCGGCCCTTCAGTCGCGACGGCGCCAAGCTTGCGCAGCTCCGTCGCCATGGCAGCGATGCGATCGGTTTCCTTCACGCGCCAGCTTCCGATGTTGCGCAGGGTGCTGGGACCCTCTGCGAACAGCGCAGCTACGGCGAGCACCATTGCGGCATCCGGAATGTGATTCACGTCGACGTCGATCGCACGCAGCTTACCAGTGCGCACCACCTCTGCGCCCGCGGTTGCGCTGATCCAGGTGTCGCCGAGCTGAACCTGCGCGCCCATCGCTTCGAGCACTCGAGTGAGTGCGACGTCACCTTGAATGCTCGAGCGTCCCGCTCCCTCCACGCGCACGGGCCCGCCGCCCGTGAGGCCGCTGATCGCACCGGCGGCCAGAAAGTAAGATGCGGAGGAAGCGTCCCCTTCGACGTGAATCTCACCCGGGCTCGAATACTTTGCGCCCGCGGGCACGCTGAACGCGGCGTCGCCCTGCTCGACGAGCGTCACACCGAAGCGCTTCATCATGTTCAGGGTGATGTTCACGTAAGGCCGCGAGATCAGCTCGCCGACGACGCGAATCGTGATCGGCCGGCCGAGCAGCGGCGCGGCCATCATCAGGGCGGACAGGAATTGGCTGGAGACGTCGCCGCGCACGGCGACTTCGGAGGTGGCGCGGGCTGCAATGGGGGAGGCCGCTTTGGCTGCAGCGGCGGTGCCAACTGCGGAGGACGCACCGGCGGTGGTGCTGATTGCTGTCGAAGGAGCCGGTGTGCCCGATGCGGGGCGAATCCTCAGCGGCGGGTAGCCCTCCTGGCCGAGGTATTCGATGTTCGCGCCGAGCGCGCGCAGCGCATCCACCAGATCCCCAATGGGACGTTCGTGCATGCGTGGCAAGCCTGATAGTTGGTACTCGCCACCACTGAACGCGAGCACCGCGGTGAGCGGCCGAAACGCGGTGCCGGCATTGCCGAGAAACAGCTCCGCGCTCTTCACAGGCAACGAGCCATCGGTGCCCTGCACTTCTACCGTCGTCTTGTCGCTCGAGATCTGCAGCGGCACGCCGAGCTTGCGAAGCGCATCGAGCATGTAGCGCGTGTCGTCGGAGTCCAGCAAATCGCGGATGCGCGTCGTGCCACGAGCCAGCGCCGCCAGCAACAGAATGCGATTGGAAATGCTCTTCGACCCCGGCAAGCGCACCGTGCCGCTCAGGCGGCGGATGGGGGCGAGGTCTAGGTGATCCACAGTGTCAGCCTGTTGGCGTGCCGATCAGGAAAAATACCATTTTTCCCGTTTGAGTTTCGGAGCAGCGCCGGCAATCGGAGTTGCCTCAGTCGATGTCAGAGCACCGCGCGCGGGTATGAGCCCAGCACGCGGAACAGCGACGCACGCTCCTTCAGCGCCTCGAGCGCCTGGGCGACCTGCTCGTCTTCGGCATGCCCGTCGATATCGATGAAGAACACGTAATCCCACTTGCGCTTGTGAGAGGGCCGCGACTCGATGCGAGTCATGTTCACCTTGTACCGCGAGAGCGGCTCGAGCAGGTGGAACAGCGCACCCGATGTGTCCGTGTTGCCCACGGAAATGAGTAGCGTGGTGCGATCGTGGCCGCTCGCCTTGAACAGCTTGCGGCCGAGCACGAAGAAGCGCGTGGTGTTGTCGGCGCGGTCTTCGATCTCTGCAGCGAGCACTTTGAGCTTGTAGACCTCTGCAGCAGTCTCGCCCGCGATGGCGGCGGTGCCTTTCTCGTCGCGCGCGCGACGGGCGCCTTCCGCGTTGCTGGAGACCGGAACGCGTTCGGCATCGGGGAGGTGTTCGTCGAGCCAGCCGCGGCACTGAGCGAGCGCTTGCGGATGCGAGCAGACGCGCACGATGCGATCGAGCGACGGCACGTTGCCCATGAGGTTGTGGTGGATCCGCAGCTCGACTTCGCCGCAGATGGTCAGCGGCGAGTTGAGAAAGCGATCCAGCGTGTTGTTGACGGTGCCTTCCGTCGAGTTCTCGATCGGCACGACGCCGAAATCCGCGGTGCCGGCTTCCACTTCGTGGAACACCTCATCGATGGACGACAGCGCGAGCCCACGCACCGAATGACCGAAGTGCGAAAACACAGCCGCTTGCGTGAACGTGCCTTCGGGACCGAGGAACGCGACCTTCAGCGGTTCCTGCTGCGCAAGACATGCGGACATGATCTCGCGGAACAGGCGCAGGACTTCTTCGTTGCGCAGCGGACCTTTGTTGCGGTTCTTCGCCATGCGCAGCACCTGGGCTTCACGCTCAGGGCGGTAGAAGTCGACAGTGGTCAGGCCGTCTTTGGATTTGGAGATGCCGACGAGCTGGGCCAGGCCGGCGCGTTCGTTCAGGAGGGCGTGGATTTTTTCGTCTACGCCGTCGATGCGAACCCGGATCTGTGAGAGGTCGACGGTGTTACCCGATGCGTCGACGAGCGTTCGGCCGTCGTCGGCGAGTGCGACTTCGGATGCGCTGGCGCGCGGCCGGGGAGGTGCATCCTTTGCGGCGCCTGGCGAGGAACGGCCTGCGCTGGCGCGCGGCCGCGGAGCCTGGCCCGTCGCGGCCGTCGACTGCTTTGCGGCTGTCGCCTGGCGCGCCAGCGGGCCGGGCTTCTTGGCCTTCGAGCGGCTCAGCCCGGCAGCGGTCCCCGCATTTTTCTTCTTCCGCGCCATAACCCCAGTTACACGATGCGCGCCGCGAGCACGCCTTCGATGCTGCAGATCTTCTTGAGGATGCCTTCGGGCACCGCGCTATCCGTATCGATGAGCGTGTATGCGTACTCGCCCTTCGACTTGTTCAGCAGCTCCGCGATATTCAAGTTCGCGGCGGCCAGGCACGTCGAAATCTGGCCCACCATGTTCGGCACGTTGCTGTTCGCAACGGCGAGGCGCGTGGAGTTCGGTGCACGCGGCAGCACGGCTTCCGGGAAATTCACGCTGTTCTTGATATTCCCGTTCTCGAGAAAATCCTTCAGCGTATCGACCACCATCACCGCGCAATTCTCTTCCGCCTCGCCGGTCGACGCACCCAGGTGCGGCAGCGTGACCACCTTCGGATGCGACTTGAGGTCGTTCTTCGGGAAGTCGCAGATGTACGCATGCAGGCGCCCATCGTCCAGCGCAGCAATCACCGCCTTGTCGTCGACGATGGCGGCGCGCGAGAAGTTGAGGATCACTCCGCCCTTCTTCATGAGCTTGAGGCGCGCCGCGTTGACGAGCCCTTTCGTCTCCGGCGTCTGCGGCACGTGGACCGTGATGGCGTCGCATCGCGCGAACAGGTCGTCGAGCGACAACGCCTGCTCCACGTGAGCCGACAGCTGCCACGCCCGCTGCACCGTAATCTGCGGATCGTAGCCCAGCACTTTCATGCCGAGCGCGTGCGCGGAGTTCGCCACTTCCACGCCGATGGCACCGAGGCCGATGACGCCGAGCGTGCGGCCCGGCATCTCGAAGCCGACGAATTTCTTCTTGCCCGCTTCCGTGGCCTTGTCGATTTCTTCGTCGCTGCCCTGGAGCGAGCGCGCGAAGTCCCACGCCTGCACGATATTGCGCGCGGCAAGGAACAGGCCGGCGAGCACCAGCTCTTTCACCGCATTCGCGTTCGCGCCCGGTGCATTGAACACCGGCACGCCGCGCTTGCTCATCTCGGCAACGGGAATGTTGTTTGTACCGGCCCCGGCCCGGCCGATCGCCAGCACGGACGACGGCACGTCCACCTTGTGCATGTCGGCGGAACGAACGAGCACGGCATCGGGACTGGCGAGCTCGGGGCCGACTTCATATCGCTCGCGCGGCAAGCGCTCGAGTCCGCGTGAGCTGATGTTGTTCAGGGTCAGGATCTTGTAACGCATGGGGGTCTCGCTTGACGTCATCCGTGACGGCGCTCGAATTCCTTCATGAAGCCGATCAGCGCGTCGACACCTTCCGGCGGCATCGCGTTGTAGATGCTCGCGCGCATGCCACCGACCGACCGATGCCCTTCGAGGTTGGTGAGGCCCGCCGCCTTCGCCTCGCTGCAGAACTGTGTATCGAGCTCCGGCTTCGCGAGCGTGAACGGCACGTTCATCCACGAGCGGCAATTCTTGGCCACCGGGTTTTGATAGAACGGCGAGGTCTCGATCGCGTCGTACAGCTTCTTTGCCTTTGCCTCGTTGCGCGCGGCGATCCACTTCAGCCCGCCGTTCGCATCGAGCCACTTGAACACGAGGCCCGACAGGTACCAGCCGAACGTCGGCGGCGTGTTCGACATGGAGCCGTTGGCCGCCATGTCCTTGTAGTCGATGATCGACGGCGTGGTGGTGCGCGCCTTGCCGAGCAGATCTTCGCGCACGATCACGACAGCGAGACCGGCCGGGCCGATGTTCTTCTGCGCGCTCGCATAGATCACGCCATATTTCGACACATCGATCGGGCGCGACAAAATGTTCGACGACATGTCCGCCACGAGCGGCACACCATTCGTCTCCGGCACGTACGGGAACTCAACACCGCCGATGGTTTCGTTCGACGTGTAGTGCACATAGGCCGCGCCGGGCGTGAGCTTCAGTGCGCTCTGCTCCGGCACAGTTGAATAGTTCGACGCCGCCTCGTCCGCAGCGACGTTCACTTTGCAAAAACGTTTCGCTTCGCCGAGCGCCTTCTTCGACCACGCGCCCGTGTTGATGTAATCCACGGTGGATTCGGGCGTGGTGAGATTGAGCGGTACGGCCGCGAACTGGCCCGTCGCGCTGCCCTGGAGAAAAAGCACTTTATAGTTGGACGGCACGCCGAGCAGCTTGCGCAACACGGCCTCGGCCTCTTCGGCGCAGGCCACAAAGGCCTTGCCGCGATGACTGACTTCCATGACGGACATGCCGGAGCCCTGCCAGTCGAGCAGTTCTTCACGAGCCTGGGTCAGGACTTCGAGGGGCAGCGTGGCCGGCCCCGCGGCGAAGTTGAATACGCGCACGAGATACCTTTTCAGGAGCAATCAGGGGACGGCTGATACTACTACATCGGAAAAAGCCGCCTGCGGCGCTTTTTCGAAGGACTCCGCTGACCTGCGCCTGCGGCCGCGGAAAGCCGCGGCTTTTGCAGGCCCGGTCGCGTAGCGACGTCCGGGCCCTTTTCCGTGACAGTCCTGATCGACTAGGACTGCGGAGCTTCGGGAGGCGTTTCGCCTGCCGCGTCGTCCGATGCCGGTTCCGACGTTTCCACCGGCGGCACATCCGACGCCGCACCTTCCGGTGCTTCCCCTTCGAGCGCTTCGTCGATGCGCTCGATGCCAACGAGACGCTCGCCATCGCCGAGGCGAATCAAACGCACACCTTGCGTGTTGCGACCGACGACGGAAATCTCATCCACCGGCGTGCGCACGAGCGTGCCCGTCGAGCTGATGAGCATGACTTCCTGTCCCGCCTGCACCTGCAACGCCGCGACGCACGCGCCGTTGCGATCGCTGGTCTGCAGCGCGATGACGCCCTGGCCACCGCGCCCGTGCTGCGGGAAATCATCGAGCGGCGTGAGCTTGCCGTAGCCATTTTCGGAGGCGGTGAGGATATTGCCCTCGCCGATCACGATGAGGCCGACGACCTCATGCCCGTCGCCGAGCTTGATGCCGCGAACACCCGCGGCCTCGCGACCCATCGGCCGCACTTCACTCTCGTTGAAGCGGATGGATTTACCTCCGCTCGACACCAGCAGCACTTCCTTCGTGCCATCCGCGAGACCGACACCGACGAGCTTGTCGTTCTCGGCGAGATCGATCGCGATGATGCCGGTGGTGCGCGGACGCGAGAACGCCGTGAGCGGCGTTTTCTTCACCGTGCCCTGGCTCGTCGCCATGAACACGAAATGCTGCTCGTCGTACTGCTTCACCGGAAGCACGGCGTTGATTTTCTCGCCTTCCTCCAGCGGCAGCAGGTTGACCATAGGTTTGCCGCGCGAACCGCGGCCCGCCTGCGGCAACTCGTAAACTTTCAGCCAGTAGACCTTGCCTCGGTTAGAGAAGCACAGGACGGTGTCATGAGTGTGTGCCACGAATAGTTTCTCCACGAAATCTTCGTCCTTGACTGCCGTGGCGGCTTTGCCTCTGCCACCGCGGCGCTGGGTCTGGTACTCCGTCACGGGCTGCGACTTGGCGTAGCCGGCGTGCGAGAGCGTGACTACAACGTCCTGAGGTTCGATCAGATCCTCAGTGCTGAGGTCCAGATGATCACGATTGATTTCGGTGCGCCGAGCGTCGCCATATTGCTCGCGCACTTCCAGCAATTCGTCGCGGATCACCTGGGTGAGCCGCTCGGGACGGGCCAGAATATCGCCGAGATCGGCGATTCGTTCCAGCAGGCCGCGAAATTCCTCGATGATCTTGTCCTGCTCCAGGCCCGTGAGCCGGTGCAGGCGCATGTCCAGAATCGCCTGGGCCTGGACTTCAGACAACCGGTATCCCGCACCATTCAGGCCGAATTCCGCCGCGAGGCCCTTCGGACGCGTCGAAATCGCGCCGGCCCGCTCGAGCAGCTGGGGCACGATACCGGCCGGCCATGGCCGCGCCAGCAACGCATCCCGCGCTTCCGCCGGCGACTGCGCAGCACGAATCAGCGCGATGACCTCGTCGATGTTGGCGAGCGCAACGGCGAGGCCCTCGAGAATGTGGGCTCGTTCGCGCGCCTTCGCCAGATCGTAAATGGTGCGGCGGGTGACGATCTCGCGCCGGTGGCGCAGGAACGCATCCAGCATCTCGCGCAGGCCAAGCAGCTTCGGCTGCCCATCCTGCAACGCGACCATGTTGATGCCGAACACCGTTTCCATCGGCGTCTGCGCGTACAGATTGTTGAGGACGATGTCCGCAACCTCGCCGCGCTTGAGCTCGATGACGACGCGCATGCCGTCTTTGTCCGACTCATCGCGCAGCTCGGAAATGCCGTCGATGTTCTTGCCGCGAACCAGGTCTGCAATGCGCTCGAGCAGCCGCGCCTTGTTCACCTGATAAGGCAGCTCGGTAACGATGATCGCCTGACGATCGCCCTTGCCGATGTCTTCTGTGTGCGTGCGCGCGCGAATCGAGAGCCGGCCGCGGCCCGTGCGATAGGCCGTTGCAATTTCCTGTGCGCCGTTGATGATGCCGGCCGTCGGAAAATCCGGCCCCGGCACGTGCTGCATCAGCCCGGCGAGCGTGATGTTCGGATCGTCGAGAATCGCCAGGCACGCATTCACGATCTCCGTGAGATTGTGCGGCGGGATATTCGTGGCCATGCCGACCGCGATGCCCGTCTGCCCATTGATGAGCAGATTCGGCACACGCGTGGGCAGAACGGACGGCTCACGCTCCGATTCGTCGTAGTTCGAGACGAAATCGACGGTTTCCTTGTCGATGTCGGCCAGCAGCTCGTGCGCGAGCTTCGACATGCGCACTTCGGTGTAACGCATGGCGGCCGGCATGTCGCCGTCGACGGAGCCGAAGTTGCCCTGACCATCGATGAGCAGATAGCGCATCGAAAACGGCTGCGCCATGCGCACCATCGTGTCGTACACCGCGCTGTCGCCATGCGGATGGTACTTACCGATGACGTCGCCGACGATGCGGGCGGACTTCTTGTAAGGCTTGTTGAAGTCGTTCGAAAGCTCCCGCATGGCGTAGAGCACGCGACGATGCACGGGCTTCAGCCCATCGCGCACGTCGGGCAGAGCACGCCCGACGATCACGCTCATCGCATAGTCGAGGTAAGACTGTCGCATCTCGTCTTCGAGATTGACCGACACGATTTCGCGAGCGATTTCCGACATTCGATCCGGGAGCTTTGGGAAAGGCGAACTTTAACACATGAAGCGGGTTCAACGCTGCCTCTGGCCCCACTCAAAAGTGAGGTGGAGCGGACCTCGAAAAACCATCAGCGTGTTGATGCCGGAAACCCCAAAACAACCTCAGCCTTTCCGGGTAGGCACGCTCGAAACAACGACAGCCCTTCAGCGTCGGTGTGCTCGGATAGTGTCCCCGGCGGGGGTTTCAAAATGCAGGGATGCATTTTGCAAAGCGCCCAGGGACGGCCCGCAGCGTCCCCCGCCGGGGACACTTTCCGAGCGCGCCGACGCTTGCGACAACCCTCTTCTCAGCCACGCCGACGCATGCCACAAAACTCCTCCACACGCGGCCAACGCACGCTAAAGCGCCTCTCGACTGCGCGACTGGCTATACTCCCGCCCCTGCATTTCCCAGTGTTCCGCGCATGCAACCCGCCGACTGCGTCATCACGCCCAAGTGGCTCCTTCCCATCGCGCCGGTCAACGTCGCGCTCGAAGGGCACTCTGTCGCCGTCGGCGCCGGGCGCATCCTGGCCATCGGCCCCACCGACGAAATCGAAGCCGAATTCCAGGCCGAACAGCGGATCGACCGGGGCCGTCACGTATTGATGCCGGGCTTCGTCAACGCGCACACACGCGCCGCGATGAGCCTGCTTCGCGGACTTCCCGTGTATTCGCCAGCCCTCCGCTGGCTGCGCGAAACCGTAGCGCCCGCAGAGCTGCGCGTGACTCCGGATCTGGTTCGGGAAGGCACGCAGATCGCGATCGCAGAAATGCTTCGCGCAGGCATCACCACATTTGGCGACTGTTCGCTTTATCCCGAAGAAGCCGCGCGCGCCGCTGCTGCGGCACGTATGCGAGCCGTCATCGGACTGCCCGTTTCGGAAACGGAAAGTCATTGGGCGCCCAGCTCGTCGGCGCATTTCGATCGCGCTGCGCACTTGTGGGATGAGTACAAGAGCGACCCGTGGGTCTCGTTGTATTTCGCGCCGCCCGCCCCGTATGCCATCGGCGATTCGATGCTCTCGCGCCTGCGCAGCGTGGCGGACGAGCTCGACGCGCGCATTGCGATGCCCGTGCACGAAACGGAGCTCGAAGTGCGCGACGGCGTGAGCCAGCACGGTTCGCGGCCGCTGCAACGGTTGGCGAATCTCGGCCTGCTGCGGCCCGGGTTCAGTGCCGTCCATATGAATCTGCTGGACGCCGATGACCTCGCGCTCACGCAAAGCACTGGCATTTCCGTCATCGCCTGTCCGCAATCGAACCTGCGTCTCGGCAGCGGCAGTTGTCCTGTGGCCGAGCTTCTGCACCGGAATATCACGGTGGCACTCGGTACGGATTCGCCGGTGAGCAGCGGCGCGTTCGACATGCTGGCGGAAGCGCGGCTTGCCGCCCTGCTCTCCGGAATTTCCGCTGCGGATGCGCTCGCGGCGGCAACCTTGGGCGGCGCGGTATCACTCGGTCTCGGCAGCACCTGCGGGTCCCTCGAGGTCGGCAAGGCCGCGGACCTCATCTGCATCGATCTCGACTCGCTCGCGTGCCAATCGGCCGCGCCAGTTGCTGAAACTGTGCTGTTCAGCGCGACCCGGCGCGATGTGAGCGATGTCTGGACCGGCGGCCGGGAGGCTGTTCGCAACCATGAGCTGATGGCATTCGACGAGCAGGAATTGCGCGATTTCGCGTGCCAGTGGATCGATCGTCTACAAGGAACTTCGTCATGACTGCATCCGCCGCCCCCACTTCCGACGCGGCCGAAGTCGGTAAATTCGATGCGCTCGCGCATCGCTTCTGGGATCCGAAGGGCGAGTTCAAGCCGCTGCACATCCTCAATCCCGTGCGCGCGAAATTCGTCGCGGAACGCGCCGCTGTGTCGGGCGCGCGTGTTCTGGACGTGGGTTGCGGCGGCGGCCTGCTGTGCGAAGCGCTTCATCGCGCGGGCGCCCGTGTCACCGGCATCGACCTTGCGGAAGGCATGATCGAGGTCGCGCGCCTGCATGCAGCGGAACAGAACCTTCCCATCGACTATCGTGTGGCCGACGCGGCAACCGTCGCGGCGGCGAGCCCAGGTGGACAAGGGCAATTCGATGTCGTCACGTGCATGGAGATGCTCGAGCACGTGCCTCATCCCGACGTCACGGTCGAAACGCTCGCGCAGCTCGTGAGACCGGGCGGTGCGGTGTTCATCTCCACGATCAACCGTAATCTCAAGTCGTTCCTGCTCGCGATCGTGGGCGCGGAATACGTGATGAAGCTGATCCCGCCGGGCACCCATGAGTACGACCGGCTGATCCAGCCCTCCGAGCTCGCGGCGTGGGGGCGGAAAGTCGGCCTGAGCCTGCGCGACGTGGCGGGCCTCGACTTCAATCCGTTCACGGATCAGTGCCGGCTCACGAAAGATCCGTCGATCAACTACATCATTCATCTCGAGCGCACGGGGCCCTGAGTTGAGCGTTGCGCTCGCGATCGTCCTGGTGATCGTCGCGCTGGGGGCCGGACTTGGCGTCGGCTACCTCATCGCGTTTCTGCGCGCCAGCGGCGAGAAGCATGCATTGCAGATCGCGCTGGAAAGCGAACGCGTGCGACGCGAGACCGAATCGAAGCAGGACGATGCGCGAGTGGCAGCGCTGGAAAAAACGGAAGAGCGTCTGCGCGGCGCGTTCGACACGCTGGCCGGCGAGTCCCTGCGCGCGAACAGCGAAATGTTCCTGCGCCTCGCGCGCGAGACGTTCAGTCGTGATCACGTCGTCGCCGAGAACACGCTGAAAGAACGCGAGACTGCGATCGCCTCGCTGGTCGAGCCATTGAAAGTGGCGCTGGAACGCACCGAGCTGCAGGTACAGGCCATCGAACGCGAGCGGCGCGATGCGTTCACGGCCTTGCGCGCGCAAATCGAAGGCCTGGCCGGCGGACACGCGCAGCTGCAACGTGAAACGCGCAATCTCGTCACGGCCCTGCGCCGGCCCGAAGTGCGCGGCCGCTGGGGCGAGATGACGCTCCGGCGCGTCGTCGAGCTCGCGGGCATGGTCGAACACTGCGACTTCACCGAGCAACTGCACGTCGTCGCTGAAGAAGGCGCGCTGCGGCCGGACATGGTCATCCACATGCCGGAATCGCGCACGCTCGTCGCCGACGTGAAAACGCCGCTCGACGCTTATCTCGAAGCGATCGAGGCCGTCACCGACGAAGCGCGCGGCGTCGCGCTCAAGCGGCACGCCCAACAGGTCGAGATGCGCGTACGTCAGTTGGGTTCGAAGTCTTATTGGACTCAGTTCCAGGACAGCCCGGACTTCGTGGTGTTGTTCCTGCCGGGCGATCAATTCCTGAGCTCCGCGCTGACGGAGCGGCCAGACATGCTGGATTCCGCGCTGAAGGCCGGAGTGATTCTCGCCACGCCGTCAACCCTCATCGCGTTGCTCAAGACCGTCGCATATGGCTGGCGCCAGGCCGCGGTGGCCGAAAACGCGGCGAAGATCCAGGAGCTTGGGGCCGACCTGCACAAGCGACTGCGCGCGTTCGTCGGCCATCTCGAAAAACTCGGCAAGAATCTGAACACGGCCGTGGACGCCTACAATTCCGCCGTCGGCTCGCTCGAACGGCAGGTGTTACCGCAAGCGCGGCGCTTTCCGGAAATGGGCGTGACCGCGGAAGCGCCGCTCGCCACGCTCGAGCCCCTCGCGCAGATTGCGCGCCAGACGACCGCCACCGCGGCAGCGAACGAGACCGCCGTGGCGAACGAAAACGCCGCAGCCGCGGCTGCCCCCGACACTGAGAGTTCAACGTCCTCATGAGCATTGCCTTCGATCCGCGCACCGTTCCGCTGCGACCCGATGAGTTATCGGGCCGCATCATCGCCATCACCGGTCCGACGCGCGGCATCGGCCATGCGGTGGCGAAAGCCTGCGCGCTGCACGGCGCCACTGTCGTGCTCATCGGGCGCAACGTGAAACGGCTCGAATCCGTGCACGCGGAGATCGAAGCGGCGGGCGGCGCAGAGCCGGTGATCGCGCCGTTCGATCTCGAAAAGGCGGTCGCATCGGATTACGACACGCTCGCAACCGCCCTGCATGACCGCTATGGGCGTCTCGACGGACTGCTCCACAACGCGAGCATCCTCGGCATGCTGTCGCCGATCGAGCATTTCGACGTGCCCACGTGGTACCGCGTGATGCACGTGAATACGACGGCCGCCTTCGCGCTCACTCACGTGTTGTTACCGGTGATTCGACGATCGGACGACGCGTCGATCCTGTTCACGTCCAGCAGCGTGGGGCGAAAGCCGCGTGCGTACTGGGGCGCCTATGCCGTCTCGAAATGCGCGATCGAAGGGCTTTCCGAAATCCTGTCGCAGGAGCTGGAGAACGTCTCGAACATCCGCGTGAATACGATCAATCCTGGCGCGGCGCGAACGGCGATGCGGCTGCAGGCCTATCCGTCGGAAAATCCCGAGGCGATGACGCCTCCGGAAGACCTGGTGGGGCCGTACATCGCGTTGTTGGGTCCCGCGAGCCGCGGCATCACCGGTAAGCGGTTCGACGCGCAAACGCCGCGCTGATCGGCAACGTCTCGATCAGCTCCCCGTCGAGGTGTAGTGGCGAACACCAAACCGCCACGCGATGAAAGACAGCGCCAGGAACACGAATCCCGCCACTGGCGCGACGACGCCAAACCACATCGGCGTGCCCAGCGGATCGGGCTTATCCAGAATGATCAGCACCGGAAAATACGCCACACACGCCAGTGGCACGATGAACGTCAGAAACCCGCGAAACCAGTTGCTGTAAAGACTCAGTGGGTACTGCGCCGCCTGCACGCCACCGTGAGTGACGACATTCGCGACTTCCAGACTGTCGATCGTCCAGAACGACATCGTTCCCTGCAGAACGAGCACGCCGAAGAAGAGCGCGACACCGCCCGCAACGGACCATAGCGCCATTGCTACAGTGGCCGCGGACCACTCGACGCCAGCGAGATGAGCGCCGATGAGCAGCACGCCCAACCCTTGCAAGAAACGCCCTGCGCGACTGATCTGGAAATCGTGTCCGATGAGTTGCAACGTCGCAGCGCGCGGCCTCAGCAGCACGCGATCGAAATCCCCGGTGCGCAAAAACTCCGTGCCGAGCACTTCGAAGCCGCGCGTCAATACATCCGCGATCGCAAACATGATGTTGACCAGGCCGTAGAACACGGCGACCTCACCGAAGTGCCAGCCGCGCACGCTGCCGAACCGATCGAACAGCGCCCACACGGCGAGAATTTCGATGACGGTGCCGAAGAACTGGCCAAGCGTCCGCATGATTGCAGAGGCCGGGTACTGGGCCTGCGCGCGGAACGAAGCGCCGATCAGGCGCAGCAGCAGCCGGAAGTCTGACATCGCTAACCGCCCTGCACTTCCAGCGAACGCAGGCAGCGCGCCATCAGCCAGCGACCGAGCAAGATGAGCGCGGTGATCCAGAAGAGCTGCAGTCCGAGACCCGCGAACGCTGCAGATCCTTGCAACGTGCCGAAGTAGATGCGCGCCGGAATGTCCAGCAGGCCGGCAAACGGCTGCAGCAGCAACGCGGTCTGCACGCTGTCGGGAAAAAGGCTCAGCGGCAGCAGGTTGCCGGAAAACACGATGACCGGCGGCCCGACCAGGGCGTTGATGCCGCGATGATTCAGCGATGCAACGACGCCAATGTTGATGAGCATGACCATCGCCGCCGACAGCGCCACCGCGAACGTGATCGACACGACGAACATCAATGCGGCCTCGATGCTCGACGGCGGCTGCCAGCTCCACGACTTCAGGCCGACCAGCGGCATCAGCACCGCAGCGAATGCAATCAGCAACGCTGCACGTGGCACGGCGCGCGCGGCGATCCATCCCGCCGCTCGCGAATACCAGAGCAGATAGAAGTCGAGGGGACGCAGCCGGTCATAGCTCACGGCGCCGGTCCGCACGGCATTGGCGACATCGGGATCGCCCATCCACGGCAACAGCGCGAGCGCAGCTTGTGCGATCCAGATGTAGGTGATGGCCTGCGACAGCGTGAGCGGTGTTGGCGCGCCGACTGTCGAGGCTGTGAAAAAAACGGCGAGCACCATCACCTTCAGGCCGCCCCACCAGCACTGGGTTACGAAGCCCGCCAGCGCAGCGCCACGGTATTGGAGCATCAGCTGGAAGCGCGAAACGAACAGCGAGCGATACGGACGCGCAGCGACGAAAAGGCTCATGACTCCGCCGCTCCGTGCATTTCGTAGAAGCGCGAGATCACTTCCTCGATGGACGGCTTATCGAGATGCGCCTGCTCGACCGCGGCGCGCAGCATGGCGAACGGCCCGTCGGCGAGCACACGGCCGTGGCCTATCACGATGACCCGCTCGGCCAGCGCGTCGATGTCCTGCATGTCGTGCGTCGTGAGCAGCACGGTGACGCTGCGCTCGCGATTCAGGCGCTTCACGAAGTCGCGCACGGCGAGCTTCGAGGGTGCATCAAGCCCGATGGTGGGCTCATCGAGAAACAGCACCGAGGGATCGTGGAGCAAAGCCGCGGCAATCTCGGCACGCATGCGTTGGCCGAGCGACAGCTGGCGCACCGGCTGATCGAGCAGACGTTCGAGCTTCAGCAGCGCGACGAGCTCGTCCAGCGATTTGCGATAGCGCGCGGGCTCGACGCGATAGATGTCCCGGAGCAGATTGAAACCGTCGATGACGGGCAGGTCCCACCAGAGCTGCGTGCGCTGGCCGAACACGACACCGATGCGCGCGACGTGGCGACGACGATCCTCGAAGGGCGTGAGGCCATCCACTTCGACGCGGCCGGCGTCGGGACGCAGAATCCCGGACAGAATCTTGATGGTCGTCGACTTGCCCGCGCCGTTCGGGCCGATGAAGCCGAGCAGCTCGCCGCGCTCGAGCGAAAACGTCACGCCCCGCAGCGCTTCGACCACGCGATAACGACGACGGAACACGCCGCGGATCGTGCCGATGAAACCGGGATCACGCTCGGAGACGCGATAGGACTTGGCGAGGCGTTCGACAATGATTTGTGGCATGCCGCAATTATGACGGGTGAGGGCCGGCGTGTTGCGGGCGCGACGGATCAACGGGTGCGGGGACACCGCAAGTGCAGGGACGCGCGGCCGGCAACGCCATCGCTATCGCCGCCGGCGCTGTCGCCGCGTTGGCGGTATTGGCGCTGTTAGCGCGCGTTGGCGCTGTTGGCGCTGTTGGCGCTGTTGGCGCGGCAGGCACCCTAGGCAGGCCGGTGCGGCCGGCAAGGGTGCGCCCTGAATCAGCCTTCGTCGTTCGCTTCGGTTTCCGGCGCAGGCGGCGAAATCAGCGCCTGGATTTCGGCCTCGGTCAGGGGGCGGAACTGCCCGCGCGACAGAAGACGATCGAGCTCGAGCGTGCCGACACGTGTTCGAAGCACGCGGCTCACCAGCGCGCCATGCCGTTCGAACAACTGCCGCACGTCCTTGCCGCTGCCGCCGCGCGCGATGAGCGTGTACCACCGGTTGGCGGCTTCGCCTCCGCCAGCTTCACAGCTTTCGACCTGCAGGCGTTCGCCGCGATCCAGCGTGCCTTCGAGGATGCCTTCGATCGCACGCGGTTCCAGCTCACCACGCACGCGAACGCTGAATTCGCTGGGCAACGAATGCACGGTGCGCTGAAGTTTTTCGGCGATCGCACCGTCGGACGTCACGATTTCGAGGCCCCCGTCGACTCGCGGCATGGGGCTGATCGTGATGAAACGGTTGCCGGCTTTGCGCGGCAGACGCTCCAGCAAGGCCAGGTGTTCTGAGGGTTCTTCGGGCGTGCGCAGGTTTTCACCGGGCGACCGATGGCAGAGATACACCTGCCCCGCAGCGACTTCATGACGATGGATCAGGCGGCCATCGAGTCGCAGATGATCGGTGCGGCCCACGCGGTTGCCGAGCACCGCTACGACACCGTTGATCGTGATGCGGCCGGCGCGGATCCACTCTTCCGCTTCACGGCGAGATGCGACGCCCATGCGGGCCAGGACTTTCTGGAGCCGCTCGGGCTCGCCCGTCGCGCCGGCGCCGCGTACGGCCGCGCGGCCAACGGGCTGGGTCCGACCTGGCGCGCCTTGCGACGGTTTGAATCCGCTGCGCTCCCCGGGGCGGGCGCTGTTGCGACGCTGGCCGTTGCCCGGAGAGTTGCGGCCGCGTGTAGCCACGTTGCTCAGTCGTCCCGGTCGCGCGGGGCGGCGACGAGGCCTGACTTGGCGTTCGGACTGGCCGAGAGCTCTTCCTCGTCGTCCGAGCTGTCATCGTCAGCCGCGCTGGCCTCGAGGTCCTCGGCATCGAATTCGGCTTCGATGAGGCTGCCCGGGCCGCGGGTCATGCCCAGTTCGGAAAGCTCGAATTCACCGGTTTCGATGGACTGGTCGTGTTTGGTGGGAGCCGCTTGCGCCGCGGCGTCTGCGGTGGCCGCCGGCGCCGGCTCATCGTCGGACTCGATGGAGGCTTCGATGCGTGACTCGACGAGACTCAACGCTTCGACTTCGACGGTGACATCGCCGGGGTCCGATTCGATTTCGATGTGCGTGAGGGTGTCCGCGGCGATGTCGTGTTCGACGGTGTAGTGCGGGTCGGAGTCGATGAGCGCTTCTTCCGGCAACGGGGTCAGGGCGACTTCGGGCTCGGGTGCGACGAGCTCGGGCTGGTCTTCTGTCGGTGGGGAAGAGGCGTCGGTTTGTGCGACGAGGGCGGGCTCGATGGGCGCGTCGACGGTTGCGGGTTCGCTGAGGGCGGCGTGGTTTTCGTCGGGAGCAGCGACGGCCGTGGCAACGGCTGGCTCTGCCACGTCCGGAGGGGAAGAGGCTTCGGGCTGCGCGACAGGAAGCTCGGCGCTCACCTCGGCGCTCACGGGTTCGCTGAGAGCGGCAGTCGGCTCAGTGCTGGCCTTAGCGGTTGCGGGTGCGCTGGGAGCCTCGGCGGTAACGACTTCGCTAGCCACGGCTTCGCTAGGCGCGTCCGCTTCCGTGGCCGCAGAGGCAACCGCGGCAACAGCTACGGCGGCCGCAGCGGCCGGCACTGCGCCGCGGTCCGCGCCACCCGCCCCTGCACCACCCGTACCCGCGCCACCTTCCGACGACCCACCCCCCGACTCATCGGAAGGCTTCGCCAGATCCAGTTGCAAGTTGATCTCGCCCATCGCCTTCAGCTCGGCGAGCGGCGGCAGGTCTTCCAGGCTCTTCAGCCCAAAGTAGTCGAGAAACTCGCGGGTCGTGCCGAGCAGCTCCGGGCGGCCGGGCACATCGCGCGTGCCGACGACCTTCACCCAATTGCGCTCGAGCACCGTCTTGATGATGTTCGGGTTCACCGCAACGCCGCGCACCGCTTCGATTTCGGCACGGGTGATCGGCTGCCGATACGCAATGAGGGCCAGCGTCTCGAGCAGCGCACGCGAATATTTCGGCGGACGCTCCGGCCACAGGCGCGACACTTCATTCGCCATTTCGCGGCGAACCTGGATGCGGAAGCCCGTGGCGGTTTCCTTCACCTCGATGCCGCGACTCTCGTAGTCAGCCGTCAGCCCATCGAGCGCCGCACGCACGACAGCCGGCTCCGGCCGCGCACTCTCGTCAAAGAGTTGCACCAGCTCGGTCAGCTGCAGCGGGCGACCTGCGGCCAGCAGCGCCGCTTCCACCACGTTCTTGATGTAGTTCTCGTTCATCAGCGCCCCTCTTCTGGCGGCGGCTCGTCAGTCGCATCGTCGTTGGCATCATCGTTGGCGGCACCGGCACTGGCCGCGGCACCACCCACGTCGTCGACCTCGAGGTCATCCATTTCAGCGTCATCGATCACATTCGTCAGCTCGGGCCGTCGAAACTCGGTGTTACCGAAATCGACCTGCGGCACCTGGATGGCGTCGAGGCCGAACTCGTCGACGTCTTCTTCGACCGGATCGTCGTCATCCACGAATTCCTTGTCCGATAGCGCGGCCTTATCCGACAGCGCGGCTGCATCGGAAACCCCAGCCAGATCCGCAGCGACCGCGGCGGCCTCTGCGCTCACGCGCTCCGCCCGCACTTCTTCGAGCACCGTCTCGCCGAGCTGCGCAGCGTGCGCTACCTGCTCGGGCGTTTCGTTGTTCGCGACGAGGCGCAGGTTTCGCTTCTCAGCCGACGAACGCAGGTGAATCGGCGCATACGGCTCGGCCTGCACGATCTCGATGAGCCCTTCGCGCATCAGCTCGAGGATGGCGATGAACGTCACCGTGACACCCATGCGCCCTTCTTCAGGCGTGAACAGCCGCGCGAAGTCTACGAAACTCGAACGCTCGAGAGTGGTAAGGATAGTCGACATACGCTCGCGAACCGAGAGTCTCTCGCGAGCGACATGATGATGTGAAAACATCTCCGAGCGGACCACGACCTCTTTGAAGGCGACGAGCATTTCCTGCAACGTCACCTGAGGTAGCAGGCGAACCACTTTGCGGTCCTTGAGCTCGGCGCCCGCGGGCCAGTGGTCGCGCTCGAGGCGCGGCAATTTGTCGATATCTTCCGCGGCCCGCTTGAAACGCTCGTATTCCTGCAGCCGGCGCACCAGCTCCGCGCGCGGATCTTCCTCGTTGCCGTTGGGATCGACTTTCGGCCGGGGCAACAGCATGCGCGACTTGATCTCGGCGAGCGTCGCGGCCATCACCATGTATTCGCCCGCGAGCTCGAGCTGCAGCTCCTGCATCACCTCGATGTACTTCATGTACTGGCGGGTGATTTCGGCCAGCGGTATGTCAAGAATGTCTAGATTCTGTCGCCTGATGAGATACAGCAGCAGGTCGAGCGGCCCTTCGAACGCTTCGAGGAACACCTCGAGCGCCTGCGGCGGAATGTAGAGATCTTTCGGCAGCTCGGTGACGGGCTCGCCGTTCACGACGGCAAAAGGCATTTCCACTTGTTGCGGCACTCCCGCCGGCACCGGCGGCGGCGCAGGCTGATTTGACGCGACGAGCTCGAGCTTGGGTTTCATCGCCAAAGTTCAGACCTCAGTCAAAATGTGCGCCCGTTCGGGCGTAGCGACGCGCACCGGCAGGCCGCAAAAACCACGCTTTTTGCGGCCGGCAACGAAGCCGCTGTCCGAAAAAAGCGCCGCAGGCGACTTTTTTCCCATTAATCAGCTCGTAAATGCATCGCGCGACGCACTTCATCGAGCGTGTCGCGCGCCGCTTCGCGCGCTTTTTCCGCGCCCTCGGCGATGATGTTTCGCAGCAGCTCCGGGCTTTCCTCGAATTCCTGCGCGCGCTTGCGCATCGTCGTGATTTCTTCCACGACTTTTTCGATCACCGGCTTCTTGCAGTCGAGGCAGCCGATGCCCGCCGTGGTGCAGCCTTCATGCGCCCACGCGCGCGTTTTCTCGTCTGAATACAGCTTGTGCAGATCCCACACCGGACATTTCTCCGGCGTGCCCGGATCCGTGCGGCGAACGCGCGCCGGATCCGTCTGCATCGTGCGCATCTTCTTCTCGACAGCTTCGGGATCTTCGCGCAACCCGATGGTGTTGCCGTAGGACTTCGACATCTTGCGACCGTCGAGCCCCGGCACTTTCGGCGTCGCCGTGAGCATCACGTGCGGCTCCGGCAGGATCGTGACGCCCGAGCCTTCGAGATAACCGAGCAACCGTTCCTTGTCGGCCACGGTGATGCGGTTGTTGCTCTGAACGAGCGCGCGCGCGCGTTCGAGCGATTCGACGTCACCCGTTTCCTGGTACTTGCGGCGCAGCTGCTTGTAGCTCGCGGAGTTGCGGCCGCCGAGGCTTTTCACGGCCAGCTCCGCCTTCACTTCGAAGTCCGGCTCGCGACCGTAGAGATGGTTGAAGCGTCGCGCGATCTCGCGCGTGATTTCCAGATGCGACACCTGGTCCTCACCGACAGGCACGAAAGCCGGGCGATAGATCAGGATGTCCGCGCTCTGCAGCAGCGGGTAGCCCAGGAAACCGTAGGTCGCGAGATCCTTTTCCTTGAGCGCTTCCTGCTGGTCTTTGTACGTGGGCACGCGCTCGAGCCAGCCGAGCGGCGTGATCATCGACAGCAGCAGGTGCAGCTCCGCATGTTCCGGCACGTGGGACTGCACGAACAGCGTCGCGACACCGGGGTTGAGCCCGGCGGCGAGGTAGTCGATGAGCACCGTGCGGATGTTTTCCTGGACCGCAGTGGTGTCCTCATAACCGGTGGTCAGCATGTGCCAGTCGGCGATGAAGAAAAAACACTCGTACTGGTACTGCAGCTCGACCCAGTTTTTGAGCGCGCCGTGGTAGTTGCCGAGGTGCAGGGCCCCGGTGGGCCGCATGCCTGACAGGATGCGGCGGGTCTGGGGGGTGGCGCTCACGGGGCAGAAGAGCGGGCCCTGGGAGGGGCCGGCAAAAGGGGACGCGGACGGCGACTGGGCACGTGTTGCTCGAAAACCTGGCTGCCAAAGGCGGCGCGGATTATAGCCGCCCGAGACGGGCGATATCCCCTTTTCCCTGCCTCAGGACCACCGGAGGGCTGACGGCGAGGTCCACGACTGTGGTCGGTTCCAGGCCGCAATGGCCCCCGTCCAGCACGGCGTCGATCTGGTGCTCGAGCCGAGCCCGGATCTCCTTCCCATCGGTCAGGGGCGTCTCGTCTCCTGGCAACAGCAGGGTGGAGCTCATCATCGGTTCCCCTAGTTCTTCGAGCAGAGCCAGCGGCACTGGATGATCCGGCACCCGGATCCCGATAGTCCGGCGACGCTCGTTCTGAAGCCTGCGCGGGAGCTCTCGCGTGGCTTGGAGCAAGAATGTGTACGCACCCGGGGTGCAGACCTTTAGCAGGCGGAACTGCCACGTATCCACGCGGGCGTACTTGCCTATATCGCTCAGGTCCCGGCACACCAGTGTGAAGTGATGGTGGCGATCGGCCTGCCGGATACGACGCACCCGCTCCAGCGCGTCCTTGTCGCCGATGTGGAAGCCGAGGGCGTAGCAGGAGTCCGTCGGATAAGCGATGACCCCGCCCGCACGGACGATATCCGCCGCCCGCCGGATGAGACGGGTCTGCGGATTCACCGGGTGAACTTCGAAGTATTGGCTCACGGCTGCGGCCTACCCTGCGCGGGCTCCATGTGGCAGGAGCCACGCACGCCAAGCGCTAATCGTCCGCGCACCGTCAGCCGACGCGCTGTCGGCCGCGCAGCACGCTCCGGCACCCCGTGAACTCGTCCGCCACAGGCGTTCCCTGCCCCCAAGCCGCTTCTGGAACGGACGCCCGCACCGCCCCCTCCAGACAACGCGCCACGCGGGCTACCGGCCAACGAACTCAATTGAGTTACCATACGCGGCCGTTTTTTCCGGCGGATTCACGAACCTCACTTCGCGCCATGCAGTTCCTGTTCGAGCTTGCGCCGGTCATCGCCTTCATCGCCGCCTATGCCCTGGGGGGCATCTACGTCGCGACGGCCACCATCATGATCGCCATGGCCGTGATGCTCGCGGTCGACTATCTGCGGACCCGCCGCATCCAGAAGATGCACGGGCTGAGCGCCGTTCTGGTTTGGGTGTTCGGCGCCGCGACGCTCATTCTGCACGATATCCGCTTCATCCAGTGGAAACCCACGGTGTTCTACTGGCTCGTCGCGGTCACGCTGCTGGGCAGCCTGTGGATCGGCAAGCAGCCCCTCCTGCAACGCCTGATGAGCGCTGCCCTCGAAGGCCAGGTGCAGGTCTCCGACACCACCTGGCGTCGGGCGAACCTGCTCTGCGCGGCGTTTTACGGGCTGCTCGGCGTCGCGAACCTGGTGCTGGTCTTCAACGTGAGCGAAAGCACCTGGGTGAGGTCGAAGCCCGCATTCATCGTGGCGCTGTTCCTGTTCACGTTCGCGCAGCTGTTCTGGCTCATGCGCCGCCCGGTCGCGCAGACTCCGGCCTGAGCGAGACCCGAATTTGACCACCGCACGTATCGACCGCATCCGCGCCGCCCTCGAACAGGCGCTGGCGCCGAGCCGTCTCGACATCATCGACGACAGTGCCCGCCATGCGGGGCACGCCGGCGCGCGCGAAGGCGGCCACTTCAAGGTGAGCCTCACGAGCGAAGCCTTTCGCGGCAAGACCGCGATCCAGCGGCACCGGCTGGTGTTCGCAGCGGTGGACGCGCTCATGAAGACCGACATCCACGCGCTCAACATCGATGCGCGCACGCCCGAAGAAAATTGATTCCACTCCCTTCCTCAAGCAGAGACCACCACATGAAAGCTTTCCGGACCCTTCTCGTCATCGCAGCGGCCGCCTCGCTCGCGGCGTGCTCCGGCAAAGGGCAGGACTCCAAGACCGCCAGCACCAGCCCGCCCGTGGCCACCGTTGACGGCATGAACATCGACAAGGACCTGTACGAGTTCTACGCGAAGGGCGTGGCGAACAAGCCTTCCAGCGAGCTCACGCCGGAACAGCGCGACCAGGTGCTCGACAACCTCATCCGCGCGAAGGTGATCGCCGAGCAGGCGGACAAGGACGGCACGACGAAAGAGACGAACACGGCAGCGCTGCTCGAGCTGTCACGCCTCAACGTGATCCAGCAGGCCGTGTCCGAGAAATACCTGAAGGACAAGAAGGCCACCGACAGCGAGCTGCGCACGGAATACGAAACGCAGGTCGCGGCGCTGCCGAAGCTGGAATATCACGCGCGCCACATCCTCGTGGCCACGGAACAGTTCGCCGGCAAGATCGTACAGGAGCTGGAAAAGGGCGCGAAGTTCGAAGACGTCGCGAAGCGCGAGTCGATGGACAGCAAGGAAAACGGCGGCGACCTCGGGTGGTTCACGCCGGACCGGATGGTGAAGCCGTTTGCGGATGCCGTCGTTGCGCTGAAGCCGGGTGAATACACGCATGCGCCGGTGCAGACGCAGTTTGGCTGGCATGTCATCAAGCTCGAAGACACGCGGGATCTCGCGCCGCCGCCGTTTGAGAACGTGAAGCAGCGGGTGGAGCAGATGGTTCAGGCCAAGAAATTCAAGGGTTATGTGGATGAGTTGATGAAGACGGCTAAGGTGGAAAAGAAGTTGGAGGGGGGTGCGCCGGCGGCGGGTGCTGCGGCGGGTGCGCCTGCTCCTGAGAAGAAGCCGTAAGAGGTGGTTATTTGATGGCGCTCGATCGGTTCGCGCGGGGCGCCGCCGCGGCTCGTTCAGGTCTGCTCGGGTACGGCCGTAAGACCGGTCCCTCGGGGCCTCGGCCGAGTGCATCCCTGCACTCGGACGCCCCTCGCATACCTGAATGAGCCACGTCGACGCCCTTTGAGGCGTGCGATGGCGCGAAACGCTGACGGGGTGCGACGCTCTCCGGCGAGGTGTCAGGATTCATCTCAGCTGCTCTCTCAAGTCGCTCGCCGTCAGCGGCATTCGTACCGGCTCTCTGAGCCGCCCGGCGATGGAGGGCCTCTTCTCTACTCCGAGGTCCCTTTGACGAGATCGAGAAACTGCTGCTCCTCCAACACCGTCACCCCCAACTCAGCCGCCTTTTTGAGCTTCGAGCCCGCTTCCGCTCCCGCAACGACGTAGTCGGTCTTCTTCGAAACGCTGCCGCTCACTTTGGCGCCGAGTCGCTCGGCAAGGGCCTTCGCTTCTTCGCGGGTCATTTTTTCCAGCGTGCCGGTAAACACGACGGTCTTGCCGGAGATCGGCGAATCGTGTGAGGGCTTCTCGGCGTCGAGCACCTCGACCTCGTCCTTGAGGCGCTGGACGATTCGGGTATTTCGCTTGTCGTCGAAATACGCGGCGACGCTGTCGATAACCGTCTCGCCGATTTGATCCAGCGCATCCATGTCGGCGCGCGCTTCCGCATCGCCGGTCGCGACGCGTTGGCTTGCGGTGAGGAACGCGTCCCACGTGCCGTAGCCGCGCGCCAATGCGCGTGCGGTCGTCTCGCCGATATTGCGAATGCCGAGTGCGTAAATGAACCGCTCGAGCGAAATCGTGCGCCGTGCGTCGATCGCGCTGAACAGGTTGCGCACCGATGTCTCGCCGTAGCCTTCCACCTCTTCCAGTTTCAGCTTGGCGTTGCGCTTTTCGAGCGTGAAAATATCCGCCGGCTCCTGCACCCATTTGTTCTCGAAGAACAGCTGGATCTGCTTTTCGCCCAGCCCTTCGATATCGAACGCGAGCCGCGACACGAAGTGCCGCAAGTGTTCCGTTCGCTGGAATGGGCACGCGAACTCACCGGTGCAACGCGCGCGGGCGCCTTCTTCGCCGCCCGCGATCGTTTCGCGAACCACATCCGTATGCAGCGGACAGGGGCACTTGCGCGGAAACTCATACGGTGCCGGCTCCGGGCTCGGGCGCTTTTCCAGCACCACGCCGAGCACCTGCGGAATGACATCGCCGGCGCGCTGAATCGTGACGGTGTCGCCGATGCGCACATCCAGCGAGCTGATGTAGTCCGAGTTGTGGAGCGTCGCGTTCTGCACGACGACGCCACCGACGGTCACCGGTTCGAGCTTCGCCACCGGCGTGAGTGTGCCTGTGCGACCCACTTGGATATCGATTGCGCGCAGCAGCGTCGTCGCTTTCTCCGCGGGAAATTTGTGCGCGATGGCCCACCGCGGGTTGCGCGACACGAACCCGAGGCGTTCCTGCCAGTCCAGGCGATCGACTTTGTAGACCACGCCATCGATGTCGAACTCGAGCTCCGCGCGCTCGAGCCCGATGTCGTGATGGAACTTCAGCAGCTCTTCGACCGAGCTGCACGAACGCCACAGCGGGCTCGGATTGAAGCCGGCCTTTTTCATCCAGCTCAGCATGCCGGACTGCGTATCCGCCGGCATCTCGCTCATGGCGCCCCACGTGTACGCGAAAAAACGCAGGTCGCGGCTCGCGGTGATGCTGGAGTCGAGCTGGCGAATCGAACCCGCCGCCGAATTGCGCGGGTTCGCGAAGATCGGCTCATCCGCCGCCGCGCGCTGTTCGTTGAGCACGCGAAACGCAGACTTGGTCATGTAGACCTCGCCGCGAATTTCGCACACCTCAGGCACCTTGCCCTTCAGCTTCTTGGGCACCTGGGTGTCGGCGAGCGTCTGAATGTTGGCGGTGACGTCTTCACCTTCGTAGCCGTCGCCACGCGTTGCGGCTTTCACAAACTTGCCGTGCTCGTAGCGCAACGACATGGACAGGCCGTCGATCTTCGGCTCCGCCGTGAACAACAGCGGCTCGTCGGCGCCGACTCGCAGGAACTTGCGGATGCGGTCGACGAAATCCGTGACGTCCTCTGCGCTGAAGGCATTGCCCAGCGACAGCATCGGCACGGCATGGCGCACCTTCGCAAAACGCGATGCGGCCGCGGTGCCGACGCGCTGCGTCGGCGAATCTGGCGTGATCAGCTCGGGGTGCGCGGTTTCGATCTCGCGCAACTCGCCCATCAACGCATCGTAGTCGGCGTCCGGAATCTCCGGGCTGTCCTGCTCGTAGTAGCGCTGGTTGTGATGAACGATCTGCGCGCGCAGCTCCGCGGCTCTTTCGCCAGGGTCCCTCCCGGCAGCGGCGGGACTCTCTTTGACTGCGGAGGAGCGCTTGGCAGCGGCCGCCGCGCCGGCGTTGTCCTCCTTCCGGTCTTCCTTCCGGTCCTTCTTCCGACTCATGACTGCGGCCTAGGCTTGCGGACCCACAACTGGCGCGGCCGCCGTGGCGGAAGCAGCGAGTCCTTCCCTAAGCGTCGCGCTGCGCATGGGCGTGAGCGGCTCGCCGCGCTCGTCCTGAAGCGCGCCGCGCAACCGGTCGTTGAGACTGCGCGCGGTGAGCATCAACTCATCGAACGTCGCCACCGGTGACAGCGGACCCGGCAGCACCGCGAACAGGCTGAGGCCGCCGAAACGCTGGGCGTCCATCGTCGGCAGTGAAAACGTGCCTGGCTTCGTGAGACTCGCGGCGCTCAGCACCGCCCGCGCATCGGGGCCCGGCTTGTGGAAAATGTCGAACTTGCCGAGCCGGAAGCCTTCCGCCGCGAGGGCCATGCGCACGATGCGGCCCTGAAAGCGCTCGCCGGGCGCGGACACGAGCCTTACGGCGATGATCTTGCGAACGTCTTCGTCGGGCCATTCGACGAGAGGCTCGGTGTCCTCGACGCCGATTCCGGAAAGCACCGCCGACGCGGGCTGCGCGACGGGGGCCTCTTCCTGCGCAACGGCAACCTCACCGTCGCTGGCCGAAAAATGCTCGTCGGGATCGTCCACGTCGGGCTCGCCTTCCGCCGTGTTCATGCCCGGCTCTTCGTTGCCGGTGATGACGGGCGTCTGTTCCTGCCACTCATCGGCGGCCGCCGCCAGCTCCGGCACCAGCGGCTCATCACGCGCGGACATTTCCGGCATCGCGTTGCTGGAAAACTCATCGATGGCCGTGGCCGAATCCACGCGCAAGCCGGTGAGCGTCGGATCGTCGACCTCGATCACGCGCGGCGCCGCCACCGGCGCACGATCCGTCATCTCCGGGAAAGTGAGCGTCGGCTCGCGAAAGGTTCTCGACTCGCCGCGGCCCAGCTCCGGCGCGCGCGGTTCGTCGTGGTCGAAGGCGGGATCGAACGTGGGCTGAACCCGCTCGCTGTCACGCGGCGCGATCTGCTCACCGCGCGCATGCCGCTGTCGGCGCCACTCCCACAGCGCGAGGCCGCCGATGAACAGCGCCCCGAGAATGAGCAGCGTCCATCGCAACTCTGGCATACCGAACCCGTTTCCCGTCAGACCGCCGCGAGCCGCACGGCCTCGTCGACATCCACGGCCACGAGCCGCGACACGCCGGGCTCGTTCATGGTGACGCCGATGAGCTGCGAGGCCAGCTCCATGGTGGTCTTGTTGTGCGTGATGAAGATGAACTGTACGCGCTGGGACATCTCGCGGACGATGTCGCAGAAGCGGCCGACGTTGTGCTCGTCGAGCGGCGCGTCCACCTCGTCGAGCAGGCAGAACGGCGCCGGATTCAGGTCGAAGATCGAGAACACGAGTGCCACCGCCGTGAGCGCCTTCTCACCGCCCGAGAGCTGGTGGATGGTGCTGTTCCGCTTGCCCGGCGGCCGCGCCATGATCGAGATGCCGGCCGACTGCGCATCTTCGCCCATGTTGAGCTCGAGATACGCATGGCCGCCGCCGAACAGGCGCGGAAATTTTTCCTGCAGCCCGGCATTGATCTTGTTGAACGTCTCTTCGAAGCGGGTGCGCGTTTCCTTGTCGATCTTGCGCATCGCGTCCTCGAGCGTTTCGAGCGCCGAGGTGAGATCGGTGAACTGGCTGTCGAGGTATTCCTTGCGCTCGGTCTGCTCTTTCAGCTCGTCGATCGCAGCGAGGTTCACCTGGCCGAGACGCTCGATGTCCGACTGAACGCCTTTCAGGTTCTCTTCCCAGGCCACGACGGTCGCGATGCCGGGCAGGTTGAGCTGAACTTCACCGAGCTCGAAGCGCGTAGCGGCAAATTGCTCCGCGATGGACTCGCGACGCACGCGAGTTTCCTGCGCGGCGAGCCTCGCTGCTTCCATCGATTCCCGCGCGGTGTTCACGCGCTGCTCGGCTTCGAGGCGGGACTCGTCGAGCTGCCGCAGCTCCGACTCCGCGTCTTCCAGCGAACGACGGGCGTTGGACAGCTCGGCTTCGACGTCGAGACGGCGGGCGAGCGCGTCTTCGAGCCGCTGCTGCAGCTCTTCGATCGGACCATCGCCACCGGCCAGTTCTTTTTCCAGCTGCGACACGCGCTCTGTGAGCTGCGCGCGCTGCTCCGTCATGCGAGTGAGACCGATGGACACGGAGCTTTCCGTGGAGCGGCGCGACTCGATGCGGATGAGCAGATCGCGCGCGGCAAGCTGCGCCTGCTGGGCAGCGGCACGACGCGAGGCAACCGTTTCACGGCGCTCTTCGCGCTCGTACTCGAGATCCGGACGGCGCGAGTCCAGCTCACCGAGCAGGCTCAGACCGCGATCCAGTTCCGCACGCGCGCGCGCCAGCGTTTCCTGCGCCACGCCGATTTCGCGCGCGACGTCCGTGGCTTCTTCCTCGAGACGCGCGCGACGCAGCGCCGATTCCTGCGCGCGAGCGCGCGTCGCTTCGAGCTGACCGAGCAAATCTGTGTGCTTGCGGTGCGCGCCCTGGATACCGGCCTGCGCGCTGTCGCGCTGACGTTCCGCATCCGCGAGCGACTGACGCACCGAGCCGAGATGCTCTTCGATGCCCCGCACGCGCTCTTCAGCGGACTCGAATTCCGTACGCAGCGACTTGAGCCGATGCTCGCGCTCGATGATGCCGCTGTGCCGGTCTTCGCCGCGACTGATGCGCAGCCAGTTGCGACCGAGCCATTCGCCCTGCCGCGTGATGATCGATTTGCCTGGCGGCAGGCTCGAGCGAGCGGCAAGTGCTTCCGCCAGCGAGTCTGCCGTGATGACGTCGGCCAGCGGCGTAACGACCGCGGCCGGACCCTTCACCTTTGCGGCGAGGCTGCCGGGCTGCGAAAGTTCTGCAACTTCGCTGGGCTCGACGAGCGCCAGACGACCGCTGTTGAAGCCATCGAGCGCGCCGGCCACTTCTTCGAGACGATCCACGCAGACCGCTTCGAGATAATCGCCGAGCGCCGTCTCGACCGCGCGTTCCCAGCCCTGCTCCACTTCTAGTGTCTGACCGACGCGCGTATTGCCCGCGAGGCCGCGGCCGGCGAGCCAGTCCGCCGCCTTGCCAGACTGATGGCTGAGCGCCGCCTTCTGCAACGCTTCGAGCGACATGAGCTCGGAACGCTTGCGTTCCCGTTCGTTGCGGGAATGCTCGAGCCGCGATTCCACCGCAATCTGTTCGGACCGCAGGCTTTGTACGACTTCGAGCGCGTGCGCCAGGCTGTCCGCCAGCTCTTCGCTCGTGAGTCGGGCCTGCGCCTCGTTCTCGGACAGCAGGGCGAGCTGTTCGTCGGGACTCTGCGCGGCGAGCGAATCCCGCTCCACCGCAAGACGATCGGCCTGCGCCATGAAGCGGCGGAGCTGATTTTCCAGCTGCTCGATGCGGGCGCGCTCGACCTGGGTCGTCTGATGCGCAGCGCCGAGCGAGCGGTTGAAGTCTTCCCAGGTCTGCTGCCACAACTGCAGCGCCTGCTCTGCGTCGGCGAACGCCGTAGCGGCCGACTCTTCAGTGAGCTGCGCGGTTTCCAGCTGCGGCTCGATCAGCTCGATTTCCTGACGCAGGTCCGCGAGCTGCTTTTCGTCGCGCTCGATGTGGAGCGCGGTGTCGTTCAGCGTGCCACGGGACTGGGCCAGATCGTTCTTCTGGCGCTCGCGCAGCTGCCGCGCATGCTCGATGGTTTGCTCGGTGCGGGAGATTTCCGCGCCGATTTCGTAATAGCGCCCTTGGACCGCCGAGACCTGCTCGCTCTGTTCCGTGTGGAACGCGCGCTGTTTCTCGATGGCGGCTTCGGCGGAGCGCTGATCCGCGAGGGCTGCCTGCATGGCGAGGTCGCATTCGCGCACGGCGCTGTCGTGCACTTCTGCGCCGCTGTCGAGCTCCCGCAGACGAAGGGCCAGCAGCTCCGCGGTGAGGCGCCGCTCCTGTTCCTTGAAGTTCTGGTAGCGACGCGCGGTCGCGGCCTGGCGCTGCAGATGTCGAATCTGTTTCTCGACTTCGTCGCGAACGTCTTGAAGTCGCTCGAGATTCTCACGCGTGTCGCGGATGCGCGCTTCGGTTTCCTTGCGCCGCTCTTTGTAACGCGAGATGCCCGCGGCTTCTTCCACGAACGCGCGCATGTCTTCGGGCTTGGACTCGATGACGCGCGAGATCATGCCCTGCTCGATGATCGCGTAGCTGCGAGCGCCGAGGCCAGTGCCGAGGAACAGCTGCGTGATGTCCTTGCGGCGGCAGCGGATGCCGTTGAGGAAATAACCCGAGCTGCCATCGCGCTCGACGACGCGCTTCAGCGACACCTCGTTGTAACTGGCATATTCGCCCCCAAGCTTGCCGTCCGCGTTGTCGAACACCAGCTCGACGGACGCCGTGCCCACGGGCTTGCGCGACGTGGAACCGTTGAAGATGACGTCGGCCATCGAATCGCCGCGCAAGTGCTTGGCGGATAACTCGCCCATCACCCAGCGCACGGCATCGATGACATTCGATTTGCCGCAGCCGTTCGGCCCGACGACGCCGGACAGATTGCTGGGGAAGTTGACGTGGGTGGGATCGACGAAAGACTTGAAGCCGGCGAGCTTGATACGAGTAAGCCGCATTGAGGGAAACTCTCACCTTAAAAATGCGGGAACAGCGCCCATTCAAAGCGCCGCCCGGGCGTAGCTACGCGAAAAAGCGCCGCAGGCGACCCTTTTTCAATGGGCCGACAGTGTAAGGTAAATGTCATGGCAGCAACATCGAATCAACTGAACCCCAATGCGAGCGGCCCGACGAGCGAGCTCGTGACATTTTCCAACCCGGCGCCGGCGAACGACTACACCATTCGCATGACGCTGCCGGAGTTCACCTGTCTGTGCCCTGTCACGGGCCAGCCGGATTTTGCGACACTGGAACTCGAATACGTGCCGGACCGTTTGTGCGTGGAGTTGAAGTCACTGAAGCTGTACATCTGGTCGTTCCGCGACCGGGGCACGTTTCACGAGGCGGTGACGAACGAGATCGTCGACCACCTCGCCGGTGCGACGGCGCCCCGGTTCATGCGGTTGACCGCGAAATTTAACGTTCGCGGGGGAATCTATACGACGGTGGTTGCCGAACGGCGCAAGGCGGGGTGGACTCCCGCGTCGCCCGTCGCGCTGCCCTGAGACCTGCATAGGAAGAGCATGAAAGGGGTCCGCCAGCCCGATTTTCGGGCCGGACTGCGATGACCGGCCCTCCCGCGACAGAAGGCGGGCGGCCGGCCCTTCACACGACTGATTCTGGAGGCCTTTCACAGCCGTTTACACGCGAAAGTCGGCCGGTATAATCCCGCGTCCTTCACAAGCCAGACTGCTTTTGAGGAGCGACTGATGGCGGCCAAACGTTCCGCGCCCAAGTCTGCCAAGGCCAAGAAGCCGCCGGCGGCGAGGCCGGTCGGGCGAAAGGTCGAAGCCCGTCGGCCCGCAGAGAGACCGCCGCCGAAGGCACCCGCCGCAAGCGCTACGAGCGCCGCACCCGTGAGGAAACCTGTACCCGTGTCACCTGCTCCGAAGAAAGCTCCCCCCGCCCGTTCCGCCGCTTCATCCGATCAGCCGACCGGCACCCGTGTCACTGAAAACACGACGCCTGCGCCGGCTGCCGCTGCGCCCACTGCTCCACCGCCGCCCGCGAAACCCGCAGCGGCTGCCCCGAGAGTGACTGCAGCGCCGGTGAATGGCGACGACGATGGCGACTCTTATGAGCCCGGCAGCCTGCTAGCCGGCCCGCGTAACGTTCAGCCGTACATCGCCAAGCGTGGCGAGCAGTACATGAACAAGGAGCAGCTGGAGCACTTCCGCCAGATCCTGCAGACCTGGAAGAAAGACCTCATGGAAGAAGTCGACCGCACCGTGTCCCACATGAAGGACGAGGCGGCGAATTTTCCGGATCCGAACGATCGTGCCACGCAGGAAGAGGAATTCAGCCTCGAGCTGCGCACGCGCGATCGCGAGCGTAAGCTCATTCGCAAGATCGACGAGGCGCTCAAGCGAACGGAGGATGGCTCCTACGGCTACTGCCTCGAAACGGGCGAAGAAATCGGCGTCAAGCGCCTCGAAGCGCGACCCGTCGCCACGCTCACCATCGAAGCGCAGGAACGCCGCGAACGCCGTGAACGCCAGTACGGCGACCGGGACGACCGCTACCGCTAGCGCCTCGCGCGAAATCCCGGCCGACGCACGCACCCGGTACGTCGGCCGCTTCGCGCCCTCTCCCACCGGACAACTTCACCTCGGGTCGCTCGTTGCGGCCCTGGGCAGTTATCTCGACGCGCGCCATCACGGCGGTCGCTGGCTCGTGCGCATCGAAGACCTCGACACGCCTCGCGTCGTACCGGGTTGCGCAGACCAGATTCTCTCGACCCTCGAAACCTTCGGCCTGACCTGGGATGGAGAGGTCAGCTGGCAGAGCCGTCATCTCCATCGCTTCCAGGCGGCCACCGCCGACCTGCGCGCCCGGGGCTTCACTTTCGAATGCGCCTGCTCGCGCCGCCTGCGGCTCGAGAACGAAGAACGGGGATATCCGGGCACCTGCAGGGACCGGCCACCGGGCACCTCCAGCACCGCCACGCGCTTTCGTATCGACGATGCGCAAATCACGATCGAAGACAGATTCCAGGGCCGCTGTGAGCTGCCGGTGCGTTCGATGGGGGACGTCGTGATCCGCCGGCGCGATGGCCTCTTTGCGTATCAACTTGCCGTGGTGGTCGACGATGCGCACGAGGGAATAACGCACGTTGTGCGGGGCGCAGATCTTCTCAGCAGCACGGCCTGGCAGGTTTGTTTGCAGCGCGCATTGCATGTAACGCCCCCCACGTATGCGCACCTGCCGTTGATCGTAGAGCCGGACGGCACGAAGCTTTCGAAGGCGAAACGCTCCATTGCACTCGATCCAGCCCGTGCCGCCCCGCTCTTGCTCTCCGCACTGAAGCTGCTGGGACAGCAGCCGGACGCAAATCTGCAATTCGAGTCGGTGAAATCGATCCTCAAGTGGGGGATCGAGCACTGGAATCCCCGTGCGTTTTTTGGTACGAGAACCATTGCCGCGCCTCCGCCAACCTAAATTTTCACGCATGAAAATGCGTTTTTAATTTGGTTCGTCGCACCCGTTGTATTAGGGTAGCGACTCTGGCCGACCCTGACGCTTCTGGATTAGGAATGTCCATTTAATGGTACAGGGGGTGCAATGAGCGATCCGCGGGTTATCAAGAAGTATCCGAATCGACGGTTGTATGACACCGTCGAGAGCCGATACATCACGTTGGCCGACGTCCGTAAGCTGGTCGTGGACCGCATCGACTTCGTAGTCATCGACAAGAAAAGTCAGAACGACATCACTCGAAGCATCCTGCTGCAAGTGATTGCTGATCAGGAGCATTCCGGAGAGCCGGTGATGAGTCGCGACTTTCTGTCGCACATCATCCGGACCTACGGCAGCTCGCTGCACAGCATGATCGGCAGCTATCTGGAGCAGAGTGTGAAGTTGTTCGTGGCCCAGCAGCGCGAGATGCGCGAGCGGGGCAAGACCTTCCCGTCGAACGATTCGGAGGCCGTCACTGGCCTTGCGAACCGAAACTACCAGCGATGGCGATCGGTTCAGGATGAGATCTACACCACGTTGGTCCGCGCAGCCGGCCGGGGTGCCGAAGACGATGAGGTTGCGAACGCAGCGCGCTCGCGACAGTAAAGGTCTCGTGAACTGAGAGGGCCAGGGCCCGTGCGCTACCGAGGAGCACGGGCCTGGTTATTTTGGGGATCGGGAAAATCGCAGTCGAGGTTCCCCAGCGCAGGACGCGCCGCGGAATTCCTGCGGGCGGCGTCAGCTCACCCGCAGGACAGCAGCGTCAATCAGCCTGCATCCACGCTGCGCATGGACAGGCGCACGCGACCCTGACGGTCGACTTCCAGCACCTTCACGCGTACCACATCGCCTTCCTTCAGCTTGTCGCTGACGCGCTCGACGCGCTCGTCGGAAATCTGCGAGATGTGCACGAGACCATCGCGGCCCGGCAGGATCGTGACGAACGCGCCGAAGTCCATCAGGCGCGCGACCTTGCCTTCGTAGATGCGACCGACTTCGACGTCGGCCGTGATCAGCTCGATGCGACGCTGGGCTTCGCGGCCCGCGGCACCGCTCACCGACGCGATCTTCACCGTGCCATCGTTCTCGATGTCGATGGTGGTGCCGGTCTCTTCGGTGATCTGGCGGATGACCGCGCCACCCTTGCCGATGACGTCGCGGATCTTCTCCGCGTCGATCTTCATCGTGATGATCGACGGCGCCCACTCCGACATCTTGTCGCGCGAGGTGGAGATCACCTTGTTCATCTCGTCGAGGATGTGCAGCCGGCCCTCTTTCGCCTGCGCGAGCGCGACCTTCATGATCTCCGGCGTCACGCCTTCGACCTTGATGTCCATCTGCAGCGCGGTGACGCCGTTCTTCGTACCGGCGACCTTGAAATCCATGTCGCCCAGGTGATCTTCGTCACCCAGGATGTCCGTGAGCACCGCGAAGCGGCTGCCTTCGAGCACGAGGCCCATGGCGACGCCCGCGACGGGCGCCTTGATCGGCACGCCGGCGTCCATCAACGAGAGGCTGCTGCCGCAGACGCTGGCCATGGAGCTCGAGCCGTTCGACTCGAGAATTTCCGACACGACACGGATGACGTACGGAAACGTCGCCATGTCCGGCATCACGGCATGCACGCCGCGACGGGCCAGGTTGCCGTGGCCGATTTCGCGGCGCTTCGGCGAGCCCATCATGCCGGTCTCACCGACCGAGAACGGAGGGAAGTTGTAGTGGAACATGAACGGCTCGCGGCGTTCGCCTTCGAGCGCGTCGATGATCTGCGCGTCGCGACCCGTGCCGAGCGTCGTGACGACGAGGGCCTGGGTTTCACCGCGCGTGAACAGCGCCGAACCGTGCGTACGCGGCAGCACGCCGACTTTCACGGTGATCGGGCGAACGGTCTTGTAATCGCGGCCGTCGATGCGCGGCTCGCCGTTGAGCACTCGCTGGCGAACGATGTTGCTCTCGAGCTTGAAGAGCGCGGTGTCGACCTGCTCTTTCGTGAACTTCGCCGCTTCGCCGCCGGCGAGCGACGCCAACACCTGCTGCTTGATTTCGCTGAGCTTCGCGACGCGGTCTTTCTTCACCGTGATCGCATAGGCCTGCGTCAGCGCAGCCTGTGCGTGCATCGCGAGGGCGCTGGTCAGCTCGGCGTTGTCGACCGGCGCCTGCCAATTCCAGCGCGGCTTGCCCGCCTGCTTCACGATTTCGTTGATGACGTTGATGGCGGCCTGCATCTGCTGGTGGCCGAACACCACCGCGCCGAGCATCACTTCTTCGGAAAGGCCCTTGGCTTCCGATTCCACCATCAGCACCGCGGCCTGCGTGCCGGCGACGACGAGATGCAGGTCGGATTCGAGGAGCTGCTTCGCAGTGGGGTTGAGGGTGTACTCACCATCCTTGTAGCCCACGCGTGCAGCACCGAGAGTGCTGCTGAACGGCAGGCCCGACAGTGCCAGCGCGGCGGACGCGCCGAGCAGCGACGGAATGTCTGCATCGATATCCGGATCCAGCGACAGGACGGTCGCGACGATCTGGACGTCGTTATAGAAACCATCCGGGAACAGCGGACGAATCGGCCGATCGATGAGGCGCGAGGTCAGCGTCTCTTTTTCGGTCGGGCGGCCTTCGCGCTTGAAGAAGCCACCGGGAATGCGGCCCGCAGCGTAGGTCTTTTCGATGTAGTTGACGGTCAGCGGCAGAAAGTCGCGACCGGGCGCGGGTTCTTTCTTGGCAGCGACGGTGACGAGAACGACGGTGTCGCCCATCGACACGCGCACAGAGGCTTCGGCCTGGCGTGCCAGCTCGCCGGTCTCGATGGTGACCGAGTGCGTGCCGTAGGGAAATGATTTAGCCAACGGAGATTGAAGAGTAGCGCTCACGCTATGTTCCTCGAATGTGAGAGCGAGGCTCGATTCGCGGCCTGCGCTCGTGAAAGAGTACCCAGAGTCTGAAAACACGAAGGCCGCGTTGTTTGCGCGGCCTTGGGTGAATTCAGCGGCGGAGGCCCAGTCGCTCGACGAGCTCCTGGTACTTCTGCGGTTGGGTCGCCTTGAGATAGTCGAGGAGTCCGCGACGCTGGTTGACGAGCTTCACCAAACCCCGGCGCGAAGAGTGATCGCGCTTGTGGGATGTGAAATGCTCACCCAGACCATTGATACGTTCGGACAGGAGCGCGATCTGCACTTCGGGAGAACCGGTGTCGGCGGCCCCGCGGCGGTACTGCTCGATGATTCCGCCCTTTTTCTCAGTGGTTAACGACATTGCGCCAGAGATTCCTAATAGCTTGACTTGATTGCCCTTTTACGAGGCGCGCGATTCTACCCGCGCACCCTTACGGCCACAACTGCCGCCCGGAGTTTTTTCGGGGCTTTTTCCGCCCCTCATCCCGAAGTTGCCGCCACGAACAGGCGCCGCGGCTGCACCGTTCCGAAGCCATCGGCTTCGCCGATTCCGAAGAACTCACCCTGTGCGTCATAAAGCCGGACCCGTCCAGGCGGGATTTCTGCCGCTACAGCAGCAGGTTGCCCGTGCATGACACGCGAGGTCGCCACCTGGCTCAGATGGGCCTGAGGCAGGTGTGGCACGCCGCGGTCGGCCGCGAGCAGGGTTGGGCGGGTGCCGTCCTCGGCACAGGCTGAGACGGCGTCCAGCGTGACCATGGGCTCGGTTTCGAACGGCTCGACGTAGACCCGCCTGAGCTCGGCCACATGACCGCAAGTCCCGAGCGCTTTCGCGATGTCCTCCGCGAGCGTGCGGATGTAGGTGCCCTTCGAGCACGAAGTTTCCAAGCGGACGCGCGAGCCGTCGATATCCACCGGGATCAGCTCGAAGATCTCGATGTCCCGCGGCGCGCGCTCCACTTCGACGCCCGCGCGGGCCAGCTTGTAGAGCGGCTGACCGTCGCGCTTGATTGCCGAATACATCGGCGGGATCTGTGTCTGTGGGCCGAGAAAACCCTGCAGCACGCGATCGAGGGCAGTGCGATCGAGCTCTGGCACGGGCTGCGTCTCGACGACGGCCCCTTCGACGTCACCCGTGGCGGTGCGCTCGCCCAGCGCAATCGTGAATGCATAACGCTTGCGGCCCGACAGGATCTCGCCTGCGATCTTCGTGGCTTCGCCGAGACAGATCGGCAGCATTCCAGTGGCCAGCGGATCGAGGCTGCCGACGTGGCCCGCCTTCTCCGCACGCAGCAGACGTTTCACGCGCTGAAGCGCGCCATTCGACGAAAGCCCGAGAGGCTTGTCGAGCAGGAGGATGCCAGTGAGCATAAATGGAACCGGGTGCGCCAGCCGGCGCGCCCTCTATTTTGGCGCGCGATCGATCAGCTCGGTGAGCTTCGCGGCTTTTTCGAACGAATCGTCGTACTCGAACTCGAGCTTCGGCGCGTGTCGCAGGGCGAGCCGGCGACCGATCTCACCGCGCAGGAAGCCGCTCGCCCGGGTCAGTCCTTCATGGACTTCCTGCGGCGAGTTCTTCGATGCAAACGGCGTGAAGAAGATCTTCGCGGAACCCATGTCCGCGGCGATCTTCACTTCGGTGATCGTGACGCTGCCCACGCGAGGGTCTTTCACCTCGCGTGAGACGAGCTCCGACATCACGCGCTGAAGCTCCGCTTCGATGCGTCGATGCCTGGGTTTCGATTCGGCCATAAAGGGGTCGGCACGCCGCTATTGAAGCGTACGTGCCACCTCGACGCGTGAATAACACTCGATCTGGTCGCCCGCTCGGACGTCCTGATAGTTCTTCACGCCGATGCCGCACTCCGTGCCCGCACGCACTTCGTTGACGTCGTCCTTGAAGCGGCGCAGGGATTCCAGCGCGCCTTCGAAGATCACGACGTTTTCGCGCAGCACGCGGATCGGGTTGTTGCGCTTCACGGCGCCCTCGAGCACGAGGCAACCGGCCACCACGCCGAACTTGCTGGACCGGAACACGTCGCGCACCTGCGCCGTGCCCACGATCTGCTCCTTGATTTCCGGCGACAACAGGCCGGTCATCATCGCGCGGATGTCGTCGATGGCTTCGTAAATGATGCTGTAGTAACGGATCTCGACGCCGGTTTCCTTCACGGCATCGCGCGCGCCCGCATCGGCGCGCACGTTGAAGCCGATGATGATCGCCTTCGACGCGGCAGCGAGCTGCACGTCTGACACGGTGATGCCGCCGACATTGCTGCCGATGACACGCACCTGCACTTCCGCAGTGGACAGCTTGTTCAGCGCGTCGCGAATCGCCTCGGCGCTGCCTGCCACGTCCGTCTTGATGAGCACGGTGACGCCGGCAGCCTTGTCGCTCTCCATCTGCGAGAAAGCGTCTTCGGTGCGCGTCGTGGTACGCGCCAGCTTCACATCGCGGAACTTGCCCTGGCGATGCAGAGCCACTTCGCGCGCCTTGCGCTCGCTCTCGACAGCCAGCAACTCGTCGCCCGCGCCCGGCGGACCGGACAAGCCCAGCACGACGACCGGCATCGACGGCGCCGCTTCCTGCACCGGCGCGCCGAGCTCGTTGAACATCGCGCGAACGCGACCGAACTCCGAGCCTGCAATGATCGGGTCGCCCACTTTCAGCGTGCCCTTCTTCACGAGCACCGTAGCGACGGCGCCGCGGCCCTTTTCGATCGTGGCCTCGACGACCACACCGGAGGCGAGGCCCGTGCGCGGCGCCTTCAGCTCCATGACTTCGGCCTGCAGCACGATCGCCTCGAGCAACTGGTCGACGCCCGCGCCCGTGCGCGCCGAGACGTTCACGAAAATGTTATTGCCGCCCCACTCTTCAGGAATGACTTCCTGCTTCGAGAGCTCGGTGCGCACGCGTTCCGGATCCGCGTCGCTCTTGTCGATCTTGTTGACCGCGACGACGATCGGCACGCCAGCGGCTTTCGCGTGCTGGATCGCTTCGATCGTCTGCGGCATCACGCCGTCATCCGCTGCAACCACGAGCACCACGATGTCTGTGGCCTTCGCGCCGCGGGCACGCATTGCCGTGAACGCGGCGTGGCCCGGTGTATCGAGGAACGTGACGCCACCCTTCGACGTCTGCACGTGATACGCGCCGACGTGCTGGGTGATGCCGCCCGCTTCGCCCGAGGCCACCTTGGTGCTGCGGATGTAGTCCAGCAGCGAGGTCTTGCCGTGGTCGACGTGACCCATGACGGTGACGACCGGCGGACGCGTCTCGAGCGCCGCCTCGGCGCCTGCGCCCTGCAGGTCGGCCTCCATCTGGTCGTCTTTCAGGATCTTTGCCGTATGGCCCATTTCTTCAACAACGAGCACGGCAGTGTCCTGATCGATGACCTGGTTGATGGTCGCCATGACGCCCATGTTCATGAGCACCTTGATGACCTCGGTCGCCTTCACCGCCATCTTCTGGGCGAGCTCGGCCACCGTAATCGTTTCGCCAATTCCGACGTCGCGCACGACAGGCGCGGTCGGCATCTCGAAGCCGTGACGGCCTTCCGAATCGCCTCCCGACGGGCGGCGACCTGAACCGCGGCGCGGCTTCTTCTTGAAGCGCGAGCTGACGTCTGTGCCGACGTGCAGCTCCTTACGTCCATAACGAGTGGGCTCCACAGCGGCGGCCGGCGCCGGACGAGCCGGCGGCGGAGGTGCGGCGGCGGTCGGAGGCGGAGCAGCTGCGCGCGGCGCAGACTGCGCCGGTTCGGCGGCCCTGCGTGGCGGAGGTGTCGGCTCCGGAGCTTTACGCTGTGGTGCCTGAACAGACTCGGCGCCCGGCTTGCGCGGCGGCTCGGCGGCCTTGCGGGCTTCACGCTCGCGGGCCTCCAGCTCTTCGCGTGCCTTGTCTTCCGCTGCGCGGCGAGCGTCTTCGATCGCCTGCTTCTTGCGGTTCTCTTCTTCCTCGACGCGGCGACGGTTTTCGCTCTCGATGCGCTCGGCTTCGAGGCGCGCGGCCTCGAGGCGCTCGGCTTCGGCGCGGACAGCGTCGTCAGCCTCGCGGCGACGGGTGTCGATCTCGTCTTGCTGCTGGCGAGCCTGCTCGTTGAGCACGTCCCGCTTGATGTAGGTCTTTTTCTGGCGCACCTCGACGTTCACGGTGCGCGCGCGACCCTGCACGCTCGCGAGCTTCAGCTCACTCTGCGTCTTGCGCTTCAGCGTGATCTTGTTGGGCGCACTGCTCGAGTCCCCGCTGCCGTGCGTACGGCGCAGATGTGTGAGCAGCTCCATCTTGGCATCGTCACTGATGCGCGCGTCGGCGCCTTCGACCTTGATGCCGGCCTGCTCGAGCTGCACCAGCAACCGGTCGACCGGTACCTTCAATACTTCCGCAAATTGCGAGACTGTTACTTCAGCCATGCACTAAACCCCCAGGCGCTACTGGCCCGCTTCGAACCAGTGAGCACGCGCCTTCATGATGAGCTTGCCGGCCTCTTCGGCGCCAAGCCCTTCGATGTCTGTGATGTCGTCGATGGCCTGCTCGGCCAGCTCCTCGCGGGTGCGCACGCCACGACGGGCGAGCGCGAGCGCGAGATCGGGGCTCATGCCCTCGAGCAGCAGCAGATCGTCGGACGGCATGGACTGGTCCAGGCTCTCCTCGCTCGCGATCGCCTGCGTCAGCAGCACGTCGCGCGCACGATTGCGCAGCTCCTTGATGATCTCCTCGTCGAATTCCTGGATCGATTTCAATTCGGCCTGCGGCACATAGGCGATCTCTTCGATGGTCGAGAAGCCTTCCTGCGCCAGGATGGTCGCAACGTCCTCATCGACGTCGAGCTGTTTCATGAAATTCTGGACGAGCTCCTTCGCTTCGCTCTCGCTCTTCTGCTCGGCGTCGGTTTCCGTCATGACGTTGAGGTCCCAGCCGGTGAGCTGGCTGGCGAGGCGGATGTTCTGCCCGCCGCGGCCGATGGCCTGCGACAGCTTCTCTTCCGCCACCGCGATATCCATGCTGTGCGAGTCCTCGTCGACCACGATCGACATCACCTCGGCCGGTGACATCGCGTTGATGACGAACTGCGCCGGATTCTCGTCGTGCGGAATGATGTCCACGCGCTCGCCGGCGATCTCGTTCGAGACCGCCTGCACGCGCGAGCCGCGCATGCCGACGCACGCGCCCACAGGGTCGATGCGCGGATCGTTGCTCTTCACGGCGATCTTGGCGCGCACGCCCGCATCGCGGGCCGCGCCCAGAATGTTGATGTGGCCCTGGCCGACTTCCGGCACTTCGAGCTTGAACAGCTCGATGAGGAATTCCGGCGCCGTGCGCGACAGGAACAGCAGCGGACCGCGCACCTGCTCGGAGACTTTCTTCACTTCCTTGAGATAGGCCTTGATGCGGTCCTGCGGCTTCACCTGCTCGCGCGGGATCATGTCCGTGCGCTGCACGAAGCCTTCGGCATTGCTGCCGAGGTCGACGTAGATGCCGTTGCGATCCACGCGCTTGACGATGCCGCTGACCAGCTGGCCCACGCGATCCTTGTAAGCATCGACGATCTGCGCCCGCTCGGCCTCGCGCACTTTCTGCACGATGACCTGTTTCGCCTGCTGGGCCGCGATGCGACCGAAGGCCACCGACTCGATCGGCTGCTCGACGAAGCCGCCGATCTCCGCCTTCGGGTTCAGGTCGACCGCGTCTTCCATGCGCAGCTCGCGCTCGGGCACTTCGAGCTCGGTGGAGTCGTCCGCGAACACCTTCCAGCGACGGAACGTGTCGTAATCCCCGGTCTTGCGATCGATCTGCACGCGCACGTCCAGCTCTTCGCCGTGTTTCTTGCGGGTAGCCGAGGCCAGCGCTGCTTCGAGCGCTTCGAAAATCACTTCCTTGTCGACGCCTTTCTCATTCGAGACGGCATCGACGACCATCAGGATTTCCTTGTTCACCGCTTCTTACCTCCGCATGGGGGCCGCGTATTCTGGCGCGAGCCTCGCTACTTCGATCTCTTCGAACCGCACGCCCACCGGCTGTCGATCCACTTCGAGCTCAATGCCGGCGTCGTTCACCGACGTCAGCTTTCCCGTATACCGTTTACGTCCGTCCCGGGGCATCTTCAGCTCAACGAACACACGCGAGCCGGCGAACCGCTCGTAGTGCGCGCGGGTTCGCAACACCCGGTCTTCACCGGGCGACGACACTTCCAGCGTGTACGCCGTCGGAATCGGGTCCTCGACATCGAGCAGGGCGGACACCTCGCGGCTCACCCGTTCGCAATCGTCGATACCGATTCCGCTCTCCCTGAGCGTCTCCCCCCCTTCTTCGACCTCGTCATCGTCGTTCAACGTGACGGACTGGCTCGTCGCGGCCGACTCTTCTGTTCTGTCGCCAGGGTCGGCGCCATTGGCCCCGCCCTTATCGATAAATATGCGCAGCAGGGCACTAGCCCGGTGGGGCACATATTCGAGCTCTACCAGCTCATACCCCAACCCGTTCAGGAGGGGCTCTATGAGGGCGATCAGCCGCCCACGCAAGACCGACGCCATCGCAACCCACCGCCTGCACAAACAAAAATGGGCCCTGAGGCCCATCGGAAATTCACACGTTTGAACCGGACGCGCAGCCCTTCGCGGCACTGGCCTTCGGCCGACCCCGGCCAGGGGTCGCATCGACTTCGCTACACGCTTCCAAAAAAACAAAAGCCCCTCGGGGGGCTTTTACTGTCAAAGCTCGTTCACAAGGAAGCGTCGGGTTCCCAGGAAACCCTCACCGTGCTGGCAGCGCGTGGGGTTCATGGATCCGCTCAACCCAGGCCCCCAACGGCCGAGGCCCGCGGGGGGCGCGCATTCTAGCGGACGAAGTCAGGTCCGTCGAGGCTGTAAAGCGGCCTCCTCTGCGGATACGTCGGCCTGTCGTCCGCCCAGGAGGAAGGCCGAGCTGCCGATCGTCGAGTGAATGATCAGCCCTTCGACCGCAAACAAGGCGGACAGCGCGAAGGCTTGCGACGGCGGTACGCCAAACAGCGCCAATACCGACACGTGTGCGGCCTGTATCAGACCGAAATCAGCGATGGACACGGGCACGAGCGCGACAATGCGGGTCAAAGGCACTAGCACCATCCACACCGCGAACGGCAGGTCGATGCCGACTGCGACAGCCGTGAGCTCGAACATGCCCGTCTGCGCCAGCAGGCCACCGGCCGAGACCAGCACGAACAGCAGAAACCGGCGCGGCGTCTGCTCGAACACCAGCAGCGCGTTGAGAAATTTCGTAATCGCGTCACTGGCCTTCGGCGAGCGTAGCCGCACCCGATCGATCAGTCGATCGGCCCACGCGCGTTTGGTTGAAAGCAAAGCGTAGACGAGCGGCAGCCCGACGAGCGTCATCAGAAACAGCAGCACAGCCGGTTTCAGCAACGTGGGAAGCAAGCCCTGCTGCGCAAGCATGAGCATGCCTACGAGTCCGATGAGGCTGCCCGTAAACCAGCCGAGACAATTGACGGTGACGATCGAGGCCGTGCACTGAGCGCCATGACCGCGCAGAGCGCGGCTCGCGAGCCAGACGCGACATGCGTCGGTCCCAGCGGAAGACGGGACGATGGCGCCGACGAAGCCGCCGGCGAAATGCCAGCGCAGGACCTGAAAAAAACCAAGTCGCGCGGTGCGGATACTCGCCATCAACAGATGCTGCCAGTTGCGTGCCTTTGCAACGCCGTCCAGTGCCAGCAACGCCGTCGCGGCAAGCAGCATCGGAACACTCGCGTTCTGAAACTGACGGATGATCTCGCTGAAGCCAGCGCTATGCACCAGCCACGCCAGGATGCAGAGCGCCAGCACGGCGCGTGAGACGCGCCGCGTGGACTGGGACATATTCAATTTTCGGCACCGCCACAAGCTGACCAATGTCAGTCCGTCAGCAATTCTCCTGCCTGCGGCACGCGCGAGCGTCACCGAGACGGCTCGTGCGTTGCGCTAAGTTTTTTCGTGTGTCAGTCAACAGATGCAGGTCCCTCGCGCATTGCAGGGCTGCAGTTTGCTACGGAACCCCTGCCGTACAGCCGCGTTCCCGGAAGCGCATACCTTCAACTTCGACCGGGCGGGAGACCTCGATGAGCCACATTTCTAAGCTTCAGGAAATTCGCGACCGTGCGCGCCAGCACATTACCGACGGCGCGGTCACGCAGGATTACGGGCTCGATCGCGAACGCGCGGTTGCCATTCTAAACGAAGCGCTCGCGACGGAGCTCGTCTGCGTGCTGCGCTACAAGTTTCATTACTTCATGGCGTCGGGCATTCATTCCCAGGCTGCCAAGGCAGAGTTCCTCGAACACGCGGAGGAAGAGCAGGAACACGCGGACTGGCTCGCAGAGCGCATCAAACAGCTTGGCGGAAAGCCGGAGCTCAACCCCGCGGTGTTCTCGGGCAACGCGCACAGTGAGTATCGCGAAGGCAACTCTCTCTCGGACATGCTGAAGGAAGACCTGATCGCCGAGCGCATCGCGATCGAAAGCTATCGCGAGATGGCGCGCTTCTTCAGCGAGAAGGACCCGACCACTCACCGCCTGCTCGAGAAGATTCTCGCCAAGGAAGAAGAGCACGCGGATGACCTCGCCGACCTGCTGTATGCGCAGTCGGAGAACGGCGAGCCGCGCCGGCTTTATGCGAAGGATGAGGTGCCGGGGCAGTCGAAGGCGGGGCAGACGGTCGACACGCACTGAACCAACGAAGAAGCCCTCAGTCGCCGGGCGGCCAAGAAACGCTCTTGCAAGCGCTTCCAGCCGCCCGGCGATTGAGGGCTTCCGAATCCGCCTCCGATATTCCGGCTTTGGAATCCCGCCTTCGAGTTCCGCGCCGGAATCCCGCCTAAGCCGACTTCAGCTCCGCCGCATCGATCGGTAATTTCCGCACGCGCTTACCGGTCGCCGCGAAAATCGCATTCGCCACGGCCGGCACCACCGGCGGCATTGCCGGCTCACCCAACCCGGTCGGGTCGTTGTCCGTGAGGACGAAATGCACTTCGATCTTCGGGGCCTGGTTCATGCGCAGCAGCGGGAAGTCGTGGAAGTTCGTCTGTTCGACGCTGCCGTTCGCGAACGTGATCGCCTGGCCGAGCATCTGTGACACCCCGTCGATCGCGCCGCCTTCCACCTGGTTGCCGCCGGCGCTCGGATTGATGATCTGGCGGCCGACGTCGCCAGCAATCCAGACCTTCTCCACGCGCAGGTCGCCCGCCTTGCTCACCGACACCTGGGCGACTTCAGCGAAGTAGCCTTGGTGGCTGTAATAGCACGCGATGCCCATGCCGCTGCCTTTCGGAAGCTTCTTGCCCCAGCCCGACTTTTCGGCGACTGCCTTCAGCACACCGGCCATGCGGCCGTTATCGAAGCCCTTCTGCTCACCGAACGGCGTCTTGTTGATGGTGGGCGGCCGCGGCTCACCGAGCAGGTCCAGCTGGAACTGCAGGGGATCCTTGCCCGCGGCAAACGCCACCTCATCGAGGAATGACTGGAACGCGTACGCGACGACGTTGCTCTGCGGCGCACGCATCGGACCGGTGGGAATCTCCAGCGGCATCATCGAGAAGCCGAGGTCCAGGTTCGGCACGAACGACGCCGGGAACTCCGTCGCGTTCAGGTTGGCCGAGCCCGCGACCTTGCCGCTGTTCGAGAACGTCACCATGTGATCGCGGAACGCGACGAGCTTGCCCTGCGCGTCGAGACCCGCCTTGAAGAAGTGATAGCCACCCGGACGGAACACGCCGTGCTGCATGTCCTGCCGGCGATTCCACACGAGTTTCACGGGCTCGCCCGCTTCCTTCGCAATGGCGCAGGCTTCGAGCATGAAGTCGTTCGAGAGACGACGACCGAAGCCGCCGCCGCAACGGGTGACGTGCAGCTTGATGTCCGGTTCGGGAACGCCAAACGCCTTGGAAACGGCCGTTTTGCCGCCGCCCGGCATCTGCGTCGGCGACCAGATCTCGAACTTGCCGTCCTTGAACTGCGCCGTCGTGTTCATCGGCTCGAGCGGCGAGTGATTGATGAACGGATATTCGTAGCGCGCCTCGAGCACCTTGGCCGCGCCCTTGAGCGCGCCGTCCACGTCGCCTTCCGTCTTCAGGGACGTTTCGGCTTTTTTCGGACCCAGCTCAGCGGCCTTCGAGTGAAACGCTACGGTGGAACGCGTGGCGGTCTCGCCGCCATCCCACTTCACCTGCAGCTTTTCGAGAGCGCGATTCGCCTGGTGCCACTTATCGGCGACGATGGCGACGCCGTCCGTGAGGCCGTTGTACAAGCCTGGATCGAGCTGCGTGACACTGCCTTTGACGACGAACACCTTGCGCACGCCCGGCATCGCCTTCACCTCATCGAGGTTGGCGCTGACGAACTTGCCGTTGAACACCGGGGACTTTTCGAACACCGCGTAACGCATGCCCGGCACCGAAACGTCGATACCGAAGATCGGCTGGCCCTTCACGATGAGCGGGCTGTCCACGCCGCCGAGCGGCTTGCCGATGATCTTGTAGTCCTTCGCGTCTTTCAGCTTCACCGTCTTGAGATCGGGCGGCCGCACCTTCGCCGCTTCGTCGGCGAGCTGACCGTAGGTGGTCTTCTTGCCGCTCTTCGCGTGAGTCACAACGCCATCGGCGGTCGTGATCTCTTCCGCAGGGACCTTCCACGTATTCGCGGCCGCCGTGACGAGCATCTGGCGCGTGGCCGCGCCGACCCGACGCAGCGGGTCCCAGTTGAACGGCGTCGACAGCGAGCCGCCGGCGAACTGTGGGCCGTACTTCATCGGGTCCACTTCCGCCATGACGGTGCGGACGTCCGTCCAGGCGACATCCATCTCTTCCGCAATCAGCATCGGCAGCGTGGTTTTCACGCCCTGGCCGATTTCGGGATTCTTCGCGGCGATGGTGACGATGCCATCCGGCGCGATGCGCACGTAGGCATTCAGCTGCGCAGCCGCTTCAGGCGCGCTGCTCTCGCCGGCCGCGAAGCTCGCGCCGCGAATGCTGAATTCCAGCATGAGCCCGCCGCCAACAGCGGCAGACGCGGTGAGGAAGCTACGGCGCGAAAGGCCGCTCTTCGCAGGCGCTCGAGAAGATGAGGTGCTCACGGCGCTGCCAGAACCCTGCGAGCGCGGCTCGCGATCGATATCACGCGGCGACATCACACCACCTCCCGCTTGTCTTCGGTCGGCAAGCCAGCGGCCTGCTTGATGGCCGCGCGAATGCGCGTGTAGGTCGCGCAGCGGCACACGTTGCCGCTCATCGCATCGTCGATGTCTTTGTCAGTGGGCTTCGGCGTGCGCGTCAGCAAAGCCGTTGCGGACATGATCTGTCCCGCCTGGCAGTAACCACACTGCATGACGTCGAGCGCAAGCCACGCATCCTGCACCTTCTTGCCGACATCGGACTTGTCGATGCCTTCAATGGTGGTGATGCTCGCCGCGCCCACTGCCGAAACAGGCGTGACGCACGAACGCGTGGCGTTGCCGTTGATGTGCACCGTGCAGGCGCCACAAAGGCCCATGCCACAGCCAAACTTGCTGCCCTTCAGCTCGAGCTCGTCGCGCAAGACCCAAAGGAGCGGTGTGTCGGCCGACACGTCCACCGTGCGTGGCGTGCCGTTCACCTTGATCGTGTAGCTCATGCGATACCTCGGTATGCGCGGGCGACGATGCGCGCGCGAGCCTAGTGCTGAAAACTGACGGTATTTTTAAGGAACACCGTTATGCGTCAAGACATTACCGCTTACAGACCGAGGCGCGGTAGCTAAAATTTCGAGCGCGGGGGAAGCGCTATGTCCGCCCGTGCCAATCGGATGACCGCACGGTGAGCGAATCGCTTCGTTCAGCGCCTCACTCGATCTCTGCGAGCGTGCTGCCTTCGCGAACCCGATCGCCGACGCGATACTTCAACGCCTTCACGACACCGGCACGCGGCGCCTTGATCGCATGCTCCATCTTCATCGCTTCGATGACCAGCAGCGTTTGCCCCGCTGTAACGGTGTCACCCTCTTTCACCGCAAGACTCACCACGACACCCGGCAGCGGCGTCGTGAGACCGCCGCTGTGAGCCGCGGACGACGCCTCGTACTGACGGCCATCGTCCAGCGTGAAGCTCAGCTTATCGCCCCGGTGCCAGACTTCGATCGAGCGGTCCTTCACCCACACGTCCGCCGCATCGCCGTTCTCGTCATGCCATTGGAGAAGCGGATCGACGCGATCGTCCCAGACGAGTCGGAACCGTTGTCCACCGATCGCCACGGACGCGCGCGCCTTGGAAAAATCGGTGACTTCGGCATCGAGCTTTTGCTCGTTCAGCAACAGCGGCACACGGATGCGCGGCGGCTGGCTCAGCCGGAAGCCATCCGCCATAGCCCAGGGCGAACTGGCCGAAGGCGAAGCGACCTCCGACGAAGCGGTCCCGGGCGAGGCGACCCCTGGCGAAGTGGACTGTGTCTGCGGCGTGAGCTGCCAGACAAACGCGGCCGCCGCGAACGCGGCAGCGGGTGCCGGATCGGTGGGCACGGCGAGTAATTCAGCGTTCTGCGCGATGAACGCGGTGCTCACGTCGCCCTTTCGAAATGCCGGAGCGCGCAACGCGCGGGCGAGCCACGAAGCGTTGGTCGCAATGCCGTCGGCACGCAGGTCTTCGACGCCGCCGACGAGCGTGTCGAGCGCCGCATCCCGCGAAGGCCCATGCGCAATGATCTTGCCGAGCAGGGAATCGTACAGCGTCGGCACGGTATCGCCGGTTTCGAAGCCGCGATCCACGCGCAGGCCGTCGCCTTCCGTCGGCCACCACAACAGGTCGATGTGACCGGCGCTCGGCACGAATCCCTGCGACGGATCTTCGGCGCACAGACGCACCTCGATGGCGTGGCCGTTGCGCTGGATGTCCTGCTGCTTCAGCGGCAACGGCTCGCCGCTTGCGACCCGCAACTGCCATTCGACGAGATCCAGGCCGGTGATGCCTTCGGTGACCGGATGCTCGACCTGCAGGCGCGTGTTCATCTCCATGAAATAGAACTCGCGCCCGCTCAGCAAAAATTCGATGGTGCCCGCGCCGACATAGCCGACTTCGCGCGCGACGGTGCACGCCGCGTCATAAAGGCCAACGCGGGTCGGGTCGTCGAGCCCCGGAGCGGGCGCTTCTTCGATGAGCTTCTGGTGACGTCGCTGCACGGAACAGTCGCGATCGAACAGGTGCACGATCGAGCCGTGCTGATCCGCGAATACCTGCACTTCCACGTGCCGGGGCGCCGGCAGATAGCGCTCGAGCAAGAGCCGATCGTCCTTGAACGCCGCAGCCGCGAGTCGCTTTGCGCCCGTGAGCGCGGCGCTCAACTCGACTGCTTCATGGACGATGTGCATGCCCTTGCCGCCACCGCCACCGCTCGGCTTGATGATGAGCGGGAAGCCGAGCTCATTTGCGTGCCGCTCCAGGGCTTCAACAGTTTGATCGTCGCCGTGATAACCCGGGAGCGTCGGCACGCCGGCGCGGCTCATGCGTTCTTTTGCCGCGCTCTTGGAACCCATCGCCTCGATCGCAGCGACCGGCGGCCCAACGAACGCAATGCCGGCAGCCTTGCATGCGGCCGCGAACTGCGCATTTTCGGAGAGGAATCCGTAACCGGGATGAACGGCATCGGCGCCGGCCTGCTTCGCCGCTTCGAGAATGCGTTCGAAGTTGAGATAACTCTGTGCCGCCGGGCCCGGGCCGATGGGCCAGGCTTCATCCGCGACCCGCACGTGCAAAGCCCGTGCATCGACATCGGAATACACGGCCGCGACTTTCACGCCCAGCCGCCGGGCGGTGCGCGCGATACGACAGGCGATCTCGCCGCGATTGGCGATCAGCAGTTTTTTGAACATGCCCCGGCTTGTGCCTCTCGTCCGATTGTCCGACAATCATACGATCTGGACTTCGGGGCGGGCAAGCCATGGCACAGACGGACGGCTGGGATTTCGACTTCGGGCTGGGCGAAACGCTCGATGAGATACGGCGCGAAGTGCGGCGTTTCGCCGAGGCGGAAATCGCCCCGCTCGCGGACCAGATCGATCGCACCAATGAATTCCCGCGCGCCCTCTGGCCAAAGCTCGGCGCGCAGGGGCTGCTCGGCGTCACGGTGCCCGAACGTTGGGGCGGCTCCGATCTCGGCTATCTCGCGCATGCGGTGGTCATGGAAGAGATCTCGAGAGCATCCGGCTCGGTCGGTTTGAGCTACGGCGCGCACTCGAACCTCTGCGTGAACCAGATCTGTCTCAACGGGACAGACGCGCAACGCGACCGTTACCTGCCAAAGCTCGTTTCAGGTGAGCACGTGGGCGCACTGGCCATGTCGGAGCCGGGTGCCGGTTCCGATGTCGTTTCGATGCAGCTGCGCGCAGAACGCCGCGGCGACAACTATGTGCTCACCGGCCGCAAGATGTGGATCACGAACGGCCCCGATGCCGACACGCTCGTGGTCTACGCCAAGACCGAACCTGCAGCGGGTTCACGCGGCATCACCGCGTTCATCATCGAGCGCGACTTCAAAGGTTTTTCCACTGCGCAGAAGCTGGACAAGCTCGGCATGCGCGGCTCCAGCACGTGCGAGCTCGTCTTCGAGGAATGCGTGGTGCCCGCCGCAAATGTGCTCGGCAAGGAAAACGAAGGCGTTCGCGTGCTGATGAGCGGACTCGACTACGAGCGCGTCGTGCTTGCGGGGGGTCCGCTTGGGCTGATGAGCGCGGCACTCGGCCTGGTGCTGCCGTACGTGGTCGAACGCAAGCAATTCGACAAGCCCATCGGCACGTTCCAGCTCATGCAGGCGAAACTTGCCGACATGTATGCCGATCTGAATGCGAGCCGATCATATGTTTACGCCGTCGCGCGGGCGTGTGACGAAAAGCGCGTCACGCGTCGGGACGCAGCAGCCTGCATTCTGTTCGCCGCTGGGCGCGCGACGCAGGTGGCGTTAGAGGCCATTCAGGCGCTCGGTGGCAACGGCTACATCAACGACTATCCCGCGGGCCGGCTGCTGCGCGACGCGAAGCTGTATGAAATCGGCGCGGGAACGCAGGAAATCCGGCGCATCCTCATTGGCCGCGAACTGTTCGACGCGGTCGCATGACCGTCGAGTTCGACCCGATTCGGGCCGAGCCGGCGTATCGCAAGGTCGCCGAAGCGCTGATGGAGCGCATTCTCGATCGCTCGCTGAACGATGGCGATCGGCTGCCGTCGGAAACGGAGCTCGCGCGCCAGTTCGGCGTGAACCGCTCGACGGTGCGCGAGGCCGTTCGCGAGCTGCAGGGGAACGGCCTACTCGGCCGCCGCCGCGGTTCGAAACTGCTCGTGGTGACGAGACCGCACGCAGACCATGTCGCCGAAGGCGTGAGTCGTGCGCTGGTGCTTCACGACGTCACGTATCAGAACGTGTGGGAAGCGCTCACGATTCTGGAGCCGCCCATTGCCGAAGCCGCGGCCCGTCGACGCACGGATGCAGATCTCGCGCTCATCATCGCAGCCGCAGCTACGTTCGCGTCAGACAATGAAGACACATCGCGGGCAGCCTCACACGCCGCGGTGTTTTTTCGTGCCGTCGGCGCGGCTACACACAATCGCATTCTGATGATGGGCCATGAGCCGCTCGTCCAGCTGTTGGAGCCGTCGCTGCGGGGGATGATCGACAAGGTGCCGCAGTCGCGGTCGCGTATCACGACGGCCGAGCGGAGGATTGCTGAAGCGATTCGGGCGCGGGATGTGGAAGCGGCGCGCACGTGGATGGCGCGGCATATCCGGGATTTCAGCAAGGGGTACGAAATCGCTGGCATTGATTTGTCGAGTCGGCTTTCTGGCTAAAGGACCAAGAAGCCCTCAGTCGCCGGGCGGCTGAGAGCCAAGAGGCTAAGTGGCCAAGCGGCTGAGCAGCCAAGCGGCTGAGCAGTCAAGCGGCTGCGAGCTAGGCCGCAGAAACCGCCGGTGTATTGCGGCCTTCCTTCGGCGCCTCGCCCTTCAACACGCGCACGATTTCCTCACTCGCCCACGTGCGCAACTCGCGCAACGACGCATCCGACGTGAACGCGATGTGCGGCGTGATCATCACGTTAGGCATGTTCAGCAACGGATGCGGCACGAATGGCTCGTTTTCCAGCACGTCCAGCGCCGCGCCGCCGAGCTGACCGGACTGCAGCGCTTCGATGAGCGCATTCGTCTCGATGACGGCTCCGCGACTGACGTTCACGATAAACGCACCCGGCTTCATCTTCGCGATGCGCTCCCGGTTGAACAGGTGCTTCGTATCGGGCGTGAGCGGGATGTGCACGATCACCGCGTCAGACTCGCCCAGCAACTTGTCGAGCTCGACGAACTCGACGCCCTGCTCCGTCAGCGGCCGGCGCGTGTACGCGAGCACGCGGGCGCCGAATCCGTTCAGCTTCTGCGCGGTGCTGCGGCCAATTCGGCCGTAGCCGACGATGCCGACAGTGAGCGTATTCATGCGACGCAGGCGCGCCTTGGACGGCTCCCACCGACCCGCTTTCACTTCGCGATCGAAATGCATGAGGCCACGCGTCCACGACAGCAGCATGCCGACGGAATGATCCGCGACTTCTTCGAAGCAATAATCCGGAACGTTGGTGACCCAGATGCCGCGACGAGTGGCTTCATCCACCGCGATGTTGTCGAGGCCCACACCGAGGCGCCCGATGATGCGCAGGTTCGGGCTCAGGCCGACGGCCTTCACCGACACCTGCGCCCAGTTCGTGAGAATGCCGGCGGGCTCATGCTTCGCGACCAGTGCCTCGATTTCGGCGGCCGGTGCCGCAACGGCCGGCCCGGCAACGAGCTGATATCCCGCCGCTTCGATCACCTGGCGCTCGATGTCGACATCGGGCCAGGCATAGTCGGTGATCAACACGGTCGGGCGGTACGCGGACGCAGTCATTCGATTCGCCTTTTCAAAATACACGTGCAACGATTGGCCACATCATAGACGCCGGAAGCGCTGCCGTGACCTACGAGTGTGTCCCCCGACCCAACTGTCCAGCGTGCGGGACGGAATGGGATGACGAAATGGTCGCGCTGTTCGATCTCGCGCTGGGACTGGGCTGTGGGTGTTGCAACCCTTACGTGGCCGAGCTGCCGGATATCGTGTGTCACAAATGTAAGAAGGTGCTCTATTCGACGCGGGAGCAGCCGGCAGCCCCTGGCGAGCTCGACGTTACGCCGCGCAGCGAGCCAGGAAGCCCTCCATCGCCGGGCGGCTAAGCGGGCTCCCCCGGGATCCACGAGGTCCCCGCCAACGGAATCCTGGCCATCGCCGCAGCCTCGAGAGTCAGCGCCGCCAGATCCTCCCGTTCGAGATGATGCACATCCTGCTTCCCGCAAGCGCGCGCAATCATCGTCAACTCCATGTTCATCGTTTTGAGGTAATTCCGCACCCGCCGCGCCCCGACCAACGGCTCGAGCCTCTGCTCGAGAATCACATCCTGCGTCGTCACGCCCACCGGACAACGCCCCGTGTGGCAGTGATGACAATGTCCTGCAGACGTGCCGAGTCGCGCGTAGTCCTCTGTCACATCGATGTGCTGCCCGTTCTGCACGTAGGACGTCGAGTTACAGCCCAGCGCAACGAGCACACCCTGTCCGATCGACACGGCATCCGCGCCGAGTGCCATCGCCTTGGCGACATCGGCCCCCGTGCGAATGCCGCCTGAAACGATGAGCTGCACCTGCTCCTTCATGTTCAGCTCTTCGAGCGCTTCAACTGCCTGACGAACGGCCGCCAGCGTCGGAATGCCGACATGCTCGATGAACGCGAGCTGCGTCGCCGCCGTTCCGCCCTGCATGCCGTCGACCACAACCACATCCGCGCCAGCATGCACGGCGAGCTTCACGTCGTGAAACACGCGGGTGGCGCCCACCTTCACGTAAATGGGCTTTTCCCAGTCCGTCATCTCGCGCAGCTCGCGAATTTTGATCGCGAGATCATCGGGGCCAGTCCAGTCCGGATGGCGACATGCGGAGCGCTGATCCACGCCCTCCGGCAATGTGCGCATCTTCGCGACGCGCGGACTGATCTTCTGACCGAGCAGCATGCCGCCGCCACCCGGCTTGGCGCCCTGCCCGATCACCACTTCGATGGCATCGGCCTTGCGAAGGTCGTCCGGATTGAATCCGTAACGCGACGGCAAACACTGATACACCAGCGTCTTCGACGACACGCGCTCTTCCGCCGTCATGCCGCCGTCGCCTGTCGTGGTGCTCGTGCCCAGCTCCGTCGCCGCACGACCGAGCGCTTCTTTCACATTCGCGGACAACGCGCCGAAGCTCATTCCGGCGATGGTGATCGGAATGTCGAGCTCAACCGGCTTCGTCGCGAAGCGAGTGCCGAGCACGGTCTTCGTCGTGCATTTCTCGCGATAGCCTTCGAGCGGATAGCGCGACAACGACGCGCCGAGAAACACGAGATCGTCGAAATGCGGCAGCTTGCGCTTGGCGCCGAGCCCGCGAATCCCATAGAGACCCGTTGCAGCAGCATGCTGGATGTAGTTGATGACGTGACGGTCGATCGTCGCGCTCTCTTCTTCGCGAAGAACACTGCCCGGCGCGGGATGTGTCATGAAATCAATACTCCTGATTCGCGTCGGCATTCCAATGATAGAGCGAGCGCGCCGACGCGACCCGCTTGAAGTCGCCCGGCGCAAAGCGCAGGCCCGCCGCCTCCAGCATTTCTTTCACTGCTGACAGATCGGCGGCGGTCATCGGCTCGAGCCGCGCATCGGCGCCGAGCGAGCGGATGTCACCGCGTACGTAAATCACCGCCTCATACAAAGAGTCGCCGAGACCGTCGCCCGCATTTCCGCACACGAGCATGCGGCCAGCCTGCGCCATGAAAGCCGAGAAACTGCCGACATCCCCTGCGACGATGATGTCCGCCCCCTTGAGCGAAATGCCGCAGCGAAGCCCGGCATCGCCGCGGATGATGAGTCGCCCACCGTGCGCCGAAGCGCCCGCGCCGCCGCTCGCAAAGCCTCGCACTTCCACCGTGCCGGACATCATGTTCTCCGCGACGCCGGGGCCTGCGTTGCCGTGTACCACCACCGTGGCAAGTTGATTCATGCCGGCAGCGTAATAGCCCGCGTGACCGTGAATCTCGACGCGCACCGGTGCGTTGAGACCGACGGCAATGCTGTGCGCACCATCCGGATTCCGGATGCTCACCGATTCGACGCTCGACAGATCTCCATGCAGAAACTGGTTCGCCTGCCGCACGGTGCTCTGGTGGAGGTCGAATACCGTCACACCGTCCATGAGTACACCTCCGCCGGCTTGGGTTCGAAGACATTGGCGTGATGCACGCCAGGCAGATGCGCGAGCGACCGAAACTCCGAAGCGATCGCGACGTAATCGTCCGTCTCAGCCACCACCGCGGGTTTGCATGCGAAAGGATCGCGCACGAGGGCGAGCTTGTCGGCCGTGCCCATCAGGAACGTAAAGAAGCCATCGAAATCCTCGAACGCATGATGAAGCGCGACTTCGAGCGATTCGCCCTGTCGCAAGCGCCAGTGCAGATAGCGGCAGGCGCTCTCGGTATCGCAATCACTTTCAAACGTCTCGCCAAGCTTCTCGAGCTTGCGCCGGAGCATGCCGGGATTGGCCAGCGAGCCGTTGTGCACGAGACACCAGTCTTCGCCGGCCGTGTAGGGATGCGCATTTTCCGGCGTGACCGCTGATTCTGTTGCCATGCGTGTATGGCCGACGAGATGAGTGCCCGTGGCGCGCGTGAACTCGTAACGATCGGCGACATCCTTCGGCAGGCCGATGTCCTTGTAGAGATCGATCGAACGGCCGACGCTCAGTACGTGCACGGCCGGTGTATTCGCCTGAAGCCAGGCACGCACGTCTTCCGGCGAAGACGCGGTTGTCATCACGGCGTGATTGACGCGCACGGCAAACGTCACGTTGCTGAATTGCTTTTCCAGCTTCGCTTGCAGCTGCTTCCAGTCGAAGTCACCCGCCTGACAATAGAGACTCAGCTTGCGCCGGCCGTCGCTCACAGGCTTGCCGAACACGGCCATGCCCGAAGAGTCGGGCCCACGTTCGGTCATGCCGATGAGCATCGGCACCATCAGCTCGCCGAGACGGGGCCGCAGCGATTCCTGCTTGACCAGCAATCCAACGATTCCACACATTGCGCAATCCCTCGGGACGTCTCGTCTTCAGAACATTTCGAGGTAACGACCGGTTTCCCACCCACTCACGTGACGGGAATACTCGACCCACTCCATCCGCTTGAGCTGGATGAACTCCGCGGCGAGCTCGGCGCCGATGCCCGCCTTCACCACCTCGTCTTTCTCGAGCGCGTCCATCGCTTCTTTCAGCGACTGCGGCAGCAGGCCGATGCCGCGCTCCTTGATCTGCGACTCCGATAATTCATACAGATTCACGTTGAGCGGCTCACCCGGATCGAGCTTGCGGTCGATGCCATCGAGGCCCGCCGCCGCAATCGCGGCGCTCGCGAGATACGGATTCATCGAGCCATCCGGCAGTCGCATTTCGATACGGCCATACGGGATGCGCACGCAGGCCGTGCGATTGTTGTTGCCGTAAGCGATGTAAGCAGGCGCCCACGTGGCGCCAGACAGCGCGCGTCCGACGACCAGGCGCTTGTACGAATTCACCGTCGGCGCGCAGATTGCGGCGAGCGCCGGCGCATGCGCGAGCAGACCGCCGAGGAACCAGTACCCGAGCTGCGAGAGCCCGAGACCGCGCTTGTCTGACGCATCGTAGAACGCGTTCTTCTGCGACTCCGTGCCGATCGAAATGTGAAAGTGCGCGCCGGTGCCCGTGCGGTTCGAGAACGGCTTCGGCATGAAGGTCGCGATGGCGTTGTGCGCGCGAGCGATCTCACTGGCCGCCATCTTGAAATAGATGAGGTTGTCGGCCGTGCGCAGCGCATCTGCATAGGTGAAGTTGATCTCGAACTGGCCGTTCGCGTCTTCGTGATCGATTTGATAGACGTCGATGCCGACCGCACGCAGGTACTTGGTCAGGTCATCCAGAATCGCGCTCGCGCGCGCGAGGCCCTTGTAGTCGTAGCAGGGCTTCTCGAGATCGTCCGTGCTGTCGAAGGGCTTCAGCGCGCCGCTCGCGTCCTTCTGCAACAGCATGAATTCGGGCTCGATGCCGGTGTAGAGCGTGTAGCCCCGCTCCGTATATTTCTCGAGCTGGCGTTTCAGAGCCACGCGCGAGCAATACGAGTACGGCTTGCCGTTCACATGACCGTCGCACGCCATGCGCGCGAAACCCGGCATCCAATGGATTGCGGAGATCGTCGACGGATCGCCGACGCCCATGAAATCGGGACCATGCGGACCCATGCCGAGCCCCCACACCGCAAAGCCGGCGAAGCCTGCACCGTCGCGGACGACCATGTCGTAGTGCTCGACCGGGACGGCTTTCGCTTTAGCCGCGCCATGCACGTCCACGAACTGCGCGAGCACGTAGCGAATGTTGTTTTCGAGAAAGAAGCGCTTCGCCTGGTCCGGAGTCAGGGGTGCCGAGGTCATGTGTGTCGTCCTCCCGATCTTGTCGGTGCTGCAGGGTCTGCCCCGCCACCCAGGTCGGTGGCGATGGCGCGGAGTTGGGTCCAGAAATAGTGGCGATAGCTCGGATCGCTCCACAGCGTGAAGCGCGCGCCGTCGGCGCCCGTTCAGAAGTCACCATGGCCTGCCGGCATTGTCATCCGGCATTTACTCCCACGCAATAGATTTGCGTATTACGCAATGCCGCCGCTATTCTGGGTCGCATGGGATCACCACCAAAGCGCGCTCTGGGGCCGGGCGGCACCAAAGTGGAGCGGAATCCAGGCGAGGTCGGCCTGGCGATCGGCCGCGTGGCGCGTCAACTTCGGGATTCGCAGGGACTCACGCTGGCCGAAGCGGCGGCGAGCGCGAATATCAGTCCGGCGATGCTGAGCCGCATCGAGACGGGCGGCGTGACGCCGAGCCTGGAAACGCTGGTGTCGCTGAGCGCAGCGCTGGGTGTACGGCCCGCAACGCTGCTACAAAACCTGGGTGAGGATTCAGACGGCGCGCAGCACGTGCCATCGGGCCGCGGACTCGAAGTGGTCCGGCGCGGCACGCGACGCGGCCACACCTATCATCTGCTCGCGGCCCAACGCGGCCCGCGCAAAACCTTCGAGCCCTTCCTGGTCACGCTCACCGACAAGAGCGAGACTTTTCCGGGCTTTCAGCATGCCGGCACGGAGTTCATCTACATTCTCAGCGGCACCATCCGTTACCGGCACGGCACCGAGAGCTATCTGCTTCAGGCCGGCGATTCACTCACCTTCCGTGGCGACATTCCGCACGGGCCGGAAAAGCTCGAGAAGGTGCCGATCCGCATGCTCTCGATCATCGTGTACGATTTTCCCGACTCGCAGCGCTAGAACCTTCTCGTTCTGGAGCGCCGCGCGGCGATCGAGGGCTTCCGGTCAGTGCGCCACGCCTGCTGCCGCCTGATCCCGCACCACCACGGGCGCGCGACCCGCCGCGAACGCGAACAGACAAATCGCGGCATACGCGATCATCGGCACGATGAAAGAAGCATGCAGCCCGACCGAATCGCCCACGAGTCCGACGAGCAACGGCAATATCGCGCCACCCACGATCGCCATGCAGAGCAGTCCCGATGTAGCGGCCTGGGACGCCGTTGAACGCTCGAGCGTCAGCGTGAAGATCACCGGGAACATGATCGAGTTGAACAGCCCGATGGCCAGCGCCGCATAGCCGGACACATGCCCCGCGCTCTGGCTCACCGCTAAACACAACAGTGCAGCGACGCCCGCCACCAGCATCAGCATTCGCCACGCCGGCGCCCGAAGCAGCACGATGCTGCCGAGGATGCGACCCACGAACGCGCCGCCCCAGTAGAACGACAAGTACTTGCCCGCCTGTTCCAGCGAAAAATCCAACACGTCTTTCTGATGCATGAAATTGATCAGGATGCTGCCGATCGACACCTCAGCGCCGACATACAGAAAGATCGCCGCTGCACCGAGCACTGCCCAGCGCGAGCCCAGCGCACTCAACACCGGCGTGGCCGTGCCCGTCGCGAGCGTCGGCGCCACCGCCTCCATGCGCTTGCGGAACGCGATGATCAGCACGGTGAGCAAAGCGAGCATGACAACGATGATGAAAAACGCGGTGTCGATGCTGCGCAAGGACGCTGCGCGTCGCGTGACTTCGTCTGCGGCCCCGCCACCCGCCGCGAAAATTCCGCCGGTGAGCATGATGGCCGAACCGACAAACGGCGCGACGACGGTGCCGAGCGAATTGAACGTCTGCGCCAACAGCAGGCGGAAGTGCGATTTGTTCTGCGGCCCGAGCGCCGAAGCCAGCGGATTGGCGGCGACCTGCAGCACCGTGACGCCGCTCGCAATGATGAAGAGCGCGACCAGCACGATTTCATACGTGCCGAGATACGTTGCCAGCGGGATGATCAGGCAGCCGACGATCATCGTGACGAGCGCGATGACGATGGATCGGCCGTAGCCCACTCGCGCGACCATGGCTGCACCGGGCAGCGAGATCACGCCGTAGGCGAGAAAATAAGCAAACTGTGTGAGCAGCGCCTCGGTGTAACTGAGGCTGAAGATGGCCCGAACCGATGCCACGAGCGGATCGACCAGCTGCGTGATGGCGCCCCAGGCGAAGAACAACGTGGTGATCGCGATGAAGGGCACCAGCAGCCCCTTGTTCTGATTCGTCATCGATCTCTCCGCAGCCCCCTGAATCACGGCGAGACTACAGAGCGTCTCGTGCCGCGCGCAAGGCCCGCTCGATCCGTGCTTTGCGATGGAGGTTTACCGTTTTCAACGAGAAGACTTGGACTCCGATGGGATATCGAGCGCCCGCTCCGCGAGCACCAACGCATCACCGTGAAGCGAGCGTTCACGATGCGACCCGCACCGACGCCTGCCATAGGTTTTTGACGTGCGGTCGAGATCCAGCGGACCGAACGTCGCGAGGCCCAGCGCATCGAAGGCGCCATACCGGGCAATCCATCCCTCGAGCACAGATTCGACGACATGGGCCGCGATCCTAACAGCCGGCCGTGCTTCGCGGTGTAACGAGCGACGGTCTCGATGACCGTGTGACCACCGCTGTCATTTCGGCGTCCTTTGGGAGTACAGTGCGTGCGTCGCCGGTCAGCGCAGCCGGCTATGCGTCTCGAACAGGGGGAACGTTCCGATGCCATTTGCTGCCGTACCACGCTTTACCCGCTCCACCACACGCCTGTTTGCTGTCCTGATGACAGCGATGGCATCCCAGTTCGCATCGGCTGATGCACTGGCTGATGCGGTGGCCAACGACGCCACTCCACACGCGAACCTCTGGCCCAGCCCGAAGTGGCCGCTCGCCAGCGACGCAGCTTCCGAACAGCGCGTTCAGGATCTGCTGAAACGCATGACGCTCGAGGAGAAAGTCGGCCAGGTGATCCAGGGCGATATCCTCAGCCTGAAGCCGGAAGACGTGCGCACCTATCATCTCGGCTCCGTGCTGAATGGCGGCAACTCAGCACCCGGCGACGACGAATTCGCGCCAGCGCAGAAGTGGCTGGATCTGGCGGACGCGTTCTATGCAGCGTCCGTCGACAAGACAGGCGGCCGCGCGGGCATCCCGGTGATCTGGGGAACCGACGCGGTTCACGGCCACAGCAACATCGTGGGCGCCACCCTCTTCCCTCACAACGTGGGTCTCGGCGCGATGCACGACCCGGCGTTGATCGCGAAAATCGCGGTCGCGACGGCGGAAGAAGTGCGCGTCACCGGCATGGAGTGGACTTTCGCTCCCACCGTCACAGTGCCGCAGGACGTGCGATGGGGCCGCGCGTATGAGGGCTATTCCGAAGATCCTGCGCTCGTGGCGTCGTACGTCGGCGTCTTCGTTCGCGGGTTGCAAGGCGATCCGCACTCGAAGGATTTTCTGCGGCCACCACATGTGCTCGCGACGACGAAACATTATCTGGCCGACGGCGGCACTGACAGCGGGCGGGATCAGGGCGACGCGCGCATCACCGAGATCGCGCTGCGCGACATTCACGGCGCCGGCTATCCGCCCGCCATCGAAGCCGGCGTGCAGACGGTGATGGCGTCGTTCTCGAGCTGGAACGGCACGAAGATCACGGCCAACCGCGGCCTGCTCACGGACGTGCTGAAACAGCGCATGAATTTCCAGGGCTTCGTCGTGAGCGACTGGAATGCACACGGCCAGCTGCCGGGCTGCACCGTCACCGACTGTCCGCTCGCGATCAATTCAGGTCTCGACATGTACATGGCTCCAGACAGCTGGAAAGGCCTCTACGAGAACCTGCTGAAGGAAGCAAAGTCAGGGGTCGTCCCACGGGCACGGCTCGACGACGCAGTCGCGCGAATTCTGCGCGTGAAGCTGCGCATGGGATTGTTCGATGCCGGCCCGCCGTCGAAACGGCCTGGTGGTGGCCGCTTCGAAATCCTGGGCAGCCCCGCGCATCGTGCGATCGCGCGCGAAGCCGTGCGCAAATCGCTCGTGCTGCTGAAGAACGAGAACGGCTTGCTGCCGTTGAAGCCGAACCAGCACGTTCTCGTCGCGGGTGACGGCGCCGACAACCTGCCGAAGCAATCCGGCGGCTGGACGCTCACGTGGCAGGGCACCGGCTTCGACAATTCGAAATTCCCGGGCGCCACGTCGATCTGGAAAGGCATTCAAACGGCCGCGACCGCAGGCGGCGGTTCTGCCGAGCTTTCGGTCGAAGGCAAATACACCAAGAAGCCTGACGTCGCGATCGTCGTCTTTGGCGAAGGGCCTTACGCAGAATTCCAGGGCGACATCTCCCTGCTGCGGCTTCGCGAAGGCAATGACGCGCAGCTTGCGATCATGCGAAAGCTGCGCGCCGATCGAATACCGGTGGTTGCGGTGTTCCTGTCGGGCCGCCCGCTGTGGATGAATCGCGAGATCAATCTGTCGAATGCGTTCGTCGCCGCGTGGCTGCCGGGCTCCGAAGGTGCGGGCATCGCAGACGTTCTGTACCGGAAGAAAGACGGCTCCATCGCGTACGATTTCAACGGACGGCTTTCGTTCTCGTGGCCGCGCACTGTGTTGCACGAAGCAGCGAAGAAGGGGCAGCCCGGCTACAACCCACAATTCCCGCTGGGCTACGGCCTGCGTTATTCCGACAAAGGTGACTTACCCCCCCTCCCGGAAGAGCCAGGCGCGGACATCAACAGCAGCCAAGCGGGAATTTTCTTCTCGGGCGGCAAGCTATCGCCGCCGTGGATGCTGGCGTACACAGATGAACGCGGGGAAACGCAGCCCATCAGCACGGTGCCCTCCACTGTTGCGAGCGGACGGGTGAAGGTGTCCCGCATCGACCGGAATGCGCAGGAAGACTCTCTGCGAATGCAGTGGCTCGGCGGCGGAGCGGCGAGCGTGATGTTCGACAGTCGCGAGGCGTTCGACTTCACCCGTGAAACCAACGGCGACATCCTGCTCGTGCTCACGATGAAAGTGACTCAGGCGCCGGGCTCGCGGGTCGATCTGGCCATGGCGTGCGGCCAGCGCTGCTCGGGGTCGGTACAACTCGACGAAGCGCTGAAGCAGCCCGCGGCCGCGGCGTGGCGCACCCTCGGCATCCCGCTCAAGTGTTTCGGTCGCTCGGGCGCGGACATGAAACAGATCCGCACCGCGCTGTCACTGAGCACGCCGGGTGCGCTCGATCTTGCGATTCAGCGCGTGGCGTTCGGAACGGAGGCGGATCAGAAAGTCGCCTGCACGAGCTGATAATCGAACGCACCGAAGTCCGCCAGCCGGGTGCTATAGCAACCCGGCGCTTGCCGTGCGCCTCGTTCAGCCGCTACCCTCCGCTCAAAAGGGGGGCACAGCGATGGACGGATCTCGCGCTGTTGAGGGACGCGTTGACCTTTTGAGTTTGCGCAGGCTGGGACTGGCCGCAGGTACGCTGCTCCTGCCCACGCTCCTGTTCGCGCAGGAGCCTGCTGACACGACCGGTGAAGGCGGGCTCGCGGAGATCACGATCACCGCGCGCTTCCGCGAAGAACCGCTGCAGCGAACCCCGCTCGCCATCACTGCCATCACGGCAGAATCGCTCGAAATGCGAAACGCCACCAACGTGGTGGACATCGGCAAGTTCGCGCCCAACGTCACGATCAATCCGCTCGGTGCGGGCTACGGCCCTACCCTCGTCGCAAACATTCGCGGCGTGGGCCTTACGGATTTCAAACCGGTGTTCGAGCCGGGCGTACCGATCTATGTGGACGATGTGGTCCTCGCCCGTTCCACCGGCGCAGTGCTCGACTTGCTCGACCTGGAACGCGTGGAAGTACTGCGAGGGCCGCAGGGAACGCTGTTCGGCAAGAACGCGGCGGGCGGCGCCATTCGCATGGTCTCGCGCAAACCCACAGGCGACGGACCCGGATTTCTCGAAGGCAGCTACGGCAAATTCAATCGTCTCGACTTTCGCGGCGCATTCGAAATGCCGATCGTGCAGGACCACGTCTTCGGCCGCTTCTCGTTCTCCTCCAAGAAGCGCGATGGCTATGTGGACGTGCTGGATTTCGCCTGTGAAATGAGGCGCCAGCGCATGCCGCAACTGGCGGGCTCCTTGCCGACTGACACTTCTGCCGCGGGCTCGGGCAAGGGCTGCAAGGTCGACGAGATGGGCGGCGAGGACGTGCAGGCCGCGCGCGCCGCGTTCCGCTTCGTCGCCAGCGACGATTTCGAGATCAGCCTCATCGGCGACGTGACGGACGACAACAGCAAGGGCCCCGCCGACAAGACGCTCGACATCCAGACCGATGGCTCGCTCGTGCTGCTGAACCGCTTCAACAGCCAGGTGGCCGGCCCGCGCTATGGCGTGCAGTTCGACAAGCGCTTTCTCACGAACGATCCGTTCACGAGCTACGCGAGCTTCGAAGATCCGATCAATGGGCTCGAGACGCCGAACATCAGCCACGTGTTCCACTGGGGCGTGAGCAGCACGGCCGACTGGAACATCAACGGCGACCTGAGCCTGAAGTTGATCCTCGCGCACCGGAAGTTCGACGCCGAATTCGGCCGCGATTCGGACGGCTCGCCGCTGCCGATCAATCACACCTTCGACCGCTTCACGCACGAACAGGACAGTGCCGAGCTGCGCTTCAACGGCCAGCTGTTCAACGGGCATACGGACTGGACCTTCGGCGGCTTCTGGTTCCAGGCAACGGACTTCCAGCCGAACTTCGTCATTCTCTATCCGAACGAGACGCCGGCGTTCGCGCAGGCGCTCATCGATCGCATCGACAACCAGGACTCCGACAACTGGGCCGTGTTCCTGCATACGGTCAACCACCTCACCGATGCGATGAACCTGACGGTTGGCGCGCGTTACACGAGCGACAAGAAAGACTTCACGGTTCAACGCTCACAGCAATCCGATGGGTCGTTGCTGTTCCCGATCACAACGGCGACAGCGAAGGCCTCGCGCACCACGCCGATGGCGAGCCTCTCGTACCAGCTCAATCCCACGCTGAACACCTACGTGAGCTGGCAGAAAGGTTTTCGCGGCGGCGGCTTCAACCCGCGACCCGCATCGGCCGCACAGGTGACCGCGTTCAATCCGGAAGACCTGAATTCTTACGAAGTGGGTGTGAAGAGCGAATGGTTCGAGCGGCGTCTGCGCGTGAACCTCGCGACGTTCTACGTGAAGTACACGGACATGCAGCTGCCAAGCGTGTTCGTGGACGCGAACAATGCGGTAACGTTTCCGCCGCTGAACGCCGGCAAGGCACACATGGATGGGCTCGAGCTGGAATTCCAGGCAAATCCGTTCGGCGGCTTCAACATTGATGGTTCGCTCGGCTACCTCGGCTTTCAGTACGAAGATCTCGGCAAGGCCGACCCGGATTACATCCGCAACAACTCACCGCCGCAGCTCACGCCGGCTCAGCGCGAACAGAACGCGCGCGCGGCGCCGTGCAAGGAATGTCGGCCGATTCGCGCGCCGAAGTGGACGGGTAACCTGGGCCTTCAGTACGGCGTGCCGCTGCCAAGCGGCAGCACACTGACCTTCCGGACCGATGCGTCGTACCAATCGCGGGTGTTCTATTCCGCGAACAACTTTCTTCGCGCGAGCCAAGGTGCGTACACGTTGATCGACGCGAACATCGGCTGGGCTTCCAAAGACGAGCATTGGGACGTGGCGCTCTCGGGCACGAACCTCACCAACCGGCTCTACCTCAATGGGGCGCTGGACTTCCTGGAGTCGCTGGGCACCAACGAAGGCAACTACGGGCGACCGCGGGAGTGGGCGGTGTCGGTGAAGCGGAAGTTCTAGCCGGCGAGCTGAGCGGCCGAGGTTGCGGCGGGCGCAGCCTGCGCCGCGCTACTTCCTCTTCAACCGAAACAAATCTTTCGCTTTGCCGATCACTTCCTGCGTGAGCTGATCCTGCTGCGGCTTTTCGCGCAGCTGTCGTACGCATTCGGCATAGAGGCCGGTCGGCGTCGATTGCTCTGACAGAACCGAGCGCAACTTGTCCGTCACGCTGTCATTCGAGGCCTCTTTGCACTCCTGCGCGTAGTCGCGGGCCAGCGGCATGTTTCCCGCGTCCCGCGCCATCGCCACGAGATTCGGCAGGAACGGAGTCGCATCGCCAACGCGCATCCGGCCGTCTTGCAGCGTTTCGAGCGCACCCTGAAAATCTCGCGCACGCGCCTGGTACGACGCCAACCAAATGAATGCCTGCGCCGGCGCACGCTTCGACGCACGCCACGCCCGAGCCGATGGCTCGCCGATTTCACGATTGCCGAGGCTCTCGCCGAACGATCCCACCGCCAGATTCAGGTGAGGCGATGGCAGCGCAGAACCTGTGGCCGGCAAGCCTTCCGCCGCCTTCTTAGCGTCCGCAGTCCGACGAGCCGCCAAGGCATCGAGCGTCGCAACCGCCGCCGCATCGAACGCCATCAACTGCCCGCCCTCACCTTCCTGCAGCGTTTCTTTGAACAGCATCGCTGGCCGCGGAGCGCGCTTCTTTTCACGATGCGCGCTCGCGTAATTTGCCAGCGCGGTCTGCCGTTCGTCTGGCGAGGCGTACGATCGATTGAACATGCCCAGGCCATCGACGAGCTTTTCGGCCGCATCGTCAGTCACCGCAGTTTTCACATCGCCCGCCAGCGTGCCGGACGAAGTCTTCACCGCAGCGGCGCTCTCGCGCAAACGCGCGACGAGCATCTTCTTCATCACCTGCATGCGCACGGTGCGTTTGGTCTCAGCGTCGTGAAGCTGCGTGAACAGGTCTGCAAATGCGCCGGGGTCATATCCCGCTGCGCGCATCAGCTCGAAGCCGTTCTGGTCCGCGACGGATTCCTGATTTCGGTTCCAGCTCGGCGCGATGAAATCCGACCACAACAGGTTGGTGGCCTGCGAATTCGTGAGCCCATCCTGGCTGTATTTCGTGAGCTCGCTCGTGTACGTGGCGGGCTGGCCCTTCAGCTCCGCGGACGTGTCACGGATCGCGGCCATCGTTTCCATGCCGAGCGGCAGCGTGCGCAGCGCATCCTTGTCCCTGGGATGATCCAGGATCAGGTGCGACAGCTCGTGGCCCAGCAGCGCGGCGAGCTCGTCTTCGCTGGTCAACGCGCGCAGCGCGCCGGTGGAGATGACGAGGTTCTGTTTCGCATCCACGAAGGCGTTGAACGCATCCGAGGACTGCACCAGGATATTCGGCACCGCCATCGAAACACCCTTTGCATCGAGCAGGCGTTTGCAGAGGCCCTGCAGATACGCCTCGATAGCGGGTGATTCGATGAAGATGAAATCGCGAGCCAGATAAACCGTCTCGCGGTGCTCCTCGATCCTGTCTTTCGCTTCCACGCCAGCCGCCAGCAGCGCGGCCGCGCAGAGCGTGAGCGCCTTCAGCCGCTGCACGGGTCGATTCCAGATACAGCGGGAGTCTTCGTATCCGCTTCGCGCGACACCACCTTGGCGCACTTCACCGGCTTCTTCGTCGGGCCGCCTGCAACTTTCACGGCGAGGCGGTCCACCCACACGCTCTCGTTGTTGGCGAGCTTCACCTTGATGAGCTGCGGCGACTCGCGGCACGCGACCAGCGGCGCGTTCACCACGATATCGGCCTTCTTCACTTCGCCGACGAAATCGCCATTCTCATCATAAGTTGCGGGCCGCTCCGTCTTCACGGATTCGACCTTCTGGTCGCCCACTTCACACGCGTGGGCCAGCGAATGGACGATCGATCCGGCGCACAGCAAAGCCGCCGCGAGAGCGGCCCGGGACCCCATCGTCATGCTCATTCTCCAGAGTGGGAGGGTTTGGATCGTCGAAAGAGCGACAGCAGCACCGAATCGTGATCCGGGAAATACTTCTGGTGGCTCTCTTTGTAATACGGCTTGATGGTGTGGATGACCGCACCCAGGATCGTGAACGCGGCCAGCCAGTTCACGCTCTTGCCATGCTGAAGGAACAACACGGCGGTCACTGCCGCGAACAACGCAGACAGCATGTACAGCACCGCCGACGTGGGCGATGTCAGATCGAACGCGACGGCGACGAGCAGCACGAGCAGAGCGGCTTCCCACTTGCCGAAGCCCGCGTACGTCACAGCAAGCACGAGCCACAGTGCGAGGCTGGCCCGCGCACGCCAGGGTTTGAGGGCTTCGCCGCCCAGAACGCGCAGCACCCACGGAAAAATCACGACCCACAGCAGCGCCAGCGCGATCTTTTCGTAAACGTTGATGGGCTCGTGCGCCTCACGCAGGTAGCCGTCGCCCAGCGCGATCAGGTTGTCCAGCGCCATGCCGTGCCAGACCGCACCCGGCACGAGGCCGTGCACCGGTGTCGCCACCAGGTCGGGAATGCCGGTAATGTCTGCGCCGATCACGACTGCCTTGCCTTTCAGGAGCTGTTCCCATGTATCGCGAGAACTCTCCTGTAATCGGCTCATCGGAATCACAGTCACCGCCGGGCAGCGCAGATTCAGGCGCGGATCCGGGTCCCGCCGCAGGTCCGTGAACATGCCGAGCACGAGTTGCTGGAAGGCGGACAGCCAGCGCTGCCCGTCCCCGGCACCGGGCGCCGCCGCCTGACACTGGCTTTCATCGTTGACCAGCCGCTGCTCCGCCGGCGGAAACGCCCCATAGCGAAGCAATACGGGCGTGAGGAACCGATCGGGCTGTTTCTGCGGATCGACCCCGCACTTGCCGAGCGCGCGGCCTGAGGCACACCAGGCGCGATAGGTCGCGAAGACAGGCGTCGGCGCGTCCAGGCGGCCGCCCAGCATCAACGGGTAATCGTCACCGCACCCGGACCACCGCACGTAGCCGAGGCTGAACCGCTTCTTGTCCGCGGCGATCTGCGCCAACAAGTCCGCCGGCGTCGACTCGGGGTCGCGGATCTCGCGGGGCGTGGACACCACGGTCGGGTGTTCGGGACAGAACTCGAAGTCGCCGAGGGGCTCACCCGGACTGCCCGGCAAGGCCATCGCGGTGAACACGATGGGCGTACCCTGAATCATCGGGTCTTCGGTCATCGTGAGCGGCGCAAGCAGGCTGCGGAATTCGTCTTTGTCCGCGCTGTTCGCGTCACCGTGCCGGTGCGGATAGACGAGATCGACCGCGATGACGGCTGGCCCGACCGAGGCCATCTGACGCAGCAGCCGGCCTTGCTCGGCGAAGCGCATCGGCCAGCCGATCTGACGCTGACGCAGATACTCGTCGTCGACGAGCACCACGACGACGTTGCCGGAACCGGCATAGAACGGCGAGAAAATGCGGGCCGCGACCTGCTGGGAGCGGGCCTCCGACGCCGCACCGATATTGAAGGGATCGATCTTTTCGACCAGCCCGAAAACCGCGGCGAGTGCGAGCAGCACGCCGATTTCCTGCCGATGTTTGCGCAAGCGGCTGCCGATCCAGCCCGCCAACGCGCGCAGACGCGTGGACAATTGGCCCCCGAAAATGAGCAAGAGCGGGGCTCTTACGGGCCCCTCCGCCGAAGACGGTTTACCAGTTCAGAGCCGGCGCGTCACCCGCTCCACGGCACTCACCACACGCCGGACGATATCGTCCACCTCGTCACGGGTGATCACGAGCGGCGGCGCGAAGCCGAGAATGTCCCCGTGCGGCATCGAGCGGACGATGACGCCTTCTTCGAGACAGGCCGCCGCGAGCTGCGCGCCCACGCGGCGCTCGGCATCGAAGCGCTGTTTTTTGGCCGGATCCTGCGCGAACTCGATGGCCGCAAGCAGGCCCGCGCCGCGCACTTCGGCGACATACGGGCGATCCACGAACTCGCTGCGCAGACGCGCCAGCAGGTATTCGCCGACCGACGCCGCGTTTTCCATCAGGTGCTCGCGCTCGATGATGTCGAGGTTCGCAAGCGCCGCGGCCGCGCACACCGGGTGCCCCGAAAATGTGTAGCCATGCGCGAAGGGCCCATACGTGTCGGAGCCCTGCTGTAGCACCTGCCACACCTTGTCGCCGACCAACACGCCGGACAGCGGCTGATAGCCGCTCGTCAGCCCCTTGCCGATCGTGATGAGGTCCGGCTCGATCCCGTATTTCGTGGCCCCGAAGGCCGTGCCGAGCCGTCCGAATCCACACACGACTTCATCCGCGATGAGCAGGATGTCGTAACGTCGGAGCACCTTCTGGATTTCTTCCCAGTAGCCTTCCGGCGGCGGAATGATGCCGCCAGTGCCGAGCACCGGCTCACCGATGAACGCGGCGATCGTGTGCGGCCCTTCGAGCGTGATGAGCCCCTCCAGCTTCTTCGCGCAGCTGCGCGAGAACTCGCGCTCGCTCACACCCGCGTCCGCATGCCAGAAAAAATGCGGCGTGATCGTGTGCAGCACCGGGCCTTGCGGCAGATCGAACGCCCGATGATGGTTATCGAGCCCGGTGAGGCTGCCCGCCATCACGGTGCTGCCGTGATAGCCGCGCCAGCGCGAAATGATCTTTTTCTTCTCGGTGCGGCCGAGCACGTTGTTGTAGTACCAGACGATCTTCAGCTGGGTTTCGTTGGCGTCGGAACCCGTGAGCCCGAACTGGATCCGTTGCATCCGGTTGTTCGCGCCCTTGTTCTCGCTTTGGGGCGCCATGGCCAGCACGCGCTGGCCGAGCCGGATGGCGGGCTCGTTCGAATAGCCGCGGAACGAATGGTAGTAGGCGAGCTTCAGCGCCTCTTCGTGGATCGCGTCCGCGATCTCGCGCCGGCCATAACCCACGTGATTGCAGTAGATGCCGGCGAACGCGTCGATGAGCTCTTGGCCGTCGCGGAGCCGAATCCGGATTCCCTCGCCGCCCGTCACGATGCGGGGTTCGCCCGCCTCGCCCGACGCGAATTGCTTGAGTGGCGTGAACGGATGCAGCAGCGTCGCCCGGTCGGCGGCCTGCAGCTCGAGAGTGGTCTGTGCGACGGAGTCGGTCATGGGAATGTCCGCAATGGCGTGGTCAGCCGCGCAAGTGTACCCGCCGCTGCGTTCCGGCAAACCGTGTCGCCGGTGATCGAATCGCAAAAGATACGCGGCGGCCCGCGCCCGTCGAGCAGGATCGAACAAAGGTCGCGCGGCTCGTGAAAGTTGTCGCCGCGACCGACGGGGCGACCCAGTTTTCGGACGGGACCTTGGTCCCGCCCTAACAGCCGCGCTCGAGCTGACCCCCGCATACCGCGCGAGGCCGTTGTGTCCGCCACCCGACTCAAAAACACGCGGCGTTGCAGAATTGCGCGGGCGGTCGCCGCACCCGCAACGAAAGTCTCAGCTCGGCAACACGTGACGACTCGGTCACGACGCGCGCTCGCGCGCACCAGTAAAAAGTCGGCTGGCCCGTCGTCTCGAAGCAGGTTTTAGTGGTGGCTCCCGCGCGCCCCGGAACGATTCCGCAGACCGTGCGGCGTGCGGCAGTGCGCGCGCGCCACGGCTTCACCGGGCTTTTCTGGCGTCCGGGAATCGCGGGCCGATTGGGCATCGCCTTCCTGGCGGTCGCCGTGCTCGCGGTCGCGGCCAACCTCACTGCGCAATACGGGGCGTCCATCGTCCATACGACGACGGTGCGGGAAGCGCCGACCAAAGTCATCGCCGTAGAACATAAGCAGCCGGCCGCCGTAGCCGCTCCCGTTACTGCGCCGGCGGTTGCCCCGGCAGTCGCACCTGATGCGCCCCGTTTGCCTGCGGGACCGCTCGTCATCGCGATTGGCCAATACGACCGCGCGCTGGAGCGTCGTGCGGAATCACAGTCCGCCGCCACAGACGGCATCAAGGACCTCGAAGCGGCTGCCGCTCAGGTGCAGGACGAAACGGAACGATTCGTCGCGGCGGCAGCGCCTGTCGTCGGCGAGACAGGAGACTCGGCTCGTGCGCTCAAGAGCATCCCTGCCTTTGCGCGCCAGCTGAAAGCTCGCGGCAGCGACGCCGTCCGCGCCGCCGATGGTCGCCGCGTCCTGTTCGCGAGCTATTGGGATGCGTTCGAGCGCGTCGACGCGCGCATGAAAGGTTCGCTCGATCGCAACTGGAAGATTTTCGGTCGTGTGATCGCACGGCAATCGCTGATCGCGCTGAGCCGCGACCTCGACGAGATCCGCCGCCACTCGGCGCGACTCAGCCCTGCCGGCCAGTTCGATCCGGCGACGATGCAGCAGCTCGCCGAATCGCAAACGCAGTTCGCAGCAACGCTCGAGGGCCATGCGCGCAACCTCGGGCGCTCGCAGGGTGCAGAGTGGCTGAAAGAGCTGCAGGCCGACTTCGCAACGGTGGTGCAAAAACGCTCGGAGCTGGCCGCGGCGGATGCGGAAGTCGCAGCCGCCTTCGTGAAGGTCGAAGGCACCGCGAAGGAAATGGCGCGACTGATTCGCGTGGCCGCGCGGCCTCCGAAAACAGTCGTGCCGGAGGCACCGGAACCGAGTGCTGAAGCGGTTACGCCACCCGTTGTGGCGCACGTCGACACAACATACGAAGTGCCTACATCGTCGCCGGCACAACAGCACACGACCACAACAGTGGACGACCATCACGGCGTGCGAATCGCCCTGGCGTCGATCAGCGTGGTCGTGCTCTTGCTGCTGCTCGCAATTTGCGTGGCCACGGTCCGCAGCATCGTCGATCCCATTCGCCGGCTCATTGCCACGACGGGACAACTTGCCGCGGGTGATGCCGAAGCGCGCGTCGCTCGGGGCGGAATCCGCGAGCTCGACACGCTTGCCGGCGCGTTCAACGAAATGGCCGAAAAGCTGAACGCCGCGCAGACGTTGACGCGCGACTATCAAGTGCAGCTCGAAGCGCGGGTGGATGAGCGCACCCGTCAGCTGCAGCACCTCGCCGAGCACGACCCGCTGACAGGCATGCCGAATCGGCGCCAGTTTCTGTCGTACCTGCAGTCCACCCTGCGCAGTGCCGCGCGCGATGCCACGCAGGTTGGCGTGTTTTTCCTGGACCTCGACAATTTCAAGAACATCAACGACAGCATGGGGCACGCGTTCGGCGACCTCGTGCTGATCAGCATCGCGCAGCGTTTGCGGGAAGCCACGTCCACCGGCGGTTTTGCCGCGCGACTCGGGGGAGACGAATTCACCATCGTCTACGAGCGCGCCGAGAGCGTCGAAGAGATTTGCCGGTTCGGCGCCTCGCTCGTGTGCGCGTTCCAGAAACCGCTGCTTGTCGATGGTCGCGATCTGCTCGTCGGCATCAGTGTCGGCGCGAGCGTCTACCCGGATCACGAACGCGATGCGGACGCCCTGCTGCGCGCCGCCGACGCAGCGTTGTTCCAGGCGAAGACCACTGGTCGCAGTCGATTGGCCGTGTTCAGTCCCGAGCTGCTTGCCAATGCGTCTTTGAAATTCCGCATTGAGCAGGGCCTGCGACACGCCGCCGAGCGCGGCGAATTCGACCTGCTGTTCCAGCCTGAAGTGAGCTTCGACGTGCTGGGCACCAAGCTCGTCGAAGCGCTGTTGCGCTGGCGGCTGCCGGACGGCCGGCACGTGCCGCCCGCCGAATTCCTCGCGGTGGCCGAAGAATCCGGCCTCATCATGACCATCAGCGATTGGGTCCTGAGCTCCGCGATCGAAACCGCCGCGCGCTGGCATCACGGCCCGTGGCCGGACGTGCGCGTCGCCATCAACGTGTCGGCGCGCCAGCTGCTCGACCCGCAGTTCGTCGATCACGTGTGGAACATGCTGAGGCAGCACAAGCTCCCGGCCCGCTGTATCGAGATCGAGCTGACGGAAAACGTCGTGCAAACGGGGCCGGCGACGGTCGAAACGCTGCGCCGACTGCGCGAGCTCGGGATCGCCATTGCGCTGGATGACTTCGGCACCGGCTATTCGTCGCTCGCGTCCCTCGAGCAGCTGCCGCTGACGCGGGTGAAGCTAGATCGCAGCCTCATCGCGAGCATCGACAAGACGGCCCGCGCGCTGGCGATCACGCGCGCGATCATTGGCCTGTGCCGTAGCCTCGGGCTCGAAGTCACCGCCGAAGGCGTGGAACGACCGGAGCAGCTCGCGCTGCTCGTGGATTACCCTTCGATCTGCCTGCAGGGCTACCTCATCTCCAGGCCGATCGACGCCGACTCGGTGCCAACGGCGGTCGCGCAGATGCCTCAGCATCTGCAATCCATTCTGCTGTCTTCGCCTTCGAAGGCCGAAACCGATCTCTACGTGCGGCCGAAGCCTTCAGAAATTGACGCGGCCCTGGAGCCCATAGCGGACCTCCCCGTCGTTCGGCACGCAGTAAAAGGATCCTGAGACGCCGCGCAGGTCCTGGATCTCCACGCAGTATTTCTCGCCAGTCAGGTTATTGCCGAAGAGCGCGAGCTCGTATTGCTTCGACGCGCCGAACGCCAGCGCTGCGCGAGCGTTCAGCTCGGTGCGTGCCTCGTACTCGTCGCAGGCCGAATTGATTCGCGCCCTGCCCCTGAAAGAGCTCGCTTCGCAGCGGCGGTTTTCGTCTACCGCCGCGGGCGCAGCGTCATGCCGCCCCCGTTGCTGAAGTTCCTGGAAGTCCTGCTTCCTCGGGAGTCGCCGTAACGGTGCCTTCTTCTTCGCCGATCACTTCGGCGGGCGGTGCCATCGAAACAACGGATGCCATCGGTGCGGCCGTGGCGATGGCAGCGATCGTGGGTGCGCCGGGCCCCTGCTCCGCCACGGGAACTGGCAGCTCCTGCACGCGAATCACCACGCGACCGATGCGCTTGTCACCATCGCGAAGCACGTGACGAATCGCGTTCACAGCGTCGTCCAGACCGTACGTCGCCGCGAGACGCCCGCGCAATCGGCCTGCGGCGAGCAACTCCCCAAATTTGGTGTAGAGCGCCTTGCGCTCTTCTGGCGTGTGACGAGCCAGTTGGCGTGCGGGGTGCATACCGCATAGACGAATGCCGCGAGCACCGAGCAGATCGGACGGCATCTGGCAGGGTTCGCCACTCATCGCGCTGTAATTGATGATGACGCCATTGTCGTCGAGACAGTTCGCCAGGCGCGCGGTGGCAGCGCCGCCCACAGCATCGAGCGCAAGTTTCACGCGGGAGCCCTGCGTAACCGCGGCCACACGCTCGCGCAGATCCGGTGTATCGAGCAGGACGACGCCCGCGCCCAGCTCCTTCAGCTCGGGAATCACCACCGAGCTCTTCACCACGTTGACGACTTTCGCCTGCATTTCGCCGGCGAGCTGGATGACCATGCGGCCCACCGAGGAGCTTGCTGCGTTCTGCACGACGAAGTCGCCCGCCTCGAGCTTCGCGTAGTCCTGCAGCATGAGCATCGCGGTCGCGGGGCTCAGCGACAGCAGCGCAAGTTGTACCGGGTCGCCTTCCGGCGCTGGCAGGAGATCGGCGGCATTCACCGCGATCTGTTCGCGATAGGTGCCGGAGCCGATGGGCGCGAACACGCGCGAGCCCAGCGACAGGCCTTTCACGTCGCGGGACAGGGCGACCACGCGGCCCACGCCTTCGTACCCCGGCGTCCGAGGCAGCTTCTTGCGAAACCCGTCCATGCCGAGCACGGTGCGCGCATCGGCGACGTGAACGACCGCGACTTCGATTGCCACGACGGCCTGACCGGGGCCGGCAGTCACGGCCGGCACATCACGCAGCTCGAGTACTTTGGCCGGCTCGCCGTAATCGGTCTGAATCAGCGCCTTCAATGCGCGCAACTCCATCAATCAGTCTTGCAGTCGTGCATGATCGCTGACACACCGCGCCTCGAGTGCGGACCTGCGTCTCTTTTTTGTGTAGCCTTCGGCGCCAGACGACGGGGAGCAACAATTGGCCAAGAAACGTAGCGGCGGTTCACGGTCCGGGTCGCGTCAGAAACAGCCTCGGGGCAAGCGGGTTGCTCGCTCCACTGCGCCGGGGGGAACGGCTCCAGGGGCGGGCGTTGCCGGTCTCGATCGAGTCGGGAATGCACCCCCGAACGCTCCCCGAATCGTGGCCCATAACGCGCGGGGGGCGGCTATGGACGGGTCCGGTTCGCCCCGCATCGAGCTCACCCGGGGCGCGGCATTGCCGGCCATGCATGACGGCAGCCGCCGCAAGGAATGGGGCCTTCCCGAAGACCCGCGCCAGCGCGGACCCTACATGGTAGAGCTCAACCTGAAGCACCCCGGTGGCCTGCCCGGTGCGGGGTTGGCGTTCAAGGAACACCTGCTGCCCACCGTCATCCCGAACGACACCCCGCTGTGCGAGCCCGTGACGTCCGCGTATTTTCGATGTCAGCTCAATGTCACTGAGTGGCGCGAGCTGATCCGTGCCGATGAGCAATGGGAAGTCGACGGCAAGACGCTACCCGGAATGCCGGACAAGTGGGTGCGCAGCATCTATCGCATCTGGCCGGACTTCCGCATCAACGCGCTCACCGACCGATCCGTGATGACGGTAAAGGCCGACGCGGCTGCACGCTCCTATGAAGCGAATGGCAAGAACATCGTGTGGGCCGTCATCGATTCCGGCGTGCAGGCGGATCATCCTCATTTTGGTGTGAGCGATGCGTCGTCACACCTGCTTCGTCATCCCGAGGTTGCGGACCTGCATCGCGACTTCACGAAGCCCGAAGCCACCAATACGCCGGTGCCAAAGGCGAACATCACTTCAGCACTCGCGGATCCGTGCGGTCACGGCACACACGTCGCTGGCATCATCACTGGCCAAGCGCCGGCCAATGCGGTTGCTTTCGAGCGCGTGTACACGCCCACGTCCGACGACACTCACACCGTCTCGCTGCAGGAACGTTCGTGCGAAACCGCCGAACTGCACGGCGTCGCGCCGAAGTGCAAAGTGGTGAGCTTGCGAGTGCTCGAAGACGACGGCACCGGCCGCTCGAGCGATGTGATCCAGGCGCTCGCTTACATTCGCGAGCAGGTCAACAACAACCCGAAGCTGTTGCGTATTCATGGCGTCAATCTCAGCGTGGGCTACGAGTTCGATGCCGAGATGTTTGCGTGCGGACAGAGTCCCCTGTGCTCGGAAGTGGATCGGCTCGTGCAATCCGGCGTGGTGGTGGTGACCGCCGCGGGCAACACGGGCTATGGCAACGCTGCCAGCATCGCGCGCACCACCCGCGTCGGGATCTCGAACAGCATCAACGATCCTGGCAATGCCAACGGCGCGATCACGGTGGGCGCGACCCATCGCGACTCGCCGCACACGTATGGCGTTTCGTATTTTTCATCGAAGGGGCCGACGGGCGATGGCCGGCTGAAGCCGGATCTCGTTGCGCCCGGTGAGCGCATCACGTCGTGCGCGGCGGGGCTGAAGCTGCGGGCGCTGCCGATCGATGCGAAGGCGAAAGCGAAGGCGACGCGCGGCGCAGCTCAACGGACGAGCCAGAGCCAGGGAAAAGGCCAGGGCAGAGGTGCGAGTAGCTCGGCGGCGACTGCAAACGTGTCAGCCAACGTCGCGGCTTACGTCGACGACAGCGGCACCAGCATGGCGGCGCCTCACGTGTCCGGCGCCATTGCCGCGTTTCTTTCCATCCGTCGCGAGTTCATCGGACGGCCCGATGACGTGAAGCGCGTGTTTCTCGACAGCGCGACGCCGCTTGGGCGGGAGCGCTATTTCGAGGGCCGCGGGCTGCTCGATCTGATGCGCGCGATACAGTCGGTCTGATTCCTGGAGCGGTCATGAACATCATTGCCTCGATTCCCGTGTTCGAAGTCGAGTTCGACAAGAACGGCAAACTATTCAGCCCGGCTCAACTGGCGCAGCTGCAGGCATACCTCGAGAGCGAGAGCATCACGGACCTCGTCTTGTTCGCGCACGGGTGGAACAACGACATCGCCGACGCGCGGGACCTCTCCACTCGCCTGTTCACCGAAATCGGCGGCGCGCTCACCAAGGGCAACATTCCGTCGCTCGCAGGCCGGAAATTCGCGGGCGCCGTCGCGCTGTGGCCCTCGAAGAAATTCACCGACGCAGACCTGATCCCCGGCGGCGGCGCGGCCTCGCTGAACAAGGACGAAATCAGAGTGGTGAAGGCGCGGTTGAAGGACCTCGCGAAAGACACCGTGCGCCTGGGCAAGAGCGTGCCCGCGAGCGCGGCGGTCCAGAAGAAAGTGGCGCGCGCGACGGCGTTGCTGAAGACGCTGGAGACGAATCCGAAATCGCAGGAACAGTTCGTCAAGATCATCCGCTCGCTGCTCTCCGAGAAAGCGGCCGAAACCGACGACGGCACCAAGGCGTTCTTCAAGACCAAAGACGCCGAGCTGCTGCAGAACCTTCGCAAGGAAGCGGTGGTCGTCGCGCCGGCGCACGGCGGCGGCGCTGCGGATCTCGGCGGTGTCGGCGCTGGTGGCGCGGCGGGCTTGTTCAGTGATCTGGGTGACAGCATCACGGCTGGCGCGCGCCGATTGCTGAACTTCACGACCTATTACCAGATGAAAGAACGCGCCGGCACGGTGGGCGTGAATGGCGTGGCGCCGATGTTGGCCACGCTTCGCAAAGCGTCTCCGGGGTTGAAGATTCACCTGGCGGGTCATAGCTTCGGCGGCCGGCTCGTCACGGCGGCAACGAGCGCCACCACGGCGGCGTCTCGTCCAACCACACTCACGCTGCTGCAGGCGGCTTACTCGCACAACGGACTCGCATCGAAGTTCGATGGCAAGACGGACGGGTTCTTCCGCAAGGTCGTCACGGGCACCAAAGTGGGTGGGCCGATCCTGATCACGCACACGAAGAACGACAAGGCGGTGGGCGTTGCATATCCGCTCGCGTCGCGGATCAACGGCGTGAAGACCGCTGCGCTGGGCGACGAAAATGATCCTTACGGCGGAATGGGGCGCAACGGCGCGCAGAAGACGCCGGAAGCGGTGGTGGGCGAGTTGCTCCCGACCGGAACGCCGTACACGTTCAGCGCGGGCAAAGCGTTCAACCTGAAGGCCGACGCGTTCATCGGCGACCACTCCGACATCTGCAAGCCACAGGTGGCGTGGGCAATGCTGACGAGCATCGCCACGACCTGAGTGACTCCGAGACGCTGATTCGGGGCTGAATGACGCTACTCGTGGAACGTGGTGTTGCCTTCCGCGTCCAGCGTATTGCGATCGTTCTCCGCGCAGATGAACTCGAGCAGGTTGTACTCCCGCGACCGCGTGAACGCGTACGTGTTCGTGTAAGGCTTCTCGAGCGCCTCGGGGTCTTCCACTTTCACATCGACGAGCATCGTCTCCGCATCCTTCGGATCCAGGCGGAAGCGTTCCGTGATGTGGATCTTATCGCTGTGATACATGCCCGGCGTCAGCGGCACAGTCGACTTGATGTTCACAGTGTCGACCACGAGCGTGTTCCCCTCCCACTTGCCGATGGAGTCGCCATAGAACGAGGGCTCCGAATCCGCATGCGCGCGTCCGTCGGTGAAAATGTTCCGCCACTGCATCCACGCCTCGTGATGCATCGTGACGCGGCCCGGTGTGAACAGGAACTCGATCGGATACTGCGCCACACCCATGATGTAAGGCATGCCAGGCGGTGTGCAGTTGTCGCCTTTCTTCTTGCCCGCGCCGTGATTCGCATCGGCGTCCTTCTTCCACGCCTGATAGTCGGCGAGATACTTGCCCTTCAACACGGGCGTCTCGCGCTTGGCACCGGGCGCGCCGAAGCTGATCGTCCAGATGCCGCCCCAGTCCGGCAGCTTTTCGAGCGCGGCGTACTGTCCTTTCGGATACGCGGCGCCCTTCTTTTCCGCTGTCGCCTCGCCCGCAGAGTAGACGAAGGTACAGAAACCAAGCGCTAACGCGCCGAACACCACATTACACAGCACGCATTTCGATTTCATCGACGCCCCCTCGCTTGTTGCCCGCCGTCGGCGTTGCTAGATTTGCCGCATTCTGGAGCACAGCCATTCTGCCGGAGAACTACGATGATTCGCATCGGCATCCGCTCGTCCCGCCGCACAGTGAGAAACCTTTTCAGCGCCACGCTCGGCGCACTGCTGCTCGCATTTTCGACGCCGGCCTGGGTACATCACTCGGGCGCGATGTTCGACCGGGAGAAAGTGATCACCATCGCCGGCACGGTGACGGAGTTCAACTGGACCAATCCGCACGCCTCGTTCCGCGTCGACGTGCCCAATGCCGCCGGCAAGCTGGAAAGCTGGGCTATCGAAATGAACAGCCCGAACAACCTCGTGCACATCGGCTGGAAGCGCTCGAGCATCAAGGCCGGCGACAAGGTTACGGTGAAGATCAACCCTCTCCGCGATGGGCGCCCTGGCGGGTTATACATCGGTGTAACGCTGGCGGACGGGAAGTATCTGGGCACCGACACGGAGGCGGGCAAGGCGGCGACGAAGGACGGTAGCTATTGAGCGGGCTTCGTGGCGCGCAGTTGCCGGGCCGCTTCTTAAGGTCGACAGCGCGCGCATTCTCTTGGTGATCTTTTCTTAGCCGCCCGGCGGCCAAGAGGGCCTCCCAGAAAAGAAGGCTACTTCGGTGGCGTCGCAGGCGGCGCCGAACTCAACGCCTTCTGCCTCGCATCCACCTCTGCAGAACCCTCCGCCGTACTCGGCAGATTCTTGTTGAGGTTCGGCAGGCACTCCGACTCCGGAATATCGCTGTAATCCATGCGCAACCAGCGCTTGGTGCTCTTCCACTCGCCCTTCCACATCTTCGGATCGGTCATCGTGTACTCGATCTCGAGCGTCTTGCCGCCGTCCTTCATGCGCATGCGCTCGGTCATCTCGAACTGGTCGCTGATGGGAATGCCCGCATCGATGTAGTGCTCGTTCGGCTCGAAGTACTTCGTGTGCACGACCAGCTCGTTCTTCTCCCAGTGACCGATCGACTCGCCGTTGTACGTCGACACGACGAGATCCGGATCGCTCGGCGGGCGCCCGTCCAGGTAGATGATGCGAATGCTGTTGTTGAACCCGAACATCATGTAGATGACCGTCGGCAGCTGCACCATGCTGATGGGCCACACGCGCGTCATGATCATCGGCATGCCCGCCGGATAGCACTCGCCGATGCTATCGCGATAGCGCTTGCCGGCCTTCTGCGCTTCCGCCGCTTCGATCAGGGCTTTCTTGCCGGGCTCGTAGAACTCGGGATATGGCGGACCGAAACGGAAATCCGCAAACGCGCGCCGCAAATCCACGAACCAGGTGCTCGTCAGATCGAAGGGTGGCTTTGCGCGTTTCTTCGCCAGGTTCTCCGGCGCCAGTGCGCCGAGCTGCCCTTCGTGCACGTGCGCGAGCTCTTTGAGCCGCTCGCCATCGAGACCGGGACGTCGCTCGACCGGCACCGTGCTGGGTGACGGCGGTGATTGCGCCGCGGCCGGCGTCGCCACCACAGCGGTTACGAGAGTCGCTGTGAGCAGCGTGGCCGACAAAGGCCGAACGCACGCACGAACCGCCATTCCGATCGCACTCAAGGCGCCACGAGGATCCGATCCGCTCATTTTGAATTCTCCATGATGAATTTCAGCACGGGTCCGCTCAGCGACTCATCCGCCGTATTCACTGCGTACAACTCTGAAATGTGCGAATGACCGGGCAGCTTCACACGCACCACCGGACGCCCCGCCTTCTCGCGCTCATTCGCCAGCAGATCCGAGTCCGGCTTGAAAGTGTCCGGATCGAGCTCTGCGTCGGCCACCAGCAGCGGCACCTTGCTCTTCACGAGCCCGGTGAGCGACGAGCGCTCTGGATACTTCGACACATCCTCGCCGTAGTACGCCTTCCACACCGAAACCGTGTCGCCCAATTTATAGAAACCGGACGTGAGAATCGCGCCGGCAAGGCCAGGCTTCTTGCCCGCATTCGTCATCGCGGCGATGTAGTCGCCTGTATGCGCCGCACCGGCCGAATGGCCCCACAGGAATATCTTGTCCGGATCGCCGCCCTTGTCCTTGATGTTCTTCTTCAGCCACGCCACAACGCGCGTGAGATCTTCGACGCCCGCCGGAAACTGAAACTGCGGCGCGAGCCGATAGTTGATGGTGACGCCGACCAGGCCATGCGCCGCGGCCCACAGTCCCACGTTGTCGTAGAACGGCGAGTTGGGCATGTGCTTGGCGCCGGCCGCGAAGCCACCGCCATGAATGAACACAACGACAGGCTTGCGGCTCTTCGCAGTCGTATCGGGCGATACGAAGACATCCAACACGTGCCGCTCATGCGGGCCGTATGACACGTCGCGCGTCACGGTGACGTTCGGATACGGCTCTTTGGGCTGCAATGGCGTGTAGATCTCGCCCGTGCGGCGGCCATCGATCTTCGGACCGATATCGCGAATCGCGAGCGCTACGTCAGGCGGCATCCCTGCGGGCGCAGCAGCTGCCGCGGCCAGGCGCGCCTGCAGCCGCGTGTTCTCCTTGATCGGCGGCACGTCGGTTCGACCCGACACCGGGTTCGCGTAGTGAAACGGAATGTTGTACACGGACGGGAACATGTCGAACACGCCCGTCGGCGGCGAGTCTGGCGGGAATTCCTTGCTGGGTCCAGGCACGTTGCTCGCAGTGACTTTCGTCCAGCCGCCGTCGTAGTTCGCGCTGAAGGTGTTGTACGTGTGGTCGACGCTGAACCTCCAGATGCCGTCTTCCTTCACCGCTTCGTTCTCATAGACGGCGCCGCCGATTGACGCGCGCGGACCGAACGACATCTGCTGGAACATGCGGATGCGGATCTTCGCGGACTTGCCATCGTCGGCCACGTGAATCACCGGCTGCAGCTGCATGTGATTGCCGAGCCGCCCCGCGACCGGGCCTTCCTGCCCGCGACCAAACACCTTGACGAGAAACTCGCGCACGCGCGGGCCCTTGTAGACACCGCGTTGAGCGAGCTCGATCGTGCCGTCCCGCGCGAACAGATCCGCGAGGTCGTTCCAAAGATTCTTGTCGAGGTAATACCCATACGCGCTCTGCAGGTTGTCGAGCGCGTGGAAATCCTTCACACGCTCGACAACCTGCGTCGCTTCGGTGACGGCGTGGTCAGCGTCCGTCACCTTGGGGGGGCTGTATCGCACGTTCGCAGGCATGAGCGCCGCGGCGGCGAGTTGTTTCGTCGGGCCGCCATCGGCCTCGGTCGGATACGTGGGTGCCTTGCCCGTCACCGGATTCAGGTAGTGAAACGGCGGAACGTGCGGCTTCGGATAGATCGCATAAGTTTCCGTCGGCGGGCGGTCCGGTGGCAGCTGCGTGCTCGCGGTGGGCACAGGTTGCGCGTCTTTGCCCCAGCCCTTGTCGAAATCCGTGATGAACGTCGGATAGAAATGCAGCGAGGCGAACTTCCACACGCCGCCTTCGTTGACGAAACTGTTCTCGTAGATGCCCTCGCTCCACAAACCCTGACCGCCCACCTTGCCGGTCATCGCGAGCTCACGACTGCGGATGCGGGCGGTCCTGCCGTCCGGCGCGACGTCGACGATAGGTTGTAACTGAATGTGATCGTTCAGCCAGCCTTCGACGAGACCATGGGGCCCGAGCGTACCGAGATAGGCGCGGATGTGAGGCTTGCCGACGTACACGCCCTGCTGGCCGGATTCGAATGTCGCGTTGTCCGCGAACAGATCGGCCGCCTGGTCCCACATGGCGCGATCGATGTAGAAGCCGTAGATGCGCTGGAGGTTTTCGACGTCCTGCTCGGCTTTCAATTGTGAAGCGCGATACGCGAGATCGGCGGCGCGTTTTTTCGCGTCCCCTTTGCCCTTCACCGAAGCGAGCATCGTGGATGCGTCCCAGACGGTGCCGCCAGTCAGCGTGCTACCGGGATTGGTGTAGTGGAACGGAGCGATGCACGCGGCGGGAAAGCCGTCGCAGTCCATCTTGCGTTCGCGGTCGAACGGATGCGGAAGGTTACGAGGACGGCGAGGTTGAGCCGGGGCCGATGCCGTGGCGCCGGCATTTGCGCCCTCTCCAGCCGCCCGGCGATTGAGGGCCTCTTGTCCGGTCACAGATCCGGCCGCAGGCGCAGACCCACCCGCATTAGCAGCCGCCGGCGCCACCCACCCCGTCGCATAAGGCGCCCCAAACCCACTGTAATAATCGAGCTTGCTGATCTTCCACACCCCACCCGCCTTGGTGTACTGAAGTTCATACACGCCTTCAGCCCAGGTCGCCCCACCGCCCAGGCTGCCGAACATGGCAAACGCGCGCCACCGCCCCTTGGCGGTCTGACCACCGGGGTCGAGGTGAACCACAGGCTGAATGTTCATGTGGTCATAGAGCCGGTTGTCCCCGAGCCCGATGGCGCCATTGCGTCCACCCACATTCAGGAACAGGTGCTCGCGGATGCTCGCGTGCCCCACATAGATGCCGGCCGGATAATTGGCCACGGCATCGTCGGTGAAGAACGCCTGGAGGTCCTCCCACATTCCCTTGTCGAGGTAATAGCCGTACGCCCGCTGAAGGCGCTTCAGCGCGCTCAGGTCTTCGGCGGCCACCACTTCGGCTTCGAGCCGGTTCAATCGCGACTGCAGATTCGATGCAGCGCCATCCGCGGCCATCGCCACGGACGACGCAACTCCGAAAGCCGCGACGACGATTGCAAGCGTGCTTGCAAACCGATGCCGCATGCGTCCCCCTCGCTTAAATTCCGGCCTGAATTCATTTAGCGGGCGCGCGTGCGCGCGCCCGAACTCAAACGCTCACACCATCAACGTGTGGTCGAACGGCTCAACGGCCATATCGACGTGAACATCCGCACGGGCCACATCGTACGCGATCGGATGCGCGTAGCGAGGCCAATGCCCGCACGCATCGTCCACGTGTCCGAACCACGACGGATCGCTTGCCAACGGACTCAGCGCAACGGTCGACGCCGCCGGCAACGCATGGACGACGGACAGCGGCACCAACGTCGACGCGACGGCGGCGCCGGCCGCAAAACCGGCGCCTCCGAGAAACGCTCGACGATCCAGCCGCCGCGACAGCAACGACCTGTTGTCCTCAGGAGCGCTCATGTGAACCGATCCCCCGCAGGCACCGGCGGCAGATCGGAGGCCGGGAACCAGTTCGTGTGCGTGCCACTGCGCAGCCGGAAAGGCAGCTTCACCGTCGCGATGATGCCCTCGTCGATCTTCTGCGCATCGGCGATCACGAGGTCGGACGTCATCGACTCGTAGTTGCTCGCGATGGCCATGACATATCCATCGCCTTCGTTCTTCGCGCCCTTGCGCGGCACGAACATGTTTTCCTGCAGAGCCTGCACGGGCTCCGCGAAGCACTGCTTGATCTCGCCCGTGCGCACATCCAGCCGCTGCATCACGTTCGACGCGAACGGCCCGAGCGCCGGCGCCCGCTTCGGATCTGCCGGACGGCTCGTGTCACGGCTGCCGACATATGCGTACCGATAGTCGAGCGAGAGAAAGCGATCGTCCATGCGCGGCAGAATGCCGGGCGTGGTCGACACGACCTCTTCGAGGAACGTGTCTTTCTTCGACTTCAGGTCGAAGGTCCAGCGACGAATCTGCGACGGATCGCGCTCGCCGCTCGACGTGGGCAGCTCCATCGTGATCTTCGAGCCGCGGTCCGTCGCATTGAGGAAATGAAGCGTGTTCCGCGACGGGCCCTTGTACCAGCGCACGTCTTTCGCATCGCCATTCCGCGGCAGCACGCCCACCATGGTGGGCAGATCGCCCTTCCACTCCCACATCGGCTCGCCGGTCTTCAGGCGCTCGTCGCTGGTGGTGCGCGCGATCACCGGGATGATCACGTATTTCTGCGTGATCGCGATGTCGTGAATGATCCCGAGATACGGCGACTTCAGCCACACCTCTTTCGTGACTTCGCCCTTCGGGTTGATCGTGTACACGGCGATGTCGGTGGTGAGGTCGCCCTTGGCCTGATAGCCATACGCGATCATCTCGCCGGTCACCGGATCGACCTTCGGATGCGCCGACATGGTCGTCGCCGTGTATTTGCCGTTGAAGTTCCAGTCGCCCAGCGTGTCGAGCGTGTGCGGGTCGACGTGGTACGGCAGCGAGTCTTCCTTCAGCACGAACAGCTTTCCGCCGTGCCAGTACGCATGCGTGTTCGCGGCCGAGCGATTGATGTTCGCGACGCTCGGATCGTCCGTGTAGTGATTCCGGTACACGCCAAACAGGCGCTTGCGTTCTTCGCGTTCCTTGAGCAGCCGCGCCGTCTTGATGTAGCGGCCCTTGTAGTCGACCGAACCGTTGGCGAAGCGGAACCGGCTGATATGACCGTCGCCGTTGAAGCCGGTCATCCACTCGTTCTTGGGCGGGCGGTATTCGAAGTCGCACTGCATGCGCACGAAGGTGCCCTCGATGTCGGTCGGGATCTGGCCCCAGACCTCGCAATCGTAGACATCCGCCTCGAACCGCGTCGGGCTGTTGAAGCCCTGCGGAAACATCGGATGACCCCGGAAATCCACTGACATGCCCCTCTCCTCGCAAAACCCCGGCCTGCCGGGGGACTCTTCCCCCAACAGGCCGGCAATTCAAGCGTCGATTGAAAGATTGCCCGCCTAGAAGTTCTTCTTCACCGTGACCGCCCACATGCGCGGCGCGCCCGGATCGCCCGAGCGGGCGTCGGCCGGCAGCCCCGTGGCCGTCGTCGCCGCACCGAGCTGGTTCCAGTAGAACTTGTTGGTGAGATTGGTGGCCGATAGCGCGACCTGCCAGTCACCTTCCGATGTGTCGTAGGCCACTCGCGCGTTCAACAATGTGAAGCCGCCGATGGTCCAGTCCGGATCACGCTGGGGCAGGTTGATCGGCCCGTTCGTCCGGTGCGACTGGAAGAACGCATCGACGCGCGGCGTGAGCCGGCCGCTGAACAGCGGAATGCCGTACTGGATGCCGGCGCTCATGTTGATCTTGGGCTGCACGAATACCGACGTGTCCGTGTAACCGATGACCGCCGGGTTCGCCACGTCCACCTTCGTGAAGTTGTATCCGAACGAGTAGTTGATCGCGAGGCGCTCGATCGGATTGGCCGTCAGCTCGAGCTCGGCGCCCTTCACCTTGGCGGGAACGCTCACGTAAACGAACCAGGGGCTGATGCCCGTGGTGCCGGCGAGAGGAGTGCCCGCGGGGCAAGTGCCGCCTGCCAGAAAGTACGGCGTGCCGGGATTCGGATCAGCGGCCAGATTGCACTGGGTCGCAGTGGTCTGGTACAGGCGCGGATCGTAGTCCATGTAGAACACGGTCGGATTCACGCGCAGGCGGTGATCGAGAAAGTCGAGCTTCACGCCCGCTTCGTAGTTCACCGCTTCTTCGCCCGGGATCGACTGCAACTGCCCGACCGTCGAGATGCGCGGCGTGACGCCCGGTGAACGGAAGCCGGAGGCCACGGACGCATACGCAAAGATCGAGTCGGTGAATTTGTAGTCGACCACCGCGTTGTAGTCGACGCGGCTGTCGCCGAACTCCAGCGGATCGGCGATGGTGATCTGGCCGATATGGTTGAACGTGTTGGTCTTGCTCTCGTCCGTGTAGCGCAGGCCGGTGGACACCGAGAGCTTGTCCGTGAACGCGTAGCTCAGGTGCACGAAGGCGGACTTGTTCTCGGACGTGTAACGGTCATCCGCGACGAAATTCGGCAGCACGCCCAGTGCGGCAAAGGCTTCGAAATTGGTCGTGTTATAGGCGCGGCTCTTCGAATTGTAGAAGAACACGCCCGCGGTCCAGTCGAGCTTGTCGTTCAGCAGCAGCCCGTTCAGGCGCAGCTCTGCCTGCCGTTGCAGATGTTCCTGCAGCGTGTCGGTCTGAATGAGGCCGAACGGCGTGAGATCGCTGTCGTTCATCCAGTCTGCCGTGTAACTGCGATAGGCCACCAGCGCGGTGGCGTGCACTTTCTCGGCAATCTGGTAATCCACGCTCGCCGATACGCCCCAGGAGTCGATGTCCTGGTCCGGATCGAACACCTTGCCGTTCACCACATCGTTGAAGCCGGCGTAGTTCGTGTACTTGTCGCCGGTGACGAAACGATCGTCACCCGTGTACCGGATTCCGTACTTCTTGTAGACGACGTTGTTGCTGTAGAAATTGTCGATGGCACCGCCGCGCTGGCGCAGCAGCGTTTCCACCGGCGGATCGTCGGACTGCTTCGAGTAATCCGCAGCGACGTTGAATTCGAGCCCATCGCTCGGCAGCACGCGGAACATCACGCGAGCGGCATTCGACGACTGACCGCCGAGCTTGCCGAGCTCGCAGCCCTTGCCTTCCTGCGCATCCACCGTCTGCGGAAACGAAAAGTTGTTGTCGGCCGCGCTGCCTGCGGCGACGACGTCCGGATTGCCGTCGAGCGCGCCACCGGCCGAACCGTCTGCGCCAATGCCGTCGCCGATGCCGGCGAGCTGCGGCGTTCCGCGGCGTTTCATCTCGCAGGTGAAATCGAGACGCTTGCCGAAACCGTCGCGCTGCTTGGAAAGGCCGACGATGCGGACGAACGCCTTGCCCGGCACCAGCGAGAAGTCGCCGACAGCCTTCACATCGATGCGGTCATACTGACCATAAGTCACTTCGACGCTGCCGGTGTCGGTGCCTTCCGGCTTTTTCGACACGAGGCGGATGGCGCCACCGAGACTGTTCTTGCCGAACAGCGTGCCCTGCGGGCCACGCAGCACTTCGAGGCGCTCGAGATCGAGCAGGTCCATCGACGAGCCCGTGAGCGTGCCGTGGTAGACGTCATCGATATAAACACCGACTGCAGGCTCGAACGCGTAGCTGAAATCGGTCTGGATGATGCCGCGCAGACCAATGGTCTCCGTCGGGCCGTAGTTCGACACCGGCGGCCGCATGTAGGCGTTCGGGATCGCAAGTCCGACGTCGTCGACATTCGTCAGGCTGCGCTGCTCGAGCTGATCGACCGACAGCGCGGTGATCGCGAGCGGCGTGGTTTGAAGGTTCTCTTCCTTGAACCGCGCGGTCACGACGACCTCCTGCAGTCCGTCGTCGGCTTGCTGCGCGCCAACCCACGCCGGTACCGTGCCCAGCACCACCGCGACGGCGGCACTGGCAGTCAACGGCACCACAGGGCGCGCACGAAATCCGCCCGAACGGGCAACACCTGATGAATGAGCCATGATTCCCCCTCTGGATCGACTGAGCCCTTCGTGTGCGCATCGTGCGACCTCTTGTTGGATCGTCGTGATCACGCCACGTTGGTCGGGGCGAGGATGCAGTGAGCGCGCGAACCACGGCAAGGTCGTATCGTGCGCTCCACCACTAGCCGGTTTGCGCCAGCTGGTGTTCGTTGCGTCCACGCCCTAGAGTTCTATTTCGTTGCCTCGAACAACAACGGGACCAAAACAGGAGCACGCATGCCATCTCGTGGGGGAAATCTTCGACGCGCCGTGACGATCGCGGCACTCACACTGAGTGCGCTTGCGTCGTTCGCAGCATGCGCGGCGGATGCGCCGGCGATTCGGAAAACACCGGCTTTCAAGGCATCCGAGCTCGCGGCGTTACCCCGTGATGGCTGGTACACCAACGGCGGCAGCGTGCTGAACCAGCGCTACTCACCGCTCACGCAGATCAACAAAACGAACATCGCGGGCATGAAGGCGGTCTGGCGCGCCTCGTTGCGTGGATCAGGAATGAGTCCGCGTGCGGGCAACCAGGCGCAGCCGCTCGTGTACGACGGTGTGGTCTACATCATGACCGGCGACAACGACGCGTTCGCCGTCTCGATCGAGACGGGCGAGGTGTTGTGGGAATACAAAGCTGAAATCGATCCCAAAGTGGCCCGTCCGTGTTGCTCCTGGGTTGGACGCGGACTTGGGCTCGGCGAAGGCAAGGTGTTCCTCGGCCGGCTCGATGCGAAGCTGGTTGCACTCGACCAGGCCACGGGCAAGGTGGTGTGGTCCGTGCAGGCGGAAGATCCGAAGGTCGGTTACGCCATCGCCAGCGCCCCGCTCTATTACAACGGGCTCGTCATCACTGGCTTTGCCGGCAGCGATCTCGGCACGCGCGGCAGGCTGAAGGCCTTCGACGCCAAGACCGGCGCGTTGAAGTGGACCTTCTACACGGTGCCCGGGCCCGGTGAACCGGGCCACGAAACGTGGCCCGCCGGCAGCGACGTGTGGAAACACGGCGGCGCTGCTATCTGGCAAACGCCGGCAATCGACCCGGAGCTGGGCCTCATTTACTTCTCGACCGCAAATCCCGGGCCCGTGCTCAACGGCAACCTGCGCAAAGGCGACAATCTGTACAGCGCCTCGATCCTGGCCATCGATGCGAAGACGGGCACCTACCGCTGGCACTTCCAGCAGGTCCATCACGACATCTGGGATTACGACTCGCCGAATCCGGTGATCCTGTTCGATGCGCCGTACGACGGCCGGATGCGAAAAGGCATCGCGCAGGCCGGGAAAACCGGTTGGGTCTATCTGCTCGATCGCGTGACCGGCAAGCCCCTCATCGGTATCAACGAGACGCCAGTGATGCAGGAGCCGCAGCAACACACTTCACCGACGCAGCCCTTCCCCGTCGGCGATGCCGTGGTCCCGCAGTTCATCGACATCGCGCCCGAGGGCTTCGAGCTGGTGAACCAGGGCCGCATCTTCACGCCGTTCACGAAATCGCCGGCGGTGTGGAAGCCGCTCGCGGCGGTGAACTGGCCACCGAGCTCATACGATCCGGAATCGAACTACATGTACATCTGTGCGACCGACTCGCTGTGGGGCGCGGTCGGCGGTGACCCGGATTATCCGGTCGAGCCCGGCGCTTTGTATTCCGGCAGTGTCGTTGCCCGTTTCGCCGCGCCCCGTCGCGGCGTGTTCGCGGTCGTCGACGTGAAAACCAATCGCATCGCGTGGCGCCAGCAGTGGGTCGATCAGTGCTACAGCGGCTCGATCGTGACAGCCGGCGGGCTCGTGTTCATCGGCCGCAATGACGGCCGGCTCACCGCGCTGGATAAATCCAACGGCAAGAAGCTCTGGGAATTCCAGACGGACGGCGGCGTGAACGCCCCGGCTTCGACCTTTGAGTACAAGGGCAAGCAGTACGTCGTGGTGCTCGCGGGCGGCACAGCGCTCGCGGGCAGCAAGCGCAGCGACGGACTGTGGCTCTTCTCCCTCGACGGCACGATGGACCCGTTGCCGCGCGGCTCCGCCGATCCCGTTGGCGCGCCGCGAGGGGGTCCGCCCGCAGCCGCGCCGCCGAACGGGCGTACCGCCAACAAGGACAAGGGTAAGGATATCTACACCACCACGTGCGTCGTCTGTCACGGCGACACGGGCAAGGGTGGCACGCATGGTGGCGCGCCGCTCACTGCGAAACTCACGCAGGAGACGATCGTGAGCGTGCTCAGGAATGGCCGCAACGATATGCCGGCGTTCGGCACGGCCTTGTCCCCCGAGGCCCTGCAGGACATCACGGCCTACGTGCTGGAGCTCGCCGCACACAATTAGTGCGCTGATCGAACGCGAGGCCGTGCCAGTCCAGTTGCCTCGGCAACCGCGGCCTGCATTTTCTTTTCCGAGCACACCGCGCAGCGGTCGGTAGTTGTCCGGACCTTGAACAACACCACTCTGCGGTCGCAATAATCCGGGCGACGCAATCCGTCATTTCATGCGAAGGGAGATCCATGAATTTGCGAGTCGCTGTTGCCTTAGCAACCCGTCCTGCGCGCGTCCCGAACAAAAATGACATCGCTCGCGCAGGGCATGCGGTCGCGTCACCTCCGTGCATCCGGAGGTGGCCCGCACCGTAATTCCTTTCGAAGGTCTCGTTCGACTAGCCACTGAACATCGTCTCAGAGGGGGACTCATGAGCACCATTCGTAATGCAGTTACGAGGGCGTTGCAGGCTGCTGCGCGCTCGAAATCACGACACGAACCAGAACAACAGCGACACGGCACCGCGGCCCTGGCCGCCGTGGCGATGACGCTGGGACTCTCCGGAACGGCCTTCGGCCAGCAGGCCGAAAGCGCGGGCGCCCAGAGCCTGGACGAAGTCACCGTCACCGGCTCCCGCATCCGCCGCACCACCGATTTCGACACCGCCAATCCCACCACCGTCGTGGATGCGGAATATCTGAAAAACCTCGGCATCACGAACGTCGGCGACGTCGTGAAGCAGTTGCCTTCGAATGTTTCGAACAACACGCCGACGACGACCGGCAACGCCAACTTCTTCGCCGGATCCACCATCGCCAACCTGCGCGGACTGAATCCGTTCTTCGGCAGCCGCACGCTCACGCTGGTGAACAGCCGGCGCTTCGTCCCCACCAACCAGGGCGACGGCGTCGACCTCAATTTCATTCCGTCGGTGCTGATCGAGCGCGTCGACATCGTGACGGGCGGCGCGTCCGCTGCGTACGGCTCGGGCGCGGTGTCTGGAGTTCAGAACATCTTCCTGAACCGCAAGCTCGATGGTGGGCGACTCGAAATGGACTTCGGCGAAACCGCTGAGAGCGATGGCAAGGACAAACACGTGGGCGCCGCGTATGGCATGGCCCTCGGCGATCGCGCGCACGCGACGCTCGGATTCGAGTGGCAGGACTCCGACCCCGTCGGTTGCGTCGACGCGCGTGATTGGTGCGCGGAAAGCCGCGGTCTCTATGCCAATGCGCCCGCCGGAACGCTGCCCGCGAATCTGACCGGTGCGAACCTTCACGCCAACCAGATGAACACCGCTGGCGTGTTCTACCTTGCTGGCCTCGGAAACACGACCACGCTGAGTGCGAACGCGGCCGGCACTGGCCTGACGACGTTCAATCTGGGCCAACAGCCTTACGCAGGCTCTTCACCCACCGCAGTAGTGCCCGGAGGTGACGGGCGCTCGATCTATGAGTACACGAATCTTCGTGCGCCGGTGGATCGCAAGGTCGCCACGGGCACCTTCACGTTCGACATCAACGACAGCACTCATCTCAACGTGGACCTGACGTGGGGCAACGTCGAGACCGTCAACATCACGGGCGCGCTCGATGCGCAGAACCTGAACATCCTCGGCGTCAATCCCTACGTCGCCAACACGGGCCTGATCGGCGCATTCAACGGCACGGGCTCGCGCCGTGCGTACAACAAGGACTGGACCGAACAGCTCGACTCCTACTCACGATTCACGACGGAAGTGAAGCGCGGCGCCGTCGGCCTGGACGGTAATTTCGGCCAGTCGAGCTGGGGCTGGGATACGTACTACCAGTATGGTGAAACGGACCGGGAACAGTTCGTCAACGACAACCGCCATCTCAACGCATACCTGATGGCGACGGACGTCGTCGCGGGCGCAGGAGGCAACCCGGTATGCCGCGTGACGCGTGATGGATTTGCCGGTGCTCTCGCGAGCTACCGCGCCGATCAGACCGTGCTGGCACCAGGCCAGGCCGTCGTGAGCGCGCCCTACTTCCTCGCGGATCCGCGGATCGCTGCGGGATGCGTGCCGCTCAATCCCTTCGGCACTGGCGCAGTCTCGCAAGCCGCGCACGACTATGCGTTCGGCTTCCTGCGCGAGAACCTGAACTACAAGCAACAGGTGCTCGCGGCGAACGCGACGGGTGAGCTGTTGAAGAACGGCTTCGGCCTCGGCGCCGGCGCCATCTCAGCGGCGGTCGGTATCGAATATCGGACGGAAGAAGGCAAGAACATCGCCGCGGAAGAAATACCGTCGTACATCCGCACGGATTACCTGATCCAGTACGGCGAATCGTTCTCGGGCAACGTCGACGTGACCGAAGGCTACGTCGAGCTGGCACTGCCGGTTCTGCAGGACAAGGTGTTCGCCAAACGTCTGTCGTTCGACATCGCAGCGCGCCAGTCGCATTACAAGAACGAAGGCAAGGAAGGCACGACGGGCGAAACACGCTCGCACGATCTGTTCACGTGGAAAGCCCAGGCGCTCTGGAATCCCACGGAATGGCTGCTCCTGCGCGGCACGCAGTCGCGCGACGCGCGGGCGGCGAATTTCCGCGAGCTGTATTACGGCCAGAAGATCAAAGCCGGCGGAACGTTCGGCTTCTGCGGCCCGACCGGCACCGTGCAGCGGGATCCCTGCGACTTCAGCCTCGAAGGCAACGTGGACCTGGACCCGGAAGAGTCGGATACGACGACGCTCGGTTTCGTGATCACGCCGCAGGATCTGCTGCCGGGCTTCCAGTTCGCGGCGGACTACTTCCGCATCAACATCGATTCGGCGATCCAGCAGGCCAGCACGCGTCGCGTGCTCGATGGCTGCCAGATCTCGAACCTGCCTGAATTCTGCGCGCTGCTGGTGCCGGATCGTCCGGGCAACTACAGCTTCACGCAGGCACCGGGCGGCGGCACGGCGGATCTCGATCAGGGCATCACCAGCATCCGCGCCACCGCATTCAACGGAAGCGGCTACACCTACAAGGGTGTGGATTTCACGAGCTCGTATCTCTGGGAGCTCACTGACGCGAGCAACGTCACCTTCCGGCTGCTCGCGACGAAGATGATCGACCAGCTCTATCAGCCCGTGCCGGGGCAGCCGTTCCGCCAGCTCGTGGGCCAGACAGGCAACGCGAACTCGTTCCTGTCTGACAATCAGCCTGCGCCTGAATGGCAGAGCACGTTGTCGGCGACGTTCAATCGCGGACCGCTGAGCCTGACCGGGCAGCTGCGCTACGTGAGCGATGGAACATACAACTATCTCGGCATCACCTGCCCGGTCGGTGCAACGGCGGTGAGCTGTGTCGCGCCGGCCGGCGGCAATACGTATGACGCGAACGAGGTGCCGAGTTACACGCTGTTCAATCTCTCCGGTTCCTACAGTTTCGACAACCTGTTCGGCACCAAGTCCCTGCAGGTCTTCGGGGCCATCTCGAACCTGTTCGACAAGGATCCGCCGCTGGCCATCGGCGGTGCGCCCAACGGCAATGGCGGGACCAATCCGGTGTTCTTCGACACCCTGGGCCGCTCGTACCGCCTGGGACTGAGAGTGGCGTTCTGACGGGCGACTCCCCCGGTTGCCATATCAATCGGTAGAACGGTACCGATCCTTCGACCGGCGTTCCGGCGGCTGCACCTGACACAGCGGGTGCGGCCGGCCGGGGTGCGCACGATCGTGGGGCGCACGCAACGCAGTGCGATCTGTCGTTCGACGTGATAAAAGGTGGGCGCCCGAGTGACCCACCCCGTAACGACGGATCGATGACGGACCTGCTCGACTACGAGATATTTACCCGCGTCATCAAGGCCGGCAGCCTGTCTGCTGCCGCCCGTGAGCTGCATTCGACGCCGGCCATGATCTCCAAACGCCTCACCCGGCTCGAAGACCGGCTGGGCGTCAAGCTGCTCCATCGCACCACGCGCCGGCTCACGCCGACCGAAGTCGGTCATAGTTTTTATGAGCGTGTCATCGCAGTGCTCGCCGCGGTGGCCGACGCCGAAAGCCTCGCCGCCATCGATAACGACAAGCCGCGCGGACTGTTGCGCGTCTCGCTGCCGACGTCGTTCGGTCGATTGCACGTCGCGCCGCGCCTGAAATCTTTCCTCGATACGTTTCCCGAGCTGCGCCTGCTCGTCGACCTGAACGACGAATATGTCGACCTCGCCGCCGGCGGGTTCGATGTGGCCGTGCGCATCGGCACCCTGCCGGACTCCGCGCTCATCGCGCGCCGGCTCGCGCCCAACCGTCGGGTGCTGTGTGCCGCGCCGATCTATCTCGAGAAATTCGGCACGCCCCGCAACCTCGACGATCTCGACGAGCACCGCCTGCTCGCGGCAGAGCCGCAGATCGCCTGGCGCTTCGACGGTCCGGAAGGCCAGGTGACCTACAAGCCGCACAGCTGCCTGCAGACGAATTCGAGCGAGCTGGTGCGGGAAGCAGTGGTCAGCGGGCTGGGCATCGCGTTCCGCTCTACGTGGGATGTCGCGAGCGAGCTCAAGCTGGGCGCGCTGAAGCGAGTGTTGCCGCAGTTCGCCGGCGCTGCGGACGTGAACATCTATGCGGTCTACGCCGGCCGCCGGCACGTGCCGCCGAAGGTGCGGGCGTTCGTGGACTATTTTGCGAACGCCTTCGGCCCCGACGTGCCCTATTGGGACCGCGAAGTGACACCCGCCCTCGAGCGCGTCGCAAACGATCGTTGAGCCCAAAAGTTCCAGCTGCTGCGCCGGATCGAGAAAGATCGTTCAGGCTCCTTTCACGATGTGAACGGCAGGCTTGCACGCGATGACCGGCGTGCCCGGTCTGCTAGACTCCGGTCACGTTTCAAGCTCGAGCTAAAAGAAAGGGGCTGACTCCATGCGTTCCATTGCCAACAAACTCAGTATCGCCACGGTGTGCGCGCTGGCTTCCATTTCCGCTGTGCATGCACAGGATGCTGCACCGTCTGCCGATGAGGCTGCACAGAAGGCGGTGGACCTGCGCCAGTCCGTATTCAAGCTCATCGGCTGGAGCTTCGATCCGGTCGGCGGGATGTTGAAGAACAAGATCCCGTTCGATGCCGCCACGGTGCAGAAGAGCGCCGCACGCCTCGAAACCCTGGCCCCGATGATTCCGGAAGTGTTCGCGACCAACACCAGCAAGGTGGCCGGTCTGAAGACCAAGGCTCGCGAAGGCATCTGGACCAACAACGCGGATTTCAAAGCCAAGAACGATGATCTCGTGAAGGCTTCCGCCGCGCTGTCTGCCGCCGCCAAGGGTGGCGACAAGAAGGCCGTGATGCAGGCGGCCGCCGCTGTCGGCAAGGCCTGCGGCGCGTGCCACGATAGCTTCCGCGACAAGTAAGTCGATCGACCCTCCAGGACGGAGGGCGTCAGCAGCAAAGAAAAAGCGCCGGCAGCGATGCCGGCGCTTTTTTGCATTGTAGGCTGGAACGAATGCGCCGGTGATCCGCCCCGCGCAGCGAACTTGGCGCGCGGCGCGACCAGCCAGTCCGGTTGACGCGGCAACCCCGCTTTTTCCAGCTCGCAAGCGCGGCTAGTTGAAGCTCACGTCCGGTGGCTCGGGCGCCGCAGCGATCAGCCAGTACACCAGCGCCGCGCTGATCACGATGACGATCACCGCCTTCACCAGCTCCGATTTCGAGATCGCCTCGTGCTCCGGCACATGCGCCGCGGGCTTGCGTCCATGGACCATCGCACCCACCAGGTTCTGCTTCTTCACCAGCAGGTAGAACGCGATCGCCATGATGTGCAGCGCGAGGGCGACGTAGATGATGTTGATGTTCAGGTGATGCAGCGACGTGAGCTTTTCCGCGAGATCGCTGCTCACCGCGCCGTTGTAGGGGCCGGTCCACAGGATGTCGTCGGTGGCGAACAATCCGGTGCTGATCTGAAAAAGAAGCAGCACGAGCATGACGATGACGCTCACCCCGCCCAGCGGGTTGTGGCCCACGGACTGGATCATGGTCCCCGCGCCGAGCGCCCGCATGTAGCGCCAGATGCCGGTCGGACCGGTCACGAAGCTGCTGAACCGCGCATGTCGCGGGCCGACGAAGCCCCAGATGATGCGGAACACTATGAGGCCCAGCGTCCAGTACCCCAGGTAGAAGTGGTACTGCATGTAATCGAACCCGAGCTTGCCCGTGGCCCACAGCGCCACGATGCTCAGGACGAGCAGCCAGTGGAACAGCCGTAGCGGCAGATCCCAGACCAGTCGTCTTTCTTCAGCCATCTCTCACATCACCCGCACAACTGGAAAACCCGCGGGCGATTGTAGGGGGCTCAAAAAAAAACGGCGGGTGTTTCCACCCGCCGTTCCACAGTTTTTCAGGAAAAACTGTCTGTCGCGACTGCTCAGGCCAGTGCTTAGAACCGGGCCTTGAAGCCCAGGAAGTAACGGCGGCCCAGCGGGTCGTAGTAGCCCGGCAGGGTCGTGCCCTGGCCCGAGTTGAACGCCGCGCCGGTACCCGTGTTGATCGCAGTGATCTCCGGATCCTTGTCGAGCAGGTTCTCGACGCCGAACCGGACCTGGTAGTTCTGGCTCAGCTCCCAGTTACCCGTGAGGTCCAGGATGTCGTAATGGCTCGGACCCTGGATCAACGTGGCCGGGTTCTGCACCGAGGCACCCGAGTTCGCGGACGGCAGGTGTCTCCAGCGAAGGTTCGCCGAGATCCCGCTGACCGAGTACCCGATCGTCGTGAAGGTCTTGAACCGGAACTGACCCTGGCTCTGACCGTTGATGCCGCCCACCGTGCCCGCGTAGTCGAGCACCGGCGCACCCTGCACATCCTGGGCCTCGAACTTGTCGAGGTAGGTCACGGCCAGGTTCGCCGAGATCGCACCCGGCAGGCTGCCGAGACCGATCGCGTTGAGGTCTGCACCCCAGTCGAGGTTCAGGTCGACGCCCTGCGTCTTGAACGTGCCGACGTTCTGGAACGAGCTCAGCGTCTGCGCCGGGTTGCCCGACACTGGGTCACGCGTGATAGCCGCGCAGAACGGGTTGCCCGTCAGAGTCTGCGTGGGGTTGTTGGCGGGGTTCAAGCACTGGTTGTAGATCGTGTCGAAGCTCAGCGAAGCGATCGCGTTTTCGATCTTGATCGAGTAGAGGTCCACAGACGCCGTGAAGCGGCTGAGGGCAGCAGACTCGAACGAAGGACGGAACACGAAGCCCGCGGTGTACGTATCGGCCACTTCCGACTTCAGGTTCACGTTACCGGAGTTCGTGGTGGTGACGAACTGGAAGAACCCGGTGCCCGGGATCTGGTTCGCGTAGTACACCGCCGCACCGGTACCCATCAGCTGGGAACAGAGCGCGCGGGCCTGAGCCGCATTCGGATTGGTGAGCGGGTTCGCGCCGTAGGCAGCCGGGGTGTTGACACCGCACGGATCGCCGAAGGCCGAAGTCGTGACCACCTGAGACGCCGGCAAGAACCGTTCACCGACGTTCGGCGCGCGGTTGGCGCGCTGGTAGCCACCGCGGAAGCGGATGGCATCGACGATCGACCAGTCGACCAACGCCTTGTAGGTGTTGATGCTGCCGGCCGAGTCGTAATCGGAGAAGCGGAAACCGAGCTCGAGGTTCAGGCGCTTGACCGCCGGGAGGTCCGAGAGCACGGGAACCAGAAGCTCCGCGTACGCTTCTTTCACCGCGTCGTCACCCTGGGTGGACGAGGCTGGGAACAGACCGACCACGTTGTCGTTGAAACCCTGCGCGCTGGCTAGGTTGTCGATCTGGTACGAGAAGGTGTTCTCGCGCCAGCCCGCACCGGCGGCGCCGCGCACTTCACCCGCAGGCAGATTGAACAGGCCACCCTGGACGTTACCTTCCACGATGTTCTGGTCCATGTTCTGGACGTTCTGCATGTTCGCCGTGATGGCGTCGATACAGTCCTGCGACGGGATGAAGTCCGTGAACACCGGCAGACCGGAGGTACACGTGATCGTCGCACCGCTGGTGCCGTTACCCGGCGCGCCAGAGTTGCTGGTGATCCGAGCACCCGCGCCGTAGTTCGGGGCGAGGATGAGCGCGCGATACCGCGCGTTCGACGCGAAGCCCGTCAGACGGTTCGTGGTCTGCGTGTTGCCGTGGGAAACGTAGGTTTCCCAGGTCCAGTCGCCGAACGGCAGCGCGCCGCTCAAGCCGGCCAGAACCTGGTAGGTCTGGGCATCGTTGCTCGAGCCGCGAGGCCCGAGGTAATCGAGTACTCGGTTGAAATTCCAATTCGCACCTGGAGTGGTGCGGCTGTCGAGCAGCGAGGCCAGTTCTGCCGAGACCGGGTGACCGGCGTCACGCGGAACGGACACACCCCACTGCGAAACGGCGGGCGAGAACTGCAGAATCGAGCGCGTGCTCGTTTTCGTGAAGTTGCCCTGCACGAACAGCGAAATGCTGTCGGTGATGTCGTAGTCGGCGCGCCCGAACAGCGAGTAACGGTCCGCCGGGGTCGAGACCAGCGAGTTCAGCTGGTTCTGAGCCAGGTTGCCCGACGACACCTTCTTGCGATAGCGATTGTCGAGGATGCCGTTGTAGCGATACGTGCCGTCCGGATCGGCCTGCGTATAGATCGACGCCGTAGCGTCCTTGTTGAAGTAGAAGTTGCTGGCCACGCCGACGAGGCCTGGGGCCTGCGTGAAGAGTGCGTTGACCGCGCCCGTGCTCGGGTTGTTGCCGGCGGGCGAGTAGTACGCATCCGACCAGAACGCTTCGGTACCGGGGACCGACGGATCCGCCCAGCCCTTCGTGTAGAAGTCGCGTTCGTCAAAGGTCGCAGAGCCGCGCTTGTAGTACTCGAGGCCGAACATCGCGTTACCGCGGTTGTCGGAGAAGTTGCCGCCCATGAGGGCGCTGACACGCAGCTCCTGATCATCACCCAGCTCGGTGATGCCGTACTGCGAGTCGAACTCCATGCCTTCGAAGTCGTTCTTCAGGATGAAGTTGACGACACCACCGACGGCGTCGGCACCGTATGCCGACGACGCGCCACCGGAGATGACTTCCACGCGCTTGATGGCGGCAGCGGGAATCGAGTTGATGTCGACCACAAGGGTCGCGTTGACGGGCATTGCGCGACGGCCGTCGAGCAGCACCAGGGTGCGGTTCGCGCCGAGGCCGCGCAGGTTCAGCGTCGAGGCACCGGCCGTGTTGGTGGCGGTGTTCTGGACGTCCGTCGTCACGAACTGCGTGACGGCCGGCACGAACTGCGGCAGCTTGTTGAGGCTCGTTTCGAGGGCCACGGTACCCGTGCCTTCGAACGCTTCCGAGCCAACGGTGACCAGCGGGCTGGTCGCATCCAGGTCACGGCGCAAAATGCGCGAGCCGGTGACCTTCACTTCCTCGAGGGCATCTGCCTCCTGGGCGTGGGCCGGAGCGACAAAGCCAGCCATGACGGTTGATCCGATCACTGCGGCGACTGCCGCGGCGACCGGAGTCGGCCTAAAAACAGTGTACTTACGACTCACCAGTAAACCCCCCACAACTTGAAAACGACTGAAGCGACACATGGCGGCAGCTCTCCTGGCCGTGCAGGAGATCAGATTCCGTTTCACACCACCGGATTGAGGACGCGGCTCCACTGCGCGTAGTCACGCAGGGTCGAAAGCGATCTGGGGAGAAGCTGAAACTCGGCATGATTCCTTTGCCCAAGGACCTGCACCGCCCACAAGCAGTGTCTGTCCCTGTCCTGTCTTCCCCCGCGAGAAGTCATAACGTCCGTAAAAAGGACCTGCCGAGAGTATGTCCATGCTCGGACACCCACTGACAAGACCGTTTTACTTAAAGCACCCTTTCCCTTTCTGCAACAGTCCTAGGACTGCAACGGGGGCCGAATATACACGTTGGCATCGATGCAACCGAATAGGGGTTCGGTGACGCGTTTCACAAAATACGGAACTGTCGATGCGGTGCGACAGGGTCGGGCGACCCTGCCGGGGGGAAGGGACGGAAATGGTGCGTTAACGGACCCGGCGGACGCGGGTGGTTGCACCGGAATCGGCCAGCAGGAAAAATGAACCGATCGCACCTTGCTTGATATGAACCTGCTCCCCTGCCTTGATGCTCAACGCATATTTCTTCTCCAATTCTTCCCAGACCTGGCCGTTGTCGAGCTCGAAAACGCGCTCCCCGTACGCCTTGGTTCTGATCTTCACGATTGCTGCGCGCAGCTCCGCGAGCGGCGCCTCGGTCTTCTGTTCGGCCTCTTTTCGCTTGCGCGCCAGCTGTCCCGAAACGCCGAATTCGTCTTCCTTCGTTTTCGCATTTTGTGGTGGCGTGGCTGCAACAACAGGGGTCGCTGGAGCGGACGCAACGGGGGCGACTTGCGTCGGCGCCACGGTCGCCGGGACCGGTTTGTGGCGTGCAACTTCACGGTCGAAGCAGGCCAGCCTATTGGATTCTGGCTGGATGGCGGCGCAGTCCATAATGCTCTGCGGCAGGTCCTGGGCGAGCACCGGGGACACCAGCACGGAGCTGAGCGCAACAGCCAAAAAAGCGTTTCTACGTAGGAACATACGGGTTTTCCCTAGCACGGTGAATCAGGAATCGGACGCATCACGTCAGCCCATCTCGAACTCAGGCTGACGACGCGCCCGAGATGAAGGCCTGGCCGCGGATGAACTGGGAGACGATCCATTTGTCGCTGCGGACCGGCGGCAGGCCCGCATGGACCATGCGAGTGTCCGGTGCACCGTTCGAATGGGCGTTGACGAAGTACAACCCCTCCCCTTGCCGACCCTTGTGGCGGATCCCCAGCTCCGGGAAGGCGGTCTCGCCGCCTTCGTAGTCATCGTTGAGGTACGCGAGGAAGGTGACGACCCGCTGCCCGTTCCGGGCCAGCTCCTCCGCGTAGTTGGGCGTCGCGGGGTCCACGAAGTCGTAGTGGTTGGTGATCTCCTCGCCTGGGTCGTAATGGAGGATCGTAGCCGCCTCCATGTTCTCCATGGGCAGCGCGCAAGCCGCGGACATGCGCGCCTGGACCATGAGATGCACGAACCCCACATCCACGAGCGTGAACGTGGCCGCGGTGTTCGTGCGTGTCTCGTGGGTGATGTCCTTGCCCGCCACAGCGTCGTAGACCTTCGCTCGCGCGAGCCGCGGACGGGCCTGGGCAATCAGCCAGTCGCAAATTTCGCGGGTCAGAAGGCCCGGAAAGCTGCGGACGACGGGGTTGTCGTGAACCACGACGGGAGCCGGAGCGGTTCCCCATGGGCCTGCGGCCACATTCACGGCGAGTTTCTTCCAGATGTCAGCCGGAGCATCCGGCTGGGTGGCCGAGGCCGCAAGCGCCCGATCGACTGCGAGGACTTGGAGTTGTTCGCGAGCGGGCTGCCAGCCGCGTTCCGCAGCCAGCACGAGCGCACTGAGGCCATCCGGCCAACTCTGCGGCATCTGGATGCCAGCCCCCGAGAGCACGGCCAGAAGGGCTGGAGCCTCGGCCCCACCTGCCTTGGCTGCATCGACGAGGAAGCGTGCGCCATCGCGCGGCAGGAACGGCGCACGGTCGCCGATGAGCAGGCGCTTGGCGAGGCGGGTCATGCTCTCGACATCGCCGGCCTTGGTACCGCGGGCCAGTGAATCGATCGCCTGGTCGTGGCGGCCCGCGGCGTCATGCGCCTCGGCCTGAATGACGTGGCTCAAGACCAGCTACTCCTTCCGTCAACGCGGCCGTGCAGGGTGCCGGTCGCTTCAATGGCGGCGGAGTATAGGCGGCGCAGCGCCCTTCATCGATCAGAGCGCGTCACGCCCTGACGCATCGAAACGGTTCAGCGGATCAAGGCGTCGCTTTGTCCGGCGCGCCGCTGCCACCGAGCTCCTTGATCAACGCGGCGGTTGCCGTGCGCACTTCGATGCGAGTGCCACCGCGACCATGACCGCCCGCGCGTCCCATCGCGGCGTCGTACGGCGTCATGCCCTTCTTGTCCTTCGCGTTGAGGTCGGCTTTGTTCGAGACCAGCGTCTTGATTACATCGTCCCAGCCCCACAGCGCGGCGCCGTGAAGCGCAGTGCCGCCCTGCCGTTCATCGCGCGCATTCACATCCGCGCCCGCGGCCACCAGCAGCTTGATGGATTCGATGGCTTCGGCCTGCGTCTTGAAGCGGCCACGCGTATCGATCTCGTTCGCGCCGAAGTTCGCCGCCGCCATCAGCGGCGTGATGCCCCAGAGCTGCGGAATATTCGGATCGGCGCCGTGCTCGAGCAGCAGCTTGATCGCCGGCGCGTCGCCCGCCTTCGCGGCACGGAACAGCGGCGTCGTATCCATCGTGAGAATCTGGTCGGCGCCGCGGTCCGGGCCGAGCGCGCGATACGGCGGAAACAGCTTCAGCCGCGCATTCGGGTTCGCGCCTTTGTCGAGCAGGAGCCGGATGATCTGCAGGCTCGTCGTGTCGTCCAGCGAGATGCGATCGGGCCGTCCGCCGTGTGGGATCGTGTTGAGGTCGACGGCGCTATAGAGCGGCGTGCGGCCCCACCAGTCCCACTTGTTCACGTTCGCGCCGCTCTCGATCAGATGCTTCGCGATGTCGAAATGGAAATTCTGGATGGCGACGATCAGCGGCGTGACGCCTTCCGGATCGGCCTGGTCGAGTTTGGCTTTGGCCTTCACGAGCGCCTGGACGCACTCGAGACAACCCTGACGCGAAGCGTAAATCAGCGGCGTGAGGCCGCCCGCCGGTCGAGCCTGGGCACGCGGCTCTGCGGTGACTTGTCGCTGCCAGTTGTTCACGACGGACCGCGCGTTCACGTCGGCGCCGTGCTTGATGAGCAGCTTCACCATCTCAGGCTGACTTTCGGCAGTCGCCCACATCAGTGCTGTCTGGCCGCGCCACTGCTCGACGGCGTTGACCTTCGCCTTCTTCTTCAGCAGCGCCGTCGCCGCGGGCACGTTGGACGTGCGCGCAACGATCATCAGCGCGGTCTGACCGTCCGCGTTCGTCGCTTCGGGATCGGCGCCGGCCTTCAGCAGCTTCTCGATGATCTGCACATTGCCCGTGAGCGCGGCTTCCGCGAGCGGCGCAGAGCCGTACTCGTTGACGGTATTGGCTTTCGCGCCGGCCTTGATGAGCCGGTCGACCAGATCGGTATCTTCCTTGTAGACGGCCCAGTGAAGTGCGGTCGTGCCGTCGGCTTCGGTGGCGTTGACGTCGGGTTTCTGCGCAAGCAGAGCGATGGCGTCATCGCGATTGCCGTCGCGCACAGCGTCGACGAGCGGGACCGCGGTGCCTTGCTGGGAATTGGCCGCACTTACCGGCGGCGCTGCGCTCGGCGCACTGGCGCCGGGCGCGGCTGCGTCCGCCGCCAGCGCGGAAGCGCCCGCAGCGAGCAGTGCAGCGGCGACGGCACCCGCCACGAAGCCCTTCTTCACTCCGCCTTTCTTCAAGGCGCCCTGCTCCGATCTGGAATCCATCGCCTCAAACCTCGGCGAACTTCGCGTTGCTGTCGCCGAGCTTGTCCGCCGGAACACCGGCGCGGTCGAGCATCGTGAGCAGCACGTTCGCAAGCGGCGTGTGATCCGGATAGCGCAGATGCTGGTTACCCTTCAGCTTGCCGCAGCCGCCTCCGACGAGCGCCGTCGGCAACGGGAACTGGTTGTGACGGTCGCTGTTGCTCATGTTCGACCCGTACAGAAGGATCGAGTGGTCGAGCATCGAGCCGTCGCCATCCGGCATCTCCGCCAGCTTCTTGACGAACTTTGCGAACACCTGCGTGTGATAGGTCTGGATCTTCACCAGCTTTTCCTTCTTCGCGGGATCGTTCGCATGATGCGAAACCGCGTGGAAGGCATCCGGCACGCCGATGCTGTTGTACGTGCGACCGCTCACCTCGGCCGCCATCATGAAATTGACGATGCGCGTGAGGTTGCCCTGATAAGCCAGCGCGGCCATGTCGAACATGAGGTTCAGGTGCTGATCGAAGTTTTCCGGAATGCCCACTGGCACCTGCGGCAGCTGCAGCTTCGACAGATCCTGCGATTCGCTCTTCTGCACCCGACGCTCGAGCTCGCGCACGGTTTCGAGATAGTCACCCAGCATCGCCTTGTCGCGAGGGCCGAGACGCGCCTGCAGTGACGCCGCGTCTTCCGCCACCATGTCGAGCACGCTGCTGTATTGGTTGACGAGCGCCTTGCGCTCTTCCGGCGTATCGCCACGACCGAACAGCCGCTGGAACAGCTTGCGCGGGTTGTATTCCATCGGCAGCGGCGTGGACGTCGAGCGGAAGGAAATCGTGCCCGAGTAGTTGCAGCCGTAATCGCGGTCGCACGCGCCACCACCACCCTGCGCTTCTGTCGCGATTTCGAGCGACGGTAGCGGCGTGTCCTGTCCGATGACCTGCGCGGCGATCTGGTCGCACGTGGGGGCCATGTGTGGCTCCTGACCCATCTTCGGATGCGTACACGACAGCCACGTGGCCGGCACGATCGCATGCACCGCCTGACTTTCGCCCGGACGGTTGCCGAGCCCGCTCACCACGGTGAGATATTTCTGATAGTCCTTCAGCGGCTTCAGGATCGGCGAGATCTCGAAATTCGCGCCGTCGGTCGCCGGAGTCCACTGCTCCATGATCGCGCCGTGCGGGAAGTACACGAAGCCCAGGCGCGGAGTGACCTTCGCAGCCGTCTTCGCAAGCGCGGTGCTCGCGGGAATCATCGCGTCGAGCAGCGGCAGCGCGATCGCTGCGCCCATTCCGCGAAGGAGCGTGCGACGGTCGATGTATTTCTTGGTGATGAACATGTCAGGCCGTTCCTAAAAAATAACCAGGCCAAAAAAAACAAATCAGGCTCAACGCACGGTCGCGTCGGCGGTCTTCACATCGGCCGGCGGCGTCGCATCCGGCACCATCTGCTTCACGAACGGATCGCTCTTCACGATGCCCGTGACGATGGACGAGAACTTGTAGTCATGCTCCCCGGCATTGCGCACGATCGCACGCACCGTCGGCATGTCGTGCGCCTCGACGCCCCGGCCGAGCGCATAGGTCATGAGCTTGATGGTGAGCGTCTGCACGAACTGGTCCGGCTTGTTGAGAAGCAGCTTGCGCAAGTCCGGCAGGCCGCGGAATTTCTCGCCGTGATAATCGTCGGTCGCATCGATTACCGTGCCGGTTTCGCGATCCTTCGGGCGCCACGCGCCGATCGCGTCGAAGTTCTCGAGCGAGAAGCCGATCGGATCGATGATGCCGTGGCAGGAGTTGCACGTCGGGTTGGCGCGGTGGGCGATCATGCGCTCGCGCACGGTCTGCGGCTTCATGCCGTCCATGTTCTCCTTCAGCGCTTCGACGCCGGGCGGCGGCGCATGCGGCGGCGTGCCGGTGATCTGCTCGAGGATCCACGCGCCACGGCGCACCGGCGACGTGCGGTTGCCGTAGGACATGCCCATCAGGAACGCACCCTTGCCGAGAATGCCGCTGCGAACGCTGTCCGCCGGCAGATCCACGCGACGGAACCGATCCCCACGGATATTCGGAAGACCGTAATGAAGCGCGAGCCGCTCGTTCACGAACGTGTAGTTCGCATCGAGCAGGCGCACGACGCTCTGGTCGTTCGCAAACACGCTGTCGACGAACAGCTCCATCTCCTTGCGGAAAGCCTGGCGCAGCGTGTTGTCGAACTCCGGGAACAGCGTCGGATCGGGCTCGATCGAATCGATCTCGTCGACCGTGAACCACTGGTCCGCGAAGCTCGTCGTCAGCGAGCCCGAGCGCGAGTCCGCGAGCATGCGGTGAACCTGCTTATCGAGCACACCGGGATCATGCAACTTGCCGGAGACCGCGACGTCGAGCAGTTCCTTATCGGGCCCCTGGCTCCACAGGAAGAACGACAGGCGCGAGGCGAGCTCGACGTCGCTGATCTGATAGATCTTGCCCGGCTGCGCATCGCTCGGCGCGCCTTCCACGCGATACAGGAATTTCGGGCTCGCCAGGATCGCCATCACGGCCTGCTGGACGCCGGCGTCGAAATCCTTCTGCTTGCGGCCCGCTTCATAAAAGCGCATCGGGGCCGCAATATCCGCATCCGTCACCGGACGACGGAATGCCTGCTTTGCCAGGTTCGTGACGATCTGCCTGGCGCACGGGCCCTCTTCGTCGCCGTTCTTGGGATGGCACACGAAAATTTTCTTGCGGCTCGGCGTATCCGTCAGACCCACCGCTTTCGTGGGGCCCAGCACTTCCACCCCTAACACCAGCGGCACGCGCGGAACACTCGTGCCGTACGACTCGAGCAGGTCATCGGCCTGCGCGAAACTGCGCGCTACGAACGTGATGCCGATCTTGTGGGGACCGGCCGGGACGTTCGCCTTGATGTTGGAGAAGCGCTCGCGAATCGCCTTCGCCGCCGGCGCCTGCTTCTGGTCGACGTCCTTCAGGTCGGCTTCGCCACCGACGTCCTGCTCGAAGACCTTCCTGCCGTCGATCGTCATGATCATCTTGTGGCGCGTATCGAGGCCCGCCACGTAACCGCCGCCACCACCACCGCTCTGGTTGATGTTGAAGACGTACTCGCCGTCCGCCGGGAACAGATGTTCCACGAGCATGCCGCCACGCGTGCCGAGCGGCATGCCTTCAACGTGCGTCGACTGACTGCTGTCGCCAGTCAACCGATAAGTGGTGCTGTTCGGCGCCGCGTTAGCGTTACCCACGGCGCGCGAGCTCACTTCGCTGGCGGCGACGATGTACGCATCCAGGAAGGACGGCGACACCTTCAGCACGGTGGCGACGTTGTCGAAACCATCCGCCTTGGTGTCTTTCGGCAGCAGCGTCGCCGCGTCGATGTCGAGATCGAGCAGGCTCTTCACCTCGCGCTCGTATTCCGTGCGATTCAGCCGATGCACGACCACATTGCCGGGCGTGGGCTTCGACGCGGACTCGGCGTCCAGCTTCGTCTCGAGCCAGGCGACCTGCTTGTCGATCTCACTCTGCGAGGGCTGCGGCTTACCCGGCGGCGGCATCAGGCGGCCGCGCATCTTCTGGATCGCGCCTTCCCATACCTTGGCGTCGTCGTAGAGGTCGTCCGGTGAAAGCGTCTCGAAAGCGATGCCGCCCGCCCAGTCCGTCGAGTTATGGCACTTGCCGCAGTAATGGTCGAAGAACTGGAATTCGGTCGGAGCGCCGCCTTCAGGCAACGCGGCGTGCGCCTCGTCGGCAGGTGGGGCTTTCGCGGAATCGCTCGTCTGCGACGACGCTGCAGGCGTCTTCGTCTCTTCGGCAGACACCGACAGCGCAAACGCGCCCACGGCGATGCCGATCGCCCACAAGCCCGCCGTCTTCATCCTTTCGCCTCTACGCATTTCGTATCGTTCGCTCATCAGACAATGCCGCCCAGTTCGCGCACGTGGCCAAACAGACCGCGGTAAGCATTCGCCAGGAACAACTTGGGATCGCCCCACTTCGCATCGAACTCGCCGGTCGGCGGCGCGGCCAGCACGTCGTCTGTGCCCTGGCCCTTACGGATGAGCCCGATGAGCCGGTCTTTCATCGTGGTCAACATTTGCAGCTGGGCGACCAGATCTGCCTTCGTCTGCAGCGGACCGGTGCCTGGAACGACAACGGTCTTGTCATCGCACAGGTCCACCAGGGCCTTGTTCGCGTCCACCATTCCGCCGAGCCAACCACCCGTTGAATAATCCAGGATGGGGTAGCTGCCCACCGAAACAAGATCGCCCGCGACCAGCACGTTCTGATCGGGGAGGTGAACGTAAATATCGCCGTCCGTGTGAGCCCGTGGCAGCCAACCGTACGTGAGCTTCTGATTGCCGAAATCGAACGTGCGCTGACCGTTGTAGAACGTCTCGGTCGGCCAGGCTTCCTTGGGGCGCGGCGCATACGTGCGCTGTTGCCAATCCACCTCGAAATCCGCGCCCAGCCACAGCTTGGTGTTCTCGTGCGCGATGATCCTGGCGCCGGCCTTCCCGAAGCGCTCGTTGGAGCCCGTGTGGTCCCAGTGCCAGTGCGTGTTGAACAACGTGGCGGGACGCGCGCCGCTCGTGTGCTTCGTCACTGCCTTCAGCAGATCGCCCGAGCGATCCGCGAGACCGCCGTCGATCATCACCGCGCCTTCGGAACCCGTGACGAGCACGACGTTGGAGCCGGCGCCCGTGACGAGCGCGACGCGATCGGTGATGGGTTGAATCGCGATGGCCTCGGTCTGCGTTCGTGCCCACGCACGCGAGGCGATGAAAGAAGGGACCATCGATGCGCCGACGACGGCGCCCAACCCGGTCTTCAGGAAGCGCCTGCGGCTGGGCTCGACACGAGTGTTTTCCGGCGTCTGCATCTGTCTCACGGGAAGCCTCTTTCCGATACTGCATTCATCGCGTTTTCTGCTTCCGGGTCAACGGATGAAGCCCGCCTCAACCACTGCGCGAAAGTGCGTAAGTGTAGGTAACACAAGGGCTTCGGGCGATCAACGAGCGTGGCATGAGATGTGTTTTTCCCCTCACACAAAACCGCCGTCAGCTTTGCGTTGCGGACATATGTCCTTTCTCGTCGAGCACCGATTGCGACCACATGGCGGCGCAAACGCCCGCCCAGCTGCCCGAATCAGCGCTGCGCTGTTAGACACTCGCGCACCGTTTTCGATCTCTCGACAGGAAGGCACATTTTGAAACGCCTCAGCCGTGCTCTCTGCGTCCTCGTCATGACCGCGGCCAGCGTGATCGCCGCAGCTGCGCCGGATAGCCTGGCCGACCATCCGACACGCAAAGCCATCAAGCCCGCGCCCGCCTTCAACCGGCAGCAACTCGTGGCCCCGCCCAAAGACGCGTGGATCACGAACGGCGGCAATCTCTACAACCAACGCTATTCGCCGTTAACCGAGATCAATCTCGAGACGGTGAAAGACCTCAAGGCGAACTGGCGGGTTCACCTCAATTCCGGGCTCGGCCCGCAGTATTCGGGCCAGGCGCAGCCCTTGTTCTACGAAGGCGTGCTGTATTACGTCACCGGTGCGAACGATGTGTTCGCACTCGACGTCGAGACCGGCGCGACGATCTGGAAATACGAGGCGAATCTCGATCCGAAGCGGGTGAAGGTGTGCTGCGGCTGGATGTCGCGCGGCGTGGCGCTCGGCGACGGACGCATCTACGTCGGCCAGCTCGATGCAAAGCTCGTCGCGCTCGATCAGCGCACCGGCAAAGTGCTCTGGTCGATCCAGGCCGAAGATCCGCTCATCGGCTATTCCATCGTGAGCGCACCGCTCTACTACGACGGCATGATCATCACCGGCTTCGGCGGTGGCGACATGGGCATCCGCGGCCGCGTGAAAGCGTACAGCGCCAAAGACGGCAAGCTGCTGTGGACCTTCTACACGATCCCCTCTCCGGGCGACGTCGGCAGCGAGACCTGGCCGAAGACCAACGATTACTACAAGTGGGGCGGCGCCTCGGTATGGCAGACGCCGGCAGTCGATCCCGAGCTGGGCCTGCTCTATTTTTCGACGGGAAATGCAGGCCCCGCGTACAACGCCGCCGAGCGCGAAGGCGACAATCTTTTCACGGCTTCCATCGTCGCCATCGAGGCGAAGACCGGCAAATATCGCTGGCACTTCCAGCAGGTCCATCACGACATCTGGGACTACGACTCGCCGAATCCCGTCGTGTTGTTCGATGCGCCTTACGATGGCCCGAACGGAAAACAATTGCGTAAAGGCATCGCGCAGATCTCCAAGACCGCCTGGGTCTACATTCTCGATCGCGAAACCGGCAAGCCGCTCACGCCGATCGAAGAACGTCCGGTGCCGCAGGAACCGCGCCAGAAAACCGCGGCCACGCAGCCGTACGTCATCGGCGACTCGATCATTCCGCAGTTCGTCGACATCGCGCCGGAAGGCTGGGATCTCGTGAACGGCGGCAAGATCTTCACGCCGTTCTGGGACAAGCCGATCGTCTACAAACCGCAGATGGCGGTGAACTGGCCGCCGAGCTCATACGATCCGCAGACGAATCAGTTCTTCGTCTGCGCCATCGACAACCTGGCGACGTCGGCGGCGGATCCTGCGCCGTTCGAAGCGCCCACGTTCAACGGCATGTGGAATCGCAACGGCCCGATGCCGTTTCCGGATGCGCCGCGGCGAGGCGCGTTCGGTTCTTACGATCTCAAGACGAATCGCCTGTTGTGGAACCAGGCGTGGAGCCAGGGCTGCTTCAGCGGTTCGATCAACACGGCGGGCGGGCTCGTTTTCACGGGCCGCAGCGACGGTCGACTCACCGCGCTCGACAAAACGAACGGCCGCAAAGTGTGGGAGTTCATGACGGACGCGGGAGTGAACGCGACCGCAAGCACGTTCCTGCACAAGGGCCATCAGTACGTTGCGGTGATGTCGGCGGGGACGCTATTCGGCGGCGGCAAGCGAGGCGACAGCGTCTGGTTGTTCTCACTCTCAGGCAAGCTCGAATCGTTCCCGATTGCGGCGCCGGCGCGTCGGCCGAGCGATGCCGCTGCGGAAGCGTCGGCGGCAGCGATTCCCCCGATGCCTGCCGGAGACCCGAATCTCGCCGCCGGCAAAGACTTGTTCGGCCGCTTCTGCGTGGCATGCCATGGCGAGACCGGGCTCGGCGGTCACGGCGGCGGCGCTTCGCTCGCGACGATCGCGGTGGACATTCCGGCGATCTACAACACGGTCAATACGGGCAAGAACCAGGCAATGCCGCCGTTCAAGGGGGCGTTGAAACCTGAGGAGATTCGGGATATTGCGGGGTATATCTCGAGGGAGCTGATCCCGAAGCATCCGTGAGCGGCGGGGCCTTTCGGAGGCCCTCAATCGCCGGGCGGCTCAGAAGCTGATGCCGCCGTCGACGTGGCTACTTCCCGTTGTTGGCGTTGCCGACTGCGTCCACGGCACCGCCGGTGCCGCGCGTCGACTTGTTCAGCGTGCCGGTGAATTCCTTCGGCGCGCGGCCGGTGGAAGCCACGATGAGATCCTTCAGCACCGACACCGACGAATCCTTGCGAGTGTGCTCCGGCTCGAGGAACTGCCTCTCCTGCCGGCCCACCGCGTAGTCGATCGGCGTGAGGCCCTTGCTGTCGAGCGCTTCGAGCTGCGCACCGTCAGCGACGAGAGCCTTGATGGTGCCATCCCAACCGAGTGACGCGGCGGCATGCAGCGATGTAACGCCGCTAGAGCGCGTCTTCGCGTTCACGTTCGCGCCGGCATCGTGGAGCAGAGTCAGGCACTCGACCGCCTCAGCGTCCGTCTTATAGCGCCCACGCGTTGGGTTGAAGCTGTGTCCGACGCCCGCAGCTGCCATCAACGGCGTGATGCCATCCGAATTCGGCAGATCCACGATAGCTTTGTGTTTCAGAAGCAGCGACACCGACTTCGCGTCGCCCACTTTCGCGGCAACGAGCAGCGGCGTAGCACCCGTCGAGATCAGCTGGTCACCACCGCGGTCGTACACGCCATTGCGATAGGGCGGACGCAGCTTGAGCTGCGCATTCGGATTCGCGCCCTTCTTCAGCAACATCTCCGCGATTTCATAGCCGCCGAGATGATCGGTCGACGGCAGATCGGGCCGGCCGCCGCGCGGCAGCGTGTTCAGATCGATCGCCGAATACAGCGGCGTACGGCCGAAGAAATCCCACTTGTTCACGTCCGCGCCGGCCTCGATCAGCACGGCCGCGAAGTCGAAACGCATGTTGGTGATGGCAAGATTCAGCGGCGTCATGCCGTCTGGGTCCGGCAGGTTGATGTCGGCCTTGGCTTTCAGAAGAATCTTCGCGCAGTCGATGCAACCCTCGCGGGCCGCATACAGCAGCGGCGTGAAGCCGCCGCGATTCATGTTCTTTGGACGGCCTTCCGCCGTCACGCGACGTTGCCAGTCGCGCACGACCCCGCGCGCATTCACGTCCGCGCCGTGCTTGATGAGGAGCTGCACCATCTCCGGCTGGCTTTGCGCCGAGGCCCAGTGAAGCGCGGACTGGCCGCCCCACTGCTCCACCGCGTTCACCTTCGCGCCTTTTTTCAGCAGCAGCGTCGCCGCTTCGACATTGCCGGTGCGCGCCACGGCCATCAGCGCCGTCTGGCCTTCCTTGTTGGTGGACTCGACATCCGCGCCGGCTTTCAGCAGCACTTTGATCACGTCGGGGCTGCCGATTGCGGCAGCTTCCATCATGGGCGTCGAACCGTAGTCGTTGACGGCGTTCGGGTCCGCGCCCGCGGCGATCAGCTTTTCAGCGAGCGCGGCGTCATTGAAATGCGCGGCCCAGTGCAGGGCCGTGGTGCCGTCGACGTCTTTCGCTTTGGCATCGGCGCCGCCGCTGAGCAGCTTCAGCGCTTCGTCGTGCTGCTTCGATTCAGCTGCGTTGATGAGCGAGCCTTCTGGCGCCGCGTTGGCGAAAGATGCTGCGCCAACGCTCAGAACACAGAACGCCACCGCGGTGGCAACACTGCGGGCGGCGCCACCTTGCGCCGAGCCGCTGCGCGCTACGCGCCCGTCGTCCCGGCGGCCGAAGGCCGCACAAAATGCTTTCTTGCCGCTCACCAACATCATCAAACCTCAGCCAGCAAGCCCGTGCTGTTGCCGTGCTTGTCGAGTGGGATGCCGGCGCGATTCAGCAACGTGAGCCACAGGTTCGCGAGCGGCGTGTCCTGCGGATAGTGCAGGTGCTGGCCACCTTTGATCTTGCCGTAGCCATGACCGAACACCGCGATCGGCAGCGGATCGTTGTTGTGCATGTCGCTGTTGCTCATGTTCGAGCCGTACACGAGGATCGAATGATCGAGCAGCGTGCCGTCACCATCCTGGGTGCTCGCCATACGCTTGAGGAAGCGGGCGTACGCTTCGGAGTGATACGTCTGCACCTTCGCGAGACGATCCAGCTTCGCCGGGTCGTTCTGGTGATGCGACAGCGGATGGAACGCATCGGACACACCAATCTGGTTGTACGTGCGCATGCTGACTTCCTTCGCCATCATGAACGTGGTCACCCGCGTGACGTTCGCCTGATAAGCCAGCAGCTGGATCTCGAACATCGTATCGAGCAGCTTGCCGAAGTCTTCCTGCACGCCGCTCGGCGCATCCGGCAGCTTCACGCCTGACGATTCCTTCTCTTTCTGCTTGGCGACGCGGCGTTCGAGCTCGCGCACCGAATCCAGATAATCGTCGACCATCGCCTTGTCGGAGGTTCCGAGCTGGCGCTTCAGGTCCGACGCGCTCTCGGACACCATGTCCAGGATGCTGCCCGTCTCTTCGACGATGGCATGCCGCTCGGACGCGTTGTCACCTTGACCGAACAAGCGATAGAACGCCTTGCGCGGATTGTTCTCCATCGGCAGCGGCTGCGTCGGCGTGCGGAACGCGACCGTGCCGCTGTAACTACAGCCAAACGACGGGTCGCACGCGCCACCACCGCCTTCACCGGCGAGCTCGATGGACGGCAACGTCGTTTCCTGGCCGATGTGCTGAGCCGCGATCTGGTCCGCGCTCGTGCCCGCATTCGGCTGCTGACTCACCGGCGGCGGCACGCAGGCCAACCAGGTGCCCGCGATGATCGCGTGCGGGCTCGGGCTTTCGCCGGCCTTGTTACGCAGACCGGAGACGACCGTCATGTGCTGCTTGTACGGCTCGAACGGTTTCAGGATCTGCGGCAGGTCGAAGGTGCTGCCTGTGGCCGTTGGCTGCCAGCGCGCCTGGATCGCGCCGTGCGGAAAATACGTGAAGCCGATGCGCGGCTTCGGCGCGGCCGCCGTGGCAGCGAGTGCCGTGCGTGCGGGAACCATTGCATCGAGCAGCGGCAGCGAGATCGCTGCGCCGACTCCGCGCAGGACGGTGCGGCGGGACAGATGCTTCTTGGTGATGAACATGCTGGATTCCCTCAACTCTACAAATCAACGTTGCGCGGTTTTCTGAACGGGCGCCGTGTCGGTCGGCACCTGTCGTTTCTGGAACGGATCACTCGTGACGATGCCCATCACGATGGACGAGAAGCGGTAATCATCTTTGGCGGAGTTACGCACGATCGCGCGCACCACCGGCATGTCGTGATACTCGACGACGCGGCCGAGACCGAAGGTCATCAGCTTCTCGGTGAGCGTCTGCACGAACTGGTCCGGATTCGCGAGCAGCGCCTTGCGCAGGTCGTCCGGGCCACTCAGCTTCGTACCGTCCGGCAGCTCGCCGAACGAATCGATCTGGGCGCCGGCCAGGCGATCCTTCTCACGCCACTTGCCCGTGGCGTCGAAGTTTTCCAGCGCGAATCCGAGCGGATCCATCACGCCGTGACAGCTGAAGCAGCTCGGCTTCGCACGATGCAGGGCCATCTGTTCTTTCAGCGTCTTCGGCTTCGCACCCGGCTTCGCATCCTTCAACGCTTCCACGCCCGGCGGCGGTGAAGCCGGCGGCGTGCCGTTGATGCGCTCGAGCACCCATGCGCCGCGCAGCACCGGCGATGTGCGGTTCGGATAGGCCGTGAGCATCAGCACACCGCCCTTGCCCAACAGGCCCCAACGCTGTGAGTCGTTTGGCAGCGGCACGCGGCGCCACTGGTCGCCGCGAACATTCTTGATGCCGTAATGAAGCGCCAGGCGCTCGTTCAGATATGTGTAGTTCGCGCCGAGCAGGTCCATGACGTTGTGGTCCTCGCGGAACACGCTGTCGATGAACAGGCGCAGCTCGGTGCGGAAGTCTTCGCGCGGATCACCCGCGTACGGAAAGATGTTCGCGTCCGGATCGATCTCGGCGAGCTTGCCGATGTTGAGCCATTGGAACGCGAAGCTGCTGGCCAGCGTCTCGGAGCGCGGGTCGGCGAGCATCCGCTTCACCTGTGCGCGCAGCACTTCCGGCTGACGCAGCGTGCCGCTCGCGGCTACTTTGCGCAGCTCTTCGTCCGGCACCGTGCTCCACAGGAAGAACGAAAGGCGCGAAGCAAATTCCGAATCGTTGATCGTGTAGATCGAGCCGGCGCTGGCGGTCTGCGGAGCGGGCTCGGCGCGATACAGGAAATACGGGCTCGCGAGCGTAGCCGTCAGGACGCGACGGATACCGCCGTCAAAACTGTTTTCTGCCTTGCGCCCGGCTTCGAAAAAGCTGAAGAACTTGGCTTTCTCCGCATCCGTGAGCGGACGGCGAAACGCGGACGTGCCGAGCGTCTGGATGATCTGCTGCGCGCACGGGCCCTCTTCTGCCGGCGTTTTCGGCTCACAGGCGAACACCTTCGCGCGGCTCGGCGTCTTGCTGATACCGGTGACCGAGAACGGGCCCTTCACCTCGAACGAGGACACGCGCAGCACGCGATCCTGGCCACCGCCGGGGAGCTGCTGATAGAGCTTGTCGTCCGACTCCGCGAATGTACGGTGCACGAATGCGACGGCTACTTTGTGCGGACCGGCGGTCGCCTTGAAGCGGATGCCCTTGAGGCGCGCGTTGATCGCGTCCACCGCAGGATCCTGCTTCTGGTCGATCGATTTCATGTCCTCTTCGCCACCAATGGTGGTCTCGAAGAACTTCTTGCCGTCGAGCGTCGCGACCAGCGTGTTCTCGAACTCCATGTTGTAGACCCAGAGGGCCACAGCCATGTTGGCGATGTTCAACTCGTACTCGCCGTCTGCCGGGAACAGGTGATCCGCGACGATGCCGCCGCGCGTGCCGAGCGGCAGGCCTTCGACGTGGAAGAACTGCGAGCCGGAGTTCTTCGCGAAATACTGTGTGCCCACCGGCTTCACGGCGGTATCGCCGATGGCCTGCACGGACACGGCGCGAGCTGCAGCAAGGTAGGAATCGAGGAACGACGGCGACACCTGCAGAACGTTCGCGACGTTATCGAAGCCTTCGGCAACGTCATCCTGCGGCAGCATCGAATTCACGTCTGCGCGGACGTTCAGCAGATCCCACACTGCGTTCGCGTATTCCTTGCGGTTGAGGCGATGCAGAGCGACGCGACCCGGCTGCGGATGCGCCTCTCCGGCCTTATCGAGCTCGCCTTCCATGTACGAAATAAATCCCAGACGCGCCTCTTTCGGCGGCTGCTTGTTTCCAGCGGGCGGCATGAGCTGGCCGCGCAGCTTGCGCACGGCGTGCTCCCAGGTCTCGGCGTCCTCACCGACGGTGTCCATCGAGAGCGTGTCGAATGCCACGCCACCGGCCCAGTCGGTCGAGTTATGACACTTGCCGCAGTAGTAGTTCAGGAACCCGGCGTGGTCGCCCGCGGCTGGAGCGGGGCCTTCGGGATCGGCGACGGGAGAATCGGAGTGATGCAGCGACTTGTTGTCGGACTTATCCGCAGACGGCGCGGCGGCCGCCGTGGCGTTGCTCTCTGTGGGCGCAGCCGCGGGCTTGTCCGCGGCAGGCGTCGCTGCCCAGCCGAGCACCGAGACGCCGCAGAGCCCCGCGGTGAGCAGGACACGTCCAAACAGACTGTTTCGCATCATCAAGTCACCTGGCCCTGAAGGGCCTGCCGACAGAAAGATCCACAAGGATCATAACGCTTGGGGTCGGCCCGATAGCGTGCGCAACCCCGTTCAAAACCGACAGATGTGCACTCGCGTCCGTGCACTGGACTGAGTCCAGAACGGGGAGCAAAGCTGTTGTTTCAATTGGGCAAAGATCACTCGAATTCGGCCGACGGACCGTGCGCTTCACACATCTGCGGACCGCGTTGTTACAGTTCCCGCATGACCACTCATTCCGACCGACGCCGCTTCCTCAAAGCCACGCTTGGCAGCGCCGCTGCCGTCTCCTTCACACAATTTGTGCCGTTGAAGGCTGTTGCAAGAGAGGCCAAAGAATCGCTCGTCGCGACCCAGCTCGGGGACAAGCTCAGCCTGATCACGGGCGCAGGCGCGAACGTCGTCGCGATGGCCGCGCCCGAGGGCGCGCTATTGGTGGACGGCGGGACGGAAGCGCGGTCCGCAGATCTCGTGAAACTCGCGCTGAAGGAAACCGGCGCGAAAAAAGTCCACACGCTGTTCAACACGCACTGGCATCCGGAGCAGACCGGTTCGAACGAGCGGCTGGGCAAAGCGGGCGCGCGCATCATTGCGCACGAGAACACGAAGCTGTGGCTGCAGTACGCGAACCCGGTGCCGTGGCAGGACAAGGAATGGGGTCCGCTGTCCGCGAAAGGGTTGCCGAACGACACGACGTTCGAGGGCGGCAAGATCGAATTCGGTGGCGAGCACATCGAGTATGGCTATCTGCTGCAGGCTCATACCGATGGCGATTTGTACGTGTTTTTCCGGGAATCCAACGTCATCGTGGCCGGCGGCGTGGTGTCGTCGGACGGCTGGCCGGTGATCGACTACAAGACCGGCGGCTGGATCAACGGGCTCGTGGATGGCCTGCGCACGCTCGGACGCGTCGGCGATGCCGACACGAAGATCGTGCCCGCGAATGGCCCTGTCATCGGCAAGGCGGATCTCGAGGCTCAGCAGAAGATGTACGGCACCATTGCGCAGCGACTCAGCCAGCTGCTGCGCAAAGGCATGGGGCCGGACGAGGCGCTTGCCGCGAATCCCACCAAGGAATTCGACGAGAAGATGGGCGACCCGACGAAGTTCGTGACGCTTGCGTTCAAGAGCCTGTGGGGGCACATGGCCCCCGATGCGTGAACGGCCGTTGCTACTGCATCTGACGGAGCCGGGTTGGCTCCGTTTAGCCTATTTTTTGGCCGCCGCAGCGAGACCCTGCGTGATGTAATCGGCGATGTCGCGCATGTCGTCGAGTGAGTAGGTCGCTGCGAAGGATGGCATGTTGTTCTTCCCCGTCGCCGTGATCGAGATGATTTTGTCGGGCGGCTGACCTGCAATCAGCGAAGGGCCACCACCGTGGCCGCCTGCACCGGCTTCTCCATGACATGGCACGCACGCGGCCTTGTAGATCTTTTCGCCATTGGTGCGATCTGGAGCGCGCGCAGGGCCAGCGGCTGACGTCGCACCGACGCCCGGCCCGGGTCCCGCAGCAGCCGGGCTGTTCGCGGGCGGAGTCGCGCCGCCCGCACCGGCCCCCGGCCGCGTCGCATTCGCACCGCCAGCCGCGCCACCTCCCGCGCCACCTGCTCCCGTCGGCCGCCCACCCGCAGGCATCGCCGGCGGAATCGGATCCATCTTCCCGTCGAGCGAAAACATCCAGATCCCATCGCCCTGCTTGCCGTTTGCGAACACGCCGCCGCCCGCATGAACGACCACGTACTGCTTTCCCTTGTGCTCAAACGTCGTCACCGTGGAATTCACACCCGCATCCGTCATGAACTCCCACAGCTTCGAGCCATTGCTCTTGTCGAGCGCGGTGAGTCGCCCATCCGCGCGTCCCACAAAAACCAGTCCGCCGGCTGTCACAACAGAACCGCTGTAGCAGATCTCCCGCCACTGCTGCCGCCACGCAAGCTTGTTCGTGCGCACGTCGAGCGCCGCGAAGACGCCGGCGTCATCGACATCCGCCTGGCCGAACGCGCCACCCATGTAGACCTTGTTCGGCCCCGGCGTTTCGAGCGGCTCACGCACCCAGAACGTGCTGATGCGATCTGAAGCGCACACGTAAAGCAGATGCGACTCTGGATCGTATGAGCTCGGCGGCCAGTTCGCGCCCCCCATCGTGCCGGGCTTTACGACGATGGGATCGGTCCAGAACGGCGTGAAGATGCGGCCCCCGTTCGCCACTTTGCCGGTGGCATCGACGCGCACGCCTTCAGGAACGATGTCCACTTGCTGAGGCACGATGGCATCGCCGATCGGATACGGCTGCGTCGCCGACGTTGCCTGGCGCGGCTCCTGCGGAACCGCTTTTTCCTCGATGCCGACGAGCGGCTTGCCGGTCTCGCGATCGAGAATGTAAGCCCAGCCGGTCTTGGAAACTTCGACCAGCCCCTTGCGCGGCTTTCCATCGTAAGGCGCATCGAACAGCACGACAGGATTCGGCGAGTCGTAATCCCAGATGTCGTGATGGACCTGCTGGAAATGCCAGCGGTATTTGCCCGTCTTCGCTTCGATCGCGACGACCGAAACCGAGTACAGGTTGTCGCCCTTGCGCACACCGCCGTTCAGGTCCGGCCCGGGATTGCCCGTCGTGAAATAGAGCAGGCCCAGCTCGGGATCGATGGCCGGTGTCTGCCAAATGCCCGCGCCACCGCGCGTCCACGCATCGTTGTCTTGCGGCCAGGTCTCGTGGCCTGGCTCGCCCGGACCAGGCACCGTGTAGAACGTCCACTTCAACTTGCCGGTCTTCGCGTCGAACGCTTTCAAACGGCCACGCGTTCCCATCTCGCCGCCGTTGAATCCCATGATCACCAGGCCGTCGTAGTACAGCGGCGCCGCGGTGATGGCGAATCCTTCCTGCCACTTCTCCGCGGGAATTTTCCAGATGACGGCACCCGTGCGCTGATCGAGCGCCGCGAGTTGCGCATCCGTATGGCCCACGAACACTTTGCCTTCGCCGAGCGCGACACCGCGACTCGTCTTGCCGATCGGGCTGCCGCCTTTCGGATCGGGATTGCCGCGATAGGTCCACAACGTGCGGCCGGTTTCCACGTCCATCGCGAACACATCGTTCACGCCGTTCACGACGTAGAGCGTGCCTTCGTAGGACAGGATCTGCGCCTGGCCTGCGGTGCCCGGGCCGGTGCCGGAGCCCATTCCCGTGCGCCACAGGGCCTTCATGCCCTTCACCGTCTCGCGATTGATCTGCGTGAGCGGCGAATAGCGCTGGTTGTAGAGGTTGCCGCCGTTGGTGATCCAACCATCCGTCGGCAACGCGATGAGCTGCGCGGGTTTGAACGCCGGCGCGGATTTGATGACGGGATCCGTCGCAGCGGCGACGGACGAAGAAAACAGCATGACCGCAGACAAGCTTGCCAGAGCGAGCGCTACCGCAGCCGCCCCAGCGATATTCAACGCTACGCGCACCGGAACCCCCCAAATATTCGAATAATTCCTCGAGCGAGCAGCATAGGTTCCGCACGCGCGACACGACAGCGGAGGGAAAAACTTCACCCGATGCGCGGTCATGTGGGCAGGACGCCGGTTCGCTATTGCGCTCTACTTACTGCGACGCTTGCCAATCAGTAGCGGCAGCCATGGCCCCGTCACGGGCAACGCGCGATACTCAGGCGATGAGCGACCCCTACGAGCTGCAACGTTTCGTCGACGCGCAAGCGCCTGTGTACCCGCGCGTGCTCGAAGAGGTTCGCGCGGGGCGAAAGACGAGTCACTGGATGTGGTTCGTGTTTCCACAGCTCGCCGGGCTCGGCTTCAGTCCGATGGCACAGAGGTTCGCGCTCGCCTCGCTCGACGAAGCGCGGGCGTACCTGGATCACCCGACGCTCGGTACGCGACTCATCGAGTGCACGGATCTCGTGCTCGACATCAAGAGCCGCACGGTCGTCGAGATCTTCGGCTCCCCCGACGACCTGAAATTCCGCTCGTGCATGAGCCTGTTCGCGCGCGCGGCCGACGATCCGGCGCTGTTCAATGAGGCGCTGGACCAGTTCTTCGAGGGCGTGCCGGATCCGAAGACGGAAGCGCTGCTGGGGCCGCCCTGAGCGCGTGACGACTCTGCCCGTGCAGATTGTCGCGCGCGCTAAGGCACCCGATCCAGCTCGCGATAATGCCGAAACAGATCGTCATTGTTGAAATCGAGCCGGCGCTTCGACGCGACATAGCGCTTGATGCGCGGACGCGAGAACACGTGGTCGTGCAGCTCCGCGAGCTTCGGATATTGCGGCGTGATCTGTTTCATCGCTGACGGAAACGCGAACCGCAGGCCGGCAATCACCTGCGCGAGCGACAGATCGGCGTAAGTCAGTTTGTCGCCTACGAGGCCCGGGCCGCCGTCAGGATTGCGCTCGGCGACTTTCTCGAAGTACCGAAAGAATTTCGGCACGCGGTTCTTCAGGAAATCCTTCGCGCGTCGCTTCGACGGGCCCTTCTGTTCTTCGTAGTAGAAGTTGCCGCCGATCGGATGGTGCACGTCGTGCGACTCCAGCAGCAGATCCGCGACAGTGAGTTGCAGCTGGTTCACCCACAGGCGCCCCGCTTCGTCGCGCGGCGCGAGTTTCAGGTGCTGGCCGAGATACAAAAGGATGTTCGCGGTCTGGCCGATGAGCAGCTTGCCAACCTTCAGGAACGGGGGCGCGTACGGTGGGCGCTCGACGTCACCGCCTTCGAGGTAGCGCTCGAGCGCGGGCACGCCGCCGCCTTTCTTTTCAGGCACGAGCGCGATGTCGGCGTAGTCAACGCCTGCGTATTCAAACGCGAGGCGCACGTATTCTCCGCGTCCCTGAATGCCGGGCCAGTAGTAGAGCTCGTATTTCATGTTTCGCTTCCGCCGCGGGATTGCGGATGAAGGGAGCAATCCGGGTGCCGGGACCGGTGCGGGGCGCGCCCACCGCGGCCCGATCGAACTTCAGTTCTTCGCGATGAGCCTCTGCAGAAGCGCCGCCGTTTCGGGATGCGGCTCGGGCGCGCTCAAGCCGATACGACCCGTGCCGCCGACTTTGCCCAACGCGATGTCGAGCGCCTTCGTGCCGTTGTGATCTGCAGCCTGCAGGTTGGCGCCGCTGTCCGCGAGAAACTGCACGTACTGCGTCCAGCCCCAGAGCGCCGCGCCGTGAAGCGCGGTGAGACCGCTTTCGTTGGCGACATTCACATCCGCGCCGGCGGCGATCAGCAGCTTGCCGGTCTCGATGCACTGCTGCTCGTTACGGAAGCGGGCACGAATATCGATGGTCGTCGACCCCACGCCTGCCGCCGCCATCAGCGGCGTGATCCCCTGCGAATTCGGCAAATTCACCAGCGCCCCATGCGCGAGCAGCAGTTTCACCGCACCGTTGTCCCCCGCCTTCGCCGCGCGGATCAGCGGCGTGGTGCCGACCGTGAGCATGCTGTCGCCACCGCGGTCCTGCCCGAGCGAGCGATACGGCGGAAACAGCTTCAGCTGCATATTCGGATTGGCGCCCGCCTTCAGCAGCAGCTCGATGACTTCGAGGCCCGTGGTCTCATCCGATGAAGGCCGGTCCGGCCGTCCTCCGCGCGGCGTGGTGTTCAAATCGACCGCGTTGTAGAGCGGTGCGCGACCCCACGTGTCCCACTTGTTCACGTTCGCGCCGGCGCCGATCAGATATGCCGCGAGATCGAAGCGCGCATTCAGCAGCGCCAGATTCAGCGGACTGATGTTGTCCGGATCGCCGAGATTGATGTCCGCCTTGCCTTTGACCAGCTCCTGAGCGCAGGCCACGCAGCCTTCACGAGCCGCGAGCAGCAGCGCGGTGAAACCACCCGAAGGCCGGTTCTGCGGACGCGGTTCCGCGGTCACCTTGCGCGCCCACACACGAACATCGGATCGAGCATTCACGTCGGCGCGATGCTTGATGAGCAGCTGGACCATACCCGGCTGGCTCTGCGCAGCCGCCCACATCAGCGCGGTCTGGCCGCGCCATTTCTCGCGCGCGTTGACGTTGGCGCCGTGTTTGAGCAGCAGCTGTGCGGCGTCCACGTGGTTCGTGCGCGCCACGGTCATCAACGCTGTCTGGCCCTCGAGATTGGGGGACTCGACATCGGCGCCTGCCTTCAGCAGCGCTTCGATGATTTCAACGTTGCCGAGCTCGGCGGCTTCGGACATCGGCGTGGCGCCGTATTCGTTGGTGGCCTTGGCATTGGCGCCTTCCTTCAGCAGGCGCTTCACTTCGGCGACGTTGCCGTTGTGAGCGGCCCAATGAAGTGGCGTCGTGCCGTCGCCGGGCGCGTCGTTGCCAACCTCGCCGGCCCGCGCTTGCGTGACGAGCGCGAAAGACAGCAGCGCGGCCGCAGTCACCGCGAGGCGCGTCAGTGCCAGTCGCGGGGCTGCCAAATCCGGTGCCGCGAGGCGCATCGGCGCCAGTCGCGACGCAGCCAGGCGTGCCGCCACCGCGCCCAGAATTCGCGGCGACTCACACCGCGTCAGCGGCGATCTTCTCGGCATCACGGCAACGTGCTCAGATCTCAGCGAACTGCCCGGTGCTGTCACCGAACTTCTCCGTGGAAATGCCCACGCGATTCAGCAACGCCACATGCATGTTCGCAATCGGCGTGCGGTCCGGATAACGCAGGTGCTGGTTGCCCTTCACCTTGCCGCAGCCACCGCCCACGATCGCCGTCGGCAACGGAAAGTGGTCGTGCAAATTGCTGTTGCTCATGTTGCTGCCGAACAGGATGACGGAGTTGTCCAGCATCGAGCCCTCGCCGTCCGGCGTCTCGGACATCTTCTTGACGAACTTGGCGAACACCTGCGTGTGATACGCCTGCACTTTCGCCAACCGCTCCAGCTTTTGCGGATTGTTCTGATGATGCGAGAGCGGATGGAACGCATCCGAAATGCCGATGAAGTTGTACGGCTGGTTGCTCACTTCGGCCGCCAGCATGAACGACGCAACCCGCGTGAGGTTCGCCTGAAACGCCAGCGCCATCATGTCGAACATGAGCGTCATGTGCTCGTCGAAGTTGCTCGGAATGCCCGCCGGCGCATCCGGCAACTTCACCGCCGAAAGATCACGCTGGGACAGCTTCTGCACCCGCCGCTCGATCTCGCGCACCGTGCCGAGATATTCGTCGAGCGCCACCTGATCGCTCGCACCCAGGGTCTTCGCGAGATCCCGCGCATCCTGCCGAACCAGATCAATCACGCTCGCATCTTCCACCGCGAGCAGCGCGCGTTCCTCCGCGGTGTCACCTGCGCCAAACAGCTGCTGAAACAGCTTGCGCGGGTTGTGCTCCATCGGCAGCGGCGTCGACGGATCGCGAAACGAAATCGTCTTGCCGTAGCTGCATCCGTAGTTACGGTCGCACGAACCTTCGCCGCCCTGCTCTTCCGTCGCGATTTCGAGCGACGGCAGCGGCGTGTCCTGGCCGATATTCTTCGCCGCGATCTGGTCGATGGTGATGCCGCCGTAAGGCTCGTGGCTGATGCGTGGAGGCACGCAGCTCAGCCACGTGCCCGGCGTAATCGCATGCACCGGCGCGGCAACGGCAGACTTGTTCTCGAGCCCGCTGACCACCGTCAGATATTTCTTGTAAGGATCGAGCGGCTTCAGGATCGGCGGCAGATCGCCGAGGGTGCCTTCCGTCTTGGGCGTCCACTTGTCCATGACAGCGCCGTGCGGAAAGTAGATGAACGCCATGCGCGGCTTCGGCGCGGCGGCCGTCTTCGCGAGCGCAGTGCCTGCGGGAATCATCGCGTCGAGCAGTGGCAGCGCCACGCTCGCGCCGATTCCGCGCAACACGGTGCGACGGCTCAGGTGTTTTTTCAGGATCAACATCACCAGTCCCCTTACCGCGGAACGTTCGCGGCCGTACGCTGGCCCTCGGGTTTCGGAGCATCGCTGGATTTCGGGTCATGGCCCCCGGTTCCCTCGAGCTTCGGCACCTCGGCCTTCTGGAACGCCTCACTGTCGACGATGCCGAGCACGATCGACGAGAACCGGTAATCCTGCTTCGAGGACTCCCGCACGATCTCGCGAACGCGTGGCATGTCGTAATACTTCACGCCGCGCCCGAGCGCGAACGTCATCAGATTCTCGGTGAAGGTCTGCACGAACTGCTCGCGCTTGCCGACGAGCGCGTTGCGCAGATCGTCCGGTCCCTTGAGCGGCGTGCCGTCGGCGAGCTTGCCGCCCGCATCGATCGCGCTGCCGGCGTCGATGTCCTTGCTGCGCCACTGGCCGATCGCGTTGAAGTTCTCGAGCGCCAGGCCGAGCGGATCGATCACGCCATGGCACTGGTTGCACGAAGGCAGGTTGCGATGGCTCTCGAGCCGCTCGCGCACCGTGAGCGCAACACCGCCTTCCTGCGTTTCGACGAAGGCCTGCACGCTCGGCGGCGGCGAAGCCGGTGGCGTGCCCAGAAACTTTTCGAGGATGTACGCACCGCGCAGCACGGGCGTCGTGCGGTTCGCATAAGACGTCGCCATCAGGAACGCGCCTTTACCGAGCAAGCCGCGTCGACTCGATTCCGTCCACGTCACCGGCTGAAAATTGCCGCCGCGAACGCCACGATAACCATAGTGAATCGCGAGCCGCTCGTTCAGGAACGTTTTGTCGGACGTGAGCAGGTCCACCACGCTGCTGTCCGACTCGAACACGCTGCCGATGAACAGCTCGACTTCTTTCGCGAACGCCGACACGAGATCGGGCGTGTAATCCGGAAACAGGTTCGGGTCGGGCTCGACCAGCGTCAGGCCATTCACGTTGAGCCACTGGAACGCAAAGTTCGTCACCAGCGCGTGGGCTCGCGGATCCGCGAGCATCCGGCGAACCTGAGCATTCAACACTTCGGGCTCGTGCAGCTTGCCGTCGGCCGCGAGCTGGATCAGCGTTTCGTCCGGCCCGCGACTCCACAGGAAGAACGAGAGCCGGGACGCGAGATCCATATCGTTGATGCGGAATTCCGTGCCCGGCGGTGTGCCCGGCGGCGGTGAATGCGCGCGATACAGGAATTTCGGGCTCACGAGCAACGCCATGAGGCCTTTCTGAATGCCGGACTCGAAGCCACTCCTGCCCGCGTTCTGGGCCTGGCCCCCGCTTGGCGCCTGCGCCTCGCTTTGCGCCTTGCCTTGCTTGTAGAACGCCATCGCGCCCGTGAGATCCGCACTCGTCACGGGCCGACGAAACGCCTTGCGCGCCATATCGGAAAGAATTTTCTCCGCGCACGCGTCTTCTTCGGCGGCGCTCTTTGGCATGCACGTGAAAATCTTGCGGCGACTCGGCGTCTCGCTCACGCCCGTCGGATTGAACGGTCCCTTGATCTCGACGTTCTGGATGCGCGGGCCATCCGAATTGCCATTCACGTGCACGCCCATGCCAACCACGGAGTTGAACCCGTGCAGCACTTCGTTCGACTCGGCCGCGGTCTTCGCAAGATAGGTGATGCCGACCTTGTGCGGCCCCGCCTTCACCTTGCGCCGGATGTTCTTGAACCGATCGTTGATCTCGCCGACACCCTGCGCCTGGCGCACATCGACGGCCTCGAGATCTTCGTCGCCACCCAGCTTCTGCTCGAACACGCGCTCGCCATCGATCGTGATGATGAGCGTGTTCGGATCCATCACGCCCCACAGATAACCTGCGCCGACGAGACCGGTAATGGTGAGCTCGTAATCCCCATCCGCCGGGAATTCATGGTCGATCAGCACGCCGCCGCGCGTACCCAGCGGCAGGCCTTCGATATGAACGTATTGGTTGTACTCGCCCGTTCCCGGATAAACGCGACTCTGCGTGCGTGCGTTCGGGTTGCCGATGGCTTCGCGCGTAACGGTGCGCGCCGCCGACATGTACTGCTCGAGGAACGCGGGCGACACTTTCAGCACGTCGGCGGCGTTATCGAAGCCATCGCTCTTGTCGTCCCGCGGCAGTAGCGATGCCGGGTTGATCTGTAGCCCGAGCAGGTCTTCGATCGCGTTCGCGTATTCCGTGCGGTTCAGGCGATGCAGGCCCACACTGCCCGCGTGCGAATGGCTTGCCCCGTTCGCGTCGAGAAAACTTTCGAAAGTGCTGATGAATGCGGTGCGCGTCAGTTCGTCGGGCTGTTTCTTGCCCGGCGGCGGCATCAGGTTGCCGCGCATCTTGCGGACAGCTTTTTCCCAGATCTCCGCGTCGTCTGCCGCGGCGGCGGGATCCATCGTGTCGAAGGCCACGCCGCCGGCCCAGTCCGTCGCGTTGTGGCACTCGGTGCAATAGCCTTCGAGCAGCTTCCAGTTCGCTTCGATCGAATCGGCATAGGCGAACGAGCCCGCCAGCGAGGCAAGGCCCGCGAACACAATCGACCGCAACCTTCCTATCTTCACCATGACCTAACGCGTCACCCGCCGAATCTCATTGATGTGGTTCCACGCGCCCTCGTACGCGAGCCGCAGGAACGTGTCGGGATTCCCCCAGCGCGCGTCGAAATCTTTCGTCGGCTTCGACGCGACGAGCTCATCCCACGTCTGGCCCTTGTAGTAGCTGTCGCCAATTTTCGAAAGCGCCGTGAAACACAGCTCCAGCTGCGATTCGAGATCCGCGCGCGTGCGCAGCGGTCCGTCGCCCGGAACGATGCGCGTGTTCGCGTCACCGATTTTCAGCAGCGCCTTCAGGCCACCGATCATGCCTCCGAGCCAACCGCCTGTCGTGTAGTCGACCAACGGATACGCGCCGCCCGACACGACATCGCCCGCCACGAGCACGTTCTGGCGGGGGAAGAAGACATAAATATCTCCGTCTGTGTGCGCGCCGGGCATCACGCTGTATTCCAGCTTCTGGTCGCCAAAGCTCAGGGGTTTGGCATCGGCGTCGTAGAAAAACGTCTGCGTGGGCAGCGCGCGCGGTGGCCGCGGCGGATACGTGCGGCCTTCCCATGGCGAAATGATTTCAGCGCCGAGCCACAGCTTGGTGTTCTCGTGCGCCAGGATATTTGCGCCGGACTTCGCGAGGATTTCGTTGGAGCCGGTGTGGTCCCAGTGCCAGTGCGTGTTCACGAGCTGGCGCACACGATGCTGTCCCGTATCGTGTGCGATACGCTTCAGGAGCTCGCCCGAACGCTCGGCCGAACCGCCATCGACGAGCAACAGTCCGTCACCGGATTTCGCGGCGACCACGTTGCCGCCGGCGCCCTGATACAGGAACAGATCGTCCGCCAGCGGCGTGGACTGAAGGGGCGTGCGGGTTGTTTTCGAGAAGGCCGTCGCTGGAATCAGCGAGCCCAGAATGCCCGCGGACACCGACGCGCCGGCCGCACCGAGCGACACTTGCAACAGGCTTCGGCGGGTCAACGTCCGCACCATGGGCAATCCCGATTTCCCCTCAGGCAATCGGGCGGTTTATAGCATTCGGGGCCCGCGGATCAAGGCGTTATCGAATGGCCAGACCACGTATTGATCCGAAGCAGCGGCACTTCTCGAAGGCCAGAGTCTCGAAGGCCAGAGTCGAACGTTAGAGCACTTCGGTGGTATTCCACGGCAGCGAATCGAGATCGAGGTTGCCGCCGGTGACGATCAATCCCACCCGGCGTCCGGTCACGTCCACTTTCTTCTCGACGATCGCTGCGTACGACACCGCCGCCGACGGCTCGACCACGATCTTCAGCCGTTCCCAGATGGACCGCATCGCCTGGATGATCGCGGCTTCGGACACGGTGACCACATCGTCGACGTTCTCGCGGATGACGCCGAATGTTTTGTCGAGCAACGTGCCGCGCAGACCATCCGCGATGGTGTGCGCAACAGTCACCGGCACAATCGCGCCGCTCTTGAACGAACGATAGGCGTCGTCCGCTCCGGCCGGCTCGACCCCAATCACCTGGATGCCGGGCTTCAGTCCCTTCGCCGCCACGACCGTGCCGCTGATGAGCCCGCCGCCGCCGACGGGGCACAGGATCAGATCGAGATCCGGCTGCTCGTCCAGCAGCTCGAGGGTCGCCGTGCCCTGCCCCGCCATCACCCGATAGTCGTTGAACGGATGGATGAGCTGGGCACCCGTCTCCGCGATGATGCGTTGGACCGCCGCTTCCCGCGCGGCCAGCGTCGGCTCGCAGATATCGATCCTCGCTCCGAGGCTGCGCACGGATTCGAGCTTGGCCTTTGGCACGGTGTGCGGCATGACCACGTACGCAGGGATGCCGCGCAGTTTCGCCGCCCGGGCCACCGCCGCCGCGTGATTGCCGGACGAGTGCGTGGCGACGCCGCGCTTCGCCTCTTCGTCCGTGAGCAGGAACACGGCATTGGTCGCGCCGCGCGCCTTGAACGCGCCGATCTTCTGAAAGCTCTCGCATTTGAAGAACAGCGAGGCTCGCGCGTCAGCGTCCAGCGTTTCGTTCGACAGCACGGGCGTGCGGATGATGTCCTTGCGGATGCGCGCGTGCGCATCGCGAATGGTGTCGAGGGTCAACATGCGGTGCGGGCAACCGGTCGCGAGTGTCGGGATGCGTCGAGTTTAGCCGAGCACAGCGATCGTTGCTGTCGGCCCGGAGCCGTTCGGGCACACTCGGGCGCAAATCACGCTCGAGGGGGGCTTTCATGACACTTGCGACCCGGTTGTTCGCTGTGGCGGCTGCCACGTCTTTCATGGTCGGCGCGACGGGTGCGTCCGCGGAAACGGTGCTGATTACGGGCTCGAACCAGGGGGTCGGGTTAGCGCTGGCCAAAGGTTATGCCGCGAAGGGCTGGACCGTGATCGCCACGCACCGCCGCGATTCCACGCCCGACACGCTCGCCGAGCTCGAAAAGAAATATCCGGGCAAGGTGCACGCGGAAAAAATGGACGTGACCGACGACGCGCAGATCAAGGCGCTCGCGGTGAAGATGAAGGGCCAGCCGATCGACGTGCTGCTGCATAACGCCGCGCTGATTCGGTACGCGCCGGTGACAGACCAGACGCCCACCGGCGGCAATGCGGGCCAGCTGTTCGGCACGCTCAACTACCAGCAGCTCGATGAGTTCGTCCACACGAACGTGGCGGGTCCGCTCAAGATCACGGAAGCGTTCATCGAGAACGTCCGCGCCAGCAAGCAGAAGAAGATCATCGCGATCACGTCAGCGGCGGCGTCGATCTCCACGCGGCCGCTCGGTGCGAATCACTATTGGTATTACATCACCAAGTCCGCCGAGAACCAGGCGATGCACCTACTGTCGGTCCAGTTCGAGAAGGAGCCGATCGTGGTGGCGATGTTTCACCCGGGCGGCGTCCAGGTGGAAAGCTTCGGGGACATCAAGTTGCCGGGGTTCATTCCGCCTGAGGAGGCCGCGGCGAAGCTGATCCAGACGATCGACGGGCTGACGAAGAAGGACAGCGGGCGGTTCATGGAGAACGATGGGAGGGATCGGCCGTGGTGAGGTGAAATTTTTGCGTTGATGGGGCGGTCACGTGGCGCGGTCGTCCGGGGTTCATGAGCCGCAGAAGCCCTCAATCGCCGGGCGGCTGGGAGACGCTGCGTCGAAACGCTCTCAGCCGCCCGGCGACTGAGGGCTTCTGGCTCCGCCGGCCATCACTCGGTGTCACACATACCCACACTGGCGAACACGACCCCCGCGCTATAGAAAATCAATCTGCGACACCCCCCGATGCCGTGAGACTCTCCGGAAGATGAAGCGCGCGTCCCGCCGATACACCCGGCCGCTGCTGGCCGCGGCCCTGGGCCTGGTGCCCCTGCTCGGGATGGGCCAGTCGTCCGCGCGCCTGCTCCCGGTCAGCCGCCCGGCTTCGGCCCGCGTATCGCCGAGTCCTCGCGCCGCTCAAGCGGTGACGCCATTGCCGGGCTACGAATTCGAGTTCACGCGCCTCATCTATCAGGAAAATCCCGATTACTCCCGCGGTTGGGGCTTCGGCGGCCAGCGCTGGACCACCGACGCGCCCGAAGCCGAAACCCACCTGCTCCAGGGCATCAAGCGGCTCACGCGCGTGAACGCGAACAGCGAAGGCACCGCCCTGCGCCTCGACGACGACGCGATCTTCGATCATCCGTTCCTATACGCCGTTGAAGTCGGCGGCTGGCTGCTCTCCGACGAGGAAGCGCAGCGGCTGCGCGAATACCTCGATCGCGGCGGCTTCCTCGTCGTCGACGACTTTCACGGCACCTATGAATGGGAAGGCTTTCTCGCGTCGATGCGCCGGGTGTATCCCGACCGGCCCATCGTCGAGTTGCCGGTGAGCGATGAGCTGTTTCACGTGGTTTACGATCTTCTCGAGCGTCCGCAGATTCCGAGCATCTACGGCGCCATGACCGGCCGCACCTGGGAACAGGATGGCTATACCCCGCATTGGCGAGGCATCTATGACGCGAATGGGCGACTGTCGGTGGTCATCAATTTCAACATGGACATGGGTGATGCCTGGGAACATGCAGACAGTCCGCAGTATCCGCAGCCGCTCACGGCGCTGGCCTATCGTTACGCGATCAACTATCTCCTGTATTCGATGAGTCACTAAGTCTTCATGAATACCTAGGTCGCCGAGAGACGCGCGGGTGTTCCCGCTTCTATTTAAATACTCACCGTTCGCGTACAGCGCGGGCGAGCTGTCGTTCGCGAGCGGCTGGCCCCTGTGGATCCTGTTCGCGCTGATCGCTGTCGGCGTAGTGCTCTTCGCAGTGAGCCTGCTCAGGCAGCGTCATCTGGCCTGGTGGCGCAAGCTCATTCTCGGCACGCTACAGGCGTTGCTGCTCGCCACCGTCCTTGTGATGTTGTGGCGACCCGTGCTTCTCGTGGAGCGCGTGCGCGATCGGGAGAACATCGTCGCTGTCGTGATGGATGCTTCCGCGAGCATGGCGCACGGTGAAGGCGAAAAATCCCGTTTGCAGGAATCGGTCGCGGCGCTTCGAGGCGGACCGCTCGACGCGCTCCGGAAATCCTTTGGCGTGCGGTTGTTCAGCTTTGCCGGGCCCGTGCAATCGTTGAAGCAGCTGGAAGAAATTCCGCCGCCCGGCCCGCAAACGCGTATCGGTGATGCGCTCGATACAGTGCTTCAAACCGGCGGCAGCACGCCGCTGTCGGGAATAGTCATCCTCACGGATGGGGCCGAGAACGGCGGCACGCTCACCGAAGAGCGGCTCGCGCAGATCGCGTCATTCGGCGTTCCGGTGCACACCGTTGGCGTCGGCCCGGAACAGATCGCGAACGATCTGGAGCTCGAGGGCGTCACGCTTGCCGACGACGCGGCGCCGGGCGAGGTGCTCAACGCTGAAGTCAGCATCCGTCATTCCGCGCCGGGAAAAACGCGCCTGCGGGTGTATGACGGCGAACGGCTGCTCGCCGCAAACGAAATCAACCTTTCAGCGACAGCGGGTGTCACCACGCAGACGATTGCCGTTCCGGCCGGCGACGCGGGTGTGCGAGATCTGCGCTTCACGCTCGATCCGTTGCCCGGCGAGCGCAACACTATCAACAACACGCGCACGCATGTGATGGACGTGACGCCCCAGCGGCGCAACGTGCTCTACATCGAAGGCGAGCCGCGCTGGGAATACAAATTCGTGCGCCGCGCGGCCGAAACGGATTCGTCGCTGCGGCTCGCAAGCCTCGTGCGCGCGACACCGAATCGGTATTACCGGCAAGGTGTGGAGTCCGGCGACGAGCTCGTCAAAGGCTTTCCGCAGACGGCGGAAGAGTTGTTCGCCTTCGATGCCGTCGTCATCGGCAGCTTCGAAGCCACCGCGCTGAACACCGCCCAGCACGAGATCCTGAAGAACTTCGTGGATCGCCGCGGCGGTGGACTCCTGATGCTCGCAGGCCGCGACGGTTTGTCCGACGGCGGCTGGGGCCTCGTGCCGACGGCGCAGACCTTGCCGGCGCAGCTCGCTTCGACCGACACGAAAACATTCGGGCTCGTCACGGCGAAAGCCGTCCTCACGGACTACGGCGCCGAATCTCCAATCACGCGGCTCGACGACGATCCCACAAAGAATCGCAACGCTTGGAACGAGCTGCCGCCGCTCGGTGACCTGCAGCCACTCGGCAAGCTCAAGCCGGGCGCGGTGGTCCTGCTCGACGCCAAGGTCGGCACCAAGGAGACGCCGTTGCTCGTGTGGCAGCACTACGGTCGCGGCACTACTTATCTTCTGGCGACGGGCAGCACGTGGCGCTGGAAGATGCGCCTGCCCCACGAAGATCAGCGTCACTTCACTTTCTGGCGCCAGCTGCTACACGCCGTGGCGGCCGAGGCGCCGCCGCGCCTCGCGCTGACGACGGGCGAAAAGGTCTTCGACGACCAGCGCCGCGTTTCGATCAACGCCGAAGTCCGTGACGCGAAATTTGAACCGGTGAACGACGCCACGGTCGCATTGACAGTGACCGGCGATGACGGCGCCATCCGACAGGTGCAGATGTCTCCGTCCGGCCAGGGCGACGGGCGGTACACGGCGGCAATGGATGCGGAGGCCACGGGCCTCTACCGGGTTTCGATGAACGCACGACGAGGCAATACCGACGTCGGCTCGCTGGAAACCCATTTCCGGCGCAACGACGGCGTGGTGGAAAACTTCGGCACGCAGCAGAACCGTCCGCTGCTGCAGCGGATCGCGAATTCGACAGGCGGTCGTTACTGGCGGCTGGATCAGCTCGGCGACCTGCCGGAAGCGATGAAATATTCCAAAGCAGGTATTGTCGAGCGGCAGACGCTCGAGCTGTGGAACCTGCCGGCCCTGTTCCTTCTCCTGCTGTTGCTCAAGATGGGCGAGTGGCTGCTGAGACTGAGGTGGAAAACGTTGTGACGCCTGCGCGCGCACTCATGCTCACGTTGGCGCTGGCCCTCGCGGTGATCACGAGACCAGCGTATCCGGCAGTGCGCGCGCTCATCGTCAGCGGGCTCGGCGGCGAGCCTGCTTATGAGCAGAAGTTTCAGCAGCAGGCTGCGGCGCTGGCGCAGGCCGCGAGTCGGGCCGGGGCAACGCCGAATGACATCGTCGAGTTGTCCGGCGAGCGCGCGAAGCGCACCACACTCGATGGCGAGCTGAAGATGTTCGCGCAAGCCGTGCAGGCGGACGATCAGGTGATCGTCGCGTGGATCGGGCACGGGTCCTACGACGGCGAGGACTACCGCTTCAACCTGCCCGGTCCGGACATCACCGGCCGCGAGATTGCCGCGTTTCTGGATTCGATGCGAGCCGCGCAGGTGCTGGTCGTGAACGCCACGAGCTCCAGCGGGGCGGTGATGGATTCGTGGAAGAAGCCGAATCGAGTCGTCATCACCGCAACCAAGAGCGGCACGGAGCGCAATGCCACCCGCTTCGCCGAGTACTGGGTGCAGGCACTTTCGTCGCCCGAAGCGGATCGCGACAAGAACGAGATTGTGACGGCGGCGGAAGCATATGACTTCGCGTCACGCAAAGTGGCGGATGCATTCAAGTCGGACGCGTCGCTGGCGACGGAGCATTCGCGTCTCGACGGCAAGATCGCGGATCGCATGGTCGTGGCGCGGCTCGGCAAGTCTGCGCTGTTGCCGGCGGACGCAGTGCTGGATGGCCTGATCAAGGAACAGTCCGGCATCGAACAGCGCATCGACCAGGTGAAAGCGCGCAAGGAAACGCTGGATCAGGAGCAGTACTACAACGAGCTCGAGAAGGTGCTGCTCGACCTCGCGCGCTTGGACAAGCGCATCGACGAGCGCAAGGCCGCGCTGACGGGAGGAAGCGATGCTGCGAAAAATCGCTGAACGCCTGCGGCGCGCGAGCACTGACAGCAGGCTTACGACAGAACCGCCGCACGCTGAGCTAACGCCGCGAGGTTCGTATCAGGAGCGGCGCTATTCAGGGCGGTGGTCGGCTGCGATGGTGGTTTGCGCACTAGCTTGCGCGCTCGCGCCAATCGCGCACGCCATCGATTTCGATTACGACGCGCGCCGTCCCGCTGAATTGAAAGCCTGCGACGAACCGCGCCAGCACGGCCGCAAGGATCAGGCGAGCGCCTGCTACCAGCGCCTGCTGCAATCTTCGAAAGACACGGCCGTCCAGGCCGAAGCCGCGTGGGCGTTGAGCGACGTGAAGCGCGCCAACGAGCTGTTCCGTGCAACGGTGCAGGCCGACGACAAAGCGGTGCGTGCCCGTGTTCGGTGGGGCCATCTCTATCTCGAAACCCATCAGTTCAGCGACGCCGCCGACCTCTTCCGCGAAGCGCTGGAAATTGACGACAAGGACCTCCAGGCGCGCTTGAGCATGGCCCGCCTGCTATCCGATCAGTTCGACGGCGACGCTCGGAACATCGTCGGTGAAATCATCGACCAGAACAGCGAGCGTGATCGGGATCAGGCGAACGCACTCATCGAAGCGCATCTGCTCTCCGCTCGCATGGACCTCGACGATGGCAAGCACGGCACAGCAGAGAAGTCGCTGCAGAAAGCCCTGTCGCTGGCCGAGGAACAGAAGCAGCCGCCGCTGGAAGCGTACGAGCTGCTCGCCGCGCTCGACCTGCTGCGCGGTGACGCAAAGCTCGAGCGCGGGGACGAAAAATCCAATCGCTGGGTCGACCGATCGCTCGGCTACAACCCGCGCTACGGCGGCATGTATGAAACGCTCGCGCATTACGAGGTCATGCGCCGCCGCTATCGCGAAGCCAATGGCTGGCTACAGAAGGCAGTGATCACCGAACCGGATCGCTGGACCGCGCAGGCGGAGCTCGGCGTGAACCTGCTGCGCCTCGGCGAGGTCGATGAGTCCCGCCGCGCGCTGGAAAAAGCCTATTCCGGCGATCCGTTCAGCGCGACCACCGTGAACACCCTGCGCGTGCTCGACAAGCTGAAAGACTTCAGCGTCACGCGCGCGAACTCCCCGGACATCGTCACGTGGCTCGACAAGAAAGAATCCGAAGCGATGCGTCCCTACGTGGAAAACGTAGCGCGCCAGAGCATCGCGACATTCTCGAAGCGCTACGGATTCGAGCCGAAGCAGCCGGTGACGATCGAGGTGTATCCCAATCACGATGACTTTGCCGTGCGCACCGCCGGTCTACCGGGCATCGGCCTGCTCGGCGTCACGTTCGGTTATCTCGTTGCGATGGACAGTCCTTCAGGCCGCGCGGTGGGCGATTTTCACTGGGGCAGCACGCTGTGGCATGAGATGGCACACGTGTTCACGCTCTCCGTCACCGAGCATCGCGTGCCGCGCTGGCTGAGCGAAGGTATTTCCGTGTTCGAAGAATGGCGCACCGGGCCCACGCCCGGCGTCGCCATTTCCCCGCGCGCGCTCGATGTCTTTCACGACGACAAGTTCCTGCCGGTGGCCACGCTCGATGAAGGCTTCATTCGTCCAGCCTATGAAGACCAGGTGCAGGTCTCGTACATGCAGGCCGGTCTCGTCTGCTATTTCATCGAGCAGAAATGGGGCTTCGAGAAGCTGGTCGCGCTGCTGCGCCAGTTCACGAAGGACACGACGACGGCCGCCGCTGTCGAAGCCACCTTCAAGATGTCGCCGAAAGACTTCGACAAGGAGCTCGACGCTTTCCTGAAGCAGCGCTTCGCGGCGTACCTCAAGAATCCAAAGGACTGGCAAAAGAGCATGGCCGCGACCTACGTCGCCGAAGAGAAAAAGGACTGGCCGGGCGTGATCGAGAACGCGCGCAAAGCCATCGACGCTTTCCCGGACTTCACGCTCGATGGCAGTGCCTATCTGCCGCTCGCGCATGCATTGGACGAATCCGGCAAACGGGCTGACGCAGTGAAGACGCTGCAGGACTACCGCCGCCTGGGCGGCTGGAATCCCACCGCCCTGCGCCAGCTCGCCAAGTGGCAGGAAGACGCGAACAACGCCGCGGAAGCTGCGGATCTATACAGCGCGCTGGTGCTCATCGAGCCGCTCGACGCGTCGTTGCACTCGAAGCTCGGCGAGCGCTACGACGCCACCGGCAAACCCGGCGAGGCGCTACGCGAATATCAGGTGTTGCTCGCGCTGAACCCCCATGACAGTGCCACGGCGCACTTTGGCATTGCGCGTGCATTCAATTCGCTGGGCAACCGCGCCGAGAGCCGGCGCCACGTGCTCGATGCGTTGGAAACGGCGCCTCACTACCGCCCCGCCCAGGACTTGTTACTCGAGATGTCGGGCCCCTCCCCCTTGAAGAAGGCCACTCCATGAACGATGTGTCCCGAAACGCGCTCGAAGGCACCGAAGCCCGTGAGCTCGTCACGCAATTTCGCTCGACGCTCGACGCGATCCGCACCCAGGTGCGCAGGATCATCGTCGGGCAAGACGAAGTCGTGGATCACCTGCTGCTCACCATGCTGGTGGGCGGCCACTGCCTGATCACCGGCATGCCCGGGACCGCGAAAACCCTGCTCGTTCGCACACTCGCGGACGCGCTGGGCCTTTCGTTCAAGCGCATCCAGTTCACGCCGGACCTGATGCCCACCGATGTCACCGGCACCGACATCATCGAAGAAGACCCGACCACCGGCCGCCGCCACTGGACATTCGTGCCCGGCCCGCTGTTCGCGCATGTGCTGCTCGCGGACGAGATCAATCGCACGCCGCCGAAAACGCAGGCTGCACTGCTCGAAGCGATGCAGGAGCGAACCGTCAGCGTGCGCGGAAACACGCGCGTCATCGAAGCGCCGTTCTTCGTGCTGGCGACGCAGAACCCGATCGAGCTCGAAGGCACCTATCCGTTGCCCGAAGCGCAGCTCGACCGATTCCTGTTCAACATCCTGCTGGACTACCTGAGCGCGGAAGACGAGCGGCTGGTCGTCGAGCGCAACACGTCCCAGATGACGTTGCCGAAGATCGAGCCGTGCACGGGACCCGACCAGATCCTGAAATTCCAGTGGCTGGTGCGACAGGTGCCCGTGTCGGAATCCGTGCAGCGCGCGGCGGTGGCTCTGGTGCGCGCGACACGCCCGGCCGAAGCCAGCGCACCGGATTCGGTGAAGCGCTACGTGCGCTTCGGGGCGAGCGTGCGCGCAACGCAATTCATCACCATCGCGGCGAAAGCCCGCGCGCTCATGGCCGGTCGTTATCACGTGACGGAAGACGATCTGCGCGCGCTCGCGCTGCCGGTGCTGCGACATCGCGTGCTCACGAACTATCAGGCTGAGTCGGACGGCATGACCGTCGACAAAGTACTCATCGACATGATCGACGGCCAGCTGCGCGGAGCCCGCGCGTGACCGAAGCGGCCGCTGCGCGACTGCTGACGCCCGAGGTGCTCGCGGGACTCGCGAACCTCGAGATCGTCGCGCGCACGGCCGTGGAAGGTTTCCTGGTGGGCCTGCATCGCTCGCCGCATTTCGGTTTCAGCCAGGAATTCGCGGAATTCCGCGCCTATAACGAAGGCGACGATCCGCGCTTCGTGGACTGGAACGTGTATGCGCGCACGGAGCGCACCTACATTCGCCGCTACGAAGGTGAGACGAATACGCGGCTCATGGTGCTACTCGATGCGAGCGCGTCGATGGGCTACCAGTCTGCCCAAGGATCCGCCCAGAGATCGACTCAGGGATCGACCCAGCGGTCGGCCAAAGTCAGCAAGCTCCAGTACGGGAAATATCTGGCGGCAGCGCTCGCCTATCTCGCCTCGCGCCAGCACGATCCCGTCGGGCTCATCGTGTTCGACGAAGCGATCCGCCACTATCGTCCGCCCTCGGGCCGTTCGGGCAGCCTGCACGGTGTTCTGCACGCACTCGACAGCGCCACCCCCGGCGGCAAGACCGACCTCGAAGGCTGCTTCCTCAAGTTTCGCGAGCACCTGAGCCGGCGCGGACTCGTCGCGATCATTTCCGATCTGTACTGCGATCCGCTCGCGATGGCGAAGGCTGTGCAACCGCTCGCCTACACCGGACACGACATGGTTTTTTTCCATGTGCTCGATCCCGGCGAGCTGCAGCCGAACTGGCGCGATTCCGTGCTGTTCGAAGACATGGAGTCGGGCCAGACGCTCGAAGTGTCGCCGGACTATCTCGAAGGCACTTATCGCAAGAAGCTGGAAGAACACCTCGCCGGCGTGCGTCGGGCCGCGGCCAGCGTCGGCGCGGATCTCGTGCTCGCACGAACGGATGAGCCGCTCGACAATGCGCTGCGCCGTTACCTCATGTTCCGGGAGCGGCACTAGACGTGACGCTGCTCGCCCCGCTCTTTCTGGCCGGACTGCTCGCGATGGGGTTGCCATTGTGGCTGCATCGATTCGCGCGCGACACGCGCACGAAGCAGCCGTTCTCATCATTGATGCTGCTGGAACAGAGCGAGATCCAGCGCAGCCGCGAGCACACGCTGAAATACTGGTTGTTGCTCGCGCTTCGGCTGCTGTTACTGCTCCTCGTCGTGCTCGCGTTCGCGCAACCGATGCTTCCGTGGCATACGCCACCACTCGAGGCTCAGAACCGCAAGCTGCAGATCATCGTGCTGGATACGTCGCTGTCGATGCAGCAAGGGGATCGCTGGCAAAAGGCGGTGGACAAGGCGCAAGCGCTCATCACCGAACTGAAAGCGGCGGATCGCGCCCTTCTCGTGTCAGCGGATTCGCGCGTGCGAGTGATTGCAGGGCCTGTGAATGGCAGCGACAAGGCGGAGCTTCGTAACGCCCTCGCCTCTTTGGCGCCCGGCTTCGGCCGGCTCGACTACGGCCTGCTGATGACCACGTCGCCGTCGTGGCTCGGCAATGATGGCCTCACTCCGGAGCTGCACGTAATCACCGACCTGCAGGCATCCGCCACGCCGCTGCAGTTTGCGGATCTCGAACCGCCGGCCGGAGTGAAGCTGTTGCTGGAAGACGTAGCGACGGCATCGCCGCCCAACCAGTTCATCCAAGGCATCATGCCCTCCGCGCACGACGCGAACGTGTATGAAGTCCGTGTCGGCGGAACGGCCGATGCCGCGAAACCCCGCACGGTCATCCTGTCGATCGATGGCAAGGAGAAAGGCCGCAAGCCACTCACCGACGCCACGGTGCTGTTCTCCGATCTGGATCTGGGCGCCGGCGCGCATCGTGCGACGATCACCCTCGACCCGCAGGATGCGCTGGCGCAGGACGATCAGTTTTTCTCCGTGATCGAGCATCGCGAACCGCGCGCGCTCATCATCGGCGCGAATGCTGCGGCAGACGATGTTTCTTATTTCGCGGCCGCGGTCGGCGCGCTCACCAATCCGCGACTCGCCGTCGAGCGCACCGGATCGGACGCGATCAGTCAGCGCGCGCTGGCGGACTACTCCGCGCTGGTAGTGTCAGACGTGGGGGTGCTCTCGGGCGCAAGCGTCGGCGCGATCCAGCGATATCTCGAAGGCGGCGGTACTGTATTGATGACACTCGGCCCGCGGGCCGCGCGTCTCGACAACATCCCGTTGAGCGGCCATCGCCGTTCGGATCGCAGCCTCAACAGCCAGGGAGGCGGCTGGACCGGTCGCGTCTCATCCGTCGAACAAAGTCACCCAGCGCTGCGGGACGCGCAGGGCTGGCGCAGCGTGCGCTTCTTCCGCTACGTGGCCGTGGAACCGCTGGCCGGCGACGCGCCGCTGATCCGCTTCGAAGATGGGCATCCGTTGCTCATCGAGCGTCATGTCGGTGCAGGCCGGCTGCTGGTGCTGACCTCGCCCCTCGACCGCGAGTGGAACGATCTTGCGATTCATTCGCTGTTCGTGCGCTTCGTCGGCGAGGCCGCGCGCTACCTCACGTCCGCGGCAAGCGTACCCAACGCACTCGTCGGCGGCGCCTTGCCGCTCGGCGTGAACGGCAACAATGGCGCCCAAGTGTTTGATCCGCGCGGACGACGGGCCGTCGCGCTCGGTGCAACTTCGGGGAACGCGCGCGTGATCGCGGACCAGGCGGGCTTCTACGAAGTCCGTGGCGGCGGGCGCAGCGATTGGATCGCGGTCAATGCGGATCCGCGCGAATCCGATCTGACCCGCCTGTCTGAAGACAGCGTCACCCAATGGACCCGCATGCAGAAGCCCGCGGTGACGCCGGCCGTCGTTGCGCAAACGACCACCGGCGCGGCCCCTGAGCTGAAAGCCATTTGGCCGTGGCTGCTGCTGATCGCGGTTACGCTTGCGTTTATCGAGCCACTGGTGGCCAACTCACATCTTCACATCCGACGCGGGGTGACGACTTGAGCGCACGCGAGCGTCTCGAGCAATACCTGGATGAAGTGCGACAGCGGTTGCGAGCCGCAGTCGTCGCGCGCGCGGGTGCGGTCGTCGCTGTCACAGCGCTGTTCGTCACGCTGCTCGCCGTCTGGCTGCTGCAAATCCCGAGCTTCCCGCCTTCGGCCGTCATCCCGGCGCGCATCATTCTCGCGCTGTCACTGCTGGTGGCGGCGGGCGCGATGCTGTGGAGCCCGCTGCGCGCCCTTCAGCTGGGACATCGATCGAAGACGTTCGAACGCCACCTGCCGACGCAAGGTGGACGCATCGAGACTTATCTCGAGCTCGCGCGGCGTCGTGAACGAGGCGAGCCCGCGCCGCTGATCGATCTTCTCGCAGAAGATGCGCTGGCAGTCGCTGAGCAATCGCCACCGGACGTTGCGGTACCTCGCAAGCGCCTCTGGATTCCTGCGGCGGTGGGCGCGGTTGCCGTGATGGCACTCGCTGGCTTGATGATGCTCGACGGATCGGGCTGGGGCTTCGGCAGTCGTCATCTGTGGTTCGGCGCGACGCTGCCGAAAGAAGTGGTGAGCACGCGGTCCATCGATGTGAAACCGGGCGACGCGACGATCCGTCGCAACCAGGACGTGCCGATTCGGGCCAACACGAAAGGCTTCACGTCCCCCAGTGCGGAAGTCTACGTGCGCTTCGGCGAGTCGAAGGACTACGAGCGCGCGCCGATGAAGCTCTCGCCCAGCGGCGAATTCGAATTCACGCTCTACGCGTTGCGCGAGCCGCTCAGTTATTACGTCGTGTCCCAGGGCGCGAAGAGCGCCGAGCATCACATCTTCGTCGCGGACGCGCCGCGCGTGGAGAAGATGCGGCTCACATACAACTATCCTGCGTGGACCGGGCTCGCGCCGGAGACGGATGAGAACTACAGGGACATCAGCGCGGTCGCCGGCACGAAGGTGAGCGTGGAAATCCAGACGAGCGCGCCGCTCGATACGCCCAAGCTGAACGTGAATGGCGCCTCGACGGATCTGGCGAAGGACGGCAACTGGAGCCGTGGCACGCTGGAATTGAAACAGGCCGGCACCTATCGCATCCACGCGAAAGTGGGCGATGAGCTCGTGCCGCTCACGGACGAATACAACATCGCGCTCGTCGAAGACCAGAAGCCGACGGTGGAAGTGGCCAAGCCCGGCCGCGACTGGCAGGCCAGCAGCATCGAAGAAGTGCCAGTGCGCGTGCATGCGAAAGATGACTTCCGCGTGCAGAACATCGAGCTGCATTACTCCGTGAACGGCGGCGACTGGAAAGTGAAGCCGCTGAACGGCCGCGGCAAGGACGTGACGGACAGCACGCTGATGCGGCTCGAAGAGATGGGCGAGTTGCAGGCCAATCTCGGCGCCGAAGAACGGCTCACGCCGGGCGACATCATCACGTATTACGCCGTTGCGAAAGATCACAAGCAGGCCGTGCAAACGGATCTGTTCTTGATCCACGTGCAGCCGTTCGAGCGCCGCTTCACGCAAGGCCAGGCCGGTGGTGCGGGCGGCGGCGGCGGCGCGGGCGAAGAGCAGAACGCGATTTCGCAGCGACAGCGCGAAATCCTACTGGCGACGTGGAATCTGGAACGTCAGAAAGGCGATTCGAAAGGCCGTGAGACCGAGCGCATCGGCGACAACGCGCGCATGCTCTCGGAGCTGCAGGGCACGCTTGCGGATCAGGCGCGCACGCTCATCCAGCGCGCGCAGGCTCGCGGCGTCGATACCGATCCGAAGAACAAATCGCTCATCGAAAATCTCGAGCAGGCGGCCGAGGCAATGCAGCCGGCGGCGAAGCATCTCGGCGAGGTCGATTTTCCGCACGCCATTCCCTCTGAGCAGAAAGCGCTTCAGCACCTGCTGCGCGCGGAAGCGCTGTACACCGATCTCGAGTTGCAGTTCCGCCAGGCGCAGGGCGGCGGTGGTGGCAACTCCGCGGGTCGCGACCTGGCGGAAATGTTCGAGCTCGAGATGGATCTCGACAAGAACCAGTACGAAACGGAGTCGCGCGGCTCGAAAGATCAGTCACCACAGCAGCTCGCCGAAGCGATTCAAAAGCTGCGTGAGCTGGCGCGACGGCAGGAACAGCTCGCCCGCCAGCAGGCCAATCAGCAGCAGACGCCGAAAGAATCCGATCGCTGGAAGCAGGAGCAGCTGAAGCGCGAGACCGAGCAGCTTCGCAAGCAGCTCGAACAGCTCGCTCAGCAGAACGCGAATTCGCGGGGATCGCAGGGACAAGGTGAAGGGACCGGAGAAAGCCAGAGCGACACGCCGGGCCAGAGCGACGGCATGAGCCCGAACAACAGCAGCAGCTCGAGCGCCAGCCAGGAGGCTGCACGCACCGCTGCGAACAATGCGCTGAATGAAGTTCGGCAGGCACTGAAGAACATGGAGGGCGACTCTTCCAGGAACAGGACGGCACAGGCGAGCCAGGACCTGAAGGCGGCGCTCGAGAAAATGGAGCAAGGTCGCCGCGATGGTATGGCCGGCTCGTTCGACGATCTCGCGCAACGGGCGCGGCAGATGCTCGAAGAACAGCGGCGCGGCGAATCGGAAATGCTGTCGGCGTATTCGCGACCTGCTGATGCCAGCTCGGGCGTTCCGAACGGCACCAACAATTCCAGCCGCCCGAAAGGCCTGAGCTGGGAACGCGCCGAGGCGCTGGCCGAGCAGAAGCGCAGTCTGCAGAATCAAATCGAATCGCTGCAGCGGGACATGCAGGCCTCGGCGCAGAGTCACAAGGAAGAAGCGCCTCAGGCTGCGAACAACGTCGCGTCAGCATCGGAAAGCCTTGCGGAATCGAACGTCGGACAGGCCTTGTCGCGAAGTGCGATGGAGCTGGAGCGCGGGCGCGGATTGCAGGCGGCGGGGCGCGAGCAACTCATCACCGAGGCGATGGAAGCGCTGGAGAACAATCTCAGCCGCGCGGCGCAAGTGGCGTCGAACGAGTCGCAGCAGAAGCGCGCGGGCAAGGATGAGGCGAGCGCGGAAGATTTGCTTGCAGAGCTGAGCGAGTTGCGTCGCGCGTGGCAACAGGCGCAGGACGAGCAGCGAAGACTCGCAGCCGGCGGACGCGGCCAGGCGGACCCCAACAACCCGGATAGGCAGCGCGGCGCGCTGGCGCGCGCAAATGTGCCGCAGCCGGGACAACCGGGTCAGCCGGGGCAACCGGGGCAACCGGGGCAACCGGGGCAACCGGGGCAACGGGGTCAGCAGGGTCAGCAAGGTCACCAAGGCGGCTCGCAGTCCGGCCAGGGCCAACAGCCTGGCGGCCAGCCAGGCGATCAGTCCGGCGACAATTCGGGCGGCGCTTCGCGCGGCGGCAGTTACGCCAATAACGGCGACCCCAGCCGCGCCGGCGGCGCCAACAACTGGAGCGGCGGTGGCGGCGCGGATCGCTGGCGCGGGGGCTACGCGCCGCACTGGAACGGCGAAGGCCCACTCAACAACTGGAATCCGCCCCTGCCGACGAACGCGCTGCGCCCCGTCGATCAGGCCGAATTCCAGCGCCAGGCCGAAGCGTTCGCCCGCCGCTTCCGCGATCTTGGCAATCGGCTGCCTCAGGGCGCTCTGCCCGAAGCGGAAATCGCCGCCCTGCGCCGGCTCGCCAACCAACTGCGCGCGAGCGGCCGCGATCCGATGGAATCCGAATACAAGAACATGATCGGCCTCGTCGACCAGTTGGAGCTCGCCGCCCTGAACGCCGTTGAGAAGAACAAAGCGGTTGCGGCCACCCGCGCGACGCGCCCAACCGAAGACTCGCCCGAGTATCGCGAGACCGTCGCCGAGTACTATCGCCGGCTCGGCAGCGACAACACGAAATAGCCCGCGCGCTACAGCGACCCGACGCTTTCCGGCGCATCTGGCACAGCTGGCACATTCCGGCGCGTTCGGCGCGTTCGGCGCGTTCGGCGCACAGTGCGTGCTACGTTACGGCCCGTGCAAGGCACGGAGCGCTCGCCCGGTCCCTGCATTCACACAGGGGGACTTCGATGGGCTACCAGACACGGCGTCGTTTCATCTCCAATTCCGGCTCGCTTGCCGCTGCGCTGGGTGCCGCCGCAGTCGCCGGCCCACTTCTGGGCGCCGAGGCGCCGAAGAAAAAACTGGGTTGGGCACTGTGCGGCCTCGGCGGCCTGAGCGAAAACCAGATCGCACCGGCCCTGCAGAAAGCGCAGTTCTCGAGGCTCGCGGGCGTCATCACCGACACGCCGGCGAAAGCCAGCAAGTGGAAAGAGAAATACGGGCTCCCGGATCGCAGCGTGTTCACCTACGACACGATGCACCGGCTTGCCGAGAACGCGGACATCGACGTCATTTATATCGTGACGCCGAATGCGCTCCACGCAGAACAAGCCGCCCTCGCCTTCAAAGCCGGCAAGCATGTTTTCTGCGAGAAGCCGATGGAAGTGTCAGTCGACAAATGTCAGCAGATGATCAACGACGGCAAGGCTGCGAAGCGCAAGCTCGCCGTGGCGTATCGGTGTCAGTACGACCCGAATCATCTCGAGCTGATGCGGATCGCGCGCGAGAAAGAGCTCGGCACAATGAAACTCATCGAAGCCAACTTCAATGTCTCGATCGGCGATCCGGGTCAATGGCGGCTCAAGCGCGCGCTGTCTGGTGGCGGCGCGCTCATGGATGTGGGCATTTACGCGCTGCAGGCCACGCGCTACATCAGTGGCGAAGAGCCTATCGAAGTGCGCGCGATGGAGCCGAAGACCAACGCGACGAAATACGCGGAAGTCGACGAAGCGATGGTGTGGCAGGCGCGCTTTCCGAGCGGCGTGGTCGCGAACTGTGGCACGTCCTATGAAAGCGGATTCGGCACGCGCATTCACGTGTACACCGAGAAGGGCTGGTTCGGGCTCGAGCCGGCGTTCGGCTATGGCGGCAATCACGGACGGCGCAGCGACGGCAAGGAAATCCGCTTTGCGGCGCCAGACCTGTTCATGGCGGAGATGGATGATTTTTCCCGCTGCATTCTCGAGAACCGCGAGAGCAAGGTGTCGGGCGAGGAAGGCTTGCGCGATGTGAAGATCATGATGGCGATTTATGAGGCGGCGCGCACGGGGAAGAGTGTGAGCTTGTGAGAGAGGCGGCCCCAACCGCCACCCCGCCCACGGTCGCCGTCCGCCGTCCCGCGCTGGTCGCCGCCAGTCGCGCCGACCACCAACCGCCGATCGCCGCCGCCACCAACTGCCACCGCGCCCCCGCTCGCCGCGCTCAACCGCCGGCCGCGGCTGCCACCCGCCGCTACACGGAGCGCGTCGCCGTCGCCGGTGAAATAGAGGCCGCACGCTTCGCCGGCACAAACACCGCCAGCAATCCCACCAACCATACGAGCACGACACCGCCCACGAGATAGAACAACGGCAGTCGAGGCATCTGATACATCTCGCTCAGCCGGATCCCAACGGCCAGAGCGAGCGCGCACCCCACAATCGCGCCAGCCGAAGTGATCAGCCAGTTCTCGACCAGGAAGTACCGCAGGATGTGAAACTTCGTCGCACCGATCGCGCGACGGGTGCCCAGTTGCTTCGTGCGCGTGGCAACCGTGAACGCAGCGAGGCCCACGATGCCGACCACCGTCACCCCCAACACGAAGATCGCGACGATGCCAAGCGTAACCGCACTCGAATGAGCCGCGCGCCGCTGACGCTCCACTGTCGTCACGAACGGCTCCATCGACGCGACGTAGCGCCCGGGCTGCAGGTCGGAGAGCTCTTTCTCGACTCGAGCCATTGTCGAGTCCCGCCGGCCGGGTTCGGTGCGCACCAGGTACGTTGCATTCGGGCCGGGCGGCATTGCCGGCACCATCACCGCCGTGCGAAACATCTCCGCCGCCGGCCCCATCACCGGCATGTGCTGGATGTACTCGATGATTCCGACAATCGTCGCCGGCCGGCCGACCAAACCAACGTGCAGCGGCTTGCCGAGTGCGTCCCCGTTCGGATAGAGCTTTGTGGCCAGGTTCTGTGTGATGACCACCTCTGAGCCCCAGCCCCCCATCATCGCGCGAAAATCCTCGGCGGGCGGCCCCACCGCGGCCGGATCAAAGCCGCGCCCTGCGATGAGCTTTACGCCGAGTGTCTTCACGAAGTTCGCCGTGCCGAAATACACAATCGCCGGCTCGCCGCCGCCTTTCTCGAGAACCGCGGGATCGGCAGCGAACGCCAACGTCGTGGTACCAAAGCCTTGCGGAATATTGCTGACCGCCGCGGCTGCGACGACGCCGGGCAAAGCCTGCAGATAGTCGAGATCCGCGCGCACGGTCGTTTCATGGCTGTAATCCGGCCGATACGCCGTGCTCGTCACCCAGAACAGATTGGGAACATCGAGTCCGGTTGGCTGTGCGGCGTTACTCAATCGCTGTTGCACGATGTAAGTGACATTCACGACGACCGCGAGCGTGATGGCCACCTGTGCGGCGACGAGAATCGGGCCGGTCCGGCTGCGCCACAGGGCGCTCAGCAATGCACGAATTTCCATGCGTCGACCTGTTCCGTCCTGGAGTTACTGCGTCTTGAGAAAAGTGGAAGGCGTGAGCCGCCCGACTCGCCACGCGGGATACAACCCCGCGAGAATTCCGGTGAGCAGCGACAACAGCAGCGCGATCGCGAACATCTGGAAATCCACGTTCGTCAGCGACTGCTGGATCGCCACGCGCGCGGGATTGTCGTCCATGCCGGGAAACGGCCGGCTGTTCATGGCCCGAATCGCGCGCAATCCCATGAAAGTGAGCCCGAGTCCCACGGCGCCGCCGAGCAATCCGACGATCACGACTTCGATGAGGTGCTGGCGGATCACGTCCAGGCGACTCGCGCCGAGCGCGCGACGCAGGCCGCTGATCGGCGCGGCTTTCAGGAATTTCGCCAGCATCAGCCCGAAGGTATTGAGGATGCACACGATGAGGAACATTGCCGCGACGGCCACCTGGATGCGCGATTCATCGCCGATCACGTCATACATTTTCATCCACTCGTCCACGTCGACGACGCGATTGTTGAGCGGACGCGGGAAGCGGCCGTAGCGCTTCTGATCCGTCGTGTAGTTATCGACGAAGCGTCGATACCGCTCGCGTTGCTCGGCACTCGGCAGCTCCGCCCAGAACTGCAGCCACACGCAATCTGCCGTCAGCAGTTCCTCGAAGTTGCGGGCCTTGGTGTTGGAGCGCACGCAGTTCGTATTGCCGTTGGCCGGCAACTTCAGCGCTTCCGTCCAACCCCAGGGCATGAACAGGTTCTCGGGCAGGTCGAAGGTGTTGTTGTTCAGATCATAGAAACGAGGTTGCGGCATCCACGCGTCGATCACGCCGACGATGCGGAACTGCGAGTCGCCGATGGTGATCGTGCGTCCTACGCTGTTCACGCCGCCGAACAACTTCTGGTTGGCGTACTTCGTGATCACCACGACGGGCGCCGGCGCTTCATCGTCCGCGCGCGTCCAGCCACCGCCATAGATGAACGGCACATCGAACATCGCGAAGAAGTCTGCGGTCGTCACGCGCACCGACGTGGCGAAAGGTTTTTCGCCCTTGCGCTCGGGCGTAATGACGCGGCCGGAACGGAACATCATCACGCTGCGCGTCGGAATACCCGAGCGATACAGCGCTTTGGCGTCCTGGTAGGTGACCTGCAGCGGTGGATATTCCGGATGCCGGCTGAACCGCGCGAACGCGTTGCCATCGTCGGGATCGCGATTATCGAGCGCCACGGCGTAGAGCTTGTCGGCCTTCCACCAGATCGGGTGTCCGGCGCGTCCGTGGTAAACGGTGATACTGATCATCGACGCGGCAATGCCGGCCGCAATGGCAATCACCATGAGCGCGCTCAACACCGGATTGCGCTTCAGGCTGAGCCACGCGAGCCGCAGATCGTGCATGAACACGGCGCGCTCCTTTCAGGCCACCGCGGGCGCGGGCCGCAAGGGGTTGTACTGATGGATCTGGTCGATCTTGCCGTCGACGATGTGCACCTGCCGATGGGCCCGCTGGGCCAACTCCGGGTTGTGCGTGACCATCAGGATGGTCGTGCCCGCCGCGTTGATCTGCATCAACAGCTCCATGATCTGGTTCGACATCGCCGTGTCGAGGTTGCCCGTCGGCTCGTCCGCCAGAATCACGCGCGGCTCGCCCGAGATCGCACGAGCAATCGCCGCGCGCTGCTGCTGGCCACCCGACAATTGCGAGGGGATGTGTTTCATGCGCGAACCCAGCCCCACGCGCTCGAGCGATGACAGGATGCGGCGCTTGCGTTCCGCTGCCGGCATGCGCCGGTAATGCAGCGGGGCTTCGACGTTGTCGTACAGGTTGAGATCGGGAATCAGGTTGAAGCCCTGGAAGATGAAGCCGATCTTCTCGTTGCGGATGTGCGAGCGCTGGTTGTCCGTGAGCTTGCTGACGTCCTGGCCGTCGAACACGTAACGGCCGGAGTCCAGCTCCTCGAGCAGGCCTGCGACGTTGAGGAACGTCGTCTTGCCGGAGCCGGAATGGCCCGTGATGGCGACGAACTCGCCGGGCTCGACACGCAGGTTGAATTGACGCAGGGCGTGGGTTTCGACCACGTCGGTGCGGAACACCTTGCCGACAGAGTGCATCTCGATCATGTGACCCTCGGTTCCCGTTGACCCGGCTCGATCAATCGACCAGGCGCGCTTCGGGCGCGCTGGCAAAGTCCTCGACGCTCGACACCACGATCTGCTCGCCTTCCTTCAGGCCAGACAGAATCTCCACTTCGCCCATGCTCATGACGCCGAGCTGCACCGGCCGCTTGCGCGCCATGTCGCCTTCGACGACGTAGACGAACGTGCCCGCATCCGCGAACGCGCCGCGCTCCACTTTCAGGGTGCTGTCGCGCTGATCCAGCACGATGCGCACACTCACGCGCTGGTTCTGGCGCACGCCCGGCGGCAGCTTTTCCGCGAAGCGCAGGCGTCCTTTCACTTCGCTTTGTTGCACCTCGGGTGAGATCGACGTGACCAGTCCCTGGTATTTGCGCCCGCCGTAGTCGATCTCCGCGTGCATATCTGGCGCGAGATCGGCTGCATAGGTCTCGGCCACACGGAACTCCACTTCGAGCGCGGAAAGATCCACCACCGTGAGCAACGCTGCGTTCTCCGCAACCGTCGCTTTCTGATTCACGGCGAGACTGCCCACCATGCCCTTCACCGGCGATTGCACGTTCAATGCATCGACCCGCCGCGCAAGCTCGGTGACGGCCAGCTTCTGGCGTTCGATGTCGACCCGCATCGTCTTGAGCTCGAAGTTCAGGCTGTCCTCGTGCAGCTTCGCGTTAGCGACGGCGTGCTCGTGCACCAGACGCGCGTCATCCCGCGCATCGATCGCGCGGTCGAGGTCGCGGCGGGCGATCACGCCTTGATCGAACGCCGACTGCTGGCGCTCGAGCTCGCGCTGAGTGGAGTGCAGCTGGTTGTGGGCCAGATCCGCGGCCTGTTTGCTTTCGAGCAGCTTGCGGCGCGCCTCGATGGTGGCGCGGTCGAGTGAAACGACGAGCCCATCCAGGGCCGCTTTTTCCCGCGCGTGCTCGCTCCGCAGCTGCGGGCTGTCCACGGTCGCGACAACTTGGCCTTCGGTGACGGCGTCGCCTGCTTTCACGGCGAACGTCACCGTGCCCACGGCAGAAGAAAACAACGTGGGGCTGTTCGCGACCACGACAGTGCCTTGGGCGGCAACGTCGCGAACAAAAGCGCCGCGAGTCACGGTCGCGAGACGCACGCGCTCGCGCGGCACGATGACGCTGCTCGAAGCCCAGGTGCGGATGAGCCAGAACAGCACGATGACGAGCGCGATGGCGCCCACACCCGCGCCGATGAGGACGAGACGACGCTTGCGCGCCCGGGGGGCCGGATCTAGTACGACGTCCTGTGCGGACGTGTCGCGAATGTAGGGCTCTCCGATCGCCGCCATAACTCCCCTGCCCGCATCGGGTGGCGGGTCTGGGAGCTATGATGCGAGCAGCCTGCAAAACGTTGCAAGGCTGGAACGTCAAGGCAGAAAACGACTCAGCCCGGACGCGGATTTTCCACCGCCGCGGCAACGGCGGCGGCCACATCGGCATGCAGCGAGCTGTTCAACGGCTCGGGCACGAGCTGACCTGACGGAGCCGCGCTCGCGATGGTGCGTGCCGCGGCGATGAGCATGGAATCGCTGAAATCCGTGGCCCGCGCGCGCAGTGCGCCGGCGAACAGGCCGGGGAACGCGAGCACGTTGTTGATGCTCTTGCCGTCCGCCGCCACGGCCGCCCCTTCGGCCCGCGCGACCGAAGGCTCGATCTCCGGATCGGGGTTCGACAGCGCCAGGATGATCTGGCCGCGGCGCACCTGCGCGGGCTTGATGAGACCTTTGGCCCCGGTGGTGGCGATGACCACGTCTGCCCGCTTCATCACTTCGTCGAGCGTCACGCCCTGGCCGCCCATCGAGGCCAGCCGACCCATCGCTTCGTGCCGCAGGTCGGTGCCGATGAGGTGATTCACGCCGTGCGCATTCAGCAGCCGCGCGATGCCGAGCCCGGCCGCGCCGAGCCCGATGATGCCGACCACCATCTTGTCGAGCGAACCGCCCGTGATGCGCGTGGCGTTGAGCAGGGAGGCGAGTGCGACGACCGCCGTTGCATGCTGGTCGTCATGCAGAACCGGCATGCCCAGCCGAGCCCGCAGCTTGTGCTCGATTTCGAAACACCGCGGGGCCGCGATATCCTCGAGCAGAATGGCACCGAACGACGGCGCGATCGACCGCACCACGTCCACGAAATGATCGATCGAGCTGCTCTCGACGAGGATCGGCACGCCGCTCAGCCCGACGAGCTCCGCAAACAACGCGGCCTTGCCCTCGATCACCGGCAATCCCGGCCGCGGTCCGATATTCCCGAGCCCGAGAATGGCCGAGCCGTCCGTGATGATCGCGACGCTGCGCGACAACCACGTGTATTCGAACGCCGTCTCCGGGTCCTTCTGAATCGCGAGGCACACGCGCGCCACGCCAGGCGTGTAGATGTCCCTCAGAATCTGCTGCGTCGAAATCGGGATGCGCGACTTCACCTCGATCTTGCCGCCGCGATGCCGGTCGAACACCCGATCGGACCAGCCCACGAACCGCGCTGCCGACAGCGCATTCAACCGGGTCCGCAGATCGTCCTGCTGCCCCTCCTCGATCTCGACCGTGATCTCCCAGAGCGTACGGCCCTGCTCCCGATGCAGCGTGGTGAGGTGCTCGAGCACCAACCCCGCCTCCGCAATGACATTCAGAACACTGGCAAGGCTGCCGGGAACCTGTTGGGTTTCGACCTGGAGAATCTCTGGGATCTTCATTGCGCTTCGAGCTTCACGACGACGACGCGGAGTTTGGCATAACTCGGCGACACGGCACTCCCCCGAAAAGCCATCGATGCGACGAGCCGAAACCACTGCACCAAACGAGCGCAAACCCTTGACAGAAAAGGTAACCTTGAGGCAGGGCCACGCTCGGAGTACGCGTGCGGGGGACGTCAAAATACAGGGATGTATTTTGCCGAGGCCCCGAGGGACCGGTCTTACGGCCGGTCCCCCGAACGCGTACTCCGAGCGCGGCCCTGCACACGGCAACGCTGATTTGAGCGCACCCTTGCGTACGACGACGCCTGTTGTGACCACTTGCGACTTTTCCCCCCGCCAGAGTGTTCTCGTCCTAAACGCCCCCCACGCAAGTGCAAACCCCACCCACACAGGCACCCGGAAAAGCTCCCCTACCGGACTTCACAACCTTCATGCGCGCCTATCAGGACATGGTCTTCAGCACAGCGGCACGCCTCACAGGCGATGACGCCCAGGCGGAAGACATCGCGCAGGACGTGTTCGTGAAAGCCTACGAGAGTTTTTCCATGCTTCGGGACAATCCCGCGGCCGGCGGCTGGCTGAAAACCGTGGCCCGCAACCTGACCCTGAATCACCTGTCCCGGCACCGCAGCCGTTGGCGCTTCTTCACCGACCTCACGCGCGACGCGGGCGACGATGAAGACACCGAGCTCGAACGCGCCATTCCCGGCCTCACCACGCCCGATGGCCTGCTGGCCGGCGTGCAGGACGAAGAACGTCGCGAGCTGGTCGAACAGGCCTTGAAACAACTCCCGCCGCACCAGCGCCTGCCGCTCGTGCTCTATCACTTTGAAGACATGCCGTACCAGGACATTGCCAAACAGTTGAAGGTTTCGCTGCCCAAGGTGAAGACGGACATCCTGCGCGCCAGGACGGCGCTGGCGCGGATCCTTGCGAACACCGGCATCGCCTCCGTGGGCGATGCGCGCATGAGTTTTGCGGAGTAGCCGTCATGACCGATCCTCAACAGCTCGAACGCCTCGTCGATGACGTGCTGCGCCAGCAACCGTTGCGCAAGGCACCCGCCTCGCTCGAAGCGCGCGTGCTGGCCCGCATTGGCGAACATGCCGTCCTGCCCTGGTGGCGCGAGAACTTCTCGCACTGGCCGGTCGCCGCACGGCTCGCATTGCTCATCACGCTCATCGTCATCGCCAAGCTCACTCTCGATGTGGTCGTGTGGATGTTCTCTGCGCCCACGCCCGTCAATCACACGGTGGAAAGCTCGGTGACCTGGGCACGCTCCACCGCCAGCACGGCGCAAACGATACTCGGCGTCTGCCGCTCCTTTTTCGAGCTGATCCCACCCCACTGGATCATCGTGGCGCTCGCCTTCGCGGCGGGCATGTACATCATGCTGTTCGCGCTCGGCGCGACGGCATATCGCACGCTTTACCTGAACAAATGAACACCATCACACGTATTTCCCTCGTCGGCCTGGCGTTCGCGGCGCTCGGTTTGTTCGGGCCCCTGGCCCTCGCGCAGGATGCCGCGGCGGACAAGCCGCGAGTCGAACGGCCCGCCGTTCCGGCGCCACCCGTTCCGTCGCCGCAAGTTCAGGCGCCACAGGTCGAACGCCCCCAGGTCACGCAGCCGCAGGTCGAAAAACCGGACGCCGACGCCAGGAGCGACGAACCTGAAATGACCTGGGACCGCGCGCCTGAGCGGCGCGGTGCGCGACGCGGCAGCAGCAGTGGCGGACACAACGACGGTCTCGTCTCGTTCGGCAGCAGCTCGACGTTGAACGCAGGCCAACGCGCCGATGCGGTCGTGTCGATCTTCGGCTCGTCGACCAGCTCCGGCGAAGTGAGCGAGGCCATCGTGTCCGTGCTCGGCAGCACGCGCGTCGAAGGCGGATCGGTCGGCGATGCGGCGGTCTCCGTGATCGGTGACAACTACATCAATGCCAAAGTCGATGGCGACGTGGTCGCCGTGTTGGGCAACACGGAGCTCGGCCCGAATGCCGATATTCGCGGCAACGTCGTGGTGATCGGCGGCACGCTCAAGCGCGATCCGAATGCCCAGGTGGGCGGCGGCGTGCAGCACGTGATGACGCTTCCCGCCGGTGCGCTGACGGGACTGCGTTCCTGGCTCGACAACTGCGTGCGTTACCTGCGGCCGCTGGCATTCGCACCCGGTCTGACCTGGGCATGGACGATTGCACTGGGATTCCTGGGACTTTACGCACTGCTCGGCCTCATGTTCCGCGAGCCAGTGGATCGCTGCGTGAAGACGCTGCAAGACCATCCGGGCCAGACGATTCTCGCGTCGCTGCTCGCGATGATCCTGACGCCGGTGCTGTTCGTGGTGTTGTGTATCACCGTGATCGGCATCGTGTTCGTGCCGATTGCGAGCTTCGGCATTTTCATTGCTTCGCTGTTCGGCAAGGCCGTGGTGCTCGCGTGGATCGGCCGGTCGCTGCTCAAGTTCATCGACAACGGCGAGAAGTTGAACGCGGCCGTCGCGGTGCTCGCGGGCGGCGCGGTGATGCTGGTGCTCTACACCGTGCCGGTGCTCGGCTTCATCGTCTACAACCTGCTCGGAATTCTGGCCTTCGGCGTGGTGGTCTATACGCTGCTGCTGGCGGCGCAGGCCCGGCGCAAGAGCTCGCCGCCGCCGGCGAATCGGGTGCCCGGTGGTGCCGGTCCTGCAGCGGGTGGTGCGACGTTTGGCGCCAATGGTCCGGCGTATGCGACCGGTGCAGACCCCGCGACGGGGGGCGCGGCGGGCTTCGCGGCAGCGGGCGATGCGAATGCGAACGCGGCCTACGGTTCGGCGGCCGGATATGGGCCTGGCTCGTCGGCCGGGTATGCGCCTGGTTCTACGGGGGGATATCCATCGGGTTCATCGGCCGGGTATGCGCCCGGCCCGGCGTCTGATGCCTACGCAAACGCCGCCGCTGGCGCGAGCGCAGCGAGTGCTGCCGATGCGAGCGCAGCGGGCGCCAGCCAAGCTGGTGCGAGTGACGCTAGTGCTGGTGCTGGCAATGCCGCCGGCTCTGGCGAACCCGGTGTTAGCACGCCCGGCTCGCACTTTGGTGCTTCGGGTGCTGCGGCCGGCGGCGCCTATACTCCGCCGCCGAACTATCTGCCACCGTTGAATGAAGCCGTCACCCATCCTCGCGCCGGCTTCTGGATTCGCATGCTCGCGCTGCTCATCGACACCATCCTGATCTCGGTGGCGATCAGCGCGCTGACACATTCCGGCGGCAAGCTGTTCCTCGTTTCGCTCGCGACGTATGGCGCGATCATGTGGAAGCTCAAGTCGACCACCGTCGGCGGCATCGTGTGCAACCTGAAGGTGGTGCGCATCGACGGGCGCCCGATGGATTGGCCCACCGCCGTGATCCGCGCACTGGGCTGCTTCCTGTCGCTGATCGTCGTGGGCCTCGGCTTCATCTGGATCGCGTTCGACGACGGCCGGCAGTCCTGGCACGACAAGATTGCGGGCACGGCCGTTGTCCGGACGCCGCAAGGCGTATCGCTGCTTTAATCTTCGGGAGTGAAATCACTCCCCGTTAAATCACTTCCGGTTGCTGTCGCATTTCTGGTCGCGCTTCTGGCGGCGCGCACTGCCCGGCCGGATGCGCCACCCCCGGGCACCAGCCCGATTCACGTGGGTCTCGCAGCGAGCGGCGCGCCGATCGACGGCTTCGAAGTCGAAACGAAAGCGCGGCCGTCACGGACGGTGCTGGTGATCGCGGGACTGCACGGCCCGCAAGCCGGCAGACGCGCGGACCAAAGCGATAACGAGGCCGACGCTTCGTCCGACCGCACGCAGAATTTCGTACGCCTTTACCAGAAGAACAAGTCCGCCCAACGCGCGTATCGCCTCATCATCATTCCCGTTGCGAACCCCGACGGCACGCCGCTCACATTCCCTCCCACCGGCGTCGCCTACCGCGAGAACGCCGAAGCGAACTTCCTCTGGCGATGGATCGGTCTGCATGCGCCAGACCGAGTCACGATCCTCGACGAGGACGACTTTGGTCTCGCCGCCGCGTTGTCGACGAACGCCGTGGCTGAAGTGGGCCGCGTGCCGGCATCAAGTGACTTCCTCAAAGGTGATGCAGCCGACCTTGGTCCGAAGACGCCAGCCCTTTCCGAAGCCCACCGCGAAATGGACCGCCGTCGTGCCCGCACGCCGCGCCAGCTGTCCGAGGAGCTCGCGCAGTACTACGGCCACGACTTCGATTCGCCGCTCTACATGCAGGCCATCGCACTCATCGCGCAGATTCGCCTCGGCCATCTCGAGGACGTGAAGCGCCTCGTCGAACCTTACGTCAACGGCTCGAAAAACAGCCTCGCGCGGCCCAATTCACTCGTGCTCGCCGGTCACACGGTGTTCACCGAGCTGGCGCGCCGAACGGGCGACCCGCGCTACACGCAGCTCGTGAAGAAGGTCGCGGACCTGGGCTTCGAAGCCGACGGAACGCCGAAAGAATCGATGCCCTATCACGACGAATACAGCGACTCGCTGTTCATGGGCACGGTGATTGCCGCGCAGGCCGGCGCGCTCACGGGCGAACGAAAGTATTTCGACATGGCCGCACGCCACGTCGCCTTCATGCAGAAGCTGGTGTTGCGACCAGATGGCCTGTATCGACATTCGCCCGCAACGGAAGCGGCCTGGGCCCGCGGCAACGGCTTTCCCGCGATCGGCCTTGCGCTCGCACTGCCTGAATTCCCCCGTGACCATCCGGATCTTCGGGGGCTGGTGCGATCGTTTCAGCAGCACATGGCCACGCTTGCGCCGTATCAGGATCGTGACGGCCTCTGGCGCAACGTCGTGGATGCGCCGAATTCCTACGCCGAGCTGTCGGCGACGGCGATGATCGGGTTTTCGATGCTTCAGGGCGTGAAGCACGGATGGCTGCCGCGAGCGGAATATCAGCCGCGCATCGATCGTGCGTGGCGCGCGGTGCTCGAGCGCGTCGGCGCCGAAGGTCACGTCGTGGATGCGTGCGAGTCCACCACGAGACTCACCACCGTGGCTGATTACATCCACCGGGCCGCACTGCTCGGACCCGATCCGCGCGCGGGCGCGATGGTGATGATGTTCGCCAATGCGATGGCGGGACTCGACTGAGCCCATGCACCGGGCGCATGGCTTCGTCGTCCCTTGTTATGCCCAGGAATTTATACCCACGAAGTAATACCCTGGAAGTAATACCCAGGAAGATGCATTGGCGCGAGTTTCAGCTTACCTTTGGCGGCAGAGAGCTGAAGGAGAGGCGTCGCGGGCTCGCTCGCACGAACAGCAACAATGAAATATTCGACCATCGGTTTCAGTTTTCGCGACCTGCAATACATCCTTGCGGTCGCAGAAGAACTGAACTTCCACAAAGCGGCCACGCGCTGCTGCGTGAGCCAGTCCACGCTCAGCATCCAGCTGAAGAAGTGCGAAGCGTACCTGGGTGTGAAGCTGTTCAAGCGCACGCATCACTCCGTGTCGCTCACGTCCGAATGCGTCGAAGTCGTCGCCTTCGCGCGCGTCGCGCTCGAAGCTGCCGAGCACATCAAGGCCAGCGCCACGCGCACGGCCACGTCATCGTCATCCGATCGCGCGCGCCTGAAGCTCGCGCGGACCGTGCTTGATTGGAAAGATCAATCGCGGCTTTTTTCGCGTTGAGCCTAGACTGATTCTAAGAGTTCAGTCGAAGAGGCGAGCGCGTCATGCAGATGCGAGTGGCGAGTGTTTTCGGAGTGTTTTCAGCGGTTCTGGCGGCGGGCATTGCCGGCGCGGCAGATCAACCAAATGTCTATGCGGACGTGCAGGATCACGTGCCTTTCGAACAGACGATGCAGAAGATGTCCGCGGCGAAACCGGGCGTCGAGGCGGCACACAGGAAGTTGCTCGAAGAACGGTACGACCTGTCGGATAAACCCTCTCCCACAGTAAAGATGTCGCGCGGCAAACCGGTGCAGACCGGCGTGCGTGTGAAGCTGAAGAGCGGCGTCACATGGGATGCGCTCGGCGCCATGAGGCCCGATCAGATCCTGCAAAAGGATGCGTATCCCGCAGGCTTTCTGCCGCTGCCGCATCCGAATCACCCCGAAGGCGGCATGCTGTTTCCGAAGTCGACCATCGACCTCGTCAAGCAGCAGGACTCGCGCGACCTCACCCGCTTCGACCTGGATTTCCTGACGCCCGAGCACCTGCTCGCCGAAACGCCGTCGGCGATCTACCTCACGACGCGCCCGGACCTGGGCGACGTGTCGCAGGGCAAGCTGGTCACGCTGACCAACTACTACGAGCTGTTCAGCGGCATTCTCAACCCGAAACAGCTCGAAGGCCTGCGCCTGCTCGTCACTCCGTTTCCACAACAGCAGTTCAACGCGACCATCGACCGCCGCTCGGCGAAACCGAGCCAGGGCGTGGCGTGTTTCGACTGCCATGCGAACGGCAACACGAACGGCGCCACGCATCTGGTCGGCGATATCCGGCCGCAGGAATTCCGTCACCGCATCGAGACGCCGACGCTGCGCGGGGTGAACATCCAGCGGCTGTTCGGCTCACAGCGCGCGCTGAAATCCGTCGAGGACTTCACCGAGTTCGAGCAGCGGGCGGCCTACTTCGACGGCGACCCGGTCATCGCAACGAAGAAAGGCGTGAACGTGCTCGAGCGCGGCAGCCAGGTGCACTTCATGTCCGAGTTCGAGGACCTGCTCGACTTTCCGCCCGCCCCGGCGCTCGATGTGTTCGGCAATCTCAATCCGGCGAAGGCGACGCCGGCACAGTTGCGCGGCGAGAAGGTGTTCAACGGCAAGGGCAAGTGCGGCTCGTGCCACACGCCGCCGTACTACACGGACAATCAGCTGCACGATCTGCAGACCGGCCGCTTCTTCAAGCCGCACGAAGTCGAACATCACATGATGGTGACGGACGGGAAGATCAAGACATTCCCTCTGCGCGGCATCAAGGACACACCGCCATACCTGCATGACGGCCGCCTGCTGACGCTCGAAGACACGGTGGAATTCTTCAACGTAGTGCTCGGGACGAAGCTGACCAGCGGGGAGAAGTCTGATCTCGTGGCGTTCATGCAGGCGCTGTAAGGGACACGTTCGCAAACCACAGCTCGCGCCAGCGCGTCACCTTGGCGCCTGGCGCGAGCTTTTGAGGCGATACGCCGATCTCCGCGCCAAACGTAACGTTGCTCGCGACGAAGGCCTTCGCATTGATCGCGCCGAAAGTCTGTCCGTCTGCTTGCAGAAGCACAGCCATCAACCCGCCGCAGCGTCGGCAGAACAGTAGCTCCGCCTGCTCGCTTCCCTGCCGATAGATTCCTCGCTCACGCTCATCCGCGATTCGAATGACGAGGCTGCCTCGCGCATCAGACAACCATGCCGCGCCATGCTGCCGGCAATACGAACAATCGCAAGCTCGAGGTTGATACGACGAAGGGTCCGCGGAGAGCCGGGCTTCCAGTGAAATGTTGCCGCAGTGGCAGCCGCCGTTGAGCGTGTGCATGCGGTGATTATGGATCCAACGCGCTGGACCGATCGACTTCCGGCACAGAGCTGTGCTCTCGATCCGGGTTGCGCATCTCGTCGAGCAGATGACTATTGGCTTCGGGCAGCTTGCCGAGCGCGCAGCCGAAGAATCCCAGGCCGATCGCGCAACGCTTGCCCAGCCGCATGAACGGAATCAGGCCCGAAATGCCGAAGCGCCCCGGTTCGGGTTCCCACGGCGGGTCTTTCGCCGGCTGGCGGCATTTCGGGAGCATCGAGCCCGGGCGGCGCTCGGCTTCGCATTTCGTCTGGTTTTGCTTCAGGAGCTCGGGGACCATCGCTTGCGCGGTGATCGCGCGTTCGTGATCCCAGTCAACGGACGGTGAGCCGCTCGGCAGCGTGAGAGCGGTGCCATCGGGACTGTCCACGGAAGGGGACAACTCACTTGACGTGAGATCCCGCGTATCTGCTGGTGCAGCCACGGTGCTCGGGTTCTCGAGCGCTGCGCGCCGCGGATCCACTGGCGCCGCGGGCGGCGCATCGGCCGCGGGCTGCGGTTCGTCGGGCGGCGTTTCCGTGAGCGGCATATCGAGGAACACCACCGTCATGGCCCGTCGCGGCTCGGAGTCCGCCTCCGCGCGTTCCTCCGCGGTATCGAACGAGAACAGCAGGATCAGCGCCCCGTGAATCCCAAGGACCACGGCCCAGAATCCGAATCGTCTGATCGCACCTCGCCCGGAATTGCCGACCCATGGGCCCATGCGCAGCTCTTGATGTTGTCAGCGATCCGACAACCTCGCTGCGCAGGGGTTCCATGGGTCAGCTTCAGTGGTTCAGCTTCGGTGATTCAGCTTCGGTGGCCTGCGTTCCCCGATTCAGAACGTCCGGCGGAACGACAGGCCCCACTGCCGGGGCGCAGCGATGTTCCCCTGCTCGCGGCCGAGGGCCGCCTGCAGGGCGAGCTTGCCGTCGAAGTATTCTTCGTCGGTCAGGTTCGTGCCGAACAGCGACGCGGACCACTTGTCGTCCGGCGAATCCCACGTGATGCGCGCGCTCAACAATCCGTAACCATCCTGGAAGCCCGCGCTGTTATTGAAGTAGATCTTCGACTGGTGCGTCCAGTCGATGCGCGGCCGCAGCGACCCCGCCGAGCCCAGCGAGATCTGATACTGCGTGCCGAGGCCGTAGTTCCATTTCGGCGTGCGGTTCGGGTAATACCGCGAGCCATCGGGGAGGTAAGGCCGCAGCGTGATGCCTTCGAAATCCGTGAGCAGGTAATTGATGTAGCCCAGCGACGCTTCCACGGACCATTTGTCCGTCGGTGCGGCGTTCAGCTCCATTTCCACACCCGCGATACGCGACTTGCCCGCGTTGATGGTGCGGAACCAAGGCACGCGCACCGGCGTACACGGCAAGCAATCCTGCACGCCGATCTGCTGGTTCGTGTAGAGGCTGTAGAACACATCGCCGTTCAATCGCAGGCGCCGATCGAACCACTCGCTCTTCACGCCGATTTCGTAGTTGTCGAGATCCTCTGGCTGGAAAGACGCGAGCTGTAGCGCGTTCGACGGACGCGGCCCGAATCCACCGCCGCGGAAACCGACTGAGTAGAGCGCATACGTCATCAACTCGTCGCTCCACTTGTAGTCGATGCCCACCTTCGGCGACGTGCGCGTGGAGCCGAACGACAGCGGCGCATTGTCGATGGGCACGGTGCCATCGAAGTTGCGCCGATAGATCGTCACGTCTTTCTTGTCATCGGTATAGCGCACACCGACGGTGGTGCTGAGCTTGTCGGTCCAGTGATAGATGCCGTGAGCGAACACCGCCCAGTTCTTCGTGTCCTGTACGTCGTTCGTGTCCTGCATCTGGACCAGATAGGGATACAGCGTGACGAAGCCAGAGTTGCCGTCCGTTGCGTCGTAGTAGAACGCGCCCGCGGCCCAATCGAGCTTGTTGGTGAACGACGAGCCGGTGAGCTGAACTTCTTCAGTGAACTGGTCATGCGTGGTCGTATCCCACGTTGGGTTCACTGGCAGCGGCGAGCCATCCGAATCGCGGCCGAACGAGTTCTCGAAGTTGCGATACGCGGTGATGGACTTGAGCGCCATCGTATCGTTGATCTTCCACTCCACGGTGCCCGACACGCCGTAATGCGACACTTTGTTCACGTTCGGAATGTCGCGACCGGTGAGCGGGTCGATGCCGAACGTACCGTAGCCCGAATACGGATCGTTCGTGACGAAGCGTCCGTCATACGGCAGCCCGAACACGGGAATGCCGACGTTTTGATTCCACGTGGCCGTCGTACCGAACGCGCCGTTGATGAACGTGTATTTGTCCGCCGGGCCCTGCTGGTTCTGATACGTGTAGTCGCCGATCAGGTTGACCTCGAGCGCATCGGTTGCGAGGAACCGGAACGCCGCGCGGGCCGATTGCACGTTCTCGCCCCCGAGATGGTCGACCACGCAACCGCGTGAATCGGTCGGCCCCGTCTGGCTGCGAAGTTTGATGGGCAGGACGCCCTGCGCCGGCAACCCTGTCGTGCCGCCGTTGCCCAGACTGCCTGGACCGTTCACGCACTCGTAATCGAGCAGGTCGAAGTAACCGTCCTTCTTTTTCGACGAGGCGGAAAAGCGCGCAAACAGCCGGTCCGGCACGATGGACACGTCCCACGAGCCGCGGATATCGATGCGATCGAACGAGCCGGTGCCGGCTTCGATATAGCCGCTGCCGTCGCCTTTCGGCTTCTTCGAGATCATGCGCACGGCGCCGCCGACCGCGTTCTTGCCGAACAACGCGCCCTGCGGACCGCGCAGCACCTCGACGCGCTCGAGATCGAGCAGATCGAGAATCGTGCCCTGGGGACGGCCCATGTACACATCGTCGACATAGATCGGCACGCCCGGCTCGAACGACAGCGAGTTGTCGCCGAGCCCGATGCCGCGAATGAAGGCGGCAATGGTCGAGCCATAGCCTGCGCCGAGCGGCGAGATCACCGCATTCGGCACCATCGCATCGAGTTGCGTGACGTCGCTGAGATTGCGCGCCTCGAGATTTTCAGCCGTGAAGGCTGAGATGGAGAGCGGCGTTTCCTGCAGCCGTTCCTCCCTGTATTGCGCGGAAACCACGACTTCTTCGAGACTGCCGGCCTCCTGTGCCAGCGCCGGGACGGCACCCAGCAAAGCCAATGGACCCAGCACCGCAAATGATTTCGGCATGAAGCTTCCCCCTCTGATACCCGTTGTGAGTCGGGCTGCGCGTGGTTATATCGCAACGGGAGTTGCTGTAGCAACGCACGGCGCAAACATTGGGGGAACAGACCGCCGCACCGCGGCGAGCATTGCGATCGCTCAGCGAGAGGCTTTTTTCCGAGCCGTCTTGCGCGGCTGGCCACGCGACAGAGGATCGTACCCATTGGCTTCCGGCACGTTCTTCATGAGGCGGTGCAGGTAGTCGATGAGGGTTTCGCGCTCCTTCGCACTGAAGCCTTTCAGCATCAGATCCTCACGGTCCAGCGCGACGCGTGAGATGCGGTCGTGCAGGTTGCGGCCGGCCGCGGTGAGATCGACCTCGCGCCGTCCCTCGCGTTCGTCGATGCGCACGATGCCCTTGGCGCGCAGCGTGCTCAGCGAACGGCTGATGACGGACTTGTTGAGCGATGTGTCTTCCGCAAGATCCTTCGCGGTGATGCGCGGACGGCGCGCCAGCACGATGACGATGCGTGAATCGTTGATGCCCACGCCCAGCCGGCGGCGATACAGGATCGAGGCCGCGGAGGCGATGCCCCGGCTGATTCTGCCCAGCAGGTAAGGCACGAAACGATCACGGTGAACCAATAGACCGGCGCTGCGGGCGCTCTTGCTCATGTCGACTCTCAGGCGGACTGGTCATTTGTATAGTGCCGGAAATGCGCGCCCAAGGCTCGCCCGGTCATGCGCAGACCGCCGCACTGCCCGCTCTTTGGCGTGAACGAGGCGAAAAAGGGGAGTCAGAACAACAGGTGGATCGACGCGCTGGCCGTGCGATCGTCGAAATCGAAGAAGCCGCGGTTCGACTCGCGCCGTTCCGGCCCATAGGAAAGGTCGAAGGCTAACCTTTCGCGCATGCGCCAGCTGAGCGCGGCCCGGGCGGAACGCAAGTGATCCCGGCGCGCCGGCTCGCTCAGCGCTTCGGGGTCGAAGCCCTCGTAATCATGGCGCTCGTCCGAAGCATCGAGCGACAACGTGAGGCGCTCCGTCGGCAACCACGCCACGGTCAAACGGGTGCCACGCGACCTGAAATGACTGGACTCCGAGTCAACGTACGCCGTGAGTTGCTGCCACTGGCCGATGCTCACGCGCGTTTTCGCGCGCGGTTCCCATTGCAGCGTGGCGTTCCAGGTGGCGCCGGCGAAGTCGCCGATCACCCCTTGCGGATAGTGTCGCCACACGTACCCCACGCTTCCGAGCAGTGACGTCTTCACCGTGAAGGCGTAGCGCAGGTTGAAGTTCGCTTCGCGATCGATATAGCGACGACTTTCGAAGAACGGGTTGACGGGCCCATCGTCCGGCCCCCGCTCATTGGGAAAGGCGGTTGCGGTCCGCCGGTATTCGAGGCCCATCTCGTCGCCGCGGCGAGTGAGGTAATCCGCGCCAAAAGTCTGTGCCTGCGTCCGGAAGTCGTCCTGCTGACGGGTGACGGTGTCGTGCGAGCCTTCCGCCAGGCGCCCTTTCGCGCTCAGGCTCCAGTGCGGCGTGAGCTGGAATCGCGCGGCTGCGTGATAGTCCGTGTTTTCCAGCACGTCGCGAGCCAGGAAGCGGCTGTTCACAAAGCCAGACAACGAGCGGCCGTAGGTGCCGCCGAGCTGACCAGTCCAGTCCCGACCCATCTGCCAGTTCCAGTCCGCCCGGCCGCTGCCGGATGTGTTGTCGAGCGAGTCGTTGTCGGCATAGCGGTTTGCGTCGACATTGACGTTCATCGCGACAGTCTGTTTGCCGAGCTGCCAGCTGCCATCCGCGGCGGCAGAGGTGCGGCTCACGAGATCCTCGCGGCGGGCGTCGGGGTTGCCGGACAACGTCGTGATGTCGACGTTATCGGGAAGGCGGTACAGGTTGTCGTCCTGCGTCATGGTGTGCGAGAGCTGCACGCGCAACGCGTCGCCGGGTTCGCGCGGGGGATCGGCGGCGAAAGCCAAGGTCGGAGCCAGCAGTAACGAGACCCACCAGCGGCCCCCGGAATCCCTAGACATTTAAGGCACGCTCCGAAGGCAGCGTCGTTGCAGCCGGCGCCGCGAGCCCGGAAGAGCTGGATTCGAGCAGACGTCGGTAGAGCGCGGTGAGCTCGTGGTGCACACGATCTATCGTGAACTCGGACTCGAAACGGGCGCGCGCGGCCTTGCCCATTCTGGCGCGCGTTTCGTCGCGCAGTGCCCGAACGGCGTCCGCGATGGCTTTCGGATCGCCGGGCTCGACCAGCGTCCCGGTGACGCCGTGCTCAACGATTTCCGCGAGCCCACCCACGCGCGTGGCGATCACGGGAAGACCGGCCCGCATGCCTTCTACCGCAATGAGGCCGAAGCCTTCCCAACGGGACGGCACGACGAGCACATCCGCACTTTCGTAATAAGCAGAGATCTCGGCAGCGGACAGCCAACCGGTGCTGCGCACATTCGCTGGAAACTTCAGGTCGGTGCCGTCACCGAGCACGCGCTCGCCGACGAAAATCGCAAAGGACGAAAACTGCATGCGAGACATGGCGTCGAGCAGCACGTCGACTCCCTTCTGCCGGTCGAAGCGTCCCACAAAGAGCACGCGTCGCTTGCCGGCTGGCCACTCGACGGCTTGCTGCGAATGCTCCGGCGCCTTGCGCGGAATTCCGTTGGTGATCTGGACGATGTGGCCGCCCTCGATGCCTGCTTCCGCGGCAACTCGCATCTCGTGGGCAGAGATGCACACGATGGCGTCGCATAGTGGCGCAAGCACGCGCTCGAGCCACGCGGCGATACCTCGTGAAACAAACGACGCTTCGCGATCGAAAGACCAGCCATGTGCGCAGTAGACGACAGGAGCGTGAATGGTGCCCTGCATGCGCATCCATCGAAGCAGGGGACGTAGCGCGAGGCCTGCAAAGGTCGAATGAAGATGAACGACGCTGGGATCCGTCCGACGACAGACCTCGCGCATCGTCATCGCGAGCCGTAGCGTACTGAGCCAGCGCGGCCCACGATTGTCGAACGTGACGACTTCAACGCCTTCCGGTGACTGCAGAATGTCGCACTGAGTCTCCGGCACGACGGCCACCAGAACGCCATCGCCATAGTGCGCGCGTTGCTTGGCCAGCAGATCGCGAAGGTAAGTTCCTACGCCACCTTTGATGTTCTCGGCGGCGTGCACCACGCAAAGCGAAGGATACGTGCTCATGCGGCTACCTGCATTGTGCTGAAGTCCAGCAAGCCTGAAAGGTCTCGTGCAGCCCGTTCCCAGCTGAATTCGCGCGCGCGCCCCATTCCGGCCTCACGCAACTCGGCCTGCAGCGACGGTGACGTCAGCACGAGCCGGAGTTTTGCGGCGATATCCGCCGGATCGTCCGGGTTGCAATACACAGCCGCGTTCCCGCACACCTCGGGCAACGAAGCGCGCTCGGAAACGACGACCGGACAGCGACAATGCATCGCCTCGAGCGGCGGCAGTCCGAAGCCTTCGTACAGCGAGGGGAACACGAAGCACGCGGCGTTTTCGTAAAGCGCACGCAACTCCGCGTCGGTCACGTATCCGGCCAGCACGAGCGACTCGTCGTCGAGCGCCACACCGCCGAAAACGCGAGAATTCGAGCCACCGGCCGCGACGATCTTGTAGCCGAGGTCGCGCAATTGCGTGCTGGCCTCCAGCACCCTTCGAAGGTTCTTGTTGGGCGTGCGGCTACCGACGGCGAGCACGTAACGCTGCTCCTCGATGCCGAGGCGCTGCAGGACGCGCACGTCCGCAGGCGTGCGAAGGACGTGCTCACCTGCTCCGTAAATCAGCTCGATGCCCGAAGCGCGGCACCCGAAGAGGTGCATCAGCTCATCAGCGGAGAAGCGGGAAACAGTCGCGACAGTCTGCGCGCGGCGCATGAGCCCGCTGAACAGCCAGCGATACCAGCTGCGGAACGCAAAACTATATGTCGCGGGATGCGCGACGATGCCGGCGTCGTGAAGCACGACGAGCTGCCGACGTCGCGTCACCGGGCCCGTGTTGCAAAGGTTCAGGAGCGTGCTGTCGCCGGAATATCGGGGAAGCTCGAATTGCTCCCACGCATGACCCTGGAACGAACCCACGTTCTCCACTCGCAAGGGCAAACCGCCGTGAAGATCGCGCGGACGGGTCTTTGGCGGCAGCAGCGCGCGCACTTGCTCCGCGCCTGTCGCTTGCGGCAACCAGGCACGCAGAAGCTCCACGGCATATCGATCGACGCCGGTCAGAGGACGCGTCAGGAATCGTCCGTTGATGGTGACGCCAGTCGTCATAGGACCTCACGACGCCGATACACCACCCATCCGAGCGCATGTACCCGACGCAGGATCAGAAGATCGAAAGCGCAGATGAGCCCCACCGTGACCCCGACGCTGCCCACGACCGTGAGCGCATCCGGAAGATGGGCATGCAGAACTGGGCTCACGAGCCGCTTCTGCAGCGGCGAATGGATCATCAGGATGATCAGGCTCGCGGAGCCGAGGTAACCGAACAGACGCGCAGCCCAGGCAACTCGCGCAACCAAAGTCGACAACGCCATGATCATCACGATGCCCGCCGCCATCGCAGCAATCGCCGCAAGCGGATGCGTCAGGCGCCGATAATTGAGATCCAGCGAGGCTCCATACACCGTCAGTACCGCCAGCACGCTCGCGGCCGCGAGCAACACGAGCCAGGGTTGTGGGCACCGGTACACGAGGGGCGCACGAGCCGCGAGCGTGCCAACGAAGAACACACCGAGCACGAACGGAACGAGATCGAGGCTCCACGGCAGGCCGAGCGGCCGGCCCAGGGCATCGAGGTACGGGGCCGACGCGAAGACCTGGGAATTCAGGATCAACGAGCCGATGACCAGGCTCGTCAGCGCAAGCGACGCGAGCAGCATCGTTTGCCTGTTTTCCAGCCGTTCTTTCGGCGTGAATGCGCGAGCCGCCGACATGAGAAACGTCGCAGCCATCGAGGTCATGAACAGGCACGGCAGGAACCACAGCGGCACGAAACGAATGGTGTGCCCGACGCCGTAGATCACCCCGCCCAGCTCATTGAGCGCCGCCATTGGCCCTGACACCAGCGCGACCAGCACTCCGAGCAGCCCCATCACGAAGTACGGAACCAGCAGCGTGCGGCCGCGCTTGCGGCCCGCTTCGAACGCCGGCCCGGCCCGGAAGTTCACGCCGGACAGAAAGAAAAACAGCGGCATGTGAAACAGGTAGATGGCTTCGTAAAACGAGTGCGCGCCTTCGCGGAACACCGGGTTGTGCCCGAGCACGACGAGCAGGATGCCGAGGCCCTTCGCGATATCGAGGGTCAGGATCCGGTTCGTGTTGTTCACGGGTGCCGCGCTCATTGCGAGCTCACCGGACGCGGGCTCAACGGGCGCGGCCCATCCGCGAAAGCGCTGAAGGCCGGCCGGCGAGTGCCGGCACGCGTGATGAGCCCGAACCGATGCTCCGTGTTCGACGCCTCGTCACCGTCATCGAACAGGTCGTACCACCACACGCCACCGATCCACGACCGCGCCTTCGCGAGCTGCAGAAACTGCGCCGCGTATGTCGCGACGGTCTGTTCCGAAACGCCGTTCGCGCCCGCATGCACCGGCCAGCCGGCCTCCGTGACGTACACGCGAAGGTTGCGGCCGGGCGCGAGCCGATCGACCAACGCCTTCAGCTCGTCGAGATGGCGGAAGGCGGACGCCGGGGTGCCTTTGGCGCCTTCGGCAAACACATATGGATGCGCTGAAAAACCGTCGAGCGCAGTGAATCCGCCTGCGCGGGCAAAGGCCTCGATCCACTTGTAGTCATAGCCCGCAAAGGCGCCACCGAGCACGAGTGCCGACGGATTTTCCGCCTTCACAGCGGCGTAGCCTGCTTTCAGCACGCGCGCGTAATCCTCGGGACTGCCGTATCGAGCCGAGCGCTGGGCCGGCGTTCCGCCGCCGCCGATGTTCCACTCGTTCCAGATTTCGAACTGATCGACGCGTCCGGCGAAATGTTTCACGACGAAACGCACGTAGCGCGCGTAGGCCGCAATGCCCTCATCGCTCATCAGCAGACCACCGCCATCGTAGAAGCGATTGCCGTAGTTGAGGATGAGCAGCGGCTTGCCGCCGCGCTGGGACACGGTGGTGACGAGCTGATCGAGATCGTTGAGGCTCGCCGGCCACGTGAGCTGGCCGCGCTTTGTTTCGAGGCGGTGCCAGAACACTTCGTCGCGGAATGAAGTGAAGCCCGCCTGCGCGAGCGCGGTGTCGGTTTGTTCGCGATCGTTGCGGTTCTGGCCGACGTGGACGCCCACGCCAACCTGAAAAGCGGGCGCTGCCTGTGCCGTCGTGGACGTCGCTGCGGCTGTGACCGCGGCTGCGGCGGTGGCAGCGGCCACACCCAAAGTGAGGGCCAAGCCCATCGCGACGACGCTGATGCTGGTCGTATGCTTCAGCGCCTTCATGCCGCTGCCCCCGGCCGCGCCACTTCGAGCCTCTCTCGCTGGTTCGCAGGAAACACGATCATCACTGCCCCGAAGCACACGCCGATGACGATGTTCATCAACGGCTGTTCCACCATGTTGCTCGTGCATCCATAGCTGAACAGCACGACCGCCCATCCGCGCACGCATCGCGCGAAGAACAGCCGCGAATCATCCGAATTGAATGTCCGCGGCAGGTTCCACAGGAACACGCCGACATAGAGCAGCGCGAACATTCCGAACGACACCATGAGGTAGATCATCAGGTTGTCCGCCGCGTTGTAGCGCCACCATTCCGCGCCTGCCTGCGCGAAGCCGATGCCGCCGAGCCCGCGACCGGTGAACACGTTGCCGTGCTCGAGCCACGTGTGGATTGCATCGGGCCACATGAAGTCGATTCGCTCGACGAACGAGCTGAGCCATCCCGCCACTTCGCTCCGGCGCACGCCGAAGCCAAACTGAGTCGCGCCCAGCGGCAGCGCTAGACACAGCGTTGCGAACGAGGCCACCCAGATCGCCACGAGCCGACGCGCACTGGCCCTGTTTTCCAGAACGATCCACACGGCGAGTGCGATGAGCGCGAGCAACGCCCCTTTCGTGGTCGTGAGCCAGATCGTCGCCGCGGCCACGATCCACAGAGCGAAGCGCCACACGCCATGCCACCGACTTGCGAGGATCGGCACCATCAGTATCAACACGATCGTCGCAGCGTCGAACGACGCGCGGGCAAAGCCCGAAAGTCTCGCGATTCCGCCAGAGCTCCATTCGCGGGAAATCTGGGCAGTCGCGATGGAAGACTCATAAGCCTGCCCCGCCCACGGAAACTCGATCACCGCGTCGAGCAACACGCCGCCCACCGTCGCCACGAATGCCGCGAGCGCAAGCCACAACAGCTCGCGCGACCTCTCGCTCACCGCAACGGACGCGGCCATACCGAACAGGAAAGTGAAGAACACCTTCAGCCCGAGCAACGGCTGCACGATCCCGGGCAACAGCAACACGCCGCAGAACAAGTGAAGGAACAACGTGTAGACCGCGACGACGAGCGGAAACAGTCGACGCTCACCGCCCATCCACAACGACATCCCGAACGCGATCAGCCCCACGGCTACGAGATCGCGCAGGTAGATGAGCGACGGCACATGGGCCAACAGCAGCACGTAGCGCGCCGGACCTTCGAAGACGTACGACGCGCAAATGATCACGGCCGCCCACAGATACAACCGCGCGTAGCGAGCGCTCGCAGTCGTGCGATCGACTGACTCGATCGGCGCTCGCAGCGGCGCGACGGTAAAGGTGGCTGGCAGCTCGACAGTCATAGGTCAGCCCACCAGCCGCTCGAAGGCACGCAGGTGCGAATCGACCACGCGATCCGGCATGAAGCGCTGCGCCTCATCGAGGCACGTCGAGGAAAGCTTCGACGCCGCGGACGACTGCAGCTCCGTCGCCGCATTGAGAATGGCGCGTTCCAGCGCGCCCTGCTCCGAAGGATCGAACAGCCAACCCGTGCGATTCGGTACCACGAGCTCCGGGCTGCCGCCGCGTGAGGACGCGAGCACAGGAACACCATGCGCGAACGACTCGAAAATGACTCGCGCCAGCGGCTCGTGCCACAGCGATGGAACGACTGTGAGATCGATCGAATCGTAGAACGCGGCCGGCGCCACTTTCCCCGCGAAATCGACTGGCCAATCGCGCGCGAGGGATTGAAGCACTCGGACGTACTCCACATCACCGGTGCCTGCAATTCGAAGCAGCATGGGACGAGTGGCCGCCAACGTGGCGCGGGCGAACGCGTCGATGAGCAATTCCACGCCTTTGGTGGGCGCGAGCCGGCCGATGAAACCGATGGTGAGGGGCCGATCCGCGCGTACGGCCGCTCGCGCCTGGATCTGGCCCTGCGCTTCGTAGCCGTTGTAGATCACGTCATGATTGGCGTCGCCGAACGCGCCCGCGCGAAGATGTGATTCGAGCACGAACCGGCTATTGCCGATCACCGTGTTCACATGCCGCGTAGCTGCAATCCGCGGAGCGCCCATCACGCGACAGCCGCCGCAGCGATTGCCGCACTGCTGCCCGTTGCGAAACTGAGCGGTATTGGGGCAGATGAGATAATAGTCACGCAGCGTATGAGCAATCGGAATACCCAACCGCCGCAGGCAGCCCCAGAGCGCAACCGATATACCGGAGAGATTGTTGGTATGGGCCACGTCCGGTGCGAACTGGCGAATCGCGTTCGCCATTTCCACTGCGCCCGCTGAGCTGTAAGTGTCCCGTAAATGCCAGATGAGTTTCGCACGAGCCGCGGCAGACGCGGTGGGCCGCTTGCGCAGGCTGAATCGTTCGATGCCGACCCCATTTACTTCGGTGGACTCACGGCGCTCGCCCGTGGTGAACACGGTGCAGGTATGGCCACGCGAGACGGCCGCCTCCGCAAGGAAGCGCAACGAACGCTCCGCCCCGCCGTGCTCGTCCGGAAAATAATGGGAATTGACGATCGCGATACGCATGCCGGTTTACGCGAACGCCGCGCGCCTCCCGCTATACGTGAGCTCGGCACAGCGATCCCAGGTGAACTTGCGGGCGTGCGACACGCAGGCCCCGCGCATCTCGGTGGATGAAGCGCCAGCGAGCGCGATCGAGAGCGCCGTCGCTAGACGCGCTGGATCCGTGCCCTCGCAAACCCATCCGGTGAAGCCGTTCACGACGACTTCGGGCAACGCGTGAACGTTTGTCACCACAGCCGGCAAACCTTGCGCGGCGCCTTCCAGCAGGACCAGGCCGAAGCCTTCCACTTTCTGCGGGACGTCCTGGCCGCACAACGCGAGCACGCTTGCGACTCGATACGCCGCAAGCAGTTCTGCGTCCGGCAACGCGCCTGTCAGAACCGTCTGCACTCCGAGCGAAGCAGCGGTTGCGATGATGCGCGCCTCGTAGTCCGCGTCGACGGTGCGACCGACGCAGACGTATTTGATCGTCTTGCGCTCTGCTTCCGGCAGGCGCGCCAGCGCGGCAAGCGTCGCGAGGTGACCTTTGCGCTCATCGATTCGCGCGACGGTGAGCACGATGCGCTCGCCCTCTGCCCACCCGACGCGCGCGCGGAATGCCGCCACAGCCTGTTCGGGCGGCTCATCGAACCATTGATCGTCCACGCCGAGCGGCGCGACCTGCACGTTGTGGGCATCGGGGAAGCCCGACCTCAACAGCGAAGCGGTGTACGCGCTGTTACAGACGAGCGCGTCGAAGTGCATCAGTGCTTTGGCAGCCCCCGCGAGCCGGGCCCGCAGCGAATGGCGGAACAGCAGCACATCGCTGCCATGAAGACTCGCAACACGGCGCCCATACGTCTGCGTGAGACGGCGCGCGGCGGCGATCATCGGCCAGTCCGCGGCATGCACCACGTCCCATTCGCCGCTCTCCACCGTATCCGTCACGAGCTGCTCCACGGCAGCGAGTTCCCGAAAATGAAACAGGTCACCGGTGAAGTGCACCACCTTCACGCCCGGCGGATCGCGATACTGATCCGACCGATGGCGCGCATGTGCCGGTGCGAGCACCGTAACCCGATGCCCGGCGCGCACGGCGGCAGCCGCGAGGTTCCAGCAATAACGCCCGACCCCGCCGGGGTACGGTGGAAACTCGTGCGTCAACATCAGAATGTTCTTGGTTGCGGACATCGCTCAGCCCCTCCTCATCCGGCGCCAAACCGCCGCGACCACGAGCACCGCGAGCAGCAGCTCACACCCTATGCAAACGCCGACGGCTCCTTGCCAGCCTGCTCCTGGAATCACTGCGATCGCCGTAACGGCGTAGACCGCAGCAACCAGCCACTGCAGCCGCGTCCGCAGCTTCTGCAGGCCGGCAGCGGTGAGCGCATCCGAGAACACGTAGTGGATCGATTGAATGAGCGGCAGCAAGGCCAATGCGCGCAGCATCGGCGTCGCGTCCCGGAACGACGCGCCGAGCACATGAGGGGCAAGCTCCGCGCCGACGAGAATCAGCGCAGCGCCGGCGAATCCACAGGGCAAAGCGATCTTCAGCAGTTTGCGGGCGAAGGCGCTGGATTGGGCCATGCCCTGCGCACCCTGCCGATAAAACTGGCTCGCGCTCGCGTCGAGCAGCGAACGCACGGGCAGGAATGTCATCGTCACGAGACGATACGCCGCGGTATACGCACCGAGCTCAGCCGAGAGTGCCGTGCGAGCGAGCACCACTTTGTCGAAGTCGGTGTAGAACGCCTTTGCGCCAGTGCCTAGCGAGAAATGCAGCGCGTCGTGCTTCGACGACCACAGCTTCGCGAAACTGAATTGCGGCGCGCCGAGCGCACGGGCTGTCGCGAAGTGCGCCAGCAACGCGAGAATCAATGTGAGCGCACACGACGTCATCGCCCAGGACAGGGGATCGCGAACGCCGAGTGCCATCATCGTGACGACGGCGATCACACGGCAAGACGCCGTAGCGATGTTCAGAGCACTGGTGACTTCGACGCGATCCAGCGCCTGATACAGCTGTCCGAGCACGACGACCGAGCGCACGAGCACGAGCTCACTCAGTGCCATAGTCGCGACGAGGGCCATCATCTGCGGGCCGCCCAGAGCAACGCCCGCAATCATCGTCGCGACCGCAACGAGCGCTCCGCCCATCACGCCGATGGCGCCCAGCGCATTGCCAAGCTCGACCCGCGCTTCAGAACGATCGCGGGACACGCGCATCAATAGCAAATTGCCGTAACCGAGACCCGCGAGCGGAATCGCAATCGCGATGAGCGCGTTCGCGGCCGCCACTCGTCCGAACGCTTCGACACCCAGCAGCCGCGCGAGCAAGACAAACTGCAGAGTCTGCAGCACGAGCATCGCGAGATTGCCGCCGAACAGCGTGGCTGTCGCGCGAGCGAGCCGTCCAGGTAGCACGACTTCTGCGTTCATTCGATCAGCCCAGCAGCAAGTGACGGGCCGGCGCGGGCAGCGCCTGCACGAGATCGGAAAGGAAGGCTTCCTGCACTTCGTAGCGCGCCGGACCTCCCGAAGTCGGGCCCTGTACGATTTGCGAGGCACGGACCAACACGCCGTCCACCGCATGGCCCGCCATTCCCTGCCGGAAAATGTGATAGCGGATCTTCCAGGCATTCTCCGTGAACACATCGCCGATTCGGATGAAGTAACTCACCGCTTCGACGCGACCGGGCGCCTTCACGAGCATGCGCGTGCCCGTCACCGGCAAGCCATCAGCGCCCTTCACCGGCAAGTCGATCGCGTTGCGTTCGAGCAGCTGGAAACCCTGGGCCGTGTAACACACGTCCGGTCGATGGATCTTCACTTCCTGACGCTGATTGCGACCATAAGCCAGCGCGAGCAACACCACGTCGCCTCGGGAATTACCGTATGCCCGCATCAGCACGTCGTCGTACGGCCGGTCCATGTTCGGCTCGTCCGCGGTGCCTTTGCCTGGATCCACCTGGTCCCCGGCGAACGAGACTTCCTTCCAGTCCCCGAATTGCGTTGGGATGGACTGCGCGAGGCTCGCCTGTGCGGTGGCCGGCATCGGCTTCGGTTGCAGCAGTTCGACGCCGCAGGCCGTCGCAATCATCGCTGCACCGAGCACGATCGACGTGGCACGCGAGCTAATCGCGCGGCTCATAGTGCATGCCCCATCGCAGGCCGACGTTGCCGGGCCCGAGCGCGACCGCGCATCGCCGAGAACCAGCCGAGCAGGTTGTCCACGGCAAAGAAGCCACCGAACGCGAGTGCGATTTCAAGCCACGCCGCGGATTCATGAAAGGTTCGGCCCGCGCCATCGCCGAAGTAATACGTGATCAGCAGCAGACCCATCACGCGAATCACGTTGGCGGCGAAGGCCACCGGCAGCACGCTCAGAAGCAGCATGGCGTTGTGCCAACGCGTGCGACCGACGACATAGGTGTAGATCAGCCCCAGTCCGCTGAGCGCGACCATTGAATTGAGACCGGAGCAGGCGTCCGCGATCAGCAGGTCGTACTGTCCGATCATCAGTACAACGCCATTGCGCGCGATCGGGTAGCCGAGCGTGTGCAGTCCGTTGTCGACGAGGGCCGAAACGAGCTGTTTGAGCGGCAACAGCAGCTGATCGAGCAATGTGCCGGGAACAGGAATGACGAACAGCGTGAACGCAACCGGAAAAGCCAGCGTGCGCAGTGAGCGCCGTCCGAGCAACATCCAGCCCACCCCGATGAGCACGGGAATCTGCGATGCCAGCTCGAGTTGGATGAGCGCCTGCGATCGGCCGAGCGCATAGCAGAGCAAGCCGAAGACGAACAACGCGACGGCACTAGGCGAGCGGCCACAGACCGTCTGCATCGACAGCGACGCACGGTCCCGCCACAACAACCAACCCACCCACGCGAGAATCACCGGTCCCTGCACGCTGCGACCGGTTCGCCAGAACGTCTGGAAGAGATCCAGATAGGTCGGCACATACAGCGCAAGCAAGCCGGCGAGCACGACCCATCCAGCCCGGTATGGCGGCACGGCGCCCTCTTGCGAGGAGGCCCGAAGATCGCGCAGCTCTGTAGCGGCAGCGCCCATGATTTACTCGTTGATCACCGCGCCGAGAAGCTGAGCGCCGGTGGGTTCCAGCCGACGCTTCACTTCTTCGACATCCGCCATGCGCGTGTGATGACGCTTGGTGACCAGCAAACAGCCCTGCGCACGTGCCGAGACGATCTGCGCATCCGCAAACGCAAGCGCGGGCGGTGTGTCGATGATGATGGCGCGGTACTTCTCGGCCATCTTTTTCAGTACATAAATGAACGAGGCCCGGCTGAGCAGCTCCTGCGGATTCGCGGGCACTGCGCCGGCACACAGCACTCGCAGATGCTCCAGCGCCGGAACTGCAGTGAGCGCCTCGTCATACACGTCGCGGCCCCGGAGCAGGTCCGTGAGACCGGCTTCCGGACGCAGTGCAAAGAGTTCCTGCTGACGCGGATTGCGAAAGTTCGCGTCGATCAGCAGCGTTCGCTCGCCGAGCTGCGCCATGACGATCGCAAGGTTCGCGGCGACGACACTACAGCCATCGCCGCTTCGTCCGCCCGCCACGGCAAGCGACACGCGCCCTTCCTTGAACCATCGAAGAATGAGCTGGCTGCGCAACTCGCGCAGCGCTTCCGTCTGATGACTCTGCGGCTGGTGCATGCCCACGAGCTGTTTGCTCGGGTTCCACTGCCCTTCGTCATCCGTGATGAAAGTCTGCGGCCGATATGCGGGGCGAACGCCGGTGCGCCCCGGATCCGCGGCGTACGGATCGGCCGGAGAGACGGCTGCGAGCTGAGGACGGGAATTGACTGCTGCATTCATGGGAGTTCTTTCACGCCGCCTTGTGCTTGCTCGCCTGGGCCGCAGCACGCGCGGCGGCGCTCAGTTTCATTTCTGCGTCGGACTTCTTCTGCATTGCCTTCGCGATCGCCACTGCCTTCGACGCCTCTCGCTTGTCCTTGCGGGTGCTGACTCGCGCAATCTCGGCGAGCACCGGAATTCCCGCGGCATACGCAAGGTCATCCCGCGAACGAACGCGGCGATTCATCATTTCCGTCAATAGTGCCGCGCCAACGCCGAGCATCGAACCGATGATCAGTGACAGCACCACGTTCAGCGGAATCTTCGGGAACACCGGCGTAAGCGGCGGCACGGCGGCATTCAGCACTGCGATGTCCGTTTGGTCGAGACGGCTTTCCAATCTCACATGCGTGTGGCGTTGGAGTGCGGCGTCGTACGCACTTCGCGCGCTTTCAACGTCTCGCGTGAGCACGGCGAGCTTGTCGCGCTCCTGGCTGAGCTCCAGCACGCGTGCCTTCTGGCGCTCGAGCGCCTGCTCCAGCTGCGACACCTGGCGCTGCGCGATCTGCGCGGACTGCATGATCGAACCCTTCGCCGTATTCAGCTCGGTCGCCAGTTTCGATTTGATCGACTCGAGCTCCGCCTCGGCACTCTGATAGGCCGGATGATTCCGGTCGTAACGGCCACCGACTTCGGCGAGCTTGCCTTCGGCCCGGATGCGCTCGGCCTTCAGGCTCTGCACGAGCTGGTTTCCCACCACATCCGGCATCTCATCGAGGCGATCCTTACCTGCGACCGAGTTCATCTGCTTCTGGCGGGTTTCAGCTTCGTACATCAGGCGTTGCGCGACGACGAGCTGGCTCGACAACTCCGCGAGTCGCGCGTTCTCGACATCGAGACGATCCGTTTCCGAACCCAGGATTCCGGAGGCGCGCTGATACGCCGACAGCTGCTCCTGTGACTTTTCCAGCGCGGTACGCAGCTCGGACACCTGGCCCTCGAACCAGCCGGTCTGGCGGCGAGCCGGATCGACCTTCAATTCCAGGCTGGCCTGAATGTAAGCATCTGCAAATGCATTCGCGAGCTGCGCGGCAGAGAGCGGATTCGATGCGGCGTAGTTGATGTTGATGACGCTGCTCTCACGGGAAGGGCGCACGTCGATCTGGCGCAGAAGCTGATCGGCCAGCCAATCCCGCACAGAGCCCGCGCCGCCCGTCGCCATCTGGAACTGCTCACGCACCTCGAGCAGCTGCGCGAGTTTCAGTTTGTCGACGACTTTCAGCGCGACGTTGTGGCTCGCAATCACGTCCACCTGAGTGGCGACATACGTCGGGAGCAACGGTACGGGCATCAATGCGCCGGTCACAGGGTCCGTGCTCTTCGTATCGACGACAAGTGAAACGACCGCAACATAGCGCGGCGGCATCAGCAGACTGATCGCAAGGCCTGCGACGACAGATGCCGTCAGCACGCCGAATACCAACCAGCGGCGCGCGCGAAGAATGCTGAGGGTCTGCGAGAGTTTCATGCCACCGTCCTGAGAACACTTAGAAGAGACTTTCCTTGATCACCAGCACATCGTCCGGCAACAGCAGGTCCGCGCCCTTCACGCTGATGCGGGATTCCTTGCCCTGCGCGTCGCGTCGTTTCACCTTGGCGCCGCGCTCGGTGCCGCGCGGTGTAAGACCCCCGCCCATCGAAATGGCCTGCGAGACCGTCATGTTCCGTTCGAGCTTGTACGTGCCCGGCCGCTGCACTTCGCCGTACACATAGAACTGCGCGGCTTTCGGCACATAGATCGTGTCGCCCGCCATCACGGTCGCGTTCTGTTCCGGATCTCCCTCGAACAACTTGAACAAGTCGATCGCGCGCTTGCTACCATCCGCGCGTAGCAGGCTTGCCTCATCCGCTGCCATTGCATTCACAACGCCGCCCGCTTCCGCGAGCAGGTCCATCACCGACGTCGCCTTGCGCAACGGGTATTGACCGGGACGGCCGACCTGCCCCATCACCGCGACTTTCTGGCTGCGATAGTCGGAGACCAGGACGGAGACCTGCGGGCTGCGAATAAAACCGCCATCCGTGAGCTTCTTCGCCACGAGCGATTCGACGTCGCGCGCGGAATGACCGCCCACGGCCACCTGGCCCACGTACGCGTAGCTGATGCTGCCGGCTTCGTCGACGCGCACGTCGGCTGACATGTCCGGATAACCGTACACATTGATCTTCAGCAGATCGCCGGCGCCAAGGCGATATTCAGCTTGGTCGGCACTGCCGCTGGCCGCTATTGCGAAGGACGGCAGCAGCATTGCGAGTAGCCAGCACCGACGGATGAGAGAGCACAGAGTCATCGAGGGCTCGCAGTCATTGTCAGGTTCAGCGATCTGGTCTAGTTCAGCGAAACCGCGTTCTTCGACGCGGCTTCGCTCTGCTCTGCCACTGCGTTCTGCAGTTGACCCGCCATCTGGTTCGCAGCCGTCGAAGTCACCGTATCGAAATACGCAATCTTCGCCGCCGCGCGCGCCTGCTTCAGGTGATCGTCGAGCGCCTTCGCATTGCGCGTATTCACGAGGTACTGCTGGATGATCGGCTGCGCGCGATCCACGCCCACCGGGCTGTCGTGAATCGACTGGATCAGCATCAGCGGCATGCGGCTCTCATGAGGCTGCATCATCACGAGGTCGCCCTCTTTCGCCTGAGCGAAACGTGGCAGGTCTTCGAGCGGTAACTGCTCGGTGCCACGCGTGAGGGACTGGCTCTCATACGCGATGCCGCGCGAGGCGAGTGCCTTGCCGATCTCATCGACCGAGTGAAGCGCACTGAGGCCGGTGCGCACCTCGTCCGTAATGTCGCCCGCCTTCACGGTGAAGACGACGACCTGATACATCCGGCGATGCTCGAAGAGCTCCGGATGCTTCTTGTAGAACTCCACCTGCTCGGCAGCGCTAATGGTTTCTGTCGGGAACACCATTCGCTCGACGTATGCGCGCGCGAGCACCTGGCGACGCGCGCGCTCGAGCGCCTGCACGACCGCAGCATCGCGATCGAGCTTGTTATCGAGCGCGGCCTTCACGAGTAGCTGCTCGTTGATGAGCGAATCCACCGCCTGGCGCGTGGCATCCGCCGTGGCCTGCTCCACGCCGCGTGTGTGCAGCGCCTGGCTGAGTTGCGAGACGGTGATTTCGTCCTCGCCCACCTTCGCGACGACCTGCGAAGCGCCCCCACCCTTGTGACCGCAGCCCGCAAGCGTTACGCCCAGCAGAGCAAGGCCGAGCACCGAGAGTTTCATTACCGCCTCCATTGAACTAGAACGCACGCCGATCCGCCCACACGAGCGTGACCGTCCGTAACAAAATCGCGATATCGAGACCGAGCGACCAGTTGCGCAGGTATTCGAGGTCCGCCTCGACCCGGCGCTGCATGCTTTCCAGGTCATCGCCGCCCCGAAACCCATTCACCTGCGCCCAACCGGTGATGCCCGGCTTCACCTTGTGACGAACCATGTAGCCGGAGATCAGTCGCCGGTACTGCTCGTTCACGGCGACCGCGTGCGGCCGCGGACCAACGAGGCTCATCGAGCCTTCGAGCACGTTGAACAGCTGCGGCAACTCGTCCAGCGACGTCTTGCGAATGAACGCACCGAACGGCGTGACCCGCGTGTCGTTGCGGATGACCTGTGTATACGAATGGTCGCCATCCTCCGTCACGGTCATCGACCGGAACTTGTAGACGACGATTTCTTTTCCATCGAGACCATAGCGTCGCTGCCGGAAAATCACCGGGCCCGGCCCGCTTCGACGAACGCCGATCGCTACACCGAGCAGCACCGGCGACAGCATCAGAATCGCGGCGCTCGATAGCAGAATGTCGCACGCCCGTTTCGCGAGCCCGCGAACACCGTAGAACGGCGACTCACATACGCCGACGACCGGAATGCCATTCACGAAGTCCACACGCGCCTGGATCAAATTGGCGACGGACACGTCGGGCACGAAATAGATCGAGACCGTCGAGTCATGCAGCGTTCCGAGCAGCTCGAGGATGCGCGCCTCGCGCGTCATCGCCCAGGTGATGTAGACGAGCTGAACATCGTTCCTCAGGATGAATTGCGGCAGGTTCGCGACGTCACCCACGAAGGAATCTTCTGACTTGCCGCCTTCGGCGCGCTTGTCATCGAAGTAACCGAGAAAATCCACGCGCAGGGACTCGTCCCGCAGCAGCTCCTTGCCGAGCAGCTTCCCGAGCGGGTTGTGTCCGATGATCACGGCGCGGCGCGCACCCATCTGCAGCACGCCCATCGAACGCATCGCGTGCTGCGCGGCCAGTTGGCTCAACCACAGCACAGGCGGCGCGATCGCGGCCCAGGTCATGAGCACCCGCGGCTCGAACCGGTCCTGCATGCCGCTGAGCGAAATCAGCACCCAGATGAACGCCACCAGCACGAGCCAGCGCGCTGTGATGTTGAGCAGGCTGCCCAGCGACGCTGCGCCCGTGCGGTCATGTCGAAGCGGCGCGACGTCTAGCAGATCTGCTGTTGCCACGAATGCGATGACGGCAACGAGGAACCACGAATGCTGGAACGGCTCACGCGACAGCCACAGGGCCGCCGCCAGGCTCGCCGTTGCCGCGAGTGGATAAAGCAGGGATTTCAGGACGAACACAGCCGACGGGTCCCAGGCAGAGATGCCTGGCGCGTGGCGTGTTGCCGAACGAATCTGAGTCATGGCTATCGTTCTCTCGAGAGTTTGCGTAGTCATGCGGTCTGGTCCCCCTCGACGATGAATGGCTCGGGCTCTTCATCGCGCGCCGACAGAGGGGCCAACAAACCCTCCATCGCACTGGATCAGCCGCACTGGATCTTTCTCATCTCAGTCCCGATGCAACCCCGCCTCGTTCGCACGAGGCGGGGTGCAATTTCACTCGATCACACTCGAACGGCTGTTCAGGCCGCCGCGAGCGTCGCCGGGCCGCGCTCGAGCGAACGCTGCTTGCGGCGCAGCTGGTAGGCCACGAGACCGAGGCCCATCAGCAACATCACCCAGGTATCGGCTTCCGGAACAGCGGCGACGTGCAGCGTGCCGCGATACAGGCCGCCGAAGAATCCGCTGGCGGTGCCGGCAACCGAGAACCGGTAGGAGCCGGGCGACAGCAGGTCATCGAACGACGACGGATTCGACGTGAGCGAAGCGATCGACGTGTAACCGCCGCCGCCGAGCTTCTCGAGACCCGTCGAGAAATGGTCGATCCCGATGAGGTCGAAGCCGAAGATCGACATGTCGAACGACTTGATGAACGAGCTCACGTCGGCCGATGTGTCGAGGTCGAAATTCACGTAGTCCGTGAACGTCTCGCCGAAGTTCAGCGCGCGGCCGAACCCGTACGAACCGTCGGACACCGTGCCCAGGTCGACCGCAACCGCGTGAGCGGAGCCTGCGGTCGCGAACAGAAGCACCGCGCTGAACAGCTTCACGACGCGGCTTGCGTATTTGGTGGTCATCAACTACTCCCCAACAGGTATCGAAGCAGAAAGCCGGGAATGCATCCGTGGTATGACGGCACGCATCCCGACCGCAATCGCGAACCGGCTTGCAGGGAGTCTTCGGTGATGATGTCGAGGATGACGACAAGGACGAGGGGCTTGCAGCCCGCGGCCGTCCCGGCCGGCAACCCCGCTATCCCGTGAGCTCGAGCCCATGGACCGGAGGCTTTGCGTCCCCGTCTCGCGACGGGTTTGCCAATTTGCGACGGCGGCAGTTAATCGGTATCCGTGAGTGAATTCAACTGTCTGCGACAGGACACAGTGATTGCTCGCACAGTATTCTCGAGCGACACGGTAGTTGTTGCACGACGCGCGAATCGAAAAGATTTCCCGACGAACGCCAATCACTTACGACGAACGTCGCCATGACCGAACGGCCCGTCGCAAAGTGACGCACGCAGTGGAGCGTGCATTTTTTTCAAGCACAAAAAAAATTCACGATGGGGGAAAGAATGTTTCAGCTCATTGGAAAGGGTGTCGCGACGCTGTTGTTGCTCGCGATGAGCTCGCTCGGCTACGCGCAGGAGATCGAATTTCCTGAAGCAGCCGCGAGTGATGATGTGGAGCTCGCGAAGGCGCTGCCGGTTTTGGCGAGACGGATGTTGGAGAGTCGCGCGGCGGAAGACCCGAGCGACACGTTGTACCTGGGTGTGGCGGCGGAAAGGTTTTCGGAATTCCTGCACAAGAAGCCCTCAGTCGCCGGGCGGCTGAGAGATAACGCGATCGAACTTTATGCGCGTACGCGCGCGCTGGAAGAAGCGAACAACCTCAGCTTCGAAGAGGCGTATCGCAAGGTGTTTCGCGACACTTTCGCGACCTACGACGATCGCACGGCCGTCGACATTGCGTATCTGCTGGAAACTCCGCCCTTCGTCTTCCAGCGGCAGTTGCAGGCTTCGAGAGACAGGCTGAAGGGTCGGTCGAGCCTGCCGGTTGCGGAAGCGATGCCCCTCATTCGCGCGTATGCGAGCCATAAGGCATTCCGCGACTTCGCGCCGCTCATCGGTCCGCTTGTCGCGGAAGACGACGCACGGCGCTTTATCGTTGACGACCACGTGCTCATCCGCACGAAGCAGGGCTCCGCACTCTCGGCCATCGTCGTCCGCAGCCGAACGGCCACGGCCCGGCTTCCGTCAGCGCTGTACTCCGTGGTGCAGACGGACTACGCGCTCGAATATCACAACGCAAAGTACGCGGCGGCACGCGGCTACGTCGGTGTCTCTTCCGATGCACATGGCAAGCGACTCAGCCCCGACGAAATCATCCTGTTCGAGAAGGACGCAGAAGACCTGTACGGCGTGATCGACTGGATCAGCCACCAATCCTGGTCCGACGGCCGTGTCGGCATGTACGGCGGCAGCAACGCGGGATTCGAGGTCTGGGCGGCGGCAAAGTCCCGGCACCCGGCGCTGAAGACGATCGTGCCCTACGCGCCGCTGGATCCGGGCTTCGGCCTGCCGATGAACAACAACGTGTTCATCACGGCCAACTTCGACATCGCGCTCTATCTCACGAACACAAAAACCGTGGACCCGAGCTTCGGCTATCCCGGTCGCTACAGCGCGGCCCTGGAGCAGTGGTACCGCAGCGGTCGGCCCTATCGTGAGATCGACCAGGTCGACGGCCATCCCAACAAATGGCTGCAACGCGCGCTCGAACACCCGGCTTACGACGCGTATTGGCAAAGCCTCACCGCAAACGGCAAGGACTACGACAAGCTCGATATCCCGGTGCTCGCGATCGACGGCTACTACGACGACGGCCAGAACAACGCTGTGCGCAGGTTGCAGGAGCATTACCGTCACCGCCCGAATGCGGAGCATTACCTCGTGATCGGGCCTTACGATCATTTCGACGCGCAGAGCAGCGGCAAGTCGCGAGTGCTGCGTGGATACACAGTCGACCCCGTCGCGAGCTTCGACACGCCAGACCTGACGTTCCAATGGCTCGACTACGTGATGAAGCGCGGCCCGAAACCGGCCCTGGTGAAAGACAAGATCAACTACCAGGTGATGGGTGCGAACCTGTGGCGAAGTGCACCGTCCATCGAAGCCATGAGCGGCGAGAAACTCACGTTCTATCTTTCGAAAAAGCGTGAAGGCGCCTTCTACACTCTCGCCTCGAACGCGTCGCCCCTGCTCACCAGCGTGACGACGACCGTGGATTTCAAGGATCGAACGGTGACCAGCGCCCTCACCTATCCAACCGCCGTCGTGACGCGCGATCTGCGTCTATCGAAAGGCATTGCATTCATCAGCGAGCCGTTCGACGCGCCGCTGTCGGTGAACGGGCTGTTCAGTGCACGGCTGCGGACCCTCGCCAACAAGAAAGACCTGGACGTCGCGATGGTGCTCTATGAAGTGATGCCGAGCGGGGAATACTTCCATCTTTCTTACACCGTGCAGCGTGCGAGCTTCGCAAAGAACATGACCCGGCGACAGCTGCTCTCGCCCGGAAAGGTCGAAACGATTCCGCTCGATAACACGCTGCTCGTGAGCCGCCAGCTGAGCAAGGGCAGCCGGCTGCTCGTGGTGCTCGACGTGAACCGCGGACCCGACGCGCAGGTGAACTACGGCACTGGCAAGGACGTGAGAGACGAATCCATCGCCGATGCGGCCGAGCCGCTCGTGGTCGAATGGCTTAGCGACAGTTCCGTGACGATCCCGATCTCGCGCTAGGCGATTTCGCGCCAATTTGATCTTGCGCCGGGCTGCGGCCCGGCCACTTGTCCGCTCCAAGGTCAGGGGGTGAAACGTGGCGTTGCGCGCGGTCAGCAGGCGGAGGAAAGTGCGCCATCGAGGCCGGGGCACGCCGGCCAAGGGGGAACAAGCTCATGTCGATGCGTAAAACTGCGGCCACCCACGCGGAACGGTTCGCGCCATCCGGTGCGCGATGGATCGTGGCGCTGGTCGCCGCCGGCCTGCTCGGCGTCGCGCCTTGGACGTATCCTCGGGCGCAGGCGCACCACTCCGTCGCCGGCCAGTTCGACATTCACCACACCGTGACACTGAAAGGCGTGGTCTCGACGGTGCATTGGGTGAACCCGCATCTCTACATCGAGTTCGCCGTCAAAGAGCCCGCGGACCAGGCGGCAACGTGGCGACTCGAAGGCGTACCGGTCGGTATGGCCCGCAAGGCCGGCCTTTCGAGCTCGATGCTCAAAGGGCATGGCGAGACGGTCACCATCGTCGCGCATCCTGCACGCGATGGGACGCCCCACCTCGGCTACATCATCAAGATCACCTATCCCGACGGCAAGGTGTTTCAGTTCGCCGCGGATGCGGCTGAGAAAGCCCCGGGCTGAGGAGCGAACATGAACGCTCGACTGAACAGTGTCGTCGCCGCGGTCGCGATTGCGGTGACCGCCTCTTTTGCGCTTGCCGATGCCGCGGTCGGTGCCGACTCCGCTGCTGCTCCGGCAAAGGCCAAGATCTCCCGCCTCTCCGATGGCCACCCCGACTTCAACGGCTCGTGGGACAACGGCAGCGGCTACGACTTCATCAAGCCGCAGAAAGGCGAAGACGGCTCCATTTGCATCAGCGGCTGTAAACCCGCCGGTGCCGCGGCGGGCGCGCCGCCCGCTCCGCGCGCCGTCGTGAAACCGGATCGCCCGTCCTACAAGCCTGAATTCGCCGCAAAGGTGAAAGAGCTGTCGGACAAGCAGGTGGAGACCGATCCGGTGCTCCGCTGCAAATCCCCCGGCCTGCCGCGCATCGGCCCGCCGGACAAGATCGTGCAACGGCCCGGCGAAGTGGTCTTTCTTTACGACGATGTGTCCGGCAGCTTCTGGCGCATCGTGCCCACGGATGGACGCAAGCATCGCGAAGACGCCGACGAAGCCTATCTCGGTAATGCCGTGGGCCACTGGGAGGGCGACACGCTCGTGGTCGAGACGATAGGTTTCAACGAAGATTCCTGGCTCACCGACAACGGCGCATTCCATACGACAGACCTGCGCGTGGTCGAACGCCTCACGCGCCGCGGCGACACCATGGAATGGCAGGCCACTGTGTATGACCCTGCCGTGCTCACGGAGCCCTGGAAAGTCCGCCCCCGCAAGATGACGCTGATGGCGCAGGAGCTGCAGGAACCCGTGCCCTGCGTCGAGCAGGATCTAAAACACGTGGTCGACGGGACGCATCACGACAACCCGCGCTGAGGCTCGCTCCACCAGCGCGGCAGCAGTCGACGCACGCGGCTTTCGGAAAAACGATCGTCGATGAGATAGAGCACGCCGCGATCGGACGTCGTGCGGATCACGCGACCTGCCGCCTGGACCACTTTCTGCAGGCCTGGATACAGGTAAGTGTATTCATAGCCGGCGCCGAAGCGCGCCTCCATGCGCTGCTGCATCTCCTCGTTGATGCGATTCACCTGCGGCAGCCCGAGCGTTGCGATGAACGCGCCAATCAGCCGATCGCCGGGCAGATCGATACCCTCCGCGAACGCGCCGCCCAACACGGCGAACCCAATGCCGCGTCCACCCAGCTCGAAACGCGCGAGAAACGCGTCCCGCTCCGGCTCGGCCATGCGGCGGGACTGGCGCCACTGCGGCACGTCTGCGTGGCGCGAGGAGAACAGGCTCGCCACCTGATCCAGATAATCGAAGCTGCTGAAGAACGCGAGGTAGTTGCCGGGTTTCGTCGCGTATTGATCGGCGAGCAAATCCACGATGGGCGATACGGAACGGCTGCGATCGCGGAAACGCGTGGAGATCGAGCGCACCGTACGCACGGCCAACTGTTCAGCGGTGAACGGCGAACCCACGTCCAGCTGCGCAGTATCTTCAGGCAGGCCGAGCACGTTTCGATAGAACTCCGGTGGGCTGAGCGTTGCCGAAAACAGCGTCGCACTTCGAGCGGCCGCAAATCTCGGCGCCAGATAGCGGCCGGGAATCACGTTCCGCACGCACAGTTCGGAGCCTTTCTCCGTGCGCGTGATGTCGAACAGCGAGCTGTCATCCAGATCTTCAGCCAGCCGGCAAAACTGCATGGCGGTGAAATAGAAGTGCTGCAGGTCTTCGCTCGCACCGGTGGGGTTCTCGCTGATGTAATCCGTAATCGTCGAGACGGATTGTTGAAGCGAGCCGAGCAGCTTTTCGGGGACTGACGTATACGTCTGGTAGTCCGGCTCCTGATCGGCCAGCGCGGTCGCCCACTGGCGCCCTGCTTTTTCCAGCGCTTTTTTCACGGACGGCGTCGCGCCGCTCTTTGCGGCGGTCAGCTCTTCCCGGTGCAGCGTGGCCGTGTACATCTGCCGGCCGCGCTCGACGAGGTTGTGAGATTCATCCGTGAGCAGCACCACACGCCAGTCGTTCAGCACCGTAAACGCATACAGCAATGCGCTGGAATCGAAGTAGTAGTTATAGTCCGCGATCACCACGTCTGCCCATCGCGCCAGCTCCTGGCTCAGGTAGTAAGGACAGATGCCGTGTTTCAGCGCGATGGTGCGAACCGTTTTCTGATCGAGATCGTTGCACGCAGCGGCTTCTTCGCGCGCCTGCGGCAAGCGATCGTAAAAACCCCTGGCCAGCGGACAGGACGCCCCGAAGCACGCATTTTGCGGGTATTCGCAGGCCTTCTCGCGGGCCACCATCTCGAGCACGCGCAAGCGCATGTCGGGAATACGCTCGCGCAGGCGGGCGATCGAGTCGAGCGCCAGACGACGACCGGAAGTTTTCGCGACGAGGAAAAACAGCTTGTCGACTTTCTCCGTCGGCATCGCCTTCAGCACAGGGAACAACGTGCCGATGGTTTTGCCGATGCCGGTCGGCGCTTGCGCGAGCAGGCAACGACCGCCTTTGACGGATCGATACACCGCCTCCGCGAGCTGGCGCTGCCCATCGTGAAATGCGGCGTGTGGAAACGTAAGACCGAGAAGCTCTTCGTCGCGAGCACTGCGATGAACCAGCTCTTTCTCTGCCCACTGCAGGAACGAATTGCACTGCTGCTCGAAATATTGTCGGAGCGACTCCGCGGAGTGCTCTTCGGTGATCACAGTCTCTTTCTGGCTCACCACGTCGTAGTAAACCAACGCGAGTTTCAAACGCTCGAGGCCGCGCTCTTTGCACAGCAGCCAGCCGTAAATCTTCACCTGTGCCCAGTGAAGATATCGGTGATTCTGCGGCATGCGCTCGAGATCGCCACGATAGGTCTTGAACTCTTCGAGCTGGTTCGCTTCCGGGTCGTAACCATCGGCGCGGCCGCGCACCCGGAGCGCGCCGTGCACGCCACCGAGCGAGATTTCGGTTTCGTAGTGATCGCCGCGCCGTGAAGCGATCATCGCATGGCCGGCGATGCCTTCGAGCGCGGACGGCGACGGCGTGAATCGCAAATCGAGATCGCCCTGCTTCGCCGTGAACTCGCACAACGCACGCACGGCGACGTCGTATACCGCGCTCAAGTCGCGCCTTCCGGCTGCGCCCAGCGAACGTGACACACCGATACGGGCATGTCGTGCGAGGCACAGTAGTCCAGCCAGCGAATCTGGTTGTCCTGCAGCCGATCGCCGGGGCCTTTCACTTCGATCATCCGGTAGCGACGCTCGCGCGGCCAGAACTGGATGAGATCGGGAAGGCCGGCCCGATTCGTTTTCACGTCCAGCAGGATGCGACGAAAGCAGCGTTCGAGATGGGCGGGCGGCAAGCAGTCGAGTGCAACGTCGAGCAGCTCTTCCGTGAGCAGGCCCCAGGAAACGAACGCGGACTGGATGCCCGCTTTGTGGGCGAACGTGGTGCGGATGCGGTCGCCGTACGATGGGCAATATCGGTGGCCCCAGTCGCCCGTCGTCAGCTCCGCGAAACGTTCGTTGAACAGGGACTCGCGGCGACGGAAAAAGTCTGGCGTGTACAGGTCTGCCGGCGCCGCGTGAAACTCATGGAAAAACGCGCCAGGCAGCGGCCGGAAAATGATGTCCCAGCACAGCAGACCGAACAGCGAATTGACGAGCGCGTTCTCGACGTAGTGCACGGGCGCGTCGGGTGCTGTAAGGAATACGCGAGTGGCATGCTCGACGGACATCTCTTCCGCCGGCGGAGGAACGTGCAATTCGAACGTCTGCCAGCCGGAGGGCCTGCGATTCGGCATGACTCGCTCGCCGAGACGACGACGGAGCCGCGGCATCATGCGGGCGATTTGTTGACGCTCCACTTCGTCCTCGGGAGCCTGCTCGGCGCAGCGGGCCAGCGCAGTAGCATCAGCCAAGCGATCGCTTCGCTCGAGCACACGAATAGCGCGAACGCGCGAGCCGGGGTAAGTACAAGATGAATACAAGCTCAGCGCAGTATCGAGCTCGCCCTTCTGTTCGTGACGCTGCGCCACTCGGAAAAGCAGCTTTGCCCGCCGCGACTCGAGCCACGCGTTGTCGGCGATGGGCTGCGGGACCTCGGCCAGGATCTGTTCACCGGGCTCGTCACGCTGAAAGCGTTCGCGGCAACGGAAGATGGCGTGAAAGTCTTCGATGTGCCGACGGGATTGGAATGCGCGCGCCGCGGGAGGAATCGGTACTTTCTCGTAGTGGAAGATGCCGAGATCGGCGAGCACGAACTCGGACCAGGTCTGGTCGAAGTTGCCGAAGAACATGAGACGCAGGCGTTCGCACAGCGAGAGGATGCGGACGTGGAAGGCTTGCTCGGGGGTGGTGTCGAACGCAACGCGGGGCGTCGCGGTGGACACTGTCCCGGCGTTGCCAGCACCCCAGCCGCCACCCGCATTCCAGTCCTCGAGCGTCCGCCGCTCGATGAAACTCGCCGACAACCGCTCGAACAGCACCGGCTTCGGCAGTGCGCATTCCTTCGCCGTGAGCCGAAACGCCACCGCAAGCTCGGCCTTTCGCAACAGCGCAAAGAGCTCCGCGACCCCGAGCAGCGGCCGGTCATCCACCCATCCCAGTTTCACGAGCGGCACAGCCGCATCGCGCGCAGGGCCAATCTCCCCGTAAACCAGCTTGCTCGTGCGAAACAGACCGCCCTTGCGCATGATCATGCGGACCAGCAGCGCTCCCGAGACCACCGGCAACGACTCGAACGCCTCCATGAAAAACCGCTCTTCCGTCGACAGCAGGTCGTCATACCGCTGCCGCAGCCAGGCGAGCGCAGTCTGGAAATTCTCGAGGTAATAGAAAGGGCGTGGATGCGGAGTAGCCATGGCGCCGTGGCGGGCACCGTCCGCACTCTTATATAGAGCCGGCCCATCTGCCCCTGACTGGATGGGCATACAGATACCAGCGAACCCAGCAATTGGCAATACAACAGACGGCCGCCCGCCCGTACAGTGCGTCCCCACGAACTGTTTCAAGCCCTCCGGGCCGGTGACTCATCTTGAGCTTCGATATCGACACGCTCCGCGCGCGCTTCCCCACCCTCGGCCGCAAAACCTACCTGAACAGTGGGTCCTACGGCCTGCTCGCGAACGAGGTTCGCAGCGCCTTCGAGGAATACCTGGAGGACCGCGACGCACGCGGCTCGGATTGGGTGGAATGGACCCGCCGCGGCGAAGGCACCCGCCAACGCGTCGCCCGACTGCTCAACGCCGGCGATGACGAAATTGCGATCACCGCTTCAGCGTCGGCCGGCATCAACGCGCTCGCCAGCGCGCTTGATTTCAGCGACAGCATCTCGGGCGCGCGCAACAAGATCGTCACGAGCAACTTCGAGTTTCCGACCAGCGCGCAGATCTGGCATGCGCAGGAAAAACGGGGCGCTCGCGTCGAGCACGTGCCGGAAGACGCTGATGGCTATATCCCACTGGAGCATTTCGAACGCGCGATCGACGAGCGCACGCGCCTCGTCGCGATCACGCACGTCTGCTTTCGCAACGGAGCGAAGCTCGACGTGGCCGGCGTCGTAAAGCTCGCCCATGCCAAAGGCGCGATGGTGCTGCTCGATTGCTTTCAATCGGTGGGCGCCATGCAGGTCGATGTGAAGGCGCTTGGCGTCGACTTCGCCGTCGGCGGAATGCTGAAGTATCTGCTCGGCACGGCCGGCATCGGCTTTCTGTTCTGCGCGCGCAAGCACATCGAAGCGCTCATCCCCACCGCGAGCGGCTGGTTCGCGCAAGCCGAAGATCACATGATGGACATCCATCACAACACGCCGGCGCCGAACGCCCAGCGCTTCCAGGCTGGCACGCCGCCCGTGCCCAGCTGTTACGCCGCGAATGCAGGAATCGACATCATTCTCGGGCTCGGCGTCGAGCGGATCGAGGCCTATATTCGACGCCTCACGGCGCATTGCATGGATCGGCTGATCGAGTCCGATATCGCGTTCGCCACGCCGCGTGACGACGCGCGCCGCGGACCCACTGTCGCCATTCGCTCGACGGACGACAACGCGCTCGTCGCCAAACTCGCAAGGTCGAACATCGTCACGTCCTGCAGAGATGGCAATGTGCGCGCGATGTTCCACTGCTATAACAACGAAGCGGATGTCGACGTGCTGTTGCGTGAGCTGGCCGAGCATCGCGAGCTGCTGTTCACGCGGAGCTGAACGGCGGCGCGTTCGGCGAATTTCTGAGGCGGGCCGTGCGAAAAACGCGGCGCCGCGGGCCACGAAACTGTCGTGTGCTCCGTGCCTTCCGCTGCGCCTGTCTGCACCTACAGACAGCGCCACAAAAAAACCGGAATCACGTCAACAAAAGTGAAGTTTCATTCATCTGATGTTCAGCTTCATCCGTAGGTCTCACCGGTGAGCACTTCAACTCACTCCACGGATCGCTTGCTCCGTGGTCAACAGGCTCGAACGCGGATCTGCGATCCCAAAGAGGTTGACGGTCATGACTCGGAAAGAGACCACTACGACATTCGTTGTCGCTGCTTTACTAGCGGGGAGCTCGGCAGCGATGGCACAACAGGCGAACACATTGACGGCGAGCACTGCCAGCTCGACGTACACGGGGACCGGAGTCGCAGCGGGAGTGACGTTGCCGCGCGCGAACATCTACGCGCTCACGAGCGACAACGCCATTTACGTGCTGAAGCCCGGCGCCGGGTCGTACACGCGCCTCGGTCGCGTGAACACACCGGACGGCGGTAACCTGATCGGCATCGATTTCCGTCCCGCCGACAACACGCCGACCAAGGTGTATGGCCTGACCGACCTCGGCACGCTGTACAACATCGACGTGTCGACGGCGCGCTTCGGCCAGCTCACGCAGGTGAGCAAGATGAATCCGCGTTTCACCGGCGGCTTTGGCGCGGTGGTGGATTTCAATCCGGTCGCGAACGCGCTGCGTGTCATGGGCAGCAACGACCAGAACCTCGCGGTGGTGAACGGGACGGACGGCAGCAATCTCAGCACGACTGTCGCCCAGACCAAGTTCGCTTATGCGCAGGGTGACGTGAACTTCGGCAAGGATCCGGAAATCACGGGCGGTGCGTACACGAACAATTTCGTGGGTGCCACCACGACGCTGTTCTATATGATCGATGCCGACACGGACACGCTCGTCACCATCGCGGACAAGACCGCGACGGGCAGCTCCAACACCGGCGGCGGGCAGCTCAAGACCATCGGCTCGTTCGTCGATGAGCAGGGCAACAAGCTGAACATGTCGCCGACATCGGACATGGACATCTACACAGACCGCGCCGGCAACAACTATCTGGTGGGCCAGACGACGCGCCTGATCTTCTCGATCGACCTGAACCAGGTCAATCAGAACATCGCGCTCGGCAAGACCCAGAAGATCGTCGTGAAGCGCGGCCAGCCCGCCGCACTCCCCGGCTCGAACGCGCCGTTGACCGGCGGTGTGTTCGACATCGCCGTTCCGCCGGCGCAGTAACGCCGCATCGCTGATCCCTGGACGGCAAAGCCCCCGCTGCGTGAAAACGCAGTGGGGGTTTTGCTTTGTAAGCTCAGGTCGCTTTCTTGACCGAGAACTCGATGGGCTGACCCATGAAGTCCGAATGGATCTTGATCACCGTCGGCGCGACCTCGCCGGTGTAGTTCAGGGTCATCGGGCCCTGGCCAAAATCCAAGTCCAGCGAGAAGGCGATCTTGTTGCCGTCGATCTTGCCATTCTTCAGCGGGATCGATGTGCCATCCGGCCCGGTGCTCGTGCCGCTCAGCCGGGCGCCATCGGCCTTGAACGTGTAGTTGATCTGCACGGGACCGTTGGGTGTGTCGATGGAGCCGGTCCATTTGCCATCGACGTCGGCGGCGAAGGCGGGTGTGGTTACGAGTAGCGAGGCCAGCAGAAGTGAACGCAGTTTCACGGCGAGATCCTCTCTGAATGGGATTTGGATTTTTTTCTGGTCTAGACAGCGGTCCGTGTGGCGATTCCGATGACGACCGAGGCGCGATAATTCGAACGCGCGCCGCTGCCGTTGCTCACTACGTTGCAGAACGCGCCGCCGGTTTGGCCGTTGCGCAAGAACATATCCTCTTCGTTGTAAGTGTCTCGACCCAGTTTTCTCGGACTGTAAGCATTCGAACTGGTGTAGACCTGATCGCTCACCTTATCCGGGAAGTACAGCTGGCTGACGGCGACTTCATGCGGCTCGCCGTTACGCTGCTCGAGGAATATCTTGAAGTGAAGATGCGGCGTGCGGCCGCGGTACCAGCTCGGATAAACCGTTCGAAACGTCACCAGGCCATCGACGTTCGTGAACTGCGTGCCGCGAAGGAAGGTTTTCCCTTTCGCCGAGCGATCGCCCGATGTGCCGTTCCCGTCCTGATGTTCGTAGCCGGAATAGATGCCCGTCGCATCGGCATGCCAGAGATCGACTCGGGCCTTTGGAATCGGGTCGCAGTTGTGCGCACTGACTACACGGAGTTGGAGGGTCAGCGGCGCGCCGGGTCGGTTCTCGGTGACGTCAGAGCGTACGAGCTTGGGATCGAAGTAGTACGGGCCTTCGCCGGTGACGGGGGTGAGGACACACGCTGTGGTTTCTTGCGCCGGACCTAAGGCCCGCGTCGGCTGCTTCGCCTGGCCCGCCTGTTCCGCTGCACGCGCTGAAGTCGCGAGCGTTGCTGCTGAGGATGCGGTCAAGGCCGCGAAAGCCTGAGCGATGATTTCCCGGCGCGTGCGCATGGCTGGAGGATGCGCGCATTCGGCTGCACGGATGGGCCGGTGCGAATCTTGGTCCGCGCGGTGGTGCGCCGGGGGGCGGGTGATCGAGTCGCGACATCAATGCAAACCACTTGCGTGCACCTGGCTCTCGTCAGACTCAATGGCCCGCGCCCAGTTGCGGCTATTCCTGAGGGTCGATCTGGCTGATAGCGCAATACCCCGTTGTATCTACTCCGTCCCCGTATACCGTCACGGTGGTCGAGGCCAAATCTCCGCGCATCAGCAATCCGAGAACGAAGGCGGTCATCGCCTTGTTTTCGGGTGCGATCCGCATCCATCCCAATGAAGTACCGGTGCATACGGTTGGGATGCTGTTGCTCTCCATCCGAATGAGAACGTAATCGCGATAGAAAGTGACGTCGGCAATGTGGGTCGTGACGCTGGTACTGGCCATCGTCGGCTGGGCGTTGGCAGCCGCGAAGACCAGCGAGGCGATCGCGACCGACGCCCTGCGAATGAAATCAGAATTTCCGTTCATGAGGGCGCCACTCCTAGCGCGATATGATCGCGATCATCCGGCCAGCATTCGTTCCAGCATCTTCCCAACGAAAGCGGACCACTGCACCTGTCGTGTATGCCGCCAGTGCTGTCGCGAATAGGTGCCGGCGCGCACTGACGTCTGCCACGGAATTCGCAACCATCAGGCTCGGCCGTTCCGGCGGAAGATTCGTGTAGCCATTCCCCAGCGGAGGACTGTCGCCAGTCACGTCCGCGAGAAACACGGTGATCCGATCATCGGCGCATTCCACTTCGACAATCCTGGCATTGGTGTACCGCTCCGTCGCGCTGGCCGTGCTTGCGAGAAACGCGAGCGCTATGATGATTGAAGCTGAAAATTTCATACTTGCTCCTGTAGTTGGCGATCCATCCACACATCGAGCCCGCGCCCCTCAGACGCACCCGCATCAGTGTACGGCGGCAGTTCGGTTGTTGCCCGAGCGTAGCTCCAACATCCGCTCAGCTAAAAGCCGAACCGCGCGCGTCAGACTGACAACTTCAGTCCCGTGTCCGTACCGATCCCCCTGTCTTCAATGCTGGAAAAGTAGTTGTCGGGCCCGTGTACCAGAGCACCGGGTCGCATTGTTGAACATACGCGCTGACCTGCTTCCCTGAACCCTGTGCGGCAAGGATGGCCGCATACAGCTCCTTGAAATTCGGGTGACTGTAGGCGATCAGGAATTGGTCCCCAGCCCCGCAGCTCATGGGGTTGCCGAAGGCACCGAATACCATCAGGCCCTCGTTTTGTACGAGATCGATCTGGGTGACTGTTGCCCAGTTGGTGTAACCACCTGCTCGAGCTGCCTCGGTGAATAGGCCGAGGATTAATAGAGCGGAAGTGAAGCGTGCTTTCATGGTTCTCGTCGTCGCGTTGTGGTTGAAACGAAATGACTGTGTCATGAGCCAAGCCGCCGCGTTAGACGAAAGATTGACGCCAGCAGGCGAGGCAAACGTCAAAAGACATTCACGCCATAGACAACCGGCCAGCGGTCCGAGCTACAGCCGTTCAGTCCAAATCCGAGATCCTGTCCGGCAAGGTGCGCGGCGAGGACTGTCGCATAAAGCGACCTGCCGTCTGGCTGACCTGCCGCACTGAAGTCGATCCACACATAGCCCTCGCTGCTGTGAGCGCAACCCTCGTTGTCGGCCTGAATCGGCGTCGGTAGCTGGATGAGCGCGCCCGGCGTGGCACCATGCCCGGCGGCATAGATTGTCATTGCCTTGACACTGACGTGATTGAAACCGCTCCAGGAGAAGGCTTGTGCCGGAATTAATGCAGCTGCGAGAAGACATGGGACGACGAGGTGAACTTTCTCGGGTATAGCGGTCATGTGTGAGTCCTTTACGAAGTGGGAAGGCAGACCGGGCATCCGTTTCGGGACTTCCACGAACAGGCGCGCCGATTCGGGTCCGACGGACGTCTCGCAAGCAGCAGTGCGGACATGAAACGTCCTCCATGGCGATGCACCTTGCAGTGGCGTTCATGGATAAAACGAACTGGCGGACGATGCGAACGCCTGGCCCGAAGCCGATCCAGAACGGAATCGAGGCCAGGCGCACCGCGCTAAAGCATCTGCAAGCCCGAAACCACGGGATAACCAACCGCCCCGCCTCCATCACACGAGGCGACGCCGGAGTATGAATCGACAAACAACACCTTGACCTCGCGATCCGCGAGGCGGGCTGCGAGCGCCACCGCCATCATATTTTTCTGGTTCTCTGCGTTTCCGCCCAAGCGCCATTGCTGAGTCGGATTGTCGTAAGAGCAGCTCGTCGTGTGCGGCCTCGTGTCGAAGCTCAGATAGACGCGTGCGGTGCCGGTGTTGTCGAGTGTTTCAATGTTGATAATGCTTACGCTACTGCTGTAACTCGTGGCCAATACCTTTGCTGCCGTCAGAAGCAAAGCCGCCGCCGGAAAAACTGCCGTCCACTTCATTTTTCTCCCTTCTCGCTCCTCGTTGCTGCGCCGTGTTATTCGCTACTGCAGCCAGACTACGTTGAGCGCCTCGCTGGTCGCGCCGTTCGGCGTATTGCCGGTATAGCAAACGCCATCGCCCGCCACGTATACCTCCGTGTTCGTGACTTTCGCCGTCGTCGCGAGAGCGACGAAACTGCGACCCTCCGCGGTGGTTGGATCGGTGTACAGGATCAGCTGGGTTCGGCCCGTCCCACAGTTGTCCGTTCCGAAGTGGCCATTGCCGACGTAGATGAATACACGAGAACCTATTTGTATCAGACTAGTGACGTATCCCTGGTAGTCCGACGCATTGGCTGAAGCTGCGAAACTCAATCCCACCGTCGCAAGCAGCAATGCGCGGATTCTCGAACGGCTCATTATTCAACTCCCTTCTTGATGGGAAGCCCGAGCCGGGTCCCGGCCCAGCGCTTCCACGCGGTTATTTACTTCTCTACTTCGCAGAAATTCGTCGCGTCCAACGGCCGGCCTGCGCGACTCGGCTACGCTATTGGCAATGAGTTCTCGGACCACATCGGTGAAGGCCCACCATTGCGGTCGACTGAGAAACCCGGCATTAGGTTGACTGCTAGTAGTCAAGATCTATCCTCCGGGTCGGTTACGTCACGGTGCGTCGGGAAGGCGCGGGTCGCGCCGGAAAACCCGGCCATGACGGCTTTCGTTGATCCGTATTCGCAACTGTGCCCGCATGTCCGGGGACGAAGTGGTACCGCGGGATATCGCGCCGTAGCTCAGTAATCTTTCACTCACAGCCCGCCCTTCCATTGATCTACTTCTGTACGACGAGATCCGTCACCTGCGAGTTCTCACATCGAAGCTGAACCGTCTGTCCCGCTGCGAACGCTGCGAGAATGATTGCGCGCCTGTATCTGTTTGCCTCGGTTGGTTCCACCGGCATGCGCCACCAAGAGAGCGAATCGGAGGGCGTCCCGCATCCCACCTGGGGGACCAACAGCTGGATGTCCGTGTACGTTGCGTAGCTACGGATCTGCTGGATGACCGACACGCCGCTCCAATCATTGACTACATCGCCGGCGATGCAATCACTGGATGCGACAAGCACGCACAGCAGAGCGAGCTGCTGCGTCATTCGGAGTCTTAGCATCGAGAGTCCCTTCAGGCAGAGCACTCTAGTCTCAAGGCCCCTTCGAACCTCGAGTAAAAGACCTGCCGTCTATCGCTTTATTGTTGAGCCGAGTCTACGCATGGCAATATTCCGGTTGCAACGAATTTGTTTGGACTGCAGGCGAATCGGCGGCGCCTATGAGCAAGGAACGATCATGCACAAATTCTTCTCAACGGCTCTCGTACTCGGCGCAACAATGCTTACCCCAGGCGTCGCGTTCTCCGCCGGCTATTCCTGCGATGGCCAAGTGACAAGCGTTGGCATCAATGACGGCGGCGGCCGGCTTTGGGTCTCTCACGGCGCTATTGGAATGGCGTCTACGCGCCGTACTTCGTGCAGACTCTAGACTAGCGAGCACGCCATTGATGAACGAATGCGCGCCGCCGTGCGCTGGCCGTCCCTGTCGTCCGTCCGAACGTTACATCTCTCTAGGAAAACGAGGGCGCCGCTCGATGGCCTCGGCACGGAGCGTTCCCAAACACGCCAACCCGTGAGACGAGCTGCAGCCACCGCTGCGCCCCCAGTGCTACAACTACCGCCCTTCGCGGACCTCTCATCGTCCGCACGCCAAGGACTGAAGATGCGCACCGCTTATTTCGCTGCCATTGCCGCCTTTTCCTTCGTCGCCCCGCTCAGCGCAGCCGTGCCGGACGCACCAACGCCCCTCTTCGAAGGCCGCGACCTCTTCGGCCTGCAGTGGGCCACCGACCCGCAGATCCGCCCCGACGGCGGCACCGTCGCTTACGTGCGCAACAGCTACGACGTGATGACGGACAAGCGCCGGCAAGCCATTTGGCTCGTCGACGTGACAACTGGCAAGCAATCACCGCTGATCGCTGGCACGGGTACGCACTCATTCCCACGCTGGTCACCGGATGGAACGCGGCTCGCGTATGTTTCGAGCGCGGACGGACACGCGCAGCTCTACGTCTATTGGCTGCAGAACGGCACGTCCTCGCGCATCACAGATCTCACGGACGCGCCCGAAGATATCGCCTGGTCACCGGATGGCCGTTCCATCGCGTTCATGCTGTTCACGCACGATAGCGCGCCGGAGATGGGCAAAGCGCCGCCCAAGCCCGAAGGCGCGAACTGGGCCGAACCGCTCGTCGTGATCACGGACGTCAACTATCGCGCCGATGGACAAGGTGCATTGAAGCCCGGCTACACGCACGCGTTCGTCGTCGCGGCGGACGGCGGCGCGCCGCGCCAACTTACTTTCGGCGCGTACAACGAAAGCGGACCGATCTCGTGGGCGCAGGATGGCCGCTCGATCTACGTCACCGGCAATCGAATCGAGGGCTGGGAGCGCGAGCCCGTGAACACCGAGATTTACGAAGTGCCCGTTGCGGGCGGCGCGATGAAACCGCTGACCACGCGCAACGGACCGGACTCGGCACCCGTCGTGTCGCCGGATGGCAAGCAGATCGCGTATCTGAGCTTCGAAGATAAGTTTCGCGGCTACGAGAACTTCGAGCTGTACGTGATGGATCGCGACGGCCGCAATGCGCGTTCGTTGACGAGCAAACTCGATCGTACTATCGACAGCGCAGATTGGGCGGCGGATGGCCGTAGCCTCTTCGTGCAATACGACGATCGCGGCGTCACGCAGGTGGCTCGCGTTTCGCTCGACGGCAAGGTCACGCCGGTGGCCTCCGGACTCAGCGGCAGCGGCCTCGATCGCCCTTATTCCGGCGGGGAATTCTCGGTGGCGAAGAATGGCTCCGTTGCATTCACGAGCGGAGATCCCAGCTCGCCGTCGAATGTCAGCGTCGCGCGCGGCGGACGTAACACGCAGCTCACGCACCTCAACGAAGAATTCCTGCGCGCTAAAACACTCGGCGCCGTGCAGCCGCTCGAGGTGAAGTCTTCATTCGACCAGAACGCCGTGGGTGCGTGGATGGTGACGCCGCCGGGCTTCGATCCCGCGAAAAAATACCCGCTGATTCTCGAGATTCACGGCGGCCCATACGCGAGCTACGGGCCGACGTTCTCCACGGATTACCAGCTCTACGCTGCGGCCGGCTATATCGTGCTGTATACGAATCCTCGAGGCTCCACGTCGTATGGCGAAGCGTTCGCGAACCTCATCCAGCATGATTACCCGGATCACGACTACGACGACCTGATGAGCGCGGTGGATGCAGCCATCGCGCGTGGTTTCGTCGACCCGAATAACTTATTCGTGACCGGCGGCTCCGGCGGCGGCGTGCTCACCGCGTGGATCGTTGGACGGACAGATCGTTTTCGCGCGGCGGTCACGCAGAAGCCCGTCATCAACTGGACGAGCTTCACGCTGACGACCGATATGTACACCGGCGTGCCGAAATACTGGTTTGCGAAAACGCCATGGGAAGACCCCACTGAGTACTGGAAGCGTTCGCCGCTCTCGCTGGTCGGCAATGTGAAGACGCCGACGATGGTCGTGGTCGGCGATCAGGATCTGCGCACGCCTGTTGCGGATTCAGAGCAGTACTACCAGGCGCTGCAGCTTCGCAAAGTGCCTACTGCGCTCGTGAAGATTCCGGGCGCGTCACATGGTGGAATCGCAGCACGGCCTTCCCAGTCGGCGGCGAAAGCGAGCGCGATCCTGGCGTGGTTCGAGAAGTATCGGCAGAAGAGCTAAAGAAGACCTGAATCGCGGAGCGGTTGGGAGCGGAGATTCCTTGCGATCGGGAGCGAAGACTCTTTTGACCTGCGCGCGTTCCCTCGGCGGGGCGGCGCGTTTCTGTCTATCGAGTCAGCCGTCGGATTCCGAGCCACGTGCCCGTTGCGCTGACGAGCGCCGCGCCGAGCAGCAGCGGAAGCATCAATGAATTGCGGAACCATCCGCTGCGCGTGAAAGAGGCGAAGTCGAATGTGTGGAGCGCGCTGTGCCACCAGCGGAAGGATTTTCCGCCGCTGTCGATTTTGTTGAGCAGGCGTCCGGAGAGGGGATCGAGGTAATAGCGAACAGGGTGCGCGCTTTCGGCGCCTGCGATGACTCGAATTACTGGCAGTGAGACGGGGCTGCTGCGTGTGCTGTAGTGATACGCGTCTTCCGAGTTCAGAAGAGCCCAAGAAGGGCGGAGCCCACCGGATGTTGGGCGACTCCTGACGGGCCGGTCGGCCGAGACTCCGCCCATCGCGAGCCGGTCCACGGCCGCGTCGATGTCGGCGTCTGTCAGCCTCGAAGGGCTGCCCTCCGCATCAACGCGCTCGCGCTGGCCGGCCGCCGAAGTGAAAACCGCAAACCACTTTCCACCGAACGATGCAGAAGCCACAGACACTACGTTCGCCGGCGCGCGGGTGGCTAACGACTGAATCATCGAACGTACTTCACTCCACGTTCCCGGCTCGCCCGTCAGCAACTCCATATCCTCGCCGACGCCCTGCGTTTCCATCATTCCCCACGGATTCATGGAGAACAACCCGCTGAGCGTCCACGTGAGCACCAACGCGCCGAAGATCACTCCGGGCACATGGTGCCAGTACATGATTCCACGATGCGGCGATGACAGCTTTCCGTTTCGACGCCGCAGCTCCTTGATGCCGAGATACAGCCCGGTGATCGTCAGAAACACACCGACGACGGAAGCCCAAATCACCACCTGCGCCCACACTGCCACGTGCTGGCGAAGCACGGTGGGATAGAGCCAGTGCGGCACCGAACCCAGCCAGTTCCAGAATCGTTGCGATGATTGCGTGATCTGCAGAACCTTGCCGCTCGTGCTGGAAACGTAGACGACCGTGCGCGCGTCATCATCGAAAGCGAACTGATGAATCGGGCGTTCGCCGCGGTTGTAGCCGACGGTCCATTGGTCGCGCATGATGAGGCCAAGCGCGCGCGGTTCGCCGGACACCACCTCGGAGCGGGCCATGCTGAGTGCCGCGCTCGAAGCGTCGTCGACTGCCACGTTGTCTATTGGCGAGCCGCTCCGCAGATCGATGACTCGACGCTCACCGCCAGCAAGCGCAACCCGCAACACGGGCCGCGAACCCAGCATCTCGAGCTGGAAGCTGCTGACGCGCGCATCGTCAGCAACGCCAGCTGCGCCAAACGAACAGCACGCCCTCCAATCCACTTCCGCCAGCCCCGCCACCCGCCGCTCCTCAGATAGCCGCGGATACGGCACATACATCATCACCACGCCGGATAAACACCACACCGCCATGAGCAACCCCACGGCGATGCCGACGTACCGGTGAATGAATACGAGCGCGCGAAACACCGGGCGACTCAGGCTCAATACCGGTACGTGTAATTGACCGAGAGCGTGCGCGGCGCCCCCAGATTCACGATGGTATAGCGCGCATCCGCGTCATCCGTGCGCCCCGTGCCCGGCAATCCGTACTCCTCGTCGAACACATTTTCGAGCCGGGCACCCAAGCGGTGATGGCGCGCCTTGTCGAGGAAATATCGCGCCGACAAATCGACGATCGTGTAATCGCCGTACGGCACATTCCCCGAAAAGTTGGTCGCATAGATATCGCCCACATGATTCGCCGCCAGCGACGCGGCGAACCGTCCCGAACCCGGCGTGTAATCGAGCCCCGCCTGCACGGTGCTCTTCGGGATGCGCGCGAGCTGCTCGCCGTCCGCGTCTTTCGAGCTGTTGTGCGTGAAGCTGAATCGTCCGCTGAATTCGCTGCCGAGCGGCGCGCTGAGAATCAGCTGCTCGCCGCGCACTTTCACCTTGCCCGGCACGTTCGCCGCGACGTCGATCTCGAGCACGTCGTCCGTCACGAACGTGATCAGGTTGGTGATGTCGCGCGCAAAACCCACGAGCTCCCAGTTGAACGCGCCACGCCCCGCGGGCACGACACCGCCGATCGACGCGTTCAGGTTCTTGCTCTTCTCCGGTTTCAGGTTCGGATTGCCGAGCTCGAACGGATCGATCGCATACAACTCTTCCGCCGTCGGCAGCTTGAACCCCGTGCCCACGACGCCGCGCACGAACAGGTTCGGCGTGATGTCGTATTTGCCGGTCGCCGTCCACACCGTCGAAGATTCCGAATCCGACGGCGAGTTGTTACGCAGCCCGGCGGTGAAATGCAGCGTCGTGCTCCAGTCATCGTTCGTGCGCACTTGCCCGAAGAACGCCTGCGTCTTTTCCTTGTGATCTGCAATCAGCAGCACTTCGTCGCGGCCACCGTAACGCTGCATGTCGTAACCGAGGTAGTAGTCGAATCCCTTGTTGAGCTGCAATTTCAGCAGCGCGTTGATGCCCTGGTCGTCGAAGCCCCAGAACAGGTTGTCCGAATCCACTTCGATGGTGCCGGGATTCGTGAGGCTGTTGTTGAGCGTGGTGTAGTGCGTATCCCAGTCGTGGTAGTAGCCCTTCACGTAGAAGTCCACGCGATCACTGAGGTGCAGGTCGAGCTTCGCGCTCACCAGCTCTTCGTCGCGCGAGTTCACGTTCTTCGCGACCCACATCGGGCGTAGCAGCTCGATGTCCGCATCCGTGTGCTGATAGCTCGCGGTGAAACGCACGGCGTCGTTGAAGTCACGCATGAATTTGATGCCGCCCGTCTTCACGTCGTAGCCGCGTTTGCGGTCCGTCGCACTGGGTTGGTAGTCCCTATCGCGAAACGGCTGATAGCCCGGGCTGTCGTCGACGGAGCCGTACACCACGAGGTGATTGCCACCGACCGAGCCGCGCAGGAAGGCGTTCGCATGCTTGCCATCGAGATCGTCGTAACCCAGCGATAGCTCGCCGCCTGGCTTGTCCGTGAACTCTTTCGTGGTCACGCTGATCACGCCAGCAATGGCCTGCGTGCCGTAGAACAGGCCCTGCCCGCCTTCGAGCACTTCGATGCGCTCGATCATGTGCGCGGGCAGCGTGTCCAGCGGCAAGGTGCTCGCGTAGAGGCGGTTATTCACGCGCACGCCGTCGACGAGCCAAAGCACGTCTCCCGAACGCGAGCCCTGCAGCGAGACGTCCGCGTAGCTGAACTGGCCGGAGATCATCGAGAGGTAGAGGCCCGGCACGGAATATTGGAGAGCCTGGCCCAGGTCGTTGAAGCCGCCCTTCTTGATGTCTTCAGCCGTTACCACAGTGACCCGGGAGCCGGAGACTGCGAGCTGCTGCGGCAGGCTTTCCTCGAGCCGCTGCGTGACCACCGTGACCTCGTCGATCTCGCCTGATGGGGATGAAGCGCCCTGCGCGAGCGCGCGCCCCGGGATGCCCGTTCCTGACAGGGCGAGGCCTACGACGGCGAGGCCCATCCCACCCACGCCGGACCGACCCGACGCCATCGGGGGTCTCGTCGCGATCGGGTCGCTCATCGCCATCGCGCCCCTCAGCGCCGCACGCAAACCAAACCTCACCGTGGCCGGACTTGCCAGCCACGCCTGAAGCGACCTTCCCATCGAAGCCCCCGGAGAATCTTTATTCGAAACCGTTGTATGGATTGGCGTCGTCGCCGCCTCTGGAGCGCGCGCTTCGCGGGTCCCGCGAACACAGCGTCGGCTCTCAATCCCTTGATTGGCCAGCGTGTGCGCGCGGTGGCCGTGCCGTCAGGTGATTTACTGTTGAGCACACGTTGCGGAACGTTATCGATGCGTTGTCGCATCCGGCTAAAGTGTTGTTTGGACGCACGTTATTGTCGTTAATGCGGCGTGCTAGGATGCCCGCGCCATGCCTGAACTCGAGCCGCTGCGCGCCCACGCCGATCGCATCAAGAACAGCGGCGTGCTCGGCCGTTCGCCGCTCATGCAGCGCTTGTTCGATTTTCTGCTGGAATGCTCGATCGTCGGCAAGGCGCCGAAAGAGATCGAGGTCGCGGTCGACGCGTTCGGCAAAGGCGCGGAGTTCGACGTGTCCCAGGACGCGATGGTCCGCGTCTATATCCACAAGCTCCGCCGCAAGCTCGAAGAGTTCTACGCCGGCGCGGGCGCGGGCGAGCCGGTGCGGCTCAGCATTCCGAAAGGCGAGTACCGCTTCGTCATCGAGGCTGCCGCCGTCCCAACGGCGCCGCCCGAAACCCAGATGGCTCTGCCTCCTCCGGCTGCAGAGCCGCCGCCCCTTCCGCCGCCGCCACCTGCCTGGCGCCGCTGGCTGGTTCCCGCGCTCGCGGCCTCGCTCGCCGTGAATGCGCTCGTGCTCGCTTTCGCTTTCACCCGGCCAGCGGCGGTTCACGACGAATACCAGGCCGTGCGTGAAAGCGAGATCTGGGCGCCCCTGCTGAACGACGACCGGACGATTTTCCTGGTGGTCGGCGACTACTACATTTTCGGCGAGACCGACGCCTCGATGGAGGTGAAGCGGCTGGTGCGCGAGTTCGACATCAACTCGCCGCAAGACCTGGACATGCGCCAGCAGCTCGATCCGGATTTCGCCGACAAATACACCGACCTGGAGCTTGCGTACCTGCCGACCGCCAGCGCCTACGCGCTGCGCGAAGTGATCCCGGTGCTCGCTCCGGCCAACCGGCGCCTGCGGGTCGTCACCATGTCGCAGCTCAATCCGGCGGTGATCAAATCCGCGGACGTGGTGTACGTCGGATATCTCAGCGGCCTCGGCATGCTGTCAGACCTGGTGTTCGGCAGCTCGCGCCTGCAGGTCGGCGACTCCTTCGACGAGATCATCGATCGCACCACGAAGCAGCGCTACATCAGCCAGGCCGCCGGCGCGCCGATGCGCGGCGACCGCAAGTTTCACGATTACGGTTACTTCGCGAAGTTCGAAGGGCCGAGCGGCAACCACATCATCGTGATCGCCGGCACGCGCGACGTGGCCTCGATGCACATGGCGGAAACGCTGACCAACGAAAAGACCATCGCGAACCTCATGGCGCAGGCAAACGTCCAGTTGAATGCGCAAGTCAATGACAAGGCGAACGGCCCGGGGAGTGACCAGGCCGGTGACCGCGCGACCGACCACGCAATTGAGAAGGCCAATGCGCAGACCGGTGCGGCCGGCAACGCCCTCTCGGCCAGCGCTTCGTCCCAGCCCGACACCGGATTCGAGGCGCTGTACGAGGTGTACGGCATGGACAAACTCAACCTCGACGGCAAGTTGCTGCTGACTTCTCCGATTGACAGCAGCAGCATCTGGACGGGCGAACCCAGCAAGCATGCAGGCCGTCCCGGCACGCCCGCCGCCGGCCCCGCTGCGGCGAGCGCGGCAGCCATTTCGGGCAAGTAGTCAAGAGCTAGCGCGGGGGCTTTCGCGCCGTATACTGCGCGCCCTTTTTCGAACCGGCGCGTGCCCGACCTTTCCGCGAAATGTGGTTCAAGAATCTCATCGTCTATCGCCTGCCGGCAGACTGGTCCGTGTCCGCGTCCCAGCTCGAAGACATGCTGGCCCAACGCACATTGCAACCGTGCAGCCCGCTGGAGATGGTGAGTCGGGGCTGGGTCGCGCCTGCCGCCACCGGTCGTCTTCTGCACACGGTGAACCAGCAGCATCTCATCGCGCTCGGCATCGAGCAGAAGTTGCTGCCCGCTTCGATCATCAGGCAAGTGGCGAACGAGCGCGCGGAAGTGCTCGCGCGCGAGCAGGGTTATCCGGTCGGGCGACGACAGATGCGCGATCTCAAGATGCGCGTCACCGAAGAGCTGCGCGCACGCGCGCTGTCACGTCGTCGCGTGGTGCGCGCCTGGATCGATCCGGAGAACGGCTGGTTCGTCATTGACGCTGCCGGCGCCGCGAAAGCCGAAGAGCTCACGGAAATTCTGCGCGTCACACTCGGCGGCAGCTTCGCGGTGCAATTCCTTGAGACTGAGAAATCCGCGCAATCGTCGATGACGGTATGGCTGACGGCGGGCGATGCGCCGCTGCGGTTCTCGATCGATCAGGACCTGGAGCTGCAGTCGAGTGACGCGTCGAAGGCCACCATTCGATACACGCGGCATCCGCTCGATGTGAAGGAAGTTCAGCAGCATCTGAAGGCGGGCAAACTGCCGACCCGGCTCGGGCTTACGTGGAGCGATCGCGTTTCCTTCGTGCTAACCGACAAACTTCAGGTCAAACGCCTGGAGTTCCTCGACATGACGAAAGACACGGCGGATGGCGGCGATGTCGATGCGGCTGAGCAGTTCGACATCGATTTCGCGGTGATGGCCGGTGAGCTCGCCAAGCTGCTCGATGACCTCGGGCAGGCCCTGGGGGGCGAAGTGCAGAAGCGCGGAGAGCTCACGGCGGCGGCGGCCTGAGACGGGTGCGAGCGATAAGGCGGGTTCGCGACGGCGCGCAACGGACTCGCCCCGCATTTCACCGCTTTACGACGCCGGACCGATGCGCCCTGCCCGCATGACTTATCCGCCCGCTTCTGTCCGACGCGCCGCCACCCGTCGTCTATAATCCGCGCCGCACGATGTTGCCCACGCCCCCCACCGCCCGGATCACCGCCATCAGCCAAATCCTGGCGGGCCTCGCGCTGATCGCGATACTCGTTTTCCATCTGCCCGCGGCACTGCTCGCCGGGCTCCTGGTGTATGCGCTGGTCGGCTCCCTCGCGCCCGGGTTGCAACGGCATCTCTCAGGCACGCGCGCGCACTGGCTCGTTGTCGCGCTGCTGGTCGTGGTGGTCGTGGGCCTCATCACGGGCCTCATCATCGCCGCCATCGCATTCCTGAACAGCGAGCATGGCAATCCCACCGTGCTGTTCCAGCGCGTCGCGCCGCTGCTGGATCGCGCTCGCGCGCAGCTTCCGCCGAGCATCGTCGAATACCTGCCGGCAAGCCCGGACGATATCCGTGCCGTCGTGATGGAATGGTTGAAGGATCACGCCACGCAGCTCCAGGGCGCGGGTAAACAGGCTGTTCGCATCATCGTGCAGGTGATCATCGGCATCGTGATCGGCGCGATGATCGCGCTTCACAAGGCCCGCAATCTGCCGCCCGGTGGGCCGCTGGTCGTGGCCCTTACGCAGCGCGCGTCGAATCTCGTCATCGCGTTCCGCGATGTGGTGTTCGCCCAGGTGAAGATTTCCGCGGTGAACACGATTCTGACGGGCATATTCCTGCTCGTCGTGCTGCCGCTGTTCGGCGTGTACCTGCCGCTCGCCAAGACGCTGGTCGTCGCCACGTTCGTCGTCGGGCTGCTGCCGGTGGTCGGCAACCTCATTTCGAACACGCTGATTTTCGTGATGGGGCTATCGATTTCGCTGTGGGTCGCGCTGGCGGCGCTGGGCTACCTGATCGTGATCCACAAGCTCGAGTATTTCCTGAATGCCCGCATCATCGGCACCCAGATTCGCGCGCGGGCGTGGGAGCTGCTCATCGCGATGCTGTTCATGGAAGCGGTGTTCGGCGCGCCCGGGCTGATCACGGCGCCCATCTATTACGCGTATCTGAAACGCGAGCTCGAAGGCCAGAAGCTGATTTGACGTCGCTCGAGGAGCCAGTGGGATTCCGGGTGTAGCGGCAGGATCGGGAGCGTAGATCGCGCGCTACCGCGGGATTGGCAAAGTGCGCGCCATCGCCGGCGCCATCGCGCCCGCGGAAAACACCCTGTGGATTGAACTCCAGTCCGGGTCCCTGCCGGTCCTCCCCCTCCTGTACTCTCCGGCCCTCACTTTGCTGGAGACGCCATGAACCGCCGCGCCCGCCTGTTTGCCGCAGCCGTTTCGCTGACTCTTCTTCCATCGCTCGGCGCAGTCGCTGACCCGGTGGTCACCGATAACAGCGTCATCACCAACGACCGCAGAGTGGCAATTCTCGAAGCCAAGCTGGCTTCGCTGCGACTGCAGGTCGCGCTGCTCGAAGACGCCAAGGCGATCGAGCGGGTCCAGCAGGCTTATGGTTACTACGTCAGCGAAGGCCTGGGCAGCGAGGCGGCCGCGCTGTTTTCGGATAGTCCGGGCGCGTCCATCGAGCTGGCCCAGCAAGGCGTGTATCTCGGCAAGAAGCGCATCCGCGAGTTCCTCACCCATGGCGGCGAAGGCCTGAAAGAAGGCGAGCTGCGCGAAACGCCGATCATGCAGGGCGTGGTGCACGTTTCGCCGGATGGCAAGAGCGCGCGCGGACGCTGGCGCTCGCTCATCTTCGGCGGCACCTATGGACAGGACGGCACGTGGACCGAAGGGCCGTACGAAAACGAGTACGTCAAAGAGAACGGCGTGTGGAAGATCAGCAAGCTTCATTGGTACATGACCGTGAAGGGATCGTACGACCAGGGCTGGGCCAAACAGCACATGCCGGCAGCGGGGCCGCTCGCGGATCTGCCGCCGGATCAGCCGCCTTCGGAAAAGTACGAGAGCTGGCCGGCGTTTTATCTGCCGCCTTATCACTATGAGCATCCGGTGACCGGCAAACCGGTGGCGTGGGATTGAGGGGCGCGCACATGAAAAAAATCTTTACGCTCGTCGCTCTGGCTGTCAGTGCTTCCGTTAGCGCACAAACTCCACCGGGCCCTCCCGGGCCGCCGTTGAGTCCGGCGCTGCAGACGAAGCTCGCAGCCGACTCCGCGCGCATGCAGGAAATCGAGGCGCGCGCGGCTCGCGTGGAAAGCGTCAACGCGCTCCGCAACCTGCAGGGCATCTTCGGTTACTACTTCGACAAAGCGATGTGGGACGACGTTGCCGATCTGTTCACCGACGACGGCTCGATCGAGCTCGGCCTGAATGGCGTCTACGCCGGCAAGGCGAACGTGCGCAAATATCTCTACAGCCTCACCGGTGGCAAGCCGGGCCTGCGCGCGGGCGAGATCATGAATCACTTTCAGCTCTCGCCGGTCGTCACGCTTTCCGCTGATGGCACGAGCGCGAAGGCTCGCTGGCGCACGATCATCCAGTCGGGCATCTCGGTGCAGGCCGGCGGCAAGGGCTCGGGCGGCGACTGGGGCGAAGGCATCTACGAAAACGAATACGTTCAACAGAACGGCGTGTGGAAAATCCGCACGGTGCATTTCTACACCAAGTTCTTCGCGCCTTACGAAGGCGGCTGGACGCGCGCGCCGAAAGACGCGGCGCTCAGATACGGCAAGTCGAACGTGAAGCCGACGAAGCCCACGAGCGTGAAGTATGAGCCCTTCCCCGCTCACTTCGCACCGCCGTTCCACTACGAAAACCCGGTCGCGACGTCATACAAATTCGGCGGGCCGGAGTCGGTTGCTTCGATCAAGCCCGATGCGTCACGCGTGAAAACCGTCGCGGAACTGGAAGCGCAGGTGCGTGCGCTGGAGCTGCGAGTGGAGCGCCTGAAAGGCGTCGATGATGTCGAACGTTTGAATGCGCAATACGGCTACTACGTCGACAAGTCGATGCAGGACGCGATCTCCGCGCTGTTCACGGAGAACGCGACGCTGGAAATTCTCGGCCGCGGGGTGTTCATCGGGCGCGATCGCATTTATGAATACATGCGACGTCTCGGCGCTCCGCAGGTGGGGTCGCTGTTCAATCACATGCAGCTTGGGCCGGTGGTACACGTGTCTGACGATGGCCAGAGCGCGCAGATTCGCGTGCGCCTGTTCGTGATGTTCGGACAGGTCGATCGCGCGGCCCAGTGGGGCGAAGGGATCTACGAAAACACGTTCGTGAAGGAGAACGGCGTGTGGAAGTACAACAACCTGCACGGCTATCAGACGTTCTATACGAACTACGAAGACGGCTGGGCGAAGAAAGCGTCGGCGATGTTCTCGCCGTTTCCGGGGTATCCGCCGGATGCGCTTCAGTCGGTGGCGTATGACCCGTATCCGGCGTTGTTTACGCCGCCGTTTCATTATCGGAATCCGGTGACGGGGAAATAAGATTCAAAGAAGCCCTCAATCGCCGGGCGGCTGAAGATGCGAAGCGCCGAACGCTTCCATTCGCGCTCCGAGCCGCCCGGCGTTTGAGGGCTTCTGATCCTGAAATCCAACTCCACCCCAAGCGCCACTCGCGCCTCCGCAACAACCCCGCCTCTTTTTCGAGCCCCGCTTTAGTTCGTCCACCAAATCAACCCGCCTCCTCGCAACGCAGCGCCAATTCCCTCTGGATTGCTGCAGCCAAAAGCGCAAATTCGCGCCGCATCACGCTTGAAGTGGAACGTTTCGTTCATCTCCAGTCCGTATCATTTGCGCGCTCCAGTCCCATGTGAATCCAGTCGAGGGAACGATGATGAACCGCACAATCGCAATCACAGTGAAGTCCTCACTGTCCGCAATAACTCTCACCGCAGTGCTTGCATTGAGCGCCTGCACCACCCAGGACGAGCCGCTGCCCAAGGATGTCACCAGCGCACTCGAAACCGCATTCGCCCGAGGCGACGCGCAAGCGTGCGCCGACCTGTTCGCGGATGACGCCGAGATCATTTCGAGATCGTCGGCCGTCGTTCAGGGCAAGGAAGCGATCGCCCGATTCTTCAAGGACCAGGTCCAGCGCGAAATCCTGTTCGACACCGACCCGACCGTGAGCCTCGTCTCCGGTGACGTCGCGATGGAACAGGGCACGTACCGGGTCCGCAACGTAAAGCAGGGAGTCGACGTCGAGTACGGCGATTACCTCAACGTGTGGCGCAAGTCGAAAGGAAAGTGGAAGGCGTTCCGGACCATGTACAACGTCACCCAGTCGCCGGGGGCGCTGGTGTCCGTTGTGCCGGAGAGTGACGACCGATCGATGTAGCGACCTGGGGCCGGGCCTGCTGCGGGCCGGCCCTTTCACTTCGGGGAGCGATCATCAGCGGCGACCCTGGCTTCGAGGGAAGGCCCTCTGAGCCGCCCGGCGATCGAGGGCCGCTGGTTCCAATCTGCAGCCGTCGGGCGATGAGCGCCGCTGGTTTCAATCTTCAGCCGCCCGGCGATGAGCGCCCGCTGGTTCCAATCTTCTGCCGCCCGCAGATGAGCGCCTCTGGTTCCAGTCTTCAGCCGCCCGGCGATTGAGGGCTTCCAGCTCCGGAATCAAAACCCCGGAAGCCCTCAATCGCCGGGCGGCTAAGACCCCTAAACAGCGCCCCGGTATGGGTTCCCGCCCGCCCCCGCCTTCCGTACCATGCACCGCTCGGCGCCTCCCGCCGTCAATGCCGATCAGGGCCTGGGTCATGGGACGAATTTTCGAAGTTAGAAAACACACGATGTTCGCGCGGTGGAACCGCATGGCGAAGCAGTTCGCGCGCATCGCCAAAGACATCACGATGGCCGTCAAATCGGGCGGCGCGGATCCCAATTCCAACCCGACGCTCCGCCGCGTCATGCAGAACGCCCGGGCCGTGAACATGCCCAAGGATCGCGTCGAAGCCGCGATCAAGCGCGCCTCCGGCCGGGACGCCGCGAACTACCAGCAGGTGCTCTACGAGGGCTACGCGCCCCACGGCGTGGCGATGCTGGTCGAGACGGCCACGGACAATCCCACGCGCACGGTGGCGTCCGTCCGCAGCATCATCACGAAGCATGGCGGCAACCTGGCCACGAGCGGCAGCGTCAGCTTCATGTTCAACAAAATGGGCGTGTTCCGGCTCGACCCGGCGGGGCTCGACCAGGACGACCTGGAGCTCTACCTCATCGATCACGGGCTCGAGGAAATGGGCGAAGGCACCGGCGAGAAAGGCGAGCCGCAGATCGTGATCCGCTGCGCCTTCGCGGATTTCGGCAAGCTGCAGGAAGCGCTGGAAGCCCGCAAGCTCGTGCCGCTGTCAGCCGAGCACGAGTACATCTGCACCGTGCCCACCACCCTGCCGGAAGCCCAGGCCACGGAAGTGCTGGAGCTCATCGACAAACTGGAGCAGGACGACGACGTGCACGCGGTGTTTCACACGCTGGCGTAAAGGCGGCGCGAACGGCCTGGTCAACAGCCTCGGCAACCCAACCGCCTAGTCACCAATCTGCTCACCAGACTGGTGACCAGTCTGGTGAGTCTGGTCGCCAGCCTGGTCGCCAGTCTCGTCACCCGTCTCACTGCCCGAACCCGCGCCCTCGGGCGGCGGCGACTCGAAAATTCGCCGAGTGGCGCGGGCCACAGGCGAATTTTTCAATCAACTGATCATCCGGTCGATCGCCGCGAACAACCCCTGATACGCCTGCCGATCGAACACCGCCACGAACAACAATCCGGTGATGGCGCCGCCGATGTGCGCATCGTGATTGATGCGCCCCACGTTCTGACGGGACGCGTACCAGCTGTACGCCAGGTATCCCACCGCAAACAGCGGCGCCGGAATCGGAATGGGCACGAAGAACAGGAACAGCGAGCTGTTCGGGAAATACACGATGTACGCGAACATCACCGCCAGCACCGCGCCGGAGGCGCCGAGCGACGCGTATTCCGGATTGTTCCGGTGCTTGTACCAGGTGCCCAGATCACTCAGCACCAGGCCCACGAAATACAGGATGATGAAGCGCGCGCTGCCGATCACCCGCTCGAGCGGAAACGCGAAGAAAAAGAAACTGATCATGTTGAACAGCAGGTGTCCGCCGCTTCCATGCACGAAGCCGCTGGTGATCAGCCGTTCCCACTCGCCGCGGCGTGTGACGTAGTACGGGCGCAGCACCGTCTTGTCGATGACCTGCGGGCTCTTGAGCCCCACGAGGCTGACGATGATCGTCAACACCATGATCACCGCGGCCGCGGGCGTGATTCCACCGAGCATCGTTTCAGGTTCCTCAGCGCGCTGAATATGCGCGACGGACGCATCCTAGCGGTTTGGGCCGGGACACACAGCAGTTTGCGGGTGCCGCGGCGAACGGGTCGCTCAGGAAGCGCTGACCGGCCACCTTCGGAAACAAAAGAGACGAGTTTTCCAGCTCGAATGTATGCGGAGCAGAGCCTGTAAACAGGGTCGCCCTCACCGACCTTACAGAAGCCGTTGCTGCCCACCCGCATCGATGTCGGGGTCCGCGTCGTCGTCGACCGGCTCGCTCGCCGCCGTGCCTGAAGTCGGCTCCGATTCGTGCACCGGCTCGATGAGCTCCGGGCCGTTATTCTTCGGCGAATTCACGCGCGGCGAGACCCTGTAGGCCACCATGAGATCCGACGGATACTGCTTCAGTGCGGCGCGCGCTTCGTCCACGGTGCCGTTCAACCACGCGTCTAGATCCTCTTCACGCAGGATCGCGGGCATTCGATGTGGATTGTTTCCCGTGTTGTGAATGTTGGCCATGACTTCGTTCGCGGGCATCGTGATGTGCACGACGGACTCGATGACCGTTCCGTCCGGCTTCGTCGAGCTGTCCCACAACGCGGCGAAAGCAAACACGTCCTGATCGTTGAGGTGGATGTAATACGGCGACTTCCGCCCGTTGGCATCCAGGTGCCATTCATAGAAACCGTTCGCGACCTGCAGGCACCGCTGGCCCCGCTTCCACGGTCCGCGATAACTCGCCGCGGTCTCCACGGTTTCGATGCGCGCGTTGATGGTGCTGAATTTCGGCGGCTCGCCCTTGGCGAAGTACGGGATCAGGCCCCAGCGCAGCATCTCCCCCACCCGCTCGCCGTTCCTGATGCGCACCACCGGCACCTTCTGCGTCGGCGCGACATTGAAGCTCGGCGACCACGGCGTGCCGTGAATCCGGAAATAGCGCTCGGCCGCGGCGGCTTGCGCGATGATGTATCGACCGCACATCTGTAGCAGTACCGTTCCGGTTGCCAGCGAAGAAATTACGCATGCGACGCCGGAGGTTCGAGCCCGGGGCAGCGCACGATCATGTTGGGGGTCACTGAGCCGCGACGCCCGTTCCGCGAGCGTAAGGTAACGAAAAAGCGCACGCCAGCGAACAGTCCGGACTGGGAGTCGCTTTGCTCCGCCTGTCCCGAACACTGTACAAGTTGGGGCTGACGACGTCGGTACACCCGGGCGCGCTCAATGCGTAGCATCACATTCATCTCCGCAGCTGGTTTTGTTTGGACCGGCGGTGCTCGATGTCGGCACTCCGTTGCTCGGCGTTCCGACGGCCGGCTGGTCTTCGTCGACAGATGCCAAACCGTAACGGCCAAGGTCCAGCCGGTCTTTCGGCGCCCGATCGAGCGGGAAATCGCCTGATTTAGAGCACGAAGCCGGGCCGACAGGCACTGAACCCCCTGGAAACCAGGCCCCGTGGAGGGGCCGAGTGACATATGGCAACGGGGGCGGGAATCACTCCTGCTACTCCCGACTCCGGCGTCGGCGCGTTCGAAGTAACGGAACCGGCGCGCCTGTTCGCAAGGTGCAAGGCGGAGTGACCGAGCCATCTCACCAAGGTATGCTTGAAGCCAACAACAAGCGTCGCAATACGCGCACGACGGGAAGGTACCGATTCGCCCTCAACGATACTGGCGCTCTTGCCGCCTCGGCGCTTCCCGTCCATCCGATCTGGCTCGCCGGCAATCGCGTGACGTTCGGCCGGCGCCCCGTTGGACTCACAATGCCCAGCCGCTTCGACGCGGTGACGAAATAGAATAACTTCGAGAAGCGTCTTCCTGTGCTATTCACTTCTGCGGGATTCATCCTTTTTCTCCCGATCGTGCTCCTCGGATACGCGCTGCTCGCGCGCGTCAATCTGCGGGCCCAGAACCTGTGGCTATTGATCGCCAGCTATGTGTTCTACGGCTGGTGGGACTGGCGCTTCCTGGGCCTGCTGTTCATCACCACGCTGAACGACTACATCGTGGGCATCGGGCTCAACCGCACCGACGACGATCGGCGGCGTCGGTTGCTGCTCATGCTCAGTGTCGGCGTGAACCTGGGCGTGCTCGGGTTCTTCAAGTACTACAACTTCTTCGTCGATTCTTTCGTCAGCGCCTTCGCGGCTGCCGGCATCACCGTGCATGCGCCGACCTTGCGCGTCATCCTGCCGGTGGGAATCAGCTTCTACACCTTTCAGGCGATCACCTACACCGTCTCTGTCTATCGTCGCAAAGTCGAGGCCACGCGCGACCCCATCGCGTTCTTCGCCTACGTTTCGTTCTTCCCGCAGCTGGTCGCCGGTCCGATCGAACGCGCCGGACACCTGCTGCCGCAATTCCTGAAGCCGCGGCAGATGACGCCCGAGGGATTCGCCAGCGGCCTACGACAGATGCTTTGGGGCTTCTTCTGCAAGCTCGTCGTCGCAGACAATTGCGCTGTCGTCGTCAACGCGATCTTCAACCATGAAGGCCCGCTGCCTGGCAGCGTGGTGCTCATCGGCGCGGTGTTCTTCGCGTTTCAGATTTACGCCGACTTCTCGGGCTATTCACACATCGCGCTCGGCGTTGCCCGGCTGTTCGGCTTCGAGCTGATGCAGAACTTTGCGACGCCCTATTTCTCGCAGAGCATGCCGGAGTTCTGGCGCCGCTGGCACATCTCGCTATCCACGTGGTTTCGCGACTACGTCTATATTCCGCTCGGAGGCAATCGCGGAAGCCGGCTGCGACAAAGCTTCAATCTGCTGGCAACGTTCTCGCTTAGCGGGCTCTGGCATGGTGCGAACTGGACCTTCGTCATCTGGGGCGTGCTCAATGGCCTCTATGTCATACCGCGCGTCTTCATCGGTGAGCCGCTGGCCCGGCCGGCGAGCTCGCCCCGCGCGTTCATTCGCATCCCGACCATCCTGTTTCGCGTGGGCCTCACGTTCTCACTCACCGTCATTTCATGGATCTTTTTTCGTGCCGTCGACCTTCACGCCGCCGTGCGCATGTTGAGCGAGCTGTTCTCCGCCACGACGCTGATGTCTCCGATCGCGACGCTCCGGTATCTCGGAATCGGGACACTGGTTTTCTACGGCGGACTCGCCATCGCGATGCTGGTCAGCATCGAGTGGGTGCAACGGGACAAGCCGTACGCGCTGGACCTGCAGGGCAAATCAGTGCTGGTGCGCTGGCCTGCCTATGCTTCCATCATCGCGCTCGTACTGATCTGGCGATACACGGGCCAGTCGCTTGATTTCATCTACTTCCAGTTCTGAGATGACACGCCAATACACATGGGCTCGATTCGTCGGCCAGCTGGGCGTGCTGCTGGTTGTGTTTGCCGTGGCGAACGTCGTCGTGTATCGGACCGTCGGCTATTTCGCCGCGGAGCGTAAATATCATGAGACGGTGGAAAGCATCTCCAGCCACCCTCGGGTACGCACGGTGTTTGCCGGGGATTCGCACGTGGCGAACCCACTGAATACCTTTCTGAACACCGACCCGAATTCGGTCGCCTACAGTGTGGCCTCGGGTGGAGATTCGTTGCGAGAGTGCTTCGTGAAGCTGCGATACGCGCTCGAGCATGCGCCGCAGATCGACACGATCGTCATCACTGCCGACCCTCATATGTTCGGCAACGTGCGCCTCGCCTCGGCCAATCGTTCCTTCGCAGACAAGTACTTCATCTCCGCTCGTGACAGTTCGGGGCTGAAGGATGGCTGGTTGTCCGCGCTGCTGTCGCAAGTGCCGCTCTTCAACGACGATTTCCTGCAGTATCTGCGTGAGTTCGTCGCAGAGAGCCTGCCTGGGGCACACCGCAAAGTGCGGAACGAGGATGGCCCGAGGTGGCGCGAGCTTACGGAGACGCAGCGCTACGGCATTGCCGGCTCCACCGGCTCAGGAGATCACGAGGGCATCGGCGACTACGAGGAACCGTTCACGTGGTACAAGCGCATTCTCGATCTCGCTCGCGAGCACAACGCGCGGGTGATCGCCGTACGTTACCCGGTGCATTGGCAGTATTCCGCGTGGGCGCCGCCAGCGAAAGTCGCTCGCATACAGGAGCGGCTCCGCGCGGCCGGGTTGAAGGATTACGTTGACCTGCACGACGCCATCACGGATCCCGCGCAATTCGATGATCCGGATCACGTGACTGCGCAGGCTGCACCTGTGCTCCTGCATTTGCTCGAGGAGAAGTTGCGCCAGCCGCTGTTGACGACGGCTGAGGCGCCAGTTCCTTAGATACGCGGCGTTCGACGTTCCTATTGACACCCCGTGAGCTGAATCTGATACGGGATATAGAGGGTGAGCTGCGACACGTCTGAGCGCTGCCACGAAACGCGATTCGAGAGCCCGCTGATTTCCACCTTGCATTGAGCCGAGAGCGCGGCCTGCAGCTTCTTCGCGTCCTGGGTGATCTTCGCGATGATGTCGTAGCGGTAATCCTCCGGTGACACGAGGCTCAGTCCCACGTCGTCCAGTGGCTCGACCTCGGTACGTCCGGAGACACGCGCTTTCTTGATGAATGCGTTGAGCGCGGCGATGGACTCCCGAACGTTGTCCCGTGACCCCAGCGCCAATTTCACGTAGATCTCAGTCGAGCTCGTGTCCGTATTGAGGCGGCTCTGTCAGTGCTGGGCCGCCATGTGGAGTTGTCTCTGGCGTGAGCAAGGGCGAGGCCCGAGAGACGCTGCGGACGGTCCGTGGAAACGGCGAGGAAGTCGATGTCCGATGCGCCGGTACCCAGTCGCATCGACAGCGATCCGCCGAGCACGATGGCCAGCACGCGATCAGCTGAAGGCGAAGAGGCTCGTCGCAAGCGTGCGAGAATCAGTCAATGTAAAGGACTCATTCACGCGGATGAAGTTGGAATGAGACGCTGAGCGCGCAGCCACGTTGGCTCGTCAGCGCGCGGAGCAAACACTAGCTGCTGAGAAGCGTGCCAAGATTGAGCAGGTTAATACTCGGCTTGCGGCACTGTTCGGAATGGACGACAAGCCCCGGCAACGCGGCAAGCTCTTGAGGGTGTTCTCAACGATCTATTCCGAGCCTATGGAATCCATTTCCGGGAAGACTTTCGGCGCAAAGACCGGGACACATCGGTTGTCCTTGAACAGATTGACGGTGTGATCGATCTCGATGGCGCGGTGTATCTGATAGAAATGAAATGGCTAAATTCGCCGGTCGGCACCGGTGAGTTCTTTCCTCATAGCTGCCTGTCGCGAGCGACCGTACCTGGCCGAACAGCGACTGTCGACGAGTCAGTCCTGCGTCCATCGAGGCGGGCGTTTGGCGAATGCCGAGGCGGTGGCCTCGCCGTGCAAGGCGACATCGCGAAACTATCCGGCTGCGCTGGGCTCTTCCCGCGCGGTGCCGGCAGTTCTCAACAATATCGCTCCCAGCACGCCAGGCATCAGCCAAGGTATTGCTGGAATTCGCACAATGACGCCGGGTTGGGTATACCAAGGGGCGGCCTGCCCGGAAATATCCGGAAATTCGATGCCGTGCAGAACGAGGAGCACAAGGATCACGGTGCAAAGCGCGACCAACACACGCATTGCAGTCTTGCTCAACATGCCGGCCCTGTTCATCGATGTCGCTGCGAGTGCCGTGCAGACATAGGTCAGCAAGCATGCGAAAAACTCCAGCACGTCATAAAAATGACTTATCAAGGCAGGTACCGGCGTCCGCTCGCCCTGGACTGCCATGGTGGCCTGCGCCAATGTGATGGAGATGCATACCAAGTACAGACCGCTGGCGGGCACTGCTGCTGCAAACAAGGCACTGCTGAAGAAGTGCTCGCCATGCGCCCGCAACGCGTCGCGCAGGACCATGAATCCAGCGCCAATCAGCGCAGCGTTGATAACCAGCACGACGAAACGATGCTGGTTCTCAAGAGCGCTGGCCTGAAAGGGGGCACCGAGGCCTACCCACAGCAAAGCGATCAGGGCCCACGGCGCGACCAGGAACACTCCGGATAGACCAAGGGTGGGTGGCGCCGATCTGTCGCGCGTGGTCATGGGGCCGACAAGGCGCCATGCGCATGCCAGGGCCACAGCGAACAGCAGGCCCCCGATCACGTCGTGTCCAGATAGTTCGTGCAATGGCCGTGCCGCCGCCAGCGCGAGGGCAACGAACGGCAGCGCACACAAAATAATGAAGCTCAGCTTCTCGGCAGCCCGCATTGCATCTCCCTGACTCGTTTTTCGATCAGGTGAAGAATAGCCCAGATGCCCGCTACCGGAAATCCTCGAACGACCGCAACTGGCCCCCATGATGTGTCGCTTGAGTTCTGCATCAGCCGGTATAGGAACCGCCACCGTGAAGCGCTTGTCTCCTAGGGGCTCCATTTCATAGAGGTCGTTCGGGACATTAAGAATCCATTCCTGCAGATCCTTTCGTAGCCAGCAGCGGAGATCCAGGGCTGGAGGTACAGCATCGGCCGCATGGCATACGATCGTCACGGCGCTGGATTCCCCTAACGATGAGTCCTGCCTTCACCCGACTGAGCTATGAATAAAGGCTTCCCGTGCGCAACCTTCTGCACGAAGAAAAGCGGCGGCAGCGCCCCATCGTAGCCGCGGCCGGTGGCGAATGCGAACAACGCTGCGGACTGCGCACGCACGCCGTGAAAGCCCGGCTGGTTCGCGAGCCGTTGCAACGTCCGTGCGACCTGATCGTGCCGGCGCCGCATAAGGTCTTTACTCAGTTCCGCATAGAGATTTGTCATCTCCGCTGTGCCGGCACAATGACGCCGGCGAGGTGCGTTGGACGTGGCGGCGAACGTCAGCCGAAGCGTGGTGCCGGTAATTCGGCTCGCCACGCCGCAACGGGCGCTGGAGTCTGCAATGACTCCTTCGACCCGCTCGAACACTCCCGGCGAGGCCGGGATGCTGGGCGACCAGGAAACGGCGGCGCGCAGGAAATGGCGTGTCGACCTGTCACGAAGTGAAAGCGGGAAAGTCCCGCACCGGGGCTGTGTGGTAACAGCAGAACCGATGAATACCCGACGTGCTCTGGAGCATCGACGCGGGGAAAGCGACAACGGCGATGTTGTCGTGAGCCACGGGGCTGAAAACGGTACTGAGGGAATGGCGATGCAGGTCGCAGTAACTCGTGACTAACTGGGGATTCTCGCGTCTGGGCGGGCCGTGGCTGGCCTGTCAATTCAGATGCGAGAGGGAGAAAACTGAGTGGAGGATAAATCTCGCGCGCGGTACGCCCGAAGCGCACGAGAGAGCTGCGGAGAGGCAGCACGTATCCCTGACCGGATGCGCTCGAAAGGCAAACGTAGAGACGAAGTGTGTATGCGTTTAAAAACGAGCGGGCTTGGCGGCCCGCGGCAGTGATGAGCCGACTGATGCGCTTAGCGGCGCGTCAGTCGAAATCGACCCTTGGCTGGGTTCGACAGCGTGAAAGGACATAGGAGGAATTACATTCGTAAATACCGACCCCCCGAGATTGTTGACTGCAGGTGCAGTCAACGTCTCGGGGAGTTCGGGTGCGTCTGAATAGTTGACGTGAACACGCACTCCTTACCGGAGCGCCGCTGATATGCCCTGTTTAGCCGTGCGCCTTCCAGCCTTCACGCTGGACGCGGAGCGCGGCTCGTGTCCACTCAGGTCCGAGCCGGTCGACCGCCTCGAGCATCGTCCCCCACCACTTGACGAGGTCGGGACGGTCCAGCACGAGTGCGACGACGACGCGCTCGCCAGTCGATAAAACGCCGAAGCGAGACTCATCAGCAACCACCGCTTCTACCAATGCGCGAATGTGGGTTTCTGGGCCGATCACTTCTGTCATGTGCATGTCCTTTGGACGTTAGTGCCATGACGTATAGACAGGCGGCCACGATTGCTCGGCCGAGATAGCTGCGGCGACAGCACGGCTCCCAGAACGCGCTCGCTATACGCGAATGGGCCGCTGTGGGCCGCCTCGATCGAAGACCAGTTCCGTGTGTGCGACCGGCTCGCCAAACGCCACGGCTTTCGAGTCATCGCACGTTTCGAAGACGCCGGAATATCAGGCGGCACAACGCAACGGCCGGGTTACCAGGCGCTCCTCGCGGCGGCACGCGCGCGTGAGTTCGAGGTGATCATTGCCGAGGACACGAGCCGTCTTTGGCGTCAGCAGGCCGAGCAATGGCGCGCCATCGCCGAGCTTTCGGACCTGGGCGTGCATATCGTCACGCAGGACGCGGACACGCGGAGCGAGAACTACAAGCTGCTGCTGTCGATGCACGGAGCGATGGCAGACCTCTATCGCGATCAGATTTCGTATCGAACCAAGCGCGGACTCGAAGGCCGCGCTCGAAACGGGAAGTCGGCAGGCGGGCGCGCTTACGGATACATCGCTGCACGCGACTCCTCGACTGGCGAGCGGGAGATTCACGCTGAGCAAGCCGAGACAGTGCGCCGGATCTTCGAGTGGTACGCCGCTGGCAAGTCGCCTCGGTGGATTGCAACGGAACTCAACAATCTCTCGGCGTCCCATCTCCCGGCGCGTCATGGAATCGGAGCTCGGAGCGGCTCAACGCCAAACGCAAGCGCGGAGGGGTACCTACGGCGATTCACGGCGACAGGAAGCGCGGCACCGGCATCCTCAACAATCGCACCTACATTGGCGAGCTCGTGTGGGGCCGCTCGACGTGGAAGCGCTCGGCGGCGGATTCGAAAGTTCAGCGCTGGCAGCCTGTCACCGACCTTGACGCGATCGTCAAACGTACGGACGAGCGTCTTCGCATCATCGAGCAAGGGCTGTGGAACGCCGTCAAGACACGGCAACACGAAATCGAGGCGACTACCACCAAACTTCGGGGCGCCCTCAAGCTGAGCGGCCTATTGCCCCGGCATCTGCTCTCTGGCCTGCTGACCTGCGCCGAGTGCGGAGGCGCTTTCCGGTGGGTCAATGGCCGCGAGTACGGCTGCGCGACGCACCGGGAGGGCGGAGAGGCGGCGTGCTCGAATGGCGTCCGGATTCCCATCGCGCTCGCCGAGCAAAAGCTACTTGGCAAGTTAATGGCAGAAATGCTGTCCCCGGAAGGCCTGGCCATCGTCGAGCGGCGCCTCCGCGAGCACCTGTGCGAGCCTGGACAGTCCCGGAAGGAGGTACCCAAGGCTCAGGCGGCGCAGATCGCTCAGCAAGACGCTGAGATGGCTCAGCTGCGAGCGCTCATGAAGGCTGGCACGCTGTCATCCGCAGCCGCCCAGGCGGCCATTACGACGTTAGAGCTCGAACGCGAGCAGCTTTCCCGGCTGGCCCCGGACGACCGCGAGAAGCAAACCGCGCGAATCCTTCGAATGCTTCCCCGGAGCGCTGAGCTTCCGCGCCAACGGGTCACTGGAGGTAATTTGGGGCTGCGCGACCCGAACCCGATCTCTTCAAGCGCGAAACGCGCTTTTCGACATGTCCGGCGGCCGAGTGGCCCTACGACGGGCCAAAACACCGGCAGACGAACGCCCGTTCCTGATCGCCAGGGTAGGCATCAACCGGGCCGTGCTGCTGACGGCCGCCGGGAGCACAGGCGGCCGTGTCGAAATTGGTAGCGGGGGCAGGATTTGAACCTGCGACCTTCGGGTTATGAGCCCGACGAGCTGCCAGACTGCTCCACCCCGCACCAGAAGGGGCGCGAATCATAGGGCCATGTACTGCGGCACGCAACCCGCGCGAGATAAAGTTTTCCGCATGCCAGGACGCTCCGCTCGAGCCCGGAGCGGCGCCCCGACAGCCCCAAGCCGCGCTCTATCCCGCTGCTCTCGCCCCTCACATGCTCGCGCCCCTCTCCAAACCGCCCTCACGGCCTCAACTCCGCCGACAGATCAAACCGCTCGAACCTCTCCCCCAACCACCGAATCCCGACCCACGCCTCCACCGCCAGCAGCGCGAAAGCGGCGGCTACGGCGAACACCAGCGCAACGAGCGGCCCGGCGAGCCACAAGACCACCAGGAACACGATGGCCGCGCCAAAGAACGCCGGTACCAGCGCCAGAACGATGATCAGCAGTTGCCCGGCGAAGAAGATGATTCGCTGGCCCAGCACCTCGAGCCCGTGCTCGCGCCGGTTGTTCACGGTCTGCACCCACGCCGGAAAAATCACGGTGAACGCGTTCGGAACGATCAGCTGAATCGTGCAGAACGGCGGGATCAGCACCGCGGCGCCGATCAGCACGGTGGCTCCATAGGTTGGCGTGAGCCGCGCCAAGAGGTCAGTCGGAAAAGTGAGCGCGACGACAACCAGCAGCACCCATGAGAGTCCGGTCAAAATGGCGATCGGCGTCAGTAATTCGCCGAGCACGATCTGCCAGCCCTCGAGGGGATAGGTCTTGAGCATGTCGGAGTTCATCAGGTCGGATCGCAAATCCTGCCTGGCCAGTTGCGGCCCGATGAAGAGCAGCATCGCCGCGAGCGTGCTCGCCATCGGCACGACGATGGCGCGCGCGACGACGAGCGACGGATGAGTCGCGATCCACAGCGCCAATCCCAGCACTACTGCGACGAAGATCAGCATTCCGCGCGGCCTGAACATCGCGCTGGTCGAGAGCAGATTCTTCCAGAGAAAAGCGATCTCCGGACGCCCTGCTCCCGGCAACTTGAACGGCTCGCGCTGTGCCTTTCGGTTCGTGCCACTCGACCGGAAGTCACTCTCCTGCACGCCCCTGCGCCGTGAAGCGCGCTTCTCGGCACGCGCGATCGAGGCTTCTTCGAAAGACACCTCGGACTGCATGACCCAGAAATAATGCATCACCAGGATGAGCAGTGCCGGGGCCAGGGCGACGATGAACGCGCGAGATCCCCCCGAAAGGTATGGCGCAATCACCAGCCGCGGAATCGCCAGCAACCACGGCAACGGACCGCGATCGAGCTGCAGGACGACATATCGCCCGACGGTTTCCGGCCGTGCAAGATCGGCTGGCGTCGGACCATTGATCGTCATCCATCCCCACGTCGCAAGGGCCAGCACGATCACCGCGGCGACGCCGAGAACGAGATTCCGTCGCGGCGGCGGCGTAATGCTCGGATTCAGCAGCTTCGAAATGACGAACGACGACCCGGTGTAATGCAGGTTGATCGTCGCGAGAATCACCCACCACCCCACCGCATGCGTGAGCGCGGTGCCGCCCATTCCGCTGCCACGTCTAAACAGCACGGCCAGGATCAACGCGGTCAATGCGAGCCCAAGTTGTGAGCTGAGCAGCCGGTAGTGAATCAACATCCTGCGACTCACCGGCGCAGGAAACAGGAACGCGATCTCCGCCTCACTGAAAGCCAGCGCCGGTCGCCGCGGAATCACCCAACTCAGGAACAGCGCGATGAAGAGTCCAGCGGCGCCAAGCCCCGCGATCAGCACGAGCAGATCCGGTGAAACAGTTTGCGCGGTGCTCGCGCCCGCTCCAGAACGGCCGACGCCCGGTATCGGTTCGGTGAAGCGCCGGAACAAAACAAAATAGAAATAAGCGATGCCCACAGCGGCACCCGCCAAATACTTCGGCTGCTTCAAGCGTCGCAGGCGTGAGCGCACCATGCCCACCACCGTCATCACCCGCAGGTAGAACAGTGCGCTGGTGATGGCCTGCATCGAGCTCATCGTTCGCTGCCGCCGGTGGCGCGAATGAACACGTCCTCGAGACTGGCGTTCGCGTCTCCGTCGCTGAACTGGGCATGCACTTCCGCCATCGTGCCGCCGGCAATGCGTGCGCCCTGCTTGAGGATGAGTACGTGCGAGCACACTTCTTCCAGCAAATGCAGCAGATGTGAGCTCAACACGACCGAGGCGCCGGCCTGCGCACGCCGCAGAATCGAGTCTTTCATCCGACGAATGCCCAGCGGATCCAGTCCCGTCAGCGGCTCGTCGAAAACCATCACAGACGGCGAATGCAGCAGGCCGCACGCAATCGCGAGTTTCTGCTTCATGCCACGCGAAAGCTCGCCGGGCAGATGATCGGCGCGATCCGCAATTTCCAGCTCTTCGAGCAACGGTTGCGCCAGGCGCTCGTGATCCGCAACGCCGTAGAGCCGCGCGATGAATGTGAGGTGCTGGCGCACCGTGAGGTAGTCGAACAGTCGCGGCTCATCGGGAAAAAACGCAAGCGCACGCTTGGCGGCAATCGGGGTCGTCAAAAGGTCTTGGCCCGCAATGCGCACCGTGCCGGACGTAGGAGGAATGATGCCTGCGAGCGTGCGCAGCGTCGTCGTCTTGCCGGCGCCGTTGGGCCCAACCAGCCCGAGCACCTCTCCCGGCTGCACGACAAACGACAGGTCTCGAACGGCGGTGAAGGTGCCGAACAGCTTCGACAGGCCCGTGATCTCGATCATGCGCGATCCGCTGGTGGTTATGCGGCATCATCTCATGAGACGCGGAAGTTCGTCCGGCAGTAACCTGCCACGTCGTCGGGTGGCGAGGGGGGCTGCGGAATGTCAACGATACGGGGCGGTTTGCGAGCGGGCTCGAGGGTGGGAGGCAGGATATCCTCCGGTACTCGATCGCGGGGCATGTCAGCGCCGCTGTCGCGACTCATGGCGCTCACCACCCTGCTCGCAGCGTCTGTCGCGGCTTCCGCTGCACACGCGGCAAACGGCACCACCACCGGCAACCTCATCATCGACCCGCCCACGCTGATGGCGCTGGGCTTCGCGTGGAATATCGAGGGAGACGACAACCGCAATGCCCGTGTCGCGGTCTCGTATCGTCGCGCCGGAACGGAAAAGTGGCTGCCGGCTTTGGACCTCATGCGCATCCAGAACGAGCAGATCTGGACGCGCGGGGCCACCGATCTCACCGCGCCCAATCAGTTTGCCGGCAGTATTTTCGATCTCACCGAGGCCACGTCTTATGAGATCAAGTTGTCTCTCGCCGACCCGGATGGCGTCAGCGGCGAGGCTGAGAAAACACTCACCGTAAAAACCCGTGCCGAACCGAAGCCTGCGGCGGACGGCCGCGTCTTTCACGTGTATCCGCCCGGTTACACCAGGCCGAAAGAACAGCCAGCGTTCTCGGGTTTGCTGGAAGCGTATTACATCGCTTCACTCGGCGGCGATTGGAGCCGCGCCTCGCCCCCGCGCGTTCGCGCGGGCGATATCATCAAAGTGCATGCAGGGTTGTATCTCAGCAAGCACGACCATTACTCCCACGAGATCAACTCGCGATTCACCACGTGCTGTGGCACTCCCTGGGACGGCACCTATTATCTGACTCAGGACGGCACACCCGACAAACCCATCGCAATCGTCGGCGCCGGTGATGGCGAAGCGATTTTCGACGGCGACGGCAACACGGTGCTGTTCAACCTGATGGGCGGCGACTACACGTATTTCGAAGGCATCACGATCCGCAACACGGGCACCGCGATTGAAGCCGGCATGAAAGGTATCGCGGGCGCGAAGGGCCTCACGGTGAAGCGCGTGAAGTTCGAGAATCTCGGCACCGCCGTGCATTCGGACTGGTCGGGCTCGAGCGGTTTCTACATCGCGGATAACGACATGCTGGGCCGCGAAAGTCTCGACTACGTGTTCACCTGGTATGGCGTGAAGCCCTGGGTCGACCGGCCGGATTTCGCCGAACGCGGCAAGATGAAGTCGTTCTACGCCGTGTCGATCTACGGGCAAGGGCATGTCATGGCGTACAACCGGGTTCGCGGGTTCCATGACGGCCTCGACCACGCCACTTATGGCATGCCCGATGATTATCCGAACACGCCGCCGGACCGGCTGCCCACGGCCATCGACATCTACAACAACGACGTGAATGTGGTGCACGACAATTGTTTCGAGACGGATGGCTCCGTGCGCAACGTGCGCGTGCTACGGAATCGCTGTTTCAACGCAGTGCTCGGTGCGATGAGCCCGCAGCCGGTGTTCGGCGGGCCGGTCTATTTCATCCGCAACGTCGTGTACAACGCGTGGTGGGGGCCGGTGAAGATCCACGGCGAGCCGGCCGGCATTTATTATCTGAACAACACCTATGTTGGCGAGTTCAAGCAGCTGACACCGGCTTCGAATTTCTTTATCCGGAACAACTTGATCCTGGGCCAAGGACTGGGGAACGGTACGCAGCCCGGCCGCGTGTTCTCGCTCGATACGTTCACGAACTACAGCAGCTCAGACTACAACGGTTTCCGGCCCAATCCCGAATCGAAGGAAGCCTTCGCGTGGAACTCACCGCCGTTCGAAGTCGTGCGCGATTTTTATCCGGCGCACAAATTACCCGATGCGCCGGCCGGTGTGCCGCTGACACAGCGAGCCTTCCCAACGTTGAAGGCTTATGCCGCGGCAACCGGACAGGACAAACACAGCCGCATCGTCGACTACGACATCTTCGTCAACGCGCCCAAGCCGGATTTCAGCGACGTCACGCACGTAGTGAAAGTGGATTCGGTGAACCTGCAACTGCGCAAAGGCGCCGCGGCCATCGATGCGGGCGTTGCTTTACCGAACATCACCGATGGTTTTCTCGGTCGCGCGCCAGATCTCGGCGCCTATGAATTCGGCGCGCCGCTGCCGCACTATGGGCCGCGCCAGTGACGAATGACGGTCTTGATCCGATATTATCTATTGGTACATTCCGGTAATCACAGGAGGGACCGGCGATGGCCAAGAACACCAGCATCAGTCTCGGAGATCATTTCGAAAGCTTCATCGAGAAGCAGGGTTGAAAGCGGTCGTTACGGCTATTACACCGTTCGAGACTCGACGGTGATCGTCGTATGGATTCTGCATGGGCAGATGGACCCGGATAAAAACCTCTGAGCGGATACCGACTCCCCTCTGTGATCTCCACTCTCGCCATCGCCAACTATCGCTCGATCCGGCAGATGACGTTGCCGCTGGGCCGATTGAACGTCGTCACCGGTGCGAACGGCACCGGCAAGTCGAATCTCTACCGTGCACTGAGATTGCTGGCAGACACCGCGCGTGGCGGAATCATTGGAACATTGGCGCGCGAGGGCGGATTCGAGTCGACGTTGTGGGCCGGGCCGGAAGTGATATCGCGCCGGATGAAAACCGGCGAAGTGCCCGTTCAGGGCAGCCCGAGGCGAGATCCCGTGAGCTTGCGACTCGGGTTCTGTGATGACGAGCTCGCCTACAGCATCGACGTCGGCCTGCCAGCGCCGGAGAGGCCACCACCCAATCCGCCATCGCCGTTTTCCCGCGATCCGCAAATCAAGCGAGAATGTATTTTTGCCGCGCCCCTCTATCGTCCGGGAGGCGTGTTGGTCGATCGCCGCAATGCTGTCGCACGCATCCAGGACGACTCCGGCGAATGGTCGACGCTCACGAGCTCACTGCAGAGTTTCGACAGCATGCTTTCCGAGCTGAGCGATCCGAAGCGCGCGCCGGAAATCTCGAGAATTCGCGAGACCGTGCGCGCCTGGCGCTTCTACGATTCCTTTCGCGTGGATGCGGACGCCCCGTCTCGCGAGCCCGTCGTAGCCACTCGCACTCCGGTTCTCGCACCCGACGGCCGCGATCTGGTCGCCGCACTCGAAACCATCCGCGAAATCGGCGATGTCACAGCTTTGAACGAAGCCATCGCGGACGCGTTTCCCGGCTCCACGGTACGCAGCGCAAGTGTCGACGGGCGCCTGAAGCTCGCCTTCTCGCAGCCAGGCCTGCTGAGGCCACTCTCGGCCGCTGAGCTTTCTGACGGAACGCTCCGCTATCTCCTTTGGGTCGCCGCGCTCATGACACCGCGCCCGCCGCCGCTCATGGTGCTGAACGAGCCCGAGACGAGCCTGCATCCCGACCTGCTACCGGCGCTCGGTCGGCTGATTTCGCGGGCCGCGCGCGACACCCAGGTCTGGGTGGTTTCACATGCTTCGCGCCTCGTCGCGACACTCAAAGAAGACGCGGACTGCAACGCACTCGAGCTCGACAAGTCTCTCGGCGAATCCGTGGTGGGCACCTGGGGCAGCCTGGAGGAACCGCGCTGGAAGTGGCCCGACCGCTGAGTCCGCTGAGCTCATAGTCCAGACAACTCGTTGCGCGAGCCGCATCGTGCGGTATCGCGATTCGATACTCTTCGACCCTTCGTTGGGCGCGCGCGACGGCGTTGATAGTCTCCGGCGCATGCTTTCTCATCGCGTCAACGACACGCACTCCGCGCTCAACCAGACCATCGTCGCGCGCACGATCGAAGCCCACAGTGTCGAAGATGTGATTCGCGCAGTGCGCTCCACTGCCGCTCGAGGCGAAGCGCTCGCCATCTGCGGCGGGCGGCATGCGATGGGAGGGCAACAGTTTCTGGCAGGCGGAACGTTGCTCGACACGCGCAAGCTCAACAAGGTGCGCGACTTCGATGAAGCACGTGGCCTGCTCACCGTGGAAGCCGGCATCACCTGGCCCGACGTGATTCGGGCCTATCTCATTCGCCCGCATGGAGGCCGCTCACCGTGGGGAATTCGGCAAAAACAAACCGGCGCCGACCGCCTCACCCTCGGCGGCGCCGTGTCTGCAAACATTCACGGGCGCTGCCTCGCGGCCGCACCGTTCATCCAGGACATCGAGTCTCTCGAAATCGTCACGGGCAAAGGCGATGTCGTTCACTGCAGCCGCACGCAAAACATCGAATTGTTTCGCCATGCCGTCGGCGGGTACGGGCTGTTCGGCGTAGTGACGGCAGTGACGCTGCGTCTCGTGCAACGACAGCAGGTGGAGCGCGTCGTCACGATGCTCGACATCGAACAGCTCATCGACACGCTGAACCGGCGCATCGCAGAAGGCTACCTCTACGGTGACTTTCAGTTCGCAACGGACCCCTCAGACGAAAGCTTCCTGCGCAGCGGCGTGTTGTCGTGCTATCGGCCGGTGGAGCACGAGCGCTCCATTCCTCACAACCAGCGCCGCCTGTCGCAAGCCGATTGGAATCGCCTGCTCGAGCTCGCGCATCGGGACAAACGCCGCGCGTTCGAAGAATTCGCCACTTTTTATCTCGCTACCTCCGGGCAGCGTTACTGGAGCGACACGCACCAATTGAATCTCTATCTCGAGAGCTATCACGGCGCATTGGACCAACGCCTCGGCACGTGTGTCCGAGGCAGCGAGATGATCACTGAGATCTATGTACCCCGAGAGCGGCTCGTCGGATTCATGAACGACGTGCGCCGTGACTTTCGCGTGCACCACGTCGACTTCATCTACGGCACCATCCGCCTGATCGAGCGCGACACCGAAAGCGCGCTGCCGTGGGCCCGCGAGAACTACGCCTGTGTGATCTTCAACCTGCACATCGACCATCATCTGCGCAGCATCTTCAACGCGCGCAACGCGTTCACGCGACTCATCGATCACGCCATCGGGCACGGCGGCAGCTACTACCTCACCTACCATCGCTTCGCGCGCCGCGACCAGCTGCTTGCGTGCCACCCGGGCCTGCGCGCCTTTCTCACAGCCAAACGCCGTATGGACCCGCAGTGGGTGTTCCAAAGCGACTGGTACCGGGACGTTCTCTCCCAACTGTCCGCTGAACAACCGTTCAGTTGACCCGTCTACGGCTTCACAGTTGAAGCTGTGGCTCTCCCAAGCCGCCTCGGAGAGCCGCCCATGCAATCGCGTCGCCTCACCCGTTCGTTCGTCCAGCAGATCCATGCCCGTCCGGAGCAGGTTTTTCCGCTGTTGTGTCCCGAACGCGAAAAGGACTGGTTGCCGGGATGGGACGCGCAGATGATCCACTCCGCCTCCGGCGTGGCCGAGCGCGGCGCAGTGTTCACATCACCGCATGAGGCCCGTCTATCGGGGGACCGCCCTCACGACAACGGCCAGATCGTCTGGCTCGTGACGGAATATGATCCACCCCGCTGCATCGCCTTTGCGCGCTGGCAACCGGATGGGCTCGTCGTTCAACTCGACATCAGCCTCGGCCGGCATCACGGCGGAGAAACGGCGGTGTGCATCCGATACGACTACACGGCGACGAACGATGCCGGGCTTGCCGCGTTGACGAAACTCACGCCGGACGCCTGGCTGAACAACATGGGCTTTTGGCAGGAGAGCATGAATCGATGGTTCGCCAATCTGGAACCGGCAACGAGCCCGCCACCGCCCGCCCGCTGACAATTTCGCGGCTCGCGAAGCTATTTGGCCTGGCCCGCAGCACCCTGCTCTACTACGACCGGCTCGGCCTGCTGCGGGCGAGCCGCATCTCGAGGTCGGGCTACCGGCTTTACGCGGCAGACGCGGCCGAGCGCCTGGCCCGCATCGTGGAGCTGCGCGCCGCCGGCCTGCCCCTCAAGACGGTGAAGCGGATTCTCGAATCCCACACCCCGCTCGCCGAAGCACTGGAAAAACAGGTTGCCGCGATCAACAGGCAACTCGCGGAGTTGCGCGCCCAGCAACGCGTGGTGCTGTCGCTGCTGCAGAGCCCCGCCACACAGCGGCGCGCCAAGGCGCTGTCGAAAGAGGCCTGGACGCGCATGTTCAGGTCCATCGGCATGAGCGATGCTGACATGCAGCGGTGGCACGCCCACTTCGAGGAATCCCTACCCGAGGCGCACCAGGACTTCCTGGAATCCCTCGGGCTCGGCGCCGCGGAGATCCGGCGCATCCGCGACTGGTCGGTGACGGCACCGGTCGGCTAGTCCAGAATGGGGCATCCCATGGAGGGAGCCCCGGCGATGAGTATCGCGGTTACAGCGGTCAGGAAAGTCTGCGCGAGCCCGGTGAACTACTGGCTCGCCTTCGCGTTCGATGCGGGCACGGCGGTGGTGCTGCCGTGTCTCGGCGTCTATTTCCTCGAAGATGAGTCCGGGTGGACTGTACCGACCACCGTCGCCGTGTTCGCCACCTTCAGTGCCGGCCTGTTCGTCTTCACGTTCGTCGAATACGCCATGCATCGATGGTTGTATCACGCTCGAACAGGCTTCGCCGCCGAAAGCCATCATGCACATCACGTCTCGCCGCGCGGCGCATCCTCCATGCCATGCGCGTGCGGCTCGCTCGGCGCTACCCTGCTCTGGTGGCTTGCAATGCCCGCGCTCGGAAAGGCAGGCGCCAGCTTCTTTATCGGCGGGATGGCGGCGGGCTATCTTTATTACGGCGTGCTACATCACCTGGAGCACCACATCGCCATTTCGACAGTGCCGCGCGGCTGGGCAAAGTCGCGCTGGAAAGTGCATTCCGCGCACCATGCCTCGCGCGACCGGAATTTCGGCGTGATCACTTCCCTTTGGGACCACGTGTTCGGAACATACAAAAAAGCTTGAGTCGGGCGTCGGAGGTGACTCGATATCGAATCTCCGGCGCGGTCGGCGCGCTGCTGTGAACTGCTGTCTGTGCACCGCCGCCTGCTCACCACAGGTCGCTCAGCATCTCGTGTGGATTGGCGCCTCTCCCGAACCGCGTGACATAGTGGCCTTCAACCACGATTCATGTTCCGAGGGGGGACCATGCCGAACCGGTTGTCGACTGCACTCGCCTGCGCCGTACTCATTGCTCTCCCGACTTACGTCGCGGCAAAAGAAATCCCCAACGTTACCCCGGAAAAGGAGGGCTTCTCCAGCGAGCGCCTGCGCCGCCTCGATGCCAAAATCCATTCTTATGTCGACGAAGGCAAAACCGCTGGCGTCATCACGCTGATCGCGCGTCACGGGCACATCGTGCACTTCGATGTCTACGGCAAGAACGACATCGAAGCCGGCACGCCGATGAAAGCGGACAGCCTGTTCCGCATGTATTCGATGACCAAGCCGGTGACGTCCACCGCCCTGCTGATGCTGTACGAGGAAGGCAAATTCCAGCTCGACGATCCGCTGGAGAAATACCTGCCGGAGCTGAAGGACCAGCCGGTGTACGTTTCGGGCAGCGGCGATTCGATGCAGACCGAGTCCGCGAAACGCAAACCCACGGTGCGCGACGTGTTCCGCCACACCGCCGGCTTTACGTATGGCAACCAACGCTCGCCGATCGAGAAAGCATGGCAGGACGCAAATCTCATGGGCGACGGGCTCGCCGGCCTGGTGCCGAAAATCGCGAAGCTGCCGCTCGTGTATCAGCCGGGAACGCGATGGGTCTACAGCGTGTCGCACGACGTGCAAGCTGTCTTGGTTGAGCGGTTGTCGGGCATGAAGTTCGAAGACTTCGTGCGCACTCGGATTTTCCAGCCGCTCGACATGAAAGACAGCACGCTGGGCATTCCCGCGATCGACCTCGCGCGCATGACCACGAGCTATCGCGTGGATGAACACGGCAAGCTCACGCCCGCCGACAAACCGGCGACGAGCGCTTACAAAGGCGTTGGGGGCGGCTCGAGTCTCACGTCAACGGCGCGCGATTATCTGCGTTTTGCGCAGATGCTCGCGAATGGCGGCGAGCTGTATGGCGCTCGGCTGCTGTCACCGGAAACGGTGAAACTCATGCATTCCAATCACCTGCCGGAAGGGATGTCCGTCATGACGAACAACCCGGGCACCGGTTATGGACTGGGTGTGTCCGTGCTGGTCGATCCCGTTCTGCGCGGAAACCTGGGCTCGAAAGGCGAATGGGGCTGGTCAGGCGCCGCCGCCACACATCTGATCGTCGATCCGGAGAAGGATATCGTCGGGATCTTTCTCACGCAGAAGTTTCCGGATGATCGACAGTATTATGCGGAGTTCATTACGATGACTTATCAGGCGGTGGTGGAGTGAGGGGTGGCAGAAACGTGCCGCCTTCCTAACGTCGCCGCAGTGATGCGATAGCACTTTCGCATTCCTTTACTCGCGCCTTGACGACGACACACGTTCATACGACGCCTTCTCACGCAGCATGGGAACGAGCAGATGACGCACTTCTGCCTCGAGCTCTTCCGCCGCGTTCCGCATCTTCGGCAGCAGCGAAAAGTACTCCCTCGCGCAGGAAGTCCTCCGCCGTGCGACAGCTCATCGGGAGTAAACCGCCTCGAGATGCTGCCTGACCGAAGGATGAGGTGGCTTCAGAAAGAAAAACCGCCATCCGCGCGCGGGTTCTGTCTCGCCCTCCGCGATGCGCGCCTCGAGATCTTCCGGAGAATGCGCTTATGCGCGTCCTTGCGCGGAGATCAAGAGCGCACAAATGTACGAAGTCACCGAGATTTATAGGGAATTCCGATCGATAACATCTCGACACGCAGCGCGATCAGCACTTTCGAAAGGCAAGATTTCGGCACGCCTCGAGGCGGTTGAAGCGCGTTCTCAGTCCACCAGCGCCTGATAAATCACCGCCCGCAACCTCGTGAAGTCATCCGTATCCCCCGCCGGATTGAGCTGCGTGAGATACACGACAACGAGCTTCTCCACCGGATCGACCCAATACGTCGAGTGATACGCCCCGCCCCACCCGAACTCGCCAATCGAACCCGGATCGCCGCGCGCGCCCACGTCTTTCACCACGTAGAACCCGAGTCCAAAACCCTGGCCCGCGTTGTAGGGAATGCCGCGCAGGTGATCGGTGGTCATCAGCTCAACCGTCTTGCGCGACAAGACGTGCTGACCATCGAGGTCGCCGCCGTTCAGCATCATCTGCAGGAATCGCGCGTAGTCGCCAGCGGTCGATAGCAAGCCGGCACCACCCGAAAAGGCTTTGCGCGGACCGTCTACATAAGAACCCTGCCCTGCAGCGCCATCCTGAGGCGCGCGCGTGATCGGCGCGTTCCCCATGTGACCGTACACCGCGGTGAACCGATTGCGCTTCTCCTTCGGCAGATAAAAAGCCGTATCGGTCATGCCGAGCGGCCCGAGAATACTCGCGCGCACGACTTCATCGAGCGGCTTGCCCGCGGCCTTCTCGACCACGGCGCCGAGCACGTCGATGCTGTAACCATAGATCCATTTCTCGCCCGGCTGCGCATCGAGTGGCAGCGCCGCCATCTTCGCGGCCGTGACGCCAATCGGCTCGTTACGATCGGCGAAGTAGTAACCGGTGATGCCCGCCTTCTTCCATTCCTCAGCGGCGGGACCGTTGCCATAGCTCAGGCCGGACGTGTGCGTCATGAGGTCACGCACGGTGATCGGGCGCTTCACCTTCGCGAGGTCGTAACCGCCGCCGTCCTTCGGCACGGCCACCTTCGCTTCGGCGAATTCCGGAATGTATTTCGATACGGGATCCGCGAGCCCGAGCTTGCCCTGCTCCACGAGTTTCATCGCGGCCACCGTGACGACGGCCTTGGATTGCGAGGCGATGCGGAAGATGCTGTCGGTCTGCATCGGCGTGCGAGCCTCGCGGTCCTGCTGGCCGAACGCTTCGAAATAGACAAGCTTGCCGCGACGGGCCACCAGCGCCACCGACCCCGCCACCTGCTGGTTGTCGACGTAACTCTTCAGCACCGGCGTGAGAGTGGCGAGCCTTTCGGCGGACATGCCGACCTCTTCCGGCCGGGCTCGCGGCAAGGGATCAGCGGATGCCGCCGGCACGGCTCCCGAAAACGCCATACCCAGTGCGACCGCGAACGCGGGCGCCACCCCGCGGGCCCATGCCCGCACCGGCGACTGCGGCCACGCCAATGGCCGCGCGAAATCAGCAACGTCTGCTTGCCTCATTGAATCCCCCTTTGATTCTTGGATTGGACGGCGGCCCCGATTATGCCGGTACAATCGCGGCCCTATGAAACTGAGTGAAAAACAACGCCGCCACCTGCGCGGCCTGGGGCATGCCCTCAAACCCATTATTTTCGTCGGAAATGCGGGCCTGACGGAGGGGGTCGTCGCGGAGACCGGCCGCGCGCTGACGGATCACGAGTTGATCAAAGTGCGCGTGGCGGGGATGGAGCGGGATGCCCGGGATGAGGCATTGGCGACGCTTGCGACGCGTACCCATAGCGAGATGGTGGGACGGATTGGGCATACGGCCCTGCTCTATAAAAAGAACAGGGAGAAGACGAGGATTGTGTTGCCGATGACGGTGGGTGAGAGCTAGCAGACTGAGACCTAAGAAGCCCTCAATCGCCGGGCGGCTGGAGAGCGCTCAGTCGCCGCGCGGCTAGTCTGCTGTCCGCAAATAACCGGCACAACGCATCGCCTCTCTCCCCGAACCCCGCGCCAACCGATCAGCGAAGTCGAGCCGGGAGGCTGGCAGGACGCTCACCTGTCGTGCGCTTCTCGAGCGCCCGCGTTCGCCGGATCAGGGCCATGCGAGTGGTGATTCAAATTCTTGCGATGGAAGAAGATCGCCATGGCCCCCGGCGATCGTGGGGAACGCCGAAGAAATCCCGCCGCGGGATTTCTTCGAAGCGCGCTCGAGCAGCGCACAACAGGTGAGCGTCCTGCCAGCCTCCCGGCTCGACTTCGCCCCGACGACGCTCGCTTAGGGGTCTTACCGCCGAGCAGCCGATGAAAACCAGGTTATCGCGCTTATCTGCGCGACAGCCCACCAGAAGAGCTAGGAGCGCTCAATCGCCGCGCGGCTAAGAAGGCTTTTCTTCGATATCAACGCGCCGGATGCAACTGATGAGGGCGGCCACCACCACCGAGTAACCGCCTCACCATCCGGTAAAGCCACCGCACGAACAGCAACGTCAAAATCGCCTCGAGGAAGGTCGAGACAAACGCCAGGAACGGATTCATCCGCTCCTCCCGCGCATGGAACTTCGCGATCGCCCGCTCGCGCGAAATCTCGATGCTGTCGTAAAAGGTCGGGATCACCAGCAACGTAAGCAACGTCGAAGTGATCGTGCCACCGATGATCGCCACCGCCATCGGCCGGTAGAACTCGCCGCCCTCGCCCATGCCGATCGCCACCGGCATCATGCCGGCGATGAGCGCGAACGTGGTCATGAGGATGGGCCGCAAACGAGTGCGTCCCGCGTGCATCAGCGCGTCCTCGCGATCGATGCCCTTCTCCTCTTCCTTGCGCGCGCAATCGAGCAGCAGGATGGCGTTCTTCGCCACCAGGCCCATCAGCATGATGATGCCGATGAAGCTCATCAGATTGAGCGTGCCGCGTGTGAAGAACAGCGCCAGCACCACGCCGATGAGCGACAGCGGCAGAGACAACATCACCGGAATCGGCGCGGTGAACGAGCCGAACTGCATCACGAGCACGAGGTACATCACACCGATGCCGAGCAGCAGCGCGAGCCCCATCTCCGTGAAGATTTCTTCCTGGTCGCGCGACGCGCCACCGAGCGATACACCGAAGCCGGTCGGGTAATCGATCTCCGCGGCGAGCTTCTTCGCGGCGTCCGTCACTTCACCATCCGAGCGGCCCTGCGCGTTGCTCGAGACGGTGATGGTGCGCTTGCCGCCCAGGTGCTGGATCTGCGCCGGGCCCTTGTCGAGCGTGATCGTCGCGATCTGCTCGAGTGGCACCATCATGTTGCTGCCGCCGACAGCGACGGGAAGATGTTCGATGTTGGTCGCGTCGACGCGATCTTCAGGATGCAGGCGCACGGCAACGTCGCGGGATTGACCGATCGGGTCCACCCAGTCACCCACCTCCACACCGGCAAACGCCACTCGCAGCGCCTGTGCAGCGTCGCCAACAGAAATGCCGAGCTGATTCGCAAGCCCGCGATCGAGCTCGATGCGCAGCTCGTCCTTTGGCTCCTGCTCGGAAAGACCCACGTCCACCGCGCCGGGGATCTTCTTCATCTTCTCCATGAAGTCGTTGGTGATCGCCATGAGCTTGCGCGAATCCGGTCCATAGAACTGGATCTGCACCGGCTTCTGCGCGCCGTTGTTCAGCTCCTCGAGCACCACATATTCCGCACCCACCAGATGCGTGAGCTTCTCGCGCAGCTCTTTCGAGATCTCAGACGCGGAGCGTTTGCGGTCGTTGCTCTTGCCGAGGTCCACGTACACGCGACCGCCACCGGCCTTCACGTTGCTGTTCGTGGCCTTCGTCTCGGGCATCTGGCGCGCGAGCTCGGCGGCTTTCTCGACTTTCAGGCGCGCGTATTCGAGGCTCGCGCTCGAAGGCGTACGCACTTCGACAGCGATCATGCCGTTGTCGGACTTCGGCAGGAAGCTCGTTCCACCGACTGTATTCTGCAGCACCAGCGCGCCCACGAAGCAGGCGAGCGCGATCAGCGCCATCCACTTGCGGTGATGGAGCGCCCAGGCGATGACGTTTCCGTAGCGATCGGCCTGGTGATCGAACCATCGGTTGAAGCGCTGGAGCACCGTTCCAACGCGGCCGCGCTTGCTCTCCGCATAACCCGGCGGATCGCCCCAGTACGCCGACAGCATCGGGTCGAGCGTAAACGAGATAAAGAGACTGACCAGCACGGACGTCGCCACCGTCACCGCGAAAGGCCGGAACCACTCGCCCGCCACGCCGCCCATGAAAGCGACGGGAACGAACACGGCCATGATGGAGAACGTGGTCGCCGCGACGGCGAGGCCGATCTCGGCCGTGCCATTGCGTGCGGCCGTCACCCGGTCTTCGCCCCGCTCCATGTGCCGAACGATGTTTTCTCGAACGACGATAGCGTCATCGATGAGCACGCCGATCGCCAGCGAGAGGCCGAGCAGCGTCATGAAGTTCAGTGTAAAGCCGCAGGCCCACACGGCGATGAATGCCGCGACAGCGGATGTCGGCAGCGACAAGCCCGTGATCAGCGTCGAACGCCACGAGTTGAGGAACGCATACACCACGAAGATCGTGAGTCCGGCGCCGAACACGAGCGCCTCGACGACGTTGTTGAGGCTGTTCTCCGCGTCCTTGCCGCCGTCATCGACCACATCCAGCTTCGTGCCTTCGGGCAGCGTGCCGTTGATTTCTTTCGCCAGCTCGCGCACCCGATTGCCCACGGTGACCGTGCTGGCATCGCGCGAGCGCGTGATCGAAAGGCCCACGTTCGGCCGCGCATTGCGCAGGCTATAGCTCGCCATCTCCGCGAAACCGTCCTGGACGGTCGCGACCTGCCCGAGGCGCACGATCTCGTTGCCGTTGCGCTTGAGCACGATGTCTTCGAATTCTCGCGGCGACTCGATGCGACCGACGAGCCGGATGCTCTGCTCGTCCAGATCGCCCTTCACGCGTCCGACCGGCGCGGTGGTGTTCTGGGCACGCAGCGCATTCACCACATCGCTGACGGAAACGTTGTACTCGCGCAGCTTCTGCGCATGCAACAGCACAGACAACTCACGCTGCAGCGAGCCGTTCACATTGACTGTCGCCACACCGTCGATGGCGCGGAAACGATCCGCCAGCACGTCTTCAGCGAGGCGCGAGATCTCAGCGTGCGTCTGCTTCTGCGACGACAGCGCGAGTTGCATGACGGGCTGCGCGGAAGGATCCACGTGCCATAGCACCGGCTCACGCATTTCCACCGGCAGTTTGTAGCGCACGGACGCGATCGCGTTCCGGATCTCGTCCGACGCGACCGCCATGTCCTTCTTGAAGTTGAAGATGATGACGATCTGCGCCTGACCTTCCGACGCGGTCGAGCGGATCTCATACACCTGCGAGATGCTCTGCAGAGCCTTCTCGACGCGATTGATGATCTCGCGCTCGACGGTCTCGGGCGAGGCGCCGGGATACGGCACGTTCACCACGATCACGGGCTGCTGCACGTCCGGAATCTGGTTGACACGCAGGTTCTTGAACGCCAGCAGGCCGACGCACATCAGCACGATCACGATCGCGACCGTCGTCACCGGCTGCTTGATACTGAAGTTGGACAGGAACATGGCTACTGATCCGTGGGCAGCTGGGCCCGATCTGCCACCACCGGAGACGCGCCGGGTCGCGGGGCCAGGTCAACTTGCTGGCCGTCCTGCAAGACAGTGGTCGGATATTTCAGCAGCGTGTCGCCTTCCGCGAGCCCGCCCTGGAGCACGAAGTCACCGCTACGCGCATCGCGATCGCCGATGCGCAGCGCCACCTTCTGCAACACGTTGTCTTTCACACGCCAAGCGAAAGCAGCATCGCCTTCACGCACGAGTGCCGACGCGGGAATGGTCAGCGCGGCGGTCCGGTGGGTTTCGATGCGGCCCTCCGCATACAGACCCGCCACCTCCGGCTGTTGTTTCGCGTCCGTGAAATTCACGAGCACTTCGACCTGGCGCGTGGTCGCGTTCGCGGCAGGATTCACGCGCGCGATGGTGCCTTCGAACTGACGCTCCGCGAAGCCGTGAACACGGAACGACACGCGCTGGCCGGCGTGCACGTCGCCGATGTTGTCGGCCGACACGAGACCCTCGAAACGCAGGCTGTGAGGATCGATGACCTTCAGCAGCTCTTTGCCGACCTGCGCCGTGTCGCCGTTCGACACCTTACGGTCGCTGACGATGCCATCGAACGGTGCACGCACCTGCGTCCGCTCGAGTTGCTGCCGAGCGGAGACAACTCGCGCGCGAGCGGATTCCCGATCACTCTGGGCGGTGTTACGGCGAATCTCCGCATCTTCCACCTGCTGGGTGGAGACGAGGCTGTTCTCGCGCAATTTCACGAGGCGCTCGTACTGTCGCTGCGCCTGCTCGAATGCCTGATCCGCCGCGCGAGCCGAGGCATCGGCGGACGTGAGGGTATCTCGAATAGAAGTGTCGTCCAGGCGCAGCAGCAGATCCCCTTTCTTGACGGGATCCCCATTTTCCTTCGCGACGGACACGACCACCGCGGCCACTTCCGCGCGCAGGTCTGCGCGACGCTCGGGCTGCACGGAGCCGGTGATAGACGGACCCAGGGACAGGGCATTGCTTTGAACGGTGAGAACGTCTTCAGCGGAGACGAGCAAGGTGGGTGCAGCAGGCTTTTCGCCCGGGGTGCCGGCTTTCTGGCCGTTTTTGGCGCCCTGTTTTTGCGCCTCCTGCGGGCCTTCCTTCTGACCACCGGCCTGCGCCGCGTTCTCCGTCCCGGAACCCGTGGCTCTGTTACATCCGCCCAACACCACGAGCGAAGCCACCATCAGGGCCAGTCCCGCCTGGCGAACCGTAATCTTGCTTGAACTCACCGCACTCCCCTCACACGCTCCATGAATGACGCTTCACGGCGCCCCGATTCGACACTGAGATGCGTCAAATCGGTATTTCGTTCCGGCCGTGGAAGTAAAACACGGCATCCCGGCATCTGGTTACACAATCAGACAAGCTGCCCAGGATTTGGGTCGGGCGGCGGATTTCGCCGCATGAACGGCGAAAAAGAAAACTCCCGCGGGCATTGCACCCGCGGGAGTGTGACGTTTGTCAGTACGGCCGGCGTGACGCCGGTCGCATACAGTCGTCGTCGATCAGCCCACCTGGATGGGCACGAACAGGCGGTCGTTGCCGCGCTGGATCAGCAACGCGAGCTTCTGGTGATCCTTGACGAGATCGCGAAGCTGCTCCGCACTTTTCACCGGCTCACCGTTGACACCCAGCAGGACATCGCCCTCCTGAATGCCCGCCGCTGCCGCAGGGCCCTGCGAACGCTCGACCACGAGGCCGCCCGCAATACCGCTCTGCTCGTGTTCTTCCGGCGTCAGAGGCCGAAGCGCGAGACCGAGCTTGCCCGGTGCCGGCACGTCATTACTCGCAGACAACTCGCCTTCGTCCGTTGCAGCGCGAATCTTCGCCGTCACCGTCATCGCCTTGCCGGCACGCCAGATCTTGAGCGTTGCACGCTCGCCCGGTGCCGTCGTGTTGACGCGCATCGACAGCTGCCCGGCATCCGCCACAGGAGCGCCGTTGTACTCGAGGATCACATCACCCGGCTGCACGCCGGCATCGGCCGCCGCACTTCCCGGTTCCACCTTTGCGACCAATGCACCGGCTGGCGCATCCAGCTTGAACGAGTCTGACAGCGTCTGGTCGAGAGCCTGCACCTGCACGCCGAGCCGGCCGTGAGTGACCTTGCCGGTCTTCACGATCTGCTGCGACACCTGTTCGACCAGGTTGATGGGTATCGCAAACGAGACGCCCTGATAGCCACCGGAGTTGCTGTAGATCTGCGAGTTGATCCCGACCACCGCACCGGATGAATCGAACAGCGGCCCACCGGAGTTACCCGGGTTCACCGCGGCATCCGTCTGGATAAACGGCACATAACCGTCGCCAGGCAGGTTGCGGGCCTTCGCGCTCACGATTCCGGCCGTTGCAGTCTGCTCGAGGCCGAACGGCTGGCCAATGGCGAGCACATAGTCGCCGACGTTGAGCGCATCCGAATTGCCGATACGCACGGTCGGAAGATTCTTCGCTTCGATCTTCAGCACCGCGATGTCGCTCGACTTGTCCGAGCCCAGCACCTTCGCGTCGAATTCACGATGATCCGAGAGCTTGATGCGCACGGTCTTCGCGCCCTCGACCACGTGCGCGTTGCTGAGGATCAAACCATCCGAGCTGACGATGAAGCCCGAGCCGAGGCCGTGCGTCGGGACGGCGTTCGGGCCCTGCGGCAGGCCGCGGAAGAATTGCGAGAACGGATTATCGTCGTCATCGCCGCCACCGAACGGATTACCGAACGGCGCAGCGCCGCGGCCGCGGGCCGACACTTTCGTTTCGCCCGTGACGGCAATGCCGACCACCGCCGCCTGGTTTTGCGCAACGATTGCGCGATAGTCCGGCGCAGTCGTCAGCGGAATGGGACCCGTTGGCGCTCGAGGCGCCGCGGCGAGCACGCCGAGGTTCGAGGTGGTTTGCGCTGCTTGCGCGGTGTGTAACAGGTTGGGCGCGGACCAGCCAGCCACGACGCCGACGGCGAGCAAGCCGGCTGCGGTCCAGGTGAGTCTGCGACTCTGAGTTGTCATGCGAGGATCTCCTTCGATCAGTCCACCGCCATGGGGGCATGGCTTATGGACGCGGAGCATCGCGTCGTTGGCTTAAACGAGTCTTAAGAAATCACGCTTCGCTGAATTCCCAAGGGGGAAACCGCTCAGGACGCGGGCGGAAAAGACACAACAACGCGCAGGCCGCCTCCTGCGGCATCCTCCAGCGCGATTTTGGCTGAATGACGGTCGGCGATAGCTTTGACGATAGCCAGACCGAGGCCGCTGCCGCCTTCCGGGCTCGACGCGCGCCGATAAAAGCGATCGAACGCCCTTCCCCGTTCCGAGGGCGGAATCCCCGGGCCCGTATCGGACACTTCTATTACCGCGCCGTTCGCGGTGTTTCGGGTACGTACTTGGACGCGCCCCTGTTCAGGTGTGTAGCGAACCGCGTTGTCGACGAGATTGCGCATCAGCGTGCGCAGCGAAGCCGGGTCGCCCGCGACCCGGGCATCGGGATCCGCCTCCAACTCGACCGTGATGTGACGGGACTGCGCAAACGCATGCGTGTCCGTAATTGCTTCAATCGCCACCGACTCGAGCGCGACGGGTTTCAGATCCATCTGCACTTCGCGCGGCTCGGCGCGAGCGAGCGCGAGCAATTGTTCGATCATATGAACGGCACGATCCACGGCCGCGCCGAGATTCGCGCGTGCCTCGGCCCTGGCCGGATCGTCGGGTGCGCGATCGAGCAGTTGCAATTGCAGTCGCACGGCCGTGAGGGGCGAACGCAACTCGTGCGCGGCATCTGCAACGAAGGCGCGCTGATTGGCAAACGCGCTATCGACGCGCGCGAGCAGCCGATTCAGCTCATCGATGAGTGGCGCGACTTCGCTCGGCAACTGCGCCACAGACACAGGCGCGAGACTGTCCACGTCGCGACTTTGCACCTCAGCGGCAACTCGCTTCAGCGGGGCGAGCCCCGAACGCACCACCCAGATGATCGCCGCGCCCAGGATCGGGACGAGCACCAGAAAAGGCACCAGCACGCGGATTGCACTCGCGCGCGCAGCCGACTCCCGCACACTGATCGGCTGCGCAATCTCGATGACACTGTCGATGGTCTGCAGCCCATACACACGCCAGCGCTGTCCTTCGATCGTGACGTCCGCATAGCCCACGACCGGCCGATCGATGACGGGCAGGCCGGGGCGCGACAGATACGTGCGCGAGCCGAACAGATCCCAGATCTGGACGACGAAATCGAAGCTGCCCTGTTCCGGTGGCAACTCGAGGCGTGGCGCCACGGGCACGCGACTGCGAAGTGACAGCGCCATTTGGCGCAGCTGGTAATCGAACAACTCCGACGTTTCGGCGAGCACCTGCCGATATGTGAGCACGCCTGCGAGCAGCGACACCGATGCCGCGAGCCCGAGCAAGGCCACGAGCAGTTTGGTCCGGATGGAGGTGATCATTTCGGCAGGAAGTATCCAACACCGCGAAGTGTCCGGATGGACTCACTTCCGAGCTTGCGACGCAGGCCGTGGATATACACCTCGACCGCGTTGCTCTCGATCTGCGTGTCCCATCCGTAGAGCCGATCTTCCAGCTGCGCGCGCGACAGCACGGCGCCAGGCCGTTGAAGAAGCGCTTCGAGCACCGCGTATTCATGGGCCGAGAGCTGCACCGGAGTGCCGTCTTTCTCCACTGCGTGGGTGACGGTATTCAGGCGAATGCTGCCGTGCTGGATGACCGGATCGCCGCGGCCTGCTGCCCGCCGAAGCACCGAACGCATGCGGGCCGCCAGCTCATCGAGATCGAACGGCTTCACAATGTAATCGTCGGCGCCCGCATCGAGGCCGGCGATTCGATCGCGCACTTCATCGCGCGCGGTGAGGATCACCACCGGAACCTGCTCTCCGCGGGAACGCAATTCGCGCAGGACATCGAGCCCGTCGCGTCCCGGCAGGCCAAGATCCAGCAGAACGAGGTCAAAACTCGTGGTTCTCAGGGCGTGGGCCGCGCTCTCGCCATCGCGCATCCAGTCGACCGCATAGTTGTCCTGGCGTAGAGCCGTTTGCAGGCCCTGGCCGATCATCGAATCGTCTTCCACCAATAATATGCGCATTGCAACGTACCCCTAAGGGGCTACAGATTCACGCGGACCCGGCTGGCATCTTATGCAGTCCGCGCCATGACTCAAACTTCGCTCACTCAAACGGCTCTGAATCCGGCCGCTCCGGTTCAGTCTCCCACGACTTCGCTGCCGCGCTCGGGCGTCGCCGCAGCCATCGGGGCCTTCATCATCTGGGGGCTGTTCCCCATCTACCTCGCCGGCCTCACGAAGGTCACGGCGCTGGAAATCACAGCCCATCGCATTCTCTGGTCGATGGTGTTCGTGCTCGGCTGGCTCGGCCTGAACGGCGAGCTCGGCAAGATCCGCACGGCGCTCGTGCGCGACGGCATCCTGTTGCGCCTGTTCGCGAGCGCGTCGTTGATCACGGTCAATTGGCTCGCATTCGTGTGGGCCGTGAACGCAGGGCACGTGACGGACGTGAGCCTCGGTTACTACATCAATCCGCTCGTGAACGTGGTACTCGGAATCTTCGTGCTGTCCGAGCGGCTGAACCGCATCCAGTGGATTTCGATCGTGCTCGCGGCTTCGGGCGTGACGTATCTTGCGGTCGACACCGGCCACATTCCATGGGCGGCGCTCGCGGTCGCCGTGTCGTTCTCGTTCTACGGCCTCATTCGCAAGACAGCCAACGTGGAAGCCTTGCCTGGCCTCGCCATCGAGCTGCTGATCCTGCTCCCGCTCGCGGCGGGATATCTCATCTGGTGCGAGGCGCATGGCGCAGGTTCGATGGGCAGTGCGCTCGTCCGCGGCGATGCGCTGCTCGTAACGCTGCTGGTGCTCAGTGGCCTGGTCACGGCCCTGCCGCTGTACCTCTTTGCGTACGGCGCGCGGCTCATCCCTTATTCCACGATCGGCGTGCTGCAATATCTCGCCCCGAGCATGCAGCTCGCTGCGGCGGTGTTCTTCTTCAAGGAGCCGTTCCAGCACGGTCGTGCGGTCGGTTTCGGGCTGATCTGGGTGGCGCTGGGAATTTATGCAGTCGATGGGCTGTGGCGCGCGCGACTTTCGCGCAAACCCTGAGCGACTCGACGATCCGCACAGCTCAGGGAAAAAACACTATTTGTTCCTCGACCGGCCGATCACGATTTCCTTCACACGCCCGAAATCATAGCAGGCTATGTTGTTCGGGTCTGACCCCCTCGGGCCGCTCTCTCACGAGAGTCGCTTCGGCCCGGTCGCCCGCCTCGAGCGACCGGGTCGATTTTCACGCGGCGCTCAGAGCTTCGCGGCCGCCGCTTCGTAGTTGGCGAGCTTCGCGAGGAAGTTGTCCGTGAAATCCGGACGGCGATTGCGGAAGTCCACGTAGTACGCGTGTTCCCACACGTCGAGGACGAGCAGCACCTTCCCTTCGCCCGTGGCGACCGGCGTGCCGGCATTCGAAGTCTTGGTGACCTTCAGCTTGCCGTCCTTCGCGAGGATCAGCCACGCCCAGCCGGAGCCGAACTGACCGAGGGCGTTGGCCTTGAAGGTCTCCTTGAACTTGTCGACGCTGCCGAAATCCTCGACGAGCTTCTTTTCGAGCTTGCCCGGAATGCCGCCGCCTTCAGGCGACAGCGACTCCCAGAACACACTGTGATTCCAGTGCTGGCCGGCATTGTTGAACACAGGCGTCAGCTCTTCCTTGCCGTAGCTGAGCTGGATCAGCTCTTCGAGCGACTTGCCCTTGAGGGCATCGTTCTTCTCGACGAGGCCGTTGAGAGCGGTGACGTAGGTGTTGTGGTGCTTACCATGGTGCAGCTCCAGGGTTTCCTGGCACATGCCGCGCGCGGCAAGCGCACTCGGGGCAAAGGGCAAAGCGGGCAGGACGAAACTCACGGAGACTCTCCTTCAATCATTGGCGACGGCTAGGAGCTGTCTGACCCATAGGCGCCGTTGCGACCGCCGCAGCAGGTGCATATTAGTCAGACAGGCTCCGGATGATGACGGTATCCGCAAAGTATACGCGGGAGCCATCGCGAGCGGCTATGACGAATCGGTTGTCCGGCAAGCGAGCCGGGACGACCCCGAACGGCTCAGCGTGACGAAATACTCGGCAAAACCAGGGTCGGCGAGTCGTCTTCCGGTACCTCTTCATCGCGGCCCGGTGCGGTCGCGGAGGGGCGACCGCGCAGCCTCTGCAGCGCTTCCTCGGCCTCGACGGGAATCCCGAAGAAATAGCCCTGGCCGTATCCGCAGCCCATCTGCTGGAGTGCCTGGGCGACCGGCTGCGTCTCGATGACCTCGGCGATCGCCTTCAGGCCCAGGCTCTGCGCAATCTGCACCACCGCGGCCATGATGCCGCGGTTGGCGTCTTCGGAGCCGATCCGGCTGACGAACGGCCGGTCGATCTTCACGAAGTCGAATGGAAACAGCTCCAGGTGGTTCAGCGACGAATAGCCGGTGCCGAAGTCGTCGAGCATCAGCTCGATGCCCATGTCATGCAGTCGTCGCAGCACGTGGCGCGCTTCGCTCACGTTCTCGATGAGGCCGCCCTCCGTGATCTCGAACTTCAGCGTGCTGGCTGGAATTCGGGCACGCTCGAGCGCGTGCGCAACGTGGTCCACCAGCAGCGGGTCGCGCAATGCCGCGGCGGACAGGTTCACGCTGATATAAAACGGCACGCCCGGCTCGAGCCGCTGCTTCCATTCGCTCGCGATCCGGCACACGCGCGATACGATCCAGCGCGTGAACGGCACCATGAGCCCCGCTTCTTCCGCAATCGACAGGAATTTGTCCGGTCGCAGCAGCCCTTCCACCGGATGCGCCCAACGCAGCAGCGCTTCGGCGCCTACGGCTTGATTCGTACGCAGATCCACGATGGGCTGGAACAACAAACGCAGCTCATTGCGCTCGATGGCCAAGTGGAGATCGCCTTCGAGACTCACGAGGCTCGCGGCATCGCCACCCATCGCCGGCGAATACGCCACCATGCGCACGCCTTCAGAACGGCGCGCAACGGACAACGCGATGTCGGCTTCGCGCAGCAGATCTTCCGCACGAGTAAGCCCGGACTCCGCACAACTGACGCCGATGTTCGCCGCGATGGACAGCCGATGCCGGCGCAGCTCGAACGGCTGATGCAGGCAATCCTGCAACGTGCGGGTGACGCGAAGCGCGGCGTCGTTCGACAGCACATCGAACATCAACAGCGAAAACTGACTGCCTTCCAGCCTTGCGAGCGTGCTTTCAACACCGAGCACTGCATGCTCGAAGCGCTGCGACGCCTGCACCATCAGCTCGTCGCCCGCCGCATGACCGAGCGTATCGGTGATGAGACGGAAACGATCGATGTCGATCACCGCGACAGCGACACCGTGACGCCGTCGCGCGCGCACTTCGCGCAACGCGCGATCGAGCTGGTCCATGAAAAATCGGCGGTTCGGCAGGCCCGTGAACGCGTCGTGATAGCGCGCGTGATCGAAGCTCTTCTGCAGGTCCATGCGACCTTCGATCTCGGTTTCGAGCTGCTCGCCCAGCGCCGCCTGGCGCTGCCGTGAATCGTCGAGCTGCGACCTCAGGTGCCGCGACCGATGCAACAGATCGTGCATGCCGAACGCCACCAGCCACGCGAGCATGGCCAGCAAACCGATCTCGGTCGCGAGCCGGCTCGCGGGATACCAGCCGTCGCTCGGTTTGACGGCGAGATCGAGCACGGTGTTCGGCGACGCTGGCGCAAAGCCGGCGGGCAGTTTCACCGTGGCGCGAACCGGGTCCGTGAGTCGCGTCGGACCTGAATTCACGAAGGGTCGCGCACGACCCGTGGCGGGCTCGACTTCAGACAACGTCACGTGATACCCGGCCGCGACGAGCGCGCCCGTTCTTGCGCGCGCCATCAGCTGTTCGAGCTCGGCCCATGCGATGGACCAGCCTGCAGCGCTGCCATCCGCATTCACGGCGGGGGCGCGCACGGCAATGATCCATTGACTACCGTGGCGAAGTGCGCCGATGAGGCGTCCGTGTTCCTGCGCGCCGACGGCGGCCCATTCGCTCGGCAACTCCGAGGCCAGCGCCTCGTCGAGGCCTTCGGCATCGAGCACTTCGCCGCGCTCATCGATGCGAAATGCGCCGCGTCCGTTACCAGTCCATTCGGGCCCGTTTGCTTCGTCAACGCCCGGATGCGTGGCTCGATCGGCCAGGGCCGCGAGCTGTCTTTCGACGGCGGTGCGCTCGCGCCCGAGCACCGAGAGCGCATCGCGCTTCGCATCGGCGGCATGTCGATCGAGGCTCAACATCACGAGCCGCGAGCCCGCGAGCAGCACGACCACGAGCACCAGCACGGTCGGCAGCCAGGTCCCGGAGCGCTTGAGAACCGCGCCAATCATCAGCCACCACCCCGCCGATGTAACGTGAAATTGACGGACAACGTGAAGCGCTCCGATTCACCGAGCTTCTGGTAATCGACGAGCGTCGTCATGTCGGTGCGAGAAAACGTCTTGCCGAAGCCGACGAAATATTCGTGCAGGATCAGCGGCGGAATCTTCGTGGTCAGGTTGATGACGACCGGCGAAGCCGGGCCATTTGCGACGCCCGCGAAATACGTGGTCGATTTGCCATAGCCGTCGACACGAGCCGTGCGGATGCGCGAGCCGAGATTGCCGGTGATCGAGTGCGCGTAAGACACGGCGGTGGACAGTCGTGGCGTCCACAAATACTGCACACCCACTTTGGGCAAGTTGCCGTGCACGGTGTCGACATCGATCTGCTTGTCTTCGATTTGCAGGGACAGCTGGTGCGTGATGTTCTGATAGAGACCGGCGGCCCAGATGCCGTAGTCATAGTCGTGAACGTCGTCTTTTCCCGAACCCTGGTGGCCTTCGAGATAGAGATTGGTCCGACTGTCCGCCTGGCCGAATCCATGTGTCAGGTTCAGCGTGGCGAAATTCCAGTCCGCGTCGCCGATGCTCTGGTGCTCGCCGCCCACGCCGAAAATCGTGTTGGCGTTGAAGTTGTGTAGCCAGCCCAACGACGCACCCCATCCGCCGTCGGTGTGGGTGAGCGTGGAGCCGGACAGCGCCAATATGTAGCGATCTTCTTTGCCGGAGACGTCGGCGGCGCTCGCCGGCGTGCAAAACGCCGTGGCCCATGCGGTAGTCAACGCGAGCATCGATGCGCAAGCGCGTCCGCCCACGGCGGGATGCCTACGCGCCGGTCTCATGACCGCACCGACGTGGCGCTGATGAGCGTGCGGCGAGTGCCGTTCGTATCGGCTTCGCCAGCGCGGCCGACGGGCAGGAATGCAATCACGTGAATCCTTTCTTCCTCACCCGGCAACACGACGGGCGTGATCGTCACCTGGAACACACGAGGCGGAATGTCCACCAGCGTACGACGCTTGCCGCCGAGCTGCGGCTTCAACCAATCCGCCGAAATGCCGGCCTTCGCGAGCAGCGCGCTGGCCTCGATGCCCTGTTGCGTGTCGGGGAACAGCGAGCTCGCCTGATGATTGAAGCCGAGCACACGTCCGCCTGGATCCAGGATCAGCGCGGCGTGATCGGCCGCTTCGAGCGCCGCGCGACGAATGAACGTTTCCGTCGAATCGGTGATCACGATGAGCGCGAAACGCCTGCCCCGTTGCGCCACGTGCTGCACGCGAAGATCGGTGACGCGCACTTGATCGCCCACGTGAATCATCGTCAGCGGCGCGGTGCCGCCGAAACCGGTGACGAGCTGCTGCACGACTTCGGGATACGAGAAATGCACGACGTCATACAAGTCTTGTCCGACGACCTGGGTATCGAGCTCGCAGAAGCTCGGCCCCAATTGCGCGCTGGCACAGATGATCTGCGACGTGTCGGCATCGACCAGTAACGCCGGCATGGGAAGCTGTTCGATGAGCGTCGTCCACAGGTCCTGGCCGCGCTGGGCCTCGGCGCGCGCGGTCACGAGGTTCGAATACATCCGCTCGAACACGGCGCCGAGATGCTCGGCCGCGACGGCACACGCAAGCACGAGAATCGCGAACACTTGCAGCAGCACCAGGAAATAGCCGGACGGTGCGTAGAATCCCGGAAACGGTGACGTTCCCCGATTCCCACTGCCGAAGAGCGCGGTGACTGCCTGCCCGACACCGGTGAGCCCCGCCGCGTACCAGCGCAACTCGGGTGCCTGTGCGAGGGCCACCACGGTCACGACCACGATGGCCAGAAGGCTCATCAGAAACGGCTGCCAGCGCGAAATAAAAACCGATCCGATGATCGGTAAAGCGAACACCGCCAGAAACATCGCGTTCTGCAGCCCGCCCGCGTAGAGCCAGACAAATCCAATGAACAAAATACCGAGCGCATGCACCGACGCGAGCAGCCTCGCGCGACCGCGCGTGCGAGGCCGACCAGGCGACGCGAGTGAAGCGAATACGACGTGCACGCCGCCCAACGCAAGCAGCCCCAGGGCCGCGCGCGTCAGGTCGATCTCGAAAGAATTGAAGAACCACGGCACGACGGTCGCCAGCAGGATAGCGGCGATCGCCAGCAACCAGATGTCGTCCAACATGTGCGTGCGCGGATCGTTCCACGCAGGCGTTGGCAGCAGCATCGTTTCATCGCCGGTCTTCATTGCGCGCTCACCGGATTGGCAGGCTTCGGCGCTGTGCCTGCAGCGATGGTCGTGTCAGGCGCCCCGAAAGTGTTGTTGTCGAGAAACGGGCGCGATTGCACCTTCGCGCCCGACGGCGGCTGGAAATCCTCGACGTGCAGCGCCATCGCCCGCGGCCGCAATACCTGATTGCGCCTGAGGATCGGCGAGTCGCCGACGACATCGATACCGTTGAATTTCGGCTGCAGGATCGTGTTCTCGACCGCAGTGCTCGGCTCTTCGCCCACGGCCCCAAGAACAAACGCCATGCCGTAGCCACAGTTGTGCATGCGATTGCCGCGCACGAGCGTGTTGCCGGAGCCGCGCACCATCACGCCATACGCAGCCAGGCCGTCGATCTCATTGCCTTCGATGATCACGGACCGAGCGTTCTCCGCGACGATGCCCATCGCGGAGCCGCCCGTGATGCGATTGCCGCGAACCGTGATGCCCGAGCCCACCACATGCACCGCGGCCTCGCGCGCATTGATGATCTCGTTCCGCTCGATCAGCACCGATACATTTCCCACGACCATGCCGATGCGCGCATCGCTGAAGCGGTTGTCCCGAACGTTGATGACAGACGCGCCGCCATCCGGCCCGCTCCGCACGGCCCAAAGCCCCGCATCCTTGTCTCCGGAGAATTCGTTCTTCACGACCGATGTATTACGCGTCGCGGCCGCAAAACGCACACCGATGCGATTGCGGGTGAATCGATTGCGTTCGATCAGCACTTCCGCCGCGTTCTCGGCGACTTCCACGCCCACGTCGCAGGACTCGATCGCGCTCGATTCGAGCCGGAAACGATCCGCACGCAGCAGGATCGCCGCACCGTTGCAGTTGCGAATCACCACTCCTTCGATCGTGGTATTGGCGCTCGCGACATCGAACACTGATGTACCCATCAGCGCCTTCGCGTCGATTTCCACGCCAGTCTGCTCGGCAACGATGCGCAGGCCTTTCGCTGTCACGATCGGCGGCAGCGCCGTTTCCAGTGAAATGCTTCGGGCCTGCAGCGAAATCGTCGCGGGCTCTTTCGCTGACGCGACGACGAACAGCGCTTCGCGCAAGCTGCCCGGTCCCCGATCGTTGCCGTTGGACACGATGGCAGTCACTTCCTGCGGACTCGGCCCGGAGGTCGTGTGATCGCGTTGCCACCACCATCCCGCACCGGCCAGAACGCCGAGCACGACGAGCACCCCGACCGCGACGCCGACACGACGAGCATTACGCATGGTTCTTTTCCAGAACGAAGACGGCGTGCCAGGACCGATTGACGGCCAGGCGACCGAGCATCGCATCGATCGGCAAGGACACCGCGCTCGCTGCATTCGTGGTCGCAACGCGCAGAGCCATCGGCAAGCGCCGCAGGTGCGGCAGCAAGCGGTATTTGAACGGCGCCGGGTCGACACCGGTGATCGCCTTCGGCACCAGACCACAGGCCGCAAACAACTGGAGATATTCGTGCCGCCGCCGCGCGCGGAAAATGCTTGAATCGCAGTGGCTAGCGAGCACGGTCGGCGCCGCTTCGAGCAGCACCATGCGTCCCCCGGGCTCGAGGTGATCCGTCATGCGCGTGACCGCGGAATGAAGTGCGGCAGGATCGAGAATGTGCTGGAGCACCGTGACGCCGACGATGAAATCGAAGCGGGCCCCGGCGTCGAGGTCCTTCAGGTCCTGCGTGACGAAATGGCAGTGCCTGGAAAGCCCTTCGACCTCGGCACGACGTCGCGCCTCCGCGATCATGGTCGGGCTGAGATCGATCCCGGTCACCTGAGCCCCGCGCCGCGCGAGCCTGCGGCTCCAACGACCGACGCCGCAGCCGACGTCGAGAACACGCGTGCCGTTCGGGACCGCCAACCAGTGCCGGAGCGCGAGATATTGAACCCAATCGATCACGCGGTTGTAGAACACCGGCATGCCGTAGGAACACACGGCGGCCAGCCCCTCCCCTTCTCCAGCGAATCGTTGCGCACGATCTTCCCAGTAAGGGCCGGGAAGATAGAGCGCGGGTGCGGGTGTTCCGCGAACGGTCATGCAGCTTTCCTCGGCCAGGTGCGAGCACGCGATTGTTCCGCGCGCAGCTTGGCGTCTGATTCATAGTGATCGCGATAGACGCGGCGGCCCCACACCTGCAGCGTCAACCAGTTCAAGAAGCCGAACGTCATCGGCACGATGTGCGCGATGGCATAAAACAGGTACAGCGGCACGATAGGTGCGGCGTACGCACGCTCTGCCTTCGGCACCACCGTGAACAACGCGACGACCCCGAGCGCGAGATAGCTGCCGATCGCGGAAATGAAATAGCCCGGATTGGTCAAGGTGCTTTCCGGCAGCAGGTGTGCCACGAGCAGTTGGTCGAACCCCGCGGCGAGACTCAGAAGCAGCAGCACCGCGCTCACCATCTTCGCCAGGTGCAACCCGAGCGAGAGCCCGCCGACATAAACGATGAAGTGATACATCGCGAACGGCGATCGCTGGCTCACGCGCCAGACTTCGCTGAAGCGAGCCGTATAGACTCGCAGCAGCCCGTGATACCAGCCGACCCGCTGCGAGAACCAGCGCGTGATCTTGCCGGGCCCTTCGGTGCTGACGACGAGCCGGCCATCGTAATAGATCGTTTCGCCCTGGCTCAGCAGGATCATGGCGTTCTCGAAGTCCTCCGCGTACACAGACAACGAGTGCAGGGACAGCGCCCTCTCGAGCGCGTCGCGCCGGTAAATCGAAACGCCGGACGTGATGCTGTAGTTGGCGAGGCTCGCGCGGCCCACTCGAAACGCCAACGCGTATTCGAACGACTGGAAACGCGCCAGGAAGCCATCGGGCTCGATCATGATGCGCGGACACGCCGCCGCCGCGCCGGAGCGCTGGAAATCGCTGATCGCCTGCTCGAAATCGACGGTGCTGCCTTCGCCGCGCCCGCGGATGCGAATGTCCGGATCGATGACCACGACCGTCTCGATGTGCGGCGGCAGGCTGTCGAGCAACCGCCGGATCGCGCCGGGCTTCTTGCGATTCACGCCGTCGTCGAAGCAGCGCCAGCCGCCCTGGCGCAGCCGTGCAACGGTCCGATCCGTCGAGCCGTCGCTGATCAACCAGACTTTGTCTTTCCAGGAGGCGTAGTTCTGCGTGAACTGTTCGAGCTGGCCCTGCAGGTTGAAGATCGAGGCGACGATTGCGTAAGGATGCAGCGGCACCATATGGCGCACGCCTTCCGGCAGCGCACCGGTGAGATCGATGGAAACATCGCTGACTTCTTCGGTGTCCAGCGTGCTCGCGCGATTCCGACGGCGCATGAACAGGCGCAACGCGAAGTCGAGCGCGTCCGTGTACACGATCAGGTTCGCCATCACGTACACGATCACCGAGTAGCTCGCAGCGCGGGCGTTCGCAGCCGACAGCGCGATCCACAAAGTGAGGAACGCGCAGACCCCGAGCGGCGCCATGATGCGCCAGCGTTGCTTCCTGGTCATGCCATTGCGGCAGCCGGCGAGACTGCCGTTCCATGTGTCAGAGGCAGGCGCGCCAGCAGTTCCGCGCGAACTTCCTGTTCGTCGGCCACGCGGATGCCGTGCCTCGCCAGCACGGGAATGGACGCAAGAATCCACAACAATGAGCGCACGCGCGACGGCAGGTGAGCGACTTCAGATTGCAGCGCGCAGAGCTGATCTTCGAACGCGAGCTCCATCTCGAGCACGACCTCGCGCACGACCGGATCGATCGGCAGGATTTTCGCGGCCTGTTGCCACTCCACGTTCGTTCCAGCGACACGTCGCTCTGCCATCACGGTGTGCGGGAAGAGCTTTGGATCCTGCGCAAAGGCGGCACCCGAAAACGGGATGACATACGGATACATCCCGATTTCGCAGCCGCGACGCAGCCAGCGATACGCTTCGCGCAACGTGGTCGCCACATCCTCGAGGGACGCGCCGGGCGAGCTCAGGATCAGATCGAGGAACGGGGTGATGCCCTCGTCGAGCGCCGCCGCCAGCATCGGCTCGATGTGGCGATGGATCTGCGCCTTGTTGAACTCCGCCAGCACGCGCGGGGAAAAACTTTCGATGCCGAAGCCGAGCACGCGGAAGCCCGCACGACGCATGACCTGCAGTCGCTCCACGGTCATCGCGTCGATACGATTGGTGCTGATGAACTGCAGGCGCGCGGGAATCGTGCCGCGTTCTTTCGCAGCGATGATGCCCTCACACAGCGGCACCACACGACGATCTTTGGTAAAGACGAATATATCGTCCTGGAAAATGACCGTGCGCACGAGCGGATGGGCCGCGACGATGCGCTCGATCATCTGCACGGCCTCGTGCTCGTCGAGGCGTGCGATGGGTGCAACGCTACCCTGCGCTTCGTGCAAAAAATTCGTCGCCGAGCAAAACGTGCAGCCCATCGGACAATAGTTCAACGTGATGAGCCGCACGGAACGGATTTCCGCGAGCCGCGCTTCGCGTGCGGCTTTGCTGGGCAAGCCGCCGACGCGATACGCCTTTTCCAGCCGCTCCCAGTACGCCGCGTACGGCATCTTCTCATAGGGCGTGTGGAAGATCGCTTCGCGCAGCTCGTCGTGATCGAGCGAGCGTTGCGGCATGCGCAGGATTCCGCCTTCGCGTCGTCGCTCCGCCGTGCCGCTGATTCCGGCGACCGGCTGTCCGGTTCGCAGGCGCGCAACAATTTCCAGCAACGGCCGCTCACCCTCGCCGAGCACGACGAGGTCGAAAGGACCCAGGTCGAACATCAGCTGAGGCCGGAACGTGGCTTCCATGCCGCCCGCAACCAGAATCGCGTCAGGCGCCAGACGTCGCGTGAGATGCGCCAATTCCAGGTCGAAGCGCAACGTCATGCCCGTGGTGGAAACACCGACGACGTCCCATCGAGAGGACAACAGCTCGCGTTCCAGCGCGCGCTGTGGCGGCTCAGACACGCAATTAGGATCGAACACGCGCACGTGCGCGCCGCTCCGCTGCAACGTTCCCGCCAACCGCCATACACCGAGCGGCGGCGCGAGGAATGTATATTCTCCGCAATGCGGGTCGTACGGCCCGATGAGAAGAACGCGCGGCAAGTGGGCCCCAGGCTGAGTCATTGAATTATTCGTCCCCGACATGCTTGCCTGTTGTGTTCGGGGCCACCTCGACCGATGCCCCGACAGTGTGATCCAGGCCCGCAACAATTGTTCCTGTCATGGAATGTCTTGGTGAGGAACTCAGTCGCGAGCGTTGCCGCGAAATCGCAGCGCCGTGCACGGCATTTGCTACTCCAGCGCCCATGCTGACACTCACGCGCTCTCGATATGCCGTGCTCGCTGCATGCGTTCTTACATCCGTCACCGCATGCGGTGGCGGTGGTGGAGGCGGAGGAAGCGCTACACCCCCTGCAGCAAATCGTGCGCCGTCTGCAAAGAGCGACACGTTGCGTGCGGACGGCGCTGCGCTCGCCGCTCTCAATGTCCTGAGCAACGACACGGATCCGGATGGCAACGCACTCACTGTCTCGATTGAGGAACAGGCGCTGGTGGGTACGGCGACGGTGAACGCCAACGGCACTATCAAGCTCGACGGCTTGCCAGGCGGTTTCAAGGGTTTCACGCGCTTCAAATACAAGGTCGCCGATCCGGCGGGCCTCACGAGTGTCGCGACCGCGGCGGTGTTTGTTGGAGTCGATCCGTTTCGCGTCGTGTTTGCAGGTGACGCGGCGTCCAACGGATCGGCGGAGGTGTATCTCTACGACCTCGTTTCCCCTGCCGTGCAGTTGAGCAGCGCAACCGACGCGTCGCTGCGACTCAATGGATTCATTTCCTCCGCGGACGGATCAACCGTCGTCTACCGCCTCACGAATCCAGCGACGCCAACCACATCAGATCTCTCATTCGTGCGGACAGCGACGCCGCGGCAAGACGTACGGATCGCGCTTCCTGCCGGCGCCACATGGGTTGACTACAACGTCAGCAGCAACGGGCAATGGATCGTCGCAATCGGGCGCGACAGCGCCGGCGCCGATGCGCCGTACGTCATCAATGTTTCGAGCCCCACGACTGTCAGCAAGGTGAACATCGCGGGCACGATGCGCGCGTCGCTCCCCAGGTTTTCCAACGACTCGCAGACGCTCTACGTGCTCGCGTCTCCATCGACGAGCGGCGCGAACGACGATCTTTATCTCGTCGCGTTGGCGAATCTCGGTGTGAGCCAGCTTTCGGGGCCGACGGCAGCCAGCAGCACGGACGACGTTCTCGAATACTCCGTAGCATCCGATCAATCGCGCATCCTGCTTCGCGCGAACCGCGGCGGTCGCATCGGCCTTTACTACATCAATCCGTCCCAGCTGCAGACCGAGATCAAAGTGAGCCACGACCTGGGTCTCACCGAGACGCTGCTCGAAAGCACCGTGGGCCTGCCCGCCGGCGCGGGCGGCAGTATTCTGACGAGCAAGGTGGCGTACACAACTCAGTCTTTGCTGGGATTCAGCACATGGCTCGCGGACGTATCGACAACGCCGAATCCACATGTCATCGCGAGCTCCGGTGCGCGAGTGCGCGGCTTCCGGCCGGACGATGGCGCACTCACGTATACCCGCAGCGGCCAGGTGATCGAAGCCGCTGTGAATGGAAGCGTGTCTGATCAAACGTTGGGCGCCGGCACAGCGGCGTGGTACGACTCCACCGGCAACATCGTGCTGTTACAACAGCTTCTGCCCTCCGGCGGCACACCCACGACCTACCCTGCGCTGGCTGTGACGGTGCGCGGATCTTTCGCCACGACGCAGGCGCTGGGTTCGCCCGTGCTGGCCCAGCACTATTTCGATGTGAGCGGATTCGATCGTGGTGTCGTGGTAATCGGTGAAGGCCCGACCACGGGCACTGCGCCGACCACCGCACGGCTCGCACTGGTGAATGCGATGGCGCCCGACAAGTTGCTCTACTTCGTGGACTACTCGTCGCCGCTTCAGCTCACATCGGCCGCGTCGCAGGTCGTAACGAACTGATCACCGCCGCGGCGAGCGCGATGCCCGCGGCGGCCGTGATGGCGATGTTGGCGCCTTGCGTCGAATACGCGCGAAACAGAATCGCGACGCCGGCCGCGCCGATGGATTGCCCGAGCAGGCGGGCGGTGCTCTGCATTCCGCCCGCGGCCCCGCTGCGCGCGCGGGGCGCTGACGCAATCAACGCGCGATTGTTGGGTGACTGGAAGAACCCGAAGCCGAGTCCACAGAGCGCCATGCGCCACATCAGATCGGCCGACGTACCCTGTTCCGGAAAGATCGCGATGAACGCGAGCCCAGCCGACATCATCGCCAGCCCCACTCCGCCGAGAATGCCGGCGGAATAACGGTCTGCGAGTCGCCCGGCAATCGGCGCGGCAAAAGCCACCGCCAACGGCCACGGCGTCATCAGCAAGCCCGTCTCCGCAGGACTGCGCCCGAGCCGCTGGATCTCGAACGGCAACGCGACGAGCGCCGCCATCTGCGCGCAGAACGAGCAGATCGACGTCAACAACGACAGCGAGAACAGCCGGATCCGCAGCAGGTCGAACGGGATCAGCGGTGCGACGCGCGGCAATTCGTGGCGCGCCAGCAGTGCGCCGACCGCGAGACCGCCGACCACCTCGACGATCGCCAGGGTCGTCGCTTCGTCATGTGCAAATGCCTGCAGCCCGGTGATGAGCAGACCGAACGCAATCGCGTGCAACAGCGCGCCAACGTAATTCAGCTTGCGCGGATGCGTTTCCGAGTAAGGCAAGGCCAGCGTCGCAAGGGTGATCGCCACGATGCCGATGGGCACATTCAGCGCGAACAGCCAGCGCCAGTGCGCGACGGCAAGCACGGCGGACGCGATCGTCGGGCCGATGGCCGCGGAGGTCGCAACGACCACCGCGTTGATGCCGATGGCGCGACCGAGCATGGCCTGCGGATAGGTGAACCGCACGAGCGCTGCATTCACGCTCATGATGCCAGCGGCGCCGAAGCCCTGGATCACGCGCGCGATGCTCAGCGTCGTCAGCGAATCCGCGAACGTGCAGGCCAGTGAGGCGAGCGTGAAGATGACGAGGCCAGTCTGCGAGATCCGCCGGTACCCGACGATTTCGCCCAGCGAAGACAGCGGCAGCAGAGAAACCAAAATGGCGATCTGATAGGCGTTGATGACCCAGATCGACTCGGCCTCCGTCACGTTGAAGTCCCGCGCGATCGAAGGCAACGCGACGTTCGCGATGGTGCTGTCGAGCACCGACATCGCAATCGCCAGCACGATCGCCGCGATGGCCCAATAGCGTCGCGGGACCGGCAGTCCGTCCGGGTGGACGATCGTCACTTCTTCTTCGGCGGCTTGTCAGCCTGGACCTTGTTGGCAACGAGCACGCCTGCCGTGTCGAACCGGCCTTTCACGCGAACCTGCACGTTGGCCCCGAGCTGCGTGCCATGGAGCAGGTATTTGGTGTCCGCGTCCGCCCGCACCGGCTGGCCATTCACGTCGAAGTCCTCCGCCGAGGCAAACGATGTGATGATGCCTTCCAGATCGCCCTTTTCGCCCGGCTCGCCCAGACCCGTGTAGACCGCGACGCTCGACGCCACGAGCCCGAACTGCGGCAGCGATCCGCCAACGCTCGTTCCCTTCGCAATCACGGTGACGCCCTCCGCGATCGTTCCCTGAACAGCGGCGGAAGAATAATCGATCGCGAGATCGCCGACCTGCAGCACCGCATGGTCGCGGTCGAGCGCTCGCACGACACCCTTCACCTGCGAGAACGGCTGTGCCGACTCGACCTCGAGGCTCGACGCGTGGAAAACCCCGTCTGCATCGGGAAAGCCACTGACGTTCACGAGCATGCCGCGTTCCACCCCGCTCACCCCTGCGGGGACGCTCACGGTCTGTCCGAGCACCTCCAGGGTGCCTTTTTTCGCGTTTACCGCAGTGATCTCGCCGCGCACCTCGCTCACGAGCGTGATCTGGTCTGCCACGGCGATGGCGTTGTCATCATCGCTACTGACCGTGCCCACGATGGAAACGATGTGTCCGACGTGCAGGCGCGAGCGATCTGCGGCCTCCCCGTTGATGACGACCTGAGCGCCGGACGCGTCGTAAGTGACGCCGTTGACGCTGAGCGCGCGACCTGGGCTGATCGTCCCGTACGCCATCACCTTGCGGACCCCGGAACCCTGGATCCCGGCCCGGGTCGCAGTCACCGCCACCAGCGAGGCGAGACACGATAACAGGATTGCAGCGACGGTCCGCGACGGGAACCGCAGTCGAAACGCAGTCATGCGATGTCCTTTCAGGGGTCCTGAATGTGATACAGCCCGACGCCGAGTCGAAGCGGATTTTGCCTCGACTTGCCGGGTTTCGCCTGATGTTCGGCGAGCCAGGCATCGGCGCGCTCGAGCAGGGCCTGGCCTTCAGCCTCCAGGAAACGGCGGAACTCCGGCAGTGCCTTCACGTCCACCTGATCATTGACGGCCGCCCGCTCGAACCGCGCCGGCACTTTGCCGGAACGCGTGAGATTGTGCACGTAGGTTGTAGCGACGTCGGCCAGCACCGAACCCCACAGCCGAATCAGCTGCTCGTCCATCGAGTGCGGAATGTAGTTGCGCTTCACGGCCTCGACGCAGCCATCCGGTCGCAGGCGCACGGCGCCGGCCCCGATCAGTTCCTTCAACAACGTGGTGACAGGCACATCGCTGCCGCCACAGCGAAGCACGAGCGCGGGAAAACTTGGCCCTGCGCTTTCGAGAGACAGGGGTTTCGGCCGTCCTTTGGCGTCGATGTAATCCGCGTCGAGATGCCACGCCGTCAGGACGAGCGACGCCTTCGTCACATAAGGAGTGGGCTCTTCGCCAACATTTGCGAGCATCTCGCGCCGCTTGCGTACATCGCGGCGGACGAGACCTGTGAGCACCGCGGTGCGTGAAACGTTCGTCGGTCGACCGCGCCTGCCAAAGTGGCGCGAAGCCACTTCGACATAGGTTGTCTTCGAGAGCTCGGAAAACTCACGCCACGTGATGCCGCATCGGAGGAGCACATGGACGACAGGGCGCAGCCACAAGCGGGTGGCGGCGAGAACCTGCTCACGAGTCGCGATCGCCATGGGGATCAGGTGCAGCGGGCAATCACACCAAAGCAGATCTGCTCACCATCCCAGGGCAAGGCGTAGCAGCTCAGCGATTCGACGATGAACCCGGCCGCCTCCAGTTGCATCCGCAGTTGCATTTCGTCCGCGGCGGGTGTGCTGATGAAGAGTTTCCCGGCGGGATAGAGCCAGCGAAAAAACTTTTCCAGCGAGCGCTGTGCGATATCCGGGTCTAGTAGATGCAGGACACGGGATGCATGCACCGCCGAGAAACGCGCCGACTTGAAATCGAGCGCCGGCAGGCTCGCGACTCGCAACTTGAGCCGCGCGAGTTGTTCGTGCGGAATGCGCGCGACGAGCTGCCGAAGCGCGGGCACACTGGGATCCACCGCGATCACGCGCCCGCCGCGCGCAAGGGCGGCCGCAGTGGCGATGCCATCGCCGCAACCGACGTCGACCGCGGGGCTGTTCGACGTGCGCGTGTGAACGGCGAATTTCAGCGACAGCGCATCGAGTGCCGGACTCATCTGGTCCGGCTTCAGGGCGGTCAGCGGCGCGCTCCGGTGGGGCGATCGCTCCATCGGCGTGTCCGCCGGCAAGCTGGCCACCCAATCGGTCGCTGAGGAATAGCTCACGTGCATCTCCCGCGAGCCCCCATATGAGCTGCGCGGTTCCAGTCGTAGCACGAAGCGTACCGGCACCTGCGTCTGTGCCGTCGCGTTGTGCGGCGCGATATCGGAGCGATACGATCAGTGGTGGCTCGACGCGGGCAACCACGTCACGCCGGCCTGGAACCCGATATCCGGCGTGTTGTTGACGTTCTGCAGATTTTCCGTCGCACCGAAGGAGAAGAGGTATTGGCCCGCGCGATGCCGCACACCGAGACTCAATTGGTATTTCGTGGCGAGCAGTTCCTGCAGGTCGGTCTGCTGATGCGAGTAAACGCTCGGGCTAACATAACCCTGCAGGTTAACGTTCGTGTGTTCGGTGATGCTTCGCTCGAAGCCCACGATGAGCGTGGGAATCACCTGATGATCTTGCGCGACTGGAAACGATCCACCGGAGAAATACACCGCCGCCACATCCAGATAAACGGCGTGATGGTCTCCCCTTCGCTGTAACGACGCCTGCAGGCCCACGTCCGTACGGCCAGTCGAGAGCAATGTGCGGCGGCCATCGATGGGCGCCTTGATCGCCGCTTCGAGCGCGAGATGCCATCTGTCCGACAGATGTGCGCCGGAATACCGCACACCGAACGTCGGATCGAGCACCCCGCCCGACGTGGGCGGACCGAAGCTGACCACCTGCGCGGATTTCAGGTTGTAGATGAAATTGACGTCGTTGCGCGCGACGGCCGGCCGGCCGAACGAGCTGAAACCGAACGTGTCATGAAAGCTTTCGATCGTGCTGTCGAGAAAGCCGCCTTCATACGTGACCGCGCTCAGGATCGCGTAAGCGCTCCAGTCGCGTGCGAACTTGTAATGCAGCGTGACGTCGAGCGAGGCCGACTCGAAATCGACCAGGTAGTTCTCGCCCGGCAGCGCACGAATCGCGGCCAGCTCCGTCGGCCCGAGCTTGCGACGACCCTGCGGCTCGAGCCCGGTGAGATAGCTCTCGACTTCGGGGCTCAGCGCCCAGGTGTTCTGATAGCCGAGCTCCGTCTCGAACACGAAGCTGCCCTGCTCGACGTTCACGGCATGCGCCGGGCGCATGTCGAGACGCAGGAATCCGAACGGAGTGAGGTCACGCGAGCGCAGCAGCCCGTAGAAATCCCGCCCCTCCGCGTGTACCGATTCAGCAGCACCGACTGTGAGAACAGCGGCGATCCAAAGCCAATGAATGAAGCGCATCCGCGAAGATTACCCGTCACTCCGAAGTAACTATTGAACGTGCTTGCGGCGTCATCGAGCGCTGGCGAGCGAGCGGATGACTTCTTCGAGCTTGGACGGTTCGGCAGGCTTGGTGAGATGCGCATCGAAACCCGCTTGTCGCGTGAGTTGGCGATCAGACTCCTGACCCCAGCCCGTGAGCGCGACGATGCCGACACCGCTGCCGAACTGGCGCCGCAGTCGCCGGCAGGTTTCGTAGCCATCCATGCCGGGCATCCCGAGATCGAGCAGCACGACGGCGGCGTGAAAATCGCGGAATGCATCGAGCGCCGACAGGCCGTCGTACGCCACGTGCGCTTCGCCGCCCATGCCGGCAACGAGCAGTCCCATGACATCCGCGGCATCGCGGTTGTCGTCGATCACCATGACGCGGATGCCGTCGAGCGTGCGACTGGCCGGGCAACCCGAATCGTCACCCTTGTTTTCGACGCGAGGCGCAGGCACGCGCAGCGTGAACTCACTGCCCGCGCCCTCGCCATCGCTATGTGCGCGAATAACGCCACCATGCAGCTCGATCAAACGGCGTGCGAGCGCGAGCCCGATACCCAGGCCGGAATGACTGCCCCGCCCGCGCACATCCGATTGCGCGAACAGGTCGAACACCCGCGGCAACATGTCTGACGAAATGCCGACGCCCGTATCGCTCACCTTCACGACGAGCTGCGGCGTCGACACCGTCGTCTGCAATTCCAAACCCGCCGCGAGCGTGATGCGCCCACCGGAAGGCGTGAACTTCGTGGCGTTCTGGAGCAGGTTCGAAATCACCTGCGCAAAGCGTGTGGGATCGACGTCGACCACGGCATGCGGGTCCGACAAATTCACGACGAGATCGAGACCGCGCGTGTTGATGGCATCGCGGTTCGCTTCGATGGCGGTGCCCACGACGCTCGCGAGTGTCACGCGTTGTCGTTGCAATTCGATCTTGCCCGACGTGATGCGCGACACGTCCAGCAGGTCGTCGATGAGGCGGACCATATGACCCACCTGACGCTCCATCATCGGCCACACCGTGTCGACGATCTCCGGCCGCGCACGACTGTTTCGCAGCAACTCCACGCCGGTGCGGATGGGCACGAGCGGATTGCGCAACTCATGCGCGAGCACGGCGATGAATTCATCCTTGCGGCGATCGGCGTCGCGCAGCAGCTGGGCGCTGTTCCGCAACGTTTCTTCGGAGCGCGTCCGTTCGATCAGGTCCGCGGCCTGTCGCGCCAGCAGATCGAGGAATCGCAGCTCGCGCTCGGCGATGCGATGCGTCTCGCGCCAGTGCGTCGAGAACATCCCGAGCGGTTGCCCCGTGCGACTGATGAGGGGTGTGGACTGCGCCGAGCGCAATCCGTAGTCATAGTGCAGGCGGTTCGACCCATCCGGATCGGGAACGGTGGGATCGAAATCCATGAACACGCGCTCACCGCGCGCCAGGGCCATGCCGCACGGCGACTGCGAGCTCGCGTCCACCCGCTCGAAGTGGGACGACATTTCCGGAGTGAAACCGTGGAGCGCGGCGAAACGCAGCTCCTGGGTTGCGGGGTCCAGCAACTGAATCGTTCCGGCATCCGCGCCCGCGATGCTGATCGCGGCGATGAGAATCTCTTCGTACACCGACGGCAAGTTATCGTCCGCGACGATGCGGGCGGCCACATCGCGCAGCAAGCGGGTGTGCCGCAGATCTGCGGCAATAGCCTGCTCGTTGCGCATCTGTTCGGTCACATCGCGCACGACGGACACCGAGCCGATGATCTCGCCGTCGGCAGCGCGCACCGGCGCGGAGCTCACCTGTCGATGACGCAGCTCGCCGGTGCGCGGAATGCGCACGATCTGCTGCTCGTCGCGAATGATCTCACCGGCGAGCGCGCGCAACGGCGGCGCTTCTTCCACCGGTCGCGGCGTGCCGTCTGCCCGATAGACCTCGAGGCCGGACACGAGCGTGCCGACCGAAATGCCCTGAACAGCCTCATGGCCGAACTCGCGAAGCGCCGCCGGATTTGCGCAGGTGTAGCACTGCTTCGAATCGGTGAAGTACACCTCTTCGTTCATGCTGTTCAGCACGGCCGAGAGCCATTCTTTCTCGGCGCGGCTGGCGTCGAACTGCCGCTGCACGGCCTGCTCTGCCTTCGAGCGGGACGTGATGTCGACGCCCGACACGACGATGGTGTTCTCGCCGATGGGGAACAGCGAAAGCATATGAACGCTCTCGCCCGCACTTGACTCGTACGAATGCGGTTTGCGCTCGGACACGACGCGTGCCCACAGTGGGATCAGATGAGCCGCGCGTTCCGGCATGATTTCGCTGACGCGGCGGCCGATCACATCTTCGCGGGCGGAGCCGAGGAACTTCAGCGCGTTGGTATTCGCGTCCCGATAGCGCCAGTCGAAGATGCGGCCCGTGCGATCCCGCTCGGCTTCGAGCACGGTCGTGAGCTCGGACGGGTGCTCGAAGATCGCGCGATAATGATCGTCGCGTTCGTGGCGGGCGCGTTCCAGCTCCTGGTTCAGCGACTCGAGCTCGGACCGTCGTTTATAGAGCTCGACGAGCAATGCCACCTTGCTGCGGAGGATCTCCGGCACGACGGGCACAGGAATATAGTCGATCGCTCCCACCTCATAGCCGCGCAGCGTATCGAGCTGCGTCAGGTGCACGCCCGTGACGAAGATGATCGGCGTGCGTTCGAAGCGGGGATGCTCACGAATCAGTCGCGCGGTCTCGAAGCCATCCATCTGCGGCATGCTGACGTCGAGCAGGATGGCCGCGAAGCTGTCGTGGAGCAGACGCTCCAATGCTTCGTGGCCCGAGTTCGCCCGCACGCAGGTGACACCGACGCCGGACAGAATTGCTTCATACGTCAGCAGCCGCGCGGGCTGATCGTCCACCAGCAGCACGCGGGGTTGGGAAAGGTCCGGAGCAATCGACGTCGTCTGGCGACGGTTGGTAACGGTGGCGTCCAGCTGGGTCATGAAGCTCAGGGTCCAGGGTGACTGCTAGCGCGACGAAAAACGATGACGTCCTGTCCCGGCATTGTGACAAGTGGCTCGACTTGCCGAAAGCCCCCGTCCGCCGCACCGAATCCAATACAGCGGAAATCGTGGCGACCCTGACCTGCGCTCTCGACGCGCACGGTTTGCGAAGCGTACCGTTTGCCCGGCAAGTTTCGTTCCCGAGCTAAGGCGTACCGACCAGCTGGACCGCGTCGATTTCGTTCCAGCCCCAGACGCGGTTCGTTTGCAGCGTGATCCGTACTCCGTTGACGACAAAGTCCGTGCGGGGCAGTTCGCGTACGAACCAGGCGATGGCATTCCGGGAATATGCCATGTTGTCGATACCCTCCCAAAGCACGTGCGCGGCGCCGCTGGGCTCGATGAGCTCGATCTTCGCGACCACGCCCGGCGCGGCGGACTGACGGATTTTCACTGCCGTGGCATGAATGGGAGTGGCATAGGTGAGCGTGATCCACTCGGGCGTGGGGGAGTCGCCGCTCCTGGTCGTCCAGGACAACGCATTGTCTGAATACGTCGGGACGTTCGGTGCACCGGTGGCCTGGATGGCGCCGTATCGAGGCTTTGGGCTCGTGTCGCCGCCGTAATAGCTGCTGGCTTCCGCCGCGACGGCCCACTGACCGTGGGGGTCAGAGAGGATGGCGGATTCGTCGATGGGCGGCGGGGATTGGGCGGGTGGGCTCGTCGGAGCGGGCGCGGGTTGCGATGTCGGGGCGACCACCGCGGCTGGAGCCGAGGATGCGGCGACGGCTGAAGAAGCTGGAGCGGTCGAAGAAACGGCGCCGGTCGAAGTAGCGGCACCGGTCGAAGAAACTGCGCTGGTCGAAGACGCCGCGGCGGTTGACGAAGCTGCAGTCGCTGAGCCCGTCGGCGGCCCGCCGCCAGCTCTGCGCTTCTCTTCTTCCTGCGCGGCGGCCTCGTTCGCCACGACAGCTGCGTCGAACCTGCGTGTCTCGCGGGCCTCTTTGATCGCGGCAACATACGCGCGCTGATCCGACACCACGTTCAGGTTGGTGGTGGGCTGCAGCGCATACTCGACATCGTCGGCATCCGCCGCGGCGATCGCTTCGTCGATGTCGATTGGAGCGGTCGCATCGGTGTCCTCCGTTTCAGCGGCTGAAGTGGCGCCCACTTCGGACGCTTTGACCAGAACGACGCCATCCGCGGGGCGGCCCAACGTACGCTCCGTGCTCGTGCTCGTGCTCGTCCCCATGCCCGTGCCCATGCCCGTGCCCGTGCCCGTGCCCGTGCCATCCAAACCCTTAGTCCCTTTCTCCTCACCCCCACACGCACTCACCAGCGCAACGACGATCCCCAACGCAACCCTACGGCTCCACACGGCGCAACCTCAGCTCGATGAATTCCTGTTCCTTCCCCTTCTCGCCCTTCTTGATCTGCACGACGTGAATGTCGTTCGGATGCTCGAGATCCGTCTTGCCCTCGAGCTTCACGAAAATACGTTCCGGCGTCGGCGGATCGCGTTTCGTTTCATCGAGCCGCTGATCCAGCACCTTGTTGCAATGGCCGGTGATGTAGTTCCAGCTGCGATCGGTGCGCTTCGTGACGACGGGCTCGGTCGAAAAGCTCAGGTAGACATTGCGCCCATTGCTGCTGAAATTCACATCGGCCGTGCCGCTGCCGGAGCCGACGATGTGCTCCTCGCGCCCGCCGTCGTGCAGGAAATCGGTGATCTTGAACCAGCCGCACTCGCCGCGCAGGTACTCGACATGGCCCTTGTGGAAGTTGTTCCACTCGTAATTCGCCGTGTACGTGACTTTGATCGGGCCTTCGAGCGAAGCCACATCGATCGTGCCGCGAACCCGCTTCGACTTGTTGTCGCCCCACGTTTGCCAGCCCGTGGCCTGCGGCCACACGATATCCTGGCCCTTCTGGGTAATTTCCTTGCCTGCATCGAGGTGCGACCAGCCGTAAGTGACGGTACCGCGCCAGCGCCCGTCACGCTTCTCGCACCGCTTGCGCAACGTGTCGCGCTCGGAGCGCAGCACGTCCGCGCCGGCTCGATAAGCTGCCGCGTCATCGCCCGCGAAGAACTGCGCATCGTCCCAGAGATTCGTCTTGCCGCGGGCGAAGAGATCGAGGCACGTCTTCTGATGATGCTGCTCGTGCACGAATCCATAGTGCACCAGCGCCGCACACTGTCCGTTCGCCGGGTAGTGCGCCTCGTCCACGGGCGTCACTTTCTGAACCAGCTTCACGTCCTTGCGCTTCTCGCCTTTCTTCAGCGGCGGATCCGCGACGATCACAGGTCGTCCGTTCTCATAGTGATACAGCACGATCGGGCAGCTCTCCTTCGTGAGCTCCGTGCCCAGGTCTGCGCTCGCACCGCGCGAACGCAGACGCGGCGCTTGCGAGCTCGCGCCGTTGAAGGTCAGCTGCAGCAGTGCGGCCGCGCGCTCCTGCATTTCCGGCGTGTTGTAAACGCTGTTCGGCAGATAGCCGGACCACTCGCCAAACAGATTGCCGAGGTATTCCTGTTGTTCGAGCTCGCGCTCGATCGTCTGCAAGTCACCGCAACCGCAGGGCTGCGGAGGGGTGATCTTGCCGGACCCGAACGCGGGCGCGGCAAGGACGCAGGCCAAAATAAAGGCCGAACTAAAGGCCGACCTAAAGACCGAAATAAAGACCGAAATAAAAGCGAGAACAGAGGCGCGAGCCCCTTTCGCTCCTGCAAATGCCCAAACCCCTGGTGTTACGGATGCGTGTCCCATGCCTCCAGACGCGCAATCACCCGCGAAACCAGCTCACGCCGAGCGGCTGATCAACCCCGCGTCGGCCGGCATCTCGATGACGCAGTTGACCCCATCGCCAGTGAGCTCGAATCGTGTGCGCGCCTTGAGCTGATACGGCAGCACATGCTCGATGAGCTCGCGCCCCACCCCACCGCCGCGCGGCGCGGAATCGCCCAGGGCGCGAAGCACGACACCGTATTCCCGCCATTGGATGACGAGCAGCGCCGCGTGATCATCTCCCGTGGTGGTCGAGCCGCCGGGTTCCAGGCGCCACCCGACTTCCAGATGCGCCTGCGGCTGAGCCAGCGCGCCGTATTTCACCGCGTTGGTTGCGAGCTCGTGCAGGACCATGGCCAGCGGTTGAACGCTGCCCGCCTTGATCGCCACACCGCGCGGTCCGTGGATCGTGACCTGCCGCGCGTTCTCGTTGAAGGCGCCGTGCGCAGAAAGCTCTGCATGCACGAGCTCGTCCAGCGTCACGCGGTAATGCTCGTCGAGACGCGACAACAAATTCTGCGCTCGTGCCAGTGACGCGAGCCGGTCGCGGTAGCGTGGGGCGAACTGGTCGAGACTCTCGCTCGCCGCCAGCGTCTTCTCGGCAACGGCGCGGACGAGGGCCATGAGGTTGCGCGTGCGGTGCTGAAGCTCTGCGACCAACACACCCAGCCGCTCCGCGCTCGTTTTCTCCGCAGTGATGTCGATGCTGACTCCACCGATGCGAAACACGCCGCCGGACTCGTCCCGGATCGGGAAATCCGTGTTCCGGAGCCAGCGCATCTCGCCGTCCGACGGACGTCGGATCCGGAACTCGAGCGTCACATGCTCGCCGCGCCGAACCCGCTGCAGGCTGTCGAGCACGCGCTCGCGGTCTTCGGGCACGACGCAATCGAGCCAGAGGTTGACGTCCCCGTTCTGGCGCACCCGTGAGCGATCGATTCCATAGATCTTCTCGAACGAGGGCGTCAGATATTCCCAGCGCAACGTGGTCGCGTCCCGAATCGACAACACGTCGGAGGATGCCTCTCCAAACCGCCGCAGCCGCTCTTCGCTCTCGCGCAGCGCCGCCTCGGTTTTCTTGCGCGCAGTCACGTCGCGAAACACCGTGGCGACACGGCGGCCGGTGCGATCGTCTACCCGGAAAGCATGGACCTCGAGAGTCCGGCTCTGCGTGACGAGCTCGCGCTCGAAGCGGACGGGCTCACCGGAACGGCGAACCGCGTCGTAGGTGTCGAACCATTCCTGCGCCTCACCCGGAAAGGCAGTGCGGATCGTCTTGCCGACGACGCCGCCCACGCCGCTCTCGGCTTCGAACGCGGGATTGGCCGCCACATAGCGGAAGTCGATGGGCTCACCGGGACGCGTCGCCACTTTTTCGATGATGCAGAAGCCCTCTCGCATCGAATCGAACAGCGTCCGGTAGTGCGCTTCGCTTTCGCGCAGCAGCTGTTCGGCGAGCACGTGCGCCGTGCTCTCGGAGGCCGTGCAGTAGACGCCGCAAACTTCGCCGTTTTCCGCGCGCAGCGGACTTAGCGAGAGGGTGAACCAGCTCTTCGGCTGATCGGGACGGGCCGCAAGGGTGAGTGACTGGTTGACGAACAACTGCGACTCGCCGGCCAGCGTGCGCTCGACCATCGACTGATACTTCGGCCACAGGCCCGCGAACACCTCCGGAGCACTCATTCCGAGACTGCCGGGATGGCGCGGGCCGAGCATCAGGCTGTAACCATCGTTATAGAGGAAGGTCTGCTCCGGCCCCCAGGCCATGAAAACGGGCTGGCGCGAATCGATGAGCAGATCGACGGTGGCCTGCAGGCGCTGCGACCAGGTGTGCCGGGCACCGAGCGGCGTGGCGGCCCAGTCATGAGTCAGGATGCGGCGACCCATGCCATTTGCGGAGTCGCGTAGCGACGCTGCCTCGTAAAGAACCTCCATCCACGCTCCCCAATCCATGGCCTGAAGCGGCCTGAACGTTGACCTGAAAGTTGGCCCGAACGCTGGCCGAACGCTGGCCGAACGCTGGCCCGAACGTCGGCCTGAACGTCGGCCTGAACGTCGGCCTGAACGTCGGCCTGAACGTCGGCCTGAACGTCGGCCTGAACGTCGGCCTTGGCCTCGACGCCGGCCTGAACGCCCGCCCAACCATAGGCCTCGACGTCGGCCCTGTACCGGGTCCACCGCGAACCCACCGGATCCACCTTGGACCTGTACAGGAGCATTTGCCAGCACCCCCGACCTGACAAGTGTCACTTGCTCGCCGCAGCGCAAATCGCTTGAATGACTCCATGTCCGCAAGCCCGAGTGCCCGCTTTCTGCCCTACGAGAGCACCAGCCGCGAGGCGTCGCGATGGATCGCGCGGCTCGAGCGCGGCCTGCGGGAAGAGGAAGGCGCGCTGCTCCAGCAGTGGCTGAAAACCCCGCGCCATCGCGACGCCATTCTCGAGATTGGCCGCCTCTGGCATGGACCGGAAGTGAACTCGATCCTGTCGATGCTCATTCCGACTGGCACGGCGCAGGAGCCCGGTACGCCGAAGCGAAAGCCGAAGCCTGTCACCCTGTCGATGCTGTTCGCGTTCGTCTCGTCGCTTGGTTTGTTCGGAATGCTGTTCCTGCATCGAAACCCGGGCGACGGTTACGACGCCGCCCGCAACCTGTATCGCGCCGGCAATTCGGAGATCTACATCACGCAGGTCGGCGAAAAGCGCGACATCGCGCTCGACGACGGCACCCGCATCGCGCTCAACACGGGCAGCCGCATGAGCATCACCTACAGCAAGGACGCGCGGGAGATCGATTTGCTGGCCGGTGAAGCAAGCTTCGACACCGTACGCTCGACGGCCTATCCGTTTTACGTGAATGCCGGCCGACGTCGCTTCGAAGGGACCGGCACGCGCTTCAACATGCGCATCGTCTCGCGCGAAGAAGTCGAGCTCACCGTCACGGACGGCAACGTCACCGTGCTCGATGCGCCACCGCGCATACCCGAGTCGGCGGCACGCCGTCGTGATCCGATTTCTTACGGGCAGGCGCTGGTGAGGCCGTTCGAAGAAGCGCGCGTAGCGCCGGGCTTCCAGTCCGTCACGCACATCGAGCCCAGTGTCGTCGGGACGCGGCTCGCGTGGCGACACGGGCTCATCATCTGCGACGGCCAGGCGCTCGAAGATGCGTTGGCCGAAGTGGAGCGCTACACGAATGCGAAGTTCGTGCTCGCCGACCAGGCGTTGCGGACCATCCGCGTCAGCGGGGCATTCCGCACCGGCAACGTCAATGCCGTGCGGCTGGCGCTCCGCCAGCACTTCGACGTCCGGTCGCACAAGGAAGCGGACGGCCGCATCGTATTGAGCCCGTCGACGAAAAGCTGATCGACGCTGATCGATGCTGGCCCGATCGACGCTCGATGCGCCGACCTCAGCTGCCGGTCGTCCCCACCGCGAAATGCCGAAGCGCTTCCGGCACGAACGACAGATCTGTCGCCTCGCGCACCGCCAGGCGCATCTGGGTTTCCAGCACATCCTGCGGCACCGGGTTCTGATAGCCGTCGAGACATCGAGCCAGCGCCGCCGCGGCGGAGAGATTCTTCGTCCGCGCCACGCGATAGGCCTTCACCACCAACGCCTCGGCCGCGCCCGGTGTGAGCAACGTCGGCAACAGCGGTTCGAGCTCCTGCATTTCCTCGGGCGAGATCACGAGATCGAACCGCTTCGCCAGCGCGACGATCAATCCGGCGCTCTCGCCGCGCGTCGTCGTCGGGAGAATCGGCACCTTGAGATCCACGCGGCCGGGACGCTTCAGGTCGGTCTCGATCAGGTCCGGGCGCGATGAGGCGAGCACCCACACGATCTTGCCGCGGTTCGAGGTGTCGGACATCGCCTGCGCGATCATCGAATACAGGCGTCCCGACAAGCCGCTGTCGCCGGTTCCGGACTCGCGACGACCGAGCGTCTGGTCCGCCTCGTCGATGAACACGATGCAGCGGCCGAGCGCGCGCATCAGCCGGAAAATCTTTTCCAGGTTGCCTTCGCTGGAGCCGACCCACTTCTCGCGGAAGTTCTTCAGCTTCACCACCGGCACGCCCGCCTCGCCGGCCAGGCATTCGACCAGGAAAGTTTTGCCCGTGCCGACCGGGCCGCACAGCAGATAGCCCATCGGCAACGCGCGCAGGTCGTTCGTGCGCCAGAGCGTTACATCCTGCCGCAGCCATTCCTTGAGCGAGTCCTGGCCGTAGTAATCGTCGAGCGTCCGGTTCGTCTCCACGAACTCCACGAGCCCGGGCGCATCCTGCTCGACCATCTCTTTCTTCAGGCCCGCGAGATCGGAGGCCTGCAGCACTTCGTTGCGATGAGCTCGCACCTTGGTGAGTTGCTCGAGCGTGCTGACCGACACGCCCGTCATCGCCGCAGCGAGCAGACCGAGGTTGGTCTCGCGTGGAATGGTCTTCACATACTGCTTCTGCAGCAGCGCCAACGCAGACTGCAGCTCCGGCACAGAAGGCAGGGGCACGCGCACCTGCGAAGCCTGCGGTGAGAACGCGACGAGCGGCTCGAGGTCTGTGATGTTGTCCGCGATCAGCAGGCTTGCGAACGGAAGATTCGTAAACGGTGCGCCCGAGCCCCACTCACGAATCAGGCTCGTAAGGCTGCCGTGTTCATAGCCCTTGCCGTCGGCGGGCAGCAGCTGGTCGGCGCCGCGAATGATGACGGCAACCCGAATTTCCTCGCGCCGGCCGAGATTGCGCAGGTTCGCAAGATATCGCAGGTAACGGTTGATGAAGCGGATGGACTCGAGCGGCTCCGTCGGAATGCTTCGCATCGCGGACGGCACCCATTCCGACAGCCGCTCGCCACCGCGCTCGGCCGTGAGTCCGTTGCCGAGGTCGTAGGAAAACACGACGGAAAAGCCGTCGAGCAACTCGTCCTGGATGTAGCGGTCGATATTGACCAGGCGTTCACCCACGGGAACCCGGTCATGCACGTTGCCGTACAGGATGAACTGGCCGCAGGCGCCACTTTCGAACAGCACGGCCAGGGCGGAGGCCCATTCCGGCGCACTTTGCGATGCCTGCATTGGGGATTCCGTGCTGAGGTGACAGCAGTCTAGCGCCGAATGTCCTGCGCAACCGGTGCCGAATGTCATCCGCACCGGGTGACTAGTGTCACCCGCAACGTTGACGTCGCGCGCGCCGTGGCTGATCGTACGTCCAGGGGGCCAGGACGCATGGACACGAATGAGTTATATCGAATCGCTCACACACGCAAAGCGGCGGGAGACGACGCCGCAGCGGAACAGGCTTTTCGCGCGCTGCTGAGCATCGAGCCCCGTCACCGTCTCGCGCGGCTCGGCCTCGCAACCCTGCTCGGCAACCAGTTCCGGCTCCCCGAGGCTGAAGTCGAATACCGGCACGCGATTGCCGCCGATCCGGATAACGGCGGTGCGCATCACAATCTCGGCGCGATCCTGTCTCAAATGGATCGAGCGGAAGAAGCGCTGGAATTTTTGACGCGCGCGGCATCGCTCGGCCTGCGCACGCCGTTGCTGCACATCAATCGCGGCCGTGTTCTCACGCAGCTCTATCGGCTCGACGAAGCGGAGCGCGAGTTCGTCGCGGCTGTGAACCTCGAGAGTCGCGACGTCAACGCGCAACTCATGCTCGCACAGCTGCGCTATATGCGAGGCGACGCGGAGTTCGCGCGCGACGTGATCGCTGCGGCGAAGGGATCATCCGACGCACGCCTGCAGCTGCTGCTCGCAGATGTTCTGCGCAGTGCTGGCGATCTCAACGGTGCCGAGAAACTCCTGCGCGATGTGCTGAAGGCCACGGGCCCGCAGCCCCGTGTGCGCGCCACTCTCGCAGCGAACTTGCACGAAGCCGGACGACTGAAGGAAGCGGAGATCGAAGCGCTCGAAGCCGCCGCTGCCGCGCCTCGCGATGAAGCGGTGATCGAAACCCTCGTCGCCCTGCAGTTGTCTCTGGGTCGTCACGACGAAGCGATGCCTTTCATTCAGGTGCAACGAGCTCGCCAGCCCGCCGAGCAGAAATGGCTCGCGTACGAAGCCACTGCCGCGCGCCTCGCAGGGGGCGCGCGATATCACGAGCTCTACGACTACGACCGGTTCGTGAAAGCGTTCGATATCGAAGCCCCGCCGGGCTGGTCTTCGATCTCGGAATTGAATGCGGCGCTGATCCGCGCGTTGAACCCGCGCCATCCGTTCGCGGCCCACCCGCTCGAGCACAGCCTGCGCCAGGGCAGCCAGACTGCACGCAGCCTGCTCGCGGAAGCAGATCCCGCGATCCGCGCGGTGCTTCAGGCGTTCGCCGCGCCGATCGATCACTACCGGCGGATGATCGGAACGGATCCGGCTCATCCTTTCACCGCTCGCAACCAAGGCAAAACGATCCTGACGGGCTGCTGGTCCGTGCAGCTGCGGCGCGAAGGTTTCCATCTCAACCACGTCCATACACAGGGCTGGATCAGCTCGGCGTACTACGTCTCCGTACCCGATGAAGTGAACGACACAGCCGCGATGTCGGGGTGGCTCAAATTCGGAGAGCCGCGCATGGCCGTGCCCGACGCAGGGCCGGAGCGCGTGGTGCAACCCAAGGCCGGGCGGCTGGTGCTGTTCCCGTCGTACCTGTGGCACGGCACGAACCCGATTCACGGAGCCGAGCCTCGCACCACGATCGCCTTCGACGCCGTGCCGGGCAACTGAAAAAGCCGGGGCGCCGCCTCGCAGAAAGGCCCGCCCCGGAACCAGGGAGCCGTCAGTTGTTGTCGGCCTTGCCGGCTTTCTCGCAGGTCACGCGCGTGTTGAAGTCGGCGAACGTGCCGAGCGGATTGTTTTCCCAGGCCCACACGTGAACCTCGTAAAACGGATCGAGGCCATAGCGATTCGGCGCGCCGACATAGTTCATCAGATGCCCGTCGACCCGCGGCGCCGGGCCGCCCGGATTGGCTTCGGCCCACTTGGCCGCGAACACGATGAACTCGACGCCGACCAGCTGGTAATAGCCGTTGCCCAGCGGCTCGTAGATGAGCGCTTCGGGCTTATAGGGATCGAGCACCGCATCGCCGAGCCGCTCGGGACTCGCGATGTGCACGCCCATGGCGCCGGTCTGCGGACCGCTGACGCACGGCGTCGCGCGAATCCAGCCCATGCCCAGCGGCACATTGATGTCGCCAAAGCTGTTCGGCGTGCCGGTGCGCACCTTGTCGGCGAGCGTGGCTTCGCGATGGCCGTGGCCGTAGCCGTTGCTGTTGTTGCCGCTGTACGAAGACGAATCGGCCGCGGCACTGACACAGGCTCCGAGCGAGGCGGCGCACAGGCCGCCGAAAAGGGTTTTGCGCAAGACTGAATTCATGGTGATGGGTCTCCCCGGATGGTTTTCGGTGTGGCCGGGCCTCTCCCGGCGTTTCGGGGCGGGACGATAGGGGTGGGGAGGGTTTGTCAAATCGGGAGGGCTCCCCATATCACGGGGGGTGTTTCCCTAATTTTTCGGGGGATTGGGCGGGTCTTCTTCGGATGAAGAAGCCCTCAATCGCCGGGCGGCTCAGAGCGTGGCGATTAACGCCCTCCGAGCCGCCCGGCGATGGAGGGCTCTCGGATGCGTTCGAAGTCGCCGCGCCCCAGTCCCAGCCCGCGACCCCACAGCGGGCAGACACGGCCCCCCAAAATTCAGTAACATGGGCGGCTGAATTCCCAGCCCCCAATCCAGCTTTGGGCCGGTCGCTGACCTGCCCTGCCACTGTCATGGAACTTTGCTAATGGCTCGTACAACCGCCCTTTCTGACATCCGCAACATCGGCATCATCGCCCACGTCGATGCCGGCAAAACGACGACCACCGAGCGCATCCTCTACTACACGGGGCGCAAGCACACGATCATCGACATCCACGACACCAAGGATCTGAAGACGTCGACGACCACCGACTACCTCGAGCAGGAACAGAAGCGTGGCATCACGATTCAGTCGGCCGCGGTGTCGTGCTTCTGGCGCGACAAGAAGATCAACCTGATCGACACCCCGGGACACGTGGATTTCACCATCGAGGTGAACCGTTCCCTGCGCGTGCTGGACGGTGCGGTCGTCGTGTTCGACGGCGTCGCGGGCGTGGAGCCCCAGTCTGAAACGAACTGGCGCCTGGCGGACAACTACAACGTGCCGCGCCTGTGCTACGTCAACAAGATGGACCGCAGCGGTGCCAGCTTCACGCGCTGCGTGGACATGATCAAGAAGCGCCTCGGCGCGCGCCCCCTGCCCGTGCAGATCCCGATCGGCTCGGAAGACAACTTCAAGGGCATGATCGACCTCGTCGAGCAGAAGGCCTACGTCTGGGATTCGGACGACAAGGACGCCGACTGGGAAAAGATCGCCATCACGGCGGACAACTCGAAGAAGCTCGCGGACCTGCTCGGCATCACCGTGCCCAGCGACCGCAAGGTGCTGGACAGCTACGAGCAGTACCGCACGGAGCTGGTCGATACCTGCCTCGAGATGGACGACGCCGCGATGGAGGCATACCTCGAGACGAGCGAGCCTCCGTCAGCCGATGTGCTGCGCAAGTGCCTCCGCAAGGGCACGATCACGAGCGCATTCAATCCGGTGCTGTGCGGCTCTTCATACAAGAACAAGGGCGTGCAGCAGGTGCTGGACGCGGTTGTCGATTACCTGCCGGCGCCGACGGACGTCGAAGCCATCAAGACGGTGGACCAGGACGGTAACCCGGTCGGCGAGCGCAAGTGCTCGGACGACGAGCCGTTCAGCGCGCTCGCGTTCAAGGTGATCAACGACGCGTATGGCGCGCTCACGTTCGTGCGCGTGTATTCGGGTGTGCTCGTCAAGGGCGCCTCGGTGACGAACTCCACGCGCGGCAAGCGCGAGAAGATCGGCCGCATGGTGGAAATGTTCGCGAAGGAAGCGAACCCCATCGAAGAAGCGCGCGCTGGCGACATCATCGCGCTCGTGTCGATGGCCGAAACGGATACCGGCGATACGCTGTGCGACTCCGCCAACCTGGTGGTGCTCGAGCGCATGCGCTTCCCGGACCCTGTGATCAGCGTGTCCGTGAAGTCCAAGTCGAAGGCCGAGTCGGAGAAGTTCGGCGCCGCGCTGGGCAAGATGGTTCGCGCCGATCCTTCGCTGCACCTCGAGACGGATCGCGAAACCGGGCAGACCATCCTGCGCGGCATGGGCGAGCTGCACCTCGAGGTGACGCTGGATCGCATGCGCACCGAGTTCAACGTCGAAGGCGTCATGGGCGAGCCGCAGGTGGCTTACCGCGAAACCTTCCTGCGCAAGATCGAAGAGCAGTACGTCCACAAGAAGCAGACCGGCGGTTCGGGCCAGTTCGCCGAAGTGTGGATCACCTTCGAGCCGCTCGAGCGCGGCAAGGGCTTCGAGTTCGTCGATGCGACGTCGGGTGGCTCGGTGCCGCGCGAATACGTGCCGGCGGTCGAGAAGGGCCTGAAGATGCAGAAGGAAGACGGCGTGCTGGCGCACTTCCCCACCGTGGACTTCCGCGCCACGCTGACGGACGGCAGCTACCACGACGTCGACTCGAACGCGCTCACGTTCGAAATCGCGGCGAAGGCCTGCTTCCGTGAAGCCATCCGCAAGGCGCAGCCGATCCTGCTGGAGCCGGTGATGAAGGTCGAAACGGTGACGCCGGGCGACTACCTGGGTGACGTCATCGGCGACATGAACCGCCGTCGCGGCACGATCATGGACCAGATCGAGCGCGGCACGAACATCGCCGTGGTGGCCACCGTGCCGCTGTCGGAAATGTTCGGCTACATCGGCCAGCTGCGCAGCATGACCTCGGGTCGTGCGTCGTACACGATGGAGTTCTCGCACTACGACCCGGTGCCGAAGAACGTGGCGGACGAAGTCATCGCCGAAGTGGCGAAGGCGAAGGCCGCCGCGAACGCGTAATGGCGTGATGCGTGTGTCGCCGGCTTCGGCCGGCCGACCGACTCAACGGGCCTCGGCGGGCGACTGCCGGGGCCTTTTTGTTTTGCGGCTCTGAGGCGGCCGGCGACTGAGGGCTTCTTACGTCAGGGCTGAGGCTTCGCGAGCAAGTCGAGCCTCGGCGGCACCCATGGAGCCCGCACACGACACGTCCGCGAACCCGCCGCCGCCGCGGAATCCACTTCGACCTCCGCCATGCTGAGCCCCCTCTCCCGATCGAACCGCAAATCCCCCAGCACCCATTTCTGCCCCACACGAGTCGCAAACGGCGCCCTCACAAACTGCATCAACGCCTGCGCCTCACAATCCGCCGCAGCCACCGCAGCCAACCTCGACGTCTCCATCGAAAACTCGCCAAACCAAAGAACGACGCGCGAAGAGGCCGAAGCAACCGGCGCCAGAGGTGCCGTCCCTCCCGCGCGCCCATCGAAAATACGCGGACACGCCCTCGCCGGAATCAACGTCGGCAAAGTCGAAACCATCCCGTGCCGAACGGAAAACGTGCCTTGCGCGGTCGCGCGCTGGATCAGCAACACGTCCCAGCAAAACGGATTCATCGGCTGCGGCGACAGCACGTGATCCACGAGCTGCTCGCTCGGAAACGCCTTGGCCGCCAGCGTTTCCACCTCCGATGATGCGACCCGCCCTGCTCCTGCAAACGATGCGGTGACGGCGATCATCAGCCCCGCACTCGTCAGCGCATTCCGGCGCACAGAGCCGCGCCTGCCGAGCACGAACAACGCGACGGCTAGCAGAAAGATCGCCGCGATCCAGATCCACTGTCCCGGATGCGCGAAGCCCGCGAGCCCCACCGCGAGCACCGTGGCCACCGCGACCGCAACGCGCGCAAGCCAGGTGCGCACGACAAAAAACATCGGCGCCGCCGCGATCCAGTAGATCGGCTCAATGATGAAGACCGAATCGCCGTAGACCCAGCGGTTATCGAACGGCCAGAACGGATGCACGCCGTAGCTGTTCAGAAAATCCATCAACAGATGGAGCATCGTACCGAGCAGCGCCATGCCGAACAGCGCGCAGCGGTCGCTCCAGGTGAGCGCATATTTCTTGTAGCGCGCCCAGCCTTCCGCGCATGCATAGAGCAGCAGCGCCAGCAGCACACAGCCGATCACTGTGTGCGTGTAGCCGCGATGCTCGAGCAGATAACTGATTTTGTCGCGCGAGCCGCGCGCGTACGGAAGGATCAAGTCGGCATCGGGAAGATTGCCGCCAACCGCCGCGAGCGTGACGAACAGCCCGCGCCGCGCGCCAGCAGACAACGCGCCGCCGCGCGTGCGGGTGGCATGCGCGACAGCGTCACCCGCCACCAGACCGATGAGCGAGTGCGTCAGGTTATCCACGGACGCTCAGTCGAGCGGCACGAAGTACCGGCCACCGCGAGGGATGTAATGGTTGTCCGGATTGAAGGACACTGCCACGCCGGTGGCCCGTCCGACGATGTTCCGCCGCGGCACGAAGCCGAAGTAGCGCGAGTCTTCGCTGTTATCCCGATTGTCACCGAGCATAAGGTACATGCCCGGCGGCACCGTGAGGGGCCCGAATGGCGTACGACCCGCGCGCGCCGGCAGCAACTGGATGTGATGCGTCGGGCCAAAGCCGGATTCCCGCAGCAGGACCGGGCTCTGCGCGCGCGTCTGCGCAAGCAATCCGTTCAGGCGAGTGAGATCGCCATCGGAATAAGTCGCGGGTTGGCCGTTGACGTAAAGCTCCTCGCCGTCGAGTTGCACAGTGTCACCCGGCACGCCGATCACACGCTTCACGAGCGAGATGCCCGTCTTCGGTGAGTCGAACACGACGATGTCGCCGCGCACCGGATCTTGGCCATTCGTCAGATGCACGAGGGTAAACGGCACACGCAGGCCGAATGCATGCTTGTCGACGAGCACGCGGTCGCCTTCGAGAATGGTGGGATTCATGGAGCCGGTAGGGACGGTGACCCAGTCAGCCCAGGCGGACCGGAAACACAGCATCAGCAGCAGAAAGACAAAGGACCCGCGGTATTCGCGCCAGAGTCGGGCCCAGGTGGATTTCGCAGGCGCCGGCGATTCTCGTTCTGCAGACACGGACGACACTCCCTCGAATGCACCTCAGTGGTGCTGCGCCCCGTTCGACTCAACGGCTGCGCTTTCGTTCCTTGGGTGGCGTCTCTTTGGTCTGGCTCGGCCGCGCCGCTTTGCGTGCTGGTGCCCGTGCACGTGAGCCCGGTCCGGCGCCGCGCGATCCCAGGCTGGCGCGCAGGGCGTCCATCAGGTCGATGACGTTGTCGGCGGAGCGGGTGGGCGTATCGGCCAGGAACACGGACTTGCCCTCGACCTTCTGTTCGATCGCGGCCTCGATGCGCTGCTTCACTTCGTCGACAAAACCCGATGGATCGAATCCGTCGCTCGTCTGCTGCGCGATCAATTGCTGCGCAAGTTTCAGCTCCGCGTCGCTGATGGCGGCCTCGGTAATCGCGAGGTCCTTCATCGAACGCACTTCGGCGGCGAAGTGCAGCTGCTGCATGACCAATCCATGCTCCAGCGGTCGTAGCAGCACGATGTGCTCGCGACCGTGGCTCGCCCAGCGTCCGATGGCGCATTGGCCCGTGGCGCGCAGCGCCTTCGAGAACAACGTGTACGGCTTGGCTCCACCCTTGTCCGGCGCGAGGTAATAGGCACGATCGAAGTAGATCGGATCGACGGAATCGAGCGGGACGAATTCCGTGACATCCACCGCGTGCGAGCCGGCCTCTTCCAGCGCCTTGAGCTCTTCGGGCGTGAACATCACGTACTGGCCCTTCGAGAATTCGTAACCCTTCACGATGTCTTTGCGCTCGACAGGCGTGCCTTCCTTCTCGCAGATGTACTGCTGGCGCAGGCGTGAGCCGTCCTTTGCGTGCAGCATGTTGAAGGCAATGCGGCCCGTCGACATCGTGGCCGAATAGAGCTTGACCGGAATGGCGACGAGGCCAAACGAGATAGTCAGCGAGGCGATGGAACGCGCATCCATGCTCAAGCAACGGTAACGCAGGGTCGGCGGTTCCCGCGGTGCCCGGTTTTCAGTGCGCGGGGCGGTGCGGTCAGCGGGGCGGCGTCTTCGGCCCGGGTTCCGGAAATGCCAGCACGGCCGATGTGTACGTTTCGATCACCATGCTGAACGGCGTTCCGTCTGGCGTGGACAGTACGGCCTGATGCTGCAGCACCTGGCCGGGCACCTCAAGGGCGCCCGCCGTCCCGGCGTCGGCCCTCCGGCCGTCAGCCTTCTCGGCGGCGGCCTTCGCTCCCTCGGGATTCGCTGCGTCGGCCTTCGGCGCGCTATGCGCCGTCGGCGGCACACCGGTGCCCATCTCCCACCCCTCCGGCAACGGCGCCCACAGCAGCGTCGCTTTCACGGTCCGACGTTGAAAATGCAGCGCCTGGACCGCACGGCCGAACGCAACATCCGTGGTCTCCAGCGCGGTGTTCATGTCAGCCGTCAGGCGCTTTGGCACGTACCAGTTGTCCGCTTCTGACAGCACGTGCTCGCCGCACTTCAACCGCACGCGCCGATAGCGAACCAGGTCGGATTCGCCGACCGCGAGGGCCTGCCGCACTTCCGGCGTCGGCGGCTTGTCCGCATCCTTCACGCGCTCCGCGACCACCTTGGCTGGCGACGCGAGGTGGTGGACGTCGCACCATCGATCGAGGGTCAGCGTCGCGCTATCGTGACTCAGCAGATCTGCGTTGAGGGACTGGAGCAGCGCCAATGCCTCCAGGCGACTGGTGTAGGTATCCGACCAGGCCTCCGCCGATGACGCGGAATTCACCTGTCCCAGCAGCACGATGCCCAGACCGAACGCCGCCCCGAATGCCGGACTGAATCCGGGCCTGAATCTCGCTGTCACGAGCGCGCGCCCTCCGCATTTAACAGATTGATGATCGCCGCCAAATAGCCTACCCCAGGGCGAAAGCTCGAGCGCCCCGTTGCAGCGCATCTGCCCCAGCGCCCCGCGCCCCGTACGGCTGGGATCACTTCTTGCGGTGCTGTGCGTACCGCCATGACCAAGCCCAACATCCATATCCCATGTGCGGCATAGCCGGGTTGATCGGGCCTGCGCCCGGAAAAGCGCAGGCCGTCGAACGCATGCTGAAGGTATTGGCCCATCGGGGCCCCGACGGCGAAGCGATCGAGTACAACGGCCTCGCTGCGCTGGGTCACCGACGCCTGTCCATCATCGACCTCGATGGCGGACGGCAGCCCCTCACCAATGAAGACGGGTCGCTGTGGCTCGTCTGCAATGGCGAGATCTACAACCACGAGCAACTTCGGGTGGAGCTCACGGCCTGGGGCTATCGTTTCCGGACCCACAGCGATTGCGAAGTCATCCTCGCACTGTATGAAAGGTATGGCGACCGCCTGGTCGAGCACCTGCGCGGCATGTTCGCCTTTGGTCTGTGGGACGACCGCCGTCGCCGCTTCCTCGGCGCGCGCGATCATCTCGGCCAGAAGCCTTTCTACTACGCGCAGACACGACACGGTTTCGCGTTCGCGTCCGAGATCAAGGCGCTGCTGGAGCTCGATCCGTCGCTGCGCGAGCTGAGTCTCGAAGCGCTCGACCAGTACTTCGCACTGCGACTCATCGCCCCGCCGCTGTCCATGTTCAAGGACGTGCGCAAATTACCGCCCGCGCACCTTCTTGTACTGGAAGACAAACAACCGCCGCTGGTCCGTTCGTATTGGGACCTCAGCTACCAGCCCAAGATCGCCGGCAGCGACAACGACATTCTCGACCAGCTCGAAGAGCGGCTCGACGAAACGCTGCGCCTTCACATGGTGAGCGATGTGCCGGTCGGCGCGTTTCTCAGCGGCGGTCTCGACTCGAGCCTGCTGGTGGCGATGCTGGCGAAGCGCGTCGGCGCGCAGCGGCTGCCAACGTTCACGATCGGACTGCCGTCGAATTACGACGAAGCGCCGCACGCGCGCGCCGTCGCGCGGGCCTGCGGCACGGAGCATCACGAACAATCGCTCTCGCCCTCGGTCATTGAGCAGTTGCCGGACGTCGTGTATCACCTCGACGAGCCCTCCGACGCGCTGGCGCTGTGCGCGTATCACGTCTCCGCGCTGGCGCGCTCGCATGTGAAAGCGGTGATCGGCGGCGACGGCGGCGATGAATTGTTCGGCGGCTATGACCGTTACTACGGAAATCTTTACGCCGGCTATTTCAGCCATGTGCCCGCATCGATTCGCAAGTTCCTGCTCGGTCCGGCGTTTTCGCTGATTCCCGACAACGGCTGGTACAAGAGCGCGGGCCATCAGCTGCGCTGGTTGCATCGCCTGTCGTTCCTGAATGGCAGCGAGCGCTATGTCGCGAGCCTTTCCTACTTCTACTTCGACACGCTACAGAGGCGACGACTCTTTACCTACAGCGCGCTCGATCACCTGCGCGGCGCCGATGCCGAGGCGGCGATTCGCGACCCGTTCGAACATGCCAAAGGTGACCTCATCGATCGCATGCTGTATGCGGATTCGAAGATCCGCCTGCCCGATCACCCCGCGATGATCACGGACCGCATGGCGATGGCGCATGGCCTCGAAGTGCGCAGCCCGTTCATGGATCACAAGCTCGCGGAATTCGTGGCGTCGCTGCGCTCATCGCTCAAGATTCGGGGGCGCTCGCTGCGCATCCTGCAACGCAAGCTCGCCGCACGTTACCTGCCGCGCGAAATCGTCTCGCGTCCGAAACAAGGCTTCGCGTCGGCCCTGCCTTACATGCTGAAGCGCGAATACCAGCACCTCTACGATCGGCTCCTCAACGATTCGTCGCTCGTCGCGGCCGGCGTCGTGCGCCGGGACACGATGCGCGACCTGGTCAACGCCCATGTCGCCGGTCGCGCCGATCACGGCAATCGCCTGTGGCTGCTGGTGAATGCGGAAATCTGGTACCGGATGATGATTCTCGGCCAGAGCCGCGAATCGTTGCGGGACGAGATCACCGAAACCTCAAGCAAATCGCGCGCCCCGGAAACGGGAACGGCGATTGCTCTGGAAGCTTGAGCTCGAACCGGACCGATCGTCCGGCCGCGATGGCTCACGCGAACACTACGCATACCTTCAGGAGTTCCGGGATGAGTATCAGGATATCGATTGGCCGTGGCAGCTCGAACGCACGTGCCTTGGGCACGTTGTCATCGGCCACACTGGCGAGCCTCGTGCTCGCGGCGTGTGGTGGTGGCGGCGGCGGAGGCGGCGGCACGACGACTCCACCGCCCGTGACCCCCACGAACGTCGCACCGACGGCCAACCCGGGCACCGACCCGGGCCCGACGATGCCGACGGACACCGTCACTCTCACGGGTACGGCGACGGATGACGGACTGCCTTCCGGCAGCACGCTCAGCTACACCTGGGAATTCGTGAGCGGTCCGTCGGGACCGAACAGCACGGCCGGTGCCAGGATCGCCACGCCGAATGCGGCCAGCACGTCCGTGCAGTTCACGGGTGGCGCGGGCGACTACCTGTTCAACTTCAAGGCCAGCGACGGCGCGCTGACGGGATCGAGCCAGCTGCACGTCATCCTGAAAGCCAATCCGAATATCTATCCGGCCGCCATCACGGCGCTCGACTCCGGCTGGACGACGGCGACCCCGGCCGAAGAAAACATGGACGTCGCGAAGCTCGACACCGCGCGCGACTACTCGCTGCAGGCCGGCGTCACCGGCAATGAAGCGGGCTACATCATTCGCCACGGCAAGCTCGTGTACACGTGGGGCAACCCCCTCACGAAGTACGAAATGAAGTCGACGACGAAGTCGATGGGCGGCCTGGCGCTGCTGCTCGCGCTCGATGAAGGCAAGCTCGCCCTCAGCGACAAGGTGAGCACGAAGATCTCCGTGTTCGGCACTGATCCGGTCATCGACACCTCTGCGGTGACCACGGGGGGCCTCGCCGACATCACGGTGTTGCAGCTCGCGACACATACGTCGGGCCTCAGCAAGTCCGATCAGGGAACGCTGAGCCTGCTCTACTCGCCGGGCACGACGTGGTCGTATTCCGACCAGGGTCTCAACTGGCTCGCAGACGTGCTGACGCAGGTGTATGCACAAGACCTGAACACGCTGCTCTTCTCGCGCGTGTACAACACGCTCGGCATCGGCACGGGTGACCTCACCTGGCGTTCGAATCCGTATCGCACAGACACGCTGAGCGTGAATGGCGTCGCGGTGAAACGTCGCGAGCTCGGCTCCGGCATCAACGCCAACGTGAATGCGATGGCGCGCATCGGCTTGCTGATGCTGCGCAATGGCGCGTGGGGCAACCAGACGTTGCTCAGCAACTCCATCGTGGCGAAGGCCCACACGCCGCCGGCGGAAGTGGCCAACGCGACACTGCATGATCCGGCGAACTATCCTGGCGCGACCACCAACTACGGCATGTTGTGGTGGACGAATGCGACGGGCCAGATGGCTGGCGTGCCGACGGATGCGTACTGGGCGTGGGGCCTGCACGAAACGTTCATCATCGTCGTGCCGAGCAAGGATCTCGTGATCGTGCGCGCCGGCGATCACGCGTGGAATGCGAACGGAGAAGCCTGGAATGCGGACTACGGTGTGCTCGCGCCGTTCCTGCGGCCGATCGTCGAGTCGGTGACGCAGTAACAGGTTCTTTTCTGGCGGTCTCTTGGGCGCCCGCGGAAACAAAATACCTTTTGTTTTCGAGCCCTGAAGAGGCCATTCAGAGGGACCGAATTGCGCCCAACCGAGACGCGCGCGCGACCGCTCCGAGCCGCGCCGCGTTGTTGATCCCCAGCTCCCCGGCCTACGCTGTCTGACATCAGCCAGCGTTCCGGGGAGTTGTCATGTCTGCATCCAGAAAACTCGTGTCTGCGCTGCTACTCTCGGCGCTATGCGCGACCACAGTACACGCAGCGGATCTCTACGACGCCGCGGTGAAAAATCCTGCGCGCAGTGCGAACGATGTGAAGCGCGACGCGCTCGACCACCCGGCTGAAGTTCTGCGCGTGGCCGGTATTCAGCCCGGCATGAAGGTCGCCGACATCCTGGCGGGCGGCGGGTATTACAGCGAGCTCGCAAGCTACGTCGTCGGTCCGACGGGCCACGTGATGATGATCAACAACGCCGCGTTCGACGGCTGGAGTCCGGGCTGGCCGAAGCGCGTCGAGAAGAACCGACTGCCCAATGTCGAGCACAAGACCGTCAACCTCGATCACATGGGGCTCGGCACGAACACGTTCGACGCCGTGCTGCTGGTGAAGGTGTATCACGATCTGTACTGGGTCGATCCGAAGGGCGACTGGCCGAAGATCGACGTCAAGAGCACGCTGGACCAGATCGTCGCCGCGCTCGAGCCCGGCGGCAAACTGGTGCTGGTAGACCACTCCGCCAAGGCCGGCAGCGGCAGCTCGGCGGCTTCGCCGCTGCACCGGATCGACGAAGCCTTTGCGCGCAAGGACTTCGAATCGCGCGGCCTCGAGCTCGTCGCCCACAGCGACGTGCTACGGCAGCCGGAGGACGAGCGCGAGCTCTTGTCTTATGACGGTCCCGGCCTCAACCATACGGATCGGTTCGTACTGGTTTTCCGGAAAAAGGCCTCGTAGGCTTCGCTCGTCGAGGCCTGTTTCGCAGGCCGGGAGCGAGCGATGGCGACGGGTTGGGCAGCCGAAGGTGCGGTTCAGGAACAGATCGACGCAACGGTCAAGGATGGCATTGCCCGGGCCCAGAGCCGGCTGCCGCAGGGTCCCGCACTGACCCATTGCGCGAACTGCGGAAACGAGATTCCCGAGGCGCGGCGCGCCGCGATTGCCGGCGTCAAACTCTGCGTTCGCTGCCAGGAAGCGGAAGATAAGGAAGCCGAGCATTACGCCGGCTACAACCGCCGGGGCAGCAAGGACAGCCAGCTTCGATAGAAGCAGCGGGGTTCTACCGGTGATGACTTTCGCGGCAGGCGGCGGAGCGGCCGTGCGAACCGCGCACCTGCGTCGTCCGGTGAGAACCGCGGCCGCCTATCTCGAGCCGATACAACTCAAGCCGTGGCGCCCCGCCACTTCGCCGTTGGCCGGTGCGATGAAAACTTTCCTCGATCAGCGGCGCGGCGCCGGAGCGTTCTTCAGCTGATTGGCGCGCTCGATCAGGTAGACGCGTATCGACTCCGCTTCCTCGGGCGACACCTTTCCCTTGAACGACGCCATACCGGAGGCCTGAAGCGCGCCGCCGAGCACGATGCTGCTGAACGCTTCGGAAGTGTTGAGCATTGGCGAATAACGCAGGTCGGGAAACACGCCCCGATTCGCCGCGAACGGCTCGTGGCACATGGCACAGTGGCTGGCGAATTGCTGATGGCCGGCTTCGATCAACTCGGCCGACGCGGTGGAAGCCGGGGGATTCAACACAGGCGGCGGTGGTGGTGGCGGCGCCGGTGGCAGCGTGGCCGTGCCGCCCAACTTGAACACCATCAGACGCGACTGATTGCTCGCGCCATACCGAACGGTGCCGTAACCCACTTCCTGCGCGACGTACTGCACGCCATCGAGCTCGAAGGTCGATGCCGCGGCGACGACACCGGACTGGGCTTCCATGGACCACAGCTCTTCTCCGTTCGTCGCGCGATACGCGACGAAACGGCCTTTGTTCGTGCCCTGGAAAACCAGCCCGCCCGCCGTCGACAGCGTGCCGCTACCGATGGTGCCGAGCACGGCCGAGCGCCACGCCTCGCGTTGCTGCACGGGGTCCCAAGCCACGAGTTGTGATTTCGTCTCGCGTGGCGGAGCGACTTTCACCTCTTCCGGCGGCACCGGTGAGACGAGGCCGGTGTTCGCGCTCATCGGCTGCGGCTTGAACGAAGTTGCGCCCTTCATCGCGAAGCCGGTTTCGACCGCGGAGAAATACACGAGCCCGGTTTCGGGGTTGTAGGACATCGGATGCCACGAGTGCGCGCCCTGGGCACCGGGCTGGATCATGATGGCCTGGCCGCTTTCGTCGTAGCGCACGTCAGGGTTTACGGTCGGCCGGCCGGTCTTCGGATCGAAGCCGGTGTTCCAGTTGGCCGTGACGAAATTGTTCGCCGACAGGAACGTGCCCCGCTTCGCGTCCAGCACATAGAAATAGCCGTTCTTCGAAGCCTGCATCAGCACGCGGCGATTTTTACCGCCGATTTTCAGGTCCGCCAGCATGAGCGGCGAGGTCGCGTCGTAATCCCACGCTTCGCCCGGCGCTTCCTGGTAGTGCCATGCGTAGGCGCCGCTGTCGGCGTTCACCGCAACGATCGAAGCGAGGAACAGATTGTCGCCCCCGCCCGAGCCACGGTAAGCGCGATTCCACGGCGAGCCGTTGCCTGTACCGAAATAAACCAGGTTGAGCTTCGGGTCGTAGATGATGCCGTCCCACACAGTGCCGCCGCCGCCGAGACCCCACCAGTTGCCGTTCCAGGTCTTCGCGGCTGTCGCGAGAATGGGCTGCTCGAAAGGTTTCGAAAGGTCGCCCGGCACCGTGAAAAATCGCCAGACCAATTTGCCCGTCTCGCCGTCGTACGCGGAGAGATAGCCCCGCACGCCGAACTCCGCGCCCGCGTTGCCGATGATCACCTTGCCGTTGGCCATACGTGGCGCGCCGGTGCTGGTGACGGGCTTGTCATGGTCGAGCGTGAGCACACTCCACACGACCGAACCGGTTTTCGCATCGAGCGCGATGAGGCGGCCGTCGTAGGAGCTCACATAGATTTTGCCGTGCCACGCGGCGACACCGCGGTTCACGACATCGCAGCAGCCGCGGCCGGCGAATTCACCGGGGACCTTGGGGTCATACGCCCACAGCAGCTTGCCGCTGCGTGCGTCGAAGGCTTTGACCTTGCTCCAGGCGGTGGAGACATAGAGCACGCCGTCGATGGCGAGCGGCGTGGCTTCCTGACCGCGATTCGAGTCGAAGTCCGCGAACCAGGCCAGTCCCAATTTTGAAACGGTGTCGGTGTTGATCTGCTTCAGCGGGCTGAAGCGTTGCTCGTCGGGGGTACGGCCGAGGGATGACCATGCGCGGGGGTCGGGCGTGTCGGACGTTGCGCTTTGCGCAGCGTGGGCGATGAGTGAAAAGAACAGGAAAAGCGCGAGGATTCGCGCGATCGATGTCGTGATCATTGGGCGCCCCCCGACGCGCTTTTTTCAGAAGCCCTCAATCGCCGGGCGGCTCGGAGCGTTTCTATGAACGCCCTCGTCGCCGCCCTCTTCGTAGCTGCCTTATCCGTAGCTGCCTTATCCGTAGCTGCCCCGTCTTCAGCCCGTAGCTGCGCTGTTCGCAGCCGCCGTTTCGCCGAGCTCTGTGGCTATCTCTCGGCGACCTTCTTGGGTCGCCTTCTTAGCCGCCCTCTTTCCGACCCTCTTAGCCGCCCGGCGATTGAGGGCTTCTTAACTCTCTTCCAATCTCAAACTAAACGAGCGCCTTCTTGAACAACACCAACATCCGCTCCCAAGCCTTCTCCGCCGCCGCCTGGTTGTAAACCGTCGCATCCGGCGGGCACCACCCATGGTCCGCCGGATACACCTCGATCTCCGCGGGCAGCTTGGCCTTCTCGAACGCTTCCTTCAGGACGGTCTTGGCTTCCGGCTGTTTCTGGTCGTCGTTCTGCGCGATGGCGAACAGGTACTGCGCCTTGATCTTCGGCACGAGCAGATGCGGGCTATCCGGCTTATCCGTTACGAGACCGCCCCCGTGGAACGAAGCGCCGGCACCGACTCGATTGGGCCACGTGGCCGCCGTGCGAATCGTGATCGGGCCGCCCATGCAATAGCCCGTCGTGCCCATTTTTTTCTTCTTGTCGACGGCGGGCTGCTTGTCGAGCCACTCGACGAACGCCTTCGCATCGGTCACGTGCGTGGTCGGCGAAAGCCCGCCCGCGAGTCCCATGAGCAAGCTGCGCGTCTCGGGGTTCTGGAAATCCGGATGCTCCGGTGCCGTCGGCGCGTGCTTCACGCGATAGAACGGATTCACGACCAGCACGGCATAGCCGGATTCAGCGAGCCGCTTGCCCATCTGCCGGAACGCGGGACGCAGACCGAAAATGTCGGGCCACACCAGCACCGCAGCAGACGCGCCCTGGGCGGGATGCACGAAATACGCATCGCAGGTGCCGTCCGGTGTCTTGATCTCGACCTCGGATTCCTTTGTTTCCGCGGCATTCGCCACCGGCGGCAGCACGGAGAGCAGGCCTGCTCCCAGTGACAACGCGGCGAAGCGTCGACGCGACAGCCCACCTGTCTTGAGGTCGTACTCGGTCATGTCGTCAAACGAGTCGTTGTCGCACATGCGCAGGCTCCGTACGGTTGTTCTGGGAGGGCCGCGATGGTAACCCACGGCATGCTAAAAGGAGCGCCATGACACTCCCTCAGATCGTTCTCGTCCGACACGGCGAGACTGCGTGGTCACGCAGTGGCCAGCACACCGGCCGCACCGATATTCCGCTCACAGAAAAAGGGGAGCAGGACGCGCGTGCTCTCAGCAACCGGCTCGCCGGTCGGGTGTTCGGTCAGGTGCTCACGAGCCCGTTACTGCGTGCGCGACGAACGTGCGAGCTGGCGGGATTCGGCGCGGTCGCAGAACTGGAGCCGGGCCTCCTGGAATGGGACTACGGCGAATACGAAGGCAAGAAGACCGCGGAAATCCGCGCGCTGCGGCCGGGCTGGAGTCCGTTCGAACACGGCTGTCCCGGCGGCGAAAGTCTTGCAGATATCGCGGCCCGGGCGGAACGACTCGTGGGCCGGCTTCGTTCTATGGATACCGATACGCTGCTGTTTGCTCATCGGGACATCCTGCGCGTGGTTGCCGCGTGCTGGGCGCGGTTGCCGCCGATCGAAGCGAGGGTGCTCTACATGGAACCGACGTCGCTCAGCGTGCTTGGCTACGATCATGGACGCGACGAGCCGATTCTCCGTTCGCTCAACACCTGAATGCCATGACCACCGCAATCATTGTCACCGTCATCGTCGTCGCGTTCATCGCGGGCACCATCATCAACGGGCTGCGCAGCTCGAAGAAGGGCATGCCGTCACAGGATGTGCTGGATCGCGCGACCCAGCGGGCCAAGGAGCTCGAGGCAAAAGAGAAAGCCGACGATCGCGGCGACTGGAGCTAGGCCGCATCGGTCACGCGGCGCAGGCGGGGCGGCTAAACGGGCCGCCTGATTTTCGGGATGAATTCGGCGAACGCGGCCATGTATTGACGGAAAAACTTGCGCGTCTCTTCGTTCTTCAACTGGCCGTTCTCGTCGAACAACTCGCCGGCCTTCGACACATAGGCCTCCGGCTTCTGCAGCGCCGGCATGTTGAGCCACACAAACGACTGACGCAGCGCCTGATTCGCGCCGAGTCCGCCCAGGTTGTACGGCGTCACGCTCACCACACCCGCGGGCAGCCCATCGAGCACGCTCTTTCCTGACGGACGCGAAGCGATATCCACCGCATTCTTCAGCACGCCGGGCATTGATCGGTTGTATTCCGGAGTGACGAACAGCACTGCGTCTGCTGACTTGATCTCGTCGCGCATCCGCGTCCAGCTGGCCGGCGGCTGATCCTCGAGGTCTTCGTTGAACAACGTCAGGTCGCCGAGCTCAACGATGCGACAGCCGAGCGTCGCAGGCGCTGCAACCATCAGGGCCTTCGCAACCTTGCGGCTGTAAGACTCCTTGCGCAGGCTGCCGATGATGACTGCGACACCGTATTTTTCAGCCATTCGATTTTCTCCAAAGGGCCTTCACCCGGCGGCTTCAGTGACCCGCGCGAGCCGCGAATTACTTGCCGGGCGTGGAGTGAGTGCGGCGGCTCGGGCCCTGCTTCGGCAGGTGCGGCGAACCGGCGTTGGGCTCGTCGGCGCCGTCGCCTTTCATTCCGTCGTCGGTGGGGCGGTCGCGGTAGAGCGCGGTGGAGCCCTTTTCCAGGGCTTTGGCGTCAGCCTTCGGGTCGGCTGAGGGGGTGTCGTTCGGGACGGGCGAAGGGGGTTGGGTTGGCATGATGAACATGAATGCTGGGGGGTGCAGGGGGTTCCTCTCACTTCGGGTGTTTTCGGTGGGATGTTTCGGTGGCAGTTCGGAAGCCCTCAATCGCCGGGCGGCAAAGAGGCTGCGCGGCGCAACGATGCGGCGGGTCAGCGGGCCATGCTTGCTGGTTCTGCACGCCAGAGCCAACGCAAAATGTCGGGCAGGATTGCGCCGCCGTGGTCGTCGGAATGCGCTCCGTCGCCCCACACATGATTCACCGCATATCGAGGGCCGGCGACCTTCAGCTCGTCGGCATGCGCGTTCGCGTACTCGAAGGCCTTGAGCATCTGCTGGTTCGCGAGAAACCAGTTGCCGTGCTCGTTATCGAGATCCGCCGAGCCGTCCTGCAGGAAAATCCGCAGCGGCTGGATGGGATTCTTGCGGATCAACGTGGGATAGAGCTCACCCCCCGGCTTCATCGGCGCAGCGCCCGAAGCAGGCTGATAGCCGATCGACGTGTAGCTGCCGATGAGGCTGATGACCTTGCGAAACGCATCGGGCCGCTGCCACGCCACCGTGAATGCGCAGATCGCGCCGCTGCTCGTGCCACCGATGGCGCGCTGCTCGGGGTCGTTCGTGAGTCGATATTTCCGGCCCACTTCCGGCAACAGCTCGTCGATGAGAAAGCGCGCGTAGCGATCGTCGAGCGCGTCGTATTCCGGCGCACGATGATCCGGATTGCTCATGCCGAGCGTGTCCGGGTAGTGCTCGCTCAGGTTGCCAGGCGTGATGAACAGGCCGATGGTCACAGGTATTGCGCGCTGATGGATCAGATTCTCCATCACCTGAGGCACGCGCAAACGTCCCGTCGGATTGGTCGCACGCTGGCCATCCTGAAACACCAGCAAGCTCGCAGGTGCCTGCGCCGAATACTGGGCAGGCACGAAGATCCAGTAGCGGCGCACCGTCCCTTCGAACACGTGACTGTGAAACTCGAAGGGCCCTTCGAGCCGGCCGCGTGGCACGCCGGGTTGCTGAAGCGAGTCCGCAGTGAGTGTGTATTCCGTCGCCTGCGCTGCACTGATCGCGCACAACAACGGAAGCGCAACCACACACGCCGCGATCCAGCGAAACGCCGGCCGCGTCGCACGCCACCACCCAAAGTCGCTCGCGGCTGACAGACCTCGAGCCGCACGGCAATGCGACCGCGGGCTGCACCCTGCCCGCCTCACGAGTCACCCCTGATGTTGATCAGATGGGCCTCGCGGAGGTCCAGCTCGCGCTCGATGCGGCGGCGGGCCTCATCCTTCAGCTGACCGCGGCGATACAGGTCGTTCACCCGCGTGCGCTCGGCTTCGATGAGGTCGAACTCGATCTCGTCGTGCACCTCGAGTGAACGACGGTGTTCGGCGTCCCCATCGTTGCGATGAAGGACATGCCGTAGCCGGTCTTGATGGCGCGATCGCAGCGCGTTCAACAATTCATCCGTGAGCTGCCGCTCTTTGCCCAGCACTTCCAGTTGCTCCATGGCGGCCTCGATGGCCGAGCGTCGCGCCGTGAATTCCTCGGCGCGATCCGCATCGTGCTCGCGCGCGCCGGCATTTGCGAGTCCCAGCCAGCGGATCACCGTGGGCAACAACAGCCCCTGCCCGACCAGCGTCACCAGGATCACCGCGAACGTCAGGAATAGGATCAAATCGCGTCCGGGGAACGGAGCGCCGTCGGCCGTCGTGAGCGGAATGGCCAGCGCCGCAGCGAGCGAGACGATACCGCGCACGCCCGTGAATGCGAGCGCAAAAGGAAACTGCCACGGCGGCGACGGGTCGTCTCGCGCAATGGCGGGCACGAGCCAACGCGGCAGATACGTTGCCGGATACATCCAGATGAAGCGCGCCGCGATCACGACGCCGCACACGATGAGCGCGGAGGTAACGAGCTCCCGCAGTGAATGGCCGCGAATGCCGCTCGCGAGCGCACGCGCCTGCAGGCCCGTGACGAGAAATACCAGGCCTTCGACGAGGTAGATGAGCAAATCCCAGAAAAACACGCCCTGCAGGCGGGTGGCCGAACTGATGAGGCGCAGGCCGTTCCAGCTGATGTACAAACCCGCCACGACGGTTGCGAGCACGCCGGAGCCGCCGATGTGTTCCGGCGGCCAATACGCGACGAACGGCGTGAGAATCGACAGCGTGATCTCGATGCGCGTGTCGCGCACCCAGCGTCGCAGCCGGAGCATGAGCCAGCCGACCGCGAATCCCCAGACCAACTCGCCGACGACGATCGCCGCGAATGTCGTGACGGCGCTGCCGAGAGAGAACACGCCGAGACTGACGGCCGCGACGGCGAAGCGGTAAAGGATCAGCGCCGTCGCGTCATTCGCGAGCCCTTCGCCTTCCAGGATGACGAGCAACCGCTGCGGCATCTGCATGCGCCGCGCGATGGAGAGCGGCGCAACCGCATCCGGCGGTGAAATGATCGCGCCGAGCACGAACGCGACGGGCCACGGAAAACCCAGCAGCCAGTGAGTCGCCGCGGCCGCCGCGATCGTGGTGAAGGCCACGCATCCCACCGCGAGCAGCGAGATCGGACGTAAGTTGAAGCGGAATTCGTTCCAGCTCATCGCGACCGACGACGAGTAGATGACCGGCGGCAGCACGACCATCAGCACGAACTCCGGCGCCAGCGTCACCGTCGGCAGGCCCGGCACCAATGCGAGCACCACGCCCGCGATGACGAGCAGGATGGCCGGCGGAATCTGCAGCCGCTTCGCCACCAGGGCGACCGCGCATATCACGATCAGGAGCGCGACGAGGAGCTGGATGTTCAGGATCATGGTGTCGCGATCATCACACAGTCCGCGGGCGGGCGACCATTGGACGGGACAGTTGAGGTACGATCCCCGGATGCTCACCCTGCGAACACTCGCGCTGCTATCGGCAGCGACCGTCACGCTGATTGCCACCGCCGCCGACGAGGCGCCCCACTCCACCCGCGCCGTGATGTCCGGCGAGCAGGTGGTGCAGATTCTGGACGAAACGGTGGATTGGTATCGCACGCTGGGCGCCCAGCAACAATCGGCCACACAGCCGAGCGATCTGCTGATCCTCTACGCGAACCGGCAAACCGCGGACAAGGTCGTCAACCTCGCCTTCGAGATCGCGCGGGCGAACGCGGAGCTGATCAGCAGTGACGCGGAAAACGCGCAGAAAGAGGAAGGTGAATCCGCTTCATCCCTGAAGTCGCTGCTGCAGATCCAGCAGCAGCTCGATGCCCGCCGCAACGAGCTGCAGGAGGAGATGAAAAAAGCAGAGGATCAGACAAAACGCGCGGAGCTGCAGAGTGAGCTCGATCTCGTGAATGCGAGGCGCAACCTGCTCGGCACGATGTCGCAGTTCGTTTACCAGAGCGACGCGAATGGCTCCGGCGCCAGCGCGCTGAAGGAACACATCGATGCCATCGCCGCGTCGATTCCGTCGTCCAGCGGCGCCGCGATTGCCGCGCCCGTCGCAGCGGGCGGCACGCCCGCAGCAAATTCCACGGCGCCCTCTTCCGGCGGCCTGATTCCGACGCAGGAGAGCGGCCCGCGCCGGCTCGGCATCTGGGATCTCACGGGCAACGTGCTGCGGCTGTCGACGAAAATCCGCACCATCGATGCCATCGATGCACACACGGCGAGCTTGCAGGAAACGTTCAAGCAGATTCGCACCCAGCCGCTCGAGCAGATCAAGGCGCTGTCGACGCGCGGGGACGAGCTCGCGAAACAGGCGGACAGTCTCACCGGCAGCGAGCTCAAGGGCGTGCGAAGCCAGTTCGATACGCTGGCGTGGCTGTTCAGGCAGACCGCGGCGATTCTGGTGCCGTTGAGCCAGGAAGGCGTGCTGCTCGAACAGTATCGGCACAACCTCAAGAGCTGGCGCGAAACCACCGTGAATCAATATCACGACGCGCTGTGGGCTCTCGCAAAACGCGTGGGCCTCATGCTCGCGATGCTGGCGGTGGCGCTCGTTTCGGGCGAGGTCTGGCGCCGGATCGTGTTCGGCTATGTGCACGAGCCGCGCCGGCGCTATCAGTATCTGCTCGTGCGCAAGATCGTCATCTGGGCGCTCATCGTCGCGATCATCGGATTCACGTTCGCGACGGAGCTCAGCTCACTCGCAACGTTCGCCGGTCTCATCACCGCGGGTCTCGCCGTGGCGATGCAGAGCGTGCTCGTGTCCTTCGTCGGCTATTTCTTCCTGATCGGCAAATACGGCATCCGCGTCGGCGACCGCATCCAGATCGGCAACGTCACCGGCGAGGTCATCGAGCTGGGGCTGGTGCGCCTGCATCTCATGGAGCTCAGCAGCATGGGGCCGCTCGGGCCGACCGGTCGCGTCGTCGCATTCGCCAACTCGATCGTGTTCCAGGCGGCCAGCGGTATCTTCAAGCAGATTCCGGGCGTCAATCTGGCGTGGCACGAGATCACGCTGCGTCTGCCGCCAGCGGCAGACTTCATGGCGCTGAAGGAAAAGCTGATGCAGGCGGCGAACGGCGTGCTCGACGACTATCGCGAAGATCTGGCGCGCCAGACGAAGGAAATCCAGAAGACCACCGCGTCTACGGAGGCTGGTGACGAAGCGCGCGCGAAGGTGCAGTTGCGCTTCTCTGCAGACAACGTGGAGGCGCTGATTCGCTACCCGGTGCAGTTGTCACGCGCTGCTGAGATTGACGAGCGCGTGTCGCGGGACCTCATGGAAGTGATCAAGAACGCCGCGAACGAGGACGCGCGCCTGCCGCGCTGATCGCAGCTTGCAGCGGTGACCGCGCTAGGGCGGACAGGAGTCGGCGGACGACCTGACCAGCGCTGTCGCGGAGGTGAATCGCGCTACGGGTGTGCCTCGTAGAATTTGCGAAGCACGTCGTACGCCATCTTGTGGCGGCCGGTCGGATCGATGAGTCCCTTGCGGTTGAAATAGTCCTGATATTTGCCGTGAAAACGGCGCGGACTGCGAAAATCCTTGAGGATCCACGGAGACGTGCCGGCGAAGCCGGGAATGCGCCCCGTCATGCGCAGATAGCCTTCATATAGGTACGCCTGATATTCCTCGGTCCAGCGCTGCGAGCGATCGCCATGCTGCCCGTAGAGCGCATCGGCGCCGAACTCGCTCAGGATGAGCGGCTTTGGATACGCCACCTTCCATTGCACCTTGTCGATGGCATCCGGCGTGTGATCGCCGTACCAGCCGATGTACAGATTGAAGCCGATCACGTCGAGGTCCGCACCGATCGGATCGTCGATGGTGATGTCGATGCGCTGGCCGTCGGCTGAAACCTGCTCACCGCGCTTGTCGAGCGCGGCGGCCACGAGCCGCGTGCCGTCGAGTGCGCGCGCATCCGCAATGAGCGTGCGCAGAAACGCGTTACGCGGCTCGTTGATCTGCGTTTCGTTGGCGACGGACCATATAACGACGGACGCGCGATTGGCATCCCGCGAAATGTTTTCGGCGAGCATGGCGCGGGCGCACGCGAGCACGTCCGGGTTGGTGAAGCCCATGTCCCAGTAGACCGGAATTTCGCTCCACACGAGCAGGCCCAGCTCGTCGGCCAGGCGAGTCATTTTTTCCGAGTGAGGATAGTGCGCGAGCCGCACGAAGTTGGCACCGAGACCTTTCGCCTGCAGGAGCAACGCGGTGGCGGAGCTCAACGTCAACGTGCGCGTCGCGTTCTCGCCGAGCGCTTCCTCGTGAATCGAAATTCCGTACAGCGTGATCGGCTGGCCGTTCAGCAGGATGCGCCCGCCGCGCGATTCTACGGTGCGAAAGCCAATGCGCTCGGTGAGCCGATCTCCAGCGGCTTTCACTTCGACGTTGTAGAGCCGCGGCGTCTTCGGCGACCAGCGCACGAGCTTGCGAGGCTTCGCACGCAGCGTCACCCTGCCCTGCGCATCCGCACGACCTCGCGCTGCCACGCCCAGCTCGCGGATGTTCAGCTCTACATTCGCTTCGCTGGATTGCGGTCCTTCGACCTGCACAATCGCTTCGATGCTGCCGTCGGCGAGCAAGTGCACGTTCGAGTGGTGAATGTAAGTGTCTGGAACATCGATCAACCACACGGGCCGCGTGATGCCGCCGTAGTTCTGCCAATCGGTAATGGCGTTGGGGACTGTCTGCGCATCGTTACGCGCATCCGCGGCGACCACGAGACTGTTGCGTCCCGACTTGATCGCCTTCGTCACTTCGAACGCGAATGGCGTGAAACCGCCTTCGTGCTCGCCCAGCTTCGCGCCGTTGAAGTAGACGTGAGCGTGATAGTTCACCGCTTCGAAATACAGGAAATAACGGCGTCCGGGAGTCGGGGTCGCGTCCAGCGTGCGGCGGAACCAGACCATGTCTTCGTACCACGCCAGCTCGCGAATCTGGCTGTTCCAGTCGCTCGGCAGCGTGACGGTGGGAGAGTCGTCCCAGGAATATTCGGTGAGTGGATGGTTGTGATCGGGCTCGTCGCGGCCGAACGCGAAGCGATCGTTCGGATCGCGAATGCCGAGTCGCTGTTTGTCGATGATGTAATGCCAGGCGCCGCCGAGATCCTGCGCGCTACGTTCGGTGGGGTTGGAGAGGGGCGTGGTGCTTGCGACGGATGAGGCTGCTGCGGCTGTTGTGGCCGTCGCGGCCGCCGCGGCGGCGATTAGCGCAATCAAGCCACTCAACGCGGCTGCGATCCTTCCTGTTGCCTGCACGGTCCTGCTCCCCTGTGGACACTCGCCTCGATCCGAATGCTATCGCAAGGCTTTGGTGCAATCCTCAGTCCTTAGGCTAATAGAAAGCTTGCAGAGGCTTCATCCTGAGGGGGATTTCATGAGCGACTCACGCATTTCCCGGCCGCGCCGTGCCCGTTTGATGACGGTGCGCCTCGCCCTTTGGCTGGGCGTCCTGGCCGCCGCCGGAACTCCATTGGCCCAAGCACAACCGGCGCCAGTGCAAGCGGCAACCCCATCGGCGTCGGCGCCTCCATCCGCACCAGCGCGAACATCGGCGTCTGCAGCGGCGCCACTGCCCACATCGGAACCAGCACCTGCGCCTAGCACCGGCGAAGTCGTCGGCATCCAGTTCGTCGGCCGCTCCGTGTCCAACCTCGATCGTTCTATCGCCTTCTACAAGGCCATCGGCTTCACGCAGGACCTGCAGGCCAATCCGGCCTGGCGCAAGGATGAAGTCACCGACCTTCTCTACGGCATCCACAACGCCGAAACCCGCATGGCCAAGATGGCCATCCCCAGCAACCAGTCCGGCAAGGTCTTCAACGTCTACTTGCGCGAATTCCGCGGCATCGAGCGCAAGAACATGAGCGAGCACACGCCGTGGGAGCCCGGTGCCACGCACTTTGGTCTCGTCGTTCCGGATGCACAGATGCTCTGGTCGCAGCTCAAGGCAGCCGGCATGCTGAAGGCGCGCTCGTGGGGCGGCGAGTTGATCGCGCCGCCGGGCCAGACGAAAGGCATGCTCGCCTATGTCACCGATCCGGATGGACTGGACATCGAGATCATCGATCAGCGGCCGACGCTGCCGCCTGGGCTGAGTCATGTCGGCCTCATCGTGCTCGATTCCACGAAGGCGCGTGCGTTCTATGAAACGCTGATGGGCGGCCGGCTCGTCAACACAGAATCACCCTGGTTGAAGGGCGACTTCTATGACTCCGCAGTCGGCGGCCACGGCAATGTGCTCCGCTTCTTCAACGAGTCTTTCGCGGAAACGCAGGCGCCCGAGTCGCGGCTGAATGTGGAGCTGGTGGAATTCCAGAATAGAAAAAAAGCGGTTGAGCCTTACTCGGCGCATGACATCGGTGTGGGATATGCGGGGTTTGAAGTGAAGGGGCTCGATGCTTATCTCGAGCGCGTGAAGGCAGCCGGCGCGAAAGTGGTGTCGAACGGCATCGTCGCGATGCGCAGTGGGACGCGAGTAGTGATGGTGCGCGACCCGGACGTGGGAGGGTTCGTGGAGTTGTTCGAGCAGCCGAAGAAGTAGTCGCGCAGACTCGCAAGCGAACCCGGCCCGCAAGCTGGCTGGCCAGCGCAAGCTGTCCCACCAATGCATGGGTACAGCAGCGGCGCACGCGCTCAGTCGGTCAGTCGGTCAGTCGGTCAGCCGTTCTCGCTGGACGCCGCCCAGATGTTCAGTTCGCCTTCGACAGCATGGCGATCGATCTGAGCCAACTCCTCCGCGCTGAACGACAGGTTATCGAGCGCATGCAGGCACTCGTCAATCTGCGTCCAACGACTGGCGCCGATCAGCGCACTGGTGACCACGGCCTTGCGCAACACCCACGCGATCGCCATCTGCGCCAGGCTTTGTCCCCTCTCGCGCGCAATCTCGTTCAACGCCCGCACCCGCGCGAGATTCCGCTCATTCACCATTCCCGTTCGAAACGAGCCGTTTTCCGCCGCGCGAGCATCTGCCGGCACGCCGTTCAGATACTTCGTGGTCAGCATGCCCTGCGCCAACGGCGAGAACGCGATGCATCCCAGCCCCTCCGCTTCGAGCACCTCGAGCAAGCCCTTTTCGACCCAGCGGTTGAGCATCGAATACGACGGCTGGTGAATGATGAACGGAGTTCTCATCTGCCTGAGCAGCGCCACCGCTTCGAGCGTTTTCTCCGGCCCATATGAAGAAATCCCCACATAGAGCGCACGGCCGCTGCGAACGGCCGTGTCGAGCGCACCCATCGTTTCCTCGAGCGGTGTCTGCGGGTCGTAGCGATGCGAGTAAAAGATATCGACGTAATCGAGCCCCATGCGCGCGAGACTTTGATCGAGGCTCGCCAGCAGATATTTGCGCGAACCCCACTCTCCGTAGGGACCGGGCCACATGAGATAACCGGCCTTCGTGGAGATGACGAGCTCGTCGCGGTGAGCCGCGAGATCGGCCGAGAGGATGCGACCGAAGTTTTCTTCCGCCGAGCCCGGCGGCGGACCATAGTTGTTCGCCAGATCGAAGTGCGTGATGCCGCGGTCGAAGGACTTCAGCACCATCTCGCGTGCGCGTTCGAACGGCGCGCTGCCGCCGAAGTTCTGCCAGAGGCCGAGCGAGATGCGCGGCAATTTGAGACCGCTTCGCCCGCAGCGAACGTAAGACATGTCCTCGTAGCGATCGGCAGCTGGCAGATGCATCGAAGGCTCCTCACAGTTTGGCCGGGAGTTTGCCGGGAGTTGGGCCAGAAGTTCGACCAGAACTTTGACCAGAACGTTGACCAGAACATTGACCTTGGCTCGAGCCCGCACGGAGCACAGCCCGCGCATTGACTCGGCCGGCGCATCGACTCGGCGCCACCACATTTCAGCAGCATCGTGCGCGCGCGTCGAGCGGCCTTCAGTCGCGCTGCCTGGGAGTCACCGATCCCCCGTCGCGCGGGCCCGGGCCGCGTTGCTGCGCTAAGACTCCCGAAGCCGATTCTCCCGCGCGCGAATCACCAGCCCCGCTGCAGCCAGGAGCAACGCGAACGCCGCACTGACCCACAGCCCCAGTCGCGCAAACACCGTCGGTGAGCGCGGCGGCGGAATCACCGCATCGAGCACACCCGCCTGTTCTCGCGGCAGTGTTGCAAGCACTTCGCCAACAGGAGAGATCACGCCTGAAATCCCAGTGGGCGTCGCGCGAACCACCGGCAAGCCTTCTTCGATCGCACGCAACCGGGCCTGAGCAAAGTGCTGCGGCGGCCCCCACGATCCGAACCACGCATCGTTCGACGGGTTGAACAGGAACGACGGGCGGTGATCCTCATCGATCACGTGGCCTGAGAAAATAATCTCGTAGCACACCTGCACGCCGACCGAACCGAATCCCGGCAAGTCGAATGTGCGGGGTCCCGGTCCATGCTTGAAGTCCCCGTCACCCGGCACGAGACGCGCAATGCCGATCTTGCTGAGGATCGGCCTCAACGGCAGGTATTCGCCGAAGGGCACCAGATGCGCCTTCGCATAACGCCAGCGCAGCCGCGCGTCGGCGTCGAGCGCAAACACGCTGTTGTAATACGTGTCTTCATCGCCGCCTGAAGGATCCAGGTCGATGGCTTCTCCGCCCAACAACAACAGATCCCGGGGACCGAGCAATTTCGCCAATTCCACGCGCGCGTCGGGCTCGATATCCAGGAAGCTCAGCGTCGCTGCTTCAGGCCACAGCAGCAGTCGCGGTTTTCCCGAAGGGGGGCCAGACAATTTCTCGTAGATCCGGGCGTGCTTCTCGGCCAGCTGGAGCTCGTGCTTTTCATCCTGAGGAATGTTCGGTTGAACGATTCGCACGGGAATTCCCGGGCCCGCCATCGCGGCCGGTTCGAGAAAATGCGCCCCGAGCGGCAACAGCACAACGACGGCAAGCAAGGCCGCGGCGTGAAGCACTTTGCGGGACACCGCGAGCCACAGCGCGCCGCCGGCCAGCACGACGAGGCCTGAAAGCCCATACGTGCCAATCCACGCGCCCGCTCGCGCAAGACCCGGAATCGACGTAACGCCCAACGGCCCCCACGCGAAGCCCGTGAACAGCGTGGACCGCAGCCACTCGAAGAACATCCACGCCGCTGCGAAGAGCAGCACGACGCTGATCCCTTTGCGCTGTCGACCATTCCGGCGCCACACCGCCATCGCCGCGAAACCGGTGAAGAGCGCCATGTACAGCGATAACAGCACTTCGGCCACGACCCCAACCCACGCTGGCATCGCGGCCTGATAGGTGAACGCGGTGATGATCCAATTCAGGCCCACCAGAAAGTGGCCGGCGCCGAACGACAGGCCGCGCAGGAAAACACCGCGGCGCGTGGGCGCAAGCTCGATCTCCCGGATCAACAGTGCAACGGCGACGAGCGTGAGCGGCCAGAGATTCAGCGGTTCGAAGCCGCACGCACTCAACGCGCCCGCCAGGAACAGGGCGGCAAACTTCCACTTCGGGTAGGTCAAAGCATCAGATCCGTTCGATGAGAGAGGGGCAGCTCGAGGGCGGAAGGTTTGCCCCACCACTCTTCGAGGTATGGGCGGACGAGATCGAGCCGGGTGACCACCGGACGTTGCGGCGGAAAGGCACGAACAGTCTCGGTCTGCAGCTCGAGAATGCGCTGATCCTGTCGTGCCACCTGACGCAGGAACGGCCACACGAACAATCGCACGGCCCACGCCGGCGCCCATCGGCCAGCGACATGTAATGTCGTGAAGACATGTGTGGAGTGCGTCGTCTCCGGTGTGAAATACAAGGTGATCCAGACGGTGGAGCCGTTCGCGTAACGATATTCGATCTGCGCCACGCCAGGGCCGCTGAAATGCGCGTGCTCCCCGGTCCGTTGCGACTCGAATAGCCGATACAGCAAACCAGATTGCGTCGTCGCACCCTCGTAGTCGACGGTAAAACCGCCTTCGACCTTGCGCAGCGTCGCGGTTACCACCTGACGATTGCCATCCCGACGCACCAGGCCCGGATGAATCAGATGGGTATGCAGGGCGTCGAGAAAGTTTTCCAGCGCATCCAGAATCGGTGCGCCCCACTTCGTCTGCCAGTGAAAACGTCGGAGCGCGGGATCGAGCATCGCGGCCACGTGCGGCAACGACACGCCGGAGACGGGCTGCGCCGCTGCCCAGAGCAACCCATCGCGCTCAACGACGGCGAGCGCGGGAATGCGAACTTCAGGCACCGCGTCGCCGAGAGGCCATCCGGGAATACGCGTGCAGCCACCTGCTCCGTTGAACGTCCAGCCATGATAGGGACATTCGATGCCCTGCGCCGTCATGCGCCCTTTCGAAAGTGGCGCATGACGATGCGGGCAACGATCTTCGAGCGCCAACACTTTCCCGTCTGCTGCGCGGGCCAGTGCCCAGCGGCGGCCGAACAACGTCACGCGTGTGGGCCGCGAAGTGATCGCGCGACTGCGCGCGATGACGAACCAGTGGCGCTCGATGTGTTTCGGCCAGTCGCTCACAGCTCAAACCTTTTCATCAGCGGCACGCCGATGCGCGTGGTGAGCCATCGTAAGCGTTCGACCGCACGCTGTCGGCGCTTCGGCAGATGGCGCGAGAATACCGCGCTATATTCGATCGCCGGCACGCCGCCGCGGCCGCGTTTGAATTCCGCCGCACCGGCGCTCAGGTTCACGCGTTGGCCGGAATCGGCTGCGTATTTCAACACGGCCGCCATCAGCATTCGGTACAAGCCGAGCTTCTTCGGCAAGGCGGTGTCATAGCCGACGATGGGCGCCGTGATGACACCGTCCCGCTCGAACGTCCCGACGATCGCCTGCAACACACCCTCCCCATCCCGGAAGCCCATCAGCCTCAGCAGGCCGGCACGATGCCATGCTTCCATGAAGGACGCGCGATAGGCGGGGTTCAGCCGTGAATATTTTTCGAGATACAGCTTGGCGTATAGCGCTTCGATGCGAGGCCAGTCTGCCGCGCCGAATCCACTGGGGCCGCATGGACGGAGCACCGTACGTTGCAGCAGTTTCAGGTCCACTTTGAGATCCGCATGGCTGCGCGGAAGTGCAGCGACATCCGAATACAGATACACCTGCCGGCTCGGGATCAGCTCGAAACCTTCTGCGACCAGCGCCGCGATCCAATCGGACGTCCACGCATCGTTCAGGGAGCGGAACCAGAGCGAATGCGCAGGCCACCGCTCGAGGCATTCCGCGATCCACAGTCGCAGCGTGGCACGATCCAGGGCGGGATAGAGATTGGTGGACAGCAACCAGTTGTTGATGGCGACGGCGCGATCGATTTCCGCGCGACGCAGGTTTGCGCCAGCGGCGCGGCACAGCCACGAAAGCGGCTGAGTGATCGCCGGATGCGCGAGGCGCTCGAGCTCTTCGATGGCGTAAGCACAGTACGCGGTGTAGGGGGAGCAGACCCAGGCGTTGTCGCCTTCGTGATTGTTGATGGTGACGGGAACGGATTGGGCGCCGCTGCCGACGAGCTCGATTTGTGTGGAAAGGTTGGAGACGAACGCGGGCGTCGGGCGGCCTGCGTGAATCCTTGCGAAAGCTTGCACGTCCGGAAGGGCGCCTTCGTATGCGCCGGCCAGGGGCAAGCCCGCCAGCTCCGGATTCAGCATTCCGGCAGCACCTCGCCATCCCATTCGATATCCCGCGTCGTGGCTTCCCTCACCGTGCAGTGCTTGCGAAGCGCGCGCAACGCATGCGAGCCGAAATCCCGCACACATCCCAGCATCGGCATCCGATCGCCCGGCTCCAGAAAGACATCGTTCGCCCGCGCGTAATCATGTCGCCACTCCGTCACGCGACTGTTCCGAATGGCCCCGACCAGCCCCACCGTCAACATCAGCGGTGCCAGCATGCGAGGCCGTGCAACCCGTGGCTCGACGACATTCTGCAGATCGCCGAGGAAAGCACGCGGTAACTCATCCGCCGCCCCGAACAAATGCACGCCGCTGATCGCGCGCGGATTGCACTCCAGCACCGTGCACGTGCCGCGACTTCCAAGAATCCAATCGAACGAGATCTGCCCGGTGTAGCCGATCTTCGCCACGAGCTTCTCGACGAACCAGCGAATCGTCGGCACGTCCATCGGCTCGAAGTAATAACTGGAGCTGCGTGACATGCGATACCGCGGCCGATACGCCACATGCGCTGTGAGCTTCCCGGACACCGCGACGCTGTATGAACAGATTTCCTCGCCGTCGCAATATTCTTGCGCCACCCAACGGCCTTGCGCGGCAAGCGGCGCTGCGTCTCCGGGGATGCCGTCCGGATAAAGATGCACGTGCACGCCGAACCGTGAATATTCAGGCTTCAGCACGGCAGGCCGGCCACGCGCCCAATTCCGAGCCTCGCCGATGCTGCTCACGCCCGCGCTGTCAGGCACGTTCGCTCCACAGCCGCGAGCGATTTCCAGAAACGCGAGCTTGCTATGCAGAGTGCGGAGCTTATCGATGTGATCCGTCGCGACAGCAACCGTCGCCGGCAGCAGCTCGCGATACCGCGACACGTAAAACACTTCCTCGCACGTCGGTAACACGAGATCGACACGCTGTCGTCGCGCCGCCTCGGCCAGCGCACGACCGAAGTCGAGCGGAGCATCCCGCGGCGGCGGAAGCGCGATGCTTGCACTCACCGCCTTCGACCAGCCACTGGTTCGGCACGGCACACTGTCGGCCACAAAGACTTTCCAACCCTGCCGCGCAAAGCGCCGAGCGTGATCGAGAGCCACGGGCGCCCGCGCACCGAGAATCATCACGGCTGGCATGCAAACCTCGCGCTTCGGATGCGCCTCAGCTTCGCGCCGCCGCTTTGGCGGGCTTCGCCGATCTCCACCAACGGCGCTATGGCCCCCAGCGCCGCGATAGTCGCCTGAAGTGCAGCGAGCAGGCGATCCGCAGTCTGTCGGTCCGGCAGCGGTCGAACGCCCGCGTGCCAGTTGCCGGTCTCCAGCTCTTCGAGCGAGTAGTCTTCGAGCCCAGGCAACGTCCGCACGAAAACGCGGGAAATCACGTCTGAAAACACCGGCACCGGATTCGTCCCGCGCACCGGCGGCAACCACAGCACATCGTCCTCACGGCCTTCGATGCGGTGGAGCGCGAGGGTCGGATTGCCACAAGGACAGGGCTGCGCGCGCGGCACGAGCACATCGTTCAATCGATAACGAATGACGGGCTGACTCGTGCGATACAGATCGGTGATGAGCGGCACGAAGCGCGTGCGGGACGCATCGACCCACTCCGGCTCGACGATGAGATGTTCCTCGTTCAGGTGAAGCGTTCCGTTACGGCACGTGACCCCGAGAAAACCTTCCGTTGCCTGATAGATCTGCTCCACCGTCACACCGAACGCGCGCTCGATGCGTTGCTGGTCGAGCGGATCGAGCACTTCCGCGACGGAGATGATGCGCTGTGGCTGGATCTGCAGCGTGCCCTCTTCCTGCGCGCGAGCAACAGCGCTTAGAACATGCGCAGGCGCGACCAGCAAGGTCGGATCGAAGCGCGCAACGTTTCGAAGCGCGTCGCGAAAATCACGTGTCAGGTCGAAGAACTGAAATCGCAAAGGCCCGGCGCCCAGCGTCTCGTACAAGCCGCTGTTCGCTCGAAGCATCAGCGCCACTCGCATGGGCCGCCACGGCCGCTCGTGCAAGAGCTTCGCCAACAGTGTGCCGGCCCAACGATGGCGTTCCGACGGACTCGCCATGAAGATTCCGCGTGAGCCGGACGTGCCGGTGGACAGCCCCACCGTCATGCCCCTGATCGTTGGCGAGAAGTCGCGGCTGCTCTCGGCACGCTCCGCGACCGCAGCGGCTTCTTTGAGCGTGACGCCGCGCGTGTTGATGGCGTCGAAATGAGCCATCCACCGCGCCTTCGTCATGATGGGCCAGGAGTCGAACGGCGCCGCGGCCCACGGAGCATAGAACGGAGACTTCACCATCACGTTCCGACGCAGCAGCTCGAGGCGCCTCTGCTGATGCTCCCCAAGTTTTTCTCGTGTGCGCAGCTTGCTCAGCCTGCGTGCCTGCACGTACGACGCAACGATCTCGAAGGCACCCCGCACTGAAACGCTCACGGCCGCCACTCCGCGCAATGAGACGGAACGATCTGCAGATCCGGCATCGCGCGGGCGAGCGAATGCAATCGCTCGAGCGTCTGACGATAGATGCGCGTGCTCCCCAGCCATCCGGTCGCCCACGAAGGCGGCGGATGATTTTCGCGCACGGCACGAGTCGACCACGCGGCATCGCCGATGAGCATGACGTCGCGATCATCGTCCGCCGTGAATCGAAGTCCAAAGTGACCCGGCGAGTGGCCTGGCAGCCCGACGACACCGATCGAGCCATCGCCGAACAGGTCGTATTCCGCAAGCGCGGCCGCCGCGCGGTACGCACGAAGGCCGCACTGATCCTCGAAGAACCGCATGCGCGCGCTCACGGGTGAAGGGGCGAGCGCCGTGAGAAGGCCGATACGCAGAGCTGAAAGCCGGCCGCGCGTATGCAGCGCTTTCCAGCCGTCGCGCGAGCAGAATACCGGCACGCCGGGAAAATCGAGGACGCCGGAAACATGGTCTGCATGAAAGTGCGACAGGACAATCGCGCTGATTTCCGAGGGCTCGATTCCACGATTACGAAGCTGCGCGACCAGCGCCTGGCGCGGGTCGAATCGCACCGGCGTGACCCACCGATAGAGTCGCTCTGGCAATCCCGCGGTCGCGTCGAAGAAGCGCTGCGAATACCCGGTATCGAACAAGAGCCAACCGCGCGATGGGTGCTTCAGCAAAGCCACGAGGGACGGAAACTCACACAGCTTCCAGCGTCCACCCCGCACGGCGCCGCATTCCGGGTGCAGACAATGCCCGACCTCCAGCAAGTGCCACTCAAGCCGCGTCACGCTGCCTCCACCAGGTTGAGTAGCGTTTGAGGCCCTCTTCGACGGAGACGATTGGTTGGTACCCGAGCCTCTCACGTGCAGCGCTGATATCCAGCGTTAGGCTGTACGTCAGAAGCGCGATTCCATAGCGCGTGAGACGCGGTTCAGCGCCATTGGCGCGCAGATCCGCGATGGCCTCCGAGAGGCGCGCGACGGCCAGCGCAACCGGCGCCGGCATCGGCACATATCGAACGTGCAGCCCGAGCGCGCCGAACAGCCGATCCAGCAACCGACGCACCGTCATCGGCTCCCCGTTGGTGATGTTGTAGGCGCGGCCCGCGTTGTCGCGCGAGGTTTCGAGCGCTCGCTCCACGGCATTCACGACGTTTCCGACATACGTCACGTCGATCATTGCCTGGCCGCCGCGAATCAGAGGAAACGTGCCGCGGCGAGCCACCGCAAGTACACGTGGCACGATCGCGCGATCGCCTTCTCCGAACACTGCGCGCGGACGTAGCACCACCGGCTCCAGCACGGCAAACCGCGGTTGCAGAACGCACTGCTCACTCAGCCATTTCGTTTCGCCATACACCGAGCCCCAACGGGCCGGCGGCTCGAACGCTTCAGTAACGTCGAGCTGGTTGCGAAATGCCGAGTAGATGCTCGGCGAGGAAAGGTGCACGAACCGGCGCACACCCGCTTCGAACGCCGCGTGCAACAGCCGCTCCGTCGCGCGCACATTGTCTCGGACGAACGTTTCTTTTGCGCCCCAGGGGGCCGCCATCGCAGCACAGTGCACGACAGCGTCACAGCCGCGAATCAGACTCTCCAGAGAATCACTGGCGAGATCGGCGGTGACAACTCGCGCACCGACTGAAGCGAGCGGCGCGAGCGCCGCAGGTGTGCGTCCCGTAGCAACCACACTCATACCGCGACCTGCCAGCGTGCGTGCGACGTGCTGGCCGATGAACCCGCTCGCACCGGTGACCAATACGTTCATGATGTGTTCCGCCCGAAGGCCGATCAGTACCGCAGAACCGCGCCGCCAAGCGAGAGACCCGCGCCGGTGCCGATCAGCGCAACCAAGTCGCCGCGCACGATGCGTCCGCCCACGATGGCGTGATGCAGCGTGACCGGAATCGATGCCGCGATCTGATTACCGCGCTCCCCAATCACTCGCATCACTCGCTCCGCAGGCAGCGCGAGCGCCGCTTGAAGATGCGCAATCGCCTTGTGACTCGCCTGATGCGGAACCCAGCATCGAATGGCCGCGGCGTCGAGGCGCGCGCGCCCGAGCAGCGACTGCAGAAACTGCGGCAAGACCTGCGCGGCGAGCTTATAGGTCTTGCGGCCGGACATTTCGAAACACGCGCCATCGAGAAACCGCTGCAGCTGCTCACGCACGCGAATGCGCGTTCCGCCCGAGCGAACCTGGCACAGATCGGCGCCTTCGCTGAAAGTTTGCGCATGACGGGCCAGCATCGCGGAAGGATGATCCTGCGCGGCTTCGAGCACCACGGCCGCAGCGCCATCGCCGAAGAGTGGCGCGGTTTCGGTGTCTTCCCAATTGAGTCCCGCGGAGGCGATCTCGCTCGAGACGATCAACGCGCGGCGAAAACGGCCGATGGCGATCGCGGAGCTCATCATATCGAGCGCCATCATGAAGCCGAGACAGGTGGCGTTCATGTCGAACGCCGGAATTCCCGAGCCATCGAGCCCGAGGCGGCGATGGATCAGCACCGCCGTGCACGGAATGGCCTGCTCCGAAACGCAGGCGGTGAAGACGATGCAATCCAGGTCCGACGGCTCGAGCCCCGCGGCGGCCAGTGCGCGGCGCGCCGCTTCGGCGCCCATGTACGACGAGGTTTCATCGCCGGCCGCGAAATAGCGGCATTCGATGCCGGTGCGCTCGAACGTCCAGCCTTCGGGTTTGCCCCAGCGGTCGTCGAATTGCCCGGAGGCCACGCGTTGCGAGGGAATGTACTCACCGGTCCCAGCGATCCGGACGGGGACCTCGGCGGTGTCGGTGACCATACTGTTCTGATGCTCCCTGTGCACTGCCAGCGCGGCAGTGGCGTAGCGAGAAGCCTGAGGATTAACCCATCGGCGTGCAACACGATGTGCATGCCAGCCGTGCGATGATACCGCCAGTATCGCCGCGTTAGACGGGCCCTGTTGAACAGAAAAGGACGGACCGGAACAGCATGAGCAATGCGTCGACCATCATCACCGCAATCAAGCAGCAGCTGCGTCAGCAGGGCATCACGTATCAGACGCTGGCCCGCCGCCTCAAGGTGAGCGAGCCCACGGTGAAACGGGACCTCGCGCGCGGCGACTTCACTCTCTCGCGTCTCGAGCAGATCTGCAATGTGCTCGGCGTGACGATTGCCGATCTCGCCAATTCCGAGCCCGCGCGCCAGTTGCTGCTCACGCAGCTCACCGAAGAGCAGGAACGAGCGCTCGTCGGGAACCCGAAGCTGCTGCTCGTGACCTATCTCATCGTGAACCAGTGGAAGGTGGATGAGGTGCTCAATACCTTCCAGATCGAAGAGAACGACTTCGTGACGCTCATGCTGTCGCTCGACGAGCTGGGCATCATCCGGTTTCGGCCGCCGCGCGGCGTGCAGACGCTCACCGCGCGCAACTTCACGTGGCGCAAGGATGGGCCGGTGCACGAGTTCTTCATCCGGCGCGTCGCGCCCGAATATCTGCAGGCGCGCTTCGATGGGCCCGGCGACGAATTTCATTTCGTCGGCGGCATGCTGTCGCGCGCTTCGCGCTCGCGGGTGAAGACGGCGCTGAACCAGGTCGTTGCGGAGATCGAAGAGCTGGCGCGACGGGATGCAAAGCTACCGCTCGAAGAGCGCGACGGCTGCACGGCCATGCTCGCCGTGCGACGTTGGGAATTCTCGGAGTTCACGCGGCTGCGTCGGCGCGGCTCGCCGAAACGCTAACGGCTCTTACACGACGATCCGCCGTCTTTTTTTAAAAGCAGAACGGCCGCAAGGCGTGAACCTTTGCGGCCGTCGGTGCTCGGTGCTGTCGGCAGCTCGACTGCCCTTCCGGAGTTACTGGTGCTGCTGAGTCGCACCCGGCGGCGGGGCCGGCGGATGCGCCTTCAGATCCTGCGCCAGCGAAATGATGTAGGCCCGCAGCGCCTGCGTGTCTTCCGGCTTCAGGATCTGCGCAAATGAGGCCATACCCTTCTCGCTCAGCACGCCCTTCAGGACCACCGCATCGAAGCCTTCCTGCGAATGCAGCAGCGGCGTGCGCGTGAGGTCGGGGAAGTTCGCGCCGCGCGTCTGGCCACGGTCGCCATGGCAGGCCGCGCAGGTCTTCGCATACCGCTCGCCGCCCAGTTTCACCAGATCAGACGACTGCGCCTCCGGCGGCGGATCCAGCGGACGCGGCGTGTACGGCGTTACCGCCGGCAACTGCTGCGTTCCACCAATCGCAAAGACCAGCATGCGGGAGTAGTTCGGCGCGTAGTAACCGCCCGGCACATTGCCGCCGACGCTGAACGCAACGTACTGCTTGTTATCCATCTGGAACGTGATCGGCGCGGCCACCGCACCGGTCTGCGCCTTGTACGTCCAGACCTTCTCGCCGGTCTTCGCGTCATACGCGCGAAGCTCTTCCGAGCTGCCGCCCGCCTGGAACACGAGCCCCCCTGCGGTAGCGATGGCACCGCCGGTGGGGCCCTGGTTCTCTTCGCCCTTCCACACGCTCTTGCCGGTGACCGGATCCCACGCTTGCAGGTAGCCGACGAAGCCGGCCTTCGCGTTCGGATGATCGCGGTAGTACGTCACCATCGCGCCGAAATCGATACCCAGGTTGTATCCCACCGGGGCCGGCTTGTACTTCGGGTCTTCCACCATCGGGAAGTACGCGTGCTGGGTCGGCACATAGATGAGGCCCGTGTCCGGGCTATACGCATTCGAATGCCAGCCATGCGCACCCTGCACGCCTGGCGCGAGATTCCACGGCTTGCCTTCGGAGTAGCGCGCTTCCTTCACGAAGTTGGGGCGCCCGGTCTTCAGGTCCACGCCGTTGGCCCAGTTCACTTCGGTGAACGGATCGGCCTTCAGCAACTTGCCGGTGGCCGCGTCCAGCACATAGAAAAAGCCGTTCTTGCAGGGCTGCAGGATCACGTGACGATCTTCGCCGTCGATCTTGAGATCGACCGTCATCATCGGGCTGACCGCGTCGTAGTCCCACGTATCGCCCGGCGTGCTCTGGTAGTGCCACACGTATTCGCCCGTGTCGGCCTTCACCGCGATGACCGAAGCCAGATACAGGTTGTCGCCGGCCTTCGAATCGCGCTTGCGCTGATTCCACGGCGAGCCGTTGCCTGTACCGAAATAAACGTAATCGGTCTTCGGGTCATAGACGATGGCGTCCCACACGGTGCCGCCACCGCCGAGCTTCCACCACTCGTCGCTCCAGGTGTCCGCGGCCTTCTTCATCTGCTCGTTTTCGAAGCCGTCGGCCGGGTTGCCGGGCACCGTGTAGAAGCGCCAGACCTGCTTGCCGGTCTCCGCGTCATACGCGCCGAGGTAGCCGCGCACGCCGTATTCACCGCCGGAGTTACCGATGAGCACCTTGCCCTTCACGATGCGCGGCGCGCTCGTGATCGAGTAGTGCTGGTTCTTGTCGGTGGTCTGTTCGGACCACACTTCCTTGCCGGTCTTCGCGTCGAGCGCGACGAGACGGCCATCGAGCGTGCCGATGTAGATCTTGCCGTTGTAGGCCGCGATACCGCGATTCACGATGCCGCAGCAGACGTTGGCAATCCACTCACCAGGCGTCTTCGGGTTGTACTGCCACAGCTGTTTGCCGTCGTGCGCGTCGAACGCGTAGACCTTGCTCCACGCGGTCGAAACATAGATGACGCCATCGATGTACAGCGGCGTGCCGGCCTGCGTCAGGTTCGTGTCGTAGTTCGCGTACCACGACAGACCGAGTTGCTTGACGTTGTCCCTGGTGATCTCGCTGAGCTTGCTGAAACGCTGCTCGCTGTAACTGCCGTTGTAGCTCATCCACTGCGACGGTTCGTCTGCCGCTTTGAGCAGGCGCTCGTCGGTGACGTTCGCGGCCTTCGGCCCGCTCGACGCCGCGGAGGCGGCGGACGCTGGCGTCTCGTTCTTCTGACATCCCAACAAAGTGACGGACAACAGGACACTCAGCCCGACGGCCAGTTTACGACTCACTCGGAAACCCCCAATTAACGCTGCCTGAAATGGATAGCCCGCTGTGGATCGAGCCATGCTGACTCGACACTCCATCCTCGCGGACGACGCGGCATTGTAAGCACAACGCGCCGCGAGCCAGCAGCCGACGGACGCCGCAGCAACCGCAAACGCGCGTCCTGCCGCCCCTTCTATGACCCCGACCACGGTATGGCTGCAGGTCATCGATTTCATGATACCGGTGTCAGAAAGCGCTCGTCCGACAGGACGTTGCGCGCGGGGCTGATTCTCGAGGCACGCGTCGCGGACCGGGCAGCGCCCACCTCGATTCACGGTGGCGACAACGCGATAAACCCTGTCTTTTCCGGGACTCCCGAAACGGCATGACATTCCGGGACAGCGCGCGCCTGTCCCGAGCCATATCCAAACCCTCCGCCATCGATAACCAAACCCGCGTTGCGCCGCCCTGGCCTGTAGCCAATACTCCGCGAAAAATAGACACCGGTGTCATGAGGGGGAAACGTGCCACACCGTCATCTGAACAGGGACGTCAGCGTCCCTGCATTGCTCGTCGTGATGGGACTCAGCGCCCTCGCCGGCCGGGCGAATGCGCAGGAAACCCCCGAAAAACCAGATCCGGAGCGTAAGGCGGACGCCGTGCAGGCGGAGGTGGTCATCACCGGCTACCGCGCCTCACTGCGCAGCGCCCTCAACCTGAAGAGAGACGCGGCCACGATGGTCGACGCCATCAACTCCGAAGACATCGCGGATTTTCCGGACTCGAATCTGGCGGAGTCCCTGCAGCGCCTGCCGGGCATCGCCGTGGATCGTGAGAACGGCGAGGGCCGCGGCATCACCGTGCGCGGCCTGGGCAGCGACTTCACCCGCGTGCGGATGAACGGACTCGAGACGCTCACCACGGCCGCGGCCAGCGATTCCGGTAGCGCGCCGAACCGCGGCCGCGGATTCGACTTCAATATTTTTGCCTCCGACCTGTTCAGCTCGCTGGAGGTACAGAAGTCCGCATCGGCCTCGACGGATGAAGGCTCGCTCGGCGCGACGGTGGACCTGATCACCGGACGCCCGCTCGACACGGGCAATCGCATGGCCTTCAGCGCGGAAGACGCGTTCTACGAGAACGGCAAGTCCCACAACCCGCGCCTCGCAGGTCTCGTTTCGCACAAGTGGCGGGATGACAGCCTCGGTGCATCGGTCTCGTTCGCTTACAGCGATCGCGACAGCGAGATCGATCGATACAAACGCCAGGCCGGCCAGACGGACTACACCTATCGCGGCTCGACCTGGGCGGGCAACGAAGCCCCGGCGCGCGCAGGTTTCGCCGCGCCCGTTGGCACCACGTTCGGCTCCCAGGTGACCAACCCGGCGGCACTCGCCGCGCTCACCGGGTCGAATCCCGCGGCTTATCAAGCGCTTTATCCCGGCGCGCCCTACAGCACGGCGGACACGTTTGCGGATTCGCTGGTGCGCATCCCCTCGCTCATGAACATCGAACAGCAGGATCTGGATCAGGAGCGCATCGGCATCACGACGTCCCTGCAGTGGCGACCGACGAGCCGCACGCTCGTGAACCTCGACGGCGTGTTCTCGAGGTTCGATCAGAAAAGCGACGTGAACCAGATCCAGACCGTCGGCCTGAATCGCAACAACACGAATGCGACGTTCAACACCGCCACGGCCGCCACTTCCGTGGCGTTGAAGCGGGGTACGTATCAGACCTGCGCCGAGCAGACGGCCCTGCCCTTCCGCGACCCGATCTCATGCGGTGGCTCGGAAGCGATGCCGGGCGGCGTGTTCGGCGGGCTCGGCACGACGAGCTTCAGCACCAATCCGCACAATCTCGAGCCCTACGATTACTACAACAACCCGTTATCGCCCGGCTATCCCGGCGCGGCGGCCGTGAACGCGGCGAACGGCATGTACTTCCGCGATGCTTTCATCGGCCGGCCTGGCGTCGATGTGCTCGACGCGCACGTGGATGCCGCCGGCAACGCCGACTACCTCGCGCTCGGCAATGTGGACTGGCGTTCGGCGTCGGACTCCTCGTACTTCACCACGAAGTTCAAGCAGGCCTCGATCAACGTGGCGCAGGAAATCACCGACAACTTCTCGCTCGACCTGCTCTACGGCATCTCGAGCTCGCTGAACCACAACCAGGGCCTGCTGGTCGAGCTCAATCGAATGGACTCCGCCGGCCCGTTCGTCTACGACGAGCGTGCGCACGGGGACATGCCCGCGATCTCGTATGGATTCGATCTCGCCGATCCCGCGAGCTGGAGCCTCGTCAAAGGCTTCTCGACGCTGCGGCATTTCCAGCGCGAAACCGACAACAAGTATTCAGGCGGGCATCTCAACTTCAACCTGCGCATGACCGAGCGGCTCGGCGTCGAATTCGGCTGGACGCACCGGGACTATGAATTTTCCACGAACCAGGGCCAGCGCCTCTCCAACGAGAACATCAATCCCACACTGCAGGAGTTGGGCGTGACCGCCGCGGATCTCGGCCGGGTGTATGGTTTCGGCACCGGCCTCAACGTGCCCGCCGGCACGCCCACCGCATTCTTCGCGCCGAACATGGACGCGTTCCGCAAGACCATCGGCTTCGACTGTAACTGCGTGAACAAATACGGCGACTTTCGTCTGTCTTATCTTTCGAACCCGGGCAATCAGTTCGGCGTGGATGAGCTCGACGACAGCTATTTCGTACAGCTCAACTGGGACCTGCCGCTGTTTGCGCGCCGTTTCTTCGGCAACCTCGGTGTGCGCTACGCAGAGACCGACGTCACGGCCAACGGCTACACGACCAACGTCGCGGCAACAGGCCCGCGCCCGCTCACCGCGACGAATTCATACAAAGACACGCTGCCTTCTCTTAACGTCGCGTACGAACTGGTGGAGGATCTCATCCTGCGCGGCGCCGCTTCGAAGGTGATGGCGCGCCCGCTGCTGTCGAATCTTTCCCCGAGTATCACCGGCCTGACGACTCCGACTGTCAGCGGGGCGCTCGGCTCGCTGACGATCGGCAATCCGCAGCTGAATCCGTTCCGCGCCACCAACTACGACTTCAGCGTCGAATGGTATTTCCGGCCGGGCGCGCTGCTGTCCGCCGCGTATTTCATCAAGGATGTGTCGAACTATCCGCAGACGGTATCGAGCGACGGCACGATCCAGTCGATCCTCACGGAAGACCAGTACGCCGGATTCCTGGAAACACAGACGGCCGCACAACAGGCGTGGCTGCTCACCGGCAACGGCGGTGGCCCGGGTCTTTACAGCATCCGCCGCTTCCAGGACGCGCCGGGCGGCAAGATCAAAGGCTATGAGCTCACCTGGCAGCAGGACCTGAGCTTCCTGCCCGGCTTTTTGCAGCACTTCGGCGTCATCGCCAACTTTACGCACCTGAGCTCGGAGCTCAGCTACATCCTCGATCCGGGCTCGACGGTGGCGCCGGTGTCGCCCCAGGTGGTCGCAAAAGGCCCGTTCCTCGGCGCGTCGCCCAGCGCCACGAACCTCACGCTCTACTACGAGACGCAGCAGTGGAGCGCCCGCGTTTCGATGGCCTATCGCAAGGATTATGTGACCACGTATCCGGTGGCGGCCGGCACCTGCGCACCGGGCGTGTGCGACTCGCCGCTGGTGAATGATTTCCTCGGTAGCACCGCGACGAAGAATTACGACGCCTCGTTGACTTATGCCGTCACGGAGCACTTCACCTTCTCGCTCGAAGGGCTCAATCTTACGAACCAGACGGAGAATCGCTGGGCCTATGCGGCGGAGCCGCTGGTGACGCAGTATTCGAGCTCGGGGCGACAGTACTTCATCGGTTTTAGATACAACTGAGGGACGGCATGACGCGAAGCTCACGGCGGGACGCGATCAAGTCACTGTTGCTCGGCGCACCTGCGGTGGCGGCAGCCGTTGGGTCAACGGCTGCGGAGGGAGCCGAGGTCCGCCGAAGTGTCGGCGCAGGAGTTGGCGTCGGCGCGGCCTCACAAGCGGGCGCCGCGCAGATGGGGCCGCTCGGACTGGCGCCTGACGCTGCCGACAAACGCAACATCAGCCCGTGGGCGCGCGGCATCGAGAATCAGCGCCGCGCCGATCTCGGCAACGGCACGTTTCTCAATCCCGTCATGGCCGGAGACCACGCCGACCCGAGCATCCTGAAAGACGGCGAGGATTATTACCTCACCCACTCGTCTTTCGACATGTATCCCGGCCTGCTCATCTGGCAATCACGCGATCTCGTGAACTGGCTGCCGCGCGCGCCGGCGCTCACCCAGCCGATCGGCTCGGTGTGGGCGCCGGACCTCGTGAAACACAACGGCCGCTATTACCTCTACATTCCCGCGCGCACGGCCACCTACAAATCGATTTATGTGATTCACGCGACTCGCATCGATGGCCCGTGGAGCGCGCCCATCGACCTGAAGCTGTCCAACCATATCGACCCCGGCCATGCGGTCGGCGAGAACGGCAGGCGTTATTTGTTTCTCAGTGGCGGCGATCGCGTGACGCTGACGGATGACGGGCTTGCGACGGTCGGCACGGTCGAACATGTCTATGATCCGTGGCGATATCCCGAGGAGTGGGATGTCGAATCCTTCTCTCCTGAAGGACCGAAAGTCCTGCGACGCGGGGAGTGGTATTACCTGATCACTGCTGTCGGTGGCACAGCCGGCCCGCCCACGGGGCACATGGTGATTGCCGCGCGCGCGCGATCGATCAATGGGCCGTGGGAAAATGCGCCGGCGAACCCACTCGTGCGCACGCGCTCCGCGGACGAGAAATGGTGGTCACGCGGGCACGCATCGCTGGTCGAAGGTCCCGGCGGCAGGTGGTGGATGATGTATCACGGCTACGAGAATGGCTTCTGGACGCTTGGCCGCCAGACGTTGCTCGAGCCGATCGAATGGAGCGCGGACGGCTGGTTCAGTGCGAAAGGCGGCGATCTCTCCCGACCGCTCGCCATGCCCGATGCCGGCCTCGATTCAAAGGCACCGCGCCGTTTCGCCCCCACGCACGGCATCGCGCTCTCGGATGATTTCAGGGCGAACCGCTTCGGCTCGCTGTGGGGTTTCTACGATCCCGCGGCGGATGAGATGCAACGCGTGCGCTACGACGATAGCTCGCTGGTACTCAAGGCCAAAGGCAGCGAACCGCGGGATTGCTCGCCGCTCACGTGCATCGTCGGGGATCGCGCGTACGAGTTCGAAGCCGATCTCGAAGTGGATGCCACTTCGCGCGGCGGGCTGCTGCTGTTCTACAACCGACGCCTGTATTGCGGGTTGGGATTCGATGCGCAGCGTTTCGTGTTTCATCGCTACGGGCTCGAGCGCAACGCGCGCAAGCCGGACGGCTCGGGACGCCGACTGCGCATCAAGATTCGGAATGACGAGCACATCGTGACGATCTTCCATGCGGTTGGCCGCGAGGCGTGGAAGAAGTATGACGTGCAGATGGAAGTGTCCGGCTATCACCACAACGTCGCGGGGGATTTCCTGAGCTTGCGCCCCGCGGTTTATGCGGCCGGAAGCGGTGAGGTTCGGGTGCGGAACGTGCGGTACCGGGCGTTATGAAGCGCTACGTGTGGCTGCTCGTTGCGATGACGGCGTTGACGGCTTCTACGCTAGCGTCGGCCGCGCCTCGCGCAACCCACGTCTTCATCGCCAGCGATTCCACCGCCGCTGAATATGGCCCCGACCGCTATCCCCAGCTCGGCTGGGGCATGGTACTGAAATGTGCGTTCGGCGATGACGTCGTTGTGCACAACTACGCCAGGGGCGGCCGCAGCAGCAAGAGCTTTATCACGCAGGGCTTCTTCGCGCAGATCGAGAAAGAGATCCGTCCCGGCGACACGCTGCTCATCCAGTTTGGCCACAACGACTCGAAAGCGGATGATCCCGTTCGCTACACCGATGCCGCAACCGACTACAAGACCTGGCTCACGCGCTACATCGACATGGCGCATGCGAAAGGCGCGCAACCGGTTCTGATCACTCCCGTGACGCGCCGGAAGTTCGAGAACGGTGTGCTCGTCGATACGCACGCGCCCTACGCGAAGGCGATGCGTGAGCTGGCGGCATCGACCTCCACGCCATTGATCGATCTCACGGCCGACAGCATGCGATGGATTTCGGGGCTTGGAGATGAAGCGTCGAAGCGATTTTATCTGGTGTTCACGGCGGCGGACCACGTCAGGCGATTTCCGGATGGGCTTATCGACAACACGCACTTCACTGAGCTGGGCGCGCGGCATGTTGCGGAGCTGGTCGCACGACGGCTGGCCGAATTGAAGGTGCCTTTGTCGAAACGAGTCGTAAAGGTGCGGCCCGGCCTCACGCGCGACACGCCGCTCGGTCGGCCGAGCTGCACGCAGCCGTTCACCGAGCAGCCGTCCCCGCAGCTCGCGCTTCCGGTGCTGAAGGCGCCGCCCGATTTTTGACCGGCGGACGCGCCGGCGCTGTTTTGAAAGTGACGAGCCTCAACGATTCCGGCCCCGGCAGCCTGCGTGCGGCCGTCGAGGCGACGGGTCCTCTGAGGCGCCTGTTATTGCCGTCATGGAGATACGACCCCATCGAGCCGGCAACGACTCGAAGGCGCGACATCCAGGCTTTGAGGCACGACGAGTAAATCCTGATCGCCCGGTATAATTGCGTTTCGCAGGGCTCCGCCCCGCGTCTCAGCGCTTCGCCCTCTCGCGAAGTTTCTCGGTCAGCAGCTTGTTGTAGGCGACCATCGAACTAAAGAACTGCTCAAAACCATCGTAGGCGTCGACCTCTTCGCCTCTCAGCCATCCGATGCGTGCATTCGTCTTCTTCCGCTCGATCACGAACACTGTCAAATCACGCTCACTGCCACCAATCGGAAGACAATTATCGACAGTCCATTCGAACCCGTAGCGCGTCGAAACAACCGGTAACCGCTCCGCCAGATTTTCGCAGATCGATGCAAAAAGCGAGCTGCCCGAGATATCTGCCGTACTCAACAACCGAGTATTCTGTATGAAATTGGTCCAGCCATTTACGTATCGAAGGAACTCCGTGTACTGCGTATCGAGAACGAATCCGAGCTGTTCCTGAAGCGCATCGATCTGTTCCTGCGTCGCGCCCGACTCTGGTGCGTGAAGTGTATAAATGTTGTCGCGATCGAAGCTTTTCGCCTCGCTCTTGATCACCCACAACAAACCCAGTTCAACTTTCCAATCCATGCCGCGCCCCGGTTTTCATGGCCGCTCTATGACGACAAATTTAGTGGGCTGATATCCGATCGGATAACGCAGTACCTGGCCCGCCACGCTGGAGTTTACACGCGAATCGAGTGGAATCCATTCAAACGCCTGTGGCTTTCCTGTCCAAGTCGTGTCCGGTCCGTGTCCGACAACCTTGCCGGAATAAATCGTTTGGTTCGCCGATTCAGCGCGCGCGCGCTCGGCGTCCGCTGCAAACTGCGCTTCTACGGACAGGCGGCCCTGCGTCGAAACGCGCCCGCTGGGTGAGAGATATCCGGCACTCAGCGCGCGATTTGCGCTATCGACGTACAATTGCAGATCAGCAAGCTGCTCCACACTTGCATTGCGCACGGGAAAAAACTCGACTGGACCACGCATAGGAACAAGGGTCTCGAGCGTGACGTTGGTCTGTGCGCCCCAGTAGTGAGCGGATCTCCCGTTTAGCCCAGAAGTGGAGAGCATGAGCCCATCCGCGGAGACACCCAGATTCAGCATCAGTTCCTGCGTGCGCTGATCAGCGCCACTGATATTCGCTATGGCGAAAAAGGTGGCCCCAATAGGGCTGCCCTCTATCCGATCAATTTGTGACCACTTCGCTTCTGCGGCCTGGCGATCTGCCCGGCGCTGTTCAACGTCGGGGACGACATAGTCGAATGCGCGCCACAACTTCGCGACCTTCTCCCCAAACGGAAGGTCTGAATCGAGGATGCCACCCATCGTGGCCCATCGATCGAAATGGGAGCGGCCCTGCAGGGGCTGACCGAATTCGTCGACGACAGTCTTCGGGCTCGTCACCGCCCCGGCAGCGATGGAGTCGAGGAGATCCTGGTTCCACGACAGGAACGCGCGGTCCATCGAAGTAGCGAGACTGAAAGTAACGCCGGGCGCTTCCTCCGACAGGAAATTGACTCGAGGCGATCGCGTCGACTCTTGAATCGATTTTTTGAGCGTCTCATTGAGCTCGCGGGCGCTGATGCGCGCTTGCTGACCAGCCTCTGCTTCCAGTGCGAGCTTGCGCGAGGCGTCGTCCAAATCCCGCGCGAGCTGCACATCGAACAATCATTGAAACCGAAGACCATGAGGGGTGGATCCATATCCTCACGCGGCCTAGCCGGTGTCGATGCAGATGTGAATCGACCGCCTAGTGCCGCAAGCCGCCGACCGTGCTCGGCAGCTCGATCTCGTCTCCATACCTCAATTGCTGAACAAGTCGCAGTCCAGCAGATTGACTCCCGTGCCATCGGATAAGACTAGACGGTCGCCCTTGATCTGTGCCGGCCTCACGCCGCGATGGGCTGCAAACTCGGTGATTACCCGAAGCATGCCTGCCAAATCGCCGCGATAGGAGACCGCAAAGAAGAGCTCTCCGGTGGGCAGCCGAATTGCAGCTTCTTCATTGACCATTCCCCCGTCTCGGGGAGGTGGTGTACTGCCGACATTTCGTATCTGGGAGAAAAACGCCCTGAAGCTGGCAGCATCCGAGTTTTCAACGTAGCAGACGCCTCTGTCTGACTTTACTCGGAGCCCGGGAATCTCGTTCAATTCTGACGTGCTGATCGACATTTCGCTCACCTTTCAAGGGCGTATGAATGAACTTCACGGCTTGGACGGAATCTAATACATGCGACCACAGATCTTCAGGCTCGACCCCCGAGTCAAGTAGCTCGTCTGCAGTCGAGTTGAGTGCTGCGATATTCGAGAGCGCGTCGCTGACCTTGTCATTCTCGAGTAACTTCTGAAACGCGCGAAGGTCCCCGCCTCGCGGGACGAACTCGTCGTACATATCAGCGAGCTGCGGGTTCCCGTGCAGAACCTCTTTTCTGGTCCTTTCTTGAGTAATTTGCGCTGAGGATGCCTGCAGCGAGTCGACGATGCTGTTGCCTGAAGCATTGCCAGACGCATCGGCCAGTCATAACGCCCTCCAGTCAATGGAGTTTGACGTCGGATGGATGTTCAACATCCAGCGGAACGACTGTCTCGCTGCTTCTCCGGCTCATCCGGGAGAAATGATGCGTACACCTTTCGTGATCATCGTCTTCTTTACTTCGGCATAGACTGCGTCATCGCTAATCAAGAGCGCATGTCGCGGAGCTGGTCGCACAACGGCTGGCGGACTTGAAGCTGCCTTTGTCGAAGCGAGTCGCGAAGGCGCGGCCCGGCCTCACACGCGAAACGCCGCTCGGCGGGCCGAGCTGCACGCAGCCTTTCGCTGAAAAGCCGGCGCAACAGCTCGCGTTTCCCGGTGCTGAAGGTGCTGGCCGGTTTGCGACTGGTGGACGAGCGGGTGCCGCTATCAAAGTGACGAACCTCAACGATTCCGGGACCGGAAGCTTGCGTGCCGCCGTCGAGGCGACGGGCCCGCGCATGATCTTGTTCGACGTGTCGGGCACCATCGCCCTCGAAAAGCCACTGAAGATCGTGAGCGGCCAAGTCACCGTAGCCGGCCAATCTGCGCCGGGTGATGGCATCACGCTGAAGAACTACCCGCTGATCGTCGCAGCGGACGATGTGATCATTCGCTACATCCGTTCGCGCCTGGGCGACGAACGTCGATCGGAAAGCGATGCCGTCTGGATTGCGCAGGGCCGATGTATCATCCTCGATCACGTTTCAGCAAGCTGGTCGGTGGACGAGACGTTGTCAGCGCGTAGCTCGTCGCACGACGCAGCGCTGGGAATCTACGACCTGACGGTGCAGTGGTCGATCATCGGCGAGTCGCTGAATCGATCCGTGCACACGAAAGGTCCGCACGGCTACGGCTCGCTCATCGCGACGGGCTTTGGCTCGCGCCTCAGCTTCCATCACAACTTGTGGGCCCATCACAGTGGGCGCAATCCGCGGCCGGGCAATCCGGAGCCTCCGGAGCGCGACAGGGTCGGCGCGTTCATGGATTTCCGCTCCAATGTGTTCTACGACTGGGGCGGCGAGCATGCGGGATACAACGCGGACACGGGCGAGAAGGCGTCTCTCGTTCAGTACAACTTCGTCGACAACGCTTATGTGCGCGGGCCTGCGTCGCGCGGCGCAGTGATATTCGAGGAATTGAACGAACTTGCGAAAGCCTGGTTCGCGGGCAACACGATGGATGGCGTCGAGCCCGCCGATCCTTGGAGTCTCGTGAAAGGAAAGACAGGGCCGAGCAATCGACTGCGCGGTCCTGTAGATGTCGGGCCTGTAATCCCCGAACGCGCGACGTCTGCGTATGAGCGGGTGCTGAACGACGCAGGCGCTTCGCGCGCGAGAGACGCGGTTGACACGCGCATCGTTCAAAGTGTGCGCGATCGAACGGGTGGCCTCATCGACAGCCCAAAAGAGGTTGGCGGTTGGCCTTCGCTCGCGTCGTCGCCCGCGCCGCTGGACTCGGATGGCGACGGCATGCCGGACGCTTGGGAGCAGGCACACAGCTTCGACGCGCAGCGACCCGACGGCCGCAATGACGTCGACGGTAACGGCTACACCGCACTCGAAGATTATCTGAACGACCTCGTTGCCCCGCGCCCGCAGACGCTCGCCCTCGATGCGGCGCCGGGTCTGATCTACGTCGCGGCCACCGGAAAGCGGTTCGATACGATTCAGGCGGCGGCGGCGTCGCTGCCTCCGACCGGTGGCGAGATCACGCTTTCACCCGGCGTTTACCGCGAAAAACTCGTGTTCGATAAACCGGGCGTTCGACTCCAGGGTGTCGGCGCCAATCCGCGTGACGTGGTGATTGCGTGGAACGATGGCGCGGCCACTGCGGGCGGCACGTTTCGGTCGGCCACCGTGCATGTCTCGGCTGACGATTTCCGCGCGGACAACCTGACGATTCAGAACGACTACTCGCTTCGATCAACCACGCCTTCGCAAGCCGTTGCGCTTTCGGTCACGGGCGAACGCGCAGTGTTCACGCGCGTACATCTGCTCGGTGCGCAAGACACGCTTTATGCCGGGGACAAGAAATGCGGTGCGGGTGCGGGTGCGGGTGCGGGTGCGGGTGCGGGCGAACGTTGCAACACGAGTCGTCAGTACTTTCGCGACTGCTACATCGAAGGTCACGTCGATTTCATCTTCGGCGACTCGAAGGCGTTCTTCGATCGCTGTGAGATTCACGCGATCGCCCACGATGAAATCCTGATCACCGCGCACGCGCGCACGTCTGCTGACCAGGATCGCGCGTTTGTTTTCGACCATTGCCGAATCACCGCGGATCGCGGCGCGAGGAACATCTATTTCGGCCGGCCATGGCGGGACTACGCCGCGGTGGTGTTCATGAATACGGACATCGACGCGGACGTGCACAGCGACGGGTGGCGCGAGTGGCATCCGGGTGAGACTGGGCGGTTGAAGACCGCGTATTACGCGGAGTATCGGTCGTCGGGCCGCGGGGCGGGCGCAGCTCGCCGCGAGCCGCACGCTCATGCGCTCAACGATTCGGAAGCTTCGCAATGGGCCGCGCCAAAGTGGTTGGCTGCTCCGGACGGGTGGTTGCCAGACAGCGTGCGCTGAGCATGAAGGGCTTCTTGCGAGTCTCCCAGCGCCCTGAATGCGAGCAGGCGAATCTGGTACGTCGCCCGCAGCAACGGCACATTCTTCACGAGAACGATCCGATCGTTCGTCTCGGCATCGGCCCGAGCGCCGCGCGGGATTTGATGTCGGGTATATCGAGAGTCCATCAGCATCAAGTGAATTCTGTCACCCACTAACGGCCTACAGGCGATGGTGCGGGGGCCACCGGCTTCTGCGGTATGGGCTCGATCTTACCGCCCCAGCGACTCAGCCATTGGGCGAAGCGGCTAGGTCGATTCGAGCATCTGCTGCCACCCTTGATCGCCACAGTGAAGTAGCTACCTCCAATACTGATCGCCGCTAACAACCTGTCTTTCGGGCTGATTCCGGCGCCAAAGGTGGCTATCAAGTGAGCGTCACCGCGATTGAAATCCTCCGGTCAATTGGCTCCTCGGGCGCTCCCTCGCCGCGAACTCCGAACCATCCCTTACGCGACGACAGGTACTCAGAGACAGACTACTGTGGGCCGACCAAGCGCCATTTTCCCGACTGCGCCTCCTCCGTAGAGAGGTTTACTACTTCCGACGTTGCGATCGCGCGCATGACGTTTGTGAGATCTGCCTTCTTCACGATCTGCTCGCCCTCGCAGTTGATCAGCTGCCGCAGCTCCGTGCCCGACATCAATGCGCACGTACACCCTCCGATCAAGGCATCGTGGTCTGTGATCAGACCAGCGAGGATTGTCCTTCCGTCCGATAGCCTGAATATGTTCGCGATTTTCATTTCGAATGCCATCTTAGTAGCCTGCCTCTACTAACCTCTTGAGGTTTGCACATCCTCGTCGGCGAGGCGCGCTCGGAGGTGGCGGACTTCATCGACTTCCTCACCTCCAGGGCCAGGAAGCGCGTCGCGCTCGATAAGCTCCTCGCCATCGCGCCAGCGCTGGAAGCTGCCGGCGTCGAACCGATGAGCGAAGAGGAGATCGACGCGGAGGTCAAAGCCGCACGGGCCGCGCGGCGCGCTCGCAAAGACACCCCGTAACGCGTGCGGATCGTCCTCGACACCAACGTCGTGATGTCCGCGCTGCTGTGGCGCGGGCCGCCGTATCGGCTGCTGGAGACGATCCGCGAGCGCGCCCATCTGCAGCTCTATAGCAGCGCCGTCCTGCTCGAAGAGCTCACCGAGCCCACCGAGATCCCGCGCGTCGTGCGCGATCCCGACGATGACCACGTGCTCGCCGCAGCGCTTGCCGCGCGCGCCTCGCTCATCGTCTCCGGCGATCGCGACCTGCTGGATATCGGCACCTTTCGCGACATCCGCGTCCTCAACGCCGCGGACGCCTTGCCCCTGCTCAGCGCTTAGATGAGCACGTCATCGCAACGATGACGTAACCAGCCGCGCGTCATTGCTTGCGCGTCGATCCCTTCGGCGCGTACAGCTCGCGCAGCCGATCGTTCGTGCCCGAGCGCTCCATCATCTCCCGCGCCGTCTCGTACAGGAGCTTGTCCGCTTCATCGAACTGCCCGGCCAGGATCAGCCGCTCCGATTCATCGATCGCGTGACGCGCCTTCTCATACAGGTCCAGCTTCTTCAGCGCTCCTTCTGCTCCCGCCAGCACCGTGCGCGCATAGGGATACGCGGTAGATACTCGCTCCTCGCCCCGCTTTGTGGCCGTTACAACTCCCATCAGGCCGACAAGCACGTCCTCGATATCGGCAATAGATTTCTTTTGACTCATCGTCCCGGTCTCACGGATTTGGGAGGCGGCACATAGATCGTGCCCGTCGGCGTAACAACTTTCACCGATGTGGCGCCATAGCGGTAGTAGTTCTCGAACTGTACCCCAACAGCTCCTGATCCGGTCACCCGCCCGAAGAAGCTCGTCTTTGCATCCAGCACCTGACGCATGCCTGGCCCCAGGTTCATCAGCACGTCCGGACGGTTGTACAACCCGGACCCGTTGGGATCATAGGACCAGCGGTTGAGCGAGATGAGCTGACCCGGGCCTTCCGGCACACCAATCGAGTGTACAAATTCCGAAAGCGCGAACTTCGCTTGCCTGTCACCAAACAACCCGACCTGTAGCTGCTTTGGCATATCAGCCGGGTACGGCAACCTCTCGCCGCTCGCCAGTCTTCCCTTCGCTTCGGTCACGCCCGCTGCAAAGGCGCGCGAGTAGCGCGTCTCGATCTCGCCGGTGAACTGCTCCGGAGTGAGCTTCGCAGTCCCGATGGTCTTGATCCGATAGGAGTCGAAGTCCAGATCAATGATGCCCTGGCGCTGGAAGTCCACCAGCCGTACGGCATCCCGATAGCCGTTCAGGACATTGGACCAGTTGTAACGTGTAGTCGCCGCGCCGGAGGCATCCGCCACCCAGTCCGCATAGACGCCCATCTGCTCGGGCGAGGGCACCTTGAGCCCCGCCTGCGCGATCGACTGCTTCAGCCGCTCGACCTCATTCTTCAGTCCGCGCTCGTTCAGGAAGGCCGCCGCGTCCGCCGTATCGCGATACGCCGTGGAAATACCGGTCGGGTCGAGATTCGCGAGCAAATCCAGGCCGCTCGCCGCGCGCGGGTTCATGCTCGGCTCGAATGGCTCGGCACCTCCGCCACTGCCACGCCGCACACGACCCCCACCACCTGCCGTCAACAGGAAGTCCATGTCGTCACGACCGATGAACCCATTGGTGAGCGTGCCGTCGTCTTCCAGGAAGCGCGCCGGGAAGCCGCTGAAGAGATCCCCGCTGAGATCCAGTGAATCCAGCGATCCCAGCTCGTCGTCCCAGAGGTCAACGGCCAGTTGCGCGTTGAAGCGCTCCTCGCCTTCCTGCATCCAGCGCGGCGGCGCCGCTCCGAAGATCGAGTCCTCCGGATTGTTGTCGAGATCGGGCGAGCTGATCAGATCAGGATCCAGCGCGATATCTTCGTAGATGCCTTGCTTGCGCAGCTCCGCCACACGCTCGTCCGCGGCGCTGGGTTGAGCAGCACTGACGATGCTATTCCCGAGCGCATTGCCAAACACATCAGCCAGCACCGCGTTCGCATCAACTCTCCCACCAAGCGCCATCCTCACCAACGCGCTGCTCGTCGCCGTACCTGCATTGGTGACTAATCCCATGGCCAAGGTAGGACGGTAGCCCTTCACCCCGTAGTTGGGATCGATCTTCCGGCCAACCGCGTTCGCGCTCGCCGAGCTCACCGCCGAGATCGCGAGTTCCCTCCAGCTGAAACTGTCCTGTAACCCCAGCGCGATATTCACCCCCTGATTCACAGCACTGCTTGCCGCGCCTTGCACGAACACCGAGGCGCCGCCGACATCGATCGCACCGATGCCGGCAGTCATGCCGCCGGCGAGCCCGGCAGCGGCGACGCTCTTCCAGCTGAACTGATCCTGTTGCCCGATGGCCATGCCGGTGAGCTGGCCGGCAATGTTGCCTGCAGCGGCGCCGCCCACCGCCGCCGCCGTCGTGCCAAAGATCGAAGGGCCGAGAATTTCTCCGAGGTAAATGCCCGTGTAATAGGCCACTACAATCACAACGATCGCGACGATGATCTGCCCGATGACGCCGCAGCCCTTCTTCCCCGAAGGTGGCGGCGGCATCGGCTGCGTCGGCGTGGTGTCGCCGATCGCATCTCTCACGTCGAATGGCTTGAACGACGTCGAGGCATTGCTCAGCGAAACAACATCGATCGGAATGTGCAGCACCGAGCCCGCGTCGATCGCCGCATCCGGATCGGTGCGCCCATTCTCTTCCGCGATGAGATACCAGAGCGTCCCATCTCCGTAGACACGCGCGGCAACTGTGCGCAGCGTATCGCCTTGCTGGGTGACGACTTCGCTCGGTGTCGTTGCCGGATAGTCAGCCGAAACCGGCGTGTAGTTCACGTCGAAATTCGCCGTGAACTTCCCGTTTGCGTCCTGAAGCTGGCCGAAGCTGCCGACGGCCTGGCCGTTCGCGAAGAAGAAATACTGCGAGCGTGTCGAATTGTCCCGGCGCGCTAGCGCGTCCGTGAAAGCCGCCTGGACGTTGCTGAAATTTCCTTGCACCACAACCAGCGCCTGCCCGTTCGCGTTGTTCGCGAAATAGCGGTTCCTGGTCGCGTCACGGGAATCGCTGTACGAAATGAGCTCGTTGTTGACGTTGAACGCGCGGTTGGTATTACCGGAGAGCGGTGCGCCGGTACCGGTGCTCGTGACGGCTTGTCCGGCGTCGACATAGGAATCCGTCAGCCGGAAGCTGTTCGTATAAGTGCTGGTGTAGATCAGCGCATTCGTCGTCGTGTTATAGGCCTGAACGGTGTAGCTGCGAAGCACTCCCTCCACGTCGACGTTGTACGTGACGATTGACTCATTGTGAGCCACGTTGCTGTCGTCGTACTTCACTGTCGTCTGCGTCAGCAGATGCGAATCATCGTCGTAGGCCGTAGTTCGCAGTCGCACGCCGAGTTTGTTGGTGTCGACCGTCTTCGTCGTATCGGTTATCTCGCGAGAGGCCTTGTCGTAGGTGCGCGCGCTCACCGCAGTCGTCAACGCCGTGACCTGGACCGGCCCACCGGATGTGGAAATTCGGTTCTCACCGCTGCGCTGGAGCAGCGTCAGTCGGCCTGCACCATCATATGTGTACGTGTCCGTGTAGTACGCGTTCTCGAGCGAGTAATGCGGGTTGCTGTGCCACTCCCCGCCCATACCGAGATTCTCGATATCCGTGAAAATGATCTTCTGCTTGCCGTACGTGTATGCCGTCTTACGCTGACCCGCGAGGTCATACGTCAGCTCGACACCCTGCGCTGTGTTGATGACGATGTTGCCGCCGCTGTTCGCCGCCTGGCTCTTCAGCACGCGGTTCATCGAGTCATAGGTGTAGAACAGGTCCTGAGTCTGCAGCGCCTGCTGATGGTCGTAATAGGTCGTGGCGATCTCGGTACGATTGCCCTGGGCGTCGTAGCGATAGGTGGTTGCGTAGCGAAGATCCGTCAACGTGGCAATGCGGCTCTGCTCGTCGTAGGTGGTCGTAGTGTCCTGATAGAGCAGCCCGGATTGAGTCGTCCGTTCGCGCGAGCGCCGGCCCGCGGAATCGTAGTCATACAGTGTCACTCGCCCCACGCCCGTGTCGTCGACCTTCGTGAGATGACCGGCCGTGTCGTAGTAGAACTGCTGGCTCTGACCCAGCGAGCTCGTTTGCGCCGTCTGCAAGCCCGCATAGTCGAAGGTGTACGTGAACGTCGTGAAGCCAAGATCCTGGTGCCCGGTGATACGTCCGAAGTAATCGACCGTCCACGTCTGGTAGCCGTTGATGGAGTTCTGCTCACGCGTCTTGTGCCCGAACGCGTCGTAGAGATACGTGGTGTCGTGGATGAGTGGACTGCGACGACGGATCAGGTTGCCGTTGAGGTCGTAGTAATACTTCGTCGTTTCGTTCTCGCCGTTGGTCTCGCTGATACGCCGACCGGCTTCGTCGTAGCCGTAGCTGTCCGTGAAATTCTTCGTCGCGTCGGTCGTGCTGACCTCGTGGGTCGTGGTCTTCAGGCGATCGGCGAGGTCATACGTCATCCAGGTGCGATAGCCGAGCTCGTCGACCGACAGCGTCTTGCGGCCGAGAGTGTCATAGACGAAATACTTCGAGCCGCCATCGGCATGCGTCTCGCCCAACTCCTGCCCGGCCGCGTTCAGCGTCACCCTGTTCAGGTTGTTGTTCGCATCCCGCGTACCGATGAGCCGCCCGAGCGAGTCGTAGTAATTCGACTTCTTCGCGCGCGCCCGGCTGGTCGCGAGCACACTGCCCGCGGTCGAATAGACCGCCGCCTCTGGCGCCAACGTTTCGATGAGCTGACCGAACTGGTTGTAGCGATAGTTCGTTGTCTGATTGGCTGCATCGGTCGAGGCAATCACGTTGCCCCAACGATCCAGCGTCTGCAGCAGGCGTGGCGACTGGGTCACCGGGTTCTGCGTCGGCGGCGGATTCTGGGTGACGGCGACACTCACGATGGTGCCGCTGCGGCTGATGGTGAACGTGCCGGACGTATACGCGTAAGGCACGCTCTGCCCCGAACGCGTATACGCAATGTCGAAGTTGAACGAGCCGGTGGCAACCGAGTTGAGATCGACCTTGTAACCGCTCCCGTTTGCCACCGCCGGCAACTCGGTCCAGCTGCCGCCGCCGGAGCTCTGGTAGCGGAATCGAATCGTGGCGCCTGCTTCCGCCGAGGTGGCCCAGCCGATAAAACTGTTGCCCGCATCGCTCGGCGCCGCGATCTGAATGAGCCCGCTCGGGTAGGCGGCGTTCTGCGAAAGCTTCGTAACCGTAGGCTGATTGGTCGTGTACGTGATGTTGAGCGAGACGCTGCCTACCATGGTCGCGTACGAATACGTCTCGCCAGCGTGGAAGTAGTCGACGGTGTAGTTGAAAACACCGCCGGTCAACGCCTCCGACATCGTGAAGGAATAGTTTGGATCGCTGCCCACCGGCGAGCGAAGCACGTTGTACTGGCCGTCGTTCGTATACCAGTGCACTTCAATCCTGTCGCTCGCGTTCTGCTTGGCGAACGACCAGGAAACCGTGTCGTTCACCACCGACGTCGAGTTGAGGCGGATCGTCGGATAGCTGGCGTTCGACTGATTGGTCAGCGTGACGGCGCTCGCGCTGATGGAGAGCGTGCCGGTTTGTAACGCGGTGACCCGATTCCCGATCCGATACGTAATCCGATATGAGTACGTTCCGTTGGCGACGCTCGCCAGGTCGACGCCAAACACTGACGTCGACGTGGTCACGGGCAACGACGTCCACGGGCCTGAGCTCGAAGGGCCGTATTCGAACGTCGGTACGACGGCGAGGTCCGTTGGCGCAGCCCAGCTAGCTGCCCGGCCGTAGATGCTCGACGGATTGGATTGCGAGTACTGAAGAGTCCAGACGCCAGGCGACGTCTCTTTGTAGACCCTGACTGCGTTGATGGCAGTAACGCCGCCACTATCGTCCGAGTTCGCACCCGACCAGGAGAACGTTACGCCGGTGTCACCCGAGCTGAAGACTTGCGTCAGATTGGTCTTGACCACCGGGTTGTGAGGATTTTCCTCCCACAGACCTTCGATCTTGCGCCAGGTGATCCACGGCTTCGTCGTGTAGTCCAGCTCGACTTTCACCTGCCCGGACCCGATGCTCAGCCACGACATATTCACTGTGTTGGTGCCAGACCAGGTCTTGGTTGGCGCGGGTGACGTGTTCTGAGAGGCAGAGCTGGCGATGGATACGGCGACCTGCCCGTTGCTGATGCCCGTTGCCGTCGCCACCGAGTCCACGGTGAACTGCCAGGTGAATTCACCGCCACCGGTCTTCGTGACGACACGGTTCTGCGTCGCGCCCGCAGAGCTCAGCTGCCCCGTCGCCTTGGCTATCGTCGCGCCGGCACGCGTATAGATGACTTCGTAATCATAGGTCCCGGCAGTGCCCATCGCGCTCTGCGCATTCACAGAGAACTGGCCGCCGCTGCGTGTCGCCGCAATGTCCGTAAAGGTGCTGTTGCTCGAGAGCTTCACACGGAACACCGCGGTCACGCTCGTATCAGAAGGCGCGGCCCACGTGATGATGGCGTTCGGATTCGAGCCGGTAAGCGACGCGACTTCACTCGCGGGATCCGGCGGGTTCTGGGTAATAGTGAACGTGGTATTCGTCGCGCCGTCGACGCGGAACGTGCCGCTCGTTTCGCCAAACGGCGTGACTTCCGTGCGGCGACGATACTGGACCCGGTACTCGAAGGTCTGGTTCGTGAGGCTTTGAACATTCACGCCGACCTTGCCGCCCGGCAGGAAGCCGACCGGGATCGACGACCACGCACCCGTCGAGCCGAGCACGCGATATTCGAATTTCATCTCGACGCTCGCGTCCATCGGCGCATCCCAGTTGATGCGCACCGCTGACACCTGCGTCATGCTCGAATCGAGCACGTATTGACCGGACGAATTGAGGTAGTACCCGCCGCCCTGCGCGACGGTTGCCGATGGATTGACGATGTACGTCGTGAATGCACCGTAACCGTAGTCGACCGTGACTTGCTGATAGATCGCATCTGGATTCGATGGACCGGTAACCTGGCCAATCGCCAGAGTCGCACCAATGGTCGCGAGCCCGTTCGTCGTCGTGAACGTCGGCAAACGCTGCGCGACGACGCGCCCGAGCAGGTCGTACACCGTCTCAGTGCGCATCCGCTGAGAAGTCAGCGCCGCAACGGAATCCGGCGTCGCGTAGCCGGAGCTCTGGAGTGCAACTTCCCGGCTGCGGATGTCTGCCGTCGCGTTACCGGCCAGGTCATACAAGTAAACCTTGTATACGCCGTCGCCGGTGTTCGTGCGCCACAACCGGCCGGCAAGATCGTATTCGAACGTCTCCTGGTAGCCGTTGATGCCTTTCTGATAGATCTCGCCGAACGCGTTGTAGCTCTGCTGGCGGGTAACGATGAGCACCGTGCCACCAAGTGTCTGGGGTTCCTCGGAAGACAGCTCGTGACCCAGTGCGTCGTAGTGATGAATCGTGACGAGCGCTTCGACGGCACCGTCCGCGTTCGTCACCAGCTGCCATTCTTTCGCCGCGTTGCCAAGAGCATCGTAGGACGCATAACGCTGTGCCCCGGTCCCGTCCTGCGTCTGAACGACGTGTCCGTGAACGTCCACGAGAAAGCGAGTGATTTGATCTCCGCTGGCGCCGCTCACAGGCACGCCGGCTGTGTAACTTGTCTCGCTCACCGCAGAAGCGGTGTTGATGTAACGGATCTGCTCGACGAGATTGCCGTAAGCATCCCGCTTCATCTCAGTCAGCGGAATAATTGTCGTCGTCGTCGAGCTTCCATCGACGTCGCGAGCCGGCTCAACCATGGCACGCACCCGACCGAGCACGTCGTAATACGTGTAGGTGGCTGCGCCAGTCGCGTCGGTAACTCTCGTTTGGTTCCCCAGCACATCGTAACCATACGTCGTGGTCAGGTTGGCGACCGTCGGCGTCGTCGTAGAGCCGCTGATCGCGGTGTATTCGAAGTTGTAGCGGGTCTCGCTGACCTTGCGATTCAGGCGATCATAGGTGAACCGGATTTCGCGGTCGTAGCCCTTCGCATCATCCGCCGACGTCGCCCGCGTCGTAACCACCGGAGCGCCGTAGCTTGTCGTGCTCCAGGTCGTCAGCGCCTTGGAATACTCGACCTGGCGCGTTACGTCACCCGTTTCGTCGTATTCGAAAGTTGTGAGATAGCCGAGCGCGTCGACCGTCGCGGTCTTTTGCCCTTTGCGGTCGTAATAATAGTAATCGTGTGCCCACGAATTGGTCGTCGCTGACACCGACGGATCGGTGATCGCGTTATCGAGTGTATCGATCAGCCGCGACTCGCGGATCAGCTCGCCAAACGCGTTGTACGCGTAGAACGACGTCGGCGACGCCGTAATCGTCCGGCCACCCGCGCTCGACGCGTTCGGAACAAACGTGAATACCGCAGGCTGCGATACGCGCGAAAGCCGATTGAGCCGGTCGTACGCTTGCGTCATGACGCGATCGGCCGAGCTCTGCGCCAGCCCGTGGCTGGTCAGGTCCGATACCGCAACGCTGCTGCCGGTGCTCGAGAGCGAGCTGGTAAGTGCGTTCGCGTAGCGCCGGATCTGAGTCTTGTTGCCAAAGACGTCGTGCGCGTACTCAGTCACGTAGTTGAGCGCGTCGACCTCGAACTGCACGCGGCCGGCACGGTCGTAGACCTTGTAGCTGAACGAGCCGCCGACATCCTTGCTTCGGAACGCGTTGCCCAGCGCGTCATACGCAACGACGCTCGTGAGCGTCTGGGTCGATTCCTTGCGCGTGACCGCGGTGCCTGCGTTCTGGACGTTGTCGCTACCGGGCGCATACACGCCGACGGGAGGGAAACGCGTAAGCGTCTGGCGACCCAGTGCGTCGTACTCGTACTCGGTTGCGCGCACTTGAGTCGTGCCATACGCCTCGGTCCGCCGCGTGACGTTGCCAAGCGCGTCGTACTCGAGATACGTCACGATCGAAAGGCTGGCGTTGGTGGCAGACGTCAGTGTAGTGCCGCCCGTCATCGTCGTGACTGCGACGTTCGGGCTGCGCTCGAACTTCAGCCGGTGATTCGCGTCGTACTCATAAGTCCACATCGACCCTTTCTTGTTCCGGAAGGTGAGCTTGTTACCAACCGCGTCGTATGTGTATTCCTCGTAATTCGCTGCTCCGGCGCTGTATTCCGCATCGTAGATGCGACTCACGCGGCCGGCCGGATCATATTGCGTGATCGTCGACTGATCCAGCGACGCATTCGCCACAGCCGTCGCTGCGGACCGCACCTGCGCCAACGTCGAGGAAGCATTGACCGTCGGCTTCGCCGCGTAAGCGACATCTGTCGTCTTTCGGCCCGCGTCGTCATAACGCTTCTCGGTGAGAAAGCCCTCGGCATCCAGACCGAAAACCGCGCGGCCCTTACCGTCGTACCAGGTGCGCGTCACGCGATTTTGTGAGTTCCCCGCATTGCTCGCCGCCCAGGCCGTGAGCGAGCTGGCATCGTATGAGCCGCTGAGATTGGCCGCGGCGAATGCGGTTGCGGCGACAACATTGCCCGCGCCGTCGTACTCGTTCCGGATGACGCCGCCGGCGCCGTCTACGGTGAAAATCGCACGATTACGAATATCGTACGCGGTCCACTGCACGCGATCGCTGCCCGATACCGCACCGACGCTGTTACCCGCAGCTGTGAGGGCCGAAGTGATACCCGTCACTGTGGTGTACGTTCCAGCTGCGATTCCATTCGCAAACACACGGGTGCGGATGACATTGCCATTCGCGTCGTACAGCTTTTCGGTCACCTGTTCGACCGGCGCTGCAACCGTCCCGGCGCTCCGTACGAGATAGACTTCTCGACCATCGCGGTCGTAGACGTGCTGTTCAAACCGATCCGCTGCCGTTGTCGAAACCGGCGGATTTGCCGTATCGGCAACCCGATCCACGGTCGGCGCCGGAGGCGTCATGGCACTGGCGTAACGTCGCGTGCTCAGCAGGCGATTCTCGTCGTCGTACTTGCTCTCGGTGACGCCGCCTAGCGCATCGATCGTGTAATGCAGGCGGCTTCCTGCGTCGTAGACATACCAGGTGGAATACCCCGCCGCGTCGATCTTGCGAGTGACGTTGCCGTTCGCGTCGTATTTGTACTGCGTGCGAAGGTTGAGAACACCACCGCTGCCCGTCGGGTCGACAATCTCTTCGATGCGACGCCCGAGCTTGTCGTAGATGTAGCTCGTTCTGCGCGGGTTGCTGCTGCCTGCGCCTTCCGTCACCGTCAGAACGTTTCCGGTGCGATCATAGGTGTACAGCGTCTGGGAACGGTTGGCACCACTCGGGTCCACAGTGACCGCCGTAACGCGGCCGTCGCGGTCGTAGTCCGTGTGCGTGACGATGCCGTTGGGCTCTGTCACGTCCTTGACTCGACCCTGATCGTCGAGCGCATAGATCGTCACCAGACTGAGGCCGCCGGACCCGGAATCGACCGTCCGTGAAATGAGCCGATTGGCGGCGTCATAACCGAATGACGTCACGATGCTCCGCCCGTCCATCATAGACGTCTGGCGCCCCGCCCTGTCGTACACACGAGTCTCGAGCGTCCCCAGCGAATCCGAGATCGTCTGGAGCTGGCCGTTCGGGTCGTACCCGTAAGTGGTCACGACGTTGTTGCCGTCGGTCACCGTCAACGTCTGGCCGTGACGATTGTGCACGGTCGTGACCGACACTCCTTCGGGCGTGAGCAGCGTCGTGCTACGTGTGGAATCGTTGTAGCTGTAGGTCGTCACGCGCTGAAATGCATCGACGGTCGTCAGCACGCGGTCGAACGCGTCATAAGTGGTTCGGCGACGCTTGGCGAGCGGATCGACCGTCGCAATGACGCGCCCGAGCCGGTCGTATTCGGTCTTCGTGGTGTTTGAATATTGATCCACCCACTGAACCTGGCGGCCGAAGGCATCGTAGGTGTACGTCTCGGTGTGGTTGATACCGGCCGAGTCCAGCACCAGTGTCTTCAACAAACCGCGCGCATCGTATGTGAAGTCGGTCTGGCGTTGGGTCGAGGCGTCGATCTGTTGCAGACGCTGGTACTCGTCACCGAAAGCGTTCAGCCGGCGCGTCGTTGAAGCACCTTCCGCCGTCGTCGTTGTGGTTTCCCGACCGCCCGCGATGTAGGCGTAAGTGGTAGTGGTCGTCGCGTCCGTCGTGCTGCTGACGACGAGACGACTCGTGAACGTGGAGTTGAGCAGTCCGCCGGTGAGCCCGGAGGTGGAGATGGGCGTGTTGTAACGACGCGTGGCAGTGATGCGGCCGAGAGCATCGTACGTCGTCTCGGACACTTCGCCATCGGCATTGACGAGATGAGTCTGCCGCCCGTCGCCATCGTAATAGAACAACGTGGTGTAGCCATTCTGATCGGTGGCGGAGATCCGCCGGCCTGCGAGATCGTAGGCATAGCGAACCGAGTACTGAGTCCACACGGCGTCGATCTGCGCCTGGGTCATGCCGCCCGTGATCTGAGTGGAGCCTTCAGCCGTCAACTCGGCGATCACGCGGCCCAACACGTCGTAGCGCGCCTGCGTGGTCCGCGCTTCGCTCGAAACGCCGAACGCCGAGGTGGTCGACACCACGTTGTCCGCGGAGTCGTAACCGTAAGTGGTAACGGTGCCTTCGAAGTTCGTCGACTGCAGAAGGCGACTGGCTCCGTCGTACTGGAATGATGTGGTATGGCGAACGGCTGCACCGGGCACGCTGGCAGCGAGCGCATCGACCGTTGCCCCAGCGCTGTAGGCCATCGCATAGTCATAGCGCCGTGTCAGCGACACGTTGCCGGCCACGTCGTACTGGATCTCGGTGAGATAACCTTCGCCGTCGAGCTCGCCTGTTTTGCGGCCCTGCCCGTCGTAAAAGAAATACGTGACGACATCCTGTTCGGGGTCGGTCGCCGTCTCGTTGTCGAGCGCAGGCCGCAACTGCGCGAGCGTGCCCGAGGCACGGAACGCCGGATCCGTCGCATTGGCATATGCAATTCGCTTGATCAGCTGCCCGCCTGCGTCATAGGTCATCTCGACCAGTGAGCCTGCCGCGTCGAGCGTCGCGATCCGGTTGCCCGAGTTATCATAGAAGTGACGTGTGCGACGATCATTCGCCGACGTGCTCACAGTCACCGCGGAAGGCAACACTTGATCGGTTGCCCGTGCGATGGACAACGGCGTGGCGTAGTGAATCTCGTCGGTCTGCCTGCCCGCGCCGTCGTAAACGAACGACGTCACCGCACCGACATCGTCGATCGTATAAACGAGGCGACCGCCGATGTCGAACACCGAGCGCGTGATGCGATCTTGCGCGGGATTTCGGCCCGGAACGCTGGCGAGGCTCGTGCGCAACGTGGCAAGCGTCACCGCGGTCGGCTTGCCGTTCGTATCGATCAGCGTGGCGATCGTAGCGGCAGTGAGCCTGTCTGCATAAGCGATCGTCTTGATGAGCTGGTTGGCGCGGTCGTAGATGAGCTCGGTCAGCGTGCCGTCGGCATCGACGGTCGCGACCTTGCGGCCTGCTTCATCGTAGAGAATGTGCTGGCGCTGGCCGGTTGCATCGGTGACAAAGCGCAGCTGACCCGCGGCATCATAGGTGTAGGTCGTGGTACCGAAATTGGCGCTGGCGGGGCCCGTGACGGCTGCACCGATCAGGTCGCCGGACTTGTTGTAGACGCTCGTCACGACGCGGCCATTGGCGGACGTGGCGATCGTTTTGTTCAGGCCATCGTCGTATTGGATGCTGGTGGTGCGCGTCGAGCCGCCCGCAAGCCACTCGACAGTCTGCGCGACGCGGCCGAGGCCGTCGTAGGTGTAGGTTGTAACGTAGTCCGCTGGGTCCGAGGTCGTAGCCTCGCCGCGAGGATCGACCACGCTGAGCAATTGCCCGCGCTGGTCATAGACGTAGCGCGTGATGGAGGCACCTGTCGCGACTCCGAATCCATTGCTATCCACGCTCGCGAAAACGGTGCGCGTGCTGAGATTTCCCCGGAAATCGTAGGCGAAGTCGGTCCGCTTCCGAAGCGACAGCGTGCGCGCGCTAGCCCAGGTCGCAAGCTGCGCCTCGGTTATCGCGGTGGCTGCAGCGAGGGCGCTGACGTCATAGGTTGCGTCCGTGTAAGTGAACGCAGACGTTCGCAGACCCATGCTGTTGTACACATATTCGGTGACACGGCCGTCGGCCGTCACCACGAAACGGAGATGATCTTCGGCGTCATATGCATAACGCGCCGTCAACGCTCCGCTTGGCTGCCCGGAACCCGCGCCGTCGGGATCCGCGACCGTGTACGTCGTTTCGGTGAGAAGCTGGTTCGTTGCGCTATACGTTCGAGTGACGGTGACACCCAGCGCGTCGCGCACGAGCAGCAGGTTGCCGTTCGCGTCGTACTGATACGTGGTGAGTCGGTTCAGGCCGGCCGGGTCTTCAACCGACGTCAGAACGTTGCCGTCGGTGTCATAGGTGTAACGCCGCTCCAGCCGTGAGCCACCGGTCGTCGGACTCAGCACGCCCGTCAATCGACCCTTGGCGTCGCTGATGAAGCTCGTCACTTGTCCGAGCGCATCGGACACATCGGTCTGCAGGTAAAGCGTCGTCCCGCCGCCACCGCTCGCGGGCGTATAGGTCAATGTCAGCGGAACGGTGAGATGAAGACCCGTCGTCAGAGTCGGCGTGCCGGTGGCGGCCTGCAGCGCGGACACAGCGTTGGCATCGCTCGTTCCGTAGACCGCCTGCGTAATCGTCGTCCACGTCGCCGACGCGGGCACGGTGTAGTACGCGGGTACCGTCACGGTAGTCGTTCCGGTTACCGTGATCGATGCAGGCAGCCCCGTGAGCTGCAGTCCAGCCGTGAGCGTTGGATTGCCCATCGCCGCCTGCAGTTGCGTCGCCGCCGTGGTCGAACCGTACAGCGTCTGGGCAATCGTAGACCACGAGTCGCTGGATTGAACGGCGTAATACGGCGCGCCGCCGCCAGTTGTCACGCCGAAGTTGTATTGGCTCGTGTAGACGCTGTCCGCTGTTCCGTCATTCTGCATCCAGACTGCGACTCCCTCGAGATCCCGCAGTGAGCCCACCGGAACGCTGACAAAAGCATAGGCACTGCCGGCTGCACCCGCTGCCGTCTCGATCGATTCGACCGGGCGTCCCGCGCCCTGCGTGAAACGCGCCGCATAGATGTTCGAGCCGTCCTTCCAAGTGACGACGGCGTTCTGATACGGCGACCCATCGGCCGTGACCTCGGTTGGCGCAGTACCGTGAGCGAGCAACGCCGCTGCAGAATCGCCGGAAAACCAGCAATACACGTCGCCTGCGGACGTGGTCCACGACAGCACGGAGCCAGCGTCCGTCGCGCCCGAGAACGCAAACGACGTGACCGCCGCGGGGCTGGTGACAGCCGTCGTCGCCGTGCCCCAGGCCGTCCCGTCATATCGATTCGAGATGAATGTATTGCCTTCGAGCCAGAAGACCGTTGTCGAACCGGCCGGCGACGTATCGATTCGCAGATTGCTGACGGCAGCGACGGCGCTGTTGATCTGGGTCGCGCTGGCCCAAGCCGTACCGCTGTAAACCCGCGCGCTGACGCGATAGCCAGAGCCGCTGCTCGCGCGCCATGCGACGGTGATCTTGTTGGTGCTCGAAATCGCGACCTTCGCCGAATCGAGTGTACCGGTGCTCGTTGCAACAGATTCGGCTGTGGCCCAGGCACCTCCGCTGTAGCGGCGGATGCGCAGGGTCTGGGTCGTTCCGCTGGTTTCGCGCCAGATCACGGCGGCCGAGCCGGTGGCATTGATCGACGCGCTGAGGTCTGAAACAGTCGTCGACGTCGACACCGAAGCAACGAGCTCCGACCCTTGCCAGGAGAAGGTGGAAGTCGAGCTGTTCCACAGATAGCGATTCGCGCGAACTTCGCCCGTGACGCTGTCTCGCCACACCAGAACCGCGTTCCCGTTGCCGCCCTCTACGTAGAGCGACACCTGCGTCGGTGCGGTGGATGTGCCACTCACCGTTGTCGCGGTTGTCCAAGTGTGGGTCGCGGGTGAATACGAACGCGCGACGAGCGCGCCGTTCTGCAGCCACACCGCCACCACCTGGCCTGCGTTACTCGCGCCGGCAACGAGCGAACTGGCGGCTGCGGACGTGCCTTCAAGCGTCGTTGCGCTCGACCACGTGCCGCCCACTGCCGGTGCGCCGACCTGCACATAGACCACATCAGTATTCGTTGCGCCCGACGAGTCTGTCGCCCGAAGCTGGAACGCCAGCGTGGTCGGCGTCGACACCGTTGGCGCGGTGAAGGTCGCCGTCGCAGACGTGGCGTTGCTCAGCGTAACGGCGGTGCCAGACAACTGCGTCCATTGGTAAGTGACTGCGCCCTGGGCATCCGAAGCCGTGCCTGCAAGCGACACGGCGGCGCCGTTCGCGACGGATTTCGATTCACCCGCGTCGACGATCGGCGGTGTGTTCGAACCCTGGTTCAGGTGCAGAACCAGGTTGGCGTCGGAGGTATCCGCCCACCCTTTCACCAGCACGTACCACGTGCCGCTCTGCGGGCTCGTAACGCTCACAACCTCGTTGGAGTCGGGACCGTCCGACTTGTAATCGTAGACGGTGTCCGAAGCATTCGAGCCGCGCCGCACGTAGATGTCGATGTCACCGTTCGGTCCGGTCGCCGTCAGCCGAAAGCCCGTGGTGCCCGCCGGCACGTTGAATGAAAACTCGCGCGTAGTTGTCGTGGTTCGGCGCGCGTACAGGTTGTTGACTGCCACGCCTGGCGTGAGCGTCTGCACCTGCGGGGCGATCGGCTGCACGCTCGCGCGCAACGTTGCGCCAGTGAACGTCTGCCATGCGTTCACACCCAGATAATAAGTTCCCGCCGCCGGATTGAGCACCTCGATCAATTCCGCGTTGGTGCTCTCCCCGTCGCTCATGTAATCGTGCGTTTGGGGTGTCGGCACCGTGCCTTGGCTCAGGAAGAGATCCGCATCTCCGGTGCCGCCGGAGGTTTGCACATACAGTGCACCGGTGCCCGCCGGAACATCGATGCGGTAGATGAGCATCGTGCCCGCCGTCGCGGACACGTTCTGAACGGGAATGTCGCTGTACAGAATTGGAGCCGACTGCGTGGTCGAACCAGAGGTCAGCGCGCCCGTATTGAGGTTGTAAGTGTTGCTGCCGGTCTGCGTTTCGGTGGTCGACAGCACGCCTGAGTTGGCGTTTGCCTGCACCGGCGCACCACTGCCGCTCGTGGACGGTAATGTGTAGGTGTACGTCGTCTGGCGGTTCTCAGCGTCCGTGAATGTCTTCACCCGATACTGGCCGTCCAGCAGCTGATAGGTGAAGCTCACCGTGCTGCCGACAGTGACGCCGTCACCCTGCGCGATCGAAGCGATGCGCGTGCTCGTGCCATCGTAGGTATACGTCGTCAGGAAAACCTTGCCGTCCGTGATCGAGTTGTCCTGGGGCGAGAGATCGACGCGCACCTGGTAAAGCCGGTTCGATCCGTCGTAGGTGTATCGCGTCAGTGTCTGGGTGACACCATTGGAAATCACCCGGACGGCCGTGAGATTCGTTCCGGTGTAGTCGAAATAGGTGCTCTGCGCCGGCGTCGAGTTGTCTGTGATCTGGGTAAGCAAGTTGCCGGTGTAGGTATACGTCAGCGTGTTGCCGTCCTGGTCTTTCGAGAATAGGAGACGGCCGTTCGTGTCATAGATCTCGGTGTTGCGACCCGATCCATCGGTCCACGTCCATTGGCTGGTGCCGCTGTTCCAGCTCAGCGTGTCGTGAGCGCCATCGCCATCGGTCGCGACGTATTTCGCCAGCGTGGTGTTATAGGTATAGACGACATCTGCACCATCGCCGAAGGTCTTGGTGATCGTGCTGTTCGCGGCGTTGAGCGTGCCGGTAACGCCAGAGAGTTTCTGGTGAACGCCAAGGCGCCAGTTGTCGCCGTTGTCGTCGACCATCTGGCCCTGGGAGTTATAGGTGCGCAGGAGCGGCGCATGAATGCCGATACCTGCAAGAAATTCATCTCTGTCCTGGATGACGAGGTTGCCGGTCGCGGAATTGACGTAGACCTGCTCGCCGCTGCGCCCGTCCGCAGCGTTTCCGGCGGAGCCCGCGCCTCCCAGGATATTGCGCGACGCGGACGTGAGACCCAGACCGTTTCCTGATACGACTGCGACCATATGCGATTCGACCCCGTCAGCGATGTTGTGGTGGGCACGTCGCCCAGCGATCGCACCCCGTATCTGTTGGATATCCACGAAATCGCGTGACGGTTTAGGCCGTAACGAGAAAAAACCGCGCCCCGCGCGTTAGACTGACCCCACCATGCCAAACACCCGCCCCATCAAGCGCATTCGCCCTCTCGGATTCCCCTGGGAAACCGCAGATCCGTTCCTGTTCTGCGTGTATCACCAGGACGCTTACCCGGCGGGCAATGAACACCTCGGACCCGCCGCCTCACTCGCGGGCCGCAATATCGGCCAGGACTTCGAGGGCAAGGACGGTTGGCGTATGTACCACGGCGACGCCGTGCCGGGATTTCCGCGTCATCCGCATCGTGGCTTCGAGACGGTGACGCTGGTCCGGCGCGGCATCATCGATCACTCGGATTCGCTGGGTGCGACCGCGCGCTTTGGTCACGGCGACGCTCAGTGGCTCACGGCCGGCGGCGGCATCGAGCACTCGGAGATGTTCCCGCTCACGAAGCGCGACGCGCCGAATCCGCTCGAGCTGTTCCAGATCTGGCTCAACCTGCCGGCGGCCAGCAAGATGAGCGCGCCTTACTTCTCGATGTTCTGGGCGGAGTCGATTCCGCGGCTCGACGTGACGGATGAAGCGGGCCGAGCCACGTCAGTCACGATCGTGGCGGGCAACGCGGGCGGATTGCACGCACCGGCGCCACCACCGGACTCGTGGGCTTCGCGAGCTGAAGCCGATCTTGCGATCTGGACGATCCGGATGGCGCCTCACGCAAAGTGGAAACTGCCGGCCGCACGCGCTGGCACGAATCGCGCGCTCTATTTCTTCAGCGGAGATTCGATGAGAATCGCTGGCGAAGCGGCGCGCGTGTCGTGCGCGATCGAGTTGTATGCAGATCAGGACGTGCTGCTGGAAAACGGCGGCACTGAAGCCGAATTGTTGATGCTTCAGGGCAGGCCGATCGGCGAGCCGGTGGCGCAATACGGGCCGTTCGTGATGAATACGCAGGAACAGATTCAGCAGGCTTTCATGGACTATCAGCGCACGCGATTCGGCCGCTGGTCGTTCGCGTCTGACGCGCCCGTACATGCCCGCGACGAGTCGCGGTTTGCGCGGCACGCCGACGGGCGCGTGGAGCGGCCGGCGTGAACAGGATGATCGAATTGAACGCAGCGCTACTGCTTGCCGCCGCACCCCTCTTTGCGACGATTTTGACGGCGACCGCGGCGGCGACGCCATCGAACGCGGCCGCGACGGTGACCGCGCCCGCAGCGGCCGCAGCGACCGCAACCGCGGCTGCGGCCGCTGCAACCGCAACGTCAGCGGCACCCCATCGCAAAGTCATCATCGACCAGGATGCCTTCGGCCCCGCCGGCTCGAACCTGCAAGCCATCCTGATGCTCCTGCAAGCGCCGAACGTCGAAGTGCTGGGCATCACGATCACGAGTGGCGATGGCTGGCGCGACGAAGAAATCAGCCACACGCTTCGCCTGCTCGAAATTGCAGGGCGCACCGAAGTGCCCGTGTTCGGTGGCGCCGTCAATCCGCTGATCAACACCCAGGCCCGCACGGAAAAGTGGGAGCAGCTCTACGGCAAGCTGTTCTACAAGGGCGCCTGGACGCGCGTATGGCCAGACCAAGGCGAGCTCACTCGCGCGCCCTTCCATGAGCCGTCGGTCGTTCCGAACTCGCCGGCCGGTATGCCAAAGATCAAGGCCGCCGCGGAAAGCGCGGCGAGTTTTCTCGTGCGCACCGTGCGCGCGAATCCGGGGCAAGTGTCGATCATCGCAGCCGGCCCGCTCACGAACCTCGCGGTGGCCGCGAAGCTCGATGCGGACTTCGCAACGAACGCGAAAGAGCTGGTGTTCATGGGCGGCAGCTTCAGTCCTGTCGCTGCCGACAACGCGTTTGCCGCCGAATATGCGAACGTCCCGCGCCGTGAGTTCAACATGCGCTGGGATCCTGAAGCCGCCACCATCGTGCTGCATGAGCCGTGGAAACGCGTCGTGCAGGTGCCGGTGGATCCGACGACGCGCACATTTTTCAAGAAAGAATTCTTCGATCGCATCGCCCAGGGCGGCACGGCTGTTGGGGCGTATCTGAAGAAATACGGGCAGTCGTATCCGATGTGGGATGAGCTGGCGGTGGCGGTGTGGCTCGACCCGACCATCGTGCGCCATCACGAAACGTTGCTGGTGGACGTCGACACCAGCTTCACGGCGAGCTACGGCAACACGTTGAGCTGGAGCGCGAGTGAGGCGCCGGGGCTGGGCGAGAAGCCGGTGGATGTGGTGCTTGATGTGGATGTGCCGCGGTTTGAGCAGATGACGATTGATCTGCTGAGCAGGCCTGCGCCGAAGCGTTGAAGATTCGGAGTTGCAGCGATTTGGCGCTGTCGTGGGCGCAGCCACGCCGGCGGGTGTTTTCCACTCTTCCGCTGCACGACTCGGGCGCGCTTCGAAGAAAGCCGCTGAGGACAGCGGCTTTCTTCGGCGTTCCCCGCGCGCGTCGGGGGCGTGCGTCACGGATGCCCTTCCAAGGTTCGGTTGCACCACTCGCACGCCCCTGATCCGCCGTCGCGCGGGCGCCCGAGACGCGCAGCGGAAGAGTGGAAAACACCCACCGGCGCGGCTGCGCCTAGCGGTTGACGCGTCTGTCGCCTCTCTGCCCAACGTCGCGACAACCGATCAGCGAGGTCGAGCCGGGAGGCAGGCAGAACGCTCACCCGTCGTGCGCTTCTCGAGCGCCCGCGTTCGCCGGATCAGGGCCATGCGAGTGGTGATTCAAAGTCTCGCGATGGAAGAAGATCGCCATGGCCCCCGGCGATCGCGGGGAACGCCGAAGAAATCCCGCCGCGGGATTTCTTCGATGCGCGCTCGAGCAGCGCACGACGGGTGAGCGTTCTGCCTGCCTCCCGGCTCGACTTCGCCGCGCTGACGCTCGCTTCGATTAACGATGTGCCAAGGCTCTTACCGCCGTTACCGAGCAGCCCATGAGCGCACGACTTGTGCCGCTTATTGGCAGAACATCACACGAAGAGTCCGCCCCACCCACCCCGGCACTCACTTCAATTTGATCCGCCCACCGCTCGGGGCCTTCACCGGCGAATGCGCCACCAGGTACTTCTCCAGCGCTTCCGTATCCAGCAGACCGCGCGTCCGATCCGTGCCTTGCTTGAGCGCCTGAAACCCATCACCCCCATCGGTCATGAAATTGTTCGCAGTCACTCGATAACGGCCTGCCGGATCGAGCGGCACGCCTTTGAGAGTGATGCTGCCCGGCTCGACGCGTGACCCCGGCGGCGCCGCCGGATCCCACTCGTAGCTGAAGCCTTCCGACACCGCCATCACGCCACCCGCGCCAATCCACTGCTGCTCGAGCAGCGTTTCGATTTGAGCGCCCGTCAGCGTCATCGTGATGAGCGAATTACCAAACGGATGGATCGTGTAAAGGTCACCGTAAGTCACATGTCCGGTGCGCGAGGAAAGCTCCGCTCGAACGCCATCCCGGTTCATGAACGCGATCTGCGCGCGGCCGGCATCGGCGCCAGATGTCGCCGCGAGCTGCGCATCCGCGATGAGATCTCCCAAGACCGATTCCCCGGACGGCGACAGCTCGCGCGTGATGTCCACCGCAATATCCGCGATCACGCGGCTGGAAACCGGCGCCACCTCGGCAAGATAAAACTTTGCGATCGCGTCGGCCTTTTCGTTCTTCGCGAGCGTCGGAAACTGCTGGGGCAGCGGATTTGGCGCGACGTCATTGACGACCGCGAGCTGGCGCGCTCGAGTGGCAACGACATGCCGATCCTTGCCGTCGAGCGTGACATCGATATCGGTCACGTAACGTCCCTGCGAACCCGCACTGGTGACGAGCCTTCCGTTGCGCCGGCAAATGTAGGTGTTGTGAGTGTGCGCGCTCACCACCACGGACACGGCGGAATCGAGACGGTCCAGAACAGGCAGAATATCGCCGGAAAAGTCGGGACACGTTGTATCGTCGAAGCGTTTCGCAGACGTGGAGCCACCCTCGTGGATCAGCAACACGATCAGGTCCGCGCCCTTCGCACGCAGCGTCGGCACGAGCGCATTGACGGATGAGGCCTCATCTTCGAATCGCAGAGTCTTGATGGCGCTGGCGACGACGAGCGTCGGCACACTCTTGAGCACCGCGCCGACAAACGCGACGCGCAGTGGCTTGCCCGAAGGCAGCTTCAGCGTCTTGATCGCGTAAGGCGGAAACAGCGTCTTGCCTGTCGCCCGGTCGAAAACATTCGCCGCGAGATATTGAAACGACGCGCCTTTGAATCGGCCGTGTCGGCACGAGTCCAGCGCTTGCTTCGCACGGCAACCGCCATGCTGGATGCGCAGGATCTCCGCCGTGCCCTCGTCGAATTCGTGGTTGCCGACGGACGAGAACTCGAGACCCGCGTCGCTCAATGCTTCGATGGTCGGCTCGTCATGGAACAGCGCCGATTCGAGCGATGAGGCGCCGATGAGATCGCCGCCGGCCACGACCGCGTTCAGCGGGTTCTGCGCCTTCAACTGCGCGATCAGCGTCGAGAGCCACGCGATGCCGCCCGTGGAGAGCACCACTTTTTCGCCGTCGGGCGCATCGACGTTGGGCAGCGATGTGCCCCGCGTGGGTGGCATCAGCTGCCCGTGAAAGTCGTTGAACGCGATGAGCTTCACTGTGATGGGCGCCGCCGGCTGCGCAGGCGCGGGCTGTGGAGTCGCAGCGGTTGCGCGCTCCACCGTCCAGAACATTGCGAGAATCGCGATGGCCAGCGATGCGGGTAACGCCATGCGCGAACGATACCAAGGCTTGCGCAAGAACATCACCGTGACGGCGAACGCGAGCGCGATGACGGCGAGTTGTCCAAGCTCGATGCCGACATTGAAGCTCAGCAGTGCGAGCAGGAAATTACCGGCGGGCAGATGCAGCTCCGACAGCGCACTCGCGAACCCCAGCCCATGCAGCAGCCCGAACAGGAATACGATGAGCGGCCGCCAGCGGCCGGTGCGGGCGACGAAGAAGTTTTCGATGCCGACCCAGACGATGGACGCGGCGATCAGCGGCTCCACGATATTCGGCGGCAACCGAACGGCGCCCACGGCTGCGAGCGCCAGGGTGATCGAGTGCGCGAACGTGAAACAGGTGACCAGCACGAGCAATGAGCGGATCGAGCGGGCGCCCAGATACAGGCCCAGCACGAACAGCACATGATCGAGGCCGCGCGGGAGGATGTGCGTGAAGCCGAACACGACGTATTGGAACAGGCCGCCGTTGTCGGCTTCGGCGCTGGCGCCAGATCGTGAACCAGGCTGTGTGCCGTCGGCGCCCTCCTTCAGTGGAAACGGAGGGCTCAGCTGCGAGGCCACGAGCCACCGCGTCATCGTGCGTTGATCGTTATCCGCGCTGAACGTGAGCGAGATGGGTTCTTCGAACGGAAAGGCCGTGCGAAAAACGCCGGTGAGCGTGCCGCTGCTGGCCGACGCGACGGTCGATTGTGCCCCGTCAGTCGCGCTGGCGCCTGGCCCCGGCAAAATCCCTTTCAGTGTCACGTGCGTCATCGGCCAGTTCAGTGGATTGACGAACTCTTCCTTCGACAGCTTCGGCAGCTCGACCAATTCCCAGTGCAGCGGCACTGCTGTGCCACCGAGTCGCAGATCGATGGCGCCGGCGAGCCGTTCCATCAGACGCGAAATCTCCGCGTCAGACTTCGGGTTCTCGACGCGGCTCAGCCGGTAGTACTCCAGCGGGCCGCCGGCGCCGCGTGTGAGATCCACCTGCATGTCGACGGCCACCTCGCCGTTGGGGCCGAGGCTTGCGATCACCTTCGTCATGTTGAGAAGGTGGGCGTGCGCGTGGGCCGCCCCCAACAGAAAAACAAAACTGAGCCACCAGCGCATGGCGACGCCCCGCGCCGGACGCGCGAGCCCGCGGCCGCGGCGCTCGGCTAGCGCGCCTACCACATCACCGCATGCGTCTCGCCCGTCGCCACATTCACGAAGCCGCCGGGGTTGCCTTCGTACGGCGCGACGATCTGCCACTTCCACGGCGACGCCGTGAGAAACGCGAATCGCAGCCGGTCCGGCAATCCAGGCCCGGAAATCCACTGCATCCGATCGGCCGCGGAATGCAGCCGTTCGAGCTCCGCCGCAACTTCTTTCACCGGCCGCGGCGACATGAGTCCGCCAACCTCCAGCCGCACGCCCGCCACCACTTTGCCGCCGCTCACCAGCACCCAACCGCCGTTCATCTCGGCGATCGTGTTCACCGCCAGCGCCATCGCAGCGTCATCGTTACCGACGACCCAGATATTATGCAGATCATGTGACTGTGAGCTTGCAAGCGCCGACCCCGGCGTCTTCGGCCCCGCATTTCGCCAGAACATCTTGGCGACCCGACCGTCGCCCTGATAACGGTCTACGACCGCCACCTTCGTGATGTTGCGCGCCGCGTCCGCCTTCACTGTGCCATCCGCCGCGACCGGCATCGTGTCCTTGATGTAGTCCGGCGCAAACCAGAACGGCTCGAGCAGCGCCACATCCACCGACTTCCGACCCGTCGGCGCACGCATCACGAAGTCGTCCGCTTTGAGCTTGCGCTTGATGTTGATCGTCTGCGTCGCCCACGACTCGTACTTGATCTTCGGAATGGGCAGCAGATATTCGCCGCCCTTGCCGCCGAGCTTGCCGTTCACATACACGCGGGTGATCGTCACCGTCTCCGGCTTCGACAGCAGCACGATGTCAGCATAGCGTCCGGGCGCAATCGATCCCACGATGTGATCGATGTGGAAATGACGCGCCGTGTTGTAGCTGCCCATCTGATACGCAGTGATCACCGGCACACCGGCTTCGATAGCCGTGCGGATGTTGTAGTCCATCGAGCCCAGCTGCAGCGTGGCGTAGACGTCGCGATCGTCCGTCGTCACCGAAACCTGCGACCAATCCTTCAGGCCCTGTTTCACCAGGTACGGAAACAGGTCGCGCGCGGTGTCCACGCGCACTTCGAGGAACACGCCGCGGCGTAATTTTTCGTAGCCCTCTTCGGGCAACCGCGCTTCATGGTCAGACGTGAGTCCGGCTGCGGAAAACGCGTTGATCGACATGGGATCGGTGAGTCCCGAGCCGTGCCCTTCGATCACACCGCGCTGATCCGTCGTGGCCTGCATCATCTGCCAGATGCGCGAGCCGGGCTGCGGATTGATCACCGCGGGCCAGTCCATCACTTCGCCCAACGAGATCACGCGCTTGTCTTCGAGCATGAAGTCGCGCATTTCGTTGTAGCCGTAATAGCCGCCGCCGTGCTCGTAAATCGTGGGCGGTGTGGCCGAACCCACCGACGGGAAAATCTTGAGCGGGCTGCCCTTCTTCTCGGCTTCGAGCCAGAACGCGACATTGTGATTGCCGACGACGTTCGAGATCTCGTGCGAATCTTCCACGGTCCACGTGTTGCCGCGGGGAATGACGAGCGAGGCCTCGTATTCCGGCGTGAGATACGTGCTCTCGATATGTTTGTGAGGCTCGCCGAACCCGGGCACGGCCCATTCCTTGCTCGCGTCGACGATCTGCTTCGCCGTGCCGGTCCAGCCCTTCGATTTGCCGACCCAGGCGATGCGCTCGCCTTTGATGACGATGTCCTGGTTGGTTTCCCACTCACCGGTGAAGACATTCAGGACCGTAGCACCGCGTAGCAGGGTGTCGGCCTGCTCCTTGCCCAAGGCCACTTGCACCAACTGCTGGCGGAGTTTGGTTTCGGTGCTGAATGGCGGTGCATCGGATGTGGCCGCGGATGTCGGACGCGCGGACAGCGTGAGAGTGGCGGCCAAGGGGACAATCAGTGCGGCCAGGGCCGCGCGCACGACGGGAAAGGTCATCGGGACTCGCTCGATTTGGGAACAGATTGGAGGGTGCGGGCGATGAGGGTGCAAAGGACGTGCCTGCTTTGGGCGACGGGCGTGCTTTGTGCCCACCTGCTCTCGAAGTCGCTGCGCTCTCTCAGTGGTGCGGTGAGTGCCCCAGGTCGTTGCGGCTTGATTGCGACCTTTTAGCCGACCAGCGAAGTCGAGCCGGGAGGCAGTTGTACCGCTCATTTGCGGGACGCCACACCCGAAACCCCTCACCGCGCCATCGGCAAATCAACATAACTACTGTTGTACCACCGAATCCGCAGCGGCACAGCCGCGTCATCCAGCGACTCCTCGCTCACATCATCCCCTGTACCGTAATTGATCTGCCGGTCCGCTCGCTTGTTCACGCCGAGCACCAGTGCCACCCGGCTGCCCGCCGCCAAACGACGTCCCGTGAGCCGCTCGCTCCTGAACGGCAACTGCTGGCGAATGCCCGCGCTGAACAGCCGCCGTTTCGACCGATCCTGTGCATAGCTCGCGCGAAATTCGTAAGGCTCGCCCAGCCGCACGTAATCGCCATTCGCCAGCACTTCGTAGAGGGTCAGGTACAGGTCCATGTCCACCTTGTTCACGGTGAACTCGAGGCGGCCGGACAACAGGCCGCTCACATCCGTTGCCTGCGGCAAGGGCTCGCTCAGGAACAGCTCGCCGTTGTGCGGCTTGAAGGCCTTCGTCACGATCTCTGCCGCCGGCGCCCAGCCGGCATCGCTGCGATCGGCGAGATCATAGGTTTGCGGCAGGAAGTGCAGCTCCGTCGGTTTCGTCGACAGCAGCCGATTCACATCGCCGGCCTGGTTCTCTTCGAGATACAGGCGCATCGCGCCCTTGCCCATCGCCTCCAGAGACGAAGCGGAACGCCATTCGTTCGAGCCCATGAGCTGATAGTTCACGCGGTCCTTCAGCAGCGCCGGCTTCTTTGCGCCCTTAAGCGCGAAGTCGAACCACTGATAGCGCAAATCCCGCAGCTCGACGAGCGCGGCGCTATCGACCTGATAGCCGCGCAGAACACCCGCCGGCGTTCGCTGGACCACACCGTCGTCGTAGGGCCCGATCACGAGCGTGTGATTCGCCTTCGGCGCGTGGCGAAGATGCTGGCTGAAATAATGGATCGCGCCGAGCCCGCCGTCGGCGTAATAGCCCGTGGTCGTCAGCACGGGAATGTTGATGTGCGCGAACTGCTCGCCCACCGGCACCATCTTCTGCCAGTAGCGGTCGTAGCTCGGGTGATTGAGCCAGCCGCGAAAGATGTTGCTGTACCGGCCCGGCAGAGTCGGGAATTCGCGATAACGGCGCCCGCTCGTGTACCACGCCTGGTTGAACGCGCGCCAGGCGGCATCGTCCGCGAAGGTCTTCTCTTCCGCGCCGTCCTCATCGTGCGTCACCTGATAGAGCCAGCGGTAAGACGAGTTGCGAAAGATCCCGCCCGCCATCGGCCCATCGACGCCCGGTGCCGTCGGGTCTGTCGTTGCAATCGCCTTCAGCGCAGGCGGCAGCTTTTTGGCTGCGGCCCACGCAGCGAACCCACTGTAGGCCACACCATACATGCCGACGTTGCCGTCACTCCAGGGCTGCTTCGTAATCCAGTTGATCACCGCGCGCGCGTCGTCACCATCTGTTTGAAATGGGACAACGCTGCCGCTGCTCGCGCCTACTCCGCGCGCATAGCCGGTGACAGAGACGTACCCATGTGAAGCGGCTTCCAGTGCGTAGTTCGGCGCTTCGTAAATGCTGAACTCGAGCAGCGCCGGCAACGGCTTCGGCGCGGTTCTCGGGCGGACGACCACGGCCGCGATGGATGCACCGTCGGCCGTGCGGATCACCACGTTATCGATGGTTTCATAGCGTCGACGATCGTCTTCGGTGTCGAGTGGCCCGACCAGCGGACTGAAGCTGCGATACGCGGCGAACGAGAGATACGTCCAGATCAGGTCGACCGCCTGCGGCAACGGAATGCTGCCTTTCGAGCGCCACGTGTCGAGCGCCCTTTGCAGGTCACCCTGCAAGGCCGAGAGCGGCGCGCCAAACCAGCGAGTGACGGTGTAGGCCTCACGATCGTTCAAGCGCGGAACCGTTTCGCGGTAGGCCTGCGCGAACGCTTGCGGGAACGGCAGGCGATCAGATGCTTCCAGCGCGCGAGCCCGCGCGTAAATGTCATACAACACGGCGCGATCGGTCGGACGCGCGGTGCTTGGGCTGCGCCGCCGCTCGATGAGCGACTGGCGCGTAGCAAACGCCGAAGTCGGATCACCCGCGACCATCTGGAGCGCGAACAGGTTGGAGAGATATTTCTCCGGGTCTTTCTCCTGGTAGACCGGCAGCACGCGCACAGACAGGTCGCGCATCACTGCGGCAATGTTCGGGTCTGCGGCGCTGGCCGGTGCGTGGAATTCGAGATCCTGCGCGTGCGCCCAAGATGCTGTCATCAGCAGCATCAGCAAGACCATTCTGGAAAGTAGCGCTCTCACGAGGGCCGACCCGAAACGGCTTTGTGCTCCGGTGCCTTCACGAGATGCAGCACGCGCGAGAACAGAGGATGGTGGGCCTGCGCGGCCCGCCCGATGTGAATGATGCTCGTGCTCTGAAGCTCGTGCGCAAACACGTCTGTGATCCGCTCCAGCGCGTCGTCGTCGAGGGCGCCGAGTGTGTCGTCCATGAGGACCCATGGCGGGGCCTGCAGGAAGATACGCGCAAATGCGAGCGCCTGCTGCTCGTCCTGGCTCAGCTCACGGTCCCAGCGTCGAGTGGCGTCGAGCTGCGCAGTCAGGTCGTCCAGACCGAGCCGTTCCAGCGCGTGCTTGAAAGCCGCCTCCTCGAAATGATCGACTTTCTGCGGATACGCCAGCACTTCCCGCAACGAGCCGCGCGGCAGATAGGGCGTGCCGTTCGGCAGATACAGAATCTGTTCGTCCTTGGGCCGTGTGATCGTGCCGTCGCCCCAGGGCCACAGGCCCGCGAGCGCGCGGAACAGCTGCGTCTTGCCCGTGCCCGGCGCGCCGACGATGAGCACACGCTCCCCCGTTTTGACGACGACGCTTTGCTCCTTCAGCTTTTCCCAGCCGGACTTGGACACGATCTCGAGCGCTTCCAGCTTCATCTCACCGGCCGGGCCATCGGCGTAGGTGATGTGGCTTTCGAAATCGCGCTGCTGGTCCACCGTGGTCAGCGCTATGCGGAAAGCCGCGACGCGCAGCAGAGTGGCGCGCCAATCGGCGATCACCGGAAAGTTGTCCACAAACCAACGCAACGACGACTGCGCCTGGCTGAACGCCGCCGCCGCCATCATCAAACCGCCGAACGAAATCTTGCCGGTGAAATACAAGGGCGCGGCGACGAGTGTCGGCGCCACACTCGTGATCCATCCGAAGCCTGCGGTGACCCACGTGAGATTCGTGAGGCCGGACACGAGCCTGCGTGTCGCGCCAAGCACGTTATCGAGATGCAGCTCGACGCGACGCCGCTCATCCGCCTCGCCGCCCGCGAGTGAGATGTCGTCGAGATGCTCGTTGACGCGCACGAGCGAGAAGCGTAGGTCTGCCTCGCGCGCATAACGCTCTTCGTTGCGATTGATGAGACTCCGGCCCACCCAGTAGCTGAGCAGCGAGCCGCCGCCGGCATAGAGGATTGCGGCCCACAGCATGAAGCCGGGCACGGCATAGTCCATGTTGTTGAATCGAAAACTGAAGTCTGCGGAGAGATTCCACAACACGCCGGCGAACGTCACGAACAGAATCGTGGCCTGCAGCAGGCCGACGCCCAGGTCCGTGGACAGATCGCAGAGCTTGCGCGCATCTTCATGCATGCGCTGATCGGGATTCACACCGATGGCGCCGGCGTTCGCGAGCCAGAATGCGCGCCGCGGCTGCAGCCAGTGTTTCAGCAGGTCGCTCGCGACGGCCGCGCGTAACTTATATTTCGTGGTCTCGACGAGCCAGCGCTGGATCACGTTCAACACCAGCAGCACGCCGGCGATGATGAAGAACACGCCGAGCTGGACCAGGAAGTCGTGCAGGTCGCGGCGGGAAATGGCGTCGTAGAACGGCTTGTTCCACTCGTTGAGCCGGATCTGGCCGTACGCCGTCACGATGACCATCACGAGAATGAGCACCGAAAGAATGGTCAGCGTCTTGCCGACCGGCGAGCCGAACACGCCCTCGCGCATCGTCCGCAGCTGCTGTCGAAAGCCCGGCGGCGGGGCCTCTTCGGCGATCGCTGGGCCGTCGGGCGTTTCTTTCGGCGCGTCACTCATCCGGTGACCGCCCGTCGTGCATCACGTCTCGAGTGATACGTCGAGATGAACGCCGCGTAACTCCACGCCAGATGTTTCGCTGAAGTTTGCGCGCCAGTGGTCTGGTCGAATTGCTCGGAGAGATCCCCGGATTCCGGTGTGTAAGCGCGGATCGTTTCGAGATACGCATCCCCGCGCGCGAGCCAATGCTGCGCATCGGCCGGCATCGCTGCAGCCGCGCGAAAACAAAACTCCGCCGCACCGAACGTGGAGAAGTAATACGCGCCGCCGGAGTAATACACGTCTCCCGCGTAACGCCCCATCGCGGGACCCCGGCCGGCCGGCCGATTGCGGTTGATTGGATAAGCCATGCCGAACAACGCTTCGAGCCGTGCAAGAGTTGCGTGCATGCGAGGATCGCGAACCGAATGCACCGCGTCGGTGCCCGCCGCGTGAACCGCAGCGAGGATCAGCGCAATATCCAGTTCCTTCGTGGTGCGCGCGCCGGAGCTCAGTACGCGTGAGCGGTAGTGGCCGGCCTCTTCCATCCACAAACCATCGAGCACCTGGCGAATGGCCGCGCTCTCGCCTTGCCACACGCGAGCGTTTTCCGCATCCCCCCTGCTTCGGGCCCATGCCGCGCCGTCGCTCAGCGCCTGCGCGGAAACTCGCAGCGTGTAGTAGTGCTGACCGAGCTCTTCTTCCCAGATGTCATACGAAGGCTCACGCCAGTAGGTTTGCGTGAACACGAGATCTTCGTTCAGCAGCCGGATCACTTCTGAGACGACATCCTCTGGCAACTTGCCGCCGCGTAACCACGCCAGCAGCGCAAGCGCGCGCAACGGTGGCCCGTCGTGCTGGGGCCGCGCCCATCGCGAAATATCCAGCGTGCCGTCGGGATTCACGCGGGTGTCGACGACGACGAGCTTGCCGTGAACCGTGCTCAGCTCGGCGTCCTCGCGACAATACTGCTCGAAGTCGGGAATCACTCGACCGCGCCATTCGCGGTCGGCCACGAGCCTGCGCCCATCGAGCTGGCCCAGCGCTTCGCTGAAGCGCACGAAATCTGTCAGGTGCGTAATCGCTTCGGGCCCGAGCACCCCATCGTCGAACAGCAGCCGGATCGCGTCGATGACCACCGCCGAATCGCGGAACCAGTGAAAGAAGTAGTCCGGATCGGGATCGTAGGCGCCGGGCACAGGTGAGGCGAGGATCGAGCCCTTCACCGGCCGCATCGTCTGGCCGAACCCGGGACGGGTCTTCACGATGTCGACTGCGGACACGCTTCGAAGCATCGCCGTCGCGGCGTACCGATATTCCCGCTCGAGCCAGTCTTGCAGCGACTCCATCAATTGCCCGCACCCTGCAGATACGGGCTCGTGAACCCCAGCTTGCGCAAGCCGTTCTGCACTTCCGGCGCGCTCATGAACAGCTTCCACATCAGGCCGGTGCGATGGTTCTCCATCATCACGACGATGGGTCCTTGGTCGATGGCAATGAAGGACTTGGCAACCCAGTTGCGTTGCTCGTTGAACGCGTCCACGAATCCGAATGGGGTCCAGATCTGTTTGCCGTGCACGCGAAGCATGTGCCTCAACGCGCGCAGCACTTCCTTCGGCGCGTAAGGCAAGCTCGCGAGTGCGGCTGTCGGTGCGATAGTGCCGTTGTCGTTGTCCGGCGCATGCGCGAGGTAGCCGTTGGGATCATCGCTCGCGCTGAGGCCCCAGCAGTCTGCGCCATATCCTTTGAAGCCTTTGGGATTCTCGATGCAATACGCGCGATTGATCTGCACGTGCCGCGTGTTGAGATCGCCGTAATCGGCGTAGCGGTCTTTCAGGCCGCGCGGATCGAGCCCGCAGAACGAATAGTGCGTGAAAAACAGCGGCCCGCCGTAAGGCAGGCCGAGCGGCAGCTCGATGCCCTGATAGGTTTTGCCATTGTGGAAGCCCGGACCGGCCGCGTATCCCTCGTGATACACCGCCGGGTCGATCGAATAGCGCGGCGAACCGGCGGCCAGCACGTACGCGATCAGGCACTCGTTCCAGCCCTGGATCGGGTGGTTCATCACCCAACCGTTGTATGGGCTCCAGTGCCAATACAAAACATTGCGGCCCTGGGTGAACCAGTTCCACTCCACCTCTTCCCACAACCACAGGATGCGTACGCGGACCGCATCTTCTTCAGGCGTATTCGCGGTGAAGTATTGGCGTGCGCAGAGCAAACCCTGCATCAGCAGTGCGGTTTCGACGATGTCCGCCGCGTCGTCCCGGCGGGTGAACGGAACGGTTTCGCCGGTCACGCCGTTCATGAAATGCGGCAAGGCGCCGTGATAGCAGCGCGCTTTCACGAGCACATCGAGCATGAGTCGAAGGCGCTGAACGGCGGCCTCGCGAGTGATCCAGCCGCGCTCCACGGCAACAATGATGGCCATGACGCCGAAGCCCGAGCCGCCGACGGCGACGGTGTCTTTCATCGGCAGCTCGTGAAGCGTGCGACGGTCCGCCGCCAGGCCGCTCGCGGGATGCGCCCCCTCCCAGAAGAAGCGAAATGTCTGACGCTGCACGGCGTCGATGAGATCGTCATCGGGCAGTTCGGCGAGCGCCGCGGGACTGCGCCCACGGGAGGCCGCGGATGCTTTGCTCACCCCGTGCCCACTCTTCCGCGCGCCCGTTTTCGAGCGCTTCTTAGCCTTTGCCACCTCTACTCCTCCAGCCGGGCCGCCAAGCTAGCGATGCCCGATGCCGTGCCTCGCGTGGCCGGCTCATGACATGATCATGGTAGCCTTTTTTACGACTACGCCGACAACGAGGCCTGTTTCGATGACCCGGATCGACACGCTGCTGGGCCAGATGACCCTGCCCGAGAAACTTGGCCAGCTCACCATGACCGCGTCCAGCTACGCCGTCACAGGTCCCATCATTGCGGGCGACTCCACCGAGTCCATCCGCAACGGAACCCTGGGAAACCTGCTCAACATGCATGGTGCGGGGCCCGTGCACGAAATGCAGAAGCTTGCGGTCGAAGAGTCCCGGTTGCGCATTCCGCTGCTCATCGGGCTCGACGTGATCCACGGCCATCGCACGCTTTTCCCGATTCCACTCGCGGAAGCGGCGACCTTCGACCCGGAGATCTGGGAACAAACCGCTCGCGAAGCGGCCCGCGAAGCCGCCGCCGATGGCATTGCGATGACCTTCGCGCCGATGCTCGATGTGTCCCGCGATCCGCGCTGGGGCCGCACCGCTGAAGGGCCCGGCGAAGACCCGTGGCTCGCCCGCCGGATTGCGATGGCCAAGGTGCGCGGTTTTCAGGGCGACCACCTCAACTCGCCGGAGTCCGTCGCCGCCTGCGCCAAACATTTCTGTGGCTACAGCCCCGTGACGGCCGGACGGGAATACGCGTCTGTCGATATTTCGGAACGGACCTTGCGTGAGGTTCATCTCCCGGCTTTCGCGGCCTCGGTCCAGGCCGGTGTCGCATCGATCATGCCTGCATTCACCGATCTGAATGGCATCCCCATGACCGCGCACCTTCCGCTGCTGAAGGACTACCTGCGCGGGGAGCTCGGCTTCGATGGCGTGCTCGTCAGCGACTACAACGCGATCGGCGAGCTCATCAAGCATGGCGTGGCCGCAGACCTGGTGGAGGCCGCCGTGCTCGCGCTGAAAGCGGGCGTCGACATCGACATGATGGCGGAGGCTTACCGCAAAGGTCTGCCGGTCGCGCTGGAGCGCGGGCTCGTGACGATGGACGAAATCGATACTTCCGTTCGCAGGGTGCTGCGGCTGAAGGAACAGCTCGGCCTGTTCGACGATCCGTATCGCCGCGGCGCGCAGCGGGAATCGAGCGAGGTCGTGTTCGCCCGCCACGGCATCGCGAATTTTGTCAGCGTGCGCTCCATCGTTCTGCTGAAGAACGATAACGAAACGCTGCCACTATCGCCCAACATACATAAGATCGCTGTGATCGGCCCGCTCGCCGATGCGCAGGCGGAGATGCGTGGGCCGTGGGCTGCAGCGGCCGATCCGCTGAGTCATGTCACCGTGCTGTCCGGATTGAAATCGGTCCTGCGGAATGCGCAGATTCGCCATGCCGCGGGAGTCGAGATCAATAGTGATGACACGTCTGGCATCGCGGCTGCCGTGGACCTTTGCAACGGCGTCGAAGCGATCGTGCTGTGCCTGGGCGAAGCGTCGGCGATGAGCGGCGAAGCGGCGAGCCGCGCGTTTCCAGAGCTGCCTGGTCGACAGCGTGCGCTCGCGGAAGCAGTGGTCGAGCGCGCGAAGTCGAACGGCGTGCGGGTGGTCGTGGTGCTGTTCTCGGGCCGGCCGCTCATCATCCCGTGGCTCGCCGAACAGGCGGACGCCATTCTGGCAGCCTGGTTTCTCGGCATCGAAGCGGGAAACGCGATCACGGAAGTGATTCTGGGCAAAGAGTCGCCGAGCGGCCGCACACCGATGACCTGGCCCCGCGCACTGGGCCAGGTGCCGCTGTTCTTCGGCCAACGTCCGAGCGGACGGCCATCGGATCCGAAAGACTATTTCACCAGCAAATATCTGGACGTTCCGAACGACGCGCTCTACCCGTTCGGTCACGGCCTCACGTATAGCAAGTTCACCGTATCGAACCTGCGCGTATCGCCGGATGTGGCCAGCGAGTCCGACACCATCATGATTCGCGCGGACGTGAAGAACGACGGCAAACGTCGTGCGGAAGAAGTTGTGTTCCTGTTCACGCGCGACAAGGTGGCGAGCGTGGCGCGTCCACTGCTGGAGCTCAAAGGCTTCGCACGCATCGCGCTGAAGCCGGGAGAGAAAGGCGCCGTGGCGTTCCCGATGCCGGCAAGCGAACTGCGCTTCCTCGGTCAGGACCTGCAACCGGTGTTCGAAGCCGGCGACGTCGAGATACTCGTTGGACCCTGCGCGGATCGCGCCCAGTTGCTGTGCTCGCAGGTCCGGCTGATCACCTGACGGGCGGGAGCATACGACGCGATCGCCCCGGCGATCACACCACCCGCGCGCTTACGCGGCCGCCCGCGCATGAAGCGCGCGATCTGCCCGGCACAGCGTCCAGTCGATCTGAGCCCAGCGGCGCCGCGCGACACTTCGAAACACAATCGCTGCGACGCCGAGCGCCGCCTCCGCGAGCAGCACTTGCGGCAGATTTTCCGTCGAGCGCGCCGCGGAAATCGCAATCGCCATCAGTGCCAACATGACCGAGATCGCGAGCACGGCTTCGAGCCAGTGAAGGCCGCGGGTGATCATGAGCCCGAGGTAGGTGCTCAGGAGTGTGGCGATCACCAGCAAAAGCAGGCCTGCGATCATCCATGCGACAGGCAGGGCCGTGTACACGCCGATGCCGAGCATCAGCACGATCAGCACACCCACCACCACACTGTTGTGAGTCCAGAACGAGCGTTCCACCTGCGCGAACAACTCTTCGCGAGACCAATGGCCTCGCAGCCACAACGCCCGACTGCGCTCCGCCGCCTGGCACGCAATGGCGCCCGCCACCGTGCAAAAGATCGTGAGGTAATACAACCACACCGACGCGGAATAGAACCCGATGGTCGCGGCAAAAGCGACGGGAATCACCTGCGCGGCAGCCAGCACCCACGGATGCGCGGTGCCGAGCATCAGGTCGACTTCACGTCCTGCAACCCTGCTTTTCAGCATGATTCTCGTCACGGCGTTCGTGAGGGCGCGCACTCGAGCAACGTGTGCTTTCCATCGCGGCCACAGCAGGAAACCCGCTGCAAACACACCCCAGATCACGGCCAACTGAAGCCATTTGCCGGACAGCGTCACATTCAACGTCATGCTGTCATGAACGGGCGAGGCGATTGCCGCGAGAATGACGAGCAATCCCTTCAGGTAGCCCGCCATGGAGCGCTGGCTGCTCACGAAGTACATTGCCAGGTATAACCAGCCGATCGCGATCATCTGGCTGACGAGCCCAAACCAGAACTGCCATCTCGCTGCGGCGTAAACCATGGCGACGAATTGCGGCGTGGGCGCCCTGCCCAGGGCGACGGAGGGGAAGCCAAAGGACAGGCACAACGGCGCCGGCAGCGACACGATGAAGAGCGTGATGAATGCACTCAGTAACAACTTGAGCCGGCCGTGCGGCAGCGCCCCGATCAGTCGACTGCGCGCAATGCGGCCGAACATCAGTGGCATCAGCGAGGTGCCGGCGACCAGCAGGATGTCCGCGATTCCAGCGAGCCACAGCAGCGGACTCGAATGGGGAACGGTGCGCAGCAGGTAGAACGCGATCGCGAACGTGCCGAGCGCGACAACCGAAAATCCGCGCAGCAGCGGCGTCGGCGCGAAGTTCGTCAGCACCAGCCGCGCGATGGCCTTCATCGATGCAGCTCCAGGAAAATCTCTTCGAGGCCGAGCGGCTCGACTGTCACCTCGGCGTCGATCACCCGCTCCAGGTCCCGATGCACCGCCTCGGACCAGTCGCGGACCACCGCCGTCGCGAAGCTCGCTTCGCGACGAAGCGTGAGCAGCCCCGGAATCTCGAGCGGACGCGGCAGCGGTTGCGAGCTTCGCAGATGCAGCCGGACGATCGACTCTTTCAGCGAATCGAGATTCCCCTGCCAGTCGAGCCGTCCGTCTTTCAGGATCCAGATGCGATTCGCGAGTCGCTCGATGTCGGACACGATGTGAGACGAGAAAACGATTGCGCGTTGCCCGTCGGTCGAAAGCTCCACCAGCTTTTCGAGGAACTGGCGCCGCGCCAGCGGATCGAGACTCGCGACGGGCTCATCGAGGATCAGCAGCTCGGGCTGGTGACCGAACGCGAGCACGATCGACAGCTTCTGCCGCTCGCCGACCGACAGGCCCTTGATGCGCGCGTCGAGATCGATCGACCAATCGGCGCACAGGCGTTTGATGCGCGGCGCGTCCCATTGAGGATAGAACGACGCGATGACGCGAAGCTGGTCGCGCACGGTGAGCGAATCCAGCAGCTCATCCTGTTGGGGCACGAAGCCCACGCGTGCTTTCACGTTGCCCGGCAAACGATGGCTTTCGTGGCCAAAAACGCGAATTGCGCCTGCCGTGGGAGCGGTAAATCCCAGCATCAGCTCGAGCAACGTGGTCTTGCCGGCGCCGTTCTTCCCGAGCACGCCGATCACGTCACCGGGCGAGATGTCGAAGGAAAGGTCCCGCAGCACCGGCTTCGGGCCGAAGGATTTGCAGAGATGCGAGGCTTCGACCGCGGGACTAGTCATCCGATTGCTCCCATTTGCGACGCAGGGCTTTCAGGAATTCTGTTTCGCTCAACTGAAGCTGGCGGGCCGCGAGAATCACCTGATCCAGCAGCGGATCGAGCTGCTGCAGACGTTTCGTGACGGGCGATTGCGCGCGCGACTGGCTTGCCACGGTCATCGGCTTGCCACGATTTCGTTCGAGCAGGCCTTCGGCTTCCAGCAGGCTGTAGGCCTTCGAGATAGTCATAGGATTGATGGCGTGCGTCATCGCCAGCTCACGGACCGAGGGCAGCTCCGCGCCCGGCTGCAACTGGCCACTCGCGACCATGCGCCTCACCTGGTCGAGCAGCTGGCGATAGATCGGGACGCCGGAGTGAGGATTCAGGATGAACACGCGCATGTCATGTGACTGTGTGTATCAATACGATAATACACACAACGGCGGCGAGTCGAGACGTGGATCACGAATGGGATTGCTGAAGGGTCGACAGCGGTAGCAGACTGCGGCACTTGCCGAACGGAGCGGAAACTCGCCGCCATTGGCCGCAAACGTCCAAGGAGTTCACCATGCGACTATCCGTGATTCTCGCCGCAGCCGCAGCGGCCGCCGTGCTGCTACTTTCGGGCTGTAACTCCGCAAGCCAGCCGCCCAGCGCCACTGCTGAAAACGCGGCGGCTCCCGCGCCAGTCTCGGCGGCCGACCCAGCAACAGCAACATCAGACGCGCCCTTGAAGCGCGTCGCCGCTGCCGGAGAAGCGTGTGGCGGATTTCCCGGAATCGCGTGCGCGACCGGCCTCCATTGCTCATTTGAGGCCGCACGGTGCAACGTGGCGGACGACCAAGGCGTTTGCCAAACAACGCCCGACATCTGCACCGACCAATACGAGCCCGTCTGTGGCTGCGACGGAAAGACCTATCCGAATGCGTGTAACGCTGCGCGGGCTGCCGCGAAGGTGGATAAGACGGGCGAGTGCTGAACGCGCTCCGGCGGGGGCGCGAGCCGGCCCAAGGCTCGGCTGCGCGCCCTTGGAAAATCGGCATTCATGAAGACCCGGGCTTCAAAAAATTGCGAGAGCTCACGTTCTCGCACCCGCGCACGTTACGCAGGAATTGCCGGCTCCCACAGCTCGATCGGATTGCCTTCTGAATCGTGCAGCCTGGCAAATCGTCCGTTGGGATATTTTTCCGGATCCACCTTCACTTCGATGCCGGACTTGCGCAGCTGCGCGACCATGGCATCCAGGCTTCGAACCCGGAAGTTCACCATCCACGCCTGCTGCTTCGAGCCGAAATAATCCGTATCCATCGCGAACGGCGCGAACACGGTCGGGCCGGCGGCTTGTTCCCAGACGGGCTGGTCGTACTCGGTGGGCACGAGGTTGATCCCGAGATGAAGCTGGTACCACTGCGCCAGCGCCTTGGGGTCATGGCTGCGGAAGAATAATCCGCCGATACCGAGCACGCGTTCCGTTGGCATGTTCATCTGGCCCTCCGTTTTTTTTCCAGGCGTGTCACTTTCAGCCGCTCCGGCGGCGACGAGCGTGGCCGCGCCGAGGATCAGGGTTCGACGGTCGATCCGCATGGGTTTTGTACCTGCGTGTTGATGCCGCGATGGGTTTGACTATAGCAATGAGTGTGACGGGCGCGAAGTCACACTCCTGCATCACTCAGCCTGCGTTCGATCGGGTGAAGCGCGCGCCAGGAAGCAGGAAGTGATCCGCGCCGATGACGAAGGCACGTATCGAGCACGGCAAGCGGGCCGGGAAACACTCAAAGGAGAGAGTCGGGCATGATGAAGCAGCGGTCGGCTCGGCGCGTCTCTCATAACTCGTTTATTTTTCGAATGAATTTTTCTCTTACCCCACCCCCTCGGGCACAGCGGGGCAGGCCCCCGGGTACGACCAGGCACCGTTCGGGGATGACGCGGCGGGCGCGACGAAGGGCAACAGGTTTCACTGCGAAGCACCGCGTGGGGTCACGCGAAGTTGCGCTCACGCATAGCGAAGTTGGCTCATCGACCTGCACAGCGGTCCATCATGACGCGCGAGCAAGGTGCTCCAATCGGAAAGCAGCGTGAGATTTTCGAATCGATGACCTCGCTGCGCCACCCATCCTCTCCGTAAAAAACGCTCAGGACATCCATATGCCTTTCTTCGAGTTCGGACGCCGTCCGGGCAACGATCCAACCGGCTCGCGACAGGAGTTGACAAAGGGCCCCGTGCACCGATACAGAACATCCACCAGAAACGCTCTGGTCAGACAGATGAGCGGAGGATCGCGTCGTTGACGTTCACCAACTCGGCTGACTCCATGCGGGCGATCGCAGAATTCTGGCGCTGGTTCCAGGGCCACTCGGAGGGGCTCAGGCGCATTCGCTCATCGGGCACGGCGCAGCTCACGGAGCTGGAGAGCCAGCTCGCCCGCCTCAGCCCGGATATCGATGTCGAGATCGGCGGCAATCCGGCCCGGGAAACCCTCGACCTCATCTTCACCGCCCACGGCGACACCAGCCAGTTCGCGCTCATCGACCAGATCGTGAGCGGCGCGCCGTCCCTCGCCGGCTGGCGCGTCCTCGCGCTGAAGCCGCCGCTGCTCGAAGAGCTGCTCGTGCAGTTCGAAGACGAGGAAATCTCGACGAACGACATCTGGATGCGAATGACGTCGAGCTGGTCGCCACCCGCCCCGCTGCGCCTCGAGATCGCGATTTCGACGCCCTCCGGGACGCAGCTGGACCCGAATCGCCAGTTCGCGGCGTCGATCGCGATTCAGTCCTTTCTCGGTGAGCGGGCTTACGCGCTCGAGATCAGCGTCGAAGCATTCGTGGACGCGCCGGACGATCCGGACCTCGAAGGCTTCGTGCGCCTCGAGCACGTCGCCAGCCGGCTGGGGCTGTCGCGGCTGCAGTAGGCCGCGACTTCGCCGGGAAGGCGGCGGTGGCCGGCCTCGACCTTGCGCGACCGACGCTCAACGGGCTGCGTCCGGCACTGCCTGCTTATAAGCAAAGCGCATTGCTTCTAACAGCATGCCGGCGAGCGGTGCGCAGACACGGCACGACCGACGGGCGTTGACGTCGCTCTACTTCTCCGCGAGCACCCGCGCCATGCGCTCGAGCGCCTGCGCGAAGTCGGCCGGCTCCGCGGAACCAAACCCCAGCCGCATGTGCCGCGGCTCGCCGAAACAATCGCCTGGTGCGACGAGCACGCCGGCCTTCGCCCACGCCTCACACAGCGGCCGGGTATCTTCGCCGCTCGCAAGCCAGGGAAACGACAGCGTGCCGCCCTCCGGCTTCACCCATTTCAGTTTTGAACTGAACGAGCCCATGAACTTTTCAAGATGCGCCAGATTCGCACGCGTTACGGCTCTTGCCCGCGCAAGGATCTGGTCGCTGTGCTCGAGCGCCGTCGCCGCGACCGCCTCGATCATCGGCGCGCCGGACAAAGAGAAATAACCGCGCGCTTCAATCAACTGATGCCGGTGCGCCTCGTTCGGCACGATGAGCCACCCGATTCGCATGCCGGCGAGCGACAACGCTTTCGACATGTCGCCAATCACGATCGTGTTCCTGTCGCCGGCAGCGGTGCGTTGCTCGTTGCCGTGATAGAGCGGATGAAACACTTCGTCGACCACGAGCGGGATCGAACGCTCCGCCAGCGCTCGTGCGAGCTTCTGCCGCTCGTCGGGCAGCATTAAAGAGCCAGTGGGATTGTGCGGAGAGTTCACGAACACGAGACGCGTGCTCGCGTCCACAGATTCCAGCACAGTCGACGCGTCCTGCTCGAAGCCGCTTTCGGCGGTGAGCGCATAGTGACGAACCTTGAGCCCGAAACCGGCGGCCATCACCTCCGTTGCGGGATAACCAGGCGACGGCAGCACGACCGATGCGCCTGGCTCGCTCGCCACGCACATCAACATGGAGATCGCCTCGGAAGCGCCGCTCGTGACGACCACCGCTTGTGCATCAACGCCGTTGAGTTTTGCGATCTGCTGACGCAGACGTTTGGTGCCTTCACTCGGCGCGTACGCAACGACGATGGTTTCCAGCTCGTCCCGCAACGCTTTGCCGCCGAAGTCGAGCAACTCGCCGAATTTCCAGCGCGGCCCGGTGCTGCCGGCGAGGTTGTAGCGGATGGGCGGATCCGCGAAATCGTGTGCGGACAGCCAGTGACCCAGGAGAAATGGCGACAGCTTCATGCTTTGACGTCCTCGGTGGAGGGGTTACTGGTACGGAGTTGTGGGGTGGATGTCAACAGGGCGTTCGTCGGTGATCTGCGGTCACCGGAATGACTTTCAGATGGCGAAAGCGCGCGCGTGTTTGCACTGCGTTCTCCAAATGCGTGCCCTCCGTAGCGCGATTCACCTGCGGATTTCATCACGCGAGATCGCGACGAAAACCTCGCATTTTTATGATGTTTTTGGTGCTGACTGCAAATCGGTACATGAAGATACTGGGCACGTCCGCTTGATGAAGCGGCACTTGATGAAGCGGAAAGGTCACTGAGAAATGATCCATCCCGCCGTAGCTGACCATGCACGTCGCAAGACGTCGCGGCGGGATGGGTCCATCACGATCACGAGCAACTGCTCGAGTCGCTCGAAGCCACTCCGGACTTCGCACTCCGTCCAGGTGAAACGAGCACGACCGGCTGGAAGATCGGGGTTGGGGCCTTCCACAACCTCATTCGCAAACGGCGTCCACCGCCTACTTCGATGGTCGCCTCGCACGCGACGGGCGTGTTCCTGCAGCCGAAGCCGCCGCAGCACTTCGTCGCGGCCGTGGTGATTTGCGCGGCGCGGGTGATCGAGTTCCCTTGGCAGCACCAACACGAGAGCTCGCTCGAGGTTTCCCTGTTCCGGCACCGCGCGATTTGCCAGCGCCGCGATCACGACTGGCACGGCTCGTACCAGCGCTCCCCATCTCAATCCACGTCGGTGCATGATCACTCGCATGCGCCTCGCCGCGAACCCACCGATCCACTCCCGCGGCACGCAACTGCGCGCCAGCCGCTTTGTTCAGCAACAGGTGATCGATGCGCAGCCCCGAATTGCGGGCCCAGTGATTCCGGAAGTAATCCCAGAATGTGTACACACGCTCGTCGGGATGCAGCGAACGTAGCGCATCCACCCATCCCTGCTTCAGCAGGCGCGCGTAGGCTTCGCGACTTTCCGGTTGAAGCAAAGCATCCCTGCGCCACGACTTCGGGTCGTAGATGTCGAAGTCCGTCGGCACCACGTTGTAGTCGCCGCACAGAACCATCGGCTGCTGCAACCGAAACAGTTTCTTCGCGTACGTGTTGAGGCGCTCGAACCACGCAAGCTTGTAGTCGAACTTCGGCCCCGGCTGCGGGTTGCCGTTCGGCAGATACAGGCAACCGATGACGACGCCATCGATCTCCGCTTCGAGATAGCGGCTGTGCGTGTCATCCGGATCGCCCGGCAGGCCGCGACGACGCTCCTTCGGCTGCTGCCCTTTCGCGAGAATGGCGACGCCGTTCCAGGACTGCTGGCCCTGCCAGATCGCGCCGTAGCCCGCCTTCGCAAGGTCTGCCGCCGGGAAGCGCGCATCAGGCGCCTTGAGCTCTTGCAGGCACGCGACGTCCGGCGACTCGCGCTTCAGCCAGGCCAGCAGGTTCGGCAAGCGGCTGCCGATGCCGTTCACGTTGTACGTTGCGATCTTCATGCGCGGACCGTTGCAGTTCTTCCAGGGCGATCACGCCCAAGCACAGCAAGTCCCCATGCCCGCACAGGTTCCCCGCCCGCTTGGAGACAGTCCGCCGCGAGTGAGCGTGCGCGGCGAGCGTCAGGCCGGGTCGGACGAGGTCGGCCCGGAGAGTGAACCAGAGACTGGCTCACCGCGTGGCCCCGAAAGCGGCTCCGCAAGCGACGCAGAGACCGGCCCAGAAAGTGGACCAGAAAGTGGCCCGTCCTCCACTTCCCGCCGCAACGGATACCCTTCCCACTTCGCCACGACCGCCGTCGCCAGCGAATTGCCGATGACGTTCGTGGCCGTGCGGCCCATGTCGAGCAGGTGATCGATGCCGAGGATGAGCAGCAGCCCCGCCTCGGGGAGCCCGAAGTGCGGCAGCGCCGCCGCGATGACCACCAGCGACGCGCGAGGCACACCGGCCATCCCCTTCGACGTCGCCATCAGCAACAGCAACATCGTGATCTGCTGGCCGACGGTGAGATCGATGCCGTACGCCTGCGCGATGAACAGCAACGCGAACGAGCAGTACATCATCGAGCCATCGAGGTTGAACGAATATCCCAGCGGCAGCACGAGGCTGGCAATGCGGTCCGGTACACCGACCCGGGTGAGCTGATCCAGCGTTTTGGGATAGGCCGCTTCCGAGCTCGCCGTCGCGAACGCGAGCAGCAGCGGCTCGCGAACGGCGCGAACGAGCAGCAGCACGGGCCGGCCCAGCACGGCATAACCCACCGCGAGCATCAGGATCCACAGCGTTGCCAGCGCCAGATAGAAGCTACCGATGAACTTTCCAAACGTGACCAGAACCCCCGCGCCCTGCGTCATCACGACCGCCGCGACAGCCGCAGCAACGGCAATCGGCGCCACCCACATCACATAGCCCGTGATCACCAGCATGGCCTGCGCGAGCGCTTCGATACCGCGTACGAGCGGCGCCGCCCGGGCGCCGAGCGAAGAGAGCGCCACGCCCAGGAACGTGGAGAACACGACGATCTGGAGGATTTCGTTGGTCGCCATCGCTTCCACGATGGAACGCGGCACCAGGTGTGTGATGAATTGCCGCAGCCCGAGCCCTTCCGTGACGACGGGCGCAGCGGAGGACTCCGTCGGCAGTGCCAGATTCAGGCCGACGCCCGGCTCGAACAAGTGGACCATCACGATGCCGAGGCTCAGCGACACGAGCCCCGCGCCGATGAACCACAACAGGGTTCGCCCACCCATGCGCCCCAGGGCCGCACCGTCTCCAACATGGGCGATGCCGGTGACGAGTGTGGAGAACACGAGTGGCGCGATGATCATCTTGATCAGGCGCAGGAAGATATCGGGGAGGATCGACAGCTGGTCGGCGAGATGGGCAGCCTGCTCCGGCGATGACACCAGCGAATGCACCGCATATCCAACCACCACGCCGAGGACCATGGCGAGGAGCAGATATCGCATCAGCCGCTGAGCCGATTTGTTCGGGGCTTTTTGAGCCGGAGCCTGGGGAGTGTCGCTCAACGTGTGGGCAACCCGTGCTGGTCAAAAAGTCATCGTAGCATTGCACCCTGCTCGAGCGCACGGGCAGCGACAGGCCCGTCATCGAGGCTGGGCTGCTCCACGCGCTCCAACCCCGCGCCCCTCACGACGTAACCGGCGTGGCTTTATATCGGCGTCGAGAGAGAAATACCGGGCAACGGCGAGCCGTTTACGCGGCCTGGCAAAGAGGAGTCTCTTCGGCCGCACGGAGCTGAACATTTTCTTGCGGTCGGCTGAACGCGCGGATGCCTGCCAGAAGAAACTCGCAGCTCACGGCATTGGCGTTCGATATCTGGAGTGACACCAGAACCTGTAGCAGCGTGGCCGCAGTGACGTCCTCCTCGCTGCGATGGTCGACGACCACGAATGGCACCTGTTCGACAACGAGGGCCTCGACTTCCTTGAGCGTGATGTAGCGACTCAACTCCGTGTCATACAGTCTGCGGTTGGGATACTTCTTGACGAGTCGAACGTCCACGATGAGCCCTGCGGTGAAAAGATCTGAGCGCTGTGTCCGGCATTTGAGCGGCAGCGCACGGGCCTCGATATCGGTACATAACGCAGGTCCGCGGAACTGCGTCACGTTTTGCGGGGAGAGGCCGACGACGCGGTCGATGGATGATCGCCCTGTGGATCGCGCAGGCGCGTCTTGTATCAGGGCTTGGGCTGTAAACCGCCGTCTTGGGTCTCGGCCGCAGACCTCACAGCCCCCGTCGACAGCCGCGACCTGACACGCCGATCAATAGAACTCCGGCACCACCATCTCCGCCGGCACCGCCTGCCGCGAATAGTGCTCATGCCGTTCGCGCGCCGGCAGAATCACCGGCGATTTTTCCGACTCCACATAGGGGAACTGGCCGAGCAGGTGATGGATGACATTGAGCCGCGCGCGCTTCTTGTCCACCGCATGCACCACCCACCAGCGCGCTTCCGGAATGTGCGTGCGCTCGAGCATCACTTCCTTGGCCTTGGTGTATTCCTCCCAGCGGCGGCGCGACTCCAGGTCCATCGGGCTCAGCTTCCACTGCTTGAGCGGATCGTGGATGCGGCCGAGGAATCGCAGGTGCTGTTCTTCATCCGTGATCGAGAACCAGTATTTCAGCAAGCGAATGCCAGACCGCACCAGCATCCGCTCGAACTCCGGCACTGAGCGGAAGAACTCCTCCACTTCATCCGCCGTGCAAAAGCCCATCACGCGCTCGACACCCGCCCGGTTGTACCAGCTGCGGTCGAACAGCACGATCTCGCCGGCGGCCGGCAAGTTCGCCACATAGCGCTGGAAATACCATTGCGTGCGCTCGCGATCGTTCGGCGCCGGCAATGCCACGACACGACACACGCGCGGATTGAGCCGCTGCGTGATGCGCTTGATGGCACTGCCCTTGCCCGCGGCATCCCGCCCTTCGAACAGGATCACCACTTTCTGCCGCGTGGCCGCCACCCAGTCCTGCAGCTTCACGAGCTCTGCCTGCAGGCGCAGCAGCTCGCGGAAGTAGACGCGGCGATAATCCTTTTCTTCCTGCGTCTCGACAGGGGCCAGTCCATCGGCCAGCGGATGCCGGTCTTCGATCTCCATTTCCAGCTCTTCGTCATAGCTGTCCATGAGATCGCGCGAAATTCGCCGCAGCAGCTCTTCGTTATCCATGATCCCGTTCAGAACAGTTTGGTGAACAGCCAGTAAAGGCTGCCGGACAGCAGAATCGCGATCGGCAGCGTGAGCACCCACGCCATCGCCAGGTTGCGGATCGTGCCCCACTGCAGCCCGGATCGATTCGCCGCCATGGTACCGGCCACGCCGGAAGACAGCACCTGCGTCGTGGAGACCGGCAGTCCGTACATGTCGGCCGCGCCGATCGTCACCATGGCCACGAGCTCGGCAGAAGCGCCCTGCGCATAGGTGAGATGCGACTTGCCGATCTTTTCGCCGACGGTGCGCACGATACGCTTCCAGCCCACCATCGTGCCAAGACCCAGCGCGATCGCGACCGCCACCTTCACCCACAGCGGAATGAACTTGGTCGCGTCGTCGATGCCTTTCTTGAACGCGCCGATGTTGGCCTTCGCAGTAGCGTCGAACTTCACCGTGCTCTTGTCGAGCACGCGCAGCGACTCCGACGTCAGATACATGTCATTGCGAACGTTGCGAACAGCGGCCGCCGGCACGCGCGCCAGCGTGCCGTATTCCTTCACCTGCTGGCTGATATCGCCCACCATCGCAGCCACCGCGGGAACCACCGTATCGTTCAGTTCCTTCGTGCGCACATATTGGGTCAGCACCGCACGCGCGTCAGCGGGAGGCGCGGCGTTCGTGGTCGCAAGCAGCGAACGCTGCGTAGCATCTGCCACGGCCACGAACTGCGTGGTCTGGCTCACCGGCATCGCGCGATTGAGTGCATAGGTGAGCGGCACCGTGCCGACGAGGATGAGCATGATGAGTCCCATGCCCTTCTGTCCGTCATTCGAACCGTGCGCGAATGAAACGCCCGTGCACGTGAGGATGAGCAGGCTGCGGATCCACCAAGGCGGCGGGTTGTTGTCCTTCGGCTCCTGGTACAGCTCAGGACGCTTCAGCAGCGACTTGAGCAGGAGCAGCAGCAACGCGGCCGCGCCAAAGCCGATGAGCGGCGACAGCAACAGCGAATAACCGACCTTGGTGGCCTGCGCCCAATCCACGCCGCTCGTGCCATCCCGACCGTGCATCAACGCGTTGGCCACGCCCACACCGATGATGGAACCAATGAGCGTGTGCGACGACGAGGCCGGCAGCCCCAACGCCCACGTGCCGAGATTCCATACGATCGCGGCGATCAGCAGCGCGAACACCATGGCGAAGCCGGCGGAGCTGCCCACCTGCAGAATGAGCTCGACCGGTAGCAGCGAGATGATGCCGAATGCAACGGCTCCGCTCGAAACGAGCACGCCGAGAAAGTTGAACGCACCCGACCACACCACGGCGATGTTCGGGCTGAGCGAGTGCGTGTAGATCACCGTGGCGACGGCATTCGCCGTGTCATGGAAGCCGTTCACGAACTCGAATCCCAGCGCGATCAGCAGCGCCACGCCAAGCAGGAAGAACGGCAGGTATGTGGTGACCTGCGTGCCGGAGCTCGTCACGTCGTTGCGGAGGCTGATGGCGGTGTAGATGAGCCCTCCGAGCAGCAACGCGATGAACAGAACCACGGTCATCGGACCGGGCTTCTTGTCGAGATGGGGACGGGAGGAAGGCGCTGCCTCGACGGCGGGCGCCGCGAGCGTGGCGGTATTCATGGCGGGCATCCTGAAATGAGCGGGGACACCCGATCGTCTTACCGTCGTGTTACCGTTTTGTTGCGAGACCAGAAAACTCTGTGGCCTCACAGCCAGCGCCAGTTTGCTGCGCAGCTCAGGAGAATCCGAAAAGCACAGCCTTTCTCGGTGGATTCACTCCTCAGGCCGGATCACGACACTCGAAGCTCGCCGCATTTTCGGAGTCGCCCTGTCCTTTGTAGTGCGCATGCTGCGGATACGGACACAACGGCCGACTCCGCTTCGGGAACGCGCGACCGGTCGCGGTGACGCTTGCGGGTGGTGTCCCTTTTTCAACCCAGTCCACCAGCGGCTCGAGCAGGTCGAACCGGTCGAGCGTCGCCTCCCCGCCCCCGCAATGGCCCATGCCGGGTACAAGATAGAAGCGGCTGAACTTTGCTACCTCGGCGGGGCCGCCGTTGTCGGCGGGCAGCTGCTCGAAATAGCGTGCGGTGTCCTGCGCTGAGAACCACGGGTCGCTGACACCGTGATAGAAAATGATCTTGCCGCCGTGGTCGCTGAATGAGTTGAGCTGCGTCCAGTGCGCGCTGTCACCCACGGACGCCACTGGATTCGCCGCGGCCAGCGCTTCCTGGTCTACGTTCATTGTCGTGTCGTACGTCGGCGGGCCGACAGGGCTCGGGCCTGGATTCAGCAGCCCGGGGATGAACCCCTTCGCCGTGATTCCCGTGTCGAACCAGAAACCGGGATACACCGGCACACCGCGCGAATCCCGCGGACCCTGGAATCCTCGGGTGATGGCCATCGCCTGGTCGCGCGTGAGGCAGGCCTCCGTCTTGGGCCCTTTACACATGAGCGCGGTCGGTTTGAAGTCGCAGGCGCGCACGTCGAAGATCATGCCGTCCGCGACGCCGTCTTTGGCGTCGCACGCTTTCAGTAACGAATCGACGAACAGTTTCTTGTCGCTGTCGGACAGCGCACGCGCCGTGTCCGGCCTTCCCGCGTCGTTCTTCGGTGCGACCGAGTTCAGCTGGATGGTGATGTACTTGTCCGCGAGATTCGAGAAGTTCGTGCGCATCGCCGGCGCGCCGGCCACGATGCCATCGAAATAGCGCGGATATCGCTGCGACATCATCATCGCTTCGCGGCCGCCGGTGGAGCAGCCGACAAAATAAGAATGCTCCGCCGGCTTGCCGTAGTGGGCTGCGACGATCGCCTTGCCCACGGGCGCCACCTTGCCGATCGCCTGATATAGAAAGTTGAGTGTCGCTTCCTGGTCCTGGAAGAAGCTGCTGTCGAACACAGCGCCCTTGTGCCCGCTGTCCGTCGACACGATCGCGTACCCGCGCGCGAGCGCTGGCGTATCGCCGGTGGCCTGCGCGCCGAGCGGCAATGAAACGCTGCCGTTCAAGCCGCCGCCGCCCTGAAACAGGAAACGGCCGTTCCAGTTCTCGGGCATCGCGACCGCGAAGCCGATGGCATACGGCTTGCCGTCCTTGCCCGTACGTTCGTCGATGACTCCATCGACGCGGCAGTACGCGGGCAACGTGCCTTCAGGCGGCGGTCCCACCGGATTCGCCGGCGGCGGGCCGGGCGGAACGGCAGCGGCTGACCGAATCTTCATGTCATAGCCCGGCACCTTGAACGATGTGAGCGACGCGCACGCCATGGTCTGGGAGCCCTGCGCGGCAGCGGCGTGGCTCATGACCGCTAGGCCGATGGCTGCAGCCACGGCCGTGAAGACAGAAGCTTCGGAAAATGCACCCGCAAAGGTCGAGCGAGATGACGTCACGGCCTGCCCCCTACACATTAGTTCTCAGTGATCCGGAGCGATGCTAGGGGCGCGCACCACCCGTCGCAAGCATCTGCACCCGCGCGAGCTGATCTTCTTACTTGAACAACCGCGGCGCGAAATCGTTGAAATAGCGGCGCCAGTTGATCCACGTATGGCCGCCGTCGCTCTCGTGGTAAACCTCATGAATGCCGTGCTGGCTGAACATGTCGCGCGTCGGCGCGACGGACGCATAAAGAAAATCCGTTTTGCCGATCGCGTAGTACACGAGCTTCATGGACTTGCCCGCCTTGTCGAGCGCCGCGCCGTTCTTCGCCTCGTAGTCGGCGACCTGCTGCGGGTTCATGAGGCCCATGCTGAAGATGCCCACGTAGTCGAACAACTCCGGATGCGTGAGACCATTGTTCAGCGTGTGCGCCCCGCCCATCGACAGGCCCGCCATCGCGCGCGCCTGCGGCTTGTTGATCGTGCGGTAATTCGCTTCGACGTAAGGAATCAGGTCCTTCAGAAAATCATCGGAGAAATCGGGGTTGGTGAGCAGGTTCGCACCCGGACGATCCGGCGTATGACCGAACGGCATCACGACGATCATCGGTTTCGCCTTGCCGGCGGCGATGAGGTTATCGAGGATGTAATGCGCGTGGCCGACCGAGGTCCAGCTGTCATCGCTGTCGCCGGCGCCGTGAACGAGATAGAGCACAGGATACTTTCCACCGCCGCGTGCGTAGCCCGGCGGCGTATAGACGTGCGCGCGGCGCTTCACCCCGAGTGATTTCGACCAGTACTCGAACACCGCCACCGAGCCGTGCGGCACCTCTTTGTCGTACGTCTGGAATTCGCCGCCGGGGCCGATCACTTCGAACGTGCCGTTTGTGCCAACCCGCGCTTCAGAGAAAGTGGTGCCCTGCGGATTGGGCAACGGCACGCCGTTCACGCTGAAATTGAAGCGATAGGTATCCGGTGCAACGGGCACGGCCGTCGTGACGCTCCAAACGCCCTTGTCGTCCTTCGTCATGGGTAAACCGGCGGGGCCACCGCCAACACCCATGGGAATCACATCCGCAATGTCGCTGCTGGTCACGGAAACCGCTGTCGCATCCGGCGCGCAGACACGGAACGTAATGCGACGGTCCGGAAGTTGCTCCACAGCTTTGAATGCCGCAGGGGCAGGCAGGAAAAAGCCGCGACCCATGCAAGTGGTCGGCGGCGCCGGCGCGTTGGCTTGCGGAGCTGCGGGAGTGACAGACGATGCGGGCGCGGATGGCGTCTGCGCATCGGCTGTTGATGCGAAACCCATGATGAGTGCGAGGCTCACCCATTTGCGTGAAACGATCATCCGAACCCCCTCCTGACGTCTTTCAAAGCCCCTGCCCGTGCAGAATGTAATCGATTTACACGCCGCTTGCGCGACCCTTGACGCCCCTGTCCACGCACGACAGGCTCGCCGCCCATGAAATCACCGATGAACCGCGCCTTGGCGTCTCGACTCGCGGCTGCAACCTTGCTGGCCGCGAGCCTCAGCGGCCTGTATTCAACGCGAACGTTTGCCGCGGAAACGCCGCCGGACGACGCGTCCGTCGAGACGATCGAAGTCACCGGTGAACGACCCGGCCCGCGGCTGTGGCGCGTGTCCAAGGGGGACCACGTGGCATGGTTGCTCGGCACGCTGGATCCGTTGCCGAAACAGATGACCTGGCGATCGCGCGAGCTCGAAAAGGTGCTCGACGAAGTGAAACAGGTGCTGCCGAGCGAGCCGGATGTGGACCTCGACGCCGGCCCGATCACGCTCGTGCGCACCTATTTCACGTGGCGCAAGGTGCGCACGCTGCCGGACGATGCAACGCTGAAAGACTGGCTGCCGCCGCCGCTCTACCAGCGCTGGTCCGCGCTCAAGGTGCGCTACGCTTTTCGCGACGAAAAAGTGGAGCACCAATTGCCTGTGCTCGCGGGGCTCAAGTTGTATCGTCGCGCGCTGGATGTCTCGAAGCTTTCGTCGGGCACCGGCATCGAAAAGGCCGTGGTAAAGCTCGCGCGCAAGCACAACGTGCGCGTGCGGCAGACGCAGATCAAAGTGCGGGATCCGCGGGACCTCGTCATCGAAGTGGGCGATATCCCGCGCGCAGCGCAAGTGGCGTGTCTGGATGCCATCGTCGAGCGTCTCGAGAAAGACATCGAGATCCTGAAGGCGCAGGCGAATGCGTGGGCGCTGGGCGATGTCGCAACCCTGCGCTCGCTGCCCTATCCGAAGGAAGTCCAGTCGTGCAGCGACGCCCTCGAGCGCTCGGGCAAGATGAAAAAAATCATCGATGAGGCCAATGGCGGATGGAACGCCGCGCTCGAACAGGCGCTGAATGCAGGCGTGCCGACGCTCGGCATCCGCCCGATCTACGAACTGCTGAAGCCCGACGGCACACTCGCGATGTTACGGGCCAAGGGATATCAGGTCGAAGGGCCGTAGACGCGAACGGGAGCGGGAGCGTATCGTCCCGGACGGCTTTTCCGGGCTGCCTCACAAAAGAGAAAACATGACTCTCACGAATCGTCTGGCTGCAGAATTTATCGGGACCTTCTGGCTGGTGCTCGGAGGCTGCGGCAGCGCCGTGATCGCCGCGGCATTTCCCGGTGTGGGCATTGGGCTCCTGGGTGTGTCACTCGCCTTCGGCCTCACGGTGCTCACGATGGCCTATGCCATTGGCCACGTGTCGGGCTGCCATCTGAATCCCGCGGTCTCCGTTGGCCTGATGGTGGGGGGACGCTTCAAGGCGGGCGAGCTCATTCCGTACATCATCGTGCAGGTGCTTGGTGCCATCGTTGCCGCCGGCGTGCTGTATCTGATTGCGAGCGGCAAGGCGGGCTTCGATCTGAAGGCGGGGCTTGCGTCGAACGGGTTTGCCGAGCATTCGCCAGGCGGCTATTCGCTGCGCGCGGCCGCCATCACAGAGTTCGTGATGACGTTCATGTTCCTGCTGATCATTCTCGGCGCGACGGACAAGCGCGCGCCGACGGGCTTTGCGCCGATTCCGATCGGCCTGGCGCTCACGCTCATCCACCTCATCAGCATTCCGGTGACGAACACGTCCGTGAATCCCGCGCGCAGCACGGGGCCGGCGATTTTCGTGGGCGACTGGGCGTTGTCGCAGTTGTGGTTGTTCTGGGTAGCGCCGATTGCGGGCGCGGCGCTGGCGGGCGTGGCGTATCGGCTCATCAGCGGCGAACGCCGCGAGGCCTGAAGAAACATTTTGAGGTGATGCGAGCGGGCGGCGCGGCTCGCCTCGCGAAGCCCGGAACGCAAGCCCGCGAAGGGAAAACGTTCTGGCGGGGTTCGGGCGACGCTGCTGCCCGCTCCTCCAAGCTCAATGAGGCGGCCCACTCTCGCGGGCCGCCTCACTTCGATCTCAGCGCTTCTTGCTGACGTCGTACGTCCCGATGCCCGGCTTGTACGACTTGTCGTCGATGAACTGCCGAATGCCTTCCTTGCGGCCTTCGTTGTCGAAGAAGTTCGCCGCTTCCTGCGCGCGGATCAGGTAATCCTCCGCGTTATCGAACGTCATCTCCGTCACGCGACGCACGGCATCCTTCGCGGCCTTCAGCGCGACCGGATTCTTCGTGAGCAGCACGTTCGCGAGCTCAATCGTACGTTCCTTCAGCTTCGCGAGCGGCACCGCCTCGTTCACGAGGTTCCACTCCGCGGCCTTCTTGCCGCTGATCGGCTCGCCCGTGAGCGTGTGATACATCGCATGCCGGAACGGCATGAGGTTCGTCGCCACCTTCGTCGCGCCGCCGCCGGGCAGGATGCCCCAGTTGATTTCGGAAAGGCCGAACGTCGCCTCTTCCGCGGCAATCGCGAGGTCGCACGCGAACAACGGACCGTAGCCACCACCGAAGCACCAGCCGTTCACCATTGCAATGGTGGGCTTCTGGAACCAACGCAGTTTGCGCCACCACGCGTACGCTTCGGACTGCGCCTTGCGCGTGCCCTTGAGGCCCAGCGCTTCGGTCTCGCGGAAATATTCCTTGAGATCCATGCCGGCGGACCAGGCGCTGCCTTCGCCCGTGAGCACGAGCACGCCGAAGTCTTCGCGGAACTCGAGCTCCTCGAGCGCCTTGAGCATCGCGCGATTGACGCTCGGGCTCATGGCATTGCGCTTGTCCGGCCGGTTGTAGCTCAGCCAGGCGATCCTGTTTTCAACGGTGTATTTGACGACATCGGCTTTATCGGTCACGACTTTATTCCTCAGATGAATCCTGCCAGAGCTTCGTGAGCAGCCGCCGCAGCTCGCCCTGTTCGGTGCGGCTCAGCACGGCGAAATGCGCATCGTCGGTCTGCGCGCTCACGTCCTCGATGTTCTTGCACACGCTCTGCCCTCGCTTCGTGAGATGCAGCGCGTTCGTGCGCCGGTTGCGGCCTTCGCGCCGGGCGACGAGCCCCAGGCCGACGAGCTCGTTCACCACTTTCATGGTGCTCGCGCGATTGATGCCCAGCGCGCGGCCCAGCGCCGCCTGGTCGCAGCCTTCATGCAGCCCGATGTAGACCGCGGCGGTGGCCCGCGCGGGTGTCAGGCCGAGACTCTCGAATGCGGCAGCGGCCTTGCGCATCAGCACAGCATCGACCCTGTGCAGCAGATAGCCGAGATGATCGGAAAGCCGGCCGAATTCGCGCGACATGGCCTATTGTATGCCTGGCATACACTCTGTCAATCGCCAGCGGTCGACGAGGTTCTCATCCCGCTACAGTGGGTCTGGGAGCGCTTTCAGCCTGCCCGTCAGCCTGCTCTGTCAGCCTGGCCCGTCAGCCTGGCCCGTCAGCCTGCTCCATCAGCCTGGCGGCATCTTTGGAAACCGCACGATGTCCGCGCCCCTGCGCAGCCAGTCATGCTCCGTTTCACAATAGATCTGCAGGTTCGGCTGCAACGCGCCCGCCTCGTCGAGCAGGCCGGCTTTGATGATCGTGATGCCCTGCTGGCGCGTGCCATTCGAATCCGTGCGCACGGGCGATCCGCATCGGGGACAGAAGCTGCGCTCCACATCCTGACCGCTCTCGCCGACCGTCTTGAATACACCGAGCTCACCGCGCATCTGAACAGCCGGCAGGGGCACGAGCGCGACGAGCGAGAACGAAGTGCCCGTCGACTTCTGGCAATCGCGGCAATGACACACGCCCACCGCGATGGGATCTGCCGTCAGCGTGAACTGAACGCTGCCACACAGACAGCTGCCTTTCCGGATGATGCTCATCGCCAATGCCCCTCGGTGTCCCGTCTGCGTTACAGCATGTTGTCAGCGCGCGACGATAGAGCATTCGCAGACAAAAGCCAGTGTCAAACGCCGGTCAATCCAGGCAAGTTGACCCTTGTGACCGCCGAACGGGACAGCGTTTAATCAACACAAACATGCGCGCCTGAAGGCACGCCGCGATAGGGAGAGGCCATGCGTGGAGTTCACAAGCTCGTATTACTCACCACTGTTGCTTCGTGCATACCTGCAGTGCCCGCGATTGCGCAGCAGGCAGACGAATCTGGAGAAGACCTTTCACAGGTCATCGTCACGGGAACACGCGTAGCGAATCGATCTGCGCTCGACACGGCGGTGCCGGTTGATGTCGTCACCAGCGACACGCTGTCGAAAGGCGGCCTCAACGAGCTGAACCAGGCGCTGGCCACCGCGCTGCCCTCATTCAACTTTCCCCGCCCCGGTCTCGCAGATGGTACAGACACGATTCGTCCCGCAACCCTGCGCGGTCTGTCACCGGATCAAACCCTCGTGCTGCTCAACTCGAAGCGGCGCCATTTATCGTCGCTCGTCAATGTGAACGGCACGATCGGGCGCGGCGCCGCGGCGGTCGACCTGAACACCATTCCCCTCGCGTCCGTGCAGACCATCGAAGTGCTGCGAGATGGCGCTTCGGCCCAATACGGTTCGGACGCGATCGCCGGCGTGGTCAACGTGCGCCTGAAAGAAGCTCGCGACGGCGGAGATCTCACGCTTTCTTACGGGCGCTACGAGACGAGCTACGAGATTCCGACTACGCCTCCGCCGGCGGGCGCAACGTGGTCCGCGCCAGCAAATATCACCCGCGACCGGTCCGATGGCGGCACGACAACCGTGTCGGCCTGGAAAGGCCTGCCTCTCGGCAGCGCCGGTTTCATCACGTTGTCCGGTGAATTCAAGAAACAACAAATCACGCGGCGCGATGGTTACGACTTTCGCCAGCAGTATCCGCTCGTGAACGGCGCGTTCGATCCGCGCGAAGCCACCTTCGACCGTTTCGACGCCTGGTATGGCGAGCCCGAGTTGAAGCAATACACCGCGTTCGCGAACGCGGGCCTCGAGCTGAGTGGCGGCGCGAAGTTGTATGGCTGGGCGAGTTATCAGAGCCGCGACGCACGCTCGGCCGGCTTTTTCCGGCGCGCACTCGATGACCGCAATGTCATCCAGATCTATCCGGATGGTTTCCTGCCCATCATCGCGCCCGACGTCACCGACTTCAGCGGCGCAGGCGGTGTGACGTGGACGTGGGGCGACTGGGATCTCGACTCCTCGCTCGTCTACGGCAAGAACAAGATGGAGTTCACCATCGAGAACACGCTGAATCGTTCGCTGGGCACCGCGAGCCCGACAGAATTCGACGCAGGAGGCTTCGACTACGACGAGCTGGTGCTGAACGTCTCGGCCGTGCGTAAGGTCGACCTGTCGTGGGCATCATCGCCCCTCAACGTGGCCACTGGCATCGAGGCGCGTCGCGAGGCCTATTCCATCTTCGCTGGCGAACCCGGCTCTTACATCAATGGGGGCGTGCTGCTGCCGAACGGGCAGCCGACGCAATCCGGCTCGCAGGTGTTCCCGGGGTTTCGCCCGACGAACGCGGTGGATGAAGACCGCAACGCTGTCGGCGCCTATCTCGATCTCGAAGCGAACCTGACCGAGAAATTCCTGGCGTCCGTCGCCGTGCGCGCGGAGCATTACTCGGACTTCGGCAGCAACGTGTCGGGCAAGTTGTCCGGTCGTTATGACTTCACGGAAGTGTTCGCGTTGCGCGGCTCGGTGCAGAACGGCTTTCGCGCGCCGTCGCTGCAACAGCAGTTCTTTGCCACGACTTCGACCAACTTCATCGATGGTGTCCCGTACGACATCACCACGTTCCCGTCGACCGATCCGGTGGCAGTCGCACTGGGCGCGAAGGATCTCGATGCGGAAAAATCGATCAACTTCTCGCTCGGCGCCGTGTGGCGCATCGCTTCGGTGAGCCTCACGGTCGACGCCTACCGCATCAACATCAACGATCGCGTGGTGCTGTCCGAAAATCTCACGCAGACGAACGTGCGAAATTACCTGACGTCGCTCGGCTTCATCGGCATCGGCGGCGGCCGGTTCTTCATCAACGGCGTGGACACGCGCACCACGGGCGTGGATGCCGTCGTCAACATGCCGCTGATCACGGACGACGCGGGCCGATTCGATTTCACGGTCACCGGCAACTACAACAAGACCGAAGTCACCAAGGTGCCGCAAACGCAGCAGCTCGCGGCGCTCAGCCCGCCGCCGCCGTTGTTCGACCGGATCAACGTGCTGACCTTCGAAGAAGGCACGCCGAAGACGAAGTTTTCCCTGAGCACGTCCTGGACGCTCGCGCGCTTCGGCGCCACATTGCGCGCCACGCGTTACGGCGAAGTGCTGGACCCCGGCACCACCGCAGCGACGGACGCGACTCTCGGGCCGAAAACCGTGGTCGACCTGGAAGGTCGCGTGAACGTGCTCGACAATTTCAGTGTCGCGCTGGGTGCGGAGAATTTGTTCGATGAATATCCGGACGCGTACGCGATCTCGCGCAACACGACGGGCAACGGACCTTACTCGAACTACGCGCCGTTCGGCCGCTCGGGACGATTCCTGTACGCGCGCGCGTCGCTGTCGTTTTGAACGTTGTAACGGGGCTGTCGAAGGCGTTCGTTAACGGCGCTATTTGAAGGCGAACAAGCCCGAGTCCGCATCGGGCTTGCCGCTGAGGCCCTCGGCAATCATGCGGGCCGCCAGCATCGAAAACGTAATCCCATTGCCGCCATAGCCGAGCACGGCGTAACAGCAGGGGTAGCCTGGAACGCGCCCGAAGGTCGGCACGCCGCTGTCGCTCGCGCCAAAACTGCCGGTCCACGCGAAACGCGCGCGTGCATCGATGTGCGGAAAAAGCTTCGCCAGCTTCTTTTCCAGCACGGCGGTTTTGGCCTCGAGCCGCGCATCGCGTTTCGTTTCGTCCGCGAGCGGCTCGTCCTCACCGCCGCAGATCACGTGGCCCGAGGCTGTCGCGCGCGCGTACAGATACGGATCCGAGGCCTCCCAGATGAGCGCACGCTGCGGCCATAATCGCTTCGGCTGTGGAGCGGTGGCGATGACCCAGGTGGATTCGATGTTGTGTCCTTCGGCTTTCACGATCTTCGGCAGCTCGTAGCCGGTACAGAAAACCACGTGCCGTCCATGGATTTCCAACCCGTCGCGCGTCAAGAGCGTTGCACCCCGTGAGGACGCGTGAAGGTCCACCACTTCGTGGGGCGCGTGCAGCCGCGCGCCTCCCCGAATCGCATGCGACAGGAAGCCACCGGCCAGCGCAACGGGATCTGCTTCAGCGTTCCCATGGCTCAAGATCGCGGCGGGCCGATCGATATCGAAATGATGTCGCAGCGCCTGACGGCTCAACCACTCGCTCGGCAATCCCAGCGCCTGCCGTTTCTTCACTTCGCGTTGGAGCCCGCGCGCGTCGAGAAGATTGCCCGCAAGGTAGAGCGACGGCCGCGTTTCGAGGCGACAATCGATGCCGCATCGAACGGCCTGCGTCCGCAGCTCCCGGACTGCGGCATACGAGCACTTCCAGGCGCTGCCTGCCGCGCGCGCACCGATCTTGCGCCCGAGATGGATGAGCGGCGTATCGAGCTCGAACTGCAGAAGTGCCGTGCTCGCCGCGGTCGAACCCAGCATCGCCCCTCGCCGGCGTTCCAGGATGAGCGGCCGATAACCGCGCGACACGAGCGTGTGAGCCAGCAAAGCACCCGTGATTCCGGCCCCAACGATGACGACATCCGCGCGGGTGCTGCGCAAGAGTCGTGATTCCGGCGCGGCTCGATGTCGATACGTCGACCAGACGGGTTGCCCGGTGCGCAGATCTTTCTTGTGTGTGAGGCCCATGGACCGCCGTCGCGAAGACCCAGAGCAACGCGCCGTCCGGGACCGTGTTCCGGCGACAGGCTCCAACCCGACCGTAGCGGTATCAAACTTGCTAGGCTTCGGGGATGTCAGCCGTCTCGCACCCGGCCACTACCCGTGTCTCTCCCGCATTTCTCGCCGGCGGCGGCGAAATGGGTGCGCGCATGCGCGCGCTCGACTGGGCCAAAACCCCGCTCGGCGAGCCGGAAACCTGGCCCCAGTCCCTCAAGACCATCGTGCGCGTGATGCTCGATTCGCGTTACGCGATGTGGATGCTCTGGGGGCCCGAGTACACCTTCTTTTGTAACGACGCGTACCTGCCGACCGTGGGCCTGAAACGGGAATGGGTGCTCGGCGCCCGTTCGGACTCGGTGTGGGCCGAGATCTGGCCCGACATCCACCCGCGCATCGCGCGCGTTCTCGAACACGGCGAAGCGACGTGGGACGAGGCGCTGCTGCTCTTCCTGGAACGCAGCGGCTTTTCCGAGGAGACGTATCACACCTTTTCGTACAGCCCTGTCTACGACGATGACGGGCGCATCATGGGCATGCTGTGTGTCGTCACGGAAGTGACCGAGCGTGTGCTCGACGAGCGCGGCCTGCGCGTGTTGCGTGACCTGGCTTCGCGAGTCTCCGGAACTCAAACGGTCGAGGTCGTGTGTTCGCGGCTCATGGACGTGCTTCGCGACGATCCCGCCGATATCCCGTTTGCCCTGCTCTACGTGCTGGAACAGAGCCCGCCGCATGCGCTGCTGCTCGCGAGCTGCGGCCAGCTGCCTGCCTCCCTGCGACCCGAACGCATCACGCTGAACGATGAGCAGTCGCCGTGGCCCCTGATCCAGGCCATCGACCGCAGCGACGCCCTGTCCGTCGAGCTGCCCGCGGGCACCGCGAGCATCCACGCACCGCTTTGGGCGGATCGGGTGACTCGTGCGCTCGTGATCCCGGTGAAGAATCCGCTCGCACAAGGCGCCGGCGCGGTGCTCATTGCAGGCGTTTCTCCGCGCCGCGCGCTCGATGAACGGTATCGGCGCTTCTTCGACCTGGTCGGAGGCCAGTTCGCCGCGGCACTCAACGATGCCCGTTCCTTCGAAGCAGAGCGTCGGCGCGGCGAAGCGCTCGCGGCCCTCGATCGCGCCAAAACGCAGTTCTTCTCGAACGTGAGCCATGAGTTCCGCACACCGCTGACATTGTTGCTCGGGCCCGTGGAAGAGATGCTTTCCGACCCGGCCGTGCCGGCGAGCCTGCATGAGCGCCTCGGGCTCGCGCACCGGAATTCACTGCGTTTGCTGAAACTCGTGAATTCACTGCTGGAAGTCACGCGCCTGGAAGCGGGACGCGTCACGGCTTCTTATGAACCAACGGACCTGGCCACCCTCACGCGGGACATCTCGAGCACGTTCCGCTCGGCGATCGAGCGTGCGGCGCTGACGCTGCACGTGGACTGCGCGCCGCTCCGCCAGCCTGCCTACATCGACCGCGAGATGTGGGAAAAGATCGTGCTGAACCTGTTGTCCAACGCGTTCAAGTTCACGTTGCAAGGAACGATCAGCGTGCAGCTGCGCGGGGAAGGCAACGACGCCGTGCTCGAAGTGGCCGATTCGGGCGTCGGCGTGCCGGAGTCGGAAATTCCGAGGTTATTCGAACGTTTTCACCGGGTGGAAGGCGCTCGCGGGCGAACCAACGAAGGCTCCGGCATCGGTCTTGCGCTGGTGCACGAGCTCGTGAAACTCCACGGCGGCAGCATCGAAGTGCAGAGCCAGCTCGAGCGCGGGACCACTTTCCGCGTTCGCATTCCGCTCGGCTCGGCGCACCTTCCCGCCGACCGGCTCAAAGCCGAGCGCACAGTGCATGCGCCGGCTGCAACGAGCAGTGTGTTCGTGCAGGAAGCATTACGCTGGTCTTCTTCAACGGATCCGGACACGCATCGCACCGAACCGGTACTCGCCGCGCCTGCGCCGACAGACAAGCGCTTTGCCAGCACGTTCGGCTCGAGCATCCTGCTGGCCGATGACAACGCAGACATGCGCGAATACGTTCGCGATCTGCTCTCAACGCATTACGTCGTGGAAACCGCTGCCGACGGCGAGGCCGCGTTGGCGAAAGCGCGTCAGCGCGCGCCCCACCTGATCATTTCAGATGTGATGATGCCGAGGCTCGACGGCTTCGGCCTGCTCGCAGCGCTGCGGGCGAGCGATTCACTGAAACGGGTGCCGGTCATCCTGCTGTCCGCACGCGCCGGCGAAGAATCGCGCGTCGAAGGGCTCGATGCCGGTGCGGACGATTACCTCGTGAAGCCTTTCAGTGCTCGCGAGTTGCTCGCGCGGGTCGGCGCGATCCTGGAGCGCGAGCGCTTTCATGCACAGGCGCGCCTGCAGCTCGAGACGGCGGACCGGCAGAAAGACGAATTCCTCGCGATGCTCGCCCATGAGTTGCGCAATCCGCTCGCGCCGATTCGCAACGCCGGTGAGCTGTTGTCCCGCTCGATGCCCACCGACACGCGCGCGCAGACCGCCGTCGGCATCGTCAAACGGCAGGTCACGCACCTCACTCGTCTCGTCGATGATCTGCTCGACGTCTCGCGCATCACACAGGGCCGGATCGAGCTACGTCGTGAGCCGGTCGCACTCGCAGATGTGATTGCCCAGGCGCTCGAAACCGTCGAGCCGCTGTTACGCGAGAAGCGGCACAAAGTGGCCGTAACACAGGGTTTCGAGCCCTTGCGAGTGAACGGCGACCCCGCAAGGCTCGTCCAGTGCGTCGCGAACGTGCTGACGAATGCAGCGAAATATACAGACGCGGAAGGCGACATCCGCGTCGAAGCGCATCGCGAAGAGAAGGAAGCCGTCATCACCATCACGGACAACGGTCCGGGTATCGCGCCGGATCTCCTGCCGCGTGTCTTCGAGCTGTTCGTGCAGGGCCAGCGCACGCTCGACCGCTCGCAAGGCGGCCTGGGCATCGGGCTTTCGGTGGTCCGCAGGCTCATCGACATGCATGGGGGAGAAGTACACGTGACGAGCAACGTTGACGAGGGTACGGCGTTCGAATTCCGCTTGCCGCTGATCGAAGCCAACACGGCAACCGAGGCGGCGGCGGCCACGAACGTCAGCGCGCGCCGGCGCGTCCTCATCGTCGACGACAACGAGGACGCAGCCGAATCCCTTTCCATGCTGTTATCGCTGGACGGCCACGAAGTCCGCACGGTCGCCACCGCGCAAGGTGCGCTGGAAGTCGTGCGCCAATCGCCGCCCGAAGTGGTCCTGCTCGACATCGGCCTGCCGGACATCGACGGCTACGAAGTCGCGCGGCGCGTGCGCGCAATGCCCGATCGCGCGCAGGTGCGCCTCGTGGCGCTCACGGGTTATGGCCAATCGGAGGACCGGCGCCGCACCGAGTCCATCGGCTTCGACGCACATTTGGTCAAACCCGTGGACCTCGCCCTGCTGCAGCGGACGCTCGAACGACTCGGCTGAACCAGCCGTATTTTTCGCAGCCGATCAAGCCCTTCATCACATAATGGTGGGGCCCTGTCGGCGTTCCGCTCCATCCCAAGCTGTCCGTAATTAAAAACAGCCTGCCGCGAGGGTGTCGCCTGTCGTCACTCAGGGACAACTTGCGCGGACCGTGGTCTGAAGCTCTACTGCTCCCCGCAGCAAACAACTACGTCACAGGTTTTCAATAACAAGATTCAGGGATTTCGGCCACCAGGACGGCTCGACAAAATTGGGAGAAGGACCGCGCCACGCGCGGGCAATGTATGTCGGACATCAAAGTGATTCGTAACCACTGGCAGCTGCCGGTGGCCCTCCAGGCCAGCATGGAATTCGTGATCTTCGGTGCAGCACTCCTGCTCGCGCAGCTGCTCACCCGCCTTGCCGGCGATACCGCATCCCTGACCGAGCCGATCGAACAGGCCGCGCCGCGCATACTGCTGTTCCTCACCGTCATGAGCTTCTCGATGGCGGCGATGGGCATGTACAACGTGCGCGCGGTGCTCTCGCGTTTCGGATTGCTCGTCCGCGTCGCCGTCGGCGCGGCCGGCGGTGCGCTCATCATCACGCTCATCTCGCAACTCGTGCAGGAGCTGCAGATCCCGACGAACGTGCTGCTCACCGGCACCGCGCTCGTCGTCGCCGGAGCGTTCGCGTGGCACTCGCTGCTCGATCGCATCGCTCGCAACAACGCGTTCCGCCGTCGCGTGGTGGTTTACGGCGCCGGTCGTCGCGCAGTAAGCCTGATGCAGCTTCCGGAACGTCGCGATCAGCGCGGCCTCACCATCGTGGGCTTCATCCCGTCCGTGGGCGAAGAAGCCGAAGAGATCGGCGATCGCCGCATCGAGCTGCGCACGTCGCTGCACGATTACTGCAAGCAGCACTCGATCTCCGAAATCGTCGTCGCGATGGACGACAGCCGCTGGGGCATTCCCTTCAACGCGTTCCTCGACTGCCGCCTCGGCGGCGTGCAGGTGACGGAGCTCACCGCCTTCCTCGAGCGTGAGACCGGCAAGGTGCGCGTCGACCTCGCGCACCCGAGCTGGACGATGTTCGCGCAGGGCTTCAACCGCAATACGCTTCAGTCGCACCTCGAGCGCGTCGTCGATGTGACGGCGAGCCTCACGCTGCTGCTCGTCACGTGGCCGGTGATGTTGCTGACCATGCTTGCCATCAAGCTCGAAGACGGGCTGCACGCATCGGTGCTGTACCGTCAGGTCCGCGTCGGCGAGCGCGGCCATCCCTTCCAGCTGCTGAAATTCCGGAGCATGCGCGAGGATGCGGAGCGCGATGGCGCCCGCTGGGCGGTGGCGAACGATGACCGCGTAACACGCGTCGGTCGCGTCATTCGCAAGCTGCGCATCGATGAGCTGCCGCAGATCCTCAACGTGCTCGCCGGACAGATGAGCCTGGTCGGTCCGCGCCCCGAACGCCCGGAGTTCGTTTCGCAGCTCGATCGCGCGATCCCGTTCTACGCCGAGCGGCACACGATCAAGCCGGGTGTCACGGGGTGGGCGCAGCTCTGCTATCCCTATGGATCAGACGAACGTGATGCGGCCGAAAAGCTGCAATACGACCTGTTCTACGTGAAGAACCGAACGCTGCTGTTCTATCTCGCGATCCTGCTGCAGACCGTAGAAGTTGTCCTGTGCGGCAAGGGCGCGCGTTGATGGTTTGAATCGCCGGCGCGCGCCGGCTCCCCATTCCCCCCGTCGACAATCCCCCTCGATTCCCCGCTCCAAACCCTCCGCATCCCCGCTAAAATCCCGGGCGCCGGCCCCACACCGGAGCCCGGGATCACTTCTTGCTGAACCGTTCGATCGTGCTCTCGCCGGGCACTGTCGTAAAAACAACTATCGCCTGAAGGTAGTCGATGGCCACCGCTGCCCCTGCAGTTCGATCTTTCGCTGAACGTCGCACCCGCCTGCCCATGCCGCCCTGGCCTGCGGTGGGATATATCGTCAAGGTCTTCGCGGTGTTGCTCATCGCCGTTGCGACCCAGCGATCCCTGGAAGGAAACCGGGCCGCGGTCGACAGCATCACGCACACGATGGCGGTCATCGAGCAGTCGCAGCTGATCCTCTTCACGATGACCCAGGCCGAAACCGGCCAGCGCGGTTATCTGCTCACGAACGAAGAGCGGTATCTCGCTCCGTACAACCAGGCCCGAGCGGCCCTGCCCGGCCAGATCCGCCAGGTGCGCGCGCTCACGGCGGACAACCCTCAGCAGCAGACCCGGCTCGATGAGCTCGATCAGCTGGTCACACGCAAGCTCGCTGAGCTGGGCCAGACGGTGGACCTCGGTCGAACCGGTGACCGGGCCAGAGCACTCGAGCTCGTGCGCACCGATGTGGGCGCCGACCTGATGGACCGCATCCGCGTCGTCCTCGGCCAGATCGAAAGCGCCGAACGCCAACTGCTGGTTTCGCGGCAGGACCAATGGCAGGTCGCCCGCAACTTCTCGGTGTTCATCACCATCGGTGGATCGGCCCTGTTGCTGGCGCTGATTTTCTCCTCGAGCGTGATGACGTCCCGCGACTACCGCACACGGGAAACCGCGGCGTGGCTGCGCAATGGGCAAACCGCCTTTTCCCAACGCATCCAGGGCGAACAGCGCCTCGATCAGCTCGGCCAGCACGTGCTCAACTTTCTCGCGGACTACCTGCATGCGCAGGTCGGCGCGTTCTACGTGGTCGAAGGCGGAAACACCCTGCGTCGGTATGGTGGATATGCCACGCCCGCGGGAACCGGCGCGGATGAGGTCCAGAAAGGACATGGTCTGCTGGGCCAGGCCGCGCTGGAAAACCGTGTGATTCATGTGCGGGACGTGCCGGCGGACTATCTGCACGTGACCTCCACCCTCGGCGGCTCCAAGGCACGCGAGCTGATCGTATCGCCGGCCGCGGCCGATGGCAGCGTCCACGCAGTGCTGGAGCTCGGATTTTTCCGCCGTGTCGAGCCGGCCGATCTGGAGCTGCTCGAACGGATTTCGGAATCGCTGGGCGTTGCCGTGCGCGCGTCGAAAGATCGCACGCGCCTCGAAGACCTGCTCGCCGAAACCCAGCGCCAGGCCGAAGAGCTGCAGACCCAGCAGGAAGAGCTGCGCGTCAGCAACGAAGAGCTGGAAGTGCAGACGCGTGCGCTCAAGGAATCCCAGGTGCGCCTGGAGGCGCAGCAGGCGGAGCTCGAGCAGACCAACTCGCAGCTCGAAGAACAGGCGCAGCTGCTGGAACACCAGAAAGACGATCTCGCGAAAGCGCAGCTGGTGCTGGCCGAAAAGGCCGCGGAGCTGGAACGCTCCAACCAGTACAAGAGCGAGTTCCTGGCCAACATGAGCCACGAGCTGCGCACGCCGCTCAACTCCACGCTGATCCTCGCGAAGCTGCTGGCGGACAACAAGCCGGGCACGCTGAACGAAGAACAGGTGAAGTTCGCGCAGACCATCTCGTCCGCCGGCAAGGAGTTGCTCGCGCTCATCAACGACATTCTCGACCTGTCGAAGATCGAAGCCGGCAAGGTCGAGGTGATGCCGGAAGCGGTGCCGGTCGCGCAGATGATCCAGACTCTGATGCAGCCTTTCGAGCCGCAGGCGCGCGAGAAAGGGCTTTTGCTGACGACGACGATCGACGAAGGCGCACCCGTCCAGTTCGAAACGGATGTGCAGCGGCTCGGGCAGATCCTGCGCAACCTGATCTCGAACGCGATCAAGTTCACCGAGCGCGGTGAAATCTCGCTGCGTGCCTCGGCCGTGCCGGCCGGCATCGCCTTCACCGTGCGCGACACGGGCATCGGCATTCCGGCCCATCAGCAACAGCTCATTTTCGAGGCCTTCCGGCAAGCGGACGGCAGCACGCATCGGCGCTATGGCGGCACAGGCCTTGGCCTGTCGATCTCGCGGGATCTCGCGCGAATGCTCGGCGGCGATGTCACGCTGGATAGCGCTGAAGGTAAGGGAAGCGTGTTCACGCTCACCCTGCCGCTCGTGTATGCCGGAAAGAATCTGAACGTGCCGGCACGGTCTGCCGCGGTTGCGCCGGCAGTGCCCGTCTCGGCGCTCGCTGCGCCAGGTTGGGCATCGCCCGGTGCGAATGGCAGCAGTCCGCCCGCGCCTGGTGGCGGCAATGGGCGCATCGAGCCCCTGCGCGCCATCTCGATGGAAGACGATCGCGACCAGCTCACGCCGGGCAGCCGCCGCATTCTGGTGGTCGAAGACGACGAGCGTTTTGCCATGATCCTGCGAGATCTGGCGCATGAGATGGGTTTCCAGTGTGTCGTGACGCACACGGGCAGCGACGCGCTCACCGCCGCGCGCCTCGTCGAACCGAACGCGATCGTGCTCGACATGAAACTGCCGGATCATTCCGGCCTCGCGGTGCTCGATCAGCTCAAGCGCGATCCGCGCACGCGACACATTCCGGTGCACGTCGCGTCGGTGGCCGATTTCAGCCACGAAGCGCTGGAGCTCGGGGCCGTCGGCTTTGCGCTGAAGCCGGTGAAACGCGAAGAGCTGGTCGAGGCCTTCAAGCGGCTCGAAGCGAAGTTCTCGCAGAGCCTGCGACGCGTCCTGGTGGTCGAAGACGATCCGCGTCAGCGCTCCAGCGTCGAGCAGTTGCTCGCCAATGGCGACGTGCGCATTACCGGCGCCGCCACCGCGGCCGAGGCGCTCGCCCGGCTCCAGGAGAATACTTTCGACTGCATGGTGCTCGACCTCAGCCTGCCCGACGTGAGCGGCTTCGAGCTGCTCGAGAAGATGGCGAGCCACGACGATGTATCGTTCCCGCCCGTCATCGTCTACACGGGTCGCGCGCTCACGCGCGAAGAAGAGCAGCAGCTGCGCAAGTTCTCGCGCTCGATCATCATCAAGGATGCGCGCTCGCCGGAGCGGCTGCTCGATGAGGTCACGTTGTTCCTGCACCAGGTGGAGTCGAACCTTCCGGCCGAGCGCCAGCGCATGCTGCAGCAGGCGCGCGATCGCGAGTCGCTGCTCGACGGACGGCGCATCCTCGTCGTCGAAGACGACGCACGAAACATCTTCGCGCTGACGAGCGTGCTGGAGCCGAAAGGCGTGCGCGTCGAGATTGCGCGCAACGGTCGCGAAGCCCTGGCCGCACTGGCCCGCACGCAGGCATCGCCCGACACCGCGGTCGATCTCGTGCTCATGGACATCATGATGCCGGAGATGGATGGTCTCACCGCGATGCGCGAGATTCGCCGCCAGCCCGAGCTCGAGCGGCTGCCGATCATCGCGCTCACCGCCAAGGCCCGCAAAGACGACCAGGAAAAATGCCTGCAAGCCGGGGCCAACGACTATATCGCCAAGCCGCTGGACGTCGAGAAGCTCCTGTCGCTGGTACGCGTGTGGATGCCGCGGTAACGCTGTGACGGTACGCCCGCCGGATTTCGAGATCGAGCTGCCCCTGCTGATCGAGGCGGTCTATCTAAAGTATCACTACGACTTCCGGCAGTACGCGCGCGCCTCGCTGCGCCGAAGGCTGATGTCGGCGCTCTCCAATCTCGGCTACCACACGTTGTCTCAGCTCCAAGACAAGGTGCTGCGCGACCCGGAAATGTTCGCACGCCTGCTCGACTTCCTCACCGTGCCGGTGAGCGAGATGTTCCGTGATCCGAGCTTCTTCCGCGCGCTGCGCGAGCAGGTGGTGCCGATGCTGCGCACCTATCCGTCGCTGAAAATCTGGGTCGCCGGCTGCAGCACGGGTGAAGAGGTCTACTCCATCGCGATTCTGCTGCGGGAAGAAGGGCTGCTGGAGCGCACGCTCATCTATGCAACCGACATCAATCCGCATTCCCTGCAGAAGGCCCAGGCCGGCATCTACGATTTGAACCGTGTGGCCGGCTTCACCGAAAATCATCGCAAATCTGGCGCGCGCAGCTCACTCTCCGACTACTACACCGCGGCTTACGGCGGCGTCATGCTAGACAAATCGCTCAGGCAACACATCGTGTTCTCCGATCACAGCCTCGCCACCGACAGCGTGTTCGCGGAAGTGCAGCTCGTCACCTGCCGCAACGTGCTCATCTATTTCGACCGCGAGCTGCAGGACCGCGCCGTCGGCCTGTTCCGGGACGCGCTCTGCCGCAAGGGATTTCTCGGCATCGGCTCGAAGGAATCGCTGCGCTTCTCGACGCACGCACATGAGTTCGAAGAAGTGATGCGCGACGAACGCATCTACCGCAAGCGGGACGCAGCATGATCGCGAAGCCGACTGCTGCTGCCCTCGATACCGTCCATTGCCTGATGGTGGATGATGTCGAAGAGAACCTCATCGCCCTCACCGCCCTGCTGCGCGCGCCGAACGTGGAGATCCATACGGCAAAGTCGGGACTCGAAGCGCTCGACCTGCTGCTCCGTTACGACATGGCGCTCGCGTTGCTCGACGTGCAGATGCCGGAGATGGACGGCTTCCAGCTCGCCGAGCTCATGCGCGGCAGCGAGCGCACGCGTCACGTGCCGATCATTTTCGTCACCGCCGGGCTGCGCGATCAGGTGCGCACCTTTCGCGGTTACGAATCCGGCGCTGTCGATTTTCTGTATAAGCCGATCGATCCGCACATGCTGCGCGGTAAGGCCGACACGTTCTTCCAGCTGCATCGACAAAAGCAGCAGCTTGCGCGCGACCTGCACGAGCGCACGGAGGCGCTGCGCCTCAACGAGATGTTCATCGCCGTCCTGGGGCACGACCTGCGCAATCCCCTGCACGCAATGATGCTGTCTGCGCACGGCATCCAGCGCGCGTCGGGTGAGGAACAGGTTCGTCAGGCTGCCAAGCGCATCGTGTCGAGCGGCAATCGCATGAGCCGCATGATCGAAGACCTGCTCGATCTCGCGCGCGGCCGGCTCGCGGGCGGCATTCAGCTCGTGCTCGAAACCACCGATCTCGGTGCGGTCGTGAGTCGCGTGGTACGCGAAACGCAGGCGGCACGCCCGGACCGGCGCATCGAGTCGCGCCAGCAAGGCAACCTCAGGGGACATTGGGACGCGGGCCGGCTGGCCCAGGTGGCGTCCAATCTTATTGCCAACGCGTGCCAATATGGTGATGCGAGCGAACCCGTCGAAGTGGAGCTGGATGGATCGAGCGTCGGCGAAATCATTCTCGTGGTGTCGAACACCGGCACCATACCGAAAGAGATCCTGCCGGTGATTTTCGACCCGTTCCGCGGGCGAACGGAGCCGACGCGCCGGAGCGAAGGGCTCGGGCTCGGACTCTACATCGTGCGCCAGATCGTCGAAGCGCACGGCGGCCGTGTCGAAGCGCGTTCCAACCCCGGCGAGCGCACGCGTTTCACCGTTCACCTGCCGCGAGACAACGCCGGCAACTAGTGAACACGAAACGCCCTCGTGCGGCACGCGGGTGCCGGCCTGGGCTATTCTGCCCCCGAGGCGTTCGATCCGAAAAAAGGGGGCAAAGATGAGAGCTCGAAAGACGCGTTCCACGGTGCGCGGCGTAGTTACGGCGTTGTGTCTATCCGGGGTTGCAGCGGTATCGCAAGGTGCGTCGAGCACGCCCGCCACCACGACGGTTGCCGCGGAAACGAGCTGCAACCGCGCCTGCCTCGAAAGCTACGTCGACCGATATCTGGACGCCGTTGTCGCGGATCAACCGGCATCCGTGCCGCTCGCGCCGGGGGTGCGATTCACCGAAGACGGCGTGCAACTCGTCATCGGCGACGGGCTCTGGAACACGATGCGCGCGAAAGGCAAATACCGCCTGTTCGTCACGGACGTGCCGGCGGGACAGGTCACTTTCTTCGGTTCGATCGAAGAGGACCATCGTGATCCCAACCAGGGGACGCCGGCGCTCATCGCGCTGCGCCTCAAGGTGAAGCAGCAGCAGATCACCGAGATCGAACAGCTCGTGATCCGCGACGAGAAAGCCGCGACGCGGGTGAACGAAATGACACCGAATCCGCTGTATCTGCAGAGCGTGCCTCAGGCCGAACGCATGTCGCGCGCAGACCTGATCTCGACTGCGAACAAGTACTTCACGGGCATGCAGCAGAACGACGGCAAGGGCGACTATCCCTTCGCAGACGACTGCAATCGCCTGGAAAACGGCGGGCAGTCGACGAATGCGCCGGTGCCGGCGGGCCAGACCAAGCCGGATCCGAAAACCTCGACGACGTATTCCGGCTCGTGGAGCTGCATGGAGCAGTTCAAGTCGGGCCTGCTGCACTTCGTGAATCGCATCCGTGATCGGCGTTTCGTCGCGGTCGATGAAGAGCGCGGCATCGTGTTCGCGTTTGGATTCTTCGATCACTCCGGCGGCGCCACGCGCACCTTCACCGTGCCGGACGGACGCACGGTCACATCAGGCCCCACACAGCCGTGGACCTGGCAGATCGCGGAGTTGTTCAAGGTCGAGAAAGGCAAGATCCGCAAGATCGAGGCGCTGCTCCACCGCTCGCCCTATGGCATGAATTCGGGCTGGAGCACCTGGCAGCAGGGCATGTCGGATCATGGACGCGATGTGACGTTCGACTGAGGGCCCGGCGAGGGCTGGTGAACGAAAATTGTGAATGCGCGCACTGAACGGCTGCCGCCGTTCAGTCAGCGTTCCGTCCGGCCCCCTCGCCACGCCGGAAATCGTTCATGGAAGAGCACGCCAGGCTTTTTAGACCTTTCTTTTTCGTCATCGCACTCGCGTGCCTCGCGGTCGGAGCGCCTGCCTTCGCGGCGGAGAATTCCGTGTCGGGGCTCCGAGTGGAGGCAACTCCAGGCGGTGTCTGGACCGTCGAGTTCGACTATTTCTATACCGGTCAGCCTATCGATGGAGTTCTGATTGCAGAGCTGCCACAGGACGGCACCGGTAACGCTAATTGGCTCCCGCCGGAAGCGCGCCACATGTTCCTTCAGCGCGCTGAACAAGGCCAGCATCACGTCAGCGCACGACTCAATTACCCGCCAGGCGGGGGCATCACACGGCGAGTGACGGTTGTGCTGAAGAGCCAGCGGCCCGAGCAGGCGGGACGCGTCGAACAGCAGGTCGATCAGGTGATCGAGTGGCCCGACGCGGCGACCTACAACCTCAATCAGCAGATCCTCGCGTATACGCCGGAGAACAATCTTCGTGTCGCGATCCAGGAGATCGACGCCGGTGACGAGGAACATCTGCTCCGGGCGAAAACGCGGCTGGAGTACCTGCTCACGCAGAATCCCCGCCTCACGCAAGCCTACGTCGAGATGGCGCGTGTCGCGATGAAGTCGAACTGGGGACCGGAAGGATTGCACTCTGCCGAAAATCTCTTGCTCTCGGCACTACAAATCGAGCCTGCCAGCGTGAACGCGAGAGTGCTGCTCGGTTACGTCTACACGAATCAGGGCAAGCTCGACGCGGCGGACAAGCTGTTTGCCGCCGCCTCGCAACCCGAACCTGCCAATCTGTGGCTGTGGACCAATTGGGGCGAGTTGCTCCTCAAGCAGGGCAAGCCGGACCAGGCTGCGGCGAAGTTCCGCCGCGCTGTCGCGCACCCGATGACGCACGATACGTATGACCGCGCACGTAAGTCAGCGTATCGCTATTTGCTCACGCTGCTCGAGAAGCGCAAGGATCTCGACGGCATGGAGGCGCTCTACCAGCAGCGCATCAGCGAATTCGGCCCCGGCGCGTGTTACAGCGCCGACTACGCGCGCTTCCTGCTCTACGTCCGCGGCAACCCGCAGGCCACGATCGACCTGGCGCGCCGCGCGCTGAACCAGAACTGCGACGATAGTGAGGCCCGCGAGTTGCTCGGCCTGGCGTACTACACCAAGTGGGCCAGTGCGAAGGGTCCGGACAAGATCGATGCGCTGAACCAGGCGCGCATCTACTGTCCCGTCAACCCGCGCTCGATCTATTTGCTGGCCAGCACAGACGGCACTGTACCGGCCGTCCGACAACTGCTCGCGTCCGGCGAAAAGATCGACCAGATCGACAACGAGCACTACACGGCACTCGCTCACGCGGTGCACGGCAATGACCTCGCGGCCACGAAGCAACTCCTGCAGCTCGGTGCCGATCCGAAGATCCCCGTCGGTTACGAAGAAGCGCCGGTCGCCCTCCTCCCCGTATTCGAAGAAAATTTCGAAGCGATCCGGTTGATGCGGCAGTTCGGCGTCGATTACTCGAAACTGAAATTCAAGGGCGCGACCGCGCTCGAATTTGCCAAGCAGACCGGCAACAGCGCGCTGCTGAAGGCACTCGAGCAGAATACGAAAACGCTTTAGCTCGGCCTCATCGCGCGGCACGCACGCGCGCCGGATTGCCAACGACCGTCGCACCGGCAGGAACGTCTTTCGTCACCACGCTGCCGGCGCCGATGATCGCGTCGTCGCCCACCGTGATGCCGGGCAGAAGAATCGCACCGCCGCCGATCCAGACATTGCGGCCGACGTGGATCGGCCGACCGAACTCCAGGCCCTGCAGGCGGACGTCGAGCTCACGCGGATGATCCGCCGTGAGAATCTGCACCTTCGGACCGATCTGCGTCAGGTCGCCGATCGAGACCTCGACCACATCGAGGATCACGCAACCGAAGTTCAGGAACACACCGCGACCCAGGCGGATGTTGTACCCGTAGTCGCAATGAAACGGTGGCCGGATGACCGCGCCTTCGCCCACGGCGGCGAATCGTTCGACCAGTAACGCGTGTCGTTGCCCGGCGGGCATGGCGACGGAAGCGTTGAAGCGATCCATCCATTGAGCCGCAGCAAACTGGTCCGCCTGAATCTCGGGCACGCTCGCGTTGTAGAGCTCGCCCGCCAGCATCTTTTCTTTTTCGGTGCGCATGTCGGAATCCTATCGTTCCGCTCGTCTTGCTCCTAGAGACGCAGGAGAAAACGCCCATGAACCCGCCCCGCATTGCGACCCGCGACGAATGGCTCCAGGCCCGTAAAACGCTGCTGAGCAAGGAAAAGGCCGCAACACATTTGCTGGACCAGCTGCGCGCAGACCGTCGTGCCCTGCCCTGGGTCAAGGTCGACAAGGACTACGTGTTCGACAGTGCCGAAGGCCGCAAGACGCTGGCGGATCTGTTCCAGGGCCGCAGCCAGCTGTTCGTGTATCACCACATGCTGACGGTCGAGTCCGATCACATCTGCCCGGGCTGCTCGTTGCTGAGCGATCACATCGACGCCGCGCGCCAGCATTTCGAACAGGCGGATCTGTCGGTCGCCGTCGTTTCCCGCGCGACAGTGGACTGGATCGAGCAGGTGAAAAAGCGCATGGGCTACCGCTTCCAGTGGGTGTCGTCGCAGGGCTCGGACTTCAACTACGACTTCCAGGTCTCGTTCACGGACGACGAAATCGCGAGTGGCGCAGTCGAATACAACTTCAGGAAGCAGCCGATCACGATGAAAGACCTGCATGGCGAGAGCGTCTTCGCCAAGGGCGACGATGGCGCCGTCTATCACACGTATTCGTCATACGAGCGCGGCTCGGAGCTGCTGGTCGGCGCATTCAACTTCCTGGACTTCGTGCCCAAGGGGCGCAACGAACGCTCCACGATGAGCTGGGTGCGGCTGCACGACGAGTATCCGGACGCGCCTCGAAACGCACCGTCAAACGGGCCCAAAGTCGCGGCCGCATCGTGTTGCGGATCCAGCGACAAATAGGCTCCGCGATAGGCTCCACGGGGCGTCGGCCGCATCCACTCGGCCGGGTCTGACGTAATGACGACGAGTCCCGGAGTCACCTCCGGCGAATACCGTCGCCTCACACAGACAGGAATTGAACGCATGAGACTCGCACGCCCCTCCGCCCTAGTGGGCGGCCTGCTCGCCTCACTGGTTACGACGGCCGCGCTGGCCGCGCTTCCGAACGGCACCCCTGCGCCGGACTTCACCACGCAAGCGTCGCTCGCGGGCAAGCCCTTCACGTTCTCCCTGGCGGAGGCGCTGAAACAGGGCCCGGTGGTGCTGTATTTCTACCCGGCCGCGTTCACGTCGGGCTGCACGATCGAGGCACATAACTTTGCGGAGGCGACCGATCAGTTCAAGTCGCTCGGCGCGACGGTCATCGGCGTGTCCCACGACGACATCGAGACGCTGAACAAATTCTCCGTGAGCGAATGCCGCAACAAGTTCGCGGTGGCCGCGGATGCGGACAAGAAGATCATGAAGGCGTATGACGCGCAGCTGTTCCTGAAACCGGACTGGGCCAAGCGCACCTCGTACGTGATCGCGCCGAGCGGCGAGATCATCTATTCATACAACGCGCTCAACCCGGACAAGCACGTCGCCAACACGATGGCGGCGGTGAAGCAGTGGGTGACGGATCACAAGCGGTAAGCGGATGTCTGGATCGCGTAACGCTTGATCATCTTGCCCAGCGCACGTCGTTCCTTTCCCGCAAGCCTCGCGGCACGCGTGACATTGCCACGCGTGCGCGCGAGCACTTCCGCGATGTACTGGCGATCGAAAGCCTCGAGCGCGCGCGCTCGTGCAGACTTGTAATGGGGAACGGTGTCATTCGCCGGCGGTCCCGCGCCCGCTTGTTCGTCCTGCACGACCGGATCGTTCGCGCAGGGCGCGGCACTGAGCGTGAGTGATTGCGAGTCGCTCAACAGGAACTCGCGGTGGATCAGGTTCTCGAGCTCGCGCACGTTGCCGGGCCATCCGTACGAGCGCAACCACTCGACCGTGGCCGGATGTAGAGGCTTCTCTGGCAATCCATAGGCGCTCGCGCAGTCGCGCATGAAATGCGTGGCGAGCAACTCCACATCGTCCACGCGCTCGCGCAATGGCGGCAGCGTGACTGACATGATCCTCAGCCGAAAATACAGATCCGCGCGAAACAGCTGACGCGCGACGAGGTCGCCCAGGTGGGCGTTCGTTGCGGCAATGATGCGTGTGTCTGAAGGATGCAGCTCGCGGAGCTGCAGAAATCGTAGTAGCGCGACTTGCGCTTCCGGCGGCAGTGCGTCGATGTCATCGAGGAACAGCGTGCCCCGATGGGCCAGACGCAGGGAAGCGGGTGCTTCGGCTTGAGCGCCGCTGCTGGTTGTCCGGTGCTCACCGAGCAGCTCGTTCTCGATCAGCCCTTCCGGCAGCGCGCCGCAGTTGACGGCCACGAACGGATCGTCGCGCCGCGCGCCGAGAGAGTGAATCGCGCGTGCCGCGAGCTCCTTACCAGTTCCGGTTTCGCCTTCGATGAGCACCGTTGCGTCGGTGCGCGCGATGCGACGGATCAGCTCGGTCACCGCCAGCATCGACGCCGATTGGCCGATGAGTCTCACGGACGGCAGGATCGATTGGGCGACGGTATTCACTGCGCCTCTCTTTCTTCTCGTCGGAAGAATCTCCAGTACCTTTTCCCTGTCGCGAGACGCGCTTCGATGACAAAAAAAGTGGGGCGGCGGCCCCGAAAGACCGCCGCCCCAGGTCGCTTGCCCAGCTCGTCAGATCAGAACGAAGTGCGCAGTCCCAACTTGAACGTCCGGCCCAGCGTGTCAAAGAAGATCGCATTGGTTCCGCCGTTGGCATTGGACGGACCGAATGCGCCGCCGCCCACCGCAACCGGCGGCTCCTTGTCGAACACGTTGTCCACCGCCGCCCAGACCTGCATGGTCTTGAGCGGCCCGATGTTGTCGAAGGTGTAGCTGCCGGTCAGGCCGAACACCTCGTAGCTCGGCACGTGGTTGACGCTGAGGCCATGCTGGGTGGCGTCCGGCGTCGCCGGCGGCACCACACCGAGGTAGTCCATCACGCCGCTGCTCACGTACCGCATCGTGCCGGTCGCGCTGAACGGACCCCGGTTGTACGTGGTCGAGAACGTAGCCTGCCAGTCGGCCGTCGGCTGGTTATCCGACAGGAACGAGTTCGCCGTCCCGGTCTGGCCCACGACATCGATGAACGGACCGCCCGGGATGTTCTGGAACTCCTGCTTCATCATCTTCGTCGCCAGCAGGCGGAAGTTGAGAATGCTGCCGTTCTCGAGCTGCCAGAGATAAGAGCTGGTGAAATCGATGCCTTCGTACTTGTAGCCGCTGCCATTGAACGACAACGCGCGCACCGTCTCCACGCCCGTGCCCGTGACCGGGTTGAACGTGTAGACGCCCGGCACATCCGGCGTGATCAGATCGCAGAACGACTGGATGCCCGAGATGCGGCAGCCATCGAGCACGCGCTGGGTGCTGGCCTGCTGGATCGCGTCGGAGATCTTGATCTTGAAGTAGTCGGCCGCGAACTGGAACCCGGGCAGCACATCGGTCGGCGTGAACACGATGCCGGCGGTGGTGGTGTCCGCCTTCTCGGGCTTCAGGTCGACGTTGCCCTGCAGGTTGAAGTTACACGCGTCCTGTGAGGCCGGCTCGCAGAAGCCGAAGAGGCCGCCCGCGTTGATGATCTGACCGTAGTACAACTCGCGGAAGTTCGCCGCACGGCTGTCGCGCGACTGGGTTGCGCGGAAGCGCAGCCAGTTGAGCGGCTCCCAGTTGCCGGAGATTTTCCACGTGGTCATGTCATGCGTGCGCTCTTCGCCTGTCGTGCCGAAGCCGCCCTTGTTCTTGTATTCCGAGACACGGCCTGCGATGTCGAGATCGAGGCGCTTGGCGCCCAGCGCATCCTTCAGGAACGGAACGAACGCTTCGACGTAGCCTTCCGTCACGTTCACCTTGCCGGCAAACGATTCGCCGTACTGGATCAGGTAATCGGTGCGAACGTAGTCCGGCGTGCCTGGCGGCACAGCGGCGATGTTCTCACCTTTCTCGATGCGGTATTCCGCGCCGACGGCGGCGGTGACGGCACCCGCTCCGAATCCATCGAACAGCTCGCCGTTCGCGTTCAACGCAAACACGGTCTGCTTGTAATCGAGCTGCTCATCGAGATTACCGAATGCATAGGCTTTCGCGGCGTCAGAAATCGCGCCGGTGCCGAACGGATTCAGCGGCACGCAACCATTCGCCAGGCGCGGGTCGTAAGTCACGCCGGCCGCGATGGCTTCCGCTTCGTTCGAGATGCGGCAGCGGGCGACGCCGTTCACGATGATCGAATCGGTCGCGAGGTTGTAGGCGTTGAGGTGCCGGTTGTCGACCACGAGCTGTTCGCGCTCGGTCTTGCCGTACTGGAGATAGCCGTCCCACGCCCAGCTCGACGTCCCGAACTTGCCGTCGAGGCCGATGGCGCCACGACGCACGTCGGTCGTCGTCTCGGAGTGCGAGTTGACCTGGCTGGTCCAGTCCTTGTTGAAGAAGGCCGGGCCGCCCGGGAAGATCGAGTAGGTCGACTGAGCAGCCGCGAGCGCCGGAGTCAGGTACGCGTTGTCGGCAGCGATGGTGGTGAAGTTCGCGACGAGCGCCTGCGTGCGATTGGCCGTTTCCACCTTGCCGTATGAAAGATCCACGCTCAGGTGGGTGTCGTCGGTCAGGTCGAACATGAACGCGCCCGTCGCAACGTTGCGCTTCACTGGTGCGCGCAGGTTCGTGTACTGGTAGATCGACTCGCCGTCGCCGCCAGACACGTTGTTGAATGGCGAATCGCTGACGCCTGAGCCGATATTGAACGCCGTCGTACCGGTGCCCGCCGCATTGGTCTGCAGGGTCGTGGTTGCTCCGGGCGCGCTGTTCTGGAACACGCCCGTCTGGCTCAACTGGTTGAAGCGTGCATCCTTCACGAGGGTGAGACCGGGACCGCCGGTGACGAACGCGTTGCCTTCACGGCACCACTCGCGCGCGTCGTAGCAGCCCACCGCGTCGGACTTCTGGTACTCGTAGCCGAGAATGAAATGCCCGCGGTCGTTGAAGAGACCCGAGCCATACGCGAGTCCGATGTGCCGGTCGCGCGCATCGCTCTCACCCGACTCGCCGAAGTCGATGTCGGCGCGACCGCCTTCGAGCTTGCGGTTGAGGATCACGTTGTTCACGCCCGAGATGGCGCCGGAGCCGTAGGCCGCGGACGCACCGCCGGTCACCACGTCCACGCGCTCGACGAGCACGAACGGAATGAAGTTGAGGTCGACGCCGTCGCCCTGGTTCGTCGGCACGAAGCGCCGGCTGTTCACGAGGTTCAGCGTGCGGCTGCCGAAGAACGGATTCAGGCCGCGCAGGTTCGCGATGGTGGAACCGGCGAAGAAACTGCTGTTGCCGGTGTTGGTCGCCGAGAACGTGGACACGTTCGAAGGCAGCATCTGCAGGGCCTGCGAAACGTTCGCGACACCCAGGTTTTTCAGGTATTCGCTGTCGACGACCGTGGTCGGGTTCGCCGAATCGAAGTCGGTTGAGCGGCGGATGCGTGAACCGGTGACGGTCACCTCGTCGAGCGACAGGTTGTCACTCGCCGCCGGCGCATCACTGGCCTGCTGCGCACCGGCCGCACTCGTCAATCCCAATGAGATCGCCATCGCCGCCAGCGTGATAGCGCGGCTCGAAAGTCTGGAACTGGAACCCTCTTCCTGCACGCAAGCGCGTGCCGCCGAGCTGCGCAAAAGCGCAGCCACGGTTTTCCGTACAACCGTCATGAAACCCCCTCATATCCGGATCGGGCTCGACCCGGGAATCAAACGTGACGAAACGTTACGTCTTCGTGCTCGCGCGCTGGCGTGTCTGCGTCAACACGCGGCCAGTCTTTGGCACGTCCGATTATTGCAACGGCAAAGTGCCACGCAGCAAGTTGCTACGGGAACCTCATCCGCTGCGCGGCGAAACAGAGGGGAGAAATCGATACACTTGTGTAGCTACCAATCGAATTTAGTTAGCACGCAACCTATTTGGCACTCGTGGTATATGCACCACTAGCGCGCGTCAGCGTTCTTTTCAGAGGTGTAGCTCAGGCTCACACGCCAGCCCCGCGTGCCGGACGGCACGGCAACCGACGCGTGTGCTTCTGAATGGCCGTTGTTCCAGAACGCCACCTGCGTGTCGGCTTTTGACAGGGTCGCGCCGATCGATTTCATCTTCTGCCGATATACCGCAGAGTCGAAATCGTAGCTGGGCGCGCCCCGTTCGCGGCTCACGCGGCGCTTGATCTGCGTGTACAGCGCCGTCGCATCGTCCCCGTCCCGGACGTCGAAAATATAGGCCCCTCTGAAGAAGCGCCCGTCGCGGCAGGCGTAGCCGATGACGACATCGCGGTCCATTTCGCGGGTGCGGAAGGCGTACTGGAAGCCGGACGGAAGTTGCTGGTCGTAGGGCGTGGAGCCCAGACCGGCTTCGAGCGACGACACGCCCTCGCAGGGCGCGTCGAAGTCGAGCGCGCGAAAATCTTTTGCGGGCGCGGCCGCGGAAAGCGCCAGACTCACGGCCACAACGCCGCCCACCCATCTCATCGCGGAAACAATCCTTCGCATGGTCATTCGCCCCGGTGCTCTGAACCGGGGCGAATTCTGCGCGGACGCGGCCCGGACCGCCAATAAACCGCTCTGGACGATAGGGCCGCTAGGCGCGCCAGTAAACGGACCGCCCGTAATGCCGATGCAGGTCAGCTTCGTATTCACGCGAGATCGGCGTGGATGGATCATATGTGGGACACGCTTTGATGCGCTCCGCGTCCATGTCCAACGCCAGCGTGCGGGTGGCCCAGTCGATCTCGGCGGCCCACTCCACTCCGACCAGCACCGGCGGTCCCGGCCACCAGTTGCGCGTGTCGATGAGCAGGTAGCGAATGGTCCAGCTCTCAGGATCGATCAACATGTCGTCGACGTGACCGAATGTCTCGTCGCGTGCCTTGATGTGATACCCGATCACTTCACGGGAGCTGCGCAGGTGGGTGTTCGCATCACCGCTGTCGAGTGGCGGCGGCGGACCGCCCTCGCTCGGGGGTAGCACCGGCAGGTCGCCCCAACCCCAGACCGGCGCGTTCGCGCCAAACGTCCAGTAATCCGGGTAGCCGTAATAGCGGTTGAGGTGCGCTTCCATCATCCGCGAGACCGGCTTGTCGGTCTCGATGGAAGGACTCTCGTCCACCTGTTTCTGCGTGACCGCCAGGTCCAGGCGCTGCCGTTCCCGGTCGAAGTGAGCCACCGCCAGCGGCGAGATCAGAACCTCCCGCCCGCGCAGCCAAGCCCTTGTATCGACAACCAGATAGCGCACCGTCCAGCGCACGTCATCGAAGTAAGTGTCCTTGACCTCGCCGGCCGGCGCATCGCTTCCGGCTACGTTGAAGCCATTCAGTTCCTTCGCATTGATGAGCATGGGGCCCCTCCTTCTCTCAACGATTAAACGGGGCCGGTGCGAGCCTGTTCCCAACTGACGACAACATTGGCGCGCCGCGCCGGAAGCGCGCACCGCTTCGCATAAATCGCCCTTCGACGTGCGCCAGTCCGCAGCTTCGACGGATGCGGTCAAGTTCCGATCCGGTTTCCCGATAACGTCATCACCGCGCCACATGCCTCGAATTGAAGGCCGCTGGCGAGCGGTCGGGGGTCGCTGTGAGGCTGTTCTCTTTTTTAAAACGGGCACGGATTGCCGGCCTGCGGGCCGGCATCGCTGCCTCCGAACATGAAATCTCGGTGGCCCTCGTCAGGAAGGCGGCCGGGCGCAAACCGGTCGTCGTGAACTGCGTCGCGAAGGCGGCGGTCGACGGGTACACCGACGCGAGCGTCGAACGCGTATTGCACGAGCTCGAGCTCGGTCGCACCCCGGTGAGCGCCGTGATGGGCGCGGGCGATTACCAGATCGTCCAGGTCGAAGCGCCCGAAGTGCCGGCGGCCGAGCTGCGCCAGGCCACGCGCTGGCGGCTGCGCGATCAATTCGACTTCCCCATCGACTCCGCCACGATCGACCTGTTCGACGCGCCTCCCACCTCTCGTCGCGGTCGCGCGCGCATGCTGTTCGCGGTTGCCGCGCACGGCGAAGCGGTGAACAACATCGGGTCCGCCGTCAGCCGGGTGACGCCCGGCTTCGATGTCATCGACATTCCGGAGCTGTGCCAGCGCAACCTGAGCACCCTGCTGCCGCAGGACCCGAAAGGCGTCGCGCTGCTGCTCCTGCGCGAGAAATTCGCGCAGCTCGTGCTCACGCGCAACGGACTGCTCTATCTGACTCGCCGCTTCGAGCTCGGTCAGCGCGGTGAGGATCGTGAAGCGAGCATCGATCCGGCCTCACTCGCCCTCGAGCTGCAGCGATCGCTCGACTACTACGAAAGCCATTTCGACCAGACCGCCATCGCAGATCTGGTGATCGCGCCCGGGGGTGCCCGCGCAGAAGCGCTCGCCACAGCATTGCTTTCAGAAACCGGGCTGCGCGTGAGCACGCTGAATCTCACGGATTGTCTGGAAGTCGCCGAAGGCATCACCGTGCCGGACGGCTGGCTGCCCTGCATGGCCATTGGCGCAGCCTTGCGCGCCGAGACGGCCGCGAGCTGAAGTCATGCAACAGCAGGTCAATCTCTATCAACCGGTCACCCAGGGTTCGCAGAGTGCACTTTCCGCGCGCACGGCGAGCCGATTGCTCGTTCTGCTGTGCCTGACGCTGGCGGGGCTGTGGGGCTTCGGAAGCTGGCAGCTGCGCGGCCTTCGCATCGGTGCGGAAGCCGTTCGCGCACAGCATGAAGCGCAGGAATCCCTGCGCGCCGCCGGCATGTCGCAGCTGGAATCACTGTCGCAGGAAGAGCTGGATTCGCACGTTGCCTCGCTGGCCGCCGCCCTCGAAATCAAGTCGCGCGCGCTGAGCCAGCTGCGAGCGGACGCAGAGAATCTGCAAGCGAGTTTTGCGGCCCGCCTCGAGGGCCTGGCGCGTCAGCATGTGGATGGCATCTGGCTCGACCATCTCACGCTCGGCGGCAACAGCAACGCGTTGAGCCTCAGTGGCACCACGATGAGCCCGACGCTGGTTCCCCAGTATCTGCACAACCTCGCGGCGGACCCTTCGCTGCGCGGCGCGCTGATCGACGAGTTCGTCATCGAGCAGCCGATGGTCAAAGGCCAGCGGGTGAGCTCTCCCCTGTTGCGCTTCCGCGCGAGCAACGAAGCACTCGTACCGAAGCCGGTGGAGGAACAGACGTGAGCACCGCGTCCGCCCTGCTCGTCCGCTTCGATAAGCTTTCCCTCCGAGAGCGCGTGTTCGTTGCGGCTGCGCTGCTGGCTGGCATCGTTGCGCTGTGGGACACCCTGCTCATGCACCCGCTTCGCGACGACAAGGCGCGACTCACGACGGAAATGTCCGGCTACGAAGATTCGATTGCGAACGCCGAAGACCCGGACGCCGCGGACCCGCGGCGCGCAGCGCTCAGCCGCGCGACACAGCTGCAGAGCCAGATGCAGGACGTCGACGCACAGCTGAAATCGACGGCCGCCGGTTTCATTCCCGCACAGCGCATGGTGGAAGTGATCCACGACGTGCTGAGCAAGCAGAAGGGCCTGCGGCTCGTGAGTCTTCGCAACCTGCCAGTGACGAGCCTCGTGCCGCCGGCCCCGCCGTCGGCGGACGCTGCTAATGTCGGCGACGCTTCCGTTGCCGCAATCGCCGAGACCGGCCCATACATTCACCCGATCGAGCTGGTCATCGAAGGCGATTACGCCGACGTGCTCACCTATCTCGAAGCGCTCGAGGCCCTGCCGTGGCGTTTTCGTTGGAAAACGCTCGATCTGTCCACCACGAATTACCCCGTGAACCGGGTGCGCATCGAGCTCAGCACGCTGAGCATGGACAAGACATGGCTGGGAGTCTGAACGTGCGCACGTTGCTTGCGACTGCCGCAATGATTTCTGCTCTGCTCGCGTCGTCGGCGCGAGCCGGGGACCTGCGCGATCCGATGCGACCGGCGACGCTACCGAGCACGATCGCGCGTCCTTCCGTCATCGCGCCGCTGAAACTCGAGGCGGTCATGGGCTCGTCCCGATCACGCATCGCCATCGTCGACGGCAAGCTCGTCCGCACGGGCGAACGCGTCTCCGGCGCGCTCGTCACTGAAATCACCGCTGACCGCATCCGCTACAGCCGCGGTGGCAAAGAACAGACCGCACTGTTGCCTCCGAACAAGGTCAGCGTGCGGGCCAACAACACGCTGCAGGCAGGCCAGCCATGAAGCTCATCGGGAAAACTCTCGCCACTGCGCTGTTTGCAGCGCTGCTGGTTTTCACAGCTCACGGGGCGCTCGCAGATGATGCGCCGCTGGAGCCGCGCTTCGATATTCGAGTCGAAGACGCACCGGCGCGCCCGTTCTTCGAAGGGCTCGTGGATGGCCTGTCCACCAACATGATCGTTCATCCGGAGGTGAAAGGTCGCATCACGATCACGCTCAAGCAGGTGACGGTGCACGAGGCGCTCGATGCTGTGCGCGATCTTTACGGCTACGACTACCGGCCGATCGCGAACGGCTACATGGTGCTGCCGGCGACGATCCAGACGCGCGTGTTTCACCTGAATTATCTGGACCTGCAGCGAGTCGGCGTTTCGAAAACGCGCGTCAGCTCCGGCCAGGTCACCCAGGGCAGCAATTCTCAGTATGGTGACGCCACCAATACTTCAGAAACCGCCGGCGGCGGCTCGGCCGACAAGAACAGCACGACCAGCGAAATCAGCGGCACGGCCGTCGTCACGCGCAATGAATCGGATTTCTGGAAAGGCATCGAGGTCGACCTGCACGCACTCGTGGGCGAAGGCGCGGATCGCAGTGTCGTGATCAATCGCCAATCGGGCGTGATCCTGGTGCGAGGCATGCCGTCCGAGCTGCGCGACGTGACCGAATACCTGCAAAAAACGCAGTCTACGGTGACTCGTCAGGTGATCCTCGAAGCAAAGGTCGTTGAGGTGGAGCTGAATTCCGCTTACCAGGCCGGCATCAACTGGGGCCGCGTGTTCGCAGACGGCGCCAACAAATATTTCCTCGGCCAGACCGCGCCGCCCGGCGGTTTCGACGTGAACCCGCTGACGCCGAGCGGAGACCCGATCACCGTGGGCCCCGGCAACGCGGTCACCAGCGCCGTGACGAGCGCGCTCGGCGGCGCATTCACCATCGCTGCCAACACAGCCAACTTCAACGCGTTCATCGAACTGTTGAGCGCGCAGGGCCGCACCCGAGTGCTGTCGAGCCCGCGCGTGTCGACGCTTCATAATCAAAAGGCGATCATCAAAGCCGGCTCGGACGAGTTTTTCGTCACCGGTATCAAGAGCGATACCACCACGGGAACGGCGACCACCACGTCGCTGGACGTGCAGCTCACGCCGTTCTTCTCCGGCGTCGCGCTGGATGTCACGCCACAGATCAGCGAAGACGGCGGCGTGCTGCTGCACATCCACCCCACGGTGAGTGAAGTAACGGACCAGAACAAGCGTGTCTCATTCGGCGGCAGCACGAGCGACCTGCCGCTCGCGCTCAGCCAGATTCGTGAGTCCGACAGCGTCGTGCGCGCGCAGAGCGGCCAGGTGATCGTCATCGGCGGCCTGATGCGCGAGACGCGCAAGCGGGACAACTACAAAGTGCCGCTGCTCGGCGATATTCCGGGCGTCGGGCACGCGTTCCGCAGCGAGCGCGATCAGGGCAAGACCGTCGAGCTCGTCCTGCTCCTGCGCCCGCTCGTCGCCTCGGATGCGGATTGGGACAAGATGGTGGCGGAGTCCACGGACCGCACGGCTGACCTGGCCCGGCGCGGCAAGGTGGACCGGAATCGCCCATGAGCGAGCCCGCACGCCGCAAGAAGGTCCGGCTCGGCGAGCTGCTCGTCGAGCAAAAGATCATCACGGAGGCGCAGCTCACCAGTGCGCTGGCGGAGCAGAAGCGCACCGGACGTAAGCTCGGCCGTGTGCTAACAGATCTCGGCCTGGTAGACGAGACTCGCCTGCACGAGGTGCTGGCCCAGCATCTGCAGATTCCGTTCGTCGACGTTAGGCAGCTCACGCTGGACGCTGGAATTGTCCGTCTGCTGCCCGAAGCGCTCGCGCGTCGTTTCCGCGCGCTGGTACTGCAATCCGATCCGCGCGGGCTCACGATCGGCATGGCCGATCCCACCGACTTGTTTGCGTATGACGAGCTCGCGTCGCGCCTGAAACAGCCGCTGCGCATCGCGCTCGTGCGCGAAGCCGACCTGCTGCGGACGATGGATATCGTCTATCGCCGCACCGACCAGATCGCGTCCATCGCGCAGGAAGTGCATGCGGAGCTGCGTGAAGGTGACATCGACATCGAGCATCTCTCGGTCGATGAAGGCTCGTCGGACGCGCCGGTTATCCGCCTGATCCAGAGCATTTTCCAGGACGCTGTGCAGATGCGTGCGTCGGACGTCCACATCGAGCCGGGCGAATCCGCGTTGCGCGTTCGCCAGCGTATCGACGGTGTTCTGCAGGAACAGAGCATCGAAGGCCGCGGTGTCGCCGGCGCACTCGTCACGCGACTGAAACTGATGTGCGGACTCGACATCGCCGAGAAGCGCCTGCCCCAGGACGGCCGCTTCTCCGTGAAGATCAAAGACCGGCACATCGACGTGCGCCTCGCGACCATGCCGACCCAGTACGGCGAATCTGTCGTGATGCGACTGCTCGACCAGACCAACAACCTGATGACACTCGATCAGCTCGGCATGTCGGCGCCGATGCTGAAACGATTTCGCGAGCTCATCGAGCGCGCCGCGGGCATGGTGCTCGTCACGGGCCCCACCGGCAGTGGCAAGACGACGACGCTCTACTCCGCGTTGAATCACCTCAATCAGCCGGACACCAAGATTCTCACGGCGGAAGATCCTGTCGAATATCGTCTCGACCGCATCAACCAGGTACAGATCAACAGCAAGATCGGGCTGGATTTCGCGCGCGTCCTGCGCACGATGTTGCGTCAGGATCCTGACATCATCCTGGTCGGTGAAATGCGCGACCAGGAAACCGTAGACATCGGTCTGCGCGCGGCAATTACCGGACACCTCGTGTTCTCGACGCTGCACACGATGAACGCGGTGGCGACGGTGAATCGCCTGCTCGACATGGGCGCGGCGGGTTACATGATCGCGGCGGCAGTGCACGGCATCGTTGCGCAGCGACTCGTCCGTCAGATCTGCGCCGATTGCTCACAGTCCTTTGAACCCGATGCAAACCAGCTCGCGTGGCTGCGCGCGCAGGTCGGCGCGCAGCGCGCGGACAAGATCGAGTTTCAGACGGGCGCGGGCTGCACTTATTGCAATCTCTCCGGGTATCGCGGTCGCGTGGCGATCTATGAATTGCTCGAGATCGATCGACCGATGGCGGACGCGGTCCGGCGCGGCGACCTCATTGCTTTCGCTTCGGGTGCGCGCTCACGGCCGGGCTATGTGTCGCTCACACAAAGTGCGCTGGAGCTGGCTTCCCGGGGCGTGACGACGCTCGCGGAGGTCATCGGGGTGACGAGCGGCCTCGATGAAACGCCGGATCGTTCGGTGTTGCAGCCGACGCTGGCGCACGAGGATGAGCCCGCTGTGTCCGATGCGATTCTCAGCGGCACGATGCGCTGAGCACCGCTTCGATGGACTCATTCGTCACAACCAAATAGTCGATCTTCTGTTTTGCGAGACGCCTGAAAAATCAGCCCATGCCTCTCTTCTCCTACAAAGGCCGCACCGCTCGCGGTGAGCTCGTCTCCGGCCGCATCGACGGTGAGTCGCCGGACAACGTCGCCGCGCGCCTGTTCTCAACGGGCGTCACGCCGGTGGAGATCAACGTTGTCGGAGCGGGTGCGAGTGGAGCGTCTGGCGGCATGTCCGTCACGCAGCTCTCTCGCACACTCGGCCTCGGCCGTGTGCGCGTGGCCGATCTCGTGCTGTTCTCGCGCCAGATGTACACGATCACCAAGTCCGGCATTCCGCTGTTACGAGGCTTGCGGGGACTCGTCTCGTCCACGCACAACGCCATCCTGCGCGAAACACTTGAAGACGTGCTGCTGAGCCTGGAGGGAGGCCGGGACCTCTCCGCCAGCCTGAGCCGGCACCCGAAGATCTTTCCCACACTCTACGTGAACATCGTGCGCGTCGGCGAAGCCACCGGTACGCTCGAACGATCCTTCCTGCGTCTCACCGAGTACCTCGGCCAGGACAAGGAATTGCAGGATCGCATGAAGAGCGCGATCCGCTACCCGATCATCGTGATGATCACGATCGGCGCGGCGATCGCGTTCCTCACCACGTTTGTGATCCCGAAGTTCGCCCCGATCTTCGCGGCGCTCGGCAACAATATTCCGCTGCCCACGCGCATCATCATGGGCGCGTCGACCCTCACCCGCGATTACTGGTGGTTGCTCGTCGGGCTGATCGCGGCCGTCGTGCTGATCATCCGCCACATCCTGGGCACCGTGCCGGGCCGCTTTCAGTGGGATCGGTTGAAGCTGCGACTGCCGGCCATCGGCCGCCTCACGCATGAAGCGGTGCTCGCGCGCGTCAGCCGCTCGCTCGCGATTTCTCTGTCCGCCGGCATGCCGATGATCCAGACCCTCGCCGTCATAGCCCGCTCCACCGGCAACGCGTTCCTCACGGAGAAAGTGCTACGACTAAGAGACAACGTGGAACGTGGCGAGCCGCTGAGCCGGGCTGCGCAGTCGAGCGGCATGTTCTCGCCCCTCGTGGTCCAGATGATCGCCATCGGCGAGGAAACCGGTGAGCTGTCAGAGCTACTGGATGAAGCTGCCGGCTTCTACGAGCGCGAAGTTGATCACGCTTTGAAGAACCTGAGCGCCGCCATCGAGCCGATCCTCATCGTGGTGGTCGGCGGCATGGTGTTGCTGCTGGCCCTGGGCATCTTCCTGCCGCTATGGGAGATGATTTCCCGCGCCGGAGGGCACTGAAAACGGTTGTGACTCGTATCACAACCGAGACAACTCGACACGCTCGTGCCTTCCGGAAATGACGTGCGTCGCTGTAGTTCGGAGCCCTGATGCCGAAAATGATACTCACACACGCGGCCATCCTCGTGCCGCAGAGGCAATTCATATGAAGTCGCAGGTGCACGTCCGTCGACAGACCGGTTTCACGCTGGTCGAGCTGATCGTGGTGATCGTGATTCTCGGCATCCTCGCCGCCGTCGCGGTCCCGCGCTTCATGGGGCTCGAGACCGAGGCGCGCATCGCGGCCATCAAGAGCATGGGTGGCACGCTCAAGACGGCGGCCAACATGGCCCACGGCGTCTGCATGGCGCAGTCCTGCGTCAACGGCGGCGCCGGCATCACCATCGAAGGCCAGGCCATCGTGTTCGCGAACGGGTACCCGAACGCGGCGTCGATCGCCAAGCTGGTGCAAAGCTCGGAAGGTTTCACGACCAGCGCCGGTGGCAACCGACTCACCAAGAATGGCGCGCGCACGACCAACTGCTGGGTGCAGTACAACGCGGCCACCGTCGTGAACGGCGTGGTGCAGCCCCCGACCATCCTGTATCACGGCACCCAGATCACCAGTGCCGCCACCGAAACGACAGTCAACGCAGACCTGCGCCAGCAGTGCTGAGTGAAGGATCGGCCACCGGACGCGTGACATGGCGAGCGTGCAGGGCACTCGCGGCCACGCGCAACGGGGCACGCACTCGGGTTTCACAGTCATAGAGCTCGTCGCCACGATTGCCATCCTCGCAATCGTGGCGGCGTTGTCTGTTCCCACCTTCACGACGCCCGCGCCTTTTGCCGCTCGCGGTTACGCTGAAGAGATCGGCAACGCCCTTCGGCAAGCCCGCAACGTCGCGATTGCGAGCAGCTGCGAATCGCAGGTGATCATCAACGACACCGGCTATCAGGCGGCTCAACGAGCCGCCGGGGCGAACAACACCTGCGCTACCGCGGGCGCCTTCACGACGCCCATCAAGCGCGGCGACGGCGACGACCTCACGGGTTGGCCGCCATCCAGCGCCAACGTCACGGGTGCCTACTCCGTCGTATTCAGCGCGAATGGCACGGTGTCCGGCGCGGCACCGCCACCCATCTCCGTGCCGCCGTTCACCATCACGATCGACGCGGGCGGCTGGGTACAGGTTCAGACACCGTGAGCGCGTTACACCGCCGGCAGGCTCGCGGCATAACGCTGCTGGAGCTTCTCGTTGCGATCGTCGTGATCTCACTCGCAGGCGTCGCGCTGATGGGCACGTTGGGCTACATCGCCAGCAGCAGCGGTGAATCGCTCGCCGAGACCCAGGCGCGCGCGATTGCTGAAGCATATCTCGCCGAAGCGCTTTCCCAGCCCTTCAGTGAACCTACCGGTTTGGACAACCAGGTGGGCCGCGCGAATCTGAACGACGTCGACGATTACAACGGACTCAGCGACGCCAACGCGACAGATCAGGCGGGAACGCCTTATGGCAGCACAGGGCAGTTTCAGGTGGACGTCACCGTGGTGAACTCCGGCGCCCTGAGTGGATTGCCGGCCGCTGTGGTCAAGCGAGTTGATGTCACCGTCCGCTCGAACGGCGGCTTACGGGTCGTCGCGACAGGTTATCGGACAGCGCATCCGTGAAAGCGCGCGGCTTCACGATCATCGAAATTGTGGTGGCGCTCGCCATCTCCGCCGTCGTGGTCGCGTTCGCGGCGATGTTCATCGGCGCCCCGGTCAATGCCTATATGACGCAGTCCCGCCATGCAGAGCTGGTTGATGCGGCTGGCTCACCCTGGCCGCACATCGAGCGGGATCTGCACGTCGCGCTACCAAACAGCGTGCGCTACAGGGTCAACGGCAACGTGCGCGTGCTCGAGATGCTCAAGGTGGTGGACTCGGCGCGCTACATGACGAGTCGTAGCGCCTCGAGTATCGCGACGGCCGGCACGTTCCGTGGGGTCGCGCATCCTGGCGCCGTGAAATATGCGTCGATCAATAATCTTGGCACCGCCGCAGTCAACGCGTATCTGCTGACGAACTCGATGACGCCCGTGAATCGCACGATCACCGTCAGCAGCTCGGCAACGCCCGGCGAAGACATCGTGACGATCAACCCCGCGTTCGCGTTCGCGGCCGGCGATTCGCCCAAACACCGCATCTACCTGGTTTCGGAACCGGTGACTTATCTCTGCGATGTCAGCGCCGGAACCGTGCGCCGTTACAGTGGCTACAGCATCGCGTCGAACCAGGCTTCTCGCGATACCGCGGCCGAGCTCACCGGGGCTTTAGCGACCGGCAACATTCTCGTCGCGCGCAACATCACGGCGTGCAGCTTCGTTGCGCCGCTGGGAACGGCGTATCACGGCCAGATCATCACAGCGCGTTTCACCGCCACGCGAGATGGGCAGACCGTAACGATGTTGCATCAAGCCGAAGTGGAGCCACTGCAGTGAAGGGCCAACGCGGAAGCGCGCTGGTCATCGCGCTGTTCCTCATCGTCGTCGTGGCGTTGCTGGCTGCGTTTGGCGTGAACGTGGGCGGTTCACAGCGACAAAGCAGCACGATAGCGATGATGGGCGATCGCGCACTGGCGGCTGCGCGCAGCGGGCTCGAATGGGCTGCGTACAAGGCCACCGTGAGTAAGACCTGCACCGCGAATCAAGTGATCGCACTGAACGAAGGTGCGCTGAGAGGATTTCGCGTCACCGTCACCTGCGACCGCCGCCAGCACACCGAAGGCGCCGTGAATTACTATGTCTATGACGTGATGTCGGAGGCGCAATTCGGCACGTACGGCTCAGCGGATTACGCATCACGCAAGCTCCAGGCACGCTATTTCGACGGGCCTTAGAGCGGTATCAGCGCCGAATTATTTCAGCCGTTCAAATCGGCGCCCGGCGCCCTCGTCGCCGGCGGCAATACGCTTTCACGCGCAGCTTCCACCGCAGGACGCAGCAGTCGCGACAACCCCGGCCGGCTCGCCAGACGTAGCAGCGCGTTGCGAGCCGCGACTCCGGCTGCACTCGACGGCACCAGCCAATCCGCCGCACGCCGACCCGTACGCCGCATCTGGATCAACGGCGGACGCACCCTGTGCTCATATCGAGCCAGGGCTGCCTTCACATCGTCACTGCCGCTGCAAAGCTCTTCACCCAGGACAAACGCCGCCGCGAGTGATAGCGAAGCACCCTGCCCCGGCAGCAGCGAAACGGCCTGGCAGGCGTCGCCCAGCAGAGCGATGCGACCGCGGCTCCAGTGCGCCATCACCACCTGGCCGACCTGCTCGTACACGAGCCACGGCAAGGTTTGAGCGCGCTCCAGCACCATGGGCACTTGCCAGCCGAGATCGCCATAGGCCTCGACGAGCGCTTCTGCCGCGGAACGCGGTGGCGCGCTGTTCGGCGCACGCCGAACAAACGTGGCGGCAACGCGCCCATCGCGTAGCGGATAGAGCTGCACTTGCCGGCCCGGGACGGACACGATGTGCAGCTCGTTGCGCAGCTCGGTATTGAGATCCGGCGCCTCGATGACAAACGCGGCTGTATGAAAGCCGAGGAATCGGAACCACGACGCGCCGTCGCCGAACACGAGGTCTCGAATGCGCGAGTGAATGCCATCGGCACCGATGAGCACGTCCACGCGTTCGATGTCACCCGTGCTCAGGTGTACTTCCACCGCGCCGACCGGCGCACGCACGAGCGTGACGCTGCAGTTGAATCTCAGGTTCACCGAGGGCGGCAGCTGCTCGAGCACGGCGCGCTGCAAATCGCCGCGCAAGAGACTCAGCAGCCGGCCTTCGAACAGCGTTCGCACGGTCTGATAGGAAATTCGCGCACCGGTGCGCCCGGCCGAGCTCACCCAGCGAACCGCGTCGAACTCGTAGTCCATGTCGCGCAACGACGGCAGCAGGCCCATGCGACTCGCGGCTTCGTAGCCGGAACCGAACAGGTCCACCATGTAGCCTTCGTTATGCAGGGCCGGCAGGGACTCCGTGACTGTCACGTCCCAACCGGCGTGAGCCAGCCGCGCCGCCAACGCAAGGCCAGCGATTCCCGCGCCACAGATCATCGCCTTCATCCGCGTTATCCGAGCAAACCGTGTGCCGGACCGCCACAGGGATGGAATCAAGCCGCCCATGACGGCGGATGAGCCAATCGCGGGACGGTTTGCGCGTACCCCCGATATGAAAACCAAGCTTGCACTCAGCCGTTCGGCCAGACGCTTCAGCACGAGTCATCAGTGCGCCAACGCGATATTTAGCGGCACGATCTGGGCCGTCGCGCTCGTCGCGGCTGTGCCGCTCGTCGCTGCAGCGGAGGCCGGTCCGACACTCACCGTTGCGGCCATGGATCCCACCGCAAGCGAGGCGGGACATGCCGCGATCTTCCTCGTGTCGCGCGAAGCTGCGTCGATTGCAGAGCCGCTCGTTGTTCCGATCGCGCTCACGGGAACGGCAACACCCGGCGTCGACTATGTAAACCCCGGGCCGACGCTGACCTTTCCGGCGCAGACGCCGATGATCATGGTGAAAATCGTGCCCATCCCGGACGCATTACCCGAGGGAAACGAGACGGTGATGCTGGGCCTCGTCCCGAAACCCGGCGTTTACACGCTGGGCGACGACAAGACTGCGACTGCGACAATTGCCGATACGGCACCCAACGCGAGCCACGCGGGGAAAGGTGAACACGGCGAACCTTACAAACCGCCGCCGCCGGGCACTCCATCGTCCGGCACCACGCCGCCTGCTTTCGCGCACTCGGGGACGCTCACTGTCGAACTCACGCTGAATGGGCAAGGCACGTGGCGACACGCGAGCAACGGCGCTTACTCGGCGATGAATTTCCAGCGGAGCATGAGCTACACGGTGCCGCTCGATGGCATCGTCGGCGGCGGCTCGGGATTCACCGAGATCGACCGGCGCGAGCAGAAAACACAAAGCCTGCTGCCCAATCTGCAGCGATACCTGGCTCTGCAGCCGCATGCGCTGATGGTGAACGAAATACAGCCTGTGTGCGGCAAAGGCGAGATCCGCATCAGCGATGAATACAAGGGCATGGAAGTGGGCGATCCCGGCCAGCCGCCGCTCGTTCCTTACACGGAGACGTGGCGTGGTGGTGGCGCTTTTCCGTCGGGTGACAAGACCGTGCCCGAGCGCGATCTCTGCCTCACTCGCGTGACGTTCGACGACGAGAAGCACGTGCTGCACGTATTGATCGATGGATCGGATTCGCACGTGAAGACGCACATCGTGCACAACGGGCACGAGTCGCCCGCGGTGAATGTGCGCCTCCAGGGAGAAGACGAAGTGGGCGCAACCAAGGCAAAGCTGACGTTCTTCGACGTGCCGCTGCTGAAGCCGGGGCGCGATGTGCACTTCACGCGGACGATCGAAGGATTCAGCGCGGTCGTGGGACGCGGCAACACGCGGGTTCCGATGCGCGCAACGGTGAATGTTCGCGTGACTGCGAGGTAGCTGGGGGTCTGCGAAGTACGCAGGAGGCCCTGCGAATACGCCGGCGCGCCAGCGCTTCCGCGTCTGCCGGTTTGCAGCCCCAAACAGGCCGACTTTGTTTTAGTTCAGCGTCGGGCGGAAACTAGAGCCAGCCCTTCGAGCGCGCAATTCGCGACGCGTCCACGCGATTGGCCGCGCCGAGCTTGCCGATCGCTTCGGACAGGTAATTGCGAACCGTGCCATCGGAAAGTCCGAGCCGCTTCGCGATTTCTTCGCTGGAGGCGCCGTCGCCGGCGAGCCGCAGCACCTGTCGCTCGCGATCCGTGAGCGGATCGGGTTCGCCCAGCGCCTCCGCGGCGAGATCGGAATTGATGACGCGGTGTCCGGAATGCACGCGGCGCACCGCATCCGCGAGCTCCCGCGCCGGGCTGTCTTTCAGCAGATAACCGAGCGCGCCGGCATCGATCGCGCGGCGCAGGTAGCCCGGCCGTGCAAACGTGGTGACGACGATGACCTTCGTCACCGCACGCCCCTTGAGCTGCGCCACGACTTCGAGCCCGGTGAGCCCGGGCATCTCGATGTCGGTGATCAGCACGTCGGGCGTGTTGGCATACACCGCGTCGAGCGCATCACGACCATTGCGCACTTGAGCGACTACCTTGATGTCGCCTTCCATCTCCAGCAACGCGGCCAGCGCGCCGAGCACCATGGCCTGGTCTTCTGCGATGACCACGCGGATCGCCGGCCGTTGAGCGGCAGCGACATCAACCTGCGACATTCGCTTTCCCCTGTTCCGCCCGCGACTCTTCACGGTAAGCGCGAATCGTCTGGCGAACGTCCGCCAGCGCCGCACGACAGATGCGCTCCGCGGCCGCAACTTCGGCGCGGGCGCGCGTGCTGTCGCCCTGATGTTCGAGCAGCTCGCCCGCGAGCTCTGCTTTCAGCGTGATTTTCGAGAGCGCCTCGCCAAGCAGATCGTGCAGGTCGTGAGCGATGCGGTCGCGCTCCGCCACCGCGGCGAGCCGGCGAAGATTCGTACAGAGCCGCACGAGCCAGACCTGGCCCGCGATCGTGAGCGTGAAATACAGCGCGCAATGAACGTAACGCGTGTTGTACTCAGGCATGAACCAGTAACCCGAGAGCACCACGGCGACGAGCACACTGCCATAAAGAGCAGAGCGCGCAACACTTCCGCCCACCGCCCACGGCAACATGTGAGCCGCGAGGCCGAAGAAAATAGTTCCGGCGAACGTCATCTGCGAATACGTAATACCGAGCGGCAACAACAGCCACACGGCCCAGAGGAATGGCCGATGCCGCTGCCATGAAACGACCGCGACACCGCTGAGCGCGACAAAGGCGAAAGCGCCGAGGGCAGCGAGCAGCCACTCGAAGGGCGTGGCGCCGCCGCGCAACGCGAGACCATTGGGAATGAGCAGGCCGAAGACCGAGAACACCATCGGCCACCATTTGAGCGGCGCGGCGATGATGCTTTGCGCGCTGACAGAGGCCGGAACGGTGTTCGAGGGCGGCCCACGCATCGTCGCACCGAGGGCTGCACGCATCGCAGCCCACGCACTTGCCCCCGTGATCACGACAGCGTTCATGAAGCCACCATCGCGCCGGGCAACTGGATCAAGATACGCGTCCCATGCGAAACATCGCGCAGCACCGATCCGCCAATCGCTTCCACCCGCTCACGCATGCCGCGCAATCCTTCGCCTTCTGCGGGATATTCCTTCCGATCTTCGGTATGGCCGTCATCGCGCACTTCGAGCAAACACCCCTGCTCACTCTGCGCCAACCGGATTTGGCACTGGCTCGCATGTGCATGGCGCACGATGTTCGTCACCGCCTCCCGGAGCGCGAATCCCAGAATGCTTTCCTGAACAGGATCGACTCGCACGACGCCGCGCTGGCACTCGAGCACGATGCCCGCCGTTCTGAGCGTCGCGCGGGCCCGTTCGAGCTCTTCTTCGAGCGTCTCGGGCCGGTCGCCGAGAATCGTCTGGTGCACGTCGGCCAGCGCCTGGCGTGAGATATTTTCGACATCGGCCATCTCCGAGCGGGCCCGAGGCGCATCCTGATTGTGCGAGAGAATGCGGCCCGCAAGCTCAGTCTTCAGCGCAATGAGCGTGAGTGTGTGACCCAGAAGATCGTGCAGGTCACGCGCGATCCGCTCGCGCTCGGTGAGCTTCGCCAGACGATTGACGCGCAAACACGTGCTCACCACCCACGCGAAAAAGGCCGCGCTCGTGATGCAAAACACCGGGCACACGAGCCAGTACCAGTTGCGAAGCTCCGGATCGGTGGTGCGCTGGCCCTGCGCGACGAGCACACCGACAATGAGCGCGGTGTAGCGAATGACTTCGCGCCGTTGACCGTCGACCGCCCACGGCACGAGGCAAGCGGCGTAGATGATGAAGACAGACGCCGTGTACACGATCTCCGCGAACGCAGAGCCGAGAAAGCACAGCGGAACCAATATCCACAGGAACGGCAGGCGCCGCTGCCACGACGCGAGCGCAACGCCAAAGAGCAGGAGAAACGTGACGACGCCGGCCCACGCGGCGACCCACTCCCAGACCTCGACGTGGCCCTGGCGCTCGAATCCGAGCGGCAAAAAGACGATCGGCGCGGCCAGTATCATGGGCCACCAGTTGATCGGCTCGGGCTCGTGTTTTGAAACCTGGTAGCGGTGCATCCGAAGCACCTGTCCACTGACAGGTTTGGAGGTTACGCCAATCCCCGCAAGGGGCGAACATTCATGACAATTGTCATGCCCGCGCTCCGGTCGACAGTCCGGCGCGGAGGCGGGATGGGAGTCGATTCGCTATATTCCGCCGGATATCTTGGCCGACTCGACGGCGGCCTGCCACCCATGGTTCATTCAGGGGATCCACATGACCTTTCGATATGCACTCACAGTGCTGACGGTGGCTGCGTGCGCAGCGGCGTCCACAGCGCCGGCACTCGGCGCAGATGCCAATGCGGGCAAGCGATTCTTCCGCGCCCAGTGCGCGCTGTGCCACAGCGCCGAGCCGAACGACAACGGCGGCGCGCAGGGCCCGAGCCTCGACGGCGTGATCGGCCGGCCGGCCGCCAGCGCGGGCAATTTCACTTATACCCAGGCGCTCAAAGACTCCCATCTCACGTGGGATGCCGGCACGCTGGACCGTTTCCTGACCTCACCGACCACGGTGGTGCCCGGCTCTGCGATGGTGATCCCGGTGCCGAAGAAAGCAGACCGGGATGACGTGGTCGCTTACTTCAGCGCGCTGAAGGACGGCACGTTCAAGGAAGCCGCGCCGGCCATGCGCGGCCCGCCGCCGGGCATGGCGCCGAACCCGAATGCCGGTCCACCCAAGGGCGAGGCCGACTGGAAGAAAGACGTTCCAGGTCGCGTGCACAAGATCGACGTCGCGAAATTGCCAGCGCCGTTCGACACGCCATCCGCCGCCAATTTCCCGAAGCTGATTCCCAAGCCGGATGGCGCTTCGCTCAAGCTGCCGGCGGGTTTCAGGATCGACACGTTCGCGACCGGATTTACCGGGCCGCGCGCCATGCTGCTCGCATCGAACGGCGACATCCTGATCACCGAAGCCAACAGCGGCAAAGTGAAAGTGATCCGTCCGTCGAAGGACATGACGAAGGCCGAAACAGTTGAAACCTTCGCGCAGGGCCTGCTGCAGCCGTACGGCATCGCGTTCTATCCGCAGAAAGACCCGAAGTGGGTGTACATCGGCGAGATGAACCGCGTCGTGCGCTACGCGTACAAAGTCGGCGACCTGAAGGCGAGCGGCGTGCCGGAAGTCGTGGTGGGCGAGTTGTCGCCGGTGGGCGGTGGTCACTTCACTCGCGACCTCGCGTTCTCGCCGGACGGCAAGCGCATGTATGTCTCGGTGGGCTCGCAGTCGAACGTCGCGGACGACATGCCGAAGAAGTCGGCGGCCGAAGTGAAAGACTGGGAGGCGAAGCACGGCCTGGGTGCGGCATGGGGCAACGAAGAGAATCGGGCCTCCGTGCGCGTGTATCCCGTCAGTGACAAGTTGGATCCGAACGTACAGGGCAAGAACTTCGCGACCGGTATCCGCAACTGCGTCAGCCTCACGGTGCAGCCGAAGACCCACGACCTGTGGTGCACGACGAACGAGCGCGACATGCTCGGCGACGATCTCGTGCCGGACTACTCGACGCGCGTGAAGGAAGGCGGCTACTACGGCTGGCCCTGGTACTACATGGGCAAGAACGAAGATCCGCGCCTCAAGGGCGATCGGCCGGATCTCGCGGGCAAGGCGATCGTGCCGGATGTGCCTTATCAGGCGCATTCCGCCGCGGTGAACCTGCTGTTCTACACAGCGACGAGCGGCGCTTCTGCGTTCCCCAAGCAGTATGTGGGCGAAGGTTTCGCGGTGTTGCACGGCTCGTGGAATCGCGCGTTTCGCACGGGTCACAAGATCGTGCGCGTGAAGATGAAGAATGGCGTGCCGACGGGCGAGTACGAAGATTTCCTGGTCGGATTCATTGCCGATGACGGCAATGCCTGGGGTCGTCCGGTGGCGATCGTCGTCGCGAGCGATGGGTCGATGCTGCTCGCGGACGATGGGGCGAATTTGATTTACCGCATTTCGACGACGAAATAATTTTCAGGAGCAGGTTTTGATGACAATCGAAAAGAAGCCCTCAGTCGCCGGGCGGCTCGGAGACAGATCGCCGCAGCTCGGAGACGCATCGCGGTGGCCCGGAGGCGGATCGCGGCGGCTCGCCGGCACATGCGGGCGCGGAAACTCGGTGCGGCTTGGAAGCGGGACGCGAATCGGAGGCGTGTCGCTGCTCGTCGCGGCGGCTGTTGCAGCCTCGGTGGCACACGCGGCAGCGCCGGCTGACATCACGATGCCCGGCGAGAAGCTCTTTACGGAGAGTCTCACCTCCACGAAAGACGGCGCGGTGATCATCGGCAGCGTCGGCGGCAGGACGATCTTCCGCGCGAAGCCGGGCTCGGCTACCGCGGAAGCGTGGATCCAGCCCGGTACTGAAGGCCTCGGCGCGGTGTTCGGAGTATTCGCGGACGATAAGTCGAACACGCTCTACGCATGCTCTGGCACTCCTGGTGGCCCGCCGGGCGCCCCGCCGCCTCCACCGTCGAACTTGTATGCATTCGATCTCAAGACGGGTGCACACAAGGCTCACTACCCATTCCCGACGCCAGGCGGCTTCTGCAACGACATCGCCGTCGACAAGAACGGCAATGCCTACGCAACCGACACGATGAACATGGAAGTGGTCCGCCTGAAGAAAGGCGCCACCGCCCTTGAAGTGTGGGCCGGCAACGGCGCGTTCGGCCCGAAGGGCGGCGTGCTCGATGGCATCGCGGTGCTGGGCGACAACGTGATTGCGAACACGCTGCTCACGAGCAAGTTGTTCAGCGTGCCCATCGGCAAGGACGGCGCTGCTGGCACGGCTACCGAGATCAAGCTGGATACGGCGGTGGAACGTCCGGATGGGATGCGCTCGTTCGGCAAGAGCTCGCTGCTCGTGGCTGAAGGCGGTAGCGGCGGCAAACTGTCGAAGGTAGTTATCGATGGGACCTCCGGCAAGCGCACGGTATTGAAGGACGGGTTTCCGGATGGGCCGGTCGCAGTGACGGTTGTCGGGACGACGGCCTATGTGCTCGAGGGGCAGCTGGGCGCGATGCGTGGACCGCCGGGCGGCACGCCGCCGCCGGCCAAGCCTTTCAAGGCGACGGGTGTGGAAGTGGGTAAGCCTTAAAGGTTGCTGTTTTAGCCGCCCGGCGATTGAGCGCTGCTTGGTTCGATGCTTAGCCGTCTGGCGATTGAGGGCCTCTTCGAGGAAGCCCTCAATCGCCGGGCGGCTGAGAACCGAGCCAAGAAGCCCTCAGTCGCCGGGCGGCTAAGAGCGCACAGGAGAGTCACGACCGGCTAACGCGCGCTTCCACCCAACGCCTGAAACAACTTCGAATCATTCTGCAGCTGGCCAAGCCGCGTCTGCGCCAAAGACAACTCCGCCTGCCGCCGCGTCTCCTGCGCATCCAGCCACGTCCGTAAGGGCGTCGCGCCTGCCCGGTATCGAACTTCGTACAACCGCTCGACTTCAACCGCCGCGTCGAACGACTGCTGCGACAAGTCCACCTGCTTCGCTAATTCCTGCCGCGCCGACAACGCGTTGTCGACTTCCGTGAACGCCGTATACAACGTCGTGCGGAAATCGTTCGCCGCGATTTCGTATTCCGTCCCGGCGATCTTCGTGTTCAGCCGGGCCTCGTTCCAATGCAGGAACGGCAGCGACAAACCTGCCCCGAGCGTCTCGACAGGATGGGCCAGCACGTCGGAGAGCGAGGTGCTCGATCCACCCACCGACCCCGTGAGACTGATCGCCGGGTAATAGCTGGTACGAACAACCTTGATCTGCGCCAGCGACTCCCGCAGCCGCAGCTCCGCGGCCTGTAAATCAGGCCGCCGGCCGAGCAGCTCCGCAGGGACACCAGCCTCGAGCGACGGGCTGTGCGCATTCGTCATGCTCTGCGGCTCATCATCCTGTGACCACGGACGCCCATCGAGCAGCACGGTGAGCGAATTCCTCAGCTCCACCCGTTGCTGCACGAGCTGACTCTGCGCGGCTTGCTGGCTCTGCAGATTCTGCTCGGCCTCGCGCAACTCGAGTTTCGACACCGCGCCCGAATCATATTGCACGCGAACCAGCGACAGCGTGCGCTCGACCCGGGCAAGGCTCTCCTCGCCCGAAGCAATTCGCTGGTTGAGAAACGCCAGGGTCCAATAGATGTCACACGTGTCAGCCACGAGCGAAAGGAACGTCGTCTGCAGGTCCTGCTCGGTGGCCTGCGCTTCCCAGTTCGCGATGGTCCTCTGCGTACGCAAGCGGCCCCACAGATCGAGCTCGAAGCTCAACGTCGCACTCGTGCCGTAACTCCGAACTCCGGATGAGTTACCGCTGAGTTGCTTCGAATAGCCGGCAGAACCCGACGCATCGATGTGCGGCAACAGATCCTCTGTCGCGAGCCCTGCGTTGAAACGCGCGCGCTGCAGACGAAAACCTGCCGAGGCCAGGTCTGTATTGACCTCGAGCACGCGCGCGACGAGACGATCCAGCCGCTCGTCGCCGAAACCTGTCCACCACGTCTCTTGCGTCACGTCTTTAGTGGCGTGACTCTGCGCGAGCGGCAAGTCTGAGGCCGGTGTGTTCTTCGTGCTGTCGCCAAGACCGTAAGTTGCGGCAACTGCAGGGTCCTTGAGTTGATGGGAGCCCGTGCTCGCACAGCCGGCGAGGGCCAAGGCCAACAGCACACCGGCCACGGCCGCCTTGACTCGATATCCAGGAGAAGTCGTATTCATTCGCGTGCCAGTGCATCCACAGGATCGAGCCGCGCGGCATTGCGCGCCGGGAGAAATCCGAACACCACGCCGATCATCGTCGAGCAGGCGAACGCGGCGACGATCGACACTGTCGAGAACACCATCGCGATGGGACCTCCCGCAGCGCCGAGCAGCGCGCCCAGTCCCAACGCAAGCGAAACACCCAGGAATCCGCCGATCAGGCACACGAGCACGGCCTCAATGAGGAACTGCTGCAGGATATCGCCCTGCCTCGCGCCCACCGCCATGCGCACACCGATCTCCTTCGTCCGCTCGGTAACCGACACCAGCATGATGTTCATCACGCCGATGCCGCCGACGATGAGCGCAATCGCGGCAATCGCACCGATGAGCAGCGTGATGTTGCGGGTCGTCGCCTCGATGGTTTCGCGGATCTCAGAGGTGTTGTTGAGAAAGAAATCCTTGCGGCCGTGGCGCAGCTGCACGAGCCGCGTGATGGCCTGCTCCGCCGCACTCATCGGCGTGTTGTCGGTCACGCGCACGGTGATGCTGGATACGTAGTTCTGGCCGAGCATGCGCCCCATCACCGTGGTGTAAGGCACCCACACGCTCAGGTTATTGTTGTTGCCGAATCCGCCGCTCGTTTTCTGAGTCACGCCGATCACGCGACTGGGCACCTTGCCGAGCAGAATGAACTTGCCGACCGGGCTCTCGCCCTTCTCGCCGAAGAACTGCTTGCGCGTGTTCGGGTCGATGACGACGCTCTGGTCCATGCGGCTCACGGCATCCGCATCGAAGAACGAGCCTTCCGCGAGCTTCAGCCCGCGCACACGGAAATATTGCTCGCTGACGCCTGTGACCTGCGCGGTGGCCGAAACGTTGCCGTATCGGGCGGTCACAGAAGTTTGCACACTGGGCGTGGCGCTATCGACATAGCTCTGCGAGGCGAGCGCCTGCGCATCGGTGGCGCGCAACGTCTGCACTTTGCCCGAGCGCATGTCACCGAAATCCGCGCCGGGATACACATCGATGGTGTTCGTGCCGAGCGCACTGATGTCGTTGAGAATGCGCTGGCGCGATCCGTTGCCGAGCGCGACCACCGACACAACCGACGCAATGCCGATGATGATGCCGAGCATCGTCAGAAACGTGCGCATGCGGTGCGCGGCCATCGCGAGCGTGGCCATGTGAAAGGCCTCGAAGAACCGGTCCCGCAGCACCTGCCACTGGCGCCCGTGCGGAGTCTGCGTGGTGTTGAGCACGCCGCGACCGGGCTGCACCTTCGGGTTCGGGCGATCCGAGATGATCTCGCCGTCGCGGATCTCGATGATCCGCTGCGCATGTTCGGCCACCGCCATGTCGTGCGTGACCAGGATGATCGTGTGACCTTCGGCGTGCAGCTCGCCGAGAATTTTCATCACCTCTTCGCCGGAGCGCGTATCGAGCGCGCCGGTCGGCTCGTCCGCGAGGATGACCTTTCCCCCGTTCATCAACGCGCGCGCGATACTCACGCGCTGCTGCTGGCCGCCCGAAAGTTGTCCGGGCTTGTGGCCCATGCGGTCGGCCATTCCGAGACGTGCCAGGATCTGTTTGGCGCGCTCATCCCGCGCGCTTCGAGTCACGCCGGCATAGATCGCCGGCACTTCGGCATTGCCCAGCGCCGTGAGATCGCCGAGCAGGTGATAGCGCTGGAAAATAAAACCGAAGTGCTCCCGGCGCAGCTCGGCCAATTCGTCGGGGCCCATCTCCGCGGTGGCGCGGCCTGCAACGTGGTACGTGCCGGTGGTCGGCCGATCGAGACAACCCAAAATATTCATGAGCGTGGATTTGCCGGAACCCGAGGTTCCGACGATCGCCACCAGCTCGCCCGCGTGAATGTCGAGATCCACGCCTTTCAGCGCGTGAATCGTCTCGTCGCCGGCCGGGTATTCCCGGCCGAGGCCGCGCAGTTGTAGAAGGGCTTCGGTCATGGTCGTCGCTCACCCTGAGGGAGCTTGCGAGAATTCATTTGCAACGAGTGCGTTGAGGTTTTCGAAACCGGTCGAGCAAGGATTCATCACAGCATTGGCGGGCCGCGCCGCATGTTCTGCGGCGCCGTCGGCGTGGCCGAGCCTTCGCCTACCACCACCCTCTCGCCCGCCTTGAGGCCCGACAACACCTGCGCCGTCGCGTTGTTGTTCAGGCCGATGCGCACGGTGCGCGGCTGCGGCTGTCCTTTCTCGTTCGGCACCATCACGGTGTAACTGCCGTCATGGCCCTTCGCGCCGAGCGCCGCAGACGGAATCACCAGCGCGCCCTTCGCCTCGCCAAGCACCAGATACACCTGTGCCGTCATCGAGATGCGCAGCTCGGAATTCGGGTTCGGCACTTCGAACAGACCGTTGTAGTAGATCGCCTGCGTCGACGCGCTGCTGCTGGAGGAACTGCTCGCCGTGCTGCTGGTTTCGGATTCGATCGACTCCGGGGCGGGCTCGATGGTGCGCAGCTTGCCGTAGTACCGTTTGTCCGGATTGCCGAGAATCGTGAAGTACGCCGTCTGGCCCGGCTGCACCTTGATCACATCCGCTTCGGAGATCTGCGCGCTCACCGTCATCGTGTCGAGCTTCGCCACCTTCACGATGGTGGGCGCGGCCTGCACGGCATTCACCGTCTGGCCTTCTTTCACCACCACAGCGACCACGGTGCCGTCCAGCGGCGCAAGGATCTTCGTGTAACCGAGATTCGCGCGCGCGGTGTCGAGCGTCGTCTGGCCCTGCTCGATCTGCGCATCGAGCGCCTGGATCTGGGCTTTGGTGGTCGCGAGCGTCGCTTCGGCCGTTTCATAGTCCGCGCGCGACGTCGCATCCTGCGCGAGCATCGTCTTCTGTCGCTCGAAGGCGAGCTCTGCCTGCCGCAAATTCGCAACCTGCACGGCTCGTTGCGCACGGGTGCTGGTCATCGCAGCCTCGGCGTTCCGAATCGTATTGAGCTGTGTCGTGGAGTCGATCTCGGCAATGAGATCGCCCGTCTTCACCTTGTCCCCGAGTTGCACCTTCAGCGATTTGATCTGCCCCGACACCTGCGCGCCGACGCTCACCATCTGCGACGCTTCGAGCGAGCCCGTCGCTACCACGGTGTTTTCGATGTCGCCGACGACAACCGGCGAGGTCGCGAGCACCGGCGGAGGTGTGGGGCGGAACATCCGGTACAGCACGAGGATCACGATGAACGCCCCGATCCCCAGGAAAACCCGGGCAGTGCGGCTGGCGGGAAGGCTCAATTTCATAGCAGGCCCAATCTCATCGGCGTGGCGGTGCGCAGGCGCGGAGGTATGGAAGCCAGTCTGGTGACCGGGACCGCAGGGAACAACGCACGAAATGTATCGGCCTGTATCAGCCGGCCGGCCCCGTGTATCGGCGTGTATCAAAGGCCCGTTCCGTGACGGGCGGAAACAAGAAACAGCGCGCAGGCGATTCGGATACGATGGATCATCGATCGCATGAACGAGGACATCGCTTTGCAGCGCCTGCTGGTCGTGGATGACGACATCGACATCCGCACCCTGCTCGCCGAGCAGCTGCGCAAAGCCGGCTATGCAGTCAGCACGGCGGGCAATGGCACGGAAATGCGCCGTGTGCTCGAGCGTGAGCACGTCGATCTCGTTGTACTCGACCTGAACCTGCCTCGCGAGGATGGGCTCACGCTGTGCCGCGATCTGCGCGCGCGCTCGAGCACGCCCGTCATCATGCTCACGGCCCGCGGCGAGCCCATCGATCGTGTCGTGGGGCTCGAGATGGGCGCCGATGATTACCTCACCAAGCCGTTCGAGCCGCGCGAGCTGCTCGCGCGGATTCGCAACGTGCTCCGGCGCACCGAGGCACTGCCGGCCAACCTCGAGTCCGCGAGCACGGGCAAGGCGCGATTCGCCGGCTGGACGCTCGATCTGCAGAAGCGTCACCTCGTGGATGCGGAAGGACGCGTCATCGTGTTGTCGGGCGCGGAGTTCAGGCTGCTGCGCGTGTTCGTGTCGCATCCGAATCGCGTGCTCACACGCGAGCAACTCGTGGCGCTCAGCAGCGGGCGATCCTATGAATCCCAGCAGCGCGCGATCGATCTTCAGATCAGCCGGCTGCGTGCCAAGCTCGGCGACGACCGGGCCACCTCTGCGCTCATCAAGACCGTCCGCAACGAAGGTTATGTATTTGCGACGGCGGTGACCGTTGAATGAAACAACTGCGCGCGTTCTTTGCGTCGATGACGGGACGCGTGTTCGTCATCCTCGCGCTCGGCATGGGCGCGGCGGCCGTGATCGCCGTGGCCATCACCGATGCCACCAGCGAGCGCGAATTCAAAAAGCAGATCGTTGAACGCACCGCGGACCGCCTGCAAGGTTTCGTCGCGTTCATCGATGTGAGCCCGCCAGACCTGCGCCAAACGGTGCTCCTGAGCGGCGGCGGACCCGGAATCCATCCTCAGCCGCCGACGGCAACCGGCGCCATGCCGGACGACGAATTTCAGGCTGTGCTGCGCAACCGGACTGGCCCGCTGCAGAACGCGACAGCGCAGCTGGCGGACTTCGTGATGTGCTTTCCCGAAATCCGCAACCTCGCTCGCGAAGACATCCAGCGCGCGCTGCAGAGCGAAGCATTTCGCAAGGCGCTCGCGCAGGCGAGCGCGCAGAGCAATCGCACGCGACCGCAGAATCTCGTGAACATGATTCCTCCGGTGTGCCGCCTGATCTCGATCACGCTGACAGATGGCACTCCGCTGAAGATCAGCCTCGACACACCGTGGGTGCAGCGGGAACGCGGGCGACTGGTGAATCCCGCGTTTCTCACGATGCTCGCGCTGGCGATCGTGATTTTGGCGTATGTGGTCGCGCGCATCGCGAGCGCGCCGCTGAAGGGCCTCGCGAAGGCGGCCGCGGAGCTCGGGCGCGATCTGGATCGAGCGCCCGTGGACGTTTCGGGCCCTGCGGAGGTACGCGGTGCTGCAGAAGCCTTCAACGCCATGCAGAAACGCCTGCAGCAGCACGTGAGCGAGCGCACCAACATGCTCGCGGCCATCACGCACGATCTGCAAACGCCGCTCACGCGCCTGCGCCTGCGCCTGGAGAAAGTGGACGACGAAGCCCTGCGCGAAAAGCTCGTCGGCGACTTGTCCGCAATGAAGGCGCTCATCGACGAAGGGCTCGAGCTGGCGCGCAGCGCGGAGACCTCAGAACCAAAAGTGATGCTCGATCTCGACTCGCTGCTGGAAAGCCTGGTCGAAGATGCGGTGGATGCCGGCGGCGACGCGGTGTTCGAGCAGGGTTCTCACGCCGTGATGCAGCTGCGGCCGCTCGCGATTGCGCGACTGTTTTCGAATCTCATCGACAACGCGCTCAAGCATGGCGGGTCGGCCGTTGTATCGGCTTCGAGCGCCGCGGGTGAAGTGGTGGTGCGCGTGCGTGATCGCGGGCCGGGATTGCCTGAAGATATGCTCGAAACGGTGTTCGACCCGTTCGTGCGCGTGGACAGTTCGCGTTCGCGCCAGACCGGCGGCGCGGGGCTGGGGCTGACGATTGCGCGGACGCTGGCAGAAAAGAACGGCGCGTCGCTCGCATTGAGAAACCATCCGGAAGGCGGGCTCGAAGCGACGGTGCGGTGGCCGGCCTCTGTGAACTGAGCAGGCAGGCGCGCTGAGTGCTTCGGCGCGCCGAGAACATCCGGCACGCTCAATGCGTCATCGCATACACCGCGAAATTCACGCCCATTCGCATGCCGAGGCTCGCGCCCGCCTGCGGGTACTCGGGATCGTCTGCCCACTGCCAGGAATCGCCAACGTCGTTGTTGAACGCAATCGCGACCATGACTCGCCCCGTGTCGTCGGCAATACCGCGCCAATGTGGAACGACGCCGTCCGCGCGATACGGCACGCCGCCCATGAGCGCATTCATGTTGGGCACCTGCTCGCGCGCATTCAGGTCGTAGACCGTGTGAAAGATCGGGTGATCGTCGGGCAGATCCACGATCGGGCGATCCGGAAAAACACGCTGCATGCCGCTCACGAAACCCGCCCATTCCTGTGAGCCGAAGAAACTGTCGCAGAACAGAAAGCCGCCGCGCAGCAGGTATTCGCGCAGCTTGTGGGCCTGCTCATCGGTGAGATCCCACATGCCCGGCAGGCCGACCATGAGGAACGGCCAGTCGAACACATCGTCGCCATCTTCGAGATTCACCGGCTGCTCGACGGAGCGCACGTTCACGCGCGTGAGTCGCCGTAACAGCTTGGCGAAATGACGATCCGCGCGCGGGTAATCGACGGCCCACGGCGTGCCGCCGTAGTGCCAATCGCCGCCGAAGCCGAACCATCGGAAGTTGGGTGACGTCGGGAACATGAGACGCCCGACGACGAACTCGCCGGGCACCTGATAGTCGGGCGGCAGATCGACGTCGGCCTGCGCTTCGAGGCTGCGATACACGCGGAATTCTTTTTCGGCACGGAGCGCGGACGGCAACGCCAGCGCGGCGATCAACAGCGACAGCACGCGGACAGTGATGCGGGACCTCGAGCGGGCCGCAGGACTGGTCGCACGACTGGCCGCACGACTGGCCGCAAAACCGGCCGCAGCACCCGCCTTCGCTCGGGCGCGGGCCGCTGCGTTGAAAATGGCGTCCGCAATGGTGTTTGCACCGGCAACTATGGCCGCCGCTATTCCGGCCTTCGCCCGCGTCGTCATTCGAGCGACCGCTTCAACGTCGGCGAGACGCGCACCACCTCCCAGACCCCGCTGCCGTATTTCGAGAGCGTGATGTGGCCGGCATTCTCCAGCACGTCCAGCAACCAATCGACGTATCGCTGTGGCTGATCGAGCCGCTTCGCGATATCGGTGTTCTCGTACGCGTCTTCGTTCACGAGCAGGCCGCCCAGATGCGCGAGCGTTTCCTTATAGCCCGGGACGCATGCCTCCGCGTATTTCTGGAAGCCCGGCAACGTGAGTCCGATCTGCAATTCGCCCATGCCGAATTCGTCGACATTCAGGTAGCCCTGTTGCTTCAGAATCTCGATGGATTCGCGCACATCGTCTGGCGCTTTTTGAAAGAACGCGCCGCCCTCCGTCATGCATTCCTCGTAAATCGTGCGCAGCACCTGTTGATCGCTGGCCGTGAGCGACGGCAACTTCGCTTCCACCGCGGCAACCCGCGAAGGCGGCTCACCGAGCGGCGGCTTGGTGGAGCGATCGAAAATCGCGTCCAGGATTCGCTGGTATGCGTCGTCGTAGTGTTGGAGATCATCGATGCGTTGCCAGAGCGTGGACTGCAGGCACTCCGGAATTTCGCACTTGTCGATGACAATAGGAATGATCTTGAGCCCGCGGCTGATGCGCGCGACCACGGATGTGTTGAGCTCCTGCCGCACCCAAGGCTTCTGCACGCTAACGGCCGAGATCACGATCACCACCGCTTCCGCCGGCTTCAGGCCCTGCTCGAAAATGCGGTCCACGAGGCTATCGCCGGGTTTCATTTCCCACTGGTCGAGCCAGGCGTCCACACCGTTTTCGCGCAGACGCTGCGCGAACTTCACGACGAAGCGTTGCTTGTCTTCACTGGCGTGGCTCACGAAGACTCGGGGTGCCATCGGGTGATCCGTATATGTGCGTAGGAAATGTCGCCCGATCATCGCCATTCCGCGCGAAATCCGAAAGCTGTTTTCACGCTGCAAACGACAATGGGTTGGAACTGTCCGCTGGGTGCTGCGAGCGTCACTGATGCGTGGGAAATGCTTGAATTCCCCGCTGGAAACGTCATGGTAGCCCCACCGAATCCGCGCGGATTTTCGACGACTGCAGATGCTCCGGAACACCCTGCTCTACGCCCTTCTGGCCGGCGCTGTCGTCGCGGGCCCTGCACCGGCAAGCCAGCCGGTGATCGATTCCGAGAGTCACGTCGAGCCTGCGGCGAAGACGGGTATATCCGGCGGGCCTGCGACGGTTGGTGCGACGGCTGCGCCTGCAGCGGCCGGGCCTGCGACGGTTGGTGTGGCGGCCGCGCCTGCAGCGGTCGGGCCGGCGGCGGTTGGTGCGGCAGCGGGCCCTGCCGCCGTCGGGCGTGCTGCAGCCGAGCCTGCTGCGCTCGAGTCCGCAGGGCCAGCGCGCGCCACGAGTCCCGTGGAGCCCCCCGCGCCACGCTACTCCGCGCTTCGTTACGACTACGATTATCCTTCGATCGGTTACGCCGAGACACCCACCCACAACGCTTTCGCGCGCCTTCAACAAAAGCTCAATCGCGGTGAAGTGAAGCTCGAGTGGAAAGCGCCGCGCGGCTATCTCGACTCGCTGCTGAAAGCGCTGAACATCGACAAGAGCTCACAGGCGCTGGTGTTCTCGAAGACCAGTCTCGAAATCGCATACATCACGGAGCAGACGCCCCGCGCGATCTATTTCGATGACGAAACCTATGTAGCCTGGGTGCAAGGCGCGCCCTCACTCGAGCTGATGGCGGTGGATAGCGCACTCGGCCCGGTGTTCTACACGCTGCCCAATCGCGACCCGCAGATGGCGGCGCGACTCGATCGCGAAACCCTTCGCTGCCTCAACTGCCACGACTCCTTCTCGCTGATGGGCGGCGGCGTGCCGAATTTCCTGATGGTGTCGACGAACGCCGGCGTTGAAGGCGATCGCGGCCAGCGCGATGCGTCCATCGACACGAACGACGCCACGCCGATGGCGCGGCGCTGGGGTGGCTGGTACGTCAGCGGCAGCACCGGCAACACGCCTCATCTCGGCAACATTGTCATTCGCTCGCCGCAGGATTTCGCCAATGTCGATGCGCTCCGCAAAGGCGATGTCGACACGCTCAAGGGCCTGTTCGACACGAAGCCCTATCTCACGGACAAGAGCGATGTCGTCGCGCTTTTGGTGCTTCAGCACCAGGTGACGCTGCACAACCTGATCACGCGCGTGAACTTCAAGGCGCGCACGCTTGCCACGCGCGACAAGCTCACCGCGGGCAAGCCGAACCCCACGTTCGAAGACTTCGCTCCGCGCAACCAAATGGCATTGAAGGCGATGCTCGAGCCGCTCGTGCAAGGTCTGTTGAGCACGGCCGCGACGGACTTCCCGAGTCCGATCCGCGGCAACTCGGGCTTCGACACGTGGTTCCAGAAACAGGGTCCGCGCGATCCGAAGGGCCGGTCGCTGCGGGAGCTCGATCTGCGCAAGCGGCTGTTCCGCTATCCGCTGAGCTATCTGATCTATTCGGATGGCTTCGAAGGACTGCCCGAGTACGCGAAGCGATACGTCTATACGCGGCTGGGTGAAGTGCTACGGGGCGACGACAAGTCCCAGCCTTACGCCGTGCTCGGCGAAGCGGATCGCCGAGCGATGCTGGAGATTCTCACCGCCACGAAGCCAGCCTTCGCGGCGGTGACAGGCTGACGCGGCTTTTCCGCAGTCAAGCGGAGCCCGCGCGGAGCTCGCCCGTCAGGCGGCTTCGACCTGCTGCGTAATCATCTTGCTGAGCGACGCCCAGTTGCTGAGCGACTGCAGATGGAAATGCAGCAGCGGCAACCAGCCTTTCTTGTGCAGCTCGAGCACCTGCGCATCCGTCAGGTCCCGTACTTTGTCCGGGTTGATGAGCCGGAAGCCGCGCAGGGTGAAAGTCTGGCCACTCGCCAGCTCCGCCCGCGCCACGCGCTCTTCCAGCATGCCGTTCTGCTCGAGCCAGGCGCCGAAGTTGCGCGTGTCGTCCAGCTGCGCGTGGAACATCTCGTTGAACTTGAGCGCGCGCTGCAGGTTTTCGCTCGGCTTGCCGTCCACGAAGAACGGCTGCGTGGAATTCATTTCGTAATGCTCGGCGCCTTCATCGACGCACAGGAGCAGCCGGTCGGAGTTCGGGATCTCGGAGAAAATGAAAGGATAGCGACGCACGTAAGCCGGCACGTACGCATCTTCCTTCCATTGCCCGTCCTTCTCGACGAACAGGTTTTCGTTGTCGCGCACGCCGATGACAGCGAACGGCACCACCGGGGCGGCGCCGGAAAACACGATGGGATAATTGCGTGCCGCCATCGCGAACTCGGACAGCGTGAGGGCCACAGCGTTGGTGTTGCGAGCGAAGCCGAAGTCGGCATTCGGGCTCAGGCCCGCGGTCGCGTGGCGACCCGGCTCGAGCGGCATCGGGTTCTTGTAAAACATCGGCAGGCCGGCGGCCGGCTGCTGGGTCTGGGCTTCGGTCATGATCGGCCTTCCGAATTCGGGCGGTTTCTCAGGGCGGCGGATTCTACAACAAGGCTGGTGAATTCGCCGGTAGCGGCTCACCGGCGAAAAGTCCCGGCCAAATGCCGGGCCATGCCGGTCAGTCGTGGACCGGCTCGCGGTGCCTCTTCCTACACTTTGCCCGGGGCTTCACGGGCAACATCGAGGGAGAGGTCATGCACGCCACATCACAGATCAGTGCCGTCAATGCAGCCAGTGCCGTCGCTGAGCTTCGCGGCGTCCACAAGCGGTTCGGTCCTCTCACAGCCCTGAACGGGCTCGACCTGCAGGTGAAACGGGGCGAGCTGCTCGCCCTCCTGGGACCGAACGGGGCCGGCAAATCCACTGCGATTTCCCTGCTGCTGGGCCTGCAGGAGCCGACCTCCGGACAAGCGCTGCTGTTCGGTGAATCGCCCCGCTCGCTCGACGCCCGACGCAAGATGGGCGTGATGATGCAGGAAGTGACTCTGGCCGCGGACCTGCCCGTGCGCGAGCTGATCCGGGTGACGTCGAGCTACTACCCCGATCCGATGCCGCTGCATGAAGTGCTGGACCTGACCGAGGCCACGGCCCTCGCCAAACGGCCCTACGGAAAACTGTCCGGCGGACAGAAACGCCTGGCGCAATTCGCGATGGCCGTCTGCGGCCGCCCGCAACTGCTGTTTCTGGATGAGCCGACGGTCGGACTCGATATCAAGACACGCGAGCGCATGTGGTTCACGCTACGCGAGCTCGTTCGACAGGGCACCTCCATCGTGCTGACGACGCACTATCTCGAAGAAGCCGAGGCGCTGGCGGATCGCGTCATCGTGCTTGCGAAAGGCGGTGTCGTCGCTTCCGGATCGGTCGCGGAGATTCGTGCGGTGGTGGCACGCAAGACGATTCGCTGTGTCACCGCGTTGCCGGCTGAAGACCTGCGGGGCTGGCCCGGCGTCGAAGCGGTGCGAGCCGATCGGCAACGATTGCAGATCACCGTGACCGATGCGGAAAAGATCGTCTATCAGCTGCTCGCCGCGGATCGCTCGCTGACCGAGCTGGAAGTGACTCGTGCCGGCCTCGCGGAAGCTTTCGCTGAGCTCACCCAGGAGAACGCAGCATGAACGCCGTATCCATTGGGCTGCCTGCTACCGCGCCGATGAGCGCATCCCGATTGCTCGGTGCGTACTGGGCCGAAACGCGGCAGGAAATCCTGCGTACGCTGCGCACGCCTGCTTTCGTGGTTCCGACGATTGCGTTGCCGGTGCTGCTGTATCTGTTCTTCGGCATCGTGCTCGCGAGCAGCGGACGTGCGTCGCCCGATCCGCAAGCCGGGCTCTACACGTTGAGCGGCTTCGTGATGTTCAGCCTGATCGGTCCCGGCCTGTTCGGACTCGGCATCGGCTTCGCGATCGAGCGTCAGTCCGGCATCATCACGCTGAAACGCGCCATGCCGATGCCGCCTGCGGCGAATCTCGTCGGCAAGCTGCTCTCGGCGATGACTTTGACGCTGATCGTGATGAGCCTGCTCATCGCGATGGCCGTGTTCTTTGGACACGCGTCGCTGACAGTGCTGCAGGTAGTGAAGTTGATGCTCGTGGCCGTGTTGGGCGTCGCGCCGTTCTGCGCGCTGGGGTTGTACATCGGAACGCTGGTCTCGGGCACGGCGGCGCCGGCCGTGGTCAATCTCATCTATTTCCCCATGATCTATCTGTCGGGGCTGTTTCCTTTCCCTTTGCCAAAGGCGATGCAAGCGGCGGCGAAGATCTGGCCCGCGTTCCATTTGAATCAACTGTCGCTCGCGGCGCTCGGACTGAAGACCGCCGGCGATCCGCGGCTGGCAGCCGCGATTCTGCTGGCGTTGACGGTGGTGTGCCTGACGCTCGCGGCGCGAAGGCTGGCCCGGGTTGGTTGAATCGCGTTGGTTGAATCGAGTTGACTGACGCGCGCCGGCTGCAGAGGCTGGCGCGCTTCTGAGGCTGGCGCTTCGGTCGCGGCTTGCGGCTTGCGGCTTGCGGCTTGCGGCTTGCGGTGGATTATTCGCGCGCGGCAAACACTTCATCGAGGTTGCGCGCGTCGAGCAGGCGGTCCGCCCAGGACTCGAGCTGCTCGGGCGACGCGGCCTGCAGCGTCGCGCGAATTCCCTCCGGAATCACGCCGAAGCGTTTCTGCAGTTGTCGGAGGAGCAGGAGCTGCTCCCCTTCGCGGCGCCCCAGCTCCTTGCCCTCCTCACGCCCTGTCGCGAGCCCTTCCTCGCGTCCCTTGCGCAGAAACTCCCGTTCCCACATGTCGAACCGTTCAGACAGCATGGATTTCTCCTTGAGTTGGTCAAAGGCGATCAAGGCACCGGCACGATCGCGCAGACGCGCACAGATCACGCGATCAATCCACGTCTCGAACGACCGGCGCAGGGCCGGCTGTTCAGCTGCCGTGACTCGCTCCCACAATATCTCCACGAGCCCAGGCAGCCGGTCCGGACTGCGGCAGTTCTCGAAACGAAACAACAGTGATACGAAGTCATTCCGCTGTGCCAGCACGTCATCCTCGAACTGGCATTCATCGATCAGCAGATAACGCAGCTGCGGACGATACCGCACGAGCTCCGTTGGCGATTCAGCGAGCAAGGCGTCGACCTCGTCAGGCGCGCGCCAGCGCGAAGCGCCGCTGTGTAGCACGAGCGGAAGAATAGCACCGAGCCCACGCGGTTCGGAACGTCCCGTCGAGCGAGCTAACTCCTCGTACATCAGCGCCACGTACGAAAGTACGCGCACGGCCATGAGATGTTCTGGGCCGGACTGAAACTCCAACAAAATGTACACATGCCCATCGCGCCAGCGTACGCGCCAGATCATGTCGTCTATGCGTTCACGCAGGTCATCACTCATGTGGTTTCCGCTCACGCGTTCAAGCGTGGAGAAATCCACTTCCGTGAGCCAACGGCCGCCCACAAAGTTCTCGAGCAGGTCCTGCACAATGCGCGGATGCGAGAACAACGATTTGTACGAGTGATCTTGATTGCCCATCGCAATGTGTCTGCACGCCTATGGCCAACAGTGAGGCCGGTGGTGGCGCGCAGAGTACTGAGGGGGGCATCAAAGCTCAGTGGGCATACGTGGTGCGTTCGTACAGAAATAGCGCCAACGCAGCGAAGGACGCTGAAGCGCCAGCGAGCGCCGTCGTAACGATCCGCGAAAACGATGAGTGAACGATCGCGAGGTCGCGCCAGGCGCCGCGTCAACCGTAGAGAATCTTGCGAACCTTCTCGGCCAGCGCCGAGGCGGTGAACGGCTTGATGATGTAGCCGTTCACGCCCGCCTGGGTGGCGGCCATGATCTGCTCGCGCTTCACTTCGGCGGTGACCATGAGAACGGGAAGCGCGGCGAGCTTCGGCTCGGCGCGCACGGCGCGCAGCAGGTCGATGCCCGCGAGGCGAGGCATGTTCCAGTCCGTGATCAACATATCGTAGGAGTTGGCTTTCAGCAGCGGCAGCGCCGTCTCGCCGTCATTCGCTTCCTGAATGTGCTCGTAGCCGATTTCGTGGAGAACCTTGCGGATGATCTCGCGCATCGGCGCGAAATCGTCGACCACCAGGAAGCGATGATTCGGGTTCATGCAGTTCGAGAAACGGATTCAACCTTGAACGACCGGCCACACGTGCGCGACAGGCTCCTCCCCCAATACCGGCAGAACACCGGCATACGAGTGTCACTATAGGGCTACGGAACTCGGGAATACGTGAAATGGATCGCAACGCGCCAATGCCTGCGCGCGGCGTGCGGAAGCGCTTTGACGCGCATTGACCGCTCTTCGGCCGTCATCAGGGAGACCCTGAGTGAACGGTTCGGTGGGACATACCCCGCAGCACGCGAACCGAGCCGCGGCCGGACTTACGCAACAGTACGCAACGAGTCGCTTGCGGTTTATCCCAGCAACCAGGACGTGAGCGTTCCCGCGCGAAACGCTGCCGCGCTTTCCGGCAGCGGCGCCTGAACCGGCCGCGCATTCGCCATGGCTCGCGCGAGTTGCCGCGCCCAGTGCGCCTTGCCGCACGCGGCGACGAATTCATCGTTGCGCACGCAACTCAACGAGTGCCGCATCTCACCGCTCTCGCGACGAACGTGACGCCCTTCATGACGTACGTGCAGACCCACGCCAGCGGCGAAGGCCCGCAGTTGCTCGAAGTCGGAATGTTGGGTGAGGCCGGCGATACGCAACAGCCGATCATGGGTGACGGGGATCGGCGCAGACAGGCCCATCAACGGGCAGGTCAGCCAATGCCGCACGATGGCGCCGCGAGCCGGGAGCGCAATCGCGCCCGCATGCTCGAGCTCTTCGGCAAATTCGATCGCTTCTTCGTATTGATCGTCGAAGACGACGACGTCGACGGGTGCGCTATCCAGGTTCAGCCTGGCTGCACCCTTCGCGCCTCTTTTCAGCAGCAACTCCACCGGACGCCCCCTCATTCGCGTGCGTCGGCGAGCCTAACTCAAACCGATGCCGGAAGTGGCGTGAGAATCCTTCAGGCGTCGGGCGCGAAATGGCCCCAGAGGCTGCGAAATCCACTCTCGACGAACACGTTCGGCTCCCCCCACTGCGGGGCATATTCCTTGGCGGGCTCGCTCGCCACGACCTCGGCGGGGCCGAGACCTTTATTGAGGCCGGCGACCAAGCGCTCGTACACCGTCATATACATCTTGCGATGGCCTTCGAGATCGCCGCGGGCGATGACCGGACCATCCGACGGCACAACCTGGGTGCTCGCGTTGGCAACCTTGATGAGCTTGTCGTAGCCGGCCACGAGGCCACCCATCCAGCCGCCCGTCTCCCAGTCGAGGCGCGGCCAGCCGTCGGCGGAAACGACGCCGCCGGTCACGAGCACGTTGGCGTTCTTGAAGTAGACATAGAGGTCGCCGTCCGTATGGGCCTGGAGCATGTAGCCATACTCGATGTCTTCACCGGCGAAGCTGAGCGAATCCGCGGTGTAGGTCGTCTTGGTCGGACGCGCCTTGGGCGGCAGCGGCCCGAACGGCTTCGGCAACCAGCCCGTCTTGATCGGCCGGCTCAGCCAGAGCTTCGTGTTCTCGTGGGAGATGATGGTCGCACCGGACTTGCCGAGCCGCTCGTTCGAGCCGGTCTGCTCCGGATGCCAGTGCGTGTTGAACAGCGTGCTTACCTTCGAGGTGCCGAACCGCCTGGAAACCTCCTTCAACAACGCACCTGAATTCTGGGCGAGACCGCCGTCGACCAGCAGCACGCCCTCCTTGTTACCGAACGCAACGACGTTCGCGCCGGCTCCGGTGATGAGGTAGAGGTTCGAGGCCAGCTCCGTCGACTGGATGGCCGGTGACGCGGCCCAGAGCGGCGTAGCAAGCGTTCCCGAAACCGAAGCGAGCGCAGCCCCGTGCAGGGCGCGCTGGATGAAAAGGCGACGCGAAAAATCGTTCACTCGGAAACCTCGGCTCAATCGGGCACTTGGGCGGTGATCGTCGGCGTGGGCACGGACGGCCACGGCGGCAGGTTGGGGTTCTCAGCCGTCGCGCCGAGGTTTTTGAGCACCTCGGCGAGATCGTTACGGACCGGTGGCTTCTGCTGCAGGAAGCCGATGCGCGCGCGGGCCAGGGAATAGTCGAGCGCGGTGAGTCCGTCAGAGTCTATCGCGTTGAGGTCGACCCCGTAGGATGCGAGCTCTTTCATGACATCGGCCCACCCGCGCGTGGTTGCAACGTGCAACGGCGTGCTGTCTTTCGTGCGAGCGTTCACGTCGGCACCGGCGGCTTTGAGCACGCGCATGGCGACAATCGCCTGTCCCTGCGATTTCGCACGAGCGCGCGTGCCAGCCGTGAGCACGGTGGCAAAGAACGGCGTGGTGCCGTCGGCCAGCGGCAGATCGACGAGTGCGCCGTGTTTGAGCAGCACTTCCATCACGGGAACATCGGCGCCGACAGCAGCGCGCATCAATGGCGTTGCACCGATGGTCAGCACGCGCACATCGGCGCCGCGATCACCGGGAAGCAGCGAGCGCACCGGCGGCCGGAGTTTGAGCTGCGCATTCACGTTCGCGCCGCGCGCGAGCAGCAACTCGATGAGATCCATGCTCGTGGATGTGTCTGCCGAAGGCAAATCCGCCCGGAAGCCTTGCGGGACCACGTGCATATCGACCGCGACATAGAGCGGTGACTGGCCGTAGTAGTCCCACAGATTCACATCTGCACCGGACTCGATGAGGAGCTTCGCGGTGTCGAACCGCATGTTCATCAACGCGAGGACCAGCGGCGGCGTGCCGTGAGGGTCTTCGAGATTGATGTCCGCCTTGCCCTTCAGCAACTCGCGTACGCACTCGAGACAACCTTCACGCGAGGCGTACAGCAGCGGTGTGAAGCCGCCGCGGTTCATATCTTTGGGACGCCCCTCGGCGGTCACCTTTCGATCCCAATTGCGGACGACGCTGCGGGCGTTGACGTCCGCGCCCTTCGAGAGGAGCAGCTTCACCATCTGCGGATGCTTCTGCGCAGCGGCCCACATGAGGGCGGTCTGGCTGCCCCATTGTTCGCGGGCATTCACATTCGCGCCGTGCTTAATGAGAAGTCTGGCGGCTTCGACGTTTCCCGTGCGGGCGACAGCCATCAGCGCAGTCTGGCCCTCGGCGTTCGGCGACTCGACATCGGCGCCAGCGTTCAGCAGCAGCTCGAGGATCGCGGCATTGCCGGTCGTTGCTGCGATGGACATCGGCGTCGCGCCGTAGTTGTTCGCGAGCTTGACGTCCGCGCCGGCGTTGACCAAGCGCGCGACTTCTGCGGCATCGCCGTTATAGACCGCCCATTGCAACGGTGTGCTGCCATCGCCCTGACGAGCGTCGACGTCCGTTGCGCCGGTGTGGGCGCTGGCGCTCGCCAGCTCGCACGTCGCGAGGACGACGCACACCGCGGCGACGACTGCGGCTTTGGCGGTGAGCGTGGTCATCTCAGACTTCGGCAAACGTCCCGGTGCTGTTGCCCAGCTTCTCGACCGGCACCCCGGAGCGCTGAAGCAGCGTCACGAGCAGGTTGGCGTGCGGCGTATCCTGCGGAAAGTGCAGGTGCTGGCCGCCTTTGATCTTGCCGCAGGCCTTGCCGAGCACGACCGACGGCAACGGATCGTTGTTGTGCAGATCGCTGTTGCTCATGTTGCTGCCGAACAGGATCGTGGACTGGTCGAGCACCGTGCTGCCGTCGCCATCCTTCATCGTCGAGAGGCGCTTGATGAACTTCGCGAAGCGCTGCGTGTGATACGTCTGGATCAGCGTGAGCCGATCGAGCTTCACCGGATCGTTCTGATGATGCGACAACGGGTGGAACGCATCCGACACGCCCACCATGTTGTACGTGCGCATGCTGACTTCCTTCGCGATCATGAACGTCGCGATGCGCGTCTGATCGGTCTGGAACGCGAGCGCCATCATTTCGAATTGCACGTCGAGCAGCTCGGTGAAGTCGTCCGGCACGCCCATCGGCGCGTTCGGCAGGCCCGTGAGGTTCTTGCTGCTCGCGGACATCTTCTGCACGCGACGCTCCACTTCGCGCAGCGAGTCGAGGTAGTCGTTCATCGAAGCGCGATCGGCCCCGCCGAGCTTCTTCTGCAGGTTCGCGGAGCTCTCCATCACGTAATCGAGCACGCTGCCGCTTTCTTCGAGCAGCGTGGAACGCTCGTCCGCGGTATCGCCCTGACCGAACATTCCGTAGAACACTTTGCGTGGATTCGTTTCCATCGGCAGTGGCTGGAACGGCGTGCGAAACGCCACCGTGCCCCCGAAACCGCAGCTGGCCACGCCGGCGGCGCAAGCCGAGCCACCACCCTCGCCCGCGATTTCCAGCGACGGCAGCGCTGTGTCCTGGCCGATGTGCCGAGCCGCGAGCTGGTCTGCGGTCACGCCGCGATCGTCGTTGCCGTCGCGATCCTTCGGGCCGGTGCAGCTGAGCCAGGTGCCCGCCATGATGCCGTGAGGATCGGAGCTTTCTCCGCCCTTGTTGCGCAGGCCGCTCACGACCGTCACGTAAGGTTTGAACGGCTCGAGCGGCTCGAGGATCGGCGAGAGCTCGAACGCGGTTCCCGTTTCCTTCGGCACCCAACGGCTCTGCACCGCGCCGTGCGGGAAATACACGAATGCCATGCGCGGGCGCGGCTTTGCCGCCGTGAGCGCGAGCGCCGTGCTGGCGGGGACCATCGCATCCAGCAGCGGCAGCGCGATGGCTGCGCCCGCGCCCCGAAGCAACGTCCGACGGGAAAGGTGTTTGCGAGTGTTGAACATGGTGCTCACCTGTTACTTCACGGCGGCGGTTTGCAGGGTGGCCGGCGTGCTTTCCGTTTTCTGAAAAGCATCGCTCGTCACGATGCGCGTGATGAGCGCGGAGAAGCGATAGTGGTCGCCGGCCAGGCTGTGCGTGATTCCGCGTACCGTCGGCATGTCACGCGCTTCGACGGGACGACCCAGGCCGTAAGTCATCAGCTTTTCGGTCAGCGTCTGCACGAATTGTTCGGGATGCGCGAGCAGCGCGTTGCGCAGATCGTCCGGCCCTTTCACGTGCGTGCCGTCCGGCAGTTTGCCGGCGGTGTCGAGCACGTCGCGCGTGGCGCGATCCATTTCGCGGTATTGACCGACGGCGTCGAAACTCTCCAGCGCGAAACCGAGCGGATCCATCACGCCATGGCAGGCATAGCAACGCGGATTCTGACTGTGCAGCTCGTTGATCTCGCGGAACGTCAGCTTCTTCGTGCCCGGCACGTTTTCCTTCAAATTGCCGACGTTCGGCGGCGGCGTACCCGGTGGCGTGCCGCTGATGCGCTCCAGAATCCACGCACCGCGCAGCACCGGCGCCGTGCGATTTGGATAGGACGTGAGCATCAGCACGCCGCCCTTGCCAAGCAATCCGCGACGAGCGGACTGCGCCAGCGTGACGGGCTGGAATCGATCGCCCTTCACCGTCGTGATGCCATAATGAAGCGCGAGCCGCTCGTTCACGAACGTGCGGTCGGATGACAACAGCTCCAGCACGCTCGCATCCGTGCGGAAGATGCTGTCGATGAACAACCGCAGCTCTTCCTTGAAATCATCTCGCAGATCGCTCTGGCCCGACGCATAAGGGAAGAGCCGCGGGTCTGGCGCAATCTCGTCCAAGCGCGCAACGTTGAGCCACTGGAACGCGAAGTGAGTGACCAGCGTCTGCGAACGCGGGCTCGCGAGCATGCGCTTCACCTGCGCCTGCAGGACCTCAGGCTCGTGCAGCCTGCCCGCCTTTGCATCGGCCAGCAGCGCATCGTCCGGAATACTGCTCCACAGGAAGAACGACAGGCGGGACGCAAGCTCGTAATCGCTCAACGGGCGTGGCGCGTTGCCGGCTTCTTCCGACTCGAAGTCCGCGCGGTACAGGAATGTCGGGCTCGCGAGAATGCCGGCGAGCGAGCGCTTGATGCCCGCTTCGAATCCGAACGTCTTGCGACCGGCGTCATACAGCTTCATCAGCTGCTGGCGGTCGCTGTCTTCGAGCTGGCCGCGAAACGCGCGCGTGGCGAGATTCGTCACGATGGACTCCGCGCACGGCCGCTCTTCGACTTCCGACTTCGGATAGCACGTGAAAATGCGCGCGCGACTCGCCGTGAGGCTCACGCCCTTCGCATCGAACGGGCCGCGCACTTCGAACGAGCGAATCGTCTTCACCTTGTCCTGCCCGCCTTCGGGTGCCACGGTGAACAGGCGCGCATCGGATTCTGCAAAGGTGCGCTCGAGGAACGTCACGCCGACTTTGTGCACGCCGGCCGTCGCCTGGAAGCGAATGTTCTTGAGCCGCTTGTTGATCGCGTCCACCGCCGGATCCTGCTTCTGGTCGATGGCTTTCAGGTCTTCCTCGCCGCCGACGTGCGTGCGATAGAACTCCTTGCCGTCGAGCATCGCGACGATGGTGTTCTCGAACTCCATGTCGTGCACCCACAGCGCGCCTGCGAGATCCGCAATGCTCAGCGCGTATTCGCCATCCGCCGGGAAATAGTGCTCGACCACCGCACCACCGCGCGTGCCGAACGGCAGGCCATCGCGATGGAAGCGCTGCGTGCCGCCGCCGCCGTCGACGTTGTATGTCGTCGCCGCGGGGCGCGCGGAAGCGTTACCCAGTGCCTGCGCGGCAACCTTGTGGGCCGCGCCGAGATACTGATCCATGAACGACGGCGAAACCTGCAGCGCCGTGGCGATGTTGTCGAAGCCATCGTGCGCTTCATCCCGGGGCAGCAGGGCCGCGGAGTCGATGGGCAGCGCCAATAGGTCCATCACTGCGTTGGCGTATTCACGCCGATTCAGACGATGCAAACCGACGCGCCCGACATGCGGGTGGTCCTTGGCGGCAGCATCGAGCGAGGTTTCGAGATAGCTCACCAGCTGCGGAATCGCATCGCCTTCCGGCTGCGGCTTGCCCGGCGGAGGCATCAAGCGGCCGCGCAATCGGCGAATGGCTTTCTCCCACACATCCGCTTCGTCGCTCAGGTTGTCGAGCGACATCGAGTCGAAGGCGACGCCACCGGCCCAGTCCGTCGTGTTGTGGCACTCGAAGCAGTATTTCTCGATGACGGCCCAGTGCTTCTGGGCTGCGTCAGCGTGCAGTTCGTGGTTCGTTGCGGGATTCGAAGGCGAGGTTGCAGCGTGCGCGTGGGGCGCCATCAGAGCCGCCACGAACGATGCGGCGACGAGCAGTCGGCTGCGATACGAAGTCATGAAATCCCTTGAGTTACCCTCAAGCGCCGGCGGCTGGGACAACAGAGAAACCTACTTGTCAGGACGCCCGCACGGACGTTGACGCCGCGAGCGCGACCATAGCGCGGAGCCTTGCAAACCAACAGCCTGGCAGTGCCCTGCGTCCGAAAAGTGGCGGTTCGGACACGCTGCGGCAAGGCACTTTTGCCGAAAAGGCTAGGCCGCGTTGCGGGCCTGAAGACGGCGCGAGCACGGCGCAAGCACGACCATTGCCCTTGGCCGGGCGTTCATCGTCAGCGAAAGCGCGGACCCTGGATTCGCAGGCCCGCCGCTGTCCCCGCTACACGATGACGAGCCCTGTCATTTGCAATGAAAACTCTCGGCGACGTTCGGATCGCCCTTGCCGTTGTAACGCGGCATCGTCGGGAACTGGCACACCGGACGCGACAGTGCGAGCTCCGGCGTCGAGTGCGTGGCTTTCATCCGATTCGGCGCCTGCCCCTGCTCGACCCACTGGTCGATCGCGCTGACCGAATCGAAATCATCGGCCCCCGGGCCGCCGCGACAGTGGTACACGCCGGGCAGCACGAAGAATCGTGCACTCGCATCCAGCGCCTTCACTTTCGGACCGGTCGTCTGCACGAGCTGCTGGTAGTACTCAATGGTCTGCTGAACGCTCGGACCGGGGTCATCCATGCCATGCCACAGCAGCAGCTTGCCGCCGCCGTTCAGGAAAGGACTGATATCCGGGTCTTTCGCTTCATAGCCCGCCGCAAAGGCACTGCTGCGGAGCGTCCGGAAATCCCGTTCCGGATTGAACGCCGCGAGGTCGAAGTTCGCGTCGCCGAACACGAGCGGACGCAAGCCGCCGAGGCCGGCGCCGGCCGGGCCCGTCAAAAAGTTTTCGCGCGTCGTCGGCGCGGCGGTCGACAGAAAGCGCGACCAGCTCAACTCGCTGCCGCGGGTGAGCGGATATGCAACGGATTCGCCGCCCGATGTTTTCACACCCGCATACAACTTCTGCACGGCCTTCACCTGACCGGGACTCAGGCAAGTCGCGTCCTTGTGGCCGTCGGCACATCGGACCGTAGCGGGGTCGAACGAGCACGAGTGCGGATCGGTGACGACGCCATCCACCAGCCCATCGCGACCATCGCACGCGCCCAGCACCGCTTCGTGCAGGTGCTTGAGCTGCGCTTCAGTGAGGCTTGCGTCCGGGCTCGCGAGAATCTGATTGCGGACCACGCTCGTGGTCTGCGTCTGCAGCGTATAGACCGGCGCGCCCGCGATGACGCCATCGTAGTCTTTCGGAAAACGCTGCACTTCCATCAGCGCCTGACGGCCGCCGGTGGAGCAGCCCTGGAAATACGCGCGCTTCTGCGGCTCGCCGTAATACTTGGCGACCACCTGCTTGCCCAGCTCGGTCATGAGATGGATGGCGCGGTATTGAAAGTCGGTGACCGACTCGGGATTCGACGACCACGCGGTGTCCCAGACCTTGGCTTTGGTGGGATCTTCCATGTCAGCCGTGAAGTGGCCGCCATCCGTCTGCGCTGTGGCGTAGCGGGCTGAGAGGCCCGGCACCGCCGTTCTCAACAAATTGTTGCCGGCCCAGCCGCCGCCGCCCAGACCCAGCAATTTGCCGTTCCAGGGTTCGGGCAGGCGATACACCATCGTGATAGTCGAGCCCGCCACGGGCTTCACCAACGCTGTGACTTCGCAGAACGCCGGCAGGTGTTGCTCGGCATGGGCCGCGACGATTTTCGCCGACGACACCGTGGTGAATTCGAACGTGCCCGGCGCCGTTAGCGCTTCACACGCTGCCGGTCCGGCGGCCGCGTGAGCGGCGTGCGCGTTGATGAAACCCCAGACGAGAACACTGGAAAGGAAGGTTTTACTTGCAGTCATCCATCAAGAATAGGCTCCGTCTTCTGCGCGCGTCGTTTTGCAAGAGAGACGGATCATCGTGCGGTCTGCGACGTGGACGGGACTCGTCGGGCTCACGACGGGACGCAGGACCGCGTCGACGCGCGGACCGAACGAAAACGGCAATCCAATGCACGCGTGCCCGGACCGATGGATCATTCGATGGGCGGCGGAAACGTAATAGCCGGACGTGAGCCGCTGGAGCACATCCCCGATGCTCACGACGAACGAGCCCGGCACGTACGGGACGTCGATCCAGCGCGAGCCGCATTTCATCTGCAGGGTATTGTCACCGTCCTCGTGCAATAGCGTGAGCAGCCCTTCGGCGGATTGAGCGACGCCGGGACGCTCGCCCATCTCACCAGCAAGGCCAATCTCACCAGCAAGGCCCCGCTCATCAGCAAGGCCACTCTCACGCGAGATGCGGAACAACGTGGTGGGACGACCCGTGTAACGATCGACGAAGTAGTTGTCGCCCAGCCGCAGCCCGCGCCCGATCGAAGCCATGAGCTTGTGTCCGAGCCCGCACAGCGCGGTCATGTAGTCGAGCACGGCGTCACGAAAGCCAGGCAACTCGGGGAAGACATTGCGCGGTTGCAGCTCGTCGGGATGCACCGGCTCTGCGTCGTCCGGCAGTTCTTCCCGGAAGTACAACACGCGCGTCGAGCTGGGTTGACTGAAGAACGAGCGGCTCGCCTCGCGCATCGACTCGACGACGGCGGGCTCGATGCCATGACCGATCACGCGGAAACACCCGAGCTCACTGGCGGCCCGGTCCACTTGCGCAGCGGTGTGGTCGCGCCACGTGCCACCGATATCGAACAACGACAGGTCGATGACGGGAATCCGAGGCATCTCGTTCGGCGAAGGCATGGTGGGTACTCCGTGCATCGGCTGAAAACTACCGTAGCGCGAATCGCGCGGCTTGAACAAAGCCAGCGTCTTCGGGGGACATGACGAACTGGCTCTGAAGAGTCTTGACTCGGCTTGCTGACGGCAACCTGACACCGTCCGGCTGTGACACTCCGGGCAACGCACCGTTCCTGTGACGCGCACGACGTCCTGCACTCAAATACATCAACGCCGGGGCTCGACGCATGTCGAGCCGGCACGAAACCCCGCATAATCCATCCATGAATACCCCTGCACCGGCCGCGCCGGACCCGCGCCAGTTCCGCAACACCATGGGTTTGTTCGCTACAGGCGTCGCGGTGATCGCCGCGCCCGACGGCGAGGAAGTCACCGCCATGACCGCGAATGCCGTGTCCTCGGTGTCGCTCGATCCGATGCTCGTGCTGTTCTGTCCGAGCCTGCAGTCGCGCTTTGCGCATCACCTGCCGGAGATGCGCACGTTCTCGATCAATTTTCTGCGCGAGGACCAGGAGCCGCTCTCGACGTTCTTTGCCGGGAGCTGGAAAGAGCCCGTCGCACCCCCGTTCCGTTTCGTGCCGTGGCGGTCCGCGCCGCGACTCGAAGGGTGTCTTGCCTCACTGGGATGCGAGATCGAACAGCGCGTGCAGGCGGGCGATCACTGGATCATCATCGGGCGCGTGCGCGAGGTGCACGTCGGCATTCCGCCGCACCGCCCACTGATGTTCTTCGGCGGCCGCTATCGGCACCTGGATTTTTCCGAGAGCGCCCCGGCGCCCGATCTCGTCAATGTGCACGACGAGCCGGCGCACATCTTTTACGACCACGCCTGAGTCTTTCTCGGCTGGATTGCAGGGCAATCCGCAACTTCGAAGCTTGGCACGAAGCGTAGCTGCGATTCGCGACGCAACACTTGCAGCGCTGTGACACGCGCCTAGTGGTAGCCGAATTCGAGACATAGAATCCGCGGGATGATCAGGCCGCCTGGATCCCATCCGTGGTGACCGCGCCCACCGACAGCGCCTTCGCTCGTGTCTTCACGCACGAGCGACTGCTGCTCGTGCTGGCTGTCGTCTATCTCATTTTGTGCATGGGCCTGCTGCTGTATCTGCGCGAGGCTGCGATTCTCGAAGTCGAGAGCGAAGCCGTTTCGCACGCGCGGCGCGCGGCGATCGAGCTCATGCGCAACGACGGCGAGGCCGACAACGCCGAGCGGATTGCACACGCGGCACGCTGGCTCGACGCGAGCCACGCGCTGAACGCATTCGAGCAGCGCGCAACGTCTCTCGCCGTCCGCCCCAACGGCGCGTCCCACGCCGAATTCCATCTGACCACGACGCCGGCCTTCATCGACTTCGCTGTCTCGGATGGCGCGGGCCGCGTGTTTCTCATGCGCCAGCCCATCGACGAAGGCATTCAGCAGCTCGCCATTCCGTACGAGCGGACCTTCCTGCAAGTCTCCATTCTGGGCTTCGTCGCCATCGTGACCCTGGCGCTGGTCGCCGGCGCCGCGCGACGGCGCGGGCAGTTCAACGCAGGCTACAAGGCCGCGGGCAGCACGCTTTCTCCGGCCGAGCAGGCGCGGGATCGCATGCGCCTGTTCTGGATCTTCGCGCTGTCTGCGGTGATTTTCGCGATCGACCTGCGGGTGCCGCTGGGTCCGGCGGTTGGCATCGCGTATGTCGTTGTCATCGTCATTGCTCAGTTTGCATACAACCCCATGCAGGTGTGGTTCGCTGCTTCGCTGGGCACGCTGCTGATCCTCCTGAAGGTCGCCTTTGCCGAACACATCCCGGACATGTGGCCGGCGCTCGCCAACCGCACCCTCTCGACGTTCGCGATCTGGACGGTGGCCGTGCTCGGGCAATGGCAGAAGCGCACGCTGCGGCGTCAAAGCCGCGCGGAAACGCAGACCCAGCAGGTCCAGACTGCAAACATCGCGCTCCAGGAGCTGCTCGAACGCACGGAAGCCGCGGAGGCGCAGCTTCTTCGCGGACAGGAGTTGCTCAGCACCGTTGGCACGATGGCGCGCATCGGCGGCTGGGAGTACGACGTTGCGAAAGCGAAGCTGTCGTGGTCCGGCGAGGTGTATCGCATCTACGAAGTGGACCGGAACATCACACCGACCCTGGAAATCGCCCTCTCGCCCTATCCCCCCGAATCCCGAGCGCTGCTGCTCGCGGCTTTCAGGGCCGCGATCGACAGCGGCACGCCCTACGATCTGACCGTTCGCTTCATCAACATGAAAAGCGAACAGCTCTGGGTGCGTACGCTGGCCAGAGCCGAGCAGGTGGATGGCCGCGCCGTGCGCCTCACCGGCGCTTTCCAGGATGTGACCGAGCAATACCACGCCCAGGCGCGTCTCGATCGCGCTGTGCGGGGCACTCAGGACGGTCTGTGGGAGCAGGACACGCTGAGCATGGGAATGTGGCTCTCGCCGCGCTTCCGCGACCTGCTCGGCTATGCGGAAAACGAGTTGCCTGATGGACGAGACACGTTCTCGACCTTGCTCCATCCGGATGACGTCAGCCGCTACCACGCCAATCGCGACGCGGACGCGGACGCGGACGCGAGCGCCAGCAAGCTCGATGTCGATGTGCGGCTTCGTCATCGCAATGGGGAATATCGCTGGTTCCGCCTGAGAGCCTCCTCGACGACCGATGCGCTCACAGCGCACATCACAGTTTCCGGATCCATTCGCGACATTACCGCTCACCGCGCCGCGCGGCAGGCGCTGCACGACGCAACTGAATCTGCCGCCGCCGCGAATCGCGCGAAGGGCGAGTTCCTGGCGAACATGAGCCACGAAATTCGCACTCCCATGAACGGTGTGCTCGGCATGACGGAGCTGCTGCTCGATACGCAGCTCGTGCCGATGCAGCGCCAGTTCGCGGAAACCATTCGCAGCAGCGCCACCGCGCTGCTCACCTTGCTGAACGACATCCTGGATTTCTCCAAGATCGAAGCCGGCAAACTGAGCATCGAGCATGCACCGTTCGACTTGCGCAAGGGTCTCGACGACATCGTCGACATGCTGGCCGTACAGGCGGCGGCGAAAGGGCTGCGGTTTCGCGTCAACGTCGACCGTGCGTTGCCGAATCATTTTCTCGGCGACGCGCATCGGCTGCGCCAGGTGCTCGTCAATCTGTGCGGAAATGCAATCAAGTTCACGCCGAACGGCAGCGTCTCCGTCGAGGTCTTTGCGCCGGGCCCACCCGCTGCTCCCACGCTCGTGAGTTTCGAAGTGCGCGACACGGGCATCGGCATGCAGGCCGATACCATCGAGCGACTGTTCCAGCCCTTCACGCAGGCAGATGCGTCGACCACGCGTCATTTCGGCGGCACGGGACTGGGCCTGTCGATCGTGCGACGCCTGATCGAGTTGATGGGCGGCGAGGTCACGGTCTCCAGTGCGCCCGGTCTCGGCTCGCTGTTCGGTTTCACGCTACCGTTGGAGCCCTGCGCCGCGCCGACCGCCAAGAGCGCTCCACGTCCCGGGAAAAACACGATGGGCGATCCGTTGGCCACCGTGACCGGCACCTCCGTGCTCGTCGTGGAAGACAACGAAGTGAACCGCGAAGTCGCGCTTCGGTTTCTGCAGAGGCTGGGTTGCCAGGGCCAGGCCGCACCCGATGGCCAGGCCGCGCTCGATGCCTGTGCGTCCCACTCATTCAGCCTGATCCTGATGGACGTGCAGATGCCGGTGATGGACGGCCTTGCCGCCACCCGCGAGTTGCGCCGGCGCGAGGCCGGCGGGCGTCGTACACCCATCGTGGCGCTCACGGCGAGCGCGATGAGCGGGGAGCTCGACCGGTGCCTGGCCGCCGGCATGGACGGGTTGCTGACGAAACCCCTCGAAGTCGCGCGGTTGCGTGAGGTGCTCGAGTGCTACGTCGCGGTGCCCCTCGGCGGCGAACAACCTGCCAGCGCGGGCGCTGGGACTGAACGTGATGAAGCCGAGCGTGGTGAAACCGGACGTGATGTAACCGAAAGCGGTGAAACCGAAGGCGCCACGATGAACGGCGGCGCTGCGCCTGCCGGGCCGCCGATCGATCTGTTCCGCCTGCGCGTGCTCATCGGCGATGACGAAGAGTTCGTGCGGGAGCTGTGCCACGCATATCTCGGCACGGCGGACGATGGCCTCGAACGCATCGAACGCGCCCTCGCGGCCAGCGATCGGACCGCGCTCGCCTCGGCGGCCCACAAGCTCAAAGGCGGCAGCCACAGCATTTGCGCGGAACAGGTGGGACGGCTTGCGCAGCAACTCGAACTTGGGGCGCCGGACCAGTCCATTCCCGACCTCGACGCCACGGCCGACGAGCTGCGCGGGGCCGTCGCGGAATGCCGGGAATTCCTGCACGACGCGTTTGGGTGAGGCCGCGTCGGTGCCAACGGGCTGGCCGTGAGAGTCGCATGTGGCTGAGGCGGCGGCGCCGCGTCCGGGCGGGCCTGGCCGAGAGAGTCGCGTTTGGCTGAAGCGCCGCCACCGGGCCTGGCCGAGAGAGTCGCGTTTGGCTGAAGCGCCGCCACCGGGCACGCCATGATGGTCGCGTTTGGTTGCCGGGCCGCGGGCCGCCGCACCAGCCGCGTCCGCTGCGCCCGCCACGCCCGCGGCCATCGGCCGCGTCCGCCGCGCGCAGCGCGCCGCGCAACTCGCTGTCCGCAGTCCGCTGTCCGCAGCGAACTTCCTCCATTCACCGTACTATTCGCCCCCCATGGAAAAAACCTTCATCAGCGCCGACTCCCTGCTGCGTGACTCGCTCGAGCTCGGCATGCAGGTGGTCCGCAGCGGACTCAAGCCCACCTTCCTGGTCGGCGTCTGGCGCGGCGGCGCGCCCATCGGCATCACGGTGCAGGAGGTGCTGGAATTCCACGGCATCGAGTGCGACCACATCGCCATTCGCACGTCTTCCTATACCGCCATCGACCAACGTGCGAAAACCGTGCGCGTCCACGCCGTCGACTATCTCGTATCGCGGCTCGAAGCGGACGACCGGCTGCTGCTGATCGATGACGTGTTCGACTCCGGCCTGTCGCTCGAGGCCGTGGTCGAAGACCTGAAGAAGCGCTGCCGGCGCAACCTGCCGGAAGTGATTCGCATCGCCACGGCTTATTACAAACCGAGCCGCAACAAGAGCTCGCTCAAACCGGACTACTACGTGCGCTCCACGGACCAGTGGCTCGTATTCCCGCACGAGATGCAGGGACTCAGCCGCGCGGAGATCCTGGCGAACAAGCCGGTCGACGCCAGCTTCTTCCTCGATAAGAAGATCGACTAGTCAGTCAGGCTCCCCAGGCGCACCAACGCGGGTCAGCTGCACCCGATCCGGGCGCGTCCGGATTGTGTACAAAAACAGAGCGGGCTGCGTACAGCGATGGTGCGAGTCGTGGCGGGCACGGCGCAGATGAATTTCTCTCGTGCATGCCTCCCGTTGCCGCTGATGCGCGCCGGTCGGCAGAAACGCAGCGCGTCGAAAACAGCAACGCCGAGAACGACCTGCGACTCAATTCGCGGCTCAGGCACAGGTCTCGCGCGTGCCCCTCACGCGCGCTGACTCGCGACGATACAACTTCCCTCGATGCGCTCACGCAACTGTGCACAGGGCTTGCATCCCGACTCCGCCAAACGCGCAGCCCAGCAGCTCGCGTCGAACGGTCAAACAATTCGGGGAGTCCAATAATGAAACGTCCTGTGTCGCCGCTCAGCATCCGTCACTACGTCGCGCTGATGATGGGAACCGCGACCCTGGTTCCATACATCGCGCACGCTGACGACGCAGCGGCGGATAAGGATATCGCCGAAGTCGCGGTCACGGCCGACCGCCTGCATGTGCTGCCGACTGAAGCGGTGGAGTCCGTGTTCGGCTTCGGCAAGACGGCGCTGGAAACGCCGCGCGCCGTCACGTCGATCAGCGCCGAGATGCTCGACAAGGTGATCATCACCGAGATCGATGACCTCGTCGCGCTCACGCCGGGCTCGTTCACGCAATCGTTCTTCGGTGTCGCGGGCTCGCTCGACGTGCGCGGCACGCCCGGCGAAAACTATTTCCGCGGCGTGAAGCGCATCGATAACCCAGGCAATTATCCGACGCCCATCGGCGCGAGCGATCGCATCGACGTGGTGCGCGGCCCCGCTTCGCCGATCTATGGTCCGTCGAAGATCGGCGGTTATCTCAACTTCGTGCCGAAGTCCGCGCGCGCGTCGACCGGCGCCTATTTCGATGAGCCGAAGGCCGAGGTCGGGCTCACCGTCGGCAGCTGGGAAAAGCGCATCATTACCGCGGAAGTCGGCGGCCCCGCGGAGATCGGCAGCAAGAAGCTCGGTTACTACATCTATGCCGAAGCCGAGAACTCGGACAGCTACTACGACAACACCGAGACCGACCAGAACATCTACCAGGTCTCGTTCGACATGAACTTCACGGACACGCTGCGCACCGAGTTCGGCGGCATGTACCACAACTACAAGGGCAACCAGGTCGCGGGCTGGAACCGCCTGACGCAGGAGCTCGTCGATCACGGCACGTACATCACCGGCTCACCGCCGTCGCTCGACACGAACGGCAACGGCCGCCTCGACCAGTCGGAATCCGCGGCGGGCAACATCGGCCCGTTCATCTTCGCGCCGTCGATTACTTCGCCAGCCGACATCCAGGCCGCGCTGACGCCGAACATGGCCCTGCAAAATCCCGGCACGACCCACATCAAGGGCAGCTCGGTGCTCGTGCAGGAAGACGACACGCTCGAAGACGACGTCATCACCCTCTACGCCGACCTGATCTGGGAGCTGCCGAACGGCCTGAAGATCACGGAAAAGAACTTCTATGAAAGCCTCGATAACCTCAACGAGAACGTCTACGGCTTCTCGCAGAAGGCAGACACCTGGGCCTACGAGAACCAGCTGATCTTCGGCTATGAGTTCGGCAAAGAAGGCCCGGTGAAGGTCGGCCTGCAGGCGAGCCCGTCGGTGCGCTACCAGAACTTCGAGCATGGCGATGACTTCGAGTTCGAGTATTTCGATCGTCGCGACATCACCAAGCCTGGCTCACCGGTCGATCGGCGTTCGCTCGCCACGCGCGGTGAGGACCTCTATTCCGATCACGTGAAGGGCAACTACACCGACGTCGCCCTCTCGGTGATGGCCGACGTGACGTTCTTCGAGAAACTGAACCTGCTCGGCGGTGCGCGCTACGACAACATCGACATGGAAGCCGAGTCGCTGGCCGATTCGAAGACCAACCCGGGCCTGAAGGCGTCCGACACGCAGGGCGCGACGTCCTGGTCCGCGTCGATTTCGTATCAGCTGCCCTTCGGGCTGCGGCCTTACATCACGAAGGCCCGGCAGTCGACGCTCATCATCGGCCAGGGCGGCCAGATCGATCCGTCGAACATCGAAGGCGGCACCGCGGTGGCCGATTCGAAGCTGGACGAATACGGCATCAAGGCGAGCCTGCTGGACAACCAGTTGTATCTCGCGCTCGACTACTTCAAGCAGAGCCGCATCGACTACAACGCGCAGGACACGGTCACCAACAACACGACCGAAGCGAAGGGCACCGAGTTCGAGGCGCGCTGGGTGGTGAACCCGATCGTCACGCTCACGGGGGCTTACACGAACCTCAAGGTCACCAACCTCACGGCCCTGCAGAGCGGCACGCAGTTCAGCTTCGCCGGCGCGGGTGACCTGAAAGGCGTGAATCCGGCGCTGTTCCTCGGCGGTGTGGTGCCTTCCATCGTGCTCGTGCCCGATGAAGCCGCCGCTCGCAAGGCCGGTCTGCCGGAAAATCTGTACAGCGTGTATGCGCTGCTCAGCCTGCCGGGCGCGTTCGATGGCTTCACGGCGAGCGTCGGTGCCACGCATGTGGATTCGGTGTGGTCGGGCTTCTCGAAGACAGTGAAACTGCCGGCGTATACGCTCGTGAACGCGGGCATCCACTACGACAACAAGAACTGGCAGGTCGGCTTGCAGGGCAAGAACCTGACGAACGAACGATACTTCCGCTCGAACTTCCCGGACTTGTTCGGCTCGTCGGTGGTGTTGCCGGAGTTGCCGCGCAACTACCTGCTGTCGGCGTCATACAGGTTCTGAAGCGGGAGTGGAGAGGGGGATGAAGAAGAAAGTGTGGGAGGCCTGGCGCGGTGCCGCCATGGGCGTGCGCACGGCGGGCGCGAGCGCACGTGACGCCGCGGGGAGGTGGCTGTTCACGGGCCTCGTGGCGCTGGGCGGCGCGGTGGCTTTAGCCCTTTCGGGATGCGCTTCGACGGGAGGTGCGGCGGCAACGCCGCCCTCTTCCGAGGCTCCTTCTGCTGGAAAAAAAGAAAACATCACTACACCCCCGATACAGGTGAAAGTAGTCGTCGTCACCATGTTCGAAATCGGCAACGACACCGGCGACACCGCCGGCGAGTTCCAGCTCTGGCACGACCGCCAGAAACTGTCCCAACGTATCCCGTTTGCGCATCACCACGATCTCTACTTCAACCCGGAGACCGGCGTACTCGGCATGGTCACCGGCATGGGCACCGCGAACTCCGCGACCGCGACGATGGAGCTCGGCATGGACCCGCGCTTCGACCTCTCGCATGCGTACTGGCTCGTCGCCGGCATCGCGGGTGTCGATCCGCAGGACGCATCGATCGGCTCCGCGGCCTGGGCCGAATATCTCGTCGATGGCGATCTCGCGCACGAAATCGACGCACGCGAAATTCCCGCGGACTGGCCCACAGGCTATTTCGCGCGCGGCACCCGCAAACCGTACGACCCGAAAAAACCGCCCAACGATGGCGAAGTCTTCCAGCTCAACCCGGCACTGACCGAGTGGGCGTATCAACTCTCGAAGAACACCAAGCTCAACGACAGCGCGAATCTCGCCGCGACACGCGGCAAGTTCACCGGTTACCCGAATGCGCAGAAGCCGCCGTTCGTCCTCAAAGGGGACAACCTCGCGGCGATGACGTTCTGGCACGGCAAGATCCTGAACGAGTGGGCAGACAAGTGGGTCAACTACTGGACCGACGGTAAAGGCAACTTCGTCACATCTGCCATGGAAGACACGGGGACGTACCAGGCACTCACGTATCTGCACCCCACCGGCAAGGTGAACAAGAATCGCGTCATGGTCCTGCGCACGGCGAGCAATTACACGATGCCGCCGCCGGGCATGACGGCGGCTGAACATCTGCTGCGCGAGAACGACGGATACGCTGGCCTCGAAGCGTCGGTCGAGGCGGCGTACCGGGTGGGCTCCGTGGTCGTCGATGAGATCGTCGGCAAGTGGGCGACGTACAAAGATCACACGCCGCAGTGACGGCTGAACCGCCACGAGACGAGCCTTCCGCCACTGCGGCCAGCGCCGCGCGCGCGCCTCGTGACGAAGGCTCGCAGGATGTCGAGCGCGGCTTGCCGACGAATCCCGACCTTCTCTATGGATTGAACGACGCGCCGCCTCTTCCGAAAACATTGCTGGTAGCGCTTCAGCACGTGTTCGCCGTCTTCGTCGGCATGATCACGCCGCCGCTCATCATCGCCGGCGCGCTGAAACTCGGCGCCGGCGACACGGCATATCTCGTCAGCATGTCCCTGTTCGTCTCCGGCGCGGCGACGATCCTGCAAACCAGCCGGCTCGGCCCCATCGGCTCCGGGCTGCTCAGCATTCAGGGCACGAGCTTCACGTTCATCGCGCCGGTGATCTCGACTGCGGGTGCACTCATCGCAGCGGGCTCAACGGCCCATCAGGCCTTGGGCGTCATATTCGGACTGTGCCTCTGTGGCGCGCTGATCGTCGCGCTGCTGAGTCGCTTCATCCATCTGGCCAGCGCGGTGATCACTCCTATTGTCACCGGCACCGTGGTGACGTTGATCGGCCTCACGCTCATCGAAGTCGGCATGGTGAACGTGGCCGGCGGCTTCGGCGCCAAAGGCGATGGCACGTTCGGCAGCATTCCAAACCTGCTGCTGGCCGCGCTCGTGATGGGTACCATCCTGGTGTTCAACAACCTGCGCTCGCCGACGCTGCGCATGCTGTCCGTCGTAATCGGTCTGGCCGCAGGTTATCTCGCCGCGACGGTGCTCGGACGCATCGACCTCAGCGGCTTCAACGGAATGTCCGTCGTCACCGTGCCGCAACCGTTTCGCTTCGGCCTGGGGTTTTCGTGGACCGCGTTCATTCCGTTCATCGTGATGTACCTGATCACGGTAATGGAGTCGATCGGCGATCTCACCGCGACATCTTCGCTCACCGGCCAGCCCATTTCCGGCCCGCTGTACATGAAACGCCTGCGCGGCGGGCTGCTCGCGGACGGTCTCAGCTCCGCGATCGGTGCGAGCCTCAACTCTTTTCCGAGCACGACCTTCGCGCAGAACAACGGCGTCATCCAGCTCACGGGCGTCGGCAGCCGGCACGTCGGCATGTTCGTGGGCGGCATCCTCATGGTGCTGGGATTGATCCCGGCCGTTGGCGTCCTGGTGCAGGCTTTGCCGGCATCTGCGCTCGGCGGTGCCACGCTCATCATGTTCGGCATGGTGGCTGCCGCGGGCATCCGCATTCTCGCGCGCGTGCCGATGAACCGTCGCAATTCCACGATCCTCGCGATCTCGCTCGGCCTCGGGCTCGGCGTGACGTTCGTGCCGGAAATGCTCGACAAGCTGCCGGCACTGTTGAAAAGTACGCTCTCATCCGGCATCGCGACCGGCGGCCTGTGCGCGCTGGTGCTGAACATCCTGCTGCCAGGCGAACGGCAATGAGCCGATGGGTACGCTGCTAGTCAAGAACATCCACACGCTCGTGACGATGAACGAGCGGCGCGAAGAGCTGCGCGACGCGGCGATCTTCGTGCGGGATCACGTCATCGAGCAGGTGGGGCTCACGAGTGCCCTGCCCCGCACGGCGCATGAAGTGCTGGACCTGCAAGGCCGGCATATCGTGATGCCGGGCATGGTGAATACACATCATCACTTCTATCAAACGTTGACGCGCGCGGTTCCGGTCGCGCAGAACTGCGACCTCTTCAACTGGTTGAAGGCGCTGTATCCGATCTGGGCGCGCATGACGCCCGAAGGCGTGCGCGCGAGCGCGCAGCTGTGTGCAGCGGAGCTGTTGTTGTCCGGATGTACGACGGCGAGCGATCACCTTTACGTGTTCCCGCACGGCTCGACCCTGGACGATGAGATCTACGCCGTGAATGCGACTGGCCTGCGATTCCACGCGAGCCGCGGCAGCATGAGCGTCGGCGAGAGCCTCGGTGGATTGCCGCCGGATTCTCTCGTGGAGCGCGAGGATTCGATCCTCCGAGACAGCCGGCGCGTGATCGAAACATTCCACGATGCGTCCCGTCATTCGATGACGCGCATTACGTTAGCGCCCTGCTCGCCGTTCTCGGTGTCGCGCGACCTGATGCGCGAGACCGCGGCGCTCGCTCGAAGCTATGAAGGCGTCCGGCTGCATACGCATCTCGCCGAAAACAAATCGGACGTCGATTACAGCCTCGCCACTTTTGGTGTTCGCCCGGGCGACTACGCCGAATCCGTCAACTGGGTGGGGGATGACGTCTGGCACGCGCATTGTGTTTTCCTGGATGACGACGCGATCGCAAAGTTCGCGCTGACCGGAACGGGTGTCGCCCACTGCCCCTGTAGCAACCTTCGGCTCGCGAGCGGCCTCGCCCCCGTGCGGAAAATGCGCAAGGCCGGCGTGCCTGTTGGACTTGGCGCCGACGGTGCCGCTTCGAACGACGCCACCAACCTGTTTCACGAAGCCCGGCAGGCCATGCTAGTTGCGCGCGTTCTCGACTCCAACGCCGCGGCGATGACTGCGCGGGACGCGCTGGAAATCGCGACACTCGGTGGCGCGCGCGTGCTCGGGCGAGACGATATCGGCTCGATCGCGCCCGGCCTGTGCGCGGATTTCATCAGCGTGAATCTCGACCGTCCGTCACTCGCCGGCGCGCAGCACGATCCGGTCGCCGCGCTCGTGCTGTGTCAGGTGGACTCGGTGGACTACAGCTTCATCCACGGCCGCAAAGTCGTGGATCGCGGCCGCCTGACGACGCTGGAGTTGCCGCCGCTCGTCGAGAAGGTCAACCGACTCTCCGCTGCGATGATCAACGGCTGAGCACGATGACAGACCTGGCACACATTCCTATCGTCGATATCGGCGCTCCCACCGCGGTGGATGACGTTCAGCGCGCCCTGCACGAAAACGGCTTCCTGTACGCGCGCGGTCACGGCATCGATCCCGCACAAATCGACCGCGCATTCGCCATCGCCGGCCGCTTCTTCGATTTGCCGCTCGAGCGCAAGCGGCAATTCGCTTACGGCAGCGTCGAAGCCAACTTCGGTTTCCAGGGCGTCGAAGGGGAAAGCCTCGACCCTAAGAGCAAGCCGGATCTCAAAGAAGCTTTCACCATGCGCAATGCGCGCGCCTGGGCGGCCAGCGCCGAACGCTGGCCAGACCCGGAGTTCCGCGACATGGCGCTGGAGCTGTACGACGAAGGACTCGCCGCCGCATATCGCATGCTCGCGATTCTCGCCACCGCCCTCGACCTGCCGTCGCATTTCTTCGCCGAGCGTCATCTGGGCGAGAACGTGACGCTACGATTTCTGCACTACCCGGCCAACTTGCCCATGAGGTCGAGCGACCAACTCGGCGCTGGCGCGCACACGGATTACGGCTCGATCACCCTGTTGTTCCAGGATGACGTCGGCGGCCTCGAGCTGCTCGGTGCCGATGGCCAATGGCACTTCGCACCGCCCGTCGCCGATACCGTCGTGATCAACACGGGCGACCTGATGGAGCGCTGGACCAACGGTCGCTTCCGCTCGACGCTGCATCGGGTGCGGCCGATTACCGGCGCGCGCGATCGGTATTCCATCGCGTTGTTCGTCGATCCGGACAGCGCCGTGCAGGTCGAATGCATTCCGAGCTGTGTGCGCCCGGACGCGCCGGCGCGCTATCCCCCCATCACCGCTGGCGAGCACATTCGCCAGAAAATCGAAGCAACCCACGGCTGACCGCCGACGAGCACCCGATGAAATCACTGACCCGACGCTGGTTCTTCGTACGTACAGGTGGATGGACGCGCGCCTGCGCCATCGCATTGGCCATCTACCTCGGCTCTGTCACCGCTGCGTTTGCTGGCGCCGCGCCTGCCAAACCGGCTCATTACAAACCCAGCGAAACGATCGTGGTCCTCGGCGCCGTCCCGCAGGAAATCACGGTATTTACCGACGCCATGGGTAAACCGCCCAGGAGCGAGCTCTGGGGCATCCCGTACTACCGCGGCAAGATCGCCGGCAAGGATGTCGTCGTGGCCATCACCGGCATCGGCAAGACGTCCACGGGAATGACCACGACGCTCTTCATCACCGAATTCAAGCCACGCCTGGTGCTCATGAGCGGCACCGGCGCGCGGATCAATCAAAAGCTGCGCACGGGCGACGTCATCGTCGCCACCGTCATGCACGAGCACGACTACGGCAGTCTCACCCGCACCGGCATGGTGTATCGCCCCTTCAACGGTGCCGTGAATGGCAACGAAATCGAGAACGCATTCTCGCCACCCGCGGAGTGGCTCGCGCTCGCAGACAAGGCCATCGCGAGCTACCAGGGCCCTGAGGTCACCGCCAACGGTTCGACTTACAACGTGGCAGCCCGGCGCGGCATCGTGTCGTCGTCCGACCTGTTCGGCGTGACGAGCGATCGCATCGAGCTGCTGCGCAATCAGTTCCACACGGACATCATGGAAATGGAATCCGCGCCGCTCGGTCACGTATGCGAAGCACTGGGCGTGCCTTTTCTGGTGGTGCGGGCTGGAAGTAATGTGGCGCAGGAAGCGCCGAACGACGATTATCTGCGTCTCGGGCCGATCGCTGCGAAAGAGGCGGCAAAATTCTCGGTCCATTTGCTGCAGTACCTTTGAGTGCTGCGCCTTGGAGCTTTTGTGCTGTGGTATCGATATTCCGCCGCGCGCGTACGAATGCGCGCCGGCCTCCTGGCCATCATTGCCCTGTTGATCGTCAGCGCGCTGAGCACGCGCCGGACGGATGCCGCGGAGACGGCAGGTCCAGCGAAACCCCTGCCGGTGAAGGTCGTCATCGTTTCGATGTACGAGAATGGCGCCATCACGGGCGACCAGCCCGGCGAAATGCAGCTGTGGGTCGAGCGCGAGCAGCTCGACCGCAAGTTCCCGTTTCCCATGGGCGAATACGAGCTGCGGATGAACGACAAAGGCATGCTGGTCGTCTGCACCGGCGGTGGCATCACCAATGCCGCCACGTCGATCATGGCGCTCGGCACGGACCCGCGCTTCGACCTTTCCAAAGCGTACTGGATCGTTGCTGGCATTGCCGGCGGCGATCCGCAGGACGTTTCGCTCGGCACGGCGGCCTGGTCGCGTCACGTGGTCGATGGCGACCTGCTCTATGAGATCGACGCGCGCGAGATGCCGAAGGACTGGCCGTACGGCCTGCTGCCGCTCGGCGCCAAGAAACCGAACGACAAGGCGAACGGCTGGACGGTCGACACGATCGACTTCGCGCTGAATGAGCCGCTGGCCGAATGGGCCTACACGTTGACCAAGGACCACCCGCTGAAAGATCGCGACAGCATCGCCACCTTCCGGAAGCAGTTCGCGGGCTACCCGAATGCCACCAAACCACCGTTCGTCACCCTCGGCGAGAGCCTGGCGTCGAGCAAATACTGGCACGGCGAGCACCTGAACCAGTGGGCCAACGATTGGGTGAAGCTGCAGGCGGGCGCCAAGTACAACTTCATGATGACGAACATGGAGGATACGGGGACCCTCACCGCTTTACGTCGGCTGTCTCGAACAAGGCTCGTTGACCTTCAGCGGGTCATGGTTCTGCGCACCGCCAGCAATTACACGATGCCACCCAAGGGGCAGAGCACGGCATGGAGCGCGACGGCGGAGTATCCGGAGAATGGCTTGCCTGCGATTGAGGCCGCTTATCAGGTGGGGAATATCGTGGCGCAGAAGCTGATTGAGGGATGGGGTACGTACCAGGATAAGATTCCCGAATAAGAAGCCTGCTTACTGCAAGCACACCTTGTAGTGCGTGCAGATAAACGCATAACTCACGGGCTTCACCGCCGCGAATGAGCCCCAGCCCTTCTTCTGAAAGCCTGCGGCAAACGCGGCGACGCGCTTCTCATAGGCATCGAGCAGCTGCGCCTTCGTCGCCTCGTCCACGAACGAGTGCTTCAGCGAGTTGCGCCCCAGCTGCACCATCTCGCTCCAGGAGAGATTGAATTCCTTCACCGCGACGAAGTATTCGTCGGTGAGATTGGAATCCCACATGCCCCGATCGTCCGTCGAGAGCGCAACCGGAATCCCGGTTCGCAGGTATTCACCGAAAGGATGCTGCGAGTAATCCTTCACGTACTCCAGCAGCAGGTTGCTGATGAGGTTGATCTCGACCAGGTACGGGCCGTTGCGCATCAAGCGCATCGTATCGTCATCGGTGATCAGGTTGACGCCATGACCGATGCGCTTGGCCCCGAGCAGCAGCGTGTCCCGAACGTGATAGTTCGGCTCGTCCACTTCGCCCGCGTGAATCGTCAGGTTGATGTCCGCATATTTGTGGCGCAGCTCGCGCAACACCGGCAGGAAGCGCAGCGGATATCCCTTATCGTCGTCCTCGCGCCCCACCATGTTGATGCCCACGTACAGATCGCGGTATTTGTCGTTCACTGAAAACAGGAACCGGAGCTGGTCCTCCGCATTCGGCGCGAATCGCAGGATCGAGTTGTTGAACCGCACTGTTACGCCAGTGGCCCTCGCGGCGGGCGAGCCCAGCTCCGCGCGGAACATGTCTGCAACCGAGTCCAGCGAAAACTCGGTGCCATCCGGCTTGCGGTAACCGCTCAGCGAATTCTCGGTCTCGAGATAGGCGAGCCCTTCTTTGCCGAAGGCCTCCATGTTCCGCTGCAGGATGTACACGACCCAGTAGGGATTGGTGTAGAGGTCGTTCATGCGCTGCCAGTGCGCGCCGAAGAATTCGTTGCGGCCTTCATAGGATTTGTCGAGCCGCAGGCTGTTGAGCCAGCCCTCCTTCTCCTTCGCATCGAGATCCTGCAAGCGCTTGTACTCGCCGCGCTGGCACTCATCGAGCTTCTTCCAGTTCACTTCGAGCAGGTTCACGAACAGCAGCAGGTACGGCGTATTGCCATACTCGTTGCTGCCGTAGGGCACACAGTTGTGAATCGCCACCTTGGTGTAATACGTGTAGCCGCGCGATTCCTGCGCCAGCGCGGCGTCCCAGATCCATTCGGAGCGCGCTGCACCCGTGAGGTGATTGTGAAGATCGGCGCCTTTCGGCAGCGCGTAGAGGAACGTGTAGAGCTGCTCGGGCGTGGCATTTTTCTTGACGTCTTCGAACCACTGATCCGGGCGCGAGGGCGCAGCGCCCCATGCAAGCTGCGCGGCTGCTGCCGCAACGACCATGAACGCGCCGACGCGGCGCAGGCCACTCCTCATGGCTTGTCACCGTGCGCCAGGCAGAGCTGATAGCGCTTGCACAGGAACGTGTAACTCACCGGCTTCACGGTCTTCAACGAATCCCAACCGCTCTTCTGGAACTTCGATGCGAACGCGCTGACGCGCTTTTCGTAGTCCGCGAGCAGCTTCTGCTTCGTGGGCTCATCGACGAACGCATGCGACAACGAGTTGCGCCCGAGCTGCACCATCTCGCTCCACGAGAGATTGAACTCCTTCACGGCGACGAAATATTCGTCCGTCATGTTCGAATCCCACATGCCGCGGTCGTCCGTCGACAGCGCCACGGGAATGCCGATGCGCAGATATTCCGGGAACGGATGCTGCGAGTAATCCTTCACGTATTCGAGCACCAGGTTGCTGATCAGATTGATCTCGACCAGGTAAGGTCCGTAGCGCATCTGAACCATCGTCTGCGGGTCGGTGATCAGGTTCACGCCATGCCCGATACGCTGCGCGCCCAGCAGCAGCGTGTCGCGAATGTGATAGTTCGGCTCATCCACTTCGCCGCCGTGGATGGATAGGTTGATGTCCGGATATTTGTGGCGCAGCTCCCGGAAAACGGGCAGGAAGCGCATGGGATTGCCCTTGTCATCATCCTCGCGGCCAACCATGTTCACGCCGACATACAAGTCGCGATACTGGTCTGCCACTTCGAAAGCGGCGCGCAGCAGATCCTCGGCCACGGGCACGAAGCGCAGCACCGTCACCTGGAATTTCACGGTGACGCCGGTGGCTTTCGCATCAGGCGCTGCCAGACGGGCACGAAAAATATCGGCGGCCTCATCGGTCGACAACACGCTGGTGTCCGGCCGCTGATAGCCCGCGAGATTGCTCTGGAACTCGATATACACCACGCCTTCCTTGCCGAACGCCTCCATGTTCTGGACCATGGTTTCAGCGGTCCAATACGGGTTCGCGTAAAGATCGTTCAGGCGCTGCCAGTGCGCGCCGAAGAACTCATTGCGCCCCTCGTAGGGTTGATCGAGCCGCAGGCTGTCGAGCCAGCCCGCCTTTTCCCTGGCATCGAGATCCTGCAGGCGCTTGTATTCGGAGCGCTCGCATTCGCCGAGTTTGTTGTAGTTCGCGGCAACCAGGTTCCGGAACAACAGCAGATACGGCGCGGCGCCGAACTCGTTGCTGCCGTAGGGCACGCAGTTGTGGATCGCGACCTTCGTGTAATACGTGTAGCCACGGCTTTCCTGTGCGAGCACCGCATCCCACATCCATTCGGAGCGGGCGGCGCCGCTCAGATGGTCGTGCAGGTCGCCGCCTTTCGGCAGCGCGTACAGAAACTGATAGAGCTGTTCGGGCGTCGCGTTCTTTTTGACGTTCTCGAACCACGCGTCCGGCCGCGGAGGCGTCGCCGCCGACGCCACCTGAGCCACGCCGCAGACCAGGCCGAGCAGCGCGATGCCGGCCAGCAATCCAAGTCGCATTCGAAGCTCCTCTGTTATTTCGCGCCGAGCAGCTCGGCGAGCGTGCACGCAACGGTCGACGTCGCGTTTCGCAGATCGTTCAGGCGCAGGCATTCGTTGGCGGCATGGCCATTGGCCTCCGCGAGTGTGCGGGGGCCGGCGCCATACAACACCGTTGGAATTCCGACCGCCGTGTAGTGACGCGCGTCTGTGTAGAGCGGCACGCCGTGCTCGGCAATGGGCACGCCAAAAAAGCGTTCGCCATTCCTGCGGAGCGCATCGATCAGTTTCTGCGCGCCCCGCAGCTTCACCAGCGGCAGCGCCAGCAGCACGCGGCGAATTTCGACGCTGATGCCCGGCAGTGCGGCGGCTGTTTTCTCGATGAGCTCGCGCAGGCTCGCTTCGGCCTGCTCCGGGGACTCCTCGGGAATGATGCGACGGTCGAGCCGGAACGTGACGCGATCCGGCACCACGTTCGTGTTGATGCCGCCCTCGATGAGGCCGACGTTCAGCGTGGGGTGCTTGATGCCCGGCGTCTTCGAAAGCGTGGCCTTCAGGGCATCGCGCGAAGCATAGAGCGCGTTCAAAATCTGGGTCGCCGCATAAAGTGCGTCCACGCCAGACTCCGGCATGGCAGCGTGCCCCTGCCGTCCGCGCACCGTGACTTCGAGATGCAGGCAGCCATTGTGAGCGGTGGTCACCGCATAAGAGAAACCGGCGGAAATGGCAAAGTCCGGCTTCGTCAGGCCTTCTTCGATCAGCAGGCGTGGGCCGATGTCTCCGCCCACTTCTTCGTCATAGGTGAAATGCAGCTCGATCGAACCGTTGAGGCGCGGGCTCTCACGCTGCAGAGCTTGTAGAGCAAGCAGCGCAAACGCGAACGTCGCAAAGTCGGACTTGCTGACGGCGACGCCCCGTCCAAACATCGTCGGCCCGTGAACCGGATCTTCGACGACGGCCGCACCATAGGGATCGTGCGTCCAGCCCTGCCCCGGCGGCACGACATCACCGTGCGCATTCAGCGCGATGCAGGGACCGCCACTGCCAAAGCTCGCTCGCACGATCAGGTTCGTGGCGCTGATCATGCCCACTTTGCTGAGCGCCGGGGCGGGCACTGGATGACGTTCCACCGTGACCCCCAGGCCTTCGAGCAAAGCCGCCGCCTTGTTGGCATGCGCCTGGCAATCGCCCGGCGGATTGTCCGTGGGAACCTTCACGAGCTCCGCGAGAAACGCGCACTCGGACTCGAAGCCACGCTCGACGTTCTTCGCAATGAGCGCAGACAGCGCTGCAGAATCTGACATGGCTCGGTTTGCCCCCTGAAATCCGCGTGAATCAAAGACCTGAAATCAAAAATAAGAGATCAAGAATAATGCAGGAAGAAGTCGGTGAGCACACGACCTGCGAGGTCAGCATCCTCGGCCGTGAGCAGCTCGCTGGGATGATGACTGATCCCGCCGTTCCCACATCGAACGAATAGCATGCCCATCGGCGTCAGCGACGCCATCATCATCGCATCATGTCCGGCGCCACTGGGCAGCATGCGGGGCTCCGCTATGCCCGTAACTCGTCGAATGCTGTCTGCAATACGTGCCTGCATCGGCGCGGCACACGGCGCGGACTCTGCTTCGAGCACCTTGCGAACATCGATGCTGACGTTGCGACGGGCCGCGATCTCCGCGCACAGCGAAACGATGTCGTCATAAGCAGCACGGCGAGTAGCGTCGTCCGGCGCGCGCACATCGAGGCTGAGATCGCAGCGACCCGGGATCACGTTCACGGCCCCATCTGGCACTTGCAGCCGTCCGACCGTTCCGACGAGACCAGGTGCGCCACTGCATCGCTGCTCGACCGCGAGCACGATTTCAGCGGCTGCCGCCGCCGCGTCACGCCGCAGATTCATCGGCACCGTGCCCGCGTGGCCTGCAAGCCCTACAACGCTGACGAGCGCGCGCGTGCCGCCCGCAATCGAAGTAACGACTCCGACAGGAAGCGCTTCGCTCAACAACACAGGCCCCTGCTCGATGTGGACCTCGATGAAACCCGAAACTTTCGCGGGGTCGCGCGCTACGGCCGGAATCGCGTTTACGTCCAGGCCCGCTTCGATCATGACGGTGCGCATGCTCGTGCCGTCTGCGTCCTGCAGATCCAGCACGGCGGGATCGAATCGACCGACGACTGCGCGACTGCCGAGAAACGTCGTCTTGAAGCGAACGCCCTCTTCTTCGGCGAACGCAATGATTTCGAGCGTGTAAGGAAGCTGCGCTCCCGCGCGACGCAGGCGCGCGGCGACAGCGATCGGTAGCAGAATGCCGAGGCGGCCATCGTATTTGCCGCCGTTCGTCACCGTGTCGTAATGCGAACCGGTGATGAGCGTGCGCGCTGAGGATTGCGCGCCTGCCGATGAAAGTCGGCCGACCACGTTGCCGACCGCATCAACCTCTGTTTCCAGGCCGGCGGCCAGCATCCATTCCCGAATCTTCGCGGCGGTCGCGCGATGGGCGGGCGTCAGATAAGAACACGTCAGCGCGCCTTCCACCTCGCTGAAGCGAGCCAGCGCGTCGGACATCGCCATGACTTCCGAACCGATCGGCTCGTCCACGAGATCTGCCAGCCGAAAGCCGGCAATGCGCCCGATCTGCTCGAGCGACTCGGCCCGCTCGCTCGACGCATCGTGATTCACGCGCCGATCGAGTGCCGCGATCACCGACGTCGGATTGTGGCCCTTCACCGCGAGGATGAACGGCCAGCCGAACTTCTTCGAGTAGGCGGCATTGAGCGACTGTAACGTCGCGAATTCCTCAGGCGTGCAGCTCGAGAGTCCTGCGCGCTTCTGCTCACCGGCGGACTCGGCGGTGAGCTCGCCGCGCACAGCCGCTCGCCCCGCCAACTCCGGGTGCGCTCGAATCAACGCGAGCTGTTCTTCAGAGCTGGCGCGCGCAACCTCAGCACACATCGCGTCATGCAGCGCCAGCCGCGAAGCGAACGGACGCGCTCCGGCCGCGCGCTCCGCAACCCAAGGGGAGTGTTCAAACACACCGCCAACGGCAGACACGAAGTCCGCGGTCGACATGGCGTTGAGCGACGCGAGTGAAATCATGCGGGGTGCGTGGCGATCCAGTGACGCGCAATATCCACTCGACGGCAAATCCACACAGGGTCGTGCGACTGCACGTAGTCCAGGAAACGCTCCAGCGCCGCGATGCGCCCCGGCCGGCCGACGATGCGCGCATGCAGCCCGATCGACAGCATTTTCGGCGCATCGAGTCCGGACGGGCTGCCTTCGCGATACACCGTATCGAAACTATCGCGCAGGTAGTCGAAGAACTGCGTGCCGGAATTGAAGCCCTGCGTCGTGGCGAATCGCATGTCGTTACTGTCCAGCGTGTAGGGCACAACGAGATGTTTCTTCACGCGCGCTTGGGCGCCCCACCCTGTCGTGATATCCGTCCAGTAAGGCAGATCGTCCGCGTACGAATCGGAGTCATAGAGAAACCCGCCGTGCTCGACGACGAGCTTGCGCGTGTTGGGGCTGTCGCGCCCGGTGTACCAGCCAAGGGGTGCAGATCCGGTGACTTCTTTGAGCATCGCGACCGCTTCGGCGATGTGCGCGCGCTCAGTCGCTTCGTCGACCTGCTGGTAGCTGACCCAGCGCAGACCATGCGCGGCAATCTCGTGCCCCAGCTCGCGATATGCCGCAACCGCTTCGGGATGCCGTTGCAGCGCTAACGCGCAACCGAAAATGGTGAGCGGCAGCTTGCGTTGCTCGAAGGCGCGCAACACCCGCCAGAGGCCGGCGCGCGAACCATATTCGAACAACGACTCCATGCTCATGTGACGCATCGGGAACGCCTGCGCGCCGATGATCTCGGACAAAAACGTTTCGGATGCGGCGTCACCGTCGAGCACCGAGTTTTCGGCGCCCTCTTCGTGATTCAGCACGAACTGCAGGGCCACTCGCGCGCCGTCGGGCCAACGGGCATGTGGCGGCTTGCGTCCGTAACCGACGAAGTCCCGTGGATAAGACGACGGCGGCTTGATCATGTGACGTGCTCGCCCGCAGGTCCCGAGAACACCGAGCGCAGATCGATCGCGTGCGTGCCCGAGTCTTCGAGCCGCAGGTCGGCCAGCAAATGATCGAGGTGGCGCGTCATCAGCTCGACCGCCGTCGGACTGCGCTGCTCGAGCGCCGCCACGAGATCCTGATGCTCGTTCGGCGGACACGGCGCCGTGCCCGGCACCTGATACACGGCGATGATCAGCGAAGAGCGCGAAATCAGATCCCGCAACAGCTCGATCAATATGCTGTTGCCGGCGATCTCCGCAATGACCAGGTGAAAGTCCCCCGACAGCTTGAGCATCGCGCGCTTGTCGTTCGCGACGAACGCGGCGCGCTCGCGCGCCACGTGATCCTGGATGCGCTTGAGATCCGTCCGCGTAGCGTTCTCGATGAACGCCTGCACGATGCCGGCTTCGAGCACACGCCGGGCTGCGAACACTTCGCGTGCCTCGCGAATGGACGGCCGCGACACGATGGCGCCACGATTGGGCATCAGCGTGACGACGCGCTCGTGTGCGAGACGTTGCAGGACTTGTCTCAATCGCGTGCGGCCCAGCCCGAAAATCTCGCACAGCCGCTCTTCCACCAGCCGGGTCTCGGGCGGCAGGCTGTGATCCATGATCGCATTCCAGATGCGCTCGTAGACGCCCGAGGCGCTCGCAGCCGATGCAGAACGCTTCACGCCGGCAAGCGGCGTCCGCTTGTCCTTGCGTGCGTTGGCGGTGGAGCCGTTTTTCTTGCGTGCGGGCTTCGTCATGGCGTGCAATCGATGCAAGGATTGTGCACGATTTTCGGTTCGGCCAGCACACGCTGGCCCAGCACGGGTTGTCCCAGGATGTAAGTCTCCGCGACAGCCCGCTCATCGCCGAGTGTCATGAGCACGAGCAGCTTCTCCTCCAGCGTACGCGCCTGTTCCATGCGGCGGGCGATCAACGGGGTCGCACGCAAATCGAGCACGACGAAGTCTGCTTCCGTGCCGGGGGCGAAGCGACCTATACGATCGTCCAGCTGCAGCGCCCGTGCGCCGCCGAGCGTGGCGAGGTAGAACGCGCGCAGCGGCGAAAGCCTCTGGCCCGACATCTGCGCCACCTTGTAAGCATCTGCCAGCGTATGAAGCATGCTGAAGCTCGTGCCGCCACCCACGTCGGTGCCGAGCGCAAAGTGCAGGCCCGCCGCATCGGTCGCGTCGATGTCGAACAATCCACTTCCGAGGTAGAGATTCGACATCGGGCAGAACGACGCGGCGGCATGCGCTTGCGCCATTCGGGTGCGATCCGTGCTGTTCAGGTGGATGCAGTGTGCGTAGACAGACCGGTCGCGAACCAGGCCCGCGCGGTCATAGACATCCAGATAGCTGCGCGCTGCCGGGAACAACTCGCTCACCCATTCGATCTCGGCGGCGCTCTCGGCCAGATGACTCTGGACGAACACGTCCGGAAACGCATTCGCCAGCCGCCCCGCGCTCTGCAGCTGCGCTTCGCTCGACGTGGGTGCAAAGCGGGGCGTGATGGCGTAATGCAAGCGCCCGCGACCATGCCAGCGCTCGATGAGATCCCGCGACACGCGTTCGCCCTCCGCCGGCGTGTCGCGCAGATCGGCCGGGCAATTGCGGTCCATCAGCACTTTGCCGGCGATCATCCGGACGCCACGCCGCTCCGCCGCTTCGAAAAACGCAGTGACGGAGGTTTCATGCACGGTGCAGAACACGAGCGCCGTCGTGGTGCCGTTGCGGAGCAGCTCGTCGAGAAAGAATTCCGCGACGTTCGCCGCATGCGCCGCGTTCGCAAAGCGACGCTCGGCGGGAAATGTATAGTCTTCGAGCCAATCGAGCAGCTGCCGCCCGCCAGACGCGATGACATCCGTCTGCACATAGTGGATGTGCGTGTCGATGAAGCCAGGCATCAGCAGGCTATCGCCGTGATCGACTATCGATGTGCCGGCGGGCAAGGTCGGCAGCAATGCAGGTGCGGGACCGACGGCAGCGATGAGTCCATCGGACACAACGAGCAGCCCGTCTTCGATCAGCTCATAGCTCCCCGGCGCCGACGAATCTCCTGGATCCGACAGGAAATGCAGCACGGTACCGCGATGAGCGGTGAGAGGCGCGTTAGTGCGGGCTGCCACGGGCAATCCATGCGAGCAGCTCGGAGCGCTCGTCGTCGGTAAGGCCCGTCACGTTTCCGACGGGCATGGTGCGCGCGGCCAGCTGCTGCTGCATTTTCACCGTGTGCATGAGGATGTGATCCGGAAGATCCAGCCGTACACCGCCGGGTGGCGCATTGAATCCTCCCTGCGTTGGCACGGCCGTATGACAAACCGCGCAGCGCTTGCTGACAATGGCCTGGACGCGCTGAAACTGCACTGCCGGCGGATCAACCACGGCCGACTGCTGGATGCGAGCTGGCACGAGCGCCACAGCGACACCCGCAATGAGCAGCACACCCAGCGCAATCGGCAATGGATTCGTGCGCCCACCCCGATCGTGCGCCTTGTGACGAGCGACGAAATACACGCGGATCAGCACGCCCGCCATGCTCATCGCGATGAGCACGAGCCAGTTGTAGTGCCCACCATACGTCATCGCGTAATGGTTGCTGATCATCGTGAACAGCACCGGCAGCGTGAAGTACGTGTTGTGCGTGGAGCGAAGCTTTCCCTTGAGGCCGGGCCCTGGATCCGGCTCGCGGTTCTCGGCCTTCGCACGCACCATCTCGCGCTGGCCAGGAATGATCACGAAGAACACGTTCGCGACCATGATGGTGCCGAGGATGGCGCCGAACAGGATGAAGGCGCCGCGGCCGCTGAACAGCTGGCACAACGCCCACGCTGTCACGGAGAGCAGCACCGCAAGCACCGCGCCAGTTGTCACGCCGCTCCTGGCGAGCGGGGTGCGACACAGGAGGTCGTAGATCACCCAGCCGCCGATGAGAAACGCGAGCGCAATCGCGATGGCCGTCGGCTTCGACATGGGCAGCACGGCGGGGTCGATCAGGTAGATCTCGGCCTGGCCGAAATACAGCACCGTGAGCAGGAAAAATCCGGACAGGAAAGTCGAATACGCTTCCCAGTAGAACCAGTGCAGCGTTTTCGGCAGCACCTCGGGTGCCACACGATATTTCTGTGCGTGATAAAAACCGCCGCCGTGCACCGACCACAGCTCGCCGCCCACGCCTTTGCGCGCGTGCGCCGGGTCTGCGGGCGGCATCAGATGATTGTCGAGCCACACGAAATAGAACGACGAGCCGATCCACGCGATGCCGACGATGAAATGAAACCATCGGGTCAGCAGGCTCAGCCAGTCGATCAGGTACGCGCTCATGGGGACGCCATCGGTTCAGGTGTCCGCATGGAAGCTGCGGCCCAATGACGCGGGCTGGTTCAGCAGGATCGTCTTCGGATCGCGGCAGATGATCACGAGCACGACGATCGTCGCCACATACGGCAGCATCGAAAGGATCTCGCTCGGCACCTCGAGCCCGAAGCCCTGCGCGTGCAGCTGCATCACCGTCACGCCGCCGAACAAATACGCGCCGAGCAGCACTCGCAACGGCTTCCACGTGGCGAAGACGACCAGCGCGAGCGCAATCCAGCCGCGGCCGGAGCTCATGTTCTCCACCCACATTGGTGTGAGCGCAGTAGACAGATACGCACCGGCGACGCCGCTCGCGGCGCCACCGAACATCACAGCCAGATAGCGCGTTCGGATGACGGGCTGGCCCAGCGCGTGAGCGGCGGAAGGCGATTCGCCGATGGCGCGAAGGCGCAAGCCCGCGCGCGTGCGACGAAGAAAGAACTCGACACCGATGTACAACGCGATCGAGCCGTACACGAGCCAGTCGAACCGGAACAGCGCCCCGATCACCGGTAATGAGCTGAGCATCGGCACCGGAATCGCTTCGACGCCGTCGATGGGCAGTCCGGCGAAGTTGCGGCCGGCAAAGGCGCTCAAGCCGATGCCGAACAAGGTGAGCGCAAGCCCCGTCGCCACCTGGTTCGCCTGCATCGTGAGCGTGAGGAATCCGAACAGCAGCGCAAGTGCGGTGGAAGCGAAGATCGCGGCGACATAGCCCAGCAGCAGGCTGCCCGTAATGTGCCCGACTGCGAAGCCCGTGACGGCTCCGACAAGCATCATCCCTTCCACGCCGAGATTGAGAACGCCGGAGCGCTCGACGACGAGCTCGCCGAGCGCCGCATAAATGAGCGGCGTCGCTGCAATGACGGTGCTGACGAAGATGGCGGCGAGGTGCATCGAGTCCATCAGGATGACGCCACTTCGGGCTGCGGGACCGACACCTTCGCGGGACGCCGCGCGGCGCGCAGCCGGTAGCCCACGAACAGATCCGCTGCGAGCAGGTAGAACAACAGCGCGCCCTGGAAAAGTCCGGTGACTGCAGACGGCAATTGCAGGCTGAGCTGAACAGACTCGCCGCCGAGATAGAGCAACGACATCAGCAATGACGCGAGCACAATCCCGAGTGGATGCAGGCGGCCGACAAACGCAACAATGATGGCCGCGAAACCATAGCCGGGCGAGATGCTCGGCTGCAGCCGCCCGATGGGCCCGACCACCTCACAGATGCCCGCGAGACCGGCGGCGCCGCCGCCAATGAGCAGCGCGAGCCAGATGTTCTTCTTCTCGCTGAAGCCCGCGTAGGCCGCAGCGGCTGGCGCGAGGCCCGCGACGAGCATGCGATATCCCGCGAACGTCTTGCTCGCGAACAACCAGGAAAGGCCCGCGAGCACCAGTGCGATGACGAATGCACTCGTCACACGAACGCCGTCCGCGAGCGGCAACAACAGCGCGCTGTCCGCAAACGCCTTGGATTGAGGGAAGTTGAAGCCCTCCGGGTCGCGCCAGGAGCCGTGCAGCAGGTACGCGAGCCAGAGTTGCGCGATGTACACGAGCATCAGGCTCACGAGGATTTCGCTCGTGTGGAAGCGCGTGCGCAGGAACGCCGGAATCGCGGCCCAGGCCATGCCGCCGAGCGCGCCGGCGATGAGCACCGCGGGCAGCGTCATCGAGCCAAGCGAATCCGCCCAGAACAGCGCGACACCGCCGCCGGCGATTGCGCCGACGGTGAGCTGCCCTTCTGCGCCGATGTTCCAGACATTTGCACGAAAGCCGATGGCGAGGCCGAGCGCGCACAGCATGAGCGGCGTGGCTTTCAACAGCAGCTCGCCGATGCCGTACATCGACATCACCGGGTCGACGAAAAACAAATAGAGCGCGTTGGCCGGGTTCTGGCCGAGCGCCGCGAACACGATGGATCCGGTGACGAGCATCGCGGCCGCCGCGATGAGCGGCGCACCGATGCGCATGGCACGGCTGGGTACGGGACGCTTTTCGAGACGGAACGGCAGATCAAGCATGCGCCAACGCTCCCGCCTCTGTGGCGTTGGCGTTGCCGGGCACTCCGCCCATGAGCACGCCGACCTGCTCCACGGTGAGCGACGAAGTCGGTTGTGGTTCAGACAACCGGCCTTGCGCGATCACGGCGATCCGGTCACAGAGCGTGAACAGTTCATCGAGCTCTTCGGAGACCACGAGCACGGCGACACCGCGATCCCGAAGCTCGATGAGCGCACGATGGATCAGCTGCGCGGCACCCACATCGACACCCCACGTGGGTTGCGCGACGACCATCACTTTAGGCGCGAGGCGCGTCTCGCGACCGACGATGTACTTCTGCAGGTTGCCTCCAGAAAGGCTTTCTGCCGGCGAGAGCTCGTCACCGCATTTCACCTTGAACGCGGCAATCGTCTCTCTCGCAAACGCCCGCGCCGCGCCGGCACGCACGAAGCCGGAGCGCGCGAGCCCACTTCGAGCGCCGGTGAGCAATGCGTTCTGCGCGAGCGACATCGGCGGCACGGCGCCGCGGCCGAGCCGTTCTTCCGGCACGAACGTGAGCCCGAGCGCCCGACGGGGCGACGGCTGCAGATGTTGTGCGGTCTGTCCGCAGATCTCGATCGAGCCCGCATCCGCGCCGGGGGCTTCGCCTGAAATCGCGGCGAGTAATTCTTTCTGGCCGTTCCCTGAGACACCGGCAATGCCGATGATTTCCCCGGAGCGCACTTCGAGATCGATGGCGTCGAGCGAGGTGCCGAACGGATCCCACGACTTGCGGCTGAACCGCTTCAGCGACAACCGCGACTCACCCGGTTCGCGCGGCGTGAGCCGGGTTTCGGTGAGATCCGCGCCCACCATCAGCCGCGCCAGCGCTGCGTTGGTGGTCGAAGCGGGATGCGCCGTGCCGACGAGCTTGCCGCCGCGGAGAATCGTCGCGGTGTGACAGAGGCTGCGAATCTCATCGAGCTTGTGGCTGATGTACAGAATGCTCACGCCTTCGCTCGAAAGTCGGCGCAACGTTTCGAACAGGCGTTGCACCGCTTGCGGCGTCAACACAGAGGTGGGCTCGTCCATGATGAGCAGTCGCGGCGACTGGAGCAGGCAACGCACGATCTCCACGCGCTGCCGCTCGCCCACACTCATACTGTGCGTGAGACGTTCCGGGTCCACCGGCAGGCCATATTTTTCCGACACGTCGCGAATGCGAGCCGCGAGCGCTTGCGGCTTCACTTTCTCGTCGAGCGCCAGCGCGATGTTCTCCGCTACCGTGAGCGTTTCGAACAGCGCGAAATGCTGGAACACCATGCCGATGCCGAGGCGGCGGGCTTCAGCGGGACTTGCGATGGTGACCGCGCGGCCTTCCCATTCGAGCGTTCCCTCGTCGGGGCGCGTGACGCCATACGCGATCTTCATCAGCGTGCTCTTGCCCGCGCCGTTCTCGCCGATGAGGGCGTGGATCTCGCCGACTCGCACAGTGAGATCGATGCCGTCATTGGCGACGGTGGTGGGGTAGCGCTTCACGATGCCGCGCATGGCCAGCCGCGGGGCCGAGGCGTGCGTCGTTTCGGCGCGGGGCGTTGGGGTCATGGGTGAGCGCTCCGCGCCGAGCCGCAATCGGCGCAAGCGCCGGAACAGTTGAGGGTCTCGGCGAGCTCGATGGGCTGATCGGCGTGCTGGCCCTCGTGCCGAGCGTCGCGCTGAATTTCATGCCGGGCTTCGTGCTGCTCATCGCCCAATTCAGCGCGCGGCTCGCTCGCGCGCTGCTCAGTCGGCACGCTCAACGTCTGCAACAGCTGCGCGGCCACCGAAATCGCAATCACCGACGGCGCCTTGCCTTCAATGCCCTCAACGCCAATCGGGCACGTCAACCGCTCGAGGGCCGCCTCGGGTACACAGTCCTTCAAAAGTCTCGACCGAAACCGCGCCGCCTTGCTCCCCGAGCCGATGAGGCCGACCCAGCCGCAATCACCACGCTGGAGCAACGCCCTGCAGATCTCGTAATCAATCGCATGATCATGCGTCATAACCAAATGACGCACGCCCGCCGGCGCCGCGGCGGCAGCCTGCGCAGGCACCTCCGCATGAAACGCATGAATGTGCGGAGGCAACGAGCGCGGCAGCAACTCTTCGCGCGAATCGACCCAGGTGATCTCGAACGCCAATTCCTCCAGCACGCGCACGACGGACTGGCCAACATGCCCCGCGCCGTAAATCCACAACGGCGTGCGCGGCGTGTCGAGCCGCTCGAGGAGCATGATGTTGTCCGCGTTTCGAACCAGGTAGAAACGCTCGCTCGACTCAGACGCGAGTAACGCTTCTGCCGACGCGCGCAGTGACGAAGGAAGAAATGCAGGCGTCGAGGCTCGCATCACCCGGCGTGTCGAACGCCCGCCTGACAGCGACGTCGTCATCAGCACGGGCTCGCGATCCCGAACAGCCTGCGACGCGCTTCGAAGCAATGTGAGGTCCGCGCGTGTCAGCCGCTCCAGCCACAGCTCGACGACACCGCCACAGCACTGGCCGAGATGAGTCGCGAGGACGAAACGCTCCATGCGCGCAGACGGTGTGGCCGTTCCGTTCTTCATCATCTCGCGCGCGGCACGAATGCCTTCCCATTCGAGATGCCCACCGCCAATCGTGCCGATGACGCGGCCTGCGGCGACCAGCATCGTCGTTCCCGGCTCGCGCGGCGCAGAGCCTTTTATCGTCGCGACAGCGACGCGTACCACTTCTGATTCGAGCTCCAGCACGTGGCTCGCAGCCGAAGGCCAGGCGCCATTGAGTGGAAACAGCCAGTCGCCTGTGCCGGCGCGAGACGTGGAGCCCGGCAATCGCAGTCTTGCAGGATGGTTCATGTCACGCACTCCTTGCGGGGCACTTCGGTTTTCCCGGTGGCCCGCACACTGTCGATCGCGTGCAAAATGGATTCGGGCGTCGCAGGCGCAGACAACTCAGGCATGCATCCAACGGGCCCGCACGCCGCGCACGCGTCGCGAATTGCATGAAGGACCGAGATCGCGAGCATCAGCGGGGGCTCGCCGACGGCTTTCGAACGGTAGATCGTCGGCTCGCGATTCGGCGCGTCCTTCAGCAGCTCGACGTGCGACTCCGCCGGCCAGTCATACGCCGTGGGAATTTTGTATGTGGAGGGCGCGTGCGTCATGAGATCACCCTTCGCGTTCCACCACAGTTCTTCGGACGTGAGCCATCCCGCGCCCTGCAGAAATCCACCTTCGACCTGGCCCGTATCGACTGCGGGGTTCAGGGACGTGCCGACGTCGTGCACGATGTCGACACGGAGCAGCCGCGACTCGCCGGTGAGTGTATCCACCGCGACTTCCGCAACGGCCGCGCCCCATGCGAAATAGAAGAATGGCCGCCCCGACATGGTGGCCTTGTTCCAGTAAATCTTCGGCGTGCGGTAAAAACCGGTGGACGAGAGCTGTACGCGCGCGCGATACGCCGCTTGTGTCAGCTCGCTGAATTTCATCTCGCGCTCGCCGACGTGAACCTTGCCGTCTTCGAACCGGACCTGGTCCTCCCGCACACCATACGTATCGGCGGCGAACATCACGAGCCGTTCTTTGATTTTCGCGGCGGCATCGAGCGCCGCCATGCCGTTGAGATCCGAACCCGACGATGCGGCTGTGGCCGACGTATTCGGCACTTTGCTCGTGTCGGTGGTCGTGATGCGAACCGCCGACAGCGGCAGGCCCAACTCTGTAGCAACGACCTGCGACACCTTCACGTGAAGGCCCTGCCCCATCTCCGTGCCGCCGTGATTGAGCAGCACGGTGCCATCGGCGTACACATGCACCAACGCGCCCGCCTGGTTGAACGGCGTCGCAGTGAACGAGATGCCGAACTTCACCGGCGTGAGCGCGAGGCCGCGCTTGATCACCGCGTTGTGAGCGTTCCACTCCGCCACGGCACGACGGCGTTCGCGATAGCTGCTGTTGCTTTCGAGCTGGTCCGCAATCGAGTGGATGACGTTTTCGCCAGCGTGCTCGCTAACGCTCTGGCCGTAATACGTAAGGTTGCGATCGCTGATGCCGTAGAAATTCGCCCGACGAACCTCGAGCGGATCCAGCCTCAGCGCGCGCGCGATGTCGTCGATGATTTGCTCGATGACCACCATCGCCTGCGGGCCGCCGAAGCCGCGAAACGCAGTGTTCGAGACCGTGTGCGTCTTGCACCGATGCGACACGATGTCCACGTGCTCGAGGAAATAAGCGTTATCGACGTGGCAGAGCGCGCGATCATTCACCGCGCCGGAAAGATCCGCCGAATAACCGCAGCGAGACGCGAGCATCACCGACAGCGCTGTAATCCGGCCGCGCTCGTCGAAGCCTACGTCGTAGTCGGAAACGAAGTCGTGGCGCTTGCCGGTGACGATCATGTCGGCGTCGCGATCGAGTCGCAGTTTGACCGGCCGCTGCGTCTTGCGCGCCAGTATGGCCGCCGCCGCCGCGATGAGCCCCGCCTGACTTTCCTTGCCGCCGAAACCTCCGCCCATACGTCGACAATGAACCGTCACATCGTGCGAATGCAGCCCCAGCGCGTGTGCGACGACGTGCTGGATCTCAGTGGGATGCTGCGTGGAGCTGTGCACGAGCATCGCGCCGCCTTCCTGCGGAATCGCGGCGGCGATCTGGCCTTCGAGATAGAAGTGATCCTGCCCGCCGAGGGTGACGCTGCCTTTCAGCCTGTGCGGCGAGCTCGCCAGCACTTCGTGCGGCTGACCGCGAACGATGCGCTCCGTCGGCAATACGTGGCTGTTTGCGGCCAACGCGGAGCGCACGTCGAGAATCGCAGGCAGGACGTCATATTCGACGCGCGCAGCCCGTGCTGCCTTCCGCGCGATGGCGTGCGATGACGCCGCAACGGCGAACAACGGTTGTCCGGCGTATTGAACGAGGCCATCGGCAAAGATGGGGTCGTCGTGAACCACGCCGCCGTAGTTGTTCTCACCGGGAATGTCCGGCGGCAACGCGACCGCGTGGACGCCCGGGATTGCCAGCACCGGTGCGATGTCGAGGTTGAGCACACGCCCGTGCGCGACAGTGCTGATGCCGAATGCGGCGTGGAGCGCGTTGGCCGGAAGCGGAATATCGTCGCAATAGAGCGCTTCGCCCGTGACGTGCAGATGAGCGCTGTCGTGAGGTTTCGGCTGCCCGACTATCGACATGCGCCTATTCCAGCACGGGCGCGAGGCCCGCAATTGTGAAGGGCGCAGGCTCGTCCGAGTGCTGCAGGTAGAAGCGCTTCAGCAGGTTGCCGGCAGCCTGCAGGCGATAGACGTTCGACGCGCGCATGTCCGTGAGCGGCTCGAAATCATCGGCGAGCGCGCGGATGGCGGCTTCGCAGATTTCCAGCGACCACGGTTGACCGATGAGCTGAGCCTCCGCGGCGGGCGCACGTTTCGGCGTGGCGGCCATGCCGCCGAACGCGAGCCGCGCGTTGACGACGATGCCGTCCTGGGTCGTCACGGCAAACGCCGTGCAGACGGCGGAAATATCCTGATCGAAACGCTTCGCGAGCTTGTAGCTGGCGAACAGGGTTGCGGGTGGCGTCGGGGGCACGGTGACGGACACGACGAATTCGCCCGGTGCCAGGTCTTTTTTCTGGTACGCCAGATAGAAGTCTTCGAGCGGCAGCGTGCGGGTGTGTGCGCCTTTGCGCAGCTCGATGTGGGCGCCTAGCGCGATCAGCGCTGGCATGGAGTCGCCGATGGGGGAGCCGTTGGCGAGATTGCCGCACAAGGTCGCGGAGTTCTGAATAGGCGGCGACGCGAATCGCCGGGCCTGCTCGGCCAACGCGGGATGCGCTTTCACCAGGGCGGGCCAGGCGATGCTGAGCGGGACGGCAGCGCCAATGCGCAAGCCATCGCGGGTGGTCGCGACGGTGTTGAGCTCGGCGACGTCGCCGATGTAGACGATCGGCGGCAGGGTCCGCAGGTGCTTGGTCACCCAGAGGCCGACGTCCGTGCCGCCGGCCAGAATGAGTGACTCGGGCGCAGATAAAAGCGCCGACGCCAGCTCGTCGACAGTGCGCGGCGCGCGGTAGGCCGCGAGCGCGAGCGAAAAATCGTCGCCCCGCTGAATCGAGCGCAACAGCTCGAGCCGCTCGGCCGATTGCGCATCCTCGCGACTCCACTTCGCAGGCACGGAGTACTCACCCATGTGGCACCCCGCTTCGATGATCGGCCGGTACCCCGTGCACCGGCACAGGTTTCCGGAAAGCGCATCGACCACGTCATCCCGCTTCGGCGCGGGCTTCGCGAGATACAACGCGAACAACGACATCACGAATCCGGGCGTGCAGAAGCCACACTGCGACGCATGCCGATCCACCATGGCCTGTTGCACCGGATGCGCCGCTCCCCGAGCAGCAGCGAGACTCTCAACGGTGACCAGCTCTTTGCCATCGAGCGTCGGCAGGAACCGAATACAAGAATTCACTGCTCGATAGTCGATGCGCTTGCCGCCCGAAGCCAGCTCGCCGAGCACGACGGTGCAGGCTCCGCAATCACCTTCAGCGCAGCCCTCTTTCGTGCCCGTGCGCCCGAGGTCATTGCGCAGGAATTCCAGCACGGTGCGCGTCGGTACGGCGTCTGGAACACGCACCACATGCCCATCCAACACGAAACGGACGGTATTCGATTCAGGGTCGGGAGACGACGCGCTCATGCCACGTCAGCTGCCGCGGTAGGTGGAGTAACTCCACGGCGAGACGATGAGCGGCACGTGATAGGACTGCGCCGCGTCCGCAATGCCGAAGCGAACGAGCACTTCATCGAGAAACGGGGGCTCGGCCAGCGCGACGCCGCGCGAACGAAAATAGTCCGCCACGTAGAAGCGCAGCTCATACTGGCCCGCGCGCATCGACTCACCCTGCAGCAGCGGCTGCGAGCAGCGCCCGTCTGAGTTGGTTCGGACGTCTGCCAGGGACTGCGCCGAGCTCGAACCGAGGCCGTACAACTCGATGCGCATGCCGGCCGCGGGAACGCCGGCCGCGACATCGAGCACATGAGTCGTGAGCTTCGTCATACTCAAAAAAAGCCGGAAAAATAAGAGTCCGAAGCCAGCATACACGCGCGAATAATTGTCCACAATGAAGGCGAAAATTGTGCACGCCGCACGTGAAACGCACTGATTCCGGGCGCTCGCGCGTTGTTTTCACGCGTAACCCCCGAAGACGCGCGGGGCACGAGTCGTGCATGATGCCTGCATCTTCAGCCAGCCACCGGGATCGCGCATGACGAGCCGCCTTCGAACGAAACCGGGTGCGACCGCACTCCGCCGCCGACTCATCACCGGCGCGCTGCTCTGTCTCAGCGCCAACTTTGTCGCGCTCTCCACCGCTGTGGCTGCAGATCCGCTCAAAGTCGCGTTCGTCTATGTGGAGCCCGTAGGGGACAGCGGCTGGTCTTACCAGCACGACATCGCGCGGCGTGCGCTCGAGAAACAGTTCGGCACGAAGATCAAAACCACGTTCGTCGAGAACGTGCCCGCCACGGCGGACGCGGAGCGCGTGATCCGCCAGCTCGCCGCGCAAGGCAACGATCTCATCTTCACCACCTCGTTCGGCTACATGGAACCGACGCTGAAAGTGGCGAAGCTGTTTCCGAAGGTGAAGTTCGAGCACAACACGGGCTACAAGACGGCCGCGAATGTCGTCACGTATGAAGCGCGCTTCCACGAAGGCGCTTTTCTGCTAGGTGTGCTCGCGGGCAAGACGACCAAGTCGAATACGCTCGGCTTCGTGGGCTCGTTTCCGATTCCGGAGGTCGTGCGCAACATCAACGCGTTCACGCTCGGCGCGAAGAGCGTGAACCCCGCGGTGAAGACGAAAGTGATCTGGGTCGACACGTGGTACGACCCGGGCAAGGAGCGCCAGGCCGCCGAGACCCTGATCGCGCAAGGCGCGGACGTGCTCGCGCAGAACACAGACTCACCGGCCGTCGTGCAAACCGCGGAGAAAAAAGGCGTTTACGCGTTCGGCTGGGATTCCGACATGGCCAAATACGGCCCGCGAGCGCAGCTCACGGCGAACACGCAGAACTGGATCGTGTACTACGCGGACGAAGTGCAGAAAGTGCTGGACGGCAAATGGACCGGCAATCGCGAGACCAAGTGGGGCATCGCGGAGAACATGGTCGTCCTGGCGCCGCTGAACAAGTCGATTCCCGCCGAGACCGCCAAGGTGTTCGAAGAGAAGCGCGCCGGGCTGCATTCGCGCAAGCTCGACCCGTTCGCGGGGCCGATCAAGGACAACAAGGGCGCGGTGAAGGTCGCCGCGGGCGCGGTGTTGCCGTTGAAGGATCTGATGGCGATTGACTGGTATGTGGAGGGGGTTGAGGGGTCGGTGCCGAAGTAGGCGGTGACTGTTAGGAGCTCTCTTAGCCGCCTGGCGACTGAGGGCTTCTTGTGTGCGGCCCTTAAGAAGCCCTCAATCGCCGGGCGGCTCGGAAGCTTACTTTCTGGCCTCAATCGCTGGGCGGCTGGGGAAGCCTTTCGGGCCGAACCGCTTCATCCGCGGGCTTCACAATCTGCCCCAACACCGTCTTGCGAACCTTCGCCACCACGTGCACATGCGGATCCACCACCTCCGCAATGTCGTACTGAATGCTGTTCGCCAGCACTGTCGCGATCTCCGCGGCGTTGAGCTGGTACCGCTGCGAAAGCCATTTCGACAAGCCGCTGGTGGCAGCCTGCATGGCGCTGGTCAGTGACCCGTCAACGCCGGACACCATGACGAATTCGTCGTTCTCGGCCCACGGCTGATCCAGATACGGGCCGCGAAGGACGTTGACCGTGAAGTCCACATCCATCGAGATCTCGAGCCCCTGCCCCGTGATCTCACCGTCTCCCTGCAGCGCGTGGCCGTCGCCGACGAACAGCATCGCGCCGGCCTGGTACACAGTGAAATACACCGTCGTGTCCGCGCGGATCTCCTTGTAGTCGAGATTGCCGCCCCATCGGCCAAGATCCGGAGCGGACACCGCCTGGTCCCAGAACGGAGCCACACCGACGACGCCGATCATCGGTTGCAGCTTGACGGACAGCGCTTTGAGTTTGTCACTCGGCGCGTCGGGCGTAGCGGTGCCACTTGCGAGGTCGAGCGTCCAACGATCGCTCCATTGCGGCGTCATCGGCTGCGGGTGCCCGGGCTGCAGGGCGTTCGCCGAGATGACCGCGCGTTGTTGGATGGCCCAACGCCGGTTCGGCTGCACACGATTGAACCGCACCGACAACGTGTCGCCCGGCATGGCGCCTTCCACATAGAACGGTCCCGTCACCGGATTGCCGGGCGGCGAGCGCTGCTTGTCGTGCCCATCGACGCCGTACGCATCCAAAGTGGTGGTGCGAATCGTGTCTCCGGGAAACACGCGCAGCGCGGGCGGATGCGCGCCGGACAGCGTTCGATAAAACACCGTCGGCTCGAATTCATGCACTCGCGGAGCGTTCGCGGGGCGCACGAGCGGCCTTCGTCCCGCGAGCGTAACGGCAACCCCATGCAGCGTTCCGCTGCCTTTGAGCTGGCCGCGTTCGCTCTTGAGGACGATGTCGCCGAAAGCGTTGGTCTGCCCGGCGTAACTCACGGCGAGGCGGATGGAGTCCTTGTCGCGCTTGCCGGTATACGAATAGGCACCGTAGTCGGGAACGAGCCAGCCGGATTGGGCCGTGTAAGCGTCGTCGTTCTCGCGGCGGATCTCGAGTCGCGCGACGGACGTGCTGCCCGGATAGGTTGTCGTGACTTCCCAGGTGCCTTCGACATCGGCACCGGCCGCCTCAACTGGGGCGCCAACCACGTTCATTCCCGCAAACAACAGCAGAAAAGCCCGAAGCGTCTTCATGCATGCGAGCTTAACAGTACGCAAACCATCATGAGCTGCCACGAGGACGTCCAAGCTACAGGTACCATACGTCCCCATCCCTGGAACCTCGGGCGTAGCTGCACGTTCACCCACGCCAACACCATGAACCACTGGTCAGCCCTCAGAACGGATATCGCCCGCACCTACAAATACGCGCGCGGCGGAAAGCTTCGCCGCGTCATCGAATGCATCCGCGCGCCGGGCGTGCAGACGATGGTTGTGTTCCGTTACGGTCAGTGGGCGCGGTCCATGCCGCTCGTGCTGCGGCTGGTGCTCGATCCGATCTATCTAGTGCTCAACACGTACATCCAAGTCGTGTGGGGTATTGAGCTTCCGCGAAACGCAACGGTGGGGCCCGGTCTCTATATCGGACACTTCGGCGGCATCACCATCTCGGCCGCGACCGTTATAGGCGCTCACTGCAACATTTCTCAGAACATCACCATCGGCGTGGCCGGCAAGGGCGACAAGCGTGGCGTGCCCTCGATCGGTGACTACGTCTACATCGCGCCGGGCGCGCGGCTCTTCGGCAAGATCACGATCGGCAACAACGTCAAGATCGGCGCCAACGCGGTCATCCATAAGAGTATTCCGGATAACGCCGTGGCCGTGCTGGACCCGGGCTTCAAGATCATCGACGCCGCCCCCAACACTCGCGATTAGTGCGACGGCGCGCCCAGTCGGAGCACCACAGGCCGTCCGAGCGCCGCGTGCGCCGCCGTGGATTCGCGCCGATCGCACTATCGCACTCCCGTTCAATACACCGTCACGCGTCGGCGCTACTCTGCGGCCCTAATCCCGCATAGAGAGTAGGTCCCATGAGCTTCATCACCACGAAAGACGGCGCGCAGATTTATTACAAGGACTGGGGCAGCGGCCAGCCCATCGTTTTCAGCCACGGTTGGCCTCTCACAGCGGACGCGTGGGAAGACCAGATGCTCTATCTCGCGACGAAAGGCTATCGCTGCATCGCTCACGATCGCCGCTCGCATGGCCGATCGAGCCAGGAGTGGAACGGCAATGACATGGATCACTACGCCGACGATCTCGCCGCGCTCACGGAAAAGCTGGACCTGAAGGACGCCGTGCACGTCGGCCATTCCACGGGCGGCGGCGAAGTCGCGCATTACATCGGCCGTCATGGGACGAAGCGCGTCGCGAAGGCCGTGCTGATTTCCGCCGTGCCGCCGCTGATGCTGAAGACGCCGCAGAATCCGGACGGCCTGCCGATCGAAGTGTTCGATGGCATTCGTGCCGGCTCGCTCGCCGATCGCTCGCAGTTCTACAAAGACCTGAGCGGCCCCTTCTTCGGCGCGAATCGCCCGGGCGCGAAAGTGTCGCAGGGCCTGCGCGATTCGTTCTGGCTGCAGAGCATGCTCGGCGGCCACAAAGGCCTGTACGACTGCATCAAGCAGTTCTCGGAAGTCGACTACACGGACGACCTGAAGAAGTTCGGTGACCTGCCGACGCTGATCCTGCACGGCGACGATGACCAGATCGTGCCGATCGGCGCCGCCGCGCTGAAGACGGCGAAGATCGTGAAGAACGCGAAGCTCATCGTGTACAAGGGCGGCGCGCATGGAATCTGCTCGACCGAGAAGGACCGTGTGAACGAGGATCTGCTCGCGTTCATCCGCAGCTAGCGATTAGCGGACAACGACCGACAATCGGGCTGACGGTCGGCCGGGCCCTGCAAACAAAGATGTCGATTTTTGTTTCGCAGGTGCGCCCGGCCTGATCGGCGCGGACTCAATCGAGTCCGGGCTGCTTGCCGATGTGGCTCGTACGGATCGCGTACAGGAAATACACCGCGAGCCCGAGGGCGTTCCAGTAATAGAACCGCGTGCGTGTACCTTCGGGCAAGCTGAAGAACAGATACACGCAACCGAGGACCGCGACCGTTCCCACAACCCACACGAGCGGCGTGCGAAACACCCGCTCGCGATTGGGCTGCATCACTCGTAATGCCATCACGCATCCGCCGACGGCTACGAATGCGAGCAACGTTCCGGCATTTGCCAGCTCCGCGATCTGCGAGAGCGGAAAAAATCCCGCGATGAGTGCAACGACGATGGCAGTCACGATCGTCATCGTCACCGGCTGACCGGTCTTCTGGTTCACGCCACCCAGCTTTGCCGGCAACAGCCCGTCACGCGCCATCACGAAGAAAATCCGGCTCTGTCCATACAGGAACGCGAGGATCACCGTCGGCAGCGCGACGATGGCCGCGGCCGCGATCAGATTGGCCGCGACCGGCGCATTCAAGGTACGCAGCACGTGCGCAAGCGGTTCAGAGCTCGCCGCGAAATCGCCGAACGGCATTGCGCCCAGCGCCGCGGCCGCCACGCCAATGTAGATCACCGTGCAAACCGCCATCGAGCCGACGATGCCGCGCACGAGATCGCGTCCCGGATTGCGAGTTTCTTCGGCCGCGGTCGACACGGCATCGAAGCCATAGAACGCGAAGAAGATGATCGCCGCTGCAGCCATCACGCCCTTGGTTTCCCCGCCTTCCAGGTGCGCCGAAAATCCATACGGCATGAACGGCGTGAAGTGCGAAGACTGGAACGCGGTGAACGCGATGCCCATGAACACCAGCAGCGCGATCACTTTCACCGTGACCAGGATGCCGTTCACCGTCGCACTTTCACGCGTGCCCACGAGCAACATGCCCGCGACCACGAAGACGATCACTGCAGCGGGCAAGTTGAAAATACCGCCGGCAACGTGAGGCCCCGCCAGCAGGCCGGGTGGCAGATCAACACCAATCGATCTGAGAAAACCGGCCGCATAACCGGACCAGCCAACCGCCACGGCGCTGCAGACAACGGTGTATTCGAGAATGAGGCTCCACCCAACGATCCATGCGGGCAGCTCGCCCGCCACAGCATAAGTGTAGGTGTACGCACTACCTGCGACCGGCATCATCGTCGCGAGCTCGGCGTACGCCAGTGCCGCGCACGCGCACACGATGCCCGCAACCAGGAACGCCAGAATGACTGCGGGCCCGGCTTTTCCAGCCCCAATGCCGACGAGCGTGTAAATGCCGGTGCCAATGATCGCGCCGACGCCGAGCGCGACGAGATGGGGCCAACCGAGCGTGCGACGCAAGCGCGCGCCGCTGCCGATGGACGTTTCTGCGTCGAGAGACTTACGCCGCTGCAGGAATGACATCGAGTTACGCCCCGCCCTGAGAGGGGACGTAGTCTACAGGTGACCGACGCGCGGGCGTCTACTCAGTGCGCCGCGCTCTTCTCTCCACTCGGCGCCGTCGTCAGGGGAGTCCGATCATTCGGCGGGATGTGCGACGGAATGAGGAAGAAGCTCACTGCCGTCACCAGTGCGCAGGCGGCCGCGAACCAGAAGAACAGATTCACGTCCGGCAGCGGCGTCATGGCGAGATAGCCCGACGCGACGATGGGGCTGAGCACCGCGCCGATGCGCGAAATCGTCTGCGCAAGACCCACGGCCGAGCCGCGAATTTCCGTCGGATAGGAATGCGCGGACACCGCGTACATGAACGCCTGCATGCCGTTGAACGACACGCCGGCGAGGAAACTCATGATCAACACATTCGACGCCGTGGGATTTTCGGTGCCGACGAGCAGGAAGCCGATGACGAACGTCGCCACCACGCCCAGCAGCGCAAGCCCGGTGCCGACGTAACGCGAACCGAACCAACGGATCATGAACGCGCCGCCGATCGAGCCGAAGAACGCGCCGATCGAGAACAGGCTGAGCGCGCTGCCTGCCGTCTCCACGGCCACACGATCTGTGGGCAGCAGCACTTTCAGGTAGTTCGTGTAGATGTACAGCATGAAGCTGTTGAACGAGAACGCGATCCAGATGAACAGCGTGGCGCGCGCATAGAAGCTGTTCCAGATGGTGGCGAGCCAGTTGCTGGAACGCTTGCCGACTTCGCGGATGGCGAAATCCTCGGTGCCATCGAAACGCTGTTCGCCGATCAGTCGGTTCAACGAGCGCGCGAGCTTCGCGTGCAGCGCCGGGCGCTGGGCCATGTATTTCGGCGACTCCGGCAACAGCACGCCGAACACGATGAACAGGCCGAGCGGCACGAGGCCGCCGAGCAGGAACATCTGCTCCCATTCCACGTGGTTGATGGCGAAGCCGGCGAGCGAACCGCCGACGGGCACCGACGAGATCACGAGCGCGACCACGACGCTGCGCACGCGTTGCGAGGTCCATTCCGAAATCAGCGTGGTCGCGAGCGGCGTGATGCCGCCCATGCCCAGACCCGTGACGAAACGCCACATCGTCATCTGGCGCAACGTTTCAGTGGCATTCGCCGGTGTGCCGCCTTTGGCGGCGTAGTAACAGAGCACTGAACCGATGAACAGGAACACCAGGCACGCGAAGTAGGACTTCTTGCGACCGATGCGATCGCCGAGCCAGCCGAGGGTGACCGAGCCGATCGCCATGCCGAGCAGGCCGGCCGTGTTGATGGGCCCCAGGTCCGCGCGGGTCACGTTCCAATCCGAGACGAGGTGGCCGCCGACGTGTCCCATCAGGAACAGGTCGTAGCCGTCGCTCAGCATGATGATGATCATCATCACGGTGATGCCGAAGGGCATCCAGAAATACTTCGCGGAGTCGATGACCTGGCCGACATCGACGATCTTCTTGTTGTCGCTCATGCTGCTGGAGGCCCGCCCCGCAAAACCCACCGTGAAGGGGCTGCACGTAATACTAGGTTTGACGGGGGGAGTCCACGGTTGCGTGGCGGCCGGGCCGGGCAACGGATCGGGCTTGGGTCGTGACGGACAGGGCCTCGTGTCGGAATGCGGATCGAAGACACGCGCGTCCGGCTCACCAACGACCGCCGGCCGACTCTGTTCGGGACCTCGCGGAGGTCACCCGGTGTCGAGGGCAGCGCGACGGTATGAAAGTCCCGGCTACGTAACCCGCAGTGCAGCTACAGGTCACGCGGCCGGGTCGTAGCCGCGTTTGCTCCAAGGCGCGCCGATCTCACCGGCCGCCGCCGACCGACCGGCCCCGCCGCGGCGGGCCCTTCACCAGCGCGGCCTCCATCCCATCGACCCAGCGGCGCAGCGCCAGGTTGGTCCGCTCATACGCCGGGTCGAAAGTGCCTTCGGCGGTGATCCACTTCGTTTCCCAGTGGTTCTGCGCAATCAGGGCGTCGTCTCGAGTGCTCATGTCGTTCTCCTGAATCGTAGGTCGGTGCGCTCAACCGCCGATGGGCGTGCCGAGGACCATGGCCAGTGCGCCGCCGAGAACCAGCGCCCCGGCGCCGCCGAACAACAGTCCAGCGAAAATCTGCTCGAGGCGGGCGCGGGAGAAGAACAGGGTGTTTTGCGTGCTCATGATCGTTTCCTTCATCACTGTCAGTAGGTTTGTGAATTGCCGTCTGGCGGGATGAATACTGGCGATGAACGCGCGTGCGCTCTGTCAACGCGTTGACACAACGGAACGGGATGGGGACGAATGAGTGGCGGACGATCGCCGCGCGCAGCCGCTCAGGCTTCGCGCACGACCTTGTGAAGCGCGCGCGGATTCTCGAGCGTGACGCTGCCGCGACCGAGCGAGATCCACTCTCGCGCACGCCACGTCTGCAAATGCTGATTCACGATCTGGCGTGAGAGTCCTAGGAACTGCGCCAGCTCTTCCTGGGAAATGCTGACTTTCGTACCACTCTCCGCTTCGCGTCCGAACGCGCTGGCGAGGCTCAGCAAGCGTTTCGCGAGACGCGCCGGAACGCTGAGCAGTGCAGAGTCTTCCATCATCTCCGCTGTCCATCGCACCCGCTTGCAGAGCAGCTGGATGAGATGTGCCGCGAGCTGCGGTTGCGTACCGAGCAGCGCAAAAAATGCGTCGCGCGGAATGAGCACGAGCTCGGTGCGCGCCATCGCGGTGGCGGAGGCCGTGCGCGGGCTTCCATCGAGCAACGCGATTTCGCCGAACGCGTCACCCGGCTCCATGATGTTGAGGAAGACTTCTTTTCCACCCGGGCCGCTGGAGCTGATGCGTACGCGACCGGTCACCACGCCACACAACGAATCGCCCGGATCGCCGCGCAGGAATATCACGGCGCCTTCATCGTAGTAACGGCGGGTCGTCAGCGCGGTGATCCGCGCGAGCGTAGTGGCCGGCAGCCCTCGAAACAGGCTGTTTCGTTCGATGATGGTTTGAGCGCTGAGAGCCACGCGAAGGAGTATAGCGGCGCGCACGGCGCCGATTGCGGAGCGCGTGGGCCGCCGCGCAGACCACGCACGGCACCACACCCCAGCGCGATTTTTCCGCTGGTGCGCGTTCTTCCTGTTGTGGACCGGGCATCCCAATCATCGCCAGCGGCGCCCTCGCACTGACTAAACTCCACCTGGGCGCCTGCCAAAAGTGGGTTGTATCGGCTTACAGCCCGACCGCATCATGCGCGCCTCCCGTCACCCGCTTCCACGCGCCCGAGTCAGAGCCCGGAAATGCCCCGCGCCAGTGCACACATCGCCTGGACCCTGTTGTGCTGTGTCTGTGCAGCACCCGCATGGTCACAGTTCGACGCGAGCGAATACGCGGTGGCGCAAGACGACCGCGTCTGGCTGCGAGCCCTGCTGGACGCTCGCCTCGTTCGGGCTGGCCCCGCGCCGAGCTGGACTGACACGGGCGCCGGCAAACTGCGTTACGGCGGCAAGGTCGTCGACAATGGCACCGGCACCACGCCGTCGTTCGAACGCGTTACGCGTCTCGTGCTCGCGCAGCTCGCATTCGAAGTGGGTGCCATGCTACCCGGCGATATTCGCGTTCAAGCGCAGATCAACTTCGAGCCGGACCTCGCGGACGGCGCGGAGCCGTGGCTCGTCGAAGCGTTGTTGCGCAAGGAATGGGGCTCGGCCGCATCGGGCTGGGGTGTGCAGGGCGGAATCATGAACCTGCCCTTCTCGCTCGAGCACGTGGGGCCTGCCTGGTCGCCGGAATACACGCTCACGCCGTCCGCGCTCAATAGCTGGCTGTGGGAAGACGCGAACCTCGCGGGACTCGAAGGTGAAGTGTGGCGCGAACTGTCCCACCTGAAAGTCGGCGCGATTGTCGGCGCGGGGTATGGGCCCGACCGCATGGCCCGTCTGCTCGCGTTGCGCGGATGGGCAATGGGCGACGGCATCAGCGGCTTCAACACCGACCTGCCGCTGCCGAATCGCACGGAGCGCCAGGATGTTTTCGATGAGCGCGATCACCGCCCGGCCGTCTACACCTGGCTCACGGTGAGCGATCGCGACGAAGTGGCGGCGCTGAAACTCGGCTATTTCGACAACCGCGGTGACCAGAAGACCGACGGCGTGTGGCACACGAAGTTCAGCGTCGTGGGCCTGGAGCTTCATCCGCATCCGCATCTCGATGTGCTGGCTCAATATCTGGACGGCACAGCGCACGTCGCCGCGCCCGCTAACGACAGCGGCCTGCATGCGTGGTTCGCGATGGCGTCATGGCACCAGAGCGAGCATCGCATCTCCGCACGATACGATTCGTTTCGCATTCGAGACCTCGATGGCGGGCCGCTCACGCGCGACAACGGCGATGCGGTCACGGTCTCCTGGCAATGGCAGTGGGCGCTTCGCCATCGCGTGGCGTTCGAGCACATCTGGCTCAACAGTCGGCGGCCGGCGAGCGGGGTGGCAGACCCGACGCCCGAAGGCTGGCAGTTGAGTTATCGATTCCGATACTGAACGGGGACATCATGCGTCGTCTGCAGGTTGCGTGGATGATCGGTTGCGCGCTCGTTCCGATGGTGTGCGCAGCGGGCACGCTTTCCGGCCGCGTCACCACTTCGGATGGCAAACCGATCGTCGACGCCGTGGTGTTCGTGCAGGCACCCGACACCGCTGCGGCCGGCGGCGTGCACACGGCGACCATGGACCAGATCGACAAGACGTTCGTGCCCGGGTTGCTGCCCATCGTGGTCGGCACGCGGGTGAGCTTCCCGAATCACGACCAGATTCATCATCACGTCTACTCGTTCTCGCGCACCAAGAGCTTCGAACTGCCGCTCTACAAAGGCGAAGACGCGAAGCCAGTGCTGTTCGACAAGGTGGGCGTCGTGAAGGTGGGCTGTAATATCCACGACTGGATGTCGGGGATCATCCTCGTGCTGCCGACGCCGTGGTTCGCGAAAACGGACTCCGACGGCCGCTGGCAGATCGCGAATGTCCCCGCGGGCCAACACACGGTGGTCGCGTGGCATGAGCTCAGCAAACAGAAGCCTGAAGAAACGGCGCAGCCCGCAACGGGAGACGCGAACGTCGCAGAGATGAAGTTCGTGCTCACACTCGGCGCGGCCCGCGTTCGCCCGGCGATGCACGGATCCCGTCGCGATCCATGAAGTGGTGGGCTCGCAGCAGCCTGCGCACGAAGATTTTCGTCGCGTTCTCCGCGCTCGTCGTCGCGGTTCTGCTGGCGACCATTACGCTCACCCAGCTCGTCGTCAGCCGTGAAGCCCGACGCACCTTGAGCCGCGAGCTATTGACCACCGGACAGGTGTTCAACCGGCTCATGAACGAGCGTGCGATGCGCCTGCAAAACAGCTCCATCTTGCTGGCCAGCGACTTCGCGCTGAAGCGCGTGATCGCCACGCACCTCGACCGCTCCACGTATGACGCGGCCACGCTCGCCTCTGCCGCGCTGAGTTACCGGACACGCATCGGCGTAGAGCTTGTGTGGATCACGGACGAAGATGGCGTGTTGCTCGCCGTGTCGCCGGGCGACGCGCACATCGGCCGCTCCATGGCGAACCTCACTCCTCTGCGCGAGGCGATCGAGACGCAGGACGCGGCCTTCGGTATTGCCGAGATCGACGGACGACTCTTTCAGCTCGTCGCGGTGCCGGTGCTGGGGCCGGACGTCATCGGCTTTCTGCTGCTCGGGCACGTGATCGATGACGCGTTGGCCAACAAGCTGAAGGCGGACACTGCGTCGGACGTGTCGTTTTTGACGGAAGATCGCGTGTTCGCGTCGTCGCTCGCGGGGCCGCTTCGCGCGAAATATCTACCGTCCGGCGAGTTTCGCGCAGGGCTTCTGCGCGCAGACGAAAATCATCGGCTGACATTGCTCACCGTCGGTGGCGCGAGATTTCTCTCGCTCGTGGTACCGGTGGGTGCGCACATCCCGAAGCCCGTTCATGCACTCGTGCAGGGCTCTTATGACGATGCGCTCGCGCCGCTCCGCGCGCTGACCTGGCGCATCGTGATCATCGGTGCCACGGCGCTGGTCATTGCGCTCGTCCTCTGCGTCGGGCTGGCCGGCGGAATCCTGGGACCGATGCGCACGCTGGTCATCGGCATGCATGAAGTGCTGAGGGGCAATCTGCGTTATCGCTCGCGCATCGAGCGGCAGGACGAGATCGGATTCCTCGCGCGCTCGTTCAACGAGATGGTGGACGGACTCGAAGAGCGCGAACACGTGAAGGACACGTTCGGTCGATTCGTGTCACGCGATGTCGCGGAAGCGGTGCTCGCGGGTCGCGTCCCGTTGGAAGGTGAGCGGCGCGAGGTCAGCATCCTGTTCCAGGATATTCGCGGCTTCACCGCGCTGAGCCAGGACCTCGACCCGGCCACCCTACTTCGCGTGCTGAACCGGTTCTTCACCGAGGTGGTCGCGGCCGTTGAAGCGGAAGGCGGCGTGGTCAAGCAATTCACCGGCGACGGCGTGATGGCGCTGTTCGGTGCGCCACAGGCGCGTGAGGACCATGCGCAGCGCGCTGTACGAGCGGCCCTCGGCATCGTGAAGCGACTGGCCGACCTGAATATCCTGTTGGGTGGACAAGCGTTACCCCCGCTTGCGATTGGCATCGGCATTCACACCGGCGAGGTCATCGCGGGCCTCATCGGCCCGGACGAACGCGTGGAATATGGCGTGGTCGGCGAGCCGGTGAACCTGGCGAGTCGCGTGGAAGCGCTGACCAAAGAAATCACCGCGACGATTCTCGTGTCACGCGAGATTGCCAGCCAACTGGAAAGCAGGTTTCGGACGGGCCGCGCCGTGTCGCTGCCGGTGAAGGGCAAGCGCGAGCCGATGGAAGTGGTCGAGGTGCTCGGCTTCGAGTAATCGACAGGCTTCGACTGATCGACTTCGAGCAATCGGGGCGCATGAACTTTTCGCAGGTGCTGTCGTCGCACATCCCCAGCATAATCGGGAAATGCCGCGCATCACCCTCGCCTCGCTCGTGACCTCCGGAATTCTTTTCGCGCTCCACAGTGCTCCCGCGAGCGCGTGGGGCACCACAGGCCATCAGGTTGTGGCGCTCGTGGCGGATCACTACCTCGAGCCGCAAGTGCGACAGAAGATCGCGACGATTCTCGCCGGGGATGTGAGCGGCCTCACGCCGACCACGAGCATGGCAGACGAAGCCACTTGGGCCGACCGACTGCGCGAATCCGATCGCCAGACGACGAAGGTCCAGTACACCCTCACGAGCGAATGGCACTACGCCAACATTCAAATTGACGGCAGTATGGATCTCGATGCGGCGTGCTACGGCCACCCGGCATCGTTACCCAAAGCATCGGAAGGGCCGGCGCAATCGTGCATCGTCGATCGGCTCAAGGCATTCGTCGCGGAGCTGAAGGATCCGACGACGGATCCGGCGGAACGGCTGGTCGCACTCCAGTTCGTGCTTCATCTGGTGGGGGACATTCACCAACCGCTGCACGCGAGCGACGACCATGACAAAGGCGGCAACGATAAGAAAGTGAAGTCGTCGCAGTTGCCGCTGGGAAGCCTGCATCACTATTGGGATACGGCGCTCGTGGGCCGCATCGGGCGCAGCCCGGAAGCCATTGCGCGCAATCTCGTTCGGACGATGGGCGCCGGGCAGGTGCAGGCGTGGTCGAAGGGTGATTCCGTCGACTGGGCGCTCGAGAGTTTTGAAGTGTCGAAGGTTCGCGTTTATGGCGGGATGGGTCAGGCTGATGCGGGCGGGCAGTATTGGGTTTCAGACAACTATGTGGCCCGGGGCACTCATACCTGCGCCCGGCAGATGGCGCGGGCGGGGGTCAGGTTGGCGAGGGTGCTCAATGAGGCGTTGAGCACCCCCGGCGAGCGATATGGCTACTTCGGCGCTGGCAGCCGCGCGATGCGGTTGCCTTTGAAGCTGCCGAACCAGATCTCGTTGCCGACTTCGAGCGCCGTGGTGCCGCCTTCGAAGCCTTCACTGCCGGCGTACTGCACGAGACGCGTCGCCTTGCCGGTTTTCACGTCGATCTTGATGGCCGCCGATCCCACGCGACACGCCGGCGGCCGACATTCGAACACCGCCGGCATGCTCGAATCCTGTCCACCCGCGAGCAGCGAACCGTCGGACATCCAGCGCAGGTTGTCCGTGAGAATGCCGGTGCTGATCGATTCCTTCTTCGCCCACGTGCCGCCCGAACGTTCCCAGCGCGTGACGTTCTTGCCAGGCCAACCCGCGACGTAGAGCGATTTTCCATCCGGCGTGAGCGCGAGCCCGTTCGCGCCAGACATCGCGCTGTCCGGCAATTTCGACCAGCCGCTTGCGGGATGCCACTCCAACACCTCGCCGGTGACCTTTCCGTCCGTCATGTGTTTGAACGCATCCGTGTCGGCGGGATCTTTGAAATTCGTCGTGATGAAGCCGCCATCCGGCAGACCCACGACGCCGTTGCCCGACGCTTTTGCCGGCAACACGGCACAACCGATCCACGTCAACGCGGGCAGCGCGCCGGTCGCATCCACGTCGAACACTTCGATGGACTCACGCCCCGCGTGATTCACGGCGTAAAGCGTGAATTTCCCTTTGCCCTTCGGCTGCAGGTCGATGCCATGCGCGCCGAACGTTTCGCCCGGCAGCGGTCCCGGGCACGCACCATACGTTTTTTTATCGTGACTCACCTTCGCGCCGGCCGCCGGATAAACCACTTTGTACGCGCGCGTCTTCGCATCGATCACATAGATCTCGCTGCGATGAGTCGCCGGATCGGACATGCCGCTCGCCACGACCCAGCTCGTCTGCGGCATGTTGATCAGGTCTTCCGGACTCGACACGCCGCAGATGAACTGCGTCTTGCCGTCTGGCGCGCACGTGCTCGCGCCCGCTGCCGCACCGAGCGCGGCGTGCGCACCACCCAGCGCCATAACGCCCAGCACCCAGGACCCCATCGTCAGTGACTTGTTCTGCATGGCAACGACCCCCTCGTTTTCCCGGAGCATAGTGCAAACCTCAAATCGGGTAACCTTGCCGCCGCCCTTCAGTCCGCACCGGAGATTTGCGTCATGCGTCGAGCCTTCCTCGGAAATCTGACCCGTACGCTGCTCGTTGCGGGCCTTGCGATGGTCGCGCCCACGGCGTTCGCCGGCCCGACGCCCGGAACAGCAAAACCGCTGAAGATTCTCGTGGTCGGAGCCAGCGGCATGATCGGCTCGCGCATCACTGCAGAAGCGGCATCGCGCGGCCATCAGGTCATCGCCGCTGCTCGTAACCCAAACAAGATCAAGGCCGGCAAACACGTGAAGGCCGTGAAGCTCGACGCCACGGACGTCAAAGCGCTGACCGCCGCGGCGAAGAAAGTGGATGTGATCGTCAGCGCGACCAGCCCACGCGGCGGTGGCGACCCGATCCAGGAAGCGAAGGCGGTCGGGGATGCGTTGATTGCCGCCGCGAAGTCGACTGGCAAACGCTTATTCGTAGTCGGTGGTGCCGGCAGCCTCAAGACGCCCGACGGGAAATTCGTGGCGGAGATGCTTCCCGCGGCGTATCGCGGCGAAGCGCTCGGCATGCGCGGCGTACTGGAATCGCTGAAAGCGAGCGAGACAAACTGGACGTTCTTCAGCCCCGCAATGACCATCGCGCCCGGCGAACGCACGGGCGAATATCGCCTGGGCACCGACACGTTGCTCGCCAATGCCAAGGGCGTGAGCAAGATCAGCGCGGAAGACTACGCGAAGGCCGTTGTCGACGAGCTGGAATCGCCGAAGTATGAGCGCAGCCAGATGACGATTGCTTATTGAGACGGGCTCGACTTGGCCGCCACGTCCCCGCTCGCGCACTCGTCAGGCGCGCGTTTGCTGACCGGGTGAACTGGAACGCGTCCCGCACGTTGCTGCCCAGTCGGACGTCGACTGTTTGTTCCAAGCGGAGCCTGCGCATGCGCAAGATCCATTGCCTGCTGGTTCTGGCCGCGTGTCTCGCCCTGGCTGCGTGCGATACGGCCGTGAATGTAGACGCAACCTCGAACGTGACCGCGAACTACTCGAGCGTGCTCGTGACGGTCAAAGAGGTGTGGGTCAACGAGAGCGCTACCGCCGCGCCTGAAGACACGACGTGGCAGAAGTTTCCGCTCGATGAGCCCGAGACTCTCGACTTGGTCGACGCTACCAGCGGCACGCTGAAACAACTCGCCACAGAGCTGGCGTTGCCTGCCGGCACTTATCATCAGATGCGCCTGATTCTCGCGGACCGCACCGAGAGCCTCACGGAGTCGGCAGACAGCGCGAGTGCGACCTACAACGATCAGGTGACGTACCTCGATGCGGACGGCAACTCCGTCACCCTACCGCTGGAGCTCGCCAACCCCGCGCAAGGCATCGGCATCGAGATGGAGCTGAAAGTGCCCGCCGCGACGGAAGCTATTCTCGCGGCACTTTCATCCAGCAGCGCGACGAGCACGACTTCGACGAGCACCTCGTTGACGGATACCAGCACCGATACCAGCACGGACTCCAGTACCAGCACAGACACCAGCACGAGCACGGCAAGGGCCACCGCGACCGCACTCTCCGACACGAACACGGTAACCGCCACAGCGGACATCGTCTTCGACGCCGCGCGCGATCTCACCGAGTTCACGTTCAGCGACCAGCGCGGCTTTCTGCTGAACCCCACGCTCAAGGCGTACGACCCGAAATCGGTCGGCACGATTCAGGGCGCGCTCGACGTCTCGTTGCTCACGTTCGCAAGCGACGGCACCGGGCGTCCCGATGTGCAGGTCACCGCGGAAGGCCTGAATGACGACGGCACACGCCGGGTGATCATCGGCAGCGCGCCCGTGCAGTCGGACGGAAACTTTGTGCTGTATCCGTTGCCGCTCGCGACCGACAAGTCCACCACGACGACGACTTACGATCTCGTGATCCATGGCCCCAACATCCGGACGATCATCATTCGCTCGGTGCCGGTGACGAAGGGAGCGCCAGCCAACGCAACAGACATCGCACTTGGAACGCTCACGCTCGACGCAGCAGACTCGTACGCCGTGAATCTCGCGGCGGACAGCACCGTGACCCAGCGCGGCTCTCGCGTCGCGTTCTATCAATCGCTGCCGGACGATGCGGTGCCCTATCTCATCGAGCTGCGAACGGTCGACCCGATCAGCGGACAGTTTGCATCGGACCAGTTTGTGTCGGGGTCATCGACGCTGCTGTACGGAACCTATGCAACGTCGTTTTCGTTCGCCGTCGCTGCGCCTCAGGAAGGCGCCTCGCGCTATGCCGTCGCTGCCATCGATCCGTTGTATGGCAACGGAAGTTATTCAGAGACGTTACTCGCCCCGCCCAGTGTTACGACAGGCACGGCCCCATTCACCGTGCCGGCGATCGAGCTTCCTTCAGAAGCAGCGGCCGGCACAATCTCCGCGACGATCAGCGTGGGCACTGCCGGAAAATACGACAAAGGCACGCTGGTGATCACGCATAACGGCGCAGTCGTCGCGACGTCATCGCTCGACGATGCGCTCGCGTCTGGCGCGGCCGCGCCGGTGGTGACGGTGACGAATATTCCCGCGAGCAATGCTGCTTCCAGCTTCGACCAGGGCCTGTACTACGCGGAGGCCTGGGTGTGGAATTCCAGCGATGCCGCGGAAACTTTCGTTCGTCAGGCAGGCGCCGGCGTCATCGACCTGCGCTCGACGCTGACCGGGACCGCTTCAGTCACTCTCAATTGAACCGCGAGAGTCATCCTCACCAGAGTCACCCTCACGAGAGGAACGTTCAGCTCTGTGGCGAGGGCTCTTCCGCGTCACAAGCCGTCGCGCGCTGCGCACTCAGATCCGGCGCTTCCCGGGGGCGATGCGCGTTCCACAGAATGCCCACGCCCGCGACGGCCGCGATGACGGAAGCGCTGAACACCGCAATCTTCGCAGCGGCGAAGGCAGTCTCATCCGCAAATGCCTGGGCGGCGATGAACAGCGACATCGTGAAGCCGATGCCCGCCAGCGCGCCGGCGCCGATGAGCTGACGCCAGGAATATTCGACGGGCTTGATCGCCCATCCCATGCGAACGGCCAGTACACAGGCGAGCACGAGGCCAAGCGGCTTGCCGATGACCAGTCCGCAGATGATTGCCGCCATGAGCAGCTCATGTCCACCGAGCACGCTGGTGCTCAGCACGACGCCGGCATTCGCGAGCGCGAACAACGGCAGCACGGCGTAACTGGATCTCGGGGCCACCTGTCGCAGCATTCGATCGGCGGGCGATTCGAGACGATCGTGAATCGCATCGAGTGCCCGCAGCGTGGGAAGCGAAGGGCCGTGACGGAGCACTTCCCCATCGTGCTCTGCTTCCGACGCGAAGATGGTATTCGCCTGCGTCATCAATGCATTCAGGTTCGGCGGCGGACGCGTCGGAATGAACAGCGCGAGCACCACGCCGGTCAACGTGGCGTGCAATCCGCCTTCGTGCACGAAGAACCACAGCACCACGCCGAGCAGCAGGTAAGGCACCACGCGATAGATGCGCGAGCGATTCAACAACGCAAGGCCGCCGACCACGGCGAGCGCGGCGCCCAGGTACATGAAATTGAGCTCGCCGGAGTAGAAGAACGCCACGACGAGAATCGCGCCGACGTCGTCGACGATCGCGGCGGCGGTGAGGAAAATGCGCAGCTCGATCGGCACACGCCGGCCCATCATCACGATGAGTGCGACGGCGAAGGCCGTGTCCGTGGCCATCGGCACGCCCCAGCCTCGCGCCCACGGTCCTGACGGAATGATCAACGAATAGATCAGCGCGGGCACCACCATGCCGCCAATGGCCGCCGCGATCGGTAACGCAGCGGAGCGCCGGCTCGCGAGATGTCCCACCGTGAACTCGCGCTTGATCTCGAGACCCACGACGAGAAAGAAAATGGTGAGCAGCCCGTCGTTGATCCAGTGAAGCACCGGGAGCAGAAACGCCGTGTCACCGAACGTGAGGCCCCAGCGTTGTTCCCAGAGCTCGGTGAACGCCGGTGCCCACATCGAGTTGGTGAAGACCACCGCGAGAATCGACGCGAGCAACAGGAGCACGCCCGCCGAAGGCGCCCACGATGCGAAATCCAGCGCGGCGGAACGAACCCGGAACCCGAGGGAACCCAGCATCGCGTCGGAGAAAGAGCTTTCATCCCAGGGCCCGTCGTAACGCCGGCCGTTGATGAAGAACGTGGGCGTATAGCGAACGCCGCTCGCCCGAGCGCTTTTCTCATCGGCGAGAACTCGCTCGCGTGCGCGACGAGCCGCCGCGGCGGCCTCATCCTGCGCTTCACGCGTCAGGCCCAGATCGTTGGCGACGGCGACCAGATCGTCTTCGGAAAGCTCGGTGGACCGCGTCATGAGCGCGATGTGCGCGTCCCAGAATTTCTCCGGCTGCTCGGTGTGCTCGGCCAGTTCTGCCGCCCGGCGAGCGATTTCGCTGCCGGTGATGGGGCGATGACGGAAGACGTAGCGCATCCGAGCACCGAACTGGTCTCGTACTTGCGATATGCGCTCGTTCGCGGCCCGGCAATGAGGGCAGGCATAGCTGCCGTATTCGACGAGCGTGATCTCGGCGCTGTCCGGCCCCAGCACGTGGTCATACTCCGGATTCACCGGCCGATTGAGACGGAACGCGATCTCGGTGTCAGACACTCGAACTCCGCAGCTTTATCAGGAGCGACGCATGCTGCGTGACGCGACGGGACTGAACAATGCCCTTTTGAGGGGGACCCGAGGTCAGGGGACCGCTGGCAGACACTGCGACTGCTTGGCATCGGCGACGGTGACGGCGACTGCGGCGGAATCGGCAGCGACGGCATCGGCTATCGGGTCCGCGAACGGCCCCCGGCCGCGCCGCCGGTCGGCGACTCAGGCACCGGTCAGTTTCTCCTTGTCGGCCCAAATGAGAATGATTACTATCTGGACGCCCCTTCCTCACAGAGCCCGCCTCACGTGACATCGAAACCGTCTCCGTGGCTCGATCGACTGGCGCACCTGCTGGTGCGACTGGGGTTTGTCGCTATCGTGGTCGTCGGGGTGTTGGTCGCAACGCTAGCGCGCGCGGACAGCACACAGTCTGCCCCCGCGAGTCTCCCGACTGCGCCGGCAACGCCCGCGCCTCCGAAGCCTGCGGGTGACGATGCGACGAAGCGCTACATCTTTTCCTGGCCGATCACGAGCGATCCCGCACTTGCGCCGCGCGGCGGCACCACGCGCGGCCCCGATCTCACGCTGGACAAGACGCCGTCCGATGCATGGCGCGCCCTTCAGGAATCCGGACTCTCGAGCTTCGAACGAGATCGCCGCGCCATTCTCGCGATGGCGGGCAGCTATCGCGTGACGTTCGATTTTCTCGAGGTCACGCCTTTCACGCCGGATGCGAAGCGCGAGCGGCCGTATCAGTCCTGGGGCACCGAGCGCGTCTATGTCGATCGCGATGACGGCAAGTTCATCAGCCTCACGCACATCCTCGCGATGCGCATCGTGCAGAAAGACGGCACGTTGAGCGAGCCGATGGTTACGAAGCACTGGCGGCAGGACTGGCGCTACGAGCCGGCCGAGCTCGTCGAATATCGCGGCCTCGAACAGTGGCAGCGCCGTGTGCTCAAGAAAAAGGACGTCACGGGCCAGTGGTCGCAAACGGTGCTGCAGGTGGACGAATCGCCGCGCTACTCGAGCGTGGGCAAGTGGCAGCATTCGGCAAGCTTCTCGTCATGGATCAGCGGGGACACGTGGCGGCCGCTGCCGCGGCGTGAATGGAGCACACGCAAGGATTACCAGGTGCTGATCGGCACGAACCGCCACACGATCACGTCAACGGGCTGGATCCAGGAAGAGAACAACCTCAAGGGCGTCCTCACCCCGGAGCGGGATCTCGCGGCCGACAAACCGTACGTGGCGCGCGAATATGGCGTGGCCCGTTACGAACGACTGCAGTCGCCGGACTTCGGCTCGGCGGACGAGTACTACGAACGCACGAAGAAATTCTGGGACCTCGTCCGCGACGAATGGGTGGAGAGCTTCCACGTTCAACCGACGATCACGCTGCGCGCCGCGGTCGACCAGGCCGGCTTGTTCGTGCCCCTCTTCGAGGCGGCCGACAAGATCGCCGAAGGCGCAACGCCGCCCTCTCCCCAGGACGATGCCGCAAACGAAGCGCTGATCCGGAAAACCCTACAAGACATGCGCGCCGCCTCGCGCTAGCCTCCAGCGCGCGGGCAATCGCGCCCGCGCGGCGGAGTACGAGCGCATGGTCACACGGGGATTCACGGGACGTCCGCGTCCGCCGGGCGGAACCATCCGCGTGCCGCCGGGCCAATCGGTCACTTCGGATTTTCCAGTACTTTCCGCCACGCCGACCGAGCACGTGAAGCTCGAAACGTGGTCCTTCACGCTGAAAGTCGGGCCGAAACCCGTGAAGTCGTGGACGTGGGCGCAATTCAACGCGCTGCCCCAAACCGGATTCACGCGCGACATTCACTGTGTCACGAAATGGTCGAAGCTCGACACGGCCTGGCGCGGCGTGCTCATCGATGACGTGCTCGACGATGCGGACCTCGAGCCGCCCACGCAGTTCACGCTCGCCCATTCGTTCGGCGGCTATGCGACCAACGTGCCGATCGCCGATCTGGTCGGCGGCAAAGCCATGGTGGCGCTTCAATATAACGGCCGCCCGCTCACGCCGGATCACGGCGGCCCCGCGCGACTGCTCGTGCCGCATCTGTATTTCTGGAAGTCCGCGAAATGGCTGAGCGGCTTGCAGTTCACGCCGAAGGACGAGCCCGGCTTCTGGGAAACCCGCGGCTATCACATGTACGGCGATCCGTGGCGCGAGCAGAGGTTCGATGGCGACTGAATGGCAGAACGGCGTCATTCGTCGCATCACGCCGCGTACCGCGCGAGTCAAAAGCTTTTTCTTCGAACTGCCGCAGCCGTTCGCGTTCCTGGCGGGACAACACGTGGATGTGCGCCTCACGGCGCCGGATGGCTACCAGGTCGAACGCAGCTACTCCATCGCTTCCGCGCCGGAAACGCCGGGCTGGCTCGAGCTGACCATCGAACGGCTCGAGGACGGCGAAGTGTCGCCGTTCTTTCACGATGTCGCCGCAGTCGGCGATGAGATCGAGCTGCGCGGTCCGTTCGGCGGCTATTTCATCTGGTCTGCGCAAGATGTCGGGCCGGTGGTCCTGGCCGGCGGCGGCTCGGGCATCGTGCCGCTGATGTGCATCGTGAGGCATCGTTTCGAGCGCCGGTCGCGCACGCCGATGGTGCTGCTGTTTTCCGCACGTACGTGGGACGACATCATCTATCGCGAAGAGCTGCTGGCGCTGGCGGATCGGAAGAACGGCTTCGAGCTCGCCATTGCTTTGACGCGCGAAGCGGCCGGAACCAGCTCACCGCGCATCGCCCCTTACGCTCGCCGCATCGATGCCGACATGGCGCGCGAAATACTTGCGCGACTTCCCGCGCTGCCGATGCACGCGTATCTGTGCGGCTCCAATCCCTTCGTCGAGGCGGCGGCGCAAAGCCTGCTCGAGGCCCAGGTACCGAAGGAGCGCATCCGCATCGAACGCTACGGAGGCTGAGCAGCGCCTGAAACGCGGAACCTGCACGCGTCCCAGGCCTTTATGGGTTGCCCTATTCACGAACGAGGCAATGCTTATGAGCAGCAGGAAACTGTGGATCGCGACCTCCGTGGCGTGTGTGGCCCTGATGAGCAGCGGCGCTTTCGCCGGTGAGATGAAGAGCGACCAGCCGGTCACCGATACGGTCATCACGACGAAGGTGAAGGCCGAGCTCGCGAAGGACAAGGCCACCAAGGCGACCGACATCAAGGTCGAGACGAAGGATGGCGTCGTCAATCTCAACGGCGCGGTCGGGTCGCTGGCCGAAAAGGAAAAAGCCGAAGTCGATGCCCGCGCCGTCAAGGGCGTGGTCGCCGTCACGAACAACCTGAGGGTGGCTTCGAAGTAAGCCGTCTGGTGGCCGTAAGGCTCGCGACGGAACTCGCAGGCGGCGTCGCGTCAGGGCGGCGCTGCCTGCGTTACTGTGGCGTTGACGCCGGGGCTGTACTCTAGGGGTTCAACCTGCCCGTGGAGAGCCTGGCTTGACCCCGATGATCGACCCTGCCCCGTATCGTGTTTCGCACGAATTCCTGGGGCAACACCACGACCGTAACGCTCGCCGCACCTGGATCGTCGTCGCCATCACATTCGTGATGATGGTGGTGGAGATCGTCGCCGGTGTGTTGTACGGCTCCATGGCGCTTCTGGCAGACGGTGTGCACATGGCGACGCACGCCGGTGCGCTCTCGATTGCCGCGCTGGCATACCAGTATGCGAAACGCCATCAGCACGATGCGCGATTCGCGTTTGGCACCGGAAAAGTCGGCGATCTCGCGGGATTCGCCAGTGCGCTGGCGCTCGGGCTCGTGGCGATCATCATTGCCGTGGAGTCGGTGGGGCGCTTGCTCAGTCCGGTGCCGGTGGCGTTCGGGGACGCGATCCTGGTTGCGGTGATTGGGCTGGTGGTGAACCTGGTCAGCGCAATGTTGTTGGTGCATCCGCACGCAGACGACGAGACTCACGAAGGACACGAGCACCACAACGGCCACTCCGGCGAGAGCGCCCACCACCACGATCACGGCGACGACGACAATCACGCCGACAGCACTGACGACCACGACCACGACGATCATCGCCCTGCAGTCGCGCATCACCACGCCGATCACAATCTGCTCGCCGCCTATGTTCACGTGCTCGCCGACGCATTCACGTCCGTGCTCGCGATCATCGCGCTCGTCGCGGGCCGCTATCTGGGCTGGGTCTGGCTCGACGCAGGCATGGGCATCGTCGGCGCGATCATCATCATTCGATGGGCGTATTCGCTCGCGCGCCAGACATCCCGTGTGCTGCTCGACAGCGCAGACCCCGCGCTGCTGAAGGCCGTCAAAGATCATCTCGAACGCGATGGCGCGTGCGTATCGGACCTGCACATCTGGCGCCTCGGCCCAGGACACAGTGCTGTCGTGGCCACGGTGGTTTGCCCCGCGGGCAACCCACCCGAGTATTTCAAACAACGCCTGAGCCGCCTGCCCACACTTTCGCATGTGACTGTCGAGGTCCTAGAACCGAAGCGGTGATAGACTTCCGCGCCTAAGAACGAAGGTCTTTCCCGCACATGCGCACGGCTCGTTTCAGCCGCAACACACGCCAGTGGCTCATCAGCGCGTTGCTGCTCGCGCTGGTCACGCGTGCGCTCATTCCAGCGGGATTCATGCCGGCGACCGACCGGCCGCTCAGCTTTCAGATCTGCCCGGACGGATTTCCGGCACAGCTGCTCGCCGGCTCGCAGGATCCGCACGCGCACCATCATCACGGGGTGCACGGTGCCGGCCACCCGGACACGGGCGCGGAACAAACGCCTGCCGCGCAGAGTGACGAAGCGGCGAACGCGGGCACTCATCACCAGCACAGCGCCGCCGGCAACGAACATTGCGTCTTTGCCGCCGCCGCTGCGGCAGGCCCGTTCGCGTTCGCGCCCACTTTCGCAGCAGACGCAGCGATCGCACTGCCGATCGCCGCACCTTCTTTGCCCGCGCACACGGAATCACTGAGATTCCGCATTCCGCAGCCTCGCGGACCTCCCGCCTTCTCCTGACGAACAACTCGAAGTGATTCGTCGCTGTGGCTCCGCCACGGCGTCATTCCGTTCTTCCGGAGAATATTTCATGAACGCTCGTATTCGTGCGATCGCGTCCGTTGGCGCGGTCGTGTGCGGCTCTGCTGGCGCCGAGGCCGTCGCGCAGCAGGTGCCTGCTCATTCATTCGACCAAATCACTGTGACTGCCGATCGCATCACGCCCACTGCGCCTGGCGAAGGCGCTGCACGCGCCGAAGCGGCCCGAGTCCCGGGCGGTGCAGATGTGGTGAGCGCCGAGGACTACGCCGCCGGGCGTGCGTCGACCTTTTCCGATCTGTTTGCTTTCAGCCCTGGCGTGTTTGCCCAGCCGCGCTTCGGCGCGGAAGAAGCACGGCTTTCGATTCGAGGCTCGGGCCTGCAGCGCACGTTTCACATGCGCGGCATCTATCTCATGCAGGACGGCGTGCCGATCACGCTCGCGGACGGTAGTGGAGACTTCCAGGCCGTGGAGCCGCTCGCGCTCGCGTACACGGAAGTCCGTCGCGGCGCGAACGCGCTCGAATACGGCGGCACGACGCTCGGCGGATCCGTCAATTTCGTTTCGCCTTCGGGCCACGATGGCGGCGGCATTCGTCCGCGAATCGAAGGCGGTAGCTTCGGTTATCGGCGCGCGCTGGTGAGCGCGGGCGATGTCGTGGGTCGCGGCGACTACTTCGCTTCGCTGTCTGCGTACGAGCAGGATGGGTATCGTGACTGGGCGAAACAACAGAACGGGCGCTTCTTCGGCAACGTCGGTCTCGCGCTCGGCACGAACGCCGAAACACGCTTCTATGTGACAGCACTTCATTCGGACTCGCAGCTGCCCGGGTCGATCACGAAAGCCCAGCTCGAAGCGAACGGCGAGCAGGCGAATGCCGCGAGCCTCGCGGGTCGCCAGAAGCGTGACTACGATCTCTACAGGCTCGCGAACCGAACAGCGCTCGACGTCGGCCCCGGCGTGCTCGAGCTCACCGCGGGATACAGCTACAAAGATCTGTTCCATCCGATCTTCCAGGTGATCCAGCAGCGTTCCAACGACTACAACGTCGGTGCGCGATATGTGGCCGACAGCGCGCTTGCCGGGCGCGACAATCGCATCGTGTTCGGCGTGGCGCCTTCCTGGAACAGCGTGAACGACGATCGCTTCGTCAACCTCGCGGGCACCAAAGGCGCGCGCACCGGCGCGAGCGAGCAGCGGTCCCGCAATCTCAGCGCGTATGCCGAAGATCAGTTCGGAATCACTCGCGAGTGGACGCTCGTCGGAGGGTTGCACTGGACGAGCTCCCACCGCCGCTTCGAGGATCAGTTCCTGACGAACGGCGACCAGAGCCTCGATGCTAGTTACACCCGCTTCACGCCCAAGGTCGGCTTCCTGTGGGCGCCCACGCAGAACTGGACGGTATACGGCAATCTCTCCGACAGCTTCGAGCCACCGAGCTTCGGCGAGCTCACGGGCGGCCCGGGCGTGGACTTGCTGGACGCGCAAAACGCGCGCACGGCAGAGATCGGCACGCGCGGCAAGACGAGTCGCGTGCAGTGGGACCTCTCCGCTTATTCAGCGCGTGTGCATGACGAACTGCTCGGACTCAACGGACCGGGGGGTCAGCCGCTCGGCACGGTCAACGCGCCGCGCACGTTGCATCAGGGTCTCGAGGTGGGTGCGGATGTGGCGCTGACTTCGTCGCTTGCATGGCGCTCGTCTTACCTTTGGAGTCACTTCCGCTTCGACGGCAACGCGAGCTACGGCGACAATGCGCTGCCGGGCATACCGGAGCATTTCTACCGCGGCGAGTTGAATTGGGCTGCGGGCAATGGCTATTTCGTGGCGCTCAACACGGAGTGGTCGCCGCGACGCTACGCGGTGGATATGGCACAGACGCTGTTTGCGGATCCGTATGCGCTGTTCGGCGTGAAGGTGGGACGCACGCTCAGTGACGGACTGTCTTGGTTCCTCGAGGGCCGCAATCTCGCGGATCGCACTTACGCGGCGACGACTGGCGTGATCGCAGACGCTCGCGGACTGGACGCCGCGCAGTTCCTGCCCGGCGATGGACGCGCGGTCTACGCCGGCGTTTCGTGGAAGCCGTGATCAAAGCGAATGTGATGCTGCGCTCTCTATGTCAGGTGGGGCATGAATCCGGCGAGCAGCAAAATCCCGATCACAGCGAATATGGCAGCACAGATTCCGTGGACCAGTCGCAACGGCAGCTTCGTCGCAGCGATCTCGCCGAGATACACGGCGGGCACATTCGCGATCATCATGCCGAGCGTCGTACCGGCCACCACCGCGAAGAGCTGTGCATATTTCGCCGCCAGCGCAATGGTCGCGATCTGGGTCTTGTCACCCATCTCCAGCAGGAAGAACGCGAACACGGTGGTCAGGAACACGCCGAAGCGCGGCGGCTTCGCGGGCGCGTCGTCGAGGCGGTCGGGGATGAGCATCCAGGCGGCCATCGCGATGAACGAGAAGCCGAGAATCCAGCGCAGCACCTGAGGATCGACGAGCCGCGCGACCAGTGCTCCCACCGATCCGGCGAGCGCATGGTTGGCGAGCGTGGAGACCAGGATGCCCAGCACGATCGGCACGGGCTTGCGGAAACGAGCGGCCAGCACGAGGGCCAGCAATTGGGTCTTGTCGCCGATTTCGGCGAGCGCGACGACACCCGTGGACACGAGGAACGCTTCCATCATGACTCCCGGGCCGGCAATGACACATTGACCACGCCTCCCCGCGGCCCAGATGCCGGGCAGGTGTGGTCAAAGGTCTCGCAAGGCTCCAGGAAGCTGCCTGCACCATGGTTCATTCGCGTCCGAATGGCCAAGTTTGTTGATGCAGGCCCCCGTGCTGCCTGAAATGTAAGGATCTTTCAGGTGCCGGGGCGGCTACTCCCCAATGACGTGCCGAAGTGTATCAGGGATGTGGCGGGCGGAAATGGACGGGAAAGACTGCAGAACAGGAACGCAGAAGCCCTCAATCGCCGGGCGGCTAGGAGCGTTTCTACGAGCGGCAGATCAGCCGCTTCCCAGTTCACCCTACTAGCCGCCCGGCGATTGAGGGTTTCCCCTCGCATCGCAGAGCAGCCCCGGAGAAATCAGGGCTGCACGCCGATCGGCATCCCCGGATCCTGGATAGGCATGCCGCGCATCTCGTCCATCTGCTCCTGTGCCTTGTCCTGCATGGCCAGGTAGTCTTTTTCCGTGAGGCAGATGGTGCGGTAATTGACGTGCGAGCCGGTGGCGACTTCTTTCTGGCAGTAATGCTTCTCGCCGCCCTTCATGACGACGCGATAAGCACCCTTGGCACGCTCCGGCGGACTCTTCATGTTGGCGATCCGCTCGACTTCGGCCTTCTCCGCGGCGTTCGGCTCACGAGGCGGGGCTCCGGCACAACCGACCACGGCGAGCGTGGCAAGCAGCATCAACGGCTTCATGAAAACTCCCTCAAAAGCGTGAAATCCTGACTGCAAAGCCTAACGCAGGGCTTTGCCGGAAGGAGCCCGACATGGTCCATGCTGCAGACAACCCGCGGCGGACTGTTTAAATCGTGAAGTGCGTCAGGTTTGCGAAGTGCCCGCCGCGGTCTCGCGAATCAATTGCGAAACGACGGCCCGCAAAGCCTCGCGATCACTCGCACCGCGGTGGCGCGCATCTTCATAAGTTGCCAGCTGACGGTGCGCGCTCGTCCCTCGCTGCAGGATTTTGCGGGCATGCGCCACCTCGCGTGAGCACGTGAGCGCTTCGGCATCTTCGCGAACGAGCTCGAGCAGTTCGTCGAGCAACGTCGGAAAGCCGACCATCTCACCCTTCGCAAGATCGAGGAATTTCTCATCGAAGCTGTAGCGCATGGCGCGCCAGCGATTCTCCGCGATGAGCACGTTCGGATAATGCCGCCAGCTCTGGTTCGCGAGCCGCAACCGATAGAGCATGCGCGCGAGCGTCACATTCAGCGCGGCGAGACAGATCGTGTCATCGAGGCTCGTCGGGCAATCCATGATGCGGGTTTCGAGCGTCGGGTAACGCGAGCTCGGGCGCAGGTCCCACCAGATCTTGGTGGTGTCTTCGATGAGCCCGTTGCGAATCAGCGTGTCGAGATGCCTGCGAAATTCCAGGTAGCTGTCGAACCGTTCGGGCAGGCCCGTGCGCGGCAGCGAGTTGTACACGGTGAGCCGGAACGACATCAGGCCGGTCTTCTCCCCTTCCCAGAACGGCGAGGAGCAGGACAGCGCCAGCAGGTGCGGCAGGAAATACGAAAGCTGATTCTGCAAGTCGATGCGCAGGTCGTCGTCGTCGATGCCGACGTGAACGTGCATGCCGCAGATCATCTGCCGTCGCGCGGCGGCCTGCATTTCCTGCGCCATCGACGCGAACGTATCGCGGTCCGTAGGCTTCTGCGTCGTCGTGCGGGAGAAGGGATGCGTCGAAGCAGCGATGGGCGCGAGGTTATAGCGCGCGGCGACATCGATGATGATGCGACGCAGACGCGCCAGGTCCGCACGCACATCGTCCATGGACCGACAGACGCACGTGCTCACTTCGATCTGCGAGCGCAGGAATTCCGGACTGATCTGTCCCCCACCGCGCTCCGTGCACTCTCTCAGCAACTCCGGCGGCGGATCTTCGCTGACCGCGCCTGTGTCGAGATCAACCAGCAGATATTCTTCTTCGATGCCGACAGTAAACGGTGGCTCTTTACCGGCCATGACCGTGCCCCCCACTGAAATCGCCCCCGGGCCCGAGTCTACGCGGGTCTCAGTTCAACTGGGCAATCGGAGCGGGACGAGCGATGTAATAGCCCTGCGCGAAATCCACGCCGAGACGCTTCAACTCTTCGAGCACCACCGCGGTTTCGACGCATTCGGCAATCGTGGCAATTCCGAGCGCGCGCCCGACCTTGCTGATCGCCTCGACCATGCTCCGGTCCACCGGATCCGAGGCGATCTGGGCGATGAACTGGCCGTCGATCTTCAAGTAGTCGACGGGCAGCGTACGCAGGTACATGAACGAAGACAGGCCGGTGCCGAAGTCGTCCAGCGCGAACTTGCAGCCGCGCGTCTTCAGCTCGCGCATGAAGTGGATGGCGTCCGCGAGGTTCGTGACGGCCGCGGTTTCAGTGATCTCGAAGCACACGGCGCCCGCGATGACCGGGTCTGCAAGGCTCGCGAGCGCCAGATCGACGAACGTCTGTTCGTTGAGGGACGTGCCGGAGACGTTCACCGCCAGCATCGGCAGTGGTTGGCCGCGCTGCTGCCGGTCCTTGAGCAAACCGACGGCCTGCTGCACGACCCAGCGATCGATGATCGACATGGCGTTATAGCGTTCGGCGGCCGGAATGAATTCACTCGGCGGCACGAGCTGGCCGTCATCGCCACGCAGCTTCACCGTGAGCTCGTGGAAACGCGGCGGGCTCTGCGAGCCAATGGCCGCGATGGGCTGGAAGAACAGCTCCAGCCGGTTTTCTTCGGCCGCCCGCGTGACGCGTGCGACCCAATGCATTTCGCGGTGACGGCTCGACACGCCGCCGGAGTCGTAAACGTGAATGCGGTTACGGCCGCCGTCCTTCGCCGCATAACACGCGATATCGGCGGCGCTCATCACGGCGGCGACGTTCTCCGTCTCGCGCCGGATCTCGACCACACCGATGCTCGCGCCAACGGACAGCGCGGTGGCGCCCCACACGAAACGGTAATCGCGGATCGACTGCCGCGCGCCCTCTGCGATGCGCGTTGCCTGTTCGATCGTGCAGCCTTCGAGCAATACGCCAAACTCGTCGCCGCCTAGGCGAGCGATGGTGTCCGACGAACGTATGCGGGTCTGCAGGAGACCGGTGACGTCGCGCAGAAGGCGGTCGCCGGCCTGGTGACCGCACGTGTCGTTGACAACCTTGAACTGATCGAGGTCGATGTAGAGCAACGCATGCTGCTCTTCGCCCTTCTGCGCGCGCTGCACGGCGGACTGCAGCCGGTTGTCGAACTCGCGGCGATTGATGAGACCGGTGAGCGCGTCATGGCTCGCCTGGTATGCAAGCGCGCGCTTGAGGCGCCGCTCTTTGGTGACGTCGTGGAACACGATGACCGCGCCGATCATGCGGCCCTGGCGGTCGCAGATGGGGGCCGCCGATTCCTGGATCGCAATTTCCTGGCCCGAGCGCGTCACGAGCACGGAGTGATCGACCGCGCTGGTCTCTGCGCGACCCTCGCCGCGGGCATCACCACGACCTTCGCCACGACCCTCGCCACGACCTAGGGCCCGCAGCAGCGGATTCTCCAGCGGCTCGTGCCGCTGCTCGGAGACGAGGTTCAAGACATCCGCGATCGCGCGGCCGTGGGCCTCGTCAGCGTTCCAGCCGGTGAGGTTCTCGGCCACGGGATTCATGTAGTCGATCAGGCCTTCGGCATTCGTGCTGATGACGGCATCGCCGATCGACTGCAACGTGACTTCGGCACGCTCCTTCTCAGCGAACACGGCCTGCTCAGCGCGCTTGCGCTCGGTGATGTCGTTGAGCGTGCCTTCATAGCCCACGAGCCGGCCCGCGGAGTCGCGGATCGCGCGCGCGTTCTCGAGGATCACGAGCTGCTTGCCGCTGCGATGGCGGGCCAGGAACTCAAAGTTGCGAATGTCACCTTCGAGCTCGAGCCGGCGGATGAACTCGATCCGGTCCGTCGGGTTCCAGTACAGCATCTCGGCTGTCGGCAGCGCATAGATCTCGTCGGTGGTCGCAAACCCGAACATCTCGACGAACGCCGGGTTCACCGAGAAGAACCTGCCGTCGCGACGGCTCTGGTACACGCCCTCGGCGATCGTTTCGAACAAGCCGCGAAATTTCGCTTCGCTCTCACGCAGGGCTTCTTCGGAGAGACGACGCTCGATGGCGATGCCGGCGAGCTGGGCCGCGTGCGCCATCGTCTCCTGCTCGTTGGCGGTGGGCAGACCGACTTCCGTGCGAAACACGCCGAGCGATCCCAGCACTTTGCCGTTGGAGGCCTTGATGGGCGTGGACCACGCCGAGCGCAGTCGCGCGTCGAGCGCAACCTGACGCTTCTGCTCCCAGAACGGATCTTTGGCGATGTCGTGCACGAGCACTTGCCGCCCGAGATACACGGCAGCGGTGCACGACCCATTGCGAATATCGATCACAGCCGTCGACAACGCCGAACGCAAGGCATCCGGCAACCTCGGTGCCACGGCGTATTGAAACGCAACGCCTTCGGGGGCCAGCACGCTGACCGAGCACAACGTCCCCACGCCTTCGGACTCGATGAGCCGCGTGATCGATTCGAGCACCGCCGGCAACGGCGAATTGCCCGTGAGTTTTTCGAACACCGCATGCTCGGCCGAAGCGCTGCTTTCCTGGCGCTTGCGCTCGGAGATGTCGGTCATGCTTCCGCGCACGAGCCGGCGGCTGCCGCTCGGCAAACGCACGAGCCGCACGTCGCACATGAATTCTTTGCCGAACGCGTCGCGATGCAGCCACTCGAACGTGAGCGGTCCCGCGTCGAGGGCCCGCTCGACGTTCGCTCGCACGAGATCGCGCGAATTGGTGCCGTCCGGCTGCAGCGGCGGGCTCAGCTCCGCCGGGCCGACGCGCAGCAGCTGCTCGCGATCGAGGCCGAACAGACGTTCCGCATTTTCGTTTGCGTCGACATACGTGCCCGCATCCGCGTCGAGCACGACGATAGCTTCGGGCGCGTGGTCCACGAGCAGTCGATAGCGCGCTTCGCTTTCGCGCACGGCCTGCTCGGACTCACGGCGGTCCGTCACGTCCCGAAGACACACAACATACATTTCGCGGCGACTCGCGCGAGCGTTGCTCACAGCGAGCTCGAGCGGAAACGCGCGACCATCCTTGCGAAGGCCCCACGACTCGCGTGCGGCCAGATCCATGTGGGTATCGCCGGAGCTGGCGGCGAGGCGCTGCAAGGCCTGCGGCACGCTCTCGTGCTGGGCCAGCTTCGGGATCAGCAGGTCGATGCGCTCGCCGACCACCTCGGCCTCGCCGAAGCCGAAAACACGCTCGCCAGTGGGATTGAAGGTGCGGATGACGCCCTCTTCATCCACTGTGAGCACGACGTCTTTGATGTGGTCGAGAATGACCTGCAGATGCTCGGAGCTCTGCGTGCGCACCTCGTGCGCCATCGCGCGGGCTTCGTCGGCCATGAGGCGCATCGACTGCACGATGCCCCGCCGCTCTTCGTCGACGGCTTGGTAATGCGCGCTCACCAGCCGCAGCAGCGCGCCGATGTCGATGACAGGCGAGCCGCTTCGCAGCCGTAGCTCGCGCAGTTGGGTTCGAAGGTGCGGATGGAGTTCCGGGCCGTCTTCTCCGACAAAAGTATTGGGATCGACGCGCACCACCGTAGTGGCGCCCGTCGGCACCCGATCTGCGCCCAGCGCGCGGCCTTCCGTATCCCGCGCTTCAGGCAGCGTTCGGAATTTCGACGTGTTTGACATAAACGAAGACGTCCCGTCCCGCGGGAATCATAAGAGGGCAGCGGTCCTCCGCCGCGTGACGGGGGTCCCGCTTTTACGGGCGCGCGGGAGCCTGTTTGGGATCGGCGACACTGGCCGCCGTGGGGGTGGCCGGCGCCTCTGCGAGGCCCTGTCCGGCGATGAGCGGAATGTTGAAGTTGCGGGCCACGGAGTCTTTGTCCGAATCGGCCAGCACGACGGCGGTGATGTAGAAGATTCCGTCCCCCTGCGGGATGACGGTGAGCTTGTGACCGATGGCGACGTTCGCGGCCGGATGCTCGATGTGCGGGGTCTCGGCGCCGGCAACGAGTTGCAGCCCTTCGGCTACCTGGAAGCGCGCGAACAGATGCTCCAGCTCCACGGACGGAGTCAGCGCCAGCTCGATATCGACCGGTTGATTCACCTGCGGTCGTTTCGAAATGACAAAGCGCAGGTCGACGACTCCAGCACCGGGCTTGGCACCGACGGCCGCGACCATCTCGGCCGCGCTGGCAGCGGGGGAACGATTTGCGCTGGGGTGCTTCGTGGGCGGGGTAGCGGCAGCGGCGGCAGCTTCTTCCGCATCCGAACCGCAGCCCGAGAGTGCGGCGCAGAGGAGCATCGTGAACGCGGCGGCGGTGGACAACACTGTGCCCGCGCCTCTGCTTGCGCGCCTACGCTCTGTGCATGCCCTGCTCGACATTCCCATGGTTCTCACCCGGATCCCCTGCGCGCCCACTGGCGCCCGACCTCCCGCAACGCGACGGACAATACCCCTTCGCGCAGTGACTTAGCACCACCGGTGTCTCACTCCGAACCGCGACTTTCGGCTTGGTGTCGCTGCATTCAACCGCTCGCCAGCGGTGGGTCATCGACCATGGCCACTTGAGCGAGCAGGTCGTTGATGTGCTCTTCCCAGAAACGCACGCCCCCGAACCAGGGAAAAGCGCGTGGAAAAGCAGGATCGCTCCATCGCGTGGCGAGCCATGCTGCGTGATTCAGCATGCGCAGCGATCTCAGCGGTTCGATGAGCCGCAGCTCGCCGAAATCGAGCACGCCGAACTGTTCGTAGCCTTCGGCAAGCTCGCGCCATTGCTTCTGCTGCTCGGCGGCAGAGCCGGAGATCAACATCCACAGATCCTGGATGGCGGGTCCCGTCATGCAGTCATCGAGATCGACGAACACCGGACCGTGCTCGTTCCAGAGCAGGTTGCCGAGATGGCAGTCGCCATGCAGCCGGATCTGCCGCGTCGGCCCCACTTCGTCGAACACGCGCTCCACACGCTCGAGCAGAGCGTCGGTCGCGCGCAGGTATGACTCCTCCATGCTCGCCGGAAAGAGACCGCTGTCGAGCACCTGCTCGCGCGCATCGAACCCCAGCCGGTCGATCGACAGCTTCAGCCGGGTCTGGAACGGACGCACGCCGCCGATGCGATGGAGTCGGGCCAGAGCTCGTCCCAGCATGGCGCGGGATTCGGGTGCATCGAGCTCCGGCGCCCGCCCGCGCATCCACGGAAATACCGCGAAGCGGAAGTCTCTGAATCGAAACAACGTCCGGCCGTCGAGCGCAATCGGCGCGGCCACCGCCATCTCGGCCTCGGCAAGCTCCGCGGTGAACGCGTGTTCCTCTGCAATCTGGGCGTCGGTCCAGCGCCCGGGCCGATAAAACTTGAGCACGAGCGCGCCTTCAGGCCGGCCCATCTGGTACACCCGGTTCTCGTAGCTGTTGAGCGCGAACAGCCGCCCATCTCCTTCGAAACCCATCGATGCCGCGGCATCGAGCACCATATCCGGGCCCAGCCCTGCGAATGGCATCACGGCGTCGACATCAGTTTTGTCTATCATCTCGTTCCTATGAACCAAGGCACCATTCTAGTAACCGGCGGGGCTGGCTACATCGGCAGTCACACCGTCCTTCAGCTGCGCCAGCGGGGCCACAATGTCGTGGTCCTCGACAACCTCTACACCGGCTTCCGGCAGGCCGTGCTCGACACGCCGCTGGTTGTGGGGAACGTGGGGGATCGCGAGCTCGTCGGCAAGGTGCTGAAGGAACATGACGTCGAAACCGTCATGCACTTCGCCGCTCACACCATCGTGCCGGAGTCGGTGAGCGATCCGCTCAAGTACTACGGCAATAACACGTGCGCCACCCGCAGCCTGCTGCAGAGCTGTGTGGAAGGCGGCGTCAAGCACTTCGTGTTCTCGTCCACCGCGGCCGTCTACGGCATTCCGAGCGGGGATTTCGCGGACGAAAACACGCCCACCGCACCGATCAATCCCTACGGCACCTCGAAGCTGATGTCCGAATGGATGCTGCGCGACCTCGCCGCGGCCTCGAACATGCGCTACGTGGTGCTCCGGTATTTCAACGTCGCCGGCTCGGATTCGTCCGGCCGCATCGGCCAGTCGACGCGCCTTGCCACGCTGCTCGTGAAGGCCGCCGTGGAAGCTTCCATCGGCAAACGCAGCCACCTTTCGATCTTCGGCACGGACTACCCGACCACGGACGGCACGGGCGTGCGCGACTACATCCACGTCGAAGACCTGGCGACGGCCCACCTCGACGCCCTCACCTACCTGAACGACGGCGGCGCCTCCGTCACCCTGAACTGCGGGTACGGGCACGGCTACAGCGTTCGCGAAGTGATTCAGAGCGTCGAACGGGTCGGGGCACGCCCCATCGTGGTGAAGGAAGAGCCTCGCCGCGCCGGCGATCCGCCCATCCTGATCGCGAAAGCGGACCGGGTGCGTAGCACCCTCGGCTGGAAACCCCGGCTGGACGACCTCGATACCATCGTTCGCACCGCGCTCGAGTGGGAACGCAAGCTCCAGACATCCCCCTGGTGAGGTGTCGGCCGGCGCTCGGTTCGAAACGCCGGCCGGTATTTCACGGGCCCCTCCGCCCAGACATCCGGCAAAACCGCGAATGACACAGCGAGTCAAGCCGCTACAATGAGCGACCATGCGTTGGCCAAGACCCAAGTCATTGAGCGGCCTGATGCTGCTCGGTCTGGTCCTCATCGCCGCTCCGCTCGTCGTGGCGCTCGTCGATGCGGGGCTACAGATCCGGGTGCTCGCCGATCAGGGGCAGAAGCTCGTCTCTGAAGGCGTGGCGGCCGCGCGCGCGAGCGAAGAGCTCGCGGGCCAGATCGCGGAGCTCGAGCGCACGGCACGTCTGTACGACGTGCTCACCAACACGCAGATGCTCGATGTCTATCGGACCAAGGACGAAGGGCTCACGGCCACCCGTACGCAGCTCGACCGGCAATTGCGCGCGCCCGCGGCACACCAGGCGCTCGAGCAGCTCGGGCAGGAACAGGGAACGATCCGCCTCACCGTTCTGTCCATGTCGCGTGGCAAGTCAGACCTCGGCGACCTGACCCGGCGCTTCAGCGACCTGACGGCGCTCGCCGCCAAGGTGCGCGAGCAGAGCAATGCGCAGATCGATGCGGAAGTCACCGCCCTCGAGCTGCGTACGCAGGCGGCCCGGCGCCGCATGTTGTGGCAGTCCGCGCTGCTCATTCCGCTCACAGTCGTCGCCATCATCGCGGTCACGTTTGCGGTCGGTCGGCCGTTGCGGGCACTGGACCGCGCGATCAGCGAGCTCGGCAGTGGCACGCTGTCGAGCCCGATCGTCGTATCCGGTCCGCAGGATCTGGAGCGCGTCGGCCGTCAGCTCGAATGGTTGCGCGGGCGATTGCTCGACCTTGCGCAGGAACGCAGCCGCTTCCTGCGACACATGTCGCATGAGCTCAAGACGCCGCTCGCGAACATTCGCGAAGGCACGGAATTGTTGATGGACGGCGCGGTCGGCGAGCTCGACAGCAATCAACGTGAGGTCACGGGTATTTTGCGCGAGAACGGCATCAAGCTGCAGCGGCTCATCGAGAACCTGCTGTCCTTCAGTGCATGGCAGACGTCGAGCGCGTCGCTCGATGCGAACGAGTTCCGGCTGCGCCCGCTCGTGAAGCAAGTGCTGGAAAACCAGCAGCTCACGCTGCTCTCCCAGCGCGTGCGGCTCGATGTGAAGATCGAAGACGTCACGCTGTATGCCGATCGCGGCAAGGTGAGATTGATCCTGGAAAACCTGTTGTCGAACGCGGTGAAATATTCGCCGAAGGGCGGCGCGATCCACATGAGCGCCGCGCAGGTCGGTGAAGCGCTGGTGCTGGACGTTGCCGACAACGGCCCCGGTATTCCGGAAGAAGACCGCGCCCATATCTTCGATGCGTTCTATACGGGCCGCGCAGCCAAGGGCGGCAGTCTCAAGGGAACGGGCATCGGCCTCTCCGTCGTGCTCGAGTTCGTGAACGCCCATGGCGGCAGCGTGCAGATCATCGACGGCGAATTTCCCGGCGCGCATTTCCGCATCACGATGCCGATTCAGGCGCTCGGCGGTCTGGCAGCAGATCCGGCCGCCTCGAAGGAACGTGCGCATGCGGCTTGAGAAGTCGAGGGCGCATGCGGTGTTTACTGCACGGCTGGCGCTTGCCGGCGCGTTGCTCGCGACGTTGACGGGATGTCCTTCGAACCTGCTCACGCGCACCGATACACGTCCGCCTCCGCCGCAACCTGTGGTCGATCGCGCGGCTGCATCCGGCTCGTTGATCGCGGGCTATATCGAAGGCTTGCAGAAGCTCGTGTTGAGCACGCCTGCCGACCAGGCAGAAATCGTCGCAGCCGCACAGCGTGAATACGAGCTCGCGCCGACACCGAGTCATCAATTGCGATTCGCGCTGATTCTCGCAACGCCGGGCCACGCTGCAACAGACCAGCCTCGCGCACAAAGATTGTTACGCGAGCTCATGGCCGCGCCCGCAGCCCTGCTCCCGGCGGAGCGCGCGCTCGCGTTTCTAGAACAACAGAAGGTCGATGCGCAGCTCGCGCTCAGTGCCGAGAACAAGCGTCTGCAGGGCACTGCCGTGCGCACGGACAAGGATAAGACAGTGGCCGCCAATCGGCGGCTGCAACAAGAGATCGACGAGAACGCCCGCCTGCGCAAGGAGCTCGAAGCCGCGCAGGCCAAACTGGACGCGATCTCCGACATCGAACGCTCATTAAGTGAACGCAAACCGAGCGCTGAGTCACGCCCGCCTTGACGCCAAAGTGCGACAAGCTTCGAATGGATTAACAACGGGTTACACTCCTGACCTGCCGCCCTGCAGCGATGCCTGATCCAGGCCCAATCAGAAGGTGAGTGCCGTGCTACAGCCTGCCGTTTATTCCGAGAATCGAAGGACTCCGATCGTGAACCAGACCGGCAAACGTAAGGCCCGCATTCTGGTCGTCGACGACGATCCGGGTCTGCTGCGACTCCTCACGATTCGACTCCGCGCAGAGAACTACGATGTCGAAGCTGTCGAGAGCGGCATGCAGGCACTCGCTGCCGCGAGTCGCTTTCGTCCGGACCTCGTCATCACCGACCTTCGCATGGACCAGATGGATGGCATCGGCCTGTTGAAGGAGCTGCAGAATCGCTGGCCCGGCCTGAAGGTGATCATCCTCACCGCGCACGGCACGATTCCCGACGCCGTGCAGGCGACGCAGATGGGCGCGTTCGGATTTCTGACGAAGCCCGTCGACAAGCAGGAGCTGCTCGACCAGGTGCAGAAGGCGCTGCGCATCTCGGGCTTCGGCGCTTCCGATGAAGACTGGCGCGCGGAGATCGTCACACGCAGCTCCGTGATGGAAGAAAAACTCGCGCAAGCCCACATGGTCGCGGGCACCGATGCGCGCGTGCTCATCACCGGCGAGAGCGGCACGGGTAAAGAATTGTTGGCGCGTGCGATTCATCGCGCGAGCCCGCGCAAGCACAAGCCGTTCGTGGCGATCAATTGTTCGGCGATGGCGGAGAACCTGCTCGAGTCCGAGTTGTTCGGTCACGAGAAAGGCTCGTTCACCGGCGCCACGCGCGCGCATCGCGGATTGTTCCAGGCTGCCGATGGCGGCACGCTGATGCTCGACGAGATCGGCGACATGCCGCCGCGCCTGCAGGTGAAGCTGCTGCGCGTCCTTCAGGAAAACGTGATTCGTCCCGTCGGCAGCACCGATGCAATCGCCGTGAACGTGCGCGTGATCTCCGCGACTCATCGCGACCTGCAGCAGTACATGACGTCCGGTCAGTTCCGCGAAGACTTGTATTACAGACTGAACGTCGTGCACATCGAGATGCCGCCGCTCAACAAGCGTCGCGAAGATATTCCGCTGCTCGTCGCGCATTTCCTCGCGCAGATTGCGAAGGAAAGCGGCGTGCGCAAGATCTATGCGCCGGAAGCGGTGGAGTTGCTTGCCACTGCAGATTGGCCGGGAAATATTCGTCAGCTGCAGAACGTGGTTCGTCAGAACGTCGCGTTGTCGCAGACGCCGATCGTTCCAGTGGAGCTCGTTCAGCAATCGCTGGGCGGTGGCCCGGGTCGCCTGCCTTCGTTCGATGAGGCACGCGATGAATTCACGCGCAGCTATCTGTCACAGATCCTGCAGATCACCGGTGGCAACGTGAGTCAGGCGGCGCGCCTTGCAAAACGTAATCGCACCGATTTCTACAAGCTGCTCGGCCGTCATCAGCTGACGCCGGAAGAATTCAAGCAACGCTGAACGTCTGCGGACAACTCGCATTGAAAACGCCGGAATGCGTCTAAACGCGTCCGGCGTTTTCTTTTGTGCAGCCTCACCCGCCAGGGCGTAGCGACGCGCTGCCCAGGCGGCAAAAACACGCAGGAACGGTACTTGCTCGATAGCTGCACCCTCGCTCCGGACAACGTCTCACGACGCACGGTGGAGCGGACAAAAAGAGATGCACCGAGACCTTCCTGAACTCGCACGGACTGAATACGACCTCCTCATCGTCGGAGGCGGCGCGGCGGGCGCGGCTGCCGCCCGAGAGGCGGCCCTGCGCGGCCTGAAAACCGCGCTCATCGAACGGGACGACTTCGGCTCTGGCGCCTCCGCGCATTGCTTCAAAGTCGTCCATGGCGGCATTCGTTACATCCAGCATGCAGACGTTCGCCGGTTGCGCGCGTCATCCCACGAACGGTCGGTCTTCCTGCGGCTGGCGCCTCACCTGGTGAAGCCGCTGCCTTTCGTCATTCCCACGTACGGCATGGGCCGTCACAGCAAATGGTTCCTCGGCGCGGGCATGCTTCTGTATGACGCCCTGAGCGCCGACCGCAACCTGCAGACCACCGACCCGAGCCGTCGCATCCGCTGGACCCGATTTTTCGGACGCGATGAAACGCGCGCGATGTTCCCAAGCGTGCCCACCCGGGGACTCACCGGTGCGGCCTCGTTCGAAGACGGCCAGATGCACAATCCGCCGCGCCTGGTGCTCGCCTTTGCGGTGGCAGCCTCGCAGCTCGGCGCGAACGTGGCGAATTATGTTGAAGCAGAAAGCCTGCTCATTCAGGACAAGCGCTGTTACGGCGTCGCTGCTCGCGACGTTCTGACCGGCGAGCGGTTCGACATCCGTGCGCGCGTCGTGCTCAACGCTTCGGGACCTTGGGCCGAGGGACTGCTGAAGGGCGTGAGCCCGTCGGTCGCCGCCGCGCCGGGCACCTATTCCCGGGACGCCTGTTTCGTGATCAACCGTCGCCCGACCGGTCCGTGGGCGCTCGCGCTTCAAGGCGCGACGCAAGATGCGGACGCCGTGCTCGCGCGTGGTGCACGCCATCTCTTCATGGTGCCGTGGCGAGATCGCATGCTCGTCGGAGTGTGGCACTCGGTGGTGCCTTCGAATCCGGACGCCGCCCAACTCACTCGGACAGAGCTGCGCTCTTACATCGACGAGATCAACGGCTCGCATCCCGGCTTCGACCTGCGCGAATCCGAGGTGGAGCGCGTGGACTTCGGCCTCGTCCCGTTCGGCGACGCCGCCGACCAGGGCAAGGGCAGCATCAGTTTCGGCAAACAGTCGCGGCTCATCGATCACCGCCGGGCCGATGGCATTTCCGGCCTCGTCACCTCGATCAGCGTGCGGTACACGGTGGCGCGCCTGGATGCGCAGAACGCGCTCAGTTGCGTGATGAAACAGATCTACCGTCGCGATCTCGATCCCTTCAATCCCGCCTCGGTGGCGGCGTCCGTCGAAAATCCGGAGCGCGGCGCGCGCGCACGCTCGGCTTCGGAAGCCCTCCCCGGTGGCGAGTTCGACGATTTCGAACGGCTGCTGAGCCACGCGAAACGCAACCGTCCGCTGTGGATGCCCCCGTCTTCGGTCGATTCGCTGGTCGCGAACTTCGGCACGCACATGCATCGCGTCGTCGCGATGGCCGACGCGGATCCGGCGCTGCGGCGGTGCGTTGCAGGAAGTCACGTGACCCTGGCGGAAGTGGCCTACTCGATGCGTGACGAAATGGTCCAGACGATGAGCGACGTGATTTTCCGTCGCACGGAGCTGGGCACCGGCGGACATCCCGGCGAGACGACACTCGAAGAAATCGCGACGTTCATGCAGCAGACGCGCGGCTGGTCCGCGAAGCGGACTGCCGATGAGCGCCGCCGCGTCGACGCGCAGTTCGAGCGCTTTCTCGCGACGACCGACCATCAGCGTCACGTGGGCCCGGCCCGCGTGCCCGAGGCCACAACCGAACCTGCGTTCCTGACGACAGCGGTGTAAGCCAGAAAACCCTGATGACTGCCTCCAACCCTGATCAGCTCCGGATCTTCCTGACCGGCGGCACCGGATTCATCGGCTCCCAATTGGCGCAGCACGCCATTTCCGCGGGCCATTCCGTCACGGTCGCGAGTCCCATCAACAACGACGCGGAGAAATTCCGCTGTGACCTGCTGGAGCGCGCCGGCATTTCGATCGTCGAGGCGGCGCTCGATGATTCGCCGCGCATCCGCGATGCGCTCACCGGCCACGATGTCGTGATTCACCTGGCCGCGGCCCAGCACGAGGCGGAAGCGCCCGAGAGTCACTTCCGCAAAGTGAACGTGGAAGGCACGCTCGGCCTGCTCACGCTGGCCGCCGAAGAAGGCGTGCGGCGCTTCGTCCACGGCAGCACGATCGGCGTGTACGGAAATGGGGGCAGCCGCGTCCTCGACGAGCTGAGCCCGCTGTCGCCCGACAATTCTTATGGCCGCACGAAGGCCGAAGCCGAGACCCTGGTGCGCGAGTTCTCGGACCGGCTCGAGGTCGCGATCGTCCGCATCAGCGAAACCTACGGACCCGCAGATCTGCGCCTGCTGAAGCTGTTCCGTGCGATCAAGCGCGGACGCTTCCTGACGATCGGCACGGGCTTGAACGAACGGCAGCTGATCTACGTCGACGATCTGTGCCGCGCCCTGCTGGCCGCCGCTAATGCGCCTGCAGCGGTGGGTCAGACCATGATCGTCGCCGGTTCCGAGCGCATCACGACAGACGCCATGGTTGCCTCGATCAGCCGCGCGGTCGGCAAGGACCCGCGCTCGACGCACGTTCCATTGTGGCCGTTCAACGTGGCGGCGACCGTCTGCGAGGCGCTGTTTCCACCACTCGGCATGAAGCCCCCGTTGCACGCGCGCCGGCTGGACTTCTTCCGCAAGAGCTTCCGGCTCTCGACCGATCGCGCGCGGCGGCTGTTGGGCTTCCAGCCCCAGGTTTCGTTTTCCGAAGGAGCACGCCTCACGGCAAGCTGGTACGAGCGGGCTGGCCTGCTCAACTGAATTCGCTCATGAATCGGCCTTCGCTGGCCGAGCACGCGGTCCGGGACGGGTCGCGGTCCTGTTGTAAAAAGGGGTTGACCTCGTGGGCAAATTTTCCTCCGCGATGCCGGCAATCACAGCATTTTCGAGTCGTCGGCCAGAATGTTGCGCACGCGGCGCATCCCAGCGGCGCTGGTGCGGGACGCTCGCCTCGGCGCCAGATAATGTGAACTACGTCACGTCTGGCACGCAGAATGCTTACCTGTAGCCGGTCGCGCCCACTGTCCGCCGAAACGCATGCAAATCCTTTTCTGTAATTACGAATACCCTCCCATCGGCGGCGGTGGCGGAGTCGTCATGGGTGCCATGGCAGCCGAACTGGCCCGCCGGGGGCATGACGTCACTGTGCTGACGTCACGGGCCTTCGACCTGCCGTCCGACAGCATCGAAGACGGCGTCCGGGTGGTCCGCGTCCCGGTGTTCTTCAGGCGCCACCTCGCAGTGGCGAATATCCCGTCGATGGCGGCTTACCTGCCGATGGGCTTCCTGCGCGGCCTGAAGCTCGGCAAGCAGAAAGCGTTCGACGTCATCAACACGCACTTCGTCGTGCCGAGCGGACCGCTCGGCGACTGGCTGTCGCGTCGCCTCCAGGTTCCGAATGTGCTGTCGGTGCACGGGGGCGACCTGTTCGACCCATCGAAGCCGACGTCCCCTCACCGCCTCAGCTTTCTGCATGGCCCCATCAAGGGAATGCTGACGCGCGCGGACGCAGTCGTCGCGCAGTCCCGTGACACGGCCAACAACGTCGAACGCATTTATGGCGTGGAGCGACCCGTCGAGCTCGTGCCGCTGGGCATTGCCCGCCCGCCCACCCGCGTACGGGCGCATCGCTCGACGTTTGGAATTCCGGAAAACGCATTCGTCATGGCCACGGTCGGCCGCGTGGTCTCCCGCAAGGCGACGCCTCAGCTTGTAGCGGTGCTCGATGCGGCAAAGCGCGACGACATGTACCTCGTCGTCGTCGGCGATGGTCCAGACAGCGATGAAGTCATGCGCGCCGCCACCGAACGGGGCGTTGCGGACCGCGTGAAGATGCTTGGCCATGTGACCGAGCGACAGAAATACTCCGCGCTCAGCATGAGCGACATTTTCGTCTCGACCAGCCAGCACGAAGGCTTCGGTCTAGTGTTCCTGGAAGCGATGGCGTACGGCCTGCCGATCGTGTGCTACGACCGCGGCGGCCAGGTCGACTTCCTCTCGACGCCCGCCACGGGCGCCGTCATCAAGCTCAACGACACCGATGCGTTCACCCGCTCGGTGCTCGAGCTGCATGCCTCGCCCGAGCGTCGCGCCGAGATCCGGCGCCACAATCTCGCGGCGGTCGAGACTTACTTCATCGATCGTTGCGCGCGTCGCTACGAGACGATTTTCGAAAACGCCATCATGGCGCGAGCGGGTTCGCTCGAGCCCGCGAGGCAGAAGTAGACGCCCATGGGTGGAATCGTCGGCCTCATCGGCGACGGAAGCCTGGGCGAGCTGCAAGACATGGCGGGCCGCATGGCCTACCGAGGTCGGCTGCACGCGTGGAGCCCCGCCCCGGATGTCTACCTGGGCGAGCTGTCCCATAGCGCTTCGACGCGCCGGCTCGGAGCCCTTCGCGATGGCTCGATGGCGATCGATACCGCCGGATACACCACACCTCGTGACGAAATCGAAGCGACGCTCGAATCCCGCGGCGCCGCCGCTGCGGGCGGACTGCACGGATTCTTCGCTGCCGCGTGGTGGGACGACCGAAGCCGCACGCTGAAATTCATCTGCGATCGGCACGGCTACAAGACGCTTTATCTCGCGCGCCTGCCGGGTCGCATCGCATTCGCCTCGGACCTCAAGGCGCTGCTCGCGCTGGCGGATATGCCGGCGGTCGTCGATCGCGACGTGCTGCAGATGTATCTGCGCTCGCGCTCGTTTCCAGCAGAGCGCAGCTTATTGTCCGCCGCTCAACCGATCGGCGGTTCGAGTGTCTGGACGTTATCGTCCGACGGCCAATTGACGAGCACACCCTATTGGACCCCCGCGCTCGACGTGAAGCCGGGACGCTCCTTCGACGCGGCGGCCGCCGAGCTGCGCGAGCTGTTGCGCGCGGCGCTGACGAAACAGCTGGCCGGCCGCGAACAGATTGCCATCGCGCTGAGCGGCGGACTGGACTCCGCTTCGGTACTGGCGCTCGCGCGGGACGTTCGCCCTGACTTGCGAATCACGTCGTACACCGTCGGCCACAGCGATTCCGATCCCGAGATTCTCCGTGCACGCGAAGCGGCTGCGCACTTCGGCACCGAGCATCGCGAATGTTTCCTGCCACCGGAGCAGGTGCCGGACCAGCTGCAGAAGCTCGTCTGGCTCACCGAAGATCTGACGGGCCGTGAAGAAGCTGCGCTCCAGCAAGTGCTGGCTGCGGAAATGTCCGACCGTGGCGAAACCGCTTACCTGGCGGGCCACGGGGCCGACGTGGCGTTCGCGGGAATGCCGCGCCATCGACTGCTGTGGATGCGCGATCACTCGCCGCCCCCGCTGCGGGGCGCGCTGAACGAAGCCTTCATCTACACGCAGCGACGCGAAGAACCGCACTCCTGGCTCGGCCAAAAGCTGGCTGGCCTGGCATTCCATGGCGACCGGCCGACGATGCCCACGGTGACCGGTGCCGGCGATCTGCCGTCGAACATGAACTATCGTTCGCTCGACGAATATTGCGGCACGACGATCGGCTGGATCGAAGGCATGCGATTCCACGAGCCCGTCGAGACGGAGACGGAGGTCGTGATGGTGGCGCCGCTGTTCGATCCGAGCGTCGTGCGCTTCGCACTCGGCTGTCCGACAGCCTTCAAGATCGATCGCAAACAGCAGAAACGGGTGCTGCGTGCGGCCGTGGACGGCCTGCTGCCCCCGAGCATTTCCCAGCGCGGCAAGATGATACAGCGCATGAAGCACGACACGGCGCTGTCCGATGTGCTCGATGATTTCGCAAGCTCACTGCGGTTGAAAGAGTCACTCGCGGAACGCGGGCTCCTGCCGGTGCAGTATCTGTCGGCTCTGCAGAGCCGCTCGCGCAGCACGCCCTATTCTTCCGAACGACTCCACATCCTGTGGGCATCGCTCTGCGCGGAGCTCTGGCTGCGTCAGTTCATCGACGAGCGCGGCGCGACGCCTCCGGAGCTATCGAAAGCGGCCGCGCCGTTCGCCACAGTCATGCCGCGCCTCGCGACCGCTTGAGCGCCGAGCACCGTTCCCGCGAGCGCTGATACCAGCCAGCCGATTCCCAGGCCGTAGACGATCCCCTGCAGCCCCGCCCCGCGCATGAGCCATGCGCACGCTGTCCCGACCGCAAGCGCGCCCCACATGCAGGCATTGAAGGCGACGAGTTGCTTCGGTGTCGCGAGTGCGGAAACCGTGGCGCTCGAGAATCCCGTCCACACCCGCACGAAGCCGACGATCACGAGTGCATGAAGCAGTCCGGTTTCAAACGCGTACCGGCTCTTCAGCAGCACTGACAGCAACCACGGCGTGACCAGCAGCACGACGATCGATGCGACCACGCACAGCGCGATGGCGACGATCAGCTCATGCCGCAGCAACTTGTAGATTGCCGCGCGACTCTCGCACGTGCGCAAGCGCGGCAGCAGCGTGAATCCAAGGCCGGTTTGCAGCATGCGATAGGGCGATGCCGCGACCGACGACACCACCGAAAACACGGCGAGGTCCCGAAGCGTGAGCGCTTGTCCGATGACGAGACGATCGATCTGGTAGAAGGCCGCGACAGCGAGCTGCACGCCCACCACTGCAAAGCCCTCTCGAAGAATCACGCTCGAGGCCAATGGCTCTGCGGGAACCTGCGGGTCGCGAACCCGAAAACCCTTGTGCCAGCCGAGTGTCGCGATCAACACGTAACCGCTCAACACAGTCAGTGCAGCCGGCAGCGCGTGCGAGCCGAATAACAGCACAACCGGTACTGCGAACAGCACCACCCAGTTGTGGATCAGGATCAGGAACAGCGACAGTCCAAACTGTTTCTTCGACTGGAAGAACGCCCCGCCGACGCGATTGACCCCCGCCGCCATCACGGTGAACGCGAGTACGGAGGCCAGCACCGCATCGAACTCGTAGAACGTGTACGCGACCGCACCGAACGCGAGGCCGACGAGAATGCTGGTGAACGCGACGCGGCCGAGCAAGCCGCCGCTGGCGCCGAGATGATGGCGATTGACCACCGTCTCCACCCCGAACGGACCCAGCGTGATACCGAGCTGCGTGAGCGCCAGGAACAGCGCGACCCGGCCGAATTCTTCTTCGGGCAGTACGCGGGCCAGGAGAATGCTGCCGACGGCGAATCCCACGCCGCCAGACGCAAACACGACCGCCGACCACAGGGCCGGCGATCGCAGGAAGCTCTTCAAGACCGAACGGTCTTCGGCTTAATAGTACGGACTGTCGTTGTGCTCGGTCGAACGGTTGAGCACCACGCCGATCACATTCATTTCCGCGAGCATCTCTTTCGCATTCGCCAGCGTGCGGCGGGCCGTGTGACCCTGCGACACGACGACGAGGTGGCTGTCCGCCCGCGGGCCGAAGGCCAGCACGTCGTCGGAAGCCAGCAGCGGCGGCATGTCGAACACGATGACGCGGCGCGGCGCCTCGGCGTGCAGCGTCTGCACGAACTCGCCCATGCGCGGCGAGGTGAGGAACTCCGATGAGTTCTCGGCGCGTCGCACGTTCGGGATGACGGCCAGACGGCGCACACCGATGTCATACACGCACTGGTCCAGCTCGCACTGGCCGGTGAGGTAGTCGGTGATGCCGAAATCGACATTCATGCCGAGGTAGCCGCCCACTTGCGAACGTTGCAAGTCGAGGTCGACCAGGAACACCCACGTGTTCACTTCCTGCGCGAGGGCCAGCGCGAGGTTGATCGCCGTGAGGCTCTTGCCCTCACCCGCGACCGTGCCGGTGACCCCGACCGAATGCCAGTTATTGGCCGCCAGGCGATGGAGCACACGTGTGCGCAGGATCTTGTAGGCCCGGGTGACGGCGACATCCGTCACGCTGAGCAGCACATGATTCTTCTCGATGACCTCCGGATCGGTCGCAGCAGCGCGGAAATGTCGCGCGGCCACTTCCGGGGCAGGGGCGGTTGCAGCGCGGTTTCCCCAACCTGACGCGATGAAATTGCTTCGGGGCCGCTGGGCAGCAGATTTGCGCAGGGCGTCTTCAATTACGCTCATGTCAGGACAGGCTCCGCATGGTCATTACGATTATCAACGAACCGATCACGGTACAACTTGCGAACATCACCATGCGCAGACGCTGGCTGCGCATCGAAGCGGCATCGCGAATCTCGGGAATTACGGCCAGCGGCGCGACCGACAGCACACGTCGCACGTCTCGGCTTCCGCGCACGGACTGGTCCATCCCTTCGACCACCACGACGGCGGCGAGGGCCAGGATCAGCGACAGCACGAGACCGACAACCGCGATCGCGAGGCGCCGCGGCTTCGCCGGCGCAGAAGGCAATGCGGCGGACGTCACCAGTCGCAGCTCGTCGCTGCGGCCACCGGCAATCGCCGCCTCCGTCAACTCGGCATCCATGCGGCTCTTCAGCAACTCGTCGTACTTCGTACGGGCGAGCGTCAAGTCGCGGTTGAGCGTCTGGTACTCACGCTCCACCTGCGGCGTGGCTTCCACGCGCTTCACCAGCTGATCGAGCTTGCCGCGCAGCTCTGTGCTGCGGCCCGCGAGGCTCGCGATCTGGTTGTCGACGCCGTTGATCTGCGTGCGCACCTGCACGAGCGTCGGATTGTCCGGCAGCGTCGTATCGGACTTGTCGCCGCGCGCGATGCGCGCCTGCAGGTCGTCGATCTCACGCTGCAGCCGCTTCACGTCCGGGTGATCCGGGCTGTAGCGCTGCAGGGTCTGCGAAAGAATCGCCTTCTGCGCTTCGAGCTGCTTGGGCAGCGACATGTCCGACATCGCCGGGCCGCCGCGCTGCAGGCTTTCGATCTGCCGGCGCAGGTTGATCAGGTCCGGATGAGTCGGATCGTAGATGGCCTGCTTGCGCGAATATTCCGCTTGCAGCTGCTGCAGCAGGTTTGCGTCCGGAGTCGCCGAGCGCGCCGTCTCGAGCTGCTGCGCAAGGAAGATGCGGTTCTGGCGCAGGCTGGCCAATTGCAGCTCGGTCTGTTCCAGGTCCCGCTCGGTCCGGTCCATGACGTTCATGTTCACGTCAGTGAGCTCGGGCAGCTGGCCGAAGTTCTTCGCCTTGAAGTCCGCGAGCTTCGACTCGAGCACCGCGATCTGCTTGTTGTAGCTCTCGGCTTCAGTCGTATAGAACTGAGCCGAAGACGTCGCGCGCTCGCGCAGGTTGTCGCGGCTGGCGGCGAGGAAGCGCTTCGAGAGCCACGTTGCAACGTCGTGCGCGGTTTCGGGATCGCGGCTCTGATACGCAACCGTGAATGCCGAGATGATTTCGCGTTCGCGGCCGGTGTCCGGATCGAGCACCGGTACACGTACGGTCTGCACGTCTGCGCCATCGACGACGCTGTCGATGATGTCGTCGACATCCTCACCGTGCAGCTGCTTCGGCACGTCTGGCCCTGCGAGCGCCTTCTTCAGGCTGTCCTTCGCGAGGACGGCATCCGTGAGGCTCGAGACGTACTGGTCGGCGTAGCTCTTTTCCTGGCGGCCGCGGTTCGGCAGGTCACCCGAAATCTCGGCTTGCGAGAATTCGATGAGCGATGACGACACGTATTTGTCCGGCAGTCCCAGCGCGAGCGCCAGGGCCACGGCCGCGATCGGCAGCGTGATATAGAGCAGCAACATGTGCCGGCGCTTCAGCGCGGCAATGTAATCAGAGACGTCGGTGGTCGGTTGCGATTCCATCTTTACTATTACCGTGTTGTTCTTCAGTTGAGCCGGTGAGGCTCCCAGACCACGGACAGCGTGATCCCATTCGATCTGGCATCGTTCGGCTGCGACTCGAACTCCTGCCACTTGTACTCATATGCGCCTTCCAGAGAAAAAGCCCTGGTCGTGCGCCACTCGAAACCGGTACGTCCGGTGTAATACTTGCGTCCTTCAACGGCGATTCCGGTGTCATCCACACCCTGGGTCTTGATGCCGCGCAATGCGACGAAGCCTGCCACCCGGGGTGAGAAAGAGCGGGTCAGCCTGAACCGAAGCTCATCCCGATCAACGACTTCGCCCTGGGAGCTCGGAACTGTCGTACGTAGCGCGTCGATCACGATGCGTGTTACCTGGAAATTCCATGCAACACCTACGCCACCATTGAAGCTCGACGTCGAAAACGACGGCGTGCTGCCTTGCGCGTCACGCTCCGCACGAGTGGCGCCGAGCCGGAAGTAGAAATTCGTGATCCGCGAAGGCGACATCCGCCACTCGCCGACGATGCCGGTACTGTTCGTATCTTCAGTGTCATTGTCCGGGCTGTAGCGCGTCGCGAGCACGTTCACTTCCAACGCCGAGCGCTGCGTGAGGTCGAACACCATGCCGACGGCGCCGCCGATATCGGTGTAGCCCACCTGCTCGAACAGGTTGTTGTCGTACGAAATGTCGACGTAATGCGCCTGCAGCGTCAGATGACGGCGCTCGGTCCAGTCGAAGTCGAAAGACGGCTGCACAGCGGCGAGCTTTCGGCGGTTGCGGACGCTCACGCGGCCGGCATCGCCGCTCACCGGATCGCCCAGGCCGACGCCGGGAAAATCCGCCTCGAGCAACTCCGAGGTCACCACGCTTTCGTCCGCGAAGCGCGCCCCGATATCCGTGCGCGTTCGCTGCGTGCGTTTTTCGCCTCGAAGGTCTGCGTAGTAATCCGTGGACTCTTCCTCTGAGTCGGACGGATAGAAGGTCGAATGGACGCGCGGCGTGAATTCGAACAGCGAGGCCGCCCACTGCTTGCGGGCTGTGACCTGCGCGTCGACGCCGCCACCTTCCACTTCGATTTCCTCGCCGGGCTGGTCCGACAGTCGATTGTTGTCGTTGTAGACAGCCTGCACCTCTACGCGGGGATCGAAGATCCACGCCTGAGCGGAAGCCGCCTGCGCGCCCAACAGCCCCACCGCGGCCAGCGCGGTCGGAGCCTGCACGCGCCAGCGTGCACCGGTCGTTTTACGGTACGACGACGACATCGCCAGCCTGGAGCAATATGTTCTGTTGGAGGTTGCGACCGCGCGCCACGTCGGCGTAGCGGAACGGGAGCGACTGCTGCTGGCCGTTCTCGAGCCGGCGCAGGATCGTGATTTCGGCGAGCGCGGCGAAAGCGGTGGTCCCGCCGGCCATGCTGAGCGCCTGCATCACGTCGACCCGCGGGTTGACGATGAATTCGCCGGGCCGGTTCACCTGGCCGAGCACATACACCTTGTTGCCCTTCACCTCGGCAATCGACACGGTGACGACGGGGTCGGAAATGAATTTCTTCAGCCGGTCCGTGACGGTCTGCTGCAGCTCCGGGACGGTCCGGTTGCGGGCGTCGATCTGGCCTGCGAGCGGAAAAGAGAACGAGCCATCCGGACGCACGAGCACGGGCCCCTGCAAGTCAGGTTCTTTCCAGACGGCAATCGAGAGGACGTCCCCAGGTTTGACCGTATAGGCCTCGGTCGGGGCGCCAGCAGGCGCAGGCGGCGCGCCAGAGGCGGCAGGCGTGGCAGACCATACAGGCACGGCGCATGCGAGCAGGGCAACTGCCAAGGCCGCTGAATGGGCGGCGGGACGGCGGCGGCCCAAGGGCAATCGAATTCGGGATAACCGGATCGGCATTACGGAGTTCCTCCGTTATTTGAGTTGGGAATGAGCGCCGCTTACTTCGACGTGGCAGGAGCTGAGCAAACGACGTTCCCGAGCCCCCGCTTACGCTCGTGCCTGGCGGCCGGCCGGTCTTTACGGCGGTCGGCTGGTGCAGCGCCTCCGGGGGTTTGCCGCAGGGCAAGCACCTTGGGCACGACAGTTGCGACAGGGCCCGGCGATCTCGCCAAAAGAGAAGAAACCGTGGCGCCCCTTTCGACCCCTCGACCGAAGCTGTCCGTTTGCGTGCCCTTCTATAACGAGGAGGAAAGCATCGCCCCCATGCATGACGCGCTCGTCAGCGCGCTGGGCCCCCTCGGCATCGATTTCGAAATGGTGTTCGTGAATGACGGCAGCGCCGACCGCACGCTGGAGATCGCCATCGGCATCGCGCAGACCGACCCGCGCGTGCGGGTCGTGAATTTCCGTCGAAACTATGGGCAGACGCCTGCCATGGCGGCCGGCATCGAAGCTGCCCGCGGCGACATCATCGTGACGATGGACGGCGACCTGCAGAACGACCCCCGCGACATTCCCCTCTTCCTCGAAAAGATGGATGAGGGTTACGACATCGTGGTCGGCTGGCGCCACAACCGCCAGGACAAGATGGTGTCGCGCAAGATTCCCTCACGCATTGCAAACCGGCTGATCGCGAAGGCGACCGGCGTGAACATCCAGGACAATGGTTGTTCGCTGAAGGCGTATCGCGCCCAGCTGATCAAGCGCATTCCGCTGTATTCCGAGATGCACCGCTTCATTCCGGCCGTCGCGAATATCGCGGGGCCGCGTATTGCCGAGATCAAAGTGCGGCATCACGCGCGCAAATTTGGCCACTCCAAGTACGGCCTGTCCCGCGTTTACAAAGTGCTGCTCGACCTGATGGTCATCAAGACAGTGGCCTCGTTCACGTCGCGCCCTTTGCTGTGGTTCAGCATGCTCGCACTGCCGCTCGCCGGCATTGCGACCATCGCGCTCGCGTGGTCGCTGGTCGATTACTTTGCGAACGGCGGCATCTTTTCCCTGCCCGTGGCGGGCAGCGGCGTCATTTTCATGACTTCGGCCTTCATTTTCATTTGTGCGGGAGCGCTGGGTGAGCTGGCTTACAAGCTCGGTGACCTGCGCGAAGCGGAGTTCTCGGCGCTGACGCAGCGCCTCGGGCTGCGCAGCAGACCGCGCGTGCCGGCGACAGAACCTGAAACGCCGGCGGCAACATCAGATCAGAGGACGTCCCGATGAGCGAACATTTCGAACGCGCCGATCTCTCGGCCATCATTCCGGTTGGCGGACGCAGCGGTGACCTCACCACGCTGTTCCGCGAATACCGGCGAGCGCTGGAGTCGCTGGGCGGTCGCTGCGAGTTCATCGTGGTGCTCGATGGTCCACAGCCCAAAGCGGCGGACCAGATCGAGACGTTGCTGCAGCAGGGCGAGAAGCTCACGGTCATCGAGCTCACGCGCACGTTCGGCGAATCCACTGCGCTCACCGCCGGGTTCCAGCGTGCAAGTGCACCGATCATCGTGACGCTGCCTGCGTACGATCAGGTCGACGCGTCGGAAATCCCGAAGCTGGTTCGCGCACTCGACAAATCCGACATGGCCGTTGCGCATCGCTGGCCGCGAGCCGGCGGTGCACTCGAATCGTGGCGTCGCGGCATGTTCCACGGTGCGCTCTCCAAGGTGACCGGCCAGACGTTCCGCGATCTTGGCTGCGGCGTGCGTGCATTCAAGCGCCGCGTGCTGGAAGAGATTTCCCTGTACGGCGACCAGCACCGCTTCCTGCCGGTGCTCGCCGCGCGCCAGGGATTCCGGGTAACCGAAATCGACCTGCGGCAGTCGTCACGCGACCGGTTCGATGGTCACTATCAGGCGCGCGACTACATGCGTCGCGCCCTCGACATCTTCAGCATCTTCTTCCTGGTGCGCTTCACGAAGCGGCCGCTGCGGTTCTTCGGCATGGTCGGTGCCACGACGTTCGGCCTCGGCGTGCTGGTGCTGGCCTGGCTGGTGATCGAACGACTGTTCCTCGACCAGGCGCTCGCGGCCCGTCCTGCATTGTTGCTGGCTTCGCTGCTCGTCGTGCTCGGCCTGCAGGTGTTTGCGCTGGGATTGCTGGGCGAGCTGATCATCTTCACGCATGCGCGTGAGCTGAAGGACTATCAGGTCGACCGCATTTACGAGTTCCCGCAGAAGGCTGCCGGTCAGCCCGCTGCGCTTGCCACAGGCATGGCCACAGCTGTGGCCCCCTCTTTGGCCGAAACCCCGACCCCGAATCTTGTCGCCGCCATCACCGATGCTCGAGACGCCTGACGACCGACCCTCGATCTGCTTCGTCGGGCTGCAGAACCTGCCGGTTCTGGCTCCGGAATACGCGCGCCCCGGCATCGGCGGCGCGGAGCGGCAACAGACACTTCTGGCGCGCGCGCTCGCGAAGCAGGGATTCGAAGTCTCGATGATCGTCCACGACTATGGCCAGGCCGATGGCCAGGTGTGGGACGGCGTCACGACGTACAAAGCGTATGGCCCGACCGATGGCCTGCCGCTCATCCGCTTCATTCACCCGCGCTGGACGAGCGTGTGGTCGGCCATGAAGCGCGCGGACGCGGATATCTACTACGTCAGCACCGCGGGCATGCTCATCGGTGAAGTGGCCATGTTCGCGAAGGCGCACGGGCGCAAGGCCGTGTATCGCGTTGCGAACAACTCGGATTGCGATCCCGTGGCACGGCGCATCCGTTACGCGCGCGATCGCATGCTGTATCGCTACGGCATGCGCAATGCCGACCTGATTCTCGCGCAGACGGACACGCAAGAGTCGCTGCTCCGGACGAACCTCGGCCGCGAAAGTCGTGTGGTGCCTTCGCTTGCGGATGTCGTCGATACGAACGTCGAGCGCGCCGCGCGCGACATCGACGTGCTGTGGGTCACCAATATCCGGCCGCACAAGCATGCGGAGCTGTTGCTGGATCTTGCGCGCCGCATGCCGCACCTGACATTCCACATGGTCGGCGGACCCGTCAACGGCCACGAAGCGCACTTCGCAGACGTCGAACGCGCAGCCAACGCGCTGCCGAACGTGGAATTCCACGGGTTCGTGCCGTATCACGAGACCGCGCCGTATTACCAGCGCGCACGGCTGTTCGTGAGCACTTCGGAAATGGAAGGCTTTCCGAATACGTTCCTGCAGGCCTGGGCGCGCGGCACACCGGTGGTGTCGTACTTCGACCCCGACCGCCTGATTGCCCGCAACGGAATGGGTGAAACGGTGACGACGCCGGAGCAGATGCAGGCGGCCATCACCCGCTTGTTGGGAGACGAGGCGGCGTGGCAAGCGGCGAGCAGCCGGTGCCTGGCGCACATCGCCACCCGCACGGATGCGAACTACATGCTGAAGCCGTATATCGATGCGTTTCAGGGACTTCGAGCCGCCCAGCGGTTCGGTTGAGCGCCGATCGCCGCGCACGCTTATTGCTACGTCCAAGCCAGAATGAAACACCGCAAGCTTCGCCTGCTGATGCTGGGGCCTGCCCTGACCGTGAAGGGCGGGGTCACGGCCGTGGAGAAGCTCATTCTGCCGGCGCTGCCCTCGTATATCGAAGCCAGCCACGTCGCGACGATGTCGGACGGCAGCAAGCTGACGAAGCTGTTGCGCTACCTGTGGGCGTTGCCCGTCGCCATCGTCAATTTCTTTTCGGCTGACATCGTGCACATCCACTTCGCAAGCCGCGCGAGCAGCATGCGCAAGAAAGTGCTCGCGGAGCTGGCGCTGTTCTTCGGGCGGCCGGTCGTGATGCACGCGCACGGCGCCGAGTACCACTTGTACTGGAAGGAAATGACGGAAGCGCAGCGCCGTCACAAGCTGTCGCTGTTCAAGCGCATCGATGCGTTGATCGTGCTCGGCGCGAGCTGGAAAACCTTCTTCACGTCGATCGGCGTGCCCGAAGAGAAGATCACGGTCCTGCCGAATCCGGTGGCGCTGCCGGCGCAGATTCCGTCCCGGCAGGCCGGCGCCCAGGCGCAGTTCGTCTACCTGGGCATCATGGACTATCGCAAGGGCGCGTTCGATCTGGTCGACGCCGTCGCGTCGCTGCCGCCCGAAGTCCGGAGCGCGGTGCGCGTGGTCGTGGCCGGCAACGGCGAAGTCGCACGGATGCGCGAGACGGTGAAGGCGAAAGGCCTGGAGTCGGTCATCACCGTGCGCGATTGGCTGAACGTGCAGCAGCGGGATCAGCTGCTCGCCGAATCTGATGTTTTCGTCTTGCCTTCGTACAACGAAGGTTTGCCGATGGCGATGCTCGAAGCGATGGCGTGGGGACTGCCGCCGCTGTGCACGCCGGTGGGCAGCATTCCCGAATACGTCACGTCCAACGGGAATGGCGTGATGGTTCAGCCCGGCGATGTGCCCGCGCTGGCCAATGCCATCACGCAGCTCGCGATGAATGGCGCCGAGCGCGTGCGCATGGGCCAGGCCGCGCGCAAGACGATCGAACCGCTGAACCTTCACGACTACATCGAGAAGCTCTGTCGAGTCTACGACGGCATTGCCGGCGAAGCATCGCGGCAGAGCGCCTAGCCCCATGGGACTGGAAGACCGTCTCTATCCGCTGCTCGCGGCTTACAACAAGCTGCCGCGCCCGATGAAGTCCGCGATCGGCTGGTCGTACCGACAGCTGCCGGAAGGGTTTCGACTCGGCGCGCGTTATCGCGAATTCGTCGATCTCGCAGCGTCGTGCGAATCGTGGAGCCCGACGCAGATCCAGGACTATCAACTCGCCCAGCTGCGAGAAGTGCTGACACACGCCGCGGCCCACTCGCCCTACTACGCGAAGCGCTTTGCGGAAGCGGGCTTCGTGCCGGGCAAGATGCAGAGTCTCGAAGATCTCGAGCGCTGCCCGCCGCTGACCAAGCAGGACATGCTGCTGCATCGGGAAGACATGGCGTCGCGCGCCATCCCGTCGAATCAGCGTCTCTACATCACTACGGGCGGCTCGACAGGCGTGCCGGTGGGCTTCTATCTGCAGAAAGGCGTGAGTCGGCCGAAGGAACAGGCGTTCCTCGAAGCGCAGTGGCAGCGTGCGGGATTTTTCCCCGGCGCACGACTCGCAGTGATTCGCGGCTTTACGACGACCGACCGCGCCGACGGCGCGATCGCAAGCTACGACGCCACGCGTGACTGGCTGATGCTGTCGTCATCGCATCTCACCAACGAACGCATGCCGGAATATCTCGACGCGATCGAGAAGTTCGAGCCGGACCTGCTGCACGCGTATCCCAGCGCGGCGTTGCAGATGGCCGAATACCTCGACAAGCACGGGCAGACCTGGCGCACGCCATTGCGCGGAATTCTGGCGGGTTCAGAGCGCCTCACGCGTCCTGCCCGCAAGCTGCTCGAGCGCGTGTTCGGCTGCCGCGTGTACACGTGGTATGGCCATAGCGAGCGTGTGATTCTTGCTGGCGAAGGCACGAGCTCGGGCGTCGATTCGTATCCGCTCTACTTCTGGCCCACCTATGGACTCGTCGAATTCGGCCCGCCCGACGCGAACGGCTTCCGCGAAGTGATCGGCACGAGCTTCCACAATCTCGCGATGCCGCTCATCCGTTATCACACCGGCGATTACGTGCGACTGCTCGGCAACGAGGCGAAGCGCGAATTCCCGTGGGCCGCGGCCGAAGCCATCGAAGGGCGCGAGCAGGAATTCCTCGTCAGCGCCACGGGTCGTCGCATCTCGATGACCGCGATCAACATGCACGACACGATCTTCGACGATCTCTACGCGGTGCAGTTCTATCAGGACGAACCCGGCTCTGCGGAGCTGCGTTACGTACCGCGACCCGCGTTCGCCCGCAGCCGCGTGGACCTCATCCGCGACGGCGTGCAACGCAAGCTCGGTGACGACTTCCAGCTCGTGCTGCGCGAAGTCAGCGACACCGAAAAAACGGCCCGCGGCAAGCACCGCTGGCTCATTTCGAATTTGGAACGTATTCAGGAGCCGGTGTGAAACAGATTGCGCAATATCAGGACGGACGACTCGAGTTGCAGGACGTGCCTGTCCCCACGGCCCCGCCCGGCGGCGTGCTCGTTCGTCTGACCCACTCGGTCATCAGCGTCGGCACCGAGCGGATGAAGGTCGAGCAGGCCAAGATGAACCTGCTCCAGAAGGCGCGCGCGCGACCGGATCAGGTTCGCAAGGTGCTCGACAGCGCGAAGACGCTCGGCTGGAAGGCCGCGCTGGAAAAAGTCCGCAATCGTCTCGAGATGCCGACGCCGCTGGGTTACAGCGCTGCGGGCATCGTCATCGCAGTAGATCCCGCGAACACACGCTTCAGCGAAGGCGACCGCGTCGCCGTTGGCGGCGCCGAGTGCGCGTTCCATGCCGAGCAAGTGGCTGTGCCAGACATGCTCGCGGTAAAAGTGCCGGACAGCGTCCCGAACTGGCAGGCGGCATACACGACGATCGTATCGATCGCCCTGCAGGCCGTGCGTCAGATGGAAGGCCGGCTCGGTGAGCGCGTGCTGGTGATCGGCCAGGGCCTCGTCGGCCTGCTCGTCACCAACCTGCTGCATGCGAGCGGCGTGCGCGTGATGGCGCTCGATGTCGCGGCGGCTCGTGAAAAGCTGGCACGCGCGATGGGCGCGGAGCGCGTCGTCATCGCCGGCTTGCACGACCTGATGCAGAACGTGCGTGAGTGGACCGACGGGTACGGCGTCGACGGCGTCGTTCTCGCGACGGCGGTGGGCAGCAACAAGCCCACCGAACAAGCCATCGAAACCATTCGCGACCGCGGCCGCATCGTGATCGTCGGCAACACCAAGACCGACCTGCCGTGGAAAGACGCGTTCGCGAAGGAAATCGAAGTTCGCTATTCGCGCAGCTACGGACCGGGACGCTACGACCCCGCGTACGAATGGGGCGGCAGTGACTATCCGATCGGCTACGTTCGCTGGACCGAGCAACGCAACTTCGAAGCGTGCCTGCATTTGATGGGCACTGGCGCACTCAACCTGTCGGATCTCACGACGCGCCGTCTGCCGTTCACGCAATCGCTCGACGTGTACAAGGCGCTGGCCAGCGATGAGCCGTCGTCGGACGTCGGCATCGTGCTGGAATACGGCGATGCTCCGCCGTCCGTGACGAGCATTCCGACGGCGAATGCCGCGCAAGTGGCCTCACGCCGCGCGGCGGCTTCCGCAGCGGTGCAACGGATTCAGCCCGCCACGCGGCTCGACGTCATCGGCGCCGGCAACTTCGCGCGCACGATGCTGTTGCCGCATGTGAAAGGCCAGCTGCCGCTCGGCACGGTCGTGAACAACACCGCGCTCAGCGCGAATCACGTGCGCAGCAAGTTCGGCTTCGCGCAGGCCGGTACCGATCCGAACGCGTTGTTCGCTGATGAGAGCAACGCAGCGGTCCTCATCGCGACCCGTCACAACCTGCACGCACCGCTCGTGAAAGCGGCGCTCAGCAAAGGCCGGCACGTGTTCGTCGAAAAGCCGCTGTGCCTGACGCGCGAAGAGCTCGTCGATATCGAAGACAGGCTCGCGCAGAGCTCCGGCTCCGTGCACGTCGGTTTCAATCGGCGCTTTGCTCCGGCCACCGTGGAGTTGAAGAAGCGCCTCGCCAACATTCCGGGGCCGAAGACCATCAGCTTTCGCGTGATGGCGGGCGCACTGGATCCGGCGCACTGGTACGCGAACTACGCCGAGAGCGGCGGACGTGTGCTGGGCGAGGCGTGCCACTTCCTCGATTATTTCTGCTTCCTGACCGACGCCCCCGTCGTGCGCGTGAGTGCGCAGACGGCGTGGCCGGTAACGGGCCGCCTGCCCTTCCCGGACAGCGTGACCGCTCAAGTACAGTTCGCCGACGACTCGTGCGGACAGCTGATCTACAGCGCAAACGGCGATTCGAGCTGGCCCAAGGAGGTCTGCACGGTATTCGCCGCGGGCATGGTCGCGGAGATCGAAAACTTCCAGACGCTCGCAATTCATTCCGGCCGCAAACGCACCGTCACCAAGCACGAAGGCAAGGGCCATGCGCAGCAGATGCAGGCCTGGCTCAGTTTCGTGAAAGGCGAAGGTCCGCAGCCGATCGGCTTCGGTGACATCCGCCAGAGCATGGCGCTGACCTTTGCGGTGCTGGAGTCGATTCAGCAGGGTCGTGCGGTCGATGTCGTCTGAGCGAGCCCGGCTGACATGAAGACAACGGCGCGCGCCGATGTCGTGTTTCTTCTGAATTCGCTGGAGATCGGCGGTTCGGAGAGCAAGATCGTGCGCCTCGCCAACAGCCTGGCCGAGCGGGGGATGCGCGTCGGCGTGGCCTACCTGAATGGCCCCGACACGCTGAAGGCCGAAGTCTCGCCGCAAGTGACGCTGATCCCGCTGCAGCGGAACGGAAAATTCTCGCTCGGCGCGGTGGCGCGGCTCATCAAGGCGATCCGTCAGCTCGGCGCGAAAGTGGTCGTCACCGTGAACATGTACCCCGCGCTGTACGGCGGGCTCGCGAGACTGCGACTCGGAAAACGGCGCGTGCGCTGGATCGCCTCGCTGAATACCACGGAAGTGGCGTCCACTGAGACGCAGCGAAAGATGCGGCTATATGGCCCCATTCTGCGTCGCGCGGATTCCATCCTGTTCGGCGCGCAATCACAGGCGCGACTGTGGCAGGAGAAATATCGCATCGGCACGCATCCGGTTCCCTCGAGCGTGCTCTACAACGGCGTGGATCTCGAACGGTTCGATGCGCGCTTGCCCTCCAGCAGCCAGCGTCCGGACGCTCCGCGCAGTCGCTATGTCATCGGCGCGGTCGGCCGGTTACACCCGGAAAAGGCGCATACCGACCTGGTGAAAGCCATCGCGATGTTGCGCGCCCGTGACCTGGATGTCGGCGCGCTGATCGTCGGGGAAGGTTCACAGCGTGCGCGCATCGAAACGCTGGCCGCCGATAGCGGCGTGAGCGATTACGTGGTGCTGGCCGGCCAGCAGCGCGACGTGCGGCCGTTTCTCGATCAGATGGATGCCTTCGCGCTGACTTCGGTGGCCGTCGAGACCTTCTCGAACGCGGCACTCGAAGCGATGGCGAAAGGCGTGCCGATCGTGACGTCCCGCATCGGCGGCATGGAGGAGTTGATCGCATTCGGCGGCGGACTGAGCTATCCGCCCGGCGACGTGCCTGCGCTCGTCGCCGCCCTGGAGAGCCTTCTGTCGAACGAAGAACAGCGGCGCGCGATGGCCACCGCTGCGCGCCGCGCCGTCGTCGACCATTTCGCGTGGTCGCGAATGGTCGACGGATTCGAGAGACTGCTGTCGCCGCCTGCGACCGCACCGCTTACTGAACTTTGAACGCCTCCGGCGAGACCGGCGTCTTCGCCACGTTCGTGCGCAGCAGGATGAGGCCGTCCCGATCGTTCAGCGTCACCGACGTCACCGTCGCTCCGTTGTTGATCGCCGGCACCTGCGTGCCCGAGATCTTCTTGAAGCTGCCGTCGAGCGCCACGGTCTTCGCGCCGTTCCCCTTCGGGTTCACGAGCACGATGCCCTTCTCGAACTCACGACGATAGACGCCTGACTTCCACGCCGAGGTCGCAGGGCTGCTGGTCGCGGCGCCGAGATCCACGTTGTATTCGTCGAACTGCGGCACGCCGGTGTACTTGCCAGTCGACGAGGTCGTCGAGTTGTACGCGAAGTAGCCGTTGTCCATGAGGCAGGACGCGAGACCGTAGCGGAAGCCCTGGTAATCCGTGGGCGTACCCACAGCGTGGAAGATGCCGAGCTTCTCGCCACCCAGCGCCGCCATCGTCTTGCGGTAACGCGTCATCATCGCGGCCCAGCCATAGGTCTTTTCGATCGACCACGACTTGCCGAGCATGCCTTCGAGCAGGCCGCCATCGAGCTTGCCGTTCAGCTCGGTCAGCACGGCATCGGCATCGCCCCAGTCGGCGACGTTCGCGATCTGCTGCTTGCCCGGCATGGCGGAACGAAGCGCAGCGACGTAGCTCGCCCAGCCCTGGCGATACCACTGCCGCACGGTGTCGTTGCTGTTGCTGTCGAGCTTGCCGTCCATGTTCCAGTCGGCTTCCTTGCGGGGCTTCCAGTACAGGCTGTCCGTGAAGAAGCCGGAGATGGAAGGATTCGGCTTGCCGATCTGCGCGTTCATGTACTGCGCGAACCACTGGTTGAAGCGCAGGCCGCTCGAGTCCGGCTTCGCGTAGTTCGTGATGTTCAGGATGAAGTTGGTCGTGCCGGTGTCGGACACGATCTTGGAGCCGCTCGTGCCGCTCGGATAGACCCACCACTTCTGCGAGTCGAGCTTGGAACCGAGGCCGGGCCAGGTCGACGACACCGGAACCACCTGACTCTCCGGGATCACGTAGAGGAACACTCGCGTTTTCGAGTTCCTCGCCTTGATCTGTTTGACCGCCGTTTCCATGGTGGTATTGACGCTGCTCCCCCAGCCCGGATACGCGGACAGGATGGCGATGTCGAGGCCGGCGATGTCCTGCTGATAACTCGAATCCCAATAGTTATGCGGATTGCTGATCAGGTAGCCGGCGCGACGCGGATAGGAATCGGCAGCTTGTGCCTGCGCGACGAGCGCAAGCGAGCACGCCACAATCGTGGCAAACGAGCGGTTCACTAAAAATACCCCCGGATCAAAATGCATTCGTCGCGGGAAAATGCGCCAGTGCAGCACATCGCCCCGCGACCCTTCATTGAGCCGCCCCGCGGCGGCCATTCCCCTTGCGCACCGGCGCGCGCCCACACGCGCGCCGATGTGCCAAGTTTCTTACTGCCTCAACTTCCCGTATCGATGGACGGCTGCGGCGCCGCCGGACGCTTGGCCGGCTTCGGACGCAGCAGGATGATTCCATCGCGGTCGTTGAGGTGGACGGTGCGTACCGTCTTGCCCGAATTCACGGTCGGCGCCTGCGTGCCCTTGATGGCAACGAAGTCGCCTTCGAGCGTGACATCTTTCGCGCCGTTGCCCTTCGGGTTCACGAGCGCAATGCCGTTTTCGAAATCGCGGCGGAACACGCCCTGCTGCCAGGCAGAGGTCGACGGCTTGCTCACGGCCGCACCGAGATCGGCATCGAATTCATCGAAATGCGGCACGGTGCCGTAGCCCTTGTCGATATCGTTGTACGCGAAGTACGCGTTATCCATGAGGCACGAGGCCAGGCCGTAGCGGAGCGTCTGGTAGTCGTACAGTTTCCCGCTCATGTTGAACATCGGGTACTGGGCCGGGCTGCCTACGAACGCATCCATCGTCTTGCGGTACTGGGCCATCATGATGCCCCAGCTCTGGTTCTCGACGGACCAGGTCTTGCCGATGAGGCCTTCCATCACGCCGCCATCCCACTTGCCCTTGTATTCGGTGATGTTGGACTTCGGGATGCCCCAGTCTGCGACATTGCCGAGCTGCAGCTTGCCGGGCATCCGCGCACGCAGCGCGCTCAGATACTGGATGTAGCCTTTGCGATAGGCGGTCTGGATCGCCGGGTCATCCTGGCTGTCGACCTTGCCATCCATGTTCCAGTCGCCATCGCGACGTGGCTTCCAGAACACGTTGTCGGTGTAGAAGCCGTCGATCGAAGGATTCGGCGTACCGACCTTGTCGACCAGGTAGCCCGCGTACCACTCGTTCATGCGCTTGCCGTTCGAATCGACCTTCGAGTACGGCGTGATATTCAGGACATACGTCTCGTGACCGTAGTCCGAGAGAATGCGATTGATGATGTTCTTATTGTTCGAGAGCCACCAGCCCTCGGCGTCGAGCTTCGACTGCAGGCCGGGCCACACGGCCGGCACCGGATATTTGAACGCTTCCGGAATGACGTAGAGGACCACCTTCGTCTTCGGGTTGATGGCCTTGATTTCCTTCACCGCGCGTTCGGTCGTGTAGCCCCTGCTGCCACCCCAGCCCGGATAGGCAGTGATGATCGAGACGTTCAGCGACGCGATCTGTTTCTGATACGTCGGGTCCCAGTAGTTCTGCGGGTTACCGATGAGGTAACCGCCCAGGCGCGGAAAGCTGTCCTCCGCAGCCCCGGAAATCTGAGCACCCAGCGCAAGCGAGCATCCGAGCAGCAATGCGAGTTTTCGAATCAAGTTGCGTACCCCAACCATCGATCGGAAAGGAGTATTGATTCGCGGACGCTAACCCCGCAATTGTCTTAATTCGCAGACGTTCGGGCCGCTTTGCGTTCGGCGCGACGCTTTCGGCAAAAAAACTACGCGTAGCCTGAAGCTTGACGGGTTTTTAGCGTGAGCGGTTTCACGGAATCGGATTCGGAAAAGCGAAACAAGCGGGGGTCATTTATTTGTTCGAGCCACGCCTGGAACATCAAAACGCCCCACAATTGCAGGCCCCACTCCGTGCGGCGCGACTGATGTTGCGCCCAGCGACGTGACACCAGCGCCTCGTTCAGGAAACCTTCCTGGCGCAATCGGGCCGGATTGATGAGTCCTTCGGCCCAGCCGCGCAGGTCACCGCGCAACCATTGACCGATCGGCACACTGAAACCTTTCTTCGGCCGCTCGAACTGCTCGCGCGGGATATAGCGCGACAGGATTTCGCGCAGCACCCACTTGCCGCGACCATCCGCGCGATGCGTCGCGCTGTCGATACGCCACGCCGCCGCTGCAACTTCCGGATCGAGAAACGGCACGCGCGTTTCGAGCGACACGGACATCGCCGCGCGATCGACCTTCACGAGAATGTCGTCGGGCAAATAGCTGCGCGTGTCTGCATACATCATGTGCGCAACGCCATCGCTCGCAGCGGCGCCGGCGGCGTCACCGGATTCGCGCTCGTCCGTTCCCAGAACGCAATCTTCCGGGCGCGGCCAGATCGACGTGACGGAGCGCGAGAATTCGCTGAACGAACGTGACTGCCACGCGTTCGCGTGCTGCTGCATTCGATCTGCGAAATCCGGCCTGCCGCGCAACAGACCGGCCGGCAACAAAGCGTATTCGAGCGCGCCACGCGGAACGGAATTCACGATGCGCGCAGCGGCGTGGCGCAAGCCGGCGGGCCAACGCTGCAGACGCTGCCATTGTGACGTGACTTCAGCGTATCGGCGGTAGCCACCGAACAGCTCATCGCCCGCATCACCGGACAGCGCGACGGTCACGTCGCGACGCGCGAGCGCGCAGACCAGATACGTGGGGACCTGCGAGGAATCGGCGAGCGGCTCGTCATAGATCGACGGCAGCTTCGGAATCACAGCGAGCGCGTCAGCCGGTGTGACGATGAGCTCCGTGTGCTGCGTGCCGAGGCGCTGCGCCACTTCGCGCGCATACGGCGCTTCGTTGTATCGCTCTTCCGAAAAACCGATCGAGAACGAGCGCACCGGCGTGCGGCTCGCTTCCTGCATCAACGCGACGATCAGCGACGAATCGATGCCACCGGACAGGAATGCGCCCACTGGCACATCCGCGACCATCTGCAGCCGGATCGCTTCACGCAGCGCTGCGTGCACGTCGTCTACGTGAGCGCCGCGCTCCGCCTCTGCGATGGCGTCAGCGTTGATCGCGGAAGGCTGCCAGTACGCGTGTTCGGAAATCGACAGGCGACCGTCGTTCGTGCCGACCGTAACGATCGACCCCGGCATGACTTTACGCACGCCGCGATACACCGTGCGCGGCGCTGGGAAATAGCCGAAGCGCAGAAACTGCGCGAGCGAATCGCGATCGACACTCGTGTTCCACGCCGGATGCGCGCGCAACGCCTTGAGCTCGGACCCGAACACGAGCGTGCCGCCGAATTGCGCGTAGTACAGCGGCTTCTCGCCGAAACGATCGCGCGCCAGGTACAGCGTGCGCTCATGTCGATCCCATGCGCCAAAGGCAAACATGCCGCGCGCGCGCGCGACGGTGCCGTCCACGCCCCACTCTTCGAGCGCGGCCAGCAGCACTTCGGTGTCGGAGCCGCCGCGGAAGGAAAATCCTCGCGTCCGCAATTCGGCGCGCAGCGCGTTGTGGTTGTAGATCTCGCCGTTGAAGGTGATCGTGAACCGGCCCGTCGGCGACGCCATGGGCTGATGGCCGAGCGGCGACAGATCGACGATGGACAACCGGCGATGGCAGAACGCGATGCCGCTGATGGGATCGCTCCAGAAGCCCTGGTCATCCGGCCCCCGGTAAGCGATGGCCGCCGCCATGCGCGCGAGATCCTGACGTTCGCTGCCAGCCGCGAAGCCACCCGGAGAAGCAAAGCCTGCTATGCCACACATACGCTAGTCCTACCTCAATTGCGTGCCGACGAGGCGGCCGCCCATGCCCGGTTGTGGTCGCACGGGCAACGTCGGCCGGATCACCGGCTCCTGCACCTTGGAGGTGGTCGGCACGCGCACGAGATCGATCTGCGTTGCGCGCATCGCCACACCAAAGTAGATCCACACGAGTGGCCACTGGCCCTCGAGATTCACGAAGAACACCGACACGGCCAGGCCGAGCATGCCGAATACGAACGCGGTGTGATGGTCGCGCAGCACCGAGTGCTCCTGGGACGCGGCCCGCAGCGCGCGCTTCACACCGATCGTGATCAGCATGATGAAGCAGATCAGTCCGACCAGACCGAGGTTGAACCACTGGTACAGGTAGATGTTGTGCGTGGCGTAGCGGAACGGCATGACCCAGTACACGTCCCAACCGTAGCCGGTGAGCAGCGTGATCGGCTGTTCCCACATGAGCTCGACAACCTGCTTCCACAGGCCCGTGCGGCCGGACGACATTTCATCCGCATTGATGCCACCGCCGGTGAGTCGCTCAGAGATCATCTTCGCGGCCCCGGGGATCGCGAGCGCGCCGAGGAACACGCTGACGACCATCGCTATCAGCCCGCCGAACGCCCACATCGCAATCTTTTGCAGCGGCACGAATCGGCGGCACAGCCACGCGGCCCAGGCAGAACCGACGACGATGCCGACATAGGATCCGCGCGACACGGTGAGCAGCATGACGGCCAGCGAAGCGATCGCACCTGCCGCCCACATCGCGCGCCGAATGCCACGGCTCTCGAGCGCCACTGCAATGCTCACTGGCAACAGCGCGACGATGAGCGCCGCCGTGTCGTTGGCGTGGCCGAATACACCGAACACGCGCCCTTCTTCTGCGCCGCTCGTGCCGATATTGGTGCCGAGGTGAATGATGCCCGCCACGTCCGCGAGCGTCGCGATGTTCGCGATACCCAGTGCGGCAGCCAGCGCCTTCATGACAGTGCGCACATCGCGCTCGTCGTTCAGGGCGTGGAAAGCACCGGCGAAGTACAGCAGGTTGTCCAGCATTTCCGACTTTACGGTCATGCCGTTCAGGATCAGCTCATAGTGCGGGTACTTGATGACCAGCGCCGCAATCAGCCATGAGGCGATGGCATACGCGACCCAGATGCCGAACACCAGGTGCAGGCCGGGCAGCTCGAGCGCTGGCAAGCCACGCAGGGCAGAACGAAACATGAGTCCGAACAACAGTGCGTAAAGCACGGCGTTCTTTGCGCTGAGCCCCGGCCCGAGGCTGAGTTGCACGGAGAAGATCGCCAGCGCGGCGATGACCCCGATGAGCATGACGATGAGCCAGCGCATCAGTGTCCCCTCTGCTCGGCTACACGAAAGCCGGTTTTACGAACCCAGGAAAGCAGCACAAAGGCCTCCGGTACGCGCATCAGCAGAATCAGGCCGACGAACGCGATCATGTACACCACCGCGGCGAGCAGGATGCCCACGAGCCCGAAGGTGTGGGTCCAGAAGTTGTCGAGAATCGTGAGGCTGGCGAGCGCGGCGGCCAGCGCCGTGCGCGTCAGGCTCCACCACGGCAGCAGGTTGCGCACGCTGAGCTTGTGGACGCGACAGGAGTCGATGGCGAGCATGACGGCCTCCACCCAGCTCGCGATGACGAAGGCACCCATCGCGCCCGGCAGTCCCCACGCCGGCATCATGAAATACAGCGCGATGGCCCCAGCCACGAGTCCGGCCACGGCCGCGTGCACGAGGCCCATGGTTTTGCCGGACGAGCGCAGCAGCGGCGAAAAGTCGAAGCACTCGCGGATCACGACGATCATATGCAGCTGCAGGAGCAGCGCCGCCGGCAGGTAGGGTCTGCCGAACGCCAGCTCGACGAGCGGGTCCGCGTAGCGGATCGCGATCGCCACGAACGGAAACAGGATGATCGCGTTGACGACCGTCGCCTTCTTCCACAGCGCGAGCGACGCGTCGGGCGCGCGGTCCTGTCGCCGCACCATCTCCGGCAGGATCACGGTCGTCAGCGAGTTGCGCACCGTGATGACGACGGGCTCCGCGTACTTGCCGATGGTGAAATAGGTGAGTGAAATCGGGCCCATCAGTTTCGCGACGGCCACCGTGATCAGGTTGCGACGAGCGATCGCGAGCAGCGAGGTGAGTCCGGTTGGCGTGCAGAAGCGCACTTGTGCGCGCAGCGCGTCCGGGATCTCGGGCTCTTCAGCACTGCGGTCGAGGCGCCGCCACCAGATCGTCGACAACACGAAGCGCAGCGCTTCCATGGCGACCAGCGACCAGATGATGGCTTCGACGGTCTGGAAAACGGCGGCCGCCGTGATGCTCGCCAGCATGCGCGACGCGAGCCGCAGGGCCGTATAGACGATCACCATCTTCGGCTGCCGTCGCGAAACGAAGAAGAACTCCCAGAAATCCACGTTCACCATCAGCGGAACGTAGAGCGCGAGCGGCAAGAGATAGGGACCGACGAGCGAGCCGCCCGTCCCCAGGTCGAGCGCGACGAGGCCCGCGACGACGAGGAGACTCGACACTGCAGACAATTTCACGGTCGTGCGCACGACCCGCCACGGACTGTTCGGGTGCGCGGGGACGAAGTACAGCAGCGACTCGTTGATCTGGAAACTCGCGATGCTGTAGAGGATGCCGCCGTACAGGACGAACTCGCGGTACTGACCGAAGTCCGCGACCGGCATCAGCCGCACGAGCACCAGCGGGCTCAGCAGCATCAGGCTGTAATTGGCCAGGCGCGAGATCGTGAGGATCAGCGCCTGGTTGCCGATCTTCATGAACCGCCCCTCACGGACGCGCCTTCGGCGCCGGCGGCGCAACCTTCCACACCTTGGTGAAGCCGTCGCGCCCCGTGAAAATCTCGACGAACACCGGCGACGCCATCACCTCGGCGATGCCGTAGGCACGCATCGTCGCGCGTCCGTCTTCCTGGTTTTCACCGCTGCCGATCAGATAGATGGTGCCGCGATTCGGCTGGTCGATCAGCGCCTGCAGCTCCGCGCCGCTGCCGATGAGCTTCGCGTCGGTATAGAAATCGCGCGCGACACCGTCTTTCTCGTAGACGAACTTCTGCGCAATGTCCTTTGCATTGAGCCAGTAGTCGACGTGCCCGAGGTAGTACTGCTGCTGAAGCGAATCTTCCGCGACGATCACATCGCCGGGCAGCAGCGGCAAGGTGCGCATGAACTCTGCGGCGCCCTTGTGATCCGGGTTGATCGTGTAACCCGCATTCACCGTGCGCGCCACAGACGCGGGATTCACGATGAGCACACTACACACCGCCGCCGCAATCCAGATCGCATTCCGGCGGAAGTTCGCGAACATCCACTGCCCCATCGCCATCGCGCCGAGCAGGATGGGAATCGCCTGGCCATCCGTGTATCGCGGCAGGATCCACCAGCGTTGCGTGCCGATCAGGAACAACGGCAACCACACGCCGACGATGACGAACAACACGAAGTCTGGCACCGCCTGCCGATGCGCGAAGCGCCAGAGCCCCATGCCGAGAGCGCCGGCGACCAGCAAACCGGCGAGCAGGCTGTAGTAAGAGCCGATGATGTAGGGCCAGATGCTGGGCTTGCCGATCAACGCGCCGACGATCAGGCGCATCGAAGTGACGCCGCTCGCCTTGATCACCAGCACCTGCGCAACCGCGATCGCCACGCTGCCCAGGCAGAACAGGATCAGCCGTCCCGTCGAAACAGGGCCGTGACGACGCGCGAGCACGAGGCCCGCAATGATCAACAACGCCGCCACGTGATAGAAAAACAGGATCTGCGCGAGCGTGCCGGCCGCGACCAACGCCGCCGCGATCCAGGACATCGCCTGGCGCGGAATCGGACGCAACAGGAACCAGGCGGCTGCGCCCGCTGCGGCGACCGCCACGATCAGCAGCCACGGCGCGAAATCTGGAATCGCCGCCGCGGCCTTCGCGCCGTTTCGATCCGGCCCGACGCCATCCAGCGGCACGACATCGAAGTACTGCACGGCGATCCAGTGATCCATCGCCACGAATCCGAGGCCGGCGAGCACGAACGCAACGCCGCCCAGCAGGATCATTCGACGATTGCCCAGAACGAGTCCCGGAAACAGGAACAGGGGTGCGCTGAAGACCATCAGCGTGTGGAACTGCAGGCCCAGCCCGAACGCGACGACGGCGCCCAGCAGATAACCGATGTTCTGGGTGCGCTCCCACCGGAACAGCAACACGAGCAACGCGGCCACGCAGGTGACGAAGAACACGTACATGCGCGCCGTCTGGGCGGCGAGAATGAACTCCGGCAGCAGCGCCACGACGAACGCGAACGCCAGGCTCCACGGGGTCGACAGAAAACGGCGACCTGCATAGAACGCGATCGGAATGAGCGCGACGCCACACAGCGCCGATGGCAGGCGCATCGCCCATTCGGACGGCCCCAGCAGCTCGACCACCCAGGCCATGATGTAGATCTGAAAGATCGCGCGGACATACGGCATGCCGCTGGGAAAGGCCGACACGCCGTGATCGATGACGCCCATCATCGGCAACGCCATCGTCTTCTCGTCGCCGTGCAGGCCGACGACGCCCAGCCCCCAGAACCGCACCAGCGCGCCGAGGGCGATGATCGCGAGCAGCCCGATCATCTCGAGCTGGCGCGCGCTTTCGGCCGCCTGCGAAGTGGGACGGGGCGTGGGAACGAACCAGGACGCGACGTCCTGCAACGTCCGGTCGAAACCCTGGAGCGCTGCACTGATCGGCGACGGCCGGCGCGGCGCCAGGCCGTGGGTACTAGCGGGTGGCTGCATAGGGCTGTTCACGATCCTGGAAAACCAAACACTGTTATTTTTTTCGATGCACCTTCAGCACCGCCCACAGGACAACCCAGGTCGCCCCGGTTTGCCTGAAATGATTCGGTGTGCGCCGCGCGCGGGACTGCGGCGCGGCGCGGACTGCGAACGGTCATCGACCCGCCCCCCGGGGCTTCGATCAATACGCTTTTTCGTCCCTGAGCACGCGCACGGCCGTGAGCGCGAGAATCTTCAGATCGAGCAACGGTGACCAGCGGCGCAAGTATTCGAGGTCGTAGTTCACACGCGCCTGCATGTCTTCGACGCGCGTCGTCTCGCCACGGCAGCCGTTGATCTGCGCAAGCCCGGTGATGCCCGGCGGCGCCTTGTGGCGAACCATGTAGCCCTTGATGAGCTGGCGATATTCCTCGTTGTGGGCCACGGCGTGCGGCCGCGGTCCGACGAGGCTCATCGTGCCCTGGAGCACATTGAAGAGCTGTGGCAGCTCGTCCAGCGAATATCGGCGCAACAGGCGGCCGAGCCGCGTGACACGCGAGTCCGTCCGAGTGGCCTGGTTGACCTTGTCGCCATCCTCGAGCACGGTCATCGTGCGGAACTTGTAGACGAGGATCTCGCGGCCATCCAGTCCATAGCGGCGCTGCTTGAAGAGCGCGGGACCGGGGGACGTCAACCTCACGCCGAGCGCAATCAGCAACATCAGCGGCGCGGCAAAGAGCAGGATGCCGAGCGCGAACGCCACGTCCGTCATGCGCTTCACCAGGCCACCGTAGCCGTAGAAGGGCGTGTCGGACATCGACACCACCGGCATGCCGAGCAGCTCGCCCGTGCGCGCCTGGATCAGATCCATCGCGCCCAGGTCCGGCAGGTAATAGATCGAGACGGTGGTGTTGCGCAGCTCCTGGACCAGGTCCATCACCCGCTGCAACTGCCGCATCGGCAGCGCGACGAAGATCGCGTCGATCTGATTGCGACGGACCGCATCGAAGATCTCCGGCATGGCGCCGAGCCGACGCATGCTGCCGAAGTGACCGAGACGATCCGGGCTGCGGTCGTCGAAGAAACCATGCACCGTCATGCCCAGCGAGCGCGAGTTCCGCGTGATGCGGTCGGCCATCAGCATGCCGACTTCGGTGCAACCCACGAACGCGACGCGGCGCATGGACTTGGCATGGTTCAGCAGCCGGCGCAGCATTTCGTGCAGGCCGACAGTCACGATCACCAGTATCGCCGGTGTGAGCAGGGCCCAGGTCAGAACGACACGGCGAGGGAATTCCTCGCTGTATTTCGTGACATAGCCAATGCCCAGCAGGATTGCGCAAATCACCATCCACCGAACCAGCACGCTCAGCGCAAGCGGAACCGTAGCCGGCAGCACAGGTTGCTTGCCGTTGGTGCGGCCGCGCGGAAGGATCGAGCTCAGTATCGCCACTGCCACAGCGAGCACCTGGAAGTAATCCACGAACGCTGCGTCGTAGAACTGACAAAGCAATACGAGCGCGGCGACTGGAATCACCGACGGCAGGATCGCCTGTAGCAGCGATACGAGCGCGATAGAGAAACCGCGCGTGAACATTACGGGATCGGTCATATGAGACTCGGAAGCAACTCAGCGTTGGGCACAGCGGTGTCGAGCAAGTTTCGATCCCATCTGTGAAGCCCTTCGCAGCCGTAAGCTGGGCCGCATGCTCACGGATGCTGCGCATCGCCTCGTCACACACGAACCGTGTTCCAACAGCGACAGACGCGGTTTCGCGACCCACGCGTTTCGAGACGATCGACGCTTGACTTAATGCTTTTCGCGTCTCTTCCGCGTCGCTGACTGACAAAGCGTGTCGGTCGTCCGCGACCGGCAGCATTGCCCGGTCAATCAGTAAGTTACGGTCTTTGCGACGCATTCTTTCCCAAGCCCTGTCTGCCAGCGGCAACAAAAGCGCGGCCATTGCGAGCTATAGCTCGGCCGCAAGTCCCTTCTAAACCTCAATCCCTTCAACGAGTTGCACGGAGTGGCACAGCCGTTGCACTTCTGCTTCCCGTTGCCACGTGCTCGAGCATGACCTTCGCAGGTTTTGTTCCCGCCCAGGCAAAGTCGAAGCGCGATCCAGATCGGACGCGTCCGTACCGGGGAGAAGCGGTACAGGACGAGCCACGGTCGAGACGACGCTGACGCTCGAAACGGGTTTGGTCGTTTTTTGGATGGGGTCGCACATTTATGAGAACCGTCACGGGTTCATGGATTCCTTTTGCCTGCGTTTCTGTGGTGCTGGCGGCTTCGCTGACTGCCTGTGGCGGCAGTGGCGATGCGAGCTCGACCGCGGACCAGACCGCCCCGCCGGTCACACTGCCCGCGCCCGTTCCGGCGAACCACGCGCCGACGATTTCCGGCTCGGCCCAGACGAAAGCCGTCTCGGGGACGGCCTACTCCTTCAAACCCACGGCCGCCGATGCGGACCAGGATGCCGTCACCTTCACGATCGCGAACAAACCGAAGTGGGCTGCGTTCAACGCAACGACCGGTCTGCTTTCCGGTACGCCCGCCGCCGCGGATGCCGGCACGTACGCCGCCATTGAAGTTGCGGCGACCGATGGCAAGGACGTCACTGCCCTGCCCACCTTCGCGATCACCGTGACCGCCGCACCGGCCGTGTCGAAGAGTGTTTCGATCTCATGGACGCCGCCGACGCAGAACGACGACGGTTCGACATTGACCGACCTGGCCGGTTACAAGATCCACTACGGCTCGGCGTCGAAGAGCTACACGCAGAGTGTGGCGCTGACCAGCGCGGGACTGACGCGTTATCAGCTCGACTCCTTGCCGAGCGGGAAAATTTTCATCGCGATGACGGCAGTGAATGCGCAGGGCGCCGAGAGCGAGTTCTCGCCGGAGCTGAGCGTTACGGTGAATTGATCTCGACCTGAATGTCGAAGTCGAGGGAGGTGCTGGCATCCGTCTGCATCTCCACCACGGCGGTGATCGCAGGTTGTTTCCGATCGAGCGTCGACGAGTACCAGCCAAGCGGGGGGTGTTCGGACGCGGTCACGAGACGACCTGCGAGCGCGGCGGGCCAGGTCATCGTCAAGGTGACCCCTTCGCGTTTGGCGACGAGCGTGTTCGCACCCACGCTCACGCCGCACCCTGGCGCGAAGTGCCAGAACCATTCGAGTCGATGCGGCCCCTTGCACTCGATCTCGTCGGTCACGAGCAGTCGCTTGCGGGCTGCGTCATACATCCAGCGACGCCGATGCTTTACGGGATCCGACAGACGCGTGTAGCCATCGTGGGTCGCGACGAGCCGACCGCTGTCCGGCAAGGTCTCGAAAGATTCCACGCGCGCTTCCGCGTGCTGCAACCACAGGAAATTCCCGGCTTTGACGGACTGGTCTTCGCCATCCACGCGCATCGTGTTGTGCGCGGAAGTGCCGCGAAAATAGTCCCGCCAGCGTCGTTCCGTGTGATACGCGAAGGTGCCGGGATCGATCAGGATGGGCAGCCCGCCTGCGCTGAGCGTGAAAGCGAGCGCGTCCGCATGGCCGTGCGCGGCGATCGACAGATAGCCGAGCGGACCTGAGTCGGCGACGATGCGCACTTCCTGAGGCGTCTCGAAATCGCTGCCGAGGATGAAGTACCCGCCCTGGGGAAATTCACGACGCACCGGCAGCGTCATCTCTTCCAGCCGCGTGCTGAGGCGCGAGAAGGTGATCTCCGCGTCGTCGCCGAGCAGCCAACGCGATTTCTCGTCGAAGTGCCGCGCTTTTCGCTTGAGATCGGCGCGCTGGAACATCACCGCACCGGTGGCCAGCAGCGACGAGTACGGATCGAACTCGTGCGACGGGTCGAAACGCACGAGCAGGCCATCATCGGCGTCGCCGATCTGCGGCACGTGGCCGCCGACGTCCATGATGCTCGCGAGATATTCGAACATCGACAGCAGGCGCTGCCAGTAAGCCGGACCGAAATCGAGATCGTTGGCACGCGCCACGAGGCCCGCGACCAGCATCATGTCGGCGACGGCGTGGTGGTACCACACCGCCTGTTCCTTGTTCACGCCGTCCGCGAACGTCTGTAGCGTCGCTTCGCGCTCGAGCTCGGTATGAGCCTGCACGCGCCATGGCGCGCTCTGCTCCCACATCGGCCAGGTGCATCCGCCGATGAGCAGGCCCGTGGCCTCGCCCATGAGGTGATTGTTCGCCGAAGAGTGCCGCGACAGATGTCCCGCGATGAAATGGCAATGCTGATAGATCGACGTCAGCCAGCGCGCGCGGAACGCTTCGCCCGCCGCGCCCTGAAATAGCGGCGACGCGTCCGAACCGAGCAGATGCCAGGCGAACGACCAGTTGGTGAGCCGAATCGCATGCTCGAGGCTGCTGCACCAGTTCACACCGAATGGATACGGCGCCTGCTCGAACCACGAGTCGAGCAGCACCTTGCAGCCGTCGGCGTATTTGCTGTCGTGGGTCAGTCGCCACGCCTGCGCGAGCGTCACGAGCTCGAGGTGGCGGTTGATCTCCCACAGATATTTGATGTCGCCGACATTGCGCGGATTGCGATAGTCGAGGCTCTTACCGAACACCAGCGGTGCGGTCGTGCCCGTGCGCGGATCGGTGTTCCACTTCGGCGGGAAGCCGAGCACCGCATTCTCCATCGCGAACACGTGAAACGCACCGGACAGGATGCGATCTGCCGCTGCGGTGTATCGGGAGGTTTCGAATTGCTTCGGCAGCGATTTGAGCCAGGCGTTACCGGCGGGACCCGCAGGTAACGGTGCCTTGGCGAGGCCCAGTCCCCATCGTTCTGCCCTCGCCCGAACAGCCCGCCCGACGCGAAACGCGATCTCGCGACTGCTCATGGCGCGGACGCGCGCCACGCGCCATTTGAGACTCATGCGGCGCGAGTGCGGGCCGGCTGGCTTTCGGCCTGGGCAGCGGGACGAACTTCAACGACGGGGTCCGTCGTCGGCTTCACGGGCGTGACGGTCGAATCCGGCGCGAACACCGCTTCGTAAGCCGCCAGCAGCCGCGGCACCTCGTGATCCCACGACAGCTCGTTCGCCACGCGCAGGCGGCCGAAGCGGCCCATGCTGAAGCGGCGATCCTCATCGTCCAGTAGCGACAGCAACTTATCGGCCATGTCGACCGGATCGTTGTGCCGCGCGTACAGCGACGCTTCCTGCGCAGAGAAACGGCCTTCGGTGAGATCGAACTGCACGATCGGCTTGCCGAGCGCCATGTACTCCATGATCTTGTTCATGGTGGACTTGTCGTTCATTTCGTTCGCGACGTCCGGATTCACGCACACATCGGACGTATTGAGCATCGCGAGCAGCTCGGCGTCCGGCACGCGACCGGTGAAAGTGACGTAGTCCGCGATGCCCATCTCTGCGGCCATCGCCTTCATCGCGTTCAGCTCGGTGCCGCCGCCCACGAGGCCGAAGTGAACGTCTTCGCGTCCCTTGTCCTTTACGATGTGACGAACGGACTGCAGCAGCAGATCGATACCTTCCTGCCGACCCATCACGCCGACATAGCCGACGAGATAGCGCCGGCCCTTCTTGAGTGCGGGCGTCGGCGGCAGGATCTTGAGCCGGTCGAGACTCGGGCCGCTGCGCACGACGAACACCTTGTTCGGTGGCATGTGGCCGCGCTCGAGCGCGATTTTTTTGTACGACTCGTTCGTCGCGATCGACACGTCCGCGCACTTGAACGTCAGTCGCTCGAGCAGAACCATCAGCTTGTAGAAGAAATCGCGGCGGCCGAACTTTGCTTCGTACAGCTCGGGATTGATGTCGTGGTGATCGAACACGAACTTCTTGCCGAACAGCTTGAAGAAGCCGCCGACGAGGAAAATGGTGTCCGGCGGATTGCACGCGTGGATCACGTCGAAGCCGCGGCCGAACAGCACGCGGAAGGCGAGCGTCATCTGCGCGAGGAACGCCCACAGATATTCGACGGCATAGCCGTACCAGCGATCGGCCTCGACCGGCAAGGAGTGACGATAGATGGCGACGCCATCGATCTCCTCGAAGCTCTTCTCGTAGCCTTTGCCCTTCGGGCAAATGATCGACACCGTGTAGCCGTGTGCGGTGAGCGTTGTCGCCTCCTGCCACACGCGCCGGTCGAAAGGGCTCGGCAGGTTTTCGACGATGATCAGTACGCGCTTGTGTTTTACGCTGTTATTCACGTTATTCGCCACGAGGGTCTACCAGCAGATTCCGGAGTACTGCGCTGAAGAGCCAAAGTCAGCCTTGATGCGCACCAGGTCGATCACCTTCTGTTCCGGCCGCAGAAGCGCAGGCACCTGCGTGAATTCAGTCGCGCCGTTGCCGATGACGATGACGTCGGCGTGGTCCACCACGTCGCTGATGCTGTCGCGCATGAGCTTCGCGATGTGCGGAATGTGATTGAGGATGTAATCCCGGTTGGCGCCGGTAAGCTTCGCGAGGTTGACGTTCTTGTCGTAGAGCGCGAGGTCGTAGCCCTTGCCGATGAGCCGCTCGATCATCTCGACGAGCGGGCTCTCACGCAGGTCATCCGTGCCGGCCTTGAAGCTGAAGCCAAGGATGCCGACCTTGCGCTTGCCTTCGCTCAGCACCATGTCGAGGCCGCGCCGCACGTGCGCTTCATTGCTCGGCAGGATGGAGCTCAGAATCGGGGTTTCGACGTCGAGGGTGCGCGCGCGATACGTGAGCGCACGAACGTCTTTCGGCAGGCACGAGCCGCCGAAGGCATAGCCCGGACGCAGGTAATACGAAGACAGGTTCAGCTTCGTATCACGACAGAAAATGTCCATGACCTCGAAGCTGTCGATCGACAGCGCCTTGGAGATCGAGCCGATTTCGTTCGCGAAGCCGACCTTCAGCGCATGCCAGGTGTTGTCGACGTACTTCACCATCTCCGCCGTCTCGAGGGACGTGCGGAACACCGGGGCGGTGAGGCCTTCGTAAAGCATCATCAGCCGGTCGCCGGCACGCGAGTCGCTCTCGCCGATCACCGTTTTCGGCGGATGGTAGTAATCGTTGACCGCGGTGCCTTCGCGCAGGAATTCCGGGTTGAAGCAGACGCCGAAACCTTCGTTCGCTTTCTTGCCGGAGCCCTGCTCGAGCGCGGGAATCACGACGGACCGCATCGTACCCGGCAGGATCGTGCTGCGGATGACGACGACGTGGTAGCGCTCGATATCGCGCAGCGCCTCACCGATTTCCTCGCAAACCTTGCGGACGAAATCGAGTTTGAGGCTGCCGTTGTGCTCGCTCGGCGTGCCGACGCACACCAGCGAGATCTCCGAGTCACGGATTGCGTCCGCGGTCGCTGTGGTGGCGCGTAGTCGGCCGTCTTCGGCGGCGGAGCGGATGATGTCCTCCACGCCCGCCTCGATGATCGGCGAACAGCCCCGATTGATCAGGTCGACCTTCGTGGTGTTCTTATCAACGCCAATGACCGCGTGCCCACCAGCTGCCATGCAAGCTGACGAGACCGCTCCGACATATCCCAAACCAAATACGCTGATTCGCATTTGGCGTGAGCACAGCAGGAAGCGTTCCTGAGGGTGAGGGGGTGTTTTATGCGGTGCGGCTAGCGCATCGCACGCGGTGGACGCCCCCCTGAGAGTCCTGTCGGGGTACGGCCGTAGACCGGTCCCTCGGGACCTCGGCCGAATGCATCCCTGTATTCGGACGCCCCGATAGGACTCTCAGGAAGGCATCCACCGCCTCGAGGCGGCGGACGGCATCACCGGCGAAACGCTGTTGGGAGTGAGAGGCCCCTGCTTGAGTTAAGTGGCCGGCGTCTCGGGTGTTGCGGCCTTGCCGAATTGTGCCGCGTCGATGTGGTGCTTTTCGAGCAAGTCGTACAGCGTCGGGCGAGTGACGCCCAAGAGCTCTGCAGCTCGTGAAAGATTTCCACGCGCTACAGCCAAAGCTTGCCGAACCGCCTGGGTCTCGGCTCGTTGGCGGGCGACGCGAAGGTTCAGGTACTCGGGGTCGTCACCCGGGTCCTGCAGGCCGAGGTCACTGGCTGTAACCACAGCGCCCTCCGCCATGATCACCGCGCCCTTGATGCGGTTCTCCAGCTCGCGCACGTTACCCGGCCACCGATGGGCCTGAATGGCGCGAATGGCGTCCGGAGCAAGCCCGCGAGTCGGCCGGCCGAAGCGCTCAGCAGTGCTCTGCAGGAGAAACTGAGCGAGCAGCAGGCTGTCACCCTGGCGCTCGCGCAATGGCGGCACGCGGATCGTGACTTCACTTATTCTGTAGTACAGATCCTCGCGGAACGTCGTGCCCGCGATGAGCTGATCGATAGGCCGGTGCGTCGCGCAGATGAAGCGCAGGTCCAACGGAATTGGCGTGCGGCCGCCGATCCGATCGACAGTGCGTTCCTGCAAAACGCGCAGCAGCTTCGCCTGCAAGGACGCCGGCATTTCGCCGATCTCGTCGAGAAATACCGTGCCCGTGTCGGCGAGCTCGAGCTTGCCGGGCGTGCGCTTTGCAGCACCGGTGAACGCGCCTTTCTCGTAGCCGAACAGCTCGCTCTCGAGCAGCGTGTCGGGAATAGCGGCGCAATTGATAGCCATGAACGGCTGGTGCGAACGTCCTGAGAGACGATGCAGCGCGCGCGCCATGAGCTCTTTACCGGTGCCGCTCTCGCCGAGCACGAGACACGTGGCGTTCGTAGGCGCGACCTTCTCGATGGCGCGGCAGAGACTGCGCATCGCGTCGCTGACGCCGATGATGCCCTCCAGCGCCATGGCGCCCGTCTGCTCGCGCAGGCGGCCGTTCTCGACTTCCAGCTCGCGAATTCGAAACGCCCGACGCACGACGATGGACAGCACCGCCGCGTTGATGGGCTTGTGATAGAAATCCGTCGCGCCCAGACCGACGGCCTGCACGGCGAGCTCGCGCGCATCGTGCTCGGTCATCGCGATGATCTTGGTATCGGGCGCGATGTTCAGAATCTGGCGCAACAACTCGAGCGCCGGCACCGCAAATTGCGGCTCCTGCGCACTGCCGAGATCGAAGAGCACGACGTCCGGCTCGAGCCGGCGCACCAGCGCCAGCGTCTGCTCGGAAGCTTCGCTGAAAGTGACGTCCAGGTCCGCGAAGATCGTTTCGAGCTCGCGGCGCAAGGCACGGTCATCCTCCAGGATCAGGAGCTTCCGCCGTTCCCTTTCTTCAGAGCCCATGTCACTCCTCGAACACTAAGCAAGCCAAAACCATTCGCGGGGCCACGCATCGGGACGAGCTTTCCGACCCACATCGGAAGGCACATCGCGCAGCTCGACCGGCGACACTCATCGAGTGCCGTCATCGAGCTCCTTGGCCCATGAAGACGACTTCCGCCGTCTGCAGCAGGATCGCGAGATCGAACAACAGATTGTTGTTCTTGATGTAATAAAGATCGTACTGAAGCTTTTCGAGGGCGTCCTGCTCGGACGACCCGTACGGATAGCATAGCTGCGCCCAGCCAGTGATTCCCGGCTTCACGCAGTGGCGCTGCACGTAGTATGGAATTTTCTCCGACAGCTCGGCCACGAACGCCGGCCGCTCCGGCCGCGGGCCCACAAAGCTCATGTGACCGCGGAACACGCAGAGGATCTGCGGCAGCTCGTCGATGCGGCACTTTCGGATGAATGCGCCGACACGCGTCACGCGTGAGTCGCCCTTCTGCGCCCAGATCGCCTTGCCACCGGCTTCGGCATCGGTGCGCATGCTGCGGAACTTCAGCACGTTGAACACTTCGCCGGCGAGCCCGACGCGCGGCTGCGCGTAGAAGATGGGTGCGCGCCAGCCCTCTTCGATCTTGATGGCGAGGATCGTCACGAGCATCAGTGGCCAGGTGACCAGCAGGATCGCAGAGCTGGCAATGAGGTCCAGTGCGCGTGCCGAGAACAGGCGGAGCGTGTCGCGACGGAAACCCTCGCCGAAGATCATCCAGCTGGGATTCAGCACGTCGATACGCACGCGACCGGTCTCGCGCTCGAGGAACGTCAGCAGCTCTGTGATGTCCGTGCCGGCGAGCCGGCACTCGAGCAACTCGAGAATCGGGAAGTGGCGGCGGCGATCGTCCATGGCGACGACGACCTCATCGATGTCGTATTTCGCGCAGGTGTCGCTGAGGCGCGCGCCAGGCTCCAGCAGCTGCTCGGGCGGCACGGTGCAGTCCTCACCCGCTGGCTGTACGAATCCCACGAGCGTGAAACCGCGGCGATCGGACCGACGGCGCAGCATTGAAATCGGCGACGCGTTTCGACCGCAGCCGTAGACCAGGACGCGGCGCTTGAAGAGCGATTCGTCGACGACTTTCGAGAACACGACACGCGAAAGCGCGAGACCCGTGAGCGCACCGGCTGTCGCAAACGCCAGGATGCCGCGGTCTGTCCAAAGACCTGGAACCAGATAGAAGAGGCACGTGAGAGCAGTCACCGCGACGAAAATGGCGATACCGATACGCACAGCCACGCCGCCGGCGCGCGCGCGCTGCCGAGTGCTGTAGAGCCCAAACGCCAGCAAGCTCACCACCATCAGCAGGCTGAACAGGACTGCCCGAGGCCACAGGTAGGTGACGTGCGCGTCGAAGGCCGCAAGATCGACCTGCGTGCGCACCATCGACGCGATGATGAACATCGCGAAGAACCAAAGGGCTTCGACAGCCGTGAGCACTGCAAAGGGCAGGTGCACGTACTGACCGAGTAGGCGGGTTCTCATTCTCTCGGATCGTCAGACGTAACGCGCTTCGGTGCGCTTTACAGCGGAGTGTAAAGAACTTATTCGCCGGGTCCGTGAGCCTTCTCACACTTGTATCGCACCGCCGGGACTAGAGTGCATCGGTCGTCCAGTCCAACTACACAACCAAGGTCGACTCCCATGCAGCAGTTTCCGCCCGCCGACCGGCTCGAGCCGGCCGCGCAGCCCGCCCTCGCTGAGAAATCCGACGTTTCAGCCGCCAACCAGGCCCGCATAGACGCAGACCACGGTTCGACCGGCTGGAGCGCCTACGACGTGTGGCGCACCCGCATCCGCGTCCTCCGGCCGGATGTCGATACCGACCGAGCCGAGCCGACGTAATCGATAGGCGTCAGCTCGTAGGCCTCCCCGTAGGCCGCGGTAGTCCGGCTCCAGCATGGCCAGGCCCTCCGCGGATGGATCGGCTTCGGCCTGGCACCTGAGCTTGGCACGCCTCCACTAGCAGGCCCCACTTCAGCACTCGCAGGCGTGATTGCCCGTCGTACACGCGCCGCTTTTTGCCCGATATTCGGCCGCGCATCCCGCCCACCAGCCGCGCTCACGAACGGCGCCTCAGTCGAAAAAACGCTCCACACGCCGCTCCTCACCCATTTCGTGAGCCCCAACACCTTTTTGTTTTTCATAATCCGGACCCTATGCGCCTGTTCCCGCGCATCGAAGGCACAGGCGGCGTGTACCGGCTCGACTGGATCGAACAACTCAAACTCAAGCTGACGGCAGCCCCCACCGCCAGCCGGGTCGCCCGGGTTAGTCCGGTAGTGTGGAGCCTCGGCTACACCAGCCTGCTCACCGACATCTCCACAGAGATGGTGAACAGCGCCCTGCCCGTCTATCTGGTGCTGCACCTCCACCTGAGCCCGCTGCAATTCGGCGTAATCGATGGGCTCTACAACGGGCTCGCAGTCGCACTGCTCAGCATCGTCGCCGGGCTGGCGGCGGATCGCTGGGCCCGCCACAAGGAAATGGCAGGCGTCGGGTATGGACTTTCCGCCATCTGCAAATTGCTGCTGATGGCCACAGGCAGTGCCTGGCTACTGATTGCCGCGATCGTCGGGCTGGATCGCGCCGGCAAGGGCATCCGGGCTGCGCCGCGCGACGCCATCATCTCCTTCAATACGGAGCGCAACGTCCTCGCCAGTGCGTTCGCGGTTCATCGCGCGCTGGACGCGGGCGGCGCCCTGCTCGGCCCGATCGCGGCGTTCGTGATACTCGATCAACTGCCTGGACAGTTCGACGTGCTCTGGCTGACCAGCTTCGTGTTCGCCGTCATCGGTTTCTCGGTACTGGGTCTCTTCGTACCGGCGTCCCGCAGTGCTGAAGCGACCGCCGCGCGCGCACGCAGCTCGGACTCCAATCCCGCGGTGAAGTCGACGACACGCGAAGCATTCGCGCTGCTCGGCACACGAAAATTCGGTGCGATTGCCGCCTGCGCGCTGATTCTCTCGGCAGTCACAGTAAGCGATGGATTCATCTACCTGCTCCTCCAGCAACGCACGAACGTTTCGGCGAGCTGGATTCCCCTCTTTTACGTCGGCACTGCGTGTTTCTACATGGCGCTCTCGGTGCCCGCCGGCGCACTCGCCGATCGCATCGGGCATCGTCAGGTGCTGCTCGGCGGTTACGCCATTCTGGCCATCGTTTATGCAACGATCTTTCTGCTCCCGAAAGCTGGATGGCCCGCAGCGCTCGTCTGCCTCGCGTTGATGGGTGCTTACTACGCCGCGTCGGAAGGCATACTCATGGCCCTTGCGAGCGCCATCATTCCGGGGCGCACGCGCACGAGCGGGCTTGCCCTCATCGGCACGGCGATCGGACTGGGCAAGATGGTCTCGTCGGTGCTGTTCGGGTGGCTCTGGGATTCGTATGGCAAACCCGCTGCCGTGATGACCTTCGTCGCCGGAATCGTGGGAGCACTGATCGTCGCGAGCCTGTGGCTGCGAAGCGCGCTCCAGGAGCAGCAGGTTGTCGAGCAAACGTAAGCGGCGGGGCCCGGGAATTCGTCAGCGACAGGTCGGTGCCATCAAGCGTGTGCCACTGTTCGCCGGACTCTGTGTGCTGGGTGTCGGCACGGTCGCAGGCTATATCTTCCACGTGAAGTCGCGGAACGCGCTGCCGCCTGCCGAAGTTCCTGAGGCGCAAACTCCCGCAATTCCAGAACAAGCCCCCCCTTTGAGTGAACCGCCTGCAGTTGCTCAGGAAGATTCGCCTGCCGTAACGCCCGCGCCGAATACTCCTGCCTCGACGGGGCCGGCAACCACAGCGCCTGTTGCCGCTGCCGAAAAACCTGCGAAGGCCGTTCCGCCGAAGGCGGCCTTCGCGCCCTCACGTATTTTCTTTCGCCACAACGGAGTGGAAGCTCACTACGGCAAGGTCGCCTACGTCTCGCCCGACAAACCCAATCTGCCGCAGTTCGTCGACAGCCTTTCCTGTGAAGTGGTGTATGTCGCCGGTGGCGAAGGAATCTGTCTTTCGGCAAAGCGTGGTGTCATCACGCGCTATTCCGCGCGGATATTTAACGCCAGCACCTTTGTGCCGCACGCGCAGTTCGAGATCAACGGTGTGCCGAGCCGCGCGCGCGTTTCGATCGACGGAAAACTTGCAGCGTTTACCGTCTTCGTTGCCGGGCACGGCTACACCACACTCGACTTCTCCACGCAGACGCTGATCGTCAACACGACGAATGGCGAGCCCATTGCGGATCTCGAGACGTTCGACGTGACCCGCGACGGCAAGCCGTTCAAGGAAACGGATTTCAACTTCTGGGGCGTCACGTTCACGCCCGATGCGCGCGAGTTCTACGCCACGCTGTCGAGCGCCGGAAAGCACTTTCTCATTCACGGCAACATCGCGGAGCGCACGGCGAAGGTCATTCACGAGAACGTCGAGTGCCCTTCCCTTTCGCCGGACGGCACGCGGGTCGCCTACAAGAAGCGGTTCATCATCGATAACCGCATCGTGTGGCAGCTGCACGTTCTCGATCTCGCCACCGGCAAGGAAACCGCGCTGGCGGAGAAGCGCAGCATCGATGACCAGCTGGAATGGCTGGACGAGCACACTGTGCTGTATTCGGTGCCGGAGACTGCAGATGACTCTTCGCCCAGCACGGATGTGTGGAGAGCGGCGGCCGATGGGCGGAGCCAGCCCAGGCTGTATTTGCACAAAGCTTATTCGCCAGCAGCAGTTCGTTAGGGATTGAGTTTCAAGAAGGCTGATCAAGAAGCCCTCATCACCCGGCGGCTGAGAAGCCGCTCTTAGCCGCCCGGCGACTGAGGGCTTCTTCGCATTGAGACCTTCAAAAAAGATTCGGCCCGGTCACCTCTTTCGAGATGACCGGGCCGTGTTCCTACAGTCCCAATCCGCTTAAGGCGTAATCGCCGTATTGCGAATCGTCGCGAGCTCCGTGCTGCTCAGCGCGCGGTTGTACACGCGGACCTCGTCGATGCGGCCCTGGAAGTAGTCCGTGCTCGACGCCGTGCCACCGATATACAGCGGCGTTGTGCCACTGACGATCGAGCCGCTCGCCCCATTCGTGCTCACCAGTGTGCCGTTCACGTAGAGCGACACAGTCGCACCGTCGTACGTCACCGCTACATGGCTCCAGGTGTTGAGGGCCAGAGCAGTCGGTGCCGTCACCGTCTCCGTGCCGCTACCCACAACCGCGCCGCCGTACGGACGCATCGTGCCAGTCGTGCGACCGGAGTAGAGCCAGTAACCATTCGTCTCGCGACGGATGATCGTCCGGTTACCCGTCTGGTTCGCCGTCGGGTACACCCAGGCCATCACTGTCATGCCGGCAGTGAGGTTGAGTGACGTCGACGACCCGATGAACACGCGTGTGCTCGTGCCGTTGAAGACCAGCGAATTGCCGAACTTGCCGGACGTCGTCCACGAACCCGCTGTCACCGTACCCAGGTTGTTGTTGCCGCTGGCGTCCGCCACCGAAGAACCCGTGCCTTCGTTGAAGGAGTAAGCAGCCACCTGGCCATACGTGATCGGCGCGTTGAACGTCACCGTGATGGTGTCCGTGCTCGTCCGATTCGACAGGTCCGTCGCCGTAACCGTCAGCAGGTTCGAGCCCGGCTGCAGCGTGATAGCGGCAGTCGTCCAGCTCGTCGTGCCTGTCGCGGTACCGGTGCCACCGCGGTTGTTCACCCACGTCACCGACTTCACCTGACGGTTGTCCGATGCCGTGCCACCCAGGGTGACAGTGTCAGCCGTGACCGTCGCCGTCGTGGCTGTCGTCGGGCTCGTGATCGTCACGACCGGGTTGCTCGTATCGGCGGCCGTCGTCGAGAAGACAGTCAGCGCATCCGTGTTGGTGTTACCGGCGGCATCGCGCGCCGTCACCGTCACCGTCTGCGTCCCGTTGATGACCGGGATCGACGCGGCCGACCACGTGGTCGTACCCGTTGCCGTACCCGACACCCCGATCGAGCTGACCCACGTGACCTGCGTGACGCCCACGTTGTCGGACGCCGTGCCGCCGATCGTGATCGTGTTCGCCGAAGTCGACGTCGACGTGCCCGAGGTCGGGCTCGTGATCGTGATCGTCGGCTTCGTCGTATCCGGCGGCAGCGAGTACGTCACACCAATGGTGTCCGTACTCGTGTTGCCGGCGCTGTCCGTCGCCGTGACCGTGATCGAGTTCAGACCCAGCTGCAGCGGGATGTTGCTGGCCGTCCACGTGGTCGTACCAGTCGCCGTGCCCGAGCCACCCAGAGCATTGCTCCAGGTCACCGAGCTCACAGCAGTGTTATCCGAAGCAGTGCCACCAAGACTGACCGTCGCGGTCGTCACGCTGGTGGTCGACGCACTCGTCGGCGACGTGATCGTCACCGTCGGGTTAGTCGTGTCCGGAGCGACACGCGTCACGGTCAGCACCTTCGAGCCCGTGTTGCCCGCAGCGTCCTTCGCAAAGACCGTGATCGTGTTCGTGCCCAAGGTCAGCCCGACACTGGCGACCGACCAGCTCGTCGTACCCGTGGCCGTGCCGTTACCGCCCGCACTGTTAGTCCAGGTAACCGAAGTCACACCCACCGCGTCGGCAGACGTGCCGGCGAGTGCCAGCGTGGCCGCGGACGTGCTGAACGTGGCGCCAGTCGTCGGCGCGGTGTACGCAACAGTCGGCGCAGTGGTGTCCTGCGATGCAGACGGCGCGAACACCACGTCAACCCAGTAGTTGCTCGAGTTGTAGCTCGCAGTCGGGAACGTGCTCGGACCGCCATACGCGTACACACCGTTACCACCCGACGCGCTCTCACTCAGAGCGTGGAGCGGGCCGGTGTCGATGCTGCCATTCGCGAAGTACAGCGAATCGCTGGAGTAACGGCCATTCGGCGCCGTGTACGCCACCACATACGTGGTGTTCGCCGTGATCGTGATGGGCGATGAGAAGGTCGCCGTCTGCCAGCCGGAAGTGCTCTCACTCCCGAACGTGGCGCTACCCAACAGCGAACCGGCCGACGTCCACAGCGTGCCGACATGCGTGCCAACGTTGCCTTCGCTCTTGTAGAAGCGGACGCCAGTGATCGTGCCGTTCAGGTCAGAACGGAACTTCACACCGAGCTGCAGTGCCGAGGTCTCTTCATCTTCGAGCACTGTCGGTGTCGCACCACCGCTGAACAGGCTGCATGGGCAGTTCACCGGAACAGTCGTCGCGACTGTCACAGTGATCGTCGACACAGCCGACTGGATGTTGCCGCTGTCGTCAATCGCGCGGGCCTTGATCGTGACCGAACCGAGGGCCGTCGGCGTCCAGTTGAACGCCCACGTCTCGCGGCCAGTCGCCGGGCGCCACGTGGTGCCACCGTCGACCGACACCTCGACACCACCCACCACGCCGCCCGGCGCGTCGAGCGCCGTGCCCGAGATGGAGATGGGCGAGTTGATCTGCACAGTGCCGCCGGCGGCAGGCTGCGTAATCGTCGCCGTCGGAGCAGTCGTGTCCGTGCTCTGAGTCGCGGCGAAGAGGCCGGTCTGCAGGGTGTTAGCCGGGACACCCATGTCAGCGAACAGGTTGACGGTCGCCTGCTGCATGTTCAGATCGGCCTGCTCGTTGCCGCGATCGTGGTTCTGATCGAGACCCCACGACCACTGGATCGTGCCAGCGCCGAACACCAGGGCTCCGCTGCTCGCCTTATAGAGAGTGAGTGCATGCGTCTGGGTCTGCGGCACGTAGGTCGAGCCGTAGTCCGTCAGCGAGGGTGCACCGGAGACAGTCGTTGTCGACAGGCGGATGAGGCCGGCCGGACGCACGCTGTTCCAGGCGTCGATGTCCCACTCGTAACCGAGCGTGCCGAACGGGAACTCGTAGGTCCCGCCGCTCGCCTGTGACGCGATTGGCGTACCGCGCCAGATGCGCATCTTGCCGTCTGCCGCCGGAACCTGGATCGCGCCCGTCGCGCCGTCGTTCACCATGAACAGCGTACCGGTCAGAGCATTCTCAGGCTTGCCACCGTCGGCAGGCGGGCTGAAGCGCGGGTCGCGCCACGTGCCTGTCCACGTCGCCGTCGGGTCGATCTTCCCACCCGCATGCGTCTCCTTGTAGGCGACCAGCGTGCGATAGCTCGTGTTGGACGGGTCGATGCTGTTCTCGTAGCGGGTCTTCCAGAAGACTTCGTTACCGCTGAAGAACGCGAGGTGAACGCCAGCAGCGCGTGCCGCTTCGACATTCGCGCGCTGGTTACCAGACCAGTACTCGTCGTGACCCACCGAGAGGAACACCTTGTGGTTCAGCAGCAGTGAGCCAAACCGGTCTGTGTCGACGCCAGAGATGTACGACAGGTCGTAACCGTTCGCTTCGAGGAAGCGGACCATCGGGTATTCAGCGTTGAACACCCAGTCCTGGCCGCCGTCGACCGCTCGCGTGTTGAACGGACGGTTGTAGCTCACCTTGTAGGCCCGGCCCGGGTTCGTGCCCGGCGAGCCGAGGTACAGGCTGTTGCCACCGTAGTTGTTATAGGCCTGCCACGTGGTGTCGGACGTCTGGAACACCATCTTCGAAGTGCTCGAGTCGTCGCGCACGATGAAGAAGATGTGACTCGCGCCACCCGTATCCGTACGACGCAACCGCGCGAAGTAAATGCCTGACGTGGCCGTAGACGGTACCGGCCAGGAGGCCGAGACCAACCAGTTACCGCAGTCGATGAGACCAGTCGAAGCCTGGTTCACGCAGTCGTCCTGGATCTGCGGCAGCGTGGCCGACGGGGTGATCGACGTGATCTTGCGAGCACCGCGACCGCCGTAGTAACCCATGCGGTAGATGTCGATCGTGTACGCCGAGGCGTTCGTGTCGATCTTGAACTGCACGGTCGTGCCGCGGTTCACGCTGATGTTGGTCGCGAAGCCCTGGATCGTGACGTCGCCGGCACCGTCAACATCCCACTCTGTCGGCAGGTTGCCCGTGAGGCAATTCTCCGCAGTGATGGCGTTGATCGAGCAGGGGTTCGTCGCCGTGCCCGTAGTGAAGGTCCACGTGTAGTCCGCGACGAGCGCGTTGCCCGCAACGTCCTTCACTCGCGGATCCGTCGTGCCACCGTGCACACGCACGTTGTAAGTGGTGGACGCAGCAAGGGCCGCAGTCGGCTGCAGCGTTGCCGTGAGGCTCGCCGCGTTGTACGAGACAGTCGCCGGGACGAGCACGTTAGCCGCATTACGCAGCTCGATCGTGCTCGTGCTCACCGTGGAGGCCGTCAGCGCCTCGTTGAACGTCACCGTGATCGGCGTGGCCAGCACCACGTTCGTCTGGCCGTTCGTCGGCGTGATCTGCGCGACCGTCGGCGGCGTCGTGTCGACGTTCGGCGTGTAGGTCACCGCAATCGTGTCGCTACCGAGGTTGCCCACCGCGTCACTCGCCGTAACGGTGATGGTGTTCAGGCCCGACTGCAGCGTAACGCCCGCGATTGCCCACGTGGTCGTGCCCGTGGCCGTACCCGAACCGCCGAGGCTGTTCGTCCAGGACACTGACGTGACGCCGACGTTATCCGAAGCCGTGCCACCCAGCGCGAGCGTCGAAGTGCCCGTCGTGTACGTCGCCGCACTCGTGGGTGAAGTGATTGTGACCGTCGGCGGCACCTGCTCGCCGATGTTATAGGTCACCGTGATCGTGTCGGTGCTCGAGTTACCCGCGTAGTCGTACGCCGTTACCGTGATGGCGTTCGCGCCAACCTGCAGCGTGATGCCGGGGATCGAGAAGCTCGGGCCCGCGGCAACCGTGCCGCTGCCACCCGTGCTGTTGGACCAGGAGATCTTCTGAATGCCGAAGTTGTCGGTCGCCGTGCCGCCAATGGTGATGGAGCTCGACGTCGTGGTCGTCGTCGCGTTGGTCGTCGGCGAAGTGATCGTGACCACCGGTGCGGCAGTGTCCGTCGCGGTGCTCGAGAACACGACGTCAACCCAGTAGTTACTGGCGTTGTAGCTCTGCCCAGGGAAGGTGCTGGAGCTGCCGTACGCATACACACCGTTGCCGCCCGCAGCAGCGTCGGCAAGAGCATGCAGTGCGCCGTTGTCCTTACTCGTCGTGAAGTACGCGGAGTCCGAGGAATAATGACCTTCCGGCGCCGAGTACGCGGCGACATAGGTCGTGCCCGCAGTGATGGCGATAGGCGTCGCGAAGAGCGCCTGCTGCCAACCCGATTCCGTCTCGTTGTTGAACGTGACGTTACCGAGCAGCGTGCCGGTAGAGGTCCACAGCGTGCCGACATGCGTGCCGGTGTTTGCTGAGCTCTTATAGAAGCGGATACCGGTGATAGTGCCCGCAACGTCAGACTTGAACTTCACACCGAGCTGCAGGGCCGCGACTTCTTCATCCGCCAGGACCGACGGCGCCGCCGTCGTCGGCCAGATGGAGCAGGAAGCGCAGGTGAGCGGAGCCGTCGTCGTGAACGTCCAGGTGACGTCCGACGAGACGGGGTTGCTCGAAGCGTCTTTCGCGCCAGCCGAGCCGCCCTTCACCGTCACGGTGTAGACCGTCGAAGCGGCCAGCGGTGCAGACGGGGTGACGCTCGCCGTGCGAGTCACCGCGCTATACGCAACCGTCGCCGGGACGACCACGTTCGACGGGTTCTTGAGGAACACGGTGCTGGTGTTGATCGACGAGTCCAGCATCGCTTCGCTGAACGTCACCGCTACCAGCGTGGAAGTGGAGACGTTCGTGGCGCCGGCATCCGGCGACTTGCCGGTGACCGTCGGGGCAACTGTGTCGGCACCCGCAGTGCCATTGAACACAACGTCGACCCAGTAGTTCGCCGAGTTGTACGTCTGCGTCGGGAACGCGCTCGTGCCGTTATACGAGTAGACGCCGTTACCGCCGCTTTCCGCCTCGGTCAACGCGTGCAGCAGTGACTTGTCGAAGCCGTTAGTAAAGTACGCACCGTCGACGGAGTAGTTGCCGCCCGGCGCGAAGTACGAAGCGACATAGACCGTGTTGGCCGTGACAGCAATCGGCGTGGAGAACGTCGCCGTCTGCCAGCCTTCAGCCGTTTCGTTCTGGAAGTTCACCGTGCCCAGCAGCGACCCCGTGGCCGTCCACAGGTTGCCGACATGCGTGCCGGTGTTGCTCGAGCCCTTATAGAAGCGGATGCCGGTGATGTAGCCCTCGGCCGCCGTGCGGAACTTCACGCCCAGCTCGACGGAGCCCGGGTCGTTCGCAGCGGTCACGGTCGGAACAACGCTGTTGTCCCAGAACGAGCACGGGTTGCAGACCGGCGAGGTCCACGTCGTGAAAGACCACGACACGTTGGCGGCAAACGCGTTGCCTGCCGTATCGCGAATCGTCGGCTCAGCGCTGCCACCGTGCACCGTCACCGTGTAGGTGGCGGCCGCAGTCAACGGCGCACTCGGGGTCAGCGTCGCAGTGAGCGTCGGGGCGTCGTAGGTGACAGTCGCAGCAACCAGCGCGTTGCTGGAGTTGCGCAGCTCGATCGTCGAACCCGTCACCGAGGCCACGTTCAGCGCTTCACTGAAGGTGATCTTGATCGGCGCGAGCGTGGAAACTTCCGTGGCGCTCGTCGCAGGCACGCGCGTCGCAATCGTCGGCGGCGTGGTGTCGACCTCGTAGCTCGCAACGTAGTTGCCGGCCGTGGCCGGGAACGACGCGTACTGCACACCCTTGATGGTGAGCAGCGTGAAGGAAACAGCAGAGCCGCCGCGAGTAATCGAGCTCAGCGTGCCGTTCGTGCTGTAACGAGGAATGAGGCCGCGCAGGCCGGTGGCACCGGAACCCTGCGTGACAGTGAAGCTGAGAGCATTGCTGCTCCAGGTCATCGCGCCGAACGACGAAGCATTGCGGCCGTCGAGCCAGGTGAGCATCTGCTTGGCGGAGACAATCGGCACACCGCGCGCGATGGCGGAGTTCAGCACAGCGTCAGACGCCGGCGTGTTCACGTAATCCGTGTGCGCGTTCACCGTGTACGCGCCGTACTGCTCGTCAGAGCCGACAGCGCGATCGAGCAGCGTGTCGACGGTGAACGGATATTCCTGACCCGACTCGTCCGTCATCTGCGTGACGGCCTGGAACACGTCGATCATCGTGCCATCGGTGTCCGCGAAGCGCATCGGCATCGCAGAGCCCGTGAAGTGGCCCGGGACGTTGTTCACCCAGCCTGGCGGCCAGTAGTAGTAGTCCGTATCGAGACGAATGCCGTTCGCGATCTGCACCTTCGCGGCAGACGCCCAGTCGCTCCACACGATGCAATGGTGACGCACGGTGACCGGCACTGGCAGGCCCGGGTAATGCGCCTTCCAGCTGTTGATCTGCGTGGTGTACGTGGTGGCCAGCGACGCAGCCGTGAAGTTGTGGCAGTCGTCCGACGAGCTCAGGCCCGTATTGATATGCGTGGCGACTTCGAAACCCTGCGCCGTGTACGCAGTCGCCTGCGCGGCGGTCAGTGCCGACGTGTCGAAGACATAAGAAGTGCCGCGGATACACTGCCAGTCGTTGACCGAGCAGCCCGAGGGGCTGAAGAGGCTGAACGTGTCGAAGCGGTTCGCCGTGGCGCCGCCGGTGGTGTTGCCGAAGTAGGTACCGTGGTCATCACCCGTCATGATGACCGCAGCTTTGTAATTGTTCGGGAAATACCAGAAACGCGGCAGCGGCTTCTTGTCGAGCGTCATGCTCGTGATCAGGTTCGCGAGGAAGCGCTGCTGCTCGTCGGCCTGCGGGATGGCGACCTTGGTGAGGTCGACGTAATTCGCCTGCGGGTCGGTCGCCGAGGCGCCGAAGAACAGGTCGTCCGAACGGACCGGGAACTGGCCGTCGCGGTCCTGGCCGTTCCAGGCCGGGTTGCCCTGGCGTGTATAAATAATCGACGTTGCGAGGTCGTACGCGAACATCGCGGCTTGGCCGCCATTCGATCCAACGCTGCGAAGGGTGACAGCGGGGTTCGAGGTGACCGCCGTGGCAGTCGCATAGAGAGTGGCGAGCTTCGAGGCGCCGTTCAGCGTGAAGAGCGTCGCGGCACCGTGGTACTGCATCGTCTGGCTGACGATGCCTGTGCCGATGCTCGTGCCGGTGTCGATGGCGAGGTACTTATCCGACAGCGTGCTGCCAGCTGCCGTCACACCGAGCAGCGTCGCGAGCTGCGTGTCGGGCGCCATGGCGATGAGGTTGCCGCCGGCGGTCACCCAGTTGGTGAGGGTGGTGACCTGACCGGAAGTCAGCGCCATCTTCGAGAGAATGACCGTGTCGTAGCTTGCGAGCGTGGTGCTGGTGACGGTGGAGATGTCCGCCACCGCGAAGGAGTTGAAGCCTTCGGTGCGCAGAATTTCGGCGTAGTACTTGCCGAAATTCGACGCCGTGCTGGTGACGACGAGGATAGGTCCGCCGGGCCCCACGTTCGGATCGACGGCGCGCGCCGCCGGCATCACGCCGAGGGTCAGGAGAAGGACCAGAGCCCACGTCCAGAAGGACGCGCGCGGATGATTGCGAATATTCAACTTATCGACCCCCACGAACACAGCCGAAAGTGTGCGAACTTGCGGCGACAACGACATTGAGCAAAGGCCATGCCAACGCCTGTTTCTTCTTCAGAACAAGGCTCTGGGTGTGTGGCAATGTGATCGGGCCCGCAGATTTCATCGATGAATATGTCCGTCGACGCCTGTCGGGAGCGTTCATTGCGCACGTGGCGGTGGCCGTGCCTGCGTGGCGCTTCGAGTCTGTAAAAAGCTTCGACATGCGTTCTCTTTCGATTGGGCGCGCGGCAGCCGTTGGCGGACGCGCGCGGGGAGAACTCCGGCCCTTGCGGGCCGGAGCGACTGGACACGGATCAGGATCGAATCAGCCGTGCGCCGCGCGGCGCGGAGCTTCGTCCGCCAGGTCTTCAGCCTGGTCGAGTGCGTACTTCAGGGCGCCGACAACAGCGTCCTGCTCGGCATCGGTCATGCCGGCGAACATGGGCAGTAGCAGGGTGCGAGACGTCGCCGCTTCGCTCTCAGGAAGAACGAGTTGCGGATTGTTCTTGCGGTGATCTCCCTCGAGATGGCAAGCGATCACGCGGCGCGTGGCCACGTCCTTCTTCGCCATGTCGGTCATCACCTGCAGCTGCGAGTGGTTGCTCAGGATGCGCACCGTATAGGACTGCCACACGTGCCGGTAACCGGCGGGCTCGTAGGGCAACTCGATGCGTCGTTCGTCCTTCAGGAGCTGGACGTAGCGGTCCGCGAGACGGCGGCGCTGGGCGATAAACTCTTCGACATGGCCCATCTGCACGATGCCGATCGCGCCATTGATATCCGTCATCTTGAAATTGAAACCGAGCGACGGGTAGCGCTCGAGCACCACGTTGCTGGTGGTGTGCCGGGCCAGCATCGAGGCCGACGCAGAGTGGGCGCGCATATCGCGCATGGCCTTCGCCATGGCGTCGTCGTCCGTGGTGATCACGCCACCCTCGCCCACCGTCAGGATCTTGCGGGCGTCGAAGCTGAACACCGTGAGGTCGCTGATGCCACCGACCTTCTTGCCGTGGATCGTCGCGCCGAACGACGGCGCCGCGTCTTCCACGACCTTCAGGTTGTGCTTGCGGGCGATCTTCATCACCGCGTCGAGATCGGCGCCGAGGCCGACCTGGCTCACCGGCATGATCGCGCGCGTGCGCGGCGTGATGGCCGCTTCGATCTTCGACACGTCGATGTTATAGGTGCGCGGATCGATGTCGACGAACACCGGCTTCGCGTTCACATACGCGATGGAGTTCGCGGTGGCGATGAAGGAGTACGACGGGCAGATGACCTCATCGCCCGGCTTCACGCCGGCGGCGAGCAGCGCGAGCTGCAGGCCGGTGGTGGCACTGCTGACCGCCACGCCGTGCTTGGCACCGACGTAGGCGGCGACGAGCTTCTCGAACTCCTCGACCTTCTTGCCCTGGGCAATCCACCCGGACTTGATCACGTCGTAGGCGGCCTTCGCTTCGGCCTCGCCAACACTCAATCGGCTGATGGGGATCATCGCAGTAAACCTTCCTGAATTCGTTTTTGAGACAGTGACCGGGCGTCACCCAGCGGGCCTTTAGCCCCTATTGTGCACCCCTTCGCTTCAGCGAAAGAGCGGGTTTTTACGAAAGCTGTCGAGACTTTTGCCGGTGTCGCGATCCCGCGCCGAAAGCTGAGGATCTGTCACAGGCCAGCGCACGCCCACGGCCGGATCGTTCCACGCGAGCGTGTGTTCCGCGGATGGCGTGTGATGGTTGCTGCACTTGTATTGCACTTCGGCCACGTCTGAAAGCACGCAGAAACCGTGTGCAAATTCCGGCGGAATGAGGAACTGGCGTTTGCTGTCCGCGTCGAGCTCCACGCCGAGCCATTTGCCGAACGTCGGGGACGAGACCCGCAGGTCCACGATGCAGTCCCAGATCTTGCCGACCGTGCAGCGGACCAGGCGCCACTGCGGCACCGTCGCATCCTGAAAATGGAAGCCCCGCAAAACGTTACGCCCCGAACGGGAGTGGTTGTCCTGGACGAAGTCGATCTCCAGGCCATGTTCCTGGAAACGGCGCTTCGTGTAGCTCTCGAAAAAGAACCCGCGCTCGTCCTGGAAATACTCTGGATCGAGGATCAGCGGGCCGTCGATGTCCGTGCGGGACACCTTCATGTTCATCGGCATGGATCGGCTTGTCCTTGTTCTGGTGCCGGCGTGCGTTCCCGAGTCGGGACCGTCGCGTTTATCGGTGGGTTTTATACCCAAGAGACCTTTGGCTCACCGTGCTCTGCGTCACACCCGCCCGGCCCGGCGCGCAATCAGGCACTGTAAAGAAAGCCGACAGTCGGGCGCCCTCGCGCCCTCGAGACATCGCCTGAAAACGTCGAAAACTGACGATTGCGACACGATCTCCGACGCCGCGCGCCTTTAGTCTTGTGGTCCTGCACGGTGGGGCCGGGACCCGCGTGTATTACGGGGAATCTGCAGGGAAACCGGTCTTCGAAGCGGATCGACTACGCCGCCGCAGCCGTCCACCTGACAGGCCGAAAAGCAAACCAACAAAGCGTCATCAGGAGCCCAAGCCCATGCCCATCTCCGACAGCGTGAAGCTCGGAGAAAACGTAAAGATCTTCCACCCGCAGCTCGTAAATCTTTACGGTTGCAGTGTCGGAAACGACACGAAGATCGGCGCGTTCGTCGAGATCCAGAAGAACGCCGCCATTGGCGCCCGCTGCAAGGTGTCGTCGCACACCTTCATCTGCGAGGGCGTCACCATCGAGGACGGCGTGTTCGTCGGCCACGGCGTCATGTTCACCAACGATCGCCAGCCGCGGGCCACCAATCCCGACGGCTCGCTGCAGTCCGAAGCGGACTGGTCGGTCGAACCCACGCTCGTCAAACGTTCGGCCTCCATCGGCTCGAACGCCACGATCGTGTGCGGAGTCACCATCGGAGTCGGTGCCCTCGTGGGCGCGGGCGCCGTCGTGACCCGCGACGTTCCGGACTACGCCATCGTCGCCGGCGTGCCTGCACGCGTCATTGGCGACACGCGCAAACCCCGCAAATGAGCGGTCGCGCGTTCGCACTCCCTCTCCACTGAGACATCCACACATGATCAAGATCGGCATCATCGGTTACGGATACTGGGGCCCAAACCTGGTCCGCAACTTTGCGGAGCTGCGCGACGCCACCGTCGCCGCCGTTTCCGACCTCGACCCGAAGAAGCTGGAGCTGGTGAAGCGTCGCTTCCCGGCCGTCAAGACCAGCACGAATTTCCAGGACATGCTGAACGATCCGGAAATCGACGCGGTCGCCATCGCAACGCCGGTGCGCACGCATTTCGAGCTGGGCATGGCCGTGCTGAAAGCGGGCAAACACCTGTGGCTCGAAAAGCCGATGACGGAAACGTCACTGCAGGCGCGCAAGCTCGTCGATGAAGCGGAGAAGCGCAACCTCACGCTGCACGTCGACCACACGTTCGTGTACACGAGTGCCGTGCGCAAGATGGGCGAGATCATCAAGAGCGGCGATCTCGGCAAGCTCTACTACTACGACTCGGTGCGCGTGAACCTCGGCCTGTTCCAGCGGGACGTCAGCGTCATCTCGGATCTGGCCGTGCACGACTTCTCGATCCTCGACTACCTGCTCAACAAGCATCCGGTCGCGGTGTCCGCGAGCGGCGTGAACCATTTTCCGGGCACGCCCGAGAATCTCGCGTTCATCAGCCTGTTTTATGACGATGGCAGCATCGCGCACACCAACGTGAGTTGGCTTGCGCCGGTGAAGGTGCGTCAGATCCTCATCGGCGGCAGCAAGAAGATGATCGTGTACGACGACATGGCGCTGTCCGAGAAGGTGAAGGTCTACGACAAGGGCGTGAGCTTCACCGACGATGCCAAGCAGATCCAGGAAATGCGCGTCGGCTATCGCAGCGGCGACATGTGGGCGCCCAAGCTCGACACGGCCGAAGCGCTGCGCGTCGAAGGCGAGCACTTCGTCGAGTGCATCGACCAGCGTAAAACATCGCTCACCGACGGCCGGCTCGGCCTGCGCGTCGTGGAGCTCATCGAAGCCGCCACGAGCTCCATGAAGGGGCGCGGCGAGACGGTCTACATCAAGAGTCAGGAGAAAGCGCAGTGATCCCGTTCGTCGATCTGAAGGCCCAGTACCACAGTATCAAGTCCGAGGTCGATGCCGCGATCCAGGGTGTCCTGGAAAGCTGCGCTTTCACGCTCGGTCCCGACGTCGTCGCGTTCGAGAAAGAATTCGCCGCCTACTGCCAGTCTGAGCAGGGCATTGGCGTGAACACCGGCACCAGCGCGCTTCATCTGGCGCTGCTTGCCGCCGGCGTCGGCGCGGGCGATGAAGTCATCACCGTGCCGTTCACGTTCGTTGCGTCCGTCGCGGCGATCCACTACACCGGCGCGAAAGCCGTGTTCGTGGACATCGACCCGCGCACGTTCACGATGGATCCGGCGCAGATCGAAGCCGCCATCACGCCGAAGACCAAGGCGATCATCCCGGTGCACCTGTATGGCCAGATGGCCGACATGGACCCGATCATGGCGATCGCGCGCAAGCACAAGCTGGTCGTCGTCGAAGACGCGTGCCAGGCGCACGGCGCGGAATACAAAGGCAAGCGCGCCGGCAGCATCGGCGACATGGGCGCGTTCAGCTTCTATCCTGGCAAGAATCTCGGTGCGTATGGCGAAGGCGGCATGGTCACGACCAGCAACGCCGAGTACAACCGCACGATTCGCATGCTGCGCGACTGGGGCGCGGAGAAGAAATATCACCACGTGCTGAAGGGCTATAACTATCGCCTCGAGGGCATCCAGGGTGCCGTGCTGCGCGTGAAGCTGAAATATCTCGAGAAGTGGACCGAAGCGCGCCGCACCGCTGCCGCTCGCTACGACCGCTTGCTCGCGGGCACCGGAGTTCCGACGCCGTACGCTCACAGCCACAATCGCCACGTCTATCACATCTATGCCGTGCGCACGCCAGACCGCGCGAAGTGGATGGCAGAGCTGCAGGCAAAGGGCGTCTCGACCGGCATTCATTATCCGTTCCCCGTCCATATGCTGCTGGCGTATGCAGACCTCGGATACAAGGAAGGCCAGTTCCCGCACTCCGAGCGCGCCGCGAACGAAGTGCTGTCACTGCCCATGTTCCCCGAGCTGACTTCCGAGCAGATCGACACCGTGGTTCGTGCCGTGAAGGAAGTGGCTGGCGCGCCGAAGCTGGCCGCGGCCTCGTAAATGAGTTCCGGGGGCGTCTCCGTCGCGGGCGGCGAGCGCGGCAAGCCGCTGCTCATCTTCCCGTGCAACGGCAGCGGCATCGAGGCACTCGACTGCCTCGGTGACGCGTGGCGCTGCATCGGTTTCGTGGACGACACTCCCGAGAAGCGCGGCACGGAGAAATACGGCATTCCGGTTTACGACCGCTCGGCACTCAAGGCGCATCCCGAAGCCTCGGTGCTGGCGGTGCTGGGAAGCCCCCTCTCCTATCGTTCGCGCCAGGCCGCAATCGAAGGGCTGGGCGTAAGCGCCGATCGCTTCGCGACAGTGATTCATCCGAGTGCGCGGGTTTCACCGCTCGCGCGCGTCGGTCACAACGTGCTGGTGATGGCGGGCGTGGTGATGACGAGCAATTGTGTCATCGGCAACCACATCTGCATCCTGCCGAACACGGTGGTGCATCACGACGTCACGGTGGGCGACTGGAGCCTGATCGGCTCGCAGGTGTCGCTGACGGGAACGGTTACCGTAGGCGTCAACTGCTATATCGGCAGCGGCTCGAAAATCATGAACAATGTGACGATTGGTGACGGGGCCCTCGTCGGCATCGGCAGCAACGTCATTCGCAATGTCGCGCCGGGGACCAAGAATGTGGGCAACCCCGCGCGACGCATCGACTGAAACATCAAACAACCCGGGACGGTCGCAACGTGCGGCCCGTTCCGGAGCAGCAGTGGGATTTCCGAAATGCAAATCAACGGCTCGAGCATCCTGGTCACCGGCGGATGCGGACTCATCGGCTCCACCACCATCGACCAGCTCCTGCGCGACTACAGCCCGGCGCGCATCGTGATCTACGACAACCTGAACCGCGGCTCACTTTCGAACGTCGAGAACGCGCTGAAGGACAAGCGCGTCACGCTCGTGCGCGAAGACATTCGCAATGTCGACGCGATCCGCAAGGCCATGCAGGGCATGGATGCGTGCATCCACATGGCTGCGCTGCGCATCACCGCCTGCGCTGCCGATCCGCGCGAAGCCTTTGGCGTGATGGGCGACGGCATGTTCAACGTGTTCGAAGCCGCGCACCTCGCCGGCGTGAAGAAGATCGTCGCCGCCTCGTCCGCATCGATCTACGGCCTCGCCGAGCAGTTCCCGACGCGGGAAGATCATCATCCGTACGACAATCGCACGCTCTATGGCGCCGCGAAGTCGATGCTCGAAGGGGTGCTGCGCTCGTTCCACGACATGTACAAGACCGAGTACGTGGCCATGCGTTACTTCAACGTGTATGGCCCGCGCATGGATACGGTCGGCAAGTACACCGAAGTGCTGATTCGCTGGATGGATCGCCTGAAGGCGGGCCAGCCGCCGCTGATCCTCGGCGACGGCAAGACGTCGATGGACTTCGTGTACATCGACGACGTGGCGCGCGCCAACGTGCTCGGCCTCGCCTCCGATGTGACGGACGAAGTGTTCAACGTCGCGAGCGGTGTCGAAACCAGCCTCGCCGAGCTCGCCGCCGCGCTCCAGCGCGTGATGGGCACGAACCTGACGCCGGAATATGGTCCGGAGCGCAGCGTGAACGCCGTGCCGCGTCGCCTCGCCGACACGAGCAAGGCCGAGAAGCTGCTCGGCTTCAAGGCGAAGGTGGGCCTCGATGAAGGTCTCGCCCAGTTGGTGCAGTGGTGGCAGGGGCAAAAGAAGGCGGCATGACCACGTTGGCCACCCCCGAAGTTGCGACCCTCCCGGCGGCTGCGCCGCGGGAGGTGATCGAGATCCGGCCGAGCAAGGGCCTGCTCCGGCTGGATTTCGGTGCCGTGTGGAAGTACCGCGAGCTGCTGTACTTCCTCGTGTGGCGCGAGCTGAAGATTCGCTACAAGCAGGCAGTGCTCGGCGCGGCCTGGGCGGTCGTGCAGCCGGTACTGGCGCTCGCGATCTTCACCGTCATCTTCGGCATGTTTGCGCGCATTCCGTCGAACGGCGTGCCGTATCCCGTGTTCGCGTTCGCGGCGCTGCTGCCGTGGACCTATTTCTCCGAAGCCTTCCGGCGCGCGAGCGTCGGATTGCTCGACGATTCGGAGCTGATCCGCAAGATCTATTTCCCGAGGCTGGTGCTGCCGCTGTCCGCGGTGATCGCGCCGCTCGTGGACTTCGCCATCTCGTTCGTATTGCTCATCGGCATGATGCTCTATTACGGCATCGTGCCCACCGCGAACATCGTTTACCTGCCGCTGTTCATGCTGCTGGCGATCGGGCTCGCGCTCGGTATGGGCCTGTGGCTCGGGCCGCTGAACGTGCGGTTCCGGGACATCAAGCACATCCTGCCGTTCCTGCTGCAGATCTGGATGTACGCGTGCCCCGTGGTCTATCCGATCACGATGGTGCCCGATAAGTGGAAGCTGCTCTACAGCCTCAACCCGATGGTAGGCGTGATCGAAGGCTTCCGCTGGGCCCTCATCGGCCGCGGCGAGCCTGAGTACGGCGCCATTGCGATCGGCGTGGGCTTCGTCGTGGTACTCGTCATCACGGGCCTGGCGTATTTCAACCGCGCCGAAAAATCCTTCGCGGACCGCATCTGATGAACGACATTGCGATCAGCGCGCGCGGCCTCGCCAAGCGCTATACCCTCGGCACCGCCGAACAGCACGATTCCTTGCGGGATCTCATCACTGGCGGCGTGCGCTCGATCTTTCGTCGCAAGCGCGACCAGGGCGAGACCACGTTCTGGGCCCTGCAGGATGCAACCTTCGACATCCGCCGCGGCGAAAACGTCGGCATCATCGGCCTGAACGGCGCCGGCAAGAGCACGCTCCTCAAAACGCTTTCGCGCATCATCGAACCGACCCGCGGTTCGGCCACGGTGCACGGTCGAGTCGGCGCGCTGCTGGAAGTGGGCACCGGCTTTCACTGGGAGCTCAGCGGCCGCGAGAACGTCTATCTCTACGGCTCGATCCTCGGCATGCGCAAGCAGGAGATCGAGCGCAAGTTCGACGCCATCGTCGAGTTCGCGGAGATCGGCAAGTTCATCGATACGCCGGTGAAGCGCTATTCGAGTGGCATGTATGTGCGTCTCGCGTTCTCGGTGGCCGCGCAGCTCGAGCCGGAAATCCTGCTGCTCGACGAAGTGCTGTCGGTCGGCGACGTCGCGTTCCAGCGCAAGTGCATGGACTATGCGAAGTCGCTCCAGCGCAGCGACTCCACGATTCTGTTCGTGTCGCACAACATGTTCACCATCAAGACCATGTGCACGCGCGCGATCTACCTGAAGAAAGGCCGCGTCGAATTCGACGGAGCCATCGACAAGGGCATCGAGATCTACGAGCGCGATTGCCGCCTCACCAGCGCCGGCGCGGCTGAAGGCAGCAGCGACAGCTGGCCCATCGTGATAAACGAATGCACGCTGACAGACGATCGCGGCACGGTGAAGACTGTGTTCGAGCATGGCGAAGCGATGACCGTGCGCCTGAAGTACGAGACACGCGAGCCGCTCGACAACCCGAACTTCATCGTGGCGTTCATCCGTTCGGATGAGGTCGCGGCGTGCAACTTCAGCACGGAGGCCGATGGCATCGTCACCGGCCGCGTCCACGGCGCCGGCGAAATCGAATTCCGCACGCCGCCGCTGAAGCTCGTCTCGGAAATGTACAAGGTCGTCGTGCTGGTGCGCGAAAAAGGGTTCCAGAAAATCCTCTGCGCGCAGATCGGCACGACGTTCCACATCCGCCATCCGCTCTACGACACGCACTTCGGCGTGTTCCACGAGCCGGCTCAATGGACCAAGGCCGCCGCGTCATGAGCACCGTCGACGTCGTCGTCCCCTGCTACAACTACGGAAGATTCCTCGAGCGTTGCGTGTATAGCGCGCTCGATCAGCCGGGAGTCGATGTGCGCGTGCTCGTCATCGACGACACGTCGAAGGATGACAGTGCCGACGTGGGCCGCGCCCTCGCCGCCCGCGATCCGCGCATCGAGTTCCGCCGGCACGAGATCAACAAGGGCCACATCGCGACGTACAACGAAGGACTGCTGGGTTGGGTGAGCTCCGACTACTGCATCCTGCTCTCGGCGGACGATCTGCTCGCGCCCGGCGCGCTCGGCCGCGCAGTGAGCCTGATGGACGCGAATCCGAACGTGCATCTCGCCTACGGCCTCGCCATGATCATCACCGATGATCAGGATCTTGCGAGTCAACAACTGCGCCCACCGGTGCAGGGTAAGATTGTTTCCGGTCAGCAGTTCCTGAAGTACTGCATGGAAAACACGCACAATCCGGTGCCTACACCGACTGCGGTCGTGCGCTCCAGCATTCAGAAGTTGGTCGGCGGCTACAAGAAAGAGCTGCCGCATACCGGCGACGAAGAAATGTGGATGCGCTTCGCCGCGAATGGCGATGTCGCCTATTTCGACTGCACGCAGGCCTACTACCGCCGTCACGGCGCGAACATGAGCGTGCAGTATTACTCGCAGTCGCTCGGCGATCGTCGCGAATGGCTCCTCGCCACCGAGACCGCGCTGAAGGAATGGTCCAGCAAGATTCCGAAGGCGGCGGAATGGTCGAAAGCCGCGCGCGCGAAGCTCGCTGAAGAAACGTTCTGGTACGCGGTCCGCGCCTTCGACGACGGCGACTCGAAGACCGCAGAGACCTACGCGAACTTCGTCGTCGAAGTGTTCCCGGAATACGCCAATACGCATCACTGGAAGCGCTTCGCCACGAAGCGTCGGATGGGTGCGCGGCTCTGGAAGATCATCGGGCCGATCGTCGATGCCGTGCGCGGCAACCGCGTCACGCCGTATACGCCGCCGCAACGGCTCGTGATCCAGCCTGGCGAACATGAGGGCTGGTCCCCGGAATCGGCGTGAAGATTCTCTACGTCACGCCGGATATCCCGTGGCCACCGCGGGTGGGCGGAGCGCTCCGCAAATGGAACGTGCTCCAGGGCCTGCTGCAAGCGGGTTCGGTGGATTGCGTCGTGATCGGCAAGCGCGGGGCCGCGATCCACAGCCAGTCGTATGCAAATTGCGGCAAAGTGTTCGTCGCGGATGAAGACGACTTCGCGCTGAGCGCGGAACAGCGCGAGCAGTACAACTCGACCCTCGGACGCGGCGCGCTCGTGTTCAGCTCCACCCTGCCCTTCGAATATCAGGGCAAGGCGCACTCGCACATGCGCGAGAAGCTGCGTAAGGAAGTGGACTTCAGCCAGTACGACTGCGTGTGGTTCGCCACTGCTCGCGCTGCCATTCCCATCGGCCTCAAAGGCGCAAACGCGACCGTGCTGGACGGCGACGATTACAGTTACGTGCGTGAATGGCTGCTGCTGCGGACAACGCCATCGTATGGCGCAAAACTCTGGAACTACTTCGACGTCGCGAAACTCTGGTGGTGGGAGCGCGGGCACGTGCAGCGTTTCTCGATTGTCGTGCGTTGCTCGAATGACGACCGCGCGAGACATCCGGGCAAGAACGTCGTAGTCATTCCCAATGGCACCGATGTGCCCGCTGCGCTCAATCGCCGGCCCCAGGCCCGCGCGCTGTTCGTCGGCGATCTCGGCTACGAACCGAATCAGCACGGCGTCGAGTGGTTCCTGCAGAACGCGTGGCCGCTCATTCGTGCGCAGATTCCCGAGGCGCAGATCGATCTCGTTGGGCGCAACCGCTCGTCGTATATCGAAGCAGCGAACGGACGCGATGGCATTCACGTGCACGGCTTCGTCGAGCAGATCGAGCCGTTTTTCGAGACCGCGGCGCTCAGCGTGGTCCCGCTGCTCTCGGGCGGTGGAACGCGCCTGAAGATTCCGGAGTCGCTCGTGCGAGGCGTCCCCGTTGTATCCACGCGCGTGGGCGCATATGGCATGGAAGCCGGCGAAGAGCACGGCCTGTACCTCGCAGATGAGCCGACTGCGTTCGCAGAAAAGTGCATTGGCTTGCTCGCGGACCCAACCGCTGCCGCGACACACGCGCTCGCCGGTCGCGAATACGTTGCAAGCATTCATGATTGGCGTGTGATCCAGCAGCAGGTCGCTCGCGCGGCCGCGCAGGCCGCGTCGACAGCACAACGGGGAGGCGGCGTGCCTTCGCGTCGTGGCGTACTCGGCGCCTGAGGAGCCTGTGATCCGAACCGTTTTCGACAAGCTCGCGGCACTTGCGCTCTTCGGCATGTGCGGCGGAATTCTCGCGTTCGTCGTCTACCTGCTGTTCAATATTTACGGGTTCGAATACCAGTACCTCTGGCGAATGCTGGGTGCGAGTGGCGTTGCGGTCGGTGCGTTCATCACGCTCGAAGCGGGCTATCTGTTCGGACGTGCGGCTCGGGCGCTGGTGATGCAGCGCTATCTGTTTCCAATCAACTCGCTTGGCCGACTCATCGTGATCGCCTGGGTGGCGGTGCTCGCGTGGGCGGGTGATTGGGTATTACTGACGCAGAATCCCGTTTCGGTTCGCGTATTGCCCAGCCCGTCCACTGAACAACGGGCCAAGGTCCTCGCCGACGCCGCGGACCGCCTGCCTGCAGACCTGATTCCTGAAAGCCTGCGCGACGACCCCAAGCGCCGTGCGCAATTCGTCGTCATGCTCGAACGCGTGGCGGCGAATCGGCCGCACGACTACACGGCCGAAGCGTTTTTGCGTGCGGCGAAAGAGTACGGGACGAAGTACAACGTCGATCCGATCCTGGCGTACTACTGGGCGTATCTGACGAGCTACTATGGAGAGGCACCGGCAGGGTCTGTCCCTTTTCTGCGCGCGATGACGTCCGAGACGATCCGCGATTTCGTGCAGGTCCATCTGCCCTCGTTCCTCGTCGAAGCAAACTGGCGCCGCAATCTCATCGAAGGCCCGAAGCTCGACGGCACGAACTTCCTCGGCCACAACGGCAACGACTGGAAGTACGCGATTCAGAAGGCGACGTATGACGTGTCCGTCGAGCCCTTCGACACCAACGTTTACACCGACGTGTTCCTCGTACTGCGCGAATACCCGGCTGAGTTCCCCGAAATCTTCGGCGACGACCCGCGCAAAGAGTCGATCAACGTGGCGCTGAACGATTCCTTCAAGGCACTCGAGCCGACGACGTTCATGGCGAAGCCGTATGGCGGGTATTACGACGTGCCGCGCTGGCAGCCGGCTCAGTACGACGAGCTCCGCCGCCCTCTCAAGACTTTCGCTCGCGCCGCCTTCTACCGCTTCTCGCTGGATATCGACTTCGCCACCCGCGTACAGACGCTGATCGCGAAGTACTACATGGACCAGTACCGCGCGGTCCTGGGCGAGGCGACCTGGAATTCGCTGGGTAACGCGAAGCAGATTGCGCTCGTTGCGATTCTTCGAGATGTGTACAAGCCGAACATCGGCAAGGTCTCGTCGAACGTCTACAACCTGCCGGAGTTCAACCTGGCGCCGTTTTTCTTCGTTTCCGAAGCGGCGAAACAGGATCAGGCCGCGCTCGTCAGCGATACCGGCATCTGGACGCCGAAAGACAAGGAAAAGCTCTGGGCGGCTGCGGACACGAAACTCCGCGCGCTGAGTGAAGTCTGGCGAACGTACTACGGCGCTCCGCTGCCTGGTGTTCAGCCCACTGAAACGCTGCAGGACGCGGAAGATGTAGTTGTCAGGGCCCTGCGCTGACGGGCGTTCAGCCCACGCGACCCTCACCGGCCGAAACGCAATCGCAAATTGGCATAGGCCATCGGCGCAGGCGTACGACACCTGCGACGCTTTGCTGTGAACCTGCGCAGCCGTTTCTGTCTGCAGTATCCGCGTAAGAAAAACGCCAGAAAGTGCGGAAATTCTCGTACTTTCATGCATGTAGACAGCCTCCAGCCCGCGCGCTACCGTCGCGCGCACTCCTTCCCATGAGGCGTTCTGAGTGAACGTTCGAAGCGATGAACGCAGTACGTCGAGACACGAGCTACGAGGTTGAAGTGGGCCACATTGAAGCGACCGATGCCAAGATAGACGCACTACGCGAAGGCCTGGACGACGTGAAGCAGGACGTCCGCGAGCTCCGCACAGAAGTAAAACAGGATGTTCGCGAGCTACGCGCGGACCTCACCTCCCTGCGTGACAAGGTCGACGACCTTCGCGGCGAAATGCACGCCGGCTTCACGGCGCTACGTGAGAGCATCGCGGGCGTGCAGGCCAGCACGCAAGCGAGTGTCGCTGTCCTGATGGCAAACATGGAGGGGTTGCGCGCAACGGTGAGAACGACCGGGCGCGCCGTCGGCATTCTCGGCACGATCGCCATCGTCTTTTTCTCGGCGGGCAAAGCCCTTCACTGGTTCTGAACCACCCACCGCATTCAGGCATGTTGGGGTAGTAAAGGTCTTTGGTGAGCATGCCCTCACTTCCCGACCCGCCCACATGCACGACTGCGAACCGTCTCGCGTTTTTCGGGATCGGCGAGCATCTTGTGCAGGTCCGTCTTGATCTGTTTTTGACCCGGCCGGATTTTCGCCTCGATGAAAGTATGAATTCTTGCCGCCGTATCGCCCGCGAATAAAGAATCGAAATCGCCGAGCACTTCAGCGCGCAGGTTGTCCCACCGCAGATCTTGCGCCTCCAAGGCATTGACGAAAGACTCCTCGGCGTTCGCCGCCTGTAGCGCGCTGCATGTCTCTGGCGCCAAATCGCGAGTGAATGTGTTGACCCGCGACGTAGCTTCCGCGCTGAAGGCAATGAGCTGAGTTGCCGTCGCACGATCCACACCGAGAACAGACGAGATATAGGAGGCGGACTCCTGGGGATTTGCGCCGGCCAGCGCGTTCACCCAGTCGATGAACGACCACTTGAGGTCAAACTCTCGCAGCGCGTCGCCTTCAATGACCTGCGAATCGCTGGGCGCCTCAGTACCGCGGGATGCAGGCGGCACTGTGGAACTGGAAGGCGGAACCCCAATCCACCTGGAGGTCTGCTCAGCGGCTGAAGCTGCGCAATGCATTGAAAGAGTTGCGAGCAAGCCGAGCGCCGCACCAAACGCAAGCTTTGGACCAACGGTGGCTGACATCAGAGACCTCCGTATCTCAAACTAGATTGGCTCCAACGGCATCGACCCTGAGCCGATTAGGACTCTATTTACAGATGCGCTCGTACGTTTGTGCGAGCGCTGCGTTGAATCTGCTCTGCCAGGCTCAAAGACTATTTATTTTTTGACTCTACAGAGCCGAGGAGACAGGGCTGCGGAACGTCCACAGCTTCCCGACAACAAAGTTGAACACCAGCACCACGCCTGTCGCGAACACCTGCGCGATCAGGTAGTTGATGCTCAGCGGATGAACCGCCACCCACACGATCCCCGTGTTCAACGCCATGCCGGCACAAGCCATCGCAACGAACCGCAACACCGCCACGCGATGCGACGCTGAGCTACGGAACGTGATCGTATAGTTGAGCACGTAGTTCGCCACCGCCCCAATCGCGTAACCACACGCCGAAGCCGGCACCGGCGCGACGCCGGCAAGGTGAACGAGCGCGGTGAGCACAACGTATTGCACGCCCGTGCTGAGCCCGCCCACCAACAGAAACACCCCGAACTGTCGATGACCGGCAGCCATGCTGGCGCCCATCAACGACGATGCGTGTTGAGCGCGACGGTGCGTTCGAGCGTGTTAGCCGCTTCTTCCGCCGGAATCGCCTGGCGCGCTCCGCGAGCCCGTGCCGCCTGCGCGCTGTGCGCGGGCGTATACGTGTTCACGAAGTACAGCGGACGCTGCTTGCTCTCATTGAAGATGCGGCCGAGGTATTCACCCAGCACGCCGATCGCCGCGAGCTGAACGCCACCGAGGAACAGCACGATCACAACGAGGGACGGATAACCAGGCACGTCGTTACCGAAAATCAGCGTGCGAACCAGGATGTAGCCGCCGTACACGAACGCGCCAAACGCGGTGAACAGTCCGATGTACATGGAGAACTGCAGCGGCACCGTCGTGAACGAGGTGATGCCTTCGATCGCGAGCTGCCAGAGTCGCCAGTAATTCCACTTGGTCGTCCCGGCGAAGCGTCCATCACGCTTGTACGGCACGGCCTTGGTCGAGAAGCCAATCCAGGCGAACAGGCCCTTCATGAACCGGTGCTGCTCACGGAAGCGCCGCATGGCCAATACGGCACGTCGGCTCAGCAGCCGGAAATCGCCAGTGTCCCGCGGCATCTGAATGCGCGTGAGCTTGCCCATCAGGCGATAGAACATCGACGCCGTGGCCTTCTTCACGAAACCCTCGCCCTTACGCTCCGTGCGCTGGGCGTAGACCACGTCGAAGCCCTTGCGCCACTCCGACACGAATGTGGGGATGAGCTCCGGCGGATCCTGCAAGTCCGCGTCGATCACCACGACAGCATCGCCGTCGGCCATGTCCAAGCCGGCGCTGAGGGCGATCTCCTTGCCGAAATTACGGCTGAGATCGACAACGGAAACGTGTGAGTCCTGCTGCTGGAGCTGTGACAGGATTTCGAGGGTGCGGTCCCGGCTGCCGTCATTGACGAAGACCAGCTCGTAGTCCATGTCGAGCTGCGACAGCACGCCGGTCAAGCGCTTGTGGCACTCGTGCAGCGATTCTTCCTCGTTGTACGCCGGGATGACGACGGACAGCAGGGTTTCGCGCGGAGCGGTCATGTCAGTCTCTTATGTAGCGCCTGAGGGCGTCTTTCTGTTTATTTCACTCTAGCAAAGATACCCAGTGCGCCGCGTGACGGTGTTCACGCGAAAGCGCCCCGACGGGCCTGGACCCGCGGGGCGCCTGGAAATCGGCGTTTCAAAGGGTGCGCCCCGGCCCGGCCGAAGCGCGCCCTGGAGCCTTACTGGACCGTCACCCCGGTGGGCGGAGAGGGTGCCACCTGTGCCACGCCGGAGACCTTGTAGACCTCGACCGTCGGCTTTTCGCCGTAGTCCTGCGTGATGAACAGGAAGCCGCCCTCGGGGTCATACGTGGCGCCCGAGATATTGGGGTTGCCGCTATGGCTCATCCCCTTGAGCTCCCACACCGCGTACGGCTGCGGCGCGTAGACCGCCTTCGAACCGCTCTTTACGGCCACGAGGTCGTTCGCGTCATAAGCCCAGACCTGATAGCGGTACGGCTGCGCATGCGGGCCCTTCACGTCGGGCATGGCCTGGTCGTTGCCGCACTCAGCCGCGGTGCCGTAGCAGTACTTCCCGATGCCGTGGCCGCCAACGAAGATCACGCTGCGGGTATTCGGCGGGAAGAACACGCCACCGACGCGCGTGGTCAGGTTGTACACGTCGTTCTGCGTGGAGCCATCTCGCAGCAGGTTCGACGTGGGATAGAACAGCACGGTCTTGCCGGGGATGGAGCTGCTCTTGCCCACATCATCCGGGTTGAACACCGTCGCCGAAGGACCCTGCGACGTGGTCGAGATCACAGACACGCAGCACTGGCCGGTGAGCGCGGGGCCCCCGAACGCAGATTGCCAGTCCCCCGGAATCAGGCCCATCCAACCCAGCGCGCGGGACGGCGCTTCGGCACCCGAAAATCCGTACCAGCCTTTCCAGTCGCCGCTCGTCGAGAGCGTCAGTCCCGACACGCCATGCGATACTTTCTGCGAGAAGGAGTACGTATTGGTGGCGCCGACGATCAGACGGCCGTTGTATCCCAGCAGGCCGGTCACATACGTGGCGTTGCTGGTGTTGGTCGGGTCCACATCGTTGACGTGCCCTTCGGTGACGTCACTGAAGTTCTGCAGCACCTTGGCTTCCGGCAGAGAATCCCAGTTCGAGCTGCTCGCGCCGAGCGACGCGGGAATCTCGATCTGCGCCACCTGGCCCGGCTTGTAGCCATGACCCTGCATGAACAACGTGCGTTTGCCCGTTGCGGGGTCCTTGTAATAGCTCAGGCCGCGACCGCCATACAGGAACGAGGAGCCACCGACCGTCGCGGTGGTCATCCGGAACGCGCCCACATACGTGACGTCAGCCGGCTGAATCAGCCGCGCTGTCGTCGTTGCCGCGTGTGCCGGCGCGCCGACTACGGAAATCACAGTGGCGCACAGCGCTATGGACAAGGGCAGACGCTTCGCGCGCGCCCCCTGTCCCGATTTGATTGCACTACCGAACATGCTTGACCTCATTTACTTTGCATCGAGGCGCTGCCCGCCTCGCTGCTCGATTCGATTTGTTACTGCACGCGGACATCTGTAGGCGGATTCGGGCGGACACCCGTGGCGCCCCATTCGTCTGCACCCACATCCGGCGTTCCGGAGCGTGCCTGGCTATCGATATCATCGGTGAGTCCCGACACCGCGCGCCCCTTGTCCACCACCGAAGCATTGCTCGCCGCGAGCCGCAGGTTGCCCTGCGACGGATTCACGAACCAGCTCGCTGCCGCGTTGGCAATGTTGTTGCCTTCCGTGCCGCTCGCGCCATCGCGCGCGCCGACCGGACGGTTCGACAGGTTGTTCACGATGAGCACGCCGCTCGTCTCGGCGAATCGATACTCGATGGAGCGGGGATAGCTGTTCTCCATGTAGATCGTATTGTTATAGATCTGGGTGCCAGGGCTCTGGTCCAGATAGATCGATGTATCGGCGAACGATCCATTGCCGGCCGAGTGATAGATCATGTTGTTGCGGATGATACCGCGACTGTTGCCGCGGCCGTCCAGCCCGAAGCCGATGCCCCGGTCGCAATTGATGATTATGTTCTTTTCAATCAGCGCATCGGCCGACTGGTTCCAGAAGTGGATCGCAAATTCCGCCACTGTCTGGCTGGGACTGATGATGCTGCGGAAGGTATTGCCGCGGACGACCCAGTTCTTGCCACCGTGCACGTCGATACCGCCGATGTAGTACTGCGGGCCGATGCCGGCCGTGTACTCGAACACCGAGTTCTCGATGATGCCGTTGTCGCCCGTGACGCTGTAATTGCTCTGGTCGATCGACACCTTCAGCATCTGTTCCCACGCGTCGCGGAACACGACGTTGCGGATCACGGCGCCATCGGCATTCGACTCGCCACCGACCTGGATCAGATGCCAGCCGCTCTTCTGCAGCGTCACGTTGCTGATCGAGAAGTTGCTAGCCGACACCTTGATGACGTTCTTCACCTTCGCGGACTCGCTCATCGCGTCGCCCTGGATGATGACGGCCGCGCGATTGCCGGATTGGCTGGTGATCGTGACGTTCGGCACTTTGATGGTGAGCGTGTCGCTCAGCGTGTAGGTGCCGTCAGCCAGGACGATTGTGCTGTTGCCGCCCGAGCCATTCGCGGTGTTGACGGCACTGGCGAGGGCACTTGCATTCGAGACATTGATCGTGGCGGCCTGCGCGGCATGCGCGCCCGCCAGACCGGCGATCAGGATCAGTAATGAGACAGGCAGAGATCTGCGCTTTGCGCTATCAGCCACTTAGACTCTCCTCACTAGCCCGGCTCTCATACAGGAGCCCCGGCAGGAAAACAGGACAGACACCCCAGTCCGAGCGACCAGCTGGAATGGGTGCTGTGACATACCGGCCCAATGAGGAGACCACGACCCGGCGACCCCCTCCGTACTCCACGGCGAGCATCACAGGTCGCAAGCGGACCCCCGTTTGCCCCGGCCTGGGGACAATTGCAGGGTTCGTGCCAATGAGGGATCCGCGCAACACGTTGGCCGCACCCTCGGGGCACTCGTGCCCTTCAACCCTCTGCCGCACAAGGAATTTCAGGCCCGCGAGCTTGGCTTGATTCTGTTTTTGCCAAGCTTTTTTCGCAGTGAAACTACGCGCTATTGCTCATTCGGAGATCGCGTATAAAGTCGCCGGAAACAGACGCCCGCAATGCCCATAAGCGTTAACCGATTGATTGGGTTGGCTCGGGCCGCGTCCGGAAATGGCGACACCCGCCCGCGGAAAGTCGGTTCGGCGCCACGCAAAAGTCACGACCGCGTCGATTGTCGGCGTCGGCGCGCTTGTCAATAATCCGCGCCACGCTCGCGTTGTTGCCGTCTCCCAGTCTTCCCGCCGACGCGAGCATCGGCCGGCGCACCCGCCCCAAGGAAAACGAGAAATGTCTGAGGTTGCTTCGCCAAGTCCGCCTGCAGTCGCTCAATCTACGGCGCAATCTACGGTCGGCGCGCGACCCCTGTGTGTTTGCGTGCTGGGCCTGGGCGGCGGCGGTTTCCACTTCGAAGTGCAGAAAATCATCCAGCAAGTTCAGCGCCCGCTCGAGCTGGTGCTGGTGTACGCAGGCCCCGAAGGCGGCCTGATCTACTGGAATTCGAAGGATGTCGTGCGCGCGAAATACATCGTTCGGTCGCCGTCGCTGACCGGCGACGGACCGGTTGCGAAGGCCCTCGGATCGCTCCGCAACGTGCGCGAAGCCCTGAAAATCCTGCGTGCCGAGAAGCCAGACGTCGTGCTGGGCGCAGGCACCGCGCAAGCGTTGCCGTTCGCGATCGCTGCAAAGCTTGTTGGCACGCGCCTGTGGTTCGTTGAATCGATCACGCGCGCACTGCATCCCTGCCGCACCTGCGCATGGATGCATCGTTTCGGTCTCGGTTCACGCGTCTATTACTACTGGCGCAGCCTGCGCCCGCAGCTGCCTCGGGCAGTCTGCATGGAAGAGGACGCTTCGTGATTTTCGTGACCGTCGGGTCGATTCATTTCGATACGCTCATCCAGACGCTCGACGCAGCCATCGGTCGCGGCGAAGTGGAAGGCGAAGTGATCATGCAGATCGGCAACGGCACGTACGTGCCGAAGCACTGCGAGCACTTCCGCACGGCACCAGGCCTCGCGCCTTACTACGAACGGGCCGCGCTGGTGGTGGGACATGGTGGAACGGGAACGACGCTCGAAGTGCTCGAGCGCGGATTGCGACTGATCAGCGTGAGCAACCCGTCGATGATCGACAATCACCAGCACGAGTTTCTGGACGCGCTGGAGCGCAAGGGATTGCTGCGTTACTGCCGCGTGCTCACGGAGCTGCCGGCGTATATCCGCCAGTCGCTTCAGGGTCCGCCGGCGCGATCCTTCAGCACCAATCTTTTCTTCCGGAAAGTCGTCGACGATCTCGAGGCGCTCTGAGAAGTTTGAGGGGCAGAGGCGGAGCCGGGCACGGCTTCCGAGCCCGCGCCTGGCAAGGCAGGCGTCGAGCCGGGCGCGGTAGCTGAACCGGTAGACCCTGGCGCCGCCGGCAGCGCTTCGCGCGGCCGCGGCCGGCCGAAAACCGGCGCCTTCGACACGACTTCCTTCTTCGTGCCATAGATGTTCCGGAAGATCACGAAGAACACCGGGAAGTAGTACAGCACTTCGCAATACAGGCGGTTGATGAACACCGCCGCAACGAGAAATCCCGTGAGCGAGCCCATCAGCGCGAAACCCTGCAAGCGCTCGTATGCCTTGTCCGGTGACTTCTTCAGCTCGCGCAGCGTCTTGAGCATCGCGCTATACGCACTCTTGATGAACAGCACGAAGATCAGGAAGCCCGCCCACCCGTAAGCCGTGAGCGCTTCGAGATAAGTGGAGTGGATGGCCTTGAGCGGCGAATCGCCCATGACCTCCGCCGGCAGGAACGAGGGCGACAGCAGCGTGTAGCCCATGCCACCGACGCCGAGCGGCCGGTCGGCCGACAGCTTCAGCGCGTATTTCCAGATGGTGAGGCGGTTGTAATCACTGCTCTCCGCGTCCGTCGAGATTGCGCCCTGCCGGTCCCAGAACGTCGCGTCGGCGAGATAGAGGAACACGATGAAGCCCGCGATACAGCCCGCGATCACCTTCGCCTTGAAGGCGGTGCTCTTGAGCTTGGTGAACAGGATCGCCGACACGAAAATCATCATCGCGGCCGCCACGCCGATGATGGCGCCGCGGCTGTTCACGAGAATCAGGCCGTTCATGACAAACGCGAGCGCCAGGAACGCCACGCCCTTGATCCACAGCTTGCGGCCCTCGAGCGCATAGAAGAACAGCAGCGGCACCGCGGTGACGAAGATGGCGCCGATGTCGTTCGAGTCCGTGCTGTCGATGGTGCCGACGCCTTCGAGGCGGCCGTTGCCGGTGCGGCCCGTGTCGTACGCAATCCAGGCGATGTAGAACACGCCGCCGAGGAAGGTCCAGATCGTGCCTTCGAGCTTCTTCGGCGAATCGATCGCCTTGTACATCAGCAGCAGGAAGATCATCACCTTCACCTGCTTGTCGACGAGCTCCCAATGCTTGTCGGGCCACACGCAGATGAACCCCACGAGCACCATGATCACGTTGAACGCGATGAGGTATTGCAGCGGTCGCGCGTCGCGGATCCGCGTCTTCGCATAACGCTTGGTGCGAATGGCCCACGCCGTGATGTTCGCGACCATGAGGATCATGATCCAGCGGATCTCGGGCAGCAGCGCGCCCCACCACTTGGTCCACGGCGAAACGAAATAGATGCCGATGGCGAGATTGATGCCGTAGGCCAGATCGATGAACAGCGTGCCGAACAGCAGACCGAAGTAGCCTACGACGAACAGCAGGTACAGCTTCGGCACGCTAGCGGGCTCCGGGGGTCGTGGCAGCCGTGGTGTGGTCCGCCACCGCCAACTCTACCTGCGAGGCCGGGCCGCCGTAGCCCGATTTGGTCACGACTCGCGCCTCCAGCTGGTGAGGCCCTGGCGCCAGCGCAAGCGTTTGCTGCCGTCCCGCGATGCGCTGCCAATCCTGCCCGTCGAGTCGCAGCTCGAAGTGCTGGAATTCGGGGCTGTACGCGGCCAGCGCGACATTCACCTTCACCCCATCCGCCGCGGGCGTGGCGCTCACGCCGTAAATCGACACGTCATTCACCGCCCAGTCGAACGACTGCTCGTCGTCCACGCGAATGCGGTTGGTGAGCAGCCGAGGCATGTCGGGGCGAGCGGTCCACCAGGTTGCGAGATCGCCACCCGCCGGGCTGCCGCGACGAAGCGTGCGCGAGCACCAGTCGTTGCGCAGGTCGACGTGAACGTAGCGGTAGTACGGGACCATATCCTCGTACGGCAGGCTGTGTTTCGGGGGAGCAATCTGTCGCACACGCAACAGCCCGGCCTTCTGCAATGCCGGACCATCGCGCGACAGCTCGAACGCCGACAGCGGCACGCCGTTGCGCTCGTACACGACGTTGTAGTCGACGTCGATGACGAACCACTTGCCGAACTGGTCGGACCACAGCTCCGCGAGCGCGTGTTCCCAGGTGTAACCGTCGCGGGACGCGCTGATGAGGCGCGCTGGCCACGCCATCGAAGCGGCCGTGTGCACCATCGTGCGCGCCGCGATCTCGCACCAGTATTTGGCGCCCTTCTGCCCGGCCTCGACGATGGCCATCGGGTCGCACACCTGGCTCGTGCCGACGAGCTTGTCGGCGCCATGGTCGAAGCGCGTGCCGAGCCACTCACCCACCTTCAACATGGCGGAGTACTGGTCCGGCGCGTCCTTCACGATCTCGTCGAGATGATATTTCTCGCGGAAGCGGCGCAGGTATTCCTCGTCCGAGCGCTCATACACGAACGGCACGTCGCGCTCCGGATCAGCGAGCTCGTGCAGATTGCGCACGGATAACATCGGCGCCTGGTTCTGCAGGCGCTGCCAGCTGTCCATCGGCTTGCCGGAAGGAATGTCTTCCGCAGCGACGTGATATTTCGACGTCGCATTTTTCACGTAGTCGAGATCGTCCTGATACCACCAGCGAAACACCGGCGTGAGAACGTAGCGGGCGGCATGCCGATAAACCTGGTCTGCCGGCAACGCGTACATGCCAGACAGTACCGCGGACAGGACGATAAACGACGCCACCGACAACAAAACGACGGCGCTGATGCGGCGAGCACGCGTGCTCATGCGCGGCCTCCAACTGCGCGCACGGTGGCGGCGGTAACGTCGTGCCAATCCAGGCTGGCGGCATGCATGCGGCCCGCTGCACCCATCTGTTCGCGCAGGGACATGTTCGTCGCGAGACGCTCCATCGCCGCTTCCACAGCAGCCTGATCCGTTCCGTCGACGACGATGCCCGTCTGGCCATCGATCACGGCTTCCGACTGGCCTCCGACATTGCCGCAGATCGACGGAATGCCGGCCGCGGCAGCTTCCACGAACACGATGCCGAACCCCTCGATCATTTCGCCGCTGCGGATGGAAGGCATGGCGTAGAGATCGGACGCGGCGTACGTGAGCACTTTCTGCTCGTCCGTCACGGATCCGGGAAACCGCACCCAGGCTTCGATTCCCAGCGAGCGCGCGAGCGCCTCGAGCTTGGGCCGCTCTTCCCCATCGCCCGCGCAGACATAGGCCAACGGCACGCCTTTCGCGCGCAAGGCGGAGACGGCCTTGAGCACGGCGACCTGATTCTTACGCGGTTCCATGCGGGCAATCGTACTCACGATGACGGTGCCGGACGGCCAGCCCCACTGGGCGCGGAACGCATCGACCGTTTCACTCGATGCGCGGAACTGCGAAGCGTCCACTCCAGGGTGGATACACACGGTCCGCGCGGAGGGGCAGAGTCCTTTCACGAGAGCCTCCGTGCTCTGGCTATTGACGATGACGAGATCGGCAAATCGATACACCAGTTGCGCGATGAGCCGAAGCTGGCCGCTCGCGCGCGCCACGAGCGTTTCTTCGCCGTGCGCGTAGATGATGAGCTTGGTCTTTCGCGGGCTGCGCAGCTTCGTCAGCAATGCAGTGAAACCTTCCGGGAAGGCGCGCAAGACATGCAGCGTTACGCGCTCCTTGCCTGCTATCGCGCGAACCTGGCGCACGCTGTTCGCGAAGCGCTTGCGGCTCGCGCCGCTCAAGAGATTGATGTCGTCGACGGTCATGTCCGCCCGAACGATACGCAAGGAACCGTGGTCTCTTGCGTCGAAACGAGTCTGGGATTCTCTATCCGCAGGTGTGGCATCGTAACTGCGAGTGAGCAGCGTCACCGGCGTTGGCCAGCGGCGGTACACCTCATACAGCCACATGTGCGCGCCGCCGAAGCGCGGGAAGAAGTCTTGAGTGAGGACGAGATCCACGGCGATGACCTTGCTCATTCCCTGGTCGACTGACTGGTCGATTTACTAGCCCATTCCGTGGCCCATTCCTTGTCCCGCACGAGCGCGCCTGGCTGCGAGCCGCAAATCTGCAGGAACGCACTGGCCTTGTCGCGCCAGGACTCGCCGGCCAGAACCTCTCGCATGCGCGCCCGGCGAGCGTCGATATCGACCGACAGGGATGCGCGAATCGCGCTGACCCATGCCTCTGTGTCTGCTGCAATCGTCACGTGGGACGCTTGCAAGACCGCTTCGGGCATCGGTGTCGCAATCACGGGACGGCCCGTCGCGAGATATTCCTTCATCTTGAGCGGCGAGATCGAGGCCGTGAAGTCATTCACCAGGTACGGAAGCATCAGCGCCGACAGGCCTTTCACGAGGGAAGGCAGCTCAGCATACGGCAACGACCCGGTGAAATGAGCGTTCGGATAGCGGCTGAGATTCTCCACCGACGTCGCGACGGGCCCGGTGAAAACGAAGGAGATGTCGGGCATGCGCCGGATCACTTCGCCGAGCAGTTGCTGATCGCTGCGTTCGTCGATGAGCCCGAAATAGCCGACTCGTGGCGACGGGATCGACGCGATGGCCGGATGAACGGCGGCAGCTTCCGATGCGAACAGATCCACGTCGACGCCATGCGTGAGCAGGTGAACGGGCTTGCCGTGCGTCGAGAGCATCGATTGCAGTTTACGGGACGTGGCAACGAGCACGTCGGATGCGTTGATGAGCCGGCTTTCCATCTCGCGTACCAGACCGTGTTCGAAGCCCGGCCATTGCGTGAAATCGTCGACGCAGTAATACACCACCCGCTCGGCGCCCAGATCGCGGACGTAGTCGCAGGCATTTGGCACCGAGCTCACGACGATGCGGCGAGCGGGCAAGTGTTTCGCCGCCAGCGCTTCCACCGCTCGCAAAACAGAACGCCGGTTGAATCGCCGCACGAAGCTTGAGCCACTGAAGGGAAGCATGAACGGCTGGCTCACCTGGAGCAGCGGCGGTCGAACCGCGGCTGGCGCGGCCGGTGCCTTGCGCCCACCGAGCATCTTCGATGCCTTCCGCCACACCTTGCGCAGGTCTGCGATCGACAGCGTCGGGTTGCGCATCCCAATGGTATTCACCCAAAGCACGGGATAACGCTGCACGATCTGGCGAAACAGGTGCTGGCTGCTGGAGGGATGCTCGCCCCAGTCATCCGAGAACACGATGAAGCCCACGTCCGCGGGCGCGCTGTCAGGGGCGAGGCTGACCATCGATCATCCTCGCGTAAAGATCCTGGTATTGCCGCGCCATCGACGCGGCGGAATACGACTCCACCACGTGTTTGCGCCCATTCGCAGCGAGCGTCGCCCGCAGAGCCGGGTCCTGCATGCGTTGCAGTTTCGCCGTGAGATCGGCCACGTTGTCGAGCTCGAACAGCAGGCCCGTCTCGCCGTCGGTGATCAGGTCGTTGCATCCCGGAATGTCCGACGCGACGATCGGCACATGCGCCGCCATCGACTCCATCAGACAGCGCGGAATGCCTTCGAGCCGCGAGGCGAGCGCGAACACGTCGAACGCGCGCAGCAGCGCGAGCCGGTCCGAGCGAAATCCGAAAAAGCGCACGTCGGCTGAGACGCCGAGACGCGCAGCAAGCGCCTCGAACTCCGCGCGCTGCGGCCCTTCGCCGATGAGCGCGAGCTTCTTGCCCGGCACATCGAGCTTCGCGAACGCTTCGATCAGCACCGCGATGCCCTTGCGGTGGATCAGCTGCCCGAGATAACCGATGACGAACGCGCCCTGCTCTCGCCACTCACGCACTTCGCCCGAGGCTTGCGGAACCGCGTCGATCTCGGAGATGTCGACGCCGTTGCGGATGAGATGCAGCTTGCGACGCAGCCCCGGCAAACCTTTCACGTCGTCGTACAGCGCTTCCGAGAGCGGCGCCACAGCATCGAAGAACGGAAAGATGGCGCGATCCAGCCCTTCATAGAGTCGCAGCATCAGGCCGGCCTGCGTGCTCCAGCCGTGCGGCGTCGAAAGTATTTTGCAACGCGTGCCGCGCACGGCGAACAGACCGATGAGGTCGGTCTTGTAGAAATGCGTGTGCAGAATCCGAATGTCGTTCGCGTTGATGAACTCGCGCAGCTTGCCGACGGCGGACCAGTTGATTCGCCCGGGCGCATCGATGATGCAGTCCTGCATGCCGAAGGCGCGCGCCTGCGCGCACAGCGGCGCATCGAGCGACGGATCGTCGCGAATCACGCCGACCACCGGCTCGAATTGCGAACGATCGAGATGACGCACGAGCGCCAGAATCCAGCGCTCCGCGCCATAGAGCCCGGCGGGGCTACCCAGCTGCAGGACTTTCACCGCGCTCAAGCGGCCTCCAGCAGCGCGTCGTACTGCGAGAGAATCTTTTCGCTGTACGGCTTCAGGCTGAACTGCGACACCACCTGCGCATACGCCGCCTCGCGCACGTCTTGCGCGAAGTCTGGATTGGCAAGCAGCCTCGCAACGTTGCCCGCATAGCCTTCTGCGTTGCCGGCCTCCACGAGAAAGCCCGTGTGACCGTGATGGATGACTTCCGGAATGCCCGCGGTGGGCGCGGCCAGCACGACGACTTTCGAAGCCTGCGCTTCGAGAATCGACAGCGGCAAACCTTCGCTGGTGGACGGCAGCAGCAGGCAATCCGCCGCGTGCAACAGGCGAGGCACGTCTTTGCGAAAGCCGAGGAATTTCACTCGATCGCTTGCGCCCAGCGATTGCACGAGCTCTTTCAGTCGAACGTCATAGCCCGTTTTCTCCCGATCTTCGCCGACGAGCCATAGCTCGACGGCAATGCCGCGCGCCTTGAGCGCGGCGACCGCGCGAATCGCAGTTTCCTGGCCCTTGTGCGGCGAAAGGTTCGCGGCCATCAGCAACACGGCCGTGCCGGCGGGCACCTGCATGTCACGTTTGGCAGCGGCGCGATCGCCGGGCACGAATCGCGCTGTATCCACGGCGTTGATCACGGGCACGATCTTCGTGCCGCGTGCACCGGCCTTCGCCAGCACCTCTTCGACGCGTTCGACCATGAACGCCGCGCAGGTGATGACGACATCCGGCGGACGTTTCAGCGCCCAGGTGAGCTGTTCAATCGTGTAGTCGAGATGAAGATGCAGAATCGTGCGGACGCGCGTCAGCGACAGGAACGGACGCATCGCGCCGTACACGAACGGCGAATGCACGTGAAGCAGGCCGTGCGCCGAACGTCCGACCGTGCTCAGCAACCCGAGGTTCGCAATGACCGATGAAACCCGTCCGCCGCCCATGAGCTGCTCGAACTGAAAGCTTCGATAGCGCATCCCGCCCTGTTCCGCCGCATCCCGCGTATCGCCTTTCGCAGGCACGAGAAGCTCTGCACGACCGGGCCGCGCGCTTTCCACGCGTTTGTAGATCTCGATGGCGAGCTGCTCCGCGCCTCCCATTCGCGGCGACACGAGCATGTTGTGGTAGAGAACGGTCACCGCGATGGTCGATCAGCCGTTGACCACGTCCGCGCGGACCGGCGGCGCGCTGGACGCTGAAACTGAACCGCCGGCACCTGGCGCATTCACGTCAGTCAAATGCTTGCGCTCCCACAGCCCGAACATCATGAGCCCCCACAGCAGCACGTTGTGATCGCGGGCGCCGGACTGGTGCTCGCTCCACATGCGTTCGGTCGTCGCGGTGTCCAGATAATCCCGCAGGAGCGAGGCTGGGTTGAAGATGATGTCGCGCGCGAAATCCCGAACTTCATTGCGCAGCCAGCTCGCCGCGGAGATCGAGAAGCCGCGCTTCGGCAGGCGATGAATCTCTTCCGGCAAACGCTGGGCCGCCAGCCGACGCAGCAGCAACTTGCCTTCATGCATGTTCATCTTGAAGTGCGCCGGCATGCGCGCGGCGAACTCGAGCACGCGCGTGTCCATGAGCGGCGCCCGCACTTCCAGCGAGTGGGCCATGCTCATCCGATCGACTTTCGCGAGCACGTCGTCGGTCATGTAGATGCTCATGTCCGCGAGCTGACTGCGCGCGAGTGCGTCTGGCGCATCACTCCCCGCATAGAACGGATGCACGGTTTCATACGGCGTAAATCCGCGCAGCGATTCCTGGAACTTGCGTGAGTAGAGCCGTTCGCGCGCATCCGCCCGCAGCCAGACGAGGTCGCGGTAATACGCTTCGGCATCGCTGACCGACAGATTCTCGAAGATCGTCTTCAGACGCAGCGGACGCGGCAATTTCGCAGACGCGGGCCACAGGCTGCCGAGTCCGCCAAAAACCGGCTTGCGCACGATGGACGGCAGCGCCGCGCGAACCCGCGATTCGACGACGTGCGGAATGTAGCGGAACGTGTAACCACCGAACGCTTCGTCGCCACCGTCACCCGAGAGTGCGACAGTGACGGTCTTGCGCGCCATCTGACACACGTACCACGTTGGCACGGCGCTCGAGTCCGCGAGCGGCTCGTCGAAGTGCCACGCGATCTTTTCCAGCACCGCCATCGCGTCCGGCTTCACCATGAATTCGTGGTGATCGGTCTTCAAAAACTCCGCCACACGACGCGCGGCCGGCAGCTCCGTGGCGCCGCCATCATCCGCGCCGATCGAATTGGTGATGACCGGCCGATTGACCAGCTTCGCCATCGACGCGACGACGAGCGAGGAATCGATACCGCCCGACAGGAACGCGCCCAGCGGAACCTCGGATTCGAGGCGCGAACGCGTGGCCTGGTCGAGCAGCGCGCCCAGCTCTTCGCTGGCCGCCTCGAACGTCAGCGCCGGATCCGGCTTCGTGAATTCAATGCGCCAGTAACGACGTTCTGTTTCGCCGTTCGCCGTCACCATCAGCGTGTGGCCCGGCAGCAGCTTGCGCACGCCCTGGTAGACCGTGCGCGGCGAAGGGATGTAGCCGAATGAGAAATAACAATCGAGCGCTTCGGGGTCGAGCTCTGTCGGGCACAGGCCGCCGGCGCGCAGCGCCTTCAGCTCCGACGCGAACGCCACGACACTGCCCTGACGCACGAAATACAGCGGCTTCTTGCCCACGCGATCGCGCCCGAGCAGCAGGCGTCGCGTGCGCGAATCCCAGATCGCAAAAGCGAACATGCCGTGCAGGCGATCCACACAAGCTTCGCCCCACTCGAGGTAGGCGATGAGCAGCACTTCGGTATCGCAGCGAGTGCGGAAGCGATGACCCTTCGCTTCGAGCTCCGCGCGAACGGCCATGAAGTCGTAGATCTCGCCGTTGTAGATGATCTGCACGGCGCCGTTCAGCGCGCTCATCGGCTGCTGGCCGCTCGACAGGTCGATGATCGCGAGGCGTCGGTGTCCGAACGCCGCGTGATCGTCGACGAAGTAACCCTCCTCGTCCGGGCCGCGGTGCTGGATGGCGTCGGCCATACGCCTGACGCGCGCCCGCGCGTCGTCGCGATCGAGGCCACTGAAGTCGACGAATCCGGTGATGCCGCACACGATGAGTTACTCCGCCGCCGCGCCCGCCGGGGCGCGTGCGAGCTCTTTGACCACTTTGGCCGGATTGCCGCCGATGAGGCTGCCGCCCGGCATGTCGTGAATCACCACGGCACCCGCCGAGATGATGCTGCCCGCACCGACGTTCGCGAGCACGATGGCGCCTTCGCCGACCCAGCATCGTTCGCCGATGGCGACGCGATCGAATCGAAGCACCGGCGCGAGATTTCCGTCTTCATCCAGATGCTGTCGCTTGCCGCTCGGCACGCTCACCCGGCTCGCCATCATCACGTGCGCGCCGATGTCGGCATGACCGATGACACAGTAAGAACCCATCGAGGCGCGATACCCGACCGTGGCGCCACGATGCGTGAAGTGCGATCCGAAACCAATGTGGCATTCCCAGGAGCAGTCCGTCAGCGTGCCCGAATAGTATGCCGCGCGCAGCCACACGCCGGGCGGCCCGGGAACAGTGGCAAGCAACTGGCTGAACGTCACGAACACGGCTTCAGTCCGCGTAACCCGTTTTTCCAGCCACGACAGCACGACGAGCGGCAGCACGATGAAGAACGTGACGACGAACACCGCGAGCTTGATGAGATTTTTCATGCCGCGGCCCCGAGCATGTCGCGGTAGAGATCCGTATAGCGCTCGATCATACGATCGAAGGCGAACCGCTCTTCGAAACGCCGGCGTCCCGCCAGCCCGATATCGTTGCGACGATCGGAATTACGTGCGGCTTCGAGCATCGCCTGGGTCAGCGCCGGCACGTCGCCTGACGGGACGACCCAGCCCGTTTCGCCGGCCACCACCACTTCCGGATTACCGCCGACATTCGTGACGGCCGCGGGCACGCCGGCCGCCATCGCTTCGAGCAAGGCCATCGACGTGCCTTCACTGAAGCTTGCGAGGACGAACAGGTCCATGCATTGCACGAGCCGGCGCGCGTCCGGGCGGAAACCTGTAAGCGTCACGCGATCGGCGATTCCCGCCTGTTCGATCAGGGCGCGCGTCTGGTCGAACACGGGCCCATGACCCACGAGCAGTCCGCGCAGGTTCGGCACCTGCTTGCCGGTATTGGCCAGGCTCTCGACGAGCATCGGCAGATTCTTGATCGGATCGAAGCGGCCGACCGTGCCGACGACGAACGCGTCATCGTCGAATCCCAGCTCGCGGCGCAGGGCGCGGCGTTCTTCGGCCGACAACGGCGCTTCAGCCGCAACGCCGTTGTAGATCACTTCGATGCGCGCCGGATCGAGCCCTTCATAACGACCGAGACGCACGCGCACGTCTTCCGACACGGCGACGAATCGATGCGTGAGCCGGCGCACGACCTGCCGGTTCACCATGCGCCGCTTCGGGCTATCGATCTCAGGATAGAAGCGCCCGTGCTCTTCGAGCAGCAGACGCGGCTTGCGATCGAGCATCCGCGACAGCGCGGCGTAAAACCACGGCGTGCATTGATGAGCGTGCACGAGCTGCGTGCCGAACTTGCGAAACAGCTCCGCGAGCTTGCCCGGGACGGCGGCATCGAAGCCCGGCCGACGCCAGACGCAGTGAACGGGAATGCCATGGGCCCGCACTTCGCGAGCCCACGTTCCCGGCTCATCGAGGCAGATCACCTGCATATCGAATTGGCGTGAGAACGCGATGCTCATGTCCGCGACGAGCCGCTCCGTACCGCCCGGATTCAGCGAGTGCGCGACGTACGCAAGTTTCGGACGCACAGCGCTCATCAGCCTGACCGCCCGAGCTTGTCGCGCACGATGCGCGTGATCTCCGCCTTGAGCAGCGAGGCCTTCTCCCGCAGCGCCGGCTTCACCTGATCCCGTTGCGGAATGAACTCCACCGGTTGCCCGAAGAAATAGTTGTGCGGGCCCGTCGCCACGACGCCGGCGTCACGATCAGCGGCCTGGAAATAGCTCTGCACAGGGCCATACACGCTCAGGATCACCAACGGCCGCGTCAGATTCGCAGTGGGGAAGCTCAGCACGTCCGCGATACAGCGATTGAAGAACACCGTCGCGCGTGCACGCAGGCTCCCGCGCTTCTCCTGCGGCGAATACTTCGAAGCCACGTGCAGCACGTGACACTTGCGAACGTCGTGCGCGGGCCAGGTCTCGGTCGGGATCTCGACCTTGTGCAAAACGTCTTTGTAAGGAAGCTCGTTCGCCGCAATCCAATCTGCGTAGTGCAGCAGGCTGTCGCGCGCGTAAAAGAACCCGTAGTCCGTTTCGCCGAGCTCCAACTTGGTGTCGAGATATTTCCCCAGCACCTGCAGGAAGACGAGATACGACCAGCGATATTCAGGCTCGCTCAACCCGAGCACAGCGATGTCGTCTTGCGGATGAATGCAGCGCTGAATGAGCTCTTCCGCCTTCACCATGAAACGCCGCTCGCCGGAGAGCGCGTAGCAGTCCAGCAGCGCGTTGATCGAGTTGCCCGCGCCCCGCCCCGCCTTGTGATACGAGCTGCTCACCGTGCGGCTCGCCATGCCCGTCGGCGCGGAGCTGGCCAGCGCCAGCACGTTGCGCGATCCGTCGTCCATCGCCAGCACCCAGTTTCCGAGCTGCAGCACTGCGCGCCGCGCTTCCGGATCGCCACTCAGGTAGTAGTGATGAAGCAGACCGGACGTGTAGTTCTGCTCGTTGCTCGGGCCACCGCCATACGAAGCCCCATTGCCGTTGCGACGGGCGTACGTGCGATGCGTGCTCGTCAGCGCAGGCTTGTAGTGGTCGGTGTGCCAGAACAATCCGCCGTTGAAAGCGGCCTTGTCCTCAGTCGTGCGATACAGGTCGATATCGATGTGATGGCGCGCGGCATCCCGCATCAGCTCGAGCCAGCGAGCATCACCGGAGCGAAGAAACTGCGTGGCCGCGCCGTACACGAAATCGTATTGGTTGTTGTAGTGAGAGATGAAGGGCTCGCTGCCCTTGTGGTTCACGGCTTCATGATCGGCGTAGAGATCGCCGAAGTGACGCCAGCCGTACTCGTCGATCAATTCGCGCTTGGCGAAGAACGAATCCGCGCCGTCGAGGATGCGCTGGACGTACGCGAGATAGTCGGCATTGCCGTCCGACTCGCGCGGCGAGAGATAAGGCAGCGCCTGCGTGTCGGCGACGCTCGCGGCGTCGAAGCGATATTCGAGAGGTCGCTGCTGCTGCGGAATTGTCGTTGCGCACTCGCCGGTGCCGGTTTCGATCCACACCGTGTGACGTTTCTGTTCGCCGCCCTGCAGCTCGAAGGGCGCGCGGCTTTCGCGCGGAAACAGACCGACTGTCAGCGCGCCGTCGGTCCAGCGCAGCGCCTTCGGAAAGTTCTGCCAGAAGTCCGCGGTCGACGCGGCGACCCAAGTCGGCTGGCTCGTCTGCGCGTTGGGCTGCTCGTTGCACGCAACGAGACACGGCGTCGCGCGGGCGCCTTCGGCAATCGTGTTCGCACCCGCGGTAACGCGATATCCGGGGAAGGTCACCGTGAGGGCTCCCGACGCGTCGACGTGGTTCGGCGAGTTCCACTTCGCGCCGCCGCTCGAATCCTGGTAGATCGCGAAGCCGGCGGCATCGTGCTTCTGCAGGGACGCCACAGGATCAACAGACCACTGCAACGAGCGAGCCCCGCCGCGCGGCGCGATCGACAGCGAAAAATCCTTGAAGTGGAACGAGCCGGCGTCGCCCAGATCCCAAAGGCCGCCGACGTGGCGAGCCGCGTTCGGGTTGTGGAGCAGCACGTCCACCTGCACGAGCGCCGAACCGGCGAAAGCCGTCATGCGCGCTTCGAGCCGCAACGGCAACGCCTGGCCCGCGCGCGCAAACGCGCCGCATGCATGCAGGGTAGTGCGCAAACGCCCGCGCTCTTCGACCGTGACTTCCGTGAAGCGCGCGCTGAGCACTGCGCCATCGACCGTCGTGAGATTGAACGTGAGCGGCAGCCCGCCCACCGTCACTGAGCCTCTTTCGCGGGATACCTCGAGACGCACCGCACCGGTGTCCAGCTGAATGACCCCGGCACTGTCGATGACCTCGATGCCCGGACCACGCACCGCCGACACGCCCGGAACCGGACGCAGCTCGAGCTGCACCGACCCGTTGGCCGGCACAGTGGCCAGCAGGTCCACCAGCAGCCATTTGACGCTTCGATCCGGCCACAACGCGAGAGCGCGTCCCTCAGCCTCGATCGGCTGCCCTGAAGCGGTGTCGACGACCGAAAAAGGAGCGGCCTGCGCCAGGACACCCCGCGGCCACGGAACGCCCAGGCGCAACGGCGCCCGGACACGGCCCAGGCCGTGGCGCTCACTCAAGTGCACGATGATTTTGAAATCCATCACCCGCGAACCATCTACGTTGGCCGGGCCGGACGCTGTGACCGGCAGCCTTGTTTTTCATTCGGAACAGGCAGCGCGTCGCATGCCTGTCAATCCCCGTTGTCGAGCTTCAGGAGCCCATCGGACTCCCGGGAGCGTGCTGACTAGGCCACCGATTCCCGGCGGCCCTGCGCAACGTGCTCTGGCGATCCAGAAGTGCCTGCGAGCATGGCTTCCAGCTCGCGCAGGTTCTCGTCCCAGTTGTACTCGGCTTCCACGCAGAGCCGCGCATTGCGGCCGATCTGCGCTGCCCTGGCCGGATCCCGCAGCAGCCCGAGCACCGCATCTGCAAAAGCGGCCTCGCCGTCTGCCACGACGATATCGCGCCCTCGTTGCGCGCGCAGGCCTTCAAAAGCCTGCGGCGTCGTGACGACCGCCCTGCCCATCGCCATGGCTTCCAGCACTTTGTTCTGCACGCCGCGCGCGATGCGCAGCGGCGCAATACAGGCCGTGGCCGGCCCCAGGTAGTCCCGCACGTCTTCGACGAAGCCCGTCACGGATACACCGGGCACGGTGCCGAGCCGCTGTACTTCTTTCGTCGGCCGGCTGCCCACGATCTGGACGCGCGCTTCGGGTGCGCCAGCGTGAATCACGGGCCAGATGCGTTCAACGAACCACGTCACTCCTTCCACATTAGGCCAGTAGTCCATGACACCTGTGAACACGAGGGTCGATGGATTGGCTGGCGTGGCAGGCGCCTGTGCCTGTGCATGGGAATGGGCCGGCGAAAAGTAATCGAGATCGACGCCATTCGACATCGCGCGCAGCTTGCCCTGCGCCAGGGCAGGCAGGCATTTGCCGCGCGGAAAGTAACTACATTCCTGGTCGCTCACCAGCAGCAGCCGATCGAACGTGGCCCCGATACGGGCCTCGTAAGCGGCGAGACGGTTCGCCTCGTACCGGTAGACCCAGGAAATCCCCGGCCGGCTGCGGGCCGCGTATTGCGCCCATTTGTACGAGTCGACGTCGATCAGGTCCATCACCTTCACGGCGCGGGCCAGCTGGCCCTGGACGTGCCGCGACCGAAAAACGTACTCCGCCGTCGGCGACGAGGAGCACAGCACCGCGTCGACCTCGATTTCGTCCAGCAGCGCATCGATGCGCGCTTGCAGCGCTGCCGAGTAGAAATGTGTCACGGTGATCGAACGGCCGAACGGCAGGCTCTTCAACGCGGACACGGGCCGACGGCGGCCGTCGATGCGTTCGTAGAGAAACCGTTTCACGTAGGACTCGAAGCGCGACACCTGCGGCACGTCCGCCGGTTCGTCGATGAGGCTCGCGACGTACACGTCATGCCGCTTCGCGAGGCGCGAGATCACGTTGAACGCGCGAATCTTGTCGCCCTTGTTCGGCGGGAACGGCATGCGATGGGCGATGACGAGGATGCGCATCACGCCGCCTCGACGAGACAGACCGGCTGCGATCGAGCGAACGCGCGACGAGTCCACGCATAGCTCGCGTGCAGCGCGCGCAACAGCGGCGCGCGCACGGCGTGATAGCACACCAGCCGGCAAGGCTCAGCCGAAAGATCCTGCTTGTAATCGCGATTCAGCCCGCGACCGCCGAGGAAATCGAATCGCGTCACACCATCCTGACACGCCTGCTCCATGGCGTAACCGAAATGCAGGTAGCCGGGCGACAGACCACTTGCGCGCGTCACGTCGAACGCGGACTGCAGGTAGTACTCGGTATTGCCCGCGCGGATGTTGAACATCACGGACAAAGGCACGCCGTCGGTACTGAGCACCGAGAGCCTGAGACTGTTCGAAGCGGCAGCGCTGCGCGCGATGGATTCGTGAAACCGTTGCAGCGATTCGCCTTGCAAGGCGCCCGCCCATCGATCGGATTTGAATCGCCGCAGCAGCGCGAGGCTCTCCGCAATCTGCGCATCGTTCGCGTAACTGAGCGACACGTTCGACAGCTTTCTACGCTGCCCGAACAGCCTGCGACGAGTGCCATCGCCCAGCCCGGCAACGTAATCGGCAAACGAGCGAGGCAGCGTGACGGCGTACGAAACCATCGGGTCTGCATCGCGCACATACGCAATCTGCGAGAGCGTTTCGCGAGCCAGCCGTGCAACGAGGCTGTCTTCGCGCACGGCGGTGATCGCAAGGTCTTGCCAGAAGGACTGCGAACGAAGCCAAGTCGCGATGGCATCGAGCACGGCCTGTTCATGGCCGCGAGCGGCGATCACGTCGAGATATTCGGAGAAGGCCGGCGCGTCGTTGCGCCAGGCTGCGCCCATCAGCTCGAGGCGGCGGACGCCGACTAACGCACGGCTGCGCACCGTGTGTGAGTACAACGGCGCAAGACCAATCAGCTCACCCGATGGTGAGTGAACCGCAAGCAGATGAAGCGTGGCATTTAGCAACGACCGATGATGCTCCCACCAGCTTCTCTGCCACTGCCAGGACATGAAGAGCGCGTCCGCACTCGATCTGTTGAGCAGCGCCGTCCAGGCCTGCGCGCCATGGGCGAAGGCCTCTTCGTTCCAGAGACGAACGTCCCCACCCGCACTGTCGCCAGGCTGATTCATGGCAGCGTGCGCTGAGCCACGAATAAACAAGCCCGCAGTTGATGACGGCCCGGAGAGCGTGGCACTGTCCGGCCGGCCGTGGCTGGGCGGCCCTTTTTTCCATGAAGGTTTCGCACACGGTGACTCAGGACTCGCGTCGCTCCCGCTTCCCTGCCGGCAAACGGCAGCGCCTCGCCGAAGCGATCGCCCGCTTCGGTCTCGTGGCGCCGCTGCAGGCCATGCACGACCGCGGCCGACAGACGCTCACCGTGCTCGCTTATCACCGCATCGCGCCGCTCGATGACGCGGCCCGCTATCCGTTGGACATCGACCTCATCAGCGCGTCGCCCGAAGACTTCGATGCCCAGATGCGCTATCTGCGCGAGCATCAACATCCGGTCTCGCTGGACCAGATCATCGAGCACCTCAACGGCGGCACGCCGCTGCCGCCGCGCGCGGTGGCCGTCACGTTCGACGACGGCTTCCGCGACACGTTCCGGCATGCGTTTCCGGCGCTGCGCGCCCATCGCATTCCGGCCTGCGTGTTCGTCACCACCGGCTGCGTCGACAGCGGCGAGCCGTTCTGGTTCGAGCTCACCGCACACCTGATGATGCGCATCGCTCCGCATTCGATTCGCCTGCCCGCGCTGGCGGAAGGCCTGCCGAGCGGCGACGACCTCGCGCATCGGCGGCTGAGCATCAAGACACTGCACGCCGCGCTCAAGATGATTCCCGACGCGGACCGCGCAGCGCTCGTCAAGGAATGGGCGGCCCGTTTCCGCACCGACATCGATCCGTCGATCATCGAGCTGAGTCATCCCATCACGTGGGACGAGATCGAAGCGATGAGCCACGCGGGCATCGCCTTCGGCTCGCACACGCTCACGCACCCGAATCTCACGCAGCTGACCGACGAAGCGCTGCGCCGGGAGCTCGTCGAATCGCGGCGAATTCTTTCCGCCCGCATCGGCCAGACCGTTCGCACGATCGCCTACCCGTTCGGCACGCCCGGCACTTACGACGAGCGCGTGATGCGCCACGCGGCGCAAGCGGGTTATGAGCTCGGTGTTTCGTACATCGCCGGCACGAACTGGCCGGACGACCTGCGGCGTTTCGAGCTGCGCCGAAAAGGCGTCAGCTTCTGGATGAGTCTCGACTATTTCCGCACGCAACTCGCGCTGCCGGAGTGGGTGCAGTAACGCTTCACTGAACCCGGCGCCGCTCACGGCAGGCTCCGCGAGATGAGCGGACCGATCGCGTTCGCGCACCACAGCGGCAGGCGGCTCCACATGCGGGTCGCAAGCTGAAATTTCGGGTTCGAGTTGTTGAGCTTCGGCACCGGCGCGCCAGCCGGCAGCCAGTAGTGCCAATGAAGCTGCCACGGCTGCGCGCCCCACTGCGCCTTGAACTTGTAGGTGCCGCTGTCCGGCGAGGAACGGCCGAAGTCGAACGCCTGCGCGCCGCGTTCGACGGAGAGCTTCAGCATCTCCCAGTACATGCGCATGTTGAGCGCCATCGGCTTGCCTTGCGGCGAGCAGGCGGCCCACGGGACTTCGATGCGGTTGCCGTGCTTCACGATGATCGCGGCCGCGTGCGCGGTGCCGTCGACGCTAATCGTAAGCACATCACTCGAGCCGCCGAACGCACGCTGCACGACATCGAAGAACTTGCGCGGATACACGGGCGTGCCGAGATCGCGCATCGAGGCGGAAAACACGCTGTAGAAATCGTCCAGCAGCTCGGCGCCGCCCCAACGCACTTGCGGATTTTCGCGCTCGGCGCGTTTGATCTGCGAGCGCAGCTTCGAGCCGATCTGCTTCGAGAGCGCCTCGACGGTGGCCGGCAGCGGCAGCACCATCGAAACCTTGTCCTGGCGATCTGCGAAATCGAGGCCCTGAATCGGTGCGGTGTGGCGCAGCTCCACATGAGCAGCGCGACGTTCCTTACCGAGCTCGCCCGCATGTTTCGCAAGCTCCACGGCAATGGCGTCGTCATTCGCGAGCACGCCGCCATACGTGAAGAACGGCACCGAGGTGAGATAGCGCCCGAACGCGAAGCTGGATTGCTCGACGAGCGGCAGCACGCCGACGAGCGCACCCTGCGCATCGCGCGCCGACAGAAACGTGCAGCGAAGGCCGAAAGCATCGCGGCCAATGCTCACCGCGGCAGCGTGGTGATATGCGCTGGTCGCAGGGTGAGCCGCGACGAAAGCGTCCCAATCTACCGGCGCGGTGTCACCCGATTCGATACGCACGGGGGAATCTGCCGCTCATCGCGTGCCGTAGAGCGTATACCGCAATTCGAGGCCGATCCGGTTCTCAGTGAAATCCGAGAACAGGTCCGAGCCCGAACGGTCGTAGCGCCCCAGGGTCAGCGACAGGCCGAGCCGGCGGCCGAGATCCTTCGTGATATCGGCCAGCAGCGTCGTCTGGTTGTAGCTCGCGGCGACGTTATCGAACTTCTGGCGCTCGTAACGCGCCGACACATTGATGCCGACGGTGGACGTGATGCGCCGGTCGACCGACGCCTCGAGCGCTTTGATCGTGCGGTCGAGCGAAATCGTCTGCTCGTAACGCTCCTGCCCCCATGCGCCCGCGAACTGCAGATGCATGCGAGGACGATCGAAACGCCAGCCGAGACGTGCCGTGCGATTGCGGAACGGATCGGCCGTCGTGAGCGGATCGACCGAGCCCGTGGGCGAACCCGTCGTGGCTTGCACTCGCAGCAGGTCTGAAGCCGTGGAGAACTCTTCACGCGCGTTCAGGAAAATGGCGGACGACGACGCGAGCCGCCGTTCGATCGAAACCTCATAGAGCGGACCGGACGACTTGTCGCCGCCGTTTTTCTGCTCGAGCTCGGTGTAACCCGCGCTCACGTCGAGCGTCGTGCGAAAGCCTTCAGCGGCCCAGCGCACGTATGCGCGGCGCGTATCGAAGTCGCGCGCGCTGCCGAAATCGTCGAAGCGGTTGTTGTCCTGCGAGGCTTCGATCGAGACGGTGCTGCGCTTCGACAGCTCGCGCGCCAGCTCGATTCCGCCGGTGGTGCGGTCGGAGTCGAGGTTGGCGTTCTCGTACATCGTTTTCGAGTACAGGCCGAACAACGACAGGCGCGTCACCAGGCCGAAATGCAGGTTGAGCGTCGGACCGGTGGTGATGAAATTGACGTTTTCGAGGTTGTCGGGCGTGTCGGTTCCCGTGCTGTTGTTCAGCGACTGACCGAACGTGTCCCGCAACGTCCACTGCAGCAGGTTGCGTTGGGTGCCCCAGTCCGCGCCGGCATCGAGATAACCGCGCGCGGTACCGTCGTAAGTGTTGTCGAGGTATTCGAGGTAGTCCACGTTCGCACGGCCGGTGAGCGAGAGGCGTTCACCGATGCGCTCGAAGTCCATGGCCAGGCCGAGCCGTGCGAGCGTATCGCTGCTCCCGTTCGAGGGCACGCGGCGCACGTTGTCGGAATATTCCGTTCCGGCGCGCAACGCGATGAACGACTCGGTGGTGCGCGAAACCGCCGTGGCAACGGACTCTGCCGCGCTGGGGTCTGCTTCCTGGCCCGCACTCGGGGCCGCAGTCTGCGCCCAGGCCCCTTGCGAGGAGCCAGCCGCAATGAGTAACGCCGCAGCCAGGTGCCGCGAACGAAGGTTTGATCCCGTCATTGTTGTTCTATTCGGCGGCCGTCTGGACGCCGTTATCCCCGTAGCCGTAATAGTAATAGCTGTTGTTCGACTGAGCTTTGCACTGATTCAGGATGAGCGAGACGGAGGCGCGATTGCGCACCGACTCGAGCGCTTCGAGCAGGACCTGGTGCGAGGTCGAGCTCGCACGCACGACCAGCGCGATCTGGCCGACCACCTGCGCGAGAGCCTGCGCCTCGGTGGTGAGCATCAGAGGCGACGAATCGAACAGCACCAGGCGCTGCGGATCGTGCGCGATCAGGGCTTGCGCGACCTGCTCCATGCGTTCGCTCGCGAGCAGCTCTGTGGCGTTCTCGCTGTGCGAGCCCACGGGCAGCATCGAAAGATTGGGCACGTCGGTCTGCAGGATCACGCTCTCGGGATTGAGATTCGGATCGCGCAGCAGATCGAGCATGCCGGGCTCGTGATTCACGCCGAGCGCGCGGCTGATGTGCGGTTTGGCGACATCGGCATCGACGAGCAGGATGCTGACGTCTTTCTCGCGAGCCATGCTCAAGGCGAGATTGAGCGACGTGAATGTCTTGCCCTCACCCGACAGGGCGCTGGCCAGCATGATGAGACGCCCGTTGGGCAGCGCCGCCATGTTGCGGCCGATCGCGGCATCGATGAGCGGGCGCTTGATCTGACGATACTGCTGGGCGAGCTGGCGCTCCTGGTGCTCCGGCGGCAACAGCCCACCCGCACGCAGGGTCTGCGGATTGAACACCACTACGCGCTGCGGAGGGGGCGGCGGCGTCGGCGCGACGCGCTGCGCAGCCGTTTCACCGCTTCGGCGCGGAGGCTCCACGGCAACCCGCGGGGCCGCGGGGCTCATGGCAGCGGGTGCCGGAGGCGGAGCCGTCACCGGCTTGGCCGACTCCTGCATTTTCTTGAGCGCTTTTTCGACGAGACTCATGGGCAGTGATGTCCGCAATGCTCAGGCGAGCAAATCGTGCACGAGCTGGATCGCTCGCGCGTGAACCAGAAACACGAGGCACGCAACGACTGCAAGGGACGCTGCAGCTCCGACGTAGAGGAGCTTGGCGCGTCGCGCTTCGGCGCGATGCTTTTCCAGCCAGGTCATGCTGACGACTCCGAGCACCGGCAGGCCGGTGACCTCACCGAGCTGACGCGGCGTGCCGAAGACCGGCTTCAACTGATGCAGCACATAGGCGAGACCGCCGCCGGCACCGAGTCCGACGATCAGGATCGCCACGATCATCAGCGGCCGATTCGGCGCGACCGGCTTGAACGAGGCACTCGGCGGATCGATCGTTTCGAACTTCACGACGCCGGTCTGCTCGGCTTCTTCCGAGAAGCGCGCGCGCTGCAGGCGCTCGACGAGCGACTGGTACTGCGCCTTCGTCACGTCGTAATCGCGGTTGAGGCGGGCGAGATCCGCTTCCACTTCGGGCGCGGTGTCGACGAGTCGCCGCAGGTCGGCAATCTTGTTCTGGTGATCGCCCATCTCGCCCCGCAGGGCCGCGATCTCCACTTCGGTTTGGTTGAGCTGCAGCTGGATGCTCTGGAACACTGGGTTCGCCGACAGTCCGCTGCGCGCGGCGGCACCCGAGTCCCCCCGACGGGCGGCATCGAGCTCTTCTCTCTGGCGCGACTGCAACTCGCTCAGCGTGGAGCGAAGCGCGATCACGTCCGGATGACGGTCTGTGAAACGCAGGAGCAGATCATCGAGCTTGGACTGCGTCTCGCGAATGCGAGCGCCGATGTCATCGCCGGCGGCCAGCGTGGTGATTCCGACTGTGCTGTTGCTCGTGGCAGTGGCGCCATTCACGAGCGGGGATTCGCTTCGCAGCTGGCGCTGGATCTCTTCGCGGCGATGCGTCGCGATCTTCATCGCGGCATCGGCCTTGCTCAGCGCTTCCATCTCGGCCTGCAGCCGCTGGAAATAGTCGCCCTGGGCGCCCGGCATGAGGCCGACGTTCTGCTTCTTGAAGGTGGCGAGCTTTTCTTCCGCCGCCGCGAGCTGGCGTTCCAGCTCTGAAATCTGGTCCACGAGGAAGCGCTGCGCCGTTTCCGAGCCTTCGCGCTTGCCGCCGAGCGCGCCCTCGACGAACGTGTTCAGCAGCCGGTCCACGACGCGCACGCTGCGATCGCGGTTGTGGTCCTTGTACGAAATGACGTAGACGCCGGCGGTCGCACTCTGCAGGCCGCCGGAGATCTGGATCTGGTTGCGCAGGTTCGCGATGAGCGCCTGGCGCTTCTGGGGAGTGACCGCACCGACGTCGAGATCGGTTTCGCGCGCCACTTTCTCGAGCTGTGGGCCACCAAGCAGCAGCTGGCGAACGCGCTGGAGCTGTGTATCCGTGCCGGACTCGACCGTGATGCCGGCCGTGATTTCCTTGAGCGCGGTGCGCGTGTCGACGAAGACACGGGCCGACGCCTCATACGTATCGGGAATCGCCAGCACCACCGCCCAGCCGACGAGGCAGATGGCCCAGGCGGTAATCAATGCGAGCCAACGGAAACGCCAGGCGCCACGGGCCTGATCTAATACTTGTTCGAAGACAGCGTACATGGCGGGCTAGAACCTGGACTCCGGAACGATGATCACGTCGCCGGGCTGGACCGGCATGTTGTTTTTCACTTCGCCCTTCTTGAGAAGGTCGGCGAGCTTCACGCGAATTTCGGTCTGCTTGCCGGTCTCGCCCCGCATGATCTTGGCGCGGTTGCCGGCGGCGAACTCCGTGAGCCCGCCCACCTGCAGCAGCACGTCCATGACCGTCATGCCTTCGCGATAAGGCAGGGACTGCGGACGCTGCACCTGGCCGACCACCTTGACCTGGCTGAAGGTGCTGACCGGCGTGGTCACGATGATGCTCACCTGGGGTGAGCGCACATATTCGCCAAGCACGCTTTCGACATCCTTGCCGAGCTGCGTCGGGGTCTTGCCGACGGCGACCATGTCGGCCACCAGCGGGGTTGAAATCTTGCCGTCCGGGCGCACGGGGACCGTCACGGTCAATTCCGGGTTGCGCCAGACGAACACCTGGAGCACGTCTCCCGGGCCAATTCGATAGTCGCGCGAAACCGATGACTGGGCCGGCGCCTGGCTGTCGTCCGCGAACGCGGCGGTCGCGCTCGCGACCCAGATCCATGACGCCAGAATGACCCCGACCCCTATCCGGAACATTCTGATTATCCGAAAAGAAAAGCCAAGGCTATCAGATAGATTGGCGCGTCGCCGCGCGGAAACTGTGACGTCTAGCACAATGTTCGAAGCCTTCATCCGCTGAGCTGCTGGAGCAGCTTTTCTGCCTCGCGGCGTTGAGTGAAATCGCCTTCCAGGATCAGGCGCCGTAGCAGCTCGCGCGCCTCGGCCCTGCGGCCCGCCGCCACCAGGGCGGCGGCATAGTGATACTGGATTTCCTTCTCGGCCGGAGCGGCACGGGCCGCACTTTCGAGAACCGGTAACGCATCGGTCGCCTTCCGGCGCTGTAACAAAATCCATCCATAGGTATCTGCCACGGACACGTTCTTTGGTGCGAGCTCGTAGGCTTTTTTTGCAGTCGCTTCTGCTCGCGAATCGCCGAGCTCCAGGTAGCGCCACGCCAGGTTGTTGAGCACGACAGGGTTCGACGGCAGCCAACGGACCACGGTTTCGAGCTCAGCGGCGGCGCGGTCCGCGCGACCGGTCGAACCGTAGTACTGCGCGAGCGCGAGGTGCACACGCACGTCCTCCGGATGGACCGCAAGCCAGCGGCTCAAAGGCGCCTCCGGCCGGCTCTGATTGGCGAGACGCATCGCCTCGAAGAGCTTCATCGCGATGCCAGCATCCGGAGCGATTCGTTCTGCGTCTTCGTACGCACGCACGGCGAGCGTGTAGTCCTTCGTGTTCATCAGCACGTCGCCTTCGAGGACCATCGCCGCAGGCTCTCGAGGCTGATGCGCCCGCAGCTCGCGCGCGCGTGCGAGCGCCTTGGGTGCCCCTTCCGTGCGCAGATCGATGAGAGTGAGCAGGCTCACTGCAGGGACCCAGTCCGGCCGCAGCTGCAATGCCTTCGTGACCGACTCACGTGCCGGGCCCGTCTGATCGAGCGCGGTTTGCGCGCGTGCGCTGTTGAACCAGTAAGCCGCCTGGGAGGGCTCGAGCTCGCTGGCGCGACGGAAACGAGCCAGCGCTTCGTCGAAGCGCTGGGCCCGCAGCAACAGCTCGCCGGCGGCGTTCACTACGTCTGCGCGCCCCATCGAGGCAGCAGTCGCCTTGTCGAGCAGCGTGCGGGCGTTAGGAAGGTCTCCGCGGGTAAAGTACATCTGCGCGAGTGCGAGAAGCTGCGAGGGATCCTTGGGATCCGTAGCCAGCGCGCGCTTCATTGCCGCGTCCGCCTGCGCGCCGCGCCCGTCGAGAGATTCAAGGCCCGCAAGCGTGATGAGCGCGCGCATGTCATTCGGACTGGCCGTGAGCAGCGTGTTCAGATCTGCACGGGCACGCTCGAATTCCCGCTGCGAAATGAAGTAGCCGATCGCGAGGAACTGCAGCTCACGATTCGTCGGCTGCTGAGCGAGCATGCGGTTCAACTCGTTGCGCGCAACGACGGGCCCCTGATCAGCCATCAACGCCGTGAGTAACATTGCCTCGCGGCGTACGTTGCTCGGAACCGAAGGCAGCGTCTTCAGCAAAGTGATCGCGGTCTGATACCGGCGGGCGCGTACATACGCTGCTGCCAGCTCGAGCTTGCGGCTCGGGTCATTTGGATCTGCCTGCACGCTGCGTTCGAGAACGGCCAGCGCCTTTTCTTCGCCGCCTGCCCCGCGGCTCGCGGCGCCAAGCAGCGCATACAGCTCAGGATCCGCACCTTGCTCGAATGCCTGCGGCAATGTGTTGAGGGCCGCTTCAGGAAGATCGAGCTGCAGTTGTACGCGTGCGAGCAGCTTTCGCGCTTCGAGATTGTCCGGCGCCTGCTGCACAACTTGTTGGAGCTGCTGCTCCGCCTGCTGGTAGTTGCCTTGAGCGAAGTGGGCGGCACCGAGCAGCATGCGTGCCGCCGTGTAGTCCGGCACCACGACGACCACTCGTTGTAGCTCCGCTGTCGCAAGCGCGTATTCGCCCTTCGCCAGCTTGATGCGCGCGAAGACGAGACGCGTCAGCACCGCCTCGGGGGCAACCGCGGCAAGCGCCTTCTGCGTTTCTTCTGCAGCAGCCACTTTACCTTGGGCCATTTGCGCGTCCGCCAGGCCGAGGAGCATGGCAAATCGCTGCGGCAGTGAAAATGTCGCGGACTTTTCACGCGCTTTCGTTAGTGCGGCTTCCGCCTCCGCGTACTGGCCTCGCTGCATCAGGATCTGGGCATAGCTCAACGCCGCTGACGCATCGGCTGGCTGAGTACGCAGGATAGCCGCCAGCTGCGTAAGCGCTTCATCGGACTTGCCTTGGGCCGCGAGCGACTGCGCCAGACCAACGGTTGCCGCTGTAAGATCAGCGTTGACTGTCAGCACGCGTTCAAACGCAGCCTGTGCTTCAACAGGATGGCCTGTAGCCAACAATGCACGCCCGCGAAGCATGCTGTCTTGAGGGGCAGGCGGCTTCAGCGTGCCCGCATTGAGTTGCTTCAGTAGTTGGTCGGCCTGGCCGAGACCCAATGCGACATCGCCAGCGAGTGCCGCAGCCTCAGGAGTATTCGCGCCATCACGCTGGGCACGCTTCAGTTCGTCCTGCGCAGCGCGCGTATTGCCGGACTGCTGCTCGAGTCGTGCCACCTGGAGTCGTACGGTGCCGTTGGCCGGATCGTTCTTGAGCACGCGACGTAACTCGACGAGCGCGGCTGCGAAATCACCGCGACGTTCGGCCTCACCCGCGCGCTGCAGCCTGCTCTCCGCTGACGTGAACGAGTCACAACCGCCGAGCGATGCCAGAAAGCACAGCGTCAGGAGCACCAGCGGATTTCTAAACACTCTCGTCATCCCCAAGACCCTGTGTCTGCCGGGCTAACTAGTGAGCCTGGCCTGTTTCCTTTGTTGTGAAGTTCGCCAGTGTCGCACGCGCGGTGTCACACGAGGGGATGCAGGACACGCGAAATGCGAGCAACTCAGACCGCGGCGGCAAACCCGACAACGACCGGACGCCATACCAGAGCTGCGCTAGCGCCGGCTGAACGAACGACCGTTCACCCACGAGCACGTCGTACCAGATCACGGAACGTCGACCGGCGCTGTCGATCGCAACGACTTCGGTGTAACGCCCCTCGGGCCTGTGAATCACACCCTGCCATTCCGACGAGAGGCCTTCGTGACCCAGCAGCGAGTTGTCGTAGCCCATCAGCTCGACTCCCTGCCGCTGCGCGAGGTAGGTGACTTCCAGCTGTTGGAGCGTTCGACCCGCCCCATCGACGTACGCGTTGAGGCGAACGTGGTCGGCACCGACGTACACGGGCCGCCAGGCGGGATCCGTGGTGGGGAATGGGCCGGACCAGCCACGCGGAGCAGCACGTCCCTCCGAAACAATCGCAACAGGCTGTGCGCGCAATGCATCGGCGGCATGGACGAGAACCACCGGCCCCACCAATGCACCCGCCGCCAGAAGTATGGGCACGACAGACTGCGGAGTGATGACGTCCGGTAGTGTGCTCTCAGGAGCCCGCGGCTTCGGGTGCGCCCCGAACCACAGAAAGCCGATGAGCATCACTGCAAACACGCACCAGCCGAACCAGTAGTGACCTTCCGTGATCAGCGGGTGCTGCATGTCCGTGAGCTCACCCGCTACGACAATCGTGAGGATGCGGATCCAGTTCGAGAACAGTGCCAGCGCCGTGATGATCACGAGCTGCACGACGCGACGGCGCGGCCCGGCGCCATCCAGCTCACCGAGCAGCGCGGCTACCGAAAGCCCAACGAGGAGGTAGTGCAGCCCACTGCAGCCGTCCCCGATCTCGAAAGTGCCTGCCGGAATTTTCAGGAACACGCCCGTGCGTTCGGTGGGGAGGCCACCCAGATTGGCCAGAAACGACACCGCGTGGGCAGCAATGAGCTGCAGTGGAGAAATCAGGCTGCTCCACGCCGGGAACGTGAAGTACAGAAAACCAATCGGGAACAGCACCAGTCGCGCCACCGGCCAACCGCATGCAGCGAGCACAGCGAGCCACGCCTGCATTGGCATCAGCAAAAGATACGGGTCTTGAAAACCTGCTCGCCAGAACACGAGTCCCGCAATGCTGCTTGCGACCAGTGGCACGAGTGCCAGGCGCATCGGCCGAAGGGGCGCGGCTGCGATCGCATAACGCGCACGAAATATCAGCCACAACGTGATAGCCAGTATGAAGAAACCATGCCGGTAACCGCGCGTGTGATCCGACGTCCAGAAGTCCACCAGCACGGCCGCGCCCGGCAGGCAGGCCAGGGCCGTGAGCGCAATGAGCGCATAGAGCGGCACGAGTCGCTGCAGTAGTCCCGACGGAACGTGCGCCATCGTTGTCGTTGTTGGGTTCATGGAGCGCGCGCAGTGTACTGGGCCCGCAATTCCGCCAGCGTGCGGATGTTCACGCCGCAGCCCGACCGTGCTTTTTTCGGAGCCCAGGCTCCGCTCGTGCCGCAGTCGCCACTCATGGTGCAAGGCACGCGAGTTGCTCCCTCGACCGACCGCGCAGGAATGTCCAACTCACTGACGTCCCTGCAAAATGTCTCTGAATACAGACGCCTCGCCCTCTTGAGCGGGGCAATTGGCGACACGTAAGCTGCGTTCTGTCGCCTCGAGACCGCGGGGATATCACTTGTTCGGATTGGGTATTCGTTCCAGAGCGGATCGCGGCATGCCGCTGCATCTCAGTGCTGCGGCAATCTGCTGCGCTCTGCTGCTACAGGCGTGCGGTGGTGGCCCCGCTGTCGTTGAAACAGCGGGTGCTGAAAGCCCGCCCGCACCGACTACTCCAACGACGCCGACCACACCCACGACGCCCACCACGCCGACCCCTCCCGCGAATCACGCGCCGCTCATCTCGGGAACACCGGCCACTGCACTTCAGACCGGCCAGAGTTACTCCTTCACGCCCACCGCGAGCGACGCTGATGGCGACGCGCTCACGTTCAGCATCGCGAACAAACCGAGCTGGGCGACCTTCGATGCGGCCACCGGCAAGCTCGCCGGCCAGCCTCCGTCCGCAGGTTCGTTCGCTGGCGTCACCATCATGGTGAGTGATGGCGTCGCGAGTGCAGCACTTGCACCGTTCGCGATCACGGTTTCCGCCGTGCCTGTCGTCACCGGCAGTGCCAGTCTTTCGTGGATACCGCCGACAACCCGTGACGATGGAAGCGCGCTGACGAATCTCGCCGGCTTCACCATCCGGTATGGCACTGCTGCCGGCGCGTACACACAGCAGATTTCTGTGTCGACGCCAGGCGTAACGAGCTATCAGGTCGACAACCTGCAGGCCGGCACGTACTACTTCGTGATCACGGCCGTCGACAGCGCGGGCATCGAAAGCAATTATTCTGCGGCGGTGTCGAAGACTATTGGCTGAGGATCGGCTAGAAGCCGCCCCGAGTTCTGGTATCCTTCGCGCCCCGCAAACGGACGGGCGGTGAAAGCCGCACGAAAAAACCGCTCGCGGTATTCAAATTCGTTTTCCGATTCAGTACCTTACGCAGGACGGGGCCATAGCTCAGCTGGGAGAGCGCTTGCATGGCATGCAAGAGGTCGGCGGTTCGATCCCGCCTGGCTCCACCACTCGTTCAAGACGTCCCCATCGTCTAGAGGCCTAGGACATCGCCCTTTCACGGCGGTAACAGGGGTTCGAATCCCCTTGGGGACGCCACTGACGGCGCGCGGCACGGGAACGGTGGTCACATTGGGCTTCAGCCTCAGCCCGAAGTGATCACCTTCATCTCCCACTCATCTGTCCTTGCCGCCACGGCCGCATGCCATCCCGGCTCGCACCGCAGACAACGCACGAACCACCCGGCCTCCAAGCGACTCTCGTCGAGGCTTTGTACGTGCGCCGTTGCGAGATCCGCAGCGAATCTCACGTGAAACGCCTTGAGCGGAAGGCTGAGTCCGGTGCCGTGACCTTTGAGCACAGCTTCCTTCGCGGTCCAGTAACGAAAGAAAGCTTCGGTGCGGCCGGCCTCGCCGGCATCGCGAATCGATTCGAACTCGGGGCCGAAAAAGTAATTCGACGCGATCGACAGCAGATCCCGGGTCGGATTGTTCTGCTCGACATCCGCACCGACTTCGCGACCCTCACTCACCGCGAGCACCGCGCGACCATGCGAGTGGCTCAAGTTGAACGACAGCGCGCGCGTCGAAGCGCCGTGTACGTAACTCAACCGGGGCTTACCGAACTCACCTGCCACGAATTCGAGCTGGGACGGAGCCCTTCCCAGGTACGCACCGAGAAGGTGACGCATCAGCCCGTGTGAAAAAATGAACCCATGCCGGTCGCGCTCGTGAAAAAAACGCCGTGCCCGCTCCAGCTCCGTGGATGAAAGCACCGCTGCGCACGCGTCCCGCGTCGCCTCGCTGCCGCTCAACAGCAAAGGCCATACATGGACAACGCCGGATTCGACTGCAACGCTCGCGGCCGCGCGACTCAGAGCGGCCGCAGCGTCGAGGAATGAGACTTGCGTATCCTCGTACATAGATCACATCCAAAAGACTGAAGCGCCAGCTTACCGGCGTTAAATCAGCCTCTCCCGCTCCAACAAAATTTTCGGATAGTCGTCAGACAGCGCTTGCGAGTCAAGCTAGGCAATGGAGTGTCGCTTTTCGCGTACGTCGGATACGCAAGACATTTCAAAGATCCTATGTCTCCACGCTCTACTCCGCCGCGAACGCTGGAGATGTTGCCGGCTCGAATCGCTCCCTGAAGCGATCGGCACGGGGTGGTCTGAACAGAAAATGCGACGGCAGTTGCGTGTGGGCGCGACTGGCTTGGTGTTTTCGACTCCCCCTCAAACGAGCAGATCACCCGGCGTTCACGGGGACTTTTCCGTTCGTGTTATCGCTTGAGGTGGGGAATACATGCATTACGTTCATGCGCTTCGCGCGCCCCGGCTTTGCGCGCTTGCGCTCCTGGCCGTCGCTACCATTGCCGCTCCGTTCGTCCAGGCCGCTGCGCCGAAGATCAGCGGGACTCCTGCCACGACCGGCACCGTTGGGGTGAGCTATTCGTTCAAGCCCAGTGCGAGTGATTCGGACGGCAACAAGCTGACGTTCACCGTCGCCAACAAGCCAGGCTTCGCCGCCTTCTCGGCGACCACCGGCCAGCTCTCCGGCACACCGTCGGCCGAACACGCTCGCACCTGGAGCGGAATTCAGATCTGCGTGAGCGACGGCTCGAGCAAGGTCTGCCTGCCGTCGTACTCGCTCGTCATCAAGCCGAACGCGAACAAGTCGCCCACGATCACGGGCTCGCCCGCGACCACCGGCAAGGTCGGCACCGCGTATTCGTTCCAGCCGACTGCGAAGGATCCGGAAGGCAAGGCGGTGACGCTGTCCATCCGGAACAAGCCATCGTGGGCCTCCTTCAGTACATCCACCGGCAAGCTCTCGGGCACGCCGACGGCCGCTGGCGTGTTCTCTGGCATCATGATCACTGCGACGGACGGCGTGACGAACGCGTCTCTGCCGACGTTCAGCATCACGGTGACGGGCTCCTCCACGACCAACACCGCGCCGAAGATCAGCGGCACGCCGACGACGACCGCGCGAGTGGGTGCGGCTTACAGCTTCACGCCGACTGCGAGCGATGCGAACGGTGACAAGCTCACCTTCAGCGTCACGAACAAGCCGTCGTGGGCAACGTTCAGCACGTCGAGCGGCCAGCTGTACGGCACACCGTCGTCAACGGGCACGAACAGCAACATCACGATCGCGGTGAGCGACGGCAAGGCGAGCGCATCGCTGAAGGCGTTCTCGATCGTCGTGTCGTCTGGCGGTTCGAGCACCACCGGTTCTGCATCGCTGAGCTGGACGCCGCCGACCAAGAACACGGACGGCACCACGCTCACGAACCTCGCGGGCTACAAGATCAGCTACGGAACGAGCTCGACGAACCTGTCGAAGACCGTGCAGATCGCGAACGCGGGCATCTCGAGCTACGTGGTGGACGGACTGGCCTCGGGCACGTGGTACTTCTCGATCCGCGCCTACACGAGCGTCGGAACTGAAAGTTCCTCTTCACCTGTCGCGAGCAAGACCATCCAGTAAAAGGCTTTTTGACAGAAGCTATTTCGTTCGAAGAACTGCGGCGCGCATCACTGACGATGCGCGCCGCGTTTTTTTGTCGCGCGGCGCGAGCGTCTGCGACTTGAGACACGTTGCAAGTCGCGACGTCTCCGGATTAACTCCACCGCGACGTTTGGGCAAACCCGCTGCGAGGCGGGGACGCAAAGCCTCCGGTCTCGAGCTCATGGCCGATCTCGATGAGCTCTAGATAGCGGGGTTGCCGGCAGGCGCTGTAGGAGTACGGCGCGCGACTGTCGTCATACCTCGAATAACGACCGAAGACTGCGGCGACGCCCGGGCATGTGTGGGTGCTTGGAACGGGGTGGTCGAAAGATGCTTGATTACAGGTCTCGCACGGGCCGTGTTGGCCAGTTCGCGTTGCTCGCGCTGCTTGCTCTCACGCTCGCAGCTTGCGGCGGCGAAACAAAGCCCGACACCGCGTCCTCCGAGCCTGGCGACACGCCGAATACGCCTGCGCCCCCTGCCAACAATCTTCCCCTCATCGATGGCCAGCCTTCGCTGAGTGCCAAAGCGGGCGTGGCCTACTCGTTCGTGCCGAACGCGAGCGACGCCGACAACGACACGCTCACCTTCAATGTCAGCGGCCTGCCTTCGTGGGCGACTTTCGACACGACGACGGGCGGCATCTCCGGCACACCGGATGATGCGAACGTCGGCCAGAGTGGCGCGATCGAGATCGGCGTCAGCGACGGCAAGGCGGAGGCGACACTGCCCGCCTTCCGCATCAACGTCGCTGCGCGCGACGCGGCGCCCGCCCCCACGAACACCGCGCCCGTCATTTCGGGCACACCGTCGACGCTCGTCGTCGCGGGCCAGTCGTACATCTTCATTCCGACGGCCAGCGACGCAGATAACGACGCGCTGACCTTCTCGATCACCAACCGTCCGTCCTGGGCGTCCTTCAACGCCGCCACGGGCCAGCTCTCGGGCACTCCCGCAACCACGCAGACCGGCACGACATCGAACATCGTCATCCGCGTGAGCGACGGCAAGGCGAGCACCGCACTGCCGGCATTCGCAATCCAGGTGCAGGCGCCGGCCAACAGCGCGCCGGTGATTTCGGGCACGCCAGTCACGTCGGTCCAGGCTGGTACGGCGTATCTCTTCAAGCCGACGGCCACCGATGCCAACAACGACACGTTGACCTGGTCGATCCAGAACAGGCCGGCCTGGGCCTCGTTCAGCACGACCACGGGCCAGCTCTCCGGCACGCCGGCGAGCACCAACGTCGGCACGTTCGCGAACATCCGCATCAGCGTGAGTGACGGCAAGGCGACCAGCGCGCTGGCCGCGTTCTCCATCGTCGTGACAGCGTCGCCGAACAAGGCGCCGACGATCACGGGCTCACCGGTCACCAGCGTGAAAGCGGGCACCGCGTATTCGTTCACGCCGACGGGCGCGGACGCGGACAAAGACGCTCTCACCTACTCGATCGCCGGCAAGCCGTCCTGGGCATCCTTCAGCACGACGACCGGTCAGCTCTCCGGCACGCCAGCCAGCACCAACGTCGGCACGTTCGCGAACATCGTCATCACGGTGACCGACGGCAAGGCGAATGCCTCGCTCGCTGCGTTCAGCATCCAGGTGACATCGGCCGCGAACAAAGCGCCGACGATCTCCGGCTCGCCGGCCACGACGGCCACGGCCGGCAAGGCTTACCTGTTCAAGCCGACGGCGTCGGATCCGGACGGCGACAAGCTCACTTTCAGCATTGCCAACAAGCCCTCGTGGGCAACGTTCAGCACGACGGATGGCACGCTCTCGGGCACCCCCGCCGCGGGCGACGCAGGAACCACGTCGAACATCGTGATCTCGGTTAGCGATGGCACCGTGCCTGCGTCCCTCGCGGCGTTTTCGATCACCGTGGCGTCCGCCGCCACCGGCTCCGCAACGCTCGGCTGGCAGGCGCCGACCACGAATGAGGATGGCAGCCAGCTCGTAGACCTCGCCGGCTTCAAGGTCTACTACGGCAACTCGGCGTCGACGATGACGAGCGCCGACACGATTGCGGATCCCGCCATCACGTCGCACACCGTCTCGAACCTGCCGGCGGGCACGTGGTACTTCATCGTGAAGGCCTACCGCGCAAGCGGCGTGGAGAGTGACGCTTCGAACATCGCCAGCAAGACGATTCAGTAATCGACGGGCTGGCGACTCCGTGAAGCGCTGAATTTTTCCAAGGACTGGACAAAGCCCAATCCCGGAACTCAGCGCTTCCTCGCGTTATTTGATCGTCGCGAGCGCAGCCTGAATGCGAGCCAGCGTTCGTTGGCGTCCCAGCAAAGCGAGCGTGGCATCGATGGGCGGCGACACCGTGCCGCCCGAAATAGCGACGCGCACGGGCTGAACGATCTTCCCGAGCCCCACGCTACGCTCCGTCGCAAGCCCGTTGAGCGAATCGTGGATGAGAGGCGCGGTCCACTCAGTGAGTGCGCTGAGCCGCTTATGCACTTCCCCAAGCGCTTCGGCAGCGTCTGCCGTCAGATGCTTCGAAGCGGCCTTCGGATCCAGCTCAATCGTGTCCGCGAAGAAGAAGCGGCTGTTTTGCGCCATTTCCTTCAGGGTCTTCGAGCGCTCGCGCTGCGCGACGATGATGCCTTCGAGCAGCGCGCTATCCGTGCTCTGCAGGCCGATGCGCGCCAGCTGATACTGCAAATGCGGTACAAGGCTCGCAGGCGTGGCGCGCACCATGTGCTGCTGATTCAGCCACAACAGCTTCTCGTTATTGAATGCGGACGCGGCCTTGTTGACGTCGTGAATGTCGAACGCCGCGATCATCTCTTCGCGCGTGAACACTTCCTGGTCGCCGTGTGACCAGCCGAGTCGCACGAGATAGTTGAGTAGCGCCTCCGGCAGGTAGCCCTCTTCCTGGTACTGCAGCACGCTCACCGCGCCGTGACGCTTCGAGAGTTTCGTGCCATCCGGCCCCAGGATCATCGGCACATGCGCGTACACCGGCGGCGTCACGCCGAGCGCGAGAAGCATATTCATCTGCCGCGGCGTGTTGTTCAGGTGATCGTCGCCGCGGATGACGTGGGTGACGCCCATGTCCATGTCGTCGACGACGACGCAGAAGTTATACGTCGGCGTGCCATCGGACCGCGCGATGATGAGGTCATCCAGCTCGGTGTTCTGGAACGTGACGCTGCCGTGCACGAGATCTTCGACGACGACGGCGCCATCAACCGGATTCTTGAAGCGGATCACCGGCTCGACGCCGGGACGCGCGTCGGTACGATCGCGCCAGATGCCGGGGTAGCGCGGCTTTTCCTTGCGGGCGGTCTGCTCTGCGCGGATCTGGTCCAGCTCTTCCTTGGTGCAGTAACAGCGATACGCCGTGCCGTCCGCGAGCATTCGCGCGATGACCTCTTTGTATCGGTCGAAGCGCTGCGTCTGATAGTACGGCCCCAGGTCGTGCTCGAGCCCGAGCCACTTCATGCCCTCGAGGATGACGGTGACGGCCTCATCCGTGGAGCGTTCGCGGTCCGTGTCCTCGACCCGCAGGATGAACTTACCGCCCATGCGGCGGGCATACAGCCAGCTGAACAGCGCGGTGCGCACGCCACCGACGTGCAGCAGGCCGGTGGGGCTGGGAGCGAAACGAGTGACGACTGACATGCTTGCGATTCTGGCCGCGGAGGGTTGGCGCGAGGGGGGCGCATGTTACCAAGGTGGGGGGCGACCGTCCCGCTAAGGAATAATCTGCCCGCCTCGTCTATGTTTGGACGGAATGCGGAAATGAAAGGATCCCCATGACGCTGATGGAGGCGCTGCTCAATCTGCTCCTCGGCCTGGCGGGCAATGGAATTTCAGAGCTCGTCATCCGGCGACACCAGCAGTCGCTCGACGAAGTCGCCGGCCGGAAAGACGCCCTGAAAAACGCCCTGGCGAGCAGACGAACCCTGCGTGAGGAAATCGCCGCGGCCTGCGTGCAGCTCGCGCAACACCGCGCGCAGATCAGCGACGCCCCCCGAAACGACGCACTCTGGCGGGTGCTGGCGAGCGATTCGTTCCAGAACGATCTGGCCGAGTGGATTTCGCGCGCGGCGCCCGACGAAGGGGCCCAGGCCCGCGAACGGCTCAGCCAGACGATGCGAGCGGCGCTGTCCGACACGTCCGCGCCCGGGCAGGACCTGAGCTTCCTGGAGACCCGGTATTTCGAGGTGCTCGAACGCCTGATCGCCGCGAACCCCGTGATCGCCCGGTGGCGCCATCAGCTGACGTTGGATTTCCTGCGAGAGCAGGTCGCCGTCCTGCGGGAGCGAGCCGAAGAAGCGAGCGGGAACTACTCGGCGGCGCGCAAGCACGCTGCGATCGAGAGCTACTGTGACAAAACCCTGAAGGCATGGGACATCATCGACCTCACCAACCTGCCGGAAGGTGACATCCAGCTCGCCACTCAGAAACTGCTGCTGCGGCAGCTGTACATGCCGCTTCGGCTGCATGTCGAAGGCAGCGGCGACCAGAGCGGAAACGACCTATCCCTGGCGACTCTGGAAGAAATGCGTAACGCACGCCGATTGGCCGAAGCCGGGCGTGCGCACGGGACATCCGGCTCCCGTTCGGAGAAATCGCGCCAGTCAGCCGGTGAGCGGCTGAAGGTGGCCCAAAGACTGGTCGTGCTGGGCGATCCAGGCGGCGGCAAGACGACGCTGCTGCGCTGGATGGCAACCGCCTTCCTGCTTCGCTACCGCGACGACGACGCGGCGAGACAACTGCCGGACATCGATACGCTGCCGGACAAGAAATGGTTGCCGATCCTGATCCGCTGCCGCGATCTCGGCGACGCCGATCTGTGCCGCAGCTTCCCGGACTTCCTGACACAGCACCTCTACAAGACCGAGCTTCAACCGGCCGACGCGGAAGTGATGCGGGCCGTCGTGCTGACCGCCATCGCGCGGGGCGACGCGATCCTGCTCATCGACGGGCTCGATGAAATCTCCCATCCGCTCGTTCGCATGAAGTTCTGCCAGGAGATCGAGCGGACTGCGGCGCGCTATCCGGACGTCCCCCTCGTCGTGACCTCGCGCATCGTCGGATACCGCGACATGCCATATCGGATGGGTAACGGCTTCGAGCATGCCGCAATCGCCGATCTCACTCACGACGACAAGCGACAATTTGCAGAACGCTGGACCGAAGTCACCGAGCAGCATCAGCCGGAACACGAACGTCTGAAGCGCAAGCAGGATCTCATTGGCGCGTTACAAGCGAGCCGACGGATTCAGCAGCTGACGGGAAATCCGATGCTGTTGACGACGCTGGCGCTGGTCAAACGCAAGGTCGGAAAACTGCCGAGCCGCAGGACGAAGCTGTACCAGGAAGCGATCTCGGTGCTGCTGAACTTCAATCCGCTGCACGAGACGATCGACGAAGCCGAGGCGATTCCGCAGCTCGAATACGTCGCATACGACATGTGCCTGCATGGCGTGCAGCGGCTGACGGAAGATGACCTGCTGACACTGCTCGACCGAGTCCGCCGTGATTATCCGAACGTGCGTGCCATCCGGCGTCGTGAACCTGAAGTATTTCTGCGGTTGCTGGAGGCTCGGTCCAGCATTCTCATCAAATCCGGCGGCGCCTGGTCGGAGAAAACCGGCAGCGAGCACGCGATCTGGGAGTTCCGCCACCTGACGTTCCAGGAATATCTGGCCTCGCGGGCGTTGATCGATGGGCGGTATCCGGATCGGGACCGGTCGGTTCCGCTGGCAGAACAGGTGAGCCGCTTGGCGGCACCTAAAGTAATCCATGACGGGGCCACGTCCGGAGCCGAATTGCAATTGAGCGAATCGTGGCAAGAAACGCTGCGCATGCTGGTTGTCGACTGTAACGATGACGATGTCGATGCGGTGCTGGAGGCGATCGCTACGCCGCTCGCTGATGAAGACGGGTCGCAGACGGCGTACCCCAGGCTGATGCTGGCCGCTCTTTGTCTCGCCGACGAGCCGAACGCGAGCAATTCAACAGCTGCCTCCGTACTACAGCGATTTGCAGATGAAGGAGCGCGCTTTGAAGAGGCGTTCGAGTTCGACAAGGCAGGACCGGGGATCGCAATCGAGCTGGATTCCACCCCGTGGGGAGATCTACTGAGGAGGTGCCTGGTACGCACCTATTTGACTTGCCGACCCCCTGCGCGCCAACCTGTTGCAAACACCTTTATCGGGTCACTGACTCACGTACGCGAGCTGCGGACGTCGCCGGCCCTGTGGCGTGCCGAGATCATCCGGAGAGCCGAGAATCTTGCAGCGGCGCTCGCTGCCGCAGACGACGAGCGTGCCGTAGCAGCCATGCTGATCGCCATGCAGACCGCCTTCGAATACGAAAGAACCGCGAGAGTTTTCGACAGAAGCATCCCTGACCTGTGCAGGGTGCTCGAGCGCGGTCCCGCTCTATGCCACGCCGCAGCCTGGACGTTAGTGTCGATCGTGGGCGGCTGGCTGTCACGGACCGAGAACAGTCGCACGATGATTGTCCTCACCACCCCGCAACTGGAAGTCGTCACGGCCGCCCTCGCGCGGGCAGAGCCGATCGAGACATGGACCCGCAATTGCCTCATCCACATCCTGGGCCATCACGCATACCGACCTGCCACGGACCTGTTGATGGCGGAATTGACCGCATCGAACGGCGAAACCGGTCCCGCCGCGGCGCTCGCATTGGAACGCATTGGCACGGAGCGGGCCGAAGCGGCGCTCGTTCAGGCGCTGGAATTCTCGAAGGGAGAGCAGCTGTACAACATTGTCGAAACATTGGGGGCCCGGCGCGCGCGCGACGCTGTACCTTCCTTGTTCGCCGCTCTGCTGCGAACGAAGTCAGACATCAAGCGCCCAGGACCCACGCACTTCTACATCAGATTCGATGGGCCAGACGACGATGTCCTGACTTCCATCCTGCGAGCCTTGCACAAAATCGGCCGCGTTCAGGACACCGCAGTGCTGCGGCAGATGCTTCATGAACGCCCGCCGGACACACCGGAAGTACGAGTCGCCGCCGCAGTGGCGCTTGATCTGCTCGGTGACGCGAGCAGCTCAGCCGATGTGCGGAAGTTTCTGCGCGCAACGGACAGAGAGTTGCGAATTCTGGCCGTGGAATTCCTCGCGTGCACAGAAGACGAGGCGACGCACTATCTGCTGACCAGTGATCTCAACGGGATGCTGCCGTTCATCGATCCGCAGAACCGGATCACCGTGGATCGCATTCGTCACGCAGCGCTAAAGCTCCAACGCACTGAAAGCGCTGTGCGCGAACAATATGAGGCCCTCGCCGAGAAGTACGCCCTTCAATTTTGAGCCGTGGCGCGGCGAGCACGCGCGGCCCGCGCAATCACAGCAGCTTATGCACCTTCAAATACCGATCCACCTCGGCATAGCTGTCATCCGCGCCGGCGTACTTCACCAGATTGCGCGCCGTACGTAGCCAGTCCAGTGTCGACGCACGAGCCTCTTTGGCGGCACGAAGCAGATCGGGCTGACCGATCGACCGCTCGATGTTGCGCGTGACGTGATCTTCGAGCGCGAAGTCCTTGGCGGTCTCGACGATGCCTTCGATATCCGCGCCTGAAAAGTGCGGCGTCACTGCAGCGACGGCCTTCGCATCGATGCCCTCTGCCGGAACACCCTGCAATTTCAGCTCGACGATGTGAGCGCGCGCCGCCTCATCGGGCGGCGGCACGAACACCTGTCGGCTGAAACGGCCTGGCCGCTTCATGGCGGAGTCCACGTCCCACGGCATGTTGGTCGCCGCGAGAATCAGCACTTCCTGATTGTCGGCACTGAAGCCGTCGAGCTGCGACAGGAATTCGTTCACCACCTGCCGCGTGTGCTCGGACTGCGCCTTCGAACGGGCATACGCCAGCGCATCGATCTCATCGAAGAACAGTACACACGGCCGGCTGTGTCGCGCCTTCTCGAAGATGGCGGCGAGGTTGCGCTCGCTCTCGCCGATGTACATGTTGAGGACATCGGCGATACCGACGGACATGAACTCCGCGCGGCACTCCGTTGCAACGGCGCGGGCGAGCATCGTCTTGCCGCAGCCGGGCGGGCCGTACAACAGCACGCCGCCGCCCGCACGCTTCTTGAACTTCGCGAACAGCCCCGGCCGCAGGAACGGCTCGATGATCTGCAACCGCACCGTGCGCTTGAGATCCTCGAGTCCCGCGATGTCTTCGAAGCGGATGCGCTCGCGCGCGGTGGAAATGAAATCCACGACGTTGTCGGTGCGTCCGCCGGAAATCACTGAAAGACGCGATGGCTCCGCGCGACGGGCTTTCGATTGCCTCGCGTCGAGAAGCTCATCCGGAACGAATCCGGGCAGCTGCGCAGCGCCGGCGTATGCCTGCAATGCTTCGCCGTCGCGGCCGAGCGCAATCAAGGCGCGCGCGCGGCCCACTTGCGAAGCCGCATCCTGCGGAGCCTGCTTCAGAACGATGTCGAACTGCGCGAGCGCGCCATCCGCCTCGCCCTGCGCGAGCAGCAGCGCTGCGTATTCGGCGCGCGTCGCACCGTTGAAAGGATCCGCCAGCAGCGAGCGCTCCAGCTCTTCACGGGACAGACTCATTCCTCGAGATCCTTCAAACGAGTTTGCGCAGAATGGAAGGCCACACCCAGCTGTAGATGCAGTAGATGAGCCACGTGTAGATGATGGTGAGTGCCACCGGCTCCGGCACCACATTACTCAGCGCCCGCACGCCCACGATGCCGGCAATCGAAACGGCGACGGCCCCGCCCCACCCCCAGCGCTGCATCGGATACAGCGGCATCATGGTCCAGTGCGACTGCATCTTCAGCTCGCGCACCAGGGCAACGTATTGCTGCGAATCCGGCTGACTGCGCAGCAGCTCCTGCGCGATACGCAGCGCTTCACGATGTTGGCCGCGATCGTTCAGCGCGATGACCAGCGCCAGCGCCGTCCGCACCTGTTCGGGATGCTCGGTGAGCAGCGTGCGCAAGTTGTCTTGCTTCGTGCCCCGCGCGCCGCCGCCTTCGATCACATCGATGATCGAAGCGACATAGAGACAGCCGGCGTTCTCGGGTTCGTGTCGCAGGCCTTCCTGCGCCAACCGGCCGGCCTTCTCGAGGTTCAGCGTTTTCAGCATCAGCTCGGCATAGGACGCGTAGAGATCTGCGTCTTCCGGATATTCGCGCAGCAGGCCGATCCACAGCGCTTCGGCCTTCGGGTATTCCTTCAGCTCTTCGTGGATGTGCGCGCACAGTCGCCGCGCGCCTTTGTGCTCCGGACTCTGCCCGAGCACCTGCTGCACCGTCTTCATCGCGGTGTCGGGTTTGCCCTCGACATACTCGATGAAGGCCGACAGATACAACAGGTCAGCGCTCTCGGGAAAATGCCGCAATCCATGGCCGATCACCACCCGGGCGTGCGCGAAACGCCGGCGCTCGACGAGCGCCTCCGCTTCACTCAGCACGGAAGACAGGTCCGGCGTCGTCGTGCCGGACTCACTCACGACTGCACCAATACGGTGAGGCCCGCAGTGCCGGCGAGACCAACGGCGATGCCGATGAATCCCAACACCCATCCCGACGGCGGCTCGATGCCCAACAACGCCATATTCCGGTAACTCCGATAATGCAGACCATAGATCGCGACGAAGTAGAGCAGCGCGACGACGCGCAGGAGCATGCGCGGACCGCCATTGCCCAGATGCTCCACCAGCCAGGGACTGCCACCCAGGCGTATTTCCCAGTAAAGCAAGGTCCAGGTGATCAGCACGGCGAGCAGTGCCATCGGCCAGTCTTTGGCGAGACGGTTGAGGCGCCACGCATTCACCATCGCGACCACGGCACCGCCGATCGGCCCACCGATGAAGGCGGCGACATAACCCGTCGTGGCGGAATAAATGCTCGTGGCCGGCACGTCGGCGCCGGACAGCGAAGGCTGGAGCAGATCGTCGTCGGTCATCGCCGCGACTGTACCCGATCCCGTGGGTGGGCTATAGCGACGCCCCGCTCACGCTGAGCCGCTTGACCTGTGCTCGCAACGGACCCAGCATTCGTCCCGCTACGGTTCTCCGAACGTGCCAGCCAATGTGCCAGCGCGCGCCGGAGCCAAGAGGGAAGCCGGTTGAGGCCGGCGCTGCCCCCGCAACTGTGAGCGGTGAGCCTGCGTCGTCACGAGTCACTGAAGCCCTGCGGTTTCGGGAAGACCGGCGCAGACGATGACCCGCGAGCCAGGAGACCTGCCGTAGCAAACGAAGTCCGCGGGCGGGGTGCACCGGCAGGATGCCCGGTGGCTCACGTCCCGTCACAACGGACTGGCCCACCGCGCGCATCGTCCGCCCCTCCACTCGCGCAGCCTGAAACTGTCATGAGGACATGAGATGTCGACCGCAATGCCGATTCCGAAGGACCTGCAACGAGCCCGTCCGCCGTTCCGCGCCGAGCATGTGGGGAGCCTGCTGCGCCCCGCCGCACTGAAGAAAGCGCGCGACGCGAACAAGCGCGGAGAAATCACCGCCGCGGAGCTGCGCGCCGCCGAAGACACCGCGATCCGCGAAGTCGTGCGCATGCAGGAAGACATTGGTCTGCAAGGCGTCACGGACGGCGAGCTGCGCCGGAACACGTGGCACATGGACTTTCTCGAGCAGATCGGCGGCGTCATCCGCGTGCAGCCGGATGCGCATTTCAAGGAAGACATGAAGGTCACCTTCCACGGCCAGAAAGGCGACATCGAATTCACGCCCGCGGCGCTGCGCGCGAACAGCCGGCTCACGCTCACGAAAACCATCTTCGGCGAGGACTTCTCGTTCCTGAAGTCCGTGGCGCGCGCCACGCCGAAACTCACGATCCCGTCACCGAGCATGATGCACTACCGGGGCGGCAAATCCGTGCTGAACCCCGAGGTGTATCCGGAGATCGAGCCGTTCTTCACAGACCTGAAGCGCGTGTACGCCGAAGAGATCGAGGCGCTCAGCAAGCTCGGTTGCACCTATCTTCAGCTCGATGACACGAGCCTCGCGTATCTGAACGATCCCACGCAGCGCGCGTATGTCGGGCGTCTCGGCGGCGATCCCGAGAAACAGCATCTCACCTACATCGACCTCATGAACGGCGCGCTCGCGCGCAAGCCGAAGGACATGTCGGTGTGCACGCACCTGTGCCGCGGCAACTATCGTTCGTCGTGGGCTTCGTCAGGCGGC